>Ga0213875_10000002_pt1 | contig 921066 bp, 759 predicted proteins | sample BarmaccomBMRX_R8_FD_160105 | JGI IMG/M metagenome (GOLD analysis project Ga0213875, IMG submission 160105) | Root-associated microbial communities from Barbacenia macrantha in rupestrian grasslands, the National Park of Serra do Cipo, Brazil - RX_R8 | ecosystem: Host-associated > Plants >...
CCCTTGCCATTCCTTGCGCGACCTCTGCCGGCGCCCGTTGGCAAGCATCGACGATCAGCGGTATCGAAGCTTTGTCCTGGAGGTCTACCAGTCCGTCAGCCGCAATAATCTCGAGTGCAAAGTTGGACGATAGAAGAGCTTGCCGCAAGCATGGGATCGCTCTCGGATCTTCGGCCTCTTCCAGAAACATCAGATCACGGAAGTGATCGCCGTACAGCGTCTCTGCCGCCTGTTCCGTCAGCTTGTGAGCCTTTGCCCAAGCAGTGAACTCCGGAGAAGGTCCCGGAATGAGCTTTCCTTGGGCATCGTAGTCGTTTGGATCCGGCATATCGCTTCCGATGGCGAGTGAGGCCTGCTCGGCCAGATAGTTCCAGTAGCTCTCGTTCTTATCTCCCAGGCGGACCAGGGCAAACGCCATTTTGCCTTTCACCGTCGCGTCTTCCGTTGCCGCGAACTGTTTTTCGAGCACCGGAATCGCCTGTACCGCTCCCGATCTGGCAATTTTTTCCAGGTCGACAGGGGCAAAATCGCCCCGCGCTATGCGGTCGAGCGCAGTCGCCGTCTCATTCTGTTTTTCTTCTACCTGAGCAGGTGACACACAAGCAAGCAACAGGCTGCAAGCAAGTACCCTGACTGCAAACTGTAGCTTCAAGGGTGACTCCCGGCTTTGCTCTTTCTGTTTTCCTCACTCAGCTTTTCCACTTCATCCTTGGGGAGGTACTCTTCGGCTGCGGCTTGCGCACGCGGATCGTCGAATTTCAACAAATCCCTTGCCATTCCTTGCGCGACCTCTGCCGGCGCCCGTTGGCAAGCATCGACGATCAGCGGTATCGAAGCTTTGTCCTGGAGGTCTACCAGTCCGTCAGCCGCAATAATCTCGAGTGCAAAGTTGGAGGATAGAAGAGCTTGCCGCAAGCATGGGATCGCTCTCGAATCTTCGGCCTCTTCCAGAAACATCAGATCACGGAAGTGATCGCCGTACAGCGTCTCTGCCGCCTGTTCGGTCAGCTTGTGAGCCTTTGCCCAAGCAGTGAACTCCGGAGAAGGTCCCGGAATGAGCTTTCCTTGGGCATCGTAGTCGTTTGGATCCGGCATATCGCTTCCGATGGCGAGCGAGGCCTGCTCGGCCAGATAGTTCCAGTAGCTCTCGTTCTTATCTCCCAGGCGGCCCAGGGCAAACGCCATTTTGCCTTTCACCGTCGCGTCTTCCGTTGCCGCGAACTGTTTTTCGAGCACCGGAATCGCCTGTACCGCTCCCGATCTGGCAATTTTTTCCAGGTCGACAAGAGCAAAATCGCCCTGTTTAACCCGTTCAATCACATCCGTGATCGTCTCATTGGGTTTCGGCTGTATGGAGGGCTGATCGCCTGGAGCCCGTTCTAACTGCGCTGAGGCCGCACCGCTCAGCAGCAAGCCGAAGGCGAACAGATAGGCAATTCAATACGTCGTTCCGCGAAAACTGTTACTCATGATGGCCATTATCCCCGTTTTTCTGGTGCTTCCCTGTTACATCCTCACTGTATTTGCGAAGGTGTGAGTTGATAAGAGCTGCTCCGCCCAATGAAATCTGTGGTCGCCGCCGTGGTCGGTTGGTATGTATATACTAATATTCCATTCGCGTATATCGAATAGGTGGGAAACTCGGCGACGTTACTGTACGTCGGGGTTCCGGACGAGCTAAATTCGATGGCACTCCAGATCCAAGGAGTGCTTAGGCCGTTCACCGTTTGATTCACCGCTTGCCCCACGCTACCGAGCCGGCCTTCCGCTATTTGATAGGTCTCTCCGGAAGGCGAAACGTTCGTGTAACCCATATACTGACTAGGCTGGCCGGGCGCAGAGAAGCTAGGAATAATGCCGCCTGCGCACGGGTTGGGTGTGGTTCCTAACTTGTAGAAGCCTTTGCCGTTGCCAAAATCGTTGATCATCCGATAATTTCCGGCGTTGAGCTGAGCCACCGGATTGATCGAGTTGGGCGGAGCCGAGTTACCGGAGTGTTGCAACAGAAAAGCGCTCGCGTAGGCACGGTCGGCGGAAGTGATGATGTCCTTAGCCTTACCGATCACCCAGGCGACAACGTCGAGAGCACAAGACGCGGAGCTATTTAGGTCGCCTTGCAAATTGGAGTTTTCCCCGGTTGGCAGCGTGATCTCCGTTCCGTTCACCCAGGCGATCACCGTTATCTCCGGTGAATTCAGAGGCGCATGCACGCTGACGTTCGAGGGTGCGCTCGTGCGCGACTGGCTCCCCCCACCGGATTGAAAGCCGCTGCCGTTGTAACCATTCGACGTGACCGTCACATCTACATCTTCATTCGGCGTGCCCGAAGCCACCGTGATACTGGCGACGATTTGCGTATCGTTGTAACTGGCGAGCGAATAGCTGATCCCCGAGCCCGGAGAAAATCCGAGCGTTGGGGCGTTCGTTCCGAAATACTCGCCGCTAATCGTCACTGCGGTCGTAGTCCCCGCGTCCCAATCGCTCGGATCGATGCCCGTGATCACAGGCGTTTGGTCCCCTACGTTGCCCGAGCCGCCAGCGCTCTGCCCCGTAACAGCCGGACAAACGGCGTCGGGATTAGCGCTATAGCAATCGTCTGAATAGTCCGGCACATCGCTCGCGAAGGCATCGAAGGACACGCTGCCCACCCCGGCGGGGCTGGCAGACCCTCCGCTGATCGAAGCCACGGAGTTGTTCGAGCTCGACCACGACGCCGTGCTCGTATAGTCGTAAGTCGTCCCGCTCTTGTACTGGATCGTGAATGTAAACTGCGACGTACGGTAGGGAGTTAGAGAGAATGAGTCCTCGTACACCCAGGAGTCCTCCGCCCCCTGACATGTCTTGCAATAGGTATTGCCGCAGGTCGCCTTCTGAACGTTGTAGACGCCCGAATCCATGGCGATCAGGATGTGCTGATTCTCGCCTTGCGAGCCCATAATTTCAGCTCGCCCCTCGTGGATGGAGGCCGGGATGACATTGCCGGCAGCGTCAGGGGTGCCTTTATGGATAATCTCCGAAATATTGAAATCGCGGCTCTCTCTGCCTTCCAGATGCACGGGTACGCTGTAGTGGCCGTCGCCGCCCGCGAAGTCAAGCGTGAACAGAAAATCCTGCGCTTCATCCGCCGGATTCCACAAACTGACCATCGTGTCGTCGCCATTTCCCGTGCTCCAGTAAGACAGTGACTTGGCTACGCTCTCGATCGTCGCCTGGGCGCTGACCTCGAAAACGTATGTATTATTTTGGTCCACGCTTCCGGCCGCCTCCAGCAAAGCCCTTGATTGGCCGTCCGTGTCCAGCACAAGGTTGAAGCTCCCCGTAAAATTTCTCAGAGCTGTGCCGGATAGAAGCTCAAGGCAAATTCAGATTTCGGGTGTGGTACGGCGCAACTGTAAATTGTGGAAGGCGTATCGAGCGCGGCACTATGCCGTCCATCCACCATACTGACGGCCTGATCGTGACCGGCTGGTTGGATATATTGCGCACCACCGCATATGGAGAAAACGTAGTACCGGAAGGGAATGACATCATCGGATCGGCCGCGCCCTTCATCAAGTCGAGTGCGGCAAAGCTCTGGTTCGCGTGCTCTGCTGCGGTTACAGGAGGAAAGTGCAACGGCAGATGTGCTGAATAGCCCACCGCCGGATCTTCGAGACCACCGTTGATCTCCAGTCCATTGCTTGGGCCATCGTAAGTGATGCGGATGCCTCCTTCGGCGCTAGGTGCGCTTTCAAGATCGCTCAGGTTCACGAGCGAACTGCCGTGCGCCGGGATGGTTGCCGAGTGATTCGCAATCACATTTGCGTCTGAGTCGGATATCGAGATGTTGGCGTGCGCGGGACTGCCCAATACGTTCGAAAGCACCACAAAACCGGTCACTCCGGGTTTCTGTTTCCACCAGAACCCCTCCAGAAGGTTGCCCTGCATGGGCGCAGCCGTGAGTTTTTGACCCCTTGACGTATGCTTCTGCGAAGGCTCTAAAGTGTGGACAAATATAAGGCTATGAACCACGTCTATATTTTTTATGCTTACGCATAGTGGATCGATAAGGGACGCGGCGATAACACCTTCGGCTGCACTGGCTTCCGCGGAGCAGGAACGAATGCCTGCTGCGCACACAGATTTATTGAGAATAAGCAAACCACGATTGGACCGAGTAATCGGCGCAAGTTACCCATTTCGAATGTCTCCGTCGCGCAAGTAGTCTATCCGCAACGAAGGACTTAGTCAATAGAAAGTAAGGCCGGTCTTAGTCATATGGTACTGTCGCAGTTTACTCTTTGGTTACCACGCCGTATCTGCGCCAGAATTCGAACCGGCAGTATCATCCGATTCGCACACGGCTCTTGTCATTCGCCCACCTGGCATCGAGCTGTTCCCGTTTTCGCCCCATCGCGTACGCCATCGATGTAAAGGGCTCAGGCGACTCGTTTGTTAGCTGGTCCGCCATCGGATCGGACTCACGACCCGCAATCCGGTTCGCACGGCGACAACCTGTACACAACCTAGGCGACGCTATCGAAAACCAACGGGCGCGGCGTCGCTTCGGCAGCGCGGAGACAAGCTGCGAAAGCGACAGCGAGCAGCATGGCCCTTAGCCCCCGATCCGTAACTCCATGCCAGGAAAAAGATCTCGCCATCGAGCCGGCCTGAGTTACTTTTTCTGGTTTTTTTGGCGATTCTCCGCCACAATCTTTTCAACTAGATCCTTGGGGAGGTACTCTTCGGCTGCGGCTTGGGCACGCGGATCGTCGAATTTTAACAAATCCCTTGCCATTCCTTGCGCGATTTCCCCGGGTGCCCGGTGACAGGCATCGATGATCAGTGATATCGAACTCTTGTCCTGGAACTGCGCCAGTTCTGCGACCCCCAATATCTGAAGCATGAAGTTAGGTGACAAAAGCGCTTGTCTAAGGAACGGAATAGCCCTGGGATCTCTACTTTCCCCGAGAAATGCCACGGCGCGGAAGTATCGCCCGTATAATTCCAAAGCCGCTTCCGTCGTAAGCTTATGCGCTTTTGCCCAAGCGACAAACTTCGGGGACGGATCTGGATTTCTCTTCCCCTTCGCCTCATAGGCGGTCGGATCTGGCATGTCGCTCCCAATGGCGGGGGACGCCTGCTCCACTAAGTAATCCCAGTACGTATCGTGCTTGTCAGCTAGGTGTACCAAAGCGCTTGCGATCTTCCCCTTCACGGTTGCGTCCTCGGTCGCGGTAAACTGCTTTTCCAACTCCGGAATGGCTTCCGTCGGGGCGGCAGTTGCGGCCTGGTCCACGTCTCTGAGGGAGAACTCGCCGTGGTTCATCCTCTCCAATGCTTCGCGCCCCTCCTGCGGAGCGGGGCCGCCAGCAGTTCCGCTCTGCAACGCTCCTACTCGTGCGAATGCCATGCCTGCCAGCAGAAGCCCGGCGTAAAAGGCGTATAGCCGCCGGGGATCATGCCGAGGGACTGAATGATCATTATTGATATTCTCCTCCTCCTTCACGCCCGCATGCCCCGCCGCATTATTGGATGGATGACGGGACTAGCTCGTAGCTGGCGTTCTTTGCTATGAATGCGGCCACCGATGCGCCACCCCGACTGGGGCGAAGTGACCGTCGAGTGGCTGTTAAGGCAGTACGCCTGGCACTCCCGCCACCACGTCGCTCGCATAAACAGGTTGAGGGAAAGGCAGCGCTGGAGCGCCTAGTCTACCTTCTTCCCGTCGAGTCTCAAGAAGCGCGCCGCGTTGTTATACAGAATGTCTCGCTTTTGTTCGGGCGTCAAGTAATCCGCATTCTGAACGATGCTGATCGAATACGCCATCAGCTTGGGCCATATGAGTTGGTCGGTTCCGAACATCACTCGGTCTTCGAACCCCGCCTCCACCAGTCGCTCGATGTACCGGTTCACCTCCTTCAGCGGATAGCTCCAGATCAGGCCCGCGACATCGACATAAACGTGGGAATTGGCTTGCAGCAGCGTCAGCATGTTGTCGATCATGGGATAGCCGGCATGCATCACTTGCACGCGCAGCCTGGGATGCCTCGCCAGTAAATCCTCTAGCAAAAGCGGGTCGCCCTTCGATCCCCGAAACTTCGGCATCGTGATGTTGGCCCGCCCGGAGCCGCCCGTTCCCATGTGGATCGCCACTGGAATATCGAGTTGCTCCGCCAATGCGAAATACTGGTCCACGCTCGGATCGCTCGGCGACAGCCCTTCATACTGCAGGCCGATTTCTCCCATCACCTTGAATCCGCCGTCCGTGAAATCCTTCCGCAGCTCTTCTAGCGGAACGCGGCTCGCCGACGCTCCCATCCCCTTCGAAAACTCCGTTCCGGGAATCACGCGCTTGGGCGCCGCCGCTTTCCATTTCGCCACCATCTCCGGCTCGCCGAATACAACCGCCGTCACATTCAGCCGTTCCATCTCGGCGATCACATCTTTCATGTATTGGCCCTTGGCGGACGGATACAGCTTGGGAGTGCAGTTTTCCTGGACCCAGCCGAACGGCGCTTCTTTGGTAGCGGGATCGGACGCCGTAAACTTCGCTGTGTTCGGACACATCGGCGCTGCAAACGGGATGTCGTCCATTGCGTGAACGTGGACGTCGATCACGGGAGGAACATCCGCCGTCGTGTTCTGCGCCTCGCACCGAACAGCGGCAAGCAGGGCAAACGTGGCCAGCGAGATCGCAAATCTTCGAAGGTTACTGTTTTTCATGTCCATGATTCTGCTTTCGTCGCGCCCGGTGGTGAACCGACTTAGTACCGCTCGTCGGGCTCAGGTTGTGGGCGCTGTTCACTAATGCCAAGTGCGAAAACGCTTGCGGAAAATTCCCGAGCTGCCGGCGCTCGCAAGGATCGTATTCCTCCGACAACAGGCCCACATCGTTGCGCAGCGTCAACAGCCGCTCGAACAGGGCCCGCGCTTCATCGTGCCGGTTTTGCAGTACGTAGTTATCCACCAGCCAGAAACTGCACGCAAGAAAACAGCCTTCGTCCCCCGGCAGCCCGTCCACTTCGGTGTGCGTATTGTAGCGGGCCACTAGGCCCTCGTGCAGCAAATGCTTCTCAACCGCCGCCACCGTGTTGAGCATTTTGGGATCGTCCGCCGGAAGAAAGCCCACCAGGGGAAGCATCAGCAGGCTCGCATCCAAATGCTTGCTTCCGAAATATTGCACGAACGAGTTCACTTCGCGGCTATAGCCGAACCGGCAGACTTCATCGTGTATCTCCGATCGCAGTCGCTTCCACCTCTCAATCGGCCCGTCCTCGCCGAAATCTTCAATCGTTCGAATGGCGCGATCCACCGCCACCCACGCCATGACCTTCGAGTGCACAAAGTGCCGCCGCGGCCCGCGGATCTCCCAGATCCCATCGTCCGGCTCGGACCAGATTTTTTCGATGTGGTCGACCAATGCTTTTTGCAGGTCCCACGCCACGTCCAGCTTCTCGAGCCCTCGGCGGCGCGATTGATAAAACGAGTCGAGCACCTCGCCGTAAACATCCAGTTGCAACTGCTCGGATGCCGCATTGCCCACGTGAACCGGCCGCGAGGCTTCGTAGCCTTGTAGTTCGAATAGCTCGAATTCCGTCAGGCGCCGCTCGCCTGCGACGCCATACATGATCTGCATCTGGCTCGGCGTCCCGGCGACCGCGCGCAGCAGCCACTCGCGCCACTCCTTCGCCTCATCGATGAACCCGGCTTCCATCAGCGCATAGAGCGTGTAGGTGGAATCGCGCAGCCAGCAATACCGGTAATCCCAATTGCGAACGCCGCCGATATCTTCGGGCAGCGATGTCGTGGCCGCTGCCACGATCCCGCCCGTCGCGTGATGCGTCAGCGCCTTCAGCGTAATGAGTGACCGCAGTATCGCTTCCCCATACGGCCCCTTCGGCACGTGTTTGTGCGACCACTTTTCCCAAGTCCGGGTCACCTGCTGAATGGCCGCTTGCACATTCAGCTCCGGCGGAGGTTCCAGGTACGAATGCGACCATGTCAGCGCAAACGGAATCTCCTCGCCTTCCGCCACTTCGAAATCCGCTCTGGTCTTCAAATCTTCGCCGCGAAACTCCACCGGCCCGGAAAGCACAATTCGGTCCGAGCCCGCCACCGCCATCAATCGTCCATCCTCCATGCGGCTGACCCACGGCACTCTCGATCCGTAGTCGAATCGCACCACCAGTTGCAACTGCATCGGGACGCGTCCGCGAACCCCGCGCACCAGCCGCAGAATGTCCTGATGTCCCGCAATATCCTGGTGTCCATCCCGCCTCTGCATGCAGTCGATCACAACCACCGTCCCCTCGGCCGTCGTGAACTCCGTTTCGAGAACAAGCGTCCCATCCCGATAGCGCCTCTTCACGGATGGATGATCGGCCTTGGGCGCGATCCGCCAGTGCCCGTTCTCCTGCGAGCCCAGCAGCGCCGCGAAGCACGCCGCCGAATCGAATCGCGGAAATCCCGCCCAATCGATCGACCCGTTGCGCGCCACCAGCGCCGTGGTCGCGTTGTTGCCGATCAGTGCGTAATCTTCGATGAGCTGAGCCAAGCCGACCCCCTCCGCTTGAAGTCAACGATGACTGAAATCAATGACGACTTTTATATCGTCCGGTTGCCGCTCGAAAGCCTTCCGCCAGTTAGCAAGCGGCTCGCGGCGCGAAATCATCTTCGAAAGCCACTGCTGATCGGCCTTCCCCAACACTTCCGCGGCCATCTGGTAATGTTTGCGATTGGCGTTCACGGTCCCGAAAATCACGCTGTTTTCGAGCACCATCGTCCGGTTGATCTTGCCGATATCGAGCGTCTGCTCCTGGCCATGCGAAGAAACGCCCGCCAGGCACAGAATGCCGTCAGTCCCGAGCAGATTGATCGCTTCCACGATCACGCTCGCCACGCCCGTGCACTCGATCATCACATCCGGGCAGAAGCCGAGCTTATCGAGCGGACCCGTGTGATAATGCCCGCCCAGGTCGTGCACCAGCTCCGGTTTAGGACCTTCGGTCACGCGGTCCAGCACATGCACTTCCAGTCCGCGCTGCGCTCCGATCAGAGCCGCCAGCAGGCCCACCGGCCCGGCGCCGGTCACCAGCAGCGTCTTCGGCTTCCAAAGTGCGCGCTCGCCAATTCGCGTGATGTGGTCCCACGCCTTCGCAAGAATCGTGGTCGGCTCCATCAGCACGCCGCACCCCCCCAGCTTCGGGTCGAGCTTCACCACAAACCCCGGATGGCTGCGCCATAGCTCCGCGCCGAAGCCGCTGATCTCTTTGATCCCGCGTTCTGTGTATTTCATGTTGCGGCACATGTCCCATTCGTCCACCGCGCACGCGACGCACGGCACGGGATCGGGATGCCGCACGATCCCCACCGCCAGGTCGCCCTTCTTGAAGCCGCTATCGGCCGGCGCGTCTTCCACCACTCCTAAAGACTCATGACCGAGAATCAGATATTTGCTTCCGCGCGGAGCCCAGCCGTAATCGGCGGAGATCAATTCGAAATCGGTTCCGCAGATGCCCAGTTCGACCGCGCGCACTAAAACCGATCCATCGCTGGCCGGAGGTTCGGGAACGTCCTGAACCGAAATTGAGTTCGGCGTCCCGGGGACAATCGTGATGGCTTTCATGTATGTGTTCTTGAGACTACAGACCCAAGATACATCGCCCCGCGAAACTGCCCTGAAGCGCACAGGGCGTTTGGTGCCCGTTGTGCGCGATCAACGTGGACTTACCATACATAAGGATGACCTCGCCAACCAGCTTGCATCTCTCGCGCGTGCTGCGCCTCGGCCCTCGCAGCCCCAAGGCTCCCATTACAAGGACCCCCGCTTGAAGGCTCTCGTAAAAACCCACGACGCGCCCGGCCTGTGGCTCGAAGACATTCCCAAGCCTTCTATCGGCATCAACGACGTACTGATCCGGGTCAGCCACACAGGCATCTGCGGCACCGATCTCCATATCTACGATTGGGACGATTGGGCTCGCGCCACCATCCCCGTGCCCATGGCCATTGGGCACGAGTTTGTCGGTGAAATCGTCGATGTCGGCGCTAACGTCAACGACTTTCATCCCGGCGAAGTCGTCAGCGGCGAAGGCCACGTCGTCTGTGGAAGATGCCGCAACTGCCTCGCTGGCCGCCGCCATCTCTGCGCCTTGACGCAAGGCGTCGGGGTCAATCGGCCCGGCGCCTTCGCCGAATACATCGCCCTGCCCATGAGCAACATCTGGCGGCACGATCCCGCCATCAATCGCGAAGTGGCGGCCATCTTCGATCCCTTCGGCAATGCCGTGCACACGGCCCTATCGTTTCCCGTGCTCGGTGAAGACGTGCTCATCACCGGCGCCGGGCCAATCGGGCTCATGGCCATCCCGGTGGTGCGCCATGCGGGTTCCAGATTCGTCGTCGTCACCGATCTCAATCCCTACCGGCTCGATCTCGCTCGGCGCATGGGCGCCACTCTCGCCATCAATCCCAAAGAAACGCCGGTGGCCGAAGCCCAGAAACTCCTGGGAATGCAGGAAGGCTTCGATGTCGGCCTGGAAATGTCCGGCAACCCCTCGGCCTTTCGCGAGATGATCGCCAACATGAGCCACGGCGCCAAAATCGCCATGCTCGGAATTCCCGCCCAGGAAATGGCCATCAATTGGCGCGACCTCATATTCAACATGCTCACCGTCAAGGGCATCTACGGGCGTGAAATGTACGAGACTTGGTACAAGATGACTGTCATGCTCGAATCCGGCCTCGACATCACGCCGGTCATAACGCACCGCTTCCCCTACTCTGAATTCGAAAAGGGCTTCGAAGCTATGCGCTCCGGTCAATCGGGCAAAGTGATTTTGAACTGGACTCATCTCTAGCCGGCGACCCGCCATGAAGACCAGCATCTTCGATCTCTTCCGCATCGGCATCGGCCCCTCCAGCTCTCACACGGTCGGCCCCATGCGCGCGGCCCGCCGCTTCGCCTCAGCCCTGCAGGACCGCGGCTTGACCGAATCCGTGGCTCGCGTGAAAGTCGAGCTCTTCGGCTCTCTCGCGCTCACCGGCATCGGCCATGGAACAGATCGCGCCATGCTGCTTGGCTTGAGCGGAGAGACGCCTGAAGAAGTCGACCCCGCGCTCGTGGATTCCATCATCGGCGACATTCGCAATTCGAAGCGGCTACGCATTCCCGGTTCCCGAGGCATAGTTTTCGACGAGTCGCGCGACCTGCTCTTTCACAACGATGTCGTGCTGCCCCAGCATCCCAATGGAATGCGCTTCTCGGCCCTCGATGAGCGCGCCGCGGTCCTCCTCAGCGAGACCTATTTTTCAATTGGCGGCGGCTTCGTTTTAAAAGAAGGAGAGACCGAGGGCGACGCGCGGCAGCTTCCCGTTCCGCATCCTTTCTCGAACGCCGCCGAAATGCTCGATCGGGCCGAGCGCAAGAACCTGCCCCTCTGGCGCCTCATGCTTGAGAACGAAAGCGCCTTGCGCCCCGAAGCCGAAGTCCGCGCCCGCATCGAGCGTATCTGGTCCGTCATGGATGCCTGCATCGAGCGCGGGCTGCACGCGTCGGGAATCTTGCCCGGAGGCTTGCGCGTCCGCCGCCGCGCGCCCGGTCTCTACGCCAAGACCCGAGAGGATTCCAAGACCGATCCGCTCCGCGCTCTGGACGCCGTCAATGCCTTTGCCATGGCCGTGAATGAAGAAAACGCCGCGGGTGGCCGAGTGGTCACCGCCCCTACCAATGGCGCCGCCGGACTGCTTCCCGCCGTCCTCCGCTACTACCGTGAATTTATTCCCGGCTCTACTTCCGAAGGGCTCGTGCGCTTCTTTCTCACTGCCGGCGCCATCGGCATTCTCTACAAGGAGAACGCCTCCATCTCGGGCGCCGAAGTCGGTTGTCAGGGCGAGGTCGGCGTCGCTTGTTCCATGGCCGCGGGCGGTCTGGCCGGCGCCCTCGGCGCCTCGAATGCGCAGATCGAGCATGCCGCCGAAATCGGCATGGAGCATAACCTCGGCATGACCTGCGATCCCATCGGCGGCCTCGTTCAGATCCCCTGCATCGAGCGCAACGCCATCGGCGCGGTCAAAGCCATCAACGCATGCCGCATGACCATGCAGGAGTCCGGCGACCATAAAGTTTCCCTCGACGACGTCATCCGCACCATGTACCAGACCGGTTTGGACATGCAATCCCGTTACAAAGAGACCGCTCTCGCCGGCCTCGCCGTCAATGTCAAGGAGTGCTGAGGAGCTGATTGAAAAGCATGTACGGAAGCGTTCAAAATTTTCTAAACGACAAGATCCATTCCATTGAGCAAGCCGGCCTGTTCAAGCGCGAGCGCTTGATTGAGAGCCCTCAACAGGCCGAAGTGCAAGTGGCGAGCGGTCAAACCGTTCTGAATCTCTGCGCCAATAACTACCTGGGCCTCGCGAACCATCCCGCCGTCGTCCAGGCCGCGCGCCAAGCGCTCGACAAGTGGGGCTACGGTCTCGCCAGCGTGCGCTTCATCTGCGGCACTCAGACCATTCATAAAGAACTGGAAGCGCGGCTGAGTCAATTCCTCGGCACGGAAGACACCATTCTCTATAGCTCCTGCTTCGACGCCAACGGCGGTCTTTTCGAAACTCTCCTCGAAGCCGAAGACGCCATCGTCTCCGACGAGCTCAATCACGCGAGCATCATCGATGGCGTTCGTCTGTCGAAAGCCCAGCGCTTCCGCTACAGGAACGGCGATATGGACGATCTCGAAGCCAAGCTCAGAGAAGCGAGCGGCGCCCGCAACCGCCTCATCGCCACAGACGGCGTGTTTTCGATGGACGGCTATATCGCCCGCCTGGATCGTATCTGCGACCTCGCCGGCAAGTACAACGCCATGGTCATGGTCGACGATTCGCACGCCGTCGGGTTCATGGGCAAGTCGGGACGCGGCACGCACGAACACCACGGCGTCATGGACCGCGTCGATATCCTGACCGGCACGCTCGGCAAAGCCCTCGGCGGGGCAAGCGGCGGATACACCAGTGGGCGCAAAGAAATCATTTCCCTGCTCCGGCAGCGTTCACGCCCCTATCTGTTTTCCAATTCCGTCGCGCCCATGATTGTCGCGGCCTCCATCAAAGTTTTGGACCTGCTGACCGAAACCAGTTCGCTGCGCGAGCGCCTCTTCTCGAACACAAAACTCTTCCGCGGCCGCCTGCAGTCCGCCGGTTTCCACATCCTGCCCGGCGAACATCCCATCGTCCCCGTCATGCTGGGCGACGCCGCGCTCGCCACCCGCATGGCCGACCTCCTGCTGAAGAAAGGCGTGTACGTGATCGGCTTTTCCTATCCGGTCGTGCCGCAAGGCAAAGCCAGAATCCGCGTGCAAATCTCGGCCGCGCACACGCCGGAAGAACTGGAGCACGCCGCCGCGCAATTCGCCGCCGTCAAACAAGAACTGGGCGTTTAAAACTACTGCCCTTGATTCTCCTTGTCGGTACTTCGAACAAACCCCGCTACGTCGTCATGAAACTGCTTCAGCGCAGTCTCATTTACGTAAACCATGTGCCCCGCCGGATAGTAATGATAACTGACATTCGACTGTAAATTGCGCGGTATGGGTAAGTGGCGCGCTTCGTATATGCCTTCGAAGAAAGGCGTCGCAAGGTCGTAGTATCCCCCCGCCAGCATCACCTTCATGTTCGGGTTCGATATCATTGCGTGCGCTAAATCCGGCATGACGTTCGTTCCCGCCTCGCCCATTCCCACCGGAGGACCCCCCGGCGCCTGATGGCGCAGGTCCCATGTGAAGTTGCCATCGCTGTAAGCGCTCGGCTTATAGGTTTGGTTGTCGCCGTATTTCAGTTCCTTCCGCAGGTACTGATTGATCGCCGCCGTATACGCCGATGAGATAGCGGCCTCCTGCGGATCGTACTCTGCCTCTTTGCTCAGCGGATCTAAATCGGGACCGCCATAACGCGTGTCCAAACGTCCGGTCGTGAGCCCTTCCGGGTCCTGTAAATTCTTGCTAAACGCGCCGCCGCTGACACGCAGGTCCGACTTCAACAGATACGCAACCGGCAGCCCCGTATACTCATGTAACTTTTCCGCCGTCGCTTGTCTCTCTGCGTCCCCCAGTTCCGACCCCTGCAGCAACGCATTCATGTACTCGCCCAAGGCAAACTTTTCTACTTCATCCAGAAACGGCTCAAGCGCCCCCGGTTGATTCGGCAGCTTGTGGTGATAGTAGGCCGTCGCGGCATAAGTCGGAAGCGCGAGCGCGTACGCCTGATCGACTCCCGGATTCCATCGCGGTCCGTCCACGCTATTGTCGAAGCTCAGAATCGTGGATAGAAGCACAACGCCGTTCAAGTCAACATCGTCCAGCAGCGCCGACAGCACCGCCGAGCGAGGCGTGCCGTAGCTTTCGCCGAACAGGTACTTGGGCGAGTTCCACCTGCCGTGCTTCGTGAGAAACCGATGGATGAATCTTGCGAACGCATGCGCGTCCTGGTCTGTTCCCCAGAAAGCCTTCTCTTTGTCCTTGCCCATCAGCCGGCTGAAACCCGTGCCCGGCGCGTCGATGAACACCAGGTCGGTCGCATCCAGCAAGCTGTGATCGTTGTTCGCGATCTTATAAGGTCCGCCGCCGGCATTCTTCGTATCCGGAATGACGACCCGCCTCGGACCGAACGAACCCATGTGCAGCCACATCGTCGACGAGCCTGGACCGCCGTTATAGAAAAAGGTGACCGGCCTAGTTTCCGGAGCGGCGTTCTTTTGAAAGTACGCAACGTAGAACATCCGCGCCGTCGCCGGCGCCTCTTCTGGATGCTCGGGATCCAGCGGCTTCTCGCCCGTATTCGGAAGACGCTTCCCGTTCAGATCGAGCAGCGCGTCCTGTTGATCCGTCCCCCCCACCGTGATCGTTCCCGCGACAGCTTCGTACGCAACGGTCTTGCCTCCAATCGTCACCGTGTTTTCGCTCGTCGAATCCGGCGCCGCCTCTTCGGCGGGAGTCGCTGGATTTCCCTTCACCGTTACGAGTTCTTCCCGCTTCGAGCCCGGCTCTTCCTGATCTGATTTGTTCTTGCCCGTCTTCCCCTGCGCCCAGCTACTCGGCGCAGCCATGCAGCCGCAAACCACATAAATGAGAATTGTCCAAAGAATGCATCGATATTGAAAAAACCATCCGTTCCGTCCACGAATCTTCACCGAATCACCTCAATGCACGTTAACACGCAGGCTTCCGTGCCGGCGCGCCGGTCGCCGTCATCGGCGGGTAGGCTGGAAGATATCCGTTGACCGCATCAATTCGAGGTCGTGATCGAGCGCGACTCGGAGGGCTATCACGTCGCCGAACTCACCGCCGCGCTCATCAGAGCGGGCTTTCGCGTCGTCCGTGTCAGAGGCAGCCATCGTTTTTTGCATTACAAGTACGGTCGTACAGTTGGCCAAGCTTATCTAGAACGGATGTCTCAGCAGGTCCGCTCTGCGTCTGGCGGCGATTCATCTGGATAGGTTGTCGCCCATTGGCTGCCGGACTGGAAGGTAACGGGCACGTCAACGCAACGTGCGTCTTACGTCCACGTGCGAAGACCCCGTTCGAAAGCGTAATTCTTGCAATCCCGAGACGGTTAAGTTTTGAGAATGCGGGAATCGTGTGATCGTACTTGTTTTTCAGCGGCGCACCACCGACATAACCTTCGACAATGAGAAAGACCGCCAAAACCACAAAGAATCGACACCGGGAACACCACCTCACTGCTTCGGGAAGTGGATTCTCGGTCCCAAACGGTCTTTCCGGGAAAAGAAAACGCCCGACTTAATGTTGAGCGTTTCTCTTGCAAAGGTTCAGGTTTGGCGCGTTGAACGATGCATATGCCAGCGGCGATTACGCCAGTCGTGAACAGAGAAGCAGACATTATTATGAGGGCTGCGCGACACCACGCATATCTCTTTCGACGTTTCTCGAAGTGCTCTCGCCTTTCGGTTTTCTTTGGGTCTAATTCGTTTGCCCACGCCATCCATAATGCTATTTGGAACCACCAGCCAAGGAGCCCAAGGGCAACCGCTGCCGCCATGCAGCCCAACCCGCCAAAGAATACCCATGAATTCAGACCTTGAATTCCATGGCGGTCTTTTGGGAACGTCGCAAAGAATGCTACACCTGCACCCGACAAGCCCACGACCGTTTTCAGTAACTCCAAAGCTGCTTGACGCGCCCGCCCCCACATGTTCGGTGTGGTGAGATCGGTGCTCAAGGCCCCCACGGTCGTCTCTTCGTTGTTACCCATAGGCGGAGAGTATATCGGATTTCGCGGCTTCCTTCATGTGTTACTCTGCGTGTTCCCAAAGCGGTAGATTAGTCCGGAGCTTTGAGCCGCCACACTCTTGTTTGACAAGCGGTGAGCTTTTGCACCGCTCGAGGAAACCCGCATAAACATCGCAGCGTGCGATACAAAAGTAAACAGATATGACCGCCCAAGAGGCTCGCATGCACATTCGATATTCCGGATGGGCCTCGCGTAAGGTGCTGGAAGCTCCGCTTGCGCTCTCGCCCGAGGATCGCGCCAAGCCGATGAACGTCTCCCATGAAAGCATCGCCAAAACGCTGACTCACATCTATTTCGGCGATGCCATCTGGTATTCGCGCATCGCCGACCCCAGCTATCCAGTGCCACCCCATGATGCGCTTCCCTCCCTCGATTTCGTGGTTGAAGAATGGCCTCGACTGCAGGCTAGATGGGAAGCTTGGACCGATGCAGCCACCGACGCTGAGATCGCCCGACAGACGCCGTTCAAATCACGGTTCGTCGGTAACGCCGGCCTTCCCGCCTGGCAGATCGTCATGCACGTGGTGAATCACGGCACGCTGCACCGCGGCCAAATCGTCGGCATGCTCCGACAGCTCGGTGTCAAGCCGCCCGCTACCGATATCGTGTTCTATTACTATGAACAGGCCGCGGCTCCCGCGAGCTAACGCTGCGCCGAGCTCGGCCCAAGCGGATCAGACGGCACTCATCCTCAAACCCCTATCACGACCCCACCCAAATTCCTCAACCCCATTCCCTTCATCCACTTACCCCAGCCCCGCCACCGCGCCTCGCACTCCCCCTATCGCACCATCGGCTCAAAGGGAGAATCCCTTTATGTCCACTCCCGCCCAAATCGCCGCCAATCAGAAGAACGCTCAGCTCTCCAACGGCCATAGCTCCGGAGAGATCGCGACGGCATCCTAACATGAGCTTAGTAAACAGCTGCAATCTCGCGATGCGGGAAACGACCTTCCCGGCGCCTTTCGGATAAGCGGCCACTCGGACACAAGCAAGGCGGCTATCGCCTTGCGATTCATGATTTTGGAATTCGATACACGACTTCCCTGTTTTGTAAGCGGCGAGCCTGGACCGGAAATCCGCTCGCATGCCTGGACCGGCATTTTTCGGGATCAATCCCATTGCCCGAAGCTGACCTCAATACGTTCATAACTCATCCATAGCGCATTTTAGACAGCTTCGAGCAAAGGGTAGTGTCCTAAACGGACACTACCGAGCAAAGGAGAAACTTCTTCGGCGTGCCTAAAATAGAAAGCTAGGAGATACCCGTTGCCACATCAATTCGATGTAGTGATCGAGCGCGACTCAGAGGGATATTACGTCGCCTCCGTTCCCCAGATTCATGGTTGCCATACCCAGGCGAGATCCCTAGACGAGGTTGCCGAGCGTATCCGCGAGGCCATCACTCTCTGCCTTGAAGTGGAAGGCACGCCGCGGGAACAGTTAGAATTCGTCGGGATCCAGCGCGTGACCGTCGCCGCATGAGCCGGACTCCACGGGTGACCGGGGCCGAACTAACTGCGGCGCTCATCAAAGCGGGCTTCTGCGTCGTCCGTGTCAGGGGCAGCCATCGTTTCTTGCGCCCACCAGGACGGACGAACAACCGTCTTGCCCACCCATTCAGGCGAAACAATCGGCCCCGGATTCGTTCACAACATCCTCCAACTGCCAAATGACGGCCGAACAGTTGGCCAAGCTTATCTAGAACGGATGTCTCAGCAGGTCCGCTCTGCGTCTGCCCGCGATTCATCTGGATAGGTTGTCGCCAATGGGCTGCCGGACTGAAAGATAACGGGCACGTCAACGTAACGTGCGTTATTCGGACATGTGGATTGCATTTTGAATCCGCGCCCGTCACAACGACAAACTGCTAGATCAGAGTGAGGCAGAGAGGCCCTCAAACTCTTCCGTTACCGGCGGAGGGGCTCCGTACGAGTTCGCGATGTTTCATTAACTTGCGTTTTGCATGATCCTGGCTGTTTGACGCCGGGCCGTGGCAGCCCAAAGAAGAAACGACGCCGGTGCTTCGTGGGCACGGATTTCCTAGCGAGAACGCGGTTCTAATACTTCCGTGGGGAGCGTGCGATTTTCGGCGCTTATCGGCGCATTTACTAAATGGCGTCTGGATCAATACAATTGCGATAGGTTATAGGTACCGTGCGGGCTAGCACCCGCGCTTCCCGCAAACTTCAATTGACAAAGTACCCGGCTGTGATACCCTAGCGCTGGGTCATATGCAGTTAATTGTGACGTATATGCGCTATACTGCGGTACTTTCTAGAGTAACTGCCGCCGTTTGCTTCTTTTTAGTCCTGCCCCTTTCGATACACGCACAATGTATCGACAATATCAGGGAATCGGCTGCAAAAGCAAGGGCTGAAGGGCGGAAATCCATTTCTGTCCCTACCCCAAGACCTTCATGGGCAGTGGTGTCCTCGCTGCAAGAGGCGGCTAAACACGAGGCGATACTGCTTGTGACGATTCAGGATAAGCAGGCAAAGATTAGCCCCGACGGTACATGCATAAATACCTGGTATCGAGCTTCGGTTATCGCAAACCTCGGACGCAAGGAACTACCACCTGTGAATCAGGAGCTTGAAAGCGTTGTGCCCCCTGAATTATCTGGCTTGACCGACAACGACATATTAATCCGCATATCGGGCGGAACTCTCGAGACGGATGGCGTAAAAGCTGTTGCAATCGAAACGCCAGTAAGGTTCGTGGTTGATAAACAATATCTGATTTTCGCGTCCTTTCAATCCACTGATGACGGCCAAACGCAAGTGCGCTCCGCCGCTTTGAATTTAGGGAAAACTTCCGTTTTTTCCTATGAGCCGGCGACAGACGAAGTCACGCCGCTCGATCCTTCCTCAAAGAACGATTCTGCTTTCGCGAGGGATGTATTGACACGAAGCGATGGGCGGCTTACTCGGCTGAAGTCCTTGCTCAGATCTAAGTAAGACCGACTTCCCTTTTACCGATAGGTGACGATTATGTCTTTCTCCGTACGCTCCGCGTGTGTCAGTAAGATCTTTGCTTGCATCCTGGGCTTTCTTGGCGCGATAATCCTGTCTGCCCAAACGTGTCCGACATGCTTTTCGCCGTCGCTATTTTCTCCCTATCCGGGCGGCGAGGGCACGTCTTCCGATGGCCGCCGAATCTTGAATATTTGCTTTGACGCCTCAACGCAGGTCAACAATTCAGGCGGGTCTACTCCCGGTACCACTAATCCCGGCCTGTACAATGCATTGATTAGTGGATATACAGATTCTAAGGGCCTTTACCACGCGGGTGCAATATCTCAATGGAACAATGCGACGGATGGGAACGGCAACAAAGATGCCTATTATCTGCAGTACGTGGCAAATTGCAGTCAGGCGGCCGTGACAATCAGTTATCTACCGACCAGCGAGGTTGACGGTGGATGCGTCCAAGTTGTCTCAACTCTTTCCAACAATGTTGAAACGTCCGCCAAAGTGTCGGTTAGTACGATGATGCTTCAGCAATATTCCACGAATCCGGGCGATGAAGTAACTGGTCTCGCGCATGAGTTCGGACACATTTTTGGCCTGGATGATTCAACCTCTTGCGGCGCGACCGTCATGGGCGGTCATTATGACGGTTCCTGCCAATTCCAGTACACGATCCCGATAAATGTCAATCAAAACCCAGTGTTGGCGCAAGATGTTAAAGCAGCAAACGCAGTGATCGGTAGATCCACAGCTTGTAATCAGGCTTTTCAGACCACCGCCGGCGCCCCGGGAACTAGTGAAGGAAACGGCGGCGCACAGTGCGACGGACAACCGCCGATCTGCTCCGATTACGCTATATGCGTCGGGGGAAATTGGGAATGCTATTCCACTCCCACTTGCGGCGGAATTCCTGAGCCAACTTGCGCCAGCGGGTACACAGCCGTGTGTACACCTGGAGGCGGTTGGGAGTGTCAGGAAAGCCCTGTCATTCTCGATCCCTTCGATGAAGGTTTTCACCTCACCGATGTTGCGGCGGGTGTTAAATTCAAGGCGCTCTCGAATGATCCTTTGAGACAGATGAGCTGGACCGACGCTGTGTGGCGAAATGCGTTCCTGGCATTGGATCGCAATGGAAACGGCAAGATAGACGACATGACCGAACTTTTTGGTGATTTGACGCCACAGCCGAAGAGCGATCACCCGAATGGCTATCTGGCACTTGCCGTCTTTGATGACCCGGCGAATGGGGGGAACGGAGATGGATGGATTGATCCTGAAGACAGTATCTATCCCCACCTTCTCTTATGGATTGATGCGAACCATAACGGGATTAGCGAACCCGAAGAGCTACATAGCCTTGCAGATCTCGGAATTTTTAGGATTTCGCTGAATTATCATTTCTCTTCATACACCGACTCGAATGGCAACGTGTTTAGATACAGATCCGAAGCAATCGGCGACACGGGAGCCCACGCGTGCTATGACGTCTTCCTGCTTGTAAGCATGTCATCACAGTAGCAGTTGGATGGGCCAAGTTACTTTAGAGATAGGGTGGAAGGATATATCTAGGTCAACAACGATGCGGGCAATTATACTCGGCTTGGCAACGGTCGGCATAGTAGCGACGACGTATTGTGACGTTAACGCCTGCGCTAGTTTTAGCTCGGATGCGGAACGCTCTACAAAGCAATATGTGATTGAGCGCTACAACATTTCCAAGGAGACCTCCCTAACGCTTCTTGCTGCTGATATCGTGGAGGGAAGCTGCTACCGTCGGCTGACCTATAAGGGGCGCACTACAGTCGGTGAGTGGAAATTAGTTCTGTATCTATCGCCTGACCTTCGTTTCCTGAGTAGTGACTTATTAGATACCTCCTTAAACCCAATAGAGGAGAGACGGCGTCGAGAGGAGGCGTTGATGCGCGGCCTAGCAACTGCGCCCAATATCCCTACTATTGGGGATGCCAATGCCAAAGTCACCATTGTTGAATTTGGCGATTTTGAATGTCCTTTTTGCCGTCAACTGGACTACACCCTGGCGCATGAAGTTTGACCGAAAGCAGGAGTTTCCGTCCGTATCGTCTTTCGACACATGCCGTTGACCATGCACCATTGGGCTAGAGCGGCCGCTGAGGGCGCAGCTTGCGCCCAAGTGCAAAATAACGGATCGTTCTGGGAACTGCACGATGCGTTGTTTGAGAATCAGGCTGTGCTTACTGAGGATAATATCCGACAAAAGTTGTTAGAATTCTCGCGTAAGATACCGAGTTTGGATTCTCAAAGTTTTCGGAACTGCCTTGATAGCGAAATGTCTCTGGGCCTAGTTCTCCGGGACATGAACGTGGCGGAGACCGACGGCGTCAAGGCTACCCCCACGCTGTTCATCAACGGAGCCAGGACGGAAGGGGTGAGGTCTGCAGCGGAGCTGCTCCACCTCATTGACCAAGCGGCCCAAAACGCAAGCGCCGGTAGCCCAACAGCTTCTAAAACGTCAATGGGCTCATCCGCCAGCGCCAGATAGGGTCTCAAAGCGGAGGTAGCTTAAGGTTCTAGCTCGTTAATAGGGGTAGCCCAAGGTTCTGGCTGATAAAACATACTTTTGAGGAAATTATTTTGATCAAGCAGAACCGATATTGGGCTTGCCCGATTACCCGATTACCCCCATCAAAGAAGTGGCGGGACAAGTACAGGTCACACTGCGGTTTGTGGGACGTATCGAGTGTCCTCACTGTGGGGGAGAGAAGCTGCGGCCGGGGGACCCGCGCATCCGTCGGCCTCGGCACGAAAGCTGGGGTACACAGCATTGTGTGCTGGCGTTAGAAATGCGCAAATGGGGTGCGCCGGGCCTGCGGCGCAGCTTCTGGCAGCGTTCCCCGGCATGGTGCCCAGGCCGCGGCTACCGAGCCGTTCCGGCGCTCGGGATGCCAGAAACATTTTGCCGGCATCCGCCGGAGCCGCTTAGGACAGGCGCGAGCACCTTTCCAGCGCCGCCGTGGAGCGCTTGTTCGGGGCGTATCTACGCCAACAAACCGGCGAGCGCATCAACCGTGAATGCCTCGCAATCCCGACAGCAAGCATCTGGCCGTATAGTCGGCATGTCGGACAAGTACCGATCACCCGTGTTGACAAGATCCACTCAGAGACTCACCAGCAGGATCAGCACGCTCACCCCGCCCGCCCGTCGGTGTCAGCCGGTGAGTGCCAGAACGGTGCCCGGCCCCCCTCCCTTCCCCACTTGAACACTCCCCAAACCCAATCACGACCCCACCCAAATTCCTCAACCCAATTCCCTTCATCCATTTACCCCCGCCCCGGCACCGCGCCTCGCACTCCCCCTATCCGATCATCGGCCGAAAGCAGAAATCCCTTTATGTCCACTCCCGCCCAAATCGCCGCGAACCAGAAGAACGCTCAATTCTCCACCGGCCCCACTTCGCCCGAAGGCAAGGCCGCATCCTCTCTGAACGCTGTCAAAACCGGGCTCACCGGCCGCACCGTCCTGCTGCCAGGCGATGACGCCGCCGCCTACGAGGCCCACGTCCAAGGCTTCTTCACTCGCCACCAGCCCGAGGGCGATCAGGAGCGCAATCTCGTTCAGTCGCTCGCCGACACCGAATGGCGCCTGCTCCGCATCCCGGCTCTCGAATTCGGCATCTACGCCGTCGGCCGCCTCGAATTCGCAAACGAGTTCCCCGCCGAAGCCTCCGAATCCCGCAAGCATCTCATCGAAGCCAAAGTCTTCCTCGCCTACCAACGTCAGCTCAACAACCTGTCCATCCAAGAATGCCGCCTGCGCCGCCACTTCGACAAAGACGCCGCCGCTCTGCGCCAGCTCCAGGAATCTCGCATCCGTGAAGCCCGCGCTCGCCGGCAGTCGCTACTGAATGAAGCCGCTCGCCAATACATCGCCGCCGTTCACGAAGAGCGCCACGAGCTCTGGGAGCCCGACGAAAATGGGTTCGAATTTTCAATGGAGGAAGTCGAAGTGCGCGCACTTGAGATCGAACCCGACCTCTTCGCCGAATGGGCTCTGGAAAACGCCGCGTGACGCGCATCGGCCGCCTTCCGGTAACGCGCTCGTCCTTCGCTCGATGTGCCCAAAGGCTCGCCGGCCGCCGCTTTTTGCGCGCTCGCCGGGCTGCGCAGCCATGCCAGCCTAATCCGCCGTGGCAAGCTGAATGAGATGCCGCCGTTTCGCGCGCTCCTGCTCCGCCACGGATACGCGTTCCTGTTCTGCTACGTCTTCGCCGTTCAGGCAGGCATCCCCATTCCCGCCGATCCGCTGCTGCTCATCATGGGCGCGCTCTCCGGCGACGGGCGTTATTCCATCTGGATCTCGGCCTTGGGCGCCATCATCGCCGCGCTCGCGGGCGATTGCATCTGGTATCAGCTCGGGCGCACCCGCGGCCGTTCGGTTCTCTCGGTCGTCTGCAGGCTTTCGCTCGAACCTGACGCCTGCGTTCGCAGAACGGAGCTGCGCTTCCGCCGGCACGGCGCCTGGACCCTCCTGATCGCGAAATTCGTTCCAGGCATGAGCCTGGTCTCTATGCCGCTCGCTGGCGTCATCCGTATGCGGCGCTGGCGCTTCCTTGTCGCGGACGCGGCTGGCTGCGGCATCTGGGTCTTCGGCTACCTGCTGCTCGGAAAATTGTTCCATCGTCAGGTCGACGCCCTCGTCGCTACGCTCGGCTTGTACGGCCGCCGCGCGGGTCTCATCCTCGCCGGCTTGGTCGCCGCATATCTCGCTTTCAAATACTTCCAGCGCTGGCGGTTTCGCCGCCAGCTTCGCATCAATCGCGTCGGTCCCCTTGAAGCCCTCGACCTGATGAGCGCTCATCAGGACATCACCATAGTGGACCTGCGCAACGCGGCCGAAATTCGCGAGATCGGCTCGAAGATCGCGGGCGCCCGCATCTTGCGCCCCGACGATTTGCGTTCCCGCTCGCACGAAATTCCGGAGGCTCACGAGGTCATCCTGTACTGCAGTTGACCGAACGAAGCTACCAGCGCCCGTGTGGCGCTGCAACTCAAGCGCGCCGGGATTCACAAGGTGCGCCCCTTGGCCGGAGGCTTCGAAGCCTGGCGCAAGCTGGGTCTTCCGGTCGAGCCCTTGACCTCTGAATGCGAAATGGAACTACTCTTGGCGGGCGATGGAAAGGTCGAATAGAAAAAACTGTATGCATGAAATAGAACCTTCTACCCTCAGCTTGATCGGCAACACGCCGCTCGTGCGGTTGACCGGTTTCGACACGGGATCTTGCGAGCTGTATCTCAAACTCGAAAACCAGAATCCTGGCGGCTCTATCAAGGACCGAATGGCTGTCGCCATGATCGAAGAAGCCGAACGCAAGGGCGAGCTCAAGCCCGGCGACACCATCGTCGAAGCCACCGCCGGCAACACGGGAGTCGGGCTCGCGTTGGTTGCCGCCATCAAAAGCTACCGCCTCATACTCGTGATCCCGGACAAAATGTCCAGCGAGAAAATCGCCCATGCCCGCGCGCTCGGCGCCGACATCCGCTTGACCCGCTCCGACGTCAAGCCCGGCGATCCCGAATACTACCAGGACATGGCGGCGCGCATTGCCAAAGAGACTCCGCGCGGCTACCACATTAATCAGTTCGCAAACCCGGCCAATCCTCTGGCGCACGAAATCACCACCGCGCCCGAGATCTGGCGCGACATGGATCATCGCGTCGACGCGATCGTCTGCGGGATCGGTTCCGGCGGCACCTTGACCGGCCTCAGCAACTTCTTCGGACGCGTGCAGCCCGATAGCGAGATCATCCTCGCCGACCCCGCCGGTTCCTCGCTCGCCGAATACGTGCGGACCGGGCGCGAAGTTCCCTCCTCGAGCTACGCTGTCGAAGGTATCGGAGGCAGTTGCATGCCCGCCATCGCGGATCTTTCGCGCGTCCGTCACGCATACAGCATCAGCGACGCCGAAAGTTTTCTCACCGCGCGCGATCTCTTGAAGCGGACCGGCATCTTCGCCGGTCCATCCTCCGGAACCCTGCTGGCCGCGGCTTTGCGCTATTGCCGCGAACAGGCGAGCGCCAAACGAGTAGTCACTTTCGTCTGCGACTCGGGCGCCAAATACTTGTCCAAGATGTACAACGATTACTGGATGCTCGATCAAGGCTATCTTGAGCGAACTCCAACCGGCACGCTCGGCGAGCTCATCGCCCGCCGCTACGAAGAAGGCGGCGTCATCACGGTGCGGCCGGACGACACTCTATTGTCCGCTTTCCAGCGCATGCGGATGGCCGACATTTCCCAGGTTCCCGTAATGGAGCGTGGCTGCTGCGTGGGCGTGTTGGATGAATCCGATCTCCTGCTGGCCGTCCATAACGACGCGGGCAAATTCCATTCGCCCGTGCGGGCCGCAATGACCAGCCGGCTCGAAACCATCGCCGCCGGCAAGTCCATCGATTCCGTGTACGAAATCCTGAATCGAGGACTGGTCGCTCTGGTTGTAGAAGGCGACGCGTTCGTCGGTCTCATCACGCGCTCCGACCTGCTGAGCCATCTTCGCCGTAAGCTCCACCAATTCTAAACATCATGTCCCATCGTTTCGGAACTCGCGCCATTCATGCCGGCCAGGAGCCTGACCCCGCTACGGGAGCCGTTATCGTTCCCATCTACGCGACCTCCACGTACGTTCAGCAAAGCCCCGGCGTACACAAAGGTTTCGAGTATTCGCGCTCCCAGAATCCGACTCGCTTCGCTTACGAGCGTTGCGTGGCGGATCTCGAAGGCGGCGTGCGTGGATTTGCCTTCGCCTCCGGGCTTGCGGCAATGTCCACCACGCTTGAGCTGTTGAATACCGGGGATCATGTCATTGCCAACGACGATCTGTACGGCGGAACCTTTCGCCTCTTCGATCGCGTGCGGAAGCGATCCGCCGGTCTCGATTTCAGCTTCGCCGATCTCTCGGAACCGGCAGTTCTCGAAAGTCTGCTGCGACCCAATACCCGGATGATCTGGGTCGAAACTCCTTCGAATCCTTTGCTCAAAATCGTGGACCTCCGCGCCGTCGCGGCAGTCGCTAACCGTCACGGCGCTCTGGCCGTGGTCGACAACACTTTCGCAAGTCCATATTTACAGCGCCCGCTTGAGTTTGGATTCGACATCGTGGTGCACTCGGCTACCAAGTACCTCAACGGTCATTCCGACATGGTAGGCGGAATGGTTGTTGTCGCGAACCCTGAATTGGGCGAGCGGCTCGCCTTCCTTCAGAACGCGGTCGGCGCCATCGCGAGTCCGTTCGATTCCTTCCTCGCCCTGCGCGGGCTGAAGACTCTCCATCTGCGCATGGCGCAACATTCGAGCAATGCGCAGCGTTTGGCCGAGTGGCTCGCTGCCCACCCCGCCGTCGAGCAAGTCGTCTACCCCGGCCTGCCGTCTCATCCTCAGCACGCGCTTGCCGCCACCCAGATGAAGGCATTCGGCGGGATGATCGCGATGCACTTGAAAGGCGATATCGACGACGCGCGTCGGATGCTCGAACGCTGCCGCATCTTCGCGTTGGCCGAAAGCTTGGGCGGAGTAGAGAGCTTGATCGAGCATCCCGCAATCATGACCCACGCTTCCGTTCCCGCCGAGCACCGGCGCAAGGCGGGAATATCAGACACCTTCATTCGCCTGTCCGTCGGTGTGGAGGATTTCGAGGATCTGCGCGACGATCTGGCTTACGCGCTGGGCGGCTGAAGAGTGAGTCTGGTCCGTGCTCCACGCCCCCTATAATGACGGAAGATGACGTTGCCTAAAGTGCGTAAAGCAGTGTTCCCGGCGGCTGGGCTCGGCACTCGATTCCTGCCTGCCACCAAGGCTCAGCCCAAGGAAATGCTGCCCGTTGTGGACAAGCCCCTCATCCAATATGGCGTCGAGGAAGCAAGGCATTCGGGCATTCACAACATCATCATCGTCACCGGCCGCGGCAAGGCCTCCATCGAAGATCACTTCGACGTCAGCTTCGAGCTCGAACATTTGCTCGAATCGAAAAACCGCGCCGACATGCTCTCCATGGTTCGCGCCATCTCGGACATTGTCGATGTCTCCTACGTGCGCCAAAAGGAGGCTCTGGGCTTAGGCCATGCCGTTCACCGCGCCAAGGAACTGGTGGGGCACGAGCCGTTCGCCGTGGTTCTGTCCGATGACATCATCGCTTCGCAAACGCCCTGTATTCGTCAGCTCTTGGACGTCCACGAATTCTACGGCGCATCGGTTCTGGCCCTCATGGAAGTGCCCAAGGATCAGATCTCCGCCTATGGCGTTGTGGATGCGGAACTGGTCGCTGACAATGGCCGCGAGAACCGTCTGTTCCGTATCCGCAATCTGGTTGAAAAGCCCAAGGCCGCCGACGCGCCTTCCAACCTCGCCATCATCGGCCGCTATGTTCTGACGCCCGAGATCTTCGCCGCCGTCGAAGCCATCCAACCCGGCAGCGGCGGCGAAATCCAATTGACCGACGCGCTGAAATACATGCTGCGCAACCGGCCCATTTACGGCCTTAAGTTCGAAGGCAAGCGATTCGACGCAGGCGACAAGCTCGGCTTCTTGAAGGCGACCGTCGAGTTCGCTCTCAACCGTCACGATCTCGGAAAAGATTTCCGCGAGTATCTGAGGACAATCTGCGCCCAGTCATGAAGCTATGGATCGCCATTGCTGCGCTCGCTCTCGAAGCGGCTGTCGGTGCCTTTTCTCAACAGCCTGCCACGCCTCGCGTCGTGGCGTATGTGCAGCTTGCTTTGAAGAACGGCGATCTCGATTCGGCGGCTGCCATGGTGAACCAATACCGGCGGCTCAACGGCGATACCCCGGAAGCGCTCGAAGCTTTCTCGTGGCTCGCTCGCGGCGAACTCGCGGCCGGTCATCTGGACCAGGCATCGAAGGACGCGGGCGAGATCAAGCAGCTCTGCCAGACCGCGCTCGGCGCGCGCAGCCTCGACGCCGAGCCGCACCTCGCGCTCGCTCTTGGCGCGGCGATTGAACTTGAAAGCGACATATTAGTACAGCGCCATCAACGGGCCGCCGCGATTCAACTTCTTCGTTCGGCTCTACACGCCTGGCGCGGCACTTCGCTCGAAGACCGGATGCAAAAGAACCTCAACATCCTGACTCTCGAGGGCCAACCCATGCCCGCCCTTCGCGAAACGGAATGGGTCGGCCCCAAGCCCGCTCCGCTGGCAACCCTGCGAGGCAAAGTCCTGCTGCTGTTCTTCTGGGCGCATTGGTGCGCCGACTGCAAAGCCGAGTTGCCGGTCATCACCCAGCTCGCAACGGAACTCGAACCGAAAGGGATGGTCCTCATCGCTCCCACCAAGCGCTACGGCTACACCGCCGAAGAAGAGCACGCCGCGGCCGCTGCCGAAAATCTCTTCATCCAGAAAGTCTACGGCCAGCTCTATTCCCGCATCCCCGGTATTCAAGCGCCGCTCGACGCCGGCAACTTCGAGCGTTTCGGCGCGAGCACTATTCCTACTCTCGTCGTCATCGACCGGCGCGGTATCGTCCGCCTCTACCATCCCGGCCTCATGGATGAGAAAGCCTTGCGAGCCGTGATTGAGCCTCTTCTCGGCGCTGCCCAAAGCGCCCGCGCCTCACGCTAAACTCTCTAACATGAGGCTGGCAACCGCTCTGATGCTGGTTATGAGCAGCGCTGCGCTCGCGAGCGCGCCGGAGACCACCGTTACCGTGACAGTGAAGAATCAGTTCGATAAGCCGGTTGACAACGCCGACGTCATTCTCGACTTCTTGGGTTCGCACCAGATTATGAAGCTGGGAAAGCGCAAGCCCGTCCATTGGGAAGTGCACACCAATCTGCACGGCATCGCGCACTTCCCGCCCGTTCCCCAAGGAACCATCCAACTCCAGGTCATAAAGAAGGAGTATCAGACTTTCGGAGACAAGTTCGACGTCGATACAGAAGAAAAAGCCATCGACATAAAACTGAATCCGCCGCAAAAGCAGTACAGCGCTCACCCGCCCTTGAAGCCGGCGGATGAGCCCAAGCAGTAACCCCTCAGGGTTATTTTCCGGAGTCGAAGGCGATGGCTTCGATTTCGATATGCACGTCTCTCGGCAGCCGCGCGACTTCGATCGTCGATCGCGCGGGCGGATTCGGGTTGAAGAACTTTCCATAGGTCTGGTTCATGCGCGAAAAATCGTCCATGTTCTTCAAGAAAACGGTGGTCTTCACTACGTCGCTCAGCTCCAGGCCCGCCCCCGCGAGCACCAGCTTTAAGTTTTCGATCACGCGTGTAGTCTGGTCTTCGATAGACCCTGTCACCAGTTCGCCCGTCTTAGGATCGAGCGGAATCTGGCCGCTCAAGAAAACGAATCCATTCTGCCGTACCGCGGTTGAATAAGGGCCGGCCGCTTTCGGCGTGCCCGGACCGCCTGTGATGATTTCCTTCATGGCTTCTATTGTGAACGCGCGAGCCGGAATGTGCCCGTGAGATCGGCAATTTTCTCTGCTTGAAGCTTCGTCATCGCGCGATCGAGTTGCTCTGCGACGCGCAGGGGCGCGCGCGGATCGGCGAACGTCGCCGTGCCTACCTGGACCGCGCTTGCGCCCGCCATTAAGAACTCGGCGGCGTCTTCGCCGTTCATGATTCCGCCCAGCCCGATCACCGGTATCTTCACGGCGCGCGCGGCTTCATAAACCAGCCGCAGCGCCAATGGCTTGATGGCGGGGCCGGAAAGCCCGCCGTACCCGGCGCCGATTCGAGGCGCGCGCGTGTCGGCGTCGATGGCAAGCGAGACGAAGGTGTTCACCAGTGAAATGGCGTCCGCTCCGGCCTCTTCCGCCGCCTTCGCAAAAGGCTCGATGCGGCCGACGTTGGGGGAAAGCTTCACGATCAACGGCCGTTTTGCGATTGGCCGCACGCGCCTGATCAGTTCGCTCAATACCGTTGGATCGCTTGAAAACGAAATGCCGCCGCGCTTTGTATTCGGGCAGGAGACATTCAGTTCATAAGCCGCGATGCCGTCGGCTTTTTCGAGGGCGCCAATCACATCGGCGTACTCCTCTTCTTCGAATCCGAAGACGTTCGCAAAAACAGGCGTCGCATACTTCCTCAGCAGCGGAAGCTTCTTTTCGATGAACGCCTCGACCCCGACATTCTGCAAGCCGACCGAGTTGAGCATACCGCCAGTCGTATGCCATAGCCGGGGCGGCGGGTTGCCGGCAATTGGCCGGCGAGAGAGACCCTTAGTGACGATCCCGCCAAGCCGATTTAAGTCCAGCAGCTCCGCGAATTCGATGCCGTAACCGAACGTACCCGACGCGGCGAGAACCGGATTACGAAGCTCGATGCCGCAAATCGTAGTCGCCAGCATACTCAGCTACAAGCGCACCCGCCGTGTCGCGAACCAGCGCCCAGCTTTCGCGCACATCCGACTCGGAGGTCTGAAAATTTCCGATGGCGAAACGCAGCACGAAGTTGCCATTCAACACCGTATGCGAAAGAAACGCCTTACCCGTGGCGTTCACTTCGCGCAGAAGCTGCTGGTTCAATTCATTCCCGGCCCGATGACGGAAGCAGACGAGCGAGAGCTCGACCGGCGCGGCGATCTCGAACTCCGGGTCCGCTTCGATCAGCGACTTAAGCGTCTGCGCCTGCTTCAGGCTCTCGCGCAGCATGGCGACGATCCCCTGGCGGCCGTAGTATCGAAATACATACCAAAGTTTCAACGCCCGGAATCGGCGTCCCAGCTGCACGCCGTAATCCATGTAGTTCGTGACGCGTTCATCCTCCGCGGTGCGCAAGTATTCGGCCGATAGCGAAGAAGCCCGCCGGAGCACATCCGGAAAGCGAGTGTACAGAACACTGCAATCGACGGACACGTAAAGCCACTTGTGCGGATTGAGAATCAGCGAGTGCGCGCGCTCGGCGCCCGCCAGGATGCGCCGCATCTCGGGCACGACAGCCGCCGGACCTCCGTAGGCCGCATCCACATGCAGCCAGGCGTTATAGCGCTCCGCGATATCCGCGATCTCAGGCACTGGATCGATTGCGGCAGTCGAGGTGGAACCGATCGAAGCCACAATGCAACAAGGGCGCCGGCCCACGGCAAGATCCGCTTCGATCGCCTCCTTCAGGAGATCCAGCCGCATGCGGAACCGTGCATCCACCGGGATCTTGCGAACGTTCTCTTGCCCGAAGCCGAGCGCGATCGCAGCTTTTTCAGAAGACGAGTGCGTGTGTTCGGAAATATAGACCGTCAATCCCGGGCGCATTCCCTTGATGCGCGAATCCGGGTCGGCCCACTCGCGCGCGGCGCAGATCGCCTGCAACACGCCGACCGAAGCCGTATCGTAGATGATTCCGAAGAATTCTTTCGGCAGCTCCAGCCACTGGCGCAGCCAGCCGAGCGTTACTTGTTCCAACTCGGTCGCAGCGGGCGACGACTTCCACAGCATGGCGTTGATATTGACCGCCGCCACAAGGAACTCAGCGAGGATGGAAGGCGGGGTCGATGAAATGGAGAACCAGGCGAAAAATCGCGGGTGATTCCAGAGCGTTAACGCCGGAACGATCTTGCTTTGAAAATCCTCGAAGATCTGCTCGAGGGATTCGCCTTTCTCGGGAGCGGCCGCCGGAAGCGCGGCGATGACGTCTCCGGGCTGCGTCCCAGGCATCACAGGAAATTCGCGGACATTTTCGAGATAATGCGCGATCCAATCGGCATGCCGATACGCCGCCTGGCGAAATTCTTCCGGCGACATGGTTCGCGAATTGTCTTCTTCGGGTGGTAGCTGGGCCACTACATCTACAGTCGCATGACGCGTTCGTCCGTGCATTCGGCCAATACTATCGGCAGCCATTGATCCAGCCATCGCTCGAAAGCGGTGAACTCCTGGCGCATTCGATCGCCGAAAGGAACGGCGAAATCGCCCACCTTCCAGCCCCTAGCGGCGGCGGTTTGCTTGATGGCGGCCGTGGGAGGAAACCGATTCACGTAAACCAGGAACTCTTCGAGAAATGTATTCAGCCGCTGCGCCCGGTCGGGCCGAGAGGCGGCGATGGCTCGGTCCATAGCGACGATCAGTTCCGGCAGTGCGGCCGCCACCCCCGACACGATGCCGTCCGCCCCACCCGACCGCCCTTTTAAATACAGCACTTCGTTTCCGACCAGCAGCGAGAAATCCGCGCGCCGCCGCAACGCGACGAGGCGCTCGATGTTCTGCCATTCCGTGGTCGAATCTTTAATGCCGGCATACCTGCCTGCCTGAAGAAGCTCGTCTGCGAGCTCGGGCGGAATGGCGGTCGTAAACATGGGCAAGTTGTATAGGTACAATGCCGCCTTGCCGCCTAGTTCGCCGGCAAACGCCTGGTAAAAAGCCGCGACTTGCTCATCGCTATACCTGTAGAAGTAGGGCGGCATCACCAGCAGGCCCGCCGCGCCCGCTTCGATGGCGCTCGCGCCGAGCGCAATAGCCCCTGCGAGCGTCGAATGCGAAACATTTACGAAGACAGGCACCCGGCTTCGACGAATCGCTAGCGCCAAAACGCGCATTCGTTCGGAGACATCGAAGTGTATAAACTCGCCGGTAGACCCAAACAGCACCAGCCCGTCTATGCCGGCGGCCGTGACTTGATCCAGATATTCCAGTAGTTGAGCGGCGTCGGCTTCAATAGCCTGAGGACGGCGGGGCGTCAGCAGGGCCGCGTAGACACCCTTAGCCGGTTGCGGTTGATTGCTGGTCGACATGCCAGAGCCGCATAGCCATACCCCGAGCCGAAGTATGAGGCGGCGCATTCGCTCCGTTCAGGAGAATTGTACTGCGCCGAGGCGAGATCGTTTAGGCGAGCTTTTCCAAGGGCGGCTGCGACGGCTGAAATTCGTGGCGCCGAACCGCCCGATCCACTAGCTCGCGGGGATCGAGCAGGTGCTGCGGCCGGAAATGCTGAGTGGACCAGCGGCAACCTTCGTCAAATCTGATTCCCAAGAAGTAGGCGCTATCGCGGAACGCGCAGTAGCGCACCGTGCCCACCAGTTCGCCGTCGCCATAATGCATGCTCAGCAGCGTGCCCTCCGGCAGGCGGCTTTCCATCTGGAGACAGATGCCCGTCAGCGAAATATCTTCCAGGTTGGCCATGCGGCGGCGATGGCGGCCGGATTCGTCGGTCCAAATCACTTCCACAAGCTCGGCGCACAGCAGCCTCGGATCGCTTCTACGTTCTTCCATACTGTCTCATCGGCGGCAATGGCTCGCATACTTTAGGCCATAAGGCCGCCACAGTACCGGTACCATCGAATTGTCCCTGTGAACGCGCTCCCAGACAATCCCGGCTCCACTGACCCGTCCGCAATACAGTCCGCCGGGCCTGGCACCCGGCTGGGTATTATTCTTCGGGTCGCCTTCTTCCTGGGTACGGTGATAGTCGGTTTGTGGATGTTTCAGTTCCTGTTATCGGTCTTCGGCGTTGTGGTTGCCGGTACTTTCGGACTGTTTATGACCGGCGTCTCGGCGAACCTGCTCACCATGCGTATCTTCGACCGGCGCCCGTTTTCCGACATCGGGCTGGCATCAGGACCTGGCGCCAGCCGCAATCTGGTGATCGGCATCCTTGCCGGGGGAGGGGCGGCCGCAGCCATGCTCGCGGCGCCATTGCTCGCAGGAACCGGCCACCTGGTCGCCCGGCCGAACGGAGTTTTCGCCTGGTCGAGCCTGCTCTTCTATCTCGCCGTGTTGGCGTTCGGCGCCGCCGGCGAAGAGATGATTTTTCGGGGCTACGCCTTTCAATTATTGATCGAGAAGATCGGCCCCTTTGCAACGGTGCTGCCTGTAGGAGTCATCTTCGGCTTCGCTCACAGCTCGAATCCCCACGCAACCGTGCTAGGTATTTTGAACACAATGCTATGGGGCATTCTGCTCGGCTACGCCTTTCTGCGGAGCCACGATCTTTGGCTGCCGATCGGCCTGCATTATGGCTGGAACGCCGTCCTGCCGCTGTTCGGAGTGAACCTGAGCGGGCTTACAATCGATGTAACGAGGTACTTCTACCGATGGGATCTGGCGCCTCTGTGGAGCGGCGGAGCGTATGGGCCGGAAGGCGGCCTGCTGACGACCATCTTCGCCGGCGCGCTGTTTTTCCTGCTCGCGAGAGCGCCCGTAGTTCCCCGCCCGGCAGCGATCGCTTGTATCTTGAACGAACCGGAGTAGCTGTTTCCAGTTGTTTGGCCCTCGTGCTGCTGCTAGGAATCAGCGTGCCGGCGCGCGGCGACAAGCTCAGCTTCGATGAGCAGATGGAGATCGAGCGCGGCCTAACCGCGGAGTTCGCGACCGCGAAGGTCGGCTTACCGCATTCGAAGAAGGCGCTCGTGATCCATAGCGACGGCACCTACGACCAGGGCGCGTGGACCAGAGCGATGCAGGATAACGGCCCGGCGGCACGCCTGGGCGACGAGATCCAGATCACGCGCGTTCAGATCGAATCCAACAAGATTTTGCTAGAGATCAACGGCGGCACGCGCTCCGGCCACTGGTATGACCACGTGCAGGTGGGCATGGGCGGGTCCACAACGCCGGTGCATACGAACCAGAATGGGCAGGCGGCCAACGGTTCGCATCTTGCCCTGGTGTTTCCAGGGCCGGTTCCATCGTTGAAATCCGCCGAGATTCGCCGCATGCTTTCGCCCATCATGGATTTCGAAAAGCATACGGCTTCCGAGCAATACATGGACAAGCTTCCCGAGCCTATTAAGAAGGCGATCAAGGAGCAGCACGCGATAGAGGGGATGGACCGCGACCAGGTGCTATTGGCGCTTGGCAAGCCCCGCAACAAGAGCCGCCAGACCAATGCCGACGGGGACGAGCTGGAAGATTGGATCTACGGCGAGCCTCCGGGCAAGATGATTTTCGTCACTTTCAACGAAGGCAAAGTAGTGAAAATAAGCGAATCCTATGCAAACGTGGGCGGCATGACGTCGCCGCCCCTGCCGCCTCCGAGGTAGCAGGAGTTTCCGGCAAACCCCACCCGTAAAATAGAAGTACATGCCAATCAAAGTAGGAATTAACGGCTTCGGCCGTATTGGGCGAAATGTCGTCCGGGCAGGACTGAACAACCCCGAAATCGAGTTCGTGGCCGCCAACGACTTGACCGACACTAAGACGCTGGCCCATCTGCTGAAGTACGATTCAATTCTCGGCCGCCTACACGAAAACATTCGCGCCGAGGGCGACAGCATCTTTGTGGGCAGCAATAAGATCAAGATCTTCGCCATCAAGGACCCGGCCGAGATCGATTGGAGCAGCCTGGGAGTTCAGGTGGTGGTGGAATCGACCGGACGGTTCACCGACGCCGCGGACGCCAAGAAGCATCTGCGCGGCTCCGTGAAGAAGGTCATCATCTCCGCGCCGGCCAAGGACGAAGACGTAACGATTGTTCTGGGCGTCAACGATAACATGTACGATGCGGCGAAGCACAACATCATTTCGAACGCCTCCTGCACAACCAACTGCCTGGCTCCGCTGGTGAAAGTTTTGAACGATTCCTTCGGCATCGAGAAAGGAACGATGACGACGGTCCATAGCTACACCAACGACCAGAACGTTCTGGACTTCCCGCACAAGGATCTTCGCCGGGCCCGCGCCGCCGCGCTGAACATGATTCCTACGTCGACTGGAGCGGCCAAGGCAATCGGGTTGGTCGTTCCGGAGCTGAAAGGCAAGCTGGACGGCTATGCCATGCGCGTGCCGACGCCGGATGTTTCGGTGGTCGATTTCGTCGCCGTGCTAAAGAAGAACGCCTCGACCGAGGAGGTGAACGGCGCGTTGAAGCGAGCCGCCGAGGGTCCCTTGAAGGGCATTCTGGAGTACACCGAAGATCCGGTTGTATCGACCGATCTTCTGCACAACTCGAATAGTTCGATTGTGGATGCGGAGCTGACGAAAGTGCTCGGCGGGAACTTGGCAAAGGTGGTTTCCTGGTACGACAACGAGTGGGGCTACTCGAATCGCGTTGTCGATCTGATTGCGTTTCTCGGGAACAAGGGGCTGAGTTAGCCTTTGATTTCTTTCAGCACGGCGTCTGTGAATTCTTCCGTAGACGCCGTGCCTCCCACATCGCCGGTTAGGCTCTTTCCTTCGCGATAGACCGCTTCAACGGCGGATTGCAGCTCGTGAGCGGCCGCCTGCTCGCCGAGATGAGTCAGCATCATCACCGACGACAGCATCAGCGCGGTGGGGTTGGCCTTGCCCTGCCCCGCTATATCGGGCGCGCTGCCGTGTACGGCCTCAAACACGGCATGCGTCTCGCCCATATTCGCGCCGGGAACAATGCCGAGACCGCCGACCAGACCAGCCGCCAGATCCGAAACGATGTCGCCGTACAGATTGGGCAGCAGCAGAATGTCGAAGGTCTCCGGCCGGATGACAAGCTGCATGGCCGCGTTATCCACGATCAGCTCTTTATATTGAATCTCCGAATATTGCTTGGCGACCTCGCGGCAGCAGCGCAGGAACAAGCCGTCGGCCAGCTTCATGATGTTGGCCTTGTGAATCGCGATCACCTGCCTGCGCTGGTTCTTCTGGGCGTACTCGAATGCGTAGCGCGCGATCCGCTCCGAGGCGGTACGCGTAATCACCTTGAGGCTGGTGACCACGTCGCGCACGATCTCATGCTCAAGTCCGGAATAGAGATCCTCGGTGTTCTCACGGAAGATCACGATGTCGATCTCGACATCCTCAAAGCGCGTCTTAATGCCCGGGAGGGTCTTCACGGGCCGAACGTTCGCGAACAAATCCAACGCTTTCCGCAAAGCGACATTTACGCTTTGGAAGCCGCCCGCCACCGGCGTAGTCACCGGTCCTTTCAGCCCTACGCGCGTTTCATTCAAGGAATCGAGCAGATATTGAGGAAGAGTTTTTCCGGCTTCGAGAATGATGGCTTCGTTCAGCTCCGCGCGGCGCCAGCGAATATCAACACCTGTTGCTTCGACCGCTCGCACCGCGGCCTGAGCAACTTCGGGACCGATGCCATCGCCAGGAATTAACGTGCAGTAATGAGGCACAAACCGATTTTAGTAAGGTCTGCAAGAATGTTTCTTTATGCCTCGCATCGAGCGCACGCTACTGAGCGTCACAGACAAGACCGGGTTGGTTCCATTTGCTCAAAAGCTTCATTCACTGGGTGTCGAGCTCATCTCCACGGGAGGCACGGCCAAGCTGCTCCGCGAGAGTGGCATTCCGGTTTGTGAAGTGGCCGAAATCACCGGCTTCCCCGAGATGCTGGATGGACGAGTCAAGACGATTCACCCGCGCATCGCCGCAGGCATCCTCGCAATTCGCGGCAATTCCGAGCACATGCGGGCTCTCGCCGAGCACGAGATTCCCGCGATTCAGATGGTGGTTGTCAATCTTTATCAGTTCGATAAATTCGCGAGCAAGCCGGGTGTCACGCGCGAGGAACTGATCGAGAATATCGATATCGGCGGACCCACGATGATCCGCGCCGCGGCTAAGAATTTTCAGGACGTCGCCGTTGTCGTTTCGCCCGATCAGTACGACGCGATCGGCGATGAAATGGCGCGTCAGAACGGAGGGTTGAACGCTGAAACGCATTGGAGACTTGCGCAGCAAGCGTTCCTGCACACCGCAGCGTACGATGCCGCCGTCTCGGCTCGCCTGCTACAGATCGATGCCGAAGGGCGGACGGTGGAAGAACCGCTTCCCGCTCGCCTGACGTTCTCGGCCGAACGCGCCAGCGCTCTGCGGTACGGGGAGAATCCGCACCAGCAGGCAGCGCTCTACAGCTTCGGCAGGGGCGGCATCGCGGCAGCCGAACAACTTCACGGCAAAGAGCTGTCTTATAACAACCTGGTGGATCTTGACGCGGCCTGGCAGTTGATTCAGGAATTCGAAGGGCCGGCCGCCGCCATCATCAAGCACACCAACCCTTGTGGATGCGCCGAGCAGCCTCAGCTTGCAGAGGCGTATCGGAAGGCTCTCGAAGCCGATCCAGTTTCGGCGTTCGGAGGCGTGCTCGCCTTCAATCGCGAGCTGGACGGCACAACCGCGTCCGAAGTAAGCAAGCTCTTCGTGGAGGCGATCGCGGCGCCGGCGTTTTCGCCCGAAGCATTGACGACGTTGAGCGTCAAGAAGAACCTTCGCCTGGTCCGAGTCAGCCCCGTCGCGCAACCGGAGCTTGTGATGAAATCCATCTCGGGCGGCGTTCTGGCGCAAACGGCCGACGTTGCGCCGCTCGACAAGGGCTCGCTAGAAATCAAGACCACGCGCGAGCCTACGCCGCAGGAATGGGACGCGCTGTTGTTCGGCTGGAAGGTATCGAAGCACGTGAAGTCGAACGCTATCGTGTATGCGCGCGCGGGGCAGGCGGTGTCGGTAGGCGCGGGCCAGATGAGCCGGGTTGACAGCGTGAAGGTAGGCGCCATGAAGGCGGTTCTTCCGCTGGCGGGAACTGTTTTGGCATCCGACGCATTTTTCCCTTTTCCGGACGGCGTTGAAGAGGCCGCGCGCCACGGCATCACGGCGGTCATTCAACCGGGCGGCTCGGTGCGCGATCAGGAAGTCGTCGCCGCGGCGAATTTATTGAACCTCGCGATGGTCTTTACGGGCGTTAGGCATTTCCGGCATTAGCGGGAAATTAACCTTCGAGATCCGCGAAGATCTGGCGGGCAACTTCGAGTCGTGTTTGCCAGTCGTCCAAGAGCGGTTTGACCCGAAGTTCCAGCATGACAAAACTAATGATGTCTACCACAGAGACGCGTCCGGTTGGTATGTGAGCTTTGTTATCGATGGGCAATTGATGTCCGCGCATTCCAAATCCCAAGTGCAGGTGCGGAAACGCGATATCTTGCAGCGGATCCCAATGAAATGCAAAGAGTTCATGAGCGTTTTCGTCCACGATCTGATACGTGTACCGCTCCTGCCGTATCGTCCAGCGATATGCTTGCGCGTTCCAAAACTCAGAAAATGAAAGCCAGAGTCCGAAACTCAACTGAGAGCCTGCCAGCTGTGCGGGCCCGCGAGCGAGGAATAGGCTGTGCCTTCGACCGAATTCGTACGGTTTCGTGATTCGCCGAAGAGGTTGCTTGATCACGCAGGCAAGCACCGACTTTAGCGTCTCGCCATACTGATTCACGAGGGCAGCGGAGGCTTTGCTGGGCAACTATCGAAGCTGGGCTTCGCCCTTGGCGGAGCGAAAGAAGTTGATCACATGCAGAACGTGCTGCGCTTGAGAATCGTCTTCAGAGAACTCCCGGGCGTGCCAGCGCCGCAGAAAGTCGTCTCCTGAAATTCCAAGATAGAACTGTGCAGCGTGATCGATGGACCCCTGCAAGTCCTGTTCCGTGGCTTCAGGAATAACTAAGGCATCGGATGTCTCGAGAGCGCTGCCCATACTCTAGACTCTATTATCGCGCAATTTTGGGTAGTGCGCTAAATCACGTTTAGCGCACTACCCAAAATTGGACTTCGCGGCGGCATCACATTTTTCGCACGAGTAGCGGTTTAGGCAGGCGCGAGGTTCGCAATGTACTCATCGGGGCAACCGAAGCCCTCTACCTTTACTCCCAAGCGCCGCAGCGCGTCGATGGCAAGCATGCGGCGGTAGAAATTGAAAGTAATTACATGCGCGAACATACCGCCGAATGTAAATGTCTCGGGCGGCTCGCATAAGGCATCCACGAATGTACTCTCCCAGGCGCCTCTGGCGCGCACATCCGTCAGCACACTGTTGAACGCCGCATCGGCTTTCTCGAGGCGCGAACGCATGCTCGACGGCGTTCGATGCGCGGGAGGAGCGTTGTCCATTTCGGGCGCGCTGCCGCCCGTCAGGGCTGCCGCCCAGACTTCCTTCGTCAGGACCATGCGATCGAGAACCTGGCGGAGGCTCTGATCCGGGTCGTTCCATGGGAAGACCGTTACCTGATGCTTCAGGGGCCGGTCAAGCTGCTCTTCCGTAAGCGTTCCCGCGAGATCGAGAAGCCGCTGAGCGTGCCAGGACTCCTGGCCCGAGAAGATATCGAAGAGATCCATAGATGAGTTAACTCCTTTCGTGTCGTCGTTACTCGAATGATGATGAATTCCATTGCCGGCGTGCAGGTGAGTGTAGGTAACTCCCATACGGCGATAGAGGCTGGGTGAGACGCCAAAGGCTTTTCGGAACGCTCGAGTAAAGGCTTCGAGAGAACCGTAACCGGCGTCGAGACCGATCTCCGTCACCGAGTAATGGGTGCGCGATAACTGCCATGCGGCTCTTTCGAGCAAGAGCCTGCGACGCATTGCGACTGGCGTCTCTTCGACCATTGCCCGGAACAGGCGGTAGAACTGCGTACGGCTGCGATACGCCTGACGGGCAAGGCTCCTGGCGTCTTGCGGCTGGTCGAGCGACTCAAGCATCAATCTGCGCAGCGCTTCATCCACAAGGGGAAAATAACATTTCCGGGCGGACGGCGGCTTGATAGAAAGTCCCAAAGTTAAGAGAAATGGCTTAGACGCAGGGCATAACTTATTGGCTTCTCGGGTGTATAACAGACTGAGATGGATAACTCAACTCTGTTAGTTCTGGGTGATTCAGTCCCCTGGGGGCAAGGCCTCCGGGACGAACACAAAGCGCATACACTGGTCGCCGAGAGGCTTAGCGCAGAATTCCCCGGAATTACAACTGCCGTCCTCGCGCATTCCGGAGCGGTTATCGGACGCGCCGCGCATTGCACTAACTCAACCTTTCCGGGCGAGATGCCGGAATCCTGCCCGTCCATTCTGCAGCAGATTTCGGCATTTCCCGGAGATCCGGCGTCGGTGGCTGTGGTTATGCTGGATGGCGGCATCAACGATATCGACATACGAACGATTCTCAGTCCATTTACCAACCCCGCCGACCTTTCCAGCGACATCTTGCAGTATTGCTTTCACGACATGGGTTTCTTACTCACGCAGGTGAAAGCGCGTTTTTCACATCCCGATACAAAGATCGTAGTTAGCTCTTACTTTCCCATTCTTTCGCCGCAAAGCCATTTCGATTTAGTACCGGCACTCATGGAATTCATGGGCGTACCCCTTCCCCAAATCATTCAGGTAGATCCGTTCGGCGGATTCAATCCGATTGTCGCGAAAATCGTCAGCCAGTCTTTACAATTTTGGCGCGAATCTTCTCAGCGGCTGACCGAGGCGGTGAACGCCGTCAACGTTGGAACAGGGCCCCGGTGTCTTTTCGCAAATGTGCCGTTCACCGAGGCGCACAGCGTATTCGCACCCGAAGCTTGGCTGTTTGGAGTCGGGCCGGCGCCCGATTTCGCACCGCAGGACGAGGTTGCCGACCTTCGACGTCCCCAATGTGATGTGACATTCGCTAACGACCCGCTGGCGCGAGAACAATGCCATCGAGCGTCCGCCGGGCACCCGAATGTCCTCGGCGCGGCCGAGTTTGCGCTAACAATTCTGAACACGCTCGCTTGAGACAGCAAACAGGGAGGACACAGAAATGGCTGCGCCTACGATAGCCGGAGATTGGGGTACCGGCACGCAGGAGGCCGACACGATTGCGGGACTCATCGCTAACAAGGATTCGGACTATACAATTCACCTAGGTGATGTGTATTACGTCGGGGATGACGACGAGATCCAGGAGAACTCGCGAAGGCGTGGCTAGTTTCTAACCGCCATCGCCGACGCCCAATCGGCGGGCAGCGTGCCTTGCGGAAGCAACTGGCCTTTTTCGAGGTGACGCACGGTCTTGGCGAACTTCGCCGCGTGCGGGTCGTGGGTCACCATCACGACTGTCTTGCCGAACTCGCGGTTCAGCCGGGTCAACATCGTCAGCACATCCTCGGCCGAGGCGGCGTCGAGGTTTCCGGTCGGCTCGTCGGCGAGGATCAAGGCGGGATCGGTCACGATGGCGCGGGCGATCGCGACCCGCTGCTCCTGGCCGCCGGAAAGCTGCTTGGGCAAATGCTTCATGCGCTCACCGAGGCCGACGAGTTTGAGCGCAGTCTCGGCGTGTTCGATTCTTTCCTTCTTGCCGAGGCGCGTCAGCTTCAGCGGCAGCTCCACATTTTCAAGCGCAGTCAGTACCGGAAGCAGATTGAAGGATTGGAAGATGAACCCGATATGCTCGTTGCGCCAATGCGCGATCTGCTTGTCACTGAGCTGCCGCAGGTTCGCGCCTAACACGTCGATTTCTCCGTCCGTCGGCTTATCCATGGCGGCAATCAGATGCAGCAGCGTCGATTTGCCCGAGCCGGAAGGTCCCATCAGGGCGACAAAGTCTCCGCGCTGAACTTCGATGTCTACGTGGTCGAGCGCGACCACATGAAATTCATCGCGCACGAACTCCTTGGTCAGATTGCGCGTTCGTATTACCGTCTCGTTCATCGTTTTTCTCCCCGCTCTTATTTCGCTTCTACCCGCTGTCCGTCTTTCAACCCCGCGGGCGGATTTACGATTAAATCCTCCCCGCCCACCAAGCCGCTCGCAATCAGCACACCCCGGTCGGAGCTTCCGCCCGTTGAAACGGTTCGTCTTCTAGCATGCCCGTTCACAACCACAAAGACACCGCCGTTTTGCACCGCGCTCCCCGGGATCACCACTACGCGTTTAGATTGCTCGGTCGGCTGCGATTGCGCGTCGTTATAGAAGGAAACGGTGGCGTTCATGTCGGGGCGCAAGTAGCCGTCCGGGTGCAAGACTTGGACCTTGACCTGCACGGTCGCTTTCGCGCGGTCCGCTTCCGGCGAGACCTGCTCGATTACGCCTTCGTACTTGCGATCCGGATAGGCGTCGGTTGTCACCGTTCCCTTCTGGCGCGGGCCAAGCTTCGGAAAATCGTTCTGGCTGATGTCCAACTCCACCTGCAAGTCATTCAGGTCGGCCATGGTAACGATGTAGCCCTTCGCGCCTTTGTCGCCGACGAAGCCGGTAGTGATGAACTCGCCTTTTTCCACATTGCGGTCCAGAATCGTACCCGTGACGGGCGCCTTGATAACGGTGTTGTCGAGCTGGTTCTGCGCGTAGGCGAGCGCGCCGCGGGCCTGCTCAATTTGTCCGCGCACCTGATCCATTTCTTCTTTCCTTGGGCCAAGCACCGCCAGGTCCGCGGTTCTCTGCAGGCTGGCAACTTTCGCCAGGTCGGCATCGTATTTGGCTTGCGCATCGTCCAGCGCTTGCTTGGAGAGCACGCCCTCCTGGACAAGCTGCCTCGTACGATCGACGGTGGCCTTGGAATCGGCCAGATCCGCCTTGGCTTCGTCTACGTCGGCGCGCGCCTTCTGAATTTCTTGGGGCCGAGAGCCGTGCTCGTCTTCGGCGAGCTTCGCTTCGAGATTGGCGAGCTGTCCTTGCTCCTGCTGGACTTGAGCGCGATATTCGTCATCTTCGAGGCGCACCAGGACCTGGCCGGCCTGCACTTTGTCGCCCTTGTCGACTCCGATCCACGCAACCCTGCCGTTCACCTTCGAGGCCACTTCGATCTTGTGCGCGGCCACAATGTATCCGGTGGCAGTCAGGATGTTCTGCTCGCCGGCGGCGGCCGCATTCATCGGGGACTGCACCTGCACCACTTGCACGGGGACGGCCGCATTGATCTTCTGATAAGCAAACAGCGCGCCGACGGCTATAGCGACCAGAATGATCGCGATGGCAAGCAACTGCACCACGGGTTTCGATTCGCGCGTACGTCTCGCGGTACGGTCGATTCGCAGATTTTTCAGCTCGGTTTCCATGGTTCTCGATCGCCTGGGGCGCCGCGCACTAGACTTCGCGCAGAGCCGTCAAGATCTCCTTTTTAGCAGCCTGGCGCGCCGGCAGCAAGCCGCCGAGCGCTCCCAATATCAGCGAAAAGAGAATGCCGATCGCGATAATCTCGGGCCCGATGTGGAACTTGAAAGAGGTCTCGCTGAAAGTCACAAAATTCCCGAGCGCGGCAGTCACATTGTTCAGCGGCAGGGTAATGACGATTGCGATCAAGCCTCCCACCAGAGAGAGAAGCAGAGACTCCAAGAAGAAGCTGAACAGGATGCTGCCCCTGGTGAAGCCGAGGACGCGCAGGGTTCCGACTTCGGTTGCGCGGCGCGCGACGGCCGCATACATCGTATTCATCGCGGCAAAGGCGCTGCCGACGGCCATGATGATGCAGATGAAAAAACCGAGGAACTGAATCGGCAACGCCGAAATGGTCTGCGCGTTGTAGTAATCTTTTTCGCTCATGACCGTGACGTTCAACCGGCGGTCGTCGGTCAGCGATTTGATGAGCGCCGCGGCAGTCACTTCGTCCGTCGCTTGAAGGAGCGCGGAGCTGTAGGTGTCAGATCGATTAAAGTCGGATGCCACCTGGTTGCCGTCGCCGAAGATTTCGCTATTGACCGCGCTCTTGCCACCATCCATGACACCGACGACGGTCCACAAGCCTTTTCCGAACCGCAGCTGTTTTCCCATCTGCGCCGACGGATACCGTTCGGCAATATCCTTCCCGACCACTACCTCGCGCTGGCCTGCCTGAAACCAGCGGCCCGCCGCGAGTTTCAAATGCCGCATTTCGACGCCACGCAGGGGCAGGCCTCGGACTGTCACATTGACGCCGTCGGGGTTGTCGGCGGTAGGCATACTGATGACGGAGACAACTTCGAGCGAGGCCAGAGGCTGGCCGTCCGAGCCCGTCGCGATGCCGGGAAACGTCTTGACGGTCTGGAACTGCTCCTGCGTCAAGAGGCTGGTCAATTCGGCGTTCCCGCCTTTTCTCAGCACCAATACATGCAAGGGATCGCCAGTGGCTCCAAAGGCCGCGCGCAGTCCGGCCACGAGCCCCAGAACGGCCAGCAGCACGGCGACTGTCATCGCAATTCCGGCCGCAGTCATGAGCGTCGTGGTCTTTCTAACAATCAGGTTGCGGATGTTATAGGAAATTGGAATCGCCATTGAAATTCTCCCTACCCGCTATAGCGCAGCGAATCTAAAATGTTGGTGCGCGCCGCGTTCCAAGCCGGCACCCAGGAGCTGATGAGCCCGATGGCTGCCGCCACTGCCAGACAAATCGCAAGGGTAGATGGCGTCAGGGACATATGCTGAAGGCCAGCGATTCCAAAGCGTCCGGCGCTGTGTCCCACTCCTACAGCCAGGACGCTCGCCAACACTAAGCCGATCGCGCCGCCGATCAGGGCGATCACAATGGCTTCCCCGATAATCATGCCGAGAATCGCGTCTCGCGTAAACCCGAGCGTCTTCAATATTCCGACCTCTCGGATGCGCTCGCGCACCGACATCGCCATGGTGTTGCCCGATACGAGCAGAATGGTGAAGGTCACGGCCGCGCAGATGCTCATCAGGAACAGCTTGATGTTGCCCAGAAAGGAGACGAAGCTCAAGGCGAACTGCTGCTCGGATTCGGTCTTGGTGGGGCGCGGGGATTCGGCGAACATATCGTCGATCGTCTTGGCGATGCGGGGCACGTCCTCGGGGCTGTCGGCCAGAATGGCGATGGTGCTGTCGAAGCTGCGTCGAGCGATGGGCAGGCTTTCGCGCAGATATTTAATGTTGAAGAATAGCGTGTCCTGGGCGTCCGGATCGGTGAAGATGCCGACCACTTTCAGCTCCAGGTCGCCGGGGTAGATATCGCCGATCAGAGTGATGCGGTCGCCGACTTTGAAGTGCAGCTTGTCGGCCAGATCGCTTGACACGACGCAGCCCGTCTGGTCGGTAATGAAGGCGCGCCGCTGGTCTTCGGGCATTTCCATTTGCGTTCGAATGGCCATGAACGCTTTAGGATCGACCCCCATGCGGGCGAAGAAATTATTGGGATCGCGATTATCTTTATATGTGCCGCCATACCAATTCCAGGGCGACACTTCCTTGACGCCGCGCACGGCGCGGATCTTATCTTCATAAGCCGCGGGGATGGGTTGCGCCAGCGAGACTTTATGGCGCGTCACCAGGCGCAGCGCTTGCCCCGGCGTCTCCTGGCCGAAAAATAGCGCGTGGTAAATCGCGATTAATACTCCCAACAGGCACAATGAGACCGCAATGCTCGAAATGGTGAGCACGCTGCGGCGGCGGTTGCGGAGACTGTTTTTGAACGCCAGGGAAAAATATCGGAACATCGCTCAACCTTTTTGTTTAGGGTACCGTAGAAAGCAAGGTTCGCGAATTCCGAATCGGCGAGACGGCTGGATTCACCGACGAACCGCGCTCCATTGCCGACGAAAGGAAGGACGAAAGTTTGGCCGATCCGGTTCGACCGGCGATTGCGCGACTCGCTGGACCCCAGGCTTGGAGCGCCTCCGATGAACGCTTCATGTCACGGGCTCTGGAGCTGGCGCAAGAAGCAGCGGCTTCGAACGAAATACCCGTGGGGGCTGTGATTGTGGCGGATGGGAGCGTCATCGGGGAGGGGTGTAACCGCCCGATCGCAACCGCCGATCCCACCTGGCACGCAGAGATGGCGGCGCTTCGCGAGGCCGCGCACCGCTCCCACAACTACCGGCTTCCCGGCGCGACGCTCTACGTTACTTTGGAGCCCTGTGTGATGTGCGCGGGCGCCATTGTTCTGGGGCGGCTGGAGCGCCTGGTATTCGCGGCGCGCGATCTCCGATTCGGCGCCGTTCGCAGCAAGTTCCGCCTTGCCGATTCGGATCTGCTGAATCACCGCGTTGAAATCCAGGAGGGCCTGTTCGCCGCTGAGGCGGCGGAGTTGCTCGCCGATTTCTTTCGCGCCCGGCGCTCGCCCTAAACGCAAAAAGGGCCAGGCGCTCGGCCTGGCCTCTCGTGGGACTGGACTCAATCGCGGGTCAAGCCGCGCGCCTGATCGGGAACTTGATCACAGGCGCCAACGGCGCAGTTTCCGTTTTCACCGGGAATGGCGTGGCCTCATCCGGCTTCACTCGGCCCCCGCCGTTGAAATATTCATCCAAAGGAAACAATGCATGCGGCTCCAACTCCCGAAACGTACGACCTAGCTTCTGCTGAATGCGGTAGACGTCGTGGAAGAACGTTCCCCGATCGATATTCAGCTTATGGCAGCACAACTTCCAATCCGCGCCCAACAGGAAATGATAATTGAAGATCCGATATTCGTAGTCGTCCAGAGTTCGCCGGCTTACAAGGCAGAAATCGGCGATGTACTCTTCATTCTTCAGACCCCAAACAGATTTCCGCTGTCTTCCGGGATTCGCTTCCAGCGAAACGCGGCTGATGTACTTTTCCTTAGAAGCGCAGTGGCGAAACCGCGCGTAGCAAGCGCGGAACACCGCCCTGAAAACGCAATTGCACGGGGTCGACGCGCCTGAACGCCCGGGTCTAAGACCGAGACCGTAACAGAACGTGCATGATTGCTGAGCTAGGGCAAGAGTTTCGGATCGAGTCCATTGCATTTTGTTTTTCTTTTTTTCCTTCGGGCCTCTTTTGGAAGCACCGTGTCCGTCGGTTATGAATCCACCATATAGTGCTTTTGCTTTACGGAGAAAACATTCTGAAAACTTTACACAGGGCGGCGTGAGATTATCCCCTCGTAACACCCACAACTCGCTAGAGGCATTCGATTTAGGACTCAAGAATTGCCTGGAGTAAGCTAGCTGTAAAAAGCGGTATTTTCCCCTTTAGATATGGAAGCCTATATCACATTGGAATCGATTTCCTGTAAGTCGGACGTCAACTTTCAGGTTCTGCGGACCAGATTGATCGCCGCTGTGAATGCTCGGATTCAGAACGGGGAGTATACGGAACGTGGATTAGCGAGAATACTGGGCGTCTCCCAGCCGCAATTGCACAACGTGTTAAAGGGCGCGAGGACTCTTCAATGGGAGTTAGCCGACAGACTATTAAAGAATTTCGGCCTGACTTTGGCGGATCTATTTACGGACGATGAAATGGCGGCCAGGGTTGGCGGGCACAGTGACGGGGCACAGCAGCGTACTACCTTACACCAAGGCTGGGACCGGGAAATCCCTAGGAAAAAGCCTGAATACGAGCAAGACGCAGACCGAATGCGTAGAATAGCCGCTACATCCGGGCGTTGACAGAAGCGTATGCTTCGAACCGAAAGAAAGTCCCTCACGTACCTCTATTAACGATTAATTACTAGGGATCTCGATAGTTGTTTTTTTCAATTGACGGCCCTGTTCCGGTACGCTAAGATTCTCTTATCCGCGTATAACATGGTGACCTTCCAGAGTCCATTTAGCGCCTGTTACGCGCAAAACACTTTCACGTTGCCGAGGAATGTCTCTGCAATTCAAGTACTATCCTCGCCCGAAGGAAACGTCAGAATGGGAACGATTCTGCAGCTTCCCGCCGGTACTCAGGTAAAGGTGTGCGGCGATGGATTTAACGACCGAACGGTAAAGGTGTCTTCGGAAGGCGGTTATTACTTTCTATTTTCCGAAGACCTGGAATCCGACCGGTCGTTTGCCGCAAAGACCTACGCCGGACGCTAGGGCGTCGAGGGGCGTCAATACCCTTCCGCTAAGGGCCGTATGAGCCGCAGCGCCGGACGAGTCAGGTAATCGTCGCGATATTGCTCATGCTCTCCGTCGTCGGGAAAATGTTCGTTCGCACGATATGGATACGCGCTCATGGCATGGAACGGAAGCGGCAGCACACTCTGGCTGAAGGCTGTATTCGCGTCCGCATCTTTTGCCCATCCATCGACGCGTAGCAGAAAATCTCGCGTCCAAGCGTCCGGCAAAGGCGGCAACTGCTCCGCCGGATACTCGAGCCGCAGTTCGTCGCCGGAGCCCATGATGACCATCTTGTCGTCCACCTTCGTCACGAGCGGCTGCACATCGCCGTAGCGCGTGTACAAACCGGGAGTGGGATTCCAATCCGAGATGGGCCGAGTCTCGCCGTAGACAAACCGCTCCGGCTGCTGGCGCGTGGGATCGACAATCAGTCTTGAAAAGCCGCGGAAATGGAGGTCCGCCGCGGCGGCGTCCAGGGTGGTCAGCCGCACCTCGGGGGCGCCCGCGTTATCGATCAAGAAGATTTCGTCCCAGTACACGCACAGGTTCGTCACAATCCTTACCTGGCGGGAATGGGTCAAGAATTTGCCGTCCAGATCGACGACAATCGTCTTGGGCTTACCCGACGGGATTCCCATGTCGTCTACCACGGTTTTCCATTTGCCCTGGGCGTCCTTCACCTGCAGATAGGGAAAGACCAAGCCCTGGCCATTCTGCGACTGCCCGAGGAACGTACTGCCGTCGGCCCAATCGACCCAGCCATTCAAGACCAGAGCCGCGTGATTGGCGGGCGCCGCCGATTGACCGAAATCGAGCGTCAGAGCATGAAGCTCCGCGACGCCCGCAGTATTGTGCGCGAACCCAGTTGGATAGTTTTGGTCGATACGGGACAGACTCTGCGCCACATCCTGACGATGGCCGTCGAGCGCTCGCACGGGATGAATTTTTTCACGAGCGCCGAATAAGCGGAACTCGGGATAAGGCGGCGCTTTGAACTTGTCGTTCGTATAAATATCGACGACGGCCGGATGATCCACCGCAATCAACTGAACCTGGTCGAGGTAAGAGACTTCGTGCAGTTCTTCGCTGATATGGATTCTGTACTTGCCATCTTCTTTCTTCAAGGCGGCGCCGGGAATCTGAATATTCTCGACGTGGTTCACTGGAAAATAATTCCCATCTCCCGAACTCGCCCCCAGCGGCGCGACGCCCAGAACATCCGTGATGAATTGGAAATTCTCGCCGTTCCAGGCGAAGATCATCGGACAGGAACCGGAAAGGCGCTGGGCCTCGGCAATCTTCAGCGTCTCGCCCGACTTCTGATGCACTTCGTTTTGAATCAGCCCGTTTGGCCAGGTGATGCGAATCGTGTCGGCGTCGGCGCGGCTATCGAGGGCGAACGAGAGCGGCACGCCGTTATAGATGCGCTTGCCGTAGAAAGCGCCGGATTTCATCTCTACCGTGGCGCCCGCCGCTTGCTTCAGATTCTTAATTCCTTCGATCCTAACAGTGCTCCAGCGCTGCTGGTCGGATGCATTGAAGTAAACGTGGAGCGATCCGTCGGGCAGAATGCGCGCGTAATCCTCGCGATGATCGCCATTGAAGTCGGCGCGAATGCGGGCCGGAGCGGTCTTCGCATTGGCAGCCAGCTCGAAATCGCCCGACTTATTCAGCAGCGCATACGTTTTCGGACCATAGCTGACGAGGTCGAGCAGCCCGTCGTGATTAAAATCCTGAACCGCCAGTTCGGCGGTTCCGGGCGCGAGGGCCGGAATATCCGCTGCATCGAAGACTCCGTTCAGCCGATCGCGGTAGAGCACGCCAGCCCGGCCTGCATAGGAAACCACCACATCGCGCGCCGCCGTATCGCCGCGAATCGCAAAGGCCGCCGCATCGAGCGCATTTCCCTTCACAAAGGGAAATGCCGCCGTGCGCTCCTCGAACCTGCCATTGCCGTCGTTACGCATCAGCACCGGCTCCGGTCCGAACAACAGCAGGTCCAGATCGTAATCGTGATCGTAATCGAGCCAGAGAGCCCTGGTGACGCCCGCCGAATTCGGCACATCCAGGTACTTGACGAATGCACCCTTGCTGTTGCGATAGATGCTTGCACCGGCGCCCGTGACGACGCACAGCCCGGCGAGGCCCGTGTTATCGAAGTCGCCCACCGCGATATCGCGCACGTCTTTCAGGCTTTCGAGGCCTGTGTTCCTGGCTTCCACCGCGCCGTTCTTGAACAGCGCGACACGGTCGCGCGACCAAACGAGCAGGTCCGCGCGGCCGGCGTATTCGGAATCGATAAGCTGCATCCCCGAGGAGGCCGGGTCCCAGCCGCTGCTCACCGCGCGATCGTCATAGCGCGTTGCTTCTTCCTCCGCCGAGGGCCGCGGCACAGGCGGGTCGTATAGCTCGGCATAGAAGCTCCATTCCATGTCCTCCGGAACAGCGGCGCCTTCGTCGCGCTTCTTGGCCTGTTCGAACAGTTGCCGTTCGCGCGCCGCCGCGTCGTGATCGCCCGCCCGTTGATAGAGCGTGAAAAGCTGAAAATGCGGCCCAGCGAGATTCGGATTCAACTTTTCGGCTTCCAGGAACTCGGGCAGAGCCGCTTGGGTATCGCCCTTCGCGCGCAGCACCGCAGCGAGATTGTAATGCGAGATGGGCTCGTCCGGAACCAGCCGGATCATGCCGCGCAACTGCTGGATGGCTTTGTCGTAATCACCGGCGCGCTTATAGGCGATGCCCAGATTGAACCACGTGTGTGGAATCTTGGGATCGTGCTTTTGGGCAACTAACAGCTCCGCGATTCCCGGTTCCGTTTGCCCGGCGCGCAGCAGCGCGATGCCGTAGTTAATCTGCTCTTCGATGGAATCGGGAGCAAGCTGCAGGGCCGCGCGCAATTCTTCAACCGCCTGGACGTGCGTGTCCGGGTTCTCATAAAACGCCTTGCCGAGATTGCGGTGTTCCCAGAGCTGAGTTTCGGTTTGCGGATTGTTCACCGCGCCGGCCACAAGAAAACACAACACCATCGCGGCGCTGAGAGCGCTTAAATTTCTCATTGAAGGAACGACACTTAATTGTAGGTGAACCGCGGGGGGCCGAGGGCCGATTGTTAGGCTGATATTTTGCTTCACCTCACAGCGACCGCCATGGCGCGCCTGATCCGCGAACGCCAGGTTTCTTCGGCGCAACTCGTAACCGATCATGTCAATCGCATCCGACAAATCAATCCCGCGCTGAACGCGGTAGTCGATCTACTGGCCGATTCGGCGCTCGCGGCTGCGCGGGCCGCCGACGCTCGCCTTGCCAGTGGAGAAGCTTGCGGCGCGCTTCACGGAGTGCCGTTTTCGATAAAGGACTCGATGGATGTCGCGGGGACCAAGTGCACTGCCGGAACGCTGGGCCGCAAGAACGCCTCGCCCGCATACCGCGACGCCACGCTCGTTCATCGTCTGCGGGAGGCCGGCGGCATTCCCATCGCCAAGACCAACCTGCCCGACCTGCTCTTCGCGTTTGAAAGCGACAATCTGATTTACGGCCGCACGAGCAATCCGTACGAATGGGCGCGTACATCGGGTGGAAGCAGCGGCGGCGAAGCTGCGCTGATTGCGGCTTGCGGGTCTCCGCTCGGCTTGGGGAGCGACTGCGCGGGCAGCGTTCGCCTTCCGGCGGGATTTTGCGGAATCGCCGGTATTAAGCCCACCAGCGGCCGTCTGCCGCGCACCGGTCACGTTCCACCCGCCGGGGGTTGGATCGAAGCGCTTTGGCAAATCGGCCCCATGGCGCGATCGATCGAAGATCTTGTTCTCGCCATGCGCGTGCTTGCTCATCCGGATGGAGAAGACTTCACGTCGCCGCCCGTTCCGCTCGGCGATGCATTTCACCCCGGGGATTTGCGCATCGCTTTTTTCACCGATAACGGATTCGCGCCGTGCTTGCCAGCCGTGAAAGATGCAGTCGTCCGGTGCGCTGCCTTTCTCGCGCGGGCAGGCTTTCGCGTGGAAGAGCGCCAGCCTCCAGGGGTAGAGCAGGCGTTCGATCTCGAACTCGCGCTGCTCGGCGCCGACGGGGTGGACGGCATCGACGCGTACCTGCGCGAAGCCGGCAGCACGAGCCAGCACCCGCTGCTGACCGCGTGGCTCAGCCGGCTGCGACCCTTACGCGCTTCCGCATCGGCGCTCGGCTCGCGCTGGGCGCAGTGGGACAAGTATCGGGCGAACCTGGCGCGCTTCTTTGAAAGCTACGACGCCATTGTGTGTCCGCTCTACACGGGGCCAGCGCTGCCGCACGGCGAGTCGATCCAGCCCGGCAACTTCGAAGGCTTCAGCTACACCATGGCCTGGAATGTGGCGGGCGCGCCCGCCGCCACCGTTCGCTGCGCCGAAATGGATGGGCTGCCCATCAACGTACAGGTTGTCGCAAGACCGTGGCGCGATCTGACGGCGCTGTCGGTGTGCCGGATGATTGAAGAGGAATTCGGGGGCTGGCGGGCGCCTGGCAATTTTCCGCTCAGCTCGCAGGCACAAACTGAAACGCCACGGGCGACGGCACCGTGACCGGCTCGCCTGTTTGCGTGAGCCGGCCGGTTTCCGGATCGACGCGGAAAAGTATGAACCGGTTAGTTTTCTGATCTCCGACGAACAGGTAGCCGCCGGTGGGGTCCAGTTCCACGCCGCGCGGGAAGGTACCGCCCGTCTGGACGCTTTCGACCTGCTTAAGCGTTCCGTTGGCCGGATCTACTGCAAAGACCACGATGGTTCCGGGACCGCGGTTGGAGGAGTAAAGAAATTTTCCCGCGCGATCCAGCAGGATTTCGGCCGGCCCATCGTTCTGCCCGTTGTAATCCTCCGGCACCGTCGGCGCCTTCTGCACCTGGTGAAACACGCCGGTTGCCTCATCGCCCGCGAAAACGGTGACGAACGATTTCAGCTCGTTGATTACGTACAGATACTTGCCGTCGTGGCTGAAGACGATGTGGCGAGGACCGAAACCCGCATCGTCTTGAACGAAGGCCGGACTGTGCGGCTCCAGCTTCGCGTTGCGCGGATCGATCTTGTAAATGCGAATCTTGTCGAGCCCGAGATCGGGCACGTAAGCGAGGTTGTTGTCTGAGGAAATTACTACCTGATGCGCGTGCGGACCCGCCTGCCGCTCGGGATCCGCGCCCGACCCGGTGACGTCCATCAAGGACGACATTTTCAAGTGACCGTCTTTTTCAATCCCGTAGGAGGAGACGCCACCGGTGCCGTAGTTGGCGACAATCAGCACCTTCCCGGTATGGTCGACCGCCAGGTGGCAGGGGGCCTCTCCGGCCGAGGGCACGCTGTTCAATGGCTCAAGCGACCCGTTCTTGCGATCGATCGCAAAGCCGGCAACGCCGCCGATCACCTTGCCGTCGAGTTCGCTCACGGCGTAGAGGTATTTGAATTCGCGGTCGGTGGCGAGGAACGAGGGATTCGCCACGGGACCCACCAATCCCATGGGTTCGAGCTTCGCGTCCGCGGCGTGGAAGCGGTACCCGTAAATGCCTTTCCCGTAGACGCCGACGTAAACGAAGTAATCGTTTCGCGCCGCGTTGGCAGCGGCGTCGGTTCCCAGGGTCGTTTTCGCGGCGTTTTCAGCGGCGGGGAGATCAGATGCTGACATCACTGCAATGATAAGCGCTCCCGCAAACGCGCCTGCGAACTTATAGCGCATAAACCGTCCCCTCTTGCTCACTGTGACATGGTACTGCGTTGCGCGGACGTCGCATCACGCGTTCCTCCCCGTTCGAGCCAACTGGTCGCGAAACATTTCCGCGTAGCCGCGCCTCGCCTCGGCGCCGAGATCTTCCACCTTCACCTTCATTTTGCGCTGCCAGTTCGGGTACTCCGCCGTGCTGCCCGGCAGATTTTGCTGATATTGCTCCATGGTTAAGTCTTCCTGGTTGAGCAGCAGAATCATCGACGGCGTGCGGGCGAGAAAGCCGACGATGGCATTGTGGAGGGCGCCATCCACCTTGCTCAGCTGCCCGGCATCTCTAGGGTAATCGTGGGGCAGCAGGCCTTCCATGTGCAAGCGGTCGAGCATGGCCTGCCGCTCGCGCCTGCGCTCGCCGATCTGACTCCAGTAGGCGCCGTCATCGATCAGACCGGCGGCCCTGCGCGCCTCTACGTCGCATCCTTCCCAAAATCCAGTCAAGGTCGCCAGATCGTGGGTGCTCGAAGCCACTAGCGCCTGCCGCGGGTATTCGTGGCTCGGTTTGAAGGAGCCATCATGTCCGTTCTTTTCGAAATAGAACAAGCGATAACTCAAGACGCCAAAGCGCGCCAGGGTCCGGCGAATCTCATCCGTCACGGTGCCGAGGTCTTCGCCGATAACTATCGTGCTGCTTCGGACGCTTTCCAGCGCTAGAATTCCGAGTAGCTCCTGGGCGTTATCGCGCACATAAGTTCCCTGCGCGGCGGCCGCGCCCTCCGGAATCCAGAACAGCCGGCAGAGCCGCATCACGTGATCGATGCGCAAAGCGCCGCCGTGCCGCACCAGCTTACGGATGCTCTCCCGGAACAGACGGTAGCCGCTGAGGCGATGGGCTCTTGCGTTCGGCGGCGGAAACGACCAGTCCTGACCATTGGGGGAGAAATCGTCCGGCGGCGCGCCGACGCGGCAGCCATTTACGTAATAGTCGCGGTACGCCCACAGGTCCGAGCCACAATTGTCCGTCGCCACCGCCAGATCGTGATAAAGGCCGATCGCCATTCCGGACTTCTTGGCATGACGCTGGGCCGACGATAACTGCTCTTCAATGACGAACTGGATGTACTGATAGAACGCGATTGTCCGCTGATGCTCGCGCGCGAAGCGACGGCAGGCTTCCGATTCGGGATCTTGATACTCGGCCGGCCAGTCCTTCCAAGTCCATCGATTCTTGTTCCGCGCATGAAGCACTTCGTCCAAAGCGCAATAGAGAGCGAATCTTGCGAGCAGATCTCCCTCTTGCGAACAATACTCTTCAAACCGGGTTTGCCGCGCTCCGCCGTTCCTGCGAAATTCCCGGAACAAAACCTTTAAGAAGCGCCGCTTCAGCCTATCGACCTGCTGATATTCAACGTACTCGGACTCGCGCAGCTTGCGAATCTGTCGATCGATCCGGCTCGATGCGCGAAGCGCTTGGGCGCAACGGGAGGCGCGGAATTCCGGGACGGCCTCGACATCGATGTAGATCAGATTCTTGTAGAACATGGACAGCGGCAGGTAAGGACTCGTGTTGTAAGGCGCGCGATTATGCAGCGCGTGCAGAGGATTCACGCCGATGAAGCTGAAGCCAATCTCCCGGCGCGCCCAGTCGCACAAGGATGCCAGGTCCGTGAAGTCTCCGCAGCCCCAATTGCGATCGCTACGCAAGCCGTAGAGCGCAACATTGAAACCTGCCGTGCTGCCGCCGGCGGCGAGCGACTCGGGAATATAGGCTCGCTCCGGACAAACAATCAGCATGCAGGCGGCGCGGGCGCCGCCGACCACGCTCACTTCCAACGAGTGATAACCGATCGGAACTTCGGCAGGGAGGTTCAGCTGGTAGCCGAGCCACTCCCGCCCGTCCACTACTACTCGGCGCACGATTCGCGACTGAGCGGTTTCCAACGATCCCGTCAGGCGTTTTCCACTTTCGAGCGCGATCTCGAAATGAACGGTTCTCGGCTCATCGGCCGGCAGGGTGATGACAATGGCTTTGAGCGATTCGGTAACGACGGCCAGCTCCGGCGCCAAGCGGACCATCTCGTGCTCGAAACGGGCCAGACGCTCCCGTTCAATCGAAGCCAGGCTCGAAACGTCCCAGCCGGAAGCTTGCAGGATGCCCCGCATCACTTCGGCAGAAGGGACGCGCCGGTTATGAAGCACGTCCCAATATTCGGGGTAAATGCCGGATTCCTCGGCCGCTTTGGCAATCGCGCCGTCGTAGTCGCGAGCCGCCACAAATTCAACTGTTTGCATTGCGATTTCTGTTCCGTGCTGCTTCAGGGATGCGCGCCCTCATGGGATAATTTCATTGTGGCCGACTTAGAAAAATTCGAGATCAGCCAGCCGCCGGAACTGTTCGAGCGAATGGACCAAGAGTTCGGCGCTCCGCTGCACGAAGGGATCATCACGACAACGCTCGACAGCGCCCTGAACTGGGCGCGAAAAAATTCGCTTTGGCCCATGACGTTCGGCTTGGCCTGCTGCGCGATCGAGATGATGTCGATGATGGCCTCGCGGTACGACGCGGCGCGCTTTGGGGCCGAAGTATTCCGGGGCTCTCCGCGCCAATCGGATTTGATGATCATCGCCGGGCGCGTTTCGAACAAGATGGCGCCAGTCATTCGGCATTTGTACCGTCAGATGCCGGAACCGAAATGGGTGATCTCGATGGGCGCCTGCGCCACGTCCACCGGCGTTTTCAGCAACTATGCGCTGGTGCCCGTAAACCAGGTGATACCCATCGACGTGTACGTTCCCGGATGCCCGCCCCGGCCCGAGCAACTAATCTACTCATTGATGTTGCTTCAACAGAAGATCCAGGACGAACGCGGCACCCTGAGAAAGACTCTGAATCTCGACTAAGGAAGTTGGTACACAGCGGGTGCGCTCAGCCGACACAGCTCAGCGAGCCGGCCAACGCCTCTTCGCTTGGAAGAATGTCCGGCGATAGCAATCTGGCGGTTCGCTCGGCGCCCACTTTTGTAACTACCACCTGCCAAGCTTCTTGCAAGTCCCGGAAGAGCGACTGCACTTCCTCAAGAATTGAATCGGATTGCTGCGCGTTTGCGTCAATCAGCCGCCGTTGGCAGTAATCGTAGATGCGCGCATAATTTAGCGCGATCTCACCGCCCGCCTCGAAATCGAGCCCGTCGTTGAGTTCGACGACAACGGCGAAGGCTTTGTTGATATGCCGGACTCGACCGGCTATATCCTTCTGCCGATGGCATTCCCTCGCGCGAGCAATCGACTGCACTCCAAGCTCATACAATATCTGCACCAGCCGTTCTGGGCTGGCGCACAGAACCTCATTCTGCGCGTAGGCAGAGTGGGACGGATAAGCCATTCCGAAATTTGATCCCCTCACTACTCTCCATCGGCAGAAAGGCGGAATTTAATTACGGTCTCGCACGATTTGCGCAAGATTTAGGATCAGAACCGCAAGATTGGCGCGCGGGTTGCAAGCCGTTCATGCTTATCAAGCATCCTCGGGCCTGCATGTATAGGGTTCCTTGTTCTGCTTATCGGCCCAAGGCCGTTATTTCTTTACAGTGAGAAAATTCCGCCCTTCAATCACCGGTCTTCGCCACTTCCGAGGTCAACCTGCTCGCGAGCGGCTGTGTTTGGCCGGCGTACTTGTTCCCGGCCTTCTTATAGTAAGGAACCGCCACGCGGGACGATAACTGCTCGAAGGTGAAGGAACAGATTCGCATCCCTGGATAGAGCGCCACGGGCATAATCCCCAAATTACTTAGCTCAAGGGTCGCTTTACCGCGCCAGCCGGGATCGAATAGGCCAGCGGTCCCGTGCACAATGATTCCGATGCGCCCGAGGCTCGACCGTCCTTCGAGCCGGCCGAGCACATCGTCGTCGAGTTCCAGCGACTCTTCGGTGATGGCCAGCGCAAATTCCCTCGGCTGCAGAACAAACGGCTCTCCCGGCTTCACCATCACGGTTCGCATGATGTCTTGAATCGCGCCGCGGTCCCTTACGTCGATATAGGCGTGGCGGCTGTGTTCGAAGACGCTAAACTCGGCGCCCAGCCGGAAGTCTACCGAGCAGCTTCCGAACTGCTCTGCTGGAAGTTCGGGCGCGACTCGGATCTTGCCCAAAGTCAGGTAGCGTCGAATGTCCACATCGGATAGAACCATAGGTGAATGCCGCGAGTGAACAGCCATCCTAACATGCGTTGGGGGTGCGGCCAGGTGTTATATTTGAGGGGTCGCGGCCATGCCGCAGCTACAACGGGGTGGACTTGGATTACGTCCATCTCTAAGAGGATGGGCGGCTAGCTCAGTTGGGAGAGCACCACGTTCGCAACGTGGGGGTCGTGGGTTCGAGCCCCATGCCGTCCACCAGATACCGCTACTAAAAGCCGTGCGCCAGCGGGTTCCCGCTCCGGTGCCGGGATCTCCGGTGATACGTCGGGCAGCATAGAGAGGCCTCGCCTAAGGAGTGAACGGGCCGAGCAGCAAAGCGCGGGGGGGTGCAGCGCGACTTGGCAGATTTCGTTCAGACGCCACACAGACCAATCAGTGTTTGCAGCAATTGCCGATGCTGAAACGGCTTTTCGAGAATAGGCGCTGCCCCTATGGCGGCTGGCAAACTCTTGCGACCATATCCGGTGACCACCAGAAACGGAACGCCTCGTTCGCGCAGCACACGGGCGACCTGTTCGATGCTGCGGCCATTCAAGTTGGCATCGGCTATCGCCGCATCCCAGGAATGCCGTTCGATTTGCATGAGCGCCTCTTCCTCCGTTTCGATGTGCCGCACCTCTCGGAAGCCTGCGTCTTCCAGTACAGAAATTATGTCGAGGGCAATTAGGAACTCGTCCTCGATCACAAGAATGCGCTTGTTCTTCACTCCGCCTCCGGCGCCGTCGGGTTGTGCCCCAATACGGCAAGTGGGATTTCCATCTGACAAACCAAGCCCCCGGGGAGAAACTGCAGCTTAGTAGTACCGCCCACGCCCCGTAGGCTCTTCTCAATCAGAGTGGCGCCGAAGCCGCGCCTCTCTGGCGGGGACACAGAGGGGCCATGACTCTCGGTCCAGTCCACGGTCAGGACGGGCTCGACATTGCCGATGCGCCAAAGCACCTGCAGGCGACCGGAGGGCGCCGACAACGCCCCATACTTACGGGCATTTGTGCCGAGTTCGTGCAGTACGAGAGACAGAGCCACGGTCGAGGAAGGCGAGAGAAACGCAGGAGGACCTTGCACCGTAATACGTTCGGTATCGCCGTTGAGCGTTAATTGGTCGCGGACGATATCTGTCACGTTGGCGCTCTCCCAACTTTGCCGGGTGAGCAGGTTGTGCGCTCGCGCGAGCGCTTGCAAGCGTGCTTGAAACGTTTCGACAAACTGCGACGCGTCGGGGCTGTTCCGAAGAGTTTGCGTAGCCATGGACTGAACGATGGCTAGCGTGTTCTTCACCCGGTGATCCAACTCTCCCATGAGGAGGAGCTGACGCTCCTCGGCCCGCTTGCGCTCGGTCTCGTCACGCAGCACCTTCACAACGCCGCGCAACTCACCGGCTTCGTCATACACGGGTTCAGTGACCCACTGCGCCCAGAACCGTGTGCCGTCTTTGCGGACTACCCATCGGGCTTCGGCATGGTGCTTACCTTTTGCCACCAGAGCCAGTTCCTCATCGAGAATCTGCTGATCCTCAGCTGTAAATAAACGCGCAGCGGATTCACCCGAGAGGTCGGGACCACTGTACCCGAACAAACGCTCGGCGCCGCGGTTCCAACTGGTTACGCGACCTTGCAGATCGGTCTGAAACAACGCATATTCCAGGACGTTTTCGACGAGCAGGCGGAACCGGTTCTCGCTTGCGCGCAGAGCGGTCTCTGCCCGGGCGCGCTCCAGGGCATCGGTATGGCGGACGATGATGATGGCGGCGGTCTGAGTGATCAGCTCCGCCAAATCCAATTCCCGCCGCGCGGCGTCGCGGGGCTGCCGCCAATAGATTGCGAGAGTTCCGACGAACTTCCCCGCCGAGCTTCTGATTGGGAAGCTCCAGCAGCCGCGATAATCGAACTTCTCGGCCAGCCAAAGCCAAGGCGCCCAGAGCGGCTCTTTGGTCACGTCGGGCGTGATGACTGGACGGCCGGTATGCGTCGCCAGCCCACAGGCCAAAGACTCCGACCCGATCTTGAAACCGTCCACGGCCTCCCCATACGCCTCATTCATGCCGGCAACCCGGTGCAACTTGGTCCCTTCGGCGTTCGCAACGTAAATCGCCGCGCGCGTGTGCTGACCCAGTTGCTCTGTGACGGTCCGCACGAGCACTTCGAGCGATTCGTTCAACGGCGCTCCATTCAGGGCGGACTCCAGCGCCTCCCTTTGGCCGCGCAGCCAGCTTTGCCTTTCGAACAAAGCTTGCTGGGAGCGCCGGCGTTCGATGAAGTCGGTAGCTTGCCGCGCCAGAACATCGAGCAGGCGGAGTTCTCTATCGCCAGGGGTGTGAGATTCCCGCCAGTGCGTTGAAAGAATCCCGATTACTCGGCCTTCACGCGTTGTCAGCGGCGTCGATTGGACGGCTACGATGCCGCTCAACATGAAATGGCGCAGGTTTTCGGTGTTTCTGGAGAAATCGGACGCGCGCACGTCCGGGATGATGATTCGCTCCCCATGACGCAGGGCCGCGCCGCAACTCGTTCGGCTGTCGCTCGAGACTTTCCGCCAAAACTCGGCCGATTCCGGATGAAAATTGCGCCACGCTATCAGATTCAACTCGCAGCAGTCGGCATCAAGCATTTGAATGCTGCCAAAATCCGCGCTCATGATCGCCATCGCGCCATCGAGAATCTCGTTAAAGAGAACGTGGCCATTGTCTTGCTCGATTAGGAGGCTGCTAATGTTCTGCAGGCGTTTGGCGCCCTCCAGCTCACGAGCGAGCCTGGCTTCGCTCTGACGCAATTCTGCTTCGACTTGCTTGCGATCCGTAATGTCGATGCAGAACTCCACGATGGTTCCATCGCCGAGATCACGCGCAGCGAAAAGAAACCATCGCCGCGCGCCATTCGCGAGAAAGTATTCCTTTTCGTAGGGGCCGGCCCGACCGGTATCGAAGAGCCTTTGCATCTGCTCTTCGCTCAGTGGCGCCCATTCGGCAGGGGTCATGGCGCGCCAGGTCAGTTGCCGGCGATCCACCTCCGAACGTGTGTGTCCAGTCATTCGGAAGAAGACATCGTTGGCGTCGATCACCGTGCCGCTATGATCGAAAAACATCACAGCAACTGCCTCGGTCTCGAGCGTTCGGCGGAGGCGTTCTTCGCTTGCGCGTTGCGCTTCCTCGGCTGCCTTTCGAGCCGTTAAGTCGGCCGTGACGACGAGCAGGGTATCGGGATGCCCGCAGTCGTCCTGCTGCAGCGTAACGGTGCTGTTGACCCATATCGGAGCGCCATTCGGCCGCACACACCGCTTGTCGAGCGCGATCGTGGCGCGTTTTTCCCTAACACGACGAATCGCCTCCAAAGCCTTGTCCCGATCTTCTCCCGCGGTGACATCGGCGATTGAAAGCGATAACAATTCGTGGCGCGACCGTCCGAGAATCCGGCAGAGCTCGTCGTTCACTCTCAAGAAGCGGCCTTGGAGGGAGATCTCAGACAGGCCGACGCCAGCCTGGGCGAAAATCGCAGCCATCCGACTCTCGGATCTATCGAGCGCTTTACGCAACCCGGTCTGTTCTTCTTGCGCATTCTCGAGAGCCAATATTGCTCGCTGGAGCTGTTGTTTCGGATTGACAGCATCGGCTTCGGCATCGTTCAGTAATAGGCGTCCAAGCTCCGGATGCGCCTGCATCAGAAGGGTCATGTCGGGCTCCCACCTAAGCGCGGGATGGATCTCGGTCCAGTAATGCGCGGTCCGGATGAAGGCTAGCAGAGCCGTTGCGTACTCGAATGCCGTTGCTCCCATACAGCGCAGAGCCGCAAGACGGGCGCGTTCGGATCGGACCGGATCGAGAAAGAGAACTGTCAAGGCATCAAACAGGTCCGCTTCCAGTTCGGTGCGCGGGTCCGGGTAGCGGCACTCTTCCGGGCGCTCTTCCAACCGCGCGAGCCCAGCGTCGAGTTCAGCCGCAGTGGGGATCGGGCGTCGCAGCAACGCAAGAACCTGCTCGACTGTATGGGGCGCAACCGAACCGTCGCCGGCGGGCCGGCCGTGTCCAAGAAGAAAACCGACATGGCGAACAATGCAATATCGCATTTCGCAGAATCGGGAGAGACGGACGAACAGGCGTTCCTTGAAGAGCGAGGGCAGCGGATTATCGAGATATGCGCTCTTAGCGAAGGACCATAGCTGCTCCATCAGGCCGGGCGCCGCCGCGGCCGTTGCGCTGAAAAAGTTCGGCAGCAAGCCGAACCTGCCGGTAACCTCGCGTTCGAAATCGCTCTCTAGCCTATTCGTGCCGGCAGGCGTAGCGTTCATCGGTCCTCCTGGGAACTGTCATCCGAGATCGTCCATTCCCTTCAGGTCCGGAACGACGGCGCTGAAGCAGCTATAGATATCATCCCGCTATAGGAGCCGGTTTCAGCCGTTCAGAGAGCTAGGATCTCTGCGAGGTCGCGACAGATTAGACTGGCAATCATGCGCCCGCGGATGATCTTGGCGTCGGGATTCTGCTCGGTCTTTCTGTATGCGCAATCGGAGCCGACGGTCGCGGATCATTTTCGGCGTGGGCAGGCCGCGGCAGCCCGACTCGACTATGATCGCGCGATCGCCGAGTTCCAGGCCGTGTTAAAGATCGATCCGACCTTGGTCCAGGCTCGGGCGAACTTGGGCCTGATGTATTACTCAACCGGCGAATACAGCAAAGCGGCAATCGAGTTATCGCAGGCGGCGCGGGCGGAATCCGACCTCCTGCCAGCCCAGCTATTTCTAGGCCTATCCGATCTAAAAATAGGAGCTACGCGCGACGGGATTGTTGCGCTTCGGCGTGCGGCGCGATTGGACCCGGACAACGTGGAAGCCCGGCGCGGACTTCTGGCTTGCTACGTGGCCGCAGGCGACTACGGGCCGGCGTCCGAGCAACTGCAGTTTTTCGCGGATCGGACCGATGAGCAATCGCTCTTTATCGTCGGACAGGCTTATTTGGATATCGGCAAGACTCTTACAAAGCGACTTGCGCTGCAATATCGGGACTCGGCTTGGGCGCATCTATTGGCCGGCGATCTTGCGAGGGATCGGAGCGACACGAAAACCGCGACGGACGAGTATGGGAAGGCTCAATCGCTGGACCCGTCCGTATCTGCGAGGAGCAAGGCGCCCCTGAATTCCGGCGACCTCGCGATGCAATTAGAGAGCGCGCAAACGCCGGAAGCGTTATACAGTGAGATCCGGACGACAACCCGGCTTGGGGAACAATACTTTGAAAAGTTACAGAACGCGTACCCGGACTCCGCGTTCTCGCACCAGTTACGAGGGGATGTGTATCGATTGCGCCAGGACTTTCCGTCAGCGTTAGCGGAGTATCAAGCGGCGGTCCAGAAGCGCCCCGATGATGCCGCACTGCATCAGTCGGCCGGCGAAATGTACATCCAACTTCATCGATTGGATGAGGCAAAAGCAGAACTTCAGGAATCCGCCAAACTGAATCGCAGCAGCGCCGAAGCTAATTACCTGCTGGGTCAAGTCTTTTCAAAGGAGAATCAATTGGAGGCGGCAGCCGGGTATCTCCGGCGGGCGCTGCAACTCGATCCAAATCTGCTACAGGCACGCGCATTGTTGGGAACCGTCTACATGCACTTGGATAAACCGGCGCAAGCGGCGCCTGAACTAGAGAAGGCGCTGGCGCTCGATTACTACGGCGACCTTCATTTCCAACTGTATCGGGCGTATAAAGCACTAGGGCAAGGCGAGCGCGCCGCCAAGGCTTTGGCGATTTCGAAGCAGCTCCGCCAGAAGTCGCTTAACGCAGCGGTAGCTAAGATTGGCGAGGCGTAGACTCTCGCACCACCCGCCAGCTTCGGACTTGATATCGCCGGCCGGATGCCGCGCCCTGTCTCGTGACTGTACGGGATTGGCGTTCGTCATGCCAGCGCAGCGACACGCGAGTAATCGACGCGTTCGGCTTTCCATCGTCCTTGTGCAGAACGGCGCCTTCTGAGCCATCGCCGTAGACGCGGACGGTGAGATCGAAGCTGCGCGGCGGCGGCACGAGACGCGAATTGCCTGCGGTTCATGAATTCTCGGACCCGCCACACGATTGGCGTACGATGATGCGAAAGTCGAGAAGAATGTCGCGTCCGGTGAGGTCGGGTTTTTCGAGCCGCTGCAGCATGGCGGTGACGGCCGCCGCCCCGATCTCCGCGCATGGCTGATGAACGGTTGTCAGAGGAACAGGCAGGAGGCTTGCATACTTCACGTCGTCGAAACCAACCATGCGCAATTCATCGGGGATGCTTACGCCGGAGGCGATCGCGCTATGCATCAGTTGTCCGGCCGTAAAGTCATTGGCGCAAATTACGCCGTCGGGCCGCACAGCCTGCATGAAGCTTTTGAACTCCTCTTTGTCGGCGGGATCGAATTCCGCAACTAGAAGCGGGTCGACCTCGCACGCGTTCCGTAACAGCGCTTCGCGATATCCGGCGATACGCGTCTGAATCGTGGGCGCGGAGTCCGGCCTGGAAACGAACGCCACCCGGCGGCAACCCGTCTTCAGAACCTGTTCCGTTATGCAATAACCCGCCCGAACGTTGTCGATTCCGACCAGGTCGAAGTGGCTGCGACGCGGAAATGGATAAATACAACGGTCCAAGAGAACCACTGGAATCCTGGCGCGCTCCAGCTCCGAGGCAATGCGGATATTGAGCTGGTCCTTGTGCTCAGTCAGCTCGACTGGAGCGAAGAAGACACCCGCGACCTTGCGCGAGATGAAATAGCGGCACAGTTCTTCGGCCTGCTGTTCCTTAGTCTTCGCCGACGCGGAGACGTTCCCCCAAAGTAGCGCCTGGCGCGCGGACTTTCCCGAACGAGCCATACCGCGACAGATCGGCTCGAAGATTTCGCCATCGCCCAAGTCCGGGATCAGCAACCCGAACTCATGCGGCTCCAACTGAACCGGGGTGGAGACAAATGTGCCGGCGCCGGCTCGCCGCTTCACGAGGCCTTCGTTCTCCAGATCCCGAAGCGCGCGGATAACCGTCAGCCGAGACGTGTCGAACCGCGCCGCCAACTCCGAATCGGCGGGCAGGCGTTCGCCGGGGCCATACCGCTGAGTCTCGATCGATTCGCGGATCTGTTCGCGCACGAAGCGATACTTGGGGCTTTTGTTGGTCACTGGAATGGAGGTTTCTTCCAGAGCGGAGACATCTTCCATCACGTTGTAGTTTACTCTCCAGGCCTCGTACAAGTTCTGGTATATATATGTCGCCGAGGTCACAAGCGCATCTGTATATATAACTCATAATTAAATGCATTGACAGCAAAATCGTTGCGTGATATACCTGCTGTCAAACAATCGAGATCGAGTGCTTCAGATCGCGGGAGCACGTCTCGTCAGGGGCGCTCACGCAAAGGAGAGGTTTGTCATGAAATGGAGTGGCTACGTACTCGCGATGCTAGTCTTTGCCGGCACGGTTTTGGCTCAGACCGGCGGAATCTCGGGCAAGGTTCAGGACGCAACACAATCGCCTGTTCCGAACGCGACTGTCACGCTGATTGCGCCCAGCACCGGGTTTTCGAGGACCGCCACCACCAACGAGACCGGTCTATACACCTTTACTTACCTGCAACCAGGAGAATATAACGTCAGCGCCAACGCGAAGGGACTCGACTCGCAGACAAACGAGGGCGTTCGGCTGGAGGTCGGGCAGACGGTCCAAATCAACTTCACTTTGCAGGTGGGAGCGACTCAGGAGCATGTCACCGTAAGCGCCAGCACGGACCTTATTCAACCCGAGACATCTGACATTGGGCAGGTGATCAACCAGCGCTCGGTGAACGATCTGCCGTTGAACGGCCGGAATCCGCTGGCGCTTGTGGCTTTGGTTCCGGGCGTTGTTCCGCAGGGCAGCTCGCAACAGAATGCGGCGGGAACGAACAACTCGGCGTACGGGAATTTTCAGATAGGGGGCGGCGTTGCGAATCAGAGCGGCTGGATACTCGACGGAGTATCGATGGTGGTTCCGTTCGGGCATGCTGTGGAACTTCTGCCCTCGCAGGAACTGATTCAGGAGTTCAAAGTCCAGACCAACGATCTGCCGCCCGAGTTCGGACAGTTCTCGGGTGGGGTGGTGAACATGGCCACGAAGGCTGGGACGAACGAGTATCACGGGGAAGTATATGAGTTCCTGCGCAACAAGGATCTCAACGCGAATAACTTCTTCAACAACGAAAACGGTATCCCGACCGGCGCTTTCACGCAGAACCAGTTTGGCGGGACGCTTGGTGGCCCGATCGTAAAGGACAACACGTTTTTCTTCCTCAACTACGAAGGTTTTCGGCTGCGGCAGGGTCAGCCGCTATTGCTCTCGGTACCCACGTCAGCCGAGCGCAACGGCGATTTTTCGGCATTGGGCACGCCCATCTATAACCCCTTCTCCTCGACGCCCGATCCGGCGCACCCCGGCCAATACATACGGCAGCAAGCCCAATGCAACGGAGTGTTGAATGTGATCTGCCCGAGTCAGATCAACCCAGTCTCCGCAAAGCTGCTGTCGTTATGGGGCCTGCCGAACGTGGCCAGCGCGGCTGGATCGGACGTGAACAACTGGGCGGGAAACGCCAGTTCGGGCGGCAACACGGACCAGGGAACGGCGCGGGTTGACCACTACTTCAGCCAGAAACAGCGCTTCTTTTTGCGCTACACCTATTGGAAGGACAACGACCTCGCTGTCGATCCTTTCCACAACGGCACGTATGCCGGCAGCATCGGAACTCCGGAATGGTATGCCACCCACAACGCGGTGATCGACGACACGTACACGCTCTCGCCGAACACGATCGTGGATCTGCGGGGTGGGTTTATGCGCTTCTCGTATATGCGGAGCCCGGAAACAGCCGGTCTGGACTTGACGACCATCGGCTGACCGTCCTTCCTAAATGACGAGATCCCCTCCACGGTGCGAACCTTGCCAAACCTTTGCGTCTCGGAGTTCAACGAGTTTTGTGGAGGCAATACCGGCAGCGTCCTGGATTCGTGGGACACCAATTACGAAGCCGAACCCAGCGTGACTTCGATTCATGGCAAACACACGCTGAAGTTCGGCGCCGAGATACGCGTTCAACGCCAGAACTACATCCAGACGAACAACGGAACAGGCGGATACAATTTCGATCCAACCTTTACGAACTCAGATCCGCTGGCCACTAGCCCCATAGGCGGCAACGGCTTTGCTTCGTTCCTATACGGCACTCCGACGAGCGGCTCGGTTCAGGAACCCGCCGCGACTGCAAGCCAATTGATCTATCGCGCCTTTTATATCGGAGACACCTACAAGGTGTTCCCGCGCCTCACTTTGGATCTGGGCGTGAGATACGAAATTACAGGCCCTTGGTCGGAGCGTTACAACCGGATCAGCTTCTGGGATCAGGCGGCGCAGGATCCGTTGTCACAAAACGTAGGGATACCGCTCAATGGGATGCTCGGGCTGGTGGCTTCTTCGGAACGCAGCAGCCGAAACGCCGTAAACACGAATTATCATGAATGGTCGCCGCGCATCGGCCTGGCGTATCAATTAACATCCAAGACCGTGATTCGTTCCGGGTACGGCATCGTCTGGCTTCCTATCGACGTCAATCTCGATTCCGCGCCCGACCATGACGTTATCAACGCCATCACGGAGCCGATGATTACGTCGTTAAACGGAAACGTGACCCCTTACAACTTGATCTCGAACCCATTTCCGAACGGAATCACTCCGGCGCCGCAGCGCAGCGCGAGCTATCTGAGCGACGTGTACGGACAAACCGTTCTCACGCAGATTCCGAACAATCCGCTCGGCTACACCCAGCAATGGAACTTTGACATTCAACACCAATTGACAGGAAACACGCTGCTGGATGTCGCCTATGTAGGAGCAAAGGGCACGCATCTGCCGCTACAGGATTACGATCTCGACTATCTCACGGCGCAGCAGCTATCCACTTACAACACATCGCTCGAAAACCAGGTGGCGAATCCTTTTTATAACAAGGTTCCGAGCACCAGCCCGCTGGATACGCCGACCATTTCAGAAGGCGCGCTATTGCATCCATTTCCGCAGTACGGCAATGTACAGCTCGCAAATCAGGGGATGGGCGATTCGAGTTATAACGCGCTGCAAGCTAAGTTCGAGGCGCGATTCGGCGGGGGCGGCACTCTGCTCGCCTCGTATACGTTCTCGAAGTTGATCTCAGATGCGGAAAGCCTCACGCCCTGGCTTGAAACCAATTGGAATGCCGGGTTTCAGAATTGGGGAAACCTGCGCGGCGAGCGTTCGCTTGCCACTTTCGACGTTCCCCAACGCCTGGTTGTCAGCTATGTATTGGACTTACCTGTCGGGAAAGGCAAGAAGTATCTATCGAATGTGAGCGGAGTCGCCGGAGCGTTGGTTTCGGGTTGGGGGATTAACGGCATCCTCACGGAGCAGACCGGAACACCTCTGTTCCTGACTACATCCCAGAATCTGACAGGCGATCCGAACAGCGCCGGTTCGCGGCCCAACTTCGATTTGGCTGCATGCCCGCATGGCGCAGGCTTCAGCGGATCGGCCGTGAGCCGGCTCGATGAATGGTTCAACACTTCGTGCTTCACGCAACCCGCACCGTTCACGTTTGGCAACCTGGGCAGAACGATGAACATCTTCAACGACGGATTGCACAATCTTGATTTCGCTCTGTTCAAGAACACAGATTTCGGGCCTGAAGGCAGGCTCCGATTCCAGATCAGAGCGGAGGCGTTCAACCTGCTCAACACGCCGCAATTCGGGGCGCCCGGCCAGTCGCAAGGCACGCCGCAATTCGGCGTTGTCAGTTCACAAGCCAATAACCCGAGGCTGATTCAGTTCGGCGCCAAGCTCATGTTCTGAACTGGTAGCTAGTGAGAGGGCACGTGCGGCGAATCTATTCCGAGGCGCGGTTCGCATTCGCCGCGCTGGCGCTCGGCACGGCTATCTTTGGACAAGCTCCGGATCGAGATTCCTGGCCGGCCGATGCTCGGTCGTTTCAGATCCATATGGTCGGTCAGGCTCATATCGATGCGGTGTGGCTTTGGCCGTGGCCGGAGGGTTTTTCGGTTGTTCAAAGCACCTTTCGCTCCGCGCTCGAGCGCATGCGGGAGACTCCGGGATTCGTTTTCACCGCGAGCTCGGCGCAATTCTACGAGTGGGTCGGCGAGAACGATCCGGAGCTGCTGGCGGAAATCAGAAAGCGCGTGCAGGAAGGGAGATGGGATGCGGTGGGCGGCTGGTGGGTAGAGCCCGATGTCAATCTTCCCAGCGGCGAGGCGCTGATACGTCAAGGCCTATACGGGCAACTGACGTATCGCAAGCTGCTGGGGCGGATCGCTACAACGGGCTACAATCCCGATTCGTTCGGGCACCCGGGGTCGCTGCCTCAAATCCTGAGCCTGCTCGGATTGAAGAACTATGTTTTCCAGCGCCCCGGACCGAAAGAAAAATCCCTACCGCAGAGCCTCTTCTGGTGGCAATCGGCGGATGGAACGAAGGTGCTGGCGTATCGAATCCCGGCGAGCTACAACGACGACAAGTCGGTGCGGAACCGGGTCCTCACCATCGTTCGGGGCAGCGAGGGCGGCGTTCACGAGCTGATGGATTTCTACGGAGCGGGCGATCATGGCGGGGGCGCCACGAAAGAGAATATCCAGTCGATCCAGGCGCTGCAGAAACAGAACGGCGCGCCTAAGGTGAGGTATAGCGGCCCGGACAATTATTTCGCAGAAGTGCGAAGGCAAGACTTGACCCGTCTGCCCGTTATAAAGGACGATCTTCAGCATCATTCCGTCGGGTGCTATACGGCGGAATCGGAAATGAAGAAGGCGAACCGGATGGCGGAGACGGCGCTCGTTGCGGCGGAGAAGCTGACCGCAATCGGCTCGATTGCGTGGAATGCCGATTATCCGAAGAGCCAGTTCGAATCGGCGTGGAAGAAGGTGCTGTTCCTGCAATTCCATGACAGCCTTGCAGGGACAGCGCTGCCCGAACACTACGAGACCACCGCTCGCGATGGACACGGATATGCGCTTTCGGTGGCGCGCACGGCCCTGTACGAAGCAGCAGAGAAACTCGCATGGCAGATTCCGGCGCAAGACGCGGACTCGAAATATCTGGTCGCATTTAACCTGCAGCCCTGGCCCCTCACGGCAAACCTCGAATACGATCTCGAATGGCCGACGGATTCGCCCGGAAGGATTGAGGACGACTCCGGCAGGTCCGTCGCGCATCAATGGACACGCGCCACAACAGAGGTGACGGAGCGAAAGCGCCTGATCTTCCGGGCCGAGATTCCGGCCTTTGGTTATAGGCAGTTTCGTATCGAAAAGGGCGATGATATTCCCGCTTCCGACGTTGGTGCGGAGGAAGACGGCATGCAGAACCAGCATCTTCGCGTCCGCTTTGCAAGTGACGGCAGGATCGGAATCTTCGATAAAGATAACAATCGCGAGGTGTTCGCGGGCGGCGAAACCGGCGCCGCGGCTTTGGTCATGAAGGACGAGAGCGACACCTGGAGTCATGATGTCCGGGCGTACGAGGACCAAATTGGAGCATTTGGGGACGCTCAGGTGAAAGTGATGGAGAACGGGCCCCTTCGCGCTCGCGTGCGAGTCACCCGGACTTACTCGCAATCGAGTTTGACAACAGATTGGCTGCTCTATTCCGGCGCGCGAACGTTAGAAGCGCGCGTACAGCTTGATTGGCATGAGCATCAGAAAATGATCAAGCTTTCACTTCCCGTCGATGTGAAAGCGCCGCGCGCCACTTACGAAATCCCGTACGGCAATATCGTTCGGGATACGAACGGCGACGAGAATCCGGGCCAGCGCTGGATCGATGTCAGTGGGTCAGGCACAAACGGAACGTATGGCCTTGCTGCGATTAACGATGCGAAATACGGGTACAGCGTGTCGGGCCATGACTTGCGCATCTCAATAGCGCGCGGGGCGGCGTACGCGAACCACCAGCCGCAAGTTCTGGATCCCCATCTGCCTCATCTGTGGCAGGATCAAGGCGTGCAAAATTTCCGAATGCTGTTCGTTCCACATCGAGGCGATTGGCGCGACGCCGAAGCGCCGAAGCTGACGGAAGGATTCATGTCGGCGTCGCCGCTCGTGTACCAGGGAATCCATCCAGGAACACGCCCGCTCTCCGGCTCGATGTTGTCGGTGAATGCCGAGAACGTGGTAGTCGGCGCGATCAAGAGATCGGAATCCGGAAATGATTTGATCTTTCGCCTCGTTGAGACGGAAGGACGCAAAACAGCAACTGTGCTCCGTTTGCCCTTCGCTCATCGGGAATGGTCCGGGGATCTCAATCCGTATGAGATCAAGACGCTGCGGATGAATCCGAATACCGGCGAGATAAAGGAGGTCAACGCCCTCGAAGAATAGCCTTGGGCTACAGCTCTTGAGATCCCGGAATGTGAATGTCGATCAGGGCCTCCGCAATTTGTCCCAGGTAGCGACCGTCGGCGAAAACGTCCGCGGCGATGGCAATTCGCCGCTGGCTGGCATGGAAATTCCGCGGCGCTGTGATCTCCACGCCTGCGCGTTGGCGGCCTTGAGGCGCCACATTCAGCTTCGTGATGGCAGGCCGACAGGTCCAGCCTTCGGGAAGAATCAAGGCGATGCTCAACTCAATAGGCTTTCTCCAATGGTTGCGCGCTCGAACTTCGTAATGGCAGCTTTCGCCAGGGGCGACGACCGATTGATATGGAAATATTTCGACCGGCGAAGGGTCCATGCCGACGTCCGTGTCCGGATCGGCTATCAGCCCACGGCAGAACTCATCCTGTTTCATGAGCTTCGTCCTGAAGTCGGCAACCATGTTCATGTCCAGCAAAAAGGGCTCGCCGTGACCGGGACACAAAATTTCGGGCCGGAATTCAAAGAGATTGTCTACCGATTTCAAGTGATCTCCGACATTCACCCTGTTACGAAAAATCAGGTTGTGCCGAATTTCGAAGGGCCGGTCCGCATCGTGGAAGAATGCGTCCCCCGTGAATCCGATCTTCACTCCATCGATCGTGCTGAACAAAGCCATCTGATAGTCCGTGTGCCCGGGAGAATGCACCGCCGTAAATTCGAACTCCTCCCAGCGGAACGTCTCGCGATCTCGAATGACGCGATCGACGCGAAGCGCTTCTCCCAGAGTGCAGCCCAGGTTTCGGCCTTTCGGGTTGCTGACGATCTCGACAAAATTTTCGAAAATCCAGAGCTTGGTTCCGTAGCGCCGCGACAGATAAGGAAAGCCACCGATGTGATCGTCATGCATATGAGAGGCGATCGCAACGTCAACGGACCTCAAACCATACTGCGCGCGCATTTCCTCGATGCTGTGCTCGAGGAACCGAAGCCGGTCATGAGTGGTCGTCGAATCGCGGAAGGAATAAAACGCATTCCAACCTGGGAGACCGTAGTCGATCAGCAACGCGTTTCCGCTTTCGCTGATAACCGTGTAGAACGACGACATGGTCTGGTAATGTGCAATAACGTGCGGCGTGAGCTGACGCCCCTTGTTGCCGAGGCTGCCGCTCCACGACTTCCAATATGCGAACCAGCCCGACAGCTTTTCGATCAACTCCTGCATTCCCCGGCCGGGGTCGTTCATCACCGCGCCGTGCGACGGGCACAGCGTGTCTATGCGATGCTTCTTCAATTCCGTCAGAGAGTATGCGCTGAGGTCGGCGCCTTCGTGCTCGCCGTAGAAATACTGCAGATCGTAAAGCGTCCGCACCTTTCCGGGCGCCTGCATCAGGTCTCCGGAAAACGCCACTTTGTTCCCATCGATGGTGGCGATCAGGGTAATCGATCCAGGCGTGTGGCCCGGAGTTGGCTGAATGAAGAAGTCGTAGCCCTTCCATCGAAAGGTTTCGTAGTCGTGGAGCACAGCGGCTACCGGCACATTCGTGGTAAGGGAAAAGAAATCGTTGCGAACGTAATAAAGCTCGAAGATGCGGCGGTTTTGCCAGAATCGTTCGACATCATCGAAATACTCCCTCTCGTGAGCGGGAACCGCGATGGGAACCCGTCGGTCGACGGCCAAGTCATCGCCCTGTGCCTGGTCGCGATGGTGATGAGTGTGGAGAATCCAATCGAGCGAGGAGATGCCAAGCTCGGGCAAATGACGCAGGATCGCTCCCGAGCCGAAGTCGATCGCCAGACCGCTGCTTCCGTTGCGAACAACGTAAACATTGCAGGTATCTTCGAGAACGAAGAGATTTTCCGAGATCCGGCGCGGGGCGGATGCGGGAGAAAACCCAGGCGCGCTGCTCTGCCGGACCTCTCGCGAGGCCTCGGGGCTCGGCGCCGTTCCCAGCGCAGCGCCCGTTTGCAAGAATGCGCGGCGGGAGAAACCAGTCGAATCATGCGCCATCACCCTCATTTTCATTCAACGCCGATTCGAACGAGCGTTGACACGCAAGCCGTGAATGAGATCGCCTAATGAAAGAGCTTTGGGTCGGCATTGATATAGGTGGAACAAAGACCGCCGTTGTTGTTTCGGCGAATCCGCCTCACGTACTGGGCCGGTCCGAATTTGCCACTGAACCCGAAAAAGGGCCCGAGCCCGCGATCGCCGCGATCGTTCGAAATGTACGGACGCTCGTGCTCGCGCACAGTGACGGCGGAATCCGCGGCATCGGGGTAAGCTGCGGGAGTCCTTTGGACCGCGTCAGCGGGGTTATTCAAACGCCGCCGAACCTCCCCACCTGGAATGACGTTCCGATTACCGCGATTCTGCGGAATGAATTCGGCGCGCCTTGTCATCTTGAGAATGACGCCAACGCCGGCGCTATCGCGGAATTTCGTTACGGCGCAGGCCGCGGCGCTCGGAATATGCTTTTCATCACTATGGGAACCGGATTCGGAGCAGGCGTGATTACAGATGGACGCCTGTATCATGGCGCTACCGATTCGGCAGGTGAAATCGGGCATGTGCGTCTGACGCCTAATGGGCCGGTAGGATACAACAAAGCCGGATCGGCCGAAGGTTGGGCGAGCGGCGGCGGCATCGCTCAAGTTGCGCAACGCATGACTGCCGTTGCTCAGAAGCGCGGGGCTGAGTCGGAATTGATTGAACTTTCGAAAGTCGGGACGCCGCTGACAGCCAAGCTCGTGGCAGAGGCGGCCAAGCGTGGGGACAAAGTCGCTCAACGCGTTCTGAAAACCAGCGCGAATAGGTTGGGTCAGGCGTTGGCTATTTGCGTGGATCTGTTTAACCCGGATCGAATTGTGATTGGAGGAATCGCCATGAGGCTTGGAGACTTGCTGCTAACGCCGGCGCGCAGCGTGGTTCGGCGCGAAGCGCTGCCCCATGCGGCTGCCGCATGTGAAATCACCACCGCGGCGCTCGGAGAACAGATTGGAGACATCGCCGCAATCTGTGTCGCCGTGGGGTTGGATCATGCCTGATTTTGCCGAGTCCCTGCGCGACGCCGTCCGCGTCTTTCAAAGCCTGCCCATGCACCACCGGTCTTTGACGCAGGCTGCCGAGTGGTGCATCCAGGCGCTGCGCGGATCGGGCAAGCTGCTGCTGTGTGGCAACGGCGGAAGCGCGTCAGAGGCGCAGCACCTGGCTGGCGAGCTGATGGGGCGCTACAAAGAAAACCGGAAGCCTCTGGCCGCCATAGCGCTGGCTTCCGACGCGGCCGTTCTGACCTGCATCGGTAACGATTTTTGCTTCGATGACATTTTCGGCCGCCAGGTCCGTGCATTGGGCCGCGCAGGCGACGTCCTGATTGTGTTCACGACCAGCGGCAATTCGCCAAATGTACTCGATGCGCTACGAACAGCCCGCGAAATGGATGTTCGTTCCGTCTCATTTCTCGGCAATGAAGGAGGAGATGCGAAGGACCTCTCCGACTGTCCCATTGTCGTCGGGCATCGCGATACTGCGCGAGTACAGGAAGCTCACCAGTTCCTTATGCATTGCTTGATGGACCAGATCGAAGCAGGCGTTGCGGCGCGGCCATGACCCTCAACTCGTACCTGCTGAAAAGCGCGGGCGTCGCGGCCCTCGGCGGACTCTTGTTCGGATTCGACACTGCGGTCATCGCGGGCGCCACCGCTGCTCTGACCAAGACGTACTCGCTATCGCCGGCCATGCTGGGATTCACCGTATCGAGCGCTTTATGGGGCACAATACTCGGCGCCATGTTCGCCGGAGCGCCGGGCGATCGCTTAGGGCGTAGGGACAGCTTGAGGGTCATGGCAGTGTTCTACCTCCTTTCGGCAGTGGGATGCGCGGTCGCGTGGAACTGGTATGCTTTGCTGTTCTTCCGTTTCATCGGAGGGCTCGGCATCGGCGGGTCTTCAGTGCTCGGGCCGATGTACATTGCCGAGGTATCGCCGGCCAAATGGCGCGGACGCCTGGTCGGACTGTTTCAGTTCAACGTCGTCGCCGGCATCCTGGTCGCATACCTTTCGAATTACCTGATCGGTTTGGCATCGCTTGGAGCTGCGGAGTGGCGTTGGAAACTGGGCGTATCAGCTATACCCGCGGCTCTTTTCCTCGCTATGCTTTTTTCCATACCGCGCAGCCCGCGCTGGCTCGTGGCTCGACACCGCAGAACGGAGGAGGCGCGAGAGGTTCTGCGGCTGATCGGGGAGGAAGGCGTCGACGAGGAATTGACGAGTATCGTTCGATCCATCGACGTAGAGCATGGCCGGGGTCACGAACCGTTGTTTACTCGAAAATACGCTCGGCCGGTCTTTCTCGCAATCGCCATCGGATTTTTCAACCAGATGCTTGGAGTCAACGCGATTCTTTATTATCTGAACGACATCTTCGCGCGTGCGGGATTTAGTAAGGTCTCCGGCGATCTTCAGGCTGTTGCAATCGGCCTTACTAACTTAATTGCCGTTATCATAGCCATGTTGCTGATCGACCGCGCCGGGAGGAAACAACTTCTGTTAATCGGATCGGTCGGTTGCGCCTTTTGCCTGGCCGGCGTTGCCTGGGTATTTGCTACAAATACGCATCCTTCTCTGCTCCTCTGGCTGCTAGTCGGCTTCATTGCGTTCTTTTCTTTCTCTCAAGGCGCCGTCATCTGGGTCTACATCAGCGAGGTCTTTCCTAACCGGGTTCGCGCCAAGGGTCAGAGCCTCGGAAGCTTTACTCATTGGGCTATGAATGCCGTTGTTTCAGGCCTTTTCCCGGTGGTTGCAAGTTACTCTCATGCTGCGCCGTTCGCCTTCTTTGCCGTCATGGCAGTTGCGCAGTTCTTCGTTGTGTTATCGTTCTTCCCGGAGACGAAGGGCATATCTCTCGAAGAGATGCAGAGCCGTCTGAGAATCGCATGACTCGCATCCTCGGTGAGACGAACGAGCCTTCGCTTGAACTATTCCGGCAATTGGTCCAAGAACGCACAGGCGGGATGAATATCGAACTGACGGATGCCCCGTGGCTCTCGCTCTATCGGGCGAACGTCCAAATGGTGTCGCACTACTCCCGGCTTGAACGCGGCAGGAAATTCCGTGCGGGTGTTCAATTATTTTCGCGGACCACATTTCACCCTGCTTCGGCTGTTTGGACCTGACATTTCCGATCTGGATCAATACCTCCGTTGGGTTTCGGCGCAATAGGTCTTGTTTGTAAAGCAGCTAATCGGCCAGAGCTTTCGGAGCACTGGATTCGACACATGAGGTAACGTATAGATTCCCGATTTCGTAGATCATCAAGGCATCATGAAAAAACTTGTTACCGCGATGTTGCTCATTGCCGCGGCCGCAGTCGCGCAGCAAACGCAAAGTCAATATGAACCCGCGAACGCGACGGGCGCCGGTCAGAAGCTGCTGGCGCAATTCGCGGGCGATTGGGAGGTCGTCAAGACTTTTTTCCCGAGGAGCGGCAATCCAGTCGTGTCAAAAGGCACGTGCAAGCAGTACATGGTTCATGACGGCAAATTTCTGCAGTCAGATTTCAGTTTCTTCAATCCCGACGGAACGAAGAGCACCGGCGCCGGAATCTCCGGCTTCGATTCCAAAACCAATCGCTTCACTACCGTGTGGTATGACTCGCGGCAGACGACCATGTCCATTCGCCAGAGCGATGGGACGTTCGACGGCAAGAATATCGTGCTGTGGGCTACGCCGCTCGACCCCGACCATCCGGGGCGGAAGACCGTCGCGCGCGCGCACCTTGAGGAAGACGGCCGTCTGCTGTTGTATCGGCACTATCTGATCGATGACAAAGGCCAGGAGCGGATGATCTTCGAAATGCGAATGACGAAAAAGTAGTATCGCGACCATGCACAGTGTTCCTGCAGGCGCTATGGCCTTTTCCGTCGCCTATCGAGAGATATCATGCAAACGATGAACCGCAGAATGTTTCTCATGCGAGGGGCTGCTGCTTCGGCTCTCCTTACCGGCGCTCGATTTCTATCCGCCGATCCGCTCGGACTGCCGATCGGGTGCCAGACGTATCCCGTGCGCAAGTCGATCAGTACGGACTTCGCCGGCACGATGAAAGGATTGCGGGCGGCAGGGTTCACTCAGATTGAGCTGTGCTCGCCCTACGGCTACTCCGACTTTTCGAGCCTCCAGCAATACAAGCCGCAGCAGTTGCGGCGCATGCTGAACGACTGGGGGCTGGGCTGCATCTCCGCGCATTGGGCGCCGACCGAGCTCTTTCAAAAGCCGGACGAGAGCATCGCCTATGCGAAGGAGTTCGGTATGACGCAGATGGCGATCGCGGCGCTTGGGCCGTTCGATTCTAAGGGCTCCGAAACAGTCGACGACGTGAAACGCTACGTCGAGCCCTTCAACTCCTTCGCCGAAAAAGCCCATGCAGCAGGCATCGTCGCATTGCTGCACAATGAGGGCTTCGTCTCCGAGCACATCGACGGGAAACCGGTCTACGACATGATGATCGCCGAGCTTAATCCCGCCACCACCAAGCTGCAGTTTCAGGTCTCTAGTTGGCAGAAGGGCTACGACCCAGTGACGTACTTCCACAAGTATCCGGGCCGCTTCCTTTCCATGCATTGCCAGGACTGGGTGAAGGACCCCTCCACCAAGTCTGGCTTCCGCGAAGTTCCGTTGGGCAAGGGGGTCGTGGATTGGAAGGCCGTGTTTACAGCGGCCAGAACAGGCGGCGTGAAGAACTATTTCGTCGAGCTTGAAGAAGATCCGGCGCTGATGCCGCCTAGCGTGCCTTACCTCAAATCCTTGAACGTCTGAAGCGAGAGTGCTCTCTCGAATGAAAACCGATTACTGAGCAGTCGCCGCCGCTGGTTCGTTCACATCTGGCCGGTCCGGCTCGCCGAGCGCGACGAAAGCCATTACAGCATCCGCATGTTGACGGGATCCCAGGAAACCATGCGCCGCTCGAAATAAGAGACGTTCGACATCAGTGCGGGGCCCGCGGCTCGCAAGCCGAAAACGGCGTCTTCGATCACCGGCGTTCGAGTGCGAATCGCACGCTGGAACGTTTCATGATGCGCAATCTGCTCGGAGTAGCCTTTCGGCAGGAAATACGTTTCGAGCGCTTCGGATGTGAGAGAGCCTGTACTCTCCGAAAGCACCGGATACTTGGCGCGGTGCTCCGCAAGAACCTGCTCCTCAATTTTCTTCGAGAACGTGGAGGCAGTAGTTCCGGGGTCGAGTTCGCGAGGACGCTTGGAAATCGACAGAGAATTGCCAACTGAAAGATTGAGAACGCCTTCCGTGCCGATGAAGCGGAAAGCTTGCGAATCGGCGCCTTCGCCGCTGCCCGCTTCGAAGTTGACGCTGAAGTTAATCTGGAAGCCTGGATGCGACGGTGTCTCCGGATAACTGTACAGGCCAGTCATGAGATCAGGGACATCGCGCCCATCTTTCCAATAGTAGAGGCCGCCCGTTGCTGCAATGCGCTCCGGACCAACGCTATCCATGACGAAGTGAATGCCGGTAAAGAGATGGACAAACAGGTCTCCTGGAATTCCAGTTCCATACGCTCGATAGTTACGCCATCGAAACAGGCGGACGGGATCGAAGGGACACTTCGGCGCACTGCCGAGAAACTGCTCCCAGTCGATGGTTTCCATAGAAGCATCCGGCGGAATGGTGTACTGCCAAGCGCCCAATGACGAGTTGCGATTGATATAGGCCTCGATCAAGTGGATCTGGCCGATTGCGCCTGTTCTGACGATTTCCTTGGCTTTGGCGTAGAGGATTGAACTTACGCGCTGACTGCCGACTTGGAGAATACGTCCCGTCCGCTTTTGCGCGTCGATGACCTGGTGCCCCTCAGGCGCCTCACGGACCATCGGCTTTTGACAATACACATCCTTACCGGCGTGGAGGGCGTCGACAGCAATACGGGCGTGCCAATGGTCGGGGGTGGCGATGACAACGGCGTCGACATCGCGCCGGGCGAGCAACTCGCGATAGTCGCGCGTGGTGAAGATGTCTTTTCCGTAGCGTTCCCGGGCGAGCGTGCGACGGCCATCATAGACGTCGGAAACCGCTACGATCTGTACGCCAGGCAGAGACGATGCCGTGTGCATATCCCCCTGGCCCATGATGCCGAACCCGATGCAACCAATCTGCACGTGATCGTTCGGCGAGACCGGCTTGGCAGGTTCTTGAGCGGCCGTGTCAACGGCTCCGGTCAGGCCGAGAGCCGACGCGGCGACCCCGGTACTTTGCAGGAAGTGTCGACGGCTGATGGGCATGGTTGGACGTCTTTCCAGAATGACACGCGTGTTTCGTGCAGTCCAAAAGGGGCCACTCGGGCCAGATAATGTTGTCGCACCCTTTTCCGAATACAAGGAGTTAGGCTCTCGTCGGCCGTTCTCCACCGCCGTGGAAAGACGACTGCGGATTTACTCCGTTTCTGGATCATACGTCGACAGCGCGCGATCTGACACTTGCAAAGATCGCTGCGCGCGTGCAGCGCGTTGATGGCAGAATCTAAGATCAGGGGTTAACCGAACCTCTAGACTGAGCCCAGATAAGAAATGTGCGCTGGAATCGATCAGAATAGACGGAATCTGTCCCAGGAATGCCAATGAATCGTCGTACATTATTGGAAAGGGCGAGCGTGTTTGCCGGCGCACTCGCGATATCAGGAACGGAACTGGCGAAAGCGGAAGGCGATTGGCCCCCTAGGTGGCGGACCTTCAGAGTCACAACGGAAATCGAAGTTCTGAACCCCGCTGGGTTAACCCGGGTTTGGGGGCCAGCCGCTCTCGTTCAGAACACGCCCTTTCAGAAAACTATTTACAACAGAGTCCATTGCGAGACCGGAATAGCGCGTCTCGTTAGAGATGAAAACAAAGTTGATCTGGTCTCCGCGGAGTTTCCGGCGGGGGTTAAACCAGCTCTCACGGTCATCAGCGAAGTGCAGACACGAGATTGGACGGTGAATCTTCCCGCGGATCGCCCTCGAGGTATGCGCGGCGGCTCAGGCTTGAGCGCATATCTAAAGCCGACCAAGATGTTGCCCACCGACGGCATCGTGAAAGCGCGCGCATCCGAAATCACGAAAGGAACTCGCTCCGATATCGACAAAGCGCGTGCAATCTATGACTGGATTGTAGAGAACACTTACCGTAATCCGAAGACCAGGGGATGCGGCGTGGGAGATATCCGGTTCATGTTGGAATCAGGTGATCTAGGAGGCAAGTGCGCCGACCTGAATGCGCTGTTCGTTGGGCTGGCTCGGGCCGCAGGGTTACCGGCACGCGACGTATACGGCATTCGCCTGGCGCCGTCTCAGATGGGCTGCAAGAGTCTGGGTATCTCTTCTGATGACGCGACAAAGGCGCAACATTGCCGCTCCGAAGTTTTCCTCGACGAATGTGGATGGATTCCTGTCGATCCTGCGGATGTACGGAAAGTAGTTCTCGAGGAGCCTCCCGGACATCGCTCGCTTGAGGACGGGTTAGTCAAGCAGACTCGGAGCCGACTGTTCGGATCGTGGGAGATGAATTGGATGGCGTACAACTACGCTCAGGATGTAGTGCTGCCGAATTCCAGTGGTCCGCCCCTGCACTTTTTGATGTACCCACAAGCGGAAACCGATGAAGGTCGGCTCGATAGCCTCGACGCTGATCATTTTCAGTATCGGATCAGGTCTGTTGAGGTGAACTCGGGTGCCTAGAACGGTAACGCAAGCTCATGTTATTGCCGGCGGCCTCGGGCGCGACGAACGCAACGTGGACAATAGCCGAAATTGTAACGACCTTTTACGAGAATTCACGCGATCGCAAGCGGAGATGGACGAACTGGTTCGAAGCGATATCTCACTTACAAGCGCATGTCATGTTAAGGCGCGAGAATGAGTCTCAAGCCGAGTACATTCCTTCGGACCGGCTCGGAGAACCGCGCTTCAAAATCGAATCGCCGTCAAGCTCCTTGAAGACTTCTAGGGCCTTATGTGCGAAAGGGGCATTTGCTCATAGAGCTGGGATAATTGTACGCTTCGCTGCCGCATTAGTTGAAGGGCGCCGTCTAAAAGTCCTTTGCTGTCTAGCGTGAATCCCATGTTTTTCTGGAGAAGTTCGTTCCCAGGTGCGTCGAAGCCCTCCCGCAGGAGCGCTAGGTACCGTGGCTGGAAGTTCTTCGGATCCGTTACGGCCATTTCGTAAAGCTTGCAAGCAACCAGCGCAGCATACAGGTAATTCACCAGATAAAGCGGATCTTCGAATAGTAAGCGTTTTTTCATCCAACCAAAACGTAAGTTGGATTCCTGAGGAGCCAGTAACTCATACTTATTCAGTATGTCGGCATTGATCTTGTCAAGATCCTCTCGACAGTTGATGGCGCCAGTTACGACGCCATCATAGACGGCTTGTTCAAAGCTGCCTTCCTCCGCTGAAGTAAAAACTTCAAGCCGCAGCTTATCTAGGAATTTCTCCTCGTAATACACTTTGGCCGCCAGCGTATTGCTAGTTCGCTCCAACTCGTCAAGAAGCAACAACTCATTCAAGATGGCATACGCTTCCGAGAGAAACTTTGGACCACTTTCATAAAACGGAGACACGCCGTTCTCGTTCATGAGCCTTCTGTTTATTGCGTGACCTCCTTCATGAACTATGGTCGAGATGGCAGCGGGAGTTCCGGTGAAATCTTGGACATAAACGGCGACGGGAACGCCTGGATAACCCACGGAGAAGCCGCCGAGCATGCGATTGCTGCTGTCTCCGCCCGATATTTCGAGCGCTCCATTTCCGGGATCAAGGAGCCAAGCGAAATTCGAAACATATTCGGGACCGAGCGGCGCAAGCGCGTCCAGTAACGCCGCTCTGGCCTGTGGAAACGACATCGGTTTAGGATTGAAGTTCGTCGAAAGCGCCAAGTCCCAACTATGCACATCCGCGATTCCCGTCGCGCGAGAAACTTGTTTCACGCGGAGTCGCTCGTAGTTCTTGAGGATGTCTGCATGCTCGGCGATGGCATCCAGCATGTCGCGGACTTGCGGCTCCGTCAGTTGCAAGCGGGAAGCGTAGATTGACGCTGGAGCGCTGGGATATTTGTGTAGCTGAGCGATCGCGGTAGTCTCTCGCGCGACATCGATCAGTGTTGCCGCCAAGACTTGTCCTTCACTGGCGTATGCCTGCAAAGGAGCCTCGAAACCGGCCCGCCTGATAGCACGGTCTGGGTCGGTCTCGATCTTCGTTTCGTCCTTGAGAGGATTCAGGGCGCCTTCCTTTGTCTCAATGCGATTCACCTTGAGGTTGGCAACGGTCTGCTGATAGCGATCCCACCAACCATTGAGTAGAGGCGCCGAAAGGAGATCAGCTAAACGCTGCTCTTGAGGAGAAAGCGTATGGGCCGCCGCGGCTTTGGCCTTTGCAATCAGAAAGCGATAAGGACCTAAATCCAGCTTGTCTGCTTCGGCATCGGACAGGGTTCGCACATTGTCGGCTTGCAGTTCCGAATTGATATACGACTGCAGCAGATCGTAATTGCGATTCATTTCCGTCTCGCAGGCCTTAGCATCTTTATCTGTCACATCGCGAGAATCTCTCAACCGGCAGTAAACGACGTGATTCATGACTTGCGTGAGAAGGCGCTCGCCTTGTTCAAGACGCGCGCTAATCTCCGAGCGCCCCCACGTGGGCTCATGCAGAAATGCAGTTACACTTGCGATCGTTGCACGCCGCGTTTCAAGCTCAATCGCGGGGCTTTCAAAGTATCGCTTGAGATCCGCATGGTAAGACGACCCACCGCCCATGGCTGCCGGGGACTGGATACCTGCGATAGCAAGGATCAGCAGAGAAGGCGAGAATAGCATCGCGCGACGCTTTAATCGACGCATGTGAGCGGTCGGTCGCTTCTTAATAATGCCGCCTTATTATGTCTATCTTAACCGACCCTTCCAGAAGGCTGACTCGCGCTCAGCGCAGATGAGCGATCAAGCATACTGACAGGCGAAGGGAATCCCTCGCAGCTTGCGGCCTAGCCAGCGGATTGTCGATGGTTTTCCGTTTGTCGTCGTTTCGCCGTTAATTTACAGTGGCGCTCGACGAGGAAGTCGTTAGAGCTTGAAGCCTTTGTTGCAAAGTACTCGCAACCTGCAAAGCGTCCCCCCGAACAGCCCCTGGAGGAGCTACTATTGCGTCCACTGGATTTCTGCCGCGGAAACCCTTCAGGCACTCATTCATGCGCCGGTTGGCTTCCTCGGGATCGAACGCATCCACTTTTTGTGCGAGTGCCCAGAAGTTAGCCAAGCCGTACCACACAAAGCAGGCATGGAAGAAAGAGTGTAACTCCAGTGGCCGGCCAGTCCACAACGATTTAACGCGCTCCTCAGGCTCTATAACGACGAATCGGCCTTCAAACTCGAGTATGTACAACAGCTGGTGAATGGCTTCATGCACAAGGGCGGCGGCAATCCTTGCTGAAGTTGCCCTTTCGACGCCCTGCAGAATAACTCGTCCCGGGAAACTGCGCTCGGACGTCGAACCAACGCCTGAAGACACCTTGAGGGGAATGATCACCCTGACAAACTGCTCAATTAGGAGCGCGGCTGCTTGACTTACCTTGCTGATGCGGTCGAACGCGTCTTCCAGGCGTTCGCGCACCAGAGACATCTCCTCGTCTGAAAACGGAAGAAAATCACTTGCGACCGTTGTTTCCTTTGCGTGCGCCACGTTCGGGCTATAGAAGTCAATTGGAATCGCTTGGGCCAGTCTAGGCGCACAGTACGGTTCATTCGGCGCCCATTTCAACTGCGCTCTCGCCCGTACCTCGGACGGCGCTCCGTCAGCATAATAGAAGTCGCCCAAAGCCGTCCAATAGCGACCCCGCTTGTCAGAGGCTGGTTCGTCCAGGGCGCTTTCCGCATTCAGAAAACCACACGCGGCCTTGACCGATTCCGCGGGTGTTTTGGTGAAATGCCAGATACGATATATAGTTTCGGGAGCCAATATGAGGCGTGCGCGCGCCGCCGGTGAAAGCCGCTCGAAAGAACTTCGCATGGCGAAGGAAAGCTTGGCATCGTAACGATTAATGACGTTCAACAAGCTTTGCATGCGCCGCAGACAAACGCTGTGGCCGAGAATGCCGACGCTCTCAAGCAAGGCATTTGATTCGTTCCAGGCGAACACATTTGGCAAATTCTTCAGGGTTGCCCGGTATGTCTCAAACCCGTTGGCTACCCATGGCAGGTCCGAACGACTCGTTGCCGCAATTTGCTCATACTGAGCAGTCGCGACTCTACCCGCAGCCAAACCAACCGGCTGATCAGCGGTGGTTTTCGATTCCATCATTAACATGGCCAAATGTCTCGCGGCTCGAAGTGATATGACCGAAGCGCTGATAGGAAGGTGGGGTTGCGCTGGTTCCAAGCGGTAGCTCAACCCCGCTTGACGTTAGAGAGGCTCTTCCTCGTGATCGTGGTCGTGGTCGTGGTCGCCTTCCTCGAAAGTAAGGGCTTCCGGATTTACCGTCGCGAAAGTCTCTGTCAGTTGTTCGATGTCCAGATTGTCAATCATGTTGTCTCCTTATTGGTTGGTGAGGGCGATCATAAACGTTGGCTTTTTCCGTGCTCGGAAAATCCTTATGCGCCGTTCACCTATTTAGAATAAAGCTCGGTAGATCTCAAGAACATGACTTATATCAAAACAAAAAGGAGAACATTCACGAAAAGCCAGAAAAATGTGGCTATGGCTCGCTGCTCGCGCGCGTTTATAAGTTCCAGTACTTGTACGAGCGGCAGGCCGCGGTTGGGGATGCCCTCCTGCTCTGATGGTTTGCCCATAGCCAAGGCGCGCTAGTGTGACACGGAGTAATCTCAATTTGCGGTTGGCGGCTGGATGCGGTCGATAATCAACACGTCCGCGTTTACCTTTCGGCTCTCTAATTTCAAGCCCAACTGCTCCCGCACGGCAGTGAACAAGGAAGCATCTTTTGAACTCTCCTGTAATGCTTGGGAGGGATTTGAGAAAGTAGAAGCTTGCATGTCGTCCGGAGACCATCTCAGGTCGAAGTCGTATTTTCCTTGCAGCCCCGTGGCGTCAACTACCGGAATATTCAATATGGCAGATAGCCTCATCGCGAAGCGCTGCATCGAACACCCCTTAGCTCTGAGATGATTGCGGCTCTTGCTTGTTTCGGAAACGGTATCAGGAGGAGCGACCTCCGCTTTGATGCCGCCGCTCGTTTGTACGAGTGCATAACCGGACAAAACGCGGCTGTCATGATGAAAAGAAAAATCGAACCGCTCCGTCAAGAGCGACTGAAGCATAGTCGCAATCTCATCGCTGGCAACGGGGTGGTCGGCCTTGGCGTCAATGTCATATCTGTTCTCGGAAATCCATTTAGGGCCATTCATAATCTCCGATTCGGGGATACTGTAGGCACGCATTATGCAGCGTTTGACTGTTACGTTTCTCATCCGCAGCAGAGCGTTATCGACGTCAATGTCGGATCCCTCCGAACCCGGTCTACTCGGTTTTATGGACGCCACTTCAAACGATGTTGCCTGCAGACATAATGCTGAGACCAAGAGGAAAGAAATAGACCTCATGTGAATTTTCTCCAATCCATGCCGGAAGAGCAGTAACTTGCACAAGACCCTGCTAAGCTGTTGCCGTTGCAATGTGAGGTTCACGGCTTGCGCCAGGTCCCCAAGCAGGGCTGTGGCCCGCTTCGATATTTACTTGCGACATCAGATAATTGCTGATCGACCAGTCTTTGCCATCGATCCGCCGAACCTCCGTCGGCGCTGCCGGCAGCGTCAGGCTGCATAGGCACTCCCACGAGGACCGGTCGAAAAAATGCACCCTGCCGGGAACATATCGCCTAAAAGGCCTTGAGCAGAAGAAAGAATCGCCAACAACACACAATGCGCTATCCAACGAGATTCCGCGAGGCCTGATCATCCCGATTTCGCCCAGCACGCGATTGGCGGTAACTATTCTGGCGCCAGAGGAATCAGCGATCAGATAACCGAACTCGTCATTTGTGAAGACGATGTTATGGGCCGCACCAGCCTTGACAGGAAATCGCCGGAGAACCTCAAAGTTACGATTCATCACCAGGACCTCGCTCGGGGCTCTGTTCTTATTGTGCAGTAATAGCCAAAGCGTTCCGTCCGGATGCGCAGCTATTGAGTTGAAATGGTATTTCGAATTTGCCTGTTCCCGGCTGAGCGGTCCCAGGGGATAGTGAGCGCGATAGCCAGGAACGTCTGGTGTTATTTGTAAGATCCTGCCGTTGTAACAGTCTACGACGAAGAGGTCCTCACCGATAAAGTCCATTTGATGACATCCATCGTCCAAATCCTTGGCCAGTACGTCGACCTGCTCAATTCGGTCGTTGGTCAAGCTTATCTTCAGTATTCGTCCTTTATTTTCCGCCTTAGCCAAGTTTCTGCCTGTCGGCCCACAAGCTTGAAAGCAGTAGATCGCACCATCTTTCACCGTTGTCCCGAAGAAACTGCCGCGGAGGATTCGTTTGTAGCTTCGATGATTCACGACATACAATCCTTCACGAGATGCGACGACATGGGTATATCCCCTCAGATCGCGACGGATGAACGTCACTCGTCCGCTTGTGTATTCATACCAATCCAAAAAGTCATCGATAAAGTGTCTTGAGCGTTTGCGGGAACGTTGCAATTTCATCACCACGTACTCCCGAAGGCAATCTTTCAATTCGCGGTAGGACTGCACGGGCGGAACTCGACCGACAATTTCTTCCATCGAGCTGGCGAATGCGAGGTAATTTCCTTCCGGGTCTCTGACCCGAGATGCAAACTGCCTCGGCCAAGCCTGACCTAGGGGGCGTTTAGGATGAAGGAAGTAATGTTCTCCCTTTGGCAGGTCGCCATCAGCGCTCAAGAAGCCGAACGTGCATTTTCCGGATTCCGACACTGTCTCGCCGTCGTTTCCAATCGAGCTGCTGATCATAAGCGAGAAACTCCCAACGCGCGCGAGATAGCAAGGATAGGGATAAGTAGTCTCTCTGAACTTCACGCCCAACGCCACTTGATAGAACGTCGCAAGTTCTTCCGGCCGGCTGGAATGCAATTCGATTAAGAATAGCGGCGAAAGCAAAGATCCTCTGTTGGCTAGTTTCATATGGAACCGGTAACGGGTATGCCGAAACGCCTCTGTTGCCTATGCTGCAATGGTATGCATCACATCCGATAGCCTGGATTGGAAGGCGTCGGCGATGGCCAAGGCATCGCCTCGCACGCAGCCGGGATGCCGCTTGAGTACGTCAATCGGATTTTCGCCGCGAAAGCCCAACAGGCATTCGTTCAACGCCTGTCGAACGTGGTCGGAATCGAAAGCGCTGGAATTCCGAGCTAAGGCCCAAAAGTTGGCCAGACCGTACCAAACGAAACAGGCGTGAAAGAAATTGTCAACGGCCATGACACGCCCGCTCCAGAGAGATCTTACGCGGTCTTTCGGTTCTATGATGACGAACCGGCCTACATATTCGAGGACATACAGAAGCTGGTGAATAGCTTCATGCACCAGCGCTGCTGCAATCTTAGCCGGCCGAACTCTTTCGACGCCCTGCAGCATAATCCGTCCGGGAAAGCTGCGCTTGGATGTTGAGCCCCAACCGGAAGGGCTCTTAACCGGGACGATTACTCTCACGAACTGCTTAATTAGCTGTGCCGCAGCTTCACTCACCTCGCCAATTCGAGTGTAAGCGTCCGCCAGCCGCTCGCAGATCACGAACTTCTCCTCTGGAGAGAGCTCTAAGTCGTAGTTTCGCCTTCCTTGAAGAGTCGTTTCCTTGGCGTGAGCAACATTGGGGCTGAAAAAGTCGATGGGAATAGTTCCCGCGAGTTTGGGGGCGCAGAAGGATTGGTCAGCCACCCATCTTACTTGACCGTGCTCGGCGGCTGGACAGAGGTTTCCATCGGCATAGTAAAAGTCCCCTAAGGCCGTCCAATATTGTCCAGGCCGTCCGGCCGTTAGATCTCCGCAAGCGGTTTCCGCGTTGAGGAAACCGACCAAAGCGACGATCGACTCCTTAGCTTCCTTACGTAAAGCGGAAATCCGATAAACGGTTTCCGGAGCCATCATGAAGCGCGCCCGCGCCGACAGAGATAAGTTTTCGAAAGAATCGCGCATCGCCTTGCAGAGTTTCGAATCATGCAAGCCGACGAAATCCAGCAGGCTTTGTACGCGCCGGAGGCATTCGCTGTAGCTCAAGATACCGACATTCTCAAGGACAGCATCGGACTGCTTCCAGGCAAAAATATCCGACAAGGCCTTCAGGGTTTTCCCGTACGTATCGAATCCGTTTGCGGTCCACTGGAGATCGGAATCACTCTTTGCGGTGATCCACTCGTAATAGGCATCAGATGGTCTACAGTCGGCAAACCAGGATGATTTCTGAAAAGCAACCTGCGGCTCGCTCATAAGTCAATGGTCCTTGTCTCTTGATGCGTACCGAACAAATCGAGCTAGTGGCGGGCGGGGCGGAAACAGCGGCAGTCACTGACCCCGCTCGCACAATTACTCTTCGTGGACGTGAGTGTGATCGCTTCCGTGGTCGTGATCGTGGTCACCCTCTTCCGAGGTAAGATTGGCCGGCGCTATGGGTCCAAATGTCTCTTCCAGTGCTTTTAAATCCAAATCTTCAATCACGTGATTCTCCGTTTGGCCTAAGATAATATAGCTGCAATTCACAGCATATATAAGAATAAGCTGCGGCAACACTATTTAGCATTGACATTTATCATGTTCCAATTAGAGTAATAAGATTAGATTGCTGATATCGAACGGCCGAATTCCTGAATTCCGCCGCATTTCGGCGACCAATCTGTTAATGTCCAAATCCTGTTGCGGATCGCTGCACTCTTCTGCTCTGCTTTAGAGGAGAAGGCGCCACCGAAGCAAAAGATGCGAATGGGATCGGAATTCGGGGCTCCTCTCAAAAGCAATTGCTCCCAGCGAGCAATCTTGCAGTACTCACGGAACCATTCAGCGAACAAGTCAACCGAAGAAAAACTCCACTCACCCCAGTTGGGGTCATAGTAGCGGCATGACCCGGCAGACTCAAGAACAAATCCACTGCGGTGTCCGGAATCACCGTTTGCCCGCCCTCTGTGCCGATATCGAGTCAGCAGCAATCGCAATCCCGGAAGTCCAGGCTCGATCAGCGCATCAATGACGGCCTGGTCAAAGCGGTCGAACGTAGAGCGGCGACAAATCGGGGCGTAGTGTTGCAGCACCAAATCCAGCTCTAGCGCATCAGCGACGCCGAACAGTTGCTGAAGAGAATAGATCGCTTCCAAGCGCTCTTCGCCATACTTGAACCTGAACAAGTCAATCGTAGAAGCATCGCAGAGATCCTGAGAATCAAGCGGCTTCAATGTATAGATGCTTCGAATCTGACACAGTAAGATGTCGCGAAGCAGAGATGGTGTTGCGTGTTGAATTTGGCAGATTGCGTCGTGTCCCTTTTGCAATTCCCGCCACCAGACTTGTACCAAACCGGCGCAGAGGCCGGTCCGTAATCTTAGTCCAAATGTCTCGCGCAGCAGTCTCTGACTTAGAAAATACGCCCGCGTCACTGGATGCCGCCTATTCATCTCTTCAATCGCTACTTGCTTTCTTGATGGCTGATAAGTGGAGAGGCCCATAACAGCAGTCAGCCCATCCTTCTCTGAAAGGCGCCGGCCACGGCAAAGTCGTCTCGAAAGCCCGCGGCTTGTAATTCAAACAGCTCAGCGTAGCGGCCGCCCAACCGGACTAAGTACTCGTGCGTGCCCTGTTCGGTGATTTCGCCCCCCTCAAGCACGACGATTTTGTCCGCCATCCGTACAGTCGAGAAGCGATGTGAGATCAGCACAGCCATGCGGCCTGCCATTAGCTGTGACAACCGGAGAAAGATGTCGTGTTCCGCGCGAGCGTCCAGGCTGGCGGTCGGCTCATCGAGTATTAAAAGCTCTGCGTCTCTTGCGTACGCGCGTGCAAGCGCAATTTTCTGCCACTCTCCCCCGGAAAGATCGACGCCGCCTTCAAAGCGGCGCCCCAGAACCTGATCGAGCCCCGACGGGAATTTATCGATCAGTTTCTGCGCTCCGCTTTTTTGAGCAGCCGCGCGCAGGCGCCGATGATCATCAAGCGCGGTGAGATCTCCAAATCCTATGTTTTCGCGGACCGGCAAATCGTAGCGAGCAAAATCTTGAAAGATGATACTGATCTTGTGGCGTAGTTCTGAAACATCGTACTTACGCAGATCGATCCCGTCCAGGAGAACTTGACCGTAGGATGGGTCGTAAAGCCGAGCGAGCAGCTTCACGACGGTGGTTTTGCCAGCGCCGTTCTCCCCAACCAGTGCAACTCTCTCGGACGGATCGATGCGCAAATTGACGTTTCGAACGACAAAGTGCTCCGATCCCGGATAAGCGAAGCTGACATTCCGAAACTCAAAGCCCGCACGGATCGGGCGCGGAGCCGGAATCGCGTCCGGCAATGACCGAATAGTTGGCTGCAGCTTGAAAAACTCGAATAGGTCGGTCAACATCACTGCTTGGTCGGTGATTTCAGCAAAATTGGTGAAGATCTTTTCACAGCTGGTTCGCGATCGTGCGAACGAGCCGGTTAAGAACGTAAATGTGCCGATTGAGATACCGCCAACCAATACCTTGCCTAATACCAAAGCATAGCCACCGTAGTAACCTAAGGCGGAAAGCAAACCCAGCGCTCCACCCGAGCGGGCGCGCTTAACGGCAACGGATTTGTTCTCCCGGTAAATACGTTCAGATGCAATGCCGTATTTGTGGGACAAATGCGAGCCTAATTCGAAGCTTCTTACTTCCTTCGCGCTTTCCGCGCAAGTTCCGAGCAAGCAGAGGTATTCCAACTCCCGTCTCTGCGGTGTGGCCCGATAAAAGACCGAGTAAGCCAGCCGTGTGAAATGGGCCTCGCCCAGAAATGCGGGTATGGTCGACACTGTCACGAGAAGCAATAACCACGGCGAAAACATACAGAGGCCGATGGACAAAATGACAAGCGTCGCAATTTCCTGGGCGACGTTTAAAACGGAAACCAACAATGACATCCTGCGGTTCGCCTGCGTTCGGATGCGCTCAAGCCGGTCGTAAAAAACCGGATCTTCAAAGGCGGACAGATCAAGTACCGCCGCGTGGGCCATCAGCTTGACCGTGATGTGATTACTGAACCGATCGCCAAGAAGGCTTTCTACAAGATTGTTGGCGCGCGCCAAAATATCATTCAGTAATGCAAAGGATAGCTCGATAAGTAAGAGCCGCCATACCCGATGGAGATCGCCGTGGTGGCGATTATGCGCCACGATCGCATCCAAAATCAATTTTGGAAGCCACAGCAAGGCGAATGGAAGAATTGCGCGAACGACTCGCAACAGTATCGTTCCCATCACGAGGGGAGGGCTGGTCGCCCACAGCAAGGAGAACAGCGGGCCTAAGTTGCCGAGAGACGCAATCCTGGCTCGCCAGCTCAGGTTCGATGTGTTACTACCGCGCGGCATTGGCGCTCGCTTTTGGCTTGGAGTCTGCCGAGACCTGTTTTTCCTGAAGGACGATTCGGCCCTTATCTCGCCGCAACAATCCCTCCCGTTGCATCGCGCGCAGGAGCCGGCTCAGATGCTCGGGAGTAACCGCCAGCAGCTTAGCAATCTCGTGCTTCTTCAGCAAGGCCGCGGGATGTGAGCAGTTGCCTGATTCCGCCGAGCCGTTGGCGCCGGCCGACATCCGCTGTTGCAATAACTCCAGCAGGCGCTTCCTGGTGTTCAACGATCCTGCTTCCATCATGGCGCCGGTCTGTTGTGTGTATTCGGCCGCTATCGCGCAGCTTATATGATAGGCCAGCTCAGGGTTGTTTTTCAGCGAATGTCGCAGATCGTTGGCCGACACTTGCCGAACCACAACCTCGGTGAGGGTAGTTGCGGTAACTAATGATGGCGCATTCAAAATAGCGCCGGCGGCTCCAATGATGCAGGGCGCCGGGCGCAGGCTCAGAATCGATTCCCGGCCGTATGGATCTAAAAAGGAGAGCTTAATGGTTCCTCGAGTCACAACCCAGACGCGTTCGATCGGGAATCCTTGCCGCACTAGGCGAACCGCAGGTCCATAAGACCGCTCCGGCGAGGAGTGGTAAACCGACAGTTCCTGCTCGAGCGCAAGAACCGCTGAGGGGATTGCCTGTGAACTCATTGCCGTTCTATCCTCACGCAAAATCCAGTTGGCGCTTTCCGGGTACAGCGAGTGAACATAATCAAATCAGTTGCTCATTGGCCAACATCGATTTTCAGTCAAGAGACGACCACAATAGGCGCCTGCCAAAATGCCGCTTTTCTGCTATCTGGATCGAGAACGGTTATTTGACAGTTGTATTCGCCACGCGGGAGATCGCCGAGCGCGATGTTAAACGATATGGGCATGGTCTTCAGCCGGTTGTTCATCGCGTTCGTAATCCTCACTGGGTTTGTTTCCAAGACTTTGGTTGAGCCGCGGTACAGAGTGACGAATGCCAGTAAAGGCTGCGGAGCCGCGGCGTTGTGCTCATACGCTTGTAAATAGACATACATGTCACGACCGCTACGGAACACACGCGTAACACTCGGAATCAATTTCTGGCCATCCTGCTCGAGCGGGTTGGCCTCTTCTACGGCCTTGTTTTCTTTCACGCTGTAAAGCGCATCTTGCAAAGCGACTCGTTGACTACTCAAGACGACAGAGCTGATTGCAATCCGTTGTACTTCCTTGTTCAAGTCCGGAATCACAAATGTAGTTTGGAAGGTGCCGATCCTGCCGGTTTGATCGTCTCGAGCAAGAAACTTGATTGTGTACTTGCCTGGGAGCAATGTAAACGCCGTTTCATATTCGATCGGACGTTTTGCGAGTTCGGCCGATGTCGTGCCGGTTAACCTGGCGCTCACCTTGTCTCGAACGTTTGTGATCGTCGTACCGTACTCATCTTTGACTTCACCGATGAAATCGATGAGCGTATGCTCCGCGCCGTGACTTTTCGCGAGCACCAGCTCACGTCCAGGGATCTTCGCAACAACCGGAACAAAGTATTCGGCTCTGTTTAGCTGGAAGTAATCTATCTCCATTGCGATTGTGAGTTCTGTGATCGGGTCGCCTAACATCAGGGCGTCTTCAAGCTGACGTTCCTTATCGGCCCCATTGAATCTGTCAAACTGCTTGGCGCCATAGTACCCTTGGCGGTAATCGAGAGTTGTGGAAACACCAGATTTATTCAGCGCAATCTTGATACGCCGGAACTTACCATCCGGAGCAGTGTTGCTGGTGTAGAAGCCAATTACGTAGTAGCTGGAGACCGCATCCCTGGCCTGAACAATTCCCAGTGCTAGGTCATTGTTGTCTAACAGCGTCTTACCTCCGGTGTCGGAAGCAAGTGCATACAAAGTGTCTTGGGATTGCTGGAAGTTGGTTGTCACGGCGAGTGCGGAAGCACCGGAATACATGGCGACGCCTCCCGCCGAGCCTTGGCTGGCGTCCCCAAGAGGCGCTTGAGCCACAAGGCCCCGGGCGTCAATGGGCCAGAATGTCACTCCAGATCGAAGCGCAGCATTGATTGTCGCGTGAAGCTGAGCTTGATTGTTAAGCCTGTTCAGCCGCATGCCGCTGGCGAAGTAAATGAGCGATTTCTTTTCACTAAGCTGGCCCAACATAGTGGCGGCGGTCTGAAGCGCGGATAATTGGCGGTCTGCGTTGAAAATGTTGAATTCGGTGTCATCCTGGCCAAAGGCGGCTCCCGTATCGGCGCTACTTGCATCACTTACATCTTCCTCGAAACCTTGGCCTTCTCCGACAATCATGGTTTCCAAAATGCTAAGAAGCCGACCGCGGTCATTTGTGAAGTCCTGTAACACGTCGACCGCGCCGCCGGAATAGCGCATAATTGCAATAAGATCTGTCGCCGTCATTTGAGCGCCAACAAACTTCTTAGCAGCAGCCAAAGCTCGAAGCTGATCGATCGCCGGCATCGCGGTCATGTCGAAATACAGAGCAAGCAGGCGATGGTCCTTGTAGCGGTGAGCGTCGGGCCTATCCGGCGTGATGCGAACGTGAGATAGCTTGTCGTAAACATGAATATCCGCCGGTTTTGACAGCTCCGCCGGCAACTCCGGTGCGGTTGGCAGCGTTTGGTATTCGAAGAAACGGATACTCTGCGGCGCGCCGTTCTCGGTGACAGCGAAGTCTTTCGCCGTCAAACCGGATACGGGCTTTCCATCCTTGCTGGTGACGGTAACGGTTTCGATGACTAACTGAGCACCTGTGGTGAAAGTAATTGAGCCGCCATTGAGCGGTGCGTTCTGCCCCACTTGTTGACCGTGCACGGATAGCACAAAGAGTGGCAGAAGGATACGGCCGGTTATTCGCATGCTAGAATCTCAAGCGCAAGCTGGTTTGTAGAGATCGCATTGGATTCACACTGGCCGGCAAACCGAATTGTGCGTTGTTGATGATCGTGTCCCAAGCTGTGAAGTTGACGCGATTGAGCGCATTGGTTGAATCAACACGCAAATCTAAGTTCAGCTTCTCAGTCACATGAAAGGTCCGGCCCATGGAAGCATTCAACGTGAACTGGTCGGGACCTTCGATTGTGTTACGGCCGGCATTTCCCCACTGGCTCGTCAGGGGAGCAGTGTAAGCCGCTGGATTCAGAGTCAAGCCCGGAGGAGCCGAGTAAAGGCGAGCGCCCGTATAATCCGGTCGAATGGTTCCTGTGATGCCTGTACCGGGAACAATTTCCATGTAAATAGGAGTTTCGGGTAAGCCGCTGCCGGCCGTGATCTGAAGCTGAAATGTCCATTCTTTCAGGAGTGAGCCGCGCCAGCCGCTGAGCAGAGTCCCGCCGCGCACTCCCATGCCGCTGGAGTATTGAAGAAGGGCCGTCAGCAAGTGTCGTTGGTCAAACGAGGAGAGACTTCTCTCGGCGCTCAAATTAAGCCAGTTTTGGGCGATTATCGGGTTGCCCTGCGATGTTGCCGGCGAGGGAGGAACGGGGGGATTGAAAGAGTTAGTGGAGGATGGCGATAGATTTCGAGTGGGACTGCCAAGCGAGGCGTCATCGTCGATCGACTTAGAAAAGGTGTAGAGAGCTATCGCGCTAAAACCGTCGTGTAACCTGCGACGGATTTGCAGCTGACCTGCTTCGCGAGTCGAATTTCCATTTGAGGTGACATAGGTAAAACCGGTCGGACAGGCAGGACAGGGATTAATTGCCCCCACCGGTTCCGTATTCGGCAGAAATTCCTGAACGCCACGCGTTCCTTTGACGCCCTCATAAGTGGCTGTCATCTGAAGGGAAGCTGGCAGGTCTGTCTGATCGGACACTCGCCAGATTTGCGCATACCCAACACGAAAATTCGGATCGACCCCGAACGTCTCGGGCGTGATAGAGGGCGATAGATTGAAGCCGTTGGCCAGTGTGAGCGGGTCCACCGGGCTATTTTGGACGCTCAAACTCTTCGAGAGCGGCTCCTGCTGAGCCATTTGCAGCGCAAGGGTTTGATAAACGGATGTGTCGCGATATACGCCGTAGCCCGCGCGAACAATCATGGACGAGGCTGACAAAGGACGCCAGGAAACACCCACCCGGGGCTCAATGCCGTCTTTGTCGGGCCGGATCAGAGAATCGGGAAAGTGCTGGCCCGTTAGAGAGCCGAACGGATCGCTAGCAAGAACCGGCGCGACCCGTGAGAACGATGGCGCAACGTCTAAGTTAATCAGTCGGCCATACCGTTCCGTAATCGGAGCGCCGTATTCCCATCGTGCGCCGATGTTAAAACTAACGTCGGGACTCGGCCGCCAATCGTCGATGATATAGCCGTCGTATACGGATTCGCGAAAGTACTTATCCGCATTACCAAAGGCGATCGTGCTGGTGTCGGGCACCCCGAGGAGGAAGTCCGCGAAGTCGGAGCCGGTCAATGCACCGGTGAAGGTGAATGTGCCTCTTGGATTTTCTTGGGAAAGATAGTTGAACTCCTGCCTTCTAAAATCGCCGCCGACTGTGTAGTTGTGGCGTCCTCGATTGTAGATGAAAGCGTCGGAAATTGCGCTCGTCTGATTGCGATCGAAGGAAGGGGAGGCGTCAGTAAGTTGTGTTATGCCGCTCGAAAACGTGAGCGTGGGCGGTCCCCAGTTCGGGGGAGACTGATCGTTGCCTTGAATTCCCGCAAGGCCTGAGACATTCTCCCGGTCGTCGAAGTAGGGCGTTATGCGAACCGCCAGCCGGCTGAATTGATAACCGACATTATTCAATCCGCTTGGACCGACACGGTGAGACCACATGACATTACTCGCAAGCCCAAGCGAGTCGGTAGTATCGAGAAAGTTGAAAATATTGTCCGAGTCTTGCCGCGTGTTCTGAAACGCCACGCCACCAAAGAGTTGATCCCGGCGCCCAAACGATTTGCTCAGCCGCGCTTGAAGAGCATCCTGGTTAGTCGCTCCGATAACTGGAACCTGGTAGTTATAGCTGCTGCTCCCGCTGAAATTCGGGAGCGGATACAAGTTCAGCAGAGCCAGTGCTGGCGGGCTGAGTCGACTAGTTGGGATCTTACTGCCCGCGAACGGAGCATTCGTATCTGGATCAAGGAAGCTCGTCTCAAGTTGACCGCTTCGCTGTGCCGCGGTAGGCATCAGGCCCGTATCGGTGCCCGCGTTCCTATTTCGCGTCCATTGATAGCCGACAAAAAAGGTTGGACCATTTTCCAGTAAGTGCGGGATTTTCAGGCGACCGCCCAGGGTGGCGACACTCGTAAAGTGATCGTAAGCCGGTTTGGGGGTGTCTTGTCCGGTAAGCGAGAAAGAACGGGCGTCCCAAAGTGAGTTGTCGACGATCATGCCCAGGCTGCCATTGAGGAGATTTTTGCTGCCAGTGCGATTGTTACCGAAGGCGGCCGCCTGAGAAAAAGCAGAAGCCGCCCCGTTATTACTACTGCCATTGATCAGGAAACCATCCGAGAGCGTGTCGCTCGACGTGTCCTCCTGCGTTTGGGCGGTGCTTGTCTTGCTACTTGCTTCTTGATCGTTTTGCTGCTCGATCGAGGGAGTTGTCGCCTGCGCTTCAGGACCGGGAGTTAGAAGGCGAGGAGTTCCCGACGGCGCCGCGATTGGCGCTGCCGTCACCGAGTTTATCTGGTCGGTTCGCAGGAGTTTTAACTCCAGATCGATCGGCGGAGTGTTCTGCGGGATCGAAATCTCTTGTCGCACCGGTTCGAAGCAGAGCATGTCGACCTCGATCGTCCACTGCCCGTCAGGCAAGCCGGAGAACGAATAGAGCCCTTCCTGGTCTGTGACGGTGTTGAACTTTTCGCTTGCTTGAGACAAAATGACCGTTGCGCCCGGAACGGGAAGACCACCGAATGTAACCCGGCCATGATAGTCGGAAGCTGAGAGGCTGAGTTCGAGTAACAGAAAAATAGAACAGCGACAAAGACAGCTCCACATGCAGATAGCCCAAAACTAATGCCCTAGTGGGAACTGGGAAATTTCTCCAAATGATCAATCACCAGGGTTTCGATCAGTTGCTCCTGGGGTATAAGTTGCAGTCCAAGCTGTTCCTGTATGGCAGGGAAAATCGACGATCCCGCGCCGCCGGATGCAAACGCCCCGCGCTGCGTCCAGTACAGTTCACACTTGTAAACGCCTGCTAGACCTGTCTTATCGATTACGGGGCGGTCCAGACGACGGGATAAAGATTGGGCCAGTCTGGCCACGGAGCCTTCTTGCATAACTAAATAACCCGGCTCTCCATCGATCGAACGGTGACCATCATCATTTACCGGCTGAAGCTTGGGTCCATTTCGCGCAACCGCCAGGGCATATATAGGAAGAAGTCTCTTCTCGCTGTGAAACGACAGCTTGAAGCGATCACGCAACAGGCGCTGCAGCATAAGCGGAAGCTGATCGCTGGGAGCCGCCGCGTTCGCGGCCGCCTGGATATCAAAACGGCGCGATTTGAGCCACTCGGGTCCTGAAATCTGGTATGCGGGAATTCCGTACGCTGTTTCGATCGCCTTCAAAAGCGTGATATTCGTCGCATTGAAACTCCCGGGCGGGTCAGACCAATGCGAACGAAGCTGTCCGGATTCATCGACCGTGATAAATGCTACCTCAAACGAAGGCAGGACAGCATGGGCACCGAACGACGGAATGTGAGTTTCAGAGGCGGTGATCACACCGACAGAAAGCGGGAAAAGGAGGGCCGTAAGTCCTGCGCTCGCGAGGAGGAATTTCTTGCCGATTTCCAGCCGACGCGTTACCTTCTGATTCATGATGCGAGACACGCGCTCCTTGATGTTCCCGCCCGCGGCGCCAGCGGCACAGGCAAACGGCGCGTCGAGACACAACTGACAGATCTTCAGAATACTTTCGGCATATACGCTCGGCAAATTACCCAAGCGAAGCACTTCCTCGTCGCAAGCATGCTCCCGCTCTTCTATGAGACGCGCGCCTATCCACCACACCACCGGATTGAACCAGAATATGGCTTCCACTAACATGTGAAGCGCGGCGGTTAAGTTGTCTCTTCTGCGCACGTGGCACACCTCGTGCGCGAGGATGGCTTGCAGGTGTGAGGGCGCAAGTTGGCCAGCAATGGCAGCGGGCAAAACTACAACCGGCCGAAAAATACCGAACACGCCCGGTTCAACAAATGCGGGCGACGATAAGACCTTGACCGGGGCGTTGGAAACAACTGGCGCGCCCGCGAGCGTCGCCCGCCGAAGCCGCATCCAATTTTTGATCCAAGTGCAAAGGACGGCGACGAACCCACAAGACCAGAACGCGACCAGAACAGCGCGGATGACAGAAACGGACGGAACGGCGGGATGGGAAGGAGGCCAGAAGAAATCGTCAGCAATAAACGGCCTTCCAATCTGCTCGATCGCGACCGCGATAGAAATGGCAGGATGGGAAATCATGGGCGGGGACTTCCACCATTGAAGGTGACGGCCGGCTGCAATCACAATCGAGAACGGAATCAGAAATTTTAAGGATGAGATGAGCCAAAGCGCATATCGGATACGCGCGGAATTCCTACGAAGAGAAAGCGCCAGCAAGCCCGCGACGGCGGCAAACAGCGTGGACTGCCACAGATGATTGGACAACTCTGCGGGAACGATGGCCGTCAGATTCATCGCGATTCGTCCTTCTCTCGCAGCTTCCGGAGAGCATCCTCGGCTTCCCTGACGTCCTCAAGAGTTAGTCTGCCCGATTCGATCAGATGCGCCATTACAGGCTGTGTTCGGCCCTCGAAAAATGCAAGAAGGTCATCGATCAAGGTGCGTTGGGCTGCCTCCCGAGAGACGGCCGATTCGAAAATGTGGAAATTGCCGACTTTTCCGACACGGCGCACGGCTCCTTTTTCTTCTAAACGGTAGATTGTGGTCTGGATTGTCGTGTAGGCGGGGCGGTGTTTCTCGGGAAAACTCTCCTGAATTTCCCGGACAGAGGCCACCCCTTGCGTCCACAGCACGTCCATTATCCGGAATTCAAGCTTCGACAGCTTAGAATGTGGCATCTACTACCGCTGTTTGTTACTCTACTATACCGGTTGGTGCTGTCAAGGGGTATGTGTCGGGTACTTGACTTCGCGTGCTAGCGTTGCCGCCAGATGGAACAACAGTTGGCCGTCTTGAGATCTCTCGCGCGTCATGCGCAATCTTTAAAATCAGTCGCTTAGCGGTCATTTCCCAAGTGCCGTGCTTCCGTATCGCGGCTGGCTGTCGCTGGAGCGACTCCCGTCGCACAGGCGACCCCTGCAGAGAGTGGGATCGGAACCGGGGGCAGCCTAAGTTTCTCTGTAAGTTATAGAAAACTCGGTCGCGCGACGGCTGTGATGCGCGTCGATTGTGATTGCGGCAATCGCACGCTGAATCTGTAATCCACGTATCCTATAGATCTTATTCTGGCGGTGAGGGTGGGATTCGAACCCACGGAACCCGTAAAGGTTCAACGGTTTTCGAGACCGCCCGATTCAACCACTCTCGCACCTCACCAAACATATAAAGTAGCAGGTGCTGTCCTGGCAGCCGGGCTACTAAGATCCATTTACGGTCATGAATTTGTCGTCACCCGAATCTGAAACGCGAAGATGAAGAGGATGATCTTCGGCGAAACCAATGGCTCGTCCGGCATCTCTACTCTTCCCAGACGCGGCTTCCTAAGTCGCTGCTGGCACGCAGTCGCCGCCCTCCTCCTAAACACCGGTTTCCGAAAATCGGCTACCCCTCGTTTCTCCATCTCGAATCCCGAATTTCACATTCATCCTAGCTACCGCGAGCAAACGCCAATCGACTCCGCTACGGTCCGAGTGCAATCCGGACACGACGTTTTCACGATCGAAGTGCTTCATGATAACTTCATCGCGATATTTGACGCCTGGGCTTCCGCGCTGCTTCAGTCGCCGCAAAATACCGATCCTCTTAAGAAGGCTCTCAGCTCCACTTTTCTTGGAAGCTCTTGGCAACCCATAGAGTCTCATCTTCTTCGTCCGGCTTCGGATGCTCTTGAAGTTCGGAGGTTTCGCTTTCCATCTCACGCTTCTCTGACTTCAGAGCCATTTCTTGCCGACCTGCGCTCCGGCCATTTCGAATTTCTTCAACTAGTGACCGCCGAGTTTCAGATCACACAGATTGATCCCCATCCAACAACGATCGCCACTCGTCTCCGTTACGACATCGTCGGAACCGGCCATCGCTTTCATCGCGAACAGCGCACCGGTTACTGGTCCCTCACATGGACTGCGCTTTCTACTGGAGGGTATCGGATAACGCGGTGGCAGATGGAAGATCAAGTTCGTAGCCGTTCCACTCAGCCCTTCTTCACGGATGTTACTGAATCTCGTTTCGAAGGCGTCGCCAGCTACTACTCTCAACTCATCTACGGAGTGGATCATTGGCGCACTGTAATGGACGCCGCATCTGGAATCGATATTTATGGACATAATGGCGTATCCGTAGGCGATATCGATGGAGACGGGCTGGACGACCTTTACATATGCCAGCCGGCTGGCCTACCGAATCGGCTTTTCCGTAACCGCGGAGATGGAACATTCGAAGACATGACCGAATCCTCCGGCCTCGGCCTTCTCGATAATACGGCATGTGCGATTTTTGCCGATTTCGATAACGACGGGCGCCAGGATCTGGTTGTCGTCCGCGCCGGCGGACCACTGCTGTTCCTCAATCAAGGGGCGGGACGGTTCAAGCTAAAGCCTGACGCTTTTCGATTTGCTACAACGCCGCAGGGAACTTTCACCGGGGCAGCGGCCGCCGATTATAACCGCGACGGGTGGCTCGATATCTACTTCTGTCTCTATGCCTTCTATCAAGGATCAGGCCAATATAAGTACCCTACCCCCTATTTTGCCGCCGAGAATGGGCCGCCTAACTTCTTGATGCAGAATAATGGCGACGGCACATTCAGCGATGTTACTGCTGGCTGCGGTTTAGACATTAATAATAATCGCTATAGCTTTTGTTGCGCTTGGAACACCAGCAACGATCGTCTCTGGCCTGATTTGTACGTCGTAAACGATTTCGGCCGAAAGAATTTCTACCGAACTGAAGACGGACATCTGTTTCGCGACATCGCTGAAGATGCAGGAGTCGAAGACGCCGGCGCCGGGATGAGCGTCTGCTGGCTCGATTACGATAATGATGGCCGCAAGGATCTATATGTCGCGAACATGTGGACCGCTGCCGGTGAGCGCATTAGCGCAGATCCCAACTTCCAGAAAGACGCTTCCCCGGAGCAGCGCGCGCTTTATCGAAAACACGCTTCGGGCAACTCTCTGTTTCACGGGGATGGCCGCTCCACTTTTCGCGATACCAGCGAGACATCCAACACGAGTCTGGGTCGCTGGTCCTGGTCAAGCGACGCTTGGGATATCGACCATGACGGCTATCCGGATATCTACGTCGCCAATGGCATGATCTCCGGCCCGGTGCGTCAGGACCTGAATAGCTTTTTCTGGCGACAAGTCATCGCCAAGTCTCCGAATTCGGCGACACTCGATCGAGATTACGAACAGGGGTGGAATGCCATTAATGAGCTAGTTCGTTCTGATTATACGTGGAGCGGTTACGAAAGGAATGTGTTGTTTGTTAACAATCGGGACGGAACCTTCTCCGAGGTTTCCGGAGCTCTCGGATTGGATTTCCCCGAAGATGGCAGATCGTTTCTGCTGGCGGATTTCGATGGCGACGGCCGTCAGGAGATGTTGCTAAAAAATCGGAATGCCCCACAGCTGCGGGTACTGAAGAACACGGTCCCACACTTGCCGCCCGCTATCGCCTTTCGTTTGGTTGGAACGAGAAGCAACCGCGATGCCATAGGCGCCACGGTGATTCTCGATACCAGCTCCGGGCGTCAGACCAGAGTACTTCAAGCTGGTTCAGGTTTCCTTTCCCAGCACAGTAAAGAAATATTCTTCGGATTAGGAGACGCCAACGGTAATTGTTCGGCCACGATTCGTTGGCCGAGTGGTCATCTGCAACGCCTACAGGATCTCCCCGCCAATCACCGTATCTTCGTGACAGAAGGCAATCAGGTTCCGCGAACAGAGCCCTTCCGACAGGTAGCCGATAAGCCACAACGTGCCCATTCGCCTGGCGCGTTCGCTCCGGACCCGCGGGATACTTGGCTCCTCACTCCATTTTCCGCCCCCGACTTCTCACTTACAGACTCACTCGGTAAGGCCTGGACGCCTTCCTCTTTACGCGGCAGGCCGCTATTGCTTGCTTTTTGGGCGCTTACGTCTTCAGAATCTTTGCGTCAGCTAAGCACGTTCGAGGCTTTACAAGCAGGTCAGACACCGGGCGCATTGCAAGTACTTGTCTTGAATGTAGGCGATCCTCCGCGCTCGCGCTACTCGCTCCCGATTCTTCAGGCATCTCAAGATGTTACTGCCGTTTATAATCTCCTGTCTAGATACGTGTTCGACCGTCATCGAGATCTGGAGATTCCGACTTCCTTCTTGATCGACACTCGTGGTGAAATCGTCAAGATTTATCGGAGGGAGATTGACGCACAAGTCATTTCCAGCGATTTAGCAGCCTTGCCAAGCAATGACGCTGAACGCCTCTCAAAAGCTCTGCCGTTTCCAGGCGTTTCCGCTACTTTCGAATACGGACGTAATTTTCTATCTTTAGGATCAATTTTCTTCTTGCATGGATATACAGATGCCGCAGCGGATTTCTTTTCCTTCGCCCTCAAGCTCGACGCGAAGAGTGCCGAAGCCTTGTATGGCCTTGGGAGCGCTTACCTGAAATCAGAAAAGCTGGATCAAGCACAATTGTATTTTGAGAAAGCAACACGCGCCAGAGCGGACTATTCAGAGACAATTCAGAACGCATGGAATAACCTCGGCTTACTAGCTGCGCGAACAGGTGATACGACGAAAGCTATCGTGTTGTTCAAACGGGCGCTTCAACTGGATCCAGATTACGTGATCGCGCTCGAGAATCTAGGAAATGCCTACCGCCAACAACGGAACTGGGAGGACGCCAGGAGCGCCTTAGAGCGCGTTGTGGCCTTAAGGCCGGCTGACCCTGAGGCGAATTATAGTCTCGGAATGGTGTTTGCGCAATCCAACGATCCAGCCAAGGCCGAATGGTACCTGAACAAGGCCCTGGAAAGACGACCGACTTATCGGGAGGCGCTTAATAACCTCGGCGTTCTGTATCTCAGAACTCATCGCCGCGATCAGGCGGTTTCGGCTTTTGAAAAGTGCATCCAAATAGCGCCCGATTTCAACCAAGCTTATTTGAGTCTGGCGCGGCTCTATGTTATCGAAGGTAATACAGTTAAGGCGCGTGAAGTTCTTAGGTCTCTCCTTTCGAAGCGTCCTGATGACGCCCAGGCACGGCAGGCGATGTCAGAGCTGGATAAGTAGGCTTAGGATTCGCGTGTCGCCACCGCGATAGCTCGCGCGAGGAAAGAAGAAAGTCAACGATGGAATCTATGGCTCCGAAACGTATGGCGCTCCTAACTGTTTTCGCGGCCGCGTTATTGCAAGCTCAGTCTGTGACTTGCCCCAGCGTCCCGGCGCCTTTAGGCAGTACTCCCGAATTTTTTGACGATCCCCAGTTCATTGTTGCAGGCGTGGCTGACAACACCTATCGCGGCGGTCACGGCTCCGATGCTGTTCTGCGCTCTACCGACGATCTGGCAAAGGCTACCGCATCGTTAGGGGGCGAAACATCCCCGGTGGCAGCTGAAGATGCTCGTCACAAGACAGCCATCGACGATGAGCATAACGGACGCTCGTTGCAAGCGGCACAGGAGTTCCAACGTGCTGCCGAATCGAACCCCTCAGAGCCAAATCTGTTCGATTGGGGCGCCGAACTTCTGGTGCATCGCGCGGCTCAACCCGCTGCCGAGGTGTTCACCAAGGGAACCAGGCTCTATCCACAATCGATTCGAATGAGGCTCGGCCTTGCCGCTGCGTGGTATTCCGCTGGCTGTTACGAGCAAGCCGCGTCTTACTTCTTCCAGGCGGTAGATCTGGCTCCGGCTAATCCTGATCCATACTTTTTTCTTAGCAAGGTGCAACGTTCCGAGATTACAGCCGCTCCGGGCTATCTGGAGCGAATGGCTCGTTTCTTGAAATTGCAACCAAACAACGCCCTTGCGAACTATTACTATGCGCTCGCTATTTGGAAACAGCCCCACGACGTCGGGGATTCGCAGGTTCTCCGTAAGGCGGCCGAACTGCTCAAGGAAGCGATTAAACTCGACCCCCGTCTGGGTCCTGCTTACTTGGAGCTCGGCGCCATATACATGGGTGAGCGCCAATATCCCGAGGCGATTCGAAAACTGCGCAAAGCCATCGGCGTCGCTCCGGATCTTGAAGAAGCGCATTATCGTCTGTCCGAGGCCTATCGACGGACGGGTCAACTCGGCGAAGCGCACCGAGAATTAGAGGTCTACAAACAACTCTCCGCACATTCTGCGCAAGAAGTCGAGCGCGAACGGAAAGACATTCAACAGTTTATCGTGAAGTTGCGCGCGCAACCTGCGCAATAAGCGCTCAGTGAACCGCCGTAGGTCTCGTCATCAGGCTCGCGAACAGGTCATAGAATTTTGCGTAATTCAATTCCAGTTGTATCTCAACCGGTTGAACTGTGATCTTTGGTCGGCTCCGATCATCCCATGTGAGTGTATTGCCGTAACCCGCTCCATGATCTATATCCACGCTCATATAGCGAGTCTGTTTCTTTGTGATGATCGAAGGCTCCAGCCACGCCAGCGCCGCCAATTCGTCCCACATGTAATTATTCTCTTCCCCGTCTTGATAATACTTGGCAATATACTTGACGATAGGTGTTCCCGATGTCAGCATCCGTTTCACCATTTCGGGAGTCAGTTGCGTCCGAATGGAAATATCGGTCGGTGTGCAAACGATTTTCTTCCAAGGCGCGCGTAACACAATAAATGCGGCTTCAGGATCGAACCAGAAATTGAACTCGTGGCGCGGATTGTCTGCGAACTCCCGATCAGTTTTGCTTTCAGCGTTCAGGCTTCCGCCCATGAATACCAATTCTTGAGCCAATTTCGGAAACTCCGGATCAAGCGAAATGGCCAGCGCCAGATTTGTCATTGGTCCACCTTCGTAGATCGTAACCTCGTTCGGATTTTGCCGAACCGTTCGCACGAGAAAATGAGCGGCGTCCTCTTCGGAAGGCTTTATCGTTGGCGATCCCTCCGGTAAAGTCGGAACCACATAAGGCTCGTGCCACCAGCGCTCATCCCAGGCCCCGGCGTAAGCTGCCTTCCCGTAACGCTCCTGCCATAACAAGCTCTCCTCGCGCGTGCGGACGAGCGGCATCGCCGCGCCTTTCATCACTGGTATGTCCGTACGTCCGATAATTTCGAGCAGCCGCAATGTGTGCGCAACTTCTTCGTCGCGCCACTGGTCGCCACTGACTACCGTGATGCCAAGCACCTCGGTATTTGGCGATTGGATCAGCACCAGTAACGTTTGCAGATTGCTCCCTGCTGGCCCAGAGCAATCCTCATTGATGATGATTTTGCGGCGCTGTTGCGCGCAAACCAACGAACTCCCTGCCAGGAGCCAGGCAATGGCCAGCCACAATCGACTATCTCGACTTAGCAATAGTACGCCCTAGAACACGAGCTTGAGGCCAAATTGGACAACTCTAGGATTGTTAACGGTGTAATTCACTGTTGCAAAGGTCGGTGAGTTGAAATCCGCGCCCACTCCGTTGCCCCCTGGCGCGCCGAATTGCGGATGGTTGAACAAGTTGAAGAACTCTGCCCGAAGATCTAAGTGTGCACGCTCGCTCATTGCAAAGTGTTTCATTGCGGAGAAGTCGGTGTTGACAAAGTCGGGTCCCGATAGCGGCGTTCGGCTGGCGTTGCCCAGTTCGCCGGCTGCCGGTTGAGAGAAGCATGCCGCGTTGAACCACTCCGATAAACTGGGATTGCTCAAGACAGGATTGCAGGTCTGGTTAGGACGGATCTCGGCAGCTCCGTTTGCGTTTACGAAATTCACTCCGGACGTGTTGTTACTGTCGATGACAAAAACGGGGAATCCGGATGTAGCCTTTTCGATTACTGTAACTTCCCAGCCGCCGAAGACAGCATTCGTCGCCGCATTCCAATTGTTTCCCCAGGTTCGTCCCTTCCCGAACGGCAGGTCATAGATGATGCTGGCTGTGAAGTTATGATTCAGATTGATTTGAGAGAGCCCCCAATCCAAGGTTTGCCAACCCGGCAAGGGAAAGTAAGTCGCGCCAATGATGCTTCCGAGGCCGTCGGAGAATCCGGTATCGTGAGCTCGGGAATAGGTATAGCCAATCAGTGCGTAGATGCCATGACGCGCGCTCTTAGTCTCGGCTTTGACCTGGAGAGAATTGTAGTGCGCCAAACCGTTGTCATATACGTTTGAGATCGTGGAGTAAGGGAAGGTCGAAAGATATGGCTCGGAAAATCCTGTTCCTCCCGGCCCGCAACCTAGCGTGTAACCGGAGGCCACTCCGCACGCCGCCGGAGATCCGACATTGATATTATTGCCGTACTCCAGAATGTGCGAGCCCCGCGACCCGGCATAACCTGCCGTCAACACAATCTGTCCCGGCAGTTCCTGCTCCATGTTGAAGTTGAACTGCTGGATTCTACCCTGCCTGAAATTTGTATCCTGGGCGAGAATCGTTCCCGTGAAATCCGATGGGTTGGGAGGCGCGGTGAATACCGGGAAACCCGAGGACATGCTAATAGCTGTGGGCGTCAACCCACGCGTGGCGCAAGCGGCTGTCGAGAAGGTGCAGTTACCGCCGAATGCAAACTGATCTGACTCTGCATAATAAGGCGGATTCTGCCACAGGCCCTGCGCGCCCTGATTCCAGGATGAATCGTGATAAATTGAGTACCCGCCTCGAAATACCGTGTTACTGTTGAACGGTTTCCAAGCGAGGCCTACGCGCGGCTCAAGAGCTGTCTTATCCATGTGGACTCCTGCCCACGACCCAGCATTCTGTCCGGCGATTAAGAACTGCCCCGTTGCCGGATCGAAATCCGCCTGCCGATTATGCGCTTCGGTGATGGGCGGCACGAGCGCCCACGCGAGTCCCAGGTTCAGCGTCAGGTTCTTGGTCACCTTCCAGTCGTCTTGCGCGAATGGCCGCCACAACTTCCAGCGCCGCCCCGTATTTCCGCCGTCGAACTCCTGATCGTGTATCGCCAGGCTCGTAAGGCCGGCCAGAAGGTCTGCTTCGGGCTCGCCCAGCCACAGACCGCTCACCACCCAAAACCCGCTCGGAAAGCCGACCGCAACGGTATTCAATTGATTCGCGCGAATGGACCCGCCGACCCGAATGTCGTGGTTACCGCGAACCATGTCCAAGGTGTCCGCGAACATCCAAACATTTGTCCCACCGACAAAGGGCGTGTAGCCACGGTCGCCTAGCGACCAATATCCGCCCTCCATCGAAACCGAAGTCAATGAGCAACTATTTCCTCCCAAATTCGCACCCGGTATGCCCAACGTGGCCGCGTAACAACTGCCGGTTCCTTGCGACGTAATGTAATCGAAGATTCTATTGAAGCCGCCACTGATCTGGTTCACCGTTGTCGGCGAGAAGAGGTGCGTCTCCGAGATAGCCACGTTGCGCGCATGGTTAGTAATGTTCTGGTTGCTTGCAAAGGCGCCCTGTTCGGCGAATCCAGGCGCCCCTCCCGGCACATACGAAGTGGCTTGGTCATAGCTGAATCGGGCGAACAGAGAATCTTTGTCGCTAATCGTGGCGTCCACTCGGAAATCGAACTTTCCTTCGTTCAGAGTCCGCACAGGTTCGCTCACATAGTTGTACCCGAGGGCCGCGTTGTTCGCATTCGGCGCGGGATAAAGGTTGATCAATGCCTGACCGATCGGATTAATGAGGCTCTGGGGAATCTTGTTGCAGGGCGTTCCGGTAGCCTGGCTCCCGTCGGGCGCCGCCGGCAGCGCGTTGCCGGCGCTGTCGCACATGAATGGCGCGCTTACCGGATTGGCAGCGGTTCCCGTTGTTGCGTAAGGGTTAACGAGCTGAGTTGTATTCGGCTGACCGAAGGCATTGTCTGTGAAGTCGCCCGTGCGTTGCGCGAGCGAAGGCACCAGGCCGGTGAAGGGTATCCCGTGCCTCTGATCCTTCTGCTCAAAGTCGCCGAACCAGAAAACCTTGTCTTTCTTGATCGGACCGCCCGCTGAAAATCCGAACTGGTTCAGATTGAATTTCTCAGTTGAAGTAGCAAAGAAACTGCGCGCATCCAGATCCGTATTGCGCAAAAACTCGAATACGGTTCCGTGCAGATCGTTCGTTCCCGCTTTCGTGGTAACTAAGACGGTCGGTCCTCCTCGAGTTCCCCACTCGGCCGAATAATTGTAAGTGAGAACCTTGAATTCCTGGATTGAGTCAATCGACGACAGAATCGCAATTGCCCCCGATGTAAGTTCGTTGTTATCGTTGCCGTCCAATAGCCAGTCCGTGCTGTTTGCGCGAGAGCCGCCCACCGATAACGAATACGATCCGCGCGCCGAGGCCTCGCTGCTCGGGCCGCCATTAAAGAAGCTGTTCGGGTTCGTTTCCTGCGCGGCGCCCGGCGTCAGTGTCGCCAGTTGAACGAAGTCGCGGCCGTTCAGTGGCAGGTCCGCTACCTGTTGAGATGTGATCACCTGTCCCAGCGTGGGGTTCGCCGTTTGCACAGCCACCGGCGTAGCGGTAACCTCTACGGTCTGCTGCACGCTTGCGGGAACGATCTTGAAATCCAACTCTCTTTGTTCATCCACCTGCAGCCGCACACCGCGGGTCTCCGAGGTTTGAAACCCGGCGAACTCCACGCGGACTGTATAGCTGCCGACCCCAAGCAGCGGGAGCGTGTAGTGGCCGTTGCTATCGGTCAAACCATTGCGAACCGCCCCCGTTCCTTCCTCGGTGACCGTCACCTTGGCGCCTGAAATCGCCGCGCCGCTTGCATCCGAAACCGTCCCGGAAATCGCACCAGTCGCCTGACCGAAAACGGAAGTACAGAACGCAAACAGCGACAGCGTGAGTGCGATGATGACAACGCGTAAGCCCTTGCTAGCAAGCATGAATGCTCCCTGTAATGGCCACTACGGAGTGACTCTCGTTGCGTCAGGAACCTCAACTGCGGAGGATCGCTTAGTATCTCTTGTTTAGCCGCTGACTGTCAATACGTTGGCAAGACGGGTAGTGGCTCAATTTGAGCCATACCCGCTCGAACCAAGGCAGCCGCTTGCGCCTATCTCACCTGCGGAAATCCTAAATCCACCCTGCTGGTTGCCGGTTCAGGCCACCGGCTCGTTACCACCTTCGCTCTGGTGTAAAACTGAATCCCTTCGGGACCGTACATATGCAAGTCACCGAACAGCGAGGCCTTCCAACCACCGAAGCTGTAATAAGACATCGGCACCGGAATCGGCACATTGATTCCCACCATTCCGGCCTCCACTTCGAATTGAAACCGCCGCGCCGCGCCGCCGTCGCGGGTGAAAATCGCCGTCCCGTTTCCATACGGATTTTGTTCGATCATTCGCACCGCATCGTTGTAAGTCGCCACTCGAACCACGCTGAGCACGGGACCGAAAATCTCATCGTCGTAGCACCGCATTCCCGGCCGCACGTTGTCCAGCAACGACGGCGCAAGAAAGAATCCCGCTCTCTTGCTCACCGGTTCCGCGCGCCCGTCCACCGCTACTTGCGCGCCCTCGGCCGCGGCCCCGTCCAGATAGGAAGCGACGCGATCACGATGCTCCCGCGTAATAAGCGGCCCCATCTCCTGTCCATCTTCCATTCCCGGCCCAATCCTGATCCGCGAGACCCGTTCTCGAATGGCTTCAATCAGCGGGTCGGCCGCGCTCCCCACCGCCACCACCACCGAGATTGCCATGCAACGCTCGCCCGCCGACCCATACCCCGCCGAAACAGCCGCGTCCGCAGCCATGTTGATATCGGCATCCGGCAACACCACCATGTGGTTCTTCGCGCCGCCCAGGGCCTGCACGCGTTTGCCGTTGCGTGTCGCTGTTTCGTAGATCGATTTCGCCACCGGAGTCGAACCCACGAAGCTGATCGCCTTCACGTCCGGATGCTCCAGCAGCCGTTCCACCGCAACCCGGTCGCCCTGCACAACATTGAACACGCCGTCCGGCACTCCTGCGGTCTGCAGCAACTCCGCCAAAAGAACGCTCACCGAAGGATCTCGTTCCGATGGCTTCAGTACGAATGTATTCCCGCATGCAATCGCGTTGGCGAACATCCACATGGGCACCATGGCAGGGAAATTGAAGGGCGTGATCCCGGCCGTCACTCCCAGCGGCTGGCGAATCTGGTACACATCCACCCCGCGGCTCGCCTGTTCTGAAAATTCGCCCTTCAACAAATTCGGAACGCCGCACGCAAACTCGATGTCCTCGAGGCCGCGAGCGACTTCGCCCTCGGCGTCCCCAATCGTCTTGCCATGCTCGCTCGTCAGGATCTCGGCAATCTTCCGCCGGTTTCGGTCCACTACCTCGCGCAAACGGAACATCACTTCCGTGCGCCGCGACAATGGAGTTGCCCGCCACGCGGGAAACGCTTCTCTTGCGCTCGCCACCGCAGCGTCCACTTCTTCGGCGCTTGCGAAAGCTACGCTGGCCTGTTCTTCTCCGGCCGCGGGGTTCCAGACCACTCCCGAGCGGCCCGATTTCGAATCCACACTCTTGCCGCCGATCCAATGCGTGACGGTCCTCAATCCGGTCTGCGCTTCAGCAACTGGCATATGCGATCCTCTTGCCTTCAATTCTTTCCGCGCCCTTGAATCCAATTCGCGGTCTTCGCCGCCAGGCGGTCTAGCGCGGTCACCGACATTTCAATGTACTCTTCCCGGGTGTCTTCGATCTTGTTATGACTGATTCCCCCGAGTGACTGCACAAACATCATCACCGCCGGAATGCCGCTCCTGCTCACCTCCGCCGCGTCATGCAGTGGACCCGACGGCAGCTCCGGCGCCTCCCCTGCCGTCTCCGTAATCGCCTCCCGGCAAAGTTGAATCAGCTCGGAATCGAATGGCACGGGTTCGATGTTCCAGATCCGCGACCACTCGACCGTGCACCCCTCCTCTTTCGCAAAGCGCTCGCTCGCCGCTACCGCCTCTCGATGCATGGCCGCCAGCACCTCCGGGTTCAAATCGCGCTGGTCCAGCGTGGTCTCGCACCGCCCCACTACCGCCGTCACTATGCCCGGATACGTCTTCACGCTGCCCATCGTGCACACCGCGTCCGGGCGCCGTCCGGCGATCGGGCGTATCTCGAGCGCCAGCTTGGCTGCCGCCGCCAATGCATCGCGCCGCGCTCCCATCGGCGTCGATCCGGAATGCGCCTCTTGCCCGAAGAACGTCACCGCGTGGCGCTCCACGCCTTTGGTGCCCAGCACCACCGCCAGCGGAAGCCCCATCCGTTCCAGCACCGGACCCTGCTCGATATGCAATTCCAGGTAAGCGGCGGCGTTCTTGCGCTCCGCGGCCGCCTCTCCGATGCGGTCGATCTCAATACCGCATCGCCGCACCGCATCCTGCAGTTCGGCGCCGTCTCGATCCTTGCGTGCTCGGTCGGAGTCAATGGTCTGCGTGCCTGCGAACGCCGAAGACCCGAACAGGCTCCGTCCGAAACGCGCGCCCTCTTCGTCGGCCCAGTCCACCAGTCGAACGGTCACGGGCGGCCTGCCTTCGAACTCCTCCGCAAACCGCCGCAACACTTCCAAAGAAGCCATTACTCCCAGGCTTCCATCCAGCCAGCCGCCATTCGGCACAGAGTCGAGATGGCCGCCCATCAGCAAAGCTTTCGGTGACTGCCCTTGCAACGTGACCCAGTTATTGCCCGCCGCGTCGTAGTGCTGCTCAACCGGCAAGCCCTCCAGCTTCGCGCGAAACCAATCCCGCGCCCGCAGCCACATATCCGTCCACGCCACTCTCTGCGCCCCGTTCGAATCGCTTGTGAGTTCTTGTAGCTCCCTGAGCTCGCGTACCGTCCGTTTCGGGTCTAAAGCCATCCGCAAGCCGTCCTTCGAAAACAATTTAGAAATGAGATGGGGCCCGCTTTAACAAACGCCCGCGTCCCCGCTCTCCCACGAACTCCCCGTTTCGCGCTTGTATTTTGCCGCGTACCGTCACCGCCGCGGCCCGGCCCTTCATCGCCATCCCTTCGAAGCCGTTGTAGTCGTTGTTTACGTGCTGTCGCGCAGCCGTAAACGTTCCCCGGTATGCAGGATCGTAAACCACCAGGTCGGCATCGCTGCCCACCGCGACGGTTCCTTTGCGCGGAAATAACCCGAACAATTTCGCCGCCCGTGTGCTTGCCGCGTCCACGAACCGGTGAAGATCCAGCCGGCCTTGCTGCACGCCATACGTGAATAGCAGGTTTACCCGTTCCTCAATGCCTGGAATGCCATTCGGGATTTGCGTGAATGCCCCCCGTCCCATCAACTTTTGCGTCGTATCGAAGGGGCAGTGGTCAGTCGCAACCGTATCGATCAAACCCGCCTGCAATGCATGAAAGAGCACCGCCTGATTCCGCTTGTCTCTCAGTGGAGGCGACATTACATGCTTCATCCCCTCCACGCCTGCTCGCTCGGCATACGTCTTGTCCAAAACCAAATGCGGAATAACGGCTTCCACCCAGATCCTCACCCCGCGCTCTTTCGCGGCGAGCGCGGCCTTCAACGCGCCTTCACAAGAAAGATGAACCACATATCCAGCCGCGCCCGTGTTCTCCAGGAACGTCGCAAAGTGATGCGTGCCTTCCGCTTCAACCGATTCCGGCCGGCTCGGCTCGTGCCATTCCGGCCCAGTCTTGCCCGCCTCTAACAACTCCTGCTGAAGCTGGGCCACCAGCTCGGCGTTCTCGCAATGCGCCGTGACAATTACGCCCAGCTTGCGCGCAAGCGCGAGCGCCTGGTACAACTCGCCATCCTCTATTCCGAAAAAATTTTTATATGCGAGAAAGATTTTGAAGGAGCTGATGCCGTCCCGCACAATCTCCCGAAGTTGCGATTCCGTTTCGCCCGTGTACTTCGAAACCGCCATGTGAAAACTGTAATCGCACGCGCTATTCCCTTCGGCTTTCGATTTCCAAAGATGATAGCTCTCCAGCGCATCTTCGTTGCGGGAGGGACAGCACATCTCGATGTAGGACGTCGTGCCGCCCACGAGCGCCGCTATGCTTGCAGTTTCGTGCGTGTCTTTCGCGAACGTGGCCATGAATGGCAGATAAATGTGTACATGCGGATCGATAAATCCCGGGAACACATACATCCCCGTCGCATCGATCACTTCGCACCCGGGCGGCGTCTCCAGGTCGCGGCCCATCCGCGTGATTGTCTCGCCCTCGGCGTAGATGTCTCCGCGGTACCGCGAGTCTGCCGTTATGATTTCGCCATTCTTGATCAGCAGTGGCATCGAGCCATGCTCCTAATGAATATGAATACCCTGCGCCTTGCGATAGCGCTCCATTGCTTCCCAGTCTTGCGTCACTTCCGGCTGTTTCTTCGAAATCTCATCCCACGTCACAGACTCGCGGCAAGGCGGCAGCTCCACCATCTCGATGCATTTCTCAACCGGGCAAACGTTGTAGCATAAGCGGCAGCCCACGCAATCTTGCTCGCGGACTCGCGGCTGCGGCCTCGAACCGACCGCCTCCTGTCTGCCGTTCGATCGGGCGTCGTAGCTGTACGGCTCAACCACCCGTCCATCCGCCGCAATCAAATCGATGCATTGATGGGCCGTGTCGTTGCAGGCGACGTAGCACAGGTTGCAACGGATGCAACGCGCCGGATCGATGCGCGCCACTGCGCGAAACGCCAAATCGAAGTCTTTGAAGTCCGATATGCCCCGAAGAGCTTTCCCTCTTACCTCCGCGACGGACAGGAATCCCTTTGCGTCCATCCAGTTCGACAATCCATCGCACAGATCCTCAATAATGCGAAAGCCAAAGTGCATCACCGCCGTGCATACTTGCAAGCTCGCCGCGCCCAGCAGAAGAAATTCGGCCGCATCCCGCCAATTGGAAATTCCGCCCATCCCGGAAATCGGCGCCGCCGAACCGCCGATAACTCCGTCCGTGCCCAGCGCCGCCAGCATGTTCAACGCAATCGGCTTTACCGCGGGTCCCGCGTATCCGCCGTGGCCGCCTTTGCCTCCAATGCTCGGCGTGACCTCCAGCCTCTCCAGGTCCACTCCGACGATGGAATTGAGCGTGTTGATGAGCGACAATCCATCGGCCCCCGCGCTCAGCGCCGCCCGGGCCGGGTGAACGATATTCGTGATATTGGGCGTGAGCTTTACGATCACGGGAATGCGCGCGGCATCTTTCACCCAACCCGTGATCCGCTCGCAGTACTCCGGCACCTGCCCGACGGCGCTCCCCATGCCGCGCTCGCTCATGCCGTGCGGGCATCCGTAGTTCAGTTCCATCGCATCCGCGCCGCTGTCTTCGATCCGCCTGACGATGTCTCGCCAGGCCTCGACCTTCGACTCCACCATCGCCGAAACCACCACCGCGCGATCCGGCCAATGCCGCTTGACATCTGCTATCTCGCGAAGGTTCACCTCCAGCGGCCGATCCGAAATCAATTCCACATTGTTAATGGCGAGCATCTTCTGTCCGCCGTAATGCCAAGCTCCATACCGATTCGATACGTTCAATACCGGCGCTCCGATCGTCTTCCACACCGCGCCGCCCCAACCTGCTTCAAAGGCTCGATGCACCTGCGCGCCCGAGTTGCTGGGAGGCGCCGACGCCAGCCAGAAAGGATTCGGCGACCGCACGCCCGCAAAATCGATCCGTAGATCCGCCATCAGCTCCCCAGTCTCTTCTCGATAGCTCGCGCGGCGAGCTTGCCGTCTTGAACCGCCATCACTGTCGAACACACTCCGGAAGCGCGGATGCAATCGCCGCCAGCAAAAACATTCCGCGCGCTGGTCTCAAATTCCGCATTCACATCAATGTAGCCTCTCTGCGTCTTCAGGCCCAAAGCTTGCGCAAGCGGCGGCTTCTGCTGTCCAATCGCCTTGATCACCTGGTCTACCGCAAGCACAAACTCCGAACCCGCAACCGCAACGGGCGCCGGCCGCCCGCTTGTGTCCACCGCGCCCAAGCTCATGCGCAGGCACTCAAGGGCCGTCACGCGATCCTCCGGCGCATGCACTTTCACCGGCTGCGCTAGAAAGCAAAAATCCACGCCTTCCTTGCGAACGAACTCCATCTCGTGCCGGTAGGCGCTCACTTCGCTTTCAGACCGCCTGTAGACAATCGTGACCTCTTCCGCCCCAAGCCGTTTCGCTACAGTTGCGCAGTCGATCGCCGTGTTCCCCGCCCCGATCACCGCCGCCCGCCGCCCTACCCTCAGCATCCCAGCGTCCATCTTGCTCTGCTCGATGTACTCCAGTCCGTCCACAATGTGTTCCTCGCCCGGTATTCCCAAGGCCGGCGCGCCGCCCAATCCCACGCTTATGAAAACAGCGTCAAACTGCGCCTGCAAGTCCGCCAATGCGACATCGCGGCAAAGCTCCACGCCGTTACGAATCTCGACTCCCAACCGCCGGATCATCTCTATTTCCGCCTGCGCCACGGCGACCGGCTCGCGCAGCCCGATAATGCCGTACGTAGACAATCCGCCCGCCAGCTCGCGCTTTTCGAAAAGAACCACCGCATGCCCGCGCCGGGCAAGCTCGCCCGCGCACGCGAGGCCCGCCGCTCCCGCTCCCACCACCGCCACTTTTTTTCCCGTCGCGCGGACCGGCCCAAACACCTGGACATCGCCGCCATAGACGAAATCCATCGAGTATCTCTGCAGCCGTCCAATCGTAATTGGCTTGTGCTCGGCGCCGAGCACGCACGCTCCTTCGCACAGCTCTTCGACCGGGCACACCCGCGCGCAGGTCGCCCCCAGCAGATTCGCTTCCAGAATCGTTCGCGCCGAGCCCAGCGTATTGCCCGTCGAAATCTTCTTGATGAACCGTGGAACGTCGATATGCGTTGGACACGCGTGCGTGCATGGCGCGTCATAGCAGAAGAGGCACCGGTTCGCTTCCACTAGCGCCTCGTGCTCGCTCAACGGCGGCAACAGTTCCGCCAACGGCGTGTCTTGCGAGTGGGGCATGAGCGGATTTCTTATTCTATTCGAAGCAGCCGCTCATGATGCCGCTCACCGAAACCGCGCGCGACCCCTCCCTCTATAACCCGGACCTCGCCCCCATCAAGCCCGTCCTTCGCACATGGGGCATCTACAACTATGCCTCCCTCTGGGTCGCCATGAGCGTCTGCATCCCCACCTACATGCTCGCCTCCGGCCTCATCGCCGGCGGCATGAGTTGGAAGCAAGCCATCGGCACCATCCTGCTCGGCAACCTCATCGTTCTGGTCCCCATGCTGCTCAACGCGCATGCCGGGGCTAAGTACGGCATTCCCTTCCCGGTCTTCGTGCGCGCCTCTTTCGGCGTGCGCGGCGCCAATGTTCCAGCGGTTCTAAGAGCTATCGTCGCCTGCGGCTGGTTCGGCATCCAGGCCTGGATAGGCGGTCAGGCCATCTACTCGATGCTGCGCATTCTGCTACCTTCCGCCGCTGCCAATCCCGTATTTCCGTGGCTCTGCTTCTTCGCCTTCTGGCTCCTGAACATGCTCGTCATCTGGCGCGGCATCGAGACCATCAAGTTCCTCGAAGGCGTCGGCGCGCCGTTCATGCTCGGCGTCGGCCTTCTTCTCCTCTGGTGGATAACTCGTAAGGCCGGCGGCCTCGGTCCCGTGCTCCGCACGCCCAGCCGCTTCCATTCCACCGGCGAGTTCCTTCGCTTCTTCCTGCCCTCGCTCACTGGCATGGTCGGCTTCTGGGCCACCGTCGCGTTGAACATTCCCGATTTCACGCGCTACGCAAGATCGCAGCGCGCCCAAGCCATCGGCCAGGCGCTCGGCCTTCCTCCCGCCATGACTCTCTATGCTTTCATCGGCGTCGCTGTCACTTCGGCGTCGGCCGTTTTGTTCGGCCATCCCATTTGGGATCCTGTCGCCCTGCTCGGGAAATTCCAGCAGCCCGTCGTCGCTTCTGTCGCTTTGGTTGCCCTGCTCATCGCCACTCTCAACACCAACGTAGCCGCGAACGTCGTCTCGCCCTCCAACGATTTCTCGAATCTCAATCCCCGCCTCATCTCGTTTCGGACCGGCGGCCTTATCACCGGTTTCGTGGGCCTCTGTATGTTCCCCTGGAAGCTACTCACGGATTTCAATAGCTACATCTTCGGTTGGCTGATCGGATACGCTGGCTTCCTCGGCCCCATCGCGGGCATCATGATCATCGACTATTTCGTCGTCCGGCGCGCCCGGCTCGATGTTCCCAGCCTCTATCGCCGAAACGGTCTCTACGAATACCGCAACGGCGTCAACCCTCGCGCGCTCCTCTCGCTCGCGGCCGGCGTTTGCGTTGCCCTTTGCGGCCTCGCGCTTCCTCCCTTGCGGTGGCTCTACGATTACTCCTGGTTCGTCGGCTTCACCGTCTCGGGCGCCGTCTACTTCCTCTGCATGCGGCGCTCATGATCGATCCATCCCGTGCTCTCGACCTGTGCCGCGAGATCGCCGCTTGCACCGAAGTCCCCGGCCAAATCACCCGAACTTTTCTTTCGCCGGCGATGCGCGACTGCCATCGCTTGCTCTCAACTCGGATGCAACAGCTCGGCATGCATGTTCACACCGACCCCATCGGCAATCTGCGCGGCCTCTATGGCGCAGGCAACCGTCCGCGCCTGTTGATCGGCTCGCATCTCGATACCGTCCCCGACGCTGGCGCTTACGACGGCGTCCTCGGAGTTGCGATCGCGCTAGCCATCGTCGAGGCGCTCCCGCCCCAGACGCTCCCCTTCGACATCGAAGTCATCGGCTTCTCCGAAGAAGAAGGCGTTCGCTTTCGCAAACCGTTTTTTGGCAGCCTCGCAGCCATCGGCCGCTTCGATCCGCAATGGCTTTGCCTCCGCGACGAATCCGGCTGTTCTCTGCGTGAAGCCATTGCGCAGTTCGGACTCGATCCCGAAAAGATCCCGGATGCCGCAGTGGACCCGCGCGCTTTCGCCTTCCTCGAATTCCACATCGAGCAGGGACCCCTCCTCGACCGCGCCAACGCCCCGCTCGCAGCGGTCTCGGCCATCGCCGGACAGAGTCGGCTGCACGTCGTCTTTCGCGGCCGCGCAAATCACGCAGGCGCCACTCCCATGAACCTCCGCCACGACGCTCTCGCCGCCGCGGCCGAATGGATCACGGCAGTCGAACGCACGGCGCGCTCGGTCGACCGGCTGGTCGCAACCGTCGGCTCTCTCCATGTCTCGCCCAACGCCAGCAACGTTATCCCTTCCGAAGTGCGCGCCAGCCTCGATGTGCGCCACTCCTGCGACGCTACCAGGATTGCCGCCGTCCAAGCCATCTGTGAGGAGGCGCGCCGCATCGCCGCACACCGTCTTCTCGATATCCTCGTTCAGGAGCAGCTCAATCAAGACTCTGTTTCCATGGACGAGGAGTTAACCGCCGCCCTCGAGCGAGCCCTTCAAAATATCGGCGAACCGCCGCGCCGCATGCCGAGCGGCGCCGGCCACGACGCCATGATTATCGCTTCCAAAATACCCTCCGCTATGCTCTTCATCCGCAGCATCGACGGGGTTAGCCACCATCCTGCCGAGGCCGTTCATGCAGAAGACATCGAAAAGGCCATCCGCGCCGGAGTTGCTATCCTGGCAGATCTCGCCCAAGAACGCCAACACTCATGAAGGCCCTCGGTCACACGCGTAGCGCGCTCAGATCCGACCACCTGCTGCAAACACCCGACACTTTCGTACGCACCGTGCTTCCCGGAATGTCTCGTGCGTCTGCGATCGTTCACTGCGCGCCCACGCTCGGCGCGCGGTTCACCGAATACACCGCCGAACTCGAATCCCTAGGCGCGTTGGGCCCCTCGCTCGCCCAGCGCTTCGCCTACGTCCTCGCCGGCGCCGCATCGCTTGAAATCGACAACGCGGAACATGCTCTTTCATGCGGCGCCTTCGCCTATATTCCCGAGCGCTGCGCTCACCGCCTCGAAGCCGTGTCCGAATCCCGTCTCGCCATTATCGAAAAGAGCTACACTCCCATCGCGGGCGTTGCACAGCCCGCGGCCCTCATCGGCGACGAGTTCGCCATTCCCTCACAAGCTCTGATGGACGACGACGCGCTTCAGGTCCGTCCCCTGCTTCCCTCCGATTGCGCCTTCGATTTCGCGGTGAATATCATGACCTACGCTCCCGGCGCTTCGCTCAGCATGGTCGAAATTCACGTTATGGAACACGGCCTACTCATGCTCGAAGGCGGCGGCATCTATCGCCTCGGCGAATCCTGGTACCCCGTCGAAGCCGGCGATTTCATCTGGATGCGCTCCTTCTGTCCCCAATGGTTCGGCGCACTTGGCAAATCACCCGCCAAATACCTCATCTACAAGGATTGGAACCGCTCGCCCCAATTCTGACCGCGATGCAGATCGCAATCAATGCCGAGCGCCTCGCTTCCGAGCTCAACCAACTCGCTTCTTTTTCCGACGCGCCCGCGCCGGCCGTCACGCGCATCGTTTTCACTGAAGCTGATCTCCGCGCCCGCGCCTGGCTCAAAGGGCGCTGCCGCGCCGCCGGACTCGTCATTCGCGAAGACGCCATCGGTAACACCTTCGCTCAGTGGAACGGCAGCAGTCCGGATTTGCCCGCTATAGCCACCGGCTCTCACATCGACGCAATCCCGAACTCCGGGCGCTACGACGGGACCGTCGGCGTCCTCGGAGCCCTCGAAGCCATTCGCTCTCTCCAGGAAAACGGCTTCGCGCCTCAACGTCCCATCGAACTCCTCATCTTCACCTCCGAAGAGCCCAGCCGCTTCGGAATCGGTTGCCTCGGCAGTCGCCTGCTCTCCGGCGCTCTCGATCCTCATCACGCCGCCGATCTGCGCGACTCCGCCGGGGCTTCTCTTGAGGAGGTGTGCCGCGCTGCTGGCTTCTCAGGACCGCTGTCGAGCGTTTGTTTGCCCCCCGGGCACTACGCCGCGTTTCTCGAGCTTCACATTGAACAAGGTCCGCTTCTGGAGCGGGAACGCGTGCAGATCGGCCTGGTCTCTAGCATCGCTGCTCCCGCCAGCCTGAAAATCGTTATCGAAGGCGAAGGCGGCCACGCGGGAGGCGTACTTATGCCTCACCGGCGCGACGCCCTTGCTGCCGCTGCCGAGATCATTCTCGCCGTCGAACGTCTCGCCCTCTCAACCGGCGCTCTCGATACCGTCGCCACCACCGGCCTTTGCGATGTCTTTCCCGGAGCTATCAACAGCATCCCCAGCCGTGTCACTCTCGGCCTCGACGTCCGCGATACGGACGCCGCGCGCCGGGACGCGCTGCTGCGCGATATTGAGCAAACAGCGCAAGCGATCGCCCAAAAACGTTCGCTGTCGGTCCAGATCCGCCTCATGAACGCCGATCGGCCCGGCCACTGCGAACCCGCCATTCTCGACGCTCTGCGCCGCGCTTGCGAACAGCAACGCGTGACCTTCATGCCCATCGTCAGCCGGGCCTATCACGATTCGTTGTTTATGTCTCGTATCGCGCCCACCGCCATGTTGTTTATCCCCTGCCGCGCGGGCGTTAGCCACCGGCCCGACGAGTTCGCTTCACTCGGTGACATCTGCGCCGGCGTCCGCCTCCTGGCGCAAACGCTTGCCAATCTCGCTCAATAAGGAATCTTCGCCGCGGTACGCCGCCACTCTTCGAAGGCGGCCAATCCGTCTTCTCTCAGCAGAAGTCGCCCTTGGATGGCGCGTTCTCCCGGCAGGCGGCCCAGCTCTTCATAGATCAGTGCATCGTCGAATCCGCACTCCCGCGCGTCTTCCCGATTGCATGCGAAGTAGAACCGTTCCGGCCGCGCCCAATAGATCGCCCCCAGGCACATCGGGCATGGCTCGCAACTGGTGTAAAGTTCGCACCCGGTAAGCTGAAACGTTGCCAGCTCGCGGCAGGCGTTCCGAATCGCCATCACCTCCGCGTGCGCGGTCGGATCGTTCGCTACGGTCACCGAATTTACTCCAGTCGCAACCAGCTCCCCGTCTTTCACCACCAGCGCCCCAAACGGCCCGCCTTTCCCCAGCCGGACGTTCTCGACAGCCAGCTTAATCGCCCGGCGCATCCAATCTTCGCGAGCTTTCGACATTTTCGTAGAGCAAGTGTACCGTGTTCGCGATACGCTGCAAACTTGGCATCCGAAACCCCATGAGGCTTGCAATTCACTCCCGCCGAATCGTCACTCCGCAAGGCGTTCGTGGGGGCGTCATCGTCGTCGAGAACGGGAAAATCGCCGCTCTTGAGCCGCCTGGCTTTGCCGCGGATGCCCAACGCCGCATCGACGCCGAAAACTTGCTCGTGCTCCCTGGCCTCGTCGATGTCCACGTCCATATAAACGAACCCGGCCGGACCGAATGGGAAGGTTTCGAAACCGCCGCCCAGGCCGCGCTTGCGGGTGGGTGCACGACTCTCGTCGACATGCCCCTCAATTCCATCCCCAGCACAACCACCGTTGCAGCGTTGGAAGAAAAGGGCCGCGCGCTTGCTCAAGCACGCGCTCCCATCGCAATCGCATTTTGGGGAGGAGTGGTTCCGGGCAACGCTGCTCATATTCTTCCGCTTGCCGAGGCTGGCGTTCGCGGCTTCAAATGTTTCCTCACCCATCCCGGCACTGAGGAATTTCAAATGGTCCTCGAAGCCGACCTGCGCGAAGCCATGCCCCGCATCGCTGAAACCGGTCTGCCTCTTCTCGTCCACGCCGAAACCCCCGAGCCTCTCGCTCGGGCCCGCGCTCAACTCGAACACGCCGACTGGACCCGCTATCGAACCTACTTGCAATCGCGTCCGCCCGCCGCGGAGCTCGAAGCGATCCACCTTCTCATCCGCCTCTGCCGCCAATATCGCTGCCGCACGCACATCGTTCATCTCTCTACCGCCGCCGCGCTCGGCCCTCTCGCAAGAGCGCGCGCCGAGGGTCTGCCCATCACGGTCGAGACCTGTCCGCACTATCTCTTCTTCGAAGCCGAATCCATTCCCGACCACGCCACTCTATTCAAATGCGCGCCGCCGATCCGCGAGGCCGCCAACCGCGCCGCGCTCTGGGAAGGTCTGCGCTCCGGCATCATCGATCTCGTAGCAACAGATCATTCGCCCTGCCCGCCCGCCATGAAATGCCTCGACACCGGCAATTTCCAATCCGCCTGGGGAGGGATCAGTTCGCTCTCCCTCGCTTTGTCCATCGTCTGGACCGAAGCCCGCCGGCTCGGTTTCGAGATCGCCGACGTGGTCCGCTGGATGGCCGAAGCGCCCTCTCAGCTTGCCGGATTCGCTTCTGTCAAGGGGCGCATCGCTCCCGGCTTCGATGCCGATCTCGTCCTCTTCGATCCCGATGCAGAATTCGAAGTCACTCCCGACCGTCTGCCGTTCCGCCATCCTTGCACGCCGTATCTCGGTCAAACGCTTGTCGGCCAAGTGCGCTCCGTGCTGGTCCGCGGCGCCATTCTTGAAAGAGCCGTGTTTCGGTAAAGTAGAGCATGGAAAGCCGCGTAGTTGGCCAGCCGGTCCAACGCAAAGAGGCAATGGCCAAGGTGTGCGGCGCGGCCCGCTACGTAGACGATCTACAGCCTCCCGGCGTCATACATGGCGCCACAATCCGCAGCGCCATTCCTCGCGGCAAGATTCTCGATATCGTCTTCGAGCCCGGCGTTCCATGGAACGACTTCGTCGTAGTCACCAGCGCCGATATCCCCGGCCGAAATATCGTCTCGCTCATCCATGACGATCAGCCCTGCCTTGCGAGCCAAATCGTCAACCATCCTCATGAGCCCATCCTGCTGATCGCGCACCCCGATGAAGACCTCCTGCGCCGCGCCCGAAAGCTCGTACGCGTTCAATACGAGCCTCTCCCTGCCGTCTTCGATATCGATTCATCCCTCAAGCAAGAAACCATCGTCTGGGGTAGCGACAACGTCTTCAAGCGCTACCTGATGGCCAAGGGCGACGTGGATAGCGTCTGGACGGAAGCCGCCTTCCTCGTCGAAGGCGAGTACTCGACCGGAGCGCAGGAGCATGTCTACATCGAGCCCAACGGCATGCTCGCCACCGCGAATGATCGAGAGGGCGTCACCGTTTGGGGCTCCCTCCAGTGTCCTTACTACGTTCACAATGCCTTGATGGCTTTGTTCGGTTTTCCCGCGGAAAAAATCCGCGTGATTCAGCAGGAGACCGGCGGCGCCTTTGGCGGGAAAGAAGAATATCCGTCCATAATCGCCGCCCATGCAGCGCTGCTCGCCTGGAAATCCGGCCGCCCCGTGAAGCTGGTCTACGATCGTGAAGAGGACATGGCCGCCACCACCAAGCGCCATCCCTCTCGCACCCGTCATCGAACCGCTGTTTCGCGCGAGGGCCGGCTTCTCGCCATGGACATCGAATTCACCCTCGACGGCGGCGCCTATTCCACTCTTTCATCCGTGGTCCTGTCTCGCGGCACGATTCACGCTCCCGGCCCGTACCGCTGCCCCAACGTCCGCGTTCGCAGCGCCGCCGTCGCCACAAACGCTCCTCCTCATGGCGCCTTCCGTGGCTTTGGCGCTCCTCAAAGCCTCTTTGCTCTAGAGCTGCACATAGACAAAATCGCGCGCGCGGTCGGCCTAGCGCCCGACGAATTTCGGCGGCGCAATTTCCTTGAAACTGGCGATTCGACCGCCACGGGTCAAATCATTACCCAGCCGCTCGATCTCGCGGCTCTGCAGGAACGCGCGCTCGAAGCCGCCGGCTACCGCGCAAAGCTTCTCCAGTTTCAATCCGACAATCCGCGAAGCCAACTAAAAAAGGGCCTCGGCTTCGCAACCTTCATGCATGGAGCCGGATTCACCGGTTCCGGCGAGCGCCACTTGCAGTCAGTCGTAGAACTCCAAACAACCGCCGATGGCGGAGTCCGCATATTCTGCTCGATGACGGAAATGGGTCAGGGGACCAACACCATTCTGACCCAGATCGCAGCCGAGACCCTTGGCCTGCCCTACGAAAAGGTAACCATCTGCCAGCCCGACACGGCGCTCGTTCCCAATAGCGGTCCCACCGTGGCGTCCCGCACATCGATGATCGTCGGCATGCTCATCGAGCGGGCCGCGCGCGAGCTAAAGGAAAAACTTCGCAGCAGCGCGGGACCTTTCCGCGTGCGTACGCAATATCGAGAGCCGCCCGGCGTGCATTGGGACGACGAAACCTATCGCGGCGACGCCTATGGCGCTTACTCTTGGGCTGCGTACGTTGCCGAAGTCACCGTGGACATCGCCACCGGCGAAGTGCAGGTCGATCGTTTCACCGCCGTTCAGGAGGTCGGCCGCGTGCTCAACCCCGTGCTCGCCTCCGGGCAGATCGAAGGCGGAATCGTCCAGGCTCTTGGGTTTGCGCTGCTCGAAAAAATCATTTGGCGGGATGGATCGATGGTGAACAACCAGATGACTAACTACATCATTCCCACTGCTATGGACGTTCCTCCCATACAGGTTCTGTTCGAAGAAATCCCATATGAGCACGGCGCCATGGGCGCGAAAGGCATCGGCGAGCTTCCGATGGATGGACCCGCTCCTGCCATCGTGAATGCCATCGAAAACGCGCTCGGCATCTCACTCGACTCTATCCCTGTCACTCCGGAAGTCATTTTGGATCGCTTGCGCGACCATGTGCGCGAACTTGAAACCAGCCCGGTATGAGGTGCTGCATCACATTCACCGTTAACGACCAGACGCAAACGGTCGAAACCTTCCCGATGAAGCGCCTGTTGGACGTGCTGCGGGAAGACCTGCAACTCACCGGCACAAAGGAAGGCTGCGGAGAAGGCGAGTGCGGCGCCTGTTCGGTCATTATGGACGGCCTTCTAGTGAATAGCTGCCTAGTTCCCATTCTTCACGCTTCGGGAAGCAGTGTGAGAACCATCGAAGGCATCGCCCCACCCGGCGGCCTCCATCCCGTGCAGCGCGCCTTTGCCGCCTGCGGTGGCGCGCAATGCGGAATCTGCACCCCCGGCATGATCCTTGCCGCCATCCATCTGCTCGAGCGCACCCCGCATCCCACTCGCGGCCAGATTCGTGAAGCGCTCTCCGGCAACCTGTGCCGCTGCACGGGCTACCAGAAAATCATCGACTCGGTCGAGCAGGCAAGTTCCCATCTCTCATGAGATCGCCGGTTTCCGATTACGATCTGCTCGCTCCCGCGAATCTGGGTTCAGCCTTGGCCTTGCTTGCCGGCGGCGAAGGCTGGCGTCCCATCGCGGGCGGCACCGACCTGATGGTGTTACTCAATGCCGGGACTCTCCCTTATGGCCGTCTCCTGAGTCTACGTAGGCTGTCCGAGCTGCGAGACATCTTTGTCACCGGCCATCGCGTCGTCATCGGCGCCGCCGTCACCTACACCGAAATTCAACGCCATCCTGTCCTACACGCCGAATTTCCGCTTCTCTGTCAGGCCGCTAGTTGGACCGGAGGCGTCGCCAATCAGAATCAGGGCACCCTTGGTGGGAATATCGTCAACGCATCGCCCGCCGCGGATTCCGCGCCGCCTCTGCTGGTTCATGACGCCACCATCCGTCTCGCCTCGCTCGCTGGCGACCGAACCATACCCTACTCAGAGTTCCACCTCGGCTACAAAACGCTTGCGATGCGGCCCGATGAACTGCTCTTAGCGATCGAGCTGCCACGCCGCCCGGAAGCCTGGCGGTACTTCGGCCGCAAGGTAGGAACCCGCAGAGCCCAGGCAATCTCCAAAATTTCGTTCGCCGCCTGCGCCCGCACGGAAGCGGGCCGGGTCTCCGAGATCCGATTGGCGTTCGCGAGCGTCGCTCCAGTCCCATTGCGATGCTTCGCGACGGAACGCGCCGTATCCGCCGGACCTTCGCAGGATGCGCTTCACGCATTGATCTCCGAAATCGCCCCTGTCAGCGACATTCGATCGACTGCCGGCTACCGCTCTCTCGTCGCCCAAAACCTTCTGCGCCAGTTCCTGGAGACGCTGCTTTGACTCTTCACCAGATCGACCAGGCGCCCGAAGAGGCGTTGCGCCCGCCGCTTTTCGAATGCTGCGGCTGCGCTCGCTGGGTAGATCGCTTCCTCGCCGCCCGGCCGTTTCACAACCAAACAGCCCTTCTTACAGCCGCTGACTCCGCCTGGTGGGCGCTCGATCCATCGGATTGGATCGAAGCCTTCCGCGCTCACCCCCGCATCGGTGAAAAGAACCTATCCGCCTTATCCTCGCAGGAACAAAGCGGCCTGAACTCCGCGCCGCATTATGTTCTGGATCAGCTCGCCGCCCGCAATCTCGAATATGAGCGCCGCTTCGGCTGGATCTTTCTTATTTGCGCCACCGGCCAATCGGCACAGGCCATGCTCCAGGCTTTAACTGCTCGCCTCGATAATTCGCCCGACCAAGAATTGCAAGTCGCGGCCGCCGAACATGCGAAAATTATCCGTCTTCGGCTGATAAAGCTCTTAAGCGCATGAGCGGCATATCCACGCATGTTCTCGATGTCTCAGCGGGACGCCCTGCTAGCGGCATCATGGTCCAGCTTTTTTTCGGCGGCGAGCTGGCCGGCAGCGGAATTACAGACGGAAATGGCCGGATACAAACTTTGCTAGCCAATCCGAAACCGGGGAATTACTGCCTGTTATTCGACTCCGGCAGTTACTACCCGGACGGATTCTATCCGGAGGTACGCATCTTCTTTATTGTTCGCGATTCATCCGCTCACTATCACGTTCCCTTGTTATTGAGCCCATTCGGTTACACCACTTATCGCGGGAGCTAGCTTGACGGCCATCCAGTCCGATGCATACGGAAAAACTCGCGTTCGATTGACTTACGTCGATCGCGATCGCGAGCCTCATCAAGTTCGCGAACTCTCGATCGGCATCCTGTTCGAGGGCGACTTCTCAGCCGCCTACACTCACGGCGATAACTCCCGCATTCTGCCTACTGACACCATGAAGAACACCGTCTACGTACTGGCCCGGCAGCTCTCATGGGATAGCGCGGAGGTTTTCGCCCAGGGCATCGCGAAGCATTTCCTCGATCGTCTTCAGGACCTGTTGAAAGTGACGGTCGATATCGAAGAAATTCCTTGGCAGCACATTCCGGGCCAAAACGCCGCCTTCCTGCAGTCCGGCAACGAGCGCCGCACGGCGAAGCTCCGCGCCTCGCGATCCGCCTTCGAAGCAAGCTCCGGCCTCAAAGACCTCCAGATTCTCAAAACATCGGACTCCGGTTTCTCCGGCTTCTTAAGAGACGAATACACGACGCTTGCGGAAACAGACGACCGCCTTTTCGGGACCGTGCTCCAGGCCCAATGGCGATATCTGGGCGACAACATTTCGTTTAACGAAGCACACCGCCAGATCCGCCGCGTTTTGCTCGAATCGTTTGCTCGCCATGCCAGCCTCTCTGTTCAACACACGCTGTTCGCCATGGGACAGGCTGTTCTTGAACAGGTGGGCGACGTCTCGAATATCCACCTCGTCATGCCAAACAAGCATTGTCTTCTCGTGGACCTGGCGCGCTTCGGCATCGATAATCCAAACCGCGTCTTCGTCCCGACCGACGAGCCCTCCGGCTACATCGAAGCGCGCATCGTTCGCTAACTTGAGTGTCGCCTATGACGCCGGCCTCATCAATGCCGCTTTCTATACCGCGCTGGTGATCACCGCGGTCGTGACCTCGTAGGCTTGCGGCGTGTGGCTGCGATACATTCTTGCCAAAGGTCTACCGCTGCTCGAATCGAATCCGGAGGAAACATGGCGGAATCCCGCCGGGAACCTCTCGGCGCTTCCAGGCGAAATGGCGATTTTAGGCGCGGCGGGGCGGTCGCGCCCTGATAAGTTGGAAGACATGTTGGCAACAGCGGCGAAACGGATCGCCCCGCCCAAGCGGCTGCTCTACGGGCCCGGCCCTGCAATGGTCGAACCGCGCGCGTACGAAGCCATGAACCTGCCCGTGCTCGGCATCTTCGATCCCTATTTCCTCGAACTCCTCGATGAGATTCGGGTCGGGCTGCGCACCGTATTCGGCACCCGGAACTCCGCCACATTTCCAATCCCTGCGGGCGGCAGCGGCGCCATGGAAGCCTCGCTTGCAACCTTCCTTCGACCGGGCTCGAAGATTGCGATCTTCGCCGCCGGCCACTTCGCGGATCGAATGACCGTCATGGCCCGCAGAATGGCCGCCGAGGTCGTGCGTTTCGAAAAGCCATGGGGGCAGGTGTTCACTGCTGACGAAGCCGCGCCATTCATCGAACGCGAGCGCCCCGACTTCGTCGCTTTTGTGCAAGCCGAGACCTCGACCGGCGCCTATCAATCCGGCAAGGCGATCACGCCCGCAGCGCGAGCTATCGACGCTCTGGTAATCGCCGACTGCGTAACGTCACTCGGCGCGATGCCCGTCTCCCTCGACGAGGTCGGAATCGATGTCGCCTTCAGTTGCTCCCAGAAAGGCTTGAGCTGTCCCGCCGGCCTCTCGCCAGTGTCCGTCTCGCCCCGCGCCTGGGAGCGCCTTCGGAATCGCGAACGCGACCCCGCCACCTGGTACCTGGACCTCGAACTCATCGCCAAGTACTTTGATGCGCCTCACGTCTATCACCACACTCCTTCGCCGCCGCTTTATTACGCCATGCACCAGGCTCTTGCCGCTATCGAAGACGAAGGCCTGCGAAATCGATGGGAGCGTCATCGGCTCGCCTCTGAACGCCTGATCGCCGGTTTGGTCAAGCTCGGCTTCGAGCCTCTTGTCGCCCGCCCGGAAGATCGCATCTGGCATCTCACGACGGTCTTCCCGCCGCCCGGCGTCGATCCTGCCGCGCTGCGCCAGCGCCTGCTGCAAGATCATGCCATCGAGATCGCCTCCGGCCTCGGCCAGCTCGCGGGCAAAATCCTCCGCATCGGCGCCATGGGCCCGCTCGCCACCACCGAAAACGTGGATCTTTTATTGAATGCGCTAACGGCCTCTCTCTAGCCTGCTCTCAACCCATCCGACGCTAGAATGTAGATTCCGATGCAAGTTCTCGAAGCCGGACCGAATAAGTACTTGCTGCTCGAACTCGATCCGGAGTTTATCGGCAGCATCGCTCGTCAGGCGGGATTCGAATTCAAGCTCGACGATCAGTCGCGCGTCCTCTCGATCGACCTATCGGCAACCGACCGGCAAGCGCCTTTGCTGCTCTTCGATGCCGCCGATCCGGGAAACCTCGGATGGTTCTCGCGGTGCCAATTCTACGTGGACGGCACGTCCGGCTCAGTGCTGCAGACCCCCGTTTGGCTTGCGAACTCGCGCGATAAGAGCGGTCGCGCCCTTCCTCATGCCATTCGGGTTCAGATCTCGAAAGAGCTTCCGAACAGCTATCGCATGCCGGGGCGTCAACCCGTCACCGAACAGGTGGTCTACGCCGTCTTCTTCAATCTTCTGAACGCTCTGCTCAACACCGGAGTCGGCGTATGCGGCGGTCCAATTGTCAAACCGCTGGCGGGCCGCACCGAGAACTTCGGCCCGAAAAACTGAGTCTTAGGCCCCGACTTCCTTCTTCGCCCGCTCTACGATCCCCTCGATTTCGCTCCGATACTGCTGCAGATAGTGTTTGCTCGATGCTTCAAAGCGCATCACGAGCACAGGCTGGGTATTCGATCCTCGCACCAAACCCCACCCATGCTCGAACATCACGCGAACGCCGTCCACATCCACCACCTCGTAATTCTTTCGAACCATTTCGGCAACCTTATCGACGACCTTGAACTTCACATCGTCGGCGCAGTCCACCCGCAGCTCGGGAGTGGAAACCAGCTTAGGCACGTCTTCCAATTGACTCGAAAGCGGCGCTCCCGAGTTCGCCAGTATTTCGAGAAGCCGGCATGTCGCGTAAATCGCGTCATCGTAACCGTAATACCGGTCCGCGAAGAACATGTGGCCCGACATCTCTCCCGCCAATTCAGCATGTTCCTGTTTCATCTTCGCCTTGATTAGCGAATGGCCGGTCTTGTACATGATGGGATTTCCGCCTAGCTCTTTCAGGCGGTCGTACATCACCTGAGAACACTTCACTTCCCCGATGAACGTGGACCCCGGCTTTCGTGAAAGAATCTCCCGGCCGAAAATGAGCATCAGCATGTCGCCGTAAACCGCGTCGCCATTCTCATCCACAGCCCCGATGCGGTCGCCGTCCCCATCGTAAGCAACACCCAGGTCCGCCTTGTGCTTGCGAACGCTTTCCTGAAGCGCGCACAGGTTGGAAAGAACGGTCGGGTCCGGATGATGGTTCGGGAAATGGCCATCCATCTCGAAGAACATTTCTGTTGCTTTTACGTTTAGTTTCTCCAGAACGCGATGTACGACGGGCCCGGCGGCGCCGTTACCGGCATCCACCACCACCTTTACCTTGCGCTCCCAGTGAAACTGGCCGGCGATCTCCTCTACATACGGCGACACGGCGTCCACATCCTTAACCGTACCTGCGCCTTGCTCGAAATCGCTGCCGGCGATCATCTTGTACACCGCTTGTATATCATCCCCGTACAATGTGCCCGCGCCGCAAACCGTCTTGAAGCCGTTATACTCGGGCGGATTGTGGCTGCCGGTGATCATCACGCCGCCATCCGCATTGAAGTGCGCCACCGAGTAATAAAGCAGCGGCGTCGGCGCCGTTCCAATATCCAGAACATGCGCGCCTGCCGCCATTAGTCCGCGCAGCAGCGCATCGTGCAGCCGCTCCCCGCTCAGTCTGCAATCCCGTCCAAGGCAGATGGCGGACCCGCTATGGCGAATGATATAAGTTGCCAGCGCGCGGCCTAACGATTCGACATCCCCATCCAATAGTTCATCGTCGGCAATCCCGCGAATGTCGTATTCGCGGAAAATACTCGGCTTGAGCATATCTATTCAGAATAGCCGCGGCGCTTCAGAATAGCCGTGCAGCGTATAAGTCTTCTCGGCGCGCTGCCAGGCTCTCCAGATAATCTTTGTCGATATCGTAACCGAACCCCGAGTCGTCGCGCGCCTCGATGGTTCCGCGCGAGGTAACTTCCACGGGCGGGTGCACGATATCCTTCCTCCAATAGCGCTTGCTCGCCGAGACATCCCCCGGAAGGACAAAGTTCGGCAAGGTAGAAAGCGCGATGTTGTGCGCCCGGCCGATGCCCGATTCCAGCATGCCGCCGCACCAGACCGGAATCGAATTCGCCTGGCAAATGTCGTGAACTCGCTTTGCCTCCGCGAATCCTCCCACCCGGCCCAGCTTGATATTGACGATCCGTCCGGCATGCAAGCGGATTGCTTGCTCGGCCTGATGAGCGGATCGTATGCATTCATCGAGGCAGATCGGCGTGGACAGGGCGGCCTGTAGCACGGCGTGATCGATGATGTCGTCATGGGCGAGCGGCTGCTCGATCATCATCAGATAAAATTCGTCGAGCCGCTTCAAATTCTCCATATCGGCCAGAGTGTAGGCCGAATTCGCGTCCGCCATTAGTTTGATACTGGGAAACCGCTCGCGGACGCGCCGGATCACATCGACATCCCATCCCGGCTTGATCTTCATCTTGATGCGTTGGTAGCCGGCCGCAAGCTCGGTCTCGATCTTTTCGAGGAGCTGATCGACGGTGTCCTGAATCCCGATGGAAACTCCGCAGCCAATTTCCCGCCGCGCCCCGCCTCCAATCGTCTTCCAGAGAGGTTCGCCTTTCAGCCGTGCTTCTAAGTCCCAGATCGCGGCCTCCACGCCGCCGCGGGCCATGTTGTGGCCGCGAATGTGCGCTGTGCGGTCGTTCACCTCGGCCGCCGAAGCAAACTCGTGACCCAACACTCGTGGAGCTACATAATCGATCAGCAGCGGCCAAACGGAGCCGGTCCACTCTTCGTTGTAAAACGGATTCTCCCCGGCGGTGACCTCGCCCCAGCCCGATACGCCGTCGCTTACTGCTTCCACCAGAACTATGTCGCGTTCATGCGTCCGGCCGAAGCTGGTTTCAAAGAAATGAACCAGCGGCATCCGAATTTGCCGCAGAATAAGTTGCTCTACTTTGATTCCCATGAGCCTAATAAATACGTTCCCTCAGCTTCTGATCTTTGAAACCCAATTACGGCGGCGCCTGCGCGAAATTGTCGGTTGAATTGTTCGCCGATTGACGCCTGTATTTCGAGCGCGCGGCGCGGGTCGCGTGCTCGAATTTCCGCTATATCGGCCGGCACCGAAAGTTGCGCCGCTACGGCCGGGCGCGTAAACGGTTGCTGATGGGCCGCCGCCTCGGCGCGCGGCGAACGTATCCACCATTCCGCAACCAGCCGGTCGGTCGGCAATCCGCCATGCAGGCGGCTGCTGGTCGTGCCGTATTGGTTGTAAACGTAGCGCCGCACGATTGCGCCCAGCCTCTCGATGTTGAAAAAAGCGTTCTTGATCTCCAGCGGATCGAAAGTCCATTCAATCAGATCTACCCCGTTCGCGAGCGCATATTTCCGCTGTTCCAGTTTCATTCTTCTGCCCAGCCCGGTGTTCCGGTAAGCGGGCAATACGCCAAGCATATGGCTGTGCAAGTAAGACTTCCCTCCACTCTTGAGACCCGGAATACAGAGGCAGAAGGCAATCATCTCGGCTCCGTCGAAAGCACCCAGCAATTGGCCGCCGATTTTGCTCGCCACCACGAATAATCGCTGCGGCAGCAATTCAATATCGTCGAAACCCCAGATCTCCCGTTGAAGCCGCACCGCTTCGGCGAATTCCCCGATCGCGCTCAGCGGGCGAATCTCGATTTTGTCAAGCTTGGCCATCGATTCGAACCTAATTGTAACGGCCGGACGCATGACAGCTCGGGGCGGCGTGGCGCGGCCTCAAAATTGAAAGGGGCAAGGGTACACTGGAACTGCCAATTAGCCCTCCTACGAATCAGAAAGGATCCCAAGATGGCCTTCGATAAATTCATTCAATTACCGGGAAGCGAAAGAAATAGGCCCCCCAATGCAACCGCGTCGGGACCGGTTCCAGGCACTGAAACTGTTCGCGTCAGCGTCATATTGCACCGCCGAAATGAGCCGGAGATCGACCCACGGACCGGCGCTTTTCCTCCCATCTCGCGCGAGGAGTTTGCGGAATTGTACGGCGCCGACCCGGAGGACATTCGGACGCTCCTTCGGTTTGCGCACCGGCACGGGCTGTCTGTCGTCGAAAGCAGCGCGGTAAAGCGTCGCGTGGTGTTGACCGGAAGCGCGAGCGCCATGACCGCGGCGTTCGGTACCCAGCTGACCGCCTATCGCTCCGCGGCAGGCCAAACCTTTCGCGCCCGTACAGGATCGCTCAGCATACCGGAGGAATTGGGCGGCGCCGTGATGGCTGTCCTGGGCATGGACACGCGCGAAGTCGCAAGAGCGCATTTCCGCATGCGAGCGGCCGCCGCTGCGGTCGGCGGCACATTCACGCCGCCCCAAGTAGCCGAAGCCTATAACTTCCCGACTGGCGTCACCGGCGCTGGCCAGACCATCGGCATCATCGAGCTCGGCGGAGGCTATACGGCCTCCGATCTCCAGACGTTCTTCAGCGGCTTGGGTCTCTCGGAGCCAAACGTGACGGCTGTATCGGTCGATGGCGGCCAGAACTCGCCGGGCTCCGAGTCCGACGGCGAAGTGGAACTGGATATCGAAGTCGCGGGATCGATCGCCAATGGCGCCGATATCGCGGTCTACTTCACCCCCAACACCGATCAAGGCTTCATCGACGCCGTGACCGACGCGGTGCACGATACGACAAACCATCCCTCGGTGATCTCCATCAGTTGGGGCGGCCCCGAGGACAGTTGGACGCAGCAATCTCAGACCGCGTTGAACAGTGCGCTAGAAGATGGCGCGATGCTCGGCGTCACCGTCACGGTGGCGGCCGGCGACAACGGCTCATCGGACGGCGATTCGGACGGCCAGCTCCATGTCGATTTCCCCGCGTCGAGCCCCTACGTAGTCGCTTGCGGCGGAACAACCTTGACCGTCTCCGGCGAAACAATCAGCTCCGAAGTCGTGTGGAACGAGACCGCCAATAACGAAGGCGCGACCGGAGGCGGTGTAAGCAACGTATTCCAGTTGCCCAGCTATCAGTCCTCGGCGGGCGTGCCGGCGCAGCCTGAGACCGGTTTTGCCGGACGCGGCGTTCCCGATGTGGCCGCCAACGCAGACCCCCAGACTGGATACGAAATTGTGGTGGACGGGCAGAGCGCGGTAGTCGGCGGCACAAGCGCCTGCGCTCCGCTCTGGGCGGGCTTGTTCGCGTTGATCAATCAAAGCCTCGGTAAGAACGTGGGCTACGTGAATGCCGCGCTCTATTCGATACCCGAAGCCGATTACCACGACATCACCAGCGGCAACAACGACGATAGCGGGCTCGGCTACTACAGCGCAGGTCCGGGGTGGGACCCCTGCACGGGACTGGGCAGCCCGGACGGCGCGGCGATTCTGAGCGCGCTCGAGGGAACAACAACCACCGGCGGCGCCGGAACGGGCGGAACAGGAACCGGCGGAACGGGTACAGGCGGAACGGGAACCAGTTCAGGAAGTACGGGAACCGGCGGCACGGGAACTGGTCCAGGCCGGCACCGCAGGCATCGCGTCGCTCATCACGGCGGCGCTCAATAGGCGCCGATTAATAGAACCGAGGTTCGCCGGAAGGCCGCGTCTTCCAGCGCCGGTGGATCCACATCCACTGGTCCGGATACTCGCGGATGACGGCCTCCAGGCGCGAGTGAAGCCGCTGCGTATCGGCGGCCACATCGCCCGTCATCTCGAGGGGTGGGTAAAAGCGCAGCACGTACCGGCGGCTGCGCTCCTCCCAGAGCGCGAACCCGAGGATCACCGGCGCGCCCGAATGATGCGCTAGTTTCACGAGCCCCGTTCCGGCGCACGCCCGAACCCCGAAGAAATCTACAAATACGCCTTCCGAGGCGGCGGTATTTTGATCGATCAGAATTCCCACAGCCGAGTTCTTGCGCAGGCTCTTCAGCACAGCCCGCGCGGCGTCGCGTTTGTCGATCAGGCGGTTGCCCGAAAGAGTCCGTCGCCGCGCCACAAGCCGGTCGATCAACGGGTTATCGAGCGGCCGCACCATCACATCCATCGGCTCGGTCAGGAGCGCATGCCCGAAAGCGCTGAGTTCCCAATTGCCCAGATGAGCGGTGGCGATCAGGACGCCGCGCCCTTTCCGTTTGGCAGCCTGATAGTGCTCCAGGCCTTCATAACGAATCCATTCCGAAATGTTCGAACGGTTGAGCGAGGGGAATCGCGCGAGCGCCACCAGCAGCCGCGCTATGCTCTCAAAAACTCCATCCGCGATGCGGCCCCGTTGTTCCGGGCTCAAAGCCGGCAGCGCGCAGGATAGGTTCTTCTGCGCAACCTGCCGCATGCGGGGAGCGGCGCGGTCGAGCACGCGCGTGACAGCCCTTGCGGCGAAGTTCGCCCCGCTCCACGGCAGCCGGCGAAGCAGTTGCACCAGCGCGAAAGCAACCGCGTACTCTAACCAGATCTGCAGGCGATGTTTCTTTGAGCCCAACCGAGGAGTTTATTCGATCCACCCGCCGCCAAGCACCAGGTCGCCGTCGTAGAAAACCGCCGCTTGACCCGGAGTAACCGCGCGTTGGGGCTCATCGAATCTCACTTCAATGCGTAACGCGTCGCATTCCGGCACAAGCGTCGCCGCCGCGGCCGCATGCTTGTTGCGAATTTTTACCTGCGCCGCGCGGGGTTCGGCGGGAGGCGCGATCGAGATCCAATTCAAGTCCTTGGCGATCAGCGAAGGCCGCGTAAGTTCGTCGTTCCGGCCAACCACGACACGTTGAGAAGCCGGATCGGTTGAGATAACATACAGCGGTTCTTGCGCGGCCACGCCCAGCCCGCGTCGCTGCCCGATCGTGAAGCGATGCGTTCCGGCGTGACGGCCCATAACGCGGCCGGATGTATCGACAATTTCTCCTTCCGTCTGAGTGGTCGGAATGCCTTGCTCGCGGAAGTACGCGTCGATGAACGCGGCGTAGTCGCCGTTCGGCACAAAGCAGATTTCCTGACTATCGCTCTTCTCGGCGATCGGCAGGCGCAGGTCTTTGGCCAGCGCGCGCACCTGCGCCTTCTCCATTCCGCCCAGCGGAAACAGCGTTCGGGCCAGTTGCGGCTGCGTAAGTCCCCAAAGGAAATATGTCTGGTCTTTAGCCGCGTCCACGCTCTTGCGCATCTGGTAGCGCCCAGTCTCGCCATCGAAGCTCAACCGCGCATAATGCCCAGTTGCGATCCGAGACGCGCCGACCCCATCCGCCAGCGCCAGAAACTGATCGAACTTAATGAAGTTGTTGCAAAGCGTGCACGGAATCGGCGTTCGCCCGTGCAGGTAATCGTCTACAAAGGGCCTCACCACCTCGCGCTCGAATCGCTCCTCGAAGTTCACCACGTAGTAAGGAATGCCCAACAGGGAGGCCACGTGCCGGGCGTCATACACATCGTCGAGCGAACAGCAGCGGCCCACCGACCCGCCCTCGGGCGCGAGCTCGGGCAGACGGCGCTGGTCCCATAGCTGCATCGTGAGCCCGACAACAGGCAGACCCTCGCGCTGCAACAGGCCGGCCACCACGGAACTGTCAACCCCGCCCGACATCGCTACCGCGATCGGAGCTGCGGGGGCGGCGCGCTCGTTATCAGGCAAGCGACAGCTCCCTTGACCCGGCTTTGCGAAGCTGCCTCGCGGAAGCAATGACAGCCTCGGCCAGCGCGTCCACGTCTTCAATGCCGTTGTACCGCCCGAATGAGAAACGCACGCTCGATTTCGCCTGCTCGCGAGTACGGCCCATGGCAAGCAAAACGTGCGAGGGCTCGACGGAACCGCTGCTGCATGCCGAGCCGGTCGATACAGCCATTCCCTTCATGTCAAGCGCGATTACCAAAGCTTCCGCTGGCACGCCATGAAACAACAGGTTGCTTGTGTTAGGCAGGCGGAACACGGTCGAGCCGTTGACCTCAACGCCTTCGAGCGCACCCTGCACTTGCGCCTCGAAACGATCGCGAAGCTTCGCGACATTCGCGCTATCGTTCGCGCCCAGTCCCACCGCGCGCGCGAAGGCCATCGCGGCGGGAACGTTTTCGGTCCCGGCTCTTCTCTCGCGCTCCTGCCTGCCGCCGCGCTGCACGCCCGTCAACGCAACACCTTTCCGTACGAAAAGAGCTCCGATCCCTTTTGGCCCGTAGAGCTTATGCCCGCTGACCGAATAAGAATCGACTCCGAGATCTTGCGCGTTGACGCGTATCTTGCCGAACGCCTGAACGCCGTCGCAATGGAAATAGATCTTTCGGGCGCGCAGCAACCTCGAAATCTCTGCAATGGGCTGAATGGCGCCCGTCTCGTTATTGGCGTGCATGATCGAAACGAACCCGGTGTTCTCACGCAAGCCGCGGCGCATTTCCTCCACATCGACGAGGCCGCCCGGGCCGGCGCGGACATAAGTGACCTCCATGCCCTCGCGCTCCAGTTGACGAAAAGGTTCGAGAACGGAGGGGTGCTCGATAGTCGTCGTAACGATATGCCTCCGTTCTGCGCCCAGGCTGCGAAGAAGTCCGAAAATGGCGAGATTGTTCGATTCGGTTCCACCACTCGTGAAAACGAGTTCGGCTGGCGATGCGCCAAGCGATTGAGCGATAGCGGCGCGCGACGATTCCAAATGGCGGCGTGCCATCTGGCCGGCTCGATGAATGCTCGATGCATTGCCGAAAATGTCTCGGGACGCCGCGGCGAGAGCGTCTGCGGCTTCGGGCGCAAGAGGAGAGGTAGCGTTGTGATCGAAGTAAAGCAAGTGCCTGCCGCGGAAACCCGAGGAAGGAAAATCGGGCGTTTTCAATACAATTCTAACAGCGTATGAGCGTGCCTCGCGTGTCTCCCATCCTGACTCTCACCACCGATTTCGGCCTTCAGGACCATTACGTCGCAACCATGAAAGGGGTCATCCTCAGCCGCTGTCCCGAGGCGCGCCTGGTCGATATTTCGCACGACATTCCGCCTTTTTCCATCTTGCAGGCGGCGTACACAATCGATCAGGCAGCCAAGTACTTCCCGGTGGGCGCCGTTCACCTGATCGTCGTGGACCCCGGCGTGGGGACGCCGCGCCGTCCCGTGTGCGCGCAGGCGCTCGGACAATCTTTCGTCGCGCCCGATAACGGCTGCCTCACTCTGGTCGCAAAGCGCGACCCTTGCATATGCGTCCGCGAATTGACAAACCGCGACTTCTGGCTGCCTTCGCCATCCTCCACGTTCCACGGCCGCGATATCTTCTCGCCTGTAGCCGCCGCGCTGGCCGGAGGCTCCGCGCGCTTTGAGGATCTGGGCCCCACGCTCCAGGATCTTGAACTCCTGAGCGGCCTCGACCCTCGCCAAGTGGAAGCGGGCCTATGGATCGCAACTATAATCAGCGTCGACCGCTTTGGAAATGCGATTACGAATTTGAAAGCGAGCGAGTTTCAGCAACTCTCTGCCGTCCCTTTTGAACTCGAAGCCGGCCGGCAAACCGTAACAAGATTCGCCAAAACCTTCGGCGACGCGCCGCCCGATGTGTGTTTCGTCTTTGCGGGCAGTTCGGGCTATCTGGAGTTGGGAATGAATCGGCAGAGCGCGGCCGAGCGTCTGAAACTGGCGCCTGGAGACGCAGTCACGCTTCGGCTGCGCCACTGACGCCGCGCGTGAGCCAGATCCGGATGCAAGCCAAGAGCGCCGGCAGTCCCATCGCGAAGAGAGCGACCACCTGGAGTGCGGGCCTCGGCCGAGGCACGATATAGGCGAGCGAGTACAGCGCGTAGACGATGACGGGAAGCGCTGGAAAGCCTTTCGCAATTTTCGTTTGAGTCGCGGCGCTCCGCAGGACAACGGCGCCCACATAAACCAGAAAAGTCGTCAGAAGCCATCCGAAGTAGTTATGAAGAGGAACCCCGAAATAGGCGCCGCCCTGCTCCCAGATCCAATTCCCCGCCCCCGCCATTCCTGGGTCCATTACCGTATCCCAAGCCGTCATCACCATCGCGGCCACTAAGGCGGAGGCCGCGACGCCCGCTGCCGAGCGCAGCTCAACCTCCGCCGTGAGAGCGCGAGCCACTACCCACGATGGATAAATCATCATGAACCAAGCGAGCGGGATGATTACCGGCACATGGCCCACTTTGGGACCGAGCATGTCGCTGTAATGGTATGCGCCATAGACCCATCCGGTGCGTACCCCGATCTCCTCCAGCAGATAAGAAACAACGCCGGCCAGCGCAAAGAACATTCCCGTCCGTTTCCAGCCACAACAGGCGGCGCAATGGGTAAGCGCAAACAGGACGAACACCAGGGTGAAGCCGATGTTGCCGAGCGCAGGGAGTTTCGCCCAGGGCGAGGCGACCTCCGTGAAAATGAGGTACATGATGGCCGCAAAACAGATCCAGGCGGCAATTCGGGTTATTCGGGTCGGGCCAGGGGCGGGTTTCATGGAGCAGGAGGAGATACCATTTTGCAGCATGGGCTAATCCGAGCGCGCCATACCGGCCGACCCGGCGGACAAAACGGTCGCATGAAAACGCCCGCGCCCTACCGGCGGAGGTAAGTTATTGGTTTTGAATAGGTTTGGGGCCAGAACCGGCGTACCACTCGACCCCTGAATCTTCCATACAACCGCAAATCGGCGCTGTTCGGTTTCTTTTACTTATCAGTGAGTTAACCGACTCCTATACTGGTCATGTAAACGGGCATAGAACCGTGCCAGCAATCTAGGAGAACAGATCGCCCCTTCGACGGACCTTTGACCATGCATAAACCCATCAAATATTTCGAACGAGCAGTGACCTTCGGCGCAAATGCCGCCTGGGGCGTTTTCGATCGATTGAATCAGGTCAATCAGAATCAGTCTTTCACTCCGAAGTGGTCGGATAAGCCGCTGCTGAAGAGCTACCAGAAGCAAAAGCCGCCACTCGGCTGGCCCCGCGAAACGGATTCTCTCTGCCCCAAATGCATCCCGGAAATTCGCCAGCGCATTGTCGACGGCGAAGTCGATTACAAGGTCCTGTTGAACCAGCCGGTGGGCGAGATAAAGGCCAATATCATCGAGCGTGACGGGAAGATTTTGATGGTGAAGGAATGCTCCATCCACGGCGCGTTCGAAGATCTGATGTCCATCGATCCCGCGTTCTCCAAGCACCTGGAAGACGTATTTCCCGGCCGCGATATCCGCGCGCATAACGACGATAAGCTCCACAATCACGGCACAAGCACTATCACGCACGGGCGCGGATCGGTACTCACCATCGACCTGACGAACCGCTGCAATATGATGTGCGACCCGTGCTTCATGGATGCCAATCAGGTTGGCTTCGTTCATGAGCTGAGCTGGGAAGACATTCAGACGCTGCTCGACAATGCCATTTCGATCAAGCCCCGGCGTCAAATGTCGGTCCAATTTTCGGGCGGCGAGCCCACGCTTTCGCCGTACTTTTTGGACGCTGTACGCTACGCGCGCAAAGTGGGCTACAACAGCGTGCAGGCGGCGACCAATGGCATTGAGTTTGCCAAGCGCCCGGAATTCGCTAAAGAAGCGGCCGAGGCCGGCCTGCGCTACGCTTACCTCCAGTTCGATGGCATCGGCAACGCCGCGAACTCCCATCGCGCGGTGGGCAATCTGTTCGATGTGAAGCTGCGCGCGATTGAAAATCTATGGTCGGCTGGCGTAGACATTGTCCCGGTCATCACCATTGTGAACGGCATCAACAATGAGCAGGTCGGGCGCGTCGTGCAGTTTGCTCTCGATAACCCCAAGAAAATTCCATTCCTTTCCTTCCAGCCGGTTTCCTTCACCGGGCGCGATGAAGCCGTCACCGAGGAGCGTAGGAAAGCCCAGCGCTACACGCTCTCTCACCTTGCCCACGATGTCAAGGATCAGACCGGCATCGGCGAACCCGTTCGCGATTGGTTCCCCATCAGCTTCATGAGCACCTTCTCCGATTTTGCCGACCTGGTGCACGGGCCTAACGCCGACTGGGGCCAATTGAGCTGCGGCTGCCATCCGAACTGCGGCATCGGCATGGCTGTCATGTGCGACAAGGACACCAAGGAATATGTGCCGGTGACGGCGTTCCTCCACGCCGACCAGCTCGCGAAAGACATCGCGCGAATCAACGACGCCGCGCGCGGCCGCTTCCTGTCGATCGCGGGCGTTACGCTCGCGCTGCTGCGCAACTACAACCCGTTCAAAGCCCCCAAGCACTTCAAGCTGGCGGACCTCATTGCGAAGTTCGACAAGTGTTTCGGTATGAGCAAGAAGGCGACGAGCGGGGAGTATGGCAAGGTGACGGGAGACCGCACCCGCGCCGACATCGACAAGCGCCGTGCGGATCGTTGGAACTTCCTGTTCATCGCAGGCATGTGGTTCCAGGATCTCTTCAACTACGACTTCCGGCGCACCGAGCAATGCATCATTCCGTACGCGACTCAAGAAGGTGAAATCTCTTTCTGCGCCTATAACACCGGCGTGGGCTGGCGCAACATTATCGAGAAGATGCACATGACCGCGACTCTGACCAAGTGGTACGAGGAGAACGGCCGGCATGAGATCTTCGCGGGCAACAAGAGCGTGCCGCTGGCGAGCAAGGAACACCATCTGGTGCTGGTCGAGGAGCACGTAAACGCGGACCGGCAGCACGATTTGGAGTTGAAGGGTATCGCCAAGACGGCTCGCGAGGAGAAAGCGCGCGCGCGCGACGAAGCGCTGAAGAAGAAGCTTGAAAACGAGAAGATGATGCGGCTCTATCGCGAGCATGTGCTGGGCGAAAAGAAGCCGGAAGGCGGCTTCGTGCCGCTCGATGGGCTACTCGCATCGGCCGCCAAACCCGGGGCCGAAGCCGAAAAGCGCGAAGAAGTCGGCGCGATGGGCGACTAGTCCCGAGCGTAGTTGGGAGTTGAAGCCGTCGAGCCTGGGCCGTCGAGCCAAAGAAGGCTCGGCGGCTTTTTGCTTTTTGGGATGGTCGTCAGCTTATGCTTCGATTCCAATCGCGTCGCTGAGAGACCGAGTTGAAATTTGGCTCGAAGGCGCTGCATCCACTACACTCTTGCTTGGAGGAATAACTTGCAGATACTATTACGCACGGCAGTAGTAGGCGCCTTGGCGGCCGGTTGCGCGCTCGCCGACATTACTTTCGATCAAACCGTGAAGTTTACCGGCGGCTCAATGGTTGAGATGATGCGCCGCATGGCGAATAATCCGCTGCTCGGCCGCAAAGGCGGCGCTCTCGGGGCCGCGTTTCAAGATCAGAACTACACCGTCTATATCAAAGGCTCGAAGATGGCGCGCATCGGTCCGGTGATGTCCAGCGTTATCGATCTGAACGCCGGCACTATCACGACCATCAACAACCAGCGCCGCACGTATGCGACCCAAACCTTCGACGAGATGCGGGCCCGCATGCAGGAAGCGCAGCAGCGCATGAACCACGGTCAAGCTGTGAGCGATCTGCAGTTCGACGTAAAAGTGGATAAGACCGGACAGACCCGCGCCATCGACGGCAAAGACGCCACCGAAACCGTTCTGACGCTCACCGCGAAATCCGCGGGCGCGAACGGCCAGATGGTAGTCAAGGTCGATTCCTGGCTGGTTGCGCCCGACGCCGCCATGCAGGAAGCGGGCGATTTCTACAAGAAGCTCTCCCAACAGTTCTCCTATGCATTTGCGGGCGCGCCCGGACTGGGCGCGGCCGGCAGCGGCATCGCGGCAGGCTATCGCGAAATGATGAAGCTGGACGGCTATCCCCTGTTAAGTGACATTTCAATCAGTGGCGTAACCACGCCGATGGGGCCGATGGGCGGCGGCGATCCGAATGCTCCAATGCTCATCACCGAAACGCAGGCTTCTCATTTCGTAACCGGACCCATCGACGATTCGAAATTCGCCATTCCCGCCGGCTACACCGAAGAGCAGGGTCGCCCGGGCCCACGCCCTCAATAGCGCGCTTTCACCAATAGAAAAGCCCGCGCGATCCCATCGGATCGGCGGGCTGTTTGCAAGCCAGTTTCGCGCTACTCGATATCCCGCGGACGCTTCTTGCGATTACGCTTTCGTGCGAGCGCTTCCTTGGTGCGGCGCTTTTCGCCCGGCTTCAAGTAGAAGGAGTGACGCTTGATCTCCTTTACGATATCCTCTTGCTGCACTTTTCGCTTAAAACGGCGCAACGCGCTCTCGAGCGTTTCGCCATCTTGCAGATGAACTTCTGCCAACTAAAAACTCACCACCTTCCCTGACTTGGAGACCTATGGCTCTCAAAAAGCTATAGGTGGAAACTCTCATTGTAGCGTGCATTAGGCGTTTGCCGCTCGAATTTGATCCGGATGCTACAATCCCTCGGAAGCAGATGGGAGTCGATTGGTTTCCGCTCTGGCTCAGCCTTCGGGTCGCTTGCCTTGCGACATTGTTCGTTCTGACTGTCGGCACCCTGCTCGCCTATCTTCTTTCGCACAAAGCCTTCCTCGGGAAAAATTTTATCGATTCGCTGATCACTCTCCCGCTGGTGCTGCCGCCTACCGTGCTCGGTTACTACCTGCTCGTCCTGGTGGGGCGTGCCTCCCCTCTCGGCCATCTCTATGAAGCGGTGTTCGGCAGCCCTTTAGTATTCACCTGGCAAGCGGCCGTCGTGGCCGCCTTCCTGCATTCGGCGCCCATTTACATCAAGGCCGCGCGCGCCATTCTGGAAACCGTCGATTACCGGTATGAATGGGCCGCGCACAGCCTGGGCGCATCCGAATGGCGAACCTTCTGGCGCGTGACACTGCCGCTCGCCTGGCGTGGCCTCAGCTCTCTCGCAACTCTCAGCTTTGCGCGCTCGCTCGGCGATTTCGGCGTCACCATTATGGTTGCCGGCAACATTCCAGGCCGCACCCAGACGCTCTCGGTCGCCATCTATGACGCCGTCGAAAGCGGGAACGGCAGGCTCGCGCGGATCCTTGTCCTGGTAGTTTCCTGCGCGGCTCTGGCGCTGCTATGGCCGGGTGCGCGCCTCTCCGCGCCCAGCGAACGTCTCGCTCGCGGCTCGCGGACCCATCCTCCTGCTTGAACATGGCTCAGCAGAATATCGTGGACGCGCGCGTCGTGAAGCGTTTCCCTGCGGCGCGCGATTCACAACCGTTCGAGTTGAACGTCCACTTTCGCGCCGCGGACGGCGCCACTATCCTCTTCGGCCCAAGCGGCGCCGGCAAGACGCTGCTTCTCAATTGCCTGGCCGGCTTTACGCGCCCCGATGAAGGCCGCATCCTCCTGCATGACCAACTCCTTTTCGACGCCGCGACCCATATTCATCTGGCGCCGCAGAAGCGACGGTGCGGCTATATCTTTCAGGACCACGCGCTGTTCCCGCACATGACAGTGCGCGAAAACCTGCGCTTCGCCGCTTCCGCCGCCCCTCGCGAAAAAGGCCGCGCGCTCAACCGGCATCGACGCGTGCACGACCTCCTGGACGCCTTCGAGCTCGCCGATCTGGCGGCGCGCAAGCCGGCGCAACTCTCAGGCGGGCAAAAACAACGCGCAGCTCTCGCTCGCATACTTCTCAGCGAGCCGCGCCTGCTCCTGCTGGACGAGCCCACGCGCGGTCTTGACCTTCGCCTGCGCCGTGCTTTTTATGGCGTCATGCGCGAAACCCGTGCGCGCCTCGAGATACCCATCGTCATGGTCACTCACGATCTCGACGAGTGTTTCGAGCTTGCCGATTCCGTTTACCTCCTGGACAACGGCCGCGTGCTGCAAAGCGGCCCGAGGGAGGCCGTCTTCGCGCGCCCCGCGTCCCTCGATATTGCGCGCTCGCTCGGAATCTACAATCTGCTGCCCGCCACTATCGCTGCTCTCGATCCCGGCCGGCATACCAGCCGCTTAGCGGTTCTCGGCCAGGAGATAGAAGGACCGTACTTTCCAGGCCACTTTATAGGAGATGCCGGCTTTCTTTGCGTGCGCCAATCCGAGATCCGCGTCCGGACGGCCGAAACCCGCTCCCATCACAATAGGCTTTCTCTCCGGCTCGAAAATTGGTCCATGTCCTCGAGCGGCATCCGGCTGCTTTTCGACCACGACGCCGTAGCCACGGTCAGTGAGTCCGAGTTTGAGGCGCTCCGGGGCGAGAACCGTCTGTACCTCGAAATCCCGCCCTCTGCTGTATACTTCATCGCGTAGAATCAGTTCGCTCGCCTCAGTTCCCGCATGAAGCGTTACTACATCACAGATCGCAAAGCCGTAGGCGGTTTCCGTCCGCTGTTAGAAGTGATTCGCGACCAGGTGCACCTGGGAGTGGATTACATCCAGATACGCGAAAAGGACCTCACAGCGCGCGAGTTGTTCGAGTTTACGCTCGCCGTTCTCGAACTGCGCGGCGGCGATCCCCGCAAGCACCTGCACGCCAAGATACTGCTCAACAGCCGAGCCGACATTGCGTTCGCCACCGGCGCCGACGGCGTCCACTTACCCGCCGATGCTCCTCGGCAAACCCTGCCCAAACTCATCGTCGCCCGCTCCTGCCACACTCTCGAAGAAGTGCGCCAATGTAGCGCCGATTTCGTCACCTTTGGACCCGTCTTCGACTCGCCCGGCAAAGGTAAGCCCGTTGGGGTCGAGATTCTGAAGAGCGCCTGCCGGCTCGGCAAGCCGGTCTTCGCTTTAGGCGGCGTCAACTGGGAGAATGCGGCCGATTGCATGCAGGCGGGCGCCGAAGGCATCGCGGGCATACGCCTGTTCCAAGATCCCGAGATGTAGGTCCCAAACCGTTCCGCCTCTCGCGTGAGAGGTTGAAACCGGGCGTGCTACTTATGAACAAGGACGAAATGCGCAAAGTCGAATCGCGTTTTTTCGCACAGAGCTCCGCGGCCGCCGCGCTGTTCGGATTTCTTGCGTTCTGCTCAACCGTCGCCGCTCAGTCTCCACAAACGCAATCCTCGGGAGACTCCGCCGCCCAGCAGACCACGCCTCCCCGGCCCGGCCAAACTCATGAGCCCGGCGCGCCGCCGCAGGCGCTTCAAATTCCCAACACGGAAACAGCTCCGCCATTTACCGTCCGCGACAAATTCGATTACCGCGTCGTGCAGAGCTACGGCTTGCGTGGGTTTGCCGGCGCGGCCATCAGTGCCGCCTTCGGTCAAGGACTGGATTCACCCCATGAGTGGGGCGAAGGCGCCGAAGGCTTTGCGGAGCGGTATGGGTCGGCCTTCGCGGGCAACTTCTCGCGCCAGACGTTTGCCTTTGTGCTCGAATCGGCGTTTCGCGAGGACCCCCGGTATTTTCCTTCGGAAGATAAGAGCAAGAAAGTTCGGCTGCTTAACGCGCTCAAACAGGTGATCGTCTGCAAAGAGGACAACGGCAATGCGTCGTTCGCTTATGCCCGCGTCTTCAGCGATTTCGGCGCGGGGCAGTTTTCCAACCTCTGGCAGCCCAAAAGCACCGGCGGCGTCGGCAACGGGATCAAACGCAGCTTTATCGGCCTCGGCGCGGACGCCGCTTATAACCTGATGCAGGAATTCTTTCCCTTTACCCGGCCTATTTCGCTGCGCCATCGTCACTGAGCGGCCCGGGACCTACTAAACCCAGGGTTGCGGCTTCATTCCCGCGAAGCTGTGGGAACAGATACTCCATCGCCCAGCAGATATTTCTCGAGAAACGCGATCGAAGCGTAAAACTGGAAGTCGGCATTCGCTTTCTTCTGGTATCCGTGGCCCTCGTCCTTCGCCACCATGTACCACACGGGCGTTCCCTGCTTCTTCAAAGCCGCCGCAATCTGGTCTGATTCGCTGACTGGCACGCGCGGATCGTTGAAGCCTGCCACCACCAGCATCGGCTTGCGGATCTTATCGATGTTGTTCATCGGCGCGATGCGTTCCAGAAACTCGCGCATCTTGGGATCTCGCTCGTCGCCATATTCGGCCCGGCGCAGGTCTCGGCGATATGCCTCGGTATGTTCCAGAAACGTCACCAGGTTCGACATGCCCACTACGTCGATAGAACACCGGATTCGCCCGCTGTAGAAAGTAGAAACGGCCAGCGTCATATGGCCGCCGTAACTGCCTCCCGTAATCGCAATCCGATCCGCATCCAGATCGGGCCGCGTCGCGATCCAATCCATCAAAGCGTCGATGTCTTTGTAGGTGTCCTCGCGACGAAATCCATTATCTAGCTTCGAAAACGTCTTCCCGTATCCAAGCGAGCCGCGCACGTTGGGAGTGATAATCGCAATTCCCAGTTCATTCAAAAAGTAGTTGCTGCGCCCCAGAAAATCGGGCCTCGCCTGTCCCTCGGGGCCCCCGTGAATGCTAATCAAGACGGGACGCTTGCCGCTGAACTTGGCCGGAGGCTTGTATAGGAACCCTGAAATCGTCTTCCCGTCGAAGCTCTTCCAGCGGACGAGCTCCGCGTCGGCAAACGAATCGGTATTCACCGCGCTCTCGCTGGAGGTCCACCGCTCCACTTTTCCGGAGTCCACATCCAGCGAATAGCAGTCGTAGGGAGACTTGGCTGAAGTGAACGCAAAGGCCAGGTCGCGATTATTGCGGTGCCAATGGACCGGTCCCATGTCGCCCACCGGCAGCTTCGGGGTCGGCAATTCACGGCCGGTCGCGGTATCGAGCAGATGCAGCCGGCTCAATCCGTCCTCATCGGCGACGAAAGCTATCTTCTTGCCGTCGTATGACAACGCAAAATCGATGATGTCCCACGGGATGTCTCCACTCATCGACTTGAGCTGCTTCGTCGCTAGATCGAGATACACAAGGCGCTCGAATTCTGACCCTCGATCGGTTGCGGTATAAACTCCTTTGCCGTCTTTACTGAACCGCGCATCGCTGTACGCCACCTGCTCGCCTTTGTCTTGCGGCGTGAGGGCGGTCATTTCGCCCGTGCTCGCGTCCACTACCCACAGATAGCTTTCATTCACCGAAACACCCTGCATCAGCAGAATCTTTCGATCGTCCGGAGACCAGTCGAGGGGCTCCCATCCGCCGCCGGAAAGCTGCGCTGCCATATGGTCGGTCGTGCCATCGGCCGGGTTCATGACCCACAGATCGGTGTCCTGGCCGGTTCGCCGCGTCGATGTATATGCGACCTGATCGCCGCTCGTCGACCAGGGCCCCAGAACGTTCCGCGATTTGCCGTCCGTCAGTAGTGTGCTTTCGCCGGTTGCAAGATCGTAGCGAAACAGTTGGTACCATTCGCCGCCCCCCGTATCTTTGGAATAAACAATGTAGTCCCCGCCGTTCGGATGAAATGTTCCGCTGCGAACAGGTTCGGAGAAGAACGTGAGCTGCTGCCGCGCGCCTCCAGGCATCTTTACCAGGTGAAGCTGAACCGTGTTGCCGAAGCGCGTGCTGATGAGCATCTCGCGCCGGGTGGGATTCCAATCCACCGGTTGAGCGGAGCGGGCTTCTGTGTAGCGAGCCGCCCTTTCGGCGATACCGGCCGGCAGATCCGGCATGCCATTTAGAAGCAGAGACTCCGGTGGCGCAAGGAAAGACGCCTTCGCTGCCTGTTGCGCAAAGCTGGATTGCGCAAGGCAAAGAAACGATGCGGAAACAGACAACGCGAACGGGGCGAGTGCGCGAGTTTTCATGAGGGCCTCGCTATACGGTAGCGCAGCCCGCGCCGCTCCGGCCTACGCGCCCGAGGCGCCCGCCGCTTCCCGCTCGTGCAGTTCCTGCAAACTCCACACCCGAATGGGATCTCTCCGGCGCGATGCGATCGCTTCGGCCGCGGCCCTCGCGCCGCTCATAGTCGTGATGCACGGCACCCGGTAAGTCACGGCATTGCGTCGTATCGTCTGCTCGTCGGGAAACGAGTGGCTCCCGGTCGTCGTGTAGATCACCAGGTTCAGTTTGCCCGCCTTCAGCACGTCCACCGCGTTGGGCCGTCCTTCATTTACCTTGAATACTGTCTTTGAGCTCAACCCGGCCGCCCGCAGCGCCGCCGCCGTTCCGCGCGTCGCGAACAATTCGAAACCGTATTCGCGGAACTTGCGCGCCACCTCCACCGCCGCCGGCTTATCCCGGTCGTTCACGCTGATAAACAGCGCGCCCGCATCCGGAATAGGCGATCCCGCCGCCAGTTGCGCCTTCGCAAAGGCTTCGCCGAAACTCTCGCCCACGCCCATCACTTCGCCAGTCGAGCGCATCTCCGGTCCCAGCGCGGGGTCCACGCCCGGAAACTTCGCGAACGGAAACACCGGGCTCTTCACAAACGAATTCCTCACCTCCAGAGAGCCCTTCACCACGCCTCCGGTCAGCCCTGCAAACTCGCTAAGCTTTTTTCCGAGCATCAGACCCACCGCAACCTTTGGCAGCGGCACTCCCGTGGCTTTACTCACAAATGGCACCGTTCTCGAAGCCCGCGGATTCACTTCCAGCACGTATACTTCGCCATTCTTGATAGCGTATTGAACGTTCATCAACCCGATAACGTTCAGCGCCCGCGCCAGCTTCGCCGTGTACTCTTCAATCGTCTTTAGCGTTGCGGCGGGAATCGAATAGGCCGGCAACACGCAGGAGCTGTCGCCCGAATGCACGCCCGCCTCTTCGATGTGCTCCATTATTCCCGCGATCAGAACGTTCTCGCCATCGCACAGCGCATCTACGTCCACTTCCGTCGCGTCTTCCAGAAAGCGATCGATCAGCACCGGACGACTCACTGAAAACGTTGCGGCTTCTTGCATGTAGCGCCGCACGGTTTCCTCGTTATAGGCGATCGCCATGGCGCGGCCGCCCAGCACATAGCTTGGCCTCACCAGCACGGGAAACCCAAGCCGCCTCGCCGCCTCGACCGCTTCCTCCAGATTGGTAGCCGTGCCATGCGCCGGCGCCGGTATCGCAAGCTCTTCCAGCAGCCGCCCGAACAACTTCCGGTCTTCCGCCAGGTCGATGTTGTTCGGATCGGTCCCGATAATCGGCAGGCCCAGCTTCTTCAGCGGCATCGCCAGGTTCAGCGGCGTCTGTCCGCCAAATTGAACGATGATTCCGTCCGGCTTTTCGACCTCGTAGATGTTGAGCACTTCCTCCTGCGTCAGCGGCTCAAAGTACAACCGGTCGCTCGTGTCGTAGTCGGTCGATACGGTCTCCGGATTGCAATTGACCATGATGGACTCCACGCCGAAATCCTGCAGTGCGAAGGAAGCGTGGCAGCAGCAATAATCGAACTCGATTCCCTGCCCGATGCGGTTCGGCCCGCTGCCCAGAATCATCACCTTCTTGCGCGAGCCCGGCTGCGCTTCGTCTTCCGATTCGTAGCTCGAATACAGATACGGCGTGAAGCTCTCGAATTCGGCCGCGCAAGTGTCCACGCGATTGAATACCGGGCGCACCCCATGTCTTAGCCGCGCCTCCCGCACTTGGCTCGAAGTGGCGCCCAAACGCCTGGCAATCTGGCTGTCTCCCAATCCATCGCGCTTGGCTTTCCGAAACTCCGCGGCCGTAATATTGCCCAGCTCGCGTCCCTGAAATGATCGCTCAAGTCCCACCATTTCGGACACCTGTTCGAGAAACCAGCGGTCGATACTGGTCATTTCGTGCGCCTGGTCGACCGTATAGCCTTGCTCGAACGCGAACCGGATGTAATCCAGTCGCTCCGGATTAGGCGTGATCAACCGCTTGCGAATCAACACCGGATCGAGAGTCGCGGCGTTCGAAGCTTTCCCGGTTTCCAGGCTCCTCAACGCCTTCCCGAGCGCCTGTTTGAACGTGCGGCCGATCGACATGACCTCGCCCACCGATTTCATCTGTGTTCCGAGCACCGCCTCCGCCCCCGGAAATTTTTCGAATTGCCATCTCGGAATCTTGACTACGACGTAATCGATAGTCGGCTCGAAGCAGGCCGGAGTAGCGCGCGTGATGTCGTTCTTGATCTCGTCGAGACGATAGCCGACCGCCAGCTTCGCCGCGATCTTCGCAATCGGAAACCCGGTGGCTTTCGAGGCAAGCGCGGAGCTGCGCGATACGCGCGGATTCATCTCCACAATCACCATGCGCCCGTTTTCAGGGTTAATCGCAAACTGCACGTTCGATCCCCCGGTGTCGACGCCGATCTCATTCAGGCAGCGCAGCGCCGCGTCCCGCATCACCTGGTACTCGCGATCCGTCAGCGTTTGCGCCGGCGCGACCGTTATCGAATCGCCCGTATGCACGCCCATCGGATCGAAGTTTTCAATCGAGCAGACAATGATGCCGTTGCCCGCCAGGTCGCGCATCACCTCCAGCTCGTATTCCTTCCACCCAAGCACGCTCTCTTCCACCAGCACCTCGTGCACCGGTGAAAGATCGATCCCGCGTTCGAGAATCTCCATCAGCTCTTCGCGGTTATATGCAATCCCGCCGCCCGTCCCCCCGAGCGTGAAACTGGGCCGCAGTATGATCGGATACCCGATTCGCTCCGCAAAACTCAGCCCCGCCTCCACGTTGTTCACTAGCTGCGACTGCGTCATATCCAGCCCGATCTTGCGCATCGCATCCTTGAACAGCAGCCGGTCCTCGGCTTTCTTGATGGCGTCGATCTTGGCGCCGATCAGTTCGACCCCATACTGCTCCAACACTCCGGACTCGGCCAGCTCGACCGCCAGGTTGAGCGCCGTCTGCCCGCCCACCGTTGAAAGCAGCGCGTCCGGCCGCTCTTTCCGTATCACCTCGGCTGCGAAGGCGGCGCTAAGCGGCTCGACATAGGTGCGATCCGCAAGCCCTGGATCGGTCATGATGGTGGCCGGATTCGAATTAATCAGCACCACCTCGTACCCTTCTTTGCGTAGCGCCTTGCAGGCCTGCGCCCCCGAGTAATCGAACTCGCAAGCCTGGCCTATGACGATTGGACCCGAGCCGATTATCAGGATTCGCTTTAAATCGTCGCGTCTCGGCATCCTTACCTGCCTCCGCCGGAGGCGCGCCCCGTTAGCGCCGCATGCCTGCGCTGGTGATCCTTCATCACCGCCGCGAATTCGTGAAATAGGTAATGCGAATCGTGCGGTCCCGGCGCCGCTTCCGGATGATACTGCACGCAGAACACCGGCTCGTTGCGGTGCCGCAGCCCCTCTACCGTCCCATCGTTCAGATTCACGTGCGTGATCTCGACGTCGCTGTCGCGCAGAGAATCCGGATCGACGCAGAACCCATGATTCTGTGAAGTAATCTCTACCTTCCCGGTGCCTTTATTGAGCACCGGATGATTCGCGCCGTGATGCCCAAACTTCAGCTTGTAAGTCTTGCCGCCGAATGCCAGCCCCAGAATCTGATGCCCCAAACAGATCCCGAACACTGGCGTCTTGCCCACCAGCTTTCTCACTTCGCTCGATTGCCGCTCGAGCGGCTCCGGATCGCCCGGCCCATTGGACAGAAAAACGCCGTCCGGCTTCAGAGCCAATACATCCTCGCTACTCGTTCCGGCGGGTACAACGGTTACGCGAGACCCGATCTGCACCAAGTGCCGCAAGATGTTGCGCTTGATCCCGTAATCGTAAGCGACCACATGAAACTGCGCCGCCTCCCTGCCCCCCGCCCCATCGGATGCGGAAACCGGCTCGACTCCCTGGGTCCATTCATAGCTGCGCTCGGTCGTAACGCGCGAGAGTAGATTCTGGCCGGCCATCGATTGTGCGCTCCGCGCCGCTTGAACCAACTCGCCTCGGTCCGCATCGCCAATTCCGATCACGCCTCGCATCGCGCCGCGTTCGCGTAGATGACGCACCAGCTTACGCGTATCCACATTCGCAATCACCGGTATGCCGTGCTTCGCCAAAAAATGTTCGGCTTTATCGTCGGCCCGCCAGTTGCTCGCAATGGGCGAAATCTCGCGCGCCACTAAGCCTTCTATGTGAGGAGCGCTCGCCTCGCAATCCGGCTGGTTCGCTCCGTAATTTCCAATCTGCGGATACGTTAGCACCACGATCTGCCCGCAATACGAAGGGTCCGTAAAGATCTCTTGGTACCCGGTCATAGCCGTGTTGAACACCACTTCGCCCGTGCGCCGCACAGGCGCACCATAGCTGACCCCCTCGAAGATCGTCCCATCCTCCAGGGCGAGAACTGCTTGCTCCAGGTTCTGTCTCCTATTCGAATTGTTGGCGATCGGTTTGCGCGGGATACGCAAGGTGGGCCGATCACTTTATTGAATCATGAGCGTCTGCGAGAAAGCAAAACGCCCATTCACCGTCTTGTGCCCATAATTTCACCCCGCCGTAACTCGATCCTGCGTGCCGGTTCAACCCGCACAGCGTCTCACTTCGGCCAGGAGAATATCATGACACCGATTCGCTTTGCTGTATTCGGGCTCTTGCCCATGCTCGCAGTTGGCCTCGCGCAAGCCTCGTCCGTTTATTCGGTTCACGTTTTTGCCACAGGCTCCGCCGTCGGTGCTACCGGCCCCGATTCGGTAAGCTTTGGCGATAACTCCCTTTGGATCGAATATCAGAACAACGCTGTCTCCACGGGTGGAAGCGGCTCCAGCACCATCGTTCGTTACTCTCCCTCCGGAACCATCGAACATACTTGGTCCATCGCCGGCAACGTCGACGGCCTGAAGGTAGATCCCAGTACCGGTCTGGTCTGGGCTCTCCAGAACCAGGACGGCAACTCCGCGCTGACCATCATTAATCCAGCCACTAACGCAACCACCCCATACGCCTACGGCAACTCGTACACCAACGTCCCCAATCGCGGCTTCGATGACATTGTCTTTCTCAACGGACAGGTGTTCCTGAGCGAGACAAATCCGGTTTCCGGCGCTGATGGAATCATCGTCAGGTTGACATCGGGCCTCAACTCGCCGCTACAAATCTCGCCCATTCTCACCTCCACCTACACGGGAACCGACCTCGCCACTGGCGCTCTGAGTTCCACAACGATCACCGATCCGGACTCGCTCAAATTGACTCCGTCCGGCGGTCTCGCTTTGACTGGCGAAGCGGATCAGGAGATCACATTCGTTCAACACCCCGGCGCCGCGAATCAAACCGAAAGCTTCCTTCATCTTCTCGGGACCAACGGCCAGCCGATCAGCGGAGATCCGGATGACACAATCTACCCAACCGCGGCCGGCGGCTTCTTCTACTTCGCGGACACAGGGGCGAACACGATCTATCAGGTGACGGCTACTGGGCTCGCGCCAGGCTCCGTTTACATTGACGTCGGCGACGAATTTGGCATCTTGAATACGAGCAACGGCGTCGTGACTCCCATCTTCACCGGCAACAGTCCGCACGGGGCAGATTTCGTCAGTTTTGCGGATTCTGGTGTTCCGGAACCCGCTTCGGCCGGCTACTTGATAGCGGGTCTCGCGGCGCTGGCCGCCTTGACTCTCTTCCGCACCCGCGGGTCCGCCCCATCGGCTCAGTAAAAAGAGCTCCCCTCCGCGCATCTGAGCAAGAGCCGCTCCCTGAATAAAACAGGCTCTCCGTTCACCTCGAACGGGAGAGCCTGTTGAAACGAGAAACTCGGATCCGCGCTTACCTGTGGCCGCCGCCGCCGTGTCCGCCGCCGAAGCTGCCATGCGCCGCGCCGCCGCCCCGCGCGTACCCGCCGCCGAAACCACCCCGGGCATATCCACCCGCATAGCCGCGTCCGCCATAACCATAGCCGCGTGCGCCGTAACCGTAGCCGCGTCCTCCGTAACCATAGCCTCCCCGGTATCCGTAGCCGCGCCCGTAACCATATCCGTACCCACGCCCATACCAACCGCCGCCCCAGCCACCCCAGTAGCCGAGCCCAACGTATGGATAGTAGCCGTAATAGGGGTACCCATAGTACGGATACGGATACGAATACGCGTATGGATATGGATAGCCGTACCCGTATGCGGGCCCATAGCCATAACCCGGTCCCACGCCCACTCCAAACCCGATCACTCCTGCTTGCGCGGGCGTCGGGCTGGCCAGCACCAGCGCCATCGCCAGCACCACCACTAAAAATCCGATTTTCTTGAACATCTTTTAACCTCCGTACGCCTTCTCCTACACTATTTAGACGCGAAATCGGCGCTTTCGGATTCTGTTGTCGTGAGCTGCGTAACCCGAATCCCGCTCTCGGAAACTAATACGTTCAAATAGTCTTAGCGAATGTTGAAACATGCTCTCGATTGGTTGCAGATGGGGGCCACCGTGGTCGAAGGACTGCTGCTCCTGCGCGTCCTCACCCTGAAATTGCACCGCGTCTACCTCTTCATCACGCTCTATTGCGTGCTGAATTTGCTCTTCGATGCCGCCTCCTGGTACTTCGGCTGGGAAAGCGCCGAAAGTAGCCGCATATTCGAGTTCTCGCTCTTCTTCTTCGCCCCGCTGTATCCGCTCGCCGCCTGGGAAACGTTCGAAGAAAGTAAGTCCGTGGTCGGCAAACTGCGCCGGGCGCAAATGATCCGCTTGGTCTCCGGCCTGCTTGTCACCTGCCTTTGCGCGCTCCTGATCAGCCTCTATGTGGAGCCTGCCGATACGAACGGCAACTCTCTGATGCTGCTCTTCACGGGAGTATTCTTGCTGACCGGCTCCGCTTCGGCCTGCGCCGCTTTTCTCTGGTTCATGTACCGCTTTTCCCGCGCCAACAAGATCCCGCTCGCCTACAACACCGCCATTTGGATCTACTTCTTCATCGTTTCTTTGTCGCTCCAGATCGCCGATTGCATGACGGATTTCATCCGGTCCCTTTTGCCGCAGACCGTAACCGACATCGCCGCGGTCGCCCTGTTATCGTTCGACTTAGTGCTGATGGCGTGGTGCATCGTTCGCTTGAAACCCGTTCCCTCCGGGGCGCCATCCGCTCCCGAAAAGGCGCGCCTCGAGTGATTCGCCTCAATCCCGGCCGAAACTATGGCGCGTCGCCCATGATCTCACTGGACCCGCAAGCATTGTGCCGGATCGAGCTTCGATGCGCGGAGAGCCGGAATGCAGGTGGCTGCCGACGCCACGCAAACAATTACGGCCAGCACGACCAAGTACACTATCGGCGCCCCGAATTGGATCCCGCTGAACATGGCGTCGAACACTCGCGGCAATGGCAAAGCGAGCGCCGCGCCAGCTGCGGACCCAATAGCGGCCGTCTTCAATCCTCCGCTAAGAACCGTGCGGAAGATTCCGGATCTGCTTGCTCCGAGGGCCATTCGTATCCCGATTTCGTGCGTCCTCTGGCTGGTCGAATACGCCACCATGCCGTATATGCCGATCGCCGCCATGATCAACGCAAGGAGCGCGAACATTCCCAGGATGCGTACAAACAGCGGGTTGCCGCGCCGGTTGTGCTCGACAAACTGCCGCATCGTGGCTACGCTCGCCAAGGGAAGCTCCGGATCAATCTCAGCCACAGCCCGGCGGACCGACGAAATCAAAGCCTCCGGGCTGCCTACCGTTCGTAGAAGCAAACACAGCGAACCGGTTGGGTGCTGCGCGAAAGCCTCATAGATTTCGGGATCGATGCGAACGTCCTCGGAATCGGTTTTGCTATCGCCCACCACGCCCACAATTTCACTCCACGTGTTGGCAGCATGCTTGCCTGACAACTTCAGTTGAATGCCAAGTGGATTTCTTCCCCCAAGAAAGCGCCGGGCGAACTCCTGATTCACCAGCACGGCGCGAGGAGCGTTTGCCTCATCCGCGCTTGTGAAGACGCGCCCGCGTAGCACGGGAATGCGCGTTGCCTCGAAGTACTCGGACGTCACCACTACATCTAGCGCGGTCGGAGGAGCGTCCGTCAAGTTTTCCCTCTCGCCTTTGATCAGAAAGGAACTGCTCGATGGATCGCCCCCCGGGAGATCGGACGAGAGCGCGGCATTTGAGACTGAAGGAAGCTGTTGCAGCCGGGTGAGCAGTTTCTTCGCAAAGAGACGCTCTTCCGCGGGACCTTGGTACTGCGCGGCGTCGAGCTTCAAGGTCGCAGTCAGCAGGTGATCGGTCGGGAATCCGAGGTCCTGATGCTCCAGTTGGAAGATGCCGCGAATAAGCAGCCCGCTTCCGGTCAGCAGGACCAGCGCAAGCGCGATCTCGGATACAACCAGGAGCGCTCGAAGCCGGCTCTGCGAGGCGTCGGCGGAAGCGCCTCGCGTTTCGCTCTTCAGGCCGGCATTGACGTCGCTCCGCGCTGACTTGACGGCCGGAGTCAATGCGGAAAGAAGCGCCGACACGACGGAAATCGTCATTGCGTAGGCCAGCACCTTTCGATCCAAAGCGATCGGCACGGCGTTCACGGCTTCGTTGAAACTGAGATTGGCGCGCAGGAGCGCGATGCCGGCGTACGCCAACAGCAAACCGGCGCCTCCGCCAAAAAGCGAGATCACCAGCCCTTCGGTTAAGAGTTGGCGAACAATCCGCATTCGGCTCGCGCCTATAGATAAGCGGATCGCAAGTTCTTTCTGGCGGCGCGCCGCTCGTGTAAGCAACAGCCCGGCCACATTTGCGCAAGCGATCAGCAGAATGAACGACACCGTCATCATCAGTACAACCAGCGATTTGCGGATCCCGAAATTACGAATGAGAAACTCGGGCAACGCCTGCATCGAGGCGCCCCAGCGGCGCTCCGACGATGGATATTCGATTTCGGCTCGACGAGCCAGGGCGCTTAATTGCGAACGCGCCTGCGCCGGAGTCACCCCCGGAGCCAGCCGCGCAAACAGGTAAAGGTCGCGATCGGGCCGAGCCGCCGCCGATCGGTCGGCCGCCGTCACAGTCAGCGGCGTCCAAAGCTGCGGCACAAATCCGAGAAGCCGAAAATCCTCCGGCATTACCCCGATCACCGTGTAATCTTCGCGGCCCAGGCGAACCGTGCGGCCGACGATTCCCGCATCGGAGGCAAAGCGCCCGGCCCACAGCGCGTAGCTAAGAACCAGGACGTGATTGCGGCCCGGAACGTCTTCATCCTTTGCGAACGTGCGCCCCAACGCCGGCCGCGCCTGAAGCAGGCCGAAATAGTTGGGCGTTACAGCGGAATACCGTATGCTTTCTGCCTGGCCATTCACCGTCAACCCTGCGCTCTGGTAGTCGTTCACCGCTGCTACATCCGAAAAGGTATCCGTATGGCTGCGCCATGCAAGATAGTTCGGCGCCGAAACCGGATTCAACTCCGCGAAATCGCCGGCGATCGGATTCACAGAAGACAGTGCATACACGCGCGCCAGGTCCTTGCCCGGCAGACGCGGCATCAGAAACGCGCTCACGAGGCTGAACATGGTCGCGTTTACCGCGATGCCCAACGCAAGCGTGGCTACTGCGGTGGTAGCGAAACCGGGGTTCTTGGCAAGCTGCCGGCTGGCGTACCCGACATCCGCCCACCAGCTTTCAAGCCGTGTCCATCCCCACGCTTCCCGGCTGCTTTCTTCGATCAGAGTGCGGTTCCCGAACGAGCGTCGGGCCGCCAGTTCCGCTTCTTTGCGGCTCAGCCCCTCCGCCATCAGCTCCTCCACCGCTTCCGCGATATGTTCGCTGATGGAGACTTCCAGATCCGTGTAGCGGCGTCGGCGAAAAAGGCTCATAACCTACCTACGCTTCGGCGGCGGCGAGCACGCGTGTAATCCCAGTCAACATGCGGTCGAAGCTCGACGCCTCACGCTTCAAATGGCGCCGGCCTGCGCCCGTCAAGCGATAAATGCGCGTTGGACGACCCTTGGCCGAAACGCCGGATTCCGCTTCGAGCAGCCCTTCTTTCAACAGGCGCTGAAGCGCCGGATAAAGAGATCCTTCCTCGATGTGCAGAAGGTCCTCCGAGACCTGCTTGATGTGCTTGGCCAGCGCATAGCCGTGCATGGGCTTCAGCCGGAGCGTATGAAGAATCATCAGCTCGAGCGCTCCGGAAAAGAGATCGCGCCGATCCGCGCTATTGGACATAGCTAATCATAGAATGAAATACCTATTTAGTAAATAGGTATCCAGGGCTATGCTCCTGTGCGTTTGGGACGCGGCCGCCGCCGGGTTCTAATCGGAAAGTGGATTCATCGCCATTGCCCGCGCCCAAGCGCGAACTGCGGTTGCGCGATCTCGTCTTTCTCAACATCAGCGCTATCGTCAGCCTGCGTTGGATAGCCGCTGCCGCGCATTCGGGCGCCGGTTCGTTCCTCTTGTGGCTAGTCGCCGCATTGTTCTTTTTTCTTCCCTCCGCCCTGGTGGTCGCGCGCCTGGCGGAACGGTTCCCCGCTCAAGGTGGAATGTATGTCTGGACCAAGCACGCCTTCGGAGACCGCCACGCCTTCCTGTGCGCCTGGACTTATTTCGTTTCGAACATTCTGTATCTGCCCTCGCTGTTGATGGCGGGCGTCGGCATGACGGTCTATGCGATCGGCGATTTCGGGCAGCGCCTTTCCGAGCTCCGCTCATTCGTCTTGCCTGCCACTCTCGCCGTCCTGTGGATCGCGTTCCTCGGCAATTTCTTCGGCCTCAGAGTCGCCAAGTGGCTCTGGACGCTGGGAGTCGCGTCCACCTTCATCATCGGCGCCGTGCTCTGCGCGCTCGCCGTGCTGGCGCTCCAGAAGGGCAGCTCGATGACCACCCGTTGGGACCTGTTGCCCCGCCCTTCGCTCGACACCTTGAACTTCTGGTCTCAAATCGCCTTCGCGTTTGTCGGCCTTGAACTCGCGCCCATCGTCAGCGGCGAGATCCGCAATCCTCGTCGCGACCTGCCGCGCGCTGCCGTTGTCAGCGGTGTCGCCTGCACGCTGTTCTACGTCGCATGCACCGCCGCGCTCCTTGTCTTACTGCCACCCGACCGAATCAGCCCCATGACAGGTCTCGCGCAGGCCGGCGTCGCGGGCGCCGCTCGGCTGGGCCTTCCCGCCGTCTCCCTGTTGCTTGCAGGTATGCTGGGCTTGGCTCTGGCCGGTCAGGCCGATGCATGGATCGCCGGAAACACGCGCCTGCCCTACACAATCGGCCTCGACCATTATCTGCCCGCGGCTTTCGCGCGCCTTCATCCCCGCTGGGGTACCCCTTACGTCTCCTTGTTGGTTCAAGTCGCCGCGGCCACCCTCTTCTTGCTCATGGCTCAATTGGGCGAAAGCGTGCGCGCCGCCTATCAGTTCATGGTCGATATGACTCTCATCGCGACATTCGTGCCGTTCATCTATATCTTCGGAGCGGGTTTCCGGTTCGCAAACCGCCTCGCCTCCTTCTTCGGCCTTGCCGTGACGCTCATCGCCATCGCGCTCTCTCTGCTGCCGCCGCCCGAAGCCGCCTCCCCGCTGCTATTTGAACTGAAGATTGTTGGTGGATCGCTGCTCTTCGCAGCCCTCGGCTGGCGGCTCTTCAGCCGTTATCAGACCCAAGCCATTTCCCTGCATTGCCGCCCCACGTCGAATTCCCTTTAGCGCCTCGACCGGCCCTCAGCCGCATGCGTCGTTGTTGCCGAAGTGATTCGACCGGCTGCTCCAACCGACAACACCGTTCGGCAGCCGGATCTTAATCCACCAGATACCCTCCGGAACCGCCGGCAAAATGGTCTCACCCCAACAGGCCTCGGATGGCCGAAAGCAGTACCGCGCGTAATTTTCTTCCGCCTGGACAATCTTGCCATTCGCGTAAAAGTTCGCATATCCCTCGCCCAATTTGTCGAGTACGAAAACGATACTTCCTTTCCGAAAAAGGCCGTCCGTGAGAACTTGAACCGGCGCCGGCGTCAGATGAACTTCGCCCGTCAGGGCTATCACGCGGCTGCCCTTCGATGCGGTTCCAACGACGCGCTCGCTGCCGGGGTTTGCAACCAGGTTCGTCGTGGCAAGAACACTCCAATCTCCGAAGCGGCAGCACTCAAATGGGCATGCGTTCTTCGCCACGTAGTGCTCGGGAGGCCTTTCCTTCGCCGGCAGGCGCCTTAATTTCCGCGCAAATTCTCGCCGCCGTTCATCGGAGATCGCCTCTAGCTTTCCAAGCTTTTGCCCGAGAGGCGAGGCTTCAAACAAAGGTGTCGTCAGGAACCTCTCGATTCTGGGGAAGTTGCTTGCCTCACGAGAAGGATTGATCTCGAAACCACGCGCGTCCATCGCTTGCAGTACTCGTAAGGCCTCTTTGGGACGGCCCGCCTGCAGAAGAGTGTCGGCAAGTTCGTACCAACGGTAAGCAATGCCGCAGCCGGTCCTAACTTCTTGTTTCCGTAAATCGATAAGCCGGTCCCAGTCGTGGCTCCTCTCCGCCTCCCGCATCTGCTTCGAGCCGATCCAACCCCTGTCGTCTTGGCATGGCCCTCCGATGACTTCCTCGCATAAAGCGCTCCCGGCTGCAAGAAGAATCAGCACGCCCGCAGTGCAAAAAACGCGCATGGTGTCTGCGAGTGTACTATGACAAGATCGCGAAAAAAAATGCCGCTCCAGCTCGTGTCAGGTGAGCCGGAGCGGCTGAGGGAAGGATCATGAACCTTCAGCGGCCTCGATGGCCTCCTGAAGAAGAATGCCCGCCGCCTCCGGAGTGGCCGCCACCGCCTCCGTGAGAGGAGCCGCCGCCTCGCGGAGCACTGTAGTGCGGAGCCGCGGGCGCGTTGTAATGAGGCGCGCTGTAGTGCGGAGCCGCGGGCGCGTTGTAATGAGGCGCGCTGTAGTGCGGAGCCGCCGGCGCGCTGTAATGCGGCGCCGAGGGGGCCGCGTAATGCGGGCTTGCCGGCGCACTATAACGGGGAGAGGTGGATGCCGAACCTCCACCTTCATATCCCCCGCGATAGCCGCCGTAGCCCGGCGAACTCGAACGTGGTGCGGTCGAGCCGCCGTACGGGCGAGATTGATAGCTGCCTGCGGGCGAGGACGGCCGAGTACCCGCATACCCAGGCCGTCCGCCGTATGTGCCGGAGGCCGAGCCCTGAGGCTGGCCGAAGCTATGCCAACCGCTGCGCTCCTGCTCTCCGGCGAAACCCTGCCGCAAGCTGCCCGAATTCCCGGGCGCGCCAAAACGTTGCCAGCCGCCCGACGAGCCCGCCTGCGCGCCGGAGTTGGGCCGCATGCCGGACCCGCGCTGCATATTCGGCGCAACTCCATGCTGAGACGCCGCCGGCGCAACGCCACGTTGAGCCCCCGCCATCGACGCAAACCGTCCGCTGCCGAATCCCTGCGCCGGATGGAAGAATTGCCGGTTCGCCGCCGAGCTCAACCGCGAATTGGCAACCGCCTCGCGATTCGAAAAAGCGAAGCTTCCGTGCGTCGGCGTCACCGGCGCGCCACCGTGAAACACGCTTGCGTTCCCTAACTGCGCCCTCGTCGCCGGACTGAACCGCTGTCCTGGCCCCCCGAATCGGTTGAACGCCGCTGTCATGGCGCCGCCCCGAATTGCCGCGTTCCTATACATCGCGGCAACGTTCACATTCCGGTCGAATCCGAACCCGCGTCCATAACCCGCGCCGAATCCGAATCCGCCGCGGCCGAACCCATGGCCCCACCACGCATGGAAAGCCTCGAACGGCGCAAGCGCAACCCAGCCAAGTCCGGCCCAAACTCCCAAACCGCCGCCCCACCCGAAGAAGCCCACCAGCGCCGGGCTCCACAGCGATACGCCAAAGCGCGCTCCGGGCCACCAGCACCATCCGTAACCGCCGTTCCAGAACCAGCGCCCGTAGTGATACGGCGCCCAGCCCCACGGCGCATTGTCTACCCAGCTCCACCCGTAGTAATCGTCCACATACGTCCATTGGCCGTAGCTATAGGGAGACCAATCTTGTACCGGCGGACGCGGCGTCCAAACCTCGCCATACTGCGACGGCACCCAGTTGCCATAGGCATCTAAGTCGTCCGCCCCGTACACATCGCGATTTACATAGTTATAACTTTGGGAGGCAAGTAACTCGCGGTCCCGCCCCGCGCTCCAATCGTCGAATTGGTCGCGCGCGATTTCATACGAACTCTGAAATTCGGGGCTCGATGGATTCCCGCGCACCAGCATCGTATGCCCTGCGTCCAGATTCTGCGACCCATTGGGGCTGAACACCTGCGCCTGCCCGGCTCGCACCGTAATCTGCGTCGTGCCGTCATCGAGCACCGCGACGCGATACTCACCCTGCTGCGCGGGCCGCACCGCTATGCTCGGCGTATCGATCTCGGCCTGGGCGTCCGAATTCCGCAACACCCGATAAATCACCGCGCCCGCCCCGAGCTGAACTTGATACCGATGATATTCGAGATCCGCAAATCCCAGATCTGTATTCGGCGCAAGCCGAATCAAGTTCGCGGAATCCAACTCCACCTCCGCCCGCGATCCGGGCGAGGTCTGCACATGGTCCTGGGCCACTAGCGGCGCGTTCACCGCCGCCGACACCAGCTCTCCGCTCGACCCCAGCTTCACGTTGACATCGCCTTGCACAATGCTCAGCCGCGCAACCCCGTGCTGCCGGTCGTCGGCGCCCTGCCCGTCCGGGCTCGCCTGTGGAGAGTCTTGCGCCTGAGGATTGGGCTGCTGCGCCGGAGGATATTGGCCCTGTCCTTGTGGGTAAGGCCCGTGTGGATATTGCCCCTGTGGATACTGCGCCTGCGGATACTGCGCCTGCGGATAGGGAGCATTCTGCGCGTATCCCGGAGCCTGTCCGTACGCGCTCTGCGGGTCTCCCTGACCGGCGTAGGCCCCCGGGGCCGCATACTGCGCTTCGATCGGCACGGTTCCGAAGACCACCAGGGCAGCCACCAGAACCATCGATAAAAGAGAGCGGAACATAAGAACCGCTCTTCTCTCTTACACGCCGGTTTCCAAACCCGCAAGCGCCTGACTCAACGCCACTTGGCTCCATGCAGCCCGGACGCGTCCATGGTTGAAATCCACCATCCGTGGGCGCATTCCACCGTACGGCGGCGCCTAATACGGCAGCGTGAACTTAAACGTCGAGCCGTGCTCGCCGTCGCTTTCTACCCAAATGCGGCCTCCGTGCGCGGCAATAATCTTGCGGCACACCGCCAGGCCCAATCCCGTCCCGGCCACCTCTTTGCCGTGCAGCCGCTTGAACGGCAGGAACACCTGCTCATGAAAACGCGCCTCAATCCCTTTGCCGTTGTCGCTCACGGAAACGACAAACGCGTCGGCTCCCTCCTGCGCCGATATCTCGATGACCGGAGCCTCTTCGGAGCGGTAAGCGATCGCATTCGTCACTAGTTGTTCGAACACCTGCGCGATCTGCGTCTGGTCGACGGGCGCATCGGGCAGTTCGCCGAAACTAATGCGCGCTTCCGATTCTCGAACGCGAGCATTAAGCTTGAACAACGCCGATTGCGCAATCGCTCCCAAATTCGCCATCCTGCGGTGCGGCGAGCTGCCGGACCGCGAATATGCCAGCAGAGCTTGCAGCAGGCTCGTCGCTTGCTGCGCTCCTCGAATTACGAACCCTATGAATTCGTTGGTCTCAGCGTCTTCGGCGTGCTTTCGTTGTAACAACTGCGCATAGGCGGAAACGGCGCGTAACGGCTCTTGCAGATCGTGGCTGGCGGCGTAGACGAAATCCTGCAGTTCTTTCACTGCCCTTTCGGCCTCCGCCTGCGCTGCCTGTTGCGCGGCGGAACATTCCTCTAACGCTCTCTTTAGCCGCTCGTTCTCCCGGAATGGATCGGCTAACTCGGCCTCTGTCGGCATGCACCTCGCTTATAGATACGAAATACCACCCACAGGCGGACTTAGGCGGCCCGCAGAAGTCCCAATCGCTCCAGCAAAGCGTTCGCGTCCGGATCGCGGCCCATGAAACGGCGATACAGTTGCGCGGGGTCCTCGCTGTCGCCGCGCTCCAAAATGTAGCGGCGATACTCCCGCCCCGTCTCCGTGCTAAAGATGCCCTCGCGCCGGAACCGGCTGAACGCGTCCGCATCCAAAACTTCGGCCCACTTATACGAGTAGTAGCCTGCGCCATACGCGACCGGGCTCGAAAACAGATGCGTGAAGCTTGTAATCATCGCGTAATCCTCCGGCAAAGGAGCCGGCGAAAACTGTGCAAGAACCTTCCGAGCGTACGCCAAGACGTCTTCGCCCCTGCTCGCATCGTACTCGCGGTGCAACTTCAAATCCACCATTCCGAAGCCCAACTGCCGCATCTGCTGGTTAGCCGTGCGGAACGTTCGGGCTCGCCTCATTTTCTGAAAAAGTTCGTCCGGGATCGCCTCGCCGGTCTTGTAGTGCCGCGCGAACAGGCGCAGCGCATCCTCTTCCATGCACCAGTTCTCCATAATTTGTGACGGTAGCTCCACAAAATCCCAGGGAACGTTCGTGCCGGCCAGCGTCCGTATCGGAACGCGGCTCAGCGTGTGATGCAGCAAATGCCCGAACTCGTGAAACACGGTTTCGACTTCGCGGTGGGTCAGCAGCGACGGCCGATCCTCGACCGGAGGCGTCAAGTTGCCGCAGATTATTCCAAGATGCGGCGCCCCTTTCTCCGGATTGCCGATGATGAGTGAATCCATCCAGGCGCCCCCGCGCTTGTTCTCGCGCGGAAACCAGTCGCTATAGAATCCGCCCAATAACTCGCCGGAGCCCGCGTCCTCTACGCGGTAATACTTCACCGCCGGGTCCCAGCCCGGAATGCCCGGCTCCTCGATCACCTTGATTCCAAGCACGCGGCTGAAGATGTCGAACATTCCCGCCACCACTCGGTCTAACTGGAAGTAGGGCCGTAACTCCTCTTCGTCGAAATCGTACAGCGCCTTGCGCTGCTTCTCAGCCAGATACGACGCGTCCCACGCCTCCACGTCTTCATAGCCCAGCGTCTTGCCCATCTCGGCCAGACTCCGGTTCTCTTCTTCGAAGAACGGCTTTGTCTTGCGGTGCAGATCCTCCAAAAATGCCTGCGCCTCTTCGCCCCGGTGCGCCATGCGATCTTCGAGCACCAGATCGGCGAAATCCTTGTACCCCAGCAGCCCAGCCTTCTCGCGCCGCAAGCGCAGGATCTCAACCAGCAGCTCCCTGTTATCGTACCGCCCGGATGCCGCTCGCGTGTTAAAGGCTTCGTATAACTCACGCCGGATCGCTCGGTCGTCGAGGTAAGTCATCGCCGCCGTATAACTCGGGCCTTGCAGCGTCAGCCGCCATCCTTCCTTGCCCTTGGCTTTCGCGCTTTCTCTCGCGGCCATTCGCGCTGATTCCGGCAGCCCCGCCAACTTACTCTCGTCCGTTAGAATCAGCTCGTAGGAGTTAGTCGCATCCAGAACATTTTCTGAAAACTTCGTCGTCGCCTTGGTTAGCTCGACGTCCATCGCCTCCAGCTTCTTCTTCCCTTCCGGATCGAGGTCGGCGCCCGAACGCCGGAACCCGCTCATAGTCTTTTTCAGGAATCGTTGATGCACCGCCGCCATCCCGGTCACCGAACCGCTCTGCTCTACCGCCTTGATCGCTTCCCAGAGCTTCGCATCCAGCGGGATCGAGGTGTAAAACATGCTCACCGGTTCCTGTATTGCGTTGAAGGCCGCGCGCAGCTCCGGCGTAGTCGCAACCCCCTCCAGATGGCGAACCACGGAAACGGCGAAATCGAGCGGCTCCGTCATCTTGTCCAGCGCCAGCAGAACGTTCTCATACGAGCGAGCCGCATCCGAACCGCCCACGTCCGCCAGCCGCTGCCGCATCTGCTTGAGCAAGAGCTCGATCGCGGGCTCTACGTCCCCCGCCTTGATCGAATCGAATGGAATGGGGAATCGCTCCGTCAGAAGCGGATTCTCTGTGAGTGTTTCCGTCATCGTTTTCTAATTCAAGCGTAAGTGGTACTTACCAGACGCGGCATCCTTTGCCATTGGCTGGATACATCTTATCGCCAACTTTGCATCCGAAAGCCTGGCTAAACTGCGCAATGTTCGACACCACGCCGTTCACCCGGAACTGCGGCGGCGAGTGCGGGTCCGTTTGCGCCAGCAATCGCGCGTCTTCCGGCCGCGAGTTCTGGCACCAGATCTGCGCGTACCCAAGGAAAAACTGCTGCGCCTGCGTGTACCCATCCTGTTTCGCGGTAACGGGAACGCTCTTCTTCGCCAAATCGTCCATCAGCGCGTAATACGCCAGATGAATGCCGCCGTTGTCCGCCGTATTCTCGCCGAGCGTCAGTTTCCCGTTCACATTCACGCCCGGAACGGCCGTGAAGCCCCCATATTCGTCCACAATGCACTTTGAGAGCTTCTCGAATTGGTCCGCGTCGCTCTTCTGCCACCAATCCCGCAGGTTCCCGTCGGCGTCGAATTGACGACCCTCGTCGTCGAACCCGTGCGTCAATTCATGGCCGATCACCACGCCCACGGCGCCATAATTCACAGCGTCGTCGGCGCTGTTCGAATAGAAGGGCGGCTGCAGAATACCCGCCGGAAAATTGATATTGTTCTCGGTCGGATTGTAGTAGGCATTCACTGTCGGCGGCGTCATGCCCCATTCCGTCCGGTCCGCCGGCTTGCCGATCTTGTTCCGCTCCCGCGCGCTTTCAAACTCGTTGGCCCGATACCAATTCCCGAAGTAATCGTTATCCACGATATTGACCGACGAATAATCGCGCCACTTATCCGGATACCCTATCTTGTTCATCACGCCATGCAGCTTAATCATGGCCTGCCGCTTTGTTTCCGGGCTCATCCACTTGAGCGATTCGATGTCTTTGCCCATCTCCTGCTCAATCTCATGCACCATCTCGAGCGTGCGCTGCTTGCCCTGCTCTCCGAATGTCTTCTCCACGAACTTCTGCCCCAGCGCCTCGCCTAATTCATCGTCTGTCGCCGAAACGCAGCGCTTCCATCGCGGCTTGAGCTGTTTCGTTCCGGAGAGCGTGTGGCCGTAGAAATCGAAATTCTCATCCACGAACGCCTTCGGCAGAAGCGCTGCGCTCCCGCTCAGATAATGCCACGCCATATAGGTCTTCAAATCGTCGATGCTGTTCTTTGTCAGCAGCCCGTTCAACGCTTTAAAGAAATCCGGGACGCTCACATTCAGCTTGGAAAACGCCGGCGCCTTCAGGTCCGTGAAAAACTCGTTGAACTTGAAATCCGGATTGGCCTGTTCGAAATCGCTGGTCGGCGTCTCGTGAACCAATAGCTGAGGATTGCGCCGGCTCGTGACATCCAGCGACGCCTTCGCCAGTTCGGTCTCGATCGACATCACGGCCTGGGCTTTTTTCGCTGCTTCGTCCGCCGGCGCGCCTTCGAGTTCGAACATCTTCGCCACGTGCGCGACATATTTGTCGCGAATCTCTTTCGATTTCTCGTCCGTCCTGAAGTAAAAATCCTTCTCGGGCAGCCCGAGCCCGCCCTGATCCAGGTCGGCGATCATCATCTTTGCGTCTTTCGGATCGGGCGACGAGCCGAAACTGAAAAAGACATCGATCTGCTCCGATTGCAACCGCGCGACCTCGTCGGTCAGTTCTTGCAAGTTCCCGACATGATCGATGCGCTCCATCTCGCTCTTCAGCGGCGACGTGCCTCTTTGTTCGATCACCGGCTCGTCCATGCAGGAGCCGTAAAACCCGCCGATCTTTTGGTCGATGGGCGAGCGGTCCTGATGGTGCTCGGAATCCTCCAGAATCCCGCGCAAGACAGCCTGGTTGCGATCAAACAGTTCGTTGAATCTTCCCCAGCGGCTTTGGTCGGGCGGGATCGGATTGTTTTTCATCCAGTTCCCGCAGGCGTACTGGTAGAAATCGTTGCATGGGTTCGCCGACTTATCGATCGCCTCCAGGTCGACCCCGCTATGCTCCTGCCCCGGCCCGGCTTGGCACCACGCCGCGCCCGCCAACATCGCGCTCAAGACCGCATGTAGCCAAACGTTCCATTTACCCATCGCATTCAGTGTAATCGTCCGGTCACAATCTCGCGCCTACCAGACGCGGCAGCCATTTGCTGCAACCATCGGTTGCCCCGCCGAGCATCCGAACGCCTTGGCGAACTCCGGCATATTCTCCACCACCCCGATCACGCGGAATTCACCCGGCGAGTGCGGGTTCGTCCGCAGAGAAGTTCTTAGCGACTCCGGCCGTTGGTTCTGGCACCAGATCTGCGCGTATCCAAGGAAGAACCGCTGTTGCGGCGTGAACCCATCCAGCGTGTTCTTAGCCACCGTGCCGTTTTCCATCGCGCCCAGCAGCGCCATATACGCCAGCCGAATGCCCGCATTGTCCGCGCCGTTTTCGCCAAGCGTTAGGCGGCCGTTGATCTTTTCACCCTCCACCGGGCTGAAGTTCGAGTACTCGTTCGCGATACAATCCACGCGATTCTTGAACTCCGTCGCGTCCTGCGACGTCCACCAGTCGCGCAAATTCCCATCGGCGTCGAACTGCCGCCCCTGGTCGTCGAAGCCGTGCGTCAGCTCGTGCCCGATCACCGCTCCAATTCCGCCGAAGTTCACCGCCATGTCCGCGGTGCTGTTATAAAACGGAGGCTGCAAAATGCCCGCCGGGAAATTGATGTTATTCTCCATCGGGCTGTAATACGCGTTCACTGTCGGAGGGCTCATCCCAAACTCGGAGCGGTCCACCGGTTTGCCGATCTTACTCAAATTTCTGTGCACCTCGAACTCTCGCGCTCGTTCCGTGTCTCCTACCAGGTCTCCGTCCACGATATTTACACTCGAATAATCGCGCCACTTATTCGGATATCCAATCTTGTTGGTTACTCCCTTCAGCTTCGCCAGAGCCTGCTGTTTGGTGGTATCGCTCATCCAGGTAAGCGACTTGATATCGGTCTCCATTTCGTTTTCGATGATGCCGACCAGTTGTTGCGTCTTCTCTTTCGATTGCCCGGCAAAGGCCTTTTCTACATACTTCTGCCCCAGCGCCTCGCCCAAGCTGCGGTCCGTCAGTTGAACGCACCGCTTCCAGCGCGGCTGTAGCTCTTTCGCGCCCGTCAGAACCTGGCCGTAAAACGCAAAATTCAGGTCGACGAACGGCTTGCTCAAAAGTGGAGCGTAAGCCGACACCTCATGCCAGATCAGGTAATTCTTCAAGTCTTCCAAGCCTGTCGATTCGACCGTCCCATTCAGCGCCTTGAAATAATCCGGGACAGAAACGTTCATCGAAGAAAACTCCGGGGTGTGGCGTTCCGCCAGATACTCTTTGAAATTGAAGTTCGGAGTAAGTGCCTCGAACTCCGCAAGCGACATCTTGTGATGCGTCAAGTTCGGGTTCCGTCGCGAGACCCGATCGAGCGAAGCCTTCGCAAGCGCGGTCTCGATGGTCAGAATCGCCTGCGCCTTCGCATCCGCCTCCGTCGGCGAATCGCCGAGCAATTGGAACATCTTCGAGATATGGTCGACATACTTCTTGCGCATCTCCTCGTCCTTGGCTTCCAGGTAATAGCTACGGTCGGGAAGCCCTAGCCCACCTTGATCCGCATCGGCAATCTCAACGGTCGATTTATCCGGATCGGGTTCCGACCCGAAGATAAAGAACGCCATGACGCCCTGGCGATGCAGTCGCGCCACTTCGGCCGCAAGTTCCGGCTTGTCCTTCAAGGCCCGAATCTTTTCAATCTCCGGCAGCAGCGGCTTATCGCCTTCCTGGTCTGCTCGTCCTTCGTCCATGCAAGAGCCATAGAACGCTCCGATCTTCTGGTCAATGGCAGAGCGGTCTTGGTGTTTGGCCGAATCCTCCAATATTTGGTGCAGCACCTCCTGGTTGCGGTCTGCCAGTTCCTGGAAACGGCCCCAGACCGCATACATGCCGGGGATGGGATTCTCCTTCATCCAGTTGCCGCAGGCGAACTTGTAGAAATCCTGGCAAGGATTTACCGTTCGGTCCATGGCGCCCACGTCCACGCCGCTCGAGGGCGTGTCTTGCGCCAGAAGCGCGGCAGAAAACAGCAGCAGGCCGGAGGCGATGCGTACAAGCCCCGAAGCGATGCGCGCAGAAGATGATCCGTGCATACCTTTAATAACTATCAAAGTTGCGATTGCGCTTGCGCTGCCGCATCCACCAGGCCGCTAGCGCGCCTACGGCAAGCACCCCCACAAATAACAGCGTGTAGCGATGCACAAGCTCCATAGCCGCCCTCCAATGCTCGCCGACCAGATATCCGACCAGCAGGAACGTCGCCACCCAAATCGCCGCGCCCGCATAGGCGAAGCGCGCGAAAGTCGAATATTCAAGCTCGGACATGCCCGCCACCAGCGCCGTAAAATGCCGCACGCCGGGTATGAAATAGCCGATCGTCAAAAGCCAGTCGCCGACGCGGTGAAACCATCTGTGGATGCGATCCATGCGCTTCTCTGTCACATGAAAGAATCGCCCATGCCGCATCACGATCGAATGACCCAGCGTTCTCCCAATCGTGTAGCTCAGCGAAATGCCGCATACGCTGCCGCCAAAACCGGCGAGAAACGTAAGCAGCGGATGCAGCCGCCCGGTCGATATTAAATACCCGGAAAAAACCAGCAGAGTCTCGTCCGGAACCGGAAGCCCGACGATTCCCAACACCAGCAATCCGAACAGCCCCGCATACCCGTAATGCGAAAGCCAGCCCAGCAGCGATTCCATGCGCGCGAGCATAGCAGGATTTCATCGCTGCGCCGAAACTCTGAGCCTGCCATTCGCCTTTTTAGACCGCAGCCTCCTGGCAACTGCTGCGATACCATTCCACTATGGCCCAGCCTGCCAGCCTCTTCGAGGTGAAGTGCCCGTGTTGTGGATCGACCCTGCAAATCGATCCCGAAACCGAAGCCGTCATCCAGCACCGTGAGCCCGAAAAAAAACCCGTCATAGAAGATCTTCACGCCGCGGTCCAGCAGTTAAAGGGCGAAGCCGAGCGCCGCAACCAGGTCTTCGAAAAGAGTTTTGCGTCTCATCTGAGCGGCGAGAAAGTGCGCGAAAAGAAATTCGAAGAACTGCTGAAGCAGGCCAAAGAAGATAAGTCGGGCGCTCCTCCCAAGCGGCCCTTCGATCTCGATTAGCCAATCACGGAACGCTCAGCACTCGCGCGTAATCCCCCCGCGCCAATCGCCGCACGAAATCCATATCGCCGTCCAGGAAGTCCAGCGTCGGAAGCGATTGCGCTTCTATCCAGCATATTTGCTCAAACACCCTCGCGCGCGGTTCGCCATCGAAGCTGCGCACCGCGAAAAACAGCAAGTGAACGCGGCTCCCGCTCGGGTAATCGTATTCGTAGCGCGCCAGTTCGCTGCCGATTTGCGCTTCAATTTGCAGCTCCTCGCGAAGCTCTCGCACCAGCCCCTGCTGCGGCGTTTCGCCGTGTTCGACCTTGCCGCCCGGAAACTCCCATTTCAACGGGTGACGGTCGCTCTTCCTGCGCTGTCCAACCAATATCTCGCGATCGCGATGAATGACGCCGGCCGACACCAGCAAGGGCGCGCGATTTTTCATGTCTATATGTCTACGTGTTTGCGGCACGCTTCCACGCATCTTACTGCGCCCGCAGCACGCCCCGAATGGAATTGAGCCCGCTAGGCCGCCGCTGTCGCGCTCGAGATTAACTGTCGCAGCACATAGGGAAGGATACCGCCGTTGCGGTAGTACTCCGCTTCCTGCGGCGTATCGATCCGCGCTTTCACATCGAATTGAACCTTCTTGCCGTCGGCCCGCGTCGCCGTCACATGCACGCAATTCGCCGGAGCCGCCACCGCCTCCTGCACGCCGGTTAAGTCGTAGGTCTCCTCGCCCGTCAAGCACAACGATTCGCGCGTGTTGGCGCCGGTGAATTGCAGGGGAAGAACTCCCATTTGCACCAGGTTCGAACGATGAATGCGCTCGAAGCTCTCTGCCATCACGGCCCGCACTCCAAGCAGCAACGTTCCCTTCGCAGCCCAATCGCGAGAGGAACCGGAGCCATACTCCTTGCCGGCGATCACCAGCAGTCCAACTCCTTCCTCCTTATACTTCATCGCCGCGTCGTAGATGAACATCTTCTCGCCCTCCGGCATGTGGCGGGTCCAACTGCCTTCCGTGCCGGAAGCCATCTGGTTCTTCAAGCGGATGTTTCCAAAAGTCCCGCGCACCATCACTTCATGATTGCCCCGCCGTGCCCCATAGCTATTGAAATCGGCCGGCTTCACCCCGAGCGAGACCAGATACTTGCCCGCCGGGCTATCCACCGCAATCGATCCTGCCGGCGAAATATGGTCCGTGGTTACGGAATCTCCCAAAACCGCCAGCACCCGCAGGCCTGTCATATCTTGCACGAACTTAGTCGGATCTACCAGACTGTCGAAATAAGGCGCCTGCTTGATGTAAGTGGAATCCGCCGTCCATTCGTAAATACTCCCCGTCGGTATCTTCAACGAATTCCAGCTCTGGTCCCCCGCGAAAACCTCCGCATACTCTTTGCGGTAGAACTCGGTCCGCGCCGAGTGCTTGACTACGCTCTCCACTTCTTCGGAGGTGGGCCAGATGTCGCGCAGATAGATCTTCTTGCCCTTTTCGTCCTTGCCCAGCGGCTCCTTCGTTATATCGATGTCCACTCGCCCCGCGATAGCGTATGCAACCACCAGCGGCGGCGAAGCAAGATAGTTCGACCGCACGAGCGAATTCACGCGCCCTTCGAAATTCCTGTTCCCGCTCAGCACGGCCGCCACGTTGAGCTTCCCTTCTGTCACAGCCGCGGCCACGTTCTCGGGCAAAGGCCCGCTATTGCCAATGCAGGTCGTGCAGCCGTAACCTACCAGGTGAAAGTTCAGCTTCTCCAAATACGGCATGAGTCCCGCGTCCGTCAGGTAATCGAAGACCACCTTCGAACCCGGCGCGAGCGACGTCTTCACCCAAGGCTTCGCGGTCAATCCCTTCTCCACGGCCTTCTTCGCCAACACCCCCGCCGCTACCATGACCGAGGGATTGGACGTATTCGTGCAGCTCGTAATCGCCGCGATCACCACCGCCCCGTCGTGCAGCTTCTCTTTATGGCTGTTGACATGCAACTCCGCCGATTTTGGCGACCCACCCAGCGAGGAAAGGAAGTTCGACTTCACCTCCGGCAGTTCGATGCGATCCTGCGGCCGTTTGGGGCCCGCCAAGGAGGGCGCGACTTTCGATAGATCCAAAGACAAAGTGTCTGAGTAAACCGGCTCCGGAGAGTCGGGACTCAAGAACAGCCCCTGCTCTTTGGCATAAGTCTCTACTAAGTTGACCTGCTCTTCGCTGCGGTTTGTCAGCCGCAGATACTCTAAGCTAACTGCATCGATCGGAAAGAACCCGATCGTCGCGCCATACTCGGGCGCCATGTTGCTAATCGTCGCCCGATCGGCCAGCGCCAGCGCGGCCACGCCAGGCCCGTAAAATTCGACGAACTTACCAACCACGCCTTTCTTGCGCAGCATCTGAGTTACGGTCAATACCAGGTCCGTCGCAGTCGCGCCCTCCGGTAATTTACCGCTGAGCTTGAAACCCACCACCTGCGGCAGCAGCATCGATATCGGCTGCCCCAGCATGCAAGCCTCGGCTTCGATTCCTCCCACCCCCCATCCCACTACGCCCACGCCGTTAATCATCGTGGTGTGCGAATCGGTGCCCATCAAGGTATCCGGATACGCCTGCGCCACGCCATCCTTCGTCGCGCTGAACACCACGCTCGCAAGGTATTCAAGGTTCACCTGGTGCACGATGCCGGTGTCCGGCGGCACCACGCGGAAGTTGCCGAAAGCATTCTGTCCCCAGCGCAGGAATGCATACCGCTCGCGGTTTCGCGCAAACTCGAGAATTGCGTTCTCTTGAAAGGCGTTGCTCGAGCCAAATGCGTCCACCTGCACCGAATGATCGATCACAAGGTCCGCCGGAATCAGCGGGTTCGCCAACTCCGGATTAACGCCCAATTTCTTGAGCGCATCGCGCATGGCGGCCAGGTCCACGACGCACGGCACGCCCGTGAAATCCTGCAGCAAGATCCGCGCCGGCCTGAACTGAATCTCCTGCGCGGCCGTCTTCGGGTCCCACTTGGCGACGTATTCGATATCGCTCGCCTTGACGGTTCGCTCATCTTCGAAACGGAGCAGATTCTCCAGCAGAATCTTGGTCGCATACGGCAGCCGCGAGATCTTAAAACCGGCCTTCTCAAGCGCGTCCAAACGAAAGATTTGGTAGCCGGTATCGTTGACGCGCAGCGTTGCGCTTGCGCCGTACGAATTGTTGCTGGGCATTTGATTTCAGTGTAGACGCTACATGTACTCGGGTTGCTCGATCCCCAGCACATCCAGCGTCGAAAGCAACTGCGCGCGCACGTATTGCGTCAGCCACAGCAGCACGCTTCGTTTTTCGGCGTCGGGCTCGGCGATCACCGCATGCTCGTGATAGAAAATGTTGAAAGCCTGGGCAAGTTGAAACGCGTATTTGGCCACATGCGCCGGCTCCCCGGCCGCGATGGCCCGCTCGATTGCGCCGCGGGATTTCGAAGCGAGCAGCAGAAGCTGCCAAAGCGCCTCTGTCTCAAACCATCGCTCCAGCACATCCCGGGTCAGCGCGCTTTCGAACGCCGGCAGGTCTTCGCCGCGCTCCACAAATTTTCTTAAAATATTTGCCGCGCGAACAGCCGCGTACTGCACGTAAGGTCCGGTTTCGCCCTCAAAACTGAGCGCCTCCTGGAAATCGAAAGCAATCACGGAATTCCGCGTGAACTTCAGCATGAAGTAGCGCAGCGCTCCCATTGCGATCTGTTCGGCCACCCGCCGCCGCTCGGCGGGCGCTGCTTCTGCGTGCCGGTGCTCCACTTCGACAAGCGCCGTTTCGATCAGCTTGTCTATCAGATCGTCGGCCTTCACCCCCAATCCTTTGCGTCCAGAAACCTCCACAAAGGCGCGCCGCCTGTCTTCTTCCGGCAATTCGATCCCAAGTTCCACGCAGGTCCGCGGAGTCAACGCCACCATCTCGTAGGAGAAATGAATCGACGCCTCGGCTTGCCTCTCGAAACCGAGCGCGCGCATCCCCGCTACCACCACGTCTTGTAAATACGATTGGCGCGAATCGATCACGTTGTAAACGCTTGAGGCCGCGCCGAACCGCGGCATCTTGTGATCGCCGCCCCGATCTGTCGTGACCCACACCAAGTGCCCATCCGGGTACCTCGACCAAGGCCGGTAATAGAAATCTCTTCCCAGAAGACCGAATTTCCAAAGCTGGTACGCGATGTCCTTGCCAACGTATGTCACCGTGCCGTTCGACCGCACAATCACCTTGCTGTCCTCTTCATCGTGGCCCGAGCTATCGCGGAAGGCGCTCGAAGGCATCACCCAGCAACCACTGTTCTTTCCAGCGCTTTCGAGGTAAATGGCGCCGCGCTCCTTTAACAGCTCGAACGCCGCCGCCCAGAAGTTCAAGTGGAGAATCTCGCTCTCTCGCGGCAGCACATCGTAGACAATCCCCAGCCGATACATCGTGCGCAGATGCGCCCCGACGATCGCCTCTGCCACTACACGACCGATCTCGGCCAGGTTTCCCGCGCCCGCTTCTATGGCGTGTAGGGTTTCGTTCCGCCACTCGATTGCGTTGGGATTTTCTCGATAGTACGAAGACGTCCGGGCATACAAATCCCAGCAGAGATAGTCGAAGCGGATCGAAACATCGTCGATCAGCGCTTCCACCTCTGCCGGGGTCTTCTTCTCCAGAAAATAAAAGCCCACCACTACATCGGCTACTTGCACGCCTGTGTTATCGATATAGTTCTGTACCTCGACCTGCCGGCCCGATCTGCGCAGCATGCGTACGAAAGTATCGCCTAGAATCGCATTTCGGAGGTGGCCGATATGCGCCGCCTTGTTCGGGTTGATGTTCGTATGTTCAACGATCACTTTATCGGCGCTCGTGCCCGGCTGCTCCTCGGCGCCGCGCACCAGAGACGCCGCATACGCCCCCCGGTCCAGCCGTACATTGATGTACCCGTTGCCCGCTATCTCATAGCCTGCGACACCCTCGACCTTCGGCATCCGGCTAACTAGATCTTCGGCAATCGCCTTCGGGGCCCGTTTGAGCTGTCGCGCCAACTGGAACGCAACTGGGATCGCCAATTCCCCAAACGAGCTTTGCTTAGGTTGTTCAAGCGTTACTTTAATAGCCGCCGCGCCCCCGAGCGCCTCCTCTACGGCGCGGATCAAGCCCGCTTCAATTTGACGGAACATTTGCTTTCCAGTATGGATCGTACAATTGGGTTGTGCCGAAAGTCACTTTCTTGCCGGAGGACAAAACAGTCGAGTTTGAGAACGGAAAACTTCCCTACCGTGAACACGGAAAGCCAGGTTCCCTTCTCGACGTCGCGATGAATTTTGACATTCACTTGGAGCATGCCTGCGGCGGAAGCTGCGCCTGCACCACATGCCATGTCATCGTCGTGGAAGGTGAGAACAATCTGTCGCAGGCCGAAGACGACGAACTGGACCGCCTCGATATGGCCGCGGGCCTGACCCTAAGGTCGCGCCTCGGTTGCCAGGCGGTCGTCACGGGCGATGTCAAGGTCGAAATACCCGGCTGGAATCGCAATTACATCAGCGAAGGCGGCAAGTCCACTTTGTAATCAGCGCTCGCGCAGCATTTGCTCGGCGCGATTGGCGATCTGCGGCAGGCGCGCCGCTAGTTTGTCCGTCAGCTCTGCCGAAAGATCCGCTCGAACGCGCACCGTTTGTTGATCCCGGCTCACTTGAACCGCATCGTATACCCGGAGCAAATCCGCCTCGTTGTCCTGCGTCGTCAGGCGCGCCAGGCCGATGCCTCCCCGTAGCGCATCGTTGACCCGTTGCGCGCCTTCGTTCGATATGCAGACGATCTCCGCGTTCAGATGCACCCCTTTATCCACGCCGATCCCGAAGCTCGTAGCATCCACATAGCTGACAATATTCGACAGCGCCGATTGGATATCGGATCGTATCTGCGCTTCCGCGAAGGGAAGCCCGCCGCGGCTCACAGCCCAGATCTGGTCCCCTCTCGGCACTGCGGCCAACCGCGCTGCAAGCTCTTCGGAAACGCCGCCGCCGCCGTTCTTCTCAAGGTCGATCTCGGAACGAACCACGCTTCCGGCCCCCGCTACCGCTACGCGCCGCTTCAGGAAAGCCAGCGACTCGCGGTTGTCGCCGAATAGCGTGTAGCCTCTGTAGCCCATGGGCCGCGCTCCCAACGACCGCATCTTGGTCTCAAGCGCCGTCACATCGAATCCGCCCCGCGCAAACACTACCGCCTCTTTTCCGTTCCAGGCGACCAGCAAATTCGACACATCGCGGCGAGGATCCACTCCGATCCTCTCCGACATCGCATCCAGCAGCGGCGTATTCAGCAGATCCTTGTGCCGCTTATAAACGCCCGAGCTCTTCAGGCCGTCCACATCGATCGACGCTAGAGCCTTGGTCTCTTTCGGAACCAACGAACGAAACGCCGGGTTCACGGAAACGCCGCTCGTTCCCGGCTTCATGCAACTGCTTAGAAGCCAGCCACCCAGAAGAACCCCTGCCAGTAGATATCGCACTTAGAAGTCTCTTCGCCTGAATATATAGATCGCGCCCGACAGCACCGCGATACCAAATAAGGCCGACGTCCAGGCTGGGCTGATCCAATCCGCGTTGCGGTCGTAGAGAATGATATCTTTCATCGCTACCCCGAAATCGTACACTTTCGGAATGATCCAATAGAACCCTAGCCACAGATCTCGTGACCACTGCGAATCGAGCAGCTTTACCACAATCTGTCGCTGCGCCAGTATCGTGCTGATCAGCATCAGCGCAACCGCCACCATCACCGACAGCGCGGCGCTTTCCGAAATCACTCCAACCAGAACCACCGCGCACAACAGAACCGAAAAGATGAACAGGCTGATCGGGATCGCGAGCAGAAACCTCGGCGCCCATATACCGGTCTTGAGCCCGATGATGATCCAGATGCTGCAAATCAGGTAGATATGGTTCAGCCCCACAACCGCCAGATTGCCCGCGAAGCGCCCCATCAATAGCGTCGTCCGCGTAATCGGTTTCGAAAGCAGCAGCGAGATGCGCCCAGCCTCGAGCACGCTCGGGATCAGCCCCGAAGAGGCAAACACCGCGAGAAACGTTCCCCAGATATAGAGAACGATGGAAACCCACGAATAGGAAACATTCACGAACTTCTGAATGTTGTAGATTGGCCGCTCCGTGCTCTCGATGCCCATGAAGGAAACGGCGCCCTGCACCACATCGATTCGCAGCACAAACAGAAAAATTCCAACCAGCAGGCTGGACAAACCGAACAGCCCCCAGAAGAGCCACCGCGCGCGCGCCTCCTGAAATGTATCGGAGATGAGCGCCAGCCAGACCGAATTATGCGATCGGTTCAATGACTCGTTCATGCGGCTCGCTCGCTGCTGGTGGTTTGGATAAACACGTCTTCCAGGCTGGTGTTCGATGCCGTCACGCTTTCAATCAACCCTCCGGCGGCTCTAAGGCGGTCGATCGTCTCGTTGGCCTCTTCGCGCGTGGCGACCTGAAACTCATCCATCTGCGCGCCGGGAAAAATGGAAGCGCCGCTGCGGCGAATCTCCTCCATCGCTTCGGCCGGTACGCCCGTCGCCCCGATCCGATACCCCCGCCCTCCCACCAAAGAGCTGATCTTCCCTTCCAGCGCCAGATGCCCCTTATTCAGAATGGCGACATATTCGCAAAATGATTCCACCTCGCTCAGCAAATGGGAGTTGATGAAGATTGTGACTCCGCTTCCGGTGAGATCGTTCAGTATGCGGCGGATGTCGCGCCGCCCTACAGGGTCTACGCCATCGGTCGGCTCGTCCAGCACCAGCAGCCTCGGCTCATGCATCAGGGCCTGCGCCAGCCCAAGCCGCTGCAACATCCCCTTCGAGTACTTCTTGATCCGCACATCGCCCCAATCCTTCAGGCCCACCAGTTCCAGCAGTTCGGCGGCCCGCCGGCGGCGCTGGCGCTCCTCCATGCCCGATAGCGCCGAGTAAAAGTCCAACATGCCGCTTCCCGTTAAGTAAGTCGGGAACCGATGGTTTTCCGGCAAATAGCCCACCGGCCTCCGGGCTTCTGGCTCCCTCGCATCGCGTCCGAAAATCGTCGCCGCGCCCGAAGTGGGGTTCACGGCCGAAAGCAACATCTTGACAAACGTCGTCTTCCCCGCCCCGTTGGGTCCCAGCAATCCGAATTTAACGCCCACCGGCACGCGCACCGTGAGATTCGCTACCGCCTTCACTTCCCGCCCTCGAAACCGAGACCGGTAGATCTTTTCAAGCCGCGCCGTCTCGACTGCGTATTCGGCTTTCATGTACTTTAAGGATACGAGTCAATGAACAAGTTAGTTCCCGTGTGCCTTCTTCTCGGCTGGTGCGCGGTGGCGCAGCCATCTGTTGCCCGCCCGTCCGGCCAAGCGCCGGATTCTGGGCAAAGGGCGCCGGAACAGCAAGCTACTCCGTCGCAGGCGCCCGCCGCGGCGCCCCCGGCCACTACGCCAGCCAACCCGCCCCCTCTGAAAACCACCGTCACCGTGAACGCTACGCTTTCAAGCGAAGCGCCGGCCTCCATCACGGTTGTCACTCCCACCGATATTGAGGATACGCCCGGCATCGAACTCGACGACCGCCTGCGCCAGGAACCGGGATTCAGCTTGTATCGCCGCACCTCCAGCGTCGTAGCCAACCCCACCACTCAAGGCGTTTCGCTGCGCGGCATCGGCTCTTCGGGCGCCAGCCGCACGCTGCTCCTCTGGGACGGCTTCCCCGTAAACGATCCCTTCGGCGGCTGGGTCTACTGGGATCGCCTCGATCCCAGCTACATCTCCGAAGTCGAAATCGATCGCGGCGCGGCCACCAGCGTCTTCGGCGACCGCGCTATGGGCGGCACGATCTCCATGTTTTCGCCCGTCGAGCAGCACGAACACATCCTTTTCGATTACCTCGGCGGCAGCGAAGACACGCAAGATATTTCGGCCGGCTACTCGAATCTCTGGGGTCCCTGGGGCGTCTCCGTCGAATCCCGCGGCTTCACGACGGACGGCTATTACATCACTCCCGAATACGCGCGCGGCCGCGTCGACCAGCGCGCCAACGTTCATTTCGCAACCGGCGACGTGCGGCTCGATTATCTCGGCAAAGCGGATCGCCTCTCCATCCATTTCGATGTCCTCGCGGAAGAACGCCACAACGGCACCCTGCGCACGCACAACTCCACCGGACTCGGCGAGCTCGGCGCCACCTACACCCATTCCTGGACGCGCGACCAGGTTTCTGGAATCGTTTATCACACCGAAGAGCAATTCCATAGCACTTATTCGAGCGTCTCTCTCAATCGCAACATCGAAACACTTACTTCCAATCAGAGCGTGCCTGTTCAGGATACGGGCGGCGCCGCTTACTGGCAGCATCATGAAAAACACTGGAACGTCATTGCCGGCGGCGACGCCGATCACACCCACGGCGTCAGTTACGATTACTCCTACAACACCCACATCCTGACGCCGAGCGGCGGCACGTTGTTCGAGCACGGCCTCTTCGCCCAAGGCGATCTCGATTTCGGCCCCGTAAAATTCTTCGCCGGTATCCGCCACGAATTCACCGGCCAGCACGGCGAGACTTACGTGAGTCCCAACGGCGGCGTCGCGATAGGCGCAAAGGATTTTCGCTTTCGCGCGTCTGGCTACCGCGCCTTTCGCGCCCCCACCCTCAACGAGTTGTACCGCCCCTTTCGCGTCGGCAATGCCCAGACCCTAGCAAACTCCGCCCTCCTCCCGGAGGGATTGACCGGAGTCGAAACCGGCGTCGATTGGTCGCGCGAAACCACTCAGATCTCCTTCAGTCTCTTTCGCAACGAACTCAATAATCTGATCGACAACGCGACGCTCAGCACCTCGCCGACTCTGATCCTTCGCAAGCGTGAAAATTTCCCCAGCGCTCTTTCCCGCGGCCTCGAAGCAAACGCGGTGCGCCGATGGACCCACTGGACCGCCCAGGCCGGCTACATGTTTGCCGACGCCCGCCTCGCCACCGGCCAGCGCATCCCCGAAATTCCGAAACAGCAAGGCACTGCGCTGCTCACCTATAACTGGCGATCCACGCTTATCTCCGGCGGCGTCCGCGCATTCGGTCTGGAGTTCGACGACGACTTGAATCAATACAAGCTGCCCGGCTATGCCGCGCTTGGCATGACCGCTCAGCAGCGCCTCACCAAGCGGCTGTCCGCGCTCGCCAGCGTCGAAAATCTCCTGGATCGTACCTACCTGGTGGCGCTCACGCCCTCGCCCAATATCGGCGAGCCGCGCCTTTGGCTCGTCGGTCTGCGCTGGAGCGGAGCTCTAAAGTGATCGCGGCGCCTTTGTAACCGTAGTGTTGCAATCGGATGAGAACATGGGCGAATGACAGTTCGCGCCGCCGCGCTGCTCGGCTTCCTGTCCGCGCTCGGCTGCATGGCGCAACAGCAATCACCGCCCGAAACACCGCCGCCGCAAGGGGGCGAAATTCCCCGTCAGCAGGAAAACACGGCGCCCGAACAACCGGAAGCCGAGCAGCGCTGGAACCTCTTCTGGCAGGCAACCGAGATCGGCCAGTATCACGGCAAATTCCACTCGCCCTACGAGGGCGCCGACAGTCTCCAGGACACCACCGAATGGGGCGACTCGCTCACCAGCACGATCTTTTTCGGACTGCGGCTCGACGCTAACACGCAGCTCTATTTCAACCCGGAACTTTCGGGCGGCCGCGGCTTCAGCGACGTCGACGGCATCGCCAACGCGCCGAACGGCGAACTGCCTCGCGTGGGCTCCGTTACTCCCAAGCCTTACCTCGCCCGGCTCTTTCTGCAGCATGATTTCGGTTGGGGCGCCGAACGCGAATCGTTTGAGAGTGAGGAAAATCAGTTGGCCGGCACGCGCCCGGTCGACCGCTACACCGTCGCGATCGGCAGGTTCACATTGACCGATTTCTTCGATAACAACCGCTACACCCACGATCCGCGCACCCAGTTCATGGGCTGGGGCATCATGTACAACGGCGCTTGGGACTACCCCGCCGATACGCGCGGCTACACCTGGGCGCTCTTCCAGGAGTTGCACACCAAGCATTGGTCGTTCCGCTATGCCGCCGCCATGGAACCCAAGGTCGCAAACGGTCAACAGTTCGACCGCCGCGTCCTGCGCGACCGAGGCGACAACTTTGAACAGGAACGCCGATATTCCATCAGAAAGCATCCCGGCGCGATTCGCGCTCTCCAGTTCCTGCTGCACACCGATTCGGGAAGCTACCAGGAGGCTCTCAAACTCGCCGCCGAAACCGGAACCACTCCCAGCGTGATCGACACTCGCGCAGTAGGCCGCCTCAAGTATGGATTCGGGTTGAACCTCGAACAGGAGATCACGTCCGGCATCGGCGTCTTTTCGCGCCTCGGCTGGAACGACGGCAAGACAGAGTCCTTCGCCTTCACCGCCATCGATAGGCTCGCCACCGCTGGTGTTTCGGTTACCGGCGCAAAATGGCGCCGCCGTTTCGATGTCGCGGCCACCGAACTGACGGTCAGCGGTCTTTCCAGAGTGCATGCCGAATACCTGGCCGCCGGCGGCCTGGACTTCTTGATCGGTGACGGCCGCCTGAACTACGGGCCCGAATATGTTTGGGAGAGCTACTACAGCGTGCGCGTCGCCCCTGGGTTCTTCACAACCATCGATCTCCAGCACGTGGAAAATCCTGCCTACAACCAGGATCGCGGCCCAGTCTGGATTCCAAGCCTTCGCCTGCACCTGGAATTCGGCAGATAAATCGCCGCTCCAAACGCGTTCCCGCCCATCCAAATTCCCAAGCGCTACTCAAGGGCATCGGCGCTCCGCGGGCCAAAGTCGATGACTAAGTCCCGGTAAAGCGGACCAGCTTGCTTCCCGGAATCCCCCGATATACGACAAAGCGGCGCTCCCATTGAGGTATGCGGCGTGCTTTCTGCCAGTCGCGTAGCGTGCGCCTCATCTCTGTCGATTTCTCGAACAACACGGTCGTGGGCGGCTGGAATGCGACGTGTCCTGTCTTCCCACTTCGTCTTGCAATTAAGGGAACCATCGGAACTCGATTGCACAGGTAACCTGCGGCTGCTTCACTAACTGGTCCCACTCGTCTGGCGTAAATAGAGATCGCATGTCTCAGCCAGCCTGCGAGTAGATCGTTATCCGGATTAATCAAGCTCGCGAATCCTTTGCGCCATTCGGCATCGTCGTTTGTGTTATGGCGGAATCGATACCATGTCAATCCCAAGTTACGGCGGGCTCGGCTATGGCAAAGATCCGCATGTCCAGCGACGTATAACGCCATGGCCTTCTGCCGCGCCGCCCGTGTCGCGCTGAAATACCTCAGGTAGCGCCATAACGTCCGCGCAATGTCACCGCGGAACCGCCGTAACCGTCTGCGCCGATAACAGCTTTTCAAAAGCGGACCGATATCTGCTAATTACATTGGAAATTTCTCTGCTAACGGCAGATTAGATCTATTTCTAGTTCACTATCGCTTAAACTGCTGATAGAATACTCAGGCTATGAGCGCTTCCGTCAATCCTCTCGCCGACTGCTTGCCATCCGATCAGCCGGACGACTACACAGTAATCAGTAAGTCCCAGGCCGCGCTGGATTGGCTCGAGACGCAGCGCGATCAATCCTTGGCCAACTACCAGGATGCTCGATTGCAGTTGGTATCGTGTTTCGAAAGAAAAGCTGTCAGCGTAACAGTAAGAGGGAAAAATCCGGATTATCGCGGCGAATCTTCCGATTCCGAGGAGCGTCTCAAAAGTAAATATCGGCCGTCTTGCGAGGACAGCAAGGAAAATTTGAACACTGTTCATGAGATCTGCCAAGCGGTGTACGACGTACTTCGGCTCGATGAAAACCGGGATGTGCATGGATTTCTGATCGTGTCGGGAACCACGAATTCTTTGAAGACGCAGCTTGCCCTCGGGTTGATTCATTTCTACCTGGAAGCGCGAATGCGTGAATGGCTGGCAAGTGGAAAGAAATTGAGAAAACCACATCTTGTGACGTGCGAAGACCATATAGAGAAGTATTTTTTTAAACTCGATGACCTCAAACTCCTTGCGAACGCGCATCCCGTCGACCCGAAGAACTGCCCCTCACAGATCCAATGGCTCACCAGCCCGGATCGTCCGGACTACACGCCTCGCCACAAGACAAAGGATTTAAAGGACGAGGCGCTGGCGACGGCGGTCGACAGCGCGCTCCGTATGACTCCGGCCGTGTTCTATGCCGGCGAGATTCGCAATCCCAAAGACTGGAAGAGTCTGTACCGTTTAGCGCAGTCGCACTTAGTGGTTTTGACGACCCACGCCTCGGGCCTGGTGAACACGTTCGAAATTCTCCGGGACAGGTTAAAGGCCAAATCTCCCGCGCAACACAGCGAGCTGGCGGAGTCGGTATTCGCCGTCGTGCATACGCGGACCGGGCCGCCGCTAGAGGCGCTGCCAATGGGGAACGGCGCAGGCGCTTCCAAGCAGCCAATCAAGTCGATCATTCCCACCTGCTGGCTGAACACACCCATGAGCGTTTCGAGTTTTACCTCCGACGGTCTGGCTTCGCTGGTTGGCAAGTATTCGGATCTCACCTGGCGCTACCGCACGCCGAAACGCCATCCGGTCCAACTGCCGTATGCTGTGGGACGCCGTACGTTCGCCGAACTCCTGTTGGGACTCGCGAAGGGAGAGTTAGAATTCCAGGGACGCGGCGCCCCGCCCCAACCTCGGAGCATAAAGGTTGCTCTTTCGTCCGAATCCGAGAAGCGGTTCGTTCGCGAAACAACTGCATGGGATTTACGCGGGGAATAAAGAGATGAATGGGATCCCTTCCAAACCTTCTATTTGTTTCGGCGTTCCGTCCCTCGACGACTTATTCGGGACTTTCAGCCTCTCCCACCGCGCCTATGGAGTTCCGGTAGAGGGAGACGAACAAACCAATCTCACACTCGTTGGACCGGATGGCTCAGGGAAGTCGCTGCTCGCCTTTCACCTCGCCTCTCGCTATGCGGCCGACTCGTTTTCCCGCGCCAAGGACGCACTTTCCCGCGCCAAGAAGGATACGAAGGCCAGCCCAGCGCTTTTTCTCCCGATCGTTCTTTACATTTCGACGGACCTCACTCTTGCAAAAGCCAGAAAGACGTGGAAGGCGTTCCGGCTCGATCGTCCGAACCTGCGAGAAATTCCGTTCCATCACGGAACCGTGAAGAGCGAGTCCGATCTGCAGGTGAACGCCGAAGATGTAAATCTTCCTGTTCCACTCATTTCGTTGGACCCGACTCACCAGGAGCCGCCGCCCAGTGAAGATCCGCCCCCGAGTAGCAAGACGGCGGCGAACAAGCAATCTCAAACCGATAAAGAGGCCGAAAACGGCGAGGCGAACGGCGAGAAATCGCAGAGTCTGGCCGAATATATCATCGAATGCGGCGAACCAAGAACGGATATTTCGGTGGGTTTCATAGACCTGATCCGGCATCCGGTGGGCGATCTGTGGTCGTTCGCGACGCGGCTCTTGGCGTCCTTGCCGGCGAAAAATCCTGAACAGCATCTGGTGATTGTCGACAATGTCGACGGCTTTGAGGTGCTCATGGGTGAAGTGAACGCGTACGGCGACCGTTCCTCGCCGCGGGCGCGGATCATGCAAGTAGTAAGGGCGGCCGCCGGCAGGGCGCACCTGGCGTTCGTCTCCGAAGAGGGCGGATCGGGCGCGACGCCGTTGCGCGATATTTCCGACGTGGTTGTGCGGCTTCGTATCCAGGAAGAGTCCGGCTACCGCTACCGTTCCATTGAAATCGAAAAGGCGCGGGCGCAGGCCATACACCGGGGCGATCACTATTTCATGATCCGAACCGGCAGCGGCTCGACCACCGGTACGCAGGAAAACCCGGATGAGCCGCGAACGGCGAACGCGTACCTCCAGGTCATCACCTCCATCAACACTCTGAGCCGCCGCAGCATGAATGAACCCGCGGTTCTCATACCGGGACCGGCTATCAACCGCACGAAACGGGCAGGATTCGGGCTGGAGGCTTTGGACGAACTCTGCGGCGCCGGTCTGGAAACCGACAGTGGACCGTTGAAGAATGACACGGAGGGGCTTCAGTACGGAAGTCTCACGGCGATTCTGGGCGATTCGAACACCCATAAGACCCCGCTGGCGGAAAGATTTCTATTACGGGGCTTTGAGTTGTTCGCGCAAAATCTGAACACCCTGTACAAGGATTCGCGCGTACGGCCGGGGCCGGAAAGCGAGCTGCAAAAACTTGTAGACGCGATTGCGCCCCCAAAACCTTCCGCGGAACCTCAGCCGGACGAGTCCGCGCCGGAATCCAAAGAAAAATTTCAAAAGCAGTTGCAATCGGCCTTCGATGCTTCCGACAGACAAATTGGTTTTCTCAGCCTCTTGTTGCTGTCGGGCAAGACCGGGTCGGAACCAAATTGGGGGCCCGGCGAGATCGAACGCGAGATCGAAAAATCGCTTAGCGAACAGAAATTAACCAGCTCCTTGGCCTTCATTACTGGGCGATGGGCAGCGCGCATCCTGAAGAATCGTCTCAAAGACCAGCTAGATCTCGTGGATCGACAGTTAGAAAGGGACTTGGTGCGCGCCTGTTTGCCCGACCCTATTTTCGACGGCGAATTCGCTGACCTGCTGACCTCGGGGCAGGGGGTCACGTGCCAACAATATGTCGCTGCGGCGATTCGGATTTGGCTGACGGATTTCAAGGCCGGACATTATGAGCACCATTCGCCCGCGGTGGCCGTTCAGTACGAGATTCGACATGAATATATGATGACGAAGGCCGAAAGGGCCGCGCTTGTGAGGAAAGTGATCGGCGCCCGGCCTAAGCCGCGCGGTGCGGCTGCGGCCGCCCCGGCCACAATCGACACAAGCTCTTCGCCTATCAACACGCTGGACGATGAACTGCAGGAGCAAGCGCGGAACAACGAAAAACTCTGGAAGAGCGACAGTGCGCTCAAGTTCCTTCAAATACGGTTTCCCGGAAGCTGTGATTATCTTACAGCGGAGCAGCGCAGGACCTTAACCGGCGCCTTCAATGCGGAGTTCTTGCTCGATGGCGAAACCTTAACTCGGCTGTTTGTTGGAGCGGCGATTCGCAATGTCGATTCATATGGCCCGAACCAAGGAGAGTTGAAGGAATGGCTGCGTAGGCTCGATCTGTGGAGCGAGGATACGCCAAGCTCGATCCAGTCGTTCGGGGGAAAACTGATCAACTTCGCCAGCGCCGCGACCCGGCCCGATCGGGCCGCTATTTACGAACTCGTGAAGTACCTGAACCCTCCGAAGACTCAACACGCTGACTGGAGATCTGTTCTACGGCAATCGGTTCCGCATTTACCCGATTATCAAAAACTGCAAGCGGACTGGCCCGAGGAATTCGCGAGTTGGCTGTTTGAGTTCAGTCCAAATACGCATCCTTATGCTTTCAACAATGGAAAGCAATCGCTCAAAATCGAGTTGCAAGCATTGGCGGGAAAGCACGAAGAGAGAGACTCGCTCAGTCGGCCGACGTTCTGTTCGGCCATGGTGGCGGCGGTTCTTCAGATGGTGCGGCTCGGCAAGTTATCGTTCAAGGGACACCTGGATGACGAGCTACGGGCGCGGCGTCTGGCGACAGAAAACCTTCAACATTTGCATGCTTGGGTGGAAACTTACCTTCCGTGGGAAAACAAGGATCAAGAATCGGAATGCGGGCGTGCATTTAGAAACTTCTGTTCATTTACCAAGGGTCGCGAATTAAAAGCTGACCATGTCATCGAATTCGTAAAAGCTATCTGTAAGCGGCGCCGGCTCGATATCGACCTGAGCAAGGATGACCTCCTGTCCGCCAAGCGTCTGCAAGTCTGCCGGCTCCTGCTGGAGGCTGCGGCGCGCCGCGGGCTTTGCGACGGACCCGCGATTCTGATCAGCACGAACGACACGCGCTGGCAGTTATTCAAGGAAAAGTATGTGCGCTGGCTGGAGCGATTTCTCGTTCGGGAGAAATATAGCGAAAGGAACGCTGCGGAATTCAAGCTGCTGGCCGAGGACCACCTGCGCGAATGGCTGATCATACGCCGTCTGGAGGTCCATTATTTGGGCACCCCGACGCTTGCTGCCATCATCCGCCGCTGCGAGATCACTGCTCAAGGGCTTATATTCGCCACGCCTCCCACCTCCGACCAGAACTTCGAAAAAAGATACGCTTGGATGGCGGACATCAACCTGCGCCGGACGCGCTCATGGTGCATTCGACTGGCCATCGACGGATTAACATCGCTTCGAAATACCCATCGAAATGTAGAGGAGGATCGGCTCTTCCTCCCTTCCCTCCGCTTCTCGATTGGGTGGGAAAACCTGACCGGCATAGTCGTCGTTTCCCAGTCAGGCCGGCCGGACAGCACCGGCGCGGACCGCTTCGAACGGGAAGCGATCGATCTTTTTCTGAATCAGATCCGTACCTGGCGCGTTCGTTTCTATGGTGAACTCAGGGTGGCCGTTACAACGCTTCCGCCCTCGCCCGAGCAAAGCAGCGCGCGCATTCGGGAGATTTCCACCGGCGCCGACGGCGAACTTCAGATCAACCCGCATTTCGAGCAGTACAAAGGGCTTGAAACGGACCAGCCGGAGCGAGTCGGCTTAGAGGTCCGCTTGATAGGCGACAGCCCCGTCTGGCAGGCCTATCGAAGTGAGCTCAACGAGGTGTTGGCGGATGTGTTCGAGCCCGCCGAACAGGCCAAACAGTCGAAGCAGATCGTGCTGGCCGAAAAAACGCAAGGCTGGACGGAGAAACTTCGCGATTTCGCCAGGCTGCACCGTGGAACCCATCTCGACCACACGTTGATTCTGCAAGTGGATGAGTTCTGGGGTTTCCAGCGCTCGGAGGCTCTTCGGAACGAGTACCGCTTTTTCAACGCAACCTGCAGCAGCGAGCAGCGAGGCTATGGAAATGACCCGCTCCAGATGTTTCAAGCGACTTTGGCCGATCCAGAGCCCGTCTCGGCCTCGCGCAGGCATCAGAATTTCCTTTGGAACGGCTTCTACCGGACCGATGAAGACGAACCATGGACTCCGGCGGAGCGGCAGCACGTCGACCGCGTTCCCTTCTTGTGGGACTTCGGGTTCTTGCTTTGCAATCGCGAGGCCTGGGAGGCCGCCAAGCAGGAGTCCTTGCGGGTCCTGAAGACCAAGCACTCTCCAGTGGATCGGGACGAGCCATTTACCGTCAATGACGTATGGAGCAGCTTTGAAAAGATTCCGGCCGTGAAAACGAGCGACCCCAAATTAGCCGGCAAGGACTTGGCGCAGGCCCGCTCCTGGCGGCTCTTTATGGAAGCAGCGGCTCTAACCGCGTCTCATCACGCCTTGAGCACCGCCGGGCCGAGTCCCGCATTCGACCTCGCCGTTCGAAACGGAGAATCTCTTTCTTGCCTCATTCTCGAGATTTGGGCTTCAGAGGTATACAGAAAATTCGAGCGGCGCTCTGAGGATCTGGAGGAGCCTTATTTTGCCCGCTTCACGAAACGTTCCTGGGCGCCCGCGCTGACGCGCGGCTTGATTGGTCTGATAGCGGAGCCCGAGTCCAAGGGCGACTTGAAGCGAATCTATGGTAGAGCCATGGCGGCCGGACGTCTTCCCGAGTTGGCTCGCCACTCGCTCGAATTCTTCAAGGCGCTGCTGCTGATAAGTGAAGCCCTCGACATCGCTTCTTTTGTCGACGTAAAGCATTCTTTGAAGTTGGAGTCCCGCGCGGTCCACGTTGAGGCCGTCGCCGCGCGCCATTGGTATGGCACGGCTTGCGAGTTTTTCGAGACCTCGGCGAGTGCGGATCGTTTTATCCCGATGCGCCTGCCAGGGCATTTCAGCGTGCGAGGCGATTGGTTCCTCGCCGTTGCCAAGGGAAGCCGTTCCAGCTTATTAGCGGATCGTGCGCTGGACCTGCTCTCCAGCCGGCGCGGGAATTTCGATCGGCTGCGCCTGGGCCTGGGATTGCCGGTGCGAGATGTCGCCCCGATAACCGATGCCAACCCGCAGACTCGCCTCACTGCGAATCTCCAAAATGGGCACAGAGACTGGGTGCTTTACAAAGATTTGCTCGCGCTCGGCGCCAATGAGGACCAAACCGACAATTTCCATTGGCTATGGCGGTCAAGCCTCGGCGACTATGACGCCCAGGACCGCGCCTTTCAGCAAGGCCTCCTGCTGCTCTTAAATTGGTGGAAGAACTTGAGAGTTGACCGTGTGCCCGATTGGAAAGGCGGGTTCGCGCTCTACGACGCAATTGATCGCTATCAGGTCGCAAGCGATCCCGGCGAGAGACGAGACATATTCGACAAACACTTCGCGGTGAACAGCCTCTGGCAATTTCCCGAAGTCTGCGATGAGCTCGTGCGAACCTTGAAACGGGCGACCCCGCGTCGATGAGCGACCATACGTTTTCGATGTCGCTTGGCGCCGGCCCGGCTTCCCGCCCGCACTGACACTCCCGTGGCTTCCTTCAGCTCCGCAAGCGATCTGGCGAGCGCGCTCAAACGTGCGGCGGCCCCGCGCCACGCCTTCAAGGTGAGACCGCGAGGCGCGCTTGTCTCCATGGGTGGCGGCCGTGGACCGCGAAGGAGCCGGAAGGGGCTACGATCAAGGTGAGATGACGCTGAAGCTCAAACGCACGCCGGGGCTGTACCTGGTGGGTTTCATGGCAGCCGGGAAAACCACCGTGGGGCGATCCCTCGCCGACGAACTGGGGTGGTGTTTTGTCGACGTCGATGAGGAAATAGAGACAGGCCAAAGAACCAGCATTGCGGAAATTTTCCGGGAGCGCGGCGAGAACTACTTCCGCGACCTGGAAACCGAGACGATCCGGCGGCGCGTCTCCCTCATTGAGGCGGGCGATCCCTGCGTGATGGCGCTCGGCGGCGGAGCGTTCGTGCAGCCCAGGAACTGGGAGCTGATCCAGAATAACGGCGTAACCGTGTGGCTCGATTGCGAGCTCGAAACCGTGCGCAAACGCCTCGGCGACGACACAACACGCCCGCTCGCCGACGACCGTGGCAGTGCGCTGACGCAGTTGTTCGTAGATCGCCGGCCGCTGTATGCGCGGGCGGACTTTCGAATTGAAGTGGACACGGCGGAAGTTTGCGATATCGTGCGGAAGATTCTGCGGCTGCCCATTTTCTAGGCCGTGAGAAGCGCGGAGATAAAGCTTCGGCGAGATGCGCTTGCGATATTTCGTGCGGCGCTCCATGCGGCGGAGGCTGGCAACGCGGTACGGAGGCATCTGTCGATTTCGCGCGGCCGCTTAAAGGTGAACCGCGTATCGCTGCCGCTGAAGGCTTTCGACCGGGTGTTCCTGGTTGCAGTTGGAAAAGCCGCGGTGGAAATGGGGGCGGCGGTTCACTCCATCCTCGGGATGCGTCTGTCGGGCGGGATCGCGGTCACCAAACACGCTCCGCGAAAACCTACGCTGCCCGCGATTCAAGTCATCGAAGCCGAGCACCCGATTCCGGGGCGGGCGGGGTTCCAGGCCGCTTCCAAGATACTGGAGCTGCTCGCCGAATTGAACGCCCGCGACCTGTTGATCGTCGCGGTCTCCGGCGGCGCATCGGCGCTGCTCCCCGCCCCGGCTGAACCCGTCACGTTAGAAGCCAAGCAGGGCGCCACGGATCTTCTGTTACGGGCCGGCGCCGATATCGGCGAGTTGAACGCGATTCGGAAACATTTGTCCCTCTTGAAAGGCGGCCGGCTGGCGGCGCGGGCCTATCCGGCAACAGTAGTCGGGCTGATTCTTTCCGATGTGATCGGCGATCGGTTGGACACTATCGGCAGCGGGCTGACGGCGCCCGACGATTCGACGTTTCAGGATGCGTTGCGAGTGATCGGGAAGTTCGCTTTGCAGCGCCAGCTACCCACGGTTGTACGCCGCCGCTTGGAAAGTGGCGCGCGCGGCGAGATCGCGGAGACTCCGAAAAGCGGCGACCCGATCTTCGAGAACGTGCACAACATCGTGGTGGGCAGTAATCGGCTCGCGCTCGAAGCAGCGGCTCGGCAAGCAAGATCGCTGGGATATCGGCCCTTGATTCTTTCAACCAGCATGCAAGGCGAGGCCCGCGAAGCGGCGCGGGTACACGCGGAAATCTTGAACGAAGTTGTGAGATCGGGAAATCCGGCTCGGGGGCCGGTATGCATCCTTTCGGGCGGAGAGACAACCGTAACGGTTCGCGGGGATGGAACCGGCGGCCGCAATCAGGAATTCGCGCTCGCCGCCGCGCTAGGGATTGATGGGCTTCGGAATGCGCTGGTGCTGAGCGCGGGAACCGATGGGACCGACGGCCCCACGGATGCGGCCGGGGCCATCGCGACGGGCAGCACGATCGAGCGCGCGCTGCGGTTGGGACTGGATGCGCGCGATTACTTGCGGGAAAACGACTCGCATCCTTTTTTCAATGCACTGGGCGATCTCATCCGAACAGGGCCAACCGGGACCAATGTGATGGACGTTCACATGCTGCTCGCCGCGCGTTCATAGAAGGTGAGGGAATTATCGCCCTGCTTGAGCGCGCGGGCTTTTTTAAGCTCGCCGTAGTGTTCTTCGAGCGTGAGGCGCGACGAATGCTGCGCGATCGCGAGCGTACAGGACGTAAGGGCAAGCGCCGGGAGCGAAACGGCGTACTCGCCCGTCTGATCGTAGGGCGGATCGATGAAGCCGATTTCGGGCGCGTGTTGGGGGATCAGCACGGCGGCGCTTCCCCGTAGCACCGTGGCTTCGCCGGCAATGGAGAGCGAGCGCAGGTTCTCGCGAAGAACGGCGAGCGCCGCGGCGTTGCGCTCGATGAAGATGACGTGCTTCGCGCCTCGGCTGAGAGCTTCGATGCCAACCGCGCCACTGCCGGCATATGCGTCCAAAAAAACGGCGTCGGGAAGGCGCGGCGCGAGAATCGAAAACAGCGATTCGCGCAGTCTGTCTGGCGTGGGCCGCACCAATAGTCCCGGCGCGCTCTTCAGCAGGCGGCGCCGAAAACGACCGGCAATCACTCTCACTGCGCTACTACTCCCGTCTCGGCCGGCTCCATTTTCAAGCGACCTGGCCGAGACCGTACTTGCGCTGCCAATGCTCCTGGATATACCGCACGGCGGCTCGCAGCTCCTGCTGATCGTTGCGCTCGATGAATGCGGCGGCTTCGCGCGTGGCGAGTTCCAACACATCCGTATCGCGGATCAGATCCGCCAGGCGCAGCCCCGGAATCCCGGATTGGCGAGTGCCGAAGAATTCGCCGGGGCCCCGAAGCTTCATATCCATTTCGGCGATGTGGAAACCATCGTTGGATTCGACAAGAGTGCGAATGCGCTCGCGCGAGATGTCGTTCAGCTTGCCCGTGACGAGCACGCAGTAGCTCTGGTAAGCGCCCCGGCCGACGCGCCCGCGCAATTGATGGAGCTGGGCAAGACCGAAGCGTTCCGCTTGTTCCACCAGCATGATAGAGGCGTTCGGCACATCCACGCCCACTTCGATCACCGTGGTCGAGACCAGGACCTGAATGTCGCCCGATTGAAAGCTGCGCATCGCGGTCTCCTTCGCGTCGGCGCTCATGCGTCCGTGCAGAAGTCCCACGCGGAGATTGGGGAAAATTTCCTTCGATAAGTGCTGGAACATCTTTTCGGCCGCCTTCAGAGCGGACAGTTCACTCTCTTCCACAATGGGATAGACAACGTAAGCCTGGCGTCCGCTCTTGATCTCCTGCGCAACAAAACTGTAGACGGATTCGACGCGGGATTCAGGCACGTGCCTGGTGAGCACAGGCTTTCGGCCGGGAGGCAGCTCATCGATGGTCGACACGTCCAGGTCGCCATAAATCGTAAGCGCCAGCGTGCGCGGAATGGGCGTCGCCGTCATGACCAGCACGTCGGGTTGCGTGCCTTTCTGAGACAGCTTCAGGCGCTGCTCGACTCCGAAGCGGTGCTGTTCGTCGACGATGGCAAGGCCCAGGCGGGCGAACTCGACGTCTTCCTGAATCAAGGCGTGAGTGCCGATAATGACGTGCACGAGATGGCCCGCGATTAATTTCTTGATCTGTTCCTTTTCGCGCGCGGTGGACGAGCCGGTGAGCATAACCACCACATATCCGAGTGGAGCAAGCAGGCGCTTGAAATAGGAAAAATGCTGGGCCGCCAGGATCTCGGTGGGCGCGAGCACGGCCACCTGAAACTTGTTTTCGATGGCGATGACGGCGGCTTCGGCCGCCACGATCGTCTTGCCGCTGCCGACGTCGCCCTGCAGCAGCCGGTTCATGGGGCGCGGGCGCTTCATGTCGTCGACGATCTCCTGCACAACGCGGCGCTGCGCGGCGGTCGGTTTGAAGGGCAGCATCTTTCTGATCTGCTCGCGCGCGCGGTCGGTGACTGCAAAAGAATAACCGGTGAGCTGGTGCGCCTTGTTCTTCTTGAGAACGAGGCCGCATTGAAGCCAGAAGAATTCGTCGAAGATCAGGCGCGTTTGAGCAGGCGAACGGAACGCGTTGAGCAGTTCGATCGCGGCATCGGGCGGGGGCGCATGAATGTCTCGAATGGCGTTGGCTAGATCGGGCAGCCCTACGCGGGACCGGACGCTTGCGGGCAGCGCGTCTTCGGGCGTCGGCGCCTCTTTCAAAACCCTGTCGAAAAGTTTGCGGAAGATGCGGGTCGAAATTTTTCCGGCGGCTTCGTAAACGGCGACGATGCGCCCGGAATGCAACGTCTCTTCGTCCTCGTCCTCGCCCGAGAGAACTTCAAGCTCGGGTTGAACCATCAGGCGCTGCCGGGTGGAATCGAGTTCCACTTTCCCGAACACGGCGACGCGCGTATCGGGAAGCAGAGTGTCGGCGTATCGTTCGCCATGGAACCATCGCGCCTTCAGCGAAGCTCCGCTGCCGTCGTGAAGAACCGCTTCAAACAGCCCCACGGAGCGGCGGCGGATCCCGGAAAGCTTGGCGGAAACGACGCGCGCGAGCACGGCCCCCTTTTCGCCCGGAGAAAGCTGCGAGATGGGCTTGACGTTGCGGCGATCTTCATAGCGGAATGGAGTGTAATACAGCAGGTCGGCAACGGTCGAAAGGCCCTTTGCCGCGAGCATTTCGGCGCGCGCCGGGCCGATCCCTTTCACGAATTGAAGCGGCGTGGAGAGGTCCAACGTTTTTAGAGTAGCGTTTGCGTCCGCAACCAAAGAAGATGGACGCTAAAGGAAAATTAACACCATCGTGGTCAACCGGGAAGAACTTGAATCCGTCAGTCACATTGAGCGGGCGCATGCTAGCCGCGCCCGCCACTCGGAGGGGAGCGCCCGGGAACGCGGCGGCTGAAGACCAGGCCATCGCTCCCGGGTCGATTTTTTCGCGCCGCCAGAGTCGCGCGAAGCCGTATAATTCGGTCACATGCTCGTCGAGTTGATGGTCGAGAATTATGCGGTGGTCGAGCAGGCCCGCATTCGGTTCCAGGAGGGACTGAACGTACTCACCGGAGAGACTGGAAGCGGAAAATCGATCGTGGTCGATTCCCTCAGCCTGCTGCTGGGTGCTCGGGCCTCGGCGGAGATGATTCGAAGCGGCGAGGCGAAGGCGCGCGTCTCCGGTATCTTTTCGGTTGAGACCACCCCGGACATCGAAGAGGCATTGAGGAGCGCGGGCATCGAGCGCGACGAAGAAGAGTTGATTGTAGAGCGCGAGATTGCCGCGAACGGAAAGTCGCGGGCCTTCGTCGCCAATCGGCCCGTGACGACTGCCTTCCTGAGGCAGCTTGCGCCGGCGCTGGGCGATATTCACGGCCAGAACGAGCAGCAACAGTTGTTCGAAGCGCAGGCGCAGCGCGAACTACTGGACAATTACGCTGGCGCGCGCGGATTGCGCGGCGAACTGGCGCGGGTCTTTGCAGAGTGGCGGGAGACGGGCGATCGGTTGAAGCAGATCACCGCCAACGAACAGGAGAACCTGCGGCTCTTGGATCTTTGGACGTTTCAGCGCAAGGAAATCGAGGCCGTCCAGCCCCGGCTAGGCGAGGACGCCGAACTCGAAGCCGAGCGCAAGATTCTCCAGAACATGAGCAAGCTGCAGGAGAGCGCGGCGGCGGCGTTCGCGCTGCTCTATGAAGCGCCGGAGAGCGCGACATCGCAACTGCGGCAATCGATGAAGCGCGTTGAAGAGCTGTTGCGCATCGACGATGCCTTGACGGAGACGGGCGCGGCGCTGAAGCAAGCGGCCGTGCTGGTGGATGAAGCGGCATACTCTCTGCGCGATTATCTGGGTAAGCTCGAAGGCGACCCGCGGCGTTTGGAGGATATCGAAAATCGCCTGGAGGCCATCGATCGTCTGAAGCGCAAGTATGGGCGCGCCATCGAGGAGGTGTTGGCGTTTCGCGACGATGTGGCGCGGCGCGCGGATGAGATCGAAAACGCGAGCGAGCACCGGGCTGCGCTGGAGAAGCGGCAAGAGGAATTGGAAACGCGGTATGAGAAAGCGGCCCAGGAATTGACGCGCGTCCGGAGCGCCGCGGCGGCGCGATTGAGCAAGCAGGTGGAAGCGGAGCTGAAGAGCCTGGCCATGAGCGGTACGCAATTCCAAATAGAAATCCGGCCCGGCGCCCAAACCGCGGCGGGAGTGGATGAGATCGCGTTTCTGGTTTCGCCGAACCGGGGAGAGGAACTAAAGCCGCTTGACAAGATCGCCTCGGGCGGCGAGCTCTCGCGGATTGCGCTCGCGCTGAAGACGGCTATGGGAGACGCGGACCAGCATCGCGGGATGCCTACCTTGGTGTTCGATGAAGTGGATGCGGGTGTGGGCGGAGCGGCCGCCGCGGCGGTAGGCAAGAGACTGAAAGCGTTGTCGCGGTCGAATCAAGTTATTTGTGTAACGCATCTGGCGCAGATCGCGGGATTCGCGGATCATCATTACGCAGTTGCGAAACGCGAGAGAAAAGGACGCACTGCAACCGAGATCCGCGAACTGGCGCGCGGAGAGCGAGCCCACGAAATTGGGCGCATGCTTTCAGGCGAGCATGTAACTCCGGAAGCATTGCGCCACGCCGAGCAGTTGATGCAGGGTTGATTCCCCAGTCAGGCGCGCCGCAGCCGGCGAAGTATCGAGTTCACAATCGAGCGGCTTTCTTCGATCCCGACGAACGATGTGGCCGCGAAGTAGAGTCCGCCATAGAGCGGCAACGCTAGCGCGGCCAGCAGCGTGATATGCGCGACCCCGAGAGCCAGCTTCAGCAGGTACGCGCAAAAGGCAGCCGCGAAAGCCGCGGACCACAGCTTCAGAGTGAACTCCGGGGAAAGCGCCGTGGAGCCGATGCGCGCGCGCAGCGCGCGGCGGAGAAAAGCAAACTCTACCCAGCCCGCAAGACCGGCCGATACGGTGAGACCCGCCGCTCCCCACTTTGGATCGATACCCAGCCACCGCGGCATGGGCAATGCGAACAGAAGACCTAACCCAGTGGTCAGGATCACGCGCACGATAGCGAAGCGTAGCGGCGTGCGCGTATCGAAAAGAGCGTAGAAGGCGGAGGAATAAAGGCGGCCCAGCGAGGTCGCTAGCAGGCCGACCGCGGAACCCGCCAGGATGGACCAGACATAGACGGCATCGGAGTAATGAAAGCGCCCCGATTGATAAAGAGCGCCGGCGACGATATCGCCGAGCGCGAGAAATGCAACGGCGGACGGGGCCACAAAAAACGCGATGCGGCGCAGGCCGGAAGAGAGGCGGCCGCGCAGGAACGCGGCGACTTCCTGCTCGGTTCCAACGCCGCTCGAGAGCACCGGAAGCTCGGCTGCCGCGACCGACATGCTGAAGAGGCTTACCGGCAGAACCGAAATGATTTGGGCGTAACGCAGGGCGGCCACTGCGCCGGTCGGCAGGTAACTTCCGATAATCGAATCGATGTAGGCGCTGATCTGAACAACGCCGCGGCTCAGGAAGATCGGCCCAAAGTTGCGCAGCACTGCGCGTACGTGCGGCGAGGTGAGATCGAAGCGCGGGCGAATAGCCGGCAGAAGTTGGAGAACCCGAGGAACCTGCGCCAGGAATTGAAGAGCGCTGCCAAGCACCAAGGCCCAGGCGAGATCGATCACCAGGCGATCCTCGGAATCGTTGCGCCCGAGCGCCACCAGGGCCAGGATCATGGCCGCGTTCATGGCCACCGGCGCCGTATAGGACAGCAGAAAACGGCGGTGGCTATTCAGGATGCCGAGGCACCAGGCGCTCATCACGAGCAGCCCGGTTCCGGGAAACGTGATGCGAACGATATGAATGGTGAGCTGGCGCTTTCCCGCTGAAAAGCCCGGAGCGATCACGTCCACGAGGAACGGAGTGAGAACGATGCCGAGCAGCACCAGCACAGAGCACGCGAGCGAGAGGACGCCGAGTATCGCGGCGGCGACATGATCGGCCTCCCGATCTTCGCCCAGGGCTCTTAGCTTTGAATATACAGTGACAAACGAAGCCGACAGCACGCCTTCGCCGAACAGGTTGCTGAGAAGGTTCGGGATGCGAATGGCCGCGCCGAATGCGTCCGCGACGGCCGAATCTCCGAAGTAGTGGGCGATGGCGCGCTCGCGCACAAGACCGGTGAGACGGCTGGCTAAAATTCCCGCCGCGACACGGGAAGAGCCGCCAAGGCCGAGCTGGGGCTGTGAAGAGCGGCGCGCGGCCGCGGAGCCAGCAGCGGATCTCTGCGCGAGCGGTTCGATGCGAGCGCCGCGGCCCGAAGCGCGCGAGATGCGAATGCGAACTTGCAAATGCGAGTGTACCGTCCGGAGAGATTATCGACTGCTCAACACGAAGACTTCCGTCAACTCTCTCCGGCGGCGCCCGGACGTCGATTCGTTTTGCCCGATTGAGAAGCGGCCGGCTTGCGGGGAGGGCTCAGCAGGCGCTTGGTGTGTCGCAAGAGATTCGCGATTTCATTCGCGCTTTTTTGCAAGACCACGTCGGCGCCTGTGGTGTTGGGATTGAGGCCCAGGCTATCCGCAAACCCCGTCAACAAAATAATGGGATTCCGGAAATTCCGCTCGCGCAATCGCGCAATGAGCTGCATGCCATCCACCGGAGACATCTTGTAGTCGGTGATAATCAGGTCAAAATTCTGCTGTTCCAGCAACTGTAGCGCCTCCGAGCCACAACAGGCGGAGACGACCTTGTAGCCGAGCTCTTCAAGTACCGAACGGCGTGCCAACACGCCATCGCGGTTGTCATCCACGAGCAAAATGACTGCGGGAGCTTCGGCTCGATATGAAGGAGCAGAGCGCATCGAGACCCAGTGAACTTAGCAAACCATGTGGGCGCATGTCAATGTAGCTCTATCGCGCTCAAAGCGCGATAGATCGAATGCTTGACACGGATCGGATAGTCTTATTCGACTTCGCGCGGCGCCTTGTAGCCTGCCTTGGCGATGATCTTGTACTTGATCGGCTTGCCTTTTTCGTTCACCACGCGCAAGGGTTCGTTGGTATCGGGGTTCACCAGCTCCACTTTGATGTGGCGGAACTTGCCGTCGCGCGCCGTGTTCGTCGGGTGGTATGCGAGCGAGTATTCGTTTCGCAGCGCCTCTTCGATCTGGCGGAACACGCTCGGGTACTCTCCGTAAAATCGCGGAAAGAACGCCAGGCCGCCGGTCTCTCGAGCGAACGTCCGCATTTCGTTGTCGGCTTGAAGAAAGCTCATGTCCGCCGGCCCGCCCATGCCTCGCGATTCCGCCATTATGCGCGCAATTTGAAGAATGCTGATGGAATAAATGGGAACGCCGGATTCCTGCAGCGATTTTCGCGCCTGGTCGAAAGTGATCTTGCTGAACGTATCGAGGCCCGTCGCAATCACGACAATGGCTTTGCGCCCTTCGATGCTCGTCATCCGATCCGCCATATCCGTCAAGGCGTCGAAAATGTTCGATTCACTGAATCCCGGGATGCGCAGGCGCTGCATAGCTTCCATGGCTTTGTTCTTGTCGGGCGAGAAATCGGAGAGGATCGTGGTGTGCATGTCGTAGGCGACTACCGCGACGTTGTCGTCCGGCTTCAGAGTTTGAAGGAATCCGTAAGAAGCCTGAAGCGTTTCATACCAGCCCTGTGACCAGAACCTTTGGAAACGATTGCTGAATTCAATCACCATGCAAATGGTAATGGGAGCCTCGCCATGGCCGAATTCAGAGATCTGTTGCGGAACGCCATCTTCCATCACGCGGAACTTGTCGCGTGGAATGGTGGGAATGAACCGGTCGTGATCGTCCAGGACGGCGACATCCACGCTCACCGTGGTGGCGTTCGAGCGGAAAGTCGGCGTATCTTTCGGAACGTCGGCCTCTTTGGATTTCTTGTACTCCGAGGGAATCGAAGACTTCTCCGGAGGAGGTGTTTCGTTGTCGGGCTTGGTCTTCGGTTTGGCCACCGAATCGCTCGATTGCGGCTGCGGAGACTCCTGCGCCAAGAGGGCTGGAACCATCAGACCGCCTAATACGAGAACGAAGGCGGCAAAGCCGAAGAGAGAAATACTACGCTTCATCTGTTTACCTTTGCGATCCTAAAAGATCAATGGACGCGGCGATCACGATTCGAGTTTTCTTTTTGCAGATAGACTTCGAACTTCCTTTTCGCTCGGCGTAGCTTCCAGTCTTTGTAACCCATGGCTACGGGCTGCGAAATCTGGGTTCGCAATCTGCGCCCGCGTAAAAGCAGATAACCGGCAACCAGTCCCCCCAGGTGCGCGACAACCGCAACCCCGCTGCCCTGCCCCCCGAAAGTGGCCATGTAGGACTGCAGAAACACGATCCCCCCGATAATCATGACGAAGTACTTCGACTTGATTGGAATCAGGAAGCCGAATAAGATAGTGCGGTCCGGAAACATGACGCCATACGCGACCAGAATCCCGTAGATGGCGCCGGAAGAACCGACCGTCTTAATGTCGACTCCGCCGAAGATGTAGGCCCCGGCGATCACTGTGAGCGCCGCGCAAATGCCGCAAAGGAAATAGAAGCGAAGAAAACGCGCCGCGCCCCACAGACGCTCCAACTCGGCCCCAAACAGCCAGAGCGCGAGCATGTTCCAGAGGATGTGTCCGAACCCCACATGAATGAACATGTAGGTCACGATCTCCCAGATTTTCAACTGACGGACTACTTCGCTGGGAACCAGGCCGAGAGTGTCGAAGACGGGAGAAAAGACGCGCTGAAAAAGGATGGGAATCGTAAAAAGCGCGACGTTCACGATGAGCAGCCATTTCAGCCCGACTGGAAATCGGTTGGAAGGGATATACCGATTCACGTAAGAACGCGAACTGAAAGGCATCGATGGAAGGGATTCCTGATCTGAGGATAACAGAGAAAAAGCGGCCGCTGCCTCGTCAATTGCGCCGCGCCGCCTCCCTCGAAAGCAGACTAGCCGCCCCGAGACGTCGGGCCTAGTTGGCGCTGCGGGTGTGCCGCTTGAGAATGCTGGAAGCCAGGTTTATCAGGATAGCTATGGCAAGCCAGACTAGCCAATTGGATAATGGGCCGGTTGTGAACACGAACGTGTCGGTCCAGCCCAGATTGCTCGACAAGCTCCAAACTGTGAAGGCGTAAGCCGAAAATACCGCAGGCCCCATAAGCGCCGACAGAAGCGATCCAAACGTCTGAGCTGTTTCCGTGGCCCAGACCGCCCCACGCACGAAGGAGTTGCCTCCCATCTGCAGTGCGCCGAGCGCCCAGGCGCGCGCCGGTTCCATCCGAATCGCAATCGCCGACGTTCTTGTTTCAGACATCCGTTTGACCCCTGCTTGCTTTGTCGATGCACGCAAAGTTCCGAAAGTTTCCGGAACACGAGGAGTTAAATCTTTCACTGGTTTTCCCGGTTCTTATCGACCCATGAGAGCTTATAGCCCTGTAAAAAGTGCGGCAAATCCCGGGAAAATCGCGCGGCTAAGATTACAAATTCTTAAATTTTTCGGTTCGAATAACTACCGGTTATACATGCTCACGGGTCCGTATATACTTTCAGCATGCAGAAGATCAGGACCGCGATTGTCGGCACCGGCTTTATGGGAAAGGTGCACGCCGAAAACGTTCGGCGATTGGGAAACGTAGAGATAGCGGCCGTGGTCGGCAGCCGTCCGGAGACGGCCCGCAAGTTCGCCGAGAATACTGGCATTCCGATCGCAACAGACAAACTACAGGATGTTTTGGATAACCGGGAGATTGCCGCGGTACATATCTGCACACCCAACGTGGATCATTTCCCCATGTCGCTTGCGGCGGTAAACGCAGGAAAAGCGGTGCTATGCGAGAAGCCGATGACGATGGATGTGGAGCAGGCTCGCCGGCTGGTGGACGCTGCGAAGGCGCGCGACGTCGTCAATTGCGTGCAGCACAATTTGCGCTATTACCCCGTGGTCCAACAAATCCGTCAGATGATTGCGCATGGCGATTTGGGCGACATCCTGATTGTGCAGGGCACTTATTCCCAGGACTGGCTGCTCTACGACACCGATTGGAATTGGCGCCTCGATTCGAAATCGAACGGAAAGCTCCGCGTGATGGGCGACATCGGCTCGCACTGGATGGACATGATCCAATACCTGACCGGATCGAACATAACGGCGCTGTGCGCGGATCTCGCAACCTTCCATAAGACGCGCAAGCGGCCGAAGGGATCGGTGGAGACGTTTTCCGGCAAGAAGCTCCAGCCCGGCGAATATGAGGAATTTCCCATCGACACGGAAGACTTCGGCATGGTGATGCTGCGGCTCGGCGACCGGGCGCGCGGCGCGTTCACCGTGAGTCAGATGTCGGCGGGAAGGAAGAATAAATTCGAGTTCGAAATATTTGGGACAAAATCCGGCGTCTCGTGGAACCAGGAGACACCCGACCTGCTGTGGATCGGCCATCGCAACGAGCCCAATCAGATCGTCGTGAAAGACGCCTCTCTGTTCTATCCGCAGGCGGCCGGGTTTGCGGACCTGCCCGGCGGTCACAGCGAAGGCTACGACGATTCGCACAAGCAGGTGTTCAAACACTTCTATGCGCGCGTGGCGGACAGAAGCGTTCCGATCGACTATCCGACCTTCGAAGACGGGCTGCATGGCATGATTCTGTTGGCGAAAGTCGCCGAGAGCGCGGCCAAACGTGGTTGGGTGGAGGTCGATTAGCGCGACCCATTATGGACATTGAATGGGTGCGCCGCCACTGCCTCTCGTTCCCCCATGCGACCGAGCAGGTGCAATGGGGCAACGACTTGGTCTTCAAAGTCGCGGGTAAAATCTTCGCTGTAACACCGCTCGAAGCCGAAGCGGCGTTCGTCTCCTTCAAGTGCACCGCCGAAACCTTTGCCGAGTTGATCGAAAAGCCCAATATCCGCCCCGCGCCCTACATGGCGCGCAATCAATGGGTGCTGGTCGAGCGCGAAGACGCCCTGCCCCGCGCCGAGCTCAAGGCGCTGTTGCTGCAGTCCTATGAATTAGTGTTTGCGAAGCTGACGAAAAAGGTGAAGGCGGAATTAGGCGGATCTCACGGCGCCCCCGTCACCCGGAAAAGCTAAATCCCGCCAACGCCTCTCGTCAATATCCCGTCGATGCAAATGGCCAAAGCATAATGCGCCAGTAGAACTCAAAAGGAATGTAGAACGCGAATGCTAAGGCGCCTGCTGCGGAGATCGCAAGCGCGGATGCAGGCCATCTCTTAGTAAAGATCGCGCGAACCGTCACGGCAACAAGATAAATCCATACGAGCGGCACGAGAGTTCCGATTGCAAGGGCGCACGCGAGGTACCTCGGCGAGCCGATAATTAGATGCTGAGGATCGGCTGCGAGCGCAGCGGCTAGCCAGCCCACGCTATGTGCGAGGATGAGCCCCGCCGTTACTCTCAGGGCTCTTAGGTTTCCACTCTTGCGCTGGATAAAGAGCGCGCAGACACCTAAAGCGATAAACCCGAAATACAGAACGATTGCCGCCCGGCCACTCAGGTACCACGCAATGCGCTGGGCCGATTTGTCCATGAACTCAACTCTTCCCGCCGAATTCCTTTCGAAGGCGAGTTCTTCCGTCCCACCCCCCTGACGGAAATGCAGAGGGGCGTCCGGCGTCCAGCGTTGATTGTCGTACTGGATCGATCCGTCTGGATCACACCGCACCGCTTCATCCATCGTGATCGCAAACGTCTTCGCGATATCGAAATGCGGGTAACGAACCGGGCGATAGATGCCTGCAACCTCACGGCAACGCTCAACCGCGTGTGGGTTGCTGGTGTTATGCTCGTCGGCTTGCCGCGCCGCCTTCTCATCGCCGAACCAGGAATGAACGATGTCGGGCGCCAATCCCCACGTCGCCATTTCGCTCGCGCCCGCGGCCACCGTGACCAAGGCACGGTCGCGATCTGGAAATCCCAACAGAACAGTATGGTATCCGCCGAGGTCGCCGCCGGCGTACCAGTAGCGTTGTCCCCATTTCACGCCTACGCCGAGGTAATCCTCCACGCGAGAAACGGGAACCCCGCCCGCCGGGACACTAGTTTGAATACACTGCGCGAACCGGACGAGGTCCTGGAAGCTGGCCGTTAATCCTCCGCCCGGCGTAGCCCGATGGTACAGCAGTTCAGCAGGTCGAATCCTGCCGAAAACGTTGCGCTCTAGGGAAGGGACAACGCGCTTGCGCAGTTCTGCCGGCAAAGGTTGCTCGAACGTGCTCTCTCGCATGCCCAACGGCTGAAGCACTTGAGCCCGCATGTATTCTTCGTATGAGACGTGTGCGACATCCTCGATCAGCGCGCCGAGTATGCCGTATCCGAAATTGCTGTAGAGTCGAACTTGGCCAGGCAAATACACCGAGCGCGGGAGCCATCTGCGCATCGCCTCCGCCAGCCCTGGCTGACGGCCCGCGGAATCCAAATAAGCGCTTCCGACGAATGGGTCGTCCAGGCCTGAAGTGTGGTTCAGCAGTTCCCGCGCGGTGATCGGTTTGCCTCCAAACGCGGGAACCTTAAAGGTTGTTAGATATGCATTGATGTCCGTATCAAGGTCGATCTGCCCGCGAGCCGCCAACTGCAGAATCGCAAGCGCGGTTAAAGCTTTCGAGGTCGAAGCGGCGCGCCAAAGCGAATCCGGGCGCATCTTTCCAAAGAACTCAGTACTGGTAATTCGACCGTGATCGATTGCCGCAAACGCCGCGCCTGTAACGACGCCGCGCCTGATCAAATCCTCGTAATGATGGCGCGCGATAGATCCGGCGTCATCCGCCGCCAGGCAGTTCGCGAGCGCCGCCATCAACAACAATGTCTTGATCGGGTACGGCGCCTGTTTACGCCCGGCCCGGTTTGAAGAGTTCATCCCAAAAGGCCCCACAACCATGCCAGGCGCTGTGCCAGTAATCTCTCGTCAGAGTCCCGTGGCCATGAATGCAGATGCTGGATCGCGTGGCTGCATGAATGAGCAAGCTGCCAGACCGGCCGCTTTCGTCTGGCAGTCGAAGCGGGCATGCGCAGCGTCGGCAACGCCCCGTTCGGTTAACAGACCACACCCGAAGCAACAAGCAGCATCCAAGAAGATACACAATAATATCGGCGCAGAAAACCACGACGCTGCAGCCCTGCGTCGGCCATGGCGGAAGCCGCCAAATGGCAATAAGGGCCATCCACCCGGCGTTGCCTAGAAGCGCGGCCCCGAGCAGAGTCGTGACGGAGTAAAGGTGATAGCGCCAATGATTTAGTTTCCGAGACCATCGAGCAACCTCGATTGGAATCAGGCAACATAAAGCCGCGGCCCAAATCGTCCAGGAAACAACCATGGCCACGTCCGGCACAAAGAGAAGCTGTAGAAAAAGGCTGCAAATTCCGAGCACAATCGGTGTCAGCCACCCTGGCCCTGTGCGTTGTTCGGAGAGCCCGATGAGGAGATCGCGCGGCGTTGCGCTGAGTTCTCTATACGCTTGTTGTCGACTTTTCCTTGTGGAGCCAAGTCTGCGATTTGCGAGATCTCGTGCAGCTTTCCGGTCGCATCCGAGCGCTAGGAACTCTTGTTCCAGAAGTTCGGCGTGGAAGCGTAACTCTTCCAGAACGCGGCGCCTCGGTCCGGTCCACTCGATCAAATGCTTGATCACTTGTCACCTTCGGTCCCGGCAATTACCGTCGTGACGGCCTTGACGAAGCTGTCCCACTTCGTCTGCTCTCTTCGCAAATGCGCGCGTCCCGCGGGTGTGATGCTGTAATATCGCGCCTTTCTGTTATTTTCAGACTGCCCGATTTCTGAATTGATCCAACCCTGGCGCTCCATACGGTACAGGCACGGGTAAAGAGTGCCCTCCTCGGCTTGCAACGCGGAAGCAGACAACTCGGCGAGCTTTCGCGCGATCGAATAGCCGTGAAGTTTTTCCCTGGCAAGAATTCGCAGGACAAGAAAGTCCATCGTGCCTTGAAGTACGTCTACCTGCCCGCGCCGTTTCATTAGGATGCCTAAGTGAAGCTTAGCGCCGCTTTCCTTAGAATGTCGAGGGGGCGCTTTGTTTCGGGATCTCGCCCCGCTGGCTAGAATAGGCATCGACAATGCTGGCTGACGTACGAATTTCCTCCGCCTCGTATGAAGATCTGCCTGAAGTCGCCCGCATTCACGTCGCCGCCTGGAAGCAGGCCTATGTTGGTCAGGTGCCGCAAGCTCATCTGGATCGGTTGGATGTTGCGCAACGGCTACAGCGATGGCAGGAACAGTTCCCGGATGGTATCGTCTCCGGGTTGCTTCTCGCGAAAGTCAAAGAGAAACCAGCGGGATTCGTCTGCTTCGGCCGGGCTCGCGACGGCGATCGGCCGCATTGGGCAGAGATCTACGCGATTTATGTGCTCGAATCCTATTGGGGCGGTGGGCTCGGCTGGCAGCTATTCAAGTATTGCTGTGCCGAGCTTCAGCACAGTGGCTTTACGCGAGCATGCCTTTGGGCTCTCGATACGAATCGTCGGGCAATTGCAGCCTACAAGCGATGGGGCGGATCGGTTGAACAGGATCGTCTCAAGGACCACGAGATCGGTGGCCAGCCGGTCAAAGAAGTATCTGTTTCTTTTCTCCTGGATTAATGCTCATTGCGCAGTGAGGTTAACGCGATGCCGATAAGCTGCCTGGTTGTCAAAATCGGCAATGACGGTCGCAGCGTTCGGCCAACTTGGACGTCCAGCAAGGTTCCGTGCTGCATCAGGATAGCCTCGAAAATCGAGCTGTGTCCCAGGTAGCCGCGATCCTTGGGAAGGAATGCAGCCTCAAAAGCTTCTACGCGATAGCGATCCTCAGGCAGGTGCATGTCGGTGCGATTCGCGAAAGTCATGTAGTAGCAAGCCGCTTCGGCATAACCATGGCCCGAAGCGAGTACCCGAACGGCGGGCCGTCCGTCAGGCGAGCCGGCGCAGACCCTCCCGAAATCCAACACTCCTCCCGGACCCGTATAAGCTCTCTGAATCCTCACCCCGCCATCAGGCAAGTTCCGCAATTGGACTACAAGAGGCTGCCGCGCGGCGTTTGGAACACGGTAATCGGCCTTGGCCGCTTGCGGACGTATGTTGCGGGACGCGCCCAGTCCTGGTTCAACGTAAAAGTACAAACTGTACTCGCCGGGAAGCAGTCCGTCACATCGGAATCTGCCTTCGTTTGCCTCGATGGTGCACGGCTCCCACGCGAGCCAGCTAGACGACGTTAGCGAACGGTCTGAACGGACCACACGAAGATCCTGCGAGTAAATGGCCTGCGGCCACGGCTTCGGCGCCGAATGATCGCTGAAGATGATCTTTCCTCTCAGGTTGTAAGTTGGTCTCCGCTGAAGATGGAAATCGATGCCGCCTTTCCTGTCTCCCGGCAATAGAAGGATCTCTCGCGCACTGGCGACCGCCGCCGCATCGGGGTATAGCATCGGTACCCAGCCCAGATGGCCGGCTGTCACCCGCGCTGCCGGCGTTTCGCATCGGGCCAAGATGAAATATCTGTCGGCCCCGAGCCGGTCGAAAGTGAACAGCCCCTGCGCATCCGTATTCACCCAATCGATGTCCAGGAACTTCTGTGGATCGTCCGCCGCTGCCAAGTCGCTTGCCAAGGTTCCATACCAGCCTTGGTTGTGCAGGTTGGCCCGAGGGTCCAGCCGCGTGTCGCGTGTCAGGGCCGAAACATGGCAGCCGGATATTGGCCGCCCGTCGCTTCCATAGACGTGCCCCGACAGCTCGGTCGCGGGAATCGCGGGGATCACCACATCGGATACTCGCTCGGCCTTGCGATACATCACGACGGTTTCGCCGAACGTCGTTTGCAGCAGCGTGCCGTAACGGGGTGGTCCCGCGAACAGAAAACAAATATCTGGCCGAGCCGGCGGCCGGAAGACGAATCGCCCACGTGCATCGGTGCGGGCCACTGTCACGGAGAAATTGAGTCGGTCCACTCGGACATCGGTAAACGGGGCTGGCCGGCCTGTATTCCAGTCGATAACTACGCCGGAGATGGTCGCCGGAAGCGAACCGGTGTAAAAGCTCAAACCCCAGCACGCCGCCAGGCAGATAACCAGGATGAGCAGCAGTTGCACCAATGTGCGCAATCTCTAAGGACTCCGTTAATGCGAAAGAAGTTCCTTCGCCACGCTAGGGTCCCGCCCTGGAAGACCCACTTGGCTTGCCACATGGCTCACCTCCGTAACTTGCCGGCGAGCCAGTAATCGACACTGAAGTTTCCCGGACCCGAGCAGATCAACCAGATAAAGAAGAGCGCGTACAGCACTTCCGGAAGGTAAAGAAAATCGTCCAGCCAATTAAGAGGCGAGAGCCCTTTCGGCATCGCGGAAAGGTTGGTGGTCACGATGGCCACAAGCATGTCGATTAATAAGACCGCGCAGGCCACGCTCGACCAGAGCCCCACCGCCAGCATGCATCCGCCAATCAGTTCGGCGCCGGACACGAAGTAAGTCATCGCGTGCGGAAACGGAACTTTGGCGTCAACCAGCGTCTTGTACATAGTCTCGGTCTTGTCGGCGACAAACAGTTTGTTTGCCCCGGATATCGCGAAGAACAGCCCGAGGGCGACACGGACCAGCAGGATCGCGTACTGTTCCAAATCGCTGCTGCCCAGCGGCGTAAACTCGATCCACCGTCTCCAATCCATCTGGGTGTCCCTTCATCGCGTCCCGAATTACGTGTCCATGTGTTCGACCCATTGAGCCCTCCATTCCGGAGCGGCGAATGGATCTGCGAAGTACTGTGTTTCCCGAGCCACCTGGTCGCCCTTGAACTCCATAATGCTCACCGTATACGAGGGCTTCCCGTCATAAGTAAGGATGAATTCGGTAATCCAAAGATCGCCGCCCCCGATGATTCGCCCGACGGCAAACCGCTTATTGCTCGGCTGACTGGCGCGTTGGTTCTGTATGTTGCGTCGGCCGCGGGTTCGCTCGCCGGATTGCGGGTATTCGAGCACCGCGTCCTCGCGATAGATGCGATGTTCGGTTTCGAAGTCGTTGGCGTCGGACGCCGCCCAGTGCTCATCCAGCGCCGCCCGAATCTCTCGATCCCGAGCCGCGGAATACTGCTCTTGGTTTGATTGATCGTTCATCTTGAACCTTCACTGAACAGAAGCTGAATGGTTTGCAAACCGCCGGCTCAAAGGATTGCGGAACTGATTCAACCGGGATACGGCAATTCGCCACGCCTCCCGCCATTCCGCGTAATCGCTGGCGTCCTCGGAAACGACCCGCCCCACCCAAATGCAAGCCGCGCCCTCTATGCCCCTGACAGCGCCGGAGACCAGATCCCCCGCAAGCTGCTCGAGATCTCTCGTTGCAGTCTCCCGCATCTGCGAGCCATGGCGGTCCGGAGTGGTTTCTAGCGCTCATGCGTTTGGCAATTTCGAAACCTTTTCGGCTGCCTTCGTAATCTCCCTCACCTCGTCGCGGATCAGCGGATGAACGTCATACCGTTCATCATGGGCTCGACAGGCGGCTCCTCAAGCAAGCGCCATTACCAAGAAGCATACCCTTTTTTCTCCACACCCCCAACTTTTCTGCCCTGGCCCTTCAACCACTTACAGCCAACGTCCCTCCTAACTTCAGGGCGCCGCCCCGCAAACTAACTCGCGTATGGCTACCCCTGCGCAAGTCGCCGCCAACCAGACGAATTCTCAACGCTCCACCGGCCCGAAGTCGCCGGACGGCAAGGCTCGTTCGAGCCGCAACTCCTTCAAGCACGGCCTCTACTCCAAACAGCTCGTGCTCCCCAATGAAGACCCCGCGGAGCTGGACCGCCTCCGCGCCTCTCTCCGGGCGGAGCACTCCCCAATCAACACCTCCGAAGACATCCTGGTCAACGAACTCGCCGAAAACTTCTGGCGCCTTCGCCGCATGCGTGAGTTCGAAACCCGCGCCATGCTCCCCGAAAATATCTTCCACTGGCACGAGTCCGGCCTCCTCGCCGTCGTCCAGCGCACTATGGCCTCTGCCGAGCGCGGTCTTCACAGATCCCTCGCCGCTCTCCGCCGCGCTCAGAAGGACCGTGGCTTCGTTCCTCAAATTTCAGAATTGCCCGACGAAAGCGACTCCACTCCCGAGCAACAAGCCGCTCCGTCCGCTCCGGCGCCTGCCATTCCGCTCAACAAGATGATCCTGTTTTCCGCGGACACTCCGCCTCCTAATGGCTTTGTTCCCGAAGAACTGCGTCCCTTCGTCAATGAATCGGGCATCCTGACCCGCGAAGGCATGCGAAACCTATCCGCTCACATCGAAGAGCAAATCAAGGCTCTCCAAAAGGACCGTCCGGACGCCGCCTGAGGTACGCTATCGACGTTTTTTCGCGGCCGATCTTTAAGTAACTCCGCTTTCGGCGCCCAAAGTGTGAAGGCGCCCGGCGCGATTTGCACGCGCCCTCTAGCTTACCCCAGCGCCTGATCGATATCCCAGAGTAAGTCCTCTAAGTCTTCAAGTCCGATCGAAAGGCGCACTAACTCCGGAGTTACTCCGGCGGCTTCCTGTTCCGCCAGGCCGAGCTGCTGGTGAGTAGTCGAGGCCGGATGAATCACCAAACTGCGCGAGTCGCCAACATTCGCCAAATGAGAAAAGATCTTCAACTTATCGATGAACTTCTTGCCCGCTTCATAGCCGCCGCTAACCCCGAAGGAAAACACGGCGCCCGCGCCTTTAGGCGTGTATTTCTGGGCGGCGCGATAGTACGGGCTCGAAGGAAGCGATGCGTATTTGACCCACTCCACCTCATCGTGCTCTTCCAAATGTCGTGCGACGGCCAGCGTATTTTCGAGATGCTTGTCCATCCGCATCCCGAGCGTCTCTATGCCTTGCAGAAAGAGGAATGAATTGAACGGGCTGACGCAAGGGCCGATATCGCGCAAGCCCTCCACGCGAGCCTTGATGATGAAACTGATGTTGCCGAACGTTTGCCAGAAGTTCATCCCGTGATAGGCGCGCGCCGGTTCGTTGAAATGCGGAAATTTGCCGTTGTCCCACGGGAACTTGCCGCCGTCCACAATGATGCCGCCTATGGAGTTGCCGTGTCCGCCCATGAACTTAGTAAGTGAGTGAAGCACAATATCGGCGCCGTGGTCGAGCGGGCGAGTCACATATGGGGTCGCGAAGGTGTTGTCGATGACAAGGGGGATGCCGTTTTCGTGGGCGATGTTCGCGATAGCTTCGATATCCAGCACGTTGCTGCGCGGATTGCTGATCGTTTCTCCAAACAAGAGCTTGGTCTTGGATGTGATCGCTTTGCGGAAGTTTTCCGGATCGTCCGGCTCGACGAATACGAAATCGTAGCCGAGCCGCCGCATCGTGACGTCGAACTGCGTGAAGGTGCCGCCATACAGGGTGCTGGCTGCGACAATCTGGTCGCCCGGCGAAGCGATGGTGCTCAACGCCAGAAATTGCGCGGCCTGCCCGCTCGATAGCGCAAGAGCCGCCACGCCGTTTTCAAGCGAGGCGACGCGCGTCTCCAGCACCGCTGTCGTCGGATTCATGATCCGCGTGTAGATGTTTCCGAACTCTTGCAGCGAGAACAGACGCGCGGCATGAGCGGTGTCGTCGAAGGTGAAAGAAGTCGATTGGTAAATAGGAACGGCGCGAGCGTGCGTGGCGGGGTCGGGGTCGTAGCCCGTGTGAAGAGCCCGCGTATTGAATCCGAGCGGACGGTCGATGTCTTTGATCGGCATGGCATCAGTATAAGTGGCGAGCCTGAATTCTAAGCGTTCAAGCGAGCGCGAAGGTTCAAGGCGGCCAGCGCGGTGCCCGCGGCCAGGCAGGTCCATGCGAACCAGTCCCCGTGGCGCGCATAGAACGTCGTCTCGCTCACCGCGCCATAGCTGACGGAGGCCGCGAGTTCCTGGTAAGAAGGCAGGCGTTTGGTGATGCGGCCCGCTGGATTCACAACGGCAGTGATTCCGTTGTTGGTGGCGCGAATGACGTAGCGCCGGTTTTCGACGGCGCGCATCCGCACGAGCAACAAATGCTGCTCGCGGGCGTCGCTCGGGCCGAAGTAGGCGTCGTTCGAAAGGTTAACCAGAACATCGGCGCCGTTTCGCGAGAATTGCCGCACCAAATGCGGGAAAGCGGATTCGTAGCAGATGAAGGCCCCCAGGCGGTGGCCCGCGGCCGGGAGTACCGTCACATCGTTGCCGGGAACAAAATCGCCGGCTTCTTGCGTGATGCGATTGACGAAGGAAAACAAAGGCGGCACAAACTCGCCGAAGGGCACCAGGTGAATCTTGTCGTAGCGGCCGATCTCGCTGCCGTCGGGACCAAGCAGCAGCGCGGAGTTCATCGGTTCGTGCGAACGCGTATAGCCGACCGTGCTGAATAAAAAGTAGCCGTGACTGCGGGCGACCTGCGCTGTGGCGAGCCGGAATTCCGGATCGTCGTAGTAATAAAGCGGCGCCGGCAGCTCGGGCCAGATTACGAGCGGCGCGGGAACAATCTGCGAAAGCAGGATGAGCTGGCGCTCCGCTTGCGCTTGCAGCAAAGTGGTCCACTGCAGGCCGGGATCGATATTAGGCTGAACAACCAGCGCGGTGTTATGGGCAGGAATGTTTTCGGGAATCGCGGGAAGCAACCACAGAAAGGGTAAGGCTAGCAAGGGAAGCAGTCGCGCGCGCGGCTGGCGCAGAATGACGCAAGCCAATCCCGCGGCAAGCATCGCGAAGACGAACGACAGGCCATAGACCCCAATGAACGGGGCAACCCTCAGAGGAACGGACATGTCAATACCGGCGTTTCCGAGGTCGAGCCACGCGAAACCAAACGTCGCGTGAGTGCGTTCGAGACCGGTCCATAGCGCCGCCACGGCGGGAACAGCATAGGGTCGCTGCATGAGCGGGCCCGCGAACCAGGAGAAGATCGCGAGATGCAGACCTTTCAGAATGGCGAAAAGCGCAAAGGTGGCCCAGCCGCCCCACCTTCCCATCCCGCCATACGCTTCTAGAACGAATTGGATCCAGGTGCAGACCAGGAACCAATAGAGGATGCCGGCGGCCCATCCGTAAGTGAAGCGCTGCCACGACCACGGCGTGCGAGCGAGCGCGACCAGCAGAGGTGTCAGAGCGACGGGCGCCAGAAAGCGCAGATCGAGACGCGGAAACATCGCGACGAGCAGGAGAGCGGAAACAAGACAGAGAACCGCGCTCAGCAGAACCGTCCGGTAGTAGGGCGAAAGCGGCGCGAGCCTAGGCATGCGCCTGGGCTGCCTCCTCGTGTACGTGATCGGCCATATAGGAACTGCGGACGAATGGCCCGCTGAACACCATGCTGAAGCCGATCGAAAGGCCGTACTCGCGGTAAGCGTCAAACTGCGCGGGACTCACGTACTCGGCGACGGGAAGATTGCGGCGGGTGGGCTGCAGATATTGGCCGATGGTCGCGATATCGGCGCCGGAGGCGTGTACATCGCGCAGCAGTTCGTGCACTTCGTCCACCGATTCGCCGAGCCCGGCCATGAAGCCGGACTTCACCAGTGCTTCAGGGCGCTGCCGTTTCGCGAAGGCGAGAACGCGCAGCGATTGCTCGTAATCGGCTTGGGGCCGCGCGCGGCGATACAGCCGGCTGACGGTTTCCATGTTGTGGTTGAAAACATCGGGGCCGGCGTCGAGCACGCGCGCGACGGCGTCCAGATCGCCGCAAAAATCGGGCGTGAGCACTTCAACCCGCGCCTTGGGAAGTGCTTCGCGAACGCGGCGAACGGTCTCGCCAAAATGATGGGAGCCGCCATCGGGCAGGTCGTCGCGATTGACAGAGGTGATGACAACATAGCGAAGATTCATGCGCGCCGCCATTTCGGCCACATGCGCGGGCTCGGAAGGATCGAGAGTGAACTCCTTCTTTGCGGGCGAGCCTTTCGGCACCGAGCAGAAGCCGCACCCGCGCGTGCAGAGATTGCCGAGAATCATGAACGTGGCGGCGCCGCGATGGAAGCATTCGTGGAGGTTGGGGCATCGGGCCGACTCGCAGACCGTGTGGAGCCGTCGCCTGCGAAGCTCGGTTTTCAAGTGATGGACGGACTCGAAATGGGTTTGGCTTTTTCTAAGCCAGGAGGGCAAGCGCGGCTGCGCGGGCGCGGTGATTTGGACGAGCGAAGCCACGAAGCTTCATTCTGGCATGGCTCGCCCAAACGCGCGGGCGCGATCTGGGGCATGCTAGTTAAGAGATGGAAGCGCAGCCGTTGAGCGGTTTGGACCCGATTATCCAGCGATGGTTTCGGGAACGGTTCGGCGCGCCCACTGAGCCCCAGGCGCTCGGCTGGCCCCAGATCGCCGCCGGCCGCGACACCCTCATTTCGGCTCCCACCGGTTCGGGCAAGACGCTGGCGGCGTTCCTCATTTGCATCGACCGGCTGGTGCGCGCTGCAAGATCGGGCGCCCTGAAGCCCCAGATGCAGGTGGTTTATGTCTCGCCTTTGAAAGCGTTGAGCAACGACGTGCATCGCAATCTCGAAGCGCCGCTTGCCGAGATAGCGGCATTGGCCCGGCAGGAAGGAGTTGCGCTCATGCCGATTCGGACGGCGGTCCGAACGGGTGATACGCCTATGGCTGAGCGCGCGCAGATGCTGAAGAAGCCGCCGCACATTCTGGTCACGACGCCGGAATCTCTGTTCATCCTGCTGACGGCGGAGAAGCCGCGCAACATGCTGCGTACTGCTTCGACAATCGTTGTCGATGAGATTCACGCCATGGCGGACGACAAACGCGGATTGCATCTCGCGCTGTCGCTCGCGAGGTTCGATGCATTGACCGGAGCGCGCGCGCAGCGAATCGGGCTCTCGGCGACAGTGAAGCCGATCGAAGAAGTGGCGTGTCTGCTCGGTCCCGATACCCGCATCGTGGATATTGGACACCGGCGCGACATGGAGCTCGCCGTCGAGATCCCGCGCGACGAGCTGAGTTCGGTGGCAAGCACCGAGATGTGGAACGAGATCTACGATCGCCTGGCGGAGCTGATCTTGCAGCACCGGACCACGCTGGTGTTCGTCAACACCAGGCGGTTGTCTGAACGCGTGGCGCATGCGCTGGGAGAGCGGCTGGGCGCAAACGCCGTGCTGCCGCATCATGGGAGTCTGTCGCGCCAGTTGAGGCTAGGCGCGGAAGCGAGACTGAAGGGCGGCGAGCTGCGGGCCGTGGTGGCGACTGCTTCGTTGGAGTTGGGAATCGACATCGGGACGGTGGACCTGGTCTGCCAAATAGGATCTCCGCGATCCATCGCGGTGGCGCTGCAAAGGATCGGCCGTTCGGGACATTGGGTTGGCGCGAGGCCCAAAGGCCGGCTATTTGCTGCGACGCGCGACGATCTGATCGAATGCGCCGCGCTGATCTCGGCGATCCGCAAAGGAGATCTGGAGCGCATCGAGATGCCCGAGAACGCGCTCGATATTCTGGCGCAGCAGATTGTCGCGGAGGCCGCGGCCGGGCCGTGCCGGGAAGAGGAGCTGTTTGAGCGGTTCCGCTCGGCATTCCCCTATCGGAATCTCGCGCGAGAGCATTTCGATTCCATCGTCGAGATGCTGTCGGAAGGCATCGCCACCTCGCGCGGACGCAGCGGGGCTCTGCTGCATCGCGATCGTGTGAATGGGCGCGTGAGAGGCCGGCGCGGAGCGCGGCTGGCGGCGATCACTTCCGGCGGGGCGATTCCGGAGAACACAAACTACACAGTTATTGCCGAGCCGGATGCGAAGCCAGTGGGAACGCTCGACGAGGACTTCGCGGTTGAGAGCCTGGTTGGCGATGTGTTCCTGCTCGGGACTCATTCCTGGCGCATCAAGCGCGTCGAGCCCGGGCGCGTTCGCGTGGAGGATGCGCAAGGCGCTGCGCCGTCCATTCCGTTCTGGCTGGGCGAAGCTCCGGGGCGCTCGCCGGAGTTGTCCGCGGAAGTAACGCGAGTTCGAGAACGAATCGTCGTCGATACCGAACCCGCGCCTGAGTTTCTTCAGTCCGAGTGCGGACTCGACGAAGCGGGCGCAAGACAGGCGGCGGCGTACGTACGCGCAGGCGTGGCGGAACTGGGGGTGCTCCCTTCGCAAACAACAGTCGTAGCCGAGCGGTTCTTCGATCAGGCGGGAGGCATGCAGTTCGTGCTGCATGCGCCCTTCGGCTCGCGCATCACGCGCGCGTGGGGACTGGCCCTGCGCAAGCGATTTTGCCGCGCCTTCAATTTCGAATTGCAGGCGGCGGCGACGGACAACGGGCTGGTGCTCTCTTTAAGCGATCAGCATTCGTTTCCCTTGGAACTGGTATTCGCATTCCTGAAGCCGGCGACGCTCGAAGACACGCTGCGGCAAGCGCTGCTCGCGGCGCCTATGTTCGGGGCGCGCTGGCGGTGGAATGCGACTCGCGCTTTGGCCATTCTGCGCTTCGGCGGCGGCAAGCGCGTGCCTGCGCCCATCCAGCGAATGCGAGCCGACGATCTGTTGGCGGCAGTGTTTCCGGACCAGGTGGCGTGCGGGGAGAACCTGACGGGGCCGATTCGCATTCCGGACCATCCTCTGGTAAAGGAAACTATCGACAACTGTCTCTACGAGGCGATGGACCTGAACCGGCTGCGGAGCATCATCGAAGACATCGAGCAGGGCCGCATGCGAACGGTCGCAATCGACACCTCGCAAGCCTCGCAGTTTTCGCACGAGATTCTGAACGCCAATCCGTACGCGTATCTCGACGACGCGCCGCTTGAAGAACGGCGAACGCGGGCTGTGCAACTGCGGCAGCGGCTGGGAACGGATGTGACCGGTGGAGACGGAGTGCTCGATCCAGCGATTATCGAAAGCATCTCCTCCGAAGCATGGCCGGAAGCGCGAGACGCCGATGAGCTGCACGACGCGATGCTGACGCTCGTGCGAGTACCGCCCACGGAGGATTGGCGCGCGTTCTTCGATGAATTGCAGGCGGCCGGCCGCGCATCGACAATCGACGGCGCGGGACTCGGCTTTTGGGTTGCGACAGAGCGGTTGCCCTTGTTCGATGATGTGGAGGCGGTGGTAGGCGGCTGGTTGGACTCGATGGGGCCGGTGACGATCGCCGAATTGGCTATCCGGCTTGCGATGCCCGAAGAGGCAGTGGAAGCCGCGCTCATGCGGCTGGAGGCCCGCGGCCAAGCGCTGCGAGGACATTTTCGAAAGAAAGACGGCGCGATTGAATGGTGTAACCGCCGCATCCTGGCGCGAATTCATCGCGCGACGCTCGGCCGTCTACGGCGCGAAATAGAGCCGGTTACAACGCTGGTGTTCGATCAGTTCCTGCAGGCCTGGCAGCATGTCGCCGAAGGCGCGCAACTGCACGGAGCGGACGGAACGCTGCAGATCATTCGGCAACTGCAAGGCTACGAGATTCCCGCCTCCGCGTGGGAATCTGAGATTCTGTCGCGCAGGATTGCGAAATACGATCCGGAGATGCTGGATGAGCTGTGCTTTTCGGGCGAGGTGATGTGGGCGCGCGTGTCGCCGCATCCGGCGCTGGCCGAGAACCGCCGCGTGCGGCCCACCCGCATTGCGCCCGTGACATTGTTCCTGCGCGAAGATGCCGGTTGGCTCATGGCGGCGGCCGACGAGAAGGATGCGGCTTCGCTATCCGATGCCGCGCGAGATGTCTTGGCCGCGCTCGAACGAAACGGCGCGAGCTTCTTCGGCGATCTGGCGGGGCACACGCACCGGCAGGCGGCCGAAGTAGAAGACGGGCTATGGGAACTGCTGGCCGGAGGCTTTGTCACCGCCGATGGATTCGACAATCTGCGGATATTGATCGATCCTCGGCGACGGCGCGGAGAGGACCCGAGCCGCAAGCGGCAACGGCGCGCGGCGGGCAGGTGGGCGGCTTTGGGCAGAGTGCCGGCCCGGGCCACCGCCGAGCATCGAACGGAGCGGTTCGCCCAGCAGTTGCTGGCACGGTGGGGCGTGTTGGTGCGCGATTTACTCGCCCGCGAAACGCTCGCGCCGCCCTGGCGCGACCTGCTCCCGGTGCTGCGAAGAATGGAAGCTCGCGGCGAGATTCGCGGAGGGCGGTTCGTTTCGGGCTCGACTGGCGAGCAATTTGCGAGGCCGGAAGCGCTGGAGCTGTTGCGCATGATCCGGCGCGCGCCGGAGACGAGGCCGGTGGCTACGATCGCGCATGCGGACCCGCTAAATCTGAGCGGCATTATTCTGCCGGGTCCACGGGTGAGCCGGTTGACGGCAGAGCGAGCCTCGATGCCGGCCTGAGGCGGGATAAAGAGCAGACCGTGCTTTCGGCCATCTTGGATAACGTCGCGGCGTTGATCGTGGTTCTGGATCACACCGGGCACATTGTGCGTTTCAACCGAGCCTGCGAACAAGCGTCCGGCTTCTCTTTCGAGGAGGTGAAGGGCAAGCACTTCCTTGATGTCGCGTTCGCGCCCGACGAACGAGAACACTTTGGCGCGCTGTTCGAGCGGTTCCGGCTAGGAACTTCGCCTGCAGAGTTCGAGAGCTACTGGACGACACGCAACGGAGCGAGGCGATTTATCGGCTGGACGATTCGCGCTCTGACCACCAGCAATGGATATGTCATTGCGACAGGAGTGGACCGGACGGAACGCAAGCATTTGGAGCAGGCGATTCTTGAAACGAGCGGACGGGAGCAGCGCCGGATCGGGCAGGACCTGCACGACGGACTGGGACAGCATCTGACAGGAATTGCGTTCTTGAGTAAAGCGCACGAGCAGAAGCTGGCGGATAAGTCAATGCCCGAGGCGGCCGATGCTTCGAAGATCGTCGGCTTAGTGAATGAAGCGATTTATAAGGCGCGGCAACTCGCCAGAGGGCTGCTGCCGGTTCTATCCGATTCGTTTGGACTAATGTCGGCGCTCCAGCAGTGGGCGAGCGAAGTGGAGGAATTATTCCAGGTCGAGTGCCGGTTTGACTGCGAGGAGCCAGTGCGAAACCTGGACGAGACGTGCGCCACGCATCTGTATCATGTCGCGCAGGAGGCGGTGCACAACGCGATCAAGCACGGAAAGGCGACGCGCATCCTGATTGAGCTGAGCGCCGGCGAAGATAGCGGCGTGCTAACCGTGCTGGACAACGGATGCGGCATTCCGGAAGCGCCGCGCAGCCGGACGGGAATTGGGCTGCGCATCATGGAGTACCGCGCGGGAATGATTGGGGGCAGACTTCGGGTAGAGCGCGGCAAGGCGAATGGAACGTTGATCACTTGCACGTTTTCGATTAGAAAGCGCGCAAGAGCGGCGGGCGGAGCGGCTTAATCGTCGCTCGAAAAGAAGCTCCCGAGGCTGCCGCTTGCGAGCGCGCTGAGCGGATTCTTCTCATCGCCGGCGTGGCGGTGTTCGGCGGGCGCGAGTTCATGGCGAAGCCGCTCAAGCGTCATGCTTTGCAAAATGACGCGGCCGGGGCCGGTGAGCGTTGTGAGGAAGAGGCCTTCGCCTCCGAAGATGGCTGTGCGAATACTGCCGACCATCTGAATGTCGTAAGTCACGGTGGGCTCGAAGGCGACCAGGTGGCCCGTCTGGACTTGGAGCATTTCGCCGGGCCCGAGCGTGAAATCGACGTGATCCCCGCCGGCATGGACGAAGACGGCGCCGGGACCGGTGAGCCGCTGGAGGATGAAGCCCTCTCCGCCGAGCAGGCCGGCGCCGAGCCGCTTCACGAGCGCGATGTCGAGCGTAACAGTGCCTTGCGCGAATAAGAATCCATCGCGCTGAACCATGATGGTCTGACCGGCCGCGAGTTCGAAGACTTGAATCTTGCCGGGGTAATGGCCGGCGAAGCCCACCTCGCCGACGTTCTGAGTGGAGCGGAAGTAGGTGAAGAAGAGCGATTCGCCCATCAGCTTGCGTTTGATGGCGCCTATGATTTTGTCGCCGAGCGATTGGCCGGTCATGCGCGTGGTCCAATCGACATTGGCGGATTTGTAGATCATTTTTCCGGCTTCGGCGTAGATCTCCTGACCGGGCTGCAGATGAACTTTGGCGATCTGCAGGTTGTGTCCTTCTATGTCGTAATGCAGCGGGGCCACGGGCGGGGCCGGCGGATAGTAGGCGGCGCCGGGAGTGGTTCCGAGACCCTGACCGCAGTTGGGGCAAAACTTTGAGTTATCGGCGAGCTGACCGCCGCAGTTCGTACAGAAAGCCATAGGTATCTATGCTAACGAAAACCGGGTCGGCCATGTTCCGCCAGGTGTCCGCCCGGGGCTCCAACTTAAGCTGGCGGAAAAAGGAACTTAAGCGCATCGCGCATGCGAAATCCCCAAGCCTTTTCGTTGTGCCCGGCGCCCTGATCTTCGACGAATTTGAAATCGTGTTCGGGCTGCCAGCCTTTGGCCACCAGAGCTTCCGCCAGATCCTTGACGTTTTTCACGCATGTCTCCGGGTCCTGGCCTTCGCAGGTGCCGATATCGAGCCAGATCTTTTGCGGCAGCCTGCCGCGCAGCTTGCGCACTTCGCGAAGAATGGCGCGATTGGCCCACCAAATCGAGGGCGACATGACGATGAGCCGGCCGAAGGTATCGGGGTGATGCAGGCCGAGATAGAGCGTGACAAGGCCGCCCAAAGACGAGCCGCCCAAGCCGGTGTTAGCCGCGTCCCGAAGCGTACGGTATTGGCTGTCGATGAAGGGCTTGAGGTCTTCGACGATGAACCTGGAGTACTTGCGCGCGCGGCCGCCGCGCCCGCGACGATCGCGGACATGCGTGTATTCGGCCATGCGCCTGGTTCCCGCATTATAGATACCGACGATGATCAACGGCTGGATCTCTCCGGTCAGAATGAGCTCCTGAGCGAGTTCATCGAGGCCCCATTCATTGCCCGCGAAGGCGGTCGCGGCGTCGAAGAGATTTTGGCCGTCGTGCAGATACAGGACAGGGTAGCGCCTGTCCGGAGACGAATCGTAATCGGGGGGCAGATATACGATCACGTCGCGCGGTCCCGATGCGAATCGAGACTCCATCGCTGGATGCAGTTTGATATTGCCGGTTAGAGTGTGTTCCACGGTCGGTGCTGAAGATGAATCGAAGCGAGACCGGAAAGTTAGCTCTTGATAAAGTTCAGCGCGGCGGAGTTCATGCAGTAGCGCAGACCGGTTGGTTTCGGGCCGTCCTCAAATACATGGCCTAAATGCGCGTCGCATTTCGCGCAACGGACTTCGGTGCGAATGCCGTAGGAAGTATCAAGCCGGTTTTCGACGTTCTCCTTTGCGATGGGGGCCCAGAAGCTTGGCCATCCGGTGCCGGATTCAAACTTTGTTTCAGAAGAAAAGAGCGCGTTTGCGCAGCAGACGCAGCGATAGATACCGTGCTCGTGGTTATTCCAATATCTGCCGGTAAAGGCGGGCTCGGTGCCTGCGCGGCGGGCGACTTGAAACTGTTCGGGCGAGAGCTGCGCTCGCCACTCCTGATCGGTTCTCTGGACTTTTTCCACTTCCGCGATTCCGGTTCGCTGCCCCTGATCGGTGAATTCGACGACCTTGACCAACTTGGGACCCTTGTTAGCGCGGGCGCGCGTGAAAGCGGTAAGGCCTAAGCCCGCCGAGAGACTGCTCTGTAAGAAGACCCTGCGCTGCATACTTATATGGTAACGGGTCAAAGGGACGGCGTCGATTCGAGCCTGTAAAAAGGAAAAGGGCGTCTTCTCCGAAGAGAAGACGCCTGGTCGAGGCAGGATTGCGAGCGGGTTAGTTTGCGGCGTTTTTCTTTCGCCGGAAGCGCAGAGCGCCAATTCCCAGCAATCCAGAGCCGAAAAGCAGCAGACTGGCGGGTTCGGGGACCCCAGCGGTTGTGATCTTGACCACCATGTCGTTGTAATCGAAATCGGTGTTACAGGAAGGTAGATCCTCCATGCCGATATAGTAAGTGCCCGGTGTTTGTTGAAAGACCGCGAAGTGCTGAATGCCTGTATCCACCGCGCCTTGATACTGCGAGTTACTCGAGAACGGGTTGAGAATCTGCATATTGAGATCCGAGTCGCTCAGGAATAAGTCATCGATGCCGGATGTGCCGTTATAGAAGAAGAGGCCGTACTCGGCCGAGGGCGTGAAGCTGACGGTGCTGCCTGCCTTGGTGCTTCCGTCGAACAGAATTTGAAATTGGCTGGTGTTGTTGATGTTGTACCAGCCGAAGACATCGTTGGCCGCATCGCCGGCAACCTGGACCTGCATGGTGACGGTTCCGCCGCCGGTGCTGTTGAAGTAGAAGTCACTGAAGGCTTTGCCGTTCGATTGGCCGAGGTAAGGAATGGTTCCGGGTTGATTGGCAACCTTACAACCACTGGTGGCGAGAGCGAGGCATGCGCCGACATTGTCGTTTGTGCCGTCCCAGGAGGAGTTATCCCAGTAAGGGCGGTTGGGCGAAGGGTTGGTCCAAGGCTGATTGCTGATCTGCGAAGTGGACCAGTTCTGCCAAATGCTGCCCGTCGCACCGGGAACAACCACGTTATCGGCCAGCAGGAGACTACTTCCTGTAAAGAGGAGAGCAGCGAGAGAGAGTTTGTTGGTAAGCTTCAAAGTCATTGTCATTCCCTTGCGTTTGGTTTTGAGTTGCGTGATTCCAACTTATGGGGAAAACGGGGCAATAGAAATTGCCTGGAACGGAGTAAAGCGTATGGGAACTCAGTAGTCCGAAACTTGGGGGCGAACTAGGGTAGCGGCCGGCCTGTTAGCTTAAAGGTATGCCGATATTCGAATACTCCTGCGACGATTGCGGAACAAAGTTTGAGAAGCTGGTGCGGCGAAGCGCAGAGGCCGATGCGGTACGTTGCCCATCGTGCGGGGAGGATCACCTGACCACCCAGTACTCCACATTCGCAGCCCGCTCGGGGGCTTCGAAGGGTGCTTCCGCGGGCATGGAAGACTGCGGCGCGGGAATGTGCGGCGGCGGCATGTGCCAGGGCGGCATGTGCGGCATGAACATGAACTGAGGGCGCGGCGGGTCTCGGTTGCCTACTTTTGGCGCCCGGCGCGGCTTTCGCGTGGCGGGCTGGAACGTGGCCATTGCTTTGCTGGTCGCAGCGGCATGCCTTGCCGCGGTAAGCGAGCAGCGCAAGAAGAAGGAAGAGCCGAAATCGCAGGTGCTGCCTTTGCCGCCGGAGTTGCCGATGGCATTAGCGGCGGAGACCGAGACGCTGGACTTTCACATCTCGCCGCTGCTGCGAACGGGCGGCCTGGCGGTACAGATTCGGCAAAGTTTGAACGATCTGATTCGCGACACTCACGGAGAGACGATCGTCAAACTGCGCGCTTTTGTCGCAGGAGCCGGCGATGCGAGAAGAGTGCAGGCAGAGGTCACGCAGATCTTCACGGAACGGAAGCTACCGCTGCCGGTGCTCAGTATCCTGCAAGTGGGCGCACTGGGAGATCGGTCGGCGCAGGTTGTCATTGAAGCCGTGGTTTCGACGCACAGGACTGTGAATCCGAATGGGCTTGCATTTCTCGCGGGGCAAACGGGCAATTCGTTGGACGACGCTCTGGGACGTTTGAGAGCAAGCGCTCAAGCTGCCGGGGTGGAGCGGGAGCGAGTCCTGACGTGCACCTGCTTTGGCGCCCGGCTTGAGGATTCCAACGGCGACCGGGCGAAGGCGCAGGCGAGCTTCCCGAAATCGCAGATCAATGTTGTGGAGGCGCTTCGCGATCCGGCGAGCGACGCGAGCACGTGCGAGGCGATTGCGCAGTTAAACGAGACGCCGCGCGAAGGGCCGGTGGTCTGGTTGAAGAACTCGCGAATCACCCTGGCGGCGGCCCATCGGCTGGTCTTCACGGGCCTACAACTGACGTTTGGCGCATATCTCGACGATGCACACGAGGCGTTCGCACGCTTGGAGCGCGCCGCGGCGACGGTAGGACCGGTGGAAACTCCGGTGCAGGTGAATGCGTTCTCGCTCGACACTGCCGCGGGCTCCGCGCTGCGAAAGAGCACGTCGATTCCGGCGAGCGTGTTCACTGTGCAGACGGTCGAAGGGCTGCCGTCCATCGACGCGTCGGCAGGAATCGAAGCGGTGCTGGCGCCGGACGTGCCGTCTCCGGTCACAGTACCTGAGTGAATCGTCTATATGGCAAACCCTTTGATTGCGACTTTCGGCGAGGTGATGCTGCGGCTGACGCCACCGCTCTTTGAGCGGCTGCTGCAATCGCCGCACTTGATTGCGACGTTTGGCGGCGGCGAGGCCAATGTGGCGGTCGCGCTGGCGCAGTTTTCCACAGCGAGCCGGTTCATCACGGTATTGCCGGAGGCTAATCCGGTCGCCGATGCATTGCTCGGGGAGATGCGGCGTTTCGGCGTGGAGACCCAACACACAGCAAGGGCGCCGGGACGGATGGGGATTTATTTTCTGGAGCCCGGCGCGAACCAGCGTCCATCGAAAGTGTTCTACGACCGGGAAAATAGCGCGATCGCTCTGGCAAAACCGGGTGTGATCGACTGGAAAAAAGCGCTAGCAGGCGCGACGTGGTTTCATACGACAGGCATCACGCCGGCGATCAGCGCGAGCGCGGCGGAGTTGACGACGGAGGCGCTCCACGCCGCGCGCGAAATGGGCGTTCAAACGTCGTGCGACCTGAATTACCGCAAGAATCTGTGGAAGTGGGGCAAGCCCGCTCGCGAGGTAATGCCCGCGCTGCTGAAGCTGGTGGATGTTTGCATCGCGAATGAGGAAGATTGCCAGACGGCGATCAACATTCATGTAGACATCGATGTGGAATCGGGGAGCCTCGAGCGGGAGAAGTATGCAGAGCTTGCAGAGCGCGTGCTCGCGGCATTTCCGAACCTTAAGCTGGCGGCGATTACACTGCGCGAATCGAAGAGCGCATCGTATAATTCCTGGTCGGCGTGCCTGCATACGAAGCGCGAGTTCCGGCTCAGCCGCAAGTACGAGATCACGCATATTGTGGATCGAGTGGGCGCGGGCGATACGTTCGCGGCGGGGCTGATATACGGACTCACGCACATGAAGGATGAGGCGGAGGCCCTCGAATTCGGAGTGGCGGCATCGTGCCTGAAGCATTCGTTGCCTGGGGACTTCAACCGCTTCACGGCGGACGAAGTGCGAGCCTTGATGAAAGGCAGCGGATCGGGCCGGGTAGAACGCTAAAGCGCTTTTCGGAACGTCAGATTGAGGCGGACGCGCCCGGTGAGGGGGTGATCGCCGTCGGCGAGCGGGGCGATCCCGTGATAAACCAGACGCGCGGGGCCGCCCCATACGACGACATCGCCGCTTTCCAAGCGGATGCGGCGAGGGCGATCGCCGCGAGTGAGCCCGCCCCAAAGAAACACAGCGGGAAGGCCGAGCGAAACGGAGACAATAGGCGCGCCGAAGTCGCGTTCGTCTTTGTCCTGATGTAAAGAGAGGCGGGTTCCCGGCTCATAGCGATTGATGAGGCAGACGTCGGGACGGAAGGCGTCGAATCCCGCTTCGGCGGCGGCACAGGTCGCAAGATTCAGGAACAGATCGGGCATGGGGGGCCAGGGTTGGGCGGTTGTGGGATCGATGGGATCGTAGCGATAACCGCGCCGGTCACTAAACCATCCGGCGTCTCCGCAGTTGGTCATGGCGACCGACATGCGCTGTCCGCCGGGAGTGATCATGTTGCGAAAGGGCGCGGCGGCGCTGACTTCCTGAACAGCCGCCAGAAGGCCGTCTTGCCTCGGGTTGGCGTACCCGTGCAGCAGGACCGCGCCTTCGGTGAGAGGCTCGCGCGCATTTTCGGCGGGATTCGCGAAGAGTCCGCGCTGCATAGCTCTTCTGATAGGGTATCGGACGTGAAGCTGGGATTGGGACTGTATCGCCACATGTTGAGCCGCCCGTACTACGACTTTGCGCGGCAGGCGGGATGCACGCACCTTGTTATTCACCTGGTCGATTACTTCAGGCAGGGAAAATCGAACCCGCGCGATAATCAGCCGACGGGCGGGCGGTGCGAGCCGTGGGGAATAGCGGGAAATCCAAACGAGCTTTGGACAGCGGAAGAGCTCTCGAAGATTCGCCGGGAAATCGAAGAAGCCGGATTGACGCTGGAGGCCATTGAAAACCTGGACCCGGCGCATTGGCACGACATATTGCTCGATGGGCCGCGCCGCGCTGACCATCTAGAGAACGTGAAAACGATAGTGCGGCGCATGGGAGAAGCCGGAATCCCGGTGCTTGGCTATAACTTCAGCCTGGCGGGCGTGTGCGGGCGGGTGAGCGGGCCGTATGGGCGCGGCGGCGCGATTACGGTTGGCATGGACGGCGCGGTGGACGAACCGGTTCCGAATGGAACCATTTGGAACATGATCTACGACGCGAATGCGGCGCCCGGGACGCTGCCGACGATTTCTCACGACGAGCTATGGCGGCGGCTGGCGGGCTTTCTGGAAGAGGCGCTTCCGACGGCGGAGGCGGCCGGCGTACGATTGGCGGCGCATCCGGACGACCCGCCGCTGCCCTTTGTGCGACAGCAGCCGCGGCTGGTCTACCAGCCCTACATGTATCAGCGTTTGATCGACCTGGCCCCGAGCGCGAGCAACGCGCTGGAGCTATGCGTGGGAACGCTGGCCGAGATGACGGAAGGGGACGTTTACGAAGCGGTGGATCGATATTCGAAGCAAGGCAGAATCGCTTATATCCATCTGCGCAACGTGACCGGAAAAGCGCCGCACTATCGTGAAACGTTTATCGACGAAGGCGATGTGGACATGGCGCGGATATTGTCGATTCTCGCGCGTAACGGATTCGATGGGGTGGTGATTCCGGATCACGCGCCGCAGATGAGCTGCGAATCGCCATGGCATGCGGGGATGGCTCACACGCTTGGATTCATAGCGGGAGTGTTGCAAGCGCGGCAGGCGCGCTGACGATTATTGGCCGTCGCCGCGAGTTGTATTCAGGTCGGGGAAATCTCCGCCATTGGCAATCGTGGCCTTCGCGGAAGCGGCGAGATCGATGTTCGCGATCGGAATCTTGCGAGTGGGCTGCGCGCTGAAATCCCAGAAGGTTTGATCCATGACCGCGTAGTTTTGCACCTGAAGCTGCTGGCCGTTGCGCAAGACGAGGGTGACGGGAGCTTGAGGCGGTTGCGGATCTTCCCGCGGCAGAGTAGCGGGCGGTTGCTGCTGGCCGTATTTCATTTCCTCGACCTCGGCGCCCAGCCGATTGAGCTGGTCTCCCAGCATATTTTCGGCCATGAGCGCGCCTTGCGCGTTCGGATCAGCGGCGGCATCGTAGTCATAGCCGGGATCGTACCCGTAGTTGGGGTATGCGAAATCAGAGTAACCGAGATATGGGTAATAGTAAGGCTCGAAGTAGGCATACGGAACGCGGCGAAAATCGCGGCCACGGCCGTAAGAACGCGACGCGCCGTAGGAGCGCAAGCCGCCGCCATGCGACTGCAAAGCGCCGGACCGGATGCCCGTGTAGCCGGCGGAGGCGGGCGGAACGGTTCCGAAGGGCGCGGTTCCCACGCGGGGCGAGGAAAAGGAACGGCCTCCGGAGGGAGCTGAGGAGCGCGCGCCGCCACGCTGGGCCAGCAGGGCAGAGGCGACAGCAAGCGACAGAGCGACTAAGAGAAGCACTCGGGTGATGAAACGCATCATCCTCACCTCTGTTTCTAGCGTACCGCTATCGGATCATCATTAGATCATCGGCGGCGACACATTCATTCAGATGTAAGACGCCGAGGGAATGGCGCGCGTGGAAGCCGCCGCTACAATAGGAGTTCCCATGCGGATCGGCCTGGCACAGATCAACAACACGGTGGGCGATCTGGATGGGAACGCGGCGAAGATATTGGAGTTCGCGCGAGAGGGCGAGCGCGCCGGGGCGGAGGCGGTGGCCTTCCCGGAGCTGGCGCTGACCGGCTATCCGCCGCGCGACCTGGTGGAAAAACGCTCGTTCCTCGATCGGACGGAAGCCGCGCTTGAAAGCATCGCGCGAGAATCTGCGGATCTGGATGTCGCGCTGATCGTGGGTTACGTGGGGCGGTCGCCCGATAACTCGCCTGTGCGGGCGCAGAACGCGGCGGCGGTGATCGATGGAGGGCGCATTCTATCGCGGCAGGCGAAGATGCTGCTTCCGAATTACGACGTGTTCGACGAGGCCCGATATTTTCAGCCGGCGACATCGCAGGGGATTTGCACGATTCGAGGGGCGAGAGTAGCGCTGGCGATTTGCGAAGACGCCTGGAACGACAAACAGTTTTGGGAGCGGCGCCGCTATTCGCGCGACCCCATCGAAGAGCTGGTGCAGAAGGGCGCAGAGGTGATTATCTCAATCAACGCTTCGCCCTGGAACATTGGAAAACGCAAGCTGCGCGAAGCCATTTTCCATGCGACCGCGCAACGGTTCGGGCTGCCGCTGGTGTACGTGCATATGGTGGGCGGGAACGATCAGTTAGTGTTCGACGGGTCGAGTTTCGCGATGACGGCAAAGGGCGAGCTGGCGTCGAAGGCCCGATCGTTCGCGGAAGATCTGGTGGTCTTCGACAGCGCGAAGGGAACTGGCGACGATCACGCCAATCACTTGCGCGGCGACGAAGCGGCATTTGAGGCGCTGGTGCTGGGCACGCGTGATTATATCCGCAAATGCAGTTTTCGCAGCGTGCTGGTGGGCTTGAGCGGGGGGATCGATTCGGCGCTGGTGGCGGCGATTGCGGTTGAGGCGGTGGGCAAAGAGAATGTGATCGGCGTCGGCATGCCGGGGCCGTATTCATCCGAGCACAGCCTGACGGATGCGCGCGCATTGGCCGAGCGGCTGGGAATTCGGTTCGAGGTGGCGCCGATCAAGGCGGGTTACGAAGCCATGATGAACACGCTGAAGCCGCTGTTTTCGGGCTTCAACGCGGATACGACGGAAGAGAACCTGCAATCGCGGCTGCGCGGGGTGATCTTGATGTCGTTATCCAATAAGTTCGGCTCTCTTGTGCTGACCACCGGCAACAAGAGCGAGATCGCGGTTGGCTACTGCACGCTGTATGGGGACATGTGCGGCGGTCTTGCGGTGATCAGCGACGTTCCGAAGACCATGGTTTACCGGCTGTCGCGCGTAGCAAATTGCCGGTCGGAGAAACGCGGAATGGGGCGCCCGATTCCAGAGAACACGTTTCGCAAGCCGCCGTCGGCCGAGCTGCGGCCGGATCAAAAGGACACAGACAGCCTGCCGGAATACGATGTGCTGGATGCGATTTTGGCCGGCTATATCGAGCGATATGAATCGGCGCCGGAGATCGCATTGAAGCTGAACGTTTCGGAAGAACTGGTAAGAGACATCGTTCGCAAGGTGGACCGTAACGAATATAAGAGGCAGCAGGCCGCACCGGGGCTGCGGATAACGCCGAAGGCATTTGGAGTGGGACGCAGATTACCGATCGCGCACAGGTTTACCGAATGAAGACATTTGCGTTGCTTGCGGCGGCTGTAGCCGGGCTGTTGGCGCTGGTGGAGGCGGTTCCGCAGAATGCGCCGCAGGAGCGCGTGGGGCCGCTACCGGGCGGCGGGTTCCTGCTGAACAGCGGATGGGCCATTCGTCCGGCGGGGCGACAGGTGGCGGTGGATACGCTGCCGCTCAGCATGGCAGTTTCAAACAACGGGAAGTATTTGCTGGTAATGAATGCCGGCTATAATCCGCCGTCCATCAGCATGATCGAAGTGGCCAGCAAGAAGGAGATTGGCCGAACGCCGCTGCCCGATTGTTGGCTGGGGCTGACGGTAGCGCCCAAGGGCGACGTGGCGTACGTGGGTGGAGGGAGCCACGGGGCGGTGTATGAGTTGTCGCTCGATCCCTCGAGTGGAGCGCTCGCGCGCAAACGGGAATTTGCGGCGGTTCCTAATGCCGGTGGGAAGGAGCCGGCGTTCATCGGCGACGTAGCCGTGTCCCCGGACCAGCATTTACTCTATGCGGCGGATCTCTATAACGACAGCATTTCGGTTATCAATCTGCAATCTGGCATGTTGATCGGCCAGTGGAAGTGCGGGCGGCGGCCGTACCGGATTCTGGTGATGCCGGGCGGAAAGGAACTGGTAGTGAGCAGTTGGGCCGACGCCGCGATCTATCAATACGACGCGAACACAGGAAGCGAAATCGGCAAGACGCGCATTGCGGCGCATCCGACGGACATGGTTTGGGTGAGCAAGCCGGCCGCAGCGGAGGAGCAAGGCGGCTCTTCCTACATCGCTCGAATTTACGTGGCGGCGTCGAATACGAATAGCGTGTATGCAGTCGGAGTGACGCACGAGGCCCGCTTGAACGTTCTCGAAGCGATCAACGTTTCGACTTCGCCGATGCATCCGCTAGGCATGACGCCATCGGCGCTTGCGGCGGATGCGGCAGGAGATCGCCTGTATGTGGTCTGCTCGGACGCGAATGCGGTGGCGGTCACGGATATTTCGAGCGCGCGCAGCCGAGTGCTGGGGTTCATTCCAACGGGTTGGTATCCGACGGCGGCGCGCGTGCTGAGCGGCGACCAATTAGTGGTTGCGAACGGCAAGGGCCTGGGCAGCCGCGCGAACCCGGAAGGACCGAATCCGACAAGGCGCGCAACGCCGCTGGGGCAAGGCGGCCCGGAGCCAGATGCCGGTTACATTCCTCATATCCAGACCGGAACGGTGGCGTTTCTGGCCCTGCCCGAGAACGAGCAACTGGCCGAATACACGCGCACGGTGCTCGAGAATTCGCCGTATCGCGACGACATTCTGTACGGGCCGATGACGGATCAACAGCAGATTCGTTTTTCGCGCAGCGAGGGCCATGATTCGCCCATCCAACACGCCATCTACATCATCAAAGAGAACCGCACGTACGACCAGGTCTTGGGCGATTTGGGCAAAGGCAATGGAGACCAATCGCTGACACTGTTCGGCGAGAAGGTGACGCCGAACCTGCATCAGCTTGCGCGCGAGTTCATCACTTACGACAATTTTTATGAGAACGCGGACGTCAGCGCGGACGGCCACAATTGGGCGAACGCGGCGATCGCTCCCGATTACACGGTGAAGACATGGCCGAACGAGTACGCGGGCCGGCGGAAGAAATACGATTACGAAGGCGGCGAGCCCGCGAATACTCCACCGGCGGGATATCTTTGGGACAACGCCTTGCAGGCGGGTTTGACGGTTCGCGACTACGGGGAGTGGACCGACAACATTGCTTCGCCAGCCGGCCCGCGCCAGATCGCGAAGGTGATGGACGCAGCGATTGAGAAGGACGTCGACATGAATTACCGCGGCTGGGATCTGGAATATCCGGACGTAAACCGGGCGCAGGAATTCATCCGCGAATGGAAAGAGTTCGACGCGAAGGGGCAAGCGCCGCAGCTAATGATTGTGCGCCTTGGAAACGATCACACGGAGGGAACCAAGGCCGGCCATCTGACGCCCTTCGCCTTCGCAGCGGATAACGACTACGCGGTGGGGCTGGTGGCGGAGGCCGTTTCACACAGTAAGCTGTGGAGTTCGACGGCCATCTTCGTGATCGAAGACGATGCGCAAAATGGACCCGACCATGTGGATTCGCATCGCGCGCCCGCGTGGGTGATTTCGGCCTACACGCATCGCGGCATCGTGGATTCGACGATGTATAACCAGATGAGCATTCTTCGGACGATGGAGCTGATTCTCGGGCTGCGGCCGATGACACATTTCGACGCGGCGGCGCGGCCGATGTTCGGAACATTCAGCGACACGCCCGACGCGCGGCCTTACACGGCGATGGCGCCCAAGGTTTCGACAACCGAACGAAATCCGGCGAATGCGCCGGGTGCTTCGAAATCGGCTCGGATGGATTTCACGGATGCGGATAAAGTGGACGACGATGAATTGAACGACGTGCTCTGGCGGGCGATCAAGCACGCGGCCGCGCCGCCACCCACGCGCAGCGGGTTCACGAAGTAAGCGGCGAAGGCGCTACTCGCAGCGCAAGGAAATGAGAGGATCGACTCGCGCAGCGCGGCGGGCGGGCAGGTAGCTGGCGAGCAGCGCGACGCCGACGAGCGCGGCCGATACGCCGCCGAAGGTTTCGAGATCGAGCGCGCTGACGCCCCAGATCAGGCTTGCAAGCAAGCGCGCGAGCGCGATGGAACATGCCAGGCCGATGAGCAAACCGATGCCGGTGAGGAACACGCCTCGGCGAAGCATCATGCTCACGACGCTGCCCGCTTCCGCACCGAGCGCCATTCGGATGCCGATTTCCCGAGTGCGCTCCGTGACGGAATACGCCATCACGCCATAGACTCCGACGCAGGCGAGCACCAACGCCATGCAGCCGAGCACGGTCATCATGACGGCGAGATAAGACATGCCCATCAACGATGCGCGAATGAGCTCGGCGTAAGACATGGGGCTCGAAATGGGAAGCTGGGGATCGAGCTTGGCCAGCTTGCGCCGAACTGCTTCGAGCTGCCTATCGGGATTGCTGGTATGCAAAACCACGTAGGTGAACGATTGAGGGGTTTGCGCGAACGGCAGATAGATGGTAAATGGCAAGTCGCGCTCGAACCAGCGATACCGGACATCGCCTGCGATGCCTGCGACAGTGAGCCAGGGCTCTTGCGAATCGGGTCCGCCGAGTTTCAAGTGGCTGCCGATCGGGTCCTGGCCCGGCCAAAATCTTCGCGCGATGGATTCGGAGATGACGACAACCTTTTGCGTATTCTCTCCGTCTTCGGATGAGAGCAAGCGGCCGCGGACAAGCGGGACGTGGAGCAATGGAAAAAATTCGGGATTGACGGTTTGGATGAGCGCCCCGCTCGCGGAGCCGCGCTCGCGCACCTGGCCTTCGATAGTAAAAATGCGCGAGTTGCTGATGTTGGAATAGGGCAGCGTGGAGGCGAGCGACACATTGCGTGTATCGGGGATCTCACGCATGCTTTCGACAGCCCGTTCGAAGAAGCGGCCCACTTGCGCGGGAGTCTTATAGCGCGTGTCGGGGAGGCCGACGAGGAAGGTGAGAGTCTTGTCGGGCTCGTAGGAATCAGCGCCGCCGTATAGAGCGCCGACGCCCCGCACCATGAGGCCCGCGCCTACCAGCAGCACGAGGGAGACGGCGATCTCGCCTACAAGCAAGATATTCTTCATGCGCTGTTGGGAGCGCGCCTGAGAAGATCCGCGGCCGCCTTCGCGGAGAGTGGTGTTGAGGTCGGGCCTGGAGGAACGAAGCGCGGGAACAAGTCCCGAAACGATCCCGCAGAGCGCGGCGACTCCGGCGGTAAACAGCAGGGCTCGCCAATCGAGCGCGACGTTTTGCCAATTGACGATATAGCGGGAAATGGTGGCCGGCATGGCGTTCACCAGCAAGCGGATCTCGCAGTAGCCAATCAGCAGGCCGAGCAGCATTCCCGCGCCCGAGAGCGCCAGGCTTTCGGTCAACAACTGGCGAACAAGCCGCCAACGGCTAGCGCCGAGGGCGACGCGCAGCGCCAGCTCTTTCTGCCGCGCAATGGCGCGCGCAACCAAGACGTTCGAGACGTTCGCGCAAGCAATTAACAGCACGAATCCAACGGCCACCAACAGCATTCCCATGTACTGAGTCGTCAGATTGCCGATCATGAATTCGCGTATAGGCATAAGCTTGACTCCCCAACCGCGATTGGTGTTGGGGAAGGAAGCATCCAGGCGTTTGGCAATAGTCCGCATCTCGGCTTGCGCTTCGCCGATGGATGTAGCGGGCCGCAGACGAGCCATGGCAAAAAGCGAGTGACTATCCCGGGAGTGCTTCTGCTGAGCATCCAGAGCGAGGGGCGCCCAGAAGTCGATTCCCTTCGGAAATTCGAAGCTCTCCGGCATAACGCCGACCACGGTGTATTTCTTCAGATCGAATTCGACTTCCCGTCCGACGATCTTCGGATCGGAATTGAAGTGCGTTTGCCATAGGCGATGGCTCAGCAGAATCACACGTCCGTGACCCGGCTGATCTTCGTCCGGGACAAAAGTGCGGCCCAGCTCCGCGCTCGCGCGCAGCAGCGGGAAGAACTCTTTCGAGACGCGCAGGGCCAGCAGGTTCTCGGGGTAATTGCCGGAAGTGAGCGCCATGCCCCACCACTCGAATGCGGCCATTTGTTGGAAGGAGCGGTTTTGAGCCGACCAATCGAAGTAATTGGCGGGTGCAATGGTGTTCCACAGATCCGGTTTTCCGGGCGGAGTTTCGGTCAGCACAAATACGCCGCGATCGTCGGGGACACTTAGCGGCTTGACCAGGAGCGCGTCGGCCAAGCTGAAGATGGCCGTATTGGCGCCGATGCCCATGGCCAACGCAATTACACCAGCGGCCGAAAGCCCGGGCGAGTTGAGCATTGCCCGGATCGCGAACTTAATGTCATTTGAGGAACTCATCTTGCGGCTCCGGCCTCCTCGCGACCATGCATGCAATACGAAAATTGCGCGTCGTGATGTTCCAGGTTAACTCGCCGGGCGCGTTCGCCCCAATTAAGAGATGCTAGTAGTACACGGTTTATGAGCTGCCGTTTCCTGCTGTCGATCTTGTTTTCGTTGACCGCGGCTGCGCAGAGCACGCTGCAAACTCCCACCGATGACGCGCTTCAACAGCCGCCAGGATCGGTGGAGGGGCGAGTCACGAACGTGGAAACGGGCGATGGGATTTCCGGGGCGACCCTTCGATTGATCCCGGTCGGCAGGCGCGGGGCCCAGGGGTCGGACTATAACACGACCTCCCAGAACGACGGCAGTTTCCGTTTCGACGCCGTCAATCCCGGCAATTACTTTCTGATTGCGACTCAGACTAGCTTCGCGAGCCCGAGCGGTTCAACGCAGCGGAATTACATCCGCGTGGAACCGTCGCAGGAGGTGCGGGATATCGCAGTGCAGCTGAGTCAGATGGGCAGGATTCGAGGGAAGGTAACGGACGATAACGGCAGTCCTTTGTACGGAGCGCGTGTCCAGACTTTCATGACATATAACCTTCGCGGCAAGACGCAGCTCAGGCGAGTGTCGCAGGCGACGACCGACGAACAAGGCAGGTTCGCCCTGAAGACGCAAGGCGCCGGGAAGTATTATGTCGCGGCGGAGCCCGAGAGCGAAGAGCCGGGCAAGGCGCCGGCGCAGAAGGACAGAGGACAGGAACAAACGGAACAGGAGCAAACGAGCGCTGAATCGGATCCAGGGAAGCTGGATCTGGTGCGAACGTTTTATCCCAAGTCGCTCGATCTCGAAGGGGCGACCGCGCTGGAGATTGCAGGCGGGCAAGATGCTCCCGACGTGACGATTCAACTGAGGCGGGCAGCCGCGTACCACATACGAGGCAAGATCGAAGGCATGGCGAGCGGTGCGACAAGCCGGGCGCCATCGATATCGTTAGGGCCTCGCGGAGGCGTGGGCTCGGATGGGATGGGCGAAGTTGCGCGGCCGCAGGCGGATGGAACATTCGACATTGCGAAGGTCGTGCCGGGCAGCTACACCTTGAACGTAACCGGTACCGACAACTCGGCGACTCAGCAGGGGGCTCGATCCTCGCGGACGCGATTGTTAGCGCGCCAGGACGTGGACGTAGGCGCTGGGGATGTAAATGGAATTGTGCTCGCGGTGATTCCGCTGGTGAATCTTTCGGGGCGGATCGCGCTGGAGGGGCAGGACAACCCGAGCTGGTCGGGCGTTCGCGTGAATCTGCTACCGATCGGAGCGGCCGCGGGGAGCGGCTTTCAGACAGTGGCGGTTCAGGCTGATGGCAGCTTTGCTCTCGAAAACGTGGCGCCCGGCGAGTACCTGGTCCGGACGGCGGGCATACCCACAGGCAGCTATGTGAAATCGGTTTCCTACAATCGTCAAGACATAACCAATAACGGCGTGGATCTCACGCAAGGAGGAGGCGGGGAGATTGAGATCGTGCTGAGAACGGGGACCGGGGAAGTGGACGGCACACTTACGGCGGACGCGATACCTGCCACAACGATGATGGTTCTAGCACCTGAAAACCCGGCGGCCGACGGTTCGGGCCTGCTGCTCGGCAGCCAGCAATCCGCGGGCGGATTCGTGATCCGGAATGTTTCCCCAGGGCGTTATTACGCGTTTGCGGTGGAGCGCTGGTCGCCCGTGTGGCAAAACTCGGATTTCGTAAGGCAGATAGAGAACCAGGGAGTCAGCGTGGATCTTCCAGAGAACGGACATCTGCAAGTGCAACTGTCGCTGACTACGATGGACCAGATGCAGGCGGCGGCTGCGCCGCTGGGGCTCACGGCGCAGTAGAACAGTTGAACTTTCGCCGTGGGAGGCGCGTAGTATCGGTAGGGTGTAAGAATGTATTGCACAAACTGCGGAGCGGAGATCTCAAGTAAATCGCGTTACTGCTCTCAATGCGGGACAGCGACGGGAACACACGACGCGAGTTCTGAAGGGAGACGCCCGGCGCGCGTGCTCCGGCGCTCGCGCGCGGACCGGAAAGTTGCCGGGGTTTGCGCGGGACTGGCTCACTATCTCGGCGTCGATGTGACACTCACGCGCATAGCGATGCTGGTTCTGGCGCTGTGGCCGCCGGGAGTGGGGATTGTGCTCTACTTCGTCTGCTGGATTGTGATGCCTAACGATCCGCTGTCGATAGCTCCGCCGGCTCTGCCTTTCGAGGCGCAGAACACGCCGATGCCGTCCTGATGGTAATGAGCGCCTAACGCCCGGCGACTAGGACTACTTCGTAAGCGAGCAGGCCCGGAAAGAGCCGGGTGACGATGTGGAGCACGCGATTCGCGAATCGCAGGAAGCGGTTCTCGGGGCGGATCGGAATGACGCGTTCCATGGGGATGATCGTGTAGTGACGGGCAGCGACGCGGTACCCGTTGTTTTCGAGAAGAGCCTGGATGCTTTTCCTTGTGAAGAAGCGCAGATGCGACCAATCGAGAATACCGCGATCGCTGTAATTGAATCGCCCGAACAGAACCATCAGCCGGACGGTGAGATTCACCGCATTCGGAACCGAAACTATGATCTTGCCGCGAAAGGCGAGGCGTGTTCTCAGGTCTCGCAGGAGGTTGGCGGGCTCACGCAGATGTTCGAGTACATCCAGCACGACGATGCGGTCGAAATCCGGGACTGCGTCGAGTGATGCGCCCAATCCGCTCTCCAGATCGGAGTCCAACACGTTGTCATAACCGGTTTCCGGCAAGACCTTGGGAGAGCGATCCAAGCCCGTAACTGAGTTGCCGGCGCGGACCAGTTCCGCGCCGAATGCGCCATCGCCACAGCCGATCTCAAGCACGCGCTGGTTCTTGCCGATCAATCGATGGGCGTAGTAGTGGCTGGAATAGAGGCTGCGCTTGATTGGGTAGGGAACGAAGTACTCTTCGTATTCGGGATAAGAGCGAACAGCGCGGGAGGTTTCCGTATAGCGGTAGACGGCGCGCACAATTGCCTTCGCGTATTTCAAGCCGTTGACGTAGCAGATCTCGTCGCCGTAAAAGGTCGGGATCGGGACCTCCAGAATACGAAAGTTCTGATGGTGCAGCTTGATGATGATTTCGGTATCGAAGTGGAAGTTGTCGGTCAGATTATCGAGCCTGATCTGCGAAAGCGCGTGCAGGTTATAGGCCCGATAGCCGCTGTGAAACTCGGTCAAGTTCAAGCCGAGAGCGCGGTTTTCGAATTCGGTCAGGAGCCGATTGCCGAGATACTTATAGAGCGGCATGCCGCCTTTGAGCGGCCCTCCGAAATCTTTCATCATGCGCGAGCCGAAAACGGCATCGGCTTCTCCGCGGACGAGCGGCGCATACATGTGGGAGAGCAGCTCGGGCGCGTACTGCCCATCGCCATGCAGGAGCACCACGACATCGAAACCCTGTTCGATGAAGTAGCGGTAGCCGGCCTTCTGGTTGCCGCCATAGCCGAGGTTCTCGCGGTGTTTGAGGACGCGCAGCTTTGGCAGGTTCGTCATGGCTTGAATACCGACCGCGAGCTCAAATGTCGCGTCCGGGCTGGCGTCGTCGAAGACCACTACCTGCTCGACATTCCGCCAGACCTCCGGCGTGATGCGCTTGAGGACCTGTCGAAGAGTCGTAAGAGCGTTGTAGGCGACTATGAGGATGCCGATGCGTTTTCCCAGATTTCCGGCGCGCTCCGGCGTTTCCTCGAGAGCACCTTGCCTGAACTGCGGCAGCGGATCAAAGGGCAGAGACAAACTGGGAGCCGAATCCTGCGGCGGTGCGGAAACGGTAGACGACTCCATAAGCGCGAAGGGCTCTCTCTTGCCCGATGGTACCAATCGGGATTGTTACAGAGACGACGCTGCTAAGGTATCCGGCGTTACCGCTTGGCGACACGAGGCCGGCCCAGGCGATACGGGTTCCTGCCTTGAATGGCAGGCTGTCGATTCTGAGGACCGGAAGCCTGGTTGACGAGGACAGCCGGAGGCGCGATTGAGTCCGGCGAGCCTTCGACCAGTGAACTTCCGCCTTCCGCCCGCTCGATGAGCGGCTGAGCGGTCAGGAATGCAGACGTACAAAGTCCTGCAGCCATGGGCAGATAAACGTCGTAGGCCGAAGCGTCGAAGAAATAGTGGATCATAAGAGCGGTAAAACTTAGCAGCAGACATAAGGACATGCTGCGAACTTCCGCCAATTGCAAACGCCGGGCGATGCGATCCAGCCGTAAAATGCCCAAGAGACAGGCGGCAAATGCGCAAACCATGATGGCGAGCCCGACAAAGCCCATCTCGCTAGAGACCTGGACATAGGAATTGTGACTGGCGAGCCACAAAGGATGCTCCCCCCGGCTTTTCGACAGCTCGCTGGCGGCCACGGGAAAGACGCCCATGCCGACCCCGAATAAAGGATGCGTAAGCGTTAGCTCAATGCCCTCCCTGAGCAGATATTTGCGGCTTTCCGCAGACTCGCGAGCCGAGGCGGCCTCCATGGAATTGTCGCTCGAATCAAACATCGTCTTATATCGTTCGAGCGCTGTCTGATCGATAGTCAAAGCGCCCACGAGAAGCGCGACGAAAGCCACCGCGAGGATCTTGAACTTGTTGGCGAACGAAACCTTCAAAAGCGCAACCACGGTCAGGACGGCAGCCATCACCAAACCGGCGCGCGAGGCCGTCTTTACGGATAAAGCGAGTGAAAGCAAGCCGACCAGCGCGAGGGGAATCTTGAAGAGCTTGTTCACGCGCGAGATGAGCAGAATGATAAAGGGCAAGCCAAACATGATATGGAAGGCCGCCTCATTGGAGTTGCCAAGGCTGCCCACCGATGTCATACGGTCCCCGACAATGCGATTGGTAACCGCCATAATCACGGCCGAAGCGGCAGCCGCCCATCCGAAAGTGTTGAACACCCTCCTGCAGTCCGAAAAGGTTTTGGTGAGGCCAACAATGATGAAGTACACCGCGACGGATTTAAGCCATACGCCGGTGAGCACATGCAAGCTCTCCGACTTCCATTGGCTAAAAGGAAGGACAGCCACGCTCCAGCTGGTTAAGAGCAGTAAGAGAAGTCCAACGGGACTCCGAGCGGCTCGCGCGAATTCTCCTTTGAAAAGAACAATGGCCAGCGCCGCGGCCGAGAGCATTAGCATGACGTACAGGTTTGGGACGCCCCAAACCATTGCCGCCTCAAATACGCGCGAATACAACATGAAGGCATAGATCAACAGCAGGCGCGTGGCAAAGCTGGTTCCCGATTTCTGCTCAAAGGCGGTGGGCAGCGGTTGAGCTAAGGTCGTCGTCGCCATGTGGTTCCGGTCTTCATTCCCAGTCTAAAGGAATCGGGCGGACGTCCATATGCCATCAGGCATAAACCTAATTCCCTCTACTGGATAGATCGACGGCAGGCGGCCAAAACTGTAGGCAAAGTTCAAGATGGCCTCAGTTTGGGCGGGGTCCTGCCGCGAGGGCGGCTTCGAAATCCCGAGTGACGGCATCCCAGGAGAATTGGCCTGCGACGAACTGCCAAGCTTCTTCGATTATTCGATCACGGAGAGCCACATCGGACAGCAGCTTCAGGCAGTTTTCAGCGAAATCGGAAGGAGTGTCGGCGATAGCGATCTGCCTTCCGTTTGCAAGGGGCAGTCCTTCGGCTCCGATGGTGGTGGAAACGACCGGAAGGCGGGCTGCGACGGCTTCGAAAATCTTCAGGCGCGTTCCTCCGCCGATGCGCAGCGGAACGATGGAAACTGTGCTCCCCCATAGATAAGGCCTGACATCCGGAACAGTTCCGGTGAGCACGATGCCGGGCAAGCGCCGGGCGAGTTCCTGCAGGGCGGGCGTAGGACGGCGACCGGCTACGATCACGCGGCAATCCGGACGTTGTTTTTGAATCAGCGGCAGGATTTCGGCAGCGAAGTATTGAATGGCGTCGATGTTGGGCAGCCAGTCCATGGAGCCGACGAAGATGAGATCGGCTTTGTGCTCCGGACGATCGGGCGGGGCAAAGTATTCGATGTCCACGCCGGTCGAGACCGAACTGATCCGCTCGGCGCCGAAGAGATTTTGCATAGCGGCGCGGTCCACTTCCGAGACGGCGACAATGTGGCCCGCGCGGCGGCATATCGTACGCTCGAAGTCTTCCATACGGCGCGCCTGAAGCCGGAAGTAAGCTTTCTTTGCGGCGTTCCGCGCCTCTTCGACGTGACGCTTCCAGATCATGGATTCGACATTGTGCTGGAAGAGGACCGCCCGGCGGATGTCGGGGATGTTGGGCGACGGAAACAGAAAGTCGCAGACGAGGCTGTCGAATTTCTCTTGCGCCAGCAATTTCTCGATTTGGCGCTTCATGCCGGAAGAGACGTAGCGGGCGACCGAGACGGGAAGCGGTGAAATCAGCCCCTGGAGCAGTTGGCCAGCGAACCGGGGAGAGCGTCTGGGCGGGACCGAATGAGGGACACGATAGGCGCAGGAAGAATATTCTCCGCTCCGCTCGGGACCCTCCGTGTTCGCGCCATCGTCGAAAGCGACATAGTGTATCTCATGACGGCGGTGCAGCGCCTTAAGCATTTCAAGAGTGCGTATCTGGCCGCCGCGGGTGGTTGGATGAAGGAAGTCGGTCTTCACCCAGAGGATCTTCATATAGGCGTCGGAACGGCTTCGAGCGAAGTGGACAGAATGCCGCTCTCCCAACGCTCGCGGCGTCCCGTGAGAAAGAGATCGCCCCAGACTTGGAGATTCAGAAGACGCCAGAGGCGATCGGTAGCGTCTTCGTGACGCGACAAGTGACGGTTGATGAGGGATTCGAGAGCAGTGCGGTCCACAACGGAGGCGATAAAGCCGTGCGAATCTCGCAGGGCGCGGTAGAGCGGCTCGGCGCGGCGATCGAGGAGCCACTGGCGGATCGGAGTGGGAAAACCCATCTTCTTGCGATAGACGATCTCGCGCGGAAGAAGATCTTCGACAGCGCGCTTGAGGATGTACTTTTGCACGCCGCCGCGGATCTTGAGCGAGTCCGGGATTGTAGTAGAAAACTCTACCAGCTTGTGATCGAGAAGCGGCACGCGGCTCTCGATGGAACAAGCCATGCTCATCTGATCCTGCTTCATCAGCAGCTCAACCAGATAGGTTTTCTGATCGGCGTAGAGCATGCGGGCTAGAGGCGAGTTCCCTTCCCTGGCTTGCCAATAACGGAGATAGCTGCCATAGACCGCCTCGGGCTTGGAACCAAGCAGAGAATTTTGCTCCTCGCGAGAGAATGCGCAGTAGAAGTTATCGAGGAACAACGATTCAACGGTGGCTTGGCGGCCGAGGAAGCTATGGCGGAGCTTGCGGCGTAGCGAGGCGCTCAGTAGCGAGCTAGCCTGCAATCGATTGCTCAGCCCGGCGCGGAGAAAAACCGGGAGGACGCCGTAGGCTTTGGCCGCGCGGGTGTTTATAAGGTTCCAACGATAGCGTTCGTAGCCGCCGAAGATTTCGTCGCTTCCTTCGCCGGTGAGCACGACCTTCACTTGGGCCGAGGCGAGGCGGGACACGAAGAATAGAGAAACGCTCGAAGGCCAGGCGATCGGCTCATCTTCGTGATAGATCAGTTTGGGAAGCTCATCGAAGAAGTCGTCGATGCCGACGCGGATTTCGTGATGATCCGTGCCGATGGCGCTCGCCACCTGCGCGGCATAGCTGAGCTCGCTGAACTGCTCCTCGGCGTATCCGACCGAGAACGTTTTGACGGGACCGTCGGTAAGCCGCCGAGTAAGCGCCGCGATGGCGCTCGAATCCACTCCGCCGCTGAGGAACAGGCCGAGCGGCACATCGCTCATGAGGCGCATGCGAACGGTCTCTTCGAGGCGGCGGCGGGTTTCGCGGATCAGTTCGGTTTCGCTGGCATTCGAAGGGACAGCGGGGGGCGAATCCCAGTATTGCCGGATTTCGAGCGAAGGCTCCGGGTGGGACAGGTCGAGCGTGGCGAAGTGCCCGGGCATCAGCTTGCGGATTCCGCGAAACAGGGTTCGTTCCTCGCCGACATAGCCGAAGGCGAGGTACTCGGGCAGCACTTGATCTTCAAGCTCGGCGCTAACCGCCGGGTGCGCAAGCAGAGCTTTGACCTCGGAGCCGAAGATGAAGACCCGCCCGTTCCAGAAGTAATAAAAAGGCTTGATACCGAGCCGGTCTCGGACACAGAACAGCCGGCGTTTTTCCCGGTCCCAGATCGCGTACGCGAACATGCCTCGGAACAGGTCAATGGAAGCGGGACCGAACTCCTCGTAGGCGTGCAGGATGGTTTCGGTATCGCAGTGGGTCCGATACCGGTGGCCGGCTTGCTCGAGTTGCGGCCGAACTTCCAGATGATTGAAGATTTCGCCGTTATAGACGATCCAGTGCGAACCAGTTTCGTTGGCCATGGGCTGATGGCCAGCCGCCAAGTCGATAATGCTGAGTCGCCGATGGCCCAGGTGAGCATGGGCGTCGTGATAGTAGCCGCTATCGTCCGGACCACGATGCGCAATGGCGTCCGTCATGCGCTTGAGAACCGATTCCGGATCGGACGATGGCGTTACCGACACGTATCCCGCAATGCCACACATATTCGGTTACTGTCAGTTTACCGCCACGGCGGGGCGAGGAGCCTTGGTGTTCAGCTTCGGCCCTGCACGTCGCGTAGCCACGGCCAGGCATAGAAACGGCGGTAGCAGGCGAGGCAACGAGACGGCCGCGCGTGCATAAGCAACAAGGGCAGATCTCGCAACCGGACGTGAGACTTCCGAACCTGCTTGGAGAGGCACGTTGGGCACATAGAAAACCTCGCATTCTAGGTGTCGGGGGGCGTGGAGTTCTCGGGGTCGGTTTAATCTGCTTCTACCCGCCCGCAATGCTGGTGTAGACCATGGCGGTTGCGAGTGCGATCATGGTTCCGGCCGTGCCCCAGGCAATCACGTTCTGCCACCAGTTGTTCTTGTAAGCTCCCATCAGGCGGGAACGATTGATGAGCAATAACATGTAGACAAGCACGAAGGGGAGCAAGATACCGTTTGCAACCTGAGAGTAGAGGATCAACTTCAGCAGCGGCAGGCGAGGAATTAGCACCACCGCCGCGCCGCCGCCGACGAGAAGAGTGTAGAGCCAATAGAAAATGGGGGCTTCCGAAAACCGTTTGTTGACGCCGGATTCAAAGCCTAAGCCTTCGCAGATGTTATAGGAGGTGGCCAAGGGCAGTATTGCCGCCGAAAGCACCGATGCATTGATGAGCCCGACGGCAAAGAGGACAGAAGCAAACCTGCCCGCGAGAGGCCGTAAGGCGACCGCAGCTTCGGCGAAGTCCGTCATCTCGGGATGGCCGGAGTAGTAGATTTTGGCGCCGCAAGCGACGACGATGAAAAAAGCGACCACGTCGGTGATGATGCAGCCTGTGACAACGTCGAGCCGGCAGAGACTGTATTGACGTTGGTCGATGCCCTTCTCGACCACGGCAGCCTGCAAATAGAACTGCATCCAAGGCGTAATGGTGGTTCCGATGAGGCCGATGATGACGACCAAGTAGGCCGGGTCGTGACTGAGAGTTGGAACAAAGGTTTGTTTGAGAGCGGCGTTCCAGTCGGGCTTGGCGAGGAAGGCGGAAATTGGATAGGCGAAATAGACGACAGAGGCGACGAGCAGGATGCGCTCCACGGGGCGATACCGGCCCCGCACAACCACGGTCCAAACCAAGACAGCTCCAACCGGCACCGCGATGTACTTGGTCAGTCCGAAAATGCCCATTCCCGAGGCGAGCCCTGCAAATTCGGAGACGATGTTGAAGAAGTCCGCGCACCCAAGAACGAGCATGGTGAAGAATGTGGCGCGGAGTCCAAATTCCTCGCGGATCAGATCGGAAAGGCCTTTGCCGGTGATGGCGCCCATGCGCGCGGCCATCTCTTGCACGACGATTAGAGCGATGGTGGTGGGGATGAGCGTCCACAGGAGCCGATATCCGAACTGCGCGCCGGCGTTCGAATAGGTCAAAATGCCACCAGGGTCGTTATCTACATTGGCGGTAATGAAGCCCGGCCCCAGGACGGCAAGAAATGCGAGGAGGCGCGCGCTGATGAACGCGAAAGACGATTTCCTGCGAAGGGCAGTCTGAATCATGAACCTTTTTCAGACTATTGTTGCCCGGTTAGGTTTCAGTTACATAAGAGCAACATGCGTGCCGCGGAACCCCCACCCGCTAAGTGGATGGCGCCGCGGCCGGAGATGAACGGTCAGTTAGAAACCGTAAACGCCAAACCCACCGTGGCCCGCTCGCCCGTGGTTGTGGCGCCGGTGACCTGAAGCGTGTGAGAGCCGTTCGATAGCTGAGTGGTGTTTAGGAACAGGTTCCAGCCAACGTCCGGACAGCCAGTCTTTCCCGGGAAGACTGCGCAGACATCGTTGCGAACGCTTCCGTAGTTCGCATCTCCAATGGAGACGCCGTCAACTAGAACTTCGATGCTTGCCATAGCGGCCGTGTCGTTGATGGCCCACCCTCCGATCGCGGCCGTGCCGCTCAATGGGCCGCTGGCCGCATTCGGCTTATCGATGCCAATATGCATGCCAGTTGCAGCCAAGTTATCGACGGTGAAAGTTGCGGTGATGGTCGAGCTCTGGCCGCCCGACGAAACTCCGGTTATCGCGAGAGTGTGCGTTCCGTCCGTCAGCGATGTCGTATCGAGATAAAAGTCCCAGCCGACGTTGGGGCAGCCCGGCCGGTTGGGGAAGGCGGTGCACACATCTGTCCGGACCGCGCCATATGTGGCCGCCCCGTAGGCGACGTTATCCACGGCGACTTGGATGGAGGTAATAGCTGCATTGTTATCCACAGCCCACCCTCCCAGGTGCGATGTTCCGGAGAGCGTGCCGCCTTGAGAGCTTGGGGCGTCAATATGCAGCACCATGGCATTACTGACCGGCGAAGGCATCCAGTTGGCAACGATGAAGGCAGCTTTTGAAGTTACGTTTCGCCCATCGGTAGTCGTGGCCGTGACGCCGAGCACGTGAGAACCATTCGCGAGCTTGCCTGTGTCCAGAAGGTAAGTCCAGCCAACCCCTGGGCAGCCCAGCCGGTTAGGATAAGCTGCGCAAACATCGGGCCGAGCGATGCCGTAGGCGGCAGCGCCATAGGGTGCGCCGTCGATGCTGATGGCGACCTTCGCGATGGCGGCGCTATCATCTAATGCCCATCCGGCGATGAGAACCAATCCCTCATAGGCGCCGTCGTTCGCGCCGGGATTGTCTATGAAGAGACGGGTTGTACTAGCCCGGTTGGAGACCGTGAAGGAGGAGCTCAGGGTGGTTAGGCCTCCCGCGCTAGTTTTGGCCGTGACCTCGATAGTATGAGACCCGTCCGTGAGCTGGGTAGTGTCCAGGTAATGGCTCCATCCTACGTTGGGACAACCGGACCTGCCGGGAAAAACGGTGCAGACGTCGGAGCGAAGTCCGCCATAGGACGCAGTGGCAAGGAAGTTGCCGTCAATGGATAGATCGACTTCGCTGATTGCGGCGTGGTCGTCGATGGCCCAGCCCCCCAAGGCGGCCCAGCCGCTCAGAGTCCCGCTTTGCGAATTAGGTTGATCGATGCCGATTCGGGTCGAACCGCCGTTTGTATTCGAGACGGTGATTGTCCTGGTGACGGTCGAAGATTGCCCGTCGGCAGTTGTTCCGGTAACCGCAAGAATGTGGTTTCCGTTGCTGAGCGATCGGGTGTTCAGAGTGTAGTTCCAGCCGACGTTCGGACATCCCGGCGTGTTGAGATAAACAGCGCAGACGTCCGCCCGGACTCCACCGTATTGCGCAGTGCCCTGCGGAGCGCCATCAACGGCCACCTGAATCGAGGCAATGGCCGCCGTGCTGTCGACCGCCCATCCCCCAGTCTGTGTGACACCCGAAAGCGCAGGACCGCCGGCGGCCGGCTTATCGATGACGATGGTCATCGCGTTGCCAGTAGAAGACCAATTTGCGACTGTGAATGAAGCGCTGACCGTAGAGCTTCGGCCATCCGCGGTAGTGGCAGTCATTGAGAGCGAGTGCGAACCGTTAGAGATCAAACCCGTGTCGAAGGTGAGGGTCCAACCGACATTGGGGCAACCGTCTCCATGTGGCATGGACTGGCAGACGTCGGCACGGTTGGCGCCGTAGGCCGCGGCCCCACGGGGCGCTCCATCCACGATCGCGTTTACGCTGACAATCGGCGAGTAATTATCCACCGCCCAGCCGACGAAAGAGGCCAAGCCTTCGAAGGGGCCGCTGAGCGAACTCGGTGTATCGATATAAACTGTCGGATTGCCGGGAATGATTCCTGTTCCGGTCAACGAAATCGTCTGCGGAGAACCGACCGCGTTGTCCGCGATGGCCACGCTTGCGGTTTCAGCGCCAGGAATTGAAGGCGTGAAGGCGACAGACACGCTACAGCTTGCCGAAGGGGCGACGGTGGAGCAGTTATTGGTTTGGGAAAAATCGGCGGCATTCGTTCCGCCGACGGTCACTCCGGCGATGCTCAGGGCATAGCTGCCCGTGTTCGTGATGGTGATCGTCTGGGCGGCGCTCGTAGTGGCTAGCACCTGATTAACGAAGGTCAAGGCGCTGACCGACAAGCCGAGGCCCGGTATTCCGCTGAGGCCAGTGAGCGCGATGGCATGAGGCGAACCGGAGGCGCTGTCGATGACCGATATTGAGGCGCTGCGACTGCCGATCGCCGACGGCGTGAAGGTCACTTGAATCGTGCAGCTTCCCGAACCAGCGGCTACGGCCGAGCAGTTGTTGGTCTCCGAGAAATCGGCCGAGTTCGTGCCGGTGATGCTGACGGCGCTAATGGTGAGCGTCGCTGTGCCGGGATTGGTTACGGTGACACTCTGCGCCGCGCTTGTGGTGCTAATAAGCTGGTTTGCGAAGGTCAAGGAAGTTGGCGAGAAGCTGATCTGAGGGGCCGTTCCCGTTCCGCTGAGCGCGATGGCATGTGGGGAGCCGGAGGCACTGTCGCTAACTGAAATGGAGGCGCTGCGAATGCCGGTGGCCGACGGCGTGAATGTGACTTGAATGGTGCAGCTTCCAGAGCCGGCAGCGACAGTCGAGCAGTTGTTCGTCTGCGAGAAATCGGCCGAGTTCGTGCCGGTGATGCTGACGGCGCTAATGGTGAGCGTCGCTGTGCCGGGATTAGTAACGGTGATCGATTCCGCCGTGCTGCTGGTATTGATGAGCTGATTACCGAAGCTCCAGGAGGTGGGTGAAAAGCCGACCTGTGGCGCAGTACCCGTTCCGGTGAGCGCAACTGTATGCGGCGAACCCGAGGCTGTGTCGGCGACCGAAATAGAAGCGCTGCGGCTGCCTGTCGCGGATGGCGTGAACGCAACCTGAATGGTGCAGCTTCCAGAGCCGGCGGCTACGGTCGAGCAGTTATTCGTCTGCGAGAAATCGGCTGCATTGGTTCCCGTGATGCTGACGGCGCTAATGGTGAGCGTCGCTGTGCCGGGATTCGTAACGGTGATTGATTCCGCCGTGCTGCTGGTATTGATGAGCTGATTACCGAAGCTCCAGGAGGTGGGTGAAAAGCTGATCTGGGGCGCAGTGCCGGTTCCGGACAACGCAACCGTATGGGGCGATCCCGAGGCGCTGTCCGTGACCGAAATAGAAGCGCTGCGGCTCCCGGTCGCAGACGGCGTAAACGTGACTTGAATAGTGCAGCTTCCGGAGCCGGCCGCCACCGTCGAGCAGTTATTCGTTTGCGAGAAATCTGCCGCGTTGGTTCCCGCGATGCTCACGGCGCTGATGGTCAACGCCGCCGTGCCGGGATTGGTAACGGTAATGGATTCCGCCGAGCTGCTGGTGCTGATCAGCTGACTCCCAAAACTCCAAGAGGTGGGCGAGAAGCTGATCTGCGGCGCCGTGCCGGTACCGGTGAGCGCAACCGTGTGAGGCGAACCGGAGGCGTTATCGGTCACCGATACGGACGCGCTGCGGCTACCGGCGGCAGATGGCGTAAACGTGACCTGAATCGTGCAGCTTCCGGAGCCGGCGGCCACGGTGGAGCAGTTATTTGTCTGAGAGAAGTCGCCAGAGTTGGTTCCCGTAATGGATACGCCGCTGATGGTTAACGTCGATGTTCCGGGGTTGGTGACGGTTATGGATTCAGCGGTGCTGCTGGTACTGATCAGTTGATTGCCGAAGCTCCAGGAGGTGGGAGAAAAACTGATCTGCGGCACCGTGCCGGTACCTGTGAGCGCAACAGTGTGAGGCGAACCGGAGGCATTGTCGCTCACCGAAATGGACGCACTGCGGCTGCCGGTTGCCGAGGGTGTGAAGGTGACCTGAATCGTGCAGCTTCCGGAGCCGGCCGCCACGGTCGAACAATTGGTGGTCTGGGAGAAGTCGCCGGAGTTGGTACCGGTGATCGTCACGCTGCTGATGGTCAGCGACGCATTGCCGGGATTGGTGATCGTAATCGACTCGGCCGTGCTGCTGGTGCTGACGACCTGGTTGCCGAAACTCCAGGAGGTCGGAGAGAAGCTGATTTGCGGCGTGCCAGTTCCGGCGCCGCTCAATGAGACACTCTGCGGAGAACCGGCTGCACTGTCTGAGATCGAGAGGCTGGCGCTTCGGCTTCCGGTCGCCGAAGGCGTAAAGGTTACAGAAATGGTGCAATTGCCGCTAGAGCTTAAGCTGCTTCCGCAGTTATTGGTCTGCGAGAAATCGCCGGAGTTCGTTCCCGTGATGCTAATGCTGCTGATGGTCAGGCTCTGGTTGCCGCTGTTTGTGAGCGTAACTGTTCGAGCGGAGCTGGTCGTGCTGAGAGCCTGATTTCCGAAGCTGAGACTGGCCGGGCTCGGGCTTGCTCCCGGGCCGTTCCCCGTCCCACTCAATGGAATCTCGAACGCACCGTTGGTAACGGTGACATCGCCCGAAAGACTGCCTGCGGCCGCGGGCTCAAAGGCGATCGCGATTTTGCAGGTTCCGTCCACGGCGAGATCCGTCGAAGCAGAACAGTCCGTTCCACCCGAGGCGACCTGAATGAAGTTCGTATCGACCGTCAACCCGGTGAACGCTTGGGCGGTGGTGCCGATATTTTCTATCGTGGCCGTTTGCGAACTGCTTTCAGAGCCGATATTGGTGGCCGAAAAGCTGAATGAGGGCACGGGGAAGGTTATGGCGCGGATGACATTATTGGCGGCATCAGCGACAAAGAAACTGCCACTTTGTGAAACGGTCACGCCTTGCGGGTAGTTGAATTGCGCACTGGTCGGCGATCCGCCATCACCGGAGTACCCCGCATTGTCGGAGTAATTGCCTGCAACCGTGTGAATGACGCCGCTAGTATCGACCTCGCGTATGACTGAGTTATCTTCATCGGCGATGTAAAGATTGCCAGCCCCGTCCAAGGCGATTTCCGCCGGATAATCCAGTTGGGCGCTGGTCGCCGAACCCCCGTCCCCGGCATACCCCGACGTTCCTTCCGTCCCCGCATAGTTATGGATCTTTCCGTCGGTAGTTACTTTGCGAACATCATTGCTGAATTCGGAAATGTAGATGTTTCCCGACGAATCCGCAGCGACCGCGACCGGATAATACAACTCGGCGCTGGTAGCGGCGTTTCCGTCGCCTGTGTACCCGGCCGTGCCATTACCGGCGAAGGTGGAGATAATGCCCGAGATATTTACCTTGCGGATTCGATTGTTCCCCTGGTCGGCGATGTAAAGGTTTCCTTGTGCATCCACCGCAACGGATGTCGGACCGTCCATTCCGGCGAGGGTGGCCGAGCTTCCATCTCCGTAAAAAGTTCCGCCGCGAGAGTATTCTCCGGCGACAGTCGATATAATTCCATTCGGCTCGACTTTTCGGACGACGTTGTTACTTTCATCTGCGATGAACAGGTCGCCCGCCGCGTCCAAGGCTACGGCTGACGGGTTGTTCAAGCGAGCGCTGGTTGCCTGGCCCCCATCGCCTGAATAAGCTCCGATCGCGTAACCATAACCATCCGGCACAAACTCGCCCGCATAAACCGTCATGACGCCCGAGGTGGTGTCCATTCTTCGGATCACGTCGTTATTCTGGTCGGCGATGTAAACGTACTTGCCTTGCGCATCGATCGCCATGCCATTGGGGCCGTTGAGGACGTTAGTGCCGTAACCACCGGCGCCGCCATTCACATACGTCCCGGCGATGGTGGAGATGACGCCGGGCAAGAAGATCGGCTGCGACCCTTGACCGATGCCGTATAAGAGCGCTGTGCCGAGCACATTTCCAGAGCCGTCTTCGGCGACAATACCATCCTGCCTCCAGCCGGCTGCTTGCGGGGCGAATTCGACTTGGAGCGAGCAACTCACGGGACTTCCCGAACAACTGGCGCTGCTGGTCTTTGAAAACTCAATCCCATAGGTAATGAGGAAGGAAGCCGGCGTGGAGGAAAGGTTTGTCAGAGTCACCGTTTCGGAAGAATTCGATCCGACAGCGACGGCGCCGAAGGCGACCACCGATGTCTGAGCGGATAATCGAGTGCCCATTCCGCCCACCAGGACTGCAGCTAACAAGCCAATTGTTTTGTAGAAAGAAAAGTTCCGCACAGAAATACGTCCTCTTAGACCTGCTTCTGTATCGGACTAATATGAGTGCAGATTTAGAGGGAACGCACTAATTTTGAGTAATTCGGAATAAACTTATGCGGAACAGCGCGGATGATGCGCTGCGGACAGTTATTGAGCCGGCAAACGGACCTTAATGGCTGCTGGGGGCTTTCGCATCGGCCGAGGGTTGCCTGGTGTACTCGCCCAGCCAATCGAGCACGGTCTGGTACCAGAACTGGCTATTCTGCGGCTTCAGAATCCAATGTCCTTCGTCGGGGAATTGGACCATTTTGGAAGGAACCTTTTGCTCTTGAAGCGCCGTGAAGAGTTCCTCACCCTGGCCGATGGGCACGCGGTAGTCAAGTTCGCCATGGGTCACGAGAGTAGGCGTCTTGAAATTCTTAGCATAGGAACTTGGCGACCACTTTTGATAGACATCGGGGTTCTCCCAGGGAAATCCTTGGAATTCCCATTTGGGAAACCAGAGTTCTTCCGTAGTGCCGGCTTCGCTGGCCAGATCGTATACGCCGGCATGGGACACCAAGGCCTTGAACCGATCGGTGTGTCCGAGTATCCAGTCAATCATATATCCGCCGTAAGATCCGCCCGCGGCTACGATACGATCTTTATCGACATACGGCAAGTTACTGACACTGTCTACAACGGCCATGATGTCGTCATAGGCTTTACCGCCCCAATCGCCGTTGACGGCGTCGGTAAACGCTTGGCCGTACCCGGTCGAGCCGTGCGGGTTGGGCAGAACAACGACGAAACCGGCCGCGGCAAAGACCTGCGCGTTCCAGCGATAGGTCCAGGATTCACCCCAGTCGCCTTCGGGGCCGCCGTGAATCGCGAACAGAACGGCGTACTTCGTAAATGGATTGAAGTCGGGCGGCTTCGCGATGAAGCTTTCGATTTTCGCGCCGTCGGCGCCATCGGTTGAAATTGTCTCAAGCGGCGTCAACTGGTACTGTTCGTAGATGGAATCGTTGAAATGGGTGAGCGCCAGGGCGGGACCACCTTTTGAGACCGCCTTCTTGATCTCGGCCGGCCGAGAACCGCTGTGCTCGATGAAGATCATGGACTTGTCGTCGGGCGTAAATTGAACGGCGTCGATGGTTGTTGGGCCTTGAGCCACGGTGCGGATCGCCCCGCCAGCGACGGGGATCATCATGAGAGGAGTGGCGCCGTGGTCGTCGATCGTAAAGAAGATGCGTTTCGAGTCGGGCGACCAGGTATAGTCTTCGACCCAGCGGTCGAGCGAATCGGTCAAAGTGTTCATCGTGCCGGACTGCAAGTCCAGCACCGCCAAGCGCCATTGATCGCTTTCATAGCCGCCTCGGATCTGCGTCCGGTAGGCAAGATACTTGCCGTCGGGCGAATAAACCGGCCCTTGATCCGCCCCGGGGTTAGTAGTGATTCGCTTAGGCGGGCCGCCGGCGACGGGTACGCTGAACAGATCGGAGTTCGTGCTGGTTGCAGGATCGGGATCGGTGTTCGCAACGTAAGTGAGTTGCGTGCCGTCGGGTGAGAACGCGTACGCTTCCGGACCGCCCAAGGAGAACGGCGGAGTTATCGAGTTGCCGGGAGTCAAATCCCGGACCTTGCCGTTTCCATCGATCGCCTGGATCAGCAGATGCTGTCTTCGCTTCCCTTGATATTGAGTCCAGTGCCGGTAAAGCAGAGAGGTGAAGACGCGCGCATGCATCTTGCTCGCTTCTTCCTGGTCGAGCTTCGCCTTATTACAAGCCGTATCGTAATCGGCCCCGGGCGGCGCTTCGGCCGCTTCGCACTCGGGATACACGTCGCTCGTGAAGACAATCAGCTTGCCGTCGGGTGAAACCACCTCGCCGTCCGCTTCCGTCGGCAAACTGGTTATCGCTCGCGCATCGCTTCCATCCGCATTCATGGACCAGATCTGCGAAGATTTGCCGCGGTCGGACACAAACAGGATGCGCTTACCATCGGGCGTCCATCGCGGGCGGATGTTGGACTGACCGTCGTTGGTCAACTGCCGCGGCGCGCCGCCTTCGATGGGAACAGTGTAGATCTGCGACGGTTTCGTGTTGTTGGGCAGGTCTACGGTTTGGACAGTGAATGCGATGGTCTTGCCGTCGGGCGACAGTTGCGGCTCATCAATGCGCGCCAGCTTCATCATCGCGTCGAATGTGAAGGGGGCCTTGGTGGCGGCGGGCGCATGCGCGCTGAGCAGACCGGCCAGTAGCGCGCACAACAGGGCGATTCGCATGCACTCATTCTAGCGGCGGGTAGGTTCGTGGCGCGCTTTGTGAGGCGAATGTGCGGCGCGATGAGGTTATGCCGGTTGCGAGCGAGACGCCGATGCCGCGGCGGCAGCGATTTGTGGCGCCAGTTTTTCGGTGGCGGTTTCCCACACCCGAGACTCGATGCTTCGCACCGTCACGCCCATCTGCGGCGAAGGCATCTCGATATTGGCTTCATCCAAAGCCACTTTGACAGCTTCGAGCAGCGCAAACGACGCCGGCGTCTCATCGCGCGCATCTTCGATCCATACCATCACGAGCAGATCGACCGAGGATGGCCCCAAGTCGTGAACAACAACACTCGGTTCCGGAGATTTCAGCGTGTAATGAACTTTTTGAACTGCTTCCAGTATTACGCTCCTTGTTCGCGAAATGTCTTCGGCGTAGCCTATACCGACCGGAATCTGCAAACGGGTTGCTCCATTGGTCGAGTGGTTGATGAGAATCTTATCGATTACGGTCGAGTTAGGAATGATGATCCACTTATTATCGCGAGTCTGCAGTCTGGTGGTTCGCATCGTGATCTCCGCCACCTTTCCGTAGTGCTCACCGAGCGTGACCCACTGATCCACGCGAAACGGTTTATCCCAGAAGATCAGGAATCCGGCCATGATGTTACTCAGCGAATCTTTAGCGGCGAAACCGATGGTCAGGCCGACGACTCCCAGCCCCGCCAGCGCAGCGCCCACGTTGATGCCGAGCTGGCTCGCCGCCATGACGATGCCGAGGGCGATCAAAGTGAAGCGATAGACATTCACCACCATGCGGATGAATGCTGGCTCAAAGCCGGTCCGCACAAGGATATGATGCAGCGCTGAACGCGTGAGCCGGAACAATAACCAAAAGAAGAGAACAATTAGAGCCGCGGCAAACAAAGAGGGCAACCAGGCCACAAATTGCGTGAGCAGCAGTTCAACGTTCAATCGGTCCCAAATCGGTTTCGTTCTCATGTCTGTATGATTGCTTAGCGCAATCAGAGCGCGAGTTCCCGACTCGCTACTTGCGCAAGTCGTTCGGCAGGATTCCGAGCAGTTTCCGCATATGGCTTGCAAGATGGCTTTGATGAGAGAAACCGGTTTCGACGGCGACCCGGCTGATAGGCATGGAAGCGTTGCCGAGCAAGTCGGCGGCCCGTTCCACACGCTTGCGAATTATGTATTGATGAAGCGACTGGCCTAGCGATCTGCGAGACAAGCGCTTCAGCGAGGAAACACTAAGACCGGCTTGCGTCGCGATGGCTTCCAACGTGAGCCGTTCCCCGAGATGGCCGTGGATGAAAGCAAGCACCTGCTGCATACGGCGGGAAGGCCGGAGCCCGAGATCCAACGACGCAAAATCTTGTCGAGTATCGCAACGCGCCGCGGTTTCAGGGCTCATTCGGGAAGCTTCGAAGGGATCTCAAAAGTTCCATTCACCACCTCGATAAAGTTCCTCTCTTCGCGCAGCACCAGACGCTTGGCTTGCGCCATGGCAAAGTTGGCGCGCGCCTCGGGATCTGATTTCAAGCGCTCCTTATAGCGTTCGTAGGAGGCGAGGGTGTCGAATGCGATGAGGCCCCAGGCGATGTCGTTGGTTCCTTCGTAGGGAAGAAAGTATCCGATCAAATGTCCACCGCATCGGGGAATGATAGGCCCCCAGTTCTCGGCGTATTGCTTGAACGAGTCGCGCTGAAAAGGGTCGATCTGGTAACGAATAAGGCAGGCAATGGCGGGGCGCTTGCCGGGCTGCGGCGGATTGCCCTCTACCTTTGACGCGAGGCCCATCCAGGCAAGCAATGACGCGCCTACTCCGAGGGCTTGTCGCCGGTTCGATTTTTTCGGCACGGCCGATTGTTCCCGCATTTCAGAACTATACAACTTGCGGCACAGACATACTTTGTTTACCATCAAAGTGTGCCTGCAGAAGACCGGGCTGACGAAGCGGCCTCAAGAATCGCATTGGCTATCGGCGAACCGGCGAGAGCGCGCATGCTTTACTGCCTGCTGGATAATCGTGCCCGAACGAGTACGGAGCTCGCGGTGGTTGCGGAAGTGAGTCCGTCCACAGCGAGCATTCACCTGAATCGATTGCGGGCCGAGCGCCTGGTAACGGTGCAAGTCCAGGGCAAACATCGTTACTACAGTTTGGAGGGCGCCGAGGTCGCGGGCCTGCTTGAGAGCCTTAGCGTGGTGGCGGGCGGCTCTCGCGTAAATTTCGCGCCCCGTGCTCCGAGCCGCCTGCGCTCGGCGCGAACCTGTTACGACCATATGGCGGGCCGAGCGGGGGTGCTGCTACATGATCGCCTCAAGGGGCTGGAGTGTTTCTCAGTGCACGGCGGCGAGGACGATTCATACAGTCTGACCGCCAAGGGCGCCGAGGTATTCGAAACACTCGGGATCAATGTCGAAGCCGTAAAGGCGCAGCGACGCCGGTTTGCATATGGCTGCCTGGATTGGAGCGAGCGGCGATCTCATCTGGGAGGCGCCATGGCCGCGCTTCTGAACCTCGCTCTCAAGAGGAAATGGGTGAACCAGGAGCTGGACAGCCGAGCCCTCAACATTACCCGGCAAGGGCGGCGCGAGATGCTCGGCCGCCTTGGCCTTGATCTCGGGAGTATTTCGGCGAGCGACGCGAATTAACTATTCCGCGCATTCGACGCGCTCGATGGCTATGGCCTTGCCGGTCGTTTCATCGGCACGAATAATGGCCCCATGAAGCTCGACGCCTCGCCGGGCGGCCTCCATGCGGGCGGTCAGACCGGTGAGAAAGCGGCGCAGGATCGTGTCCTTGTCGATGCCGATCACCGATTCGTAAGGCCCTGTCATGCCGGCATCCGTTTGGTAAGCTGTGCCTCCCGGCAGAAGACGAGAGTCGGCGGTCGGGATGTGCGTATGCGTGCCGATCATGGCGGTGGCGCGGCCATCCAGATGCCAGCCCATGGCCATTTTTTCGCTGGTGAGCTCGGCGTGAAAATCGACGATGCGGATTTTGATGGAGGAATCCAGCGCGACGAGCAGCTCGTCGGCCTTGCGAAAGGGGCAGTCGGTGTTGGCCATATGCGCGCGGCCCTGCAGATTCAGCACGGCATAGGCGACGCCGTTTCGCGCTTTGCCGGTGTAGACGCCGGCGCCCGGCAGACCCGGGGGATAATTGGCCGGCCGCAGAAGGCGCGGCTGGGTACCGAGATAATCGTGGATTTCCCGTTTGTCGAAGCTGTGGTTTCCGCCGGTCAAAACATCCAGACCGAGACCGAATAGCTCCTCAGCAATCAAGGGTGTGATGCCGAAGCCGCCAGCGGCGTTCTCGCCGTTCGCGATGGCGAGATCGATCTTATGATCGCTGATCAGCCGGTTCAAATTATCGGCGACGATGCGGCGGCCGCCCGAGGCGAAGATATCGCCGATAAAGAGGATGTTCATCAAGCAGGGGTGGACGAGGGAAACGTTCCCGGCGAGAGCTTCCGGCTTGCCCTCCGTCATTGACCCCAAAGAGAGCAGGGGGGAATCCTCCGAGCGCTTTTAGGCTTCTCCATGCCGTCGTAAAACGGCGGAGCCTGCACACCAGCACTTCATTCGAGTCGGACTCCATGACATTGACTATCGGATCAATTTTTTGGAGGCCAAGAGACGCTCTCGCGGAGAACGCTTGCGGACCTAGGATAGCAGACGAACGGCCGGTTGGGAAGCATTTCCGGTGGGAGGCATTTCACTATTGCGGCTCTAGCGGCTGCAACCCCGGAAAGACATGCTCATGTGATCGACCGCGGGATCGATGGCTTGCATGGGCGGGTCGGAGGACCAGAATTCGCTGTTGTCTTCGATTTCGGCAATGAGGCTGCTGCGTTCATCGGATGGCGGGGCGGGCGGCGGGTCGAGCCGGAGCGTTACGCGCCCACAGGCGGCGGACAAACGCTCCAGGCGGCCGCCTTCCCAAGATGTGATCGACCCGCCATAGCCCCAATCGAAGCCGTTGAGCTTGAACTTGCGGCCGTTCAAGCGCTCCAAGGTCTTGAGGCCGGTTCCGAAGCTGATAGAGTCTTCGGTGTGCCAGCGGCACTTCTCGGCGAGCTCCGATCCCTGGCAGAACACAAGACTGCGGACGCGGGCGTCCGGCGTGTCGTCGAACCAGAGAACGCCGAGCGAGGCGTCGGGTTGATCTCCAAAGACAATAGTTCCGGGTTCGCGGCCGCCGTCACTGATGACGATCTCATCGTCCTGGACGTTCCTCGCGCCGAAGAGGCGTACCAGGTCTCCGCGGGTGGTCTTGGGAGTGATGGGGCCAGCCCGTTTGCCGGGAACGATCAGCCAATCGTTAGGGACCGGAACTGCGTCCGCTGCCGAGACGCTGATCCCACACCCTGCGAAAATCAGTAAAACGAAGAGACGCCGAACCGTTTGCAAACGCGTAACAGCCTTGAAGTCATGATGAAAGGCGGTGGGTGAGATGTCAAGGAGTGGAACGAACCATACGCCGGCCTTTCAAGCCTTCGCTTGAGCTAGAAGACTCGAGAGGACCCTTCTTGTATCCGGCGAGGATAGCCTCTCGCCTACCCACTCGACAAACTCGCCCTCAGTGCTTAACTCTTGCCGAGGCCGTTCGACGCGAACGGGATACAGATTGGCTACGGTGTTACTGACCCTGAATAGCTCGTATACGTACCCCCCCAGCGTTGGAACCACGAGCTTAAATATGTGGAAGATGCGGTCGCCCATAGGGACGAGATCGACCCGCGCCTCGATCAGATTCTTTGTTTTTTGACCAAGCAGCGCGGCCTGTTCCCGCAGGATAGCTGCGGGTGTCCGAATCTCTTCGAGATCGAGATTGCCCCAAAGATCAGGTTGTGTAGCCATGCTCAGAAATCCAGGTCGAATACGAGGGGGAGATGGTCAGAAGAGTCGCGACGATCAGGACGACCGTCATGCCGCACCAGGGATCGCGTTCCAACCGACTTCACGATCTTGAGACGAGCCATATCGAATCGCTCGGCCAGCTCAGGTCGCATCAACACTTGATCGAACACGTTCCAAAAATAGTTTACATGCTCGGAACTGTCGTAGAAGTATGACCCCGCCGTGTCGCTCCTGGCGTCGCCCAAATGACTCCACATCGGATTATAAAGGAAGCGATACTCCCGTCCCTGAATCTTACGCGAAGAGCGGGCAGCGATCTTACGGGACATGACCGCATTCAGGCCACCTGCCGCTATCAATCCGAATTCGAAGGGATTCATGTTGAAGTCACCCAGCACAACCGTTCGACGATGTCCCGCCCGATCCTCTTCTAACGAAATCTGACGGGCGAGTTCACCACATTCGAAACTCTGACTCGCCGATGACCAACGCAGTTTACTCGGCAAATGAACGGCTGCGATCAGGAGTTCGGAGCGTGCTGGAAGAGTTAACCGCCGAATCGAAACCCGATCACTTTCGAAAACGGGGCGTAAAAAGTCGCGCGAGAACCGAGTGTAAATTGTCACGTACGAGCTGAGCCCAATCGGGAAGTGAAACCCGCCTGTTTCCTTGGCATTGAGATCTTGTAGGAGCGTTGCGGGATCGTCACCGGCCTCCGCGAGTACAACGATATCGGCACGGTGCTCATCGGCAAGTTCGGCGACTACGGGCGATAAAGGCTTGCGATTGACGTTCCAGAATAGGAACGTTGTGCTAGGCACAACTTCAACAGACCAAATCTTCGCGCTGCAGCTTAACGTCGCCGACCCGGCCGAGCATGGCGAGCGCGACGTTGTCCTCCCGGAAGAACTCTTCGGCGATGGCTTGCACCTCGTCGCGCGTGACGGATTCGATGCTCTCAAGCATTTCGTCCAGCGACATGAAGCGGTCGAAGTAGAGCTCCTGGCGGGCCAGGTTCGACATGCGGCTGGAGGTGGATTCGAGGCTCAACATTAGCGAACCCTTGAGATGATCCTTAGCCCGGCGCAACTCTTCGACCCCGATCAGGTCGTCCTTGAGCTGGCGGAATTCTTGGATCACCGAATCGACCACCTGCTTGGCCGTCTCAACCGCGGTGCCGGCGTAGACCGTCATGCAGCCGGTGTCGCTGAACAGGTTCAGCTCGGAATAGACTGCATACGCGAGGCCGTTCTTCTCGCGGATGTTCTGGAACAGGCGCGAACTCATGCCGCCGCCCAAAACGGTATTGAGGACATAGAGCGGATAGCGCAAGTGATGGGCGAGCGGAAAGGCGGGCACGCCGAGCGCGATATGCACCTGCTCGAGCGATTCCTTTTTCTTGAGAATGATGGGGGCGTGCGCCTTGGGGATGGAATCGACAGGCAGCAGCGCGCGCGCCGTAAGGCCCGAGAACTTGTCGCAGACGAGACGCACGAAGGTATCGTGATCCAGGTTGCCGGCCGCGGTAATCAGGATGTTCGAGGGCGCATAAACCCGGTTGTAGAAATCGAGCAGCATGTTCTGCCCGAACTTCTTGACCGTCTCGCGGGTGCCGAGAATCGGCTTGCCGAGCCCGTGCCCCTTCCAGAAGTTGCCGATGAAGGTCTCGTGCAACACGAACTCCGGTTGATCGGCCTCCATCTTGATCTCTTCGAGGATGACGCCCTTTTCCTTTTCAATGTCGGCTTCGCGAAACAGCGGATTCAGGGCAAGGTCGGAGAGAATGTCAAGGGCAAGCGGGACGTGCTCGTCGAGCACCTTGGTGTTGAAGCTGACCAGTTCCTTGCTGGTGAAGGCGTCCAGGCCGCCGCCGACCGAATCCACCTCGCGGGCGATATCTTCAGCCGAGCGGTGCTGAGTGCCTTTGAAGACCATGTGCTCGATGAAATGGGAGATGCCGTTTTCGGGACCGTGTTCCATGCGGGAACCCGAGCCGATCCACACGCCGAGAGAAACGGAGCGAACGTATGGCATCGCTTCCGTGACCACGCGGATGCCGTTCGGCAGCACCGCGCGATCAATTTCGCGGACGTGGGGGGTAGCAAGAACCATTTCAGAGCGCCTTTCCGAGTGTACACGACGGTACACTTAAACCTAGATGTTGCAGTCAGTTGAAGGCCGAACGCTGGTGGGCATGGAGGTCGCCGAACTGGAGACGCTTCTCGGCAAGGCACACCCGCGCTATCGCGCCCGACAAATATATGACGCGCTTTACCGCCAACAAGTGGCGGAATTGTCGGAAATTTCGGCCCTGCCAAAAGACCTTCGGAATCAGCTGCTTATAAGCACTCCGCTGGGGCTGCCAACGGTTGAGCGGCGATACGATTCAAAAGACGGAACGCGGCGGTACTTGCTGCGGTTAGGCGATAACCGCACAGTTGAAGCGGTCCTGATGCCGGAAGAGACTCGGGATACGATCTGCATTTCGAGCCAGGTGGGTTGCCCTGTCGATTGCAAGTTTTGCCTCACAGCGCTGATGGGGCTGGAGCGAAACCTAACGGCGGGCGAAATGGTGGGGCAGGTGCTGCATGTGGCGCGCGAAAACGCGCTGCGGCCAACCGACTCGCGGCTGAATGTCGTAATGATGGGTATGGGCGAGCCGTTGCTCAACCTGGAGAACGTCTTGAAGGCGACCCGCCTGTTGACCGACAGCACAGGCATCGGGCTCTCGCCAAAGCGGATCACGGTGTCTACATCGGGCATCGTTCCGAAGATCGAGGAACTCGGTCGAATGGAGATCCGGCCCAAGCTTGCCATTTCTCTGAATGCCTCAACCGAAGAGCAGCGCCGCGAGTTGATGCCGATCACGCGGAAGTATCACTTGAAGGATCTGCTGGAAGCATGCCGCTCGTATCCGTTAAGGCCGTGGGAAAAGCTGAGCTTTGAATACGTGCTGTTAAAGGATGTGAACGACACGGACGCGGACGCGCGGCGAGTGGTGAAACTTGTGGCTCACATGAATTGCAAGGTCAACCTGATCGCCTTGAACCCGGGTCCGGGCATTCCGTTCGAATCCCCCGACGCGGAGCGCGTCGAGAGCTTTCAGCGGATTGTGCGGAATGCGATGCCGTGTTTTGTCCGGAAGCCGCGCGGACGGGACATCTTCGCGGCCTGCGGGCAATTGAAAAGAGTGGCTTCGGATCTAATCGAGATCGGGTGATGCCGAGACTGCGTCAGGCGCGCGCGCCGGCATGCTTCGAATCCACAAGAAGAATGCCGCGAGCAGCAGTATGTTGGACCAGAAGTCGAGCCCGATCGAGAGCAGGATTCTCTGCCAAGGCTTGTACTGCATAATGGCCTGAAAGAAAGAGATGGCGCAGGCGGCCAGGAACAGGGCGTTTGCGCGAGAGGCCGCGGAGGTTCTCGGCAAGCGCGTCGCGACTGTATACAGGCTGGCGGCGATCAACGCGGCGGGGCCGAGAGAAATGAGTCCGCTCTTCACCGCATAGGGCTCGAGCAGCGAGTACATAACGAACGCCGCGCCATCCCAGGCCCACTGCTTGCCGGGTCCCGAGCGCAGCAGCATCAGGACGATAGCCGAATAGACGAGGACGCTGGCGATCCCCCAAAGGACGATCACCGTGTGTGGCGGAAGCGATAGGAAGTTGATGTGCGGGAACGTTTTGAGCGGCGGGTCAACAGGAGACAGATAGCGGAGCAGGACGCCACGCAGGGATTGGCTTGGGAAGTAATAGAACTCCGAGTAAGTGGTTCCCATGCGGCGCACAGCCTCATACCAGTCGCGCAGCAAACCGAGATAGCGCGCCGGCCCGAATACGAGGAAAGGCGCGATCCAGAGCGCCAGCAAGGCGGCGGCGAAAGAAACCGCGGCACGGATTCTAGGCCCGCGAATGAACCAGGGCAGCAGCATGATCGGCCAGAGCTTAAAAGTGACCGCAAGGGCTAGAAGGATTCCGGCCCATATCGGATAAGCTTCCGACAAGACGAATGCGGCGAGCAGCCAGGAGATGACGAACGGCTGTACGTTGCCGTAGCGAATGGCGAGCACTACATAGGCGAGCATCAGGGCGCAGCACGCCACGATCGAAACGGGGCTGAACTGAAGACGTCGCATGCGGATCGCGAGCGAGACGCTTACGATGGCAGTTACCCAGGCGGCCAGCATCCACCAGAAACCGGCAACGCGAAAAGAAGCCCACTTCAAGGGATAGATAAGAAGGTAAGTAACCGGCGCATAGCGATATTCCATCGGGAATCCGATGCCGCTGTCCGGCCCGTAGGCGGGACGAGTGCCTCCGAAATAGCCAGTGGCGGCGTACCAATAAACGCTCAGATCTACGCTTTTCGCGAGGAACAGCGATGAAGCGAGAGCTGCCAGCGCCAGCGCGCCGTAGATACAAAGCCTGCGCTTAGGCAACCCGGGCGATCGAGGGCTCGAACAAGCTGCTGGTGAAGAGGTGGAACATGGCTCGGATTTCATCGGGGCTTGGGTCGGGCTTGCCGGTCTTGCGCTCGGCCATCGCCTGATCGCGCAACATGCTTTCCAGCATACCGATGAGCGCCCCGCTGAGGACCTGGGGACGGATGTTGCGCCCAAGCTGCGTGTCCTTCATCAGGACCTGAAGGATGCGCGTGACTTCGTCGTAGAGCTTGTAATATCCAGCCGTGAGAAGCACTTCGGAATTCTTGCCTCGTATGCGGCGGCCCTCAAACAGCATCAGGTCGCGCAGCTCGCGATCCTGCGAGAGCATCTTGACAAGCAGCTCAAAGATCATCCGGAGGCTCTCGACCGGCGAATTCGAAACGGAAGCGGCCGTGTAGACGAAATTCAGCTTCAGCCAGCCATCCTCGAAGATTTTTTGCAGCAGGCCTTCCTTGCTGCCGAAATATTTCACCAACTGCGACTCGCTGGTGCCCGCCTCGCGGGCAATGCCGGAAGTGGTTGCGTTCTCAAACCCTTGGCTCGCGAATAGTCTCTTTCCGGCTTGCAGCAGACGCTGCTCGACGGAGGAGGAAACGGGTACGTTGCTCATAACGGTATCGGTCCTACCACTATTAGTAGCAAAAAATCTATGTATAGGTATAGCGCTACTTGCATCTATACTGTCGATTGTAGTAGCAATACGACTAAACAGACCGTATCGGCTACCACAGACAGTAGCATAGGAGGATCAGGAGAACCCATGAGAACTGTAGTTCAGCTTGCAATAACAATTGCCGCTACGATGGCTTCGATGGCGAGCGCCCAAACCTGGGTCTCGACAGCGACCAAAGGCATAGGACCTTCTTTGAAGGGCGCCCACGAATTGGGCGCGCTCAGCTCGTCCACGCCGATGCACTTGGTGGTAGGCCTGAAGGTGCAGAATGCCGCCTCGATTCAGCCGACTCTGAGGCGGATGCTGACCCCAGGCGATCCGCTGTACGGAACGTCTTATACGGTTGCCCAGTTCGCAGCCCAATTCGCACCGACCGCCGCGCGGGTTCAGGCAGTCGAGGATTATCTTTCCAGCTATGGGTTTAAGAATCTCACGGTCTCCGACAATCGACTCCTGATCGAAGCCGACGCAACCGCGGGCCAAGCGATGGCGGCATTCAACACTGCCCTGGCGAGTTTCACGTTGAACGGAAAAACAATTTTTGCGAATACGATGGACGCGCAAGTGCCGGCCGCGCTGTCGAGCACCGTTCTCGCGGTTCTGGGATTGAACAACATTTCGGCCTTGCACCCTGACATTTTCAAATACACGGACCCATGCACCGCGCCTGCTTGCCCTACACCCGATCCTTCGAATGAAGAGTACGGCGCGCAGCAGTATCAAATCGCCTATGACGCCGCCGAGCCGGGCGCCACGCCGACGTCCACCGCACTGAAGCAGAAAGTGGCTACCGGTTCGTTGACCAAAATCGGAATCATCACGGAAGGCGACCTGGGCGCGGTTTCGCCGAAAGCTCCTAATGGACCGGGCCTGCCGTCGGCTTCTTCAACGGGCGTGATTCACGACCTGTATCTATATGAGCAACTCTACAAGCTTCCAGGCGTGAACGTGTACATGGAGTATGCCGGGATCGCCAGCCCGGACACCAGCGGCGCCGACGAATGGGACCTGGACACGCAAACCTCGACCGGAATCGCGCAGCAGGTGAAAGACCTGTATCTTTACATCGCGACGTCGCTCACGGATTCCGATATCGGGCTTGCGGTCAACAAAGCGGTGACCGACAACAAGGTGAAGGCATTCAACATGTCTTTCGGCGAGTGCGAATTTTTCCCGTATCTGGATGGCGCGATGCTGCTCGATGACGAGTTGTTTGGAGAAGCGGCCCTGCAAGGCATGACGCCGTTTGCATCGGCCGATGATAACGGTTCGGCGTGCCCCGTGCTACCGACGAATGGCGTTCCGTTGTCCGGGCCGCCCAGCGTTTCCTATCCTGCGTCGTCGCCGTATGTGATTTCGGTGGGTGGGACCAATTTGCTGACCAACGCGAACTTCACTTACGATTACGAGATCGCTTGGGAAGGGGGCGGCGGTGGCGTCAGCGGTTTTGAGACGGCGCCATTCTGGCAATCCTACACCGGGTCGGGCACTTTGCCGATCGTGCCGAGCGCGGAGGCGGGCCAGCGCGGCGTTCCGGATGTGGCCATGTGCGCCGGAGGAACGGGGTTGGCGATCTGCTCGGCCAACATTTTCGTGGGCGGAGCCACCGAACTGGTCGGCGGAACGAGCTTGTCTTCCCCGCTTTCGGTGGGTTCATGGGCGCGTATCGAAACTTCGCATGCCAACAAGCTTGGCTTCGCGGGTCCGCTAATTTATCAGTTGGCGAACGGCGGCCCGACTCCTAGCAGTCCTTATTTCAACGACGTGACGCTAGGAGCCAACGGGTACGGCGTGGCGCTGCCGGGTTACGACTACACGACCGGGCTCGGGTCTTGGGATATCTACGTTGTAAATAAACAGATCCCTTCGACTTATCCTCACTAATCGCACTGCCCCTCGATTCGGCGCGCTCGCGAACTCCTCCTTGCGAGCGCGCCGTTATCCTTTTGCTGAGTCCTTTGTGACGCCGTTTCCATCGTAGAGGGACGTGCCGAACGTACCAGAGCAGCGCTTCGATAGCCGTGTCCTTCTTGCGTTCTTCATCATTTATTTCGTTTGGGGCTCCACGTATCTGGCGATTCGGATTGCGGTCGCTACGGTGCCGCCGCTGTTCGCAGCCGGAGTCCGGTTCCTCGTAGCAGGCGCGGCGCTGCTGCTGTGGGCGAAATGGAAAGCCGCGCCGAACCCCACGCGGATCGAATGGCGCAATCTTGCCGTGCAAGCGGCGCTGATGTTTCTCTGCGGATACAGCGCGCTGTTTTGGGCTGAAACAAGAATTCCCTCCGGTGTGGCGTCGGTTCTGGTCGCAACGATTCCGGTGTGGATGGCTTTGATCGAAATCGTCCTGTTCAAGCGCGAGCGGATGCGCTGGCGGCTGATCGTCGCGATCGGTTTCGGGACCGTGGGAGTCGCGATCCTCGCGCTGCGGCAGGGCTCGGGGCGCATTCCGATTCTGCCGTGCCTTGCGATTCTTGGCGCGGAGATCGGCTGGTCTATGGGAACAGTTCTTTCGCAAAGAATTGCCACGCCGAAATCGAAAGTTCTTACGGCCGGCGCTCAGATGACCCTGGGCGGATTGATGTTATTGCTGTTCTCTCTAGTAGTAGGCGAGATGAGTCCTTGGCCGCACATCTCGGCCAGAGCCGGCGCCGCCCTGCTCTACCTGATCGTCGCGGGTTCGCTGATCGCGTTTACCGCATACATCTGGCTATTGGGGCGCATGACCGCGACAGTCGTATCGAGCTATGCGTATGTGAACCCGGTCGTGGCGCTGGCAATCGGCTATTGGCTTGGCAATGAAGCGATCAACCGAAATATCGTGATGGGGACCGCGCTGGTTCTCGTCAGCGTGCTTCTGATCCTTCGCACCGGTTCCGTTTCGCACTAGCCGCTTCGGGTTTCTTCGCTAGGTCGCCCGTTGCCATCCGGCCCCGCCACCGCCGGCGGCTTTTCTCGCGGCCGGTTCAATTCACTCTCGATATCCGTCAGCACTTCGTTTGCATGGCGCGAATGGAGCTCCTTATCGAGCCGCCGAAGGGCGACACCAACCACGTCGCGATGATGCAAGCGCCCGCCGACGCCGGGGCGGTCCGATAACTCCTGCCACAGGCTGTGCACGAGATCGATGTCGCTCGGCCACAACTGCGGCGGATGCGGACCGAGCGAGTACATCTGCGGCTCGCCATCGCCAGGGGGTGGAATCACCTCAACGGTTAGCGGCGGACGAGGCGCCGGCAGGCATTCCCAAGCCCGCCCCAGTTCGCGCGCCTGTTCGTCGGGCGATTGCTGACCGGAAGGAGTGGTTACGATGCGGCTGGAATCCAGTTGCTGCGCGGCGCGCACCAGCGCTTCGCAATCTTCCCGTCCCGGCACGGTCAAAAGTTCGACGTGCTTGCCTGCCTTCTCCGCGACGGTCACGGCTTTGCTGAACAGTTCCAGCTCGCGGTTGGTGCAGATCTGGTCGGGGTTGGGACGGTATTCGCTCGAAGCCATCGGCCCCAGCCGATGCACCGCCACGACTACTACATCCTGTTCTTCAGGCTTCACCTCTGAAAGCACGCGCTGCAAGTGTTCCATGCGGTCCGGGCGGCACACTTCCACCAAAATGTTTCCGGGCCGCACCTGCGCGCGTTCGACCGAGATGTCCTGCTGCTCATCGAGCCGGAACTTCTCCTGCTCGGCGTCGGCGTGTTCGCGCTTGCGACGATTGTGCCACTCCGACAAAGTAAAGGCGGTGAAGAAAACGACGGTGAAAATGGAGCCCGAGATGGTTGCGGTCTTCTTGGTGACCACATTGGTAATGGCCAGCAGGAACAAGGTGGTCGTGATTAATATCAAGCCGACCGGGATCTCGGTCCCGCCTATGCGGAAATTCAGCGGAACCTTCCACTGGCGCGCCTCCGGCCGTTTGTAGCGCAGCACCAGAACGGCCAGCGCTTTCATGGCGAAGCTCCAGATGACGCCGAAGGCATAGGCCTCGCCGAGCAGATCTACATTGCCGCGGCTCAACAGAATCGTGATGATCTGGAGCGCGACGATCAGGTTGATGAGGCGACTGGTTGTGCCAAAACGTTTATGAGGCTGCCGAAACCAATCGGGCAGGACGCCGTCTTCGGCCACGCGGTTGAGCACGCCGTTCGAGCCGATGATGGCGGTATTCACGGCGCCCGCCAGAATGAGCGTGCCCACCAGCACGACGAAAGCATGAAACATCAGCTTGAGCGGCGTCGGCCCGACCAGGTATGTAGCCAAGCCGCCGATGAGGTTGTCGAGATACTTCTGCCGCTGGTTATCGGGGATCAGCATTACGGCAAAGAAGGAAACCAGAGACGTAAACAACAAGCTGTAGACGATGACCACCAGGCCCGTCTTGCGCAGGTTCACGAGCTTGGGCGCTTCGATCTCGCGATAGACCTGGGCCAGGGTTTCGAAGCCGCTCATGGCGAGAAGCGAATGACCGAGGCCGATGAAGATGGCGACCGCGGTGATGTCCGGAAGGACCGTTCCGCGCAGCCAGCCGAGCGAATAGTGCCCATAATGCAGGTTCGCCCTGGTGGGCAGCGGGACAGGCTGAAAACCTTTCAGCGCCATGGTCACCACACACCACGCAATCAGGATCACCACCATCACGGTCGTCACTTGCATGATGCGGAGCGCTTTGTCGCTCGATTCTTTGATGCCGATTGTGTTCTGCCACCAGAAGTAGAGCGTGGCCGCCAACGCGAATCCGGCCGCGAAGCCCTGGGGCGGCACATGGAAAGAGGCGTGCCAATAATCGGCCAGTTCGTTGATAAGCCCCGCCAGATACAGTCCCGCGCTGACGCCGCTAATGGGTCCGGTGAGGACGTAGTCGAACATCAGCGCCGAGACTGAAAACTTTGCCAGCGTGCCGCCCATCGCCTCGTGCACGACCTTGTACACGCCGCCGCGGACAAACATGCTGCAGCTTTCGACATAGATGGCGCGGATGGCGAAGCCGAACAACATGATGGCAAGGATGAACCACGGCGCCGACTTGCCGATGGCGGTTTCCGCGATGCCCCCGGCGTAGTAAGCGGATGAAGCCAAATCGCTCAAGACGATGGCCGAGGCCCGCCAGAAGGAGATAAACGACAGCATGACCGTCGTCGCCACAATGACCTTGGTCTTTGTTGAAGGCGCGGGTGTTGTCATAAAAGCGTCGTCATACGAGCATTGTCATGAGGGCGTTCCCTCCAGAAAGAGTGGTTTTCGGGCGGCTCTGTTTCCTGCAAGCTTATGCGAGCGCGCCGGTCAAGCTGGTTGCTCCGCCAGAGTTTCAAGCTGCCTCAGGTGATTCAGGTCGTGACCCGCCATTGTCTCGACCAGGGTGCGAAAGGTCATGTCTCCGCGCTCCGGATGGGTCACAGCTTTCGAGAAGTCGTCCGGGGCCAAGCCGGAGAGAAGCGCGATGTTCCAATGCCGCAATGCCACGAACGTATCGAGCGCTGCGCGGCCGTTTAACTTTGAATAGCCGCGTCCCCATGCGTCCTGGTCAAAAGGTTGGATGACGTGGCGCGGTTCTGCGAGCGCCTGCCGCAGGCGAAACGCGAAAGCGATTTCGGTATCCGCAAGGTGGCAAAGAATTTGAGACACCGTCCACTTGCCCGGCGCGGAAGAGCGCTGCAATCCGTCGGGCCCGAGGCGCTGAACTAAGTCCGTTAGCCGCCCGGGGGTTTCCGATACGAGTTCTTGGCTATCGCGGCCTTCCAGGTGACTCGCGTAAGGATTCATAGGCCTCATTCTATGCGAAGGACAATTCGGGAAGCCGGCGCATTTTGTGATAGCTTAGCGATGATTCGTGGAGGGAAAGAGAATGGCTGGTAAAGTGAACCCGATTCCGGCGGGCTACCACACGGTTACACCGTACCTGATCGTGAACGACGGGCATGGCGCTTTGGATTTCTATAAACGCGCATTCGGCGCAAGGGATGTCGTGCTTATGGAGGGCCCTCCCGGCAAGATCGCGCACGCCGAGTTCAAGATTGGGGATTCCACAGTCATGCTGGTGGATGAAAGGCGAGGCGATCGCTCCCCGAAAACGCTGGGCGGAACGGCGGTCGGCATCTTCTTGTACGTCGAAGATGTGGACTCGGTATACAACCAGGCCATCAGCGCGGGCGCGAAAGCGGACATGCCGCCGCAGAACATGTTTTGGGGAGACAGGTACGGCAAACTGACTGACCCGTTCGGGCATTCGTGGGCGCTCGCCAGCCGTGTCGAGGAGGTTCCGTTCGAAGAACTGGACCAGCGCATGAAAGACGCGATGTCGCAGTTCCAGCAGCAGGGCGCGGGCCAAGGCAGTTGAACCCGGTTCAGCGCTTCCACGCCTCGTAGGCGAGCAGAATCCATCCGGCGATAAACGCCAGGCCGCCAACCGGCGTGATCGCGCCCAGGATGCGGACGCCCGATATCGCGAGCGTATACAAGCTTCCCGAGAAGACTACAATCCCGATAAAGAGCAGCCACGCAACCCGCGCCTGGCCCGCGGGCGTGATGGCCTGGACGCGCGCCAGCAGCGCTACGATCAGTATTCCGAGCGCATTGACGAAATGATAGAAGACGGCCTTCTCGTACACCGACATGGAGTACGCATCGAGCCGATTTTTTAAACCGTGCGCGCCAAATGCGCCGGCCGCAATCGCCGCGGCCATCAGAAGCGCGCCGCCTGCGATCCAATTCATGAGTGCCCGACGCTTTCCGATAAGGCCGCAACGAGGCCCTCTCGAATGAGCCGTCGAATCAAGATTAACTTGCTTGAGTCATCCAAGTTTCCGGGAAGATCGCGAATCGCGAACCTGGAGTGAGTGAGCGCAAAGCGGAGAGCTTCACGGACGCGAGACGGAAACGTGATCGCACGGCCATAACACTCCACGCGTTCGGAATCGCCCTGGGCCTCAGCTCGCATAATCGCGCCTGGGCGAACACCCACAACGCTTGCTACGGACAGATGATCGAGCGTCGCCAATTGATTCAGTTGTCCCTCCACCAGGGGCGGGCACGCGGAAAGGAATCTGTCGATGAAGTAGTCGAAGGTGGCGTCGAAGTTCGAGCCTTTCGATGCTTCCTGCAGCAAGTCGAGCAGAATCTGTTTCGCGCTGCTTCGATCAAATCCAGATTGGGCGAAACCGGGAGGCAGCGACTTGCGAAACACCGGGTTGCCGAGGCTCGCTCCGGCTAGGAACTCCAGGAGAAAATCCGCCCAGGTATATCGCAATATCCCGGCAGTGATGTGGAGCGAAACGGAGTCGGCCGATTTCGCTTCGTGAGCGGCGCCGCGCGGGATATAGGCGACATCGCCCGCCTTCATTTCGAATTCGAGCGTGGGGGCGCCTAGCGGATGAACGGACGCATCAAAGTCCTGGCCGGAGAGCGGTAGCTGAACCGGCGTTCCGAAAATGGTCCATCTTTTTGAGCCGGAAACCTGAAGGACGAAGACATCGTGGGTGTCGTAATGCGGCTTCGCGCCCTGAGCGCCTGCCGGCGTCATGTACACGTTGGTCTGAAACGGGCAACTGAATTGCCGCTCGAGCATCCGGCAGAACAGAGTCAGCGCTGGGAGCACCGTGTCGAGATAGGCCAGAGTTATGGTTGAGCCCTCTTTGAAAAGCTCACAGAGCTTAGCGACGTCGAGCACGCCTCCGGGACCCGTGTACTCGTCTGCGCTCACGGGCCGGGCGGCATTTTTCAAGCAGACGTCTGGATACCGACGGTCGAGGGTAGTAAGAACCCGGTCTACTTCAGCGAATGAAAGCAGGCGGGTGAAGTAATCGGGCTCGTTCCGCCGTACGACAACCGGTTCTTTCTCCCAATATTCCTCGAAGAACTGTCCGGGGACGAGCGGATGGATCAGCCAATCGAACGAAAACGGCGCTTCCAAGCCGCGGCCTCAGCCACGAGAGGCAGGGGGTTTGTCAGGGTCAGCAGGTTTCCTATCGGGATCGGGAGGCCTCTTATCGGGATCCGCAGCCTTCCTCTCGCGGTCCTCCGGGCGCTTCTCACGATCCTCCGGTTTCTTGTCGGGATCGGCAGGCCTCTTGTCGGGATCGGCAGGCCTCTTATCGGGATCGTCGGGGCGCTTGTCGGGATCGTCGGGCTTCTTGGGATCGTCTTGATTTGGATTCCGGAGAGTGGTAGCACGAAGCCCGGAAACAATTCCGGCCGCTCCGGTCAGAAAAACGCCGCTCGAAGCCAGAAACGATCGCCTGGCGAGTCTCCGCTCCGTTACGATTTCATCGTCGGCGATGGCGCCCGGTTCCGAATTTAACGCGTCTAACCGGTTTTCATCAGCCTTGTTATCAGCCATAGATATGCTCTCCCGGGTTTATAGACGGTTTCGGTTACAAAGTGCTTCCAGAAAAATCGACTAGTTCGCATCCTGGTCCTAGCCAGCCTGTTACGATTAGGGTTCTCACGGCGGTTTCGCGATGATGCCCCGCACTCAGAGCGGCCTCCTGGCCGAGATCGTACAGCAGAAAAGGCGGGAAGCCGCTGAACTACACTCGCGCGCGGCGGAGCTGGAGCAGCAAGCGCACGAGCGTAAGGCGCCCAGTCGGCCATTTGCCGAGGCGCTTCGTTCCCGAAACCCCGCGATCATCGCCGAAATCAAGAAAGCATCTCCCAGCCGCGGCGTGCTGCAGCCCGATTTTCACCCCGCGTTCATCGCTCACAGCTATGAGCAGGGCGGCGCGGCTTGCCTTTCGGTACTAACCGACAAGCAATACTTTCAAGGCTCGCTGCACGATATGGAAGCGGCGCGCGCGGCGGCGAATCTTCCGGTGCTCCGGAAGGACTTCACAGTCGACCGAGTTCAGATTTTGGAGGCGGCGGCTCACGGGGCCGACGCAATCCTGTTAATCGCGGCGATTCTCGAACGATCGGAGCTTCAGGCGTTCCGCGAACTTGCTTCGTCGCTAGGGCTAATGTCTCTGGTCGAAGTGCATGACCACGATGAGCTATCGAAAGCCGTCGATTCGGGCGCCGAGGCGATCGGCGTGAACAATCGCAATCTCGATACGCTCGAGATTTCGCTAGATACGTCTTTGAGGCTCAGCTATCTGATGCCATCGAGCGTCATCCGCGTGAGCGAAAGCGGCATTCACACGCGCGGCGATATCGACCTTCTGCAAGGCGCGGGCTTTCACGCTTTTTTAATTGGCGAATCGCTGATGCGATCCCAGAATTCTACGCAATCGTTGCGATCCCTGATAGGGCACGAGTCATGAGCGCGCCCGCTTTTATCGTAAAGATCTGCGGCATCACGAACGAGACAGATGCGCGCATAGCGCTGGATGCAGGCGCGAACGCTCTCGGTTTCAATTTTTATAAGAACAGTCCGCGCTACATCGCTCCGCGCCGCGCGCGTGAAATCGCCCAAGCGGTTAGCGGCGATTACTTGAAAGTCGGAATTTTCGTTAAGGCTTCCGAAGCGGAGCTTCTTCGAGTGATGAACGAAGCGCCTTTGGATGTCGCGCAGCTTCACGGGGATAGTGTGGCGCTGCCTTCCGCGCAGGGAGTGCGTGTCTGGCGCGCGCTTCCAGCCGCGGCGCCGGCCCCGCCCGCGTACCCCGGCATCGAAGCCTATCTGCTGGATTCGCCATCGCTGCTATATGGCGGCTCGGGGGACACTTTCGATTGGCGTCTGGCCGCCGCTTTCCCGCACCGCGCCATCATCGCCGGCGGCCTCGACGCCTCCAACGTTGCCGAAGCCATTCGCGTTGCGTCACCATGGGGCGTGGATGCATGCTCGCGCCTGGAGGCGTCGCCCGGAAAGAAGGATCTACAGCGCGTTCGCGATTTCGTCCGGGCGGCGCTTGAAGCAGTTGGCCAGGAGGTGAACCTATGAGTTCCGCGGTTGTTCCCGATGCGCTCGGCCATTTCGGCCCTTATGGCGGCCGCTATGTACCCGAAGTGCTGATGTCCCCGCTCGAAGAGTTGGAACAGGCTTACGGCGAAGCGCGGCGCGATCCGGCGTTCCGGAACGAGCTTCAATCTCTGCTCCATCATTACGCCGGGCGGCCCACTCCGCTTTACTTCGCCAGCCGGCTTAGTGAATCGCTGAAAGGCGCGCGGATCTGGCTCAAGCGCGAAGACCTGTTGCACACGGGCGCTCACAAGATCAACAATTGCCTCGGCCAGATTTTGCTCGCCCGGCGCATGGGCAAGCGGCGCATTATTGCCGAAACGGGCGCCGGACAACACGGCGTCGCAACCGCGACGGTGTGCGCTCTATTCGGGATGGAGTGCGTGGTTTACATGGGCGAAGAAGACATGCGCCGGCAGCGCTTGAATGTCTTCCGCATGCGGCTGCTAGGCGCAAACGTAACGGCGGTTCGCACCGGCAGCCGGACGCTTAAGGACGCCATCAGCGAAGCCATGCGCGATTGGGTTACCAACATCGCGACGACGCACTACCTGCTCGGCTCGGCGCTAGGCGCCCATCCTTATCCGTTGATGGTCCGCGATTTTCACAAAGTGATTGGGGAGGAGGCGCGCGCGCAGGCGCTCGAACAGATCGGCCGCCTGCCGGACGTCGTGCTTGCGTGCGTAGGCGGCGGCAGCAACGCGATCGGCATCTTTTACCCGTTCGTGCCCGATTCGGGCGTGCGGCTTATCGGTGTGGAAGCCGGCGGGCGCAGCCATAAGCTGGGCGATCACGCGGCGCGATTCAGCGGCGGATCTCCGGGCGTTCTTCACGGGGCTTTCAGCTATCTGTTGCAGGACGAAGCAGGCCAGGTTGGGCTCACGCATTCCGTCTCGGCCGGATTGGACTACGCGCTGATCGGCCCGGAGCATGCCTGGCTGCATGATCAAAGCCGCGCGGAGTATGTTTCCATCGGCGATGCCGACGCGCTGGCTGCGGCCAGAACACTCGCCCGCATGGAAGGCGTGATTCCCGCCCTCGAATCCTCGCATGCGGTGGCGGAAGCTATTCGCCGCGCGCCCGCGGAGCCTGAAGCCGTGTATATCGTAAATGTCTCCGGGCGCGGCGACAAAGATATGGATATCTATCGCGAAAACATGCCGGAACTCGACGATGCCGACTGAGACGACAACTCGCATCGGCGGTTTATTCAGCAAATGCGGCGCAAGCGGCAGGAAAGCGTTCATTGCCTACCTCACCGCGGGCCACCCCACGCCCGCGCACACGGCGTCCCTGGTGCTTGCGCTCGAACGCGGTGGCGCGGATCTTATCGAACTCGGTGTTCCTTTCTCCGATCCGATCGCCGACGGCCCCGTGATTCAAGCCGCTTCCGAGCGGGCGTTGCGCAACGGGGCGACGCTTGCGGGGCTGCTCGATACGGTTGTCGAGATTCGCCGCAGGTCGCAAATTCCCATTCTTCTATTCAGCTACTTGAATCCGCTACTGAAGTATGGTTTCGACAAGGTCGCGCGCGACGCGGCGGCCGCCGGGATCGACGGCGTGCTGCTCACCGATTTGCCGGTTGAAGAAGCGAAAGATCCCGTCGCGCGTCTGCGCGGACAGGGCCTCGATACGGTTTTTCTGGCCGCTCCCACCAGCAGCGAACGCCGTCTGCGCTTGGTAGCGGAACACTCAGCGGGTTTCGTCTACCTGGTCTCTCGCACGGGCGTGACGGGCGAGCGCCAGTCTCTTTCCCAAGCCGCCGCGCCTCTCACGCAACGCATGCGCGAATTGACTCGCCTTCCCTTGGCCATTGGGTTTGGCATTGGCGCCCCGGATCAAGTGGGCGAAGCGGCGAAAATCGCAGATGGCATAGTGGTGGGCAGCGCGATCGTCCATTTCATCGAGACGCACGCCGCATCGGATGAGTTGGATCGGAAGCTCGAGGAATTCACCCGGCATCTCACTGCCCCGCTCCGCGTAACATGAGCCGCTTTCGTCTAAAAGATCTGGAGGATCGCCGGGTTCGCATCGACGATATCGACGTCCGGCTGATCGATCTGCTGAATGAGCGTACGGCGATTGTCGAAGAAATCGGCCGCATCAAGCAGGAACTGCGGCTTGCTATTTACGAACCGAAGCGCGAAGAGCAGGTCTTCTCGAACGTGACAGTTCATAACCATGGACCGCTTCCGCACGATGCGGTGAAACGTATTTTCGAGCGTATTATCGACGAGATGCGCAATATTCAAAAGCTGAAGATCGTCGAGCCAGACCCGGAAAACTAACCATGCTTGTTGTCATGCAAGAAGGGGCAACCGAGGCCCAAACGGAAGCGATTATCAACCGGCTGGTGGACATGGGTTTCACGGTTCACCGCTCGACAGGAGTTCGACACACGGTGCTCGGCGGCGTCGGCCCGCTGGAGGATTTCGATCCGGCCCTGCTCGAAACGATGGAAGGCGTAAAGGAATGCCACCGGATCGTCTCGCCATACAAGCTCGCGAGCCGCTCTTTTAAACCGGGCGGCACGGTGATTCGTATCGGCGAGGTAGAGATCGGAGGGACGAAAGTCGTCTCCATGGCCGGCCCGTGCAGCATCGAAGACGCAAAGCAGATCGAATCTTCGGCCGAAACCGTCGCCGAAGCGGGAGCGCAGGTAATGCGCGGCGGCGCCTTCAAGCCGAGATCGTCGCCCTACAGTTTTCAAGGGCTCGGTGAGCGAGGTTTGCAGTTGATGCGGACGGCGGCGGATCGGCGGGGACTGCTGGTCATCAGCGAAGTCATGGACCAAAGCCAGATCCCGCTGCTGATCACTTACGCCGACATTCTGCAGGTGGGAGCGCGCAACATGCAGAACTTCAATTTGCTTCGGGAACTCGGCAAGATTCGCAAACCGGTTCTGCTGAAGCGCGGAATTGCGGCGACCATCGAAGAGCTGCTGCTTTCGGCGGAATACGTGATGTCGGGCGGCAACTACGACGTCATGCTTTGCGAGCGCGGCATCCGGACGTTTGAAACGAGCACGCGCAATACCATGGACATCGCCGCGATGCCGGTGCTGCATCGCCTGACCCATCTGCCGGTGATCGCCGATCCATCGCACGGCACCGGCAAACGAGATTACGTTCTGCCGATGGCGCGCGCGGCCGTGGCGGCCGGTGCGGACGGGCTTCTGATCGAAGTGCATCCGGACCCTGATCGCGCACTGAGCGACGGGGCTCAAACCCTGCGACCCGATCAATTCTCCGAACTCATGCAGCAGGTACGAGCCGTTGCGTGCGCCCTCGGCCGCTCCGCATGAACTATGTAGCAATCGTGGGCGTTGGGCTGATCGGCGGTTCGTTCGGCCTGGCGCTTCGCAAGGCGGGATTTCAAGGGGAAATCGCAGGCGTGAGCTCTCGGCCCGCTCTCGAAGCAGGGTTGCGCGCCGGCGCTATCTCAACAGGCATTACGCTCGAACAAGCCACCTCGCGCGCAGACCTCATTTATCTGGCGCAACCAGTGGACCGGATCTTGGAGACGCTTGAAAGCTTAGGTCCCATTGCGCCGGCAGACTGCCTGGTGACCGACGCTGGCAGCACAAAGGCCGCCATCCTGAAGAAAGCCTCCGAATGCCTGGCTTCAGCTCAGTTCTTGGGTGGTCATCCCATGGCCGGGAAAGAGCAGCGCGGAGCGGACGCCGCGGACGCAGACCTGTTCGGCGGGCGTCCCTACGTGCTCACGCCTGCGAGCCGCGAATCCGATAGGTCGCGAAGCTTTCGTTCCTGGCTGGAACGTATCGGCGCGTCCGTCATTGAAATGTCGGCGCAGGATCATGACGAAGCCGTGGCTTTCACATCGCACTTGCCGCAGCTTCTATCGACTGCGCTGGCTGCCACTTTGGACCGTAGATCGGATCTAAAACTTGAACGCGTATTCGGCGCCGGCTTACTCGACATGACGCGGCTGGCGCTCAGCTCGCCGGATCTGTGGTTGAGCATTCTGGCAACGAACAAATCCCAGGTGCGCTCGGCATTAGAGTCGCTGATCCTCACCTTAGGCGAAATGCGAGATGCATTGCAGAGGGACGCCTTGGCGTCTTTATTCGCCTCCGGAGGCGAATTTGCTTCTAGACTTCGCACCAAAACCCACGAAAAGTGAGCCTGCATACGTTTGCACGCCGCTGGAAATTTTCGCGAGCAGCGCATATAATCGGAGAAACTCCGCAGGAGAAATTACTGTGACTTCTCTCGCATCCGCCGTAGGGAATGCGTTGCTATCTACGCAAGACGTGAGCCGTTTGACTTCTCTTCGAAGGTCGACCGCGCTTTTCTCTCAAGGGCAAGCCGCCGATGCGGTCTACTACATCGAGGATGGCCTGGTAAAACTCACGCGGACCAATGAGCACGGCGCGCACATCATCCTTTCCATCTGCGGACCGGGACATCTCGTTGGCGAAGAAGCGTTGACCAACGAGCCGCCCGTGTATTACACCGAAGGGGAGGTCCTGAGCACATCGACTATTTATCGCATCCCGCGGGAGACATTGATTCAGACGATTGTGAGCAATCCTGAGCTGAGCAACGCGCTGGTTTCTTATCTTCTTCAGCGCAAGCTTGCGCTCGCGACCAAGGTGGAGTTGCTCTGCCTGCACGATGTCGAGTATCGGATTCTTCACTACCTGGCGGAGCTCTCAGCTCTCGTGAAGCCGCAGGACGATGGCGAAGGTTATCAAGTTCCGATCACGCAACTGGAACTAGCGGACTTGATCGGCGCGACTCGCGAGACGACTTCCACGACTTTGAATCAACTTGAGCGTCGAGGTTTGGTGAGGCTCTCGCGCCGCCTGCTGACGATTCCTTCGCCGGTCACGCTTCGCAGTGCGGCCGCCGGAAAAGTCGAACAGGAGAAAAGCGCGCTCACAGGATCGCTTTAGGCGGTGCTCAGCCGGTCGTCGTCAGCGTTTAAAACTCGCGCCCAGGGAGTTCGGCCCTTTCCGGCGCGCCCCACACAATCTGCGAAGTACTCATAGGACTCCTAGCATGCTGGTTCTAACGCAATCGTTTCAACGTTTTTGCTTGAACCACCATGACAGATCTGCTACAGTGTATTGCAGATTTTTCGATGCAAGCTGGTTGTATTCCTGCGAGCCCGAAACGTGACCTGAGGGCTCCGATCTCTCTTGTACTCGCAAGGGTAAACGGGCATTCATCTCGCATCAATTTACAGGAGATTTGTAGTGAGAGAAAAAGGTGTTGTGAAATGGTTTAACGCCGCCAAGGGCTATGGTTTTATCCAACGCTCGAATGGCGACGATGTTTTCGTGCACTTCTCGGCCATTCAGATGAACGGTTATCGCACGCTTGAGGAGGGCTCGGAGGTGGAGTTCGAGGTGAAGCGTGGTCCCAAGGGCCTGCAAGCCGAGAACGTCGGCCGTTCGTAGGTATTCCAAACCAGCTAGAGTTAAGACCGCCGGTCGTCCCGCACGACGGCGGTCTTTCTGTTTTTGGGCTCGGCTTCCTGCAACGGCTCAAACGCTGAGTGAGTCCATGAACCGGGATATCATGCACTATCGAAAACTGGGCGCGACGGAATCCGAAATCAGCGAGATCGGTTACGGCGCGCGGGGCGGAGGTAACGAAGAGCAATGCATCCGCGCCCTGAAGAGGGCTTTCGAGGTTGGAGTCAACTTCGTCGACACGGCAGCGGACCCAGAAATCGAGCGGTTGGTCGGCAGGGCGCTGAACGAGGCGTATGCGCGCATTTACGTTTCGACCAGAATTCCACCGAAGCCCGGCTCATCGGCCGGAGCGTTTCAAGATTCGTACCCCCTCGACTACCTAACGGAATTCACCGAGCAAAGCCTCGTGAACTTGCGCATGGGCCAGATCTACTTGCAGCAGTTTTCAACCTGGACCGATGAGTGGATGAATTCCGACGAGTGGCGGCGCGCAATCGAAATCTTGAAAAGCAGTGGGAAAGTTCGTTTCTTCGGGATTTGCGCAAGTCCGCGAGACCCCGATTCCGCGCTCGAAGCCGTGAGGACAGGCGCGTTCGCAGCGGTGCGAGTGAACTACGGCATTTTCGACCGATCCGCCGAGAAGAATCTGTTTCCTCTCTGTCAGCAGATGAAAGTCGGTGTGATCGCGCAATCCTGGCAGGATGTGGCGAGCAACCCGGAGATGGCCCCACGAATAAAAGAGCTAGAGCGAGATCTGGCGAACGTGCCGGGGACGCTCGAGCAAGTTGCGCTGCGATTCTGTCTGTCGGACAAAGCGATTGCTTCGGTGATTCTGGATATGCAGACCGAAGAGGCGGTGGAAAGCAATTGCCGCGCGGCGTCGGGCGGAATGCTGGACGCAAGGACGCTAGCGATCCTGCAGCGCCACGCGGCGCTTTAGCGCTTCGGCTCACCAGACGCGGCACGCATTCGCGCGCGTCGATCACCAGACGCGGCACGCATTCGCGCGCCGCATGGGCTGCCCCGCCTTGCACCCGAAAGCCACGCCAAACTGCGGCAGGTTCGCCACCACTCCGTTGATGCGGAACTCATCCGGCGAGTGCGGGTCGACAGTTGCATGCAGCCGGCGGCTCTCTATGCGCTCATCCCCGCAGGCCCACTGCGCCATGCCGACAAAGAAACGCTGATCCGGAGTAAGACCATCCACCGGCTTCAACTCTTGTTGGTCGGTCGCATGCTTCCACGCGATGTAGGCAAGCAGCGTGCCGCCCAGATCCGCGACGTCTTCGCCCAGCGTCAAGCTGCTGTTGATGTGGATGTCGTCCACCGCGATGTATTGCGCGTACTGGCTCCGCACGCAGTTGACCCGGTCTTCGAATTTCTTGGCGTCCGCGGGAGTCCACCAGTCGCGCAGGTTTCCTTGCGCGTCGAATTGCCGGCCTTCGTCGTCGAAGCCGTGGGTCAATTCATGTCCGATTGTCGCGCCCGTGTTTCCGTAGTTCGGGGCTGCGTCCATCTTCGGATCGAATAGGGGAGGCTGCAGAACGCCGGCCGGGAAATTAATGTCGTTCATCTGCGGGTCGTAATAGGCATTCACGGTGGGCGCCGACATGAACCACTCCGACCGGTCTACCGGCTTCCCAATCTTATCCAGTTCGCGGTGTTCCTCGAAATGGAAAGCCTGTGTCACATCGGCCAGGTAATCGTCCGGCACAATTTGAACCGAGGTGTAGTCGCGCCACCGGTCAGGGTACCCGATCTTGTTTACGATAGCGTGCAGCTTTTCAAGCGCCTGCTGCTTGGTCGGATCGCTCATCCAGCTCAGATCTTTGATGTCGCGGCCCATCTCAGCTTCGATCTCTTGCGTCATCTTGAGCGCATCCGCCTTGGTTTGGGGCGAAAACGTTCTGGAGACGAAGACCTCGCCGAGCGCTTCGCCCATGGTGTGATCGATCAGCCGCGTGCAGCGCTTCCAGCGCGGCTGTATCTGCTTCACGCCTTGCAGGTAGGCGCTGTAGAAATCGAAGTTTTCCTGAACGAACCCGGATGAAAGGTAGGGCGCTTGGGCGTGCGCCAGGTGCCAGCGCAAGTAGGCGCGCCACGCCGCAAGGTTCTGGATTGTGAGCTCCTTGTTCAGCGCCTCGTAGAACTTGGGCTCCGTGACATTGACGGTTTGGAACTCCGGCGCGCCCACCGTTTCCAGATACTTGTCCCAATTGAAACCCGGCGTTTCACGCTCCAACTCCTCGCGAGACATCTTGTGTTTCAGGTTGTATGGATTCCGCTTCTCGACGCGCGTCAGAGACGCCTTGGCGAGATCGGTCTCGATCGCCATGACGGCTTGTGAATCGGTCTGCGCGTCCGGCGCGGACTCCCCGAGCAAGGTAAGCATGCGCTGGACATGCTGCGCATATCGCCGCCGAATCTCTTGGGACTTGGCGTCCGTCTTGGTGTAGTAATCGCGGTCGGGCAGCCCCAATCCGCCGGCCGCCGCCGAGGCGATCATCTGCGACGAATTGTCGTAGTCCTGATCGGAGCCGAACCCGAACAGGACGCGATCTATTCCAGCTTTATGTTCGCCGCCAACATAGGCAGCTATGTCCTCGACCGACTTCAGGCCCGCAATCCCGGCAAGCATCGGATCGAGCGGCTTTGCGCCGGCTTGTTCGACCGCCGCCTCGTCCATGCACGCGTGAAAAAAATCGCCGATCTTCTGTTCGTTCGGCGAGCGCGCGCCGCCGCCTCGCGAAGCTTGCTCCAGAATGCCCCACAGATAGCGCTGGTTCTCATTGGTCAGTTTTGAATAAACGTCCCAACGCGCCTGGTCCGCCGGAATGGGATTCAACTTGTTCCAGTTTCCGCACGCATATTTGTAGAAATCGGTGCAGGGGTCCGCGGACTTGTCCATGAACTCCGTATCCAGGCTCGGCGTATAGGGCAGCGTAGTGAGCGGCGTTTCCTGCGCGAAGACCAGGAGGGGTCCCGCGCCTAGCAGCAACAAGAGACAAAGGCGCATGTTTTCGATTGTAGTGAGTTACCGCAGAAGAATCTTGCTGAGCACGGGCAAAGGAATCGCGCCTTCCCTGAGCGCTCGCTCGTGAAATTCGGACAACCGGAAGGCGGCGCCTTGTTTCTTGCGGTATGCATCGCGGAGCCGGTCCCATCCGCGCCAGCCCGCGAAGTACGTCGGAAGCTGACAGGAAGATAGCTTAGCGCGCTGTAGCTTCTTTTCCGCTTCTTCTCTTTCTTGAAACGTTTCCTCGATCATCAGATTCATGGCCTGCTGATCGGTCATGCCCATGGTGTGAAGCTTGATATCGAGAATCGTGTTCGCAACTACTCGCAGCATCTGCTTATTGAACGTCAGGCGCATCTCGGGCGTGTCCTGGTATCCCTCCCCGATCATCAATTCCGTGGCATACACTGCCCAACCCTCCGCATAGGGCCCGTTCGCATCGATGGCGCGCAGAACTCGCCGCGATTTGGGTTCAATCTGGTCGGAATAGGCAAACTGCACGTAGTGTCCCGGCATAGCTTCGTGAACGGTAAGAATCTTCAGGCCGTAGAAGTTATATTCACGGAGCTTCGATTCGATGCGCTCGCGCGACATGCCCGGAGTGAACGGCGTAATCCAGTAGAACGAGCCGAGCTTGGGATCGAGAGCGGGGGCCTCGGAAAACCCGCCAACGCCGTAGATGCCGCGCACGAATTCGGGAGTCGGGATCACTTTCAAATCGATGCCCGCTGGGAGCGCGAGCAGGTGGTGATCTTTCACGAACTGGGTGGTCTCGGCCAAATCGCGCTTCGCCGAATCAAAATATTGCTCCGGTGTCGCATGCTGCTGCGCGATCCTATCGAGCACTTGACCGACAACCGTATTCAGGTCTTCTGGCGGAGTTTTGCCTGGAAAAAATTTGGGGTATACGGCAATCGCTTCGGCGCGCATCTGTTGCCGGATACTCTGCAGTTTTGCGTTCGCATCCTCCAGAGCTTGTTGTGGCGAGTCGCCGGTCGCAAGCGTGTACTTGAATTTCTCGCCGTAGAGTTCCGCGCCCAGCCGCCAGTCGCTCGCATGCTGGCTCAGGCTCGTCTTCAGATACTCGTCGAATGATTTCAGCGCGGTTATTGCGTTCGCCGCGGCGCGATTGTATCGCGCTCTGAGATCCGCGGGAATCTTTTCCCTGATGGTATGGTCGATCAAGTCCAAATTTCCTGCGTTCTCTTCGCGCGCAACCTGGTTCCAGATTTCGGGCGAATCCGTGAGCGTCTGTTTCGCCGTTTCAAGAAAAGCCGGGAGCTTCTCGATTCGTGACGTGATTTGCCGAAGCCGCACGGCTTCGGGCGCATAGTCGAGGATGAACGGGCTATAAAGGCCATTGCCGATGGCCTCGACATATACAGTCGGATTGTGGCGATGCGGTTGGATCCGCTCCAGATCCAGCAACAGCGAACGGGCGGTCAGTTCGATTACTTCCAGGTCGGCCGCGAGCTCGTGATCGGCCGCATTGGCTCGCAACTTCTCAGCTTCCTCAAGGGCGTCATGGAAGAACTTGCGAGCTCGCTCCATGCCCTCGGGCGAAAAGTCGGTCCACATCTCGTCCAGCTTCGCGCCTCGATCTTCGTGATAGCCCTGCGATGTGGCGTCCGGAGGACTCAGCGCCAAACTCTCATAGACAAACGAGTCGATGAAATCGCGGGCGCGATCCTCCTCGGAAGGTTGCAAGAACGCGGGCGTAACCAATATCAGCGCGGCTGCAGCCAGACAATTAAGAGAACGCATCTTGCGCTTTCTCCAGGTCGGACGGTTCTCCAAATTTAATCCCGGTGAGCGTAGGATCGATGTTGCGAGCTAGACCAAGCAACACGGACCCCGGCCCCACTTCGACGATGCGGCGAATACCTGCCGCCGCGAGCGCGCGCACGCTCTCGGTCCAGCGCACGGGATTTGGAATCTGCTCATACAGTCCTTGGCGGGCTTCGTCCGCTGTCGCGATCTGGCGAGCCTCCCAGTTATTAATGAGCGGAATAGAGAGAGCGCTGAAGCGCGTGGCGTCGAGATGCGGCTTCAACTTTTCCTGCGCGGGCTTCATCAGTTGGCAATGGAAAGGCGCGCTCACCGGAAGCAGTTTGATCTTGCGCGCTCCGGCGGCTTTGGCCAGCTCCATCGCGCGCTTAACTGCTGTCGCATGGCCGGCGATGACAATCTGATCTGGTGAATTGTAGTTCGCGGCGGAAACAACTTCGCCTTGTGCGGCCTCCACCAGGACACGTTCCAGTTCGCCTTGGGGAAACTTGAGGACTGCCGCCATCGCTCCGACCCCGGGCGGCACGGCTTCCTGCATGTAGCGCCCGCGCTGGCGCACCAGGCGTATGGCATCGCCGAAGTCCAATGAACCCGCGGCAACCAAACCGGAATATTCGCCCAGACTGTGGCCGGCCACCATCTTTGGCCGAATGCCCTGCTCTAGGAGAACCCGGTAAGCGGCGATAGAGACTGCAAGGAGGGCCGGCTGCGTGTTTTCCGTCTTGGTGAGTTCCTCAATCGGACCTTCGAAGCAAAGCTGCGAGAGCGGAAAGGAGAGAGCGTCGTCGGCTTCCTCAAAGGCGCGGCGCGCGGCCGGATACCGCTCGGCCAGGAGCTTGCCCATGCCGGCCGACTGCGAGCCTTGTCCAGGGAACAGAAAAGCGGTGTCTGACATTGAGAGCGAATCTGTTCTATAGTAAAGGCAGCAATGAAAAAGAAACCGGTCGCCGAACCCATCATCGCTCCGCAGATTTTGGAGATGGCGAAAAACTCGGTACAAGGAGTCAGGCCCGCGGCGCACAAACATTGCGCGGTGTGCGGCGCTTCATGTACGCCGCCGAACGGGCCCAACCCTCCCGAAGACCTCTGTTGGGTATGCCGGCGCTTGAAGATCAGCGCATGGCGCGATTCGGATCAGCAAGCATCGGCGCAGGAATAGCGCTCCGCGGGCGCAGCTTTCAGCGCATACTTTCGCCGGCAAGCCTCAATTCGACAAGCTTACTTTCATTAAGGTTCGCCGAAGCAACTCGAGCGCGGCCTGCGTGGAGAGCGCGCGAACGCGCTCTCGCTCGGGCACATAGCGTATGCGCAAGACGCGGGTTTCGCCGGGACCCGCGATTCCGAGATAGACCGTGCCTATAGGATCGTGGTCGGTTCCGCCCGAGGGTCCTGCATAGCCGGTGCTCGAAAGAGCATAGCTGGCGCCGCTCCGGCCCCGAGCGCCCTCGGCCATCGCGGCCGCCACGGGTTCGCTGACAGCACTGTGCTTTTCAATCAACTTGCCTGACACGCCCAGCATTTCCTGCTTCTGCGCGTCCGTGTAGGCGACATAGCCGGCCAGAAAGAAATCGGAACTCCCGCCGCGCTCCGTCAACCGTGCCGCAATCAACCCGCCCGTGCAGCTTTCCGCGGTCGCAACTGTCGCATGATTCTTTCTAAGCAGCCGGCCGACCACTTGATCTAGCGTTTCCTTTGGATCCTCGGAATAGATTCGATTTCCCAACAGGCTTGCAATCGCGTTTCCTACCTCCCGCAGCAATCCGTCCGCCCTGCCTTCCGTTTCCGCGATTGCGCGCAGAGAAACGAACAAGTCTCCGGGCGACGAGAGCACAGTGGTAGTGGGATTGGTGTACTTGGTGTACACCGGGGCGATCAGCGTATCCAGATCCGACTCACCGATTCCTGTAATCCGAAACGTTCGTTCCTTGATAACCTGCGGCGGAATCACGGGCCGCAAGCGCGGGGTCAGTTCGTCGGCCACCATGGGCTTCAGTTCGCGCGGGGGACCGGGCAGCATGGCCAGCGCTCCTCGGTCTGTTGAAAGAAACTGCCCCGGTGCGGAGCCATGCGGATTGGGCAGCGCTTCGGCGCCTTCCACCAAGTACGCCTGGCGCAAATTGTTCGGCGCCATCTGGCGATTGATCAAGCGAAATTTGCCGATCAGGATCGACTCCTGCTCAAGCGATAAAACCAGCTTTCGTCCCAGCGCGGCCGCGGCCGCGTCGCGCGTGACGTCGTCTTCGGTGGGACCCAAGCCGCCGATCAGCACCACGATGTCGGAACGTTGCACGGCGGTTCGTATGGCGTCTGTCAATCGGGCCCGATCGTCGCCGACCACTTGCTTTGTGACAACTTCGACGCCCAGGCTGTTCAAGCTTTCCGTGACCACCAGCGAATTGGTGTCCATGCGTTGCGGCGTCAGCAACTCGCTGCCGATCGCGATGATTTCCGCAACTTTATGCATGACGCGAATCTAAGGCAGGGGCCGCCCGGCTATCTCGACATCGACCCGGAATAGCGCGTTATGGGTAGCGAGCACCATCGCTTTGCCCGGCGTAAACGCCAGGCCGACAATGCCAGGTCCGGAAAGAAATTGCTCGGCCCGGCCGGCCGGATCGATTCGAATGATCCCTCTGCGGCCTGCAAGCGAAGCAGCCACATACACCCGGTCTTCGGCGTCGAACGCGAGCCCCTGCGGACGTCCCAGGCCGCGGTAGAACGGCGCCACTTCGCCGGTTTTCGAAATACGGTAAACCGAATCAAAGCTTGATGTGGTCGGCCCCGTGACGTAAAGATAGTCGTCGGGTCCGAACGCGAGATGGTACGCCGCGATGGAAGGCTCCATGGTCGCGAAGACGTAGATCTGCCGCGAGCGGCTGATCTTGAATATCGTTCCGCTGCGGTCGCCGACATACATGTTCTGCTCGCGATCGAAGGCGATCCCTGTCGCGACGCCCATTCCTTCGACATACACAGACATGTTCCCCGTCGGCGTGACCTGATAGACGATGCCGTCATAGCGGCTGGAAACATAAAGCAGCCCTTCGCGATCGAACGCCAATCCGGTAGGATTCATCAGGTCCGTCACGAACGGCTTCGAATTGTAGTTGGTGTCCACTTTGTAAATGGACACCGGAGATTTCTGCCCGCGCGAACCGCTGAATGTGCTGAAGACATTTCCCTCGCGATCCACCGCCGGATTCGACACGGGATGCAGGCTGTCGGCGATTTGAATGCCGATATGGGTCTCGCAAACGTCGCTCTGTTGATCTCCGGCTGCCACTATCAGTTCGCCTACCATGGCCGAGTCCGGAACGCGGGCGATGATGTAGGAATCGCCTGCCACCACCAGATGGGTCGCTTGATTTCCAAGTCGAACGCTGGGTTGTCCGGCCGATGCCAGATGCTGCCCACGGATATACAGTTCCCCGCCCGTAATGGCGGCCGCGGGTTCCACCTTCGCGATGCTCGGCCGCATATTGGATTGCTCAACGATCTGTTGTTTGCTTGCCATACAAATTCAATAAAGCTTGAATGCCCCGCCTATATACAAGATAAGCGCCCCGTACAAGCCAGCCGCGAGATCGTCGCTCACAATACCCCAACCTTCCGGCAATTCCTCAAAATTGCGCACTGGCCATGGCTTCCAAATATCAAACAGCCGGAACAGCACGAGCGCCGCCGCAAAGCTTTTCCAGCTTAATGCAGACGCGCCTGCCAACGTGAACCATTGCCCAAGGACTTCGTCAATAACCACCTGTTTCGGGTCGGGATTGCCCAGAGCCCGAGCCGTTAGATTAGAAGCCCATACAGCCGGCCAGAACAGTATAACTACCAGCGCCAGCAGAATGAAGCGTCCCGCATGCAGCCATTCCTGCAGGGCCGCTGCAATGACGATGGCGGCGAGCGATCCCGCCGTCCCTGGTCCCCAAGGGAAGTAGCCGCAGCCGAACCACGTAGCCAGTATTTTGGCCAAAGCGCGCGGCGCGCCTTTCACCGGGGACGGCTTTCGCGAGCTTCCGGGCTCTCCAGCTCTTCCAGATCGTCGCGCTCCGCAGGCGTCGAGACAACGTACTTTTCAGAAGCCCAGTTTCCCAGGTCGATCAACCGGCACCTGTCACTACAAAACGGAATGTACGGACTGCCTTCCACTGCTTCTTTCTTGCAGATTGGGCAATGCACAATCGCCATCGGCCAAGTCCGGTTCGAGCTAACGGACGGGAATGCCGCTCGACTGCGCGGCGCGCGCGCTCAGTATCGGAAAGAGGTTCGATTGCTGAACGCTCCTTGAAATCTGTTCGGGCGCATCGATCAACTCGCCAATCAGGTCATGATCGTGAGTTTCGGTGAAGCGCATCCGCCGCATCTCCCCAATCCTGGGCTCGCCCGGCCCGAAATCGTTGATGTAGCAGACGCCGTCGATCTCGGGCGCTTGGGTCGAGAGCCGCGCCTCCCACAACATTTCGGTTTCTTTCGATGGGCCTTCCACCAATACCTGCGCTTCGGCGCCCACCAGCAGTTTGTTCTTCGCCCTGGAGATGCCCCGTTGAATCGCCATCAGCCTGCGTTTGCGATGGTAAATGGTCCGGCTATCCACTTTCCCATCCAAGTGAAAGCTGCCGCTCGTCTCTTCATCGCTGTAAGAGAATACTCCGAGACGCTCGAATTGCGCGGCCTGGACAAACTGGCAGAGCTCTTCGAAATCGCGCTCCGTCTCGCCCGGGAACCCGACAATCATGCTGGTTCGGATCGCTACGCCGGGAATCGTCGCGCGAATGCGCTCGATCAGCTTCAGGAAAATATCGGCGTGGGCGCCACGCTTCATGCGCTTCAACACGCTGCCGCTCGCATGCTGCAGCGGCATGTCGACATACTTCACCAACGAATCGTGAGCCGCGATGGTCTCAAGCAGCTTCTGCGTGACCTTATTGGGATACGCATAGAGGAACCGGATCCACTTGGGGTGTTCCGCAGGGATCGCGGCTAACCGCGCCAGCAGATCGGCGAGCCCGTTCTTTAAGCCGAGATCTTCGCCGTAGCACGTCGTATCCTGGCCGATCAGGTTGATCTCGCGAACGCCCATCGCGAGCATCCGCGAAGCTTCCTGCGCCACGCTTTCAAATCGCCTGCTGCGAAAACGGCCGCGAAATTGCGGAATGACGCAAAACGAGCACGGATGATCGCATCCTTCCGCGATCTTGATGTAAGCCGAGTGGCGCGGTGTAGTGAATATGCGCGCCGTCAGATCGTGATAGAGATAGGGCTCAGGCGCGCGGTCTTTCGGCTGCAACCCCTCGCAGAGCGCCGTAATCTTGTCCAGCTCATTCGTGCCGAGCACCGCGTCCACTTCCGGAATGTTGTTCCGTATATCCGCCCGATAACGCTCCACGAGACACCCTGCCACCACCAACCGCTGCGCTCTGCCACTCTTCTTGTATTCGGCCATTTCGAGAATCGTATCTACCGATTCCTGTTTCGCCGGGTCGATAAAGCTGCACGTGTTCACCACGATGACATCGGCTTCGGATGCTTGAGGCGTCAGTTCATGTCCATCGGCGACAAGCTGTCCCATCATGACTTCTGTATCCACCAGGTTTTTCGGGCAGCCGAGACTTACAAATCCAATCTTCAAAGGGGCTTAATCCGTGTGGGTCGTGAGTTGGGAAGGATAGCGCAGGCGCCGCGCTAACCCTTTCAGGATACCATTCTATCCGGAGATCCCCATGGCCGCAGCAGAAAAACTCTTGCCTGAATTCGACGAGGAATTTGGGCTCGCCCGCAAATTCTTAGATCTTGTTCCGGATGGCAAGCTCACCTGGAAGCCCCATGACAAGTCCATGGAGCTTGGCCGCCTGGCCTGGCACATCGCCACCTTCCCGGAATGGTGCCGCGACACTTTCGCCCACGACACCCTCAAGATGACGCCGGAGGAGGGCGAGAGTTCGTCACGCGAGTGGGAGCACAAGAAACGCGCGGACATGCTCTCGCGCTTCGATCAAACGCTTCCGGAGGCTCGCGCGAAGGTCGAACAGGCGAGCGACGCCGACATGGCGAATCACTGGAAGATGGAATGGGCCGGGCAGGTCATCATCGACAGCCCGCGCGATCAAGTGCTCCGCAAATGGGTGTTCAACCACCTGATTCACCATCGCGCTCAATTGGGCGTTTACTACCGGCTGCTCGGCATTGCGGTGCCCGGCTCATATGGGCCTTCCGCGGATGAAATGCCCGGTTAATCCGGGCGCCCTGGGGTCGCGGCAGCCGCAACGGGCCAACCGATCACATTCATGATTCGATAGCCCTGCGCAAGCTCGCCTTCGACGACACTAAGAGCGCGCGGCCGCCAACTCGAATCGCTCTGAAACCGAATGACGACGCTGTTCGAAAGAAAGGCGTTATCTGGAATGCGCCGGGGAATCGGAATGCCACCGAATGAGGTGTGAAGCTCGCACAGCGCGAATTTGGAATCGAGCGGGCTTTCATATTGCGCTCGCACGTCGTCTTTGAATTGCAGGTCCAACTCGCTCGCCTTGTCCATCATCCACGTCAGCGTGATATCGGCCAGCGAAAGCGCGCCGTCCCTCACGTCTCGTTCCCCGCCGCCCACATCGCTGTGAACGCCACAGAACCAGACCTGCTGCACGATCTGATCCAGAGCGCCGGGTTCCTGCCAAAGAGTAGGCGGAAATTCCTGGCGCGACTCGTCAATCGCCACGGCATGGTACGCGTTTTTCACATCCGGATGCAGTTTGGTGTCGAGAAAACCGTAAAGAGCGGGATCTACTCCGCCTAGAACCGACGGTATTCCGAGCGAGCCGACTGTCTCCCATACGCCTACCATCTTGATTTTGGCGTCGTATAAGTTTAAGGCGGCTACCTTCTCCTTCCTCCTGGCCGGGTCGCGCTCGCGATATGCGCGAAAGGCGGCATTTACAAGATCCTCGGAGCGGTCTCCCCCAATCGGAAGACCGGACACTGCGATCATCCCGGCCAGGCTCCTTGCCGTAAAAGCCCCGCGGCTGAAGCCGAAAAGGAACAGTTCGTCGTCTTTCTGGTAGACTTGCGCGATATCGTGATACGCCTTCTTAACTTTGCCGTAGATTCCCAGGCCGAACGCCCCTTCGACAATCCCTAACACCGGATTACCGTCCGCGCCGATACCGTCGTCGTAAAAAACCGTCTGCTCGGGAACCGGAGCAATCGCATCGCAAAGTCTCTTCACGTTGCTGTGCGTGACCGCGCTATCCCAAGTGCCGTCGGCGCCATGAACGATTCGTTTACCCATCATTTTCACCTCCTGGGGTATTGAGGTGAAATTGTATCGAAAATCTTGTATGACGGGGCAACCGGCAGCCCTCAAGTTACAAGTTCGCGATAAGCTATCTGAACAGGATTTATGGCGTCTATTCAGCTCACCAACGAAACAACGCTCGACATCACTGCATCCGCGGCCGACGGCGGCGCGACGCTAAATCGCTATTTGAAGAACCCACTTGTCTTCTTTACGCCTGCCGCCTGGGATTCCGTGGTGGGAACGAAGATAGGAAATCTGACTGCGGCATCGTTTCCACTGACTGCCTCCGCGAAAGGAGCGGGAAATTTCTCGGTTGGGGAAGCCGCCCTAAACGTGCAATCCGGCGCCTCTGTTTCCCTCGGCTTGCTAACGGGGGATGACAAAGATGAGTTCTGCGCGTCTATCCACAAGCCAAACGATCCATCCGTCAATGCGCTCGTCTCATTCACCATTCAAGGAACAGTCAGCGCCGGGCCTCACGCGTCGGTGAACGCCTTCAGCTTTGGCATTGCCGAAGGCGCGACCATTACGCTAGCGAACTTTTGCACCGCCTCCAATGCGGATGTATTTATCGACGCCGCGAAGCGAGCTGTCGCCGGCCTAACCATCCCTCACGATCTGAGCGACCTCGCGAGCCTTCCTGTAAACGCCGTTTGCAGAGTGGGCGGCTCCAGTTCGTTAAAGTTTTCGGCGAGCGTAACATATAGCTTTGTCAACGAAGCGCTGGCAACGAAGTCGATCTCGAAGCTTCCCTCCATAGCCGTTAAGGCGAAGGCGGGAGCTACAGTTGAAGCGGCGGCAACCCACACCGGCAGCCATACGATAACGATCGCCAAGATAGCCGAGGGCAAACTGCACTTGGCCGTCGACCTTACGAAGACTGACGATTTCGAAACCAGCCTAACGGTGTCCGCGGGCCTGACTGCCGAAATAGGCACGACGGACGCGCTCGCGTTTCTGTCAGACAAGATAAGTCCAAACGCTTCCGACGAATCGGCGAAAATTGCGGCGGAAATGCCCGCTGCCGCCGCTAAGAAACTGCGCCAGGATGTGAAAGCCGCCATCGACGCGGCTCTTTCCAGTTCGCTCCAGATCTCACTGAAGACCGCGCTAGAGGAAAGCAGGACTCGGAGCCGCCTCTTCACTTATGAAGTCGACTTGAACGCTCTGGACTACCCGAGCAGTTTAGCGCTTCAAGCCGCCCTGGCCGGAGATTTCACCGCGCTCACCGCGCCAGGCGCGCTAACAGGCATTCGCGAGCTGGATTCGGCGCTGGTAGTTACTTCCAAAATTAAGCACGATCTTGCTTTGCGCCTGCTTGGTGTTTTCAATTGGGAAAGTGTCAACACCTTCGTCGCAAAATCGATGGTCGATTACACCAAAGACACCCACGAGATTGTGCTGTCCGATCAGGAGATCGAGATCGATACAAACAAGCTGAGCGCTGAGAAGCTTCGGCAAGTTCTACTCAAAGGAGTTACGCTGACTATTCCAGCCTCCGCCAACACTCCCGAAAACAAGACGCTCCTGAATATCGTCTTCTTCGATCGTAAGGCTTCTGCCGACCGTTCTACGACGCGTCAGTTCGTAAACATTCTTCGCGCAATCGGTTCTCAGGACGCCGCTTCCGCAACCGCGCTGCTCGCCCGAAACTTGGACAACTATGGAACCTCATCCCTTTATCTGGCTCTCAGCCTGACTCCTCCGCAGTGCCGGCGGCTCTTTTTGGATTCGAGCGGCGAGCCTCATGATTGGACTTACTACCTTCGTTACGCCTGCGACGCGCAAGCAACTATTCTCGATGGCGATGAAGCGAGCGCGAATCGTCTGAAGCTCTTTCAAGCAGGCGACGCATTTTGGAAACAGTTGAAAGGCGGCGGATCGGCGGCAAACCAGCGCGCATTGTTGCAGCAAGCCGGCATTCCGGCAGAAGCCGAAACCGATGTCCTCACCTTCATCTGGTGGGCTTCGGCGATGGGAGACTACGCCAAGGCTCTAGCCGCCGATCAATCGCTTGAGCATGCCGGCGGCGAGGTTGTCACCGGGGGCACGCGCGGCTTCGGCGAGCCGTGGCTGATAGTTGCTACTTGGAAGATGCTCGGAAATCCCGCTGTCGATAGTCGTTTCACCTCGTCTCTGCTCAAGCTCGCGCTCGGCGCCTTTTGATCAAAAGCGAATGACCTTCTTAGCTCAGAGATCACGTGTGCCCGCTCTCGCGCGGCTACTTTTGCTCCTTGCAATATGCGTCGCGGGAGAGGCCCAACCTGTGCATTTGAAATGCGAGTATCTGCGGAACCCTCTGGGGATCGACGCGGAACGCCCCAGTCTCTCGTGGCAAAGCGATAATACGGCTCGCGGCTGGCGCCAGGGAGCGTATCAGGTTCTGGTCGCAACCGAGCCCGGCCGCTTACGACCTGGGGAAGCGGACGTTTGGGACAGCGGCAAACAGAGCTCGGAGGCCTCGGTTGGCGTCGCATACGGCGGTCCTTCGCTTCGATCGCGTCAGCGATACTACTGGGCGGTTCGGGTCTGGAGCGCTCGCGGCGCGGTTTCGCAATCTGCTGAGTCGGCCTGGTGGGAAATGGGCCTGCTGCGGCGCGAGGATTGGTCCGCGAAGTGGATTGCGTGGAACAACCCGAACACGAAGCTCGATCTCGCGGACGTTCGGTGGATCTGGGTGGCGGGACAGAATGCGCTCGAAACCGTGCCGCAAACCGCCGCCGACTTTCGCCTGAACCTGGAGCTGCCCGAAAAACCGCGCCATGCCGTTCTGTATGTGGTCGCGCGCGGTAACTTCAACGCCAAAGTGAATGGGCGGGAAAGCGGATCGAAGAAAAGTTGGAACGAGTTTGACCGGGAAGACATCGGCGACGAGCTTTCGGCAGGCTCGAATTCCATTCAGATCACCGTCACAGTTCCAGCGCCCCAGGTCTTTTCTCCACAGCAGCCGCCGGCGAGGACGGTTCCAGCCGCGCTTGCCGCGGTGCTCATCCTGACTCGCGCGGATGGCGCCATACAGCGCATCCCGAGCGATACGCGTTGGGAAGCTCGCCTGCAGAATGGGCCCGAATGGGAGGCTGCGCAAGTTGCCGGAAGTCTCGACGACAAACGTTTCGGCGAAAATCCTGCGCCACTGCCTCAACCGGCCGCGCTGCTCCGCCGCGAGTTCTCGATTTCAAAGCCGGTGAAGACCGCGCGAGTGTATGTTACCGCGCTCGGCAGTTACCGGCTCTTCATCAACGGTGTCCGGGTCGGCAACGATCGTCTTACTCCGGATTTCACAGATTATAGGAAACGCGTCCTCTATCAGACCTATGACGTGAGCCACTTGCTCGCCAACGGCGCGAATGTCCTCGGCGCCATGCTGGGCGACGGCTGGTTCGCGAGCGCCTTAACATGGATCGGCAAGCATTACTTCTTTCTGCCGCCGCCTACCCGTATCCTGGCGCAAATGGAGATCGCCTATTCGGACGGAACTCGCCAAGTGGTCTCGACCGATGAAAGCTGGAAGGCGGCGCAATCTCCCATTCTACGTTCCGAAATCTATGCAGGCGAAGTCTACGACGCACGCCTGGAACAGCCCGGCTGGAACAAATCTGGCTTCGATGCCACGCGATGGATGCCCGCCATGGCCGCCGAACCGCCTTCCGCCGCGCTTACAAGCCAGATGTCCAATCCTGTCGAACTAACGAAAACCATCAAGCCGGAAAGCATCATTCCGCTCAGCAATGGCGTGTACGTTTTTGACATGGGGCAGAACATGGTCGGTTGGGTCCGCTTAAGAGTGAACGGCCCCGCGGGCACTCGCGTTCGCATGCGCTTTGCCGAGATCTTAAACCCGGATCGCAGTATTTACCGCGACAATCTGCGCAACGCGGACGCCACCGATATCTACACGCTTCGCGGCGGCGGAGAAGAAACGTTTACACCTCACTTTACATTTCATGGATTTCGATATGTCGAAGTAACGGGTTACCCGGGTGTCCCGACGCTCGATGATATGGCCGGCCAAGTTATCACCAGTGTTCCGGGCGATCCAACTGGCGAACTTACTACCTCCAGTTCGCTTGTCAATAAGATGTGGTCGATCGGCATCTGGGGCCAGCGCGGAAATTTTCTAAGTGTGCCGACAGATTGCCCTCAGCGGGACGAGCGCCTGGGTTGGATGGCTGACGCGGCGGTCTTCTGGCGCACCGGCAGCTATAACTTCGACATCGCCGCATTTTCGGAGAAATGGATGCGCGATGTTGTGGATGCGCAGACGCCTTCCGGCGCGTTTACCAACGTTGCGCCCGACGTGCTGCCGGACGCGATCGACGAGGGCGCGCCCGGATGGGGTGATGCCGGAGTGATCGTGCCGTGGACCACCTGGGTTCAATACGGCGATACCGCGATCATCAAGCGTAGTTGGGATGCGATGCAGCGCTGGATGGCTTTCACTCAAAATGCCAACCCCGATTTCGTCCGCAAGAAGCAAGTCGGACCCGATTTCGCGGATTGGCTCGCGCCGGATCGCTCCACGCCTAAGGATTTAGTCGATACCGCCTACTGGGCTCTTATCGCGGACATGATGTCTCAGATGGCGCGCGCCATTGGCAAACCCGATGATGCCGCGCGATATGCCGTGTTATTCGATAACATCCGCGCCGCTTTCCAGAAACAATACATCAAGGACAACGGCGAGATCTCTAGCGGCAGCCAGACTTCTTACCTTCTCGCGCTATATGTAAAGTTAGCTCCGAAGGAGCTCGAACCGGTGATGACAGACAAGCTTGTCAGAGCCATCGAGGCACGAGATTGGCACGTGTCGACCGGCTTCCTCGGTACCCCGTTCCTGCTATTTACCCTGGCCGAGCACGGCCGCGCCGACGTCGCTTATCGTCTGCTCTTGAATGAAAGCTATCCCTCCTGGGGTTACATGTTGTCGAAGGGCGCCACAACCTGGTGGGAGCGGTGGAACGGCGATACCGGCGATCCAGCAATGAATTCGTTTAATCACTACGCGTTCGGTTCGGTGCTCGCTTGGGTCTATCGATCGGTGACCGGCATCGACACCGCGCCCGGTTCGGGCTTTCACGACATTGTCATCCATCCGTACCTCGACGCGCGCATGACTTCGGCTCGCGGCCGGTACGCGTCCATTTATGGCGCCATTGCCACCGAGTGGAACGGCACGAGCGCCGGCCCGTTTTCACTCCGAGTCACCATACCCGCGAACACTCGCGCGACTGTCTTTCTTCCGGACATTCCAGGCGCCAAAGTAACGGAATCGGGCAAACGGATTCGTCTGCGCCCGCAAGACGGAAGCCTTGTCGTTCAGATCGGCTCCGGATCATACAATTTTCAGGTGCGGTAAGTCGTATGAAGAGTAAGTCGATCGACAGAATTCATCAGGCTCTCGAAGGCTTCCGGATAGAAATTCCTTCCTGGGGTTTCGCCAACACCGGAACGCGTTTCGGCAAGTTTGTGCAGCCGGGGGCGGCCACCACTACGGAAGAGAAATTCAGCGATGCCGGCCAAGTGCATGCGATTACCGGCATATGCCCAACCGTTGCTCTGCATGTACTCTGGGACTTGCCGGAGGGACTCGCAAGCGTGCCCGAGGTGCAAGGGTTTGCGGCTCGTTACGGCGTGCGCCCTGGCTCCATCAATCCGAACCTGTTTCAAGAACAGATCTACAAATTCGGCTCCTTCGGGAACCCGGACGAGCATGCCCGGCGCCAGGCGCACGACCATTCGAGACTCAGCGTCCAGATCGCGACCCAACTCGCAAGCCGCGATATATCCTTCTGGTTTGCTGATGGCTCAAACTATCCGGGGACAGCGAATATCCGCGCCCGCAAGGCGCTTTTCGAAGAGCACTTACAGCAACTCCATGCCGAACTAACTTCCGGCCAGCGCATGCTGATCGAATATAAACCCTTTGAACCTGCTTTTTACCACACCGATATCGCCGATTGGGGCATGGCTATGCACTTTGCCCGCGCCGCCGGCCCGCAAGCGCGCGTGCTCGTCGATACCGGTCACCACTACGCCTCGCAAAACATCGAACAGATCGTGGCATGGCTTCTCTCCGAAAACTTGCTCGGGGGATTCCACTTCAACGATCGCCGTTATGCCGATGACGACCTGACGCTCGGCTCAATCGACCCCTATCAGGCATTTCGGATCTTTCATGAAATCCTCAATTACGAGTGGGAGACCGGCAATCGCGCCGATATCGCGTACATGATCGATCAGAGCCACAACTTGAAGGGCAAAATCGAAGCCATGATTCAAACGGTCAACATGGCGCAGGAACTATTTGCGAAGGCGTCGCTGATCGATAACCGGAAACTGTCGCGGGCCCAGCAGCATTGCGACTTGGTAACCGGCGAATCCTGCTTACAAGACGCCTTCGCGACCGACGTTCGGCCCGCGATGCGTGAATGGCGCGCTTCGAAAGGTCTACCGGAGAACCCTTTGCAGGCCTTCAGCGACAGTGGATATCTGGAGCGGGTGGCCGCCGAGCGCGCTTCGCGTAACATGGCGAGCATTTCTTCTTACGCGTGAGGCGAGCTTACCATTGTAAGTGGTTCTGCCCGGCGTGGAGCGGCTCCACCGATCCGTACCAGACAAATTCTCCCGAAATTCCTTGCGGTAGCCTAACATCGGCCGTGAAGCGCGTCTCATTACTGAGTTCGAGCGCAATCTCGCCCTCTGGATGCGGCATGCTGGCGCTGACGCGCTTGAGTGTTCCGATGTTCGGGGCAATACGTACCTTGCGAAATCCAGGCGCGGCCGATTCAACCCCCACTAACGTTCGAAAAATCTCGAAATTCGGACTCGCGCCCCAGGCGTGGCAATCCGATCTTGTATCCGGCCCGTTCCATTCGGACCAGGTCGTCAGGCCGTCCCTTAACATCTCACGCCACGGTCCCAAACTCTCAAGGTAGCGATCGCCTAAGTGAGCCTCACGCAAGGTCGCATTCGTGTAAGCGCGAAAGTAAATGGAAGACTGCTCGAGCGTTGTATCGGAGAACGTCTTTTCTACAACCGCCTTTACCTCCTCCGGCCTCACCACATGCGCCAGCACCGCTAGAGTATTAGCCTGCTGCGAATAGGTCCGGTGCGAAGGCTGGTCAGCGAACAGCCCGCGCGCCGAGTCCCAATCCGTATTCAAGATCGTGGCCTTTAGTTTCTCAGCCGCTGCGCGATCTTCTTCGGCCAATGCGCCGCTTCCAAGCGCTCTCTCTAGTTCCGCCGCCCAACGATACCCCAAAAGCAGTTGCAAATCGATTGCCGCCGATGAGGAGCCGTCACCCTCGCCGGGCGCGACTCCATCCCTCCAGTGCTTGGTCCAATCTACGAAGTTCCACCAGGGCAGTCGTTCGAGTGACCCGCTCGCTTTCTGATGGGCGGCGAAGAAGGAAAGCACGGAGCGGACGCCAGGCAGCATGCTCTTGACGAATGCAGCGTCGTCCACATACATCCAGTAATCGTGCACCATCCCAATCCACCACAACGAGAAAGGTGGAATGTATTGCTGTAACCGAGAAGGTGCGCGGCTGTAAGTCGCGCCTTCCGCGGTTCGCGATGAGTTGAGTAATTCGATTCCGTTTTTCATCAGCCGTGAATCGCCGCTCATGTATAGCGAAATCATCATCTGTATGCGTGCATCGCCGGCATATTGGAGCTGCTCATAATACGGGCAATCCATATAAGTCTCGTGCGCGCACAGCCGTGCCGTTCGCCATCCGGTTGTGAGTATCTCCTGAATGTCTTGATTAACGGCCGGATCCGAAACCGTGATGCGGGCCTTGCCCTCAAACGGATAGGCCGTGAAGACGCCGCGTATGTCGTCGATCGTCAAGGGACTGCCGGCCGTTTGCACCACTAACTGCAGATATCTGAAAGTGCGCCAGAACAGCGGACGATAAGTTCGTTTCGGCTCGCCATCGGGAAGAAATGTGTCCGCCGTTCCATAAAACACCTTGCCTTCAGTCTCGTTTCGATTGCTCTTGCGAGGAGAGCGGTCGTTCGGCCCCGGCTTGTCGTATAACGTTTCGGCGTAGCGCAAGGTCACGGAAGCGCCTCTGCCGCCGCTCACTGTCAGTTCCGGATAAGCCGTCGTCAAGTACGTTTGATCCAGCAGAAAAACGGCTCGCGTGTTCGCCGAAATCGCGAACTCGTGCTGTTGAAGCGGAAAACCTGCGGGAGCGGCAGCGCCTTCCGAATGGCGCAGCTCGCGCAAGCGTTCTATGCGCTCTTCTTCCAAAGGAATGTAACGCGGCGTCAACATCCATCGATTGGGTCCGTCGCTCGCATCCCGGGGAGACGCTCTGCCGACCTCCATTGCCGGTATCCAAGAGGAATCGTCGAAGCCTTTGTCTTTCCATCCCCACGGATACGCGCTTCCGTCTACACGTTCATTTGCGCCCACGGCGTGATAGCCAGTGTCTTGATCTTGTGTCCAAGGCGCCGGGGAATAGGCATGGTCCTGGATGCACTTCCACTGCTTGTTTGTGTTGACTTGCGCGTTTTCGGGCGCCTCCGCTTGCAGCAGAAATCCCGTTTCGTTCGTATTCTGAGCCACGGCGCGATACGGACCGTCGTTCCAGGCCACCGCGGCCAGGACGTTCGTTCCCGCGTGAAGCTGCGGTGCGACGTCAACCACTTCGTAGCGCCAGTGGTATAGGTCGCTTCGCGCCGGCCCCCACGACACGCGGCGGCCATTCACAAACAATTCATAGCGATTGTCCCCGGAAACATACACCACAAAGCGATCGGGCTTCGCATTCAATGTAAGCGACCGTCGGAAGTGATAGACGCCATAATCGGACGGCGAAGTCTGCGGCACGCGAATCCATTCAGCCGGCCACTTATCGCGCGCGAAATCTGTTCCGAAACACAGGAGCGGGAGCGCCGCCAAGACAAATAGAAATTTCATCGACCGTAGAATGATATCGGAACAGAAGCCATGAAACGTCTCGCATTGCTATTGATTCTTGCCGCCGCTGTGCTAAGCGCACGCCAAAATTCGTCTCGCGCCGTTCCAGACAGCGACACGAGCTTCATCGACTCGGATGGCGCCGCGCATGTCACGCGCGTGGTTCCCGTGCCAAGCACCATCAGCCCCGAAGCACAGCAAGTGCTCGGGAGGAAGGTGTCCGACGCGCCTACGCACGAGACATTAGCCGAACGCCGCAGCAAGACGGACGCGTGGCAGAAGCGCGCCGGCGATCAAGCGCGCTCGCAATATCCGGCCAACGTTGCCGATGGCGCCATCGCCGGAGTTCCCGTTCGGATCATCACTCCACCGAGCATTCCGCCCGAGAAGGCCGCGCGCGTTCTAATCAATCTTCACGGCGGCGGCTTCAACTCCGATTCCGGTTCTCTCACCGAATCGATCCCCATGGCGAATTTGACGCAGACCAAAGTCGTCGCGGTGCTTTATCGACTTGCCCCTGAGCATCCATTCCCGGCCGCTGTCGAGGATGCGGTGGCCGTCTACAAGGAACTCTTGAAAACGTACCGGCCGCGCAACATAGGGATCTATGGCACATCCGCCGGCGCCATCCTGACCGGCGAGGTAGCCGTAAAGTTGCGCCAATCGGGCCTGCCGCTGCCGGGGGCGCTCGGAATCTTTTCCGGCATGGGCGATTTCTCCCGCGATGGCGACTCCCGCTCCATTTACGCGCTGAATGGTTTCTCCGGCCCGCTTGCTCCGCCTTCTAAGCAGCCGGCCAACAGCGATTACGTCGGCTCAGCCGACCGCGCCGATCCCGTTCTTTCGCCCGTGTATGCCGACCTGAAGAACTTCCCTCCAGCGCTCTTCATCACCAGCACGCGCGACCTGTTGCTCAGCGGCACAACCATTTTGCACCGCGCCTTCCTGCGCGCGGGCGTAGATGCCCAGCTAGTGGTGTTCGAAGCTCTGCCCCATGCATTCTGGAATGATACGCGCTTGCCCGAATCCAAGGAAATGCACCGGCTCAGCGCCGATTTCTTCAATCGGCATCTCGGCGATTAGCCGCGCACGCTCTCGCCGGCCGCCGCGTTCGCCGTCTGAAGCGCTCCTTCAAAGTCGCCTGCATCTTCAGGCGCTTCTTTGGCCCACGGGTAAGCCTCGAAATCGCCTTCCGCATTCCATTGCACATCGAACGGAGCTGAAACAACTCTGACATGCGGGTACAGCGTTGGGATCAAATTCTCGCTGACTTCCACATGCATCAGCTCCATCGTGTTCCGGATGCGGCAATAAGTTACATCCGGTAAATGTGCTTTTCCGACAGTCCTCGCTATTCTCGTCAGCGCTTCTCGATCGCTTGAGAAATGAATCGGAGTGCGGATCGCGGACGGCGTCGATGCTGTAAGTGAATTGATGTAAGTGGGATTCCAATCTACCGCGTTTAGGAGGCGATCGTGAATAACATCGGCCAAACCGACCCCGACTGCGTTGCGATAGGAAAGTTCGCTCAGTGCCCTGGCATAAATACGATGAACAACCGGCGTATCCGGGAACGGGTTGTAATTACCCTGAATAGCGCGGTTAATTACCTTCGTATCCATTCCCGCCCCGCTTATATTCTTTCCAATCTCATCCACGATGAGGATATCGATCTCGGGCGCGGGCAGCTTCGCCATCCAGGATTTCACCTCGCGCAGCAGTTCCTCTTCGCGAGCCATCATCGCTTGCACGCCGTGAGCCGCCGAAACCGCCACCAGTCCCGCCGTCTCATGGTGCGCGCCCTCTTGCACCGCTAGGCCGCCCAGGATCTTGCCCGTCGCGAATACTTTCGCTCCCACGCTGCGAATCACTTCCTCTAACCCCAGCTTGTAGGCAAATGTGTGGTATTGAACCGCGCCGGCGAATTTGCCTAGCCCGATCGCCATCATTTTGAAAAGTCCGCTTTCAAGCGCGCCCGAAAAGTCGGTGTGCCACTTGACGCGGCCGATCAGAAAGACTCCATCGGAGTTGTAGGCGTTCTTGTCCAGGTACGCTTCCATGCCCTCTGGCGTCTTGCCCAAAGAACTCACTTCGAGCGAACTGACAACCGGCGCGCCCACGCCTGCTTCATCGATGCCGTAATGCGCAAGAACATCGGTTTGACCTTCGGCGGTTGCCGCGCCGTGGCTGCCCATCGCCGGAAAGACGAACGGATTCGCGCCGTGTTCCTTCAGAAAGCTTACGACCGACCTAACAATCAGTTGAATATTCGCAATGCCGCGGCTTCCCACTCCCACCGCAATGCGCGCCCCAGGGCGAAACTGGGAAGCGATCCCCGCTTCCGACATCTCCTTGCGAATATGCTCCGGGATGTGCGTGATGGCGCGGTTCGGAAGAATCTGCTCGGCGAGAACGAATCTGGGCAGGTTTATCGCGTCCACAAGCATTGCATCCACAAGCATATGACAGAGCGCGGGCGCGTGCTCGCCGGCCGCAGTGATAAATTCAGAGACGGTTTCCGGGAACCAATATGGCAAAACTCTCAGGCAAGAACGTTCTAGTCACCGGCGCGTCCACAGGCATTGGCGCCGCCACCGCGGTGCGCTTTGCGCAGGAAGGCGCCAACGTCGCGATTAATTACAACAGGAGCCAGGGTGAGGCGGAGAAAGTCAAGGCTCAAGCCCTCCAAGCCGCGCCCAAAGGCAGGTATTTGACCATCAAGGCGGACGTCTCGAAAGAAGACGAAGTCAAGCAGATGTTTGCGGCCGCAATTTCCGAACTGGGCTCGCTCGATGTGCTGGTCAACAATTCCGGAATTCAAGCCGCCTCGCCCAGCGACGAACTTGAGATGGCGGATTTCGACCGCATCCTGAACGTCAATCTGCGCGGCGCGTTCATGTGCGCCCGCGAAGCGCTCCGCCATTTCCTCGCGCGCGGCACGAAAGGCGTGATCCTTTTCAACTCCAGCGTGCATGAAATTATTCCCAAGCCCCTCTACGTTTCGTATTCGATCAGCAAAGGCGGTATGGAAAATCTCACCAAGACGCTCGCGCTTGAATACGCATCGCGCGGCATTCGCGTCAACGCCGTCGGCCCCGGCGCGATCATCACGCCCATAAACAACGCCTGGATCAACGATCCGAAGAAGCGCGGCGAAGTCGAAAGCCACATCCCGATGGGCCGCGCCGGTGAGTCCGAAGAGATCGCCTCCGTCTTCGCGTTTCTCGCCTCCGACGACGCCTCTTATATAACCGGCCAGACCATCTTCGCCTGTGGCGGCCTGACGCTCTATCCGGAATTCCGCACGTCCTGGTCTTCGTAACCTCGCGCTCCACGCCCACCGCGGGATCAAAGCGATCTGCTCCAGCTCGCGATCCCGCTTTTCCGATAGAGATTGCCGTGATACGGTATTTCTATGGCACAGTATGCACACCCCGAAGTCCTGGTCGAAACGGACTGGCTCGCCGAGAAGCTGTCTGATCCTTCTATTCGCGCAGTAGAAGTGGATGTCGATACAGCAGCTTACGACCTTGGTCACATACCGGGCGCCGTCGCTTGGGCTTGGAACACTCAACTCTGCGATACAGTGCGTCGCGACATTCTGCCCAAACAGGAACTAGAAGCCCTGCTATCGAAGTCCGGCATCTCCCCCAGCACAACCATCGTGCTCTATGGCGACAACAACAACTGGTTTGCCGCCTGGGCCTTTTGGCAGTTGAAGATCTACGGCCATAAAGATGTACGCATACTGAACGGCGGGCGTAAGAAGTGGCTGTCGGAGGGCCGCGAACTTACCCAGGAGACCGTGTCTTATCGGGCAACCAGCTACCAGGCGCGCGAGGCTGATCTTTCGCTCCGGGCATTCCTTCCCCAAGTGCAGGACGCGGTGCGAAACAAAACGGCTTCCTTGGTCGACGTGCGCAGTCCGCAGGAATTCACCGGCGAGATTCTAGCCCCTCCCGGCCTGCCGGAGACGTGTCAGCGCGGCGGCCACATACCGGGCGCTCGCAATGTGCCTTGGGGCAAAGCTTGCAATGAAGATGGCAGCTTCAAGACTTTGGACGAATTGAAGACGCTCTATGGCGCCGAAGGCGTGAACGCTTCCCGGCCCACCATCGCCTACTGCCGCATTGGCGAACGCTCCAGCCACACCTGGTTTGTACTCAAGTACCTGCTTGGTTTGCCGGACGTGGTGAACTACGACGGCTCCTGGACGGAGTGGGGCAACCTGGTCGGCGCGCCCGTAGAACGCGGGGCAGCCCAGGCGGCGGGAGCCTAGCGCCATGTCATCGCCCACCCTTGCACAAGGCTTCGAAGAGCGCGTTGTCGAGATTGACGGCTGGCCGGTGCGCCTGACCAGCTATCGCATCGGTGACAAGTTCATCTGCCAGGCGGATAACGTTTCGCCGGGAGCGTGCCTGGCTCGCATGTCCGCCGAAAGCGCATCCGAAGCCGAATCGCAGGCGCTTTCGAAAGCGCGCCATCTTCTAGGCAAGACAAAGCGTCGCGAAGTTTAGCAGCCGAATCGAAAGGTCCTTACGAAGGTTTGGAACACCGGCTCAAACCGCGGCAATTGATCGTCGCGGCATTCCAGCTCCAGCCGGTATAGCGCTCCATTGTGATGCGTGAAGATGATCTCTTCCAGCCAGGTGGCGCGCTCCTGTGGGTCATAGTACCGGTCTTTGGTAAACAAGGCCGAGCTTCCCACAATCTGCATCTCTCGCTTCTCAAGAATTTCGATGCTCTCGGCCCGCTCAAATCTCTTCAGGCCGTCGAAATGCATCTCCAGGTCCTCCACTAACGAATGCCGAACCAGGCTAACTGGAGTTGCGCGCGCAACGGGTTCCGCTTCGTCGGGAAGCACTCCCACATCGATCTCGCCAAGGGCCTTGGAATACTTTTTCAGGCCCGTCTTTACATAAATACCCGCGCCGTCGAACGCGTCGCCCTTAAGCCACCTCGAGGGGTAACTTACGCAATAGCCCCATTGCGCATTCGTGTACAGTTTCCATGTACGGTCCTGCTTCTCGATGAGAGGAGCGGCGCACAGAACCGCCATCGAGACCAAGCCCAAGCCGAAGCACCAGGCGCTCTTGCGAGGCATCTCGGATAGACTGCCACAAACCGCGTGCAATTTCCAGTGATTTGTCTAGTGATCGATCAGAAAGCGAAAGATTGTAGTTTGCCGGTACTCGTCTCCGGGTTTTAGTTCCGTCGACGGGAAATCGGGACGGTTGGGCGAATCCGGAAAATGCTGCGTCTCCAGGCAAAATCCGGAGCGGAACCCATACACCGCGCCGCCTTTGCCCCGCACCAAGGATTCCCCCAGATGATTGCCGGTGTAGAACTGAACGCCGGGCTGAGTCGTGAGCACTTCCAAAGTTCGGCCGGATGTCGGATCGTGCGCGCGCGCCGCCACCCGTAGGCCTCCGCCTCCCCCATTCAGAGCGAAATTGTGATCGTAGCCAACTCCGAAGCGGAGCTGTTCATCGTCTTGGTCGATGCGTTCTCCGATACGAGTGGGCGTTCTGAAGTCGAACGGCGTTCTCGCGACGCTCCGCAGTTCGCCGGTCGGAATCAAATTCGCATTTACAGGCGTGAATCGATCCGCATCAATCGTCACGACATGGTCCAGTATCTTGCCTGTTCCCTGCCCTGCTAGGTCGAAATACGAGTGGTTCGTCAGGTTTAGGACCGTGACCTTGTCCGATGTCGCGCGATAGTCGATCCTCAGTTCGTTGCCCTCGGTCAGCGCGTATGTCACGTTCACTGCCAACGTTCCCGGATACCCCTCCTCGCCGTCGGCGCTGACGTAATCGAGGCGCAAGGCCGGCCCATCTGGGCTGGAGACCTGTTCCGCTTTCCAGGCCACTTTATCGAATCCTTTCAAGCCGCCGTGCAATGCGTTTGGACCGTTATTCTGCGCCAGCTTATAAGTCTCGCCATTCAGCGTGAACTCGGCGTTTCCGATCCGGTTCGCGTATCTGCCCACCAACGCTCCGAAGTAAGGATTTTTGCCGAGATATCCGTCTAGATCGTCGAACCCCAGCACGATATCGGCGGCGCGGCCGTCCCGATCGGCTGTCTTGAACTTAATCACCCGGCCGCCATAATTAGCGATCGACGTTTCCGTTCCCGCCGCATTCCGGAATGTGTAAAGCCGGATCTGCGCGCCATCCGGCATTGCGCCCCAAAGTTTCTCGCTCAGCTCGGTCACTGTGTCGCCCTCCAGCATCGCTGGAATTCTTCGAGTTCCGCCCGGCCACCCACCACCAACGGCGTTCGCTCGTGAATCTCACGCGGCTGTATCTCTAAAATTCTTTGCTCTCCATCGCATGCCATTCCGCCGGCCTGTTCCGCGATAAACGCCAGGGGATTGGCCTCGTATAGCAGCCGCAGCTTCCCTCTGGGATAACCCCTCGTCGGCGGATAAACGAAAACGCCGCCTTTGAGTATCGTTCGATGAAAATCAGCCACCAGCGACCCAACATACCGCGAGCTGTATTCCCGGCCCAAGGCGCCGGAGCGCAAACGTCCGATGTACTCGCGATATGGCGCCGGGAACGTGTGCGCCTGCGCCTCGTTCACCGAATAGAAGTTCCCTTGATGGGGCATGCGCAAATTGTCGTGGCTCAGCACGTATGCTCCGATATCGGGATTCAGAGTAAATCCAAACACGCCCTTTCCGGCGCTGTAGACCAGAATGGTGGACGATCCGTAGACCACATATCCTGCCGCCACTTGCTTCCAGCCGGGTTGCAGCACGGCCGCTTCGATGCCGCCATCCATCTTCGGCGGCCTTCGAAATATCGAAAAGATGGTCCCGACACTCACGTTCACATCGATATTGGAGGAACCATCCAGCGGATCGAAAAAGATAACGTACTTGCCCGTCTCACGCGCGCGATCGAACGTGACCGGCTCTTCGTTCTCCTCGGAAACCAGAATCGCCACGGTATCCCGAAGCCCCAGGCAGTGCAGCAGCGCCTGGTTCGCGTAGATATCCAGCTTCTGCTGCGTCTCGCCCTGCACATTCGTCTCGCCCGCGCTGCCCAGCACATCCAGCAACCCCGCCCGCCGCACCTTCGCTTCAATCATCTTGGTTGCGAGCGTAATGCCGGAAAGCAGCCAGGAAAAAGTTCCGCCCGCATCGGGCGCATGCGCCTGCTGTTGTTCCAGGATGTGCTGCTGCGCCGTGATCACCAGCTCTCTCGAGCTTCGCGCGGTGGACTCCTTCACGGTGGCCATTGTCAGTTCCTCGCGTGTGGCGTCAGTATATCAGCGGGAACAGCAACGCCCTATCGTTTCTCTCACTCCTCGCGAAGGACCAGCATCGGGTCGATCCGAGACGCGCGAACGGAGGGTAACCGGCACGCAACGGCAGCTACGGCGAGCAGCAGCAGCACGGAGATTCCGAAAGCGAGAGGGTCGGCGGGACTCACTTCATACAGCAACTTGGAAATCAGGCGCGAGAGGAACAATGCCGCGCCGGCGCCGATAAGCACTCCCGCAAGAGCAGGCTTCAATCCTTGGCGAAGCACGAAGCTGCGTACTGTTTCCGGCTTCGCGCCGAGCGCCATGCGGACGGCGATATCATGCGTCCGCTGCACAACTAGCTGATGCATGAGTCCATAGATCCCAACCGCCGAAAGAAAGAGCGCGGCGAAGCCGAAGCTGCCGATCAGAAATGTGTCGAACCGGCGTTCGTTGGTTTGTTCACCGAGTTCCTCTTCGACCGTCGACACCTTGAAGTTCGCGACGCTCTTGTCCAAAGCCAGAATCTCGCTACGGACCAAGGCAGCCGTCTTCTCCGGCTCTCCGGCCGTACGGACTATGACGTCCATCATGTTGTCCTCGTCCTGCCGGTGTGGTCGGAACACCTGAGGCGCGATGGAGCGTTCGATGCCTTGGCGCCGCATGTCGCCGGTTATTCCGACTACCGTCAGCCAGGGATCGGACCTCTTAAATCGAAATCGTTTCCCAATCGGATCTTCATTGGGCCAGTAAGTTCTCGCCATTGCCTGGTTCACGATGGCCACAGGTACGGACCCCCGGCGGTCCTGGCTCGAAAACACGCGCCCCTTCAATAGCGGGACACCCGCGGTTTGGAAATATCGTCCTGCAATCAGGTCGTCGCATGGGCCGGGATGTTGCACCGGCCGCCCTTCGATTTCGACCGAGTCTTCGGGATCGGTTCGCAGGAAGCCGGAAATAGCCGCGGCGGAGCGCACATTGGGAAGCGACTCGGCACGTTCGATGGCCCGCTCGAAGTAGCTTGCCTGCTGCTCGATGCTTTTTCCGACATGCAGATCGATTCGCATGACGAGTAAGTGATCGGGACGGAAACCCAATTCCGTTTCGCGCACGCGTACCAGGCTATGAACCAACAGGGCGGCGCCGGCTACCAGCACCAGAGCCAGCGCGAACTCTCCGGTCACTAGCAGATTGCGCATGCGGTGGGTAGAGATGGAAGTCCAACGACGGCTGCCCGCCTCGCGCCGGCTGCTGCTGCTAAAAACAGGCCATAGGCTTGCGAAAGCCGCCGCGCCGAAGGTCACCACGATATTGAAGAGAATCACCTGCCAATCGATATGCGTCTCGGCAAGCCGCGGAATGTCCCCCGGTCCGTACGTCTTTATGGCTTGCGAAACGGCGCCGGCCAGCATAAGCCCCAGGACGCCGCCGCAGCCGGCGAGCGCCACCGTTTCCGTTATCAGTTGAGCCGCCAGCCTGCTTCGCCTTGCACCCAGCGCGCGACGCAACCCGAACTCGCGCTCCCGGGCGGACCCGCGCGCCAGCAGCAGCCCCGCCGCGTTCACGCACGCGATCAGAAGCATGACGAACACGGAGCCGAAAAGGAGCCGAAGCGACAACTGATATCGGCCCGTTGCGACAAGCGTGAGCGGAACAACCGTGGCGGTTTGAGGCAAGGCGGCCGCTGGATATGCGGCGCTCAACCGGCTTTCAACCGCGCCGATATCCTGCTGCGCTCCCGTCCAACTCACGCCCGATTTGATTCGTCCGACGGCAAGCCACACTGCCCAGGTCCGCGGCGCCTTCGCATCTCGCGTTGCCCAGTATGGATGGGCCGTGACGGGTTCCCAGGCTCGGGTATCCTGGAACGGGAATTGAAAATCCGGCGGCATCACGCCTATTACGCGATAGCTTCGGTCGTCCATCCATAAATCCGCGCCCACGGCGTCCTTCAACCCGCCGAATTGCCGCTGCCAAAGCGGGTAGCTGATCACCACAACGCGCTCGCCCAGCTTCTCTTCTTCCGAAGTAAACACGCGCCCCAGGATGGGAGTCACGCCCAGCACCGGCCAGAAGCTCGCGGTGACGCGCGCGGAGCGCATTCTTTCGGGGGCGCCGCCGGTTCCGAGCAGGAAAGTCTGCGGGCTGAAAACAGCCAGGTCTTCGAAGCTTCGGTTTTGGTTCTTCCAATCCGTAAAGTTCGGAAAAGACGTTCGGCCTTCGTGCAGTTCACGCGCCGGGTCGTCTGCGTATACCATCGCCAGCTTCTCGGGGTCCTTATACGGAAGCGGCTTCAGGAGAACAGCGCGGATCACGCTGAAAATTCCGGAGTCGGCGCCTATACCGAGCGCCAGGGTCAAAATCGCGGTCGCGCTGAAGCCGGGCCTCTTCTTCAATTGCCGAAAAGCCTGTCGAAGGTCCAGCCCCAAATGATCGAGCCACAGCCAACGGGAGCATTCGTAGCTCGCTTCCCGAATCGCGGTTATATTTCCGAAGGCGCGCCGGGCTGCCGCTTCCGGATCGGAATGCTTGCCGCTGTCTCGCAGGTCATCGGCCTCGTGCGCCAGGTGAGAAGCGATTTCGCGCTCGAAATCTTCCTCCGACCTGCGCTTCCGCCAAAACATATTACGCCTCCGATTTTTCGGCGCCCAGGATGCGCGCGATGGCGCCTGCAATCCTGTTCCATTCGCTGATCTTGTCCGTCAATTGTGCGCGGCCCGTCGGCGTGAGCGTGTAGAAACGCGCCTTGCGGTTGTTCTCGGAAGCGCCCCATTTTGCGCTCACCCAACTTCTCTCTTCGAGCCGCTGCAACGCCAGGTAAAGAGAGCCGTGATCGACCAGGAAGACATCTTCCGATTGCTGCTGGATGAGTCGGGCAATCCCCTGCCCGTGCCGCGGCCCCAACACCAATGTCCGCAGAATAAGCAGGTCCAGCGTGCCTTGCAGCAGATTTGCTCGGTCTTTGTCGTCTCGGGGAGGCATCCGACATGAGCGTACTACAGCTCGGGTCGGATGTCAACAGGAGGAGCAGGTCTAAGCCGTGCCGGGCTCAAAAGAAAACCCTCTCCTCGATAGAGGAGAGGGTCTCTGCTCCAGCTTGAACCTGGGTTAGTTGTCGTCCGTGTCGCCAGCGGGCGCAGGCTTGGTGAACTCGCTCGGGGGACGCACCTTGCTCTCGCCGGGATAGGGTCGCGTGAACCCGGTCGCCATGTACCAGTTCAGGTGGTTAACCGTGTCCGGGTCTTCGGCGTCGGGCTTGGTCAGCTTGCCGGCGAAGATCTGCGCCTTTTTCTGGAGCCAAGCCGTTTTCAAAGCCTTTATCGACGGGCTATCGGCGGCCTTGGTTACGCTCGACGAGGCGACGCCCTGGTTTAGCGGCACCTGGTTCGGCACGTGCGTCCACGGTTGGAAGTTCGCGCTGGCCGGCGTGCCCTGAACGAACGCCGTTCTCATCGGAGAGGCGATCAGATCCATCTGATTCATCGGTGGAAGACCAAGGATTTGCTCGACGGTGCGGGTCATGTTGACCTGCGTGTAGTAGGTGTGGTCGGTGGCGCCGTATTGGACGGCGTACGGACTGATGACATAGCCCGGGCTGCGATGGCCGTCAATGTGGTCGACGCCGTTCTGCGCGTCGTCTTCTTCAATGAAGATCGCCGAGCTGGACCAGATGCTGCTGTGGCTGATGTAGTCGATGATGCGCCCCACCGCCAAATCGTTATCGGCCTGTTCGGCGTCCGGGGTCGGCGGCCCGCCGGTGTGGTCACACATTACCCACAACATGCTGAGCGCGGGCACCGTGCCGGCAGCTACGTCTTTGTTGAAGTCCTGCACCCAGATATCGACCCGGAACTGGTCTGGGATGCCCAAGTCGAATTGCGGGAAGTTCGTGACCAGATGCTGGTACACAGCCGGGATGGAGGACTGTGCATGAACCGTGTTCTGGTAGTACAGCGTCTTCTCTTTGCCCGCCTCGAAGTTGAGCGCGTCCTGGTAGAACTGGTTCCACGTCGGTTCGCTGGTGGATCCGTTCGGTTGCAGGAACGTGTCGTTCTCGACATATTCGCCGTACATCTTTACCGGCAGACCCGCGGCCTCTGCCTCCGAGAATAGGAAGCCCTTGTTCTGGTAAGCGAGGGCGTCCCCCGCGTTTCCGCCCGGATAGCTGCGTACCCAGTCCGGCGACTGGATATCGTCGGCGTAGGGCGCCAAGCCTTCCGTGATCCATTGGTGCCCGTCAGCCGATTGGCGGCTCGGGTCGTAGAAGTTGTCGAATAGCGGGAAGCGCTTCACAAGCTGATGCACGTTCGGCGTGTCCTTGCCGCCGAACACAGCGAGCGAAGCATCGCCGTCGCCCGCGGGCACATCGCCCAGGATCTGATCGTAGGTGCGGTTTTCACGCACGATCACGAATACATGCTTGATGAGCGACGGGTCGCCGATCTTGGCTGGTATCGCCACCGGCTTGGTATCCGCGTTGCCGCCCGAAGCGGATTGGATGTTCTGCGCCAGGTCCCAGTGGTTGTTCTCGAAAACCTGCCGCGTCATCGCATCGAGACTCGCGCTACTCGGAATGGGTACGATGCTGACCGTGCCGTTGTCCTGGTGAGTGTTGTAGCCGGTCACGCCATGATCGGTCTCGAAAGAATAGCGCGTGCCGATGCCTTTATCATTGGCGACCAGAAGCGCGTTATCGGCTTTGTCCAGCACCACGGAACTCGGCGCATAAGCTACCGGAATCACGCCTAGGACGGGATTCGCCGTGCTGTTGAGGTTCACCACCGCGATCGCGTTGGCATTATAGAGCGCGACGTACGCTATGCCCGCCGCCGCGTCGACGCTGATCCCGTTCGGCGCCGCGCCATAGGCCGCTCCCGCCCCCGGCGCCCCGATCGGCAGCGCGAGATCGATGGTCCGCGCCACCTCGTTGGTGGTCGTATCCACGACCGAGATCGTGTCGCTATAAGTATTGGCGACCAGCAAGTACTTTCCGTAAAAGCCCATCCCGGTCGGATGAAGACCGGTCGAGATGGTCGCCGTGACCTTCATCGCGGTCAGGTCCACCACCGAAACCGTTCCGGTGATCGCGGCGCCCACAAACGGATCGGCGACAATCTCGGTCCCGGCGGAGTTGATCTGGAAGTCCGCTTCGGTAGCGATGCGGCCTCCTTCGTTGCTCACGTACGCGGTCTTGCCGCCGTTGCCGATCACGATGCTGTGCGGCGCGTTGCCCACGCGGATTTGACTACCCTGCGCCGGCGGATTCGCGGTGAGCTCAATCTTCGTCAGCGTATTGTTCTGGTTCAGCAACGCATAGGCGCTCGTGCCGTCCGGCGAAAACGCAACGCCGCCCGGGTAAGACGTGCTGGCCGTGTAGAAGGAACCGCACGGATTGCCGTAAGCGGCCGGCGGGCTGTTCGGGAAGCACGTGATGAACGTGTTGTTCGGCGGCACGCTAACGGTTGCGTCGTCTTCCAGCAACCCCTCCGGCGTGACCTTTGTCAGAGTCACGTGGCTGCTGTCCTGGCTGAAGATCAGATACTTGCCGTCCGGCGAATAGGCGATCCCGCGGTAGCTGCCGCTCGGATCCAGTCCCAACGTGAGATAGTTCTGTAGAACCACGCCGGTCTGGGTGTCGAATATCTCAACCGCCTGAGTCGCGCCCAGGGTCAGAACGGCCGCGGTGTGAGTGCTGGTGTTGGGATTTAGCGCCACGGCCTTCGCGCGCACGCGGATGCCGAGATCAACCTGAATGCCCGCCGGCGTGATGACCTGGCCACTGCTGACCACCCAGGAGCCGTTCGGCTGCGGGCCGGTGACATAGGTCGGGAACGGTACGGATTGAGCAAAGAGCGCCGGAACACTCAGGCCCGCCGCCAATAGCGCCTTCAGTGGACTCAGCCGGCTGAATCGGGAATCTTTCCGGGAATGCTTTCGAGACTTTTTCTTGATCCTTTTTCGAAACATGTATCGTCCTCTTCCTACTGAATTCTTGTTCGCACAAACCGCATTTTCGGCTGTGCATGCCTCAGGCGCACACCGATTGCGGGCGCGCACCCTTAGCCATTTAACGCCGCGAAACCCAACGCTCAGATGACGCCAAGATTACGATTCCGTCATGTTCGGCAGCGCGACAGGCACGCTCAGTGTGACCCGTGTACCCGCGCCGGGTTCGCTCGCGATTCGCACATTTCCGCCGTGCAGAACCGTGATCGACTGCACGATAGCGAGTCCCAAACCCGTCCCGCCCCACATCCCGCAACGTGAGGTATCGATCCGAAAGAATCGATCGAATACCCTCGGCAGAGCTTCGGCCGGAATGCCGATACCCGTATCTGAGACCTCAATCTGGAGGTTGGAGCGATCCGCCTTGGCGCTCATCACGATCGATCCGCCCGAGGGTGTATGCGCCACGGCATTTGAGACCAGGTTGCTCAGCGCTCGCTGCAGGAGCGACTGATCGACCGCGGCCAAGATCGGTTCGCTCGGGCACTCGGTGGTGAGCAGGACGCCAGCGTCGGCGGCTGACCCTTCGTAGTATTCGCGCACCCGGCCCAGCAATTGCGCAATGTCGGTCCTCTCTCGATCCAAGAGCGCCAGAGGGCTTTCGGCGCGAGCGAGGAACAGCAGATCGCCGATCAGATTAGACAGGCGCACCGCTTCTTCGAGACACGACCCCAGCACATCGCGGTATTCTTCCATCGTGCGCGCGCGCGCCAAAGCGACCTCCGCTTCGCCCCGAATATTATTGACGGGCGTGCGCAGGTCGTGAGCGATATCGGCGGAGAAGCGCGAGATGCGTTCGAAGGAGTCCTCCAGGCCGTCCAGCATCTTGTTAAACGTGGCCGCTAGCGCTGCAAGTTCGAAGGGGTATCCTTCCGCGCGAATGCGTTCCCGGAGATTCATGGAGCTGATCCGGCGAGCAGTGGCCGCCATCTCTTCGACGGGGCGAATGCCCTGCCGCGCGATTCGATACCCGATCAGGGGCAGGAAGCCGCAAGCGCCCAAAAGAATCGTCCAGAACCAGCGCCGATAGCCGGCCAGTAATTCTTTCTCCTGAGAGATGTCGACGGCGATCTGAACAATATCGTTCGAAGCGGCGGCCGCGCCGACGGGCGCGAGTGCGGTTTCAACTCGAAAAGCATGTCCGCGCTTGCCGGCCATCTCGAATGCCGGGCCGCGGCGATTGCTCGCCTCCGTGCCGAGCCGGGCCAGCTCCAACTGCTCCGCCATGCCGGGTGTCGTCAGAAGCGGCGCGCCATGTCCATCTAGCAGACGGATGTAAAAACGTTGATACCGCCGCGCGGACGATTCGAGTTCTATCTCCTCGCGCAAAGCGTTCCAATCCGAGGGACGTTCGCGGAGCATAGTGCGCAAGACGTTCAATTTATCGGCGATGAATAATGCGGTGCTCTTCTCCAGTTCTCGGAGCAGCACCAGGTAGAGGCTCGCGGTCGCAAGAAAAAGGAAGGCGAATCCGGCAAGCGCATATCCGGCGGCGAGCCGGAAGCTCAAGGTCTCCCAATACCGCGAAATGGAGGCTGGCCTCGCGGCGAAAACGCGCGAGACGGGTTCGCTGTCCTTCGCGCTCCTCCTGCTAGCGCTCGGTTTCCATGACATAGCCCGCGCCGCGCACCGTGTGGATCAATTTCAGCGAGAAAGGTTCATCCACTTTGCCGCGCAGGCGTCTCATGTTGACGTCGACAACGTTGGTGTCGCTATCGAAATTCATGTCCCAAACGGCCTCGGCGATGAGGGTTCGCGACAATACTTCTCCCGCGTGGCGCGCCAACAGAGACAGCAGAAGAAACTCCTTCGACGTCAGGTAAAGCCGCTGCCCCGCGCGGGTGGCGCGCTGGCGCAGCGTATCGATTTCAAGATCGGCCAGGCGAATGGTCTCTTGCTGGCGCGGCGAGGCCCGACGCAACAGCGACCGAATCCGCGCAAGCAATTCCGAGAACGCAAACGGCTTGACCAGGTAATCATCCGCGCCGAGTTCGAACCCCCGCACCCGTTCATGCACGGCGTCGAGCGCCGTCAATACAAGCACGGGCGACTGACGGTCCGCTTGACGCAGCCGCTCTAGGACCTGCCAACCGTCAATGTGCGGAAGCATCAAATCGAGGATGATGACATCGAAATCGATTTCAAGCGCCAGGTGGAGACCGTCCAAACCATCCTTGGCAATCTCGACAACAAAGCCCGACTCCCCGAATCCCTTCTTGAGAAACTTAGCCGTTTTGGCTTCATCTTCAATGATCAGAATTCTCATCGCAATTATGTTCGCGCTCGGCTACGGTAAACCGTTTCTCTAGAATGCACCGCCATTGTTACGTGTTGTTTAATTCCCGTATAGTTGCCTGCCTCTCGTCATCGGCCAGCACGCTCAGGGCGCCCAGCCAGGGTCCGTATGGCCTGGAGCGCGCGACGGAAGTACGATAGATCGGCTGCCGGGCCTGCCACTTGCTCGGAGTCCTGACCGCCCGCGGATTGCATTCGGGGCGCAGGCAGGCCTCGTGCCACGCCAGTCCGCAGCCGGTGATGATCCGCCGAATCACGGGCGCCGGGGCATGGGTCAGCTCTTCGTAATCGACCTCTATGAAGCGCTCGGCTGGCAGCACGCTTCGCCAGTGGTCCACGAGCCGCCGGTAGTCGCGAAAATAGGCGACCAGGTCGGCGCCTCCGGTCGGAAACCGCAGGCTCGGATGGAAATGAGTTTGGTGGATCGAAAGTGCGGTATCGAGCGCGGATCGGCGGCAATGGATGATTGTTGCGCGCGGGAACGCTACATGGATCAGCCCGGCCCAAAGAAAGTTGAACGGCATCTTGTCCGTCACTCGCGTCGCCTTCGGCGCGATCTTGCGCAGCACGCCAAGATAATCGGCCGCCGCCTTGGCGATGAACGGCTGCTCGCCCCCGTTCGCGCCGGAGCGTCGCCACGCCGCCGCGCGTTCCGGCCAAAAATTCAACTCGCCCCCGGCCCGCGCTTCGGGATGCATGGAGACGATCTGCTCGACGAGCGTTGTGCCGGATCGCGGCATGCCGATAATCAACACGGGCTTCGCATCCGGGCTGCCGAATTCGCGCGCCGCGGCGATCCACTCGGATGTGCCCCGGGCGATCAGGCTATCGATCTCGCAGGAGAACGACTGGGCATCGAATGTCCCCAAGCTCCGCCGCACTTCGTCCGCCGAATCGAAATGCAGCATGGCCAAGGCGTAATCACCGAGATCCTCCGCCGCCTTGCCGATCGCCAGGTGAAGCCGCGCGCGTTGCGCCGCCTCCAGTCCCGGAGTCTCCAGCGCCGCCTGCATGCGCTCCAGCAGGCCGTCGTCCGCGCTCGTCAGCGGGCGGCACCGCGCCAGGTCGTAGTAGCTTCCCGCAAGCAGCGGCGCAACCGCGATTGCGCGCTCGAAGCATTCTCTGGCCTCCTCGAACTGGCCGAACTCGGCGAGCAGATTTCCTAACAGGTCGTGCGCTATGGCGTTCCCCGGATCGAGCGCCACCGTCTTGCGCAGCACCTTTTCGGCTTCCTGGTTGCGATCTTCGGTTAGCAGGGCCCGCGCCTTGGCCAGGCGTCCGAAGCCGGTGTTACCGCCGGCAGCCGCCGCTCGGCGGAAACAGCCGATGGCCTCGTCGCGATGCCCCAGCGTGTAAACCAGGGCGCCGGCGCGGAACCACGCCTCGCTCAGGCCCGGAAGCAGCTCCGTCGCGCGATCGTACGCCGCTATGGCCCCGGCGACGTCGGCCGCCTTCTCGAACGCGATCCCCAGGCGAAAGTAGGAGTCGCCGTAATGCGGATCGCTGGCAACGGCCTCTTGTAGCGCCTCGATCGCTTCCGATACGCGACCGGCCTCCAGGTAGGCCAGGCCGAGATCGTGCAGGATAACTGCATTGGACGGCTCCAGCCGCGCGGCCTCCCGCAGCGGCGCAATCGCATCGGCCGGTCGTCCGGCCTTCAGCAATTCGCCGGCAATCGCAAGCAGACGCGCGCTCTGCTCCGTTGACAAGCTTGCTGGAGTTCTCAGAAGACAACCTTCGCCGAAAGCTGCAGTTCGCGAGGCGTGCCGCGTCCCGTGGCGTAATTGCTGATGGTGGACGTGATCGCGCCGAAGTTCGAAGCCGACAGGTCCGCATTGGGCGCGCCGTATTGAGCACGGTTTAGAACATTGAACAAATCGGCGCGCAGGCGCAGGTTCAGCTTCTCCGTGATGCTCACAAATTTCGAAAGCCCCATATCGATCTGCGAAATTCCGGGCGCGCGGAAAGCGTTGCGGCCCAAGTCGCCGAACATCTGGTTCGCAGGCACGGCGAACGCGGCCGGATTGATCCAAAGATTCGGGGTCGAACCGTTTACGGGCGCGAGCGGCGCGCCCCACGCATAGTCGGGCCGTTCTTCGCCACCGATGCTGAACAGGCCGGGAACCGCGGAGTTGGAGCGGTCCACCGTGATGTTCACCGGCAGCCCAGTTTGAGCCGTGGCGATGGCGCTCAATTCCCAGTTGCCCCAAATCCTGTTCTTAAAAGGAAGCGTGTAGACCGCGGACAGGTTGAACGCATGGCGAATGTCGTCGTCGCTGCTGGCCTTGTCGCAAGCGCGGCAGAACGAATCCTGAGGCGTGTCGGATTCCCCGCCCCCGATGCTGTCGTCGTTGATCGAATGCGACCACATGTAGTTGGCGCTCAACAGAAATCCGTTAGCGAACGGGCGCCGGACGTTCACTTGGAGCGCCTCGAAAGTGCTGTTCCCTACGTCGCCGCGCCAGGATACCGCGCCGAACGCCGGATACGGGACCACGTTCTCCGGCGGTACTGCGAGGTTTGTGTACGTCGTGGTCAGCACGTCGGTTCCTTTATTGCCGACATAGCTGGCGCCGCCAAGAATGTTAAACGGCAACTGCTGCTGCACGGAAGCGATCCAGGCGGCGACATAGTCGTCTTTGCGATTGCGATCGAGATCGCGCGGCGAGACGACGCCCAATCCGCCCCCTTCGGCGATCGCCAGAAACGGAGTCAGCGGATATGACAAGCCGCCATAGAGCGGATTGGCGCTATTGAACGAGTACTGCTGCACTGTGTTCGAGATGGGGAGGTTCTGATCGTCCAGCTGGCCGTCTGTGTGATAGATTCCCCCTCCCGCGCGCAGCACCGTGCCGCCGTGAGACCAGGCAAGACCCACGCGTGGGTCGATATCGTCGTAGCGCGGATGAAAGTAGGAGTCCGTACGTGGGCAGAAGCCGCCGCATGTGCTGAAGTCGAACGGAACCGCTTCATCGTTCACGGCGTGCAAAGCATTAAAGATGTTGTAGCGCACGCCCATGTTGACCGTGAAGTTCTCCGTCGCTTTCCACTCGTCCTCAACGTACGCCCAATATTCGTTTTTCCGCTGCCGAACCAGCGGAAGCAGAGCCGTATAGGAAGCGCTGTTCACATCGTTCTCTGAGAAGCCTGCGATCGACGTGTAGCTCAGCGTGCCTTTCGACGAAGATCCCTGATTCAGGAAATCGCGCTTGATCTCAAAGCCGAACTTCAACGTGTGGCTGCCTTTTGACCAGGACCAGTCATCGAGCGCGCTGATGGTCTTGGATGGGTTATCCGACGTGCTGTCGCCGGCAAACGAACTGAAACCCGAAATGCTGAACGTATATGGAAGCGGAGACTCGGTCCCGCTGTGATAGAAGTTCTGGTTCACTCCAAATTTGAATTCGCTCACCAAGGTCGGCTCGAACACGTGGAGCAGCTCGAAGACGCCGCTGTTGGCCTTCGTATCGTAGAGAGTCAGGGCCGTTAGATTTCCGGTCGGCGTCGTTTCGAAGGCCTGATCCGAATTGAAGCGCACGAACGAAGTTGTTTTCTCTGAAAAATGATAGTCGAACCGGATCATGCCCGAATCTTCGTTATCGATCTGCCGTCCCGGGGCGTCATAGGTCCAGACGTTCGGCTTCGACGTGGGGGACGTACCGGAGGGAAAAGCCCCCAGAATCGGCGTCAGGGCCGGAGATTCCAGTTCCGCTCGGGCGACAAAGTTCGGACTCGGAACCAGGCCGATCTGCGTGCCGTCCAGCCGCTGCCGCAGTCCCTCGTAGTTGGCGTAGAAGAACAGCTTGTTCTCGAGGATAGGGCCGCCCGCCCCGGCCCCGAACTGATTCAACAGAAAAGGATTCGGCGAGGAACGGTTGAAAGGCGTGCGCGCCTCGATGGCGTCGTTCCGGAAATAATCGAAAAGATCTCCGTGGAAGGCGTTCGTTCCGGAGGGCGAAACCACCGCGATTTGACCGCCCGCCGTGCCTCCTTCGACATCGGCCCCGAAGGTTTGGCTCTTTACGTCGAACTCCGCGATGGAGTCTAGCGGAATCGTCAGGCGAACGTATTCGCGCTGCATCTGATTAAAAACAGCGGTCGCGTCGACCCCGTCCAACGTCAGGTTATTGTCGTCCAGCCCATGCCCCGCGAATCGAATCGTGCGCTGATCGCCGGCGCCGTTGTCCAAGGCGCCCGGCACTAAGGAGGTCAGCGTCGCCCAATTCCGCCCGTTGATCGGCAGCTCGTCCACCTGCTTATCTTCCACCGCGGCGCCTAACGTAACATCCACCTTGTCCAACTGCACCAGGGACTCGCTGACGGTGGTCGCTTCTTTCTTGCCTGCGAGCTGCAGAGTGACGTCGAGGGTTCCAGTCTGTCCGACCCTCTGGCGAACCTTCGCCGCTTCAAATGTGGAAAAACCGTCCTTCGAAAACTGGATTGTGAAAACGCCTGGCGGCAAATCGGCCAATTGATACGTGCCTTGAGAGGTGCTTTCCGTTTCGCGCTTCAAACCCGTTGCGTTGTCCACGGCTACGACCTTCACGCCCGGGATGCGATTACCGAGCGAGTCCGTTGCGGTGCCTGTTAGAAAAGTCTGCTCTGTCTGTGCCGTTGAGCACGCAACGATCGCCAGCGCACAGAAAGTTGGAAGTATTTTCTGCGAAAGCCTTCGCAGCATGTGGCTCATAAGACGGTAGCGTACAAGCGCACTGTTACAGCCGCAGGAGCAAGAGATTACATTCTTGTCATCTTGAGCCGTTCCGGTACTACGGCTCTTTCGCCCGGGGGCCGGAAGCGCCTGGGATACCCTGTATCTTGCCGGCAAATATCACAACGCCGGGACCGTCGCCGCACGCGTTCGCTTTTACCCGACCCACCACGACTCTTTTCGGCGCGGCTATTTTTCTCAGCGCCTTCCTGCTGTTCTCGCTTGAGCCTCTCATTGCGAAAATCATTCTGCCCTGGTTCGGCGGCTCGGCAGCCGTCTGGGCCACCTGCCTGGTCTTCTATCAAGTCGCATTGCTGGCCGGCTATCTCTACGCCGAATTAACCACGCGCTTCCTCGCGCCTCGCGGGCAAACAACCCTGCACATCCTGCTGTTACTCTCTTCGCTTGCGCTGCTGCCCATCGGCCCACCGCTACGATGGAAGCCGGGCGTCTCCTCCGATCCCGCGCTGCTCATCCTCGAAATGCTTGCCGCCGCAATCGGATTGCCCTTCCTTGCGCTCTCGGCCACTACGCCGCTCCTGCAAGCATGGCTGGCCGCGGGCGGGGAGACCGCTCCGTTTCGGTTCTTCGCAGTTTCCAACTTCGCGTCTTTGCTTGCGCTCATCGCGTACCCGCTTGCGTTTGAGCCGCTGCTCGATGTCTCTGCCCAGCGCTGGATCTGGTCGGCCGCTTACCTGTTGTTCGCCGTACTGGCCGGGGCCGCGGCTTGGCTTAGCAGCGGAGCGGCCCAGCGAATTCCAGCGCAATACCCGCCTTCGGAAAAAATTCCGGCGCTCCGCAAGCTCGCCTGGTTTGCCCTTTCCGCCTGCGGCGCCATGCTGCTGCTTTCCGTCACGAATCACATAGACGCCAATGTAGCGGCGGTTCCGCTCCTGTGGGTGTTGCCTCTCGCCGTCTATTTGCTTACCTTCGTGCTCACCTTCGGCGCGCGTTCGCTCTATACGCAAGGCGTATGGCTTAGAATACTGGCCTTCGCGCTCGGCATTCTCGCCTACGCTATCTTCAACATCAATTTCGTTGAAGCCATTCAGGTCAGCGTCCCCATTTTCCTCGCGGGCCTTTTCGCCTGCTGCATGTTCTGCCACGGCGAGCTGAACCGGCTGCGCCCGGGCGCGCGAAATTTAACAGGCTTCTACCTGACCATCGCGGCGGGCGGCGCGGCGGGTGCTGTGTTCGTCGGCTTGATCGCTCCGCGCATCTTCAACGGCGTATATGAACTGCCTCTGGCGCTCTGCGTCACCGCGCTCCTGGCGTTCGCCCTCACATGGCTCGATGGACGCTGGCCCCTCCGCGCCCTCTGGATCGCCGTCAGCGTCTGCATGGTTATCGTGCTCGTTAGGAATGTACGGGCCTACCGCGCAAGCGCCCTTTCGCTTCGGCGTAGTTTCTATGGTTCGTTGCGAGTCGTCCAGTCGCGGCCTGGACCGCTCCAGTATCGAACGCTCTATCACGGCGTCATCGCCCACGGCGAACAGTATCTTCTGCCGCCCTTGCGCCGCCGCGCCACCACTTATTATGGACCCGATTCCGGTATCGGCATCGTCTTGCGCGAATGCGCGCCCTCGCCTAAGCGGGTCGCGATTGTCGGCTTGGGCGTCGGCACGATCGCTGCTTACGGCAAAACCGGCGACACATTCCGCTTTTTCGAAATCAACCCGCAAGTGATCGATGCCGCGCAAGCGTTGTTCTTCTACTTGCGCGAGACACAAGCACATCCCGAAATCGTGCTGGGCGATGCGCGGCTCTCCATCGAGCGCGACGCCTCGCCACCGTTTGACGTCCTCGCCTTGGATGCATTTTCGGGCGACGCTATCCCGGTCCATCTGCTTACCAGAGAAGCTCTCGCAATCTACCGGAAGCACCTCAAACCCGACGGTGTGCTCGCCTTCAATGTCTCGAACAATTACCTGGATCTCGCGCCCGTCGTGCGAGAGCTGGCGGACGCCGTTGGCTACCAGGCCGTTCTCGTCCGGAATCATGAGAACGACGACGATCTTCTGCTCGCTGCCGACTGGGTGCTCGTGACCAACAATCCGGCCGTGCTCGGAAATGAAGCTGTGAAAATCCACTCCCAGCCAATCGCGCCGCGCACCGGTTTGCGGCCCTGGACCGACACTTATAGCAGCTTGCTGCCTATTCTAAAGACCCCGCCCGCGCGATGATGCGCCTGTAAAAGCATTAAAATTGAAGCAACTTCATAATCGACGCAACCCATTTCCCAGTGAACTAAGCCAATCTATGAAAACAGCGGTTCCTATCACCGACGTCCTCGACGCCAATCAGTTGCTGACCGCGCTGATCGCTTTCAAGAAGGGGAATTTTTCGGTACGGCTGCCCGTCAACCAGGTCGGTCTCGCGGGCAAAATCATCGACACCTTGAACGACATCTTCCAGATGAACGATGATATGGCGGCAGAGCTGACGCGCATCAGCAAAGCCGTAGGCAAGGAAGGCAAGATCGGCCAACGAGCATCGCTTTCCGCGGGCTCCGGAAGCTGGGGCTCGTGCGTCAATTCCGTCAATAGCCTCATCTCCGATCTGGTTCAACCTTCCACCGAGGTGGCGCGCGTGATCGGCGCGGTCGCGGAAGGCGATCTCTCCCAGAAAATGTCTCTCGATGTCGACGGCCGCCCGCTCAAGGGCGAGTTCGTACGCACCGCTCGCGTGGTGAACACCATGGTGGGGCAGTTGAACTCGTTCGCCTCAGAGGTGACGCGCGTGGCGCGCGAGGTCGGAACCGAAGGCAAGCTCGGCGGTCAGGCGGTCGTCACCGGCGTCGCCGGCACCTGGAAGGATCTTACCGACTCGGTCAACTCCATGGCTTCGAACTTGACCAACCAGGTCCGCAACATTGCCGAAGTTACTACTGCCGTCGCCAAAGGCGATCTCTCCCGCAAAATCACGGTTAACGTTCAGGGCGAAATTTTGGAGTTGAAGAACACCATCAACACCATGGTCGACCAGCTCAGCTCTTTCGCCTCCGAAGTCACGCGCGTAGCCCGCGAAGTCGGCACCGACGGCAAGCTCGGCGGCGAAGCAGTCGTCAAAGGCGTCGGCGGCGTTTGGAAAGATCTCACGGATTCCGTCAACTCCATGGGCGGCAACTTGACCGCTCAAGTCCGCAACATCGCCGAGGTCACCACCGCGGTCGCCAAGGGCGATCTCTCGCGCAAAATCACCGTCAACGTGCAAGGCGAGATCCTGGAGCTGAAAAACACGATCAACACCATGGTCGATCAGCTCAACGCATTCGCGAGCGAAGTCACCCGTGTCGCCCGTGAAGTCGGCACCGAAGGCAAGCTCGGCGGCCAGGCTGAGGTGCGCGGCGTGGCCGGCACCTGGAAAGACTTGACCGATTCGGTCAACCTGATGGCCGGCAATTTGACGGGACAGGTGCGCAACATCGCCGAAGTCACCACTGCGGTGGCTCGCGGCGACCTCTCGCGAAAAATCACCGTCAACGTGCAAGGCGAAATTCTGGAGCTGAAGGACACCATCAACACCATGGTCGATCAACTCAGCTCCTTCGCCTCCGAAGTCACCCGCGTGGCGCGCGAAGTCGGCACCGAAGGTAAGCTCGGCGGCCAGGCCGTTGTCAAGGGCGTCGGCGGGGTCTGGAAGGACCTCACCGATTCTGTCAACTCCATGGGCGGCAACTTAACCGCTCAAGTGCGCAACATCGCCGAGGTCACCACCGCCGTCGCCAACGGCGATCTCTCGCGCAAAATCACCGTCGACGTGCGCGGCGAAATTCTAGAGCTGAAGAACACCATCAACACCATGGTCGATCAGCTCAACGCATTCGCGAGTGAGGTCACGCGCGTCGCGCGCGAAGTCGGCACCGAAGGCGAGCTCGGCGGACAGGCCCAGGTCCGCGGCGTCGGCGGCGTCTGGAAAGACCTCACCGATTCGGTCAATTCCATGGCTGGAAACCTCACGGCTCAGGTGCGCAACATCGCCGAGGTCACCACCGCTGTCGCCAATGGCGACCTCTCGCGCAAGATCACGGTGGACGTGCGCGGCGAAATCCTTGAGCTGAAGATCACCATCAACACCATGGTCGATCAACTCAACGCCTTCGCCTCCGAGGTGACCCGTGTCGCGCGCGAAGTCGGTACCGAAGGCCGCTTGGGCGGTCAGGCCGACGTGCGCGGCGTCGCGGGCACGTGGCGCGACCTCACCGAGTCCGTCAACTTCATGGGCTCCAATCTCACTAACCAGGTCCGCAACATCGCCGAAGTCACCACCGCTGTCGCGCGCGGAGACCTCTCGCGCAAAATCACCGTGGATGCGCGCGGCGAAATTCTCGAGCTCAAGAACACCATCAACACCATGGTCGATCAGCTCAGCTCCTTCGCCTCCGAAGTGACCCGTGTCGCGCGCGAAGTCGGCACCGAAGGCAAGCTCGGCGGCCAGGCCGACGTGCGCGGCGTCGCAGGTACCTGGAAGGATCTCACCGATTCCGTCAACTCCATGGCCTCGAACCTCACCAATCAGGTACGCAACATCGCCGGCGTCACCACCGCCGTCGCCAAAGGCGACCTCACAACCAAGATCACCGTCGACGCCCGCGGCGAAATACTTGAGCTCAAGAACACCATCAACACCATGGTCGATCAGCTCAACGCCTTCGCCTCCGAAGTGACCCGTGTCGCGCGCGAAGTCGGCACCGAGGGCAAGCTCGGCGGTCAGGCCGACGTACGCGGCATTGCCGGCACCTGGAAAGACCTCACCGAATCGGTCAATTCCATGGCTTCCAACCTCACGGCGCAGGTGCGCAACATCGCCGACGTCACTACGGCCGTCGCCAAGGGCGACCTTTCGCGCAAAATCACCGTCGATGCGCGCGGCGAAATCCTCGCGCTTAAGGAAACCATCAACACGATGGTCGATCAGCTCAGCTCGTTCGCCTCCGAAGTCACGCGTGTCGCGCGAGAGGTGGGCACCGAAGGGCGCCTCGGCGGTCAGGCCGACGTCTACGGCGTCGCCGGCACCTGGAAAGACCTCACGGAATCCGTCAACTCCATGGCTTCCAATCTCACTAACCAGGTCCGCAACATCGCGCAAGTCACTACCGCCGTCGCCATGGGCGACCTCTCGCGCAAAATCACCGTAGACGTGCGGGGTGAAATTTTGGAGCTGAAGAACACCATCAACACCATGGTCGATCAGCTCAACTCCTTCGCCTCCGAAGTTACGCGTGTCGCGCGCGAAGTCGGCACGGAAGGCAAGCTCGGAGGCCAGGCCGAAGTGCGCGGCGTGGCCGGCACCTGGAAGGACCTCACTGACAGCGTGAACCTGATGGCCGCTAATCTCACAACCCAGGTGCGCGGCATCGCGAAGGTCGTCACGGCTGTCGCCAACGGCGATCTCGAACGCAAGCTCATCCTCGAAACCAAGGGTGAAATCGCGGAGCTCGCCGACACAATAAACGCCATGATCGACACGCTGGCCACCTTCGCCGATCAGGTCACAAGCGTCGCTCGCGAGGTCGGCATCGAAGGCAAGCTCGGAGGCCAGGCGCGAGTGCCCGGCGCCGCCGGCATCTGGCGCGACCTCACCGACAACGTCAACCAGCTCGCCGCCAATCTCACAACCCAGGTGCGCGCCATCGCCGAAGTCGCCACCGCCGTCACCAAGGGCGATCTCACGCGCTCCATCACGGTCCAGGCCGAAGGCGAAGTGGCCGCGCTTAAAGACAACATCAACGAGATGATCGGCAACCTCGCCGAAACTACTCGCAAGAACACCGATCAGGATTGGCTCAAGACCAATATCGCGAAGTTCACGCGCATGGTGCAGGGCCAGCGCGATCTCCTCACCGTCGCGCAGCTCCTTCTTTCGGAGCTAACCCCGCTCGTGGGCGCCCAACGCGGCAGCTTCTACATCGCCGATACGAGCGACGCCGAGCCGCAGCTCAAGTTCATGGCCGGCTACGCCTACGACGACCGCGACAATATCCCCGTCGAGTTCAAGTTCGGTCAAGGCCTGGTCGGTCAGTGCGCCACCGAAAAGCAGCGCATCCTGGTGCGCGACGTGCCGCCGAATTACATTCGCATCAGCTCGAGCCTCGGTTCCACCACTCCACTGAGCATCGTCGTTCTTCCCGTCTTATTCGAGCGTGAAGTCAAGGCCGTCGTCGAGCTCGCCTCCTTCCAGCAGCTCTCCGACATTCACCTGAACTTCCTCGACCAGCTCACCGAAAGCATGGGCATCGTGCTGAACACCATCGCGGCCACCATGCGTACCGAGCAACTCTTGCAACAAAGCCAGGCGCTTGCCGAAGAGCTCCAGAAGACCAACGCGCAGCTACAAGAAAAGGCGCTGCTGCTCGCCGAACAGAATACTGAAGTCGAAACCAAGAACCGCGAAATCGAGCAGGCCAAGCAGGCGCTCGAAGAGAAGGCTGAGCAGCTTGCCCTCACCTCCAAGTACAAGAGCGAATTCCTCGCCAACATGTCTCACGAGCTGCGCACGCCGCTTAACAACCTGCTGATCCTGGCGCGCGTGCTCGCCGATAACGCGGACCGCAATCTCAACCCCAAGCAGGTCAAGTTCGCCGAAACTATTCACTCCTCCGGCACCGATCTGCTCGCGTTGATCAACGACATCCTCGATCTCTCCAAGATCGAGTCCGGCAAGATGGACGTCGAAGTCGGCAACATTCGCTTCATTGAGGTTCAGGATTACTGCACCCGCACGTTCCGCCACGTCGCCGACGGCAAGGGTCTCGAGTTCGGCATTGATGTCGATCCTCAACTCTCAAACGAAGTTATTCGAACCGACGCAAAGCGCCTTCAACAGGTGCTGAAGAACCTGCTCTCAAATGCGCTGAAGTTCACCGAGCATGGCTCTGTGCGCCTGCGCATCGAGCCCGTCACGTCCGGCTGGACCCTGGCGCATCCGGTCTTGAGCAAGGCCAGCAGCGTAATCGCGTTTTCGGTGCAAGACACCGGCATCGGCATCGCGCACGAAAAACAGCGCATCATCTTTGAAGCCTTCCAACAGGCCGACGGAACTACCAGCCGCAAGTATGGCGGCACCGGACTCGGCCTCTCCATCAGCCGCGAGCTGGCGCGTCTGTTGGGCGGAGAAATTCGCCTGCAGAGCAGCCTCGGGCGCGGAAGCTCATTCATTCTCTATTTGCCCCAGGCTTACATTTCGTCCGCGCCGAAACTCGAAAACATCGATACACTCGCCCTACGCAAGTCTCTTCAGAGCCACACGTCTTCCGGCGTGGATGTCGTTCTTACCTCGCCCGCCTCTTTGCCCGTCGAGGACCTCGTGATCGACGACGATCGCACCCTGATCAATCAGGGCGACCGCGTTCTCCTGATCGTCGAAGACGACATTACCTTCGCGCGCATCATGATGGACTTGGCCCGCGACCGCGGTTTGAAAGCGCTAGTCGCTCTCCGCGGCTTGACGGCCATCTCGCTCGCTCGCGAGTTCGAGCCCCACGCCATCACGCTCGACGTCCGCCTCTCGGACATGAGCGGTTGGACCCTCCTCGATCGCCTCAAGCACGATCCTGCTACCTCGCACATACCGGTGCACGTGGTCTCCGGGCACGAAGGTAACCGGCGCGGCTACTCGCTCGGCGCGATGAGCTGCCTCCAAAAAGCTCTGACCAAGGAGTCCCTGGAGCAGGCTTTCAGCGTCATTCAGCACTCCATGGAACCGCGTCACAAACGGCTGCTGGTTATCTGCGACAACGACGTCCGCGCGCATGACATCCGTGAGCTCCTCCGTGGACCGGATCTTGAAATCCTGGAAGCGCCGTCGCCCGCCGACGCCATGGATATCGTGGACAAAGAGTATCTGGACGGCATCGTGGTCGATTGGTCCCTCCCGGATAGAATGGGCATCGACTTCATCGAAACTGTCCAGTCGAGGCTCTCGCCCTATGTTCCCCCCATCGCAGTCTTGGGAACGCGTAAAGTGTCGGACGATCAGGTCGCCGAAATCCATAAGTGCGCGCGCTCAAGCGCTGTCCGCTATGCCCCCACCATCGAAGGCCTGCTGGACGAAACAGTTCGCGTCCTGCATCGCAACGAACAAGAGCTCTCCGACGAGCAGCGGCGCATTCTTGCCGAGGTGCGCGCGACCGACCCGCGCCTGTCCGGCCGCAAGGTGCTCGTCATTGATGATGACGTGCGCAACATCTTCGCGCTCACGAGCGTGCTGGAGCAGCGCGGCATGAGGGTTCTTCACGCTGAAAACGGCCGAGCCGGCATCGAGATGCTCAAAGGCCATAAAGACGTCGACATCGTTCTGGTGGATGTCATGATGCCGGAAATGGACGGCTATGAAACCAGCCGAGCCATCCGCCAGATTCCCGAATTTCGAACGCTTCCCATCGTTGCGCTGACCGCGAAGGCGATGAAAGGCGATCGCGAGAAATGCCTGAAAGCAGGAGCTTCCGATTACGTCACGAAGCCGGTCGATTTGGATCACCTGTTTTCGGTGATGCGCGTGTGGATGACTCGCGAAGACGAATCTCGTTTCGAGCAAGGCGCGGTCGCCATGCCTACGTGGCTCTCCGAGCATACGCCCGTCGTCGAGGACGATCGCGATCTCATCCAGGCTGGCGATCAGGTGCTCCTCATCGTTGAAGACGACGTGACGTTCGGCCGGATTCTTGCGGATCTTGCCCGCAAGCGCGGTCTCAGAGCTCTCATTGCGCTCCGCGGCAGCACCGCGATCGCCATGGCGCGCGAATTCCGCCCAGGCGCCATTTCACTCGACGTCAAGCTCCCCGACATGAGCGGCTGGACGGTGCTCGATTATCTGAAACACGATCGCCTGACCCGCCATATCCCTATCTACATCGTCTCCGCTCACGAAAACCGTCAGCGCGGATTCGTGCTCGGCGCCCACAGCTGCGTGGAAAAGGCGCCCGGTGCGGAAGCTCTCGACGAGTTATTCGGCGTAATCCAGCACGCGATGCAGACTCGAACGAAAAAACTCTTGCTCGTCACCGACAGTCAAAAGCTTCGCGAAGAGATCAAATCGTTCATCGGCGCGCCGGATATGGAATTCGTCGATGTCTCCTCCCGCAAGGAAGCGATGCAGGTACTCGCCGCCGAACCGGTCGATGGCATCGTTCTCGACTGGGTGATTTCCGAGCGAATAGGCGTCGACTTCATTGAAGAGGTTCAGTCGCGGCTCGCTCCGTTTGCGCCTCCCTTCGTCATCTTCGGCAGCCGCAAATTGAATCGCGCGCAGGGGGCCGAGCTGCATCGCCTATCGCGCGTCAGCATGCTGCGCTACGCTCAATCGCTCGAACGCCTGTTGGACGAGACCATCCTGTTGCTCCATCGCCAGGAGGACGCGCTCTCTGGCCAGCAAAAGCAAGCCTTGGCGGCGCTTCGTGAAAACGATCCCGTGCTCGCCGGACGCAAGGTCCTGGTGATCGACGACGATCTGCGAAACATTTTCGCTCTGACCAGCGTCCTGGAAGATCACGACGTAAATGTTCTTCATGCCGAGAACGGAGCGGGAGGAATTGAAGTTCTACGCAACAACCCGGATATCGATATCGTCCTGATGGATATCATGATGCCGGGAATGGACGGATACGAAGCCACGCGGACCATCCGCGGCATTCCCGAATTCGAGTCCGTGCCGATTATCGCTCTGACAGCCAAAGCTATGAAGGGCGATCGCGAGAAATGTTTGCAGGCGGGCGCCTCCGATTATGTTCCCAAGCCGGTCGATCTGGATCACCTGTTTTCGGTGATGCGCGTCTGGCTTGCGCGTTCAACCGAGCACGCTCCCGAGTTTAGAGATTCGATCGCGGATAAGTAGCCGCCTTCCTATGAATCCTGAGGCCTTGACCACGTCGCGTCCCCTAACGCCGGGAATGACTCCCGGTCTGGTCAAGTTGCTCCTTGTGGATGACGACCCCGACAATCTTCTCGCGCTGCAGGCCATTCTGGAGCCTCTCGGCCAGGAGCTGATGCTCGCCACCTCGGGCCCGGACGCTCTCCGCCTCTGTCTTGAGAACGAGTTCGCTGCCATTCTGCTTGACGTGCGAATGCCGGGCATGGACGGTTTCGAAACGGCGGAGCTGATACGGAGCCGCAAGTCTTCCCGCCGCACCCCCATTCTCTTCCTCACCGGCTATCGCAGCGACGAGCAGCTTTTCCGCGGCTACGATCTCGGCGCTGTCGACTTTTTATTCAAACCTATCGTGCCCGAAATTCTACAGAGCAAGGTCACGGTCTTCGTCGAGCTCTGCCGCAGTGAGCAGCTCCTTCGCCAGCAAGCCCAGGCCGTCGCGCGCACCGAGCAGAGATTTCGCGCCGTGCTCGAAGCGGCGCCCGACGCCATGGTCATTACGGATGAACACGGCGTCATCCGTCTCGCGAATTCCAGAACCGATGCTTTGTTCGGATATCCGCGCGAGCAGCTTCTCGGAACCAAGATTACATCGCTTATCCCGGATTGGGAGCCGCCCAATCACCGGAACGGAAACGCGAAGAGCGAAGATTCAGGCGAAGGCTCGGCGCTCCTGGAGGCTCGGCTCAACGGCGTCCGGCGCGGTGGCTCTGTCTTCACCGCCGAGATCACGCGCAGTCCATTCGACACCCACGAAGGCCTACTGATCACCACGGCCATTCGCGATGCCACCGATCAGGTTGCCGCGGAGGAGCGGGTCCGCCGCATCAACGTCGAGCTGGAAAAGCGCGTGGAAGAGCGCACTCTCGATCTGACCAGGTCCAACGAAGCCCTGCGGCAATTCGCATGGGCCGCCAGCCACGACCTGCAGGAAGCCACCCGCATGATCTTGACTTACTCGCAGTGGATTCTCCGGTCGGCGGGCGAAAGACTCGATCCGGAAAATCGCGAAAAGCTCGCCTGCGTCGAAGAAAACGGCGCCCGCCTCCAAACCTTGCTCGCGGCTTTGCGCGAATACATATACATCAGCGAATCCGGCGCCCCTAACTGGACCGCTACCGATTGCAACGCGGTCGTTCGCACGGCCGTATCCCATCTGGATGGCGTCATCGCCGAATCGGGCGCTACTGTCGTATGCGAAAACCTGCCGGTGATCGAGTCGGCCGAAATACTGTTGCTCCAGCTCTTTCAAAATCTGATAGGGAATGCGCTAAAGTACCGCTCCGACGAGCCGCCCCATGTGCGCGTCTCCGCCTTTCGGCGCGACAACGCCTGGGTTTTCTGCATTGAAGACAACGGCATCGGCATCCAACCGCAGTACCTCGACTACATCTTCGGCGTGTTCAAACGCCTCCACAACCGGCAATACTCGGGCGCGGGAATAGGCCTGGCCATCTGTAAGGCGGCCGTTGAACGCCTCGGCGGACGCATCTGGGTGGAATCTACTCCGGGCCGCGGCTCCGCTTTCCAGTTCGAGCTCCCCGCCAAGATCGCCCATTAATTTCCCGCTCTTGCTTATACTCAAGAGCATGCTTGGAGGAATCGAAGCAGGCGGCACCAAGTTTGTGTGCGGGGTGGGCAGCGGCCCTAGCGATCTGGAGACGGCCCAATTTCCGACCACCTCGCCCGGCGAAACCATCGATAAAGTGATCGGCTTCTTTCGCCGGTATTCGGTCTCCGCGTTGGGGATCGCTTCCTTCGGTCCCGTCGATCTGGATCCGTCCTCGCCCAGCTACGGCCACATCACCTCTACGCCGAAACCAGAGTGGGGCGGCTTCGATCTGCTCGGCGAAGTCAAACGCGCCCTGCGCGTGCCGGCCCGCCTCGATACCGACGTCAACGGCGCGATCCTGGGCGAAGCCCGCTGGGGCGCCGCCCGAGGCCTCCAGGATGCCGTCTACATAACGATCGGAACCGGTATTGGCGGCGGCGCGCTGGTGGGCGGCCGCGTCGTGCACGGACTCGTTCATCCCGAGATGGGCCATCTCCGCTTCCCCCATGACGTCCGCGATTCCTTCCCCGGCATCTGTCCCTACCACGGCGATTGCTTCGAAGGCCTCGCTTCAGGACCCGCGCTTGAACAACGTTGGGGCAAGCCCGCGCGCGAACTTCCCGCCGACCATCCCGCCTGGCCGCTCGAAGCCCGCTATATCGCGCTCGGCCTCGCCAATCTGGCTTTCGCGCTGTCGCCACGCCGCTTTCTGCTCGGCGGCGGCGTCATGCAGCAGCCGCACCTGTTCGCCATGATCCGCGAAGAATTCGCACGCATCCTGGCGGGCTACGTCCGCCATCGGGACATCCTCGACGGCCTGGACGAATACATACAACGTCCGCAGCTTGATTACCCGGGAGTACTGGGCGCGCTGGTTCTCGCCGAACACGCCGCGGACATAGGATCTGCTCAAGGAAGTCACGCGTGAGACTCACCGCTACGCTCATTAAGAGCACGGTAGTGGCTGCGCTCGGCGGCCTTCTGTTCGGATTCGATACCGCTGTCATTTCGGGCACTACGTCGGGCCTGAAGCATACGTTCGCTTTGTCCGATTGGGGTCTCGGTTTTACCGTCGCCATCGCGCTGGTGGGAACCATCGTCGGCGCATCGCTCGCCGGCCTTCCCGGGGATCGTTATGGACGCCGCGACAGTCTTCGGTTCATGGCCATCCTGTACCTGATCTCCGCGCTCGGCTGCGGCTTCGCATGGAACTGGGATGCGGTCCTGTTCTTTCGGTTCATCGGCGGCCTCGGCGTGGGAGGCTCCTCTGTGCTCGGTCCCATGTACATCGCCGAAATCGCTCCTGCTAAATGGCGAGGGCGTCTCGTCGGTGTCTTTCAAGTAAACGTCGTCATTGGCATCCTGCTCGCTTATCTTTCGAACTACCTCATCGGCAGGGCCGCGTTTGGCGCCGAAGACTGGCGCTGGATGCTCGGCGTCTCCGGCCTCCCCGCGCTGTTCTTCTTCGTGATGCTCTACACCATCCCACGCAGCCCTCGCTGGCTCATGCAGAAGGCGCGTAGAGAAGAAGCGCGAACCGCGCTTCAGTTGGCAGGCGAGCAGAATATCGATGCCGAACTCGACGACATTGCCCGCTCCATCGATATCGAACACGGCCACGCCAGCGAACCGCTGTTTAGCCGCAAATACGCCAAGCCGATTTTTCTCGCCGTCTCCATCGCCGCGTTCAATCAGCTCTCGGGCATCAACGCCATCCTCTATTACTTGAACGATATCTTCGCCCGCGCCGGCTTCAGCAAAATGTCCGGCGATTTGCAAGCCGTCCTGATCGGTTTTACGAATCTCGTCTTCACCATGTTCGCGATGTCTATCATCGACCGCTTCGGGCGCAAGAAACTTCTCGTGGTCGGCGCCGCCGGGATGACCGTTTGCCTCGCGGGCGTCGCCGTCATCTTCTTTATGAGCTCCAACGAGTGGCTGCTGGTATGGCTCCTGGTGGGCTTCATCGCCTTCTTTGCTTTTTCGCAAGGCGCGGTCATCTGGGTCTATATCAGCGAAGTCTTCCCGAACCGCGTACGCGCCAAGGGCCAGAGTCTCGGAACCCTCACTCATTGGCTGGTGAACGCCATCATTTCGTTCGGTTTTCCGCAGGTTGCCTCCTATTCGCGCGGCGCTCCCTTTGTATTCTTCTCCGTCATGATGCTCCTGATGTTCTTCGTTGTGCTCGCTTACTATCCTGAGACCAAGGGCATCACGCTCGAAGACATGCAGCGCAAGCTCGGCATCGCCTAGCGGCTATGAATCTCGACATCATCGATTACACCTGGATCTTCGTCGCCGTCGTCTGGCTCGCGGCCGCGTTCCGAACCAAGCAGCCTGTGCGCCAATATTCGGGCGCCGCGCGCGCCGTTCAAATAGTGCTGCTGGTTCTGGCCGTGATGCTTCTCTTCGTTCGCAGAGTCCAAATGGGCTATCTCGGTACGCGCCTGTTCCCTCCCTCGAATATCGCCTACACTATCGGCGTCGTTCTCCTGTTTGCGGGTGTGCTGTTCGCCTTTTGGGCGCGCTTCTTCTTAGGGCGCAACTGGAGTGGCGAGATCACGGTGAAGCAAGATCATCAGTTGATTCGCTCGGGTCCCTACGCCCTTGTGCGCCATCCCATTTACTCGGGTTTTATATTCGCGATGCTCGGAACCGCCATCGCATTCGGCCAGCTGCGGGGTTTTCTCGGAGTGGTCCTTGCGGCCATCGGCTGGCGCCTGAAATCCCTCATCGAAGAGCGCTACATGGTCGAGCAATTCGGCGCCGAGTACACGAACTACAAGCAAAGCGTGAAAGCGCTTGTGCCGTTCATCTGGTAACCGTCCGCGCATTCCATGGCCACTCCATGAGCCGTCGCGCCCTCCACAGATACGCTGCCACCCCGAGCGCCAGCAGCGCGAAGCCGCTCGCGATATACCAAGCCCCGCTCTCCACCAATATGAAGATCCACCCGCCAATCGCCACCAGCGCGGGAACCGGATACCAGGGCATCCGGAACGGCAGCGCCCTCGCTCGCCGGCGTCTAATCAAGATCACAGCGATGCATTGCGCAATGAACTGCGTGATGATCTGAATTACGATCAGCGCCTTGATCAGCGCCTCCAGGCTTAGAAAACACACCGCCGCCGAAACCACGCCCATGTAGACAACGGAAAAAGAGGGGAAGTGACGCCTGGGGTGAACGCGCGCGAACGCCGAGAAGAAATGTCCTTCCGCCGCGGCCGCATATGGCACCCGCGTGTATCCAAGCAGCACGCAGAACACCGACGCGAACGCCACCCAAAGAATAAGCCCCGTCATCACGCTCGCAGCCTTTACGCCGTACAGTCGTTCCATGAAATCCGACACGATGGCATGCGAGCCGATGGCTTCCCGCCATGGCAGCACGCCTATGATGGATAGCGTCATCGCCATATACATCACCGCCAGAATGCCGATGGAAAGCAGCACGCAACGCGGAATCGTGACGCTCGGGTTCTTCACTTCGCCGCCGATCAGGCAGACGGTGAAATACCCGCTATAGTCGTACATGCTCAGCAGCGTCGCCCCGCCCAACCCTAAAAAGAATCCCGGCGACAAATGGAACGCGCCCGCTGGAAAATCGAAGGCTCGCGCCGCATCGAAATGCCACGCTCCGCCCCAGATGATGGCGCACATCGCGATCATCAGGCCCACCCACAACACCGTCGAAATCTTGCCGATTGATCGAATATCGCGATACAACAACCATGTCGAGACTAGGCACACCGCCACCGCCATGACTTTTTGCTCTGGACCCGTGAGCCAGGGCAGCAGGTAGCGCGCATAATCCCCAAACCCCACGCCGCCCGATGCAGCCGTCAGCGGCGCGGCTAGCATCACCTGCCAAAGGAACAGAAACCCCATCAGCCGGCCCAGCGAATTGGGTCCGAACGCTTGCTGCAAGTAATCGTAGGAGCCGCCCGAACCCGGCATCGCGGCGCCGAGTTCCGCCCAAACTAACCCGTCGCACAGCGAAATCAGCGCTCCCAAAATCCAGCCCAGCAGCGCCTGTGGCCCACCCATCGCCGCCAGAATCAGCGGAATCGTAAGGAACGGCCCCACGCCCACCATCTGCAGCATGTTGGCCGCTAGCGCCGGGAACAGGCCCATGCCGCGCGTCAGCCCCGACGCGCCGGTTTCCCTCTTTGGTGATGTCACTCGCCTGAGATCGCCGCCCCCGCCCTACTTCAGCGGCCGCACCGCGACCTCCTTGAAGAACACGATATCGTTATCGCTGTGGTTCTGAAGGCCGATATAGCCGTACGTCGGACGCTCCCCGCGTTCCGGCTCGAAATCCAACTTCTTCGGAGGAACCGGCTGGCCTTCCGTGTAATCCGTCACCTTGACGCCATTTACCGTCACAATCGTCCGCGGCCCGTCCAGCGTGATCTCCATCGTGTTCCACTCCGGTCCCGGCTTCCCCGGGCGCGCCAGCGGCTTTGTCAATGAATACAGCGTTCCCGTCACGTGATACTCATCTTCACCGGGGGCGACATTATCGATCTGCACTTCGTAGCCGTAGTTCACCGGCATCCATGGCTCGGTCGGCGCCACCGGGATGCGAATGAAGACACCGGAGTTGTCGTTCTGGTCGCGCATCTTGTACACCACTCGCAGCACGCAATCGCCCAGTTTGCTCCCCGTCCAGTAGAGCAATCCCATCCCGCCGTGGGTTTGAATCAAGCCGTTCTCGACCGTCATGCCGCCCGGTCCGACATGTTTCCAGCCGTTTAAATCTTTTCCATCGAACAGTTGCTTCCATCCGGTGTCGCGGCCGCTCGCCGGCAGCAGCAACGCAAGCCCCAATCCAAGCCACGCCAGTCTCCTCATAAGGTCTCCTTTGAGGATTGTAGCTAGCGCGATCTCTCCTGCTATCCGAATCAGAAAGAGAATCGCAGCTGTAGGTCGATGCGCCGCTGATTGCTTGCCGTGGCCTCAGCCCCATAGCCGCCCGTGATGCCGGTGGACTCCAAAAAGTACGGCGACGTCAGCGCTCCATTCGGCGTGTTCAGGTTCTCGTGATTCAGAATGTTGCGAGCATTTACCGAAAGCGTCAGGTTGTAGCGGTGCTCGGTGTCGGATCCGCCAAAGCCGCGCGGGCCGCCTCCGCCGAATCCGCCGAACCCGCCTCGCGGCCCTCCTCCGCCCGTATTGGAGCGCGAACCTCCGGATTGCCCTTGGAACTTGGTCGTGCCGAATCCCCACGTCTTGCTCACGCGCAGATTCAAGCCGATAAATCCAGGACCCGTGCCGGCATTGCGCTCGATCATGTCCGTGGTTCCAGGCGCGGGCACGATCGGATCGGGATCCAGATTGCCGTAAGGCACGCCGTAGATATATGACGTGGGCGTCCCAACAACCGTCGGCCGCGCCGTTGGCGCTACCTGCCCCTGCAAGAAGAGATCGGTGCCAGTCGTGATGTTGAATGGCGTTCCACTATGGGCCACCAAAAATGGAGAAAACCGCAGCCCCCAACGCGACGCAATGGACCCCCCGACAAACAAGTTGTTCTCGATATCCAGCACCGAGCGGCCCCAGTCCGCGGCGAAGTCATACGGGTCCGCCGGAAGAGTAGTAATTCCGTCCGTGTCGCTATGCGAATTGTTGTAACTATACCGGCTAAATAGAGTAAGCCATTTCCCGACGCTGGAATTGACGTTAACCAGCACCATCGTCTGCTTGAAAATTCCGTCCGATTGAAAGTCGTAGATGTCGCCTACGTCTCCATACGGCCGTCCGCCACTAACTCCCGAAGCAGGCGGCGCTTGCCCGGGTATGGGATATGGCGCATTGATATCCACCGTGCGCAATTCATGCACGCCTCGGGAGCTTAAGAAATTCACCGAAAGCGTGGTATGACCGAACAACTGGCGCTCTACTCCGATGGCCCCTTGCATCAGGCGCGGCGCCTGCAGATGACCATCGATCTCGTAATGTTGCGCTAGGTTGGTAGTCGCGCTCGTCAAGTCCGCAAGCGGCACGCCGGTCGAAAACGCGGCGTCGTAAATGGTCGGATTGTCCTGCGTAAACGTGATCTGGTTGTTTGTGTTTAAGCCGTATCGATACGCGGTCAGAACATTCGTGATGGCGAACCGGTCGTAGAAGAACCCATAACCGCCGCGAATGACGGTCTTGGCTCGCCCGTTCGCCCCCTTCGAGTCCGGCGACCAAGCGAACCCGAAGCGCGGCGCCCAATCGCTGTGATCCGGAATGTCGTTCTGTGCCTCGTACCGAACCCCGAAGCTCAGCGTCAGGTTCCGCATTACTCGCCAGTCGTCCTGGGCAAACGGTCCGTAATCGATCTGCGTCAGTCCTATATATGGATTGCCGGCATTCACCGTGTATTTCGACGGCCCGTAATGAAACACATCCGTGATCGTCTGGCTGTTGTAGCCCGCGTTCAACAACTGCAGTGTCGTCAGATACTGCTGAATGGACGTGATCTGCGCCGTCGCCCCTGTCGGTTGAAGGCTCGGCCCCAGCACCGGAAAAGTTCCACCCAAGAACGAATACTCTCCGTTGAAGCCCTGCGGCGTCGAATCGTATAGCGCGCTGCCTCTAAACCTCATCCCGAGCTTAATCGTGTGCGCGCCTTCGGTGAGCGTTGTGTAGTTTTGCAGTTCGAAATAATTCTGCAGGTCGTAGCTTCGTGGATACTGGGTTGAGCTATAACCCGAACCGCCCGCCACAAACGACTGCGACACATCGAGCGTCGGAGAGTCGCTCTGGCTTTTCGTGCTCTCGTACGTACGATCAAACTCGAAATGTGTTTCATTCACCGCGTGCGTGCTTAATACCGCGGTCTCCACCACCTGCGCCGTCTGCTCGTTAGTCGACTCCGAGTAGCCATAGCTGGGCAGCGTGAGATTGCCGATAGCCAGATTCGGCAGATCGAAAGCGCCTATGCCGGTCAGTAAGTGATTGTTCTCCAGGTAGGCGTACCGGAAGCTTAGCGTGTTATTTGCTCCAAGCTGATAATCCACGCGCGGACTTACCGTCGTTCTGCGCTGCGGAGTCGGAAAATAGCTCTGATAGGAAACATGGCTCAATAGATCCGAGGTCGGAACCGTGGCCGTAATAATTCCGTTATCGTCGATGTTGCGCCGCTCCACGTCTAGGAAAAAGCTCGCGTGCTTGCCGAGTGGGCCGCTGACGTTGCCCCCGAACAGTTGGGTCCGGAAAGGTGGATTCACCGACAGGAATGGATTTCTCGAATTCCAGATATCGTCGCTGATGTTGTAATATCCCTGTCCATGGAACTTATCGGAACCGGGTTTGGTAAATATTTGAATACGTCCGTATCCCAATTTGTCGAATTCCGCTGAAAAAGGATTTGAGTTGATTCGAATTTCTCGAATCGAAGCCTTCGGCGGCAGCCGTCCGCCCGTGAAACCGTCGATGAAGATCTGATTCCCGCCGGGACCCGCCGCGGGCCCCGCCAACGCTTCCAGATCCGCCTGCAGGTCGTCCGGGTCGTCCGGCAGTGCATCCAGATCCTCTTGCCGCAACACCAGCGCCGTCGCATTGTTCGTCGGTTCGGTGCTCACTGTATTTCCGCCGCTCGTGTCGCTGACCGTCACCTCTTGCCGCTGTGTCTGCACAGTCATCACGAGATCTCCGTTCGCGCCTTGACCGGCCGTAACCGTAACAGACTTTACTCCTTCCTGCTGCAGGCCGGCATAGCTTGCAGAAACCGTGTAAGTCCCAGCCGGAACGCCCCGAAAGCTATATGTACCGGTCGCGCTTGTGCTGGTTGTCTGGAAGGTGCCGTTCTGGTTTGCGAGCGTAACCGTCGCGCCCGGAATCACTCCGCCCGTATCGTCCTTCACAGTACCCCGCACCGCGCCTGTCGCGCCGCCACGGCCGGCGGGCGCCTGCGCCGTCCCCTGCGACTGCAACACCCCAGTCGCCGCCAGGGCCATCAAGAATACAAGTAGAGCCTTCGAAGTCATGTCCCTCCCGGTTACGCCCTTTATTGCTGAGCTGGAACCTGCATGTCCAAGCTCCAATCGCCCATCGACCGGCCTTGTTGCGGCGGGGCCGACTGGAAAATAGGTTCAACGCCGGCAATAATGCTAGACGCTACCAGGCGCCCTTTGTCGGCGCCCTGCGCGACCCCGGATATCACGACCGCATCCCCAGGCTTCAGATCCGTAACGCTGATCTTTGGAATCCGCTCGAGCATTTGCGAGAGATCTCCGTTGCCTCCGCGCATTCGGCCCGCCCCCGCGCTTCCCGGCGGTCCGCCATTCGCAGGATTGCCACTCGGATTTGCTGCCTCGCTACGCGCGGTGTCGTTACCTCCCGCAGCCGGCGCTTCACCAGCCTTTGCTCCGTATGGCGGCGCCCCGCCGGCGCTCCCTCCATTCGGTGGTCCGCCGCTTCCCGAAGCCGCTCTCAGAGCTGGATTGAATCGCCTGGCCAATGCCGTCGCCATCTCGGGCGGCAATTTTCGAACCGCCGAATCGTCCGCCAAAGCTACTTCGACTTGCTGCTTCGTCTGAAGGTCTTTCACAGTGAGTTGCTTCCCATCCGGCCCGATAGAACTCACAGTGCCCGCAATCGTACGGAATGCGCCCGAATAGATCTTTTCGGCGTCGATCGTCTCGCCATCGGCGCTCTTCTGGCCGATCACCCGAACCTGATCCTCAGGCTCAATATCGGTCAACTGCGAAGGAGCAGGCGTCTTCGGATTCGCTGCTGAGTACCGCGTGAACTGCGTCGCCTGCGATACCTGCACGGTCATGGATCTCGGACCTTCCGTCGTTCGCGCGGTGATCTGTAGCTTCTGCCCGGCCGCGTCCACCGCGCTCACGATGCCCGCCGTGCTGTGCTGCCATGCGGCCGCTTCCTGCTGATGAGTCTGCGCTAGCTCGCGCGCCGACATCAGCACGACACTCCGCGCCGCGATCGCCTCCGGACCGCCAGTGGCCGCGGCGGCATCGTCGGGCTTGTTGCCTCGAATATCTACCCGGTCACCCGCCTGCAGATCGTCCGCCGTAATCCGCGTCGCAGTCTTCAGGTCTTTTGCTCCGGGAGAAACCTTGAGCAGCGTCTTCGTATTTTCGAGAAGCACCGTATATTCCGTGCCGGTCTTGTCTTCTTTCACCGACACGGTATGAGCCGCCGGATCCGTCTTGGTTACGGTGCCGATGACGTGCTCGGTTGGCTTTGCGCTCGCGCCTGTTCCTTGAGCTTCGCACCCCGGCGCGCCCAGCAAGGCCATGCACGCGCAAAATGAGAGAAGTTTGAGCATGATCGGACTGTGCCTTCTCCCCCATTGGAGCATCCGGGCACATTGAATGTTACGGATGAGAGGGCGAAACCAGTGGGATCTAAGTTACTTCTGAGCTGATTTTGGAGTAAGAACCGCCGCGAAGAAGCCGGCGAGGGAGAAACTTGAGGCGGGGAAAATAAAGATTTTGTCAGCAATGCCTGGGCGGGCGCACTGGGGTGCGCCCAGTCCAACAAATTCGTTAGGCAGCGTTGACAAGGAGATCTTCGAAAGAATCGTTCCCTTCCTCGTGATTGCGGTCGGCCTGCTCCTGGCACTGAATGCAGAAGGGCGCCCACGGAACCGCATTCAGCCGCTTCGGACTGATCTCCTCTTCGCAATGCAGGCAGGTTCCGAAAGAGCCATCTTCAATGCGACGAAGAGCCGACCTCACATTGCGTAGCAGATTCGACTCCCGATCCAGATTTCGAATCGCAAGTTCCCGCTCGGCCGCATGCTGTACTTCATCGAGCGCATCCGCGCTCTTCTCGATCGTGATAGCGTCGCGGTTGCGAACGATCTGCTCTAATTCGTCCTGCTTGTTCTCCAGGATCTTCTTGAATTTGTTTAATTCGGTCTTCGTCATTTTCCTATCTCCTTCTTATCGACTAGCATTGCCCACTCATAAAACAATTCGAAGCTGCCAAGTCTTCCTGCTTACAAGCGCACAGGCTGTTTGACGGCCGTTGTGCGCTTCAATAGACGCATCGCTTTTAAAAAGGTTCAACCCCAAAAGGGTTCACCAAACTTAGCATAGTTTTTCGAGCTCTGAAAAGCCCTAAGTATCCACTAGCTTGCTGCTGCGCAAGTCGCGAAAAAGCTTTCGCGCCTTCACGTAAGCCGCAAGTCCCTAGCACGTGACCCGTGGCTTCCGCCTCTATACCGACCAGCCGGCGCTTTTCGGATTTCCGAATCATACCACAGCTCCTGAGCAATTAATGCGCCAAATCATTTGTCGGCGGCTGTGGCCAGCCAGCCGTGCTCGTCCGTCACTATCGCTCAGCGAACGGCAGCGAACTGTCGTCTTCTACAGCCTATCGGCTGATCCACCCTCAAAGTCTTACAGCGCAAGCACATTTTGCGTCGCAGGAGCAGCGTCTCGTGGCCTCGCCACGCTTCGGGACCGGCCTTTTCTCATGCCTCCTTTGACCTGCTACCTTTCTCGCGGGCTTCGGCTCTGTTACTCAAATTCCTCGTCTGAACTCTTCTGATGAGTGTAGGTACTCGGAGCGGGAAGATTCTCTCAATTTACATGGAAAGAAAGTAAGCCTCAAGGTAAAAGTCGGCCCCGTTTTCCGCAAGCTCCACGCACCCGATCAATTACGAGCTTACTGACGTACTGAACCCGCTGGTACCCACTCGGCAAGCGTTCAAGTGTTCTCAAATGCAACATGTGCGTTCCGGAATTGGTTCGCGATTAGAACGCGGTCAGAACGCGATGCGGCCTCGCAAAAACAGCGCTGCGCGTCCGGCAATCTCCACTCGATCGCCTTCCAGCTTGCACCACAGTTCTCCGCCGCGCGGCGAAACCTGGCGCGCCCGAAAGCTCGTCTTGCCAAGCTGCGTCGCCCAGTATGGAATCAACGTGCAATGCGCCGATCCCGTTACCGGATCTTCCGGAACACCCTTGGCGGGCGCGAAAAACCGCGAGACGAAGTCGCAATCCTCACCCGGCGCGGTAGCGATGAATGCAAACCGGTCAATCCGTTTCAGCGCCTCCATATCGGGCGCAATCCGCCGCAACTCCGCTTCTGTTCTATACCGCACCAGGTAATCGCGCGCCGCCAGAATCTCAACTGGCTCTCCGCCCATCGCTCGCTCAAGGTTCGGATCGGCTTCTATCGCCTCCGGTGGGCGCGACGGAAAATTCATTGACAGTAAATCCCGCTCCCTGCGAACCGTCAACTGTCCGGATTTTGTCGCAAAGCGCACCATCTCGCCAGGCTCGTTCAACTCTTCGAACAGCACATACGCCGAGGCAAGCGTCGCGTGCCCGCAGAGGTCCACCTCGCACACCGGCGTGAACCAGCGTAGTTGGAAGCCCCCATTATCGCGGACAAAATACGCCGTCTCCGCCAGATTGTTTTCCGCCGCAATGGCCTGTAGCGTCGCATCCGGCAGCCACTCTGCCAACGGGCATATCGCTGCCGGATTCCCCGAAAACACGCGTCCCGAAAACGCGTCTACTTGATAGATCGGTACTTCCACGAGTGAATTAGATGCGCGTTCGCGCTAGTTGATGCGGACCCGGTGCTTTTCTTTCAGCACCAGCTCATCGAAAATCGCCAGTACGCGCTTTCGGTAGGAATACATGCGCCGCAGCGAATCCCGGAAGCTGTCCTCATATCGGGCCGGCTGCAGCCACTTATTCAATAGCGGACGCGGAACATCGATGTCCCGCCGCAGGTCGTCGGCCGAGTGCCCGCGCAAAAATAGGCCGTAAAAGATAGCCGCTTCGCGTTGTGGGGCAAGCGGATCGAGTTCTTCGCGGCCAATCATACCTTCGCACTTCTCCGTATTTGGGACTACTGAGCCTAGGGCTTTAGGACTCCTTACGTCATCAGTCTAACAACGCTGTCAAGTCTCTCAAACAATGTCGCCGGTCTCTGGCACAGTGCATCTACCGGCCTTCTCAAGTACCTACTTATAAGCCAGCAGCCCCGCTTCGGGCAACAGATTTCTGCAAAGATTTCCCATTTCCGGGCAGCGTTAGTACCACCCGCAGACAACAACCCGTGTCGCCTTCGTTATAGTCTTTCTCAGTGGATCCATTCCTGCGCGAAGCCTTAGCTCAGGCCCGCCAAGGGCTTTCCGAAGGCGGCATTCCCATCGGCGCCGTACTTGTCCTCGACGGCCACATCGTCGGCCGCGGCCATAACCGGCGTATCCAAATCGGCAGCCCCGTGCTGCACGCCGAAATGGACTGCCTGAACAACGCCGGCCGCCTTCAACCCGCCGACTACCGCCGCGCCGTTCTCTACTCCACGCTGTCTCCCTGCGACATGTGCAGCGGCGCCGTGCTGCTTTACAAGATCCCCATCGTAATCGTGGGCGAGAATCGAAATTTCCAAGGCCCCGAAGACTATCTCCGCTCCCGCGGCGTCGATCTCCGAATCCTCAACCACCCGGATTGCATCGGCCTTCTGCGCTCCTTTATGCAAGCCCGTCCCGCGGACTGGGATGAAGACATTGGTGAGATTACCGCTCCCTAGCGCTACCCTGGTACTTCCTCATGCCTCGTGTACCCCGCATCGCGGTCGTCGGCAGCGCGAATGTCGATCTCACCACCTTCACCGACCGCTTCCCCCGCCCCGGCGAAACCATCTTCGGCCGCGAGTTCCATCTCGGCTTCGGCGGCAAGGGCGCCAATCAAGCCGTGGCCGCCCGCCTGTGCGGCGCGGAAGTTTCCATGATCGCTCGCCTCGGCGACGATCTATTCGGCCCGGCCACCGTCCAAAATTTCCGCTCCTTCGGCATCGATGCCACGCACGTCCACATTACGCCGTCGGTTTCGAGCGGCGTCGCGCCCATCTTCGTCGATACCGCGGGCCAAAATCGCATCCTAGTCATCAAAGGCGCCAACGATCGCTTGCTCCCCGCCGACATCGACGCCGCCTCCGACGTTCTCGCGTCCGCCGATTTCATCGTCCTGCAGCTTGAAATCCCGCTCGATACGGTCTACTACACGCTCCGCTTTGCGCGCGAGCGGAACGTCCGCACGATCCTCAACCCCGCGCCCGGCCAACCCCTCGACGCCCGCGAAATCGCCAACGCCGATTACCTGATCCCCAACGAAACCGAAGCGGAAGCGATCACCGGTATCGCCTTAGAGGGTTTGGAAGGCGCCCGCGCGTGCGCCGCGCACCTCATCGGCCGGGGGCAGCCCCGCGTCATCGTCACCCTCGGCGCCAACGGCGCTCTTCTCGCCACTGCCGACGGCATGCGCCACATCCCCGCGTTTCCGGTCGACGCTTTCGATTCCACGGGCGCCGGCGACGCCTTCATCGGCAGCCTCGCCTGCTTTCTCGCCAGCGGCTTCGACGAAAGCGAAGCCATCTCCCGCGCCAACCTCTACGCCGCCCTATCGACACTCTCCGCGGGTACGCAAAAATCCTTTGTCACTTTGGAGAAATTCGAAGCCGAGTGGGAAGGAAAACGCAGAGGCCGTTCGGTGGCCGTTGTGCGCGATTAAATCAGCAAGCGCACAGGCCGTCGTGCGCGGTTAAAGGTCAAATTGCCCGAAGCACCCGCACCGGCAGGAAAATAACTGCCGTCACCAGCGCCAGCACTCCATGCACCGCGATGCCCACCAGCCGAAACGGCACAAGCAACAGCCACACGATTGGATAAAGCACCAGCGCTATCAGAGCCAGCGGCCAGCAGAAGATCAACAGCAGGCACCACAGCACAAATGTCAGCATGAATCTTTCACCATAGGCGAATACGCAGATCTTCCCCCGCCAGTTCCCGAATGTTGCTCGGATCCGGGGAGGGACCGCTCACTGCCCCAGCAGTTTCCGCTGCGCCTCGCGGAAGGGGGCGGTCTTCGGATTCTGCGCATTCCACTCCGGAGCCCGAGCGCTGTTGGCGATTTCCATCAGCCCGAGCGCCACCATCCGGTCCACCCGCGCCATGTTGTCGTAGTCGACCTTCTGCCATTCGTCGCCCACCCCGTGGTAATCCGGATAATCGAACGCCACCGTCAAACTGTGCGCGGGCACGCCCTGCTCGGCTAGCGACGCATTGTCGCTGCGTGTGAAATAAGCGTCGCTCGCGTCTTTGTCCATGTACAACTTAATCCCCGTCTCGCGCCCTGCGCGCTCCAGGAATTTGGTCACATCGGAGTAGTCGTAACCCGTCAGGCTCGCGTTGTTGATCTGTTTCCCCACAGTCGAATCCGTCCGCCCCACCTGCTCCAGGTTGATATCGGCAATCGTATCCTTCACCGGCACGACTGGATGCTTGCCGTAAAACTGCGATCCCAGTTCGCCGCGCTCCTCGCCGAAAAATGTCATGAAGACGATCGTCCGCCTTGGGTGCGGATTCAGCTTCGCCAGCGCCCGCCCAATCTCGATCACCGAGACCGTCCCGCTCCCGTCGTCATTCGCTCCGTTGAAGATCTCGTCGCTGCCATTTTGCTTCGCTTCCGGATTCGCCGCGCCGGCCGCCGTTGCGCGCGTTCCGATGTGATCGTAATGCGCCGTCAGCAACACGTATGTATCTTTCAGCCGCGCATCCGAGCCTCGCAAAATTCCAACTACATTCTTCACTCGGACCCGCCTATCGTCCGGCCTCGAAAACGCGACCGACACGCTTTGCGCTCCGCTTGCCGCGCTCGGCTTCTCCATCCACTTGCGCAGCTCATCGCTCTGCGCCAGCAGTTTCGTCACGCGAGGCTGCGAAGCTTCGTCCGCCGCAATCAGCGACGCGGCATTCGTCGGGAGGCCGCCCGCCGTCACCAGAATCTCCACAGCCGGCTTCAAAGACGCCACTTGTCCATCGAACGCCCGCATCTTCGTATAGATCGATTGCCGCTCGCCGGCCGGGATCTTGCGCCAGTCGATCGCGGGCGCAATCACCGCTTTCCCGCTCACCTCCGCGCCTTTCAGAGCCTCCGGATCTCGCGCTCGGAAAACCACCGCCGGTGTGTTCTCCAGCCTGCCTCCTTCGTTTGCGTCGCTCACCGCGATCGCGCTCGCGGGAATCTGGAATGTCCCGCCGCCGGAAACCACCGTCATCTCCGATTGCGCTTTGCCCATGCGCCGATCCACCATCTCGGCCGTCTGAAAATAGTCGTTGTCTCCGCCCGGTTCGAGCCCCGCGGCCCGAAACTGCGAAGCGATAAACTCGGCCGCGACCTCCAGTCCCGGCGACGGCGTATATCGGCCCTCCAGCGCATCCGATGCGAGAAAAGACAGATCGCCCCGCAAGTTCGCCGCCGTGATGGAGCGGAGCGCGCGCTGCGCTCCTGGCGCGATCGCCGATTGCGCGAATAGCGCGCACCCCAGCAAGGCCGCCGGCGCGATAGAAAACAGTCTTCTCACGTAGCGTCGTAGCCCACGAACTGCTCCAGCAGCACGTTGCCCTTGTAGTTGATCTCTTGATGAATGCCGATATCGGACGAGTAATACGCGAACGCCGTCGTCTCCTTCAGTTGCGTAAAGAACTTCTCCGCCTCTGTCTTCGGATCTCGTTCCTTCGCCGCCAACTGCTTGAGCATCCCGTTCTGCTGCGCCTTGCTTGCTCCCAGAAACGGGCACTGGCAACGACTCTGGGAAAGCGCGTTCATCGCCGCCAGACCCTTGCGCCACGACTCTTTGTCTTCGGCCACAAACGCCTCGGCTACCCTTCGGTCGATATACGCTGCCACTCCGGCATCATGCGCCCCCGGCGAATGTTCGTCGGTCGGAATAATCATATCCGTCAATGCGTCGAGTAAAGCGAATTCGTCTTTCGTGAAGTACAGCGGCGCTCCCGGTTCCGCCGCCGGCAGTTGCAGCGTCGTAAACGCCGCCACCGTCAAGGCCTTGAATAAATCGCGCCGATTCAGTGCCGCTTCCATCAGATCTCTCCTTTCTGGAGCTGATCCGCCAGATAGTCGCAAGACCTCCAGCACAACGCCATAATTGTCCACGTCGGATTCTGGCAGGAGGCGTTCACAAACGCACTGCCATCCACCACGAATAGGTTCTTCACATCGTGCGATTGCTCAAATTGGTTCAATACCGACGTCTTCGGGTCGTTGCCCATGCGCGAAGTCCCAAGCTCGTGTATCGACCAGCCCTCCGGCAGCACTTTATCGCCCGAGGAAAGCACCTCGAAGCCCGCGGCTTCGAACATCTCGCGTCCAGTCACGGCCATATCCTTGGCCATTTTCATTTCGTTCTCGCCGAACTTGTAGCTGAACCGCAGCACCGGCACGCCCCACGCATCCTTGATTTCCGGGTCGATGTCCACTGCGTTCTCATACCGCGGTAGCACCTCGCCAAAGCCGCCCATTTCAATCGTTGCGCCCGCGTAGTCCCGTACATGCTTCTTATATTCTTCGCCGAACCCGGGACTGGTGAACGCCGAACCCGGAATCATTCCGCAGCCCGCGCCGCCTTCAAATCCATAACCCCGAAGGAAGTCCGGCTGCTTCGTAGTCACGTTGCGGAATCGCGGCACGTAGAACCCTCCCGGCCTTCCATCGTCGAGCGTGCGGGGCTTGCCCACCAGCTCCTTCATCAGGCCTGCCACCGACGGCCCCATCACGTGCTCGCAGAAATTATGCCCTACGTGTCCGCTCGAATTCCCGATCCCGTTCGGATACAAGCTCGATTTGGAAAGCAGCAGCAGCCGCGCCGATTCGAGCGTCGAGGCCGCCAGCAATACAGTCTTCGCCTTGGCCTGGTAGCTCTTCCGTGTCTCGCTATCGAGAAACGAAACGCCCGTTGCCTTCCCCGTGTTCTTGTCCACCGTCACTTCATATACGGTCGAATTTGGCCTCAGCGTCAGGTTGCCCGTGTCCATCGCCGGCCGGATCAATCCCGTGGGCGAATCGAAGGCCGCATGTATGTCGCATCCGCCCACATGCCGGTCGCACGCCCCGCGGCCATAACAGCGGCTGCGATACTTGTTGTGCTTCAACCCGTCGGTCGTCACGCCCGCCCGATACGGCGTCAGCACGCGGTCCATGCCTTTTAACGTTTCCCGCAGGTGCAGCTCCGCATAGCTCAGCTTCAACGGCCGCTGATACTTTCCGTCGGGCATCTGCGGCAACCCTTCCGGATGCCCGCTGATCCCCAGATACAAATCCACCTTGTCGTAATACGGCGACAGGTCCGCATACGAAATCGGCCAGTTCTCGCCGTAGCCGTCGTGGTCCTTCCCCTTGAAATCGTAATCCGAAAGCCGCAGCGCCAGCCGTCCCCAGATCGTCGTCTTGCCCCCCACCACGCGCGCCCGCACCCACGCATAGCGCGTGCCCGAATATGGATTCTGCTTCTCGTCCACCACTAGCGTCTTGCTGTAATCGGAAAAGCCCCACGCCTGCACATAGGACGTCACTTTCGTATATGGCGAATTCTGCGCGTACGGCAGTTTGCGGAACGTGTACTCGTTGCTCGAAAGCGCATGATAATCCGGCGGCATGTCGCCCCGCCGCGGATGATCGTACGGCCACTGCATCGAATGCAGAATCTTGCCCGTGTCCTGATACTTGCCCGCCTCTAGCAGCAGCACCTTCAAGCCATGCGACGTCAGCACGTGCGCGGCCATTCCGCCCGCCGCGCCCGATCCCACAATCACCGCATCGTAGGTCGTGTTCAAATCGACTTCTGGATTATTCGTGATTGGAAATTGCAGCAGCATTTGCCCGCTCTTCGCTCCTTGACATCTGAATTGTATGACGGCTACTCCGCCGCCTTGTTCTGCCGAGCCTCAATCACCCGCACAATCTCTCCATCTACCAGCGAATCCGGCGGATTGTCGATCACCGAAGCGTCGTCCTGCAACCCCGACGTCACCTCCACCGTGTTCCCGAAATCCCGCCCTAGCACCACCGGAACCAGCGCCGTCCGGTTCCCGTTCACCACCACCGGAACGCGCAATCCCTCCGACCGGAACACCAGCGAAGTCGAAGGAATAATCAGCGTCGAACCATTCGACTTGATCTTGAAATGCACCTCCGTATAAGCTCCCGGAAACAGCAGCCCCGTTGAATTCACCACGTCCACTTCCACCAGCAGCGTGCGGGTCGCCGGGTCGATCGCGTCCGCGGTGCGCGCCAGCGTGCCCTCGAAGCGCCGCCCCGGAATTTCCGGCAGCGTCAAGTCCCCCTTGATACCCGGCCTTGTCGCGTGCGAATAAACCTGCGGCACGTTGACAAACACGCGCAGCCGGTCGATCGCGGCTACGTGAAACAGCTCCCGCTGTGGACCGCCGGACGATCCCGAATCGATCAACTGCCCTATGTCCGTATTGCGCGCCGTCACCACGCCGTCGAACGGCGCATACACTTTCTCGAATGAAACCAGTTGCTCCAGCCGCCTGACGTTGGCCTGCGCCGATTTCACCACCGCTTCCTTCGATGCCGCATTCTGCACCGCGTTGTCCACGTCCTGCTTCGCCACCGAATCGGTCTTGAAGAGCCCTAGGTACCTCTCCGCGGTGATCTGAGCCAGCTTCAAATCCGCTTGATTCGTCGCCAGGTCGGCCCGCGCCTGCTGCAACTGCTGATCCACCTCCGGGCTCTCGATATCGGCCAGCAGTTGCCCTTGCTTCACGCGCGCTCCGATATCGAAGTACCACTTTTTCAAATAGCCGCTCGTGCGCGCGTAAATCGGCGCGTCGATGAACGCTTGTATATTGCCCGGCAACACCACCTCTTCGGCCGGATTCGCCCGCTGCGGATGCACGATCGTCACCGCCGGCTCCGCCGCTACGGTGGTCTGATTCCGCAGCGTTTGCCTCGCCCGAAGCCGCGGCACAATCCCCGATGCCACCACCAGCGCCACCACCCCCAGCGCCAGCGCCACTGCCACCACGGTCCGGATACGCGACCCCGCGGCGCTCATGCGCGTCCCCGCCGGCTGTGTAGAAGACTGAAAAACGCCGGCACAAAAAACAACGTCGCCACCGTCGCAAACAACAGCCCGCCAATCACCGCGCGCCCCAGCGGCGCATTCTGCTCGCTGCCTTCCCCGATTCCCAAAGCCATCGGCAGCATCCCGATAATCATCGCAAGCGCCGTCATCAGCACCGGACGAAACCGCGTAAACCCCGCCAGCGTCGCCGCCTCCGCCGCCGTGGCCACGTCCGGCAACTGCTCCTTCGCGAAACTCACCACCAGAATGCTGTTCGCCGTGGCAACCCCCATGCACATAATCGATCCCGTCAAAGCCGGCACGCTCACCGTCGTGTGCGTCACAAACAAGAACCACACGATTCCCGCGAGCGCCGCCGGCAGGGCCGAAATGATAATGAACGGGTCCATCCACGATTGAAAATTGATAACGATCAGCATGTACACCAGCACGATCGAAAACGCCAGCCCTCCGATCAATCCGGCAAATGACGACCGCATCGTTTGAATCTGCCCGCGCACCACAACGCGCGATCCGCGCGGCAGTTGCTTGGCGTTCCTCGCCACCAGCCGGTCGATCTCCCGCGATACGCTGCCCAGGTCCGTCCCGTCCACATTGCCGTAAATATCGATCACCGGCGCGATGTTGTAATGCGAAACCGTCGCCAGGCCGTTCCCTCTCCGAATCGACGCCAGGCTGGCCAGAATCTCCGGCTGCCCGTTGTTCACTGTGATGGGTATATTTCGCAGGTCCTGGAGCGTGTCCATCTCGTACTGTGGCGATTGCGCGGCCACGTTGTAGCTCACTCCATTTCTCGGGTTCAGCCAGAAGGTCGGCGCGGTCTGGAAGCTCCCGCTCAGCGACACCAGTATGTTGCCCGCCACGTCGCGCGCGCTGTAGCCCACCTGCTGCGCCTTGGTGCGATCGATATTCACATCCAGCTCCGGCTGATTAAATGGCTGCTGCACGCGCAGGTCCGTCGTGCCCGCGATAAATTTCACTTGGTTCAAAAGATTGTCCGCGAACTCGCGATTCCCCTGCAGGTTCGCTCCGATGATCTGTATATCGATCGGCGCCGGCAATCCAAAGTTCAAAATCTGGCTCACCAGGTCGGCGGGAAGAAAGTAAAACGTGGCGCCGGGAAATTCGCGCGGCAATCGGTTCCGCAGCTCCGACACGTATGCGGCGTCGGGCCGGTGCTTCTCGGCAAGCGAGACTAATATGTCCGCATCCGCGGTTCCGATCGTCCCGTTATTGCTGTACGAGGTGTTCGTACCGCTGTACGGCAGTCCGATGTTGTCGAGTATGTTCACAAGTTCATTGGCCGGCACTACTTCGCGAATCCGTTTCTCCACCAGGTCGCACAGCTTCGCGGTTTCCTCGATGCGCGTCCCCGTCCGCGCCCTCACGTGCAACCGGAATTGCCCGCTGTCCACCGCCGGAAAAAAGTCCTGGCCTAGCCACGGCGCCAGCGCGAACGACGCCACGCACGCCAAAAGAAAACAAGCCGTAAACAAACCCCGATGACGGATGCAAGCCTCAAGCGCGCTTCTATAGCGCCCGCGCAGCTTTTCGAATCCGCTCTCGAAGGCGGCTTGCATCCGCACGAACGGGTTTCTCCGGTTCGCGTGCGCCACCGCTTCGTGATGCGAATGCCCTTTCAACAGGTACTTGGCCAAGGTCGGCACAATCGTCCGCGACAATAAATACGAGGCCAGCATCGCAAACGAGACCGCCTCTGCCAGCGGAACGAACAGATAGCGCGCCACGCCTGTCAAAAAGAACATCGGCACGAATACGATGCAGATGCTCAGCGTCGAAACGAAAGCCGGTACAGCGATCTGCGCCGCGCCGTCCAGAATCGCCTGCTCAATCTCCTTTCCCATCTCGAAATTACGATTGATATTTTCGATCTCGACCGTTGCATCGTCCACCAGGATGCCGACCGCCAGCGCGAATCCGCCCAGCGTCATGATGTTGATGGTTTCTCCGAGCGCGCTCAGCGCGAAAAGCGAACACAATATCGATAGCGGAATCGAAATCGCGATGATCAGCGTGCTGCGCCAGCTTCCCAGAAATACCAGGATCATGATGGCCGTCAGGCATGCCGCGATTACCGCCTCGCGCACCACCGCGTTGATCGACGCCCGCACGAAAATGGACTGGTCCGCGATCGGCGTAATCCTCAACTGCGGCGGCATGGTCGCCTGTATCATCGGCAGCATCTTGCGAATTCCCGCGATAATGTCCAGCGTCGAAACGTCGCCCGATTTCAGCACAGTCATAAGCGACCCGCGCAGCCCGTCGGACCGCACAATGTTCGTCTGGGGCGGATATCCGTCGCGCACATGCGCCACATCGCGCACGTAAGTCGTCGCGCCGTTCTGCGTCTTAATCGGCAGGTCGTTCAGCTCCGAGATCGACTGCGGGCTGCCGTTGATCTCCACGTTATACTCCAGGCTGCCGATCTTCGATGTCCCGCCCGGCAGAATCAGGTTCTGATTCCCGATCGCGTTCACTACGTCCGACGGCCCCAGTCCCTTCGCCTGCAGCGCCTGCGTGTTCAGGTCCACCATCACCTCGCGCTGCTTGCCCCCGTAAGAATACGGAATCGCCGTCCCCGGAACGGTCACCAGTTGCGTGCGAATAAAATTCTGCCCCAGGTCGTTGAGCTGTTGCTCGCTCAGCCCCTGTCCTGAAAGCGCAAGCTGCACAATCGGCACCGTCGACGCGTTATAGCTGATGATCAGCGGCGGCGTGGTCCCCACCGGCAGTTGCTTCAGTTGCGTCTGTGAAATTGCCGTCACTTGCGCGATGCCCGCGTATAAGTTCGCATGCGGCTGGAAAAAGATCTTCACCACCGCGATCCCGTTCATCGATTGCGATTCGATGTGCTCGATATTATTGACCGTCGTTGTCAGCGCCCGTTCCGTCAGGTAAACGATACGATCCGACATGTCTTGCGGAGAAAACCCCGTATATTGCCAAACCACGCTGACGACCGGAATATCGATATTCGGAAAAATATCGGTCGGTGTCCTTGAAATGACGACCGGCGCCAGGATGAACAGCATCAACGACAGAACTACGAACGTGTACGGTCGCCGCAACGCCAGGCGAACGATCCACATATTGGTCTAATCTCTCCTCTCGGCAATGGCCTCGAATCTTGATTATCGCCGTACCAGCCATCCGCGCCTACGCAGGCTGTAACGGCGTTCACCGCGATTGAATCCAATTTGCATGAGAGCTGCGTTCTTACTCGGCCGCGTCGTCTTCGGCGGCTTCTTCCTCTATAGCGGCATTAACCACTTCAAACAGAAGCAAGCCTTGGCTCAATACGCCGCCTCCAAAGACGTCCCCTACCCGGAGGCTGCCGTCACAGCCTCTGGCGTTGCGCTCGCAGCCGGCGGCGCCAGCATCATCCTCGGCGTCAAGCCCCAGTTTGGCTCGCTCGCCATTCTCGGCTTCCTGGCTGTGGCTTCGCCCACCTTTCACCATTTCTGGTCCGTCGAGGACCCGCAGCAGCAACAGAACGAGATGATCCACTTCAGTAAGAACATCGCTCTCCTCGGCGCCGCGCTTGCACTGCTCGCTGTCGAGGAGTGGCCCCTCAGCGTGGCGCCCTAGCCCCTCCGGGCGCACGGAGTCGCCACTCCGCTTCCCTCCGGTCTGAGTAAAATAGTCAGCATCGCCGGAGGTTCAAATGACTAGGATCATTACCATCGAGCGCGAATACGGCTCCGGCGCCGCCGCCATCGCACGGAAGCTTGCCGAACGTCTCGCATGGACTCTCTGGGATCGCGACATCACTTGCGACATCGCCCGCCGCCTGAAATGCAAAGTAGAGGCGGTGGAGAAGCGTGAGGAGCGGCCCGACCCCGCCTTCTACCGCCTGGTCAAAGCCTTCATGCGCGGTAGCTACGAAGACAGCATGGCCGCCGGCAATGTCGAACTCCTCGACGCCGAACACCTTGCCAAGCTATTTGAAAAGGTGGTCAACGACGCGGCTTCCAAAGGCAACTGCGTCATCGTCGGCCGTGGCGCTCCTTACTTCCTTCGCGATCGCGACGACGTTTTCTCGGTCTTCATGTACGCTCCTCACCACGAGAAGATCCGCCGCATCACCGAGGCTCAGGGTAAGACCGTCGAAGAGGCCGAAGAACTCGTCGAACGCGTGGACCGCGAGCGCGCCGCTTTCGTCAAGAAGTACTTCGATCGCATCTGGCCGCAGCGCGACCTCTACGACATGATGATCAACACCCGAATCGGCGACGACGCCGTCATCGAGATGGTCCTTCATGAAATCGAGTTGCTCGAACGCCTCCCCATCGGCGCTACCGCCGGCGCTCGAGCACATTTACTTTGATCCGCGAATCCCCCGTAACCGGCGTCAGCATCGTCCGCCCACCCTTTAAATAAGGAGCGATTACGCTCGCTTGCTCGTACTCCAAATCACCGCCGTCGTTGATCGCCACCAGCGTGTACCGCCCTGGCGCCACCTCTGGAAGCGTAAATGTTCCATCGCTATCGCTCTGGTCTCGCCGGATCAGCAACGTCTTGCCCAAGTCTTCGGGAATCAGTAATACCATCGCCCCAGCGAATGGCGCGCCATCCCTCATCGCCACGCCGTCGATATTCGTTGTACCTTTGGCCGCTACGATTGAAACGTGAATCGTGGCGCCCGCTTTGACTTCAACCTCTCCACCGGCAATCGCGCTCTCCCCCACGCTCACCGATTTCACGTAATAGCCGGCGGCGCCGAATAGCTGAACCTGGTACTGCCCGGCCGCCGCGCCATCGAGCGTAAACGTGCCGTCCTGCGCTAGCGTCGGCTCCAGGCTTCGCCTCGGCCCCACGAACGAGACCCTCGCGCTCGTCCCCGGCGCCGGCCCTTCAAAGCTCAATTTCCCGGAAATCGATGTCTTCGGCAACGAACCCAGAGCCGAGGCCGCCAAGTCTCCTCGCACGTCCACCGTCGTTCTTCCCTTTCCCGATCGTTCGAAGATATAGCGCCCGGGCGCGATGGCGATCATCTGCCGCCCATCCGCTCCCGGAACGAATCGAGGGCTCACCGGCACGTCCGTCCCGTTCGGACCCACCGCGTATACGTTCCAGCCTGGCCCGTCGGACTCCCCGTTTGCCGCCGTTATGTCCACGTGCGCAGAGCGTTCCGCATGCAACGTGATCTCGACCGTTTGCGAGCTTCCCTCCTCGACCAGGATCGGCGTCGATGCGTCGGCGTCCGTCGAACCGCCGTAGTAAGTGATCGGATACGAAACGTCAAATTCGGGATCGGAACTCTTCCTGGCTGCGGGTTGCGTGTACCAAGGTTGGCCCGTCACCGCGATCAGATACGCGCCCGGCCTCAATTCGCCGAAATGAAAGCCTCCGGAAGAGTCGGTATTCTTTACTGACTCCACCTGCGCCTCCACCCTCCCTGAAAACACGCCGCGATGGAACAGAAAAACCTGCGCGCCCCGAACCTGCTCATTCTCCTCGTCTTGAACCGTCCCCGAGATCGAACCTCTTCCGGCGAGCGCGAATGGGATGTTTGTCGAATCGAGTCCCGGCCCCGTCACTATCGCGGTGGAGTAATTTCCCGTCTGTCGAAATCCTTCCCAATACGAGTTCGGCCTTTGTGCGCTTAGTGAATACTTCCCCGCAGGTAGCCCGGCAAAGCTGAATCGGCCGTCGTCCCCCGTGACACAGGAAGTAGGATGCCCCGCCGTTCCGGTCGGCGTAATCATCACTAACACGTGTCTCAAGGCTTTGTTACTCGTCCCGGCCGTAACGGTTCCACTGATCGTGTATGTACCGCCGTCCTGCGATCCGAGCACAATGCAAGCGCAGGCGAAAGCGAGTAAGTACCGCATTACTGTTCTTCGCCTCTCGTTATTACTTTCAGAGCTACACTCGCTTTTTGATTGGCCGCCAGCGTCACTTGCTGTCCGGAGTACTCCCGCATCGCCTCGGGATTTGCATACTCAAGCCCGTCGATGCTTGTAAATGCGTAAACCTGGTACTCTCCCGGACTCAGAGAACTGAACATTGTGTTGGTCCCGCCGCTAAGTTCGACAAACTGTGGGCCGGCGGCTCGCGACGCCGGAACCAGAACCACGTAAGTGAGCCGGGTGCGGCTCTCCGCCGGAAGCGTTGCTTCGAGCGATGCGCAATCGCTGCGCAGCACAACACTGATCGGCGCCGTCTGCGAACCGGACAGGATTTCCAGATCGTTCTGGGTCAGATCCAAACTCCCCGATGTCACCGAATCGATGCACCGGTTCGGCGCCGATACTCTCACGCTGTATTTCCCCGGTGAAACGTCGGCGATTTCCAAACCGTTCTGCGAGAATTTCCCGAAACGCCCACCTCCGAAAAATCCACCCCTCCTCGACTTGCCTCTCGCGACCAGCGATACATTCACCGGCGGCTGCTCTTCGCCCCCCGTGTCTCCCACCACCTTGAGCGGCACAGAAGCTACCGGCTCCAAGGCCACATTCAAGTTATCGATGTTTTGCGAGCCGGCCGTCACCGTCACGCTCGCGGTAAATGCTTTTCCTTCCGAAGTGTTGGTTCCGAAGTGAATCGTCCAGGTTCCCGCCGGGACTGTCAATAGAAATCTGCCGGTTTGTGGGTTGAACTGGCTATTCATTGAAGTTTCTTCGCCGCTTTCATCCTCGATAACCATCGACACCCATGGAAAATGCGGCCCCACTGTCCCGGCTATCTTGATCCCTGGCGCCGTTTTCATTGCAAAATCGGCGCGTGCGGTCTGGCCCGGTTTTAGGTCCAGCAATTGCGCGGCGCCCGCATCCGGCGTATTCGGATAAAACAGCCGCGGATACATCTCAAATGGCGCGCCTCCTAAACCGGGGCTCCCGAATTCGAATTCCGGACGCGCCATGGTTTCCACCGTATACTTACCCCCCCACAGGCCTTCTATCCGATAATTTCCGTTCTCGTCCGTAGTCGCTCCGCCACTCTGCGCAAATTGCCTGGTGCCTTCCGACATAACTTCACATCTCGCGCTAACTTGCAAGTTACTGACCGGATCGCCGTTTTCATCCGTGATACGGCCCTCGATGAACGATTCCGGCGCCAGCTTCAGCACAACATCGGTCAGGTTCGAATGGACCATCAAGTTGGCGTGCCCCAACCCGCCTCCTTCGCAATACCGCGTCGCGCACTCGAAGTACCCCGGTTTCTGCGCGGCAAGCATCACCCAGCCCTCCGGCAGATTCTCGATCTTGAAATGCCCGTCGCCTCCGGTAAATACGGATTCCTCACCGGCCATGACTAATGCCCGTTTAATCGGCTCGCCTGTCGCTAAATTCACCACCGTGCCCGTTGCTTCGTAGCGAGCGCCACTCTGTTGGCAGCCCCCTGGCCCCGGAAGAATCGCGAATAGCAAAACAAGATAGATTCCGTCTCGCATGCAAGCTAGTAACATCTTAGAATCCGGCAAGGGGTAACAGGTTCCAACAAGTAGTGACGCGTAGACATCTGTTTCCGGCGCTCCTCGGATGGGCCGCGAGCGCCCGTCCCGCCCGCCAGGCTGTTTCGCTCGGCGGCTGCGCTCTGCTCCTCGATCTCCGGAATGGCCGCCTGCTGGTATCGGAAGGCGCGGAAGTTGCCCGCCGTCTGGTCGCCGCCCCGGGCTCTACCCTGAAACCTCTCAGCTTGCTCGCCCTCCTCGAAGCCAATAAGTTAGCTCTCCAGGAAGAGTACTTTTGCTCACGCCACTTGGTACTAAACGGTCAGCGCCTCGACTGCTCCCATCCCAATATCGCGGCGCCCATGAATGTGAGCCGCGCCATCGCCTATTCCTGCAACTGCGCTGTCGCGCATTTTGCCCGGCGTTTTGAAATCGGCGAACTCGCCCGCTATCTCTTGCGAAGCGGTATCTGTTCCCGCACCGGCTTGCTTCCGGATTCCGAAGCAACCGGTCACATCGAGCCCGCCTCCGCTGGACCCGCGACGCAACTGCAGGCCCTCGGCCAAAGCCCCGCGGCGGTCACTCCGCTCGGACTCCTGGCCGCATATCGCAATCTTGCTTTGCGGGTGGGCCGTCCTCTGTTTGCGCCCATACTCGATGGGCTCGAAAGCGCCGTCGAATTTGGCACTGCTCGCGCCGCCCAGCTTCCGCGCGTCTCCGTCGCGGGCAAAACCGGTTCCGTCATGTCTGCAACCGGCCTCCATGCTGCCTGGTTTGCCGGCTTCGCGCCCAGCCGTTTCCCGGAAGTCGCCGTGCTGGTCCTGGTGCAAGGTCGCTCTGGTGGCGCCGACGCCGCTCCCATCGCGGCTTCTCTGTTACGAACTTACTTTGCGAGCCGCCCTTGAAACGCCTCTCTCTGTTTGCGCTCGCGCTCGCCTCTCTCTGCTCCGCGCACGTCACCTACAAGGTTCGCCTCTCGACCGGCAGCGGCAAAGTCGTCGAACTCTCCTCGGAGCAATACGTCGCTGGCGTGCTCGCTGGAGAGAGCAGCACGTTCCGCGGCGAAGAATCTCTGAAGGCCATGGCCATCGCCGCTCGAACCTACGCCGCTCGCCTCCGCGGCCGCCACGCCTCGGATGGCTATGACTTTTGCGATGCCACCCATTGCCAGCGCTTCGAACTCGAAGGCTCCGCTACCACCAGGTTCATGCGCGCAGCCGCCGCCACGGCCGGTGAACTTCTATGGTTCAAAGGCCAACTCGCCTTCACTCCCTACACCCGCGACTGCGGCGGTCAAACCGAAAGCGTTCAGTATGTCTGGCCCGACGTCCAGGCGCCGTATCTCTCCTCTCAGGCAGATCCGTTCTGCGCCCGTGCAGGTTCGAGAACTTGGTCCTGGTGCGCTCCGCTCCAGCAAATCGCCGCCGCCCTGCATGCTTCGAATCTGAATGCTCCGAACCATCTGAGTCGCATCGTGGCCGCCGAAACCACACCCTCCCGCCGCATCCTTCGCCTCCAGCTCATCGGAGACGGCGCCCCGGTGCTCCTCAGCGCAAGCTCCTTCCGCTTTGCGCTCGGCCGCGCCCTCGGGTGGAACACTTTGCGCAGCGAACGATATGCCATCGATAATCGCGGCGGTCTTATTTGCTTTCACGGCACTGGCGAAGGGCATGGCGTGGGCTTGTGTCAAACCGGCGCCGACGAAATGGCGCTCGAGGGACATACCTATCGCGAGATTCTCGCCTTTTATTACCCCGGCGCTGTCATCGCTCAAACCGCCGAGGGCTTCGCCTGGACGCGCATGTCCGGAGAAACCGTGACCGTGTTCTCAACCAACCCCGATCGCGACCACGACGTCTTGCGCCGCGCCGAGGCGCTCAACAAAACCCTGGCCGCGCGCCTTCATTGGCAAACGCCCCAAGTTACGATCCGCGTCTACCCCGATGTCGCCGCCTTCCGCAATGCCACCGGAGAGCCCGGCTGGGTTGCCGCCCACGCTTCGCGCCTGACCATCGATCTGCAGCCTTCCACGCTCCTCGAAGGCCGCGCCATACTCACCCAAACCCTTCGCCACGAACTTCTGCACATCTACATTGAGCGGCAAGCCGCGCCCGGACTCCCGCTCTGGTTCCGCGAAGGGTTGGTCGAGTATCTCGCCGCTGATGAAAGCTCGCCGCCCCATCCATCCACCGCTCTCGATGCCGATCTCGCGCAGCGCCGGGACAGATCCCGCGCCGAAGCCGCCTATGCCGCCGCGCGCGCTCGCGTCCTCGCGTTGATGAATCGCTATGGCGAGGCAACGGTGTTCGCTTGGCTCGCGCGCGGCCTGCCGGACGAAGTCAAAAATTCCACCGCCAGCAGCCCGCCTGCGAACAATAAGTAGCCCGCCCCGAGGCGGCTCACGAAACTAGCCATCTGGACCCCGAACTCTTTGGCGTGCGGTACCCAATCGATCAGCTTGAGCGGCGCCCAAATCGCGCATACTAGCAGCCCGCAGACCGCGATCCCATACAGCCACCCCAGTCTCGGAGCCGCCCAGGGGAGTCGAAATCCGGCCCACCCGCGCACCGCAACGCTCGCGCCCAACCGGAACAAAATCGCGGGAACGGCCATCCATCTCAGCAGCCAGATCACGACCTCGAATCCGTCGAGCACCCGCGCGGGGGCCACCGGCTTGCGCAGCTTCATGGTTGCGTAGGAGCCGATCACAAACGCCTTATGCCCGAACGAATCGTGCCACCACGCAAGCAGCCCATACAGAACTCCCGCCGCGATGGCCCCCACAAACAGCGGCGCCAAATGTCGAAAGGCCGTTCTCGCCGCCGCTCCGAAACGTCGCTCGCTTTCGCCGAACAGCGCCATCGCCGTCCCATGCAGCCAAAGCGCCCCAAGCGCCAATGCCAGAACTACCGCCGCGCTCCACGCCAGGTGAGCCGCGTCCGATTCTCCAATTCCCAGCCAGTAATAACCGAGCCACAGCAACATTGCGTTTCCCGCAAGATGCAGCCCCGCAAGCTCCGCGACCGGCCGCTTCACTTCACCTCCAACGTTCGCGATTCCGTCGTCGCTTCCAGCCCCGGCTGATACATCGGCTGCACGCGCGCCGGATTCACATGGAAAACTCCCGGATTGACGACTTTCAACAAATAGAAATACTGCTGCTGCCCTTCTCCGAAGTAAGTCTGGAAAATAGCCATCCGGTTATCGTGCATTTCCCTGCGCGTAAACCAGTAGAACCACCACGGTGGCTTGCTCTTCAATTCGTAAAGGTTGTCGCGCTCGATAAATTCTGTCCCGGCCGGAATCGGGTCTTCCGTCATCAAATATCGCCAGCGCGATCCCGTAACCGTCAGGCGCACCGCTATTACATCTCCCTGCGCAACCGGCCCATCGAGCGGCGCAAGATCGTATACGATACGTCCGCCTGTCGTCGTAGGCGTCAGGCGGAAATAATCGCGCAGAATGTTCAGCGCGACTGCGCCTGCTTTCTCCATTCGCGCTTCGTTCGAATAATGGGTCGCCGATACCGAGTAATATAGCCTTCCCTGCCCTTTGCTGCTCACCTCCACCTGGTTCGTTCCCGCCTGAAGCTTGGCTTCGTCCAACTCCGTTTCCTGGACATCTGCTCCCGATTCGCCATTGAATGAATGACGGATCGCTTGCTGCCCGTTCACCGAAACCGACGCTTCCAAATCCGGGTGCAGCTCGTTCGTCGCCTTCACATAATCGATCAACCCGTAAATAACCATTGCCGTTTGCTTCGTCGACGACCACCAGTAACCCTCATCCCGGTGATCGACTAGCCACAGCTCCGCCTTCGGCAGCAGCGGGCTGTTCGGGCGTTCATGGCTGAGTAACTTCATCGCATACGCGGTCGCCTCCGGAGTAACATCGGCGGAAAAGTCCAACATCGGGTCGCGCTCTGCCGGCCACCACGCCTCTTCTTCGCTCTGTTTAGCGCTCTGCTCTAGCTTTCCCGCCATCTCGCGCGCCCGCCCGTCTTTCGCTCTCTCAAACGCAAGCCCCAGTAGCGCAACTCCGTATGAGGACAACCCGCCGCGATCCCGATAAACATCTTCAATCGGTCGCGCATCCGGATTCCCCGCGGTCGCCAACGCATATGCCATATAAGCTCGCAAATCCGGCGTGAGATCTTTATCGTCGGAAAGATCTTTTCCAACCCATTTCACGCCGCGCTCAATCGCATCCGCCTTCACTTCGATCCCGTCCGCGCGCGCTTCCGCCAATCCGGCCACCACATACGACGTCATAAACGGATGACTCTCGTCGGTGACCCACCATCCCCAGCCGCCATCCTCATGCTGGAAGTTATACAGCCTCTCCAGCCCGCTTTGTATCTTTTCGTTCAGCGCCTCTTCATCCATCGGCGGCTTCAGCTTCAGCTCGCGGATCGCTTTCGTTACCACTACATTCGGCAGGAAGCTCGACATCGTCTGCTCCACGCAGCCATACGGGAACGAAGTCAGGTATTCGAGCGCGCTGAATAGCGACCCCGCAATCGATGGCGTCAGCCGAATCGAAACCGAGCGCGAGCCCGCTACGGCACTGGCCGGGAATGTCACGTCGAACTTCGCGGCGCCCGAATTCGCAATCGAACCGCCGCGCGCCTGCCTCACGCTCACGCCCGGCGGGTTGATCGGCAATTCCACCTCGATCGCGTCCGATTCTTCGTCCGTCAACGCTTGCGCCGTGATCCTCGCCTTGCCAATCGCCTGCGCCTTCACGCGCCAGTCGACCTTCGCTTCGGCCCGGCTTGCAATCTCCACATCCTGCGTGGATTCGCCGCCTATAGGATCCAACCCGCTTAAGCTCACCGATACCCGCGCTTTCTTAGCGCTCGCCAGGTAGTTATGCACGATGCCCGAAATAACCACTTCATCGCCTTGCACAAAAAATCGCGGCGCGGCCAACCGCATAATTAGGTTCTTGCGCACGATCGTCTTCAGCACCGCTCCGCCGAAGCGATCCTCCGGCCCAACGCCTCGCGCCGTCGCGCGCCAGGTCGTCAGCGAATCCGGAAACGTCACCTTCGCTTTCGCATGCCCGCTGGCATCCGTCTCAATATCCGCCGCCCAAAACGCGGTATCCGGAAACGCTTTCCGAATCTTCGGCTGAGCCAGCCTTTCCGGCTTTAACTGCGCGAGCGCCGACGGCCTCGCCAGTTCCGCCAGCCGCATCCGCCGCGTTCCGGCCTCGCCATTGAAATAGAAGTTCAGCGAATTCGCCGTCGCGACGCTGTCCCAGTCTTGGCCATAGAAGAAATTCAAAATGTCCGGCGTATCGTCGCGCCTGATCGCGTATATCGCTTCGTCCACCACTCCCAGGCTCAAGTCTGCTTGCGCCGCCGGCTTGCCGTCGACTGTCGTCACCGCCACATCGTACGTCGCCGTCTGCCCCGGCAAATACTGCGGTTTATCGGTCGCGAGCGTCACGCACAGCTTGTGATCGTCCGGAGGCGCCTTCACTCTCTTCTGGCCCTCATACATCGCTCCGCCGCGCAAAAACTGCGCCGTGACGAAGAAATCCGGCTCATCGTCCGCCGAAACCGTGTACTCGAATAGCGCCGTGCTCCCTTGCGAACGAACCAGCTTATGCGTTCGAATGTCGCGGCTTTCAATTGTCACCCACACCGGCGTGTTGCCTTTGCCGGTCACAATTAAAAGTTTCGCCGTTTCACCCGGCCTGTAGCTTTTCTTATCGGGAACGATTTGAACCGACCGCGAACTGCCGCCGCCCCACGACAAATCCTCGTCCCCTCCCGCCACCCAAACAAAACTGGAAGCCTCCACGTTCCGGCCTTCGGGCGTCCGCGCCTTTACCGTGACGCGATAACTCCCCCCCTCCGCCGGCATCTTCACAGCCGCCGTCGCAAGCCCATCTGAGCCCGCCGTTACCTGCGCCGTCGCTTTCACTTCACCGCTGCGCTCGCGCCAATCCCATAGCGCAAGCTCAATCTGCATGCTTGCCGCAACCGGACGATTATCGTAATCGCGCGCCTCCACTTTGAAATCTCCCGTGACAGATGGCTCCAGCACATAACTCTGCGGCTCCACATTCACCACGAAGCTTCCATATGTCGCGATCAGCCATCCTGTACCCGGAATTTCCCGCCCCGCTTGGTCGGTCACTCGCGCTTCCACCCGGTAGCGGTAGTCGATCCCATGCTCGGACACAGTCGTCCCCAAGGCGATCGTTAGCTTCCCGTTTTCGTCTAACTGCCCCTGCCCCTGCGAAATCTCTTCACCCGAAGCATCGTCGAATTGATCCTGTTGTTCACCGCCTGTCTCTTCATCGGCGTCGTACCACAGCGGATACCAATACCGGCTCCGGTAAATCGAATACTTCACCTTCGCGCCGTTCACCGGCTCGCCAAAGTAGTAGCGCGCGTCAATCGTCGCCTGCGCGCTTTCGCCTTCGAGCACCCGCGGCTTGTCCATCGTCACCCGCACTTCGTACTCGGGCTTCTTGTATTCCTCCACCTCGAAGTTCCAGGCCATCTCGCTCTCGCCCGCGCGAACCTGAATAAAATAGGACCCCAGCGTCCCCCCGCGCGCCACCGCAAATTCGTCATGTACGATTCCATTCGCGTTCGTCGCAAGCGTCTTCTGGTAGACCGCCTTCCCGTCCGCGTCCATTACCTGCACATCCACGTCCTGCCGCGATGGGATCCGATACCCGATGGCTGCCTGCTCTCTCAAAATCCCCCGGAACCGCACCGTATCGCCGGGCCGGTAAACCGGCCGGTCCGTATAGATGTAGCCCATCCAGTTCTGGCCGCGCTGGAGAACCCATCCCGACAGATCTCCGAACGCGAAATCGTCTCCGCGCCTCGCAAGCACGCGCGTGTCTTCCGCCGTCCCCGAATTCCGGCCATGGTCGACTGCCAGATTCGCCAATCCATCGGCATTCGTTTTCACCAGCTTGGGTTCTTCGTTCCGCCCCATGACGCCAATCTCGGCGCCCGCCACGGGCTCGCCGCTCTCACGCTCCGCCACGAACGCCGCCGCGTGATCCCGCCCAGCCTTGGTGACCAGCACCATGTCGGAGACCATCAGAATCGTATACGCGCGCAGCTTCCCCCGCACCGCCTCCACTAGAAACACGCCCTTGCTCCTGGTCGCCACTTCCACCGTTTGCTGGCTCCAGTTGTTGTGTTTCAGCCGCTGTACGAAAGAGAGCACAAGCTGGTCCTGGTTCAACACCGGAGCGTCCGCGAAGTAAGTCGCCCTCGAGGCCCGCGTCCCCGGCGCCGCGCGCTGCGGAAACATCTTCGCCATTTGCTCGCGCGGCGACTCCGTGAACTGCCCGCGCAAACTCAATCGAATATTTCGCCGCAGCTCGCGCTTCCAGTCGTGAATGCGTTCGAGCAGCGTGCGCCGGCCCCCCGCGCGCGGCACGCGCCCGCCGAAGCTATGGCTGTCCTCCAGGCGCTCGAAGAAAGTCATCGGTTCTTTCACCCGGTAAACGCGGATCTGCACCGCGTCTACATCCCACGCCGTCACCATCACGGACGGCTTCTCTTGTGAACCGAACGTCCGGACGCTCGACACCGTGAAGTACGGCTCCGCCTCATTCCGGCAGACCACCGGAGCCGCAATCGCCAGCGCAATCAGGACACGCGCCGTCAACCCGGCGATCGCTTTTCCCTTCGAGGCGTCTGTTCTCATGAGCCCGTCCGAAGTATGTTCCACCGAAATACGCCGAGGAAGTTTGGATTCGCCGCCACCGGCCGCCACTGTGGATCCGGATAACTTAGTACCTCATCCATCGATAAACGTTTGATCTCGCCTCTTCTACCCTCGCGCGGTCCCGTGTCGTAGACCACGTACCGCAACGCGCTTGGCGCCACTTGGCTGTGCCCGATAAAAATCATGGTGTGGAACGGCATTCCTTCCGTTCCGCGGCGGAAAAAGAATAGGTCGCCGCGCATGGAGGCCGCCGCGTTCCGGCTCACAAGGAACGTATTGAAGCGCTGCAATGTTTGCGCGTTCGCGAACTGGCCGAAGGCCCCGTTCTCGACATCCCCGGGCAAGAAGGGGCCCGGCCGCAGCCGGTACAGCGCCGGACCTAGAGGCGTGTGCGGAAAACTGTACTTCTGGACCGAAGCGATGCTCGCCATCAACGGCAGATGAGCTTCGCCCGCCCACGCGCTATCGTGCCGTCTGAGCGCCTCGCGGTACGCATAGCGCGCCAGCGCCGCGCAATCCACGATCTCGCTGGGCCGTTCATCCGCGGCTGCGAAATATTGCGCCTCCGCAAGGAAAGCGAACCACCGCCGGAACGCTTCGCGATCGGAATCGTCGTCGAGCCTCAGAAAGTCCGGCGTCCCATCCAGCGCCCAGTCCCGGAACGACGGTTTCACCCGCTCGGCCGCCACCCGAGCTCTCGCATGTTCCAGCCGCGCGCTGCCCCGCCGCGACACCTCCGCCCCTGCAATGGCCAGTGCCGCTATGGCTACGCCCCAAAGAAGGAGACGGCGTTGAAAAAGTGAATCCAGAAGCGAAAATTATAGCGGAATCTTCCGCCCGCCGTCCTCGCCCCGCCACAGTTCCCGCAACATTATTCCGTTCAACGCGAAGAGCGCCGCCACAAAGACTGCCAGCGCGCAAAATATCATAAACAGCGGCCCCGCGACTGTGCTCGATAAAATCTCCAGCTTCGCGTGTCTCCACCATGCCCACATGGCGCCCGCCGTCGAGCGTCCCGCGAATCCTCCATACAGCGGTATCAGCTTCCATAAATAGGTCGCCGCCGCCACCCATGCGGCGACTGCGAGTAACGCTCCTGCCAACACCCGGCCCGTTTTTCCCTGCCGCTTGAAGCTTCCGAAAACAATCGCCCAAATACACGGCAGTATCGCCTGCGCATACCAGGGTTCCGCATGCTGCGATCGCCCTTGCGTCGCCACCCAAGTTACGCCTGTTTGATAAATCAGTCCCAGAAAAAACGCGGCGCATCCCGCGATTGCCCACCACTCCCCTTTCCGCGCCTCTCTCGCGCTCCACAGCAGGAGCACAAATGCGCTAGTGATCAAGGCCATTTCTATATCCAGCGTCAAGCGCGAGAACGAAACGAAAGACCAGTTTCCCGTCCACAACCCCGAGCGAAACAACTCGACCGTGCCGTCAATCCAGTTGATGTGACGAAGCGCCGCCACGGCGTGCGAGAATCCTACTCCCGCGATGCTCTCTTGTGTACCGCTCAAGCTGCCGTAAAGTAAGACGTTCCGCGCATACCAAGGCGTCGCAAGTAACAACACCCCTAGACTTACAACCGTCGTCCTCCCACTTATTCGCCGCTTCGTCAAAGTCATAACCAGCGCTGCGACGAAAACGGGTACGAAGGCCAGGAAATACGCCTTGGTGAGTAGGCCTGCCGCCATCGCTCCGGCCGCGCCGAAAACATATCTCGGCTTCGGCGCCTGCATCATCAGAATCAGCAACGCCAACAACACAGTGCTCAACGGAACCGCAAGGCAGTCGTTGCTCACATGCGCAACAGATGCCCACAGCATTTGGCATTCAAAGGTGCAAGCCAGGGCGCCCAACCGAAATACTCCGTCCACGGCCAGGGCATGCAACAGCAGATTCGACGCCCCGAGAAGCGCCATTGCGGATAACACGGTTAGTATCAATCGCAAGGTCAACACGCGCGAGCGCAATCGCATCCGCGAAATTAACGCGTCTATCGGCGCAATCATCAGGTATGCGAGCGGCGCCTGCTGCGCTTCATAGTTGAGCAGGTCCGACGGTTCGCCTTGGAGCGCCGGAGACAGCCCCCCGACCGCGGCCCATCGAGCCCGCCGCTCTTCCGGGCTCAATTGAAACCACTCTTCAAAGGAGATGCTCTTCGGCAGCGCGTTATGCAGCAGCCAGCTCACCGGAACCAGCTTCAACGATTCCCGGACTTCTCGCGAACACGCGGTTCGATTTAGGACCGGCAAGCGCCGATCGATCGAAAGCGATTGAACGTAGCTATAGTGCGCGGGTTCGTCGAAGCCCTCCCAAAGCGGGAGCACGCACGAATAAAGGACTGCATTCGCCGCCACTAGCACGACCAAGAGCGCGATGCCGCGCCGTTTACCGGAGGTCCCGGCGCTTACCACTCCACGGTCTTGCCCGGCTGCAACGTCCAGACTTCGATTTCATCGTCGCTCAACCGGCGCGCCAACTCCTCCGGACGCCCGGTCAGTGCGGGAAATGTCCCGTAATGCATCGGAATCACGCGCTTGGGCTTGATGAATCGCGCGGCATGGCAAGCCTGGTGCGGGTCCATCGTAAAGTGATCCCCGATCGGCAGAAACGCCAGTTCGGGATTGTACAGCTCCCGGATCAGCACCATGTCGGAAAACAGCATCGTATCCCCGGCGAAGTATGCCGCGCGCCCATCTCGGCAAGTCAGCACAAAGCCGGCGGCCTCGCCGCCATAAAGCAACTCGTCTCCATCTTTGATCGAAGAACTGTGCAGCGCATGCGTCATCGTCAATTTCACAAAGCCGAGATCCACCGTCCCGCCCTTGTTCATGCCGATCGTGTTCTTCACGCCTTTCTTTTCGAGCCACGCCATGGTCTCGAAAATCCCCACCACCTTCGGCTTGAATTTCTTCGACAGCGGAATCACATCGTTGATATGGTCGAAGTGGGCATGCGAAACTGCGATCGCATCCACCCGCTCAATTTTGTGATCCTTCGGATATTTAGGATTCCCTTCAATCCAAGGGTCCATCACCAATACATCACCGGAATCGAATCGGAACTCGAAGGTGGCGTGCCCTAGCCAAGTGATCTGTGTCATTCCGCTCGATTAGATGCTGCGTTCGGTTTGGCTGGTACATTCATACCGTCGCCAATTTTCGCCAACCCTGGGATCGAAACCGGCATCTTCCCGGTAATCGCAATTTCACCTGTCATCGCTTTCGCCGCGGCCGCCTCCGAGGTCGAGGCCGTGCTGAACGTCGCCATATAAGCCGCCGCCTCTGGGAAATCGCGCAATAGATACGGATTTCCCAGCGAAATCAGCGCCACAGGAACCCCGCCATGCACCAACGTGTTCATGAACGAATTCAATCCTCCCTCGATCGCCACGCTTCCGCGGTTCGCCGCCACCGTCACAAACGTTGCGGCATAGATCTGTTTACAATGTGAGGCCTCGATGGCTATGAAGGATAGCACGGTATCGGGCATGCTTGCGTTCACCACGTAAGTTGTCACTGCGGGCGCCCGGCGCCGCAGTTCGTTCACTAGCGTTTCTCCCCGCGTCGAAAACTGTTCGCCGAGAACGATCGCGCACGACCCCTCTCCAGGCATCGGGAACAGGTGCTTATCGTCCTTCACTAAAGTCACGGCGCGCTCCGCCACGCTCTGCGCGAGGTTCTCGAATTTCTGCTCTTCGAGGCCGTCGCTGATAGCATCCAGATCCACAAACCGCTTGCGAAACAGGCCGGCAGCTTGTTTTGCGGCCAGAATCTTGCCCGCGCTCGCGTCGATGCGTTGCGCCGAAATGCGCTTGTGTTGCACAGCCTCCAGAATCGCGCGAATGCAAGCCTCCGGGTCGGTCGGCATCAGCAACACGTCCGCGCCCGCTTCAATGGCCCGCACTGCCGCCTCGCCTTGCGAGTAGAGCGACGCCAAGCCCTGCATCTCCATTGCGTCCGTAACGATGATCCCGTTAAAACCAAGCTCTTTGCGCAACAATCCCGTCAGCACGCTCGACGAAATAGTTGCCGGCGTGTCCGCCGCATCGAACGCCGGCACCGCCATATGCGCCGTCATCACCGCATCCACTCCGTGCGCCACCGCCGAACGAAACGGCGTCAGTTCCACCGCTTCTATCCGCTCTTTGGGCTGGTCCAGCTTCGCCATCTGCAAGTGGCTATCCTCGGCAGTGTCCCCGTGCCCCGGAAAATGCTTCGCTGTAACCAGAACATAATTACGCCGGTCCGAATGTGCCCCTTCTATGAACGCCCCCACCCCTTCGGCCACCTGCTGCGCATCCTCCCCATAGGACCGCACATTAATGATCGGGTTGTCCGGATTGTTATTGACGTCCGCGTCGGGCGCGAATACCCAGGTCACGCCTAGCGCTCGCGCCTCCCGCGCCGTCGCCGCGCCTAGTTCCTTCGTCGCCTCCAGGTCGTGAGCCGCGCCAAACGCCATCAGGTAAGGAAAGCGCGCCGTCTCCGCCACTCTCATCGACGCTCCCCGCTCGAAATCGGCGGCCACCAGCAGCGGCGTCTTCGCCGCCCGCTGCATATGATTGATGAAACTCGCCATCTCGAACGGCTGAGCGCTGATCACATTGCCGTTCCGGATGCGCCCTGCCACGATGAACCCGCCCACATGGTCCTCTCGGATCCAACGCAGAAACCTGCGGTATTCGGCGTTGTCGCTCGTCGGATAATCGCCGTAGCCCCGCACCACAATTAGTTGCGCGATGCGGTCGTGCAGCGATAAGGACCGCAACAGCGGTGAATTCGCCGCCCTCTTGACCTTTGCCGCCGGGGTCGATGCCGCGCTGCTCGGATTTGCAGCCGCGGCCCTGCACGCGCTCCCCAGGAGCGCCGCCACCGCGCACCCATATATCGCTGCCCGGCCTAAAACCATCTCTTAACTATAATCGCGGTTCGGCAACGAATGCCGCCAGCACGCGTCCATACTCTAAAGCAAAATGAATCATTCTCCCGTCACCACCTTCCTCAAACACCACTATCGTCACTTCAACGCCGCGACATTAATAGAGGCCGCCGAAGCTTACGCCGCCCATCTCGCCAAAGGCGGAAAAATGTTCCTGACTCTCGCGGGCGCCATGAGCACCGCCGAACTCGGCGTCTCTCTCGCCGAAATGATCCGCGCCGGCAAGGTCCACGGCATCTGCTGCACCGGCGCCAATCTCGAAGAAGACGTTTTCAATCTCGTCGCCCACAACTTCTACGAGCGCGTGCCCCACTGGCGCGACCTCACGCCCTCCGACGAGCAGGCGCTCCTCGACAAGCACATGAACCGCGTCACCGACACGTGTATCCCGGAAGAAGAAGCCATGCGCCGCATCGAAAGCGTCATCCTCGAAGAATGGACCGCCGCCGACCGCGCCGGTGTGCGCCGCTTCCCCCACGAGTTCTTCTTTCGTATCCTGCAATCGCCCGGGCTCCAAAAGAATTTTCAGATTGACGTCAAAGACAGTTGGCTCTACGCCGCCATGGAGCGCGACCTGCCCATGTTCGTCCCCGGCTGGGAGGACTCCACGCTCGGCAACATGTACGCCGGCCACTGCATTTCCGGAGACGTCAAGAATGTTCACACCGTCCGCACCGGCATCGAATACATGATCTCGCTCGCCGACTGGTACACCGCCGTCTCGCGCCAAGCCTCCATCGGTTTCTTCCAAATCGGAGGAGGCATTGCCGGCGATTTCCCCATCTGCGTCGTCCCCATGCTGCGCCAGGATCTCGAACGCGCCGACACGCCGCTCTGGGGCTACTTCTGCCAGATCAGCGACTCCACCACCAGCTACGGTTCCTATTCGGGCGCCATCCCGAACGAAAAAATCACCTGGGAAAAACTCGGCATCCATACGCCCAAGTATGTAATCGAATCCGACGCCTCCATCGTCGCGCCGCTCGTCTTCGCTCACGTGCTCGGCTGGTAGCTACTTGACCAGTTCTTTTAACGTAAGTGCGTTTTCCGCGGCATAACCGGCCTGATCGTTGTCAAAGTAAAAGTAAATACCTTTTAGCCGGCCCCGCCACTCATGAATCCACTCCGCCCAACCCTGCAACGCCTCCCGGCTGTAACTGCCCTGGTATTTCCCACCCGGCCCGTGCAGCCGCACATAAGTGGTGTCCGCCGTCACCTCCACCGGCGACTGCACGCCCGCCAAGTCGAAAATGCAATACGCTATGTTATGCCGTCTCAGTAACTCGTAAGTGGCGTCCACGCTCCACGTCGCGTTCCGAAACTCGAACGCATACCGGCGCCAACGCGGCAGGCATTCGATAAAGATCCTCAATCGCTCCAGGTCCAGCTCCCAATTCGGCGGCAGTTGGAACAAAATCGGCCCCAGCTTATGCTCCAACGTATCCACCGCTCCGAAAAATCGCTCGAGCCCTTGCCCTGGATCCTTCAGCTTCTTCATATGCGTCAGATAACGGCTGCCCTTAACCGCGAAGCAGAACCCTTCGGGCGTCGAATCCCGCCACGCTTCGAGCGACGGCTGCTTCGGCAAATGATAAAAGCTATTGTTTAACTCCACCGTATCGAACCGCTCGCAGTAAAACGCCAGCATCTTCGCGGCCGCCATCTTCGCAGGGTAGAAACTCCCCAGCCAGTGCTTATAATGCCAGCCCGACGTGCCGATCCGTATCTCTGCCCCGCTCCCAGCCGCCACGGCTATCCTTCGCTTGCGCTCGGCATCGCGGAGGCCGCCTCCAGCCCGCTCGCGATCTCCGGAAGAATGCCTAGCTGCTCATAGATCGGACGAATGAACGTGCGCAGCCGCGGCAGATCCCGCGCAAACAATCCAGCCCCGATCAGGCAGCACACGCCGCTCAAGCTCACCGTCAGAGGCGCTCCAATCTTCGCCGCCGCCGCCCCCGCCAGCAAGCTCCCGAACGGATACATCCCCGCCAGCGCCATCGTGTAGAACGCCATCACGCGCCCGCGCTTCGCCTCGTCCAATATGGTTTGCAAGATCGTGTTGCACGCCGCCATGTTCCGCATCATCCCGAAACCCGCCGCTCCCAGCAGCGCCACCGAAACCCACAGCATTCTCGAAAACCCGAACGCCACCAGCGCCGCCCCGAAGATCCCAGCCGATATCGGAATCACTTTCCCGAGCCCCAGCACCGTACGCCGCCCCGCCAACGCGACCGCGCCCACCAGCGCCCCCACCCCGATAGACGCCATCAAGATCCCCAGCGTGTGCGGCCCCCCATGCAAGATCTTCCCCGCGAAGATCGGCATCAATACCGTAAACGGCATGCCCATCAGGCTCACGGCCGCGAGCAGCAGCAGAATGGTTCGAATCGGCGCCGATTGCAATACATAGCGCCACCCCTCCGCCAATTCCTCCAGCACTCGCTTCCCGGTCTGCCGCGCCGCGGCCGCCGGCAGATGCATCGCCGCGAGCGATGCAATCACAGCCAAGTAACTGATCCCGTCGATCAGGAAACAGAACCCTTCGCCCACCGCCGCGATAACCACGCCCGCGACCGCCGGTCCGATCAGCCGCGCCCCATTCACCATCGATGAGTTCAGCGCAATCGCGTTCGGCAAGTCCGCGCGATTGTCCACCATCTGAATCACGAACGCCTGCCTCGCCGGCATATCGAACGCGTTGATCACACCCTGCAACAACATCAACGCGATCACATGCCAAACCTGGATCACCCCCGTCAACGCCAGCGCCGCCAATGCCACCGACTGCAACATCGAAAGCGCCTGCGTCACCACCAACGTCCTGTGGCGGTCCCAGCGATCCACCCAAACCCCCGCCAGCGGCGCAAGAAAGAACAGCGGTATCTGCCCTGCGAAGCTCGCCACGCCTAACAGAAACGCCGAATGCGTCAACCGATACACCAGCCAGCTTGTCGCCACTCTTGTCATCCACGTGCCGATAAGCGAAACGCTCTGCCCCGAAAAGAACAGCCGGTAGTTTCGCGAGTTAAGCGCGCGCAGCGCTACAGAAACATTCACCATCGATGCGCCTGATTCCAGCCTAACCGTCCGGCCCCGCAGTTCTGCAATATGGGTTCCATAATGGAGGGACATGCCTTCTTCTCGTTTGGTCGTGCTCGCAGCCATGTTGCTCGGCTCATTGCAAGCTGCCGCGCCCACGCCCGCTCCTCTGCGCATCGGCATCGTCGGCCTCGCTCACGGACACGTCGCCGGCTTTTTCAAGAACAATCTCACTCGCCCCGATATCCAAATCGCCGGCATCGCGGAGCCCGACCGCCGTCTATTCGACAAGTATTCGACCGAATACCATCTCGATCCCGCGCTCTATTTTCCTTCCGTCGCCGCCCTGATCGAACATGCCCGTCCCACCGCCGTCGTTGTCTATACCAACACCTTCGATCACCGCAGCGTTGTCCAAGAGTGCGCCCGCCGCGGCGTGCACGTCATGATGGAGAAACCTCTCGCCGTCAGCTACCGCGATGCGCTCGCCATGGCCGATGCCGCCCGCGCCGGCAAGATACACGTGTTGGTAAACTTCGAAACCACCTGGTACGCAAGTAACAAGGCTGCTTATGACCTGCTCGAACAAGGTTCTCTCGGCGAGGCTCGCAAGGTCGTCGTTCACGACGGCCATCGCGGCCCCAAGGAGATTCATGTCCAACCCGAATTCTTCGCTTGGCTTACCGACCCCAAGCTGAATGGCGCCGGCGCCCTCTTCGACTTCGGCTGCTACGGCGCCGACCTGATGACGAATCTCATGCACGGCAAACCGCCTCATACCGTAACTGCCGTAACTCAGCACTTACAGCCCGAAACGTACCCCCGAGTGGATGACGAAGCAAACGTCATACTTACTTACCCACGCGCCGTCGCCCTTCTGCAGGCCTCCTGGAATTGGCCCTTCGATCGCAAAGACATGGAAGTGTACGGACGCACCGGCCTCGTCAAGACCATCCTCCGCGACAAAGTAGAAGTGCGCCGCGAAGGCGAAAAAGAATCGCATCTCGAATCCCCCCCGCCGCTCCAGCCGCCTTACGACGATTCCCTTCATTACTTCGCCGCTGTAATCGAAGGCCAGGTGCAGGAGAACGGCAGCTTGTCCTCCCTCCAAACCAACTTAGTCGTCACCGAAATCCTGGACGCCGCGCGCCGCTCCGCCGAGACCGGCCGCGCCATTGCGCTGCCTCTCGAGCCCTGATGGCGTCTTCCGGCCCCGCCACTCCCGTCTGCCTCGTAGTTCCCTGCTACAACGAAGCGGCCCGGCTCAACCTGGCGGCCTTCCGCCGCTTCATCGAATCCGGCGCCGGCCTGCGCTTTCTATTCGTCGACGACGGCAGCCTCGATTCCACATTCGCCCTTCTCGAACAACTCTGCTTAGGCTACGAAGCTCATGCGGCGATCCTGCGCCTGAACAGGAACTGCGGCAAGGCCGAAGCCGTACGCCTCGGAATTCTTCATGCTCTCGGCCACTACAGCCCCGATACGATCGGCTTCTGGGATGCGGACCTTGCGACCCCGCTCGATACCGCCATCTGTTTCCATCGAGTGCTCGCCGCGCATCCTGCAATTGAAATGGTGTTCGGTTCCCGCGTCAAGCTTCTCGGCCGACGCGTCGAGCGCCGCGCGGTCCGCCACTACCTCGGGCGCGTCTTCGCAACCTTCGTGTCTGTCATGTTGCGCTTGCCCATCTACGACACCCAATGCGGCGCCAAGTTATTCCGAGTAACTCCGGCGCTGCGCGGCGTCTTCTCCCAGCCGTTCCTGTCTAAGTGGGTCTTCGACGTCGAGATTCTGGCCCGCTACCTCAACTTACACAACGACGATCCAAGACTTCTCGAACCCCTCATCTACGAATATCCGCTCGACGCCTGGGTGGATGTCGCCGGCTCCAAGGTTCACCCCGGCGACTTCTTTACCGCCTTCATCGATATCGCGAGAATCAAGCTGCGTTACCTCTCGTAAAGCGGCGACTTCCGGAATTTAAGCAACGCCCGAATCCATCGCAACGGATCCAGGAACAAAGTCACTTTCTTCCCTTCCTGAATGGACCGCGATACATAATTCACCGGCAGTTCCACAGGCTTATATCCCTTCCGGATAAATTTGATGACGATCTCGTTGTCGAAATCAAAGCGATCGCACTCCCACCGTAGCCCGTAAAGGCATTCCCTGCGGAACACTTTGAACATCGTAAACGGATCGGTCAGCTTCTGCGAGTAAACCGTATTGAACATCGCGAGCAACAACGCGTGCCCGAAATTAAAATAAGCCGACAGCGCGGGAGAATCCACAAAGGTGCGAATCTTCCAGGCGCTATTTGTCTCCGTGTGTCTCGATCCAAGCACGAAGTTGCATTTATGCCGCAGGATAGGAGCGATTAGCGCATCGTAGTCGTTGACGTCGTACTCCAGATCCGCGTCTTGAAACAACACCACGTCTCCTCGCGAAGCAAGCAGTGCGGTCCGCACCGCAAATCCCTTGCCCCGCGGCCGGTCTTCTAAAATCACTCGCACCCGCGGATGATCTTCGTACTGCCGCACAATTTCCCGGCTGCCATCGGTCGAGTTGCTCTCGACCACGACCGTTTCAATTTCTACTCCCTCGATATTCTTCGCCAACACCTGGTCGAGAAGCTCGGCGACAGTCGCGCGCTCGTTATAGACCGGCACAATCACGGAAAGTACAGGCGTCGCGCTTCGCCGAGTCGGCCGCGCGAAGAACCGTGTTCTGCCATGCACCAGCCGAAACTTTCGGTTGCGAAATACCGGACTCAGCGACGCCAAGCCCCGCAATAGCCGATACCGCCGCATGCTTCGCGGACTCTGCGCCAGTCTGCGCCGCAAGTAGTTCAGCGAAACCAGGCTGTGATCGGGTTCAATCAAGGGATCGCCGAAACCCGCCTTGATCAGCAGGTTCTGCAGCGTGTCCACCGAAAAGTAAAACCGGTTAGCGCGGTTGAACTCCCACCACGAGGTCCCGAACAGTCGCGCGGCCCGGCTGTCCGTCGTCGGCGAAATCGTCATCAGAGCGCCTTCGCTCTTCAAAATCCGCCGGATCTTTCCAAGCGCCTCCAGCGGATCGTTCATTCTTTCTAGCGCGCAAAACAGCACGCACGCATCCACCGGCTCGGGCAGCTCGCGCTCGCTCACGCTTTCGAACTCTCGCGCCCCGACCGCCGTAACATCGAAGCCGGCCTTCTTCGCCGCCGCCGGAAAGTATTTGTCTCCGCCTACGATCAGCAAGCTGCCCGTCCCGAGCCCCGAGTAACTCATCAACCGCTCGATCCTCTCGGCGGCATTCGCCTCGTAAATACCGCCCAGCATTGCCGAATCCGGCCCAGCTTCAGGCTCGGACGCCGTACTAGTTCCCAGTTGCGGGTTGAGAAATAGTAATCCGCATTCATCGCAGCTACAAACGGGCGCCCGGTCCACTACGAACTTGTATTCCAGGTGGCTCGAACCGCACACCGGACACTCACGAAGAGTCTGCCCCATGGCCTCGCGTTCCAGCTTCACCGCCGCTGTCGAACTCACTCGTTTTCCTGCTTCAACCGCATTCTACAATTTCAAGAAAGAATGCTTCAAACCGTCTCCCCGCCCTTCTCTAGCCAAAAGCTCGCGCCCTCCGCATGCCCCGTGTGCTTCTCGCCCGCCATTCGCTTCGCTTTCACGCGCAACAATCTTTCCATCTACTCCTGCTCGTCCTGCGCGCTTGAGTTCCAGTTCCCTCAACCCACCGACTCCGCCCTCGCCGCCATCTATTCAAGCGATTACTTCCTCGGCGCCTCCAATGCCCGCTCGCTTGCCAACCAGGAGGCCCTTAAGCGCGCCACCGCCCGCCTCTATCTCAACGCTCTTGCGCCTTGCCTCACAAGCGCCCGCCCGAATCTTCTCGAAATCGGCTGCGGAAACGGCGCCTTTCTCTTCGAAGCGCAATCCCGCGGCTTCGCCGTCGAAGGTCTCGAATATTCCGAGCATGCCGCTGGCCAAGCCAACGCGCTCCTCGGCCGCCCCGCCGTCCAGGTCGGCTCTCCCGAAGTCGACCGTCTCTCCCGCGCCGCTTACGACCTGATCGCCGCCTTCGATGTCATCGAGCATCTCCGCGATCCACGCCGGTCCCTCGCATACTTACATTCGGCTCTCAGGCCCGGCGGCTTCATCGCTCTCGTTACTCCTTCTCTAGATAGCTGGTCTCGCCATCTGCTGGGCCGCTACTGGATGGAATACAAGACCGAGCATCTGACTTACTTCAGCCGTAAGTCGCTCGCCGCCTTACTAGCTTCAACGGGCTTTGCCAGTGTCCGCTTTCTTCCCAATTACAAGACCCTCAACTTAGAATACGTTTCTTCGCACTTCGAGCGTTTTCCGGTCCCGGTCCTTAGTCCCATCGTCCGCCTGCTTCGCCGAATCCTTCCCGCTGCGCTCGTCCGCCGTCCGCTCAACATCGTCGCCAGCGGCGTAATGGCCATCGCGCAAAAGCCGCTCTAAGATCCTGCGCATCCCAAATACGCCTTCAAGTCCTCGATCCCCTGCACCGACCCGATTTCGTAAAAACGCTCGGTCACTTCGAAAGCCGCCAACTCTTCCTGCGCCAGCAGTTCCTGGTAAATCGCAGCCAGATCATAGTGCTTCCCCTCCGGCACGCGCTCGAACGCCGCCCGCCGGAACACCCCCAACCCATAATCGATGTACTGCATGGCCGGCGTCCGATTCCGCTTGTCATACCGCAGAATCCGCGCGCCCGCCGCTTCCACATTGCTTGAATCGAAGCTGTCGAAATTCCTGTAAATCGTCATCAATCCTTGCGCTCCCGAAGCCTCGAACGCCGCGCCCACCGCTCGGTAATCGCAAGGCAGATACGAATCCCCATACAACACAAAGAACGAATCGCCCGCCGTTTGCGCCAACAGCGGCAGCGCCTTTCGAATCGCGCCCGCTGTCCCCAACGGCTGCTCTCCGTCAAACGAATAACCGACGCTCACTCCAAATCGCGATCCGTCACCCACAAACTCGGCCACCATCCTGCCCAGATATCCCACGCACAGCACCGCTCGTTCAATGCCGTTATTCCTCAGCAGCCGGAGCTGATGCGCGGCAAATGGCTCGCCGCAAATGTCTATCAACGACTTCGGAATCTTCTCCGTCACCGGCCGCAGCCTGGTCGCAAGCCCGCCGCAAAGAATCGCGCACGGCAATTTCTCGATCAAGCGCTTCCTCCCGCCCGCAAGAACCCACCCTCGCGCGCCCCGAACAACTCCGGATGCTCCCTCAGGTAGCGCACTGTTCGCGCCACTCCTTCTTTAATGCTCGCCTTCGGTCGCCAGCCCAGCGCTCGCGCCGCCGAACAGTCCAGAAAAATAAACGGATTGTCTCCAATCCATCCCCTTTCTCCGCCTGCATATATCAGCTCCGGCCGGACGTTCATCTCCTCCGTTATCCACTCGATCGATTGATTTACTTCGCAATACTGATCGGTGCCTAAGTTCAATACCGTAACTTTTGCCCGGCTATTTTCGACCGCGGCTAAAATCCCATCCAAGCAGTCCTGCACATATAAGTACGACTTACGCTGCTTCCCGTCTCCTAACACGCGCAGAAACTCGGGATGCTCTTGTAACTGTCCGACGAAATCGAAAACATGCCCGTGCGTGTAACGCTCGCCCAATATGGAAACGAACCGGAAGATGTAGCCCTGCATGCCGAAGCCTTCGCAATATGCCTCGATAAATCCTTCCGCCCCGAGCTTCGATGCCCCATAGAGCGACGTCTGCCGCGGCAGCGGGTGATTCTCGGGCGTCGGAAAAACTTGCGCCTCGCCGTAGATCGAACCCGTCGAAGCGAACGCAATGCGCTTTGCTCTGGTCTCGCGCATCGCTTCCAAGACATGCACGGTGGCGATTGTATTCTGCTGCAGGTCTCTGGTCGGATGCTCGGTCCCAAACCGCACATCCGCATTGGCCGCCAGATGAAAGACAAACTCGCAATCCGCCATCGCTCGCGCCGTGGCGTCCGTTTCCAGCAGATCGCCCTCGGCAAATCGAAATCGCGGATTCCGCAGAGCCTCCGCCATAAACTGCGTGCGCCCGGTCGACAGATTGTCGAATCCCGCTACCTCGTGCCCGAGCGACAGCAGCCGGTCCACCAGGTGGCTTCCGATGAAACCGGCGCATCCGCTCACGAAGCAGCGCAATCGTACCTCTCGCGAACTCTCTTACTCATCTGTAAAAGACTCACTCTAGCATCGCTGTATCGCTCTGCCGCGCCGTCCAAATCCCTCTCAGTATCCCCGCCGTGGCGCCTCTCCCCCCAAGTTATAGAATCAAAGCGGGAGTGAAAATCACAGATTCATGCCGAGTGCAACAGCCGGTCTCGAAGGCGTAGTCGCTACCTCATCGCAGATCTGCTTTATCGATGGCGATCGCGGAATCCTCAGCTATTTCGGCTACAACGTCAACACTCTCGCCGAAGAAGCCACCTTCGAAGAAGTCATTTACCTCCTCTGGAACGGCAAGCTTCCCACCCGCGCTCAGCTCAATGAGCTGAAATCTTCGCTGGTCGCCGAACGCGACCTCCCCGCCGAAGTCATCGCCTTCCTTAAAGCCGCCCCCAAGGACGCTCTTCCCATGGACGTGCTTCGCACCGCCGTGTCCATGCTGAGCCTCTATGACCCGCTCGCCCGCGATAACTCCTATGACGCGAGCGTCAAAAAAGCCGTCAAGCTGATGGCGCGCATCTCGACCCTGGTTACCACCTTCGATCGTCTCCGCAACCGGATGCCCGCCCTGCCCGGCGACCCCCAGCTCGGTTACGCCGCGAATTTCCTCTACACCCTCACCGGCGCCAAGCCCGACGACGTGATGGAGCGCGTCTTCGATGTTGCCCTCATCCTTCACGCCGATCACGAGCTCAACGCCTCCACCTTCGCCGGCCGCGTCACCGCCGCCACCCTGTCCGACATCTACTCCGCCGTCACCTCCGCCATCGGCGCTCTCAAAGGTCCTCTGCACGGCGGCGCCAACGAAGCGGTCATTCAGCTTCTGCTCTCCACCAAGTCCCCCGCCGACGCTGTCGAGCGAATTAAGCGCGACCTCGAAAACAAAGTGAAGATCCCCGGCTTCGGCCATCGCGTCTATCACGTCCTCGATCCCCGCGCCATTCATCTCAAGAAAATGAGCGAAGAACTCGGCCGCCGCACCGGTCACGCCGACTTATTCGAAAAATCCTCGCGCGTCGAACACACCGTGCGCGAGCTCAAACGTCTCAACGCCAACGTCGATTTCTACTCCGCCTCTACTTACTACTCCCTCGGCATCCCTGTCGATCTGTTCACCCCTATCTTCGCCGTCAGCCGCATGTCCGGCTGGACCGCGCACATCCTCGAACAGTACAAGAACAATCGCCTCATCCGCCCCCGCGCCGACTACACCGGCGCGCCCGACGGCCAGAAGTGGATTCCCATCGACCAGCGTTCCTAACTCCCCTGGAATGCACGATCTCAATTTCTTCCGCAACAATCTCGATACGGTCCGGGAGCGTCTCTCGACCCGCGGCTACACGCTCGATCTCGAAGCTTTCCAGGAACTCGATCGCCGCCGGCGTCAATGGATCACCGACAGCGAACAGTTAAAGGCGGAGCGCAACCAGATGACTGCAGGGATCGCAAAGCTCCGCAAAGAGGGTCAAGACACTACCGTGTTGCAGCAAAAAGCGCGCATGAACGCCGACCTCATCCGGGACAAGGATGAACAAGTGGCGGCGGTCGACCGCGAATTTCAAGATCTTCTCAAGACCATTCCCAACCTCACGCAACCCGACGTCAACTCCCACAGTGAAGAAATCCGCCGCTGGGGCGCGCCCCCGGAATTCTCTTTCACCCCCAAAGCCCACTGGGACCTCGGGACTGCCCTTGGCATCCTCGATCTCGAACGCGCCGCCAAAGTCTCCGGCGCCCGCTTCGCCTTCTATTCCGGCCTCGGCGCTCGCCTCGAACGCGCTCTGGCCAACTTCATGCTCGACCTCCACACCACCGAGCATGGCTACCGCGAAGTCTTCCCGCCCTTTCTGGTCAACTACGCCAGCCTCTACGGTACGGGTCAGATGCCCAAATTCGCTGAAGATCTCTTTAAGTGCGAAGGCCACGAACTCTGGTTGGCCCCCACGGCCGAGGTTCAGGTAACGAACTTATTCCGTGACGAGACTCTAAATGCCGACGCACTTCCCGTCTCATTCTGCGCCTACAGCTCCAATTTCCGAAGCGAGGCCGGCTCCTACGGCCGCGATGTTCGCGGCATCATTCGCCAGCACCAGTTTCAAAAGGTCGAGCTCGTCAAATTCACCCACCCCGATCATTCGAATGAGCAGCACGAGCGGCTCACGCGCGATGCCGAAAATGTTCTACAGCGCCTCGGCCTCGCTTACCGCACCATAAGGCTCGCCGCCGATGATACCGGCTTCAGCTCGGCCAAGACCTATGACATCGAAGTCTGGCTCCCCGGACTGAACGCCTACAAAGAGATCTCGTCCTGCTCCAACTTCGAAGCCTTTCAGGCCCGCCGCGCCCAGATCCGCATGAAGTCCGGAAAGGGTAAAGCCGAATTCGTTCACACCCTCAATGGCAGCGGCCTCGCCGTGGGCCGTACCTGGGCCGCCATCGTCGAAAACTATCAACAGGCGGATGGCTCCGTGCTCATCCCGCCCGCGCTCCAACCCTATCTCCGCGCCGAACGCATCGTCCCCGAAAGCGGCTCGCTAGTCTGATCCCGCTCGGGATGCATTCCGTCCTCGCTTACTTCACGTCCTACTTCGATCCGCGGCGCGCCGCGCCCCTTCTGAACCACTCCGCCGGCCAGATCGCAAGCCATCTCTACGATGCCCTCCGCGAATTCGGCCCCGTCACTTATCTCGACGCGGAGGATCGGCCCAGCGGCCTCGCTGCCGATCTCTACATCGGCCACTTCTGGAACTATCTGCCCATCGCCGAAGCCAATCGCTTTCAAAAACGCATCGCCTTCTACGCCGTCTCAGACCCCGACCGCCGCCGCGGTCTCCTCCACTCGCTCGCCGCTCGCTTCAACGTTCCACTTCCCGTTTGGGATTTCCCGCCGTCTCACTTCGATCACGCCGCCACCATGCGCAATGCCGATCTCGTGCTTGTGGTCGGCAACTCCTGCACGCTCGAAACCTTCGCGCCCGAATGGCGTCCCAAACTCCGCCTGCTCAATTACTCCGTCGATCGCGCCCTCTACTCGCGCGCCGCCGCGCTTCCCAAGCGAAACGATCTCTGCTACGTCGCAACCCAATGCGGCCTCCGCAAAGGCTTCATGGATGTGCTCGATGCCTGGCCGCCTCTCAACCCGCCCGGCAGTTCGCTTCACGTCATCGGCGCCATCGAGCCTCCCTGGGATCGCCTGCTCGCCGCCCGCAATACCGGCAACATCGTCTATCACGGCTGGATCGATTCCCATTTACCCGCCTACGCCGATATCCTCGGCCGCTGCAGATTCGCCTACATCCCCACCTATGAAGAAGGCCAGATGGGCTCTCTCCTCGAAGCTATGCATTGCGGATGTGTCCCCATCACCACTCGCGCCTCCGGCATCGACGACCACGTTCTCGAACATGCCATCCTGATCGAACCCCTCGACATCCCCCAACAGCAAGCCGCCATTCTCGATGCGCTCTCCTGGCCGCCTGAAAAATTCGCGCTCCGCCGGCAAGCCATCTCCGCCGCTCTCGACCGCTTCCACGACTGGGCCGCCTTCGCCTCCGGTGTAAAATCGGCCCTGGCAGAGTTGTTTTGAATTCAGAAATCCTTCGCCTGATCCCTGGTTATCTCTCGCGCGCCGCCTGCGAAGAGATCCTCGCCTCCGTTCGCGAGTTTCAACAGTCCCACGCGCTCCCCCTCATCCATCGCGAAGTCGCGGGCCGCTCCCTCCGCTACTACGTCATCGATGGCGACGTCGTCCACGACTCGTTCCCATCGCTCGTGGATATCTATCGCGACGTCGAACAAATCGTCAAAGGCAACTTCGGCCCTCGCCTCGCGCCTCTCCGCAACCGCGCCGCTAGCGTCAACGTCAACGTCACGCCCCCCGGCGGCGAATACCGCTGGCATTACGACCGCAACGCCGTGACCGCCATTCTTTACCTCAACACCGTCTCGGGGGGCGAAACCGAAATGTACCCCGGCTACCGAATCCACCTCGGCCGCTGGAAAGACACGCGCCTCCAGCGCTGGCTCGATTCCCTCCTGCAATGGCCGCCGCTTCTTCGGATCTCGCGCAAGCGCGCGCTCGTCACTCCCGCGCAAGGCCTGCTGCTCCTCATGCGTGGCGACCGCTGCCTCCATAGCGTCTGCCCCGTCCAGGGCGTCGAAGATCGAATCAACCTCGTCATGACCTTCGATCTCCCGCAAGCCCGCTTCGCCACCGAGCAAAATCTCGATCCCTACTTGTATTCGAAGAAGCCCGCGCCCTCCTTCGATCCCAACTACAGGCAGTAGGCGTGAGCTGGTCCGATCTCGAAATCCGCGAAGTATCCGCCACCATCGCCGCCATCGATGCCTTCGCCTCTCAGCGCCGCCTCGCCACGCCCGGCCGGCCCCTACGCCTGGCCGTCTCCGAAATTGGCGATCTCTCGGAGGGCATCTGGGGCAGTTTCCCGGTCACTTTCATTCGCCACATCTATCGCGAGCTCGGCTTCGATGAGCACCGCGTTTTCAATTGGAGCCTCGAACATAAACTCATCCAAGCTCTCGTCCTGAATCACTACTCGCCCGGTTGCATGCCCGCCACGCGCGGCCTCTCCCGATCGAACGGCGCTAGCTTCATTAAGCCCACGCTCGGCGATTCCTCCGGCGACCGCCAACCTGCCAGCCTCCTGGACGAAACATGGATCGTGCAGGATCGCGTTCCCATCGCAACCGAATACCGCGTGCATTCATTCGAAGCCCGCATCGTCGAAGACCTCACCTTCCATCGCTACGGGAAGGGCGACATCCCGGGCGAACGCGACGCGCCCAACGCCTTCGTTCAGTCCATCCTCGATCGTCTTCCGGATGCCATCGTCGCCGGCTCGCTCTGCGGCTGGGACATCGCGCGCACTCCCGCCTCTGGCTTCCTAGTCATCGAGGTGAACTTTACCGGCTTCCATCCCATCTTCAATCGCGGCTTCCAAACCAGCGGCTGGTTCCATGATGCAGACTGGGGCGCCCTTTCCGCCGCGCGTCTCGTCCGCTTTCTCGAACAACACTGCGGCCTCGAGGTCTCCATCCTCCCCGACGCCCCCTCACTCGAAACCGCCAACCGCTTCTACGCCTCCGTCGAGCGCTCCCGTCAACTTCTCCAGGGCGCCCGTGAAAACTATTGGTAAATGCCACGATGCGCTTTTAGAGCCCATCTCCTCTTGCACACAGGTAGGTTGTTTCTCCGTCAGTCGTAATTAGGAGCACGCCAGTCGCGGAATCAGAATCGATAAGTAGAGCCGGCCTGATTCCAGTTCCACGCGACCGCATCGGATGCGACCGCAACACCACTGCCGGATCCCGGAAGTATTGCCCAGGTCTGCGTCCCAGCGCTGTATTGATAAAGTTGTCCCGCCGCGTCGACGCCGAAAACCGCGCCGTCAAAACCCACTCCGATCTGCGTCAAGAAAACTCCGGGTGCGTATTGCCATTGCTTGCTTGCGGAATCGTAGTAATAGGCGCCCCCTTCCGCATTGATGCCCCAGACATTTGTCCCGGACCCGACGGCAATTTGCTTCAACGTGCCCGCGATGTGAATCCAGCTCTGCATGAGGGCATTGAATTGGTAGATCTCATTCGCATTGTTAACGCCCCAGACAGCTCCATCGGCGCCCACCGAAATCTGCTGCAACGATCCTGGAATCCACGTCCAGCTCTGGGCGGCCGAATTGTAGTGATAGATCTGCTGGTTTACGTTGAGGCCCCATACGTCTCCTTTTGCTCCCACCGCGATCTGCATCAAGCTTCCGGGGATATACTCCCACGTCTGCGAGGCTGCATCGTAACGATAGATCTGGCTGTCTGAATTCAGGCCCCAAACCGTCTCACCCGTTCCAACGGAAATTTGCGCCAATTCTCCTGGAACGCTCGTCCAGCCTTGGGTAAGCGGGTTGTACGTGTAAATTTGGTTGTTGTCATCGACAGCCCACGTGCTGCCGTCCGTGCCTGCGGCGATCTGTTTCATCGTCCCTGCCACTTGGATCGCGGAAGACGATGCAAGCGTGGCGCCGGAGAATTGATAAATGCCGCCTGAGCTATCCAAGCCCCACACTGCGCCATTGGAGCCCGCGGAGATCTGATGAAGGGGAGCACTGGGGACCGCGACCCATGCGCCGGCTTGCCCATCGAACCGGAAGGCGCTTCCATCGGACGCGGTGGCCCAAACATTGTTCCCTAATCCGACACTGATCTGTGAATAAGACCCGGTCGTTTGGTCCCAGTCCTGCGTGAGCCGGTTGAAGTGATACGCGGTCTGGTTGTTGAGTCCCCACACGTCGCCGTCGGCGCCCACCGCAACCTGCGCCATCGTGCTGGCTGCCTGTTCGAAGTATCCGCCTCCCGGATTGAAACGATACACGCCATTGGCGGAGTTTACTCCCCAAACGGCGCCGTCGAAGCCCACCGCGATCTGCTTCAATGCACCCGGAATCTGCTGCCACTTCGCGGACTGTGCGATCCAGTGATATATCTGCTGTTGGGAGTTGATGCCCCACACGTCTCCATCGGCGCCGACCGAAATTTGCGCTAGTGCGCCGGGTATGAGCTTCCAGCTCTGCGCGGACGCATCCCACTCGAAAATTTCTTCCTGCGAGTTGATGCCCCAAATCGACGTGGCGGATCCGGCGGCGATCTGCGTCAGCGCTCCCGGCATCGCCGCGAATGCTTGCTGCTGTGCGTTATAAGCGAAGATGCCATCTCCGCCGTTCAAACCGATGACGGTCCCATCCGATGCCACGGTTAGTTGCGACAACTGACCCGGAACTGCGCTGAATCCCGATGCGTAGTAAAGCCACGTGGCGCCCGCCCAATCGTTGGCGAAACGTCCACCGGAAATGACAGTATTGCCGTCCGCCGACATACCTAGCGACCACCCGAACCAGGCGCCCGCGCCATTAGAGGGCGCCAGTTTGCTCGCAAGCTGGCGCCAAGAGCCATTGCTTTGTTGAAATACCCAGAGTGCGCCACTCCCGCCATCCTCCGGCCCGCCGATAACGGCAGTATTCCCATCGGCCGAAAGCGCGACTGAAGTTCCTTGACCGGAGGCGCCTGCGACGTCTGCGTCGGAACCGGTCAGCTCGGCTGTTTCCGACCACACGCCTGCCGTTCTCGTATAGATCCAGGCCTGCCCGGTTGCGTCGATCGTGTCGCCGTCGCCCGGATCGCCGACGAGCATCGTGTTGCCGTCGGCAGAAAGGCTCACCGATTGTCCAAAGTTAATGTTGTACGGAGAAGCGGTCACATTCGGAACGATTTTGGCGCCTTGTTGCGTCCAGTTACCCCCATTTGCCGTGAATACCCAAATTGCGCCTAAGGTGTTATCCGTCGCCGACCCAAACGCGATGGTCTGGCCATCGCCTGATATCGCAACGCTCGTAACGTTCTCGGTTCCGCTAGCGGGCAAACTGCCGGTAAGTGGGCTTCCCGGAGTCCATACACCATTGCTTCGCGTAATTAGCGTGATGCTTGCTCCAACATTAACGCCGACCGACCCTATAACCGTATTGCCGTCCGCCGATATCGCGAGCGGAGCGCCGACGCTAAATACGGTGTCGCCTTGTGTCCATACGCCATTTGCGCGCGTCCAGATCCAGGTGTTCGTGGCCCCGGCCACGGCCGCTGTGTTGCCATCGGCCGAAAGCGCAACCGAGTATCCCTCTAACCATCCGGGAGCTGCGTCCAGACCGACCATTTTCGAGCCCTGCTGCGTCCACGTCCCATCGCTTCCCCGCACCCATATCCAAGTTGCGCCCGTGTCTTCTGAATCGAATGGCGCCCCAATCATGGCTGTGTTTCCGTCAGCGGAGATGGCAACGGAATACCCTTGTTGCGCGGCATTGATGCCAACCATCGTGCTCGCGCCCGTGCCCAGAAGTAGCGGCCCCTGGATAAATTGACTGATCTGTGCGTTTGCTGTTAGCGCGCCAACTGCTGCCAGCACGGCTCCGTAAATTCGTTCACGTCTCATCGCTCTGATCCTCTTGTAAGCGCAAGGTTTTGTAAGCGCAGAGTTCGGACAATCCCGGCTCAACCCGTAAAGCTAGTGTAAGCGCGGCTCCAAAGTTGAGTGTCCTTTGATACTGTAAGCTCTCTTAGATTTCAGATCGGGATCAAAGGGCACAGAATGAACGGCACAATCTCGATCCTTCAAGCTGCGGCGAGTTTGTCTCTCAATCGCTCTTCAACGGCTCGCCCGCGCCATCTCCAGCGACAACCTCTTCACTTCTTCCCACCGCGCATACTCCGGCATTGCCTCCGCCAAGTAAAGCGACTCGTCCTTCACGTCCAACTTCCCCCCATGCGCGCGGCAATAATCGACGAAGCGCTGGCTCTCTTCCCAATAGCGATCTCCTCGCTCCCGCCGAAACGCCGCTCTTTGCTCCAGCCGCTCCAGCACTCCCTCCACCCACTTGAAGTGATGCACCGGCACATACAACTCCTCTACCGGACATCCGCATCCCCCAGCGCCCCCCGGGCGCGATCCAGAAATGTTTGCGTAATGCTGGCCCGGCCCTAGCTCCACCCGTCCTTTCGCCGCGACAACCTTATTCGGATTCGCTGCCAAGATCCGCGCCGAAACAAACCCGGCGAGCGGAAACTGCCGCCAGATCGATTCCTCCCGCCGCACTGCCGGAAACGAACCGTCCGCCGCGAGCCGATCCAGAAAACAGCCTTCCACATACTCGTACCCGCGTCTGTCGCACTCGTCCAATATGGATCGCAGCTCGCGCGGATACACTTGCAATTCGTCCTGGTCCGCTATCACGAACCAATCGTCCGGCCGCGCCTGCATCGCTCTCCTGTATAGTTCCCGATTGGTGTTGTGCAGCCACTCGCCCACCGTCACGGACGCAATCTCACCCCAAAACTCGCGCATGATCGCTTCCGTCTGCGCAATCACGGGATCGTCCGTCTCCTCCGCTTGCACATGCACCAGAAACGAATCGACGCCGAGCCCTCGATAATGCGCCAGCATGTGCGGCAGCACATCCACGTAGCCGCCCACTACCGTCACTAAGTGGAGCGAATCTCTCTCTGCCGATACCAATCCCGGGCCTTCCGAATGCTCGAATCCAAACGGTCGTCGCCGATCCCCGCCGCGCGCAGGTCCTGCCGAGTCACCGGCTTATTTCCGCCAAACGGGTCGTCTTGGCCCGCTCGCCGCCGCGCCGCCGACAACTCGGCCGCCGTTGCCGCCATCACCTGCTGCTCTAATTTCTCGAAACTCAACGCGCCCGTGTGCAGCCGGTATTTCAACAGCACGTCCGGCAGATTCGCCAGCTCATAGCGCTCCGCCGCCCGCAGCCATAAGTCGTGATCCTCGGCCCCGAAGAATGCCTCTCGATACCCGCCCAGCTCCCGAACAGCCTCGGCCCGCATCATCACCGTCGGATGAAAGAGGCAACAAATGCGTTGCATATTGGCCTCGATCTCCGCATGCTCAAGCGGCACTCTCTCCACATTCATCCGCGCGCCGTCTTGCCGGATGCGCTCGATCTGCGTGCCCAATATCGCTACTCTCGGATGTGCTTCCAAGAACTTCACCTGCCGTTCCAACCGTTCCGGCATCGCGATATCGTCCGCATCCATCCGCGCGATGTATCGCCCCTCCGCCCGCGCGCACCCGAAGTTCAAAGCCGCCGGCAACCGCTGATGGCCGCGCTGGAACACTCGCAACCTTCCATCCCGGCGCGCATATCTTTCAAGAATTCCCGCCGACCCGTCCGTGCTTCCATCGTCCACCGCAATCGCCTCGAAGTCTTCGAAGCTCTGCGCCAACACGCTCTCCATCGCTTCCGCCAGGAATCGTTCCGCGTTGAAAACGGGCATCACCACCGAGACCTGCATGCCTTCGAGGATCATAGCAGCGGTCTGCTAGAATTGCCCGTTTGAATAATCCTCCTTTCATTCGAGCCCGGACCCCTTGATCACAACCGGACCGCATTCCCCACCCACGGGGCGGTTGCAGCTCCTCGATTGCGTTGCTGCTCGCAACGAAATCTCCATGGCCTTCTCGGCTGACGGCCGTGAAATCACAGGGCGCTATCTTTATTCCGACGTCGACTTCGACGATCTCCGCTCCCGCTTTGGATCGGAATTCCTCGACCGCCTCGCGTTCCACATCATGGCTCTCGAAGCCATTCCGCTCGCCGCTTCCGCGCCCTCCGACCTCGACCTCGGCCCCTTCGCCCGCTTCCACGCCGCCTCCTTCGAGCAACTCTGGCGAACCGTCTTCCTCAAAGCGGGCGCCGAGTGGCGGTATCGCAACTCCCTCCCGTCCTATTACGGCCCGCGCTTCTCGTCTCAACCCTGCGTCCGCTCCCACTCCCCAGTCCTCGCCGCACCCGGCCCCATCGAAACTCTCTGTTTCTGCGGCGGAGGCAAGGACAGTCTCGCCGCCATGCAGCTATTCGAAACGGCCGGCCTTCCGTTTTCCACCCACTCCTATTCCCACCCCTCCTACGGACCGGCGCGCGCCCAATTCGAACTCATCGATAATCTACTCGATTGCTCTTCCCCTCTCCGCCGCCATCGCATTCAAATTGAATCCGATTCACCCCGCCCTCACCCGTCCCTCTGCGCCGAAACTCCCCTCTCTATTTTTGGAGCCCTGCCCATCGCTCTCCAGCACGGCTACCGCTCTCTCGCCCTCGGCAACGAGCGCAGCGCCGACGAAGCTAACCTTCTTTGGCCGGCCACGGGCGAATGCGTCAATCACCAATGGGGCAAGTCCCTCGAAGCCGAGCTCCTGCTCGCCTCCTACATTCGCGACCACCTCGTCTCCAACGTTCATTGCTTCAGCGTGCTCCGCCCCCTCCACGACACCGTCATCTTCCATTTCCTCCGCCGGTCTCCCAAAGCCGTTCTGCGGACGCACTCCTGCAACAATCGGAAACCCTGGTGCTATAGCTGCGCGAAATGCGCCTACGTCGGTCTCGGTTTTCTGGCCTATCTACCTGCCGATGTGGCTTGTAAACTCGTGCCGGCCGATCTCTTCGATCGCCCCGCCGTTCAGGATTGTTTCCGCGAGCTCTTGGGCCTCGGCTCGCACAAGCCCTTCGAGTGCGTCGGCGGAACAGATGAAACGCGTCTCGCTTTCGAGCTCTGCCACGCCGAAGGTCTTCACGGACGCGCCATCGATCTCTATCTCAGCCGTGCCCGTTGCTCCGATCCTCTCGAACTCGCGCAGTGTTATACCCGTATAGCCGGGCCGCCCTCATCGTTCCCGCCAAGCGCGTGGGCTGCGCTCTCTCCTGTCATCTCCGCCGCCGGCTGCGATGCCTATCGGTTCATCTCAACATCGTGCCGCTTCGAGCGTAGCCTCGCGACCGCCCCCTGATTCGTATTCGGCGCGGTCTGCGCAACCATCAGCTTCCAGTTCTCGAAACTCGTTCCGTTCAGCTTCAAAGTGTCAACCAGGTACTTCAGCCGTTGCGTCCCCGGCCCGTTCGGCGCGCCCTCGAATCGCTGCCGCAAGAAATACGGCGGAATGGACTGATAATAGACCGTCGCGTTCACTCTGGCCGTCGCCGCGTCCGTGCCGCCGGGCAATTGAATCGCATACCTGACAACCGATTGCCCCTGCCCATTCTTGTACACCGGATCTTGCCTCGCTCCGCCCACCGGATAGGTCGCGTGAAGATAGAATTCTGGAATCGGCGCGTTCTCTCGCCATCCGATCGGCAGCAGCCGGTTGTCTTTCAGATCCGTATCCCGCCGCAGAAAACTGGTCGTGATCTTCCCGTCAGCGTCCTGCAACAGTTCCTCGTAGATCTGAACTTGCGTCTGCTGTGTAATCGGATGCTGCTGGTCGAAATGCGGCTGATACTGCTGCTTGCCATCGCGCCCCACGTTGAAATACTCAGTCGGCAGCACATTCCCATCCGGCCCCACAATCTCGCCCTTGCTGTTCGTTCCGCCCGAACTCCACACTACTTTCCCGCTGGTATCGGTAACCTGCACCTGTATGAACACGCGCCGAAACCCAACCCCGCTTGGGAAGCGATGCCCCGTCAGGTTCTGCACGGTCACGTCTGCTACCAACTGCTGCCCCGCCGCCTTCACTACATTCACGCTCGCTGTAGCCGTGTTCTGTTGCGCCTGCTCCACCAGGTTCTCGATCGCATTCGGCAAGTCCGTCGTCAGTCCCGACATGTAATCCGATTGCCGCACGCCCAAAATATCGTTGTAGTTGTTGCCGTCCGGCGCCGTCGCCATGTTGCCCAAAAACATCTGCAGCAGGAATCCATTCGCCCCCAACAGGTCGTGCCGTCGAAAGCCGGTGCTGCGGAATGTTGTCTTGATCTTGTCCAGCGGCAGCCGATGCGTCGTCCCCGGATAGTCCTCGTCTTCCACTACCGCAATCTTGGTCGGCAGCGGCGACACGTTCAATTTGTTCTGAAGGTTCGAATACGAGTCCCGCATGTGGCAGTCCTGGCAAGTCCGCGCCTTCGGATTATTCTTGCTGAACTCGTTCTCGTACTGGCTGTTCAGCCATTCCACATAGGTGTTCTGCTCCAGGCTATGCTCCGCCGTCGGATGATCGATCACCGGCAGATCGATCACGTGGCAGCTCCCGCACAGGCGCGAAGATGTCGTGTACGCGTTGTACTTGGGCGTGTACCCAAGGCTGTTCTTCATTGGGTCCACCACGATGTGATCGTCTCCGAACGGACCCTGAATCTGATCGTCCGCGATCAGGTCGAAGTTTCCCGTGGTCTTGGTCTTCAGGAAATCGTCGAGCGATGCATAATCGTCCTTGATCCGATGGCATGCCGTGCAGCTCACGCCATCCCGCGCCAGCGACCCATACACGTTGTCCTTCTTATTCACCACTCCTGGATCGAATGTCTCCTTGGGATGCTCCTGCGCAAACTCCCGTTGACCCATCACGCCGTGGCAATGGAAACAGGTGTTTTTGACCTTTTCGGCAAACTCCGTCCGCTGCGGCTCTTGGAGCGTCGCGATATACGCCAGCTCGCTCTCTACCTGCGCATAGAAAATTGGGTCCCGCCCGGCCAGCCCCATCGGCGACCATCGCCACTCCGCATACGGCGCGATTCCCACCTGGGTCTGCGTGTTCGGCGTCTGTAGCAGCATCCACGGCCACGTGCTGCTATGACACCCCTGGCACTGGTCCGAGCTCACGAATCCACCCGGATGGGTCGCCGACGACACCGTGCGGTCGAACACCTCCGGAACCATGCACTCCACTCCCGTCGGGCAACCGGCCGCGGTTCCGGCGGCAGCCCGCCCGCGCGCCTTGCGCAACCGCTCGAGCGCCTCCTGCCTCTCGTGATCGCTCAGAAACTCTCGAATATGCTCTTCTGTCAGCGGCCGCTGCGTCTCATCGTCCAGCGGCCCCGGCGGCCTCTGCGCCAACAATTCCGGCAATGGATGCGCCAGCGGCGTCCGCGGCCCCGGTTGCGGCAGTCCCGCTGGCGATTGCGGCTGGCATTCCGGATTCGTTCTCCAGCTCTGGTCGATATAAAACGTCTGATAATTGTTGCCCTGAATATTGTCGAGCGACGAAAAGGTCGAATCCTTTTCCGCCGACGCATGGCACCGCACGCAGTATTGCCCGTAACCGCCGTTGGGGTACTGGTTCGCCTCAAACGGCATGTCTTTGTAGACTTCCACCCAGTACCAGCCGTCTTTCGAGGCCCCCGGCCGCCGGATCATGATGCTCCAGTCGCTTAAGAACTTCTCGCTGGTCACGACCTTGGGGTCCATGTACTCGAAACACGCCGGCGGCACGGCTTTCAGCGAGCCATTCAATCCCGAGGTCTGGTACTGCTCCTTGATAATCACGGCGCCTTCCGGGATATCGCCCTGCCGCCCGCCTTCCAGCCACTTCGCCACTTCCGGCGAGTACCAGATCCTCACCGCCGCATAGTGCGTCCCATAGTTCCACTGGACATACGGGCCCGTCCCCCGAATCGCCGAATCGCCCTTCCAGCCCTCCGCCGTGCGGTAGCAGCCCGTCTGCATATACGCCCGCAGCTTAATATCGAACGCCTCGTTCTGCCCCCCGTGCTCCGGCGGCGGAGGCGTCAGGTCCTTCGGCCAAACGTTCGGGGTCGGACACCCCTGTTGCGCTCTCGCCGGCGCGCAAACTATCGCTAACAGCGCGGACACCGCTACCGCAACCGCACACTTTCGCCGCATACTCACTCACCGTCTAAGTGGATTTCGCTCGATCGCGCTCTCCATTCTATCCGCGTTTGTGGAACATCGCGTGCCTAACCTTCGTACCGGAATAAGCGAGGAACTTATGCAATCCACTTTTCTGGCTGTAGCCCTCACCGTCGCCGGCGCTGCCCTGTGCGCCGCTCAATCGCAAGGATCCTTCGACCGCACCCTCTCCGTCTCGGGTCCCGTCGACCTGGATGTCATGACCGATTCCGGTGGCATCACCGTGACCTCCGGCTCGTCCAGCGCCGTCCACATCCACGCCATCCTCAAAGCCGATCACAACTGGTTTTCTTCGAGCGATGTCGAACAGCACATTCGCGAAATCGAACGCAACCCGCCCATCGAGCAAAACGGTAACCACATCCGCATCGGCTATGTCCATAGCCGCGATCTGCTCAAGAACATCTCCATGCGGCTGGAAATCGAAACCCCCCGCGACACTCGCCTCCGCGCCCGCGCCGATTCCGGCGGTATCCGCGTCACTGGCATCCATGGCCCCGCCGAAACCCATACCGATTCCGGCGGCATCGACGTGCGCGACATCGATTCCGACGTCCGCGCCGAAGCCGATTCCGGCGGCATTCGCATTGAAGGCGTGAAAGGCGCCGCCTTCGTCCGCGTCGATTCCGGCGGCATCGAAGCCCAAGATATCGCCGGCTCCATCGATGCCGAAACCGATTCCGGCGGCATCCATCTCAGCCAGACCCACGCCGCGCCCATCCGCGCCAAAGCCGATTCCGGCGGCGTCTCCGTTCGCCTGGCCTCCAACGCCGGCTACGACGTCAACGTCGAATCCGACAGCGGCCGAATCTCCGTCCCTGAAATGTCCGTCAACGGCGAGCTTTCGAAGCACCGCGTCGAGGGCAAGGTGCGTGGCGGCGGCCCCACCGTCAACATCCGCGTCGAATCCGGCAACGTCTCTATCGAATAAGCGAGCCCGTGTGCGCGGTCCATGCGGCCTGCCGGCCCTGCCGCCGCCTTCCCCTCAGCCGAACGTCTTTCGTAGCGTCCCAACCGAAATGTGCGGCCACCCCAGCACCGGCGCGCCCGCCCCCGCCAGCAGGATGCCGAAATTCAGAATCACCATCTGCGCGTACTGCAGCTGCATGAACGGTTGCCGTTCCGGATGGCTTACCCGCTCCAGCCAAAACGTCGCGTATACCAGCGCCGTGTCCGCGTTGGGCCCCTTCGAACCCGATGGCTCGCCGCCCTCCAGGAACAGAATGTTTTCGATCCCTCCCGCCCCGTTCGTCGGGCTCACCGTCACCTTCGGATCGCCCGCCTTCGCGTTGGCCTTCTCAAAAAACTGAATCTTCGCCTGGGTCGCGATATTCAACACCGTCCCCTCAAACGTGTGTCCCGAGGCTACTTGCTCCTGCACCGTCTTCTGCAGCAGCTTGATCGGGTCGTTCACCACATCCTGCATCGGAACGCCGTGGATGTTGGCGGGCAGCGCCGGGTCCGGCGGACTCGTTCCAAACGGAGTCCTCGGATTCGCCGCCGATTCCGGTACCGTCAAATCGTATTGCTGAAACCCCGGAGCTACCGGCGCCGTCAGCTTCTCCGAAGACCCCGCCGCGTTCAACGTCGGTAGCCCGCTCGCCGGTATCGGAAACGGAGTGCTGTTAAACGACGGAAACGCCGACCCGTTGTATTCCGCCGTCGCCGTCTTCAATGTCGGCGCTCCCGTGAACGGCGTCGCCACTCCCTGCGCCAACACGGAATTGCCGTGAGGGATGCTCGCCATGCGCGCCACAATCTGCGCCCCCGATTGCGTCCCCCCCGTCTCAGGAGGATAATTCGTCGGCGGCTGCGTCACCCAAATCCCGGGCTCGATATGCAGCGCGCCGCCCGTAAATACATCGCTGATTTTATCCAGGTAAGTCAACCCGAATAACTCTATATCGTCTTGCCCAAATCCCCGGTTCGGAATCGCGGAGGAAATCGGATCCGCCTTCAGCGTCTCCCGCGTCTGGTTCAGTTGAAGATACAGATTCGCGTTTCCCTCGAAATCCGGTCGGGCAATTAGATTGAATCCCTGCCCCGACCACGTCCCGGCCAGCTCGGCCAACAGTCCGAGTTGGGCTAAAGTGGTCTCGTTATCCGGGCTGATCCGGACCGAAGATACCCGCTCGAGCGCGGGCGCTACTGGTGCTACTGTGCTCATCAAAACCTCCGTTGTCTCACTTACTTGAGACATTAGGTAGTGTTCCTCTGAGCCGTGGCGTTACATCCCGCGAAAAACTTTGAATGATTTGCTAACTTACTCGCGCCGTCGGCGCAGGACATTCAAATCGTGCTTGTACCGGTTGCGCTCATTCGCCCTTACCTCCTGCGTCTACCGACTCTACGCCTATCAACATTCCAAAACCGGCCTGGGGTAGACTCTTCTAAAGCGTTACGCCTCTCACGGCCCAAGGAGACCTGCATGTACGACATGAAAAACCTCGCCAAGCTCAAGAACATCGAAGCGAACGCTCCCGATGCGATGAAAGCCTTCTGGGCCTTCGACAAAGCCGCCATGGCCCCCGGTGCGATCTCGGGCAAGAACAAGGAACTCATGGCGCTGGCCGTCGCCTTCACAACCCAATGCCCCTACTGCATCGAGATTCATTCCAAGAAAGCCCGCGAGGCCGGCGCCACCGAACAGGAGATCTCCGAAGTCGTCCTCATCGCCGCCGCCCTCCGCGCCGGCGCCGCCATCACCCACGGCACTCACGCCATCGCGTGAAGCACGTTACAACGCAGCCAGCCCGCCGAAGCCGGCCCGCGGCCCCTTCGGGGGCTCCGCGCCGCACACTCCCCCCGATCGACTCATCGGCGCGAAGTCCCATTCTCTTTAGCCCCAGGAACCCCGATCGCCCCCATCAACTCACCGGGATCGGCCCGAAAACAGAGCCTTTCTCGTAATCGGAGATCCAAACACCGCCTGCTCCGTCGAACGCAACTCCAGATACTCTCTTCGCGTTCGGCAGCTTAAAATTGCCCGGGGGGCTTTGGCCGGCCCCGCCTGGCGTCAGGAAAAGCACCTTCTTTCCGGACGCCACTAGAATCTCGGCTTGATCGCACACGACGCTGTTGATCCAACCCATGCCAGAGGCTAGGCGCTCGCGCTTGAATCCTGGAACCGATGCGGCGTACAGCATTCCAGTTAAGTTGTCCCCCATCAAAATCCGGTTGCCCCATGCGTCAAACCACATCGCCCCGATACCGCGCATATCCGGCCATGACGACGCCCCCTGCTGCGAACCGCCCCATCTCTGCCAGAATCGGATTTCATTTGCAGTCCCGCCAGCTACGTAGAATCCTCCATCATGGGCCGCGACTGCCGTGCATGCGAAGTTCACGATTAGAAAGGACGAGACCTGCCCCGTACTTGGAAGGTATCTGAACACCGTGCAGCCGGCGCTCGATCCGGTAATCGCATACAACGCGTTCTGGTCCTCGGCGATTCCTAAGGGAGAGTAGGCGCGAGGTATTGTAAACGCCGGCTGAATTTGAGTGCCGGAGGAAGCAAAGACAATCTTCGAGACTTCTCCTTCCTTGCTCAACGCAAACAGACCGAGGTTGGCGTCCGAGGACAGATCGACCGGCTGCCATCCGTCGCGCTTTACTTCCGCGGGCCCGACGAGCTCTTCAACAACTCCAAGGGCTTCCGCGCGCAAGCGAGGCGAGTTACTCGGATCGGAAGAGGCTTTCTCCGCGATTGCGACAACGGGCCGCCCTGAGGACACCAAACTCTTCTTCGCATTCCCGCGAATGATCGGGTCGTTCGAGTCCAGCGCTCTGATCAATTCCTCGGGAGGCGAGGTCGCATCCGCGTGCACAACCCGAAGCCCCCCGCGAGGCGGCGGGAGCGCTTCCGCCGTGTCGACCTGCGGCTCCATCACGGAACGATACTTTCCGTTTTCGAGACTCATTCTCCTCGTCGAACGGTCGTAGGAGATTTCAACACTGCCGCGATAAAGCTTCTCCGAAACTGGAATTCTGTATCGCAGGGCCGTCTTGGATTCCGGCGTCTCTTGTAACAGGAACACCACCGGTTCCGTCGGAGGCGAAGCGCTCAAGATGCGCCATTCGTAGTCGATATCGAATGCCGTCTTGTACACTCTCCTCAAATACAAATTGTCGTTAGTCGATATCGTCTCCGGATCGCGTAAGTTTTGAATGGACCCTCGGATCACGTACTCATGCGGCAAGTTGATGCGCCACCATATAAGTACAATCGTCACTCCCAAACCAAAAATGAAGACCCAAACGAGCGACAGCGCGATCTCCTGGATTCGTTGCTGCTTTTGATTCAAGCCTTCGGTATTGCGAGCCTTTCCCAGAAGAACAAACACCATGAAGACGAACAATGCCATGGGGCCGTATAAGTACAGCAAGTTAATCCAGGTTTCAGGCGACATAATCGGTTTGACCGATCTTACATATCATAGTTTGCGATGTAACGCAACCAATACAGGCGAATCCGCGAGCCATCGCGGCCGTTTACCCACGGCGCCCACGCGCTCCCGCGAAGCACGCCAAAGCCCGTCGAAGCCGTCGAATCCGTCGAAGCCGAGCCGGCCGCCGGCCCTTGCGGGGGCTCCGCGCCGCACACTCCCCCTGATCGACTCATCGGCGCGGAGTCCCATTCTCTTTACCGCCAGGAACCCCGATCGCCCCAATCAACTCACCGGGATCGGTCCGAAACAGAGCCTTTCTCGTAATCGGAGATCCAAACACCGCCTGCTCCGTCGAACGCAACTCCAGATACGGTCTTCGTGTTCGGCAACCTGAAATTACCCGGAGGGTTCTGGCCGGCCCGACTGTCGACAGGAAAAGCACTTAACCCGGGGCCCACACCGAGGCGGAGGGAGCGCTCCAACGTGTCGACCTGCGGCTCCATCACGGAATGGTACTTTCCGTTATTCTCGTCGAACAAACGATCTTGCCTGGGCGATTTAGAGGACTATGTACACCCCAAATGGGAAGCCCTCCGATATCATTTTTTTCGAGGATGCTCGTCAGCAATGAAGATCTCGAACGGACCTATGCTCAGGTTCTCTCACCCGAAATGGGACCTTCTATTACGGACTATGAAAGGCAACTGCTCGAAGTCCTTATAAAGAACCCGAACGGCATCAGCCGACCGGCCGACAGCCTGATCCTGCGCCGCAACCTCAAAAAAATCCCGGCCAAATCAGCAGACAGATGAAGGTAAACCGCGAGCCAACGCTCCCATTGCACCACCCACCCCCGCTGTTCATCACCACTTACCCGCCGCCATCGCCCCCGTTACCCACGGCGCCCACGCGCTCCCGCGAAGCACGCCAAAGCCCGTCGAAGCCGTCGAAGCCGAAGCCGGCCGCCGGCCCCTTCCAACTCCGCGCGCAGCACTCCCCTATCGATACATCGGCAGGAAAGAGCAATCTCTTTATCCCTCGCCTGACGCCACTCCTCCGTATCCCGCCACCTGCACCCTATCCAAACCACCGCTCCTAAGCGTCTGCCCTCTTTGCCAGAAAATCCTCCGCGATTTCCCACAGCGAACGGCCGTCCTCCTTCACCCAATGCCAACTGCCGTTAACGCCTCCAGGATCCTTTTGCTCGGGATGGAAGAGCTTGAATATTTTCCAGGCCAGATTTGAGACAGAGTACTCCAAACCATCGTTATTCCATCGGACGGCGTCGCTCTGTCCCAGTTTGCCCGTGATGGTTGCCTGAAACATAGGGTCGCTCTCACGATATGCCACGTAGGAGGGCAAACCGTTCCTGAGATAGATTGCCTCGCCGGGATGTACCAGTCCGTTCTCGACAAGAATCCTCATTGTTTTTGGGCGATTTCCTCGCGTGGACTGCTCGCGCTCCTCTTCTTTGACTTTTATGTCGATTAAGTATTGCCTTGCCTGCGGGAGTGGTATGACAATCTCGGGAACAATGACGATCTGCCCGTTTACTTTGTACGGGGTGATTTTGACACAGCTTATATCGATCTTGGAATCTCGTAGCCAAAGAACAGTCGTCGTGATTTCCTGAGAAAAACCTTCGGAGCACAGAATCAGTCTCGGTCGAGTCGAAAGCTCTGAGAACGCTTCGTCGTCGACGAACCTGGTTATCTGATTTCTAGCTTCCGTCTCGCTGAGATCCTCGTTGCACTTCTTTCTGCGATAAGCGAGAAAATACGGAATGAGTCGATCGACGGTCATCGACGAGACCATCGCTGCGTAACGAATCGCCTGCAGATCGGCGTAGCCCGCCATGGAGTCTCGCTTCAACTCGATCACAACCAGGTTGCCCGCGCGATCCAGCGCAAGAATGTCCAGCCGGTCGCTGGCGTTTACGAATTGATCGAATTCCGTGGTCAGCACCAGGAGTTCTTCGCCGAGCATCTCCGGATTCGCGCGAACCCACTCCTCTATGTGCCGCCGCTCCCAGATCCTCAGCCCCACTAATGTCTCGGGAAGGATCTTATTCGCTTTATCCAAGGTTTCCGGTATCGAGAAAATCATGATGCGGTACTGAGATGAGAGGGCAAGTGGGCTAAAACTTATCATTCATTTTCAGTGTTCGCACAAGGGCGCAGCGGAAAGCTGCCCTCAGCCGCATCCCGCCCGATGTCGCGGCTCCCAACCACACTGGCAGCCGGTCACGCGCACCCCATCAAAAACATCTTCCGCCCGCACAGCCACTTACCCGCCCCCCGCGCCGCCCGCCGCACTCCCCCTATCCGACCATCGGCGCGAAGGAGATTTATCTTTATGTCCACCGATGCCCAAATCGCCGCCAATCGCGCCAACGCGCAGCACTCCACCGGCCCTGTCACCGACGCCGGCAAAGCCGCTTCCTGCCAGAACAACTTCCGCCACGGCATGGCCGGCGCCTTCCGCGTCCTGCCCTCGGAAGATCAGGACGAATTCGATTGCCTCGCAGCCGCCCTTCGCGCCGAGCACCAGCCCGCCACCCCCACCGAATCCCTGCTCGTCGAGAAAATGGCCCAGCACTATTGGCTCTCGCAGCGCGCCCAGCGTCTGCAGGACCTTACCATGGCCGACGACCTTCCCGCCAAAGACCAGGACCGCCAATTCTCGCTCTTTCTCCGCTACCAGACCACCAACGACCGCGCCTTCCACAAGTCCTTGAACGATCTCCTAAAGCTCAGAGCCGAAAAGCGCAAGATGGAAATTGGCTTCGAATCGCAGCGCCAAAAGCAAGCTTCTCTCGCCCTGCGCCAATCGGCTGAAAATCGCCGCCAGGAACTTCACAAATGGGCCGTCATGCTCGCCGAAGCGAAGCTCGACCACCGGTTGGATGAGGCCGCGCGTTCCCAGCGAGCCGAAGACGTAACAAGAGTCCTCACCAACGATCGCGAGCTCGACCAAATCCTCGCCGCTAACCCCGAACTGCGCGCCCGCAATCGGAAAAATGCCGCCTGATCGCGCCCCACACCCCGCCCGCTTCGCATTCCTGCGCCCTCATTGCGTCTCGGTCGACACCGCGTCAGGCCGCACGCCCCTGCGCCTCAGCCCCCCGCTCCTGCGCCCGCCGCGCCCGCACGCCGGCGCCTTCCCCCCACCCCCGAAAATCGCCCGAAATTGACCCGAAAAACCGCGTATGTTAGCGTAAATCAATAAGGGAGGACCGAGCGCACGTCCAATCGAGCGCATAGGGGCGTTCGCTGGCCGTTCTGCGCGGTCCACGTCCACAAGTTCGATTCACGCTCTCCTTCCCAAATTTTGCGAACTATCGAATGGAAGCGACTCTACACGCCCTCGTCGTCCTGCTGATCCAGTCGGTCCCGACCATCCTTTTTTTTATTCTCTTAACTCTTTACCTCCGCGCCACCTTCTTTCGGCCCATCGCCAGGATTCTGGCGGAGCGCAAGCAGGCCACCGAAGGCGTCCGCGAGATCGCCCGGCGCGCCTTCGAAGCCGCCGACAAGAAGACCTCCGAATTCGAGCACGCCCTTCGCATCGCGCGAGCCGAACTGCACCACGAACACGAAACTCTCCGCCAGAAGTGGACCCAGGAGCAAACCGAAACCATCGACCGCGCCCGCGCCGAAGCCGCCGGGCAAATTGAGGAGGCGAAGCGTCAAATCGCCCTCGAAGCCGAACGCGCCCAAGCCGATCTCGACGCCCGCATCGGCCAGCTCGGCGAACAAATCGTAAATTCCCTGCTCCGACGGAGAGCCGCATAGTGCTTCTGCATTCCCTCGCCTTGACACTCTTCCTGGCGTTCTTGCAGGAAACTCCCCAGGAGACCGTCATCCTCGATGAAGTCACTCGCTGGAAGATCATCAACTTCGCGCTCTTCCTCCTCGGGCTCGGCTACCTCATCGCTAAATTCGCCCCGCGCTTCTTTAACGCCCGCTCCGCCGACATTCAAAAGGCCATCCAGGACTCGACCGGCCTCAAGATCGAAGCCGAATTCCGGTCTTCTGAAATCGACCGCAAAATGGCCACTCTCTCCGACGAGGTCAAGCGCCTCCGCGAGGAAGGCGATGCCGAGATGCAGCGCGCCCACGAGCGTCTCCAGCACGAAACGCAGCTCGAACTGGAGCACATCCGCAACAACACCCGAAACGAAATCGAAGCGCTCCGCGCCGAAGCCGCCGTCCGCGTCCGCCGTCACACCGCTGGCCTCGCCATCGACGCCGCCGAGCGCCGACTTCGCGAAAACTTTGCCCGCCAGGACCAGGCGCCTCTCTTGGACGACTTCATTCACTTAGTCGAGCGAGGCCGCAACTGATGCAAGGCGCTCTTGCTTCTCACTACGCTCGCGCCTTGGTCGATTCCGTCTTCGCGGCCGGATCGGACCTGAAGCCCGAAGACGCCGTCGCCCAGCTTCGCGCCGTCGACGATCTGTTCTCCGGCTCGGAGCAGCTGCAGCGCGCGCTCATCTCCCCCGCTCTCGCCAAGCCCCGCAAGCTCGACATCGTGCGCCGTCTCGCCTCCGAACTCGGCCTCCACCGCAAGATCCAAAATTTTCTGCTGGTGCTCGTCCTTCATCGCAGGACCAAGGAACTCAGCTCTATCCGCCGCAGCTTCGAAGAGCAGATCGACGAGCGGCTCGGCTGGCTCCCCGCCGTCATCGCCTCCGCGCAGGAGCTCAGCCCCCAGCAGCGCGAGCAGATCGAACGCGCCCTCGGCTCCAAGCTCGGCAAATTCATTCGGGCGCATTATGAGGTCGACCCCGCCTTGATCGGCGGCGTGCGCGCCCGGGTCGCCTCCAAGGAATACGACGCCACCATTCGCGGCCGGCTCGAAAGCATGCGCCAGCGGTTGGCGCCCACTGTCTAGAAGGATCGAATTAAACTATGGCTCAAATCAGAGCGGATGAAATCTCGCGTGTGCTCCTCTCGGAAATCGAGAACTTCGACGCCGTCGAAAACGTCTCCGAGACCGGCTCCGTCATCAGCGTCGGCGATGGCATCGCGCGCATCTACGGCCTCCAAAACGTCATGGCCGGCGAGCTGGTCGATTTCGGCCCAGATACCGTCGGCATCGCGCTGAACCTCGAAGAAGATCAGGTCGGCGTCGTTCTCTTAGGCGATTTCAGCAATGTCAAGGAAGGCGACCAGGTCCGCCGCACCGGCCGCATCATGTCCATTCCCGTCGGCGACGCCATGGTCGGCCGCGTCGTCAATTCACTCGGCGCGCCCATCGACGGCAAAGGGGCCATCGAAACCACCCAGTTCAATCCGCTGGAGCGCCTCGCGCCCGGCGTCGTCGATCGCCTCCCCGTCAAAGAGCCTCTTCAAACCGGCATCAAGGCCATCGACGCCATGGTCCCCATCGGCCGCGGCCAGCGCGAGCTCATCATCGGCGACCGCCAGACCGGCAAGACCACCGTCGCCCTCGACGCCATCATCAACCAGCGCGGCCAAAACGTCATCTGCGTCTATGTCGCCATCGGCCAGAAACGCTCCACTGTCGCCCAGGTTGTCAAGACGCTCGAAGATCACAACGCGATGGAGTACACCATCGTTGTCGCCGCAACCGCCTCCGACCCGGCCCCCATGCAGTACATCGCGCCTTATGCCGGATGCGCCATCGCCGAGTTCTTCCGCGACTCCAAGCGCCATGCCCTCTGCGTCTACGACGATCTGTCCAAGCACGCCGCCGCCTACCGCGAAATCTCGCTGCTCCTGCGCCGCCCGCCCGGCCGCGAAGCGTATCCCGGCGACGTCTTCTATCTACACAGCCGCTTGCTTGAGCGCGCCGCCAAGCTCAATGAAGAAAAGGGCGGCGGTTCTCTCACCGCTCTGCCCTTCATCGAAACGCAGGCCGGCGACGTCTCGGCCTACATTCCCACCAACGTCATCTCTATCACCGACGGCCAGATCTATCTCGAAACCGATCTCTTCAACTCCAACATCCGTCCGGCCATCAACGTCGGCCTCTCCGTCAGCCGCGTGGGTGGCAGCGCTCAGATCAAAGCCATGCGCTCCGTCGCCGGCACCCTGCGCCTCGATCTCGCTCAATACCGCGAGCTCGCCGCCTTCGCCCAGTTCGGCTCCGATCTCGACAAGTCCTCGCAAGCGCAACTGGCCCGTGGCAAGCGCTGGGTCGAAGTGTTGAAGCAAGGCCCCTATTCGCCCGTCCCAGTCGAAAAGCAAGTCGCCATCATCTTCGCCGGCGCCAATGGCTTCCTCGACGACATCCGTGTCGAAGACGTTCGCCGCTTCGAAGCCGAATTGAACCAGTTCCTCGATAACAACAAGCCCGAAGTGCTCCAGGCCATTCGCGAAAAGCGCGAGCTCAACGACGAAGTCAAGGGCCAGCTCTCTAACGCGATCAAGGAATTCAAGCAGAACTTCGACGCGCCCCGGGACAAGTCCAAAGAGCAAGAGAAGCCCAGAGAGAAGGCGCAACCAAAGCAGGCGGCCGGCCAACCGTCCGGCAACGGCCAGCAGCAGAAATCGAAAGAAGAGGTCCGCGAACTCCAGACCAAAGCCTAGCGCTCGACGACATCGAGCGCGCGCCATCAACCCATGCCGAGCTTAATCGACATCCGGCGCCGCATCCGCAGCGTCAAGAACATGCAGCAGATCACCAAGGCCATGAAAATGGTCTCGGCTGCCAAGCTGCGCCGCGCCCAGGAACACGCGCTCGCCTCGCGGCCTTACGCCAATATGATGCAGCGCGTTCTTTCGAATGTCGCCGCGGCGGCCGCCGCCAATCCCGATATCGCCGAGCTCCCTCTGCTTGCCGCGCGCGAAGAGAAACGCATCCAGTTGATCGTCGTCTCGAGCGACACGGGCCTCGCCGGCGCCTTCAACTCGAATCTCTTCCGCATGTCGCAGCGCTTTGTCGATGAGCACAGCGGCGCCGAACTGCGCGTGGAAACCATCGGCCGCAAATCCCGCGACTACTTCCGCAAGCGCAACTTCAATGTCACCGGCGATTACATCGGCATCGTGGACAAGCCCACCTACGAAAAGGCCGCCGAGATCGCCGACAAGATGATCGACCTCTACGGCAAGGCTGAAGTGGACGCCGTCTACATCGCCGTCAACGAATTCAAGACCGTGATGGCGCCCAACCTGGTCTTGAAGCGCATTCTCCCGGTCGAAGTTCCCGAGGCTTCGCCCGGCAACAAGAACGAAGAGGACAAATTGAGCGGCCCCGGCGGCGACCAGGTCGTCGACTACATCTACGAAGAGCCGCCCCAGGAGATCCTGCGCGCGCTGCTCCCCAAGTATGTCGAAATGGAAATCTACCGCGCCATGCTCGAATCCATCTCCGCCTATCACGCGGCTCGCATGGCCGCCATGGACGCCGCCACATCGAACGCCGGCGATGTCATCCAGGACCTCACCCTGACCATGAACCGCATTCGCCAGGACAGGATCACGCGCGAAATTATCGAAATTGTGAGCGGCGCCGCCGCTTTGAGCTGACACTCGTTTAAACTGAACCGGAAATATCTATGCCAGAAACCGTTGAAGGCCGCGTCGTACAGGTCGCCGGCCCGACCATCGAAATTCAATTCCCGGAAGGGCACGTGCCCAGGATCCTGAACGCGATCCATGTCACCAGCGAAGGCTTCGACGTGCCGTTCAAGATCGACATCACCGCCGAAGTCGCCCAGCACATCGGCGAGGGCCGCGTCCGCACCATCGCCATGGAGCCCACCGACGGCCTGGTGCGCGGCATGAAAGCCGTCGATCTCGGCGAGCCCATCACCATTCCGGTCGGCAAGCAGACCCTTGGCCGCGTCCTCAACGTCCTCGGCGAGCCCGTCGACAACATGGGCCCCGTTGAAACCGAGCGCCACGCCTCCATCCACCGCAGCGCTCCTCTGTTCGACGAGCAGGCCACCAGCCTCGAAATGTTCGAGACCGGCATCAAGGTCATCGACCTGCTCGAACCCTACCTGCGCGGCGGCAAAATCGGCCTCTTCGGCGGCGCCGGCGTCGGCAAGACCGTCATCATCCAGGAACTCATCAACAACATCGCCATGAAGCACGGCGGCGTCTCCGTCTTCGCCGGCGTCGGCGAGCGTACCCGCGAAGGCAACGACCTCTGGCGCGAAATGCAGGAAGCCGGCATCGTCGATCCCCACGATTGGCGAAAGTCCAAAGTCGCCCTCGTCTACGGCCAGATGACCGAGCCGCCCGGCGCCCGCCTGCGCGTCGGCCTCACCGGCCTCACCGTCGCCGAATATTTCCGCGACGAAGAAGGCCAGGACGTCCTGCTCTTCATCGACAACATCTTCCGCTTCACCCAGGCCGGCTCCGAAGTCTCCGCTCTGCTCGGCCGCATGCCCTCCGCCGTGGGCTACCAGCCCAACCTCGCTACCGAAATGGGCGACCTCCAGGAGCGCATCACCTCCACCAAGCGCGGCTCCATCACCTCCGTCCAGGCCATCTACGTCCCTGCCGACGACTACACCGATCCCGCCCCCGCCACCACCTTCGCGCACCTCGACGCCACCACCAACCTCTCGCGCGCCATCTCCGAGCTCGGCATCTACCCCGCCGTCGATCCGCTCGCTTCCACCTCGCGCATCCTCGACCCCAACATCCTCGGCGAAGAGCACTACCGCGTCGCCCAAAGCGTCAAGCAGATCCTTCAGCGCTACAAGGACCTCCAGGACATCATCGCCATCCTCGGCATCGACGAGCTGAGCGACGAGGACAAACAAACCGTCGCCCGCGCCCGCCGCATCCAGCGCTTCCTGTCCCAGCCCTTCCACGTCGCCGAGCAGTTCACCGGCCGCCCCGGCAAGTACGTCAAGCTCGAAGACACCATCCGCAGCTTCAAGGAAGTCGTCGAAGGCAAGCACGACAATCTGCCCGAGCAGGCCTTCTATCTGCAGGGCGCCATCGAAGATGTCGTCGAAGCCGCTAGCAAGATGAACCAGTAGCTGCCATGGCCGATACGTTCCAACTCGAAGTCGCCACGCCCGAGCGCCTGTTCGTCGACGAGCAGGTCTCCTGGGTCGAACTGCCCGGCAAGGAAGGCTACATGGGCGTCCTCGCCGGCCACGCGCCCTTGTTATCGATCCTGGGCGCGGGCGTGTTGACGTACACATCCGGCGGCTCGGACGAAGTGCTGGCGCTCGATGGCGGCTTCGTCGAAGTGCTGGGCGACCACGTGCGCGTCCTCGCCGACCACGCCGAATTCGCCCGCGACATCTCGATCGACGCCGCGCGGCGCCAGCTCGAAGAAGCCAACAACGCGCTCAACAACGCCCATGAGCCCCACGACTCCGCCGCCGCCCTCCGAGCCATCAACCAAGCCCAGGCCCGTCTCGATGCCGCCGAGCGATCCACCGGCCGGCCGGCTTAGCCGCTCCAACCTCGCTCTTCTCTGCGCCTGCGCTCTCGCCTTCGTTTTTCTTCTCTGCGGCTCCTTCGGGCCCACGCCGCCGCGCCCGCGTTCCGATCCTGTTCTATGACACCCCAGGCGAGCTGCCGGAGTTATAGCTGCGGATTTGAACCGCCGCCAAGCGCTGTAATGTCCTGGTTCGCCCAGGCGCTGCCATTCCAATAGAGCTGGTAGGCGTGCCCGTTTGCGGCGCTGATGTAGGCGATGTGCAGGCCGCCGGAAGAATCCACCCAGCTTGTCAGACACGTTCGGTAATCGGGCGAGCCGCCGACCGCCGCCGTCACATTCTGATTGGACCAGGTGACGCCGCCATACGATGTGAGCACGTTTATATCGCTGCTCGAATCGATCCAGGCCACGTGCAGCCCGTTCGCTCCATCAATGAAGCTGGTAATGGCGTCGTTCTGTCCCGGTCCGCTGCCGGCGAGCGACGACAAGTTCTGGTTTACCCAGGTACTGCGGTTGTAGTAAAGCTGGTCGATATGCAGGCTCGAATCGACATAGGCAATATGCTGCCCTTGGCTCGAATCGAGGAACGCCGTGAGCGGCGTGTAGCTGTCCGGCGTGCCTCCGTAGTTAGATAGCGTTTGGTTGATCCAGCCCGCGCCGTTATAGAGTATTTGGTTGATGTGGGAACCGGTGTCTTCATAGGCAATGTGCTGATAGTTGGAGCTGTCGACGAAGGATGACAGCAAGGTGGAGTAGAGCACCGGGTTCCCGTGCCCCGCCGCGGTAATGTTCTGGTAAACCCAGTCCGCGCCGTTGTTGTAATACTGGTTTAAGTTGGCGCTGGCGTCGATGTAACAGATGTGCTGGCCGCCCGAATGGTCGACGTAACTGGTCATTGGATAATTGGCATCCGCCAGGTTTCCCCCTGCCGATGCCGTGATGTCCTGGTTTGACCACGCGCCGCCGTTGAAATACAACTGGTTCACATGGCTGGTGACGGGGCTGATATAGCCGATATGTTCGTGCCCCGATGAATCGACAAAACTAGTGACTACGGCTGCGGCGGTAGGGCCGCCCGTCATCGCAGTTAGATCCTGGTTGGTCCAGGAACTGCCGAAGTAGAGTTGGTTTACGTGCCCGGCGCCGGACACATAGACAACGTGCTGGCCCGCGGCATCGACGAAGCTGCTGAGACTTTGGTATTCAGCGGCGCTAAGTGCCGCCGGAACACCAACTGCAATTGATAACAAGGCTTTTGAGAGATTCATCTACGCTCCTATCTTGGGAACCCTGGGGCATCTACGGGGACACTCCAGGGTGCAGTATATGCAAGATAGCCAACGCAGTCAAATCAGAAACTGTCAAGAAATTATCAAGAGTCTAACGCGAGGTCATTGCTGCCGTTTCGGCCGCCGTCTTCGCCGACACCACGATCCACGGATTCGCCTTCAGATCCTGCAACAGCGGCGCCTGCCACGCATATTCCGGGTGCGCCTTTAAGAACTCCGCCGCATGAAACTCCGTCCCGCAGGGATGCCCCGAGCCCGCCGTAAACGACATCCGCTCGGCCATTCCCGCGTCGGCGACCTTCGCCTCCACCGCTCCCGCCGGCCCATACGGATCCTGCCACGGCTTTAACCCGCGGCTCGACTTGTCGATATGCCCGCAAAGCGTGCGCTCATTCGGGTCGATCTCTTTCGTAATCACGTCGTAGTGATCGGTCTCGAACTTCTTGCCCGCTTCCACATCGATACGGCCTTTATATTCGGCCATCAACTGATCCCATCGCCGGTGCCGCACCCGGTTCGGCGTGTTCGGGTCGCTCGGAAAATCGGTTTCTTCCGCGGTCAGCTTAGGGTTGATCGGAAAGTTCGAGCCCACGAAGTAGCCGTCCTTCGTCCGTTCGAGTGTCACATTCTTCAGTCCAAGCTCCAGCCGCCCGATCTCGTTGCGCTTCCGGTCGCCCACCAGCCACGTATTCGCGTAGCCGCCGTTATTGCCGTCTTCCATGATTCGCGCGAAATCGTCGATCGATTCCGAATACTGCATCGCCTTCCGCGCGCGCACGAACTCGGGAACCCCGTTGCGGTCGAATCCGTGAAAGTTGCCGATGGTCGTCTCGGTAATCAGGATGCCTGCGTCATTGATGCCGAAATCGTCGCCGCTATGGATCAGCCCCGGCATGCCGTCCATGATGAGGTGATGGCCCGATGCCGGCGCGATGTCGAAGATGATGTCCCACCGGCTGCCGCTCAGGTAATCGCTCCAGTTGTTATGCCCGATCACGATGCGCCCGTCTTTCGTATACGCGCCTGTCGCGATGAACGCGCTGCAATGCTCGCCCACCGTGCTCGGCACGCCCTTGGCCTCGCGCTTCTTCGCTTCGTCGTAGTAGTACGGAAACTCCATGTAGGCGTTCATCGCCACCAGGTCCACAACGTCGAGCCGCGACCCGTGCGCCTTTAGCCCGTCGGCCATGCCTTCGAGCTCTTGCCGATACTCCTCCGGCACCTTCGGCCAGAACACCGTCTCGGCTACCTCGCGTATCTCGGCCCACGTGTGTTTCACCTCGTGCGTCGTGCTCAGCTCGATGGCGTTCTTCGAGTCTTCGATCTCCTTCGGAAGCAGGTAGCCGTGCTGGAATCCGATCGCCGCCGGACTGCCTTCCAGATGCACATAGATCCAGCCGCCCTCCGCCGGATTCCGAAACGCGTGCGCCAGCCGCGCATCAGCCGCCTGAGCAGATCGCGCCGCATGCCCCGCGCAGCTCAACGCGAGCACAAGAGAAGTTGTCCGGATCACTCGCCACATGGCACCTATTCTAGAAGAGTTCGGGACAATAAGAGAAGTGCAGACCGTTACCGAAACCGCTGCGCGCGAGCGCGATCTCAACTCGCTATCTCTGCTCACCGCCATCATCATCCTCGCCACCGTCACCATGATGTTCGGCGCCATCATCACCGTCTTCATCGATCGTTCCTTGGGTCCCCGATTCTGGGGCCACATTCACGTCCCGAAGATCCTTTGGGCCACCACCACCGTTCTGCTCGCCAGCAGCGCTCTGCTCGAAATCGCCCGACGCCGCCTGAAGGAGCACGATCGCCAGGCGTTCTTCCGCTTCACGTCTTATGCCGCGGTTTTAGGCGTGCTGTTCCTGGCCGGCCAACTTGTCGCCTGGTTCCAGATTCTCGGTTCGGGCGTCTCGCTCGCCGCTAACGCGCACTCCTGGTTTATCTTTCTGTTCACCGGGCTTCACGGAATGCACATCGTCGCGGGGCTTGCCGGACTCGCCTGTCTGCTCGTGCGTACGCGCGTGCCCGCCGGCGGACCGAAATATCAGATGACCACGCGCGTTGTCGCCAACGGCGTCTTTGTCTTCTGGCACTACCTGGATTTTCTGTGGCTGCTGTTGTTCGCGCTACTTTTGGCGTGGCGCCGTTAGCGTGAGGAATTTTGCCGTTTGGCGATCCACTTCTTCACCACCGCCACCAACTGCTCTGCCTGGAACGGCTTCGAAAGATAGTCGTCCATCCCCGCATTGAGGCATCGTTCGCGCTCGCCCACCAGCGCATTCGCTGTTACGGCTATGATCGCCGGCTGCGGCTGCGCCAAAAGCCGAATCTGCCGGCTCGCTTCAAAACCGTCCATGGCCGGCATCTGGCAGTCCATCAAAATCAGATCGTACGGGTTAGCGCGATGTGCCTCCAGCGCCTCGCTCCCATCCCCCACCAGGTCGATATTGAACCCGGCGCGCTGAAGAATCAGCTTGCCGACTTTCTGGTTGATTAGGTTGTCTTCGGCCATCAAGATCCGAAGCGGCGCTTCCGGGGCCGCATTTGTGAACGAGCTGTCGTTTCCTGAGGCGCCCACCGGCGGCGCGGGGGCCAGCACGTCTGTGGAGGTAGGTTCCATTACAGAAGCAAAAACGTCACAACTCCCTGCCGAGTCGGCTATTCAACGTAGTTGTTCCTAGCATATAAAACACTAATCGCCGCATCGCTACATAAATTAGTGCGAAAGTTGCGGTGAATCTTCTCTACTGGGAAAAACGATAGGAAAAGCTCGCCAAGTCAGTGGCGAACCGCTTCGTCGCGCTCGATCTTTCCGTCTCGAATATTGATGATTCGATGCGCGTGCTGCGCGATGTCCTGCTCGTGCGTAACCAGGACAATAGTGTTGCCGCTCTCATAGAGCCGTTCGAACAGCGCCATAATCTCCTGCCCTGTCGTCGAGTCGAGCGCGCCCGTCGGCTCGTCGGCCAGCAAAATCGAAGGCCGATTCACCAGCGCCCTTGCGATCGCCACGCGCTGCCGCTGTCCGCCCGAAAGCTCGTTCGGCTTGTGGTGCATGCGCTGTTCCAGGTCCACGCTCCGCAGCGCCTCTCTTGCCCGCTCGCGCCGCTCCTGTGTTGGGATTCCCGCATAAATCAACGGCAGTTCCACGTTCTGCAGAGCCGAAGAACGCGCCAGCAGGTTGAAGGTCTGGAACACGAAGCCGATCTCTTTATTCCGGATGCGCGCCAGCTCGTCGTCTTCCATTTCGCTCGCCAGCTTGCCGTTCAGGTAATACAGCCCTTTGGTCGGCGTGTCCAGGCACCCAATCAGGTTCATGAGCGTGGATTTTCCCGAGCCGGAAGGCCCCATGATCGCCACGTACTCGCCGCGCTTGATCACGACATCCACGCCCGATACCGCATGAATCTCCTGGTCGCCCATGATGTAGGTCTTCCAGAGATCGTAAGTGCGGATGACGACGCCTTCGCTCTTGAGCTGCTCGCCTCGCTGTTCGCGCTCTCTCGCGCTCAGGTTTTCAACCGCGGTGCTTAGGGTTGCCATGCCAGGACTAACGCATCATCCTCGGGCCGCATCAACTGGAAACGCCGGTGGGCGCTGCCGGAGCCTTATTGTCCACCTTCACTTTGGCATCGTTGCGCAGCGTGCGGATCACCTGATAGCTGCCCGTGACAATCTGGTCGCCATCCTTCAACCCGCTCAGCACCTCGATGTCGAGCGCCCCCGTCACTCCGGTCTTTACCTCCTTGAACTGCGCCTTTCCGTTATTCACGACGAAGACGCCCTGCAGTTCTTCGTTGGCGGCCTTCTGAGCGGCCGGGTCCAACTGCTGCGCGGGCTGCCCGGCCTTCTTCGTTTCCAACTGGCTCTTCTGCCGGATGGTCAACGCCTGAATCGGAATCGCCAGCACATGCGAGCGCGTCGCGGTCGTGATCTTCGCCGTGCACGAAAGGCCCGGCCGCACCAGCGTCTGCGGAATATCCAGCGCAATCACCACCTTGAAATCCTTCGCCTCCGTGCTCGAAGTCTGGCTCTGCGAGGCTGCGACGCCGCTCGACCGCACAATCGCCGTATCCCCGATCTCGATCACCCGTCCCTTGAAAGTCTGATTCGGAATCGCGTCGATGGTGACTTCGGCTGGCTGATCCATCTTGACGCTCACGATGTCGGTCTCATCCACATTCACTTCCGCCGTGATGATCGACATATCGGCGATCGTCATGATGGTGGATGCCGCCGAATTCTGAATGCCCGGCACCACGGTTTCGCCCACCCGCACCGGCAGGTTCGTCACCACTCCGTCGAGCGGCGCCACCGCGTCGTACTGCGAGAGCACATCTTTCGAGCGCGAGACCATGGCTTGCGCCTGCGCCACTTTCTTTTGCGCCGACGCCAGTTGCGCGGCCGATTGCAAGCGCGCCGACTCGGCCTGCGCGACCTTCTGTTGAGACGCCTGGAGCGTCGCGACCGCCAGCTCGTAAGCCACTTTCTTGGCTTCGAAATCCTGCGCCGCGATCAGCTTCTGGTCGAACAACTCCTGGCTGCGCTTCAGGTCTATCTTCTTCTGGTCGACGTCGGCTTTATCGTGATCCACTTGCGCCTGCGCCACCGCCACGTTGTCTTCCGACGACTTAACCGCCGCTTCGTCTGCCGAGGAATCGGCCAGCGCCGAGTTCAAAGCCGCCTGTTGCGCCATCAAATCCGCCGCCGGCTGCACATCCGCCAGGCGCGCCAGCACCTGGCCCTTACGGACGTGATCGCCTTCCTTCACCAGAATCTCGGTGATCGGCGCCGGACCCTGCGTATTCGCGCCTATGTTGATGTAATTTCTCGGCTTCACTTCGCCCGAGGCGGTCACCAGGGACGCCAGGTCCGTGCGCGTCACCTTGCCCGTCTGGACAATCACGACTCCGCGCTCGCTGATCTTGATGCTCGCAAAGACCGCGCCCGCGATCAGCACAAACAAACCTAGCAGAATGACGATTTTCCACTTCTTCTTCAAAGTTGAGAGTCTCCGGCGTCCTGACTAAGGACGGAAACCTCGGGATAAATGTTCCCGCGTTCGAGGTCGAAGCTTCAACTGTAGCATCCTACAGCCCCCCTGGCTCTGCCCGGCCCACTGCTTTCAAACGTAAAGCCGCTTGACGCGAGCATGAATGCCGCACAGCACGCTATAGGAGATGGTCCCCGCCAGCCGCGCGATCTGCTGCGCATCCATGCGCGCTTTGCCTTCGGTTCCGAGCAGCGTAACAGCATCGCCCACCATCACCTCCGGCGACTGGCTGACGTCGACCGACGTCATATCCATCGAAACCGCGCCCACAATCGGCGCTAGCTTCCCGTGCGCGATCACGCTCCCTTTGTTCGAAAGCCGGTGCGGAATGCCGTCGGCGTAACCGGCCGCCAGCACCGCCACCCGCATAGGCTGCGGCGCCCGGAACGTTCCCCCATAGCCGATCAGGGCGCCCGCCGGAACGTCTTTGACCGAAAGCACCGTCGCCCTCCACGTCAAGGCCGGCTTTACGTCCAACATTTTCCCGTGAGCATGGCCGCGGACCGGGGAAACGTAGCCGTAGATAGCGTGCCCGGGCCGCACCATGCCGCCCCAGGCCGCCCGCCGAGCGTAAGCGACCGGAATCGTGCTCGAAAGATGCAGCAGCGCGGGACGAATGCCCGCCTGGGCCAGCCCCTCGGCCAGCAGATTGAATGCCGCGATCTGCTCCTCCGTCTGGCCGCTCTGGTAATTGGCCGCGGAGGCGAAATGGGTCATCAGGCCTTCCAGTTCGATATTCCGCGCCGCCAGGATCGCCTCGCCAATCGCCGCCGCATCCGCCCGCACGCCTAGCCGGCTCATGCCCGTATCGACCTTCAGATGATAACGGCATCGCTTCCGGCACGCGGCCGCCAGCCGGTCCAGATACGCGATATCTTCGAGCGAGTGAATAACCGGCGTCAGCTCGTAGGCAAGCAGCGTTTCCCGCGTGTAAGGCAGGAAATCGGCCATCACCAGAATCCGCGCCGAAATGCCCGCGTCGCGCAGCGCCACGCCTTCCTCCGTATTGCTGACCGCCAGCCAGCGCGCCCCATTTGCCTGCAGCGCGCGCGACACCTCCACCGCCCCATGCCGATAAGCGTCCGCCTTCACCACCGGCATCACTTCCACGTCCGGCCCAACCAGTTTCCGAATGGCTAGAAAATTCGCCGCAATCTGCGCGCGCGAAACTTCCACCCAGCAGCGGTATGGAAACGCCCGTGGCGTCTGCCCCTCCGAGGCCGCGTGTTCGGCCGCGGGCGGCCCCGCCGGCGTCAGGACTGTCGATTCCCCCATTAGGCTGATGTTAACCGCCGGAACAAGTTTTCGTAGGCATCCGTGACCACGTTCCAACTGTAAAGCTTCTCGATTCTCTCCATCGCCCTCCGGCCCCACGCATTGCGCTCGCCTTCCGGCAGATCTACCGCCCATTGCAGTTTCTCCGCCAGGTCCGCGCTTCCGAAGGGCGCCGCCGCGTCCGCCGCCGCCTCCAGGCTCTCCGGCGTTTTCAGATACAGCACCAGCGCCCCGCGCCCCATCGCTTCGATCAATGCCGGGTGCGTGCCGCCCACCTCCGTCGCCTGCACATACACCGCGCAATGCGACTGCAGTTGCCTGTACCCTTCTCCGTAAATCGCGCCCGGAATCACAATGCGCTCGTCGCGCGTCTCCTTCACCCGGCGTATGTAGGCCGCCGCATACGGCGCATCGCCCACAATCGCCAACTTGAAATCAGTGTGCACTTTTTCGAATGCTTCTCGCACCATCAGCGCATTATTCTCGGGCTCTAGGCGGCTCACATACAGCACATATTTCCCCGGCTCGAGCCCCAGCGCCCGAACCAGGTCGCAGCCCGAAACCTTCCCCGTCTCCGCCCCATAGGGAATGAACGTCGAGTCCTTCCCGTAGCGCCCGAGGTAGTATTCGCGAATTCTCTCCGCATCTGTGACGGTCGCCGAAGGGCACCAGGTTGCCAGCCATTCCGAAACGCGGTACCACCCTTTGGCCAGAAAATTCCATTTCTTGCGATGCCGCTCCAATCCGTCCACGTTCAGCGCCGTCCGCATGCCGAGCACGCGCGGCATCCATGTAAACACCGCGTTCGCCGCGTTGCAGTACAGCACAATGTCGAAGCGGCGAAATAATAGATCGAGCGTCGAGAGGCCCGTATGCGCCACGGTCTCGACATACTTGTGCCGAATCGCCGGCAGATGGCGCAGCCGCGCGCCGCGATACTCCCCCGCCTCGTGCTTATCGCGGCAGTAAACCGTCACCCCGTGGCCACGCTCCGCCAGCCGCGCCGAAAGCTCTTCGGCGAATGTTTCGAATCCTCCATAGCGGGCCGGGATGCCGCGAGTTCCCAGCAGCGCGATACGCATCCGGCGCCCAGCCTTCAAGGCGTGCGCGGCCGAACCGGCTGGTCGTAATAGCCCGTTCGCGTTTGCGCCTTCAATTGCGGCTGGTTGAGCTTCACTTCGATGCTGTGATAATCGTTCGGGCCGTCCGCCGCCGGGGCCTCATACGCGAGAACGTAATAGGCGCTCGCATCCCGGATGCAGCTTTCGATCTCGCCCGCGATGTCGTTATCCGAATTTAGAATGCGCCCGCCGCTCTGCTGCGCGAAAACCTGCAATGCGAGATTGGCGAACTGCGCCTTGCCCGCCGACGTCAGGCCCTTTAGAAACTGCTCGTAATAGAACGTTCGCAGCCGCCCCGCATCATCGGTCCCGAGCGGATCCACTGTATAGAGCGCAATTCGGGCTTGCCGCAAATGCGTCGACAGCGAGACGGCCGTATTGAAAATGGATTCCTGGTCTTTATGCGACAACTGCACGCGCGGGCCGGTCAGCAGCGCCCAACCGGGGCTCAACCAGATAACGATTTTGCGCCCAGGCCGCTGCTCCTCGATTTGCGCCAGTTCGCCCAGCGACCGCAGCGACAACTGCGCCCGGTCCGACGCGCCGTAAAAGCCTTGCGACCTTCCGCTCACGCGCAGCCCGTTCGGATTCTGTTCGAGATAGGAGATCACTGCGTTGCCATCGCGCGACGGCGTGTTCTGAACCCGGAGTCCCGCATCGGTGAGGAAGTCGATCGAGACCGGCCAGGCGAGTTTGCCTGCGTCCTGGCGCAGAAATTTTTCGATCTGCAGCCGCGCAAACGAGACTCTGTCAAAGCCTGTGTTAAGCGCGTCGATCACGAGGATCACTTCCAGTCCCGTATGCTCCGAGCCGCCGCCTACGGCCTGGAAGGAAACAATGGGCTGCGGCTGCTTGGAGTCGAGAATCGTGAAATCCTCCTGCCGCAAGCCCGCAACCGGGTTGCCCGATTTATCGCGGACCACTACGTCCAATGTGACGCGGGGCGGCCCGGCCGCCGGGGAGGCCGATGAAGCTGGTTGACCGGCCGGCTGCGCTGGTGAAGCGGCCGGCTCAGCCTGCCGCGCAAGCGCGCAAAACGTCAAACAAACGCAACAGGCCAGTGAAACAAAACAGCGAATCATGCCGGCTTCAGGTTACTACGCGCGGTTGGAAGCCGAATCGGGCCGGCGCCCTCGACTACAGAGTGGATTGATAGAACCCGCCCTCGAGCGCGCTTTGAATCGCCGGCAGGAGGTCCGTCTGGATCCGGCTCTTCAGCACATAACCGCTCAATCCCATTTCTCTTGCGGTTTCTATATACGTGGCCTGTATATAGTTCGATACCAGCAATACCTTGCACTCTGGCTGCGTCTGCAGAATCCGCCGAGCCGCCTCAAAACCTCGCAAGCCCGGCAACGAAACGTCCAGCAGCGCCACGCTGGGCCGATGCGCCGTTGCCGCCGCAACCGCTTCGCTCCCGTCTCCCACGGAGGCGACCAGCGAAAAATGCGGCGCCAACAAAGGCTCCAGATAGCCTTCGCGGATGAGAAAGTCGTCTTCGGCGATCAAAATCGTCGGCTTATCCATGGGCTTTTTGTTCCAGCGCGGCGGCCACCAGGGCGCGCAACTCCTCCGGCCGGAATGGCTTTGTCAGATAGCCCAAAGGGCTTGCGTTGTGCGCGCGGCGTTGCGTCTCGGAACTTCCAAAAGCGGAAACAAACACCACCGGCATGGCAGACCGCCGCTGCAGGGCTTCCGCGGTCGAGATGCCGTCGAGCGCCCCGTTAAGCTGAACATCCATAACCACCAGGTCGGGGCTCGTCGTTTCGGCAAGGCGCAAAGCTTCCGGCCCCGTGGTGGCGATGCCGGTCACCTGGTAGCCGAAGGCGGTCAATTGCAGCTCCATATCCATGGCCACAATCTGCTCATCCTCCACCACCAGGATCTTGGCCGCCCGTTTCACGGTCCGGGTCATTTTTCTCTTTCATCCCCGGTCGCGGGGAATCGCACCGTGACCGTCGTGCCGTCCTTGGATTCGATCTGGAGCTCGCCCCGCAACTGGCGCACCAGCCCATTCACCAGCTTCAGGCCGAGCGAGGAAACCTTGTTGCGATCGAATCCCGCTGGGAGGCCCACCCCATTATCGGCGACCGTCAATACAGTCTCCTTGCTTCTCCTATCGGGCCGGATGGCGATTCGAAGGACGCCCGTTCTCGGCGCCGGAAAGGCGTGTTTACAAGCGTTGGATACCAACTCGTTCAGCAGCATGCCGTACGGCACGGCGCGTTCCAGTTCGAGCGTCGCATGATCGCCTTCTATCTGGATCTGTATGCGTTCCTCCAGGCCATAGAAGCGCACCAGGTCCGGCGCGAGACGGCGCGCGTAATCGGAAAGCGAAATGCTGGCGAAGGATTCGGAACTGTAAAGCTGTTCATGGATCGAGGAGATGGCGAGAACTCGATTCCGCGTCTCCTGGAAGAGAGCCAGAACTCGTTCTTCTTCTATCTGAAACGCCTGCATGTTCAACAGGCTGACGATCACTTGCAGGTTGTTCTTGACGCGATGGTGCACCTCTTTCAGCAATTCTTCCTTTTCGACCAGCGAGTGCCGAATGGCGTCGGAGGAGATCTGGCGCTCGGTCTCGTCGCCGATGATTTTGGCTACCCCGCGAAACTGCCGGTCCTCGTCCAGGATCGGCTCGCTGATCGAACGGCCCCAGAGGCGCGACTCATCCTGCCGCTGAAACCACCGCGCGTCTTCGTGGCGCTGGCCCTGGGTCACGATCGCAAGCTCCCGGGAGAAGACGCCTTGGTCCCGATCCTCCGGCGTGAGCAGGACCTCGAAGTTCCGGCCCAGCATCTGCTCGGGGCGATAGCCGAATAGCCGCTGCGCGCCGGGATTCCAGTCCGTCACGATCCCTTCGGAATCCGTCTGCACCAGGGCGTATTCGCGGACATTTTCGACGAAAAGGCGAACTCGCTCCTCGGTCGCGCGCAGCGCCTCTTCGGCGCGGCCGCGCTCGATGGCCGCCCACGTGCGGTCCGCTACTTCCTCCGTCAACTTAATCTCCCAGGAAGTCCATTGGCGCGGCGCGAGACTATGGATCGACAGTATAGAGAGCAGACGGCCCTCTTTCAGCAACGGAACCGATATAGCCGCCGGTAACTCCGCGGCGCGAAAGGCCTCACGCTCGCTCTCGCTGATTCTTGGATCGCGATCGGTATCGGTTAAGACAAGTGTCTGTCCGGCTCGCGATACGGACGCCAGAGCGTGTCCGAACTGATTCAGCGAGAAACGCCGGGGCAGCGGCCGGCCCCTGCGGACATGCTCGCCCAACACCTCGCCCATTTCATTGCCGGGCTCGCCGTCTATAGAGATGTATTGAGCCCGGCTGGCGTCCAGATGTTCTGCCAGTAGGCGGGACGCCGTCTGCGCGCTCGCCGCCGGAGCGGCGAGCGGGCGCAGCGCATCGCTCAATTTCAACAGGAACGACTGGCGCTCTTCGCTCTCGCGCAGCGCCGCTTCCGCGCGCTTTCGCTCGGTGATATCCGACGCCACGCCCCACACCAGGCTAGGCCGGCGCGGTTGCCCTTCGAAGACCGCCTGCGCTACGATCTCCAGCCAGTGCGTGCTTCCATCGGGATAGGCGATTTGCACGTCGTGGCGCAGCGCCACCGAACCGGACGAATCGGCGGCTCGGGCCGCCGCCTCCGAATGCTGCGCCGCGCCCTCCGGATAGATCACTTTTTCGAGCGCCGCGCGCAGGTTCAGCGTTCCCGTCTCCGGCAGCCCGAACAGCGCAAGCATGCGCTTGTCGGCTTCGCCTCGGTCCTCGGCGACGTGGTACACGAACGTCCCCATCTTGGAGGCGTCGAGCGCCAGCCGGAGCCGTTCTTCCGACGCCCTGAGTTTCTTCTCCGCGTAGGTTCGCTCCACCGCCGTCCAGGTGCGCTCCGCCACCGCTTCCACCAGAGCGATCTCGTCCCGCGTCCACTCCCGCCGCGTGTTCTGGTGGACGCCCAGAAATGCCAGAAGGCGTCCCCCTTTCACCAGCGGCGCCTTAATTTGCGCCGCGATGCCGAGTCCGCGATAGGCGCCCAGCTCCGTCGCCGACAACATCGCGATGGCCGCGACGTCGTCGTTTACAACCGTCCGGCCGGATACCAGCACCTGCGGAACAGCCCCGCCGAACGCATCCAGGCGATAGCGTCCAGCCACCGGCTCCACGCCTTCGGCATGGTAGCTGCTGCCGATCGATGCCCGTTCGCCCCCCTCGACTTCCGCATAGAAGACCCGGTCGGCGCCCAGGCGCGCTCCCAGCAAATGCGCCGCCCTGGCCTGCACCGTCTCCGGGTCCGTCAAAGGCCGGAGTTCATCGGCGAGTTTCAGCAGGAAAGCCTGCCGCTCCTCGCTTTCCCGCAGCGCCGCTTCCGCCAATTTGCGCCCGGTGATCTCGATAAACGTGATCACCACGCCTTCAATTCGGTCTTCGGTGCTGCGGTACGGCAAGACGCGCGTCAGATACCAGCGCCCCGCATCGTCGCCTATCTCGCGCTCCACCGGAATCAGGCGATCCAGAACGGCTCTCGCGTCCTCGCGCAACTGCCCGTATCCCAAACGGTGGGTCAGATCCGAGATGGGCCGGCCTCGGTCCGTAATCCGCACGCTGAATAGCTCCGCCAGCCTCGGCGTGAACCGCATAATGCGCAAGTCGCGATCGAGAAATAACGTGGCGATATCGGTTGCGGAAAGCAGGTTCTGCAGATCGCCGGAAAGCTGCGACAACTCTTCGACTTTGTGCCGGTTTTCCTGGTTGACGGTTTGAAGTTCCTCGTTGATGCTCTGTAATTCTTCCTTCGAGGTTTCCAGTTCCTCCATGGTGGAGCGCAGTTCTTCGTTTGTGGACTGCATCTCCTCGTTGGAGGCCTTCATCTCTTCCTGGCTGGTCTCGTATTCTTCGATGATCGTTTGCAGGCGCTGCCGCGCGGCATTCAGTTCCGCCTCCAGCTCCTCGATTCGGTGGGCATCCTGCGCGGGTTCGCGCGCTGGTGCTGCTTGCAAAGCGCCGTTCAGGTCCGGCTCCGGCTCGCGCTCCTCGAAGATCACCAGTACGAATCCGTCCTGGTCGGAGCCTCGATCCGGCCTTACATGCATCACGACAGGCCTAACATGCCCGCTGAAGCGCACCGCGATAGGCCTGGAATTCGCTTCTTGCCCGTTTTCCCGGGCCGATTGCAGCAGAGCCTGCAACTCGATCCGAAGCTCCTCGCGCACCAGCCGGAGAGCGCTCGCCGTAACTTCTCCTCCTGGATGCACCAGATACTTGCCCGCGTGCTCGGAAAGGTGCACTACCTTGTTATCGGCGCCGATGAGAATGCTGGGCGGGGCATACTGCTCGAGCAGATTCTGATGAAGCGCCTGATACGAGATGGCCGCGTGCGAATTGTCGTTCTTTGAATACGGCTCTCTGGCCACCCGCAGCCGCGTGAGCGGGAAGACAGGCAAGCGCGGCTCGGGCGCCGGCACGTTGCGTTTCCGATAAATGCACAGCTTCTTGTCTTCCGTCCGAAACAGTTCGGAGGCGTCGATAGTCTCGGCCGAGCCCAGCAGCAGATATCCGTGCGGACAAAGCGCATAGTGAAACAAGTCGATGACGTCGCGCTGCACCGCGCGATCCAGATAGATCAGAAGGTTGCGGCAAGTGATTAGGTCCAGCCGCGAGAACGGCGGGTCGCCGAGAAGATTATGGGGAGCGAAAACCACTGTGTCTCGAACGTCTTTCGCGATCCGGTATCCGCCGTTTTCTTGTTGAAAGAAGCGTTTCAATCTGCCCGGGCTAACATCGGTCTGAATGTCGCCCGGATAGAGCCCTTCCCGCGCCCCATCGAGAGATCGCTTGTGTAAGTCGGATGCAAAAATCTGGATCTTCGGAGGATCGGACCGGCGCGCGGCCTCTTCCAAAAGAAGCATGGCCACCGAATAGGCTTCTTCCCCCGTCGCGCAGCCTACTGTCCACACCCGCAAGCAATCGTTTGGCTCTTTGCCTTCGAAGAGCCTGGGCACAATCTCGTTTTCCAGTTTCTCGAAAACGTCGGCATCGCGGAAAAAGCTGGTGACGGTAATCAGCAGGTCGTCGGCCAGCGCGCGCGTCTCCTCCGGCTGCTCGCGCAGCCTCTCCAGATACCGCTCGAAGTCCTCGAGATAGTTCAATTGCATGCGGCGAGCGATCCGCCGCAGGACGGTAGCCGGCTTGTAGCGGGTGAAATCCCGGTCCGTTCTCGCCCTTAGAATCGCCAGGACCTTGGGCAGCAGTAGCCGCTCTTGTTGTCCGGGTTGTTCGGCCTCTTCGATAATCGCGATTCGCGGCCCCAGGCGCGAAATCCGAAGCAGCGCTTCCCGGATCTCGGCAATAGGCAGCACGCGATCCACCAGGCCCGTCGCGATAGCGCTTTGCGGCATGCCGTCGTATTCGGCCTCGTTCGGGTCCTGCACCAGGATCAGTCCGCCCTTGGCCTTGATTTCTTTGAGCCCGAGCGTGCCGTCAGAGCCGGTGCCTGTAAGAATGACGCCGATGGCATGGCCATCGTGCGTAGCGGCCAGCGTGCGGAAGAAGTGATCGATCGGAGCGCGCTCGCGCCTCTGCTCTTCGAGTTTGGAAAGCCGCAGATGGGTATCGATCGCGCTCAGGTTCGCGTTCGGCGGTATGACATAGACGTTGTTCTCTTCAAGCGGAATGGTCTCAGTCACTTGACGGACGGGAAAGCGAACGCTCGGCTGCAGCAGATCGACCAGGTGGCTCTTATGCTCGGGGGACAAATGAACCACCACCACGAAGGCCAGTCCGCTGTCGGCCGGCAACGCTTCGAAGAACTTTTTCAGCGCGGCAAGCCCCCCGGCCGATGCCCCGATGCCGACCACGGTCGGCTTGCGGTTGGACTGGGGCTCGGAAAACTGCGGGTTCTCGGGCATCGTTGAAATTTCGTCTTGCAAGGGGTTCTCCTTCAACCTTCCCGGCGGGCGCGAAACTGCCATCCGCGCATCGAAAGAGCCATTTTCGCGCGCCGAATGCAACTCGCTCTGACCAACTATAACTCCTTCGGCATGGCGCCGGCTTGGCCTGACGTAGGCTCAAAGCCGCGGATTCCGCGGCGGATTTTCGCAAGATAGCTTTCCCGCCTTCATGCGTTTGTAAAGTTGCGCGGGTATCACAACATAGGGAGGTATTACTGATTTGTTTATCCGCAAAGCTCTGTCACCGGCAGTTTTGTTAGGAATGCTGAGCGCCCTGCCGGCCACCCCTCGCAGCGATTGGGACGCAGGCCATCGGGACGTTCAACACGTCCTGCTGATCAGCATCGACGGCATGCACGCTGTAGATTTCTTGAACTGTTCGAAAGGTCTCACCGGGATCAATGGAGGAAGCCCGTACTGCCCGGCTCTGGCGGAACTCGGCGAAAGCGGCGTGAATTATCAGAACGCCAGCACGTCCAAGCCGTCCGATTCGTTTCCGGGCTTGACCGCGATTGTGAGCGGCGGCTCTCCGCGCACCTTCGGCGTCTACTACGACGTGGCTTACGACCGCGTGCTCGCTCCGCCGCAAGTCACTACCGGCAACGGGCTCGCGGGCGGCGCATGCGCGGCCGGCAAGCCGAATGGGACCACGACCGAATATGAGGAAGGCATCGACATCAATCAGGCGCTGCTGAATGGCGGCGCGCCGGGCGCGGCGCCCACCGATGGCGGCGTCGCATCCATCGATCCTCAGCGCTTGATCCGCGATCCGTTCAACAATTGCCAACCCGTTTACCCATGGAATTTCGTGCGCGACAATACAATTTTCGGCGTGATCCATGAGAACGGCGGGTACACGGCATGGTCGGATAAACATCCGGCGTATTCTTCCGTAAATGGCCCGGGCAACGGGAAAAATGTCGACGATTTCTACGGCCCCGAAATCAATTCCGACGTGACGCTGCCCGCCAACCAGAAGGCGGTCGCGGGCGTCACCACCGCACTGGGCGAATCCTGCGCCAGCCTGGATCTGGCCTCCAGCGTCAGCGCCTGGACCGACAGCTTCTTCGACATTCGCTGCTACGACCAGTTGAAGGTCAACGCGATCCTGAATGAAATTCAGGGCAAGAATCACCTCGGCACGGCCACGACGAAAGTGCCCAACATACTGGGCATGAACTTCCAGGCGGTCAGCGTCGGCCAGAAACTGATCGAGAGCGGCGTGAAGGGCGGCTACACGGACGCCGAAGGGACCCCCAGGCAGGAACTGCTGACTGAAATCCAATTCGTCGACAAGGCGATCGGCGAAATGGTCAGCCAGTTGAAGGCGCAAGGCATTTACGACAAAACCCTGGTCATCATCACCGCCAAGCACGGCCAATCGCCCATCGATCCGAACCGCTACCTGCCCGTGCCCGGCCACTCCGGCGACAACGGAATCTCGCCCGCGACTCTGATCGCGACCGACCTGCCGAGCTACATGCCTTATTCGGAATCGCCGCTGAATCCGACCGGCATCGGGCCCACCGAAGACGACATCTCGCTTCTATGGCTTAACCCCGGCAGCAACATCACGACCGCGGTCGATCTGCTGGAGGCGAACGCTTCGACGATTCACCTGGGCCAGATCTACTATGCGCGTTCCATCCGCTCTATGATCGACATGCCGGGACTCCCGCCCTATGGCGACCCGCGTACGCCGGACATTATCGTTGCGCCGAACGTGGGCGTCACCTACACCGGCAGCGCCAAGAAGCAGGCGGAGCACGGCGGCTTCGCGCATGACGACACCAACGTGATGCTGCTGGTTTCGCACCCGTCCTTCACGGCTAAGATCGTGACCGCGGAAGTACAGACCGCGCAGGTCGCGCCGACCATTCTTCGCGCGCTGGGGCTCGACCCGGACGCGTTGCGCGGCGTGCGCGAGGAAGGCACCCCGGTTCTTCCGGCCCTTCAGCTCGGGCACGGCGACGATCGTTAAATCTCAGGCAGGCGATTCTCTCTCGCGGGCGCTCACGGGCGCCCGCTTTTTTGCATTGCGGCCCCATCTGTAAACCATGCGGCGATGTATCCGTCGGGCGCGCGCCGCCGCTGCATGATCTCGCGGCGCTTGGCCCAGGCGCGCCGGAACCCGCCCATCACGAGCGGGAATGCGCGCAGCGACGTGAATTCATGCGTAAGGCACGCGCCCACAACCAGCAGATCTCGCAGCGTGATCGAAAGCCAGTGTCGCCGGTATAGATCGCCGGTCGTGTTCTTGATTCGCATCAGGAACCGATTCTTCACCGAATGCATGTTGATGAGCGGCGAAAGCGACCGCCGGTTCGAGGGCAGCGCGTGCCGCGCGTGATACGCCACTGCCGCCGGCGTATACAAACACTTCCAGCCGAGCAACTGCGCGCGCCAGGCGACATCCGCGTCTTCACGATAGGCGAAAAAATCGTCGTCGAAAAATTCGCCGCCCACCGACACATCTCGAATCATCTCCCGCCGGTAGAGCGCCGCCGCCCCCGTTGCCCCAAATACGTATTCCGCTCGATCGTACTGGCCCGCATCCGGTTCGCGGCTGCCGCGGTCGAAGTGTCGCAGATTCCGCGTGAAGTATATACCGGTGGAATCGAGCACTGCCGTTTCCGGAATCTCGGCGTCTTCCCCCATCGCAAACAGCTTGCCGCAGAGGCTGCCCGCGCTCGGATCGGCTTCGGCCGCCGCGATCAGCGTAGCCGCAAAATCCGGCGTCAGCCGCACGTCCGGATTCAGCGTCAGAATCCAATCGGCGTCGGAAAGCGCGATGGCCTGGTTCTGCGCGGCGGCGAATCCGGTATTCCGCTGGTTGTAAATCACGCGCGCGCGGCTCTCGAACTCGCGCAGGATCTCAAGCGTCCCGTCTCGCGAGGCGTTATCGATAACGATCGCTTCCGTAGGCGCATAACTTTGCGCGAGCACCCATTCGAGGCAGCGCCGAATATATCGCGCGCTGTTATAGGTGACGATCGTGATGGCCAGTTTGCGCGGCGGCCGCGACATTACGCCCGCACCAGGCTAAAATACAATCGCCAATACGGATCGAATCCCACCTGGCGCTGCAAGCTGCGGATCTCGCGCTCGCTTTCAGAGAACGCGGCTTCTATGGCTTCAGCCGCCCCGCGCTGTGCCTGTTTTCGAAAAGCCGGCCATCGCCGCAGCCCATGCCACTTTCCGCGCAGCGCAGCGAAGAAATGTCCCTGCTTGGCCGCGGCCATTAAAGACAGAAGCTGACCCACCAGGATCGGCCACGCAAATCTCCGCACTGTTTCCGGCGGATAATGCTTGGCTAACAGCAGCACCTGGTTGCGGGCGCTCAGGTACAGCACGCGCGCCCCGCGCTTGCCAAGCGTCGTGTGGCCGGCGTGCACCGCTACCGCCGCCGGCTCATACACTCCTTCCAGCCCCGCCAGCGCGCATCGCACGCCGAAATCGACGTCTTCATAATAAGATTCAAATCGCGTTTCGAGCAGCCCTACCCGTTCGAACACCTGCCGGTTGAACAATGCCGCCGTCATGGGCGGAAAAAACATCTTGCGGCGCACGGACCACACTGCGCCATCGCGTTTGCCGTAGCCGCAGCGCCAAGCATATGCCGCGCGCGAGACCAAATCCCAGCTTCCATCGAGCTTGGCCGGGTCGTCCCTCTGAAGCAGCTTGCCCGTCGCGAACAGCGCGTTCTCTTCTGCTACAGCCCGCAGCAGCCGCTCCAGCCACTCGGGTTCCAGCACCACATCGTTGTTGACAATCAGCAGCCAGTCGCCCGAGGCCTGGCGCACGCCTTCGTTCACCGCTGCCGCGAAGCCGCGATTCTCCGGGAACACGATCAGGTCCGCGCCTGATTCGCGAGCTACCATCTGCGTTGCGTCCCGGCTCCCGTTGTCTATGACGATGACCTGATCCGGCGGGCGCGTCTGAGTTTTCAGGTTCGCAAGGATGGATTGAACCAGATCGGCGCGGTTATACGTCGGGACGATGGCCGAAATCCGGGGCATCATTTCCACGATACGACGGCAATTCAGCGGCCGAATTTGCCTTTTGCGCGCGATACCGGCTCAACAGGCTTAAGGGCGCCAGTCGCCGATCAAGTACTAGCGGTTCGCTTTAAGAAGCTCGATCGAGGTCCGGCCCCACGTTGAACCGCCGCCCCAGGCGCACCCAGCGCGAGCTTGCCGCCATCCGCTGCTCTTGCTTGAGCCGTTCCACCTCCGCCCGCGCCGCGCTTCGCTCCGCGCGTGTCACCAGAACGTCCGTGCGCGCGTTGTCCAGATCGCGGTCCAGCGAAACCGCCCAGGCGCTTTGCCGGTTCAACTCCTCCTCGAGCCGCCGATGCGCCTCCACCAGCTTGGCATGTTCCACGCGCTCCTGATAGAGCTCCGAGTTCAGCGAGCGAATGTAATGCTCGCGCTCCCGCAGCAGATTGGCCGCATTGGCTAGATATGCGAATACCGGAATGTCGACCGGCTGCTTGGCGCAAACGGCGACGAAGAAGCGCGCTTCTCTCATCTCGGGCGGTGCCGCCAGGAACGACAGCCCTTCGCCGCTCGCCTGCTCGCCCGCAAATAGCAAGCACTCCTGATGGTTCTGCGCCACCAGCCGGACGAATGGAAATACTCGCGCGAGGATTTCTTCAAAGGCCTCTCGCTCAATCTCCGCCTGGGGCGCCCGGTCCTCGCTTGCCGTCTCGGAGTAGTAAAGCTTGTTCGGAGCCGATACCAGAAAAACGCCATCCGGCTTCAGAACCCGATTGGCTTCTTCGACCATCGACTGCCAATCCGGAGTACGCTCTACCATGCCGAACGCCGTCACCAGGTCTACGCTGCCATCGGCAGCCGGGAATGCATTCGCCGAGCCCGTCAGGAAACGGACGCCCGGGTATTTCGTGCTCGCGGAGGCGATGTCTTCCGTCGAAGCGTCGAAGCCTACCGCTTCGGCGGCTTGTCCGGCTAAGAACGCGGTGCCGTAACCGGTCCCGCAGCCGGCGTCCAGCACGGACTTGCCGGCGGCAAACAACCCTGCGAAGTGGTAGCGCGAGACTTGCTCATCCCAGAGATCCGGTTCCACCTCGCCAACGATAGCGGAATCGCGCGTGGCCAATCTGCCCTACAGATGAACTTGCCCCCACATCTGTTTCAGGTGAAGTAGCGAGCCTCCAACTCTACACAATCGAATTCCGCTCGATCACATTCTGGTAAAAATGAGCGCTCAGCTTCGCAATGCGCTTCTCGGTCTTGTAATCGACATAGTAGAGCCCGAAGCGCAGGCCGTAGCCGTCCGCCCATTCGAAGTTGTCCATCAGGCTCCACAGAAAATAGCCGCGCACCGGGAAATTTTCCGTCACGGCGCGATGCAGATGGATCATGTAGTTCCGCAGATACATCACGCGGTCTGTGTCGTAAACATGCCCATCCGCTGTCACCGTGTCCGCCGATGAGCAGCCGTTCTCGGTGACGTACATCTCCTTCACGTTCCAGATCTCGCCCAGGTGCCGCGGCGCCCAATACAACGCTTCCGGCCCAACCGACAGCCACTCGGATGCCATATGCGGATAGGAGGCGGGCGGCCTCACCACCGCAAACCCGGGGGCTGAATCGTCCGCCCGCACATAGGTCGGCGTATAAACGTTCATTCCTACGAAATCGAGCGGGCTGGAGATGATCTTCAAATCCTCGGCGGTGAACTTCGGGGCCGCCGCGCCTTCCTTGCGCAAGTATTCTTCTACGTACTTGCCCTCCATAATCACGGTCAGGTACGGCGCGTTGAGCACGCGCATGGCTTGGACGCTGGCCTTGATATGCGGCTCGGCCTCGATCACCGGGACCGGGATATTGAAATTCTCCGCGATCCCGACCTTGGTCCCCGGCTTGCCCTTCGCCCGAATCGCCTGCACCCCGAGCCCATGCGCCAGCACGGCGTTATGCCGCGCCTGGTTCAGCTCCGCCGCCGGCAGCGTCAGCCCCGGCGCGAACTTGCCGTCGCGGTATCCCAGGTCGATGAACGACGAAAACTCGTTTGTCGTGAAGAAATGCTGCACGCGGTCCGAGAGCTTACCCGCCACATACCCCGCGTATTCGCCGAACGCCTGCGCGGTCTCGCGCGATTGCCACCCGCCCACTCGGTCCTGCAGCGCCTGCGGCAGGTCCCAATGGAATAACGTGCAGTAGGGCTGGATGCCCTTCGCCAGCAGCTCGTCCACCAGGCGGTTGTAGAAATCGATGCCCTGCGGATTCGGCTCGCCCGCGCCCTGTGGAAAAATGCGCGGCCACGACACCGAAAACCGGTAGACCTTTGCCCCCAGCGACTTCAGGAGCCGGATGTCCTCCTTATAAAGATGGTAATCGTCGTCCGACACATCGCCCGTTTCGTTGTTGTGCACCTTCCCCGGCGTATGCGAAAACGTGTCCCAGATCGACGGCCCGCGTCCGCCGTTCTTCGCGCCGCCTTCCACCTGGTAGGCCGCCGTCGCGCAGCCCCACAGGAAGCCGTCCGGAAACTTGTAGTAGGTCTCGCGCGGAGTCGCAGCCTCCAAGCCTTGTCGCGCCCCCGCCCCGCCAACGGTTCCGGCCGCGGACGACGCAAGCGCCGCGCCCCCGGCCCACTTGCCAAATGCTCGCCTCGAAAGGAATTTCGACATGGGACTCCTTGCACCTGCCTTTCAGTTATAAGTAGACACCCTCCGCCTTCGAATTGTTCACAGGAGTTCGCCCGCCGTGCGCGAATCGTCTGCGAATTTGCGGCCCCTGAGAGCACCCTATTACATCCCCATGTCTCATTCAGCCGTACGCGCCGCGGTTCCGGGCGCAAAGAAGTGGCTTGGCTGGAAAGTCATTTCTCTTATGGGCCGCCACGGCAGGACGCTTGCCGGGCTTCTGGTTCTCATCCTTATCGCGGCCGGGCTCGACATCGCCGTGCCGTTCCTTACTCGTACCGTCATCGATAACGTCGTGCAGTCGCTGCGCTCTAGTTTCGCCAAGTCGCTCGGCGCCGGCGGCGGCGCCGTTCGCACTCTCCTTCTGGCCGCTCTTGCCATTTTCGCCGCTACCGCCGTCACGCGCCTGCTCCGCTCCTTCTACAACTACCGTCTCTTTCGCGCCGTCTCCCAGTCGGAAGACGAAGCCAAGAACGCCGCCTTCGCGAATTTCCTCAGCCTCGATACCGAATTTCACTCCAACGTGAACACCGGCGAAATCGTGGGAGCGCTCGATCGCGGCGGCACGGCCATCTTCGTCGTCCTCTATGAAGTCCTCGGCCAGAACCTGGTGCCCCCTCTGCTGGTCGCCGTGGGCGTGCTTACCGCGCTCGTTCTCAAGAACCCTCTCATCGCCGCCATCGTTTTTCTTCCTCTGCCCGCTTACATCCTCATCGTCGGCCGCCTCAAGCAGAACATGCAGAAGCTGGAGCTTCAGGTCACGCGCGCCTTCGAAACCGTCACCAGCGAATCCTACGACATCGCGAGCAACGTTCGCGTCGTCAAGAAGTTCAGCCAGGAGCGCGAAGAGGCCGCCACCCAGCGCCGCCTCCTGAACATCGCCCGCGGCAAGCAATTCCGCGGCGAGCGCTTGTGGGCGCTCATCGAAAACATCCAGACCCTCATCGCCACCGCCGGCCGCGTCGGCGTCATCGCGGCGGGCGGCTTTCTGGTGCTGAACCACCGCTGCACCATCGGCGATTACGTCCTCTTCATCGCGCTGCAAGACATGGTCTATGGGCCCATCTCGCAGCTATCCATCATTCTGCCCAAGCTGCATCGCAACTTGTCGCGCGCCGAGCGCCTCTTCGAAATTCTCGAAGCCCCCCGCCAGGTGACCGACGCGCCCGCCGCCCAGCTCCTCGCCGGCGCCGAACACTCCATCGAGTTCCGCAACGTCTCGTTCACCTATCCCGGCGCGCAACGCCCCGCGCTCCGCGACGTCAGCTTCAAAGTGCCTTCGGGCGCCATGGTCGCCCTCATCGGTCCCAGCGGATCGGGCAAGAGCACGCTCATGAATCTTCTGCAGCGCCTCTACGATCCGCAGTTCGGCGGCATCTCCATCGACGGCGTCGATATTCGCCAGTTGCGCCAGAGCAGCCTGCGCGATCACATCGCGGTCATCCCTCAGGAAATCGAGCTGTTCTCGCGCACCATCGCGCAGAACATTGCCTACGGCCGCGAGTCGTTGTCGCAATCGAATCTGGAGCGCGCGGCGCGCATGGCTCAGGCGCACGGCTTCATTGAAGGCTGCGACAACAGCTACCAGACCTCCGTCGGCGAGCGGGGCATGCGCCTCTCCGGCGGCGAGCGCCAACGCCTCGGCATCGCGCGCGCCATCGCGCACGATCCCAAGATCCTGATCCTCGACGAAGCCACCAGCAATCTCGACAACGAAAGCGAGCGGCTGATTCAAGTAGCCTTCGAAGACCTGATGCCCGGGCGCACGAGCTTCGTTATCGCGCATCGTCTTTCCACCGTGCGCAAGGCCGACATGGTTGTGGTTTTCTCCGAAGGCGCCGTGGAAGACGTCGGCACGCACGACGAACTCTGGAGCCGCAGCCCGACCTATCAGAAGCTTCACGGCCTCCACGTCGCCGAGCGCCGGCCTCGCCATCGCGTCGATCATCGTCAGGATGAAATCGAAGCGCTCCCGTCGGCGGTGGGCGAATAGTACGCGTGCCTCAAGCCTCCCGGCCTCGCGCCCGCCGTCCTGGTCAAAATACCAGCGACGCTTTGACTCAAAATGGGTACGAGGGCTGCCTAGCCGCTCATCTTAATTAGAAACAAGGAGATTACCCATGTTTAGGAACCCGTTTGCAGCAAGCGTAGTACTTTCCGTTGCTTTGCTTTCTATTTCATCAGCGGCCAAGGCCGAACCGCCGAACCCCATGCCGAATGATCCACCTCGAACATTGCAGTACGAGCCGCCGAACCCAATACCTGAGAAACCCCCTCTTGCCGTGCTGCTCTAAGACGGCTAAACTAGAAGTCCGGTGAGCGCGGATTTCTTCAATTCTGCTGAGTCAGCCGTTACGTATGCGTCTACGGCAGCAGAAATAATTCTGCTAATACGGCTGACTTGGCTTGGTTTGCTGAAGGATTTTAAATTATTTGCCATTTACCTGGCCTTCGACGCCGTTCGGACGGCTGCTCTCGCCGGATGGAACTATCACGCACTCAGCTACGAATGGGTTTGGGCCACGACCGTTCCGCTATCGACCCTCCTTCTGGCGAGCGCATCCATTGAGCTCTCTTATGGGTTACGACAGCCGTTTCCGTCGGAAACCGGCAACCGCGCGTTTGGCTTATACGGGTTCTTGATCGGAATGACCGTCAGTGCGGTCGCCTCCATGCTTGCCCATCCCCAAGCTATTTTGAGATCCACAGTCCTGCTGACCATCATCGGCAGAAGATGCATCCTGACCGGCTGTGTATTAGGCATCCTTGCCCAGGGCGCCTATCTCCTCGTTGGAGGCGCTCCGCTCATTGCAAACTGGCGTTTGCACCGCCGTATTTTGCTGACATATTTGGCGGCAGTTGTCATCGCTCTTTTCGCCTCCACCACAAGTCAAAAGCAATACGCGGAATGGATCAACTTAATCTGCAATACTTCCCTGTTTGCCTGTTTCTGGCTGTGGACGGCGCTTCTCGCCCCCTCGCGCGCACAATCCTGGGCAGACGTCCGCGACCTTTCCTTTTATAATTCCCTTCTCACTTCCCGTTCAAAAAACGAAGAATCTCTTGCATAACTCGATCCGCCTGGTCCGTTTGAAAAAGGAACTGGGCGTGAGCCGCGCCGTCTAGAACAATCAGCTTCTTCGGCTCTGGAGCTTTTTCGAACTGCGCCTGGATGCCCGGCAGCCGAGGCCCGGCGGTGTTCGCATCCTCCCGCGCCACGATAAACAGCGCCGGCGATTTCAGTTTCTCGGCCGGCAAATTCGGCGCTCCTCCGAGCATCACAATCCGGTCGATCTCACCCGGCGAAGACTGGATCGACGCATCTCCCGCCGCCGCGCCGCCGAAACTCCCGCCCACTACCGACACCGATTTCGCGCCATGCGCCCGCAGGTAATGCACCGCCGCCAGCACATCTTTATAGAACGGCGCGCTGTCGAAGTCTTTTTCTCCCGGCCCCGTCGAGCATCCGAACCCGCGAAAATCAATCGCCAGAATCTTGAATCCCTGCGAGCTGAGATATTCCGCCTGCGAACGCCAGCTCTCCTTCTCGAACCGCCCGCCGTGCGCCAGCACAACGGCCCGCTCTCCCGCGCCATATTCATCCGCGCAGACTCGCCCTTTGTCCTCCGTCCCAAACGAAACAGACTGCTGCGCGCTTGCCGCCGCGATCCCCGCCAGCATCAAGGTCACTGTTCTCCAAAACGTCATGAGCGTTTTCACTTCCCTATACAGAAGGTTGAAAAGATCCGATTCAGGATATCGTCCGCCGTCGTCGCGCCGGTCACCGCATCGATCGGCCGCAGCGCCGCATATAAATCGAGCAGCAGCATCTCGTGCGGAATCTCGAACTCGACCGCGCGCCGCGCATTCACAAGCGCTTCCAGGCTCTCGCGCAGCAGCGCCTCGTGCCGGATGTTCGTAATGCTGCCGCTCTCGGGCGCCATCAAGCCTTCCGGCGCCAGTCGCTCCAGAATCCGTCGCCGCAACTCCTCGACGCCTTCGCCCGTCGTAGCCGAAACTTCCACCAACCCGCCGATGCTCTCGCAGCGTCGCTGAAGGTCGCGCTTGTTGCCCACCAGCACCGGCCGCCGATCTTCCAGCTTCGCCAGCAATTCGCGATCCGCGTCGGTCACTTCCTCCGAAAGATCCAGCACCAGAAGCGTCAGGTCCGCATCCGCGACAGCCTGGTAGCTGCGCTCGATCCCCAGCGTCTCGACCAGATCGCTGCCCTGCCGAATGCCCGCCGTGTCCACCAGTTTCAGCGGCAGGCCTTCGAGCGTCGTCGTTTCCGAAACCGTGTCGCGCGTGGTGCCGGGAATCGCCGTCACGATGGCGCGGTCCTGCTCCAGAAGCCGGTTGAACAAACTGCTCTTGCCGACATTCGGACGGCCCGCGATCGCGAGCGTGAATCCTTCGAAGACCAGCTTGCCCGCCCCGAAGCTCGCGACCAGCCGCTCCACGCCTTGCTGAATCGGCGCGAGCCGCCGTAGGATCTCCTCCGCGCTCGCCACGCTGATGTCGTCTTCGGCGAAGTCGATCCCAGCTTCGAGCAGCGCGATCAGTTCGACCAATTGCTCTTTCACCGGCTGGATGCGCCGCGAGACCGAACCTTCCATCTGCTGCGCGGCCACGCGAGCCTGATAGAGCGTGGTCGCTTCGATGAGATCGCGGATCGCTTCGGCCTGCGGCAAATCGATGCGGCCGTTCAAGTAGGCGCGAAGCGTGAACTCGCCGGGCTCCGCGATGCGCGCCCCTTGCCCTGCCGCCCGCTCGACGCACAGCCGCAGAATCACCGGCGCGCCGTGGCACGAGATTTCGACCACATCTTCAGCCGTATAGGAACGCGGCGCGGCAAAGTAGGAGACCACCACCTGGTCCACCGCCGCTCCATCGGCATCGAGCAGCGCGGCTAACTGGCTGGTCCAGCTTTGCCATCCTGGCTTGGATGGAAAACGCAAAATGGCTTCCGCGATCTCGCGGCTTCGAGCGCCCGATAGGCGCGCCACGCCTAAGCCGCCGCGACCCAAAGGTGTCGAAATGGCGACAATCGTGTCGCGCAGGTTCATGCCGGAAGAGAGTTAACGAGGCCCGCCGCCCCGCCCGCCGCGTGGAGGCCGGTTGCCGCCCCGATCGCCGCCCGGGCGATGTCCGCCCCGCCGCGCGTCACCATGGCCCCCGCCCCGATCGCCGCCTCTGCCTTCGCGCCGCCCGCCGCCGAATCGAGAATCGTGCCCGTTGCCGCGCCCGCCATAGTGCGGCGTCTGCGGAGGCGTCGGCATATCCGCCGGAACCACCACCACCGCGCGCGCAGGTCCCACGCCCACGCTCTCGCTGCGCAGCTCTTTTTCGTCGCGCAGCGCCAGATGGATCACGCGCCGCTCCCGGCTGGTCATCGGGTTGAAGTGGAACGGCACGCGCGTGCGCTTCACTTTGTCCGCCGCGGCCAGCGCGCTCATGCGTAGCTCTTCCACCCGCAACAGCCGATAATCGTTCGCATCGAACGAAATCAGCGAATGATCTTCCGGCGGCAGGCGCAGCGCCTCCATCGTCAGGTGTTCGAGCGCCAGCAACAGCTCGGCGCGATTGGCAAGCAGCAACTCCACATCCGGCCCCGAAAACCTCACCGTCACCTCCGGATTTTCCACTTCCGGGTGCCGGTTGTCGGGCGTGGCCAATTCGTAATCCAGATCCAGCCCCGCGTGATCCAGAAGCGGGTCGAGAAAATCGTCCACCTTCGGTTCGAGCGATTCAACCGTGTACTTCATGCGCTTACTTCTTCACCGTCCTTTTCACTGGCGCTTTGGCTGGAAGCGCCGGAGCTTGAGCGGGCGCGGGCATGAACCTGTTGATAATGAGCTGCTGTGCGATTCCCACCACGTTGCCGGTCAACCAATATAGTACAAGTCCCGCCGACGCGTAATAAAACATGAATCCGAACATCAGCGGCATGAACATCATCATCTTCTGTTGGTTCGGGTCCACGCCCGCCGCGGGCGTCAACTTTTGCGTTAGAAACTGCGTGGCGATCAGGATGATCGGCAGCAGGTGAATCGGCAGCGACTCGGGCGACGACAGGTCCGGCACCCACATCCAGGGCGCATGCCTCAGCTCGATCGCGATGTTGAGCACTCGGTAGAAGGCGTAGAAAAACGGCAGCTGCACCAGCATGGGAAGGCAGCCGCCCAGCGGGTTCACGCCCTCTTTCTTATAGAGCGCCATCACTTCTTGGTTCTGCTCCGCCTTCTTGGGATCGCGAATGCCGACATTTTTGTACTTCGCGTTGATGGCCTGGATCTGCGGCTGAAGCTTCTGCATCTTGCGCGCCGACTTCAGGCTCGTAAAGCGGAACGGGAACAGCGCGAGGTTGATGATGAGCGTCACCAGGATGATCGCCCAGCCGTAATTATTCGTCCAGTGGTCGTTCACCCAATTGAGCCACAGGAACAACGGCTTCGCGAGAATGCCGAAGAAGCCCCAATCGACAATCTGCCCCAGCTTGGGGTTGACTTTCTTGAGCAGCTCGATGTCCTTCGGTCCCACGAACAACGAGAAATCGTTCTGCGGCCCGGTCGAAATGCCCGCCCCGACGAACTGCGTAGGCTTTTCTTGGTTCGGCAGCTTGATCTGGTCGCTGAATGTTCGAATCTCGAGCGGCGCGGAACCGGCCGGCAGCGCGACGGCCGCAAAGAAATTATCTTCGAGGCCGCCGAAGCTGTAGTTGCCGCTATCGGTAACCGGCCCGTTCTTTGCGTCCTTCGCGTTCTTCTTCACCAGCTTGCCCGCGCTCGCGTCATAGCGCACCGTGTTCTCCGTCGACGACGCGTTGCGAACCTTCTGGTCGCCGAAACCGCCGCGCCAGACTAGAAAATGCGGAACGGGCGTGTTGTTCGACAGCACCTCCGACGTGACATTCGCCAGATAGCTGTCCTTGCCGAATTCAAACGTTTTGCGAATCGTGGTTTGTCCGTCCGAAAAGTCGTATTCGATGTGCGCGCCGCCGGCCGAGATCTTGGGCTGATAGAGCACCGTGTTCGCGTCAACGGTCAGCTTCTGGCCTCCCGTCGCTTCCACGCTGAACGGCAGCGGAACGTCCGAAGAAGTGTTGATCAGTTGCAGCGGCTTGCCAGCTTCGTCGCGATAATGCTTCAGCAGCCAGCTCTTCACCACCGCGCCTCTGTTCGTGAAGACCACCTGATAGAGGTCCGTATCGACTTCGGTGGTCTGCTCGGTGGATGCCTGAGTCGCTCCTGCGGCTGCGGGAGCGCCATTCTGCGCCACAGCCGGCGCCGCGGTGCTCGGCGGCTTCGTCGCTAGCGCCGCCGCCGATTTGTCGTTGATCGGCGCCGCCGGCTTTGCCCCCGGCGCGGGCTTGAAGATGTACTGCGAGACCAGCAGCACCAGCATCATCAGCGCGAGCGCCAACGGCAGGCGCTTCTCAAACGAAGCCGGCCCGGGCCTCACGCCGCCTGGAGAATTAGACATAGCTCACTTTCCAAAATCATGCTCGTTGACCGGATCGTAGCCGCCCGCGTGAAACGGATGGCAGCGTCCGAGCCGTTTCAATCCCATCCAGGCGCCTTGCGCCGCTCCATGCTTTGCGATCGCTTCCATCATGTATTCCGAGCAGGTCGGATAGAACCGGCACGCCGACGGCAGCAGCGGCGAAACGAAAAACTTGTAGCCTTTCAGGGCCGCGATCAGGAGGCGTTGCATCGCGCAAATATGCGGCCCACTTCGCGGCATAACTCTTCAAACGGCGCATCCAGCGCGCTTCGGCGCGGATTGAACACCACCGCCCAATCGTTCGGAATGGAAGACGCCCGGCTTCGCACCGCTTCTTTCATACGGCGCCGAATGCGATTCCGTTCCACCGCTTTGCCCACCGCCTTGGGAACCGTGTATCCAAACCGCGAGGGGTCGGACCCGCTCTCGCGCAGGCAGAATGCGGTGAAATAGCGGCTGGTCATGCGAATACCGGTCTGGTAAATCTGGCGGAATTCGGGCGGCCGGAGGACCCGCCTCGATTTCGCATGCGGCGGCGGCAGTGGAACAATCGGCGACCGCGCCTACTTGGAGGCGCGAACGGCCGGCTCGTCGCTCACCGTCAGCTTGTGGCGGCCCTTGGCCCGCCTGCGCGCGAGTACGGCCCGGCCGTCTGCCGTCTTCATGCGCTTGCGAAAACCGTGAGTCTTAGCCCGGTGGCGGTTGTTGGGCTGAAATGTGCGTTTTGGCATTCTTCTCTCTTCGACGGTTTGCGGGGACCATCGTCACCGCCGGGAGACACACCCCCGCCCGCTGGATTCGAACCTTTAGTATAACAGTCTCTACACAGACGCCCATCGACGGTGTAAAAAGCCTGCGCGGCGATTCCAGGAGAGCGATCCTATACCGCATGGTCTAGGAGAGAAGATTTCCCTGATTTCGCCACTACAGAAAAAGCCGGCCTGTTGCCGTCGAGTGACATGGATCGGCCATGACGGTGGTGTCATTGTGAACCCAATATTTGAATTCAACAATCGGGTGCCGAAACGCGCCGATGAAGGAGTTGGAAAGGTCGCTTGGGATCACGCGCGAAGCCAGGCAGTGGCCCTATGGTCCACAATCCAATTGTTCCTTCCAGCGATTCTCGGGGGCGTCTATGTCTGGTGGTGGGACAAGAAGTTCAGTTTGCGGCAACGTCTCGGCATTTGGGCCGGTTGGGGTTTGTTGGCTCTCATCTTCATCGAATTGGGCGTGGGACCGGTACTCGACCTGTTCATCGATCATTTCTCCTCGCCTGTAAAACGTACGCTCGGTCTAGCGCTGTTTCTGTGTGCATCGATTGTTGTCATCCATCACAGAAGGCTTCATAAGAGGCTGGAACGGCACAGGAATTTTGTCGATGTTCTCCGAAAACTGGCTGTGGACGCGAGCCTGGTCGGCAAAGAAGGTTCCAAAAAGAAATTCGAGGAATTCGTGTCCGATGCTCTTCGTAGCCTGGTGTTCATAGTGCAAGATCAAAACAATCGGCGCCCTTGTGCTTTCGCCGCGTTGCTATATCGCACTGGTTCGGGCGAGCCCTTCCGTATATTTGATCAGAGCCCATCGGGCCGGTATCCACGCCAATTGAAAATCGATGGCGAACAGAGCGCCGCTGCAAAGGTTGCTGATTATTCGCACGAAGAAACTCTGTACATACCGTGGACACGACTGCGCCACGGGGTCAAAATTACCAGCGCCCAGAACGAGCCCGAGGAGCGCGTCAGCCAGCGAAGAACAAAAAGCGTACCAGGGGCGATGCACATAAGCTCGGGAAAGAACGCGCCCGACTTCCTTCCTTCGTCAGACCCCAACGCTAGACGGTCACTCCTGCTTAGCCGAGTTGCTTTCGAGGTTCCCGGGAATTCTCCGCGCAATTCCTCCGTGGCGATACTATGCGTCGAGACGAACAAACGGGCCTGTCTGGGAGAGCTAGATTTCCATGCAATTCAGGTAATGGGTATCTTAATCGGCACATTACTCAAACGGGTTCTGAATGAGATAGACTAACCGAAACCCCGCAATTAGGGGAAACTTAAGAATGTGCAGCGAGGGCCGATACGTATATGAGGGAAGATCATGTGAGTATTTGCGAAATACCTGAAGACCTTACTCAGGCTGACAACGCCGGGGGCTGCGAGCCCGATCCTCTGGACGATGATCTTCGTCGGAGTGTGTCCATTAACTCCGCGCCTATTCGTTCCGGCATCGGCCTCAAGGACATCATCGACTTCGTACGCGAAGGCGTCGCATCCAAAAGAGCAGAGGAGGAAAAACGCAGTTCGGACTCCCAAGACTTGAAAGCCTCAAGATGACCCAAAGACTCGGGTTTGATCTTCTCTTCGACGGTTTGCGGGGACCATCGTCACCGCCGGGAGACACACCCCCCGCCCGCTCGATTCGAATCTCTAGTATAAGAGGAGCCTAGAACGGCATCTTGCCGCCGGTCGCGCCGTAGATCTCGCCCGTCACATAGCTCGCGTCTCCCGAAGCCAGGAACACGAAAATGGCGGCTTGCTCCACCGGTTGCGCCGGACGGCCGAACGAACTGGATTTTCCGAAATTTTCCACCTGCTCCTTCGGCATGGTCGATGGTATCAGCGGCGTCCACACCGGTCCCGGCGCGACACCGTTCACGCGGACGCCTCTCTCGATTGCGAATTTGGAGATGCTTTTCGTCAAGCTTACGAGCGCCGCTTTGGTCGACGCGTACGGCGCGAGTTGATTCTTCGGGTCGTAGGATTCGATCGAACAAACGTTGATAATGGACGATCCCGGATCCATTTCGGGCAGCGCTGCCTGCGTCAGGAAAAACGTGCCATATACGTTCGTGCGATAGGTCGCGTCGAACTCGTCTTCCGGAATGTCCTCCAACTTGTCGTAGGTTCGCTGGAAAGCAGCGTTGTTGACCAGAATGTCCAGCTTGCCGAATTCTTCGATAGTGCGCGCCACAGCCTGCTGGCAGAATGCTTTCTCGCGAATATCTCCGGCTGATGCGATCGCCTTCCGCCCAGCCTTCTCGACCAAACGTATCGTCTCCTCCGCATCTTCCTTTTCCTCGGGAAGGTGCACAAAGAAGACATCGGCGCCTTCTTTGGCGAAGCAGAGCGCGACGGCGCGCCCGATCCCGCTATCGGCGCCCGTAATCAAAGCAGCTTTGCCTTCGAGCCTCCCTGCGCCCTTGTAGCTCGTCTCGCCGTAATCGGCGGGCGGATTCAGTTCGTTCGAGCGGCCGGGCGGCTTCTGCTCGCGCTGCGGAAACGGCGGCTTTGGAAAACGCTCGCGAGGATCGGGCGAAGAGGATGACGATTTCGAGTTTGGCATGGCCTACGCCACTGAGACGCCGGCGCCTGCCCGCCATTATCGCCGCAGAATTACCAGTAGTTCCCTTTCTTTCGTCCTAAATGGTACTTCGTTTGGGACGGTTGAGAGGGGTCACGTCAATCAGGATCTGGCAATTGAAACAACATCATCGAATGGCAAATCTCCTTCTCTGAGTAGCGTCACCTTCTGAGGACCCCCTACCCTCACAACCGTGGAATGTGTCGAGTAAAACCCGTCCGCTTCAATAGCACCCCACCCAGTAGGACCAGCTCTCTCGATTCCAGTACCCACAATCTCGCATGCACGCTCAAATTCCTGAACTGGCTCGCCTGTATTAAGATCCCGAATTGCGACCGTCATCTGCGCATATTCTGTGTTAGCTGCGATGTCACGTTCAATGAAACTATCTGGGATTCGTATACCGATGCTCTGATCGAAGCTACCGATCGCTCGCTCTAGGAAGTATGTTGAAATCTCCGGTTTTGCCGCACAGACTACAGTTATCGGCCCGGGCGTAAAGTGCTCCAAGAGCAGCGACACAATGTGGTCCACTTCGACCAGCCGATGCACCTGAAGGTAACTCGAACATGCAATTGACACAGGATCATCAGGCCGATTAAGTATCGCGTTTACGTGTCTCCGCGCAGCCTCGTCTACAGCCAAAACTGCGAGACAGTAGCACGTATCACTTGGCAGAAGAACTAAGCCCCCAGACAAAAGTTTGCTCCTTGCCCGTTGCACAAAAGACGTCGTCAATGCTCGCCCTTCGGTACGGTGATTTTTGGAAACGATAAACTCGGGCTTATACATGAAAGATGGCAGCTTCTTCGTTCAACTGAGTTGCCACGCAAAAGAGCGACCACAATTCCGCATCGCAGGGACGCCCATTTCCAACAATACTCGATCATTGGGTCGTTGTATGCCAAGATCCGTGATGGCTAGTTCTGGAAGAAGCAGCTCCGAGATGCGATTTCGGATTTTTCCAGCGACTGCGATTACAGATCGATGTTTACTGAGTTCGGCTACCACGGAAGAGAATGGCCCGAATCGCGAAGGCAAGCTCTACGTCGTGCTCCAGAATCGTCAATGCCGTAAGCGATCCAAACGCGCGGAGATTTGTCGAATTGTGTTCACAGCATCGGTCAAATCGGCAGCCGACGGAGGAGAGACCCCATGAACCACTTCGTTGCGCAGCCTTCTTATCCGATCAAAGTCCTTGAGCAACCGCTCATCGGATATGCCCAAGCGCGACAGCAACCGACTAGAGGGATAAATTCGCTCCGCCGGGACAGCGCTGGCCCTCGTGTGGATTTTCTGCTCTAATTCTATCCAGGCTGTAAGAAAAGCTGAATCAGCTCCCCCTTCCTGCTGGCCAACAATATTGGAGGCGCGCTGATGGTCCGTTGGAAGCGGACCGGTGGCTCTCAGGTTTTCGTAGAGCTCGTACCTGGCAGGATCATTTAGAAGTTGATCGATGATTTGCTCTGCAAGGGGCCGCTTCTCGAAATTGGCGGTAACGGACGCGATATATGGCGCCAGTTGATTTGGAGTGGCAAGTTGAAGGTGATGGAGGAATTGATATAGAAGGTCAACCCTGCCCAAGGCCGCATCCTGTAGGGGGGCGCCGGTTGAGCGAGTAACCGTGCTGATTAAGTGTGAGGCCAAATCATAGTGATTACTGAAATGGCGCTCGCCGGCGGCGATGCGAATTTGGCCGGCTCGCTGCAACAGCTCGAGCGCAATTTCGCCCGACAAGACCATACCGTTCAGCTGGTCTAAAATCGCGTATTCCTCCGCCGAAAGGCTTCCCTGTTGAGCTTTGTAGACCAGATCATGCTCCACCTCCGCCCAAGAATGCATTAATACTGAAGCGACTTGGATCTCAATAATCGCTTCGGCGTAACGTTGTTCCGCTTCATTCAACGAACTTCTTTTGAGATTGGCGCGATAATGAACGGCGGAATAGCCAGAAAACCTCTTGTTGTATTTGGCTGTTGAGGACGCCGGGAAAAGTCGCGGCTCCGTCCTGAGGCTGAAAAGCTGCCGTACGATGTCGTCCACCCTATGGCGGTCACCGGGAAAATACAGCGCGACACGCACACCGGCAAGATCGATAATGTCGCATCGAATGTCCTCCGCGGATGTATAGGCATTTGCGCGATCGCGCTGCCTTTGCTGCGCGCGCTGACGGATCTTTGCTTCTAAACGACTCCATGCCTTAGCTCTGGAGCTCACAATGCAACGAATGCCCGCTGCTCCGAGATGTGCTTCTAGCGTTTGTGCCGCCAGCCGAGCTGCTTTGTCAAAGAAGTCGTACTCCCTTCGATATCTCTCCATGAAGTCATCAATTGCGTCGCCCGCCACCCATTCCTCCCGAGTGTTATTTCGTGATAGTGTACTCCGCGTCCCGTCGGCTTTCCGAGATGTCAGGCTTCGCGTTTAGCCCGGCTTACCAATGCCCCGCGATAACGGTCGCCGCGTGGCAGAACGCGAAGCATGGATGCTGATGCACCACTAGGAAGGATCATGCGAGCTGCCGTCTTGTCGGCGAGCAAGTAACTGAGTAGATCCAATTAACTGAGAAACGGAGTAGCCCTTAATCGGCGCCAGTAGCCCTTATCGCCGAAAGATCGCGCCATCCACGCTATATCGTCCCGCGCCCGTAATCACCAAAGCCAGGAAAATTCCAAAAAACAGCAGCGGCAGTTCGCCGTTGCCCTGCCCAACTAACTTCATGTGATGAACCAGAGTAAACGCCGCGCCCAGGTTGATCACCACGATCAGCGCCGCATAGCGCGTTCCCAGCCCGATTGCGACCAGCAGCGAGCAGATGGCGTCGGAGAGGATCGCAAACAGCAGCGTCGGCAGCGAGCCGATGTGAATCGGATTCGGAAAGTGCGCCGACATCTGCGAAAAGTGCGCCACCTTCGCGTAGCCGTGCAAAAACAACAGCAGGCCTCCCCAGAGTCGCAAAATCAGGAGCGCAAGGTCGATGCTTCCCGTCGAAAGCGGTTTATTGATGCGTGGAGGTTTAGCCGGCATTTGTCTATTGAGCTATAGTAGCTCTCGACCGATGCCCAGATGCCGACTGCTGCTTTCGATGGCCGCGCTCTACGGCTTCACCGCCCTGGCGCAAACCGCTTCGCAAACTGTCCTGCTTTGGCCGGACGGAGCGCCGGGAGCGCAGGGCGACACCGCGGCCGATAAGCCTGCGCTCGCGCTCTATCCCGCGCCGGATGCGAACAAGATTCCCGTCGGCGTGGTGATCTGCCCGGGTGGCGGCTATCACAATCTCGCCATGGATCACGAAGGGCGCCAGGTAGCCGAGTGGCTGAACGGGCTCGGCATCTCGGCTTACGTGCTCACCTATCGGCTCGGCCCCAAGTATCACTTTCCCATCGAGCTCTGGGATGCGCAGCGCGCCATCCGCTACGTTCGCTCGCACGCGGCCGAGTTCGGCATCCGTCCCAACAAAATCGGCATCTGGGGTTTCTCAGCCGGCGGCCATCTCGCTTCTACCACCGGCACGCACTTCGATTCGGGCGATCGCGACGCGAAAGATCCATACGACCGGCCCAGCTCGCGTCCCGATTTCATGATCCTCGCGTATCCGGTCATCACCATGGAAGCGCCGTTCGTGCATCTCGGCTCGCGCGACAATCTCCTGGGCGAAAAGCCTGACCCGGCTTTGGCCGCTTCGCTCTCAAATCAAACGCAGGTCACCAGCGAAACGCCGCCCGCATTTCTGTTCCACACAAGCGACGACGACGTCGTGCCGGTCGAAAACAGCATCGAATTTTATTCGGCGCTGCGCAAAGCCGGCGTGCCAGCCGAGATGCACATCTACTTGCACGGCAAGCATGGCGTGGGTCTCGCAAAGAACGATCCCGAATTGAGCAGTTGGCCCGACCGCCTCGCAGCCTGGATGAAGGCCCAGGGAATCCGTTAGGCCGCGCCTAATTTCTGGACCAAGCCGCGCAGATCGATGGCGGTTCCATCCGTCTTGCCGCGCGGCAAAGCGGGCGAGATCGCAAGCGCTTCGTTGTGATTTTCGAACCAGGCGAGAAAGACGGAGTGTTCCGCGCCGGCTAACCGCTGTTGATTAATCCAGGTGTAATACGCGCCCATGTCCGCGTCGACGAGCGAGCCTTCCGGATCGGGCGCCGGCGTCCGCGCGATTCCGGCCAGCAGATCTTTCATCGATTGCTCGCGTTGGCGCGGAGCGAAACGCGCGAGCAGCGTCAACGGCTGGGCGCGGCGCAGAGCCTCGCGCGCCGACCACTGCACGAAGGTCGTGCTGAACAATTGAGTGCCTGAACCCTCCGTCAAGATGCTCACCTGAAAACGATTCAGCACCGCCGCCTCGCCGCTCCCGTCCATTCCCAAGTCTTCCGGACGCATCTGCGCGAGCATGGTTCGCAACACCTCCGGTCCGCCGCCGCCCGGCTGCGCAACTGCGCGCATCTTTTTTACCAGCGCGTCCCGCACGGTTTCGAGCGCGCCATAAGAAAGACAAGTCAAGGGCGTGCCGGACGGTTCGGTCCGTTCGCCGTCGATATACCAGTGCGCGAATGGCTCAGGATGCGCGGCTGCGCGCGCCACCGCGAGATTGAGCAGAACATTGCGCCCGTTCGCCGGATTCACATTTGTGAAGTAGACGCCCTGCCCTCGCAGCTTGCGGAACAGCGGATATGCATTCCGATCGACCCCGGCGCCCACCATTACCATCGATAACCGAGCCACGGGCAGCTCGGGCGGCGAGGATGCGGCGTTCACTTTGTGCACGTATTCGACCGCCGCCGTGCGGAAGGAATCGATCTGATGCGTTGCCCAAAGGTGCGCGGTCAACTGCTCGGAAAACAGTCCCGGCGTATTCACCCAATCTACTTGTTCGAGCCCCTGCGAAAGCTGCAGCTTGGCGAACGGCGCCATCACGGCGGCGAGCTGGTCGGGCGTCAGGCCGCCGAGATACGCAAGCTGGTTGTCTAACTCGCGCCGCTCGGCGGGAAACTTCCAGTCATACGCGATCAGTTCGCGCAGCAGCAGGGGCAGGAAGGCGAGCGGCAAGCTTTGGAAGAGCGCGATGCGGCTTGTAGCGATTCGGCGCGCCTGCGGAGGGTAGCCGCTGAACCGTTCGGTCTTGAGTTCGGACGGAAGCATGGCGCTACAAAACCTCCGGGAGCGGCCGGCCTTGCGCCATGCTCGGCGAGAAGCCGAGCAGAGAACCGATCGTCGGAACCAGGTCGGTCGATTCGGCCGCGCGATCCACAACGGCGTTCTCGCGAATGCCCGGCCCGAGCGCCATCATCCACGTCGTGCGCGACAACGGGTCCCCGGTGCGATGGTGCTGAAAACCATTGCCGCCCGGATCGGTATCGGAATCGCGCCCGAAATCGGGCAGGATGAAAAGCGTTGTCTTGCCGGCGTATTCGGGTTCGCTCTGAATCGTCTTCCAGATTTCGGCGCAGAGCCGGTCGCTGCGCTGAATCGCCTCGATATAAAGCGAATAGGTTCCCGAGTGCGCGATATCGATGTCGTGCAGCGTGATCCACAGCAGGCTCGGCGAGAGCTGGCGCATGAGCTGCCGCGCAATGAAGACCGAAAGCTCGTCGGGGCTCGCCAGGTTGCGGCCATGCTCCGAGAAATCGCTCACCGAAATCTTCAGCAGCTCCGCCATTTGATGCAGTTCCACTTCGCTGCCCGCGACTTGGGGCGTATAGAGCGGAGTTTCGTAGTTGTCGCGGAGCAGGTGCTCGTATTGAGCTTCGCCCGCGGCCGAAAGCGCCGTCCCGAGCAGGCGTTTCGGCAGAATCACGCCCGCGCCGAAGCCCGGCCCCCAGCCGCGATGCTCGCTTTCGCCGATGCGGTTGAACCCGTTGCTCGGCGCAACCACCCAGGCGTCGTTCGCCGGTCGCTTCAGATCGCGGCGGAAGTATTCGAAGACAGTCGGATTCTCGGGCGCGACGGCGGCGAAGTTGTTGAAGGTTTCGTAAACGCCAGTCGCAAGGCTTGCCGTCGCGACGTAGTGGCCCAGAATGCCGCGATTGACAACTTGCGTGAAGATGGTCGATTGCGGAATCAGTTGCTTCAGCAGATTCGGGATGTTTTCCTGCCCCTCAGGCATGAAGGTCTCTTCGTCTCGCGCGCCTCCGCCGAAGGTGACCACCACGACTTTCCTGTTGCGCGGCAGCGCAGCGGCGCGGCTATAGGGAGCAAAGCTGAACAGCGCGGCGCCCCCGGTTGCGCCCGTCGCGGCATGCAGGAATGCGCGCCGGCTTAACGCGACACGTCGCGCAACTTCTCGCTCACTTCCCAATTCTTTGTGGCCTCGTTAGCATCTATTCTACGGACAATTAACTCGCGCCGCGCTCCGTTGTAGGCAACCGCGCCGCGATAACCGGCGCCCGCGTCGAAGGCGTGGATGTTCCAGGAGTCCGGGTCGCCTTCGCGATTCGAGAGCAGGCGCGCCGGCTCGTCCGGCAAGAGCGAAACCTGAAAGGAATCGAGCGGAATCGAAAGGCCTCCGCCGATGGCCTTTATATAAGCTTCCTTGCGGGTCCAGCAGTTGAAGAAGGCGATCTCGCGTTGATCGAGCCTGACAGCTTCGAGATCCGCGCCCTCGGCGGGGCTGAAGAAACGCCGCGCTATATCGAACATGTCCGTCATCGGGCGGATCTGCTCGACATCCACTCCCAAGTCGCAGTCGAGGGCCATGGCGCAGGCGCCAAGCGAGCCTGAGTGTGACAGGTTAAAGCGCAGCCGGCAATCTTCGTTTGAAATGCTCGGCTTCCCTTGCGCGTTAAACGAGAATCCGATCCGCTCCGGAGCAACCTCCAGATACTTCGAAAGCAGGATGCGCAGCACGCCGTGCGCGATCGCAAACGAAACACGCAGATGAGGAAAAACGAAGCGCTCGGCCCGCGCCCGTTCGTCGGCCGACAGCACGCCGCGCAGGCGATCGAGCGAGAGCGCGTCCGCCGCCAGATCGAAGAGCCATACGTGCACGCAAGAGGTGTCTAGCGGTTCGATTGTTATAACTCGAATATGCCACGGTACGCGGCCGTCGATATCGGAAGCAACTCGGTTCGGATGATGGCGGCCGAAGTCGGCCAGGGCGCGACGCGTATTCTGGCCGAGGACCGGCAGGTGACCCGGCTCGGCGAAAGCGTGTTCCGCTCGGGCCGGATCAGCGGCGACGCGCTGGATTTTCTCTGCGCGCAATTGGCGCGCATGTACGCGACTTACAGCACGCTCGACGTGCGCGGCGTGCGGGCGGTGGCGACCAGCGCGGTGCGTGACGCAAGCAACCAGCAGGAGTTTCTGGCGCGCGCGAGCGAGGCGCTAAAGACCAATGTGGAAGTGATCTCCGGGCCGGAAGAGGCGCGTCTCATTCATCTGGGAGTGGAAGCGCGATGGCCGCGGCCCAAGGAGCGCACGCTCATTATCGACGTGGGAGGCGGCAGCGCAGAGCTGATTATCAGCCAGGGTGGACAGCTTGTGGACGCTGTCTCAAAGCCGTTGGGCGCGGTGCGGCTGACAGAGGTCTTCTTAAAGAGCGACCCGCCACGGCCAGAGGAGCTGCACCGGCTCGACAGCTACATCGAAGAGAAGCTTCTCTCCTTTCACAAGCAGCATGGGAGCGAGAAATTCGACCGGGCGGTTGCCACGTCGGCCACCGCGGCTGCCATCGTATCGGCGGCGAACCAGGTCCCGCGCGCCAAGCGCGAAGACGCCGACCGGCAGCGGGCGAGCCTCGCCCAGATCCGCGAATTGCATGCGAGGCTGGTCGCGAGCGACTTATCGGCGCGGCGCAAGATTACCGGCATCGGGCCGAAGCGGGCCGAGATCGTGACCGCCGGCACGGCAGTGTTCCTGCGCGCCCTGGAGATGTTCGAGCATCGCTCGCTTTATTACTGCACGGCGGGCGTTCGCGACGGCATCATCGCCGACCTGGCCGCGCGGGGCGTCGGGCGGGAACTCTCCCAGCTCTCGCGCGAGCAGCGCGGCGTTGTGGAGGCCATGGCCAGAAAGTACGAAGTAGCGCTAAAGCATGCGCGGCATGTCGCCTGCCTCGGGCATCGGTTGTTCGACGTTCTACAGAACCTCCATCAACTGCCGCCCGCCGCGGGCAAGTTGCTGGAAGCCGCGGCGCTGTTGCACGACATCGGGCACTACGTCAGCGGCACCGGGCACCACAAACATTCCGCCTATCTGGTGGCCAACTCCGACATGCCGGGCTTTACCGACAAAGAGCGGCTCACGATTGCCGCGCTCTGCCGCTTCCACCGCAAGTCGATGCCGCAGACGAGGCATTCGCATTTCCAGATGCTCGATGCCGAATCGAAGCGGGCCGTCGTGAACCTGGCGCCGCTGCTGCGCATCGCCGACGCTCTCGATCGGGGCCACGGCCAGAAGGTGCGGGACCTTGCGGCCGCCGGCAAGGACAATACGGTCAGCCTGTCGGTGCAGGCGGAAGCGGACGCCGATCTGGAGATTTGGGCAGCGAATGAAGCGGGCAAGGCGTTCCGCGAAGTCTATGCGAGACCGATCTCGCTACAGCGAGCCAAAGCGCAGCGTACGCCCTGACCCGCGCTCAGGGGCAGGTGAGCGCTTCTAGGCTCTTGAGCTTCGCCGCGAGGGTAGTGCGCTTCAGGCGCAGCATGTCTGCGGCGAGTTTCTTGTTGCCTCGCGCGCGAGCGAGCGCCTGTTCCAGCAGGTTCAACTCGATGCGTCCGATCACGGCTTCGAAGTCGAGGCCGTCTTCGGGCAACGGAATGATATGCGGCTGGTTGAGATTCAGGGCTTTCGGCGCCATCTGCGCCGGTAGATGGAAGTCCGATGGCAAGAGGACTCCACGGTCGCCCGATAGCACGATCGCCATCTCGACCGCGTTTTCCAGTTGCCGCACATTCCCTGGCCAGGAGTAGGCCGATAGATGCGCGAGCGCTTCAGGGGCAATATTTTTGGGCGCGATTCTTTCCTGGCTGCAGATTTTCTTGAGGAAGTGCTGGGCAAGCAGCGGGATGTCGGAGCTTCGCTCCCGCAGCGACGGGATGCGAATGGGAACCACATGGAGACGATAGTAAAGGTCTTCGCGAAACTTGCCCTGCTTGACGCGTTCCAGCAGATCGCCGTGCGTAGCGGCGATCACGCGAACATCTACGTGAGTAGTCTCCGAGCTTCCGACCTTTTGAAATTCGCGCTCCTGTAAAACGCGCAGCAGCTTGGCTTGTAGATCCAGCGACAGATCGGCGATTTCGTCCAGGAACAGAGTGCCTTCATCGGCCTGCTCGAAGCGCCCGATGCGAGCGTTGGTGGCGCCCGTGAAGGCGCCCTTGACGTGGCCGAACAGCTCGGCTTCCAGCAGGTTGTCGGGGATGGCGGCGCAATTCACGGCGACTATGGGCTTGGAAGCGCGAGGGCTCGCCTGGTGGATAGCTCGTGCGACCACCTCTTTACCGCTGCCCGTTTCACCCAGGATCAGCACGGTGGAGCGGCGGCTGGCGATGAGCGCGACCATATCGATCACTTTCTCCATGGCCGGGCTATTGCCAACCAGCATCTGACGCCAGGGTTCGTGGATCATCGGACGTGATGGGACGGCAGGCGGGGTCAATTTTGCGAGGCAGGCGGCGAGCGACGCGCCGTCGGGAGTCCGGTCGAAACAATGCCGAGCGCCCGCTTGCAGAAGGTGCGCGGCTTCGGGGGCAATTCCCGGCGACCCGATGAACAAGATGGGCATAGACGGTTTCACCCGCAGCATCTCTTCGATCGCGGCGCGAGGATCGTCTTCACGGAGCGGCAAGCAAACGATACTCGCTTCAAAAGCGTTGGGCTCCTGTTCGAGCTCGAACAAAGCTTCGCCGAGTGATTGCGTAGCCTGCCAGGTATAGGGCTCGGCCAGTAACTGCGCGGGATCGGGCGCAGCGGCCGAGTCGGCCAACCAAAGTATCTTCATGGTGCTAATAAATTGATCGGCGGCAAAAGTTTGGCGCTTTAGGGTCAGGCCCTAATTTTAAGACGGAGATTTTAAAGATTGCCCCGACTTTTCGAACTGCTCTTCGATCTCCTCCAGAGTCTTGCCTTTGGTTTCAGGCAGGAAGAAGACGGCGGTCACGAAGTAAACCACCGTAAAGCCGACGAACAGGAAGAACATGGCCGAATAACCGTAGTCGCTGACGATGGGGAGGAATATGGCGGCGAGGGTCGTGGAGACGACTTGATTAATGACCAGGGCGATGCTCATGCCGTTGGAACGGATTCGCGTGGGCATGAGTTCTGAGAGCGCGAGCCAGACGCAGACCCCGGGCCCGATCGCGAAGGAGGCCATGAAGGCGTAGAGGGTTAGGGCGACGAACCAGCCGTGGCGCGCATCGGGGACTGGAGAGACCAGGGCCTTTTTGATTTTGAGGGGCGCGGTACGGGCGGCGTCGAGATTGGAGAAGGGGTTCTTGAAGAACGCCTCGACCTTGTTCGATGGCACGCAACTGGCGCGGTTGATAGCGATAGGCGGCGCGGCGGGATCGTCGGAGCGGGCGACGTTGGAGGCGGCGGTGAAGTCGCCATACGAATAGACGATGCTGAGCGCGGCGCGCGTGGGCTCGATGGATGCGCTCGGGAATTCAGTAAGGAGTTGACGAGCGGTAGAGGCATCGAAGCGGAGAGACGCGGTCTGATCGGGCGTGACGACCGATTGCACGGCGGCCCGTGCATCGATCGTGTGTTTTTCCGAGTCGCGGAACAGCAAAGCGGTTATCGAAAGCGAGACGATGATGCCGGCCGTGCCGAGCGTGAGAAGGAACTTGCGGCCGCTGCGGTCGACCAGGACGATGCCCCCGATGGTCATCAGAAAGTTGACGACGGTGAACACGACGTAACCCCAGTGGGCGCCGATGTCGGAGAGGCCGCTTTCCAGAAGAATATTCGTGTTGTAGCCAATGATCGAGTTGATTCCGGTCGCTGTGTTGCAGAACAGAATGACGCAGGCGAGGACGAAGGGGATGACGTACTTCCGGCGCAGCAGGGACTCCTTGACGCGGCCGCCGGCTGACGTCGCGGCGCGCTCCGTTGCGGCCGTTTCTTCCATCTCGCGCAGCTCGGTATTGGCCTGATCGGCGGGTCGGGACCGCAGGAGGGCAGCAAGGGCGGCTTCGCGGCGGCCGCGGCGAAAGAGCCAGCGCGGGGATTCGGCCACCAGCGCGCTGCCGATAACGAAAAGGATACCCGGCGGAAGCGAGACCCAGAAGATGCGGCGCCACGCGAGATCTTTGAAGGCGAAGAGCGTGGCCGCGTCGGCGGTGCGGGTAACCTCGGCGACCCGATAGCTGAAGTAGATGCCGATCAACGCTGCCGCCACGATGCCGAGCGTCAGCAGCCACTGGAAGATGCCGGTGCCTTTGCCGCGATTCGATGCCGCGAGGCATTCGGCAAGATAAAGCGGCACGACCACGCCGATGAACCCGCCGCTGACGCCCTGCAGAAGCCGGCCGAAGAACAGAGGGCCGTAGCCGTGGGCCAGCGCGATGATCGGGATGCTGATGACGAACGTGAGGCCGCTTAAGACCATGAGCGGCTTGCGGCCCATCCAGTCAGCCAGGAGTCCGGCGAACAGCGTCGAGATGACGCTTCCGAGCAGCACGGCGGCAACGATAATGGAGAGCTGGCCGGCGTTGAGCCCCGAGGTGGCTTCGAGATAGGGCAGCGCGCCGCCGATAATGCCGACGTCCACTCCGTAGAGCAGGCCGCCGAGGCCCGCGACCAGAAGCAGGAACCGATTGTAAGTAGAGCTAGAGTTTTGAGGCGGCATGTAAACGCTCACGCAATCGCGCGGTGTGGAGGCGATGGCACTTCAGGCACAGCGTACGCATATTGGACAGATCGCACTGGCCGCCGCCTTCGGCTACTGGGAGGATGTGGTCGGCATCCCAAAGGGTCTTTCGGCCGCGCAGGCCCCAGTCGGCTGTGGCTTTGAGGCGAGCCGGGCCGCGCAATTTTCGGATGCGGCGGAACTCGGCGAGACAGTCGATGCGGCAGATGGCGCAGACGCCGCGGTCGCGCTCGAACACGCGCTCGCGCAGATGGGCGGGGCTGCTGCGAAGCTTCCATTCTTCCACGCACCAATCGGAGCAGAAGGTCTGGCGACCGGCCGGCGCTTCGAGGCCGCACCAGCGGCACAGGCAGCGGCCGTTCTCGCCTTTGGGAAGCGCTTCGCGATCGGCACGGCCGCCGGGCATGGCGCGCTGAGTACTCACAGAAACAGAATACCCGCAAAATGTTTAAAGCGCACGCGCGGGGCCGTGCGCGTTTTAGAAAGGCACATAGGCGTGCTCGGGGACAGCCGCGATAGGAGATTCGTGGCCCCGAGCGGTGACTTGCTCGAGACCGATGACACGGCCATCCACAATCATCAACGCCTGGTCGAAGTTATTCACGGTGGGGCAGACGTGCCTGGGAACGAGATAGAGTTTGTCGCCGATTTGAGGCAGCGCGGCCTCCCCGGTCGCTTCGATGGGCAGATGTTCTTCACTGGGCTTGAGGGGTTTCAGAGCGGGATGCCCGATCACAAAGCAATTCGGAACGCCGGCATCCACGGAAACGGCCTTGTGTCCGGCGTCGCAGGTGATGGAGCGCGCGGTGGGTCGGCTGACGACCGTCGAAAGGACGACCGCCGCCGGCGCATAGCCTTGATCGGGGAGTTGGCCGAGGCTGGTTGTATCGTTATACACGACCGTACCGGCTGAAATGCGGTGGACGAACGAAGCGTTGCCGAATCCCTGGTAGGACATCGCGAACGGCGCGGCGGGAGTTCCGGAGGTGATGACTTCGGCTGGCGGCGAACCGGCCTCGCCGAGCGCTCGGACAAGTCGCAGCAGGCGGCTGTAGCCTTGATGCACCAGGCCTTCGCGATCGTTTGCCGGAAAACCGGAGGCGTGGCCGTCGTAATAATGCAGGCCGCGGAACTGCGGGCCGATTTCACCGGCGAGAGCGACGATATCGGCGACCCGGTCTTCGCTGATGCCGGTGCGATGCATGCCGGGGTCGAGGTCGATGAAGAGGCCGGCCGCCGCGCCGCGCCAGGCGAGAGCCTGTTCCAGATTTTCAATTAAGACCGAGATGCGGACTCCGGGAAACTGGGCGGCGATTTCGAGAACTCGTTGGGCGTTCGCGCCTACGACCGCGAAGGCCACCAGCACATCGGACGCGCCGCACCGGCAGGCTGTCAGGAGTTCAAGCGTGGTGGCGCACTTCAAATGCGAGACGCCGTGCGCGAGCAGGCGCCCTATGGTTGCGGCGAGCTTGGCTGTTTTTACATGAGGCCGCCAACGGCCGGGATCGCCTCCCGTCATGCGGAGTGTGGCCTGGATGTTGGCGTCCACGAGCTTGGGGTAGATCAGCAGGGCGGGCGTAACAATGCGGTCTGGGTCCTGGAGGGTGTAAGTAGCGAGATCTATGTTCATCCTTGTACCCTTCTCTCTTTGCCGGCCCAGAACGTTTCGCGCAGCTCGCGTTTGAGGATCTTGCCCGTGCCGGTCTTGGGTAGCGGCCCTTCCACGAATTGGATTATGGCCGGAATCTTGAATTTCGCCAGTCGGCTTTGCAGGAACTCCACCAGCCCATCGCTTGAGAGTTCCTGGCCCGGTTTCAAGACGACGAGAGCGGCGGGGATCTCGCCCCACTTGCTATCGGGCGCCGAAACAACGGCGCATTCGAGCACGGCCGGGTGGGCGAAGATGGCCTTTTCGACTTCGATCGAAGAGATGTTTTCGCCCCCGCTGATGATGATGTCTTTCTTGCGATCCACGATGTGGATGTAATTCTCTCCGTCCCAGACAGCCATATCGCCGGTGTGCAGCCAGCCGTCGCGAATAGCCTTGCAGGTGGCTTCCGGTTCCTTGTAATAGCCGTCCATGACGTTATCGCCGCGGATGACCACTTCGCCGGCGGCCTGCATATCCCGCGGAACGTCCGCGCCCCCCGCATCGACGACCCGGATTTCATTGCCGAGAATGGGCCAGCCGGCCGTGGAGAGGTGGAACAGGCGGTCTTCTTCGCTTGTATAGCAAACGGTGTCTTTATGGCGGGCGTCCGTCGCAACGGGCGAGGTTTCGGTTAAGCCGTAGCCGGCCATGATGGCGCAATGGAATGCCTGTTCAAGGCGCGCAATCAGTTCAGGCGAAGAGGCCGCGCCGCCGAGATGGATCTCTTGAAGGCTGGAGGTATCGAACTCACCGAGCTTGGGGCAATTTAGCAGCGCGTTGGCCATCACGGGAACCAGCAACATGCCCGTGGCGCGCTCTTCTTCGATAAGCCGCAGCACATAGGCGGGCTCGAATCGGCGGACCATCACCTGCTTGATGCCGTTGAGAGTTGAGCTCTGGGGGCGGCCCCACCCGTTGGCGTGAAACAGCGGGATAGTGTGCAGCTCAACCAGCGAATCGCGTTGATTCAAACTGCCGGTAATGGCGAGCGCGTGCAGGTAAATGGTGCGATGGGAGAGCGCCACGCCCTTGGGCGCGCCCGTGCTGCCGCTCGTGTAGAAGATTTCGGCGATTTCATTCTCGTCGAAGGACATCGGATCGGGCCGAGCGATGCGGCCGCGAGCGAGCAGATCCTCGTAGCCGAGGCCGCCTTCGGGGGCGGGGCCGTCGATCGAGACATAGCGCTCAAGCGCGGGGCAAGAGGCGCGAAAGGCGGGCAGATAGGGCGCGAAATCGTTTTCGAAAAAGAGCATCCGCGCGCCCGAGTGATTGAGGATCTGAATCAGCTCGCCCGGCGTGAGCCGGACGTTAAGTGGCATCACGATCGCTCGCGCAAGGGGCGCGGCGTAATAGCCTTCCAGCAGTTGATGGTTGTTGAAGCTGAGGAACGCGATGCGATCGCCGGGACCGGCGCCTTCCGATAGGAGCCCTGCGGCCAGGCGTTCGCAACGTTCGCCGAATTCCCCATATGTGAACCGCGAGCTTCCGGAGACGACTCCGATTTTATGGCCGTAGAGATCGAAGCCGCGGTACAGGCAGCGGATCGGAGTCAGAGGAATGAACATATCGCTTGACGACTTATATAAGGTACCGTTCCCGCGCGAGGAGGCGGGTGGCGATGCGGCGCCGGAGGGCGATGGAATCGGGCGGATCGTAGCCCGCCAAGCGGCGCAGCACCTGCATGGTTTTGCGCAGGAAGTCGCCTTCTAGACACGCGCCGGCGACGTTGCGGGCGGCGAGTTCGACGCGCCCCATGGCGTCGCGCAGGAAGACGGCTGCAAGATCGGCGGCGACAGCGGCGCGCTTCGGGAACGCGGCGAGCTTGCGCGCGCGGAGCAGGCTCGATTCCATGGCGAAGGCTTCCATGACCATATCGGCGATGTGCATGAGGAGCTCCTGCTGCTGGTCGAGTTCGGCGCCGTGCTTCTGAAAGGCGACGGCCAGCGAGAGCAGCGCGATGTTTTTTGCGTTCGCGGCCAGGCGGCGCTCTTCATCGGCGTCTTGAGCCGGGAGAGAGCCGGAGAAGATCTGGCCCATGAGAGCCTGGGCCGCGGGAACAAGGGGCAGAATGCCGCGTGAGGCGCGCTTCAAAAGCATGCCGGAGATCAGCAGGCGGTTGATTTCATTTGTGCCTTCGAAGAGGCGGTTGATGCGGGAGTCGCGATAGGCGCGCTCGACCGCATAGTCCCGATGGAAGCCGTAGCCTCCGTGAACCTGAACGGCTTCATCGACGACGTAATCGAGCGCCTCCGAGCCGAACACCTTCACGATGGAGCATTCCGCGGCATACTCCTCGATGGCTTTAAGCATCGTTTGCGAAGCGCCCGGTTGATCCCACGAGAAGTTTTCAAGGCGGCTTTGAATGAGGCCCACTACGCGCCACGCCACCGATTCGGCCGCGTAGATGCGGATCGCCATTTCGGCGAGCTTGTGTTGAATGGCGCCGAAATCCGAGATGGACGAGCCGAACGCTTTCCGCTGTTTGGCGTATGAAATCGCGAGAGCTAGCACGTCTTTCGAGCCGCCCACGCAGAGCGCGCCGAGCTTGAGGCGCCCGATGTTGAGAATGTTAAAGGCGATGATATGGCCTCGGCCGATTTCGCCCAGAACATTTGAAAGAGGCACCGGAACGTTTTCGAAATAGACGGCGGTGGTGGAGCTGCCTTCGATGCCCATCTTCTTCTCCTCGGCGCCGCTCGAAACGCCTGGAAAACTGCGCTCGACCAAAAACGCGGTGAATTTGTCCCCGCCCACTTTCGCGAAGACCGTAAACAGATCGGCCGCGCCTCCGTTGGTGATCCACATTTTTTGGCCGTTCAGGATGTAGTGCGTCCCTTCGGGATTGAGATCGGCGCGCGTGCGGGCGGCGAGGGCGTCGGAGCCCGCTTGCGGCTCGGTGAGAGCGTAGGCGGCGATCATCTCGACGCGGGCCAGTTTGGGCAGGTATCTCTGCTTCTGCTCTTCGGTTCCGAAGTAAAGGATAGGCAGAGTGCCGATTCCGGTGTGGGAGCCGTGCCAGGCCGCATAGGAGGCGTCCCGGCCCAGGTGCTCGGCGACGATCAAAGCGGAGGCGAGATCCAGTTCCATGCCGCCGAACTTTTCGGGGACGGCGACCGCGGTCAGCCCGAGCTCGCCGGACTTGCGCAGCGCCCGCGCGGCCACGCCGTCTTCGTGACGAAGAATGGCCGGAAGATTGGGCTTGACCTCCTGCTCGAAGAATTCGTCAGCCGTTCTCCCGATGGCGCGATGGTCTTCGGTGAGGTCTTCGGCAGTGAAGATGTCTTCGGGGCGGGCATCTTCGATCAGGAATGCGCCTCCCTTCGGGGGCTCGAATCTTTGGGATGTGGTTTCGGCGGGTGCGGCTTCGGCGGGCGTCATGGCTTATTCTCCTTGTTCTTGGGTCTCTTCTGTTTCGAGCACTGGGGCCAGTTTCGCGCGCAGTTCGTCGGGCATGGGGACGGCGCGCATGGTTTGCGAATCGGCGCAAGCGACGACGACCACGCCTCGGGCGGCCACCTCGCCGGCTTTGATGGTCCGGAATTCGAAGCGAATCGAGGAGCGGCCGAGCTTCGTCAAAGATACTTCGATGGTAATAAGATCGTCGTGCCCGATGACGCGCAGGAAGTCGCATTCGACATGGACGCGAGGCAGGTTGTAGCCGGCGCGCGAACTATAACTGATGCCCAGCGTGCGCAGGAATTCGATTTCGGCCGATTCGAAGTAGCGGAACATGGCGGTGTAGTGGATGCGGCCGCTTGCGTCTGTATCGATGAATCGGATGCGGGTTTCGAAGCGAAAGGGCATGTATATCGATACTACGGCGCTGCGGGCTACTATCTCCTCGGCGACCGTCGCGACTAACACGCCTGGTCAGAGGGCAACGTACTCCTGCTCGGTTACGAAGTAGGCGACGAAAACGACCAGAGCCTCTGGATCACGGCCCTGCAGAAGCGCGGACAGCCTTGGCCATTCGGCTAAGAGCTTCGGCACATCGAGCCCTCTCACTAGTTCTGTGAACTTGTCTGAGACTTCTTTGCAGGAGCGCTTCACGTACTCGCGCCAAGGTTCTTCGGGAATGCGTTCTGACGAATCCGCGTTGCACCAATACGCCTCCGCAATTGACCCATCGACGCGGAATTCAATCTGTCCTCCCAAACAAGCGAGATCAAACCTCTGAGCGGCGGCAAGCGCGGCGGGGAATGCTGATAGGTTCCAACCGTATTCGTTTTCCCGAAGCGTTGCGCCGAGCAACATTTCCGGCGGCAGCGCAGCAATCATTCCGCTCTATTGTATTTCGAGACCTTCATCTTCTGGATAACGCGCAACTGACGCCCATCTCTGCTCTTCCACTCCTTTGACGAGCAGCCACAGCATTAGCGCCGCCTCCGCAATGAAGCCGAAAATCTCAACGAAGACGGTCAAGAAGTGAATATGCAGTGGAGCAAGAGATATAAACCAGCCAATCCCTGCTGCTGCATTCAACACTCCGAGTATGTGCGGCAGGAACGACGAACGAAGAATCAGGAAGCCGATCAGCAAGCAGTACATTCCGAAGAAGAGCAGTGGATTGACGCGTCCCTTGCTGTAACGGAAGTACGGCATCAGCGTCGCAGCGCTTCCTGCAAAATTGAACAAGGCTGCAACCAGCGAAAGCATACTGCCCGCTGGCCGAAGAAGCCGATAAAGGAGAATCCCGAGCACTATGTAGAGCAATACCGAGATAACATTGACCCCCTTTCCCGGGCGGACTAAACCCCTACTGAGCAAAGCCTGCCCCGCAACCGCCATCAAGAAGTACATCAGATATACAAAACCCGTCGCCCTTGCCCACGAACTCTTCCCGCGTGGAATAAACATAATGGGTTTAGCTCCCAATTTTGCGCGACACGAGGATAGCACCCGGCACGGAAAACGGACCTAGTCTTTCCATCAAGCGATCAAGCTGCTCGAGGTGATCTTGGAAGTGCTCGGGCGGCTGCATGGGTCCATAAATGGCGAGACTCACTCATTTTTCGGGAAGAGCAGCGCGAAGCTACAAGCGCGACATTCCTTAAAGCACTGTGCGTTTAGCTGCGGCGCTGCGCTACCACGCAGTTTCTGACCCCGCCGCACCCAGGTTCGGCTATGATGTCGAGTGCCGCTTCCTGCAAGGAGAACTCGTTTGAAAACACGCCTCGCCCTTCTTCTGCTGCTCATCGCGCCAACACTTCCGCTATCCGCTCAGGCTCAGCCCGAGCCCGCTACATTACGCAGCCTGCTCCTGCACGAATTGCGCGCCACTCACAATCACGCCGAATGGTTCGTCCCGATCAACACCGCCGTCGAGGGGCTAACGGCCGAACAGGCCAACTGGCAGCCTCCTCGCGGCGGCCATTCAGCAGGGCAACTCGCTTACCATTTGCTGTTCTGGAACCGGCGCAATCTAAATAACCTTCGAGGCATCAAGAATGACAAGTTTACCGGTGACAATAAGGAAACCTTCGACCACTTCGACCAAAAGCAGTGGGCCGACGTCGTCAATCAACTCGATGAGGTCATGACCGGCTTTGAGAAACTTGTCGAAACGGCTGACGACCAGCAGCTCGCCAAGTGGGCGAACACCATCGGCAACATCTGCGCCCATAACGCGTATCACGTCGGTCAGATTGTGTACGTGCGCAAGCTGCAAGGCGCGTGGGATCCGGACAAAGGCGTGAAAAGTTGAGGTCGGTCGGACCCTGCGCGGCGCTTCATTCTCTCCTCAGCGCCTGCATCGGTTCTAGCGACGCGGCGCGCCGCCCCGGCAGGTAACAAGCAACCAAGGCGGTAGCCAGAAGAATGAGCCCTACGATCGTAAGCGCCGAGTAATCGAGCGAGCCAACGCCGAACAGTGTGCTTTGCATCGCCCGCCCCACCAAATAAGCGCCAATCAACCCCAGACCCGACCCGCAACAAGCCAGCCGCGCGCCTTCTTCGAGCACCAGCTTGAGCACCCGATTGCGCGTCGCGCCCAGCGCCATTCGCATTGCGATCTCGTGCGAGCGCTGGGCTACGGAAAACGCCATGACCCCGTAAATGCCCACTCCCGCAAGCACCAGCCCTATCGCCGCGAAACTGAGGAACAGAATCATGTTGAATCTGTCGCTCGCCAGAACATCGTCGCGCACCTGCGCCATCGTGCGCGGATTCGCCACCGCGACTTCCGGATCCACGGCATGCACGGCTCTCGCGATGCTGTCGAGCGCGGCCATTGGGTTGCCCGACATCCTGACGCCCACTCCCGCGCTCGGCCAAGGAGCCTGCCAAAACGGAATGCAGATCTCAGCGTCATCCTCCCGAAGGCCCCTGCTCCGTACATTGTGAAACACGCCTACTATCTGCCATTGGACCGGTTCGCCCACTCTCACGGGCCCCGCCAATAGCTGCGGTATCGAGACGCGCATTTGTAGCGGATTCTTCCCTCTAAGAAATCGATCCGCGAAATACTGGTTGACTATCGCGACCTTCGTGCTGGTGAAAGTGTCCCGATCGGTAAACGCGCGGCCTTCGATCAATCGGATTCCAAACGTCGCAAAATACCCAGGCGTTATCGCCCTGACACCGACCCAGGGTCGAAGCGACGGATCGAGGTATCCAGGTTCCCCAACGATGAAAAAGTGCGGATGGAAGCCGGTTCCCAACAGCGGAGTCCCGGTCTCGACCGAAACGTGCGACACGCCTGGAACGGCTGCGATACCGTCCAGCATCTTTCGGTAATAAGCGGTCGTCGACGGGGGAGTGGATGGCCGCGCATCGGGCGCATCCAAAAAGAAAGTAAGCGTATGATCCGTGCGAACGCCGAGGTCGACATTCATCAGGTTCCAGAAGCTGTGTATGGCTAAGCCGGCCCCTGCGAGCAGCGGCAATGCCAGGGCGAATTCCATAACGACCAGCAAACGGCGCAAACGGTGCGGCCCCGCGCCCGAGCGGCCGCCTTCCTTCAGCGCGTCCGCTGCGTCAACGCGCGACGCATACCAGGCGGGAGCACAACCGGATAGCAGCCCGGCCAATGTAGTCGCGGCGATTGTGAACAGGAGAACCGGCCAGTTCAGGCGCAAGTCGGCTTCGCTAGGCAACGTGTTGGGAGGCGTGACAGCAATCAGCCCCTGCAGCATCGCGTATCCGCAGCCGACGCCAAGCGCGCCTCCTGCCAGCGACAGAAGCAAGCTCTCGGTCAATCGTTGCCCGAAGATCGTTCCCGATTTTGCTCCTAGCGCGCTGCGTATTGCCATTTCGCGCTGCAGCACGAGGCTCCTGGCCAGCAGCAAGTTCGCGACGTTCACGCAAGCAATCAACAACACGAAAGCGATTGCTCCCAAAAGCAGCCATAGCGTTGTAATTCGACTGGCGGGAATAAAGTCGTTCTTCAGAGGTTCTACCGATACGCCCCAGCCCTTGTTGGTAGTTGGATAACTGCCGGCCAAGCGTTTGGTAACCCCGTACATATCGCTTTGTGCCTGTTTGATGCCAACTCCCGGTTTGAGCCTGCCCATCACATCGAGCCACCGGGTATCGCGATTCAGTTGCTCGCGCCGGAATGCCAGCGGAACCGAGAACTCCCCTTGGCCGCGATCCGTCAAACCCGGCGCAAATACTCCAACCACGGTGTAAGGCTCACTATTGATGCGAAGCGTGGCGCCTAGAACATGAGGATTACTGCCGAGCCGTTGCCAAAATTTGTGCGTGAGGATGACGACATGGTCATTCAGCGGCTGTCCTTCTTCGGGTAGGAAATCGCGGCCCAGAAAAAAAGGATACCCGAGCATGCGGTAAAGGCCGGGAGTTGTAACTCGCCCCTCTACGTTCTCCGGTTGCGCGCGAGTAGCGATATTGAACGAGCTCTCCGTCTGCGCATTGAGATCCTGAAAAACCCTGCTCTCGCGTTTCCAATCCAGGAAGTCTGCTGTCGAAACTGCGTTGCGGCCGCCGCGAATGGTAGACCACACCATCACCAGTTGACCCGCATCTGGATACGGAAGCGGTGCGAGTAACGTCGCGTAATCCACGGTAAAGATGGCGGTGTTCGCTCCGATCCCGAGAGCTAGAGTAACCAGCACCGTTGCGGTCAATCCGGGTTTCTTGCGCAATTGCCGAAACCCGTAACGCGTATTGTGAAATAAGGTTTCCAGTAACGGCAGGCGCCTGCCATCCCGATACTCTTCCTTGATCGCCTCTACTGCGCCGAACCTTACTGTCGCTTGCCGGCGCGCCTCTGCTGGCGACAATCCGGCGCGCGCATTCTGCTCGGTTTGTAACTTCAGGTGTTCCTCGATCTCCTCCCGCAAGCGCTCTTCATCGCGCGTCCGTGTGCCGTAAGATCCTAACCGCGCCAGGAATCGCTTCGCAGCTTTCATTGAAGTTCTTCCGCCTTGACTCTGAAAAAACGGGCCACAATCTCGGTTGTTTGGTCCCAGTCCTGTCTCTCTTGTTGTAAACGCCTGCGTCCCGCCCGCGTTAGCCGGTAGAATCGTGCTCTGCGGTTGTTTTCCGAAGCGCCCCACTCCGACTGAACCGCGCCTTCCTGCTCTAACTTGAGCAATACCGGGTACAAGGTTCCCTGGCCTACCGCCAAAAGGTCGCCACTGATCTGTTCAATCCGGCGCGCGATGCCATATCCGTGCAATGGTCCCAACAAATCCAAGGTTCGCAGCGCCATCAACGCCAACGTGCCCAGTGGAATGACCATCTTTTCTTCCGGTTGTTCCATTTGGTTTCCAACAGGAATCTAGCACCTTTCCTGTCGGAAAGCAACAGGAACGTAAGGAGGCGCCGCGATGGGCATCGCCTGATCCGCTTAGATTCGACCTTAACTCCGGCTGCCCTAATATAACCCCTGCGCGGTTTCGGCGGCTTCCTCGGCGTGCGGCCCGGGACCGTACCACTTGTTACCCCAGTGCAGCGGAACGGAGTCCATAACGTCCGAAACATTTTGATACAGTTCTGTTGTGGCCATCCAGTATGACGAGATCGGCATCTGGTCAGAAGTCAAGCTGGCGATCGTGCGCGAGTATGCGGCGGCCTACTCGAGAATCATGGAAGCGACGCGGCGGAACAAGCTTGACCGCCTTAGCTGGATCTATGTCGACGCGTATGCTGGACCGGGCTACCACCTCTCGAAGAAGACCGGCGAAACGGTCGAAGGCAGCCCCCTCATCGCCCTGAACACGGCTCCGCCGTTTTGCGAGTATCATTTCATCGACACGGAACCGGCGCGAGCAGAGCCGATGAAAACGAAGAACAACGCCGTGACCTATTACCTGTACTTCGCCTCCCAGAAACCAGCGGCTCTGAACATCGTGAATTACATCTTTCGCAAGTACGGCCAACCGTAATGGCAGAGCATTCAAAGATCGAATGGACCGATGCGACCTGGAATCCAGTACGCGGCTGCACGAAAATTAGCCCCGGTTGTAAGCACTGCTACGCGCAACGTTTTGCAGAGCGCTTCCGTGGCGTAGAGGGACACCCGTTCGAGCAAGGATTCGACCTGCGCCTCGTACCCGCCAAGATTGACGATCCTTTGCGTTGGAAGACCCCGCGGCGAATCTTCGTAAACAGCATGAGCGACCTCTTCCACGACCGGGTTCCGCTCGACTACATTAAGCGGGTTTTCCGCGTGATGACTGAGGCTAACTGGCATCAGTATCAGATACTAACCAAGCGGGCCGAACGGCTGGGCGAAATAGCCGGCGAACTCCCGTGGGCGCCGCACATCTGGATGGGCGTGAGCGTTGAAAACGAGGAATACCTTTGGCGAATCGACCACCTCCGACGAACGAAAGCTCACATCAAGTTCCTCTCGATTGAGCCACTGCTTGGGCCACTCGGCAAATTCAACCTCCGTGGCATCGACTGGGTCATTGTCGGTGGAGAATCAGGACCCGGTGCGCGGCGAATGCACGCCGAATGGGCAGCGAGCATTCGCGACCAGTGCCAGGAGGCAGGCGTCGCGTTCTTTTTCAAGCAATGGGGCGGCGTTTTCAAGAGAAAAACTGGCCGCGAACTTGAAGGACGAACGTGGGACGAAATGCCAGCGGCAAACGCCTTGGTGGGCATTGCGGCAACAGACTAATGAACGCAGCTTCCCAAAATGGCATTGACTAATGGTTCAACCCATAGTATTGTACCAGAATGAACACGCGTCTCACCATGGATAAAGCCGGGCGTGTGGTGATCCCTAAGCCCCTCAGAGAACAGTTGCATTTGGAACCGGGCGACGCGTTGGAGATGGAAAGCGCCGGTGAGCAGATCACGCTTCGACCGGTTCGGGGGACCGGTCCGCTAACCAAAGAGCACGGAGTCTGGGTGTTTCACTCCGGGCAGCCCCTACTAGCTTCGGCCACCGAAGAAATGCTTCAGCAGATCCGGGAAGAGCGCGATTTGGCGAATCTCGGCAACGGAGAATGAAGGGCTTCTTCGATACCTCGGTCCTAGTGCCGGTGTTTTACGGCGATCACGTCCACCATAAGCCCAGCCTCGATCGCTTCATTCAATTCGACAAAACGACTGGATGCTGCGCAGCGCATAGTCTGGCCGAAGTCTACTCGACCCTTACACGCATGCCCGGCAAGCACCGTATCAGTGGAGAGCAGGCCATGCTTTTCATCGGCAGTATACGGGAGCGGCTATCTATCATCGCCCTTAACGGCGATGAATACGCCGACGCGCTGCAGGCGTCTTCTGCTGTCGGGATCGTCGGTGGCGGAATCTACGACGCTATGCTGGCGCACTGCGCCATCAAGGCAAAGACCGAGACCATCTATAGCTGGAATGCGCGGCACTACTCGCTGTGCGGACCGCAAGTGACGCAACGGCTCAGCACGCCTTGACTTACGTCGAACATTCTATAGCCGCCTCCGCCGGGCGCCTCCATCCGTTCACAACTCATCAAAATATCTCTATCTAACTCACCTTCCACCCACTTACTCGCTTTTTCCACAATCTCGGAATTCGTTTCTGCCTCTCGCCGTGCTACCTTCCGTCAGGCTCACGTCAGCTTCGCGCGTCCCGCCATACAACCGCGTCGCTGCAACGTGGGCCCTTCTATATCTAGGAGCCGTCACATGCCCACGCCCGCCCAGATCGCAGCCAATCAGAAGAACGCTCAATTCTCTACCGGCCCCACTTCGCCCGAAGGCAAGGCCACGTCCTCACTCAACGCCGTCAAAACCGGTCTCACCGGCCGCACCGTCCTGCTCCCCGGCGACGACGCCGCCGCTTACGAGGCTCACGTCCAAGGCTTCTTCAACCGCCTCCAGCCCCTCGGCGATCAAGAAAGCAATCTCGTCCAATCGCTCGCCGACACCGAATGGCGCTTGCTCCGCATCCCCGCCCTCGAATTCGGCATTTACGCCCTCGGCCGCCTCGAATTCGCAAACGAGTTCCCCGCCGAAGCGTCCGAATCCCGCAAGCATCTCATCGAAGCCAAAGTCTTCCTTGCCTACCAGCGCCAGCTCAACAACCTTTCTATCCAGGAATCTCGCCTCCGACGCCAGCGCGAAAAAGACTCTGCCGCCCTGCGCGCCCTTCAGGAATCCCGCCGCCGTCACGAGCGCACGGGGCGAAAGTCGCTACTCGATGAAGCCGCCCGCCAATACATCGCCGCCGTTCACGAAGACCGCCACGAACTTTGGGAGCCCGATCAAAATGGGTTCGAATTTTCAATGGCGGAAGTGGAAGTCCGCGCCATCGAGCTTGAACCCGATCTCTTCGCCGAATGGGCCGAAGCAAACGCCGGCGAAGATACCCAAACAGCCGCCTGACGCGGCGCGCCCTTTGCGGAATACGGTACTAGCTTGGTTCGCGGAATGTGCCGGCTTCATAAAGATGTAACGCGGCCCCTCTAGTCTAGCCTCTGGAGGATGAATGCGCGGATTTCTATCCATCTCGCTGAGTAGTCTGCTGGTGGCGAGCCAGGCGATGCTGCCGCAAGCGGCGAATGCCCAAGGCAGCGGCACGCCCGTTACGCCGATTCGCCACATTGTGGTGATCTTCAATGAGAACATTTCGTTCGATCATTACTTCGGCATGTACCCGCATGCCGCGAATCCACCAAACGAGCCGCAGTTTCATGCGCGGTGGGACACGCCGACCGTGAACGGATACACGCCGGCTCTGTTGACCAGAAATCCGAATCTGAATGCTGCCAATGGGGTCGGAGCGGCGAATCCCTTCCGGCTGGACCGTTCGCAGGCGCTGACTGCGGACCAGAATCACGCCTACGGGCCGGAGCAGGCGGCCTTCGATGGCGGGCTGCTGGATCTGTTTCCTGTGAAGACGGGCGCGGCCGGGCCCCCGCCGAGCGGAGCGCCCCCCGTGGTCGCGACGCCAGGTCTGGTGATGGGTTATTACGACGGCAACACCGTCACCGCGATGTGGAATTATGCGCAGCATTTTGCGCTGAACGACAATTCGTACAACTCGAATTTCGGGCCTTCAACGCCGGGCGCGCTGAACCTGGTTTCCGGGCAGACGAATGGAGTGATTGCTTCGGCGAACGGGCCAAGCTCCGATGTCGTGCCCGATGGCAACGGCGGATTGACGCTGGTGGGCGATGCGGACCCGCTCGACGATGCGTGCTCATCCTCGACACGCTACCAGGCGGAAATGGGCGGCAAAAACATCGGCGACCTCTTGAACGCGGCGGGCGTGACATGGGGATGGTTTGCGGGCGGATTCAACTTGAAGATCACGAATGTGAATGGGTCGACCGGTTGCAACCGGAACTCTTCTTCGTCGATCGTGCCGGCGACCGCCGACTACGTGCCGCACCACCAGCCGTTCCAGTATTATGCCTCCACGCGCAACCCGAAGCATTTGCCGCCAAGTTCGCCCGACATGATCGGCAAGCAGGATCAGGCCAACCATCAATACGATGTGGCGGATTTCTTCAACGCAGTGCGCAGGGGAGAACTGCCCGCGGTTTCCTTCATCAAGCCGCCCGCCTTCGAAGACGCGCACCCGGGTTATTCGGATCCGTTGGATGAGCAGGCGTTCGTCGTGAAGGTGATTAACTACCTACAGCAGTATTGCGACGACTGGGAACATACGGCGGTAGTGATCGCCTATGACGACTCCGATGGCTGGTACGACCACCAGATGGGGCCTATCGTGAACGGGTCCGCGACGACGCAAGATGCGTTGAACGGGCCGGGTGTTTGCGGCAACGGCTCGCTGGCGCTGCCGGGAGTGAATCCGGCGACGGCGCATGCGCAGGGGCGCTGCGGCTACGGAATGCGGACTCCGCTGCTCGTGATTTCGCCATTCGCGCGGAAGAACTTCGTGGATCACCGGCTGACCGACCAGAGTTCGATCATTCACTTCATCGAAGACAACTGGCTCGGCGGCGAGCGGATTGGGCAGGGATCGTACGACGCGATTGGGAACTCGATAGACTCCATGTTCGATTTCGATAGAGAACCGCATGGGCGCTTGATCTTGTCCGAGTCCTCGGGCGAAGTGGTGGACTGGTACTAGACCGCGGTCAGTTACTAAGTTGGCGAGCGGAGGATAACTCCTCCGCTCATTTTGTATTTAGGAGGCGGGAAATTACACGGCGAGAGTTCTTGGCGACTGCGGCAGTAAGTACAGGCGCGATGCGGATGGGCGACAGGCCGCGGCCGCGGATGGCGCCGAAGCTGCTCGATCCTGAAACGCTCGCGCCGTTTGTGGACGCGCTGCCGATTCCGCCGCTAGCGCGGAGTAGCGGAGGCCGCTACAGGCTGGCGATGCGGGACATTGAGCAAAAGGTCCATCGGGATGTGCCGCCCACGCGGTTTTGGGCGTTTGGGCAGAGCGTGCCGGGGCCGACCATTGAAGCGCGGAGCGGCGAGGCAGTCACGGTGGAGTGGGCAAACGAACTGCCCGCTCGGCATTTTCTCCCGATCGATCACAACTTGATGGGCGCGGAGGCGGACAAGCCGGAGGTCCGGGCGATAGTCCATCTGCACGGCGGCCGCGTGCCGCCGGCAAGCGATGGTTATCCGGAGAATTGGTATGCGCCGGGGCGATCCCAGTCGGCCGATTATCCGAATCGGCAGGAGGCCGCGCTGCTTTGGTATCACGACCACGCAATGGGAATCACGCGGCTCAATAATTACGCGGGATTGTTTGGGCTATATGTGGTGCGGGACGCGGCGGAGGATGCGTTGGGGCTTCCTCGCGGCGAATTCGAGATACCGCTTGCGATATTCGATCGATTCCTGGAACCGGATGGGCAGTTGTATTATCCGGCGTCCCAATGGGCGAAGGCGCCGTGGGTGCCCGAGTTTTTCGGAAATTCGATCTTAGTAAATGGCAAGCTGCTGCCATATCTGGAAGTAGAAGCGCGCCTGTATCGGTTTCGATTGTTAAATGCATCGAATGCGCGCTTTTTCCGGCTGTCGCTTGCGAATGGACAGAGTTTCTGGCAGATCGGGACGGATCAGGGGCTGCTGGCCGCGCCCGTGGAGTTGAAGCGACTGGCGATTGCGCCGGGAGAGCGCGCGGATCTGCTGATCGATTTTGGGCCGGCGCAGGGTGCTCAGGTAGTGCTGAGGAACGAAGTTTACGACGTCATGCAATTTCGGGTAGGAAAGACGGTACAAAGCGAAAGGGGCGGTGTGCCGGCGACGCTGGCCGCCATCGAGCGACCCCCCGAAGCGAGCGCGGCGCGGGCCCGGGAGATGACGCTCGAAGAATACGATGATGTGTTAGCCGAGCCGATGACGCACTTACTCAACGGGAAGCGATGGCGCGATCCGGTAACAGAAAATCCGGTGGTAAATACAACAGAGATCTGGTCGTTAATTAACTTGACCGACGACGCCCACCCCATTCACTTACACCTGGTGCGATTCCAGATTCTGGACCGGCGGCCATTCGATGTAACGGAGTATCTGCTCAGTAAGAAGATCCGGTATGTGGGGGAGGCGTTTCCGCCGGAGCCGAACGAAGCGGGCTGGAAAGATACGGTGAAAGCGACGCCCGGAGCGGTGACTCGAATTATCGTTAAGTTCGAGCATTACACGGGGCGCTATGTGTGGCATTGCCACATCCTGGAGCATGAGGACAACGAAATGATGCGGCCTTACGATGTCCTGCCGGGAACACCGCAGTCGGCAAAGCCGGAATCGGCTGGATAGAATCTGTTTTCGGAGCGAGTGTGCAAATGAAAACAGGAGTGCGGCGCCGCGATCTGCTGGCGCTTGCGGCCGCGCCGTTGTTGCCCGGGACGGCGCTGCGAGCAGCGGCGGTTCCCAAAATCAAGGACGTTTCGGTGATCCCGACTGAACCGGCGGGAGTGCGCCTGGTCATCGTCAAGGTGCAGACCGATCAGGACGGACTCTACGGGTATGGCTGCGCAACCTTTACACAGCGCGCCGATTTGGTGGTGGAGGCGGTAAACCGGTATCTCAAGCCGCTGGTCACAGGCAGGCCGGCCGATGCAATCGAGGATCTCTGGAATGCGATGTACAACTCATCGTATTGGCGCAACGGACCGGTTCTCAACAACGCGATCAGCGGCATCGATCAGGCGCTTTGGGACATCAAAGGCCGTCAGGCGGGAATGCCCGTCTACGAATTGTTGGGGGGCAAGTGCCGCCGCGGGGCGATGATCTATTCGCATGCGGCGGGGCGCGAAATTTCCGAAACGCTCGACGAAGCTCGCAAGCTTATGGCCGGCGGCGTCCGGGCAGTGCGGCTGCAGGTAGGCGTTCCCGGAATGGCGGCGTACGGGGCGCCGGGCCAGAAGAAAAGCGGCGACGACGCGGCGCAACAAGACCCGGTGTTCGATCCGGATGCCTACGTGAGGCGGACGCTGCAGTTGTTCGAGGCGGCGCGCAAGGAACTCGGCGGCGAGGTTTATTTGCTGCACGACGTTCATGAGCGCGTGCCGCCGCGGCTCGCCGTGCAGTTCGCCAAGGACCTGGAGCAGTTCAAATTGTTCTTTATGGAAGATGCGCTGTCGCCGGAGAACATCGACTACTTCCGTCAGATCCGGGCCCAATGCGCCACGCCGTTGGCGATGGGCGAGTTGTTCAACAATCCGCACGAGTGGAACATGCTGATCCGCGAGAGCCTGATCGACTATATTCGGGTGCACGTTACGCAAGCCGGCGGGTTGACGCCGTGCTGGAAGATGGCGGCCATGGCCGAAGCGTTCCAGGTGAGAACAGCCTGGCATGGCCCGGGCGATGTTTCCCCGGTCGGACACTGCGCAAACGTGACGCTGGATGTGGCTTGTCCGAATTTCGGCATTCAGGAGTGGACGGCCCCGAACGAGCGAATCCAGGAAGTGTTCGATGGGTACCCGGTCATGAAGGACGGCTACGCTTATGCCAATGAAAAGCCGGGATGGGGAGTAGAGATCAATGCCGCCGCGGCGGCCAAGTACCCGTTCGGGTTTTCCGAACGTGGAGATGGGAAACGATTGAACGGCGGGTGGGGCGTGGTGCGGCGTCCGGATGGGACGGTGATAAACCAGTAGGCTCGCCGGCGCGGCGGACGGGGCCGCTTGCCGTATTGCGATGGGACGGCGCCGCGCTACGCTCGCAGCTCGGCCATGGTCTTGCCCACCGGACCCGGTCCGAAATTTATGCGGGCGTCTGGAATGCTCGTGCCGACGACCTCGATCCGATTGAGATCCGTTGTGCCAATTCCCACCGCTTCGGCGAGCTTCAACATGTTGTCGCCGCGAATGAAGGGCGGCGCCCCCCGGTCCGCTCGCGGGTTGTAGCTCATCATGGCCATGCCCACCGCGTCCACGCAAACCGGATTGCGCCCGGTCAGAATGAGGCCCGGGGTCATGCGTTCGAGGCCCTGCAGCCAGGGACCTTCGCCGCCGCGAACGGTTTCGACGCCGTCCACAATCGCCAGGTCGATGGGCCTGATTCCCACCTGATCTACCGTCACGCGCGGCACGCGGTAACCCGGCTCGCGCGGGGAATCCGGATGCAACTCCGAATCGACGCCGGCCGGAGGCCTGCCCGTTCCTGCGTGCAGCACGGGCCCGCGCTCCGAAGTTGGGCGTTCATTCCCGCTCGGACCGCAATCGCCTCCGTAGAGCGAGCATGGCGTGTCGCCGAAGTTGTTCTTCATCGACATGGTCACGCCGCCGATCCAGTGGTTCTTCAACTTAGAAAGAGAGGCGTAGGCATCGCACTCGGTGAACGCGCGATTCAGGTGATAGGCCGGATACATGTAGCCGCCCCACGGCACTTTGAGGCGCGCATATTGCTTGTACTTGCCCAGGTTCTGCACGTTTTCCCACTCGACCGGAACGCCAATATTGTTGATGGCGTTCACGTCGATGCCATAGCGCGCCCAGAGCGCCAGGTCCTGTTCGGCCGGGAAAAAGCTTTCGATAATTCGCACGCGCCGGGCGCCGGCCCGGTGTAACAGGTAAACGACAGACGCAATCGTCTGGCCGTTGGTGCGGTATGGCAGATCGGGAGTGAGCGGAAAATTTTTCGGATTGCCGGTCAGGTTGACTTTAAGCGCGACGGTCTTGCCGCGAACCAGGCCGCCGATGCCGCCCATTTGGTCGAAGGCCGCCGCCAGGCTGGGCGTGAAAGCACCGTATGACTTGCAGCGCGCAACGGCGACCGTGCTCGCCGGCGCCTCCGCCTTGGCGATTGTTCCGGACCCGAGCGCTGCCGCGCCAATCGCCCCCGCCGCGGCGAAGATCTCGCGCCGGGTCGGATTTCGAAGCTTGTCTGGGTGCATAAATGACCTCTAAGCCCATGGTAGCCGTTATCCGGAAGAGCAGCCGCGGATAGAGTAAGCACATGACGGACCGCTGGTCACTGGGACGGCGAGACTTCGCATGGCGCGCTCCCACTTACCTATGTATCCGCATGGCCAGCGCCTTCAGCCTCTGCATGGTGGTGAAGAACGAAGAGCGCTGCATCGCGCGATGCCTCGATTCGGTGCGAGGGCTGGCGGGCGAGCTCATTGTCGTGGATACCGGATCGACGGATCCGACTCCACGGATTGCCGCGGAGCACGGCGCGGAGATCATCCCGTTCGACTTCACAAGACCTGATTTCGCAGCCGCCCGGAATCTCGGCCTGGCGCGCGCGCGGCAGAAATGGATACTGGTGCTGGACGCCGACGAGACGTTGGATGGGGGAAGCGCCCGAACCCTCCGGCAGCTTGTAGCGCTTGACCGGAATGAAGGATACCTGCTCGAACGCCACAACCATTCGTCGAGCACAGAGGCGGCGACGCGGGATTATGTTGTGCGGCTCTTTCCAAACCGGCCGGATTATCGCTACCGCGGCCGCGTGCATGAGACGATAGACGCTTCTATCCTTGCGGGCGGCGGAGGGCTGCAGAAGACTGGCGTTCGCATCGATCACGACTTCTCCTCGGACGCCGACGCACGGCGGCGCAAGAACCGTTGGTACATAGAAATCCTGAAAGAGGAGATCGCAGCCGACCCGGACGACCACTCGCGGCTTGACTTTCTGGCTGCCGAATACCACCAGCTAGGAATGTTCGACGAAGCGTGCGAAATCGCCGAACGCGTCGCTGTTATGAGGCCGCTCGATCCGAAGGCTCATCTGTTTGTGGGTTTGTATCACTTCTTGCACCAGCGCGACATAAGGCGCGCGAGGACGGATTTCGAGCAAGCTCTCAAACTCCGCCCGGGCTATCCCGAGGCCGAACGCTTTCTGCTGAGGGTGGAAGAACAGGAGAACGCATACATGTCGGAGCACCCAATAAGTCAGCAACCGCCTCGTTGACGCAAGAAGTCTTCCAGTAATTCCGCCGTGTCGTGGAAACGGGGGGAGCGCCCGAATACAACTGATGGGTCACGCAATCCTCGGCGAAGATCGCGTCCGCCACCTCTAACCGGCGTTCGTTCCAAAGCTCTTGCACAAACCTATGGATCTGCTGTTTTGGATCAGGCATTGGTTTTACTCTCGTTCAATTAAACACATGTTCACGGCGCTTGGAAGCGTTGGTATTGGGTAAGCTTCTAAGAATGGGAATTTCGAGGCGTGAATGGATTGCATCGACGATGGCTCTGCCGATACTGGCCGGGGCGCAAGAAGCGGTGACGATTCCGGGTAAGCGGGGGATGCTGGTCCACAACGATCGGCCTGAGGATTTGGAGACTCCGGTTGAGTATCTGAACACCTGGCTGACGCCGAACGATGTCTTCTTCGTGCGGCAGCATCTGCCGCGGCCCCGGACGAATCGAGATTCGCATCGGGTGGCGCTCGGCGGGAGAGTGAATAAAGAAACGACGCTGAGCATTGCGGAACTTGAGAGGCTGCCCCAATACACGGTGGCGGCCACGCTCGAGTGCACAGGAAACGCCCGTGGATTCTTCAGGCCGCGAGTGCCAGGTATTCAGTGGGGCCGCGGGGCGATCGGGAACGCGGAGTGGATAGGGCCGCGATTGAGCGATGTTTTGAAACTGGCGGGCGCGGATGGGAATGCGCCGTGGGTGACGGTGAACGGAGCGGATGTGGGCGTGGCGAAGACGCCGGATTTTATACGGTCGCTGCGAATGGAAAAAGCGATGCATCCGGCGACGCTGGTGGCGTTAAAGATGAATGGGGAACCGCTGCCCGAACTGCATGGAGGGCCGGCTCGGCTGGTGACGCCGGGGTGGGATGGCACGAGCTGGGTCAAGTGGGTGACGAGCTTCGAGGTGGCGAACGAGGCGGACGCGGGCTTCTTTATGAACCCGGCATATCGGTTTCCGAAGCATCCCGGGCCGCCGGGCGCGGCGGCGAATCCAGCGGATTTAGAGATTATCGAAGCGATGCCCGTGAAATCGTACATCACGAGCCCGAGCGAAGGAGAGCGGATAGGTTTGGCGGAAGCAACGCTACAGGGGATCGCGTGGGCGGGCGAGCAGAGGGTCGAGCGGGTGGAAGTTTCGTGCGACGGAGGGCGGCGGTGGAAGGATGCGCGGCTTTCGGAGAAGAACCTGCCGTTTGCGTGGAGGCTGTGGCGCCTGGAGTGGACCCCTCCGCAGGTGGGATATTTCACGATCCTTTCGCGGGCGACGGATTCGGCAGGCAATGTGCAGCCGATCGCGGCAACGTGGAACCCGTCGGGCTATCTGTACAACGCTATCGACCAGGTGGGCGTGACAGTGGAGAAGACGGCGTGAGGACCATGCGAACGGTTTGGCTTGCGGCGGCGGTGGCGTTGGGAGCGGCGGCGCAGGGGCAGGATACGGCGGCGGGCAAGCAGGAAATGCAGCGCGGGTGCGTGCCGTGCCATAGCCTTCGGCTGGTGGAATCGCAGCGGCTATCGGCAGCGGCGTGGAGCAAGGAGCTGGACAAGATGGAGCGCTGGGGAGCGATTATTAAGAACCGGCAGGCGCTGCTCGATTACCTCGCGCAGGAGTATCCGGATACGAAGCCGGTACCGAAGCCGGAGCGTTCCGGAGACGGTTCGAAGTAAGGGCGCATTGGAGTGCGGAGAAGCGGATCGTTCTGGCGCATGATGGCCGGATTGGCGCTGTTTGCGATCGCGTTCGGATATGTGGAGGCAGCGGTGGTCGCGTATTTGCGGTCGATGTACGCGCCGCTGCGGGCGCATTACTATTCGGCGACGGCAGGCGACCTGTTCCCGCTGTTATCGGTCGAGCAGCTTCGGGCGCTGGGGCCGGAGTATGTCGCGCGGCTGAAGATAGAGCTCGGGCGCGAGCTGGCGACGCTGCTGATGCTGGCGGGCGCGGCTGTGGCGGCGACGCGGAGGCCGCGAGAGTGGCTGGCGGCGTTTGTGCTGTGCTTCGGCATTTGGGACTTATCTTTTTACGTGTTCCTGAAATTGTTGTTGGGCTGGCCGGCGTCGCTTCTGACGTGGGACATCTTATTTCTGCTGCCCGCGCCGTGGGTGGGACCGGTGCTCGCGCCGGTGCTGGTGTCGATTTCGATGATCGGGGCGGGGTGGATCGCGCTGGGGCGGGAGCACGCTGGCAGGCCGCTTCATATGGGCGCGGCCGGATGGTGCGGCGTGTGGTTGGGCGGCGCGCTGGTGTTCGCCGCGTTCGTCGCGGATTTTCGGAATACGGCGAGTGGGGGGAATCCAAACGCATTCCACTGGTGGTTGTTTGGGGTGGGCGAATTAGTGGCCCTCGGGGCGTTCGCAGCGGGGATGCCCCGGCGGCGAGGCGGAGCAACGACGCCTTCGGCGAGTAGCGCGCCTAGCGAGCCGCGGGGCGGTAAATGAGACCGATGACCAAGCCAACCACGGTCCACTCGATGAAATAGGCGATGGCCTGTTGCAGCGTGAGCTTCAAGCCGATGTTGAGGTTTACCCAGTTGTGCAGGACAAAGGCGCAGACGGCGAAGAGGCCGATGAGAGCGCCGAAGCGAAGACCTTCCATGGCGCCCGAGTTGCCTCGATAGAGCATGGAGTAGAGCACGGCAAGAACGAGCATGGCGACGAACATGGCGGCCATGCCAGGCGGCATGACGGTCTTCATCTGCTCGGGCGAACGGTAGATGGCGGGATAGTTGCGGAATTCTGCGGCGAGCGGCAGAAGGGCGAACGATAAGAAGCCGAGGACAAAGTAAGCGACGAAGCCGCCCAGGGCGGCGAGGAAGATGCGCGGGATGTTCATGACAGATGGACCGCCGCCGGGGCAGAGACAAGGGCTTCCAGTTTGTCGAGCGATTCGGACGTTCCTTGCGCGACATTTTTTTGGAAGCTTTCGTCGGGAAGCCCTTCGTGAGTGAGAACCAGTTTTGTTTGGCCGCGGTGGTCGAAAAACTCAACGGTGACTCGCGTGACGGTTGGACCAAGGTTGGCGCGGTAGACGATCTTTTCAGGCTCGACGATCTCTTCATACGTGCCGGTGACGGTGAACTCGCACGGGGCGCCGGACGGCGGGGTGATCTCCATGGTTTGCGTGAAGTTGCCGCCAACGCGGAAATCGACCTGAAAATCGCAGCGGGTGGCGGCTTCGCAGCCGGACCATTGCCGGAGTTTTTGGGCCTGTGTCCACCAGGAGAAGACGACTTGGCGCGGAGCCTCGAAGAGGCGAGTGATCTGGAGGCGGCTTCCGTGAACTTCTACGTTTGATTTCATTTGGACTCCTTTGATTGTTGGTCGCGAAGCAGGCGCTCGAGCTTATCGAAGCTGAAGGTCCAGGCGGCGGAGACTTGAGCGATCCAATCCTGAGCGGGCTTAAGACCGGCGGCGCGAGCACGGATGAGGTGAAGGCGGCCGCGGCGGCGGCGATCAATGAGGCGGGCGCTTTCGAGCACGCGAAGATGACGCGAAATGGCGGGAGAAGAGATGCGGAAGGGCTTAGCGAGATCGGAGACGGGCTCTTCGCCAGAACCGTAGAGGCGCGCGAGGATGCGGCGACGGGTGGGGTCGGCGAGAGCGGCGAACACGGCGCTGAGGCGCGCCGGATTATTAACCATCTGGTTAATTGTATGGCAAGGGAGGCGAGGCGTCAAGAGCTTAGTTAACACGATCGTTAATTATCCCGTTGACATACCCGACATGTGATATGTTACGCGGGTGCCTACAAAGGTGCGGCCGCATTGCCGTTCGCTAGGGGTCGCAGTTTGCTATACGTTCAGACGCTTAAAAAGGCGCACGTGTCTGGCATGCAGCGTGGGACTGAGCGACGACGAATATGCCGCCATCCTCACCGAGTTACTTCGTAGAAAATGGCTGTCGCTTTTCCGGGTTTCTCCGGTACGAACGTCATTGTCGAATCGGTGAATCAATGCCGAAAACATAGGCATGAAAGGAATTGAGATAAGCTGTTCGCGATTCTCTAGATTTCGGCTATCGTCTCCTGTGAAGGAGATGCGATGAAACTGAGACCGAATGGCTTAGATCATAAGCCGAACGACCCAAACTGCCCCGCATGCAAACAAGGGCAAACAGATTGCCGGAACACCATTACGACGGCATAGTCGAGAAGTCGTGCAGAGGACTGATCCACTTTGAAGTAATTCCGAATCCTCTGTCGAACAACATAAGCGCTGAGGTTGTGAATGGGTGCGATGTGTGCGGCGAAAGCCTTTGATTCCGAGATCGGGATCAGGGATTACGCCTTTGTGGGTGAACGTCTTTTGCCGCTTTTCTCTTTCGGGCCGGTAGACTTCGCCTCTGGTCTCGGCATCTCAGCCGTGGGCTTCACCTTGCCGAGAAGCCGAACGGCTTCGCGCTCAGATAGCGGGATGTGAATGTTATTGCCGGGCGTGGCATTTCACCTCAGTATGCCCCAAAAGTTTTGGCAGAGAAAGGGTTTGCCCGCTCAACTCATGGTAGTAGACAAGCAAACAAGTTTGAGCTAAAATGTTCTAGAAGTCGCTGGTAAGATAATTCACTGAGGACTGAACCGGGCCTGAGCTCGGGGTAGGTCTTCCCTTAGGACCTCCGTTTCGGAGGTCCTTCTACTTTGGCCAAACCACGATTCCAGGCGTCCCGCCCGCAAATTCGTTGACGGGCGCATATCTTGCCGTTCCCAATTCGTTCCACATACTGCTCGATACAACCGCGATGTTGTTTCTTGGAGGCGGGGGATAGTAGTGCCGGAAGGCAGCATACGCATCCAGATCGGCCAACTGAACAAAGTAGGATTCATGCGATTTTCTACTGCTTGGGTCATCGAGAATTAATCTCGCCGGTCGCTTGAGTACGCCAGAACCGAAAGCGCTCCCCGCAATGCCGGCACGTCGCGCCTTTCTAGCCAGCGACCTGATGATTCCTCCCTCGCCCTCGTCATGAATCAACATCGCCTGCGTGCCAGTTTTCGTGGTGAATCTCTCAAGCCGCTGAAGTAAGAATTCCCAGGCTATCTCTCGGGGGTCACCCGGCAAGCCACGTGTTCCCATAACATCTTTTCGTACAACGACGGCAAATGACCAAATCCCCAACTTTGACTGAAGCCGCATCATGCCTCGGTAAACAGCAAAACGGGCTCTTTCGCTCAATTTGAATTGGCGAAACGGGCCGCCATTGTGCAGGAGGTAATTCGCTTTAATCTCGGCACGAACTGGAATCCCAAACCGGTCCTTGAGGAATCGGCGGTACTGAATAAGGTCGTCAAAGACATCTGGCCATTTACGAGCCTCCACAAGCACGCATCCAAGTGTGAACGTAAGGGTGCCCCCACCTGCTATGGCACCGATGTTTCCTGACTCATCAATGTAGACTAGATGCACGATTGTTTATGCCAAACGCTAGCTAGTGGTGCGGCGGACCCGACTCGCAGGGGCATGAGCCTAAGCTCACCAGTGTCCAACACTGGCATGTCTGCATTCCATCACCGCCGCTCGCTCAAAGCGTTATGCGATCTGAGCAAGCGTAGGCTGTGAATGCTTCCATTCCGCGAGGCCGAATAGACTACGGCCAAATTTCGCCAGACGCGGATGGTTTGATTTACGAATGTGGCGAATGAAGCTCGACTCGATAGACGCCCTGTTAACCTCAACGCCACGTATCTGCGAAGCGCGTTCGGTCATGTCTTTAACATGCACGGGCTTCCCAATAGACCGGTAGATTTCTACCGCGTCGTCAATGTACGAACGTTGCTGTTCCCCAGTGGTAACCGTGATGCTGACCGGGGTTCTTGCTTCCGTACTGGCCTCGATATGTTCGATCACCCCGCGAACCGCCACGATTCCGGCATCGAGAATGATCCGTTCCGCTTCCATTTCGGCAAGCGCTTCCCGAAGTTTATTGGTGTTCATAGTATGCAACCTCTTTCTACTGTTGACAGCGCAACGGGGACGTAACATAAAATCAAGGCGGAAAGGGAGGCAGTTGGCGCTGCCCGCCGCTCCGGGTTCACCTAAAAACCTCCTGTTAAGGAGGTTTTTAGGTGACCTCATGGGAACCGTCTTCCATTTGCCGGATTTCAATAACTTGGCGCCGGGGCGGAACGAAGCCCTCGATACAGGGAATGCGGATTTTTCGCATGGTGGCTCCTTTCTCGCAACCGATACAAAAGCTCAGGCCCGTCACCTGAGCTTTCCCTTCTCGGAGCGTGGGTGAACCCCTCGAAAGAGAAACTGCCCCTTCGTACCAGTGGTACTACGAGAAATCCCTACATCATGGAACGTAGCAGCAACATACAGCGCCTGTCAAGACTGTTAGAAACATTTTCTGGCGTGCTTGTGTGAAGAACACAAAATGTCCGCTTTGTTTGTGGAAATCGTGTTAGAAACTACTTCGCTGCTTTTGGCTCTTTCAGCATCAGCCGCTTGCCGCGTGTCTTCTTGAGAGCCACGATGTTCCGGTCGCGGTCGTTCAGCTTGCGAACGTTGTAGCGGAAGTCGAACTCGCGTAGGTATTGACCGAGGTATTGCCGTCCCACATGGTGATAGACGCCATCGATGCCCCGACGAATGATCGAAAAGTAGCCTTCGACCGTGTTGGTCGTGACGGTTAAGCCGTCTACGTGACGCGCATATTCTCGGACGGAGTGATTCACGGCGCTCTGCTTCCACCATATTTTGAGAGCTTGAGCTTGTTTGCGGAATCGGTCATGATATGCGACTCGGCTTGCTCGACCATTCCGCTGAGAATTGGGCGCAACTGTTCGCCGGTGATCTTCGGGAACGAGCGGACATTCCCGTCACGATGAAGGATCGTTGTCACTGGCGTTTTGTTGTCGCGCGTGTTTCTGCCCCAGCGGGGATTCTCGCCGTCCTCTGTTTTGTACGGCCCGAAGCGCTGCTTGCCGCCGATCCAAACTTCATCGATTTCGAAGGTGCCTTTCAGCTTGTCGGCCACTGGTTCCTGCCCGAGTGCCCAACGAATGCGATGCGCCATGGACCATGCCGTTTTATAGCTGCCCTTCTGTTTGCCGGTCTCTTCGTCTACGCCCCACAGATTGCGCCAGAGTTGATGGGCGCTCATGCCCTTCTTTGAGGAGCACATCAGGTAAATCGCGAACAGCCACTTGTGAAGCGGAATGTGAGAGTCTTCGAAAATCGTGCCCATCGTCACCGTGAACGGAGCGCGGCATCCAGCGCACTTGTACAGTCCCTCGCGCGTGGTTTCGCCGCTCAGCCGGTATGCTTCGTCAATGAGGCCGCAGACCCGATCATAGCCTCTTCCTAAGGCGTATGTTCAACGGGATAATTCGCCACGATGGTTAATCTTCAGCCTAGCGAGCGGCCGCAGGATTTGTAGATCTGGGCCATATACTGCATGTCGCGGAGACCTTCTTCGCCATTGGCCTTGGGCTCTTTGCCGTGGATGCAGCAATCGGCGAAATCGTCGGCTTCGAGTAGGAACTGGTAGGGATCTTTTTGCTGGTTGGGCTCGTCGATGGGAGGCTCGCCTTGAATTTTGGCGGTAAGGCGGAGACCTTCGTAGGCGAAGGCAGGCTCCATGTGGATCATGCCCTTGGAGCCGTGGACGCGGAAGAAGCCGGGCATGTTGGCGCCGTAGGTGGTGTTGCAGGAGGCGAGTATGCCGGAGGGGAACTTCATGGTCCAGGAACAGGTTTCCTCGACATCGCGGAAGCGAGTGTCTTTATCGATCACCGAACAATAGGCCTCAAGGGACGCAGGTTCTTCGCCGGTGAGGTAGCGGCAAGCGTTTAGCGAGTAGATGCCGACGTCCATGAGAGGACCGCCGCCGGCGAGTTTCTTATCCAGGCGCCATTCCCCGGCGTGTTCATTGAAGCCGTTGGCGCTCTCGATGGCTTGAATGACGCCGAGGCGGCCGTCGCGAATGAGTTGGATGGCGTGGAGGTTGGTGGGCTCGTATTGACAGCGGTAGGCGATCATGAGCTTGCGGTTCGCGGCTTTCGAGGCGGCGATCATGTTCTGGGCGTCCTTGACGCTGGTGGCCATGGGCTTTTCGCAGAGCACATGCTTGAGGGCGTTGGCCGCGCGAACACTGTATTCGGCGTGCATGCTGTTGGGGAGCGCGATGTAGACGGCGTCGATGGCGGGATTGTCGGCGATTTCGTCGAAGTTCTGGTAGTTATAGATGTTCTTGAGTGGGACGTTGTATTCGGCGGCGGTTTTTTCGGCCTTGTCCCGATGGCCGCTGACGAGCGCGGCGACCTGGCAAGTCTGAGACATGCGGCAGGCGGGCATGAAGTGGCCGAGCGAGATGCGTCCGAGTCCGACGATGCAGTAGCCGAACTTGCGCGCGGGCGCGGAGGGTTGTTCCTGAGCGAGCGCGCGAGCGGGCAAGCGGGAGAGCGCCGCGGAGGCGGCAAGAGATTGGGCAAAGCGGCGGCGGGTAAAGTTCATGAGAAGGATCTCTCAGGCGATTAAAGCATGCGGAGGGCGCGCTTCGCTTCGGGCAGCGTGAGCGGGAATGCGGAGATGGAAGCGGCGGCGGCAAGCAGGGACCAGATGGAGAATTTGCCGAACTTGGTCCACTGGTCGAGGGTGAGCTTGGCGGCGACCGTGGCGTCGACGGCGGCTTTAGCCGCGAGCGAGAGCGGAATCCAGGGGGTGTCGCGCCAGCGGTCTTGCATTCCGGCGCCCGCGAGACAAGCGGTGGCAGCGGCGTTGGCCATGCCGAGGAGCGCGTCAGGAGTTGAGAAACGAGCGTAGGCTTCGGTGGAACCGTTGACGGCGCCGGCGTCGAAGGGCGGGAGCGGAGGATCGGGAAGTTTCTTGATCAGTCCGACTTGAAAGAGCGCAATACCGCCGAGGACAGTGGCGGAAAAGATGGACAGCGCGGCGATGGCGCGGCGGTTATCGAGAAGCGGGTCGTCGCCTTCGCGGAGATCGCGCCGCAGTTGCGCGGGTCCCGGAGACGCGGGCGAGAGGTCAGGCATGACGCCTCCACAGGAAGATGCCGGCGGAAAGGAGAGCCGCGGCGGCGGCGGCGAGTGGAGAGCGATGCAGATCGAGCCAGCTCTGAAGGCTGAAGCTCTTAGCTTGTTGGGTGAAGATGCCGCGAGCGGCGTAATCGCCGGGGACCGGATGGAAGAGATTGTCGGGACGATCGGGCGCGACAGGCTGAGAGGTTTGCTGCGAGGCGTAGCCGCGCGCTCCGAGGTAGCGATCGGCGAAAGCGGGCGCGATGTCCTGGCCGTAAATGGCGGTCACGGTGGGGGCGCCGACAAAAATTTCGCGGCGGCGCTGGCCGGCGGCGTAGTAGATGGCGCGAGCGGCGACTTCCGGTTCGAAGATGGGAGGGACGGGTTGCGGGTGGCGAGGCAGGCGGGTGCGGCACCAACTGAATTGAGGAGTGTTCATGGCGGGGAGATGAACGACGGTGAGGTGGACTTTGCTTCGGTTGTGGATGAGCTCGCAGCGAAGGGAATCCGTGAAGCCGACAATGGCGTGCTTGGCTCCGCAGTAGGGGGCTTGCAGCGGAATGGAGCGATAAGCGAGGGCGGAGCCGACTTGGACGATAGCGCCGCGGTCGCGGGGGAGCATGCGCTTGAGCGCCGCCATGGTTCCATAGACGCAGCCGAGATAAGTGACTTCGGTGGCCCGTTTGAATTCGTCCGGCCGTATCTCGGAGACCGGCGCGAAGATCGTGGTCATGGCGTTGTTGATCCAGACGTCCATAGGCCCCCACTGCTCTTCCACCTGGCGAGCGGCGCGCTCGACTTGGTCGGCATCGGCGACGTCGGTGGGAAGCGCAAGAGCGCGGCCGCCGAGATCTTCGATTTCGCGCCGGGCTGTTTCGAGGCGATCTTTGTCGCGGGCAATGAGCCCGACGGAGGCGCCGTGCCGGCCGAATTCGCGGGCAACGGCGCGGCCGACGCCGGCTGAAGCGCCGGTAACTACAACTACTCGATTACTCCGTTTAGACAAAACGTTCTCCCTACTTGGAGGATGAAGCAGGAGGGAAAGAGTTACCGGGCGATCGAGGATCGCTCAGGCGGCTTTAGGGCGAGGGGTTTTGGCGCGGGCGCGCTTGAGCGGGATAAGCAAGGCGAGAACGATTCGCTCGTAAGCGTAATTACTGCGGCTGTCGCGAAATTTTTCGGCGAATTCCCGCAAGGTACCGGCGGAGTAACATTCCATAACGGTCGGATGAATGTAGTACTTCTTGCAGGTAGCGGGTTTATTGCCTAACTTAGAGGCGACGTCCTTCACGACATCGACTAACACTTGTTTAGTAGCCGGGTCGGGATCTTGCTCGGCGCATTTCTCGAGCAAGAGGCTGGCGGCGAGACAGGTGCCACCCCAGGTGCGGAAATCTTTGGCGGTGAATTCAGCGCCGCTAATTTCGCGGAGATAGTCGTTGACATCGCCCGATTCGATGGCTTGCGGGGCGCCGTCGTCGTCCAGATATTCAAAGACGGCGCTGCCGGGAATTTCTTTGCAACGGCGAACGACGCGGGCGAGGCGGCGATCTTCGAGCGTGATCTCATGATTTTGGCCGCTCTTGCCGCGGAACTTGAATTTGAGCATGTCGCCGAGGATTTGGACATGCTGGTTGCGGAGAGTGGTGAGGCCGAAGGAGCCGTTCTCTTCGGCATACTCTTCGTTGCCGATGCGGATGTAAGTGGTTTCGAGGAGCTTGACCACGGCGGCGAGAACCTTACGCTTGGGCAGACCTTTGCGCGAGAGGTCGCGGCCGACGATGCGGCGGATGCGAGGAAGAGCGCGGCCGAAGGCTCGCATGCGGTCGAACTTGATGAGATCGCGAACGGCGCGATAGGCGGGGTGGTACCGATACTGCTTCCGCCCGCGGGCATCGCGGCCGACGGCTTGAATGTGCGTATTGGGGCTAGGGCTGATCCAGACGGACGTCCATGCCGGTGGAATTACGAGCGAGCGGATGCGTTGGAGAGTGGCTTGGTCTTTGATAGGTTGATCGTCCGAGCCTAGATAGGTGAAGCCGGCGCCGGCGCGGCGGCGGCGAATCCCCTGCCCTTTCGGGATGAGGTAGCGAAGGCCGGCCTGTTCGGCAGATTTGACTTCATCGGGGACGCGCAGGACGGGGTCAGCGGGCGTGGACATCCGAACAATATGATGCTCTAAGCGGCGAAAATAGCACGAAGAGGACGGAAGCACGGCAAGATGGAACGGCAGAGAGGTGTTGACCGCGAATCTATCCGGGCGGGTGGAGCGGGGTCAACGCTGCTTCGGCAGAGCGTTTTAAAGGGGCGGCGTTTACCCGATGATGCGAATTTCGCCGATGCCGCCTTCGACCTTGAGGCGGAGGTTGGCTTTGGACGCGCCGTACAGACTGTTCTCGTAGTAGTCGCCGCGCTTGTTGAGGCCCGTGACTTCGACGTGGCCGATGCCGCCGTGGGCTTCGGCGCGAACGCCAAGGTTATGAGGGATGCGGACGGTGGCCTGGCCGACGCCGCCTGCCAGGGTGACGTCGTAATCGTGAGAGGGTTGGCCGCGCAGATCGAGATCGACCTGGCCCGCGCCCATGTGAACGGCGATGCGTTGCAGGTTGAGATCTCCCATTTCCAGGCGCGTCTGACCGGCGCCGCAATCCAGGGTGAAATCGAGCAGGACCTTGTCGTTGAGTTCGAGATCCCAGCGATTGCGCGTGTTTCCGAAGCCGCCGCCGCCGTGAGGCTGCCGAATGGTGACGTCGACGTCGGCGCCGTTTCCGGATTGATCGACGATGGGCTTCCAGGCGGCGACGCTGTATTCGAATTGGCCTTCGAGGAGCTTGGTTGCGCCGCCGCGCACGACGAGTTCGCCGGCGCTGAGGTTGAGCTGGATGTGAGCGCGCTCAGCGTCGCCGAGACCGATGGAGACGGGCTCGATGTGAGGGGGCCCAGTTTCGGCTTGATGGATTTCGCAGGAGGCGGCGAGAAGCAGGGCGCATGCGGCGGCGGAGCATCGGACGGAAGTTTGCCAAGGCATAACGAATAAGGATACGCAATAGAGGGCGGGGGTGTTCGCGGAAATGGCGGATGGCGGGAACGCTTGATGGGGCACGGCCGCAATTACGCGGGCGAATATTCAAGGCCGTTTCCCAAGCGTCTCTTATACTGAACAAGCATGTGTCCGGCGAGTCCGCGATGGGCCGCTGGGAGTTGCAAGCGAGCTACGAAGGAGATCCGTGGTCACTACCACCGAAATTGCGCCTGAGATCTACCGCTTGGCGCTGTTCGTTCCCGAGATCAATCTGGAGTTCAGTCATTTCCTGGTCCGAGATGACGAGCCGCTTCTTTTTCATGCCGGACTGCGAGGCATGTTCCCGATGTTGCGCGAGGCAATGTCGCGTCTGATCGATGTCTCGAAAGTCAGGCACATTGGATTCAGCCACTTCGAATCGGATGAGTGCGGAGGCTTAAACCAGTGGCTGGAAGTCGCCCCCCACGCGCAACCGGTTTGCGGCCTCGTCGGAGCCGTGGTCAGCGTGAATGATTTCTCGAATCGGCCCGCTCGTGTTTTGACCCGAGACGACGTTTTAGCGACTGGCCGCCATCGTTTTCGGTTTCTGCCCACTCCTCACGTGCCGCACGGGTGGGATGCAGGCGTCCTCTTTGAAGAAACGGAGCGCACGCTCTTCTGTTCCGACCTGTTTCACCAATGGGGCCATCGCGAACCGGCCACGGAGCAAGACATCCTGGAGCGATGTCAAGATGCGCTGCGGGAAGCCGAAGCAGGTCCGTTTGCCAATTACGTGCCGTATACGCATCACACCGGGCGCGTGCTGGAAAGCTTAGCGGAGCGCGAGCCGAAGACGCTCGCGGTTATGCATGGGTCGACCTACTACGGCAATGGAGCGAAAGCACTGCGAGATCTGGCGGTCGTGATGCGCGAGGTACTCGGGCCTAAGGCAGAGGGCGGAGAAACGACGCCGGCCGGAATGATTGAGACGTAACGCGGGAGCTTCTACGCCTCAGTCGATTCCGTGAGCACCGCGAAACAGCTTGCAAACGCCAGATCCAGAAGCTCGTCCGTCAACTCGAAGGGCAGTCGCTTGAAATGGACGTAATCGATGCAGTGCGAGATCAGATCGCGGGGATGACATCTGCGAAACTTTTTTCCCGCCGCCGTGTAGTGCTTCTGAATAAACCGATCTAGCAGTTCGGTGGCGATCGGGAGGCCCCGAGATTCGGCGAACTTGTAGAAAATGGTACGGAATTCCCCGTCGTCAGGACTGCGCAGCAGCATCTTATAGTGAATACGCCGCAGAAATGCTTCGTCGCCAAGCTGGTCGGGAGTCAGGTTGGTCGAAAACACAGGGAAGGTCTCGAAGGGAACGGTCATCTTGCCGCCGTTCTCGAAGGAGAGATAGTCGATGCGGCGCTCCATTGGAATAATCCAGCGGTTGAGGATTTCCGCGGAAGTGGCTTTCTGCCGGCCGAAATCGTCGATCAGGTAAATGCCGTTGTTGGCCTTCAACTGGAAAGGGGCGTCGTAAATTCGCGAGACACGATTGAAGCTGAGATCGAGCATTTCGAGCGAAAGCTCGCCGCCAGTCGCAATGAACGGCCGTTTGCAGCGTACCCAACGGGCGTCTATTTCATGCTCATAAGCAGGTTCGTTGTCGCTATCGACCGGCTTGTGATAGATCGGGTCGAAAAGCTGCACGATATTCCCCTGTGCTTCGATCGCGTAAGGGATGTAGATGTCGGTGGTGGAGATATTCGCCAGAGCCTCTGCGATCTGGGTCTTGCCATTGCCGGGCTGGCCATAGATCAGAAAGGATTTCCCCGAACTGATCGCCGGGCCAATTTGGTCGAGAGTCGCGTCGGAGACAACGAGGTCGGCGTAGGCGGCCGCGAGCCGTTCACGCGTGAGCCAACCCGCTGGCATCCGCTGCGTGCATACCGCTGCCGTATACTGCGTAACCGGCACGGGCACAGGGCCTACATATTGATTGTTTTCGAGGTAGTCGCGCGCGACGCTTCGGCCTCCTTCGGTTAACGAGAGCATGGCCGAGACCGGACCGTACCCGAGCGAGCTCTTCACCTGAATATTACGCTGCACTTTCAGGTCTTCGATCATCTGCTCGATGAGGCTGAACTTGAGACCCATGAGGCGAGAAAGGTCGCTTGCCAAGAGGTCGCCCTTGAAATAAAGGAACTTGAGAATCAGCTGCTCGATGAGAGCGCCCGGCACGCCGGTGTCCTCGATGGTTCGAGGCGCCGATGGTTTGAATCGCTCCCTACGCCTGAACTCCTTTGGCGCGAAGTCCAATTCACTCATGAATTCTTGTTGTTTTTCCGTGCTGTCGATCAACAGCGACGAGCTGCTCGTTTCTTCGGCCATCCTAATGCTTTATCGGCCTGCTTAGACCGGTTTTTTACCCATACCTTAAATAGCGGTCCGGTGAGCGGGCGCGGAAGGCGGCGAGCGCGCCAGCCGCGGCTACAATGGAGCGAATGCCAGAGGAGAAAACATCTTCGCCAAGTTTCGAAGCGGGGCTGGCGGAGCTGGAGCGCATCGTCAGAGAGCTGGAAAAGGGAGATTTGCCGCTCGAGCAGAGCCTTGCGTTATTCGAGAACGGAATGCGACTGAGCGCGGAGTGCAAGCGGCAATTGGAAGAGGCCGAGACGCGGGTGGAGATGCTGATGAAGCGCGGGACGGAGATGATAGCTGTTCCGTTCAGCCCTGAGAAAACGGGCAAATGACCAGGGCCGAGCGGGGCGAACTGCAGCAGTATCTCGCCGAGCAGGTGCGGGTGGTGGACCGCGCGATCGAGGAGTGTGTCCCGCGCGAGAACGTGGCGCCGGAGTCGATTCACCGGGCGATGCGGTATAGCCTGTTCGCGGGCGGAAAGCGCATCCGGCCGATTCTGGCGATTGCGGCGGCGCGCGCGGTTTCCGATTCCCCCGATGGGATTGAGCAGGCGGCGTGCGCGCTCGAACTGGTGCATACGTACTCGCTGATTCACGACGATCTGCCGGCGCTCGATAACGACGATTTGCGGCGCGGGCGGCCGACGTGCCATAAGGTGTTCGGGGAAGCGATCGCGATTCTGGCGGGCGACGCTTTGCTGACGCTGGCGTTCGAGGTACTGGGGCGGTTATGCACGACGGCGCCGGAACAAAAGATACGGCTAGTGGAGGAACTGGCGCGAGCGGCGGGCACGGTGGGCGGGATGATCGGCGGGCAGGTGAACGACTTGGAGGGCGAAGGGAAACGGCCTACGGCGCGGCTGCTCGAATCGATTCATCGCGCCAAGACGGGAGCGTTGCTGCGGGCGAGCGCGCGAATGGGCGGGATTTATGCGGGCGCGGCGGAGGATGAACTGGAGGCTCTGTCGGTGTACGGAGAGCACGTGGGGCTCGCGTTCCAGATCATCGACGATGTGCTGGATGTAGAAGAGCCGTCCGAGGCATTGGGCAAGACGGCGGGGAAAGACCAGGCGCAGCAGAAGGTAACGTTTCCCGCGGTGTATGGGCTGGAGCGATCGCGAGAGATGGCCGAGGACGAGCGGGTGGCGGCGCACCTGGCGCTGCGGATCTTCGATGACCGGGCGGACCGGCTGCGGCAGATCGCGGATTTTATCGTTCAGCGCAAGACTTGAGGGATGGCGGGAGGCGGAACGAAGAGCGGCGGGGCGCGGTCGCGGCTCGATATTGCGGTGGTGGAGCGCGGACTTGCGGCGTCGAGAGAGAAGGCGCAGGCGCTGATTCTGGCGGGTCAAGTGAAGGTGGACGGGCAACGCGCCGATAAGCCGGGGCGGATGGTGGCGGGCGCGTCGCGGGTGGAAGTAGAGCGGGCGCAGAGATACGTCAGCCGGGGCGGTTTGAAGTTGGAAGCCGCGCTAGAGAATTTCGGGGTGAGCGTGCGGGGGCGAGTCTGTCTGGATGTGGGAACATCGACGGGCGGGTTCACGGATTGCCTTCTGCAGCACGGGGCGGCGCGCGTGCACGCGGTCGATACAGGCGCGGGACAGATCGACTGGAAGCTGCGAACGGATTCGCGGGTGATTCTGCACGAGCGGGTGAATGCGAGATATCTGGAAGAAGCAGAGTTAGGCGAGAGAGTAGATGTCATTGCATGCGATGTTAGTTTCATTTCCTTAACTCTGCTGATTCCCGCATTGGCGAAGTTACTGGCGGACGGTGGAGATTGGATCCTACTTATTAAGCCGCAGTTCGAGGTAGGGCGCGAGTTAGTAGGCAAGGGCGGGATTGTGCGGGATGCGGCGGCTCATCGCATGGCGTGCGAGAAGGTAACGGGCGCGTTAGGTAGCGCCGGATTCGCCGTGGAGTTGATGGAGAGCCCCATCACCGGTGCGGAGGGCAACCGGGAGTTCCTGGCGCATGGGCGGCGCCGAGGAGATAGCGAGCGCATCGCGGGACAAGAGCCATAACAGCCAAACCACCCCGATCAGTGAGAGCACAGCCAGCACAAGGCAGCCCAGGAGCAGCGGCGATTCGAAAACGAGTTTGTCGGGCGAGAGCGGCGCGTGCATGAACACCGCATAGAGCAAGACATTCAGAGCGATTTGCAGAGCGCCCAGGATCAAGGCTAAAAGGCGGGAAATAGCCCAGAGGGCCAGGATGGCGCCAGCGTAGCCGAGAAGAATGGTCACGTAAGTGCCTGCGTGAATGATGGTCATTTCAGGCCGGAACATAAGAAAGGCCCAAGCCACATCCGTAAGGCCGATGAAGAGCCAGAGGATGGCGGCGGCGCGCCACTCGGGAGTGCGGCTCTGCCTGCGAAGGCCGGCAAGTAGGGCCAAGGGCGCGAACATGAGAAAGCCGAGATTGGGAACAATGTGGAAAAAGAACCAGCCGCGCATGACGGCCGCGATCTGGCGAGAGTTGACGGGATCGTTGAAATACCGGAGAAGATCGGCGACTTCGACCCAGAACCTTTCGGAGTTCTGGAAGGGGCGATCGAAATTTGTGAGCCGGTTGACGAGATACTGACGCGGCGTTATGGACCCGTAAGCATCGTGAATGGCTTTAGGGAGGGAGCGGGAGTCTACTTGGACGACATCGGCCAGGTGCATTTTCAGCAAGCGATTGCCGGGAGGATCGTAGAACTTTTGATAGCAGATCCAGGGCAGATAGAGGACGAAGGCCGAGGCAGCTATCAGGACGATTCTCTTCCAGGGAAGGAAACGGCGGAGAACCAGCATGGTCGACACCGTGCCGATCGCGGCGAAGGCGGTTCCACCGTGGGAAAGCATGGAGAAAGCGAGCAGAGCTCCGGCGAGGATGCAAAGAAAGGGACTGCCGGCGAGCGTCTTATATCTGGGTGTAAAGAGGAGAGCGAACAGGCCGAGCATGAAGGCCGCCGCGATCAGCTTCGGCCATACGTAGAAGCTGTTGAGGAACACGAATCCCGAGAACAGGCACACCGCGAGCACAAGGACCACGGCGCGGGCATTCAGGTTCAGTTCAGCCAGAAAGAGCCAAGCTCCGAAGATCCAAAGACTCTGAGCGATGACGGAGACGAGGGTGTACCCGAGGGTTCTCGGTTTCGAGACATAGGGATATTGCGCCAGGAAGAGACCGGTTTGCAGAGGCGGACGATCGCTCGACAGCCAGTCGCCTAACAGAGGCTTAGGCACATGACCGACCCTGATGCCTTCGGCAAAGATATAGGGGATTTTGTTATCGGGCGGCAACGGGTGAGAGAACCGAAGAGCAGGGATCTCAAAGGGACGGTCGAGGCCTCCATAGGCGAAACCGGCCGAGACGACCAGAAGAGAGACAGCGCCGACCAGGGCGAGAGGCACAAAGGAGCGAGTAAGGACCCGGCGGGCGGCAGCATCCAAGCCGGGATAGATCCAGGCGAGGCACAGGGCGGAGACGATGGGCGCCAGCAGGCTTCCCCAGTGGCCGAGCGCGGGCGCCGCAAACCACAGAGCGAAGGCAAGGTATCCGCTGCCGCCGATGGCGGCGAGCTGCAGAAGACCGAGGCAGAGCGGATCGCGCACGCCGCTTCGAAGGGCGATAGAAGCGGCAGCCAAAGCCGGAAGGACGAGCAGAACGAAACCGCAAAGGGTGCGGAGCAGGAGCGTGATTGCCTCTCGCGTTCCGGGCAGAGTCCCGTTGCTCGGGAGAGGCTCGCTGAAGGCGAACCAACCTCCCCAGGCGCTGGAATCATCTTTGGCGATGAAGCGCACGGGGTTGCCGAGCCACGAGGGAGGAAGCCGGATGTCGTATCGAACCCACTGCTCGCGGGATTCAGAAATGGGGACGATGGGCAGACGCGAGTGATTCGCAAGGTTCTCGATTTCAAGGGTCATGCCGGGTCGTAAAAGATAGCCGGCGATGTAGATTGCGAAGCGTGGGGGAGCGGTGAAGGGAGTAGTTTCGGCGACGCCCGTGGCGCGATCGCCCTCCTCGCAAAACGAGCCCCAGAGTTTGAGGCCGGGCGGTTGGCCGGGCGCTCCGCTGGTTAATTGAAACGCTCCCGGCGAGCAGAAGCCTTGGTTCGAAGCCAAGCCGATGTTGGGCGCGAGAGCGTTCGCATAGGCGCTCGCGGTTGCCGCGTAACCAAGTAGGAGAGCGAGAGCAATCACGGGGTTAGTATAAAATGCAAAAACGTGGCCACTTAGGCGATCCTGCATGGCCGGAAGAAGTACCGGCACGGCAGTCAAACAGGACTTCGCTACTTCACTTTGGCGCCGGCAGCATGCAAGAGATCAAGACGGTCGGCATCATATCGAAGCCTAATATCGCAGAAGCGGCGGATATCGTCTGCGGGCTGTTGGAGTGGCTGGAGGCGCATAGAGTCAAGGCGCGGTACGACAAGCAGACGGCGCGTTATGCGCGGACATCTACATTCTACGAGCGAGAAGACGTGCCGGAAGGCGCGGACCTGCTGATTGTCTTGGGCGGGGACGGCACGCTTCTATCGGCTGCGCGAGTAGTGGCGGACCGGAACGTTCCGTTGTTCGCGGTGAATCTGGGGCACCTGGGATTTTTGACGGCGATACCGGTGGAGGATTTGTATCCGGAGCTGGAACGCGCGCTGAGGGGAGAGCACAGGATCGGGCGACGCCGGATGGTGGATTGCGAGCTCGTGCGCGAGGAGCGGACCATCGCTACGTATTCGGCGCTGAACGATGTGGTGATCACGAAATCCGAGCTGGCGCGCATGATCGATTTAGATACCCATGTGGACAACCATTTCGTCGCCGCGTATAAGGCGGACGGGTTGATTGTTTCGACGCCCACGGGTTCGACAGCGTATTCGCTTTCAGCGGGAGGGCCGGTGATATTTCCGTCCGTGGCGGCGTTCTGCATTACGCCGATCTGCCCGCATATGCTGACGAACCGGCCGGTTATTGTGCCGGACACGAGCGTGATTAGAGTTCTATCGCACAGCGAAGAAGGCACGTATCTGACGATTGACGGGCAGGTGGGCGAACCACTTTCGAAGGGCGATCACATCGTGTGCCGGTCGTCGGCGAAGACGATTCAGTTGATACGTCCGCCCAAGATGCTTTTCTTCGATGTATTGCGAGAGAAGCTGAAGTGGGGCGAGCGCTGAGCCCGGCGGGATTGGCGCGCCAGGTGTCGCTTACAAGAAGAATTTCACTGACAAGCTGGATCGTGATTGCGCTGGCGGCTGGCGCGCTGCTGGGAATATTTTTTCCGGGCGCGGCGAAGGGTCTGGCGCCGGTGAGCAACATATTCCTGCGTTTGATCAAGTCGATCGTAGGGCCGCTGCTGTTCGGGACGATCGTGTCGGGGGTGGCGGCGATGGGCGAGCTCAAGGCGATGGGGCGAATCGCGGCGAAGTCGCTCGTATATTTCGAGATCGCGACGACGGCGGCGCTGGCCATCGGGCTGGTGGTGGTGAATGCGATGCGGCCGGGCAGCGGGCTGCAATTGGCGGGCGGCGGCGAAACAACGGCGCTCGCGAAGCCGCTGTCGCTAGGACAAATTTTTGAGCATGCGGCGCCGGCGAACATTTTCGAGGCTCTGGCGCAGAACGATGTATTGCCGATGGTGGTGTTCTTTTTTCTATTCGGGGCGGCGTGCGCAACGGTGGGCGCGAAGGCGAGGCCGGTGACGGAGTTTGCGGGAGCAGTGGCGGAAGTGATGTTCCGGTACACGCGCTATGTGATGTATACGGCGCCGTTCGGAGTGGCGGCGGCGATGGCGGTAGCGATCGGGTCCAAAGGCAGCGGCGTGCTGTTCGGGCTGGGGAAGCTGGTGGGGACGTTGTACGTGGCGCTTGGGTTGTTTGTGGCGCTGGTGCTATGGCCGACATTGGTGGCGGCGCGAGTGCCGCTAGCGCGGTTCTGGGAGGCGGCGCGGCAGCCGGTTGTCATTGCATTCTCGACGGCATCGAGCGAAGCGGCTCTGCCGTTGGCGCTCGAGAATATGGAGCGACTGGGCGTGCCGAAGCACATTGTGGGATTTGTGCTGCCGATCGGGTACAGCTTCAACCTGACGGGGACGGCGCTGTACTTATCGCTGGCGGCGGTGTTTATTGCGCAGGCGTCGGGCGCGCGCATGGGGGTGGGCGCGCAGATCACGATGCTGGTGACGCTGATGTTGACGAGCAAGGGCGTGGCGGGAGTGCCGAGGGCGGCGCTAGTGGTTCTGGCGGGAACGCTTTCTTCGTTCCAGCTACCGCAGGAAGGGATCACGCTGCTGTTGGGAGTGGATGCCTTGATGGACATGGGCCGGACAGCAGCGAATGTGCTGGGCAATTGCGTAGCGACGGCCGCGGTGGGGCGATGGGAAGGCTCGGCAGTGGGAGAAGCAGGGAGCGAGGTGGAAGTGGCGGGGTGAGTTAGCTAGTAAGTGCTACTTGTTATTCAATAAAGTTCCGGCTACAATCTACGAAAACTGTATAGCGGTTTCAAAGGAGCATATGAGACTAGTAAGACTCGTTATAGTTTTCGGTTCCGTCCTGGGGATGAGCGTTACAGGCTGGACGCAAGATACAAACAACGTAGGCAAGAGTACTTCCGGACACGGTATCTTAGGATATCTGGACCCGAAGACAGGCACTTTCAAACCAATGGCGCAGTTAGGAGATCAACCGGACGTAACATTTACGACTGTGACGGGTGAAATCGTTTACAAGATGACGATTACCATCAAGTCAACTATTCCGACCACCAGCACCATCATATGCGACGGAACAGCGACCACATTCGATGCATCGTCAGGCGTTTCGCATACGGAGTCAGCCAGTGAAGCGGCGACCCGGAGCGGTTCCACCGCCACGTGTACGGTGACCATTCCTTACTCATGGGCATTGGCAAGCGCGAGTAGCGACTCGGTGACGTTAGGGTATGACGTTACCGCGAGCGGGGGCACGACTGGGCTGGTGGGCCGCGTTAGCGAGCACACGTTGGTGGCGATTCACGTTCCGGCGAACGGCGCGACCACGACAGAAACCGTGGCCGTGACGATTTAGGAGGCAAGCTCAACCGCGCTCCTATCGATTAGTGAGTGCGGCACCGGATCGTCTTTCGCGGGAAATAGCGGCGCAACGAAGTTGGTTGTCTTACTGGAAGTTACTGTAAAGTCGTATGTCTCCAGGTTGATCCAATCCAGTTGCGGGTGGATGTGGGCCAGATCGATATTTTTGTAATTATTCGGACCGGCGGGGGCGGCAATCGTCAGCAGATAGGCCTGCCCGTCGCTGTTCGCTTCCGCATCTAGCTGAACGCGAAGCTCGGTTATGAGCGCCGAATAAGTCTGCTTTTGGGCGGCGGTGGGAAACTCCCAATCGATATCTATTCCATTGAATCCGTTGTCCGTCATGTACTGGACACAGGATTTCGCCAGCTTGCGCATACGGGCTGAGGTGCTGGTGGCATTCGTGTAGCGGGCCGCGCTCGACGCGCCGCCTATGGAAATCAATATCTTCAAGTGCGGATGCCGGTGCTGGAGCTTAAGCAGTTCCGGCAAGTTAACGCGGTCTTCAGCCGGACTCTCCGAAGCACACTCACCGCTGGGCGAAATTCCGGCAAACGCGTAGATCACATGCGTGAGCCGTTGAGCGGGAATATCCGCGACACTGTAGTTTAGCTTGCTAGCTCCGGCTGGGAAATAACCGGGCGCTTGGTGTTGATCGTTGAATCCGGACGTGCCATTGTCGTTGCTCCCTCTTTCGATACTGTTGAAGAACATCCTGCCATCCCGGCATGAAGCAGCGCAACTTAGCAGGCGGCGGCCCTCGCGCCCCGATACACTGAAAGCATGCCGCTACCGAGCGAGGAGTTCTATCGCATCAAGAAACTGCCGCCCTATGTGTTCGCGGTGATCAACGAGATGAGAGACAAGGCGCGGGCGCAAGGGATCGACATTATCGATTTAGGCATGGGGAACCCGGATGGCGCGACGCCACGGCGGGTGGTGGACAAGCTGATCGAAGAAGCCAGGAATCCGTTGAATCACCGGTACTCGATGTCGCGCGGAATTCCGGCGCTGCGCGAGGCGATTGTGGCGCGGTATGCGGAGCAGTACGGGGCGAAGCTCGATCCGGAGACGGAAGCGATTGTGACGATCGGGGCGAAGGACGCGCTGGCGCATATGTTGTTTGCGATTATCGGGCCGGGCGACCAGGTGGTTTCGCCGAACCCGGCGTATCCGATTCACCAATGGGGCGTGATTCTGGCCGACGGGGAGGCGGTGACGCTGCCGATGCCGGACGCTGCGACGTTCCTGGAAGCGCTGCACGATTACTACCGGAAAGCGGCGAAGCCGCCGAAGGTGATCCTAATCTCGTTTCCACATAACCCGACGACGACGTGCGTGGACTTAGCTTATATGCGAGAGATTTTGGAACTGGCGCGGCGGCACGGCTCCTATGTGATCCACGATTTTGCGTACGCGGAGCTGGCGTTCGACGGATATCGGCCGCCCAGCATTCTGGAGATTGAAGGCGCCACGGATTACGCTGTCGAGATCTACTCGATGACGAAGACGTACAACATGGCGGGGTGGCGGGTGGGATTCTGCCTGGGGAACCGCAAGCTGATCGGAGCGCTGACGCGGATCAAGAGCTATCTGGATTATGGGACATTTCAGCCGATACAGATTGCGGCGACGACGGCTCTGCGAGAGTGTGAGGACGCTCCGGCGGAGGTTTGCGCTGTGTATGAGGCGCGGCGGGATGTGCTGGTGAAAGGCTTGCACGAGGCGGGGTGGGCGGTTGAGCCGCCGAAGGCGACGATGTTTTTGTGGGCGCGCATTCCGGAGGCGTTTGCGGAGATGGGGTCGCTCGAATTCGCGAAGATGCTGATGCGGGAGGCACAGGTGGCGGTGTCGCCGGGCATGGGCTTCGGGCCGATGGGCGAAGGCTATGTACGGTTCAGCATGATTGAGAGCGATGAGCGGATGCGGCGGGCCACGGAGAACATCGGTCGAGTGCTGGCGCGGGAGACGGCGGGAGCGGGAGCGAGCGGGCGCCGGCCCGTGCACGCATAGCCGACACTTTCGGGCGGCAAAGAATTCGACACGTATAATTCAAAAATGGCCGCGATGCCCGATGCGCCTCTGCCGGAGTTAGTGGAGCTTCCACAGCTAGGGGCGACGGGGCTGGATGCGCTGCTCAACGAAGAGATCGGGGTTTGGGAGCGGCGATTCACGTGGGACTTCCGGCCTTCGGCGGATCTACTGCGGCGATTCCTGCAGATACGGTCTTTGTATGGATATGCGCTGCGGACCGGCGAGGAAATCGTCGGATATGCATATCACGTTTGCGAGGGGCGGAAAGGCCTCATCGGCGACTTTTACGTGAGGCCGCAGAGAGGCGGGTGGCCCGCGGAGATGCTGCTGCTGAACTCGACCGTCGAGAGCCTGATTGCGAGTCCGGGCATCCGGCGCATCGAATCGCAGTTGATGATGCTGCACCCGCCGGCGGCGCAGACGCTACCTTACAGCCGCTACCTGGCGCGCTACGACCGTTACTTCATGAGCATCGATCGAGCGGCCGCAAGCGAATTGAAGCCGAGAACGCCCTTGGTGCGCGTGACGTTTACGCAGTGGGCGGAGAGGCACTTCGAAGAGGTCGCGCATGTAGTGTCGGCTTCTTACAAGGGGCATGTGGACAGCGAGATCAACGATCAATACCGCACCATTCCGGGCGCGCGGCAATTTCTGATGAACATCGTAAAGTTTCCGGGATGCGGACGCTTTTCGCCTACCGCTTCGCTTGTGGCGATAGACGAGACCACGGGACGGATTTGCGGAGCGTGCCTGGCGAGCCTTGTGGCGCCGCAATCGGGACACTTGACGCAGCTTTGTATTCTGCCCGCGATTCGCGGCGCGCGATTGGGATACGAGTTGATGCGGCAGTGCATGACGCGCCTGCTGGAGCTTGGCTGCACAACGGTGAGCCTGACGGTGACGTGTTCGAATGTAGACGCAGTGCGGCTGTATGAATCGGCGGGGTTCCAGACCAAGGGGACGTTTCCGGCTTTGGTGTGGGAAGGCTTCTAGGCGGGGCCGAGTAAGTGGTGGTTTTCAACCTCCTGCGAACGCGTTAGATTTTCACAGGATATCCGCCTGAAACTAATACATAAATGGGCATTCGCCGCTGCGACTAAGTAGACCCCTCCTGCGTCTAAACCGGTAGGAGAACAAAATATGAAAACGGGAGGGTTGAAGAAACTCACGTTGGGGCTGCTGGTGTCGGCAACTCTGGGCTTTGCTCAGATGGCGGGCACGCAGGCCCCAGCCGGACCGATGCAAGGCCCGCAGGCGATGAATTATCCAGGCGGACCTGGGTCCGCGCGGACCTCGGGAGTTCGGGCGGTAACGCCGGGAACCATTAATTATTTGGAAGGCCAGGCGATGGTGGATGGACAGCCGCTGAGCGGTCCCGGACAGGCGATGCAGCCTGGGCAGACGCTCGCGACCGGAAACGGCTTTGCGGAGGTGCTGCTGACTCCAGGAGCGTTTCTACGGATTGGACACGATAGCCAGGTGCGGCTCGTGAACGCGGGATTAGCGGAAACGAAAGCGCAACTGGATCGCGGGACAGCGATTGTCGAAGTAGATCAATTGATAAAGGGTACAAATCTTGCGGTGGCAGTGAATGGCGCCACGGCGCGCTTGGAAAAGAGAGGCTTGTATGACTTCGACGCCGGACGGCAAGCGGTGAAGGTGTTGGACGGCAAGGTGAGCGTAACAGAGCCGGCGGGTAGCAAGTCGATTGGAAAAGGCGACGAACTGATGCTGGCGAGCGCGAAGCCTCTGAAGAGCAGGAGCTTCGACGAGAGCGCTGCGAAGAGCGAGCCGCTGTATGTGTGGAGCGAGGCGCGAAGCCAGGATGAATCCCAGGCCAACGTTTCGATGGCGCAAAATGTAGCGGCTTACGGCGGATGGTACGGGCCGGGTTGGTATTGGGACCCGTACTGGAGTTTCTATGCGTACTTACCCGCGGATGGATTCCTCTATAGTCCGTTCGGTTGGGGCTTTTACTCGCCCTGGTATGTCGGCTACTACGGCGTGCCGTATGGATATTACGGACACTATGGTCACTATGGGTATCGCGGCGGCTGGCATGGACATGTGAGCGGATTGAACGCGCATGTGAGCAGCTTCGGCGGCGGGTTCCATGGCGGCGGATTCGGCGGCGGGTTCCATGGCGGCGGCGGCCGGCGGTAAGTTCGAGTAAGTTGGCGTGTCAGGCAAGGTCGGGCTTCGGTCCGGCCTTTTTTATTTGCATGATAGGGTGAGCCGATGAGAGTTGCAGTCCTCTCCGATATTCACGCCAATTTGACGGCATTGGAAGCGGTGATCGCGGATGTGCGGGAGATGTCGCCGGACGTGGTGCTGCAGGGAGGCGACCTGGTGGGCGGCGGATCGAGCCCGGCGGAAGTGGTGGATCGTGTTCGGGAGTTGGGGTGGCGGGGCGTGTTCGGAAATTTCGACGAAGCGGTGGCGCGACCTGAAACGCTGGAGGAGTTCGCGAAACAATCGCGCGCGCCGGCTGGGATATGGGCGGCGGTGAGCGACATGACGGCATTTACGCGCGAGGCATTGGGCGGGGAGAGAATCGCGTGGCTGAGCGCGCTGCCGCGCGTGCTGATTCGAGCGCCTGTGGCGTTGACGCACGCCAGTGTTCGTAGCGCATGGGAAGCGCCGGGGGCGGGCGCGACGGATCGCGAGTTGGAAGAGACGTATTCTCCTCTGGGGCAAGCGCTCGCGGTTTATGGTCACATACATCAGCCGTTTGTGAGGAGGCTGGCGAGACTTACGGTGGCTAACTCAGGAAGCGTAAGCCAATCCTTCGACGGGGATGCGAGGACGTCGTATGTGTTGGTGGACGATGGCACGCCAGTGATTCGAAGAGTCGAGTATGAAGTCGAGCGGGAGATACAGGCGATGACGGCGCGCGGGATGCCGCACGCCGATTGGATGGCGCGGACACTGCGGGCGGCGCGGCCACAGATGCCATAACTGATCTCGCGCTGCGCTATAGTCCGGGGATGCGGAAGCTGGGATGTCTTGCGGCAGTGGCGTGCTGTTGCAGCGGATGGGCGGCGCAGGCGGATCGAGAGAGCGTCGATTTGATAGTGACGCATGGGATCGTCGTGACGATGGATGCAAAGCGGCGCGTGATAGAAGATGGCGCGGTGGTGGCGAGGGGCGATGAAATTGTAGCGGTGGGCGCGGCGGGCGCGATCGCGGGGCGGTATGAAGCGCGGCGCACGGTGGATGCACGCGGCGGGTTGGTGATGCCGGGATTGATCAACGCGCACACGCACATGGCGATGAGTTTGTTTCGGGGATTGGCTGAGGACCGGGCGCTGGAGGAGTGGCTGAAGAAGTACATATTTCCAGCGGAGGCGCGCAATGTGACGGCGGAGTTCGTGTATTGGGGCACGAAGCTGAGCATGCTGGAGATGCTGCGGGGCGGGACGACCACGGCGGCGGACATGTATTACTTCGAAGACGATGTGGCGCGCGCGATGAAAGAAGGCGGAATGCGGGGCGTGCTTGGGGAAACGATCATCGGCTTCCCAGCCCCAGATAACAAGAACGAAGAGGCAGCGATCACTTACACGCAGACGTATCTGGATCACTGGAGAGGCGATGGGTTGATTACGGCGGCGGTCGCGCCGCACTCGATTTACACGTGTAGCGAGGAGCTACTGAAGAGAGCGGCGGAGCTGGCGCGGCGGAATCGCGCGCCGATTCTGACGCACATAGCGGAGGCGCCGACCGAGCTGGAGCAGAGCCGCAAAGAGCACGGATTGTCGCCGGTGCAGTACATGGCGCGAATCGGACTGCTGGGGCCAGATGTGACGGGGGCGCATTGCGTGTGGGTAGACCAGGCAGATGTTCGAACGCTCGCGCGGTTTGAGGTGGGCTGCTCCTTCAATCCATCGAGCAACATGAAAACCGCGGCGGGATTATCGCCGGTGCCGGAGATGCTGGCGAGCGGAGTAGCGGTGGGGATCGGTTCGGATGGGCCGGCGAGCAACAATAATCAGGACCTATTTGAAGAGATGGACCTGGGAGCGAAGCTGCAAAAGTTTGCGCGCATGGATCCGACCTCGCTGCCGGCGGAGCAAACGGTTGCGCTGGCGACAATTGCCGGCGCACGGGCGCTGCACATGGAGAAGCAGATCGGGTCGCTCGAGGCCGGAAAGAAGGCAGACCTGATTGTGGTGGATACGACGGCGGCGCACGCGACCCCCATGTATGACGCCTATGCGCAGATTGTATATGCGCTGAAAGCATCGGACGTGCGGACGACTATTATCGGCGGGCGCATCGTGATGGACGAGCGAAAGATGCTTACTCTCGATGAGCCCGCAATATTAGCGAAAGCAAATACCTACAAAAACCAAGTCAGAGCTTCGTTCGGACACTAAAATTCATAGCGCGCAGCGATTTGCATGATGCGCGGATTCGTTAGCAAGCCGGTGTAATTGCCGAAGCTAGTGGAGTTCCCCATGGTCAGCGAACCGGATGTAACGCTGGACTGCACATCGAAGCGGACGGAGTTCGTCACGTTGAACACTTCCCAGCGGAGCTGGAGACTTTGCTTTTCGCTCCAGGGCATGTTCCAGCGCTTGGCGAGGCCCATATCGATGCCGAAGTAGCCTTGGCCGCGGATAGGGTTGCGGTCGCCGGATTGGCCGGGGAGCGTATAAGTGAAATTATTGATGGCGGCGGGGCCGGCCTGGAAGATATTAATGGCGCCGGCGTCGGGTCCGCTTTGCACGGTGTATTTGCCGGTTACGGGCTGACTAACAATGGTAGCGTTGCCTTCCTGCTCGAAGTTAGTCGGGTAGTTACTGTATCCGTTGTCGACGTTCACGGGGAAGCCGCTGGTGACGCGGAACAGACCGGATAGTTGCCAGCCGCCGATGATGGCGTCCAGCCAGCGCGGGGCAGTGCCGGCGAGTAACTTGCCGCGGCCGAAGGGAAGCTGATAGATCCAGTTCGCGTTGAGCTGATGGGTGAGGTCGTAGGAGGAGACGGCGCGCTCCTGTTTCGGATTCCAGGTATTTTCGATGTCGTTATTGAGAGCGCTGCTGGAGCTGGCGGGGGCGATGCGCTCGGCGTCGGAGGCGAGATCAATGGACTTAGAAAACGTGTAATTCACGTCAAATTGGAGGCCATGAGCGTTGCCGCGACGGAGGGTCACTTGCAGAGCGTTGTAATTCGCATTGGCGATGGAACGCCAGGCGTAGAGCGAGGAGAACTGCGGAGTGTAGTACGTGTATTGACCGGTGCTCGGGAAATAGACGCGGTTGGGATTATTGGCGTCGGGGATGCCGTACTCGTCGAGTTCGTAGAGGGCGAGCGATTCGTTGAGGCTGGTGGAACAGAAGAGGTCGAAGGCGGCAACGACGGGGCTCGTGGTGGAGGTTTGGCCGGGTTTGGCGCAGGCGCCGATGCTGTAGGCGCCGCCGGGAGCGAGAGGCTGGATGGTGTCGGCCCAGAACTGCTGGACCTTCTGGGGCAGACTGGCGGGATTGAAGTTGGACGTGGGGGTGGTGTTGCCGGCGGCGAGCTGCGGCCGGTAGACATTGGCGAGGGCGGTCGCGGCCGTGAAGTAGTCAATGCCGGATTTGGCGTCGTAGATATCGAGAGGCTCGGCGAGATCTTCCTGCGCGAGCTCGCGGTGAGAGAGGCGTCCGACGTAGGCGATGTCGAGAGAGAAACGCGACGGCAACTGGCGGCTGATGGCGAAGTCGAGAGTATAAGCGTAAGGAGTCTTGAGGCCTTGATCGATGCCCCAAGTGATGGCGCCGAGGCCGGTAGGATAGGTCTGCGGGAAGGTTGCAGGAGGGGCGGGGATAAAGATATTGGCGCCCGTGTAGTCGGTAGTGGGGATGGTGTTGAGGCTGGTGAGGCGCGGGGCGGTGATGGAGGTTTGGACAGCGGAGGGATTGGTGAGCTCGGTAAAGAGGCCGAAGGCGCCATTTTGATCGAAGGTATCGACGATGCTTTCGCCAACGCGATCGTAGACGACGCTGAATCCGGCGCGGATGCTGGTGTGGTCGGGGCCGCCGAATAAGGTCTTGAGAAACCCGGAATCGAAGCCGGGCGAGTAGGCGAGCGAGGCGCGCGGCCCGAAGTTGTGATAGTCCCAGTTGTAATAGCCAGGCTTGCCGCCGTTGGCGGGGCCGGACCAGTCATAGGAGATGAGCGGGAGGGCGCTGGAGGGAATATCTTCGCGCATGGCATCGGCGCGATCGGTTAGCCAGTTGCCGAGATTGATGGTGGGAGTAACTTCGAGCCCGTTGGTTTCCCAGGGCGGCGAAAAGAGCGAGTAACGCAGGCCGACGGTGGCGGTGAAGTTAGGCTTTATTTTCCAGATATCCTGGACGTACATTTCGTAGGCGTCTTCGGCGAAGTTACGACTGACGGGCGTGCCCTGCGAAAGAGGCTGACCGTTGCGCTGGTAATTGTAATTGGCGTTAACGAGCGTGACCATTCCGAGGAGAGCAGTTATGGGGTAGTCGTAATCGGTATTGAAGCCTTGCGCCACCGCAGGATACCCGTTGGCGGCTGGATCGAGCGGGACGCCTTTATTGGCGAAACCGGAATCGGCGGTCCATTCCGGATTCGCGATGCCGTTGCTGAAGGAGTTATTAGAATTTGTTTCGTGATCGCGGAGCAAAGAGATTTGGACACCGAATTGAATGGTGTGCTTGCCGTGGATCCAAGTAAAGTCGTCGTTGAAGTTATGAATGGGACGCTGGAAAGAGGAGCCGTACGTGATGCCCTGGTCGAAGGTCGGGAAATCGATCCAGGGCTGGGTGGAATCGCCGCCGGTACCGATGCTTTCGCGAATGAAGCCATAGCGAAAATCGTTGAGCAGGGTGGGCGTGAGCGACGCTTCGTAGTTGGCAATGATGCCTTTGTTGTAGTTGACGGTGGTGGTTTCGGGCAAGGAGCCGGGCAGAAAGGGCGCGCCGGCGTCGGCTTCGTTCGAGAGCGCGCCACTGACGGACAGGCGATGGCGCCCATCGGCGGTGATGTTGTAGTCGAGCTTGGCGATGTACCAATTCTTGTCGGTGGTGGTGGGCGCGCGGAAGCGATATCCGGCGGAGTTGAGTAAGTCGCCCGTCGTGAAGTCGTTGGGCAGCGGATAGACCGTGTTCATGTAGTTGATGACGGCAGGGTCGGGGCCGTGCGGGCCGAGGCTGCCGCTATCCATGGCGGTGAGTTGCTGCGGGCTGAGCGCCATGATGCCGGAGGCGTAGGAATATTGTTTCCCGCTGAGGCCGGTGACGGCGCCCCCTGGACATTGAGTGGGGTCCTGGCAGACGTATTGCATGATGCCGTCGCGAAGAGTGGCGCTGGGGACGGTGCGGAGGGCGCTGACGTCTTCGACGTCGCGGTAGCCTTCGTAATTGATGAAGTAGAAGAGACGGTCCTTCTTAATGGGACCGCCGAGGGAGCCGCCGAAGATATTCCGGTTGAGGAAGTTCGGCTCATTGGGTTGGCCAGATTCGAGCTGCGCCGCTTTCACAAAGTAGTCATTGGCGCTAGAGAACGAGTTGCGGTTGTATTCGTAGACAGAGCCGTGATACGAGTTAGTGCCGCTCTTGGTGACGAGCGAGACCTGAGCGCCGCCCGCCCCGCCTTGCTCGGCGCCATAGTTCGTCGTGGTAACGCGGAACTCTTCAACGGAATCGAGGGTGACAGGCAGGACGGATTGGAACGCGTAGCCGCCTTTTTCGTTGACCTGAACGCCGTCGAGCGTGATGTTGCTCTGATCGCTGCGCGCGCCATTGACAGCGCCGCTGCGGGTATCGGTATTGAGATCGATGTCGGGGCGATTGCCAGTGTAGACGACGCCGGTTTGGAGGCTGAGCAGGTCGGGGACGTTGCGGCTTTCGAGAGGCAGCTCTTCAATTTGATTGTTGTTGAAGGTGTTGCCGATGGAGGCGTCGGTGGTGTTGATGGCGACGGCTTGGGAGTTGACTTCGATCTGCTGGTTGACGGAGCCGATTTGGAGCGTGACGTTACTGGTCACGGCGGAATCGACGGGCAGGCGGAGATTATTCTGTTCGTACTTGCTGAAGCCGGGCTTTTCGACGGTGAGCGTGTAGGCGCCGGGCGGAAGCGAGGCGAAGGTGTAGCCGCCGGACTCGTTGGTGTCGGTTTCACGCTGGAGCGACTGAGCAGTGTTGCGGAGCGTGAGGCGCGCGCCGGCGACATCGGCTCGGGATTGATCGAGGACCACGCCGGAGAGCGAGGCCGTTCCGGTTTGCGCGGGAAGAAGCTGAGCGAGCCCGGCGGCCAGTAGCAAACACGACGGGCCGGTGATTCTGAGACGAACCATGTTCCACCCCTTGGAAAGGTTTTAAATAGCGCGAGTGATTTTTACAAATATACAATCAGGGGCGGGAGAGAGGGAAGAGAAAAATGAGGGTGGGCTTCTGAGCTATCCGCAGAAGTCCAATCGCCGAAAATAGTAAGTCGGGTGCAGCAGTGGCGGCCACCTCGCCGACGTTGGCGCCGGCTGTAGCGATTCCCGTTCACTTCCTGCCGTTTGGAGGCGGGGCACGCATCGCGGCCGCCAAATCGCTATATTGAAGAAACCCTAAATGCCCCGACCCCGCTCCCTGCTGGCTTTCGCCGCGCTTCCGCTCGCCCTGCTACCCGCGTTCGCGCAGCAGCAAGCGTCGCCTCCTCCTGGGCTCACCACCGCGATGCCCACCATTACTTCGATCCCACCCGACGCCCAGTCGTCTCCCAACTTCGCTGTCGAACGAGCAACCGACGCCTACATGGCCCTCATTCCCGCCGCCTCCAAAGCTCGCTCGGACGCATACTTCGAGGGGGGCTACTGGCTCATTCTGTGGGATTTTCTTTATGGCGTCGCAATCTGTCTGCTGCTCCTGAATCTCGGCTGGTCCGCATCCATGCGCGATTTTGCCGAGCGCATCACCCGTTTCCGGTTTCTTCAGACATTTACTTACTGGGTCGAGTATCTGCTGCTTACTTCCGTGCTCTCCTTCCCGCTCACCGTCTACGAGGGCTATATACGCGAGCACCAATACGGCCTCGCAACGCAGACCTTTGGCCCCTGGTTAGGCGATCAGTTCAAAGGACTGTTAGTAAGTCTGATTCTCGGCGGCATCATAGTAGCTATCTTGTTCGCCATCGTTCGCCGCCTTCGCCGCACCTGGTGGATCTGGGGTGCTGTCGTCACCCTGGCCTTTCTCATCTTTATCATGCTGATCGGCCCCGTGTACATCCAGCCGATCTTCAACAAAGTCGCCCGCCTCAACGATCCCAAGATTACCGAGCCCATCCTACGCATGGCGCGCGCCAACGGCATCCCTGCGAAAGACGTCTACCAAATCGATGCCTCCCGCCAATCCAACCGCATGAGCGCCAATGTCAGCGGCTTCGGCAACACCATGCGAATTACCCTCAACGATAACCTTCTGCGCCGCGGCTCTCCGGAAGAAATCCAGGCCGTCATGGGACACGAGATGGGGCATTATGTGCTGCACCACATTTACAAGGACATACTCTTCTTCGTCATCGTGGTCGTCTGCGGCTTCGCTTTTCTTCGTTGGTCCATGGCCCGGTGTCTCGCCCGCTGGGGAGAAAAATGGCGCATCCTCGACATCGCCGATCCCGCCATACTCCCGCTGGTTGTTTTGCTCGCCTCGATTTATTTCTTCGTTCTGACTCCCATCATCAATACCCAGACGCGAACGGCCGAATACGAAGCCGATATGTACGGATTGAACGCCAGCCGCCAGCCCGATGGTTTTGCCCAAGCCGCCATCCACCTGGGCGAGTACCGCAAAATGAAGCCGGGCGCTATCGAGGAATGGATCTTCTTTGACCACCCGAGCGGCTACAATCGCATCTACGCCGCCATGCGCTGGAAGGCCGAGAATCAAAAAATCGCCGGCCAAGGGTATTAGCAGAGATCTCCGTAAGCCGGACTCACCGCAAAGGCCGGCCTTCCCGATACCCGAACTCCAGCCAGTGCTTCACCGGGTCCACTTTCGCCCGGGCCACGTCGGGATTAGCCTTCAGATACGCCTTCGGATCGAAGCCGGGAGGGGTCTTGGTCGGCCGCTTGGCGAGATCCCTCAAGAAATGCTTGCTCGGAACCGTATGTGCAATATGCGATGCCGGCACTTCCATCCCGTTTACCTGGTTCGGCATCCGTTTCCCGGTCGATATATCGACGATGTTGTCTCGAAACTGCACCGGTCCCAGAAACTCCACGCTCCCCATCGGCGTGTAATAAGCGCAATTTTCGAAGTAATAATGAGTAACTTGGCTGTATCTGGTGCGGTTCCTATCCTTCTGCGCGGCTCCTCCGTGCAACAGATTAGCCGCCCAGATCAGCGCTTGACCCTTCTTTGCGTAAAAGTAAAACGGCTTCAGATCGAGCGCCTCGACAATCGCCTCCCACGCCTTCTCGTATGCCGGATAATGCCCGTACATATTCTGGGCCTGCGTGTCGGGATTCACCCCAATATGTTCGTTCGTGAAAATCGGCAGGGAATGCGAACCCGGATAATACACCAGAGGCCCGTTATCGGCGTCGATATCTTCGAGCGCCACCCAAACTCCCGCCATAAACCTTTCCGGCGACGAGCTGAAGTGCACGCTATCGGTATGAAAGTGCTGCTGCGTTCCTACTGGAAAATTCAGCGTCTGAAAAGGAAACACCCGCCGGCCGTAAAGATCGGAAAGTAACTTCAAAATTTTCGGGTTACAAGCCAGTTGCTTCACCTCCGGCACTGTATCCCATGCGTCCTGCACCCGCAGGCCTGGAATCGCGCCGGCGCGCCAAGCCTTCCAGTCGTACCTGTCATCCAGCGCGCGCTTGATCTTCTCGGCAGTCATGTCGAAATCCGGGTCGGGGAAATCGATCACCGCAAAACCATCCTTGCGCAGCTTCCGCGCAACCTCCAGGGTCTCCGGCGTTACATCTTTGTTGTTAAAAATCGTCTCGAAAAGCGGCGACTCCACATCCGGAACACCCGGCAATGCATTCGCAACGGAACTCATCCTTCACAGCTCTCCTATTTCGCTGAAAGCTTATTTTCCCATGCAGTGACCGTGTTTTCCGCTATGCCGAATGGCGTATGCGCAGCTAGCCCGTTCGGCAGTCGCCAAATTCGCGGCGGCCCTTCATAGTCGTCATAGGAGCGCGCTAAGTCCGCTCTCGAAACGCGTCCGATCGCTTGCCTATGAACCCACACCCTCACTCTCCGCCCGCGGCCGACGTTCCCGACCGTCCAGATCCCCAACCGCCATCTAATCCGCCCCGCCGGCGCCATCGCTGGCTGGCCTGGGTCATCGCGCTCTGCATTCTCGGCGGGGGCGCTTACTTCTTCTCGCGCCAGTCCGCGCCCGCGGAGTCGCAGCAGCAGAGCAAGGGCAAAGGCAAGGGCAAGGGCGGCTACGGAGGCGCCATCCCTGTCTCTGCCGTCAAAGTCGCCAAGGGGGACATGGGCGAATACATCGAAGCGCTCGGAACCGTCACGCCCGTTTTCACCATTACAGTTGCCAGCCGCGTGGTTGGCACTCTCACCGAAATTCATTACAAGGAAGGGCAGATCGTGCACAAAGGAGACGTGCTCGCCACCATCGATCCGCGCCCGTACCAAGCCGTGCTCGTCCAGGCCCAAGGCCAGCTCCTGCGCGATCAGGCTCTGCTTGAAAACGCCCGGGTCGATCTCAACCGCTACCAGGCGGCCTTCCAGCAGCACGCCATACCGGAGCAGCAGGTCGCCACCCAGCAAGCCACCGTGCACCAGGACGAAGGCACCGTGAAGCTCGACGAAGGCAACCTGGACGCCGCAAAGGTCAATGTCGATTACACCCGCATCACTTCTCCGATTGATGGCCGAGTAGGTCTCCGCACCGTCGACCCCGGCAACATTGTTCCCGCCAACGGAACGACGGGCATCGCCACCATTACGCAGCTCCAGCCCATCACCGTCATCTTCACCATGGCGGAAGACTACATCTCCGATGTCGTCGCTCAAATGCGCGCCGGCCATAAGCTCCGCGTGGACGCGCTCAGCCGCGACGATCAAAGCGAACTAGCCCAGGGCGCCGTGCTCACTCTCGATAACCAGATCGATACCAGCACCGGCACCGTTCGCGTACGCGCTCAGTTCGCCAACAAAGACAACAAGCTCTTTCCCAACGAATTCGTCAACGCCAAACTTCTCGTTCGCACTCTGATGGGTGTCAACATCGTGCCCACCGCCGCCGTCCAGCGCAATAACGACGTTTCTTTCGTCTATATCGTCAACGCGAACCAGACAGTGCAGTCGCGCAACGTCAATGTCGCCACCGCGGATGGCACGAACGCCGCCGTTACGGGCGTTAGTCCCGGCGAAACCGTCGTGACCGATGGCTTCGACAAGCTCCAGGACGGCATCAAAGTAGCCGTCCGCCAGCCCAGGAACGAGAAATCGCCCGCGCCTCCGCCACAGCTCAAACAACAGCAGCAAAACAGCCAGACCAGCACCCAGCGCAACGCTCTCCAGCAATCCAACAACCCGCAACAGCCGTCGCCCACAGGTGGACCCAAGTGAATCCTTCGCGCCCCTTTATCCTTCGGCCCATCGCTACATCGCTGCTGATGGCCGCGATCCTGCTCATCGGCATCGTCGCCTACAAACAGTTGCCCGTCTCCGCGCTGCCCGAGGTTGACTACCCCACCATGCAGGTGGTCACTTTCTATCCGGGCGCCAGCCCTTCGGTCACGGCCTCCGCCATCACCGCGCCGCTCGAACGCCAGCTCGGCGAGGTGCCCGGCCTGAACCAAATGCTCTCCACCAGTTCGCAAGGCGCCTCCGTCATCACCTTGCAATTCGTCCTGAGCCTGAACATCGATGTGGCCGAACAGGAAGTGCAGGAAGCGATCAACGCGGCGCAGACTTACCTGCCCACCGATCTGCCCATGCCGCCTATCTACAGCAAGACCAATCCGGCGGATGCGCCCATCATGACGCTGGCTCTCACTTCCAATTCCATGGCGCTCCAGGACGTGCAGGACTACGCGGACACTCGCCTTGCGCAAAAAATTTCTCAGCTCTCGGGCGTGGGGGCCGTCACCATCAGCGGCGGCCAGAAGAAAGCGGTACGCATTCTCGCCAATCCAACCCAGCTCGCCTCATACGGCCTCAATCTCGAAGACCTTCATACCGCCATCACGGCCACCAGCGTCGACACCGCCAAAGGCAGCTTCGATGGGCCGCACCAGGATTACCAGATCAACGACAACGACCAGCTTCTCTCGGCTCAAGACTACGAGCAGGTCATCGTCGCCTACAAGAACAACGCGCCCGTGATGCTCAAGGACGTGGCGAAAGTGGTTGACGGCGTCGAGAATTCCTCGCAAGCCGCATGGATGAATGAGACGCCCGCAGTTATCGTTAACATCCAACGCCAGCCTGGCGCCAACATCATTCAGGTCGTCGATCGCGTCAAGGCGCTGCTGCCGAAACTCCGCGCCACCATCCCTTCTTCTATCAACGTCGCTACGCTCACCGACCGCACCATCACGGTTCGCGCTTCGGTCGCGGACGTGGAATACGAATTGATGATCTGTATCGCGCTGGTAGTGCTCGTCATCTTTCTCTTTCTTCGCAATCTCGCCGCTACTTTCATCCCGAGCGTCGCCGTTCCTCTCTCGCTGGTCGGCACCTTCGGCGTGATGTACCTGCTCGGCTACAGCCTGAACAATCTGACGCTGATGGCGCTCACTATTTCGACCGGCTTCGTGGTCGACGACGCCATCGTCATGATCGAAAACATCATGCGCTATGTCGAAGAAGGCGATCCGCCCCTCGAAGCCGCGCTCAAAGGCGCGGAGCAGATCGGCTTCACCATCATGTCGCTCACCATCTCGCTCATAGCCGTGCTCATCCCGCTGCTGTTCATGGGCGATATCACAGGACGCCTCTTCCGTGAATTCGCCGTCACGCTCGCCGTCACGATCATTGTCTCGGCGTTCGTATCTCTGACCCTCACGCCCATGCTCTGCGCCAAGCTTCTGCGTCACAAAGCCGACGCGCAGCAAGGCCGCTTCTACAAAGCCTCCGAGCGCGTCTTCGAGCGGACCATCGAGTTCTACGGCCGCACCCTCAAGGTCGTGCTCGAGCATCGCAACCTTACCCTGCTGGTCGCTCTGGCGACGCTCGTCCTGACCGTATTTCTCTACATCGCCATTCCCAAAGGCTTCTTTCCGGTCCAGGACACCGGCGAAATTCAGGGCGTCTCCGAAGCCGACCAAAGCGTCTCGTTCGCCGAGATGGCGACGCTTCAACAGCGTCTCGCCGCCGAAATCGTCAAAGATCCCGCGGTCGAAAGCCTCTCATCCTTCATCGGCGTCGATGGCACCAACACCACACTCAATGCCGGCCGCATTCAAATTAACCTGAAGCCGCTTGAGCAGCGCCACATCAGCGCGTCCGATGTCATCCGGCGCATCCAGGGCAAAATCGCCGGGGTCGACGGCATCACGCTTTTCATGCAGCCCGTGCAGGACCTTACGGTCGAAGACATCGTCAGCCGCACCGAGTATCAGTACAGCATTGAAGACCCCAACCCCACTGAACTCGCCACCTACGCCGCGGCCTTTGTCAACAAGCTCAAAGATCTCCCTCAGCTCGCCGACGTAGCAAGCGATCTCGAAACGCATGGCCTAGGCTCCAGCCTCAAGATCGACCGTCAAACCGCCATGCGCGTCGGCATCACCGCATCAACCGTCGATGCCGCCCTCTACGACGCTTTTGGGGAGCGCCAGGTCTCCACTCTCTTCACCCAACTGAATCAGTATCACGTCATTCTCGAAGTGCAGCCCCAGTTCCGCATCACTCCTCACAACCTGCACGACATCTACATCAAATCCACGGTTGGAACGCCCGTGCCGCTGAGCGCGTTTACAACCACCTCCAACACCTCCATGCCCATCCTCATCAGCCACATCGGCCAGTTCCCGGCCACCACGGTCTCCTTCAACCTCGCGCCCAACGCCGCGCTCGGCTCCGCGGTCGAAGCCATCCAGAAAGTCGAAAAGCAGATGCCGCCGCCGGCCGCCATGGAGACTTCGTTCCAGGGCACCGCGCAAGCTTTTATCGCCTCGCTCACCAACGAACCGCTGCTCATTCTCGCCGCGCTCGTTACCGTGTACATCGTGCTCGGGGTGCTCTATGAAAGCTACATCCACCCCATCACGATTCTGTCCACCCTTCCTTCGGCCGGCGTCGGCGCGCTGCTCGCTCTGATGGTTTGCCGCCAGGAACTCACCGTGGTCGCCATCATCGGCATCGTGCTCCTGATCGGAATCGTCAAGAAAAACGCCATCATGATGATCGACTTCGCGCTCGAAGCCGAGCGCCAGGAAGGCAAGAGCCCATACGAATCCATCTTCCAAGCTTCGCTGCTCCGCTTTCGCCCCATCATGATGACCACCATGGCCGCTCTTCTCGGCGCGGTTCCGCTCGCTTTCGGGCAAGGCGTAGGGTCGGAACTTCGCCGTCCTCTCGGCATCACGATCATCGGCGGGCTGCTCTTGAGCCAACTCCTCACGCTCTACACCACGCCCGTCATTTATCTCTTCTTCGATGAGATCGCCTCCAAGTTCGCCGCTTTCCGCGAGCGCCACTGGGGACAAAGGCCTGCCACTCAAATGCATCCTGAGCCGGCTGCCGGAGACTAGCGCATGAGCCTCTCGTCTCCCTTCATCAGGCGCCCGGTTGCGACCGCGCTGCTCACCGTGGCCGTGGGTCTCGCCGGCGCCGTCGCCTTTCGACTGCTGCCCGTTTCGCCATTGCCTCAGGTCGATTTCCCCACCATCTCGGTTTCGGCTTCGCTCCCCGGCGCCAGCCCCGCCATCATGGCTTCTTCCGTCGCCACGCCGCTCGAGCGCCAATTCGGCCGCATCGCCGCCGTCACTGAAATGACCTCCGCTAGTTCTCTGGGCGGCACCAGCATCACCCTTCAATTCGATCTGAACCGCAACATCGACGCCGCCGCCCGCGATGTCGAGTCCGCCATCAACGCGGCCCGCACGTATCTGCCCGCGAACCTGCCCTCCAATCCCACCTATCGCAAGGTGAATCCGGCCGACTCGCCGATCATGATCGTCGCCCTCACCTCCAACACCCTCCCGCCTTCCGCTCTCTACGATGCCGCCTCCACCGTCCTGATGCAGCGCATCTCTCAGATTCGGGGCGTCGGCCAGGTCATCGCCGGCGGCAGCTCCGCCCCCGCCGTTCGCATCGATGTCAATCCCACCCAGATCAATCACTACGGCCTGAGCCTTGAGACCGTCCGCAGCGCCATCGCGGCCCAAACCTCCAATCTCGCCAAAGGCTGGTTCTCAGACGCGCACAAGACCTGGATGATCGACGACAACGATCAGCTCATGCACGCCGTCGATTACGAACCGCTGCTCATCGCCTATCGCAACAACGCGCAGGTCAAGCTCACCGATATCGCCAAGGTCTCCGATTCCGTTCAAACCGTTCGTTCCCTGGGCCTCGCCAACGGCAAGCGCGCGGCGCTGCTCATCATCTTCCGCCAGCCGGGCGCGAACATCATCGATACCGTGGACGGCATCCGCGCCGCGCTCCCGCAGCTTCACGCCTCCATCAGCCAGGCCATCGAGATGACGGTCACGCTCGATCAAACCGTCACCATCCGCGCCTCCGTCAAAGATGTCGAGCGCACGCTGCTCATCTCCATCGGTCTGGTGGTTGCCGTGGTCTTCCTGTTTCTGCGCGACGTTCGCTCCACGTTGATCCCCAGCGTCGCCGTCCCGGTCTCGCTCATCGGAACCTGCGGCATCATGTACCTGCTCGGCTACGGCGTCGACAACCTCTCGCTGATGGCCCTGACCATCTCGACCGGCTTCGTCGTCGACGACGCCATCGTGGTTCTCGAAAACATCACTCGCTACCGCGAGAAAGGCATGAACGCCATGGAAGCCGCCTACAAAGGCGCCTCCGAGATCGGCTCCACGGTGTTCTCCATCAGCGTCTCGCTCGTCGCCGTCTTCATCCCCATCCTCCTGATGGGCGGCATCGTTGGTCGCCTGTTCCGCGAATTTGCCGTCACGCTCGCCACCACCATCCTGGTCTCGATGGTCATCTCCTTGACCACCACTCCCACCATGGCCTCCCGCCTGCTCGCCGACGAGAAGCGGCACGGGCGGCTTTACAACGCGAGCGAGAAATTCTTCGCCTTCATTCTCAAGATGTATGAGCACAGCCTCGCCTGGGTGCTCGATAACTCGGCGCTCGTGCTCTTGATCGCCATCGGTACGCTTGCCCTCAATATCTATCTCTACGTCATCGTTCCGAAAGGCTTCTTCCCGCAGCAGGACACCGGCCGCATGAACGGCATTTTCATGGCCGATCAGAGTATCTCGTTCCAATCGATGCAGCACAAAATCTCGAATCTGGCCCGCATCGTCCAGCAGGATCCCGCCATCGCCACCGTCCAGGCCTTCAGCGGAGGCGGCGGCGGCACCACCACCAACACCGGCCGTGCCTTCATCACTCTAAAGCCGCTCAATGAACGCAAGGTCTCGGCCGACCAGATCATCAATCGCCTGCGCCCCAAACTCGCCCAGATCCCAGGCGTCACCCTTTTTCTGCAAGCCTCTCAAGATGTCCGCGTGGGCGGCCGGCTCAGCGCCGCGCAATACCAGTTCTCGATGCAGAGCGACAATCTCGATGACCTGAACCGTTGGTCGCCGCGCCTGCTCAACGCCATGAAAAAGGTGCATGAAATCACCGACGCCAACACCGACCAGCAGAACTCCGGCCTTTCCGCCAACCTCGTCATCGATCGTCCTACCGCCGCCCGCGTCGGCGTCACGCCGCAAACTCTGGATAGCATCCTCTACGATGCGTTCGGCGAGCGCGAAATCGCCAGGACCTACACTTCCATGAATCAGTACTACATCATCATGGAGGTCGATCCGTTCTTCTGGCAAAGCCCCGCCGGCCTACATGACATCTATGTGCCCTCCAGCGCCGGCACGCCCGTGCCGCTGTCCGTCTTCACTCACTATCAGCCTCAAACCGCCGCTCTCACCGTCAATCACTCCGGCGTGTTCCCCTCCGTCACCATCTCGTTCAACCTCGCGCCCGGCGTCGCGCTCGGGCAGGCGGTCACCGCCATCGCGCAAGCGGAAAACACCATCGGCATGCCCACTACCATCAACACCAGTTTCAGCGGCACTGCCCAGGCTTTTCAATCTTCTCTCTCCAGCGAACCCATGCTCATCGCCGCCGCGCTCGGCGCTGTCTACATCGTCCTCGGCATCCTCTACGAAAGCTACATTCACCCGATCACGATTCTGTCGACTCTGCCCTCGGCCGGTGTCGGCGCCATCCTCGCCCTTCAGTTCACCCACACCGAGCTAAGCGTCATTGCCTTGATCGGCATCATCCTGCTCATAGGCATCGTCAAGAAAAACGCGATTATGATGATCGACTTCGCTCTCGAAGTCGAGCGCCGCGACCGCAAGACTCCCAAGCAGTCCATCTTCGAAGCCTGTCTGCTGCGCTTCCGCCCCATCATGATGACCACCATGGCCGCTCTTCTAGGCGGCCTGCCGCTTGCCCTCGGCACTGGCACGGGCTCCGAACTCCGCCGCCCGCTCGGCATCACTATCGTCGGCGGCTTGATCGTCAGCCAGGCCCTAACGCTCTACACCACGCCCGTCATTTATCTCTACATGGACCGCCTCAGCCTCTGGCTACAGCGCCTGCGCGGCGGCCATGTTCCCGAAGCTCCCGTCGAGGCGGTCGGCCCGGCCCACTAGGAACCTGCATGCAAACGCACTACAAGATCACCACCGAGCCGCATCCAGCCGAGCGCTCCGTCACGCTCTGGCTAAACGGCAAGTTCAGCGAGGACTCTATTCCCGATCTTCGACAATCCATCTCGGACGCTCGCGGCGCGCATCAGCGCATCTTCATCGACTTGAGCGAAGTCACGCTCGTCGACCGCAAAGCTGTCGAATACATTTCCGATCAGGCCTGCAGCGATGTCAAGCTCGTCAACTGTCCCATCTATCTGCGCGGCTGGATCAGGCAGGTGAGCGATGAAGACTAAATTTCAATTCCCCGCGATCCCGAGTTTGGGCGCCGTCGCGCTCCTTGCGGGCTTCATTCTTTCCTCCTGTAATCCCGGCCCGAAATACTCCAAGCCTCCGGCCCCTGCGCCTGTCGCCTATAAAGAAGCGCCGCCTCAATTCAAGGAGGGCGCCGGCTGGATTGTCGCTCAGCCCAATGACGACAAGATTCGCCCGAAATGGTGGGAGATGTACGGCGACCCGCAGCTCAATACCCTCGAAGAGCAGGTCGCCATCAACAACCAGACCGTCATCCAGGCTGAAGCGAATTTCCGCGCCGCGCGCTCGCTCGTGGTTCAGGCTCGCTCGCAGCTCTTTCCCACGATCGGCGGCACCGCGTCCTACAGCCGCGAGCATTTCTCCGGCAACAGCCGCTCTGCTACGGTCATCACGCCTACCACCGGAACGACATCCACTGTTACTTCGTCCACGACATCGACCGGAACGAGTACTTCGACCGGCGGCGCCACAAGCACAACCACAGGCACCGGAACCACCACCGGAACCACTACCGGCACAACCACCAGCACCGGCACTACCGGAACCACTACTTCGGGCGGCGGAGTTGGCTCAGCCGGATTCGGGGGCACCTTCAACGCATACTCTGTCGCCGCCGATGTCTCCTACACGCTCGATCTGTGGCATCGCGTTCGCAACCAGATTGCGGCCAATTCCTTCAACGCACAGGCCAGCGCCGCCGACGTCGCCACCGCTTTGCTCACCACCCAAGCCGAGCTCGCGCAGGATTACTTCGAAGTCCGCGCCCTCGACGCCGAAGAGGGCATTCTCCAGGACACGCTCAAGAACTACCGCGATAACCTGAATCTCACCACCATTCTTTTCAAGACCGGCATCGATTCCGACCAGGATGTTACCCAGGCTCAAACCCAGGTCGATACTGCAACCGCTCAAGCCACCGACCTCGGTGTCTCGCGCGCGCAATATGAACATGCCATCGCGACCTTAATCGGCAAGCCCGCCGGTAACTTCTCTCTGCCTGTCGCACCCTTCGTTCCCAATCCGCCGCCCGTGCCTGTCGGTGTTCCTTCCGAGCTTCTCCAGCGCCGCCCGGACATCGCCGCCGCTGAACGCCTGGTCGCCGCCGCCAACGCCCAAATCGGCTATGCGCGCGGAGCATATTATCCGTCCCTCAGCCTCAGCTCTACCGGCGGCTTCTCCAGCTCCAGCATCACCAACTGGATCAGTTGGCCAAGCCGCGTCTGGTCGCTCGGCCCCACGCTCTCCGATACGCTGCTCGACTTCGGCGCTCGCCGCGGCGCCGTCGAGCAGGCCGAAGCTACCTACGACGCCGATGTCGCCAGCTATCGCGAAACCGTTCTCGGCGACTTCCAATCGGTCGAAGACCAGCTCGCCGCCCTCCGCATCCTCGCCCAGGAAGTCGATCAGTATCAGACCGCCGTGAAGTCATCGGCCCATTACCTGGAACTCGCCCTCACGCGCTACCGCACCGGCGTCGATAGTTACTTGAACGTCATCACCGCCGAGAACACCCTGCTCACCAACCGCGAAACGCAGGTCCAGACCCAACTCCGCCAGATGACTTCCAGCGTCTCGCTCATCATGGCCCTCGGCGGCGGCTGGGATTCCTCGCAGCTACCGCAATTCGAACAGTTCCTGAAACATCCTCCCCAGTGGTCGCCGGCCACAGCACCCGCTGGGGCCAAGCCCTCCGAAATCGCCCCGCCCAATCCGCCGGTGGTGCCCGCCATTCCGCTTCCGGGCCAGCCGCCTGCCTTATTGCCGGCGCCTACTCCGCAGAATCCGCCGCACACTAACTGACATCTCATCAGAAGAATGGCCACTTCCGATTCCACTCTCCGCGCCCAACTCGTCACCGCCATGAGCGGCCGCGAGTCGCAGGTCGAATTCGCTTCCGCTGTCCAGGATTTCCCGCCGGATCTGCGCGGGACCAAGCCCGCCGGAGCGCCCCATAGCGCCTGGCAGCTCCTCGAACACATGCGGATCGCCCAGCACGATATCCTCGAGTTCTCCCGCAACGCTCATCACAAATCGCCCAAGTGGCCCGAAGGCTACTGGCCCTCGGCCGCCGAGCCGCCCGACGCGAAAGCCTGGGACTCCTGCATTCAAGCCTTCGAGCGCGACGCCCGCGAACTCGACCGCCTCATTGAAGACTCCAAACACGATCTCTTTCAACCTATTCCTCACGGCGATGGTCAAACGCTGCTCCGCGAAGCTCTCCTCGTCGCGACCCACAACTCCTACCATCTCGGCCAATTGGTTTTCTTAAAGAAGATACTGCTCGCCAAAACCTAGATCGTACGCAAGTCCTTTCTCCGCATCGTTGTTTTATAATCGAAGCCTAGGTCTCATGCTTCTTCGTCCCGTCGGCATTCTCATTAGCATGGCCATTACCGGCCCTGCCTGAGACCTCGCATATCAACCGAATCCGAGGGCCACGGGCAGGGAAAACCTAGCCGGTGGCCTTTTGCTTTTGGGCCACTAAAGAAATGAACGCGCGTAGAACTTCGAATCCAAACTATGAAGATCTTCACCTTCGACACCACGCTCCGCGATGGCACTCAAGCCGAGTCTGTTTCCTTCTCCGTCGACGATAAGCTCCTTATCGCCGCGAAACTCGATGAACTCGGGCTGGACTACATCGAAGGCGGCTGGCCCGGCTCAAACCCCAAGGACAAAGAGTTTTTTGAGCGCGCCAAGTCCCTTAAGCTCAAGCATTCCAAGCTGACCGCGTTCGGCGCCACGCGGCTAGCCAAGAACTCCGTCGAAGAAGATCCGAGCGTCGCCCACCTCATCGCCGCCGGCACTTCCACCGTCTCCATCTTCGGGAAAAGTTGGGATTTCCACGTCGCCCGCGCCCTAGGGATCACGGAACAAGAGAACCTTCAACTCATCTCCAGCACGGTCTCCTATCTCAAAGCGCACGGCCGCGAAGTCATCTATGACGCCGAGCACTTCTTCGATGGCTACAACGCCAACCTGTCCTTTGCCCTGCGCACGCTCGAAGCCGCCCAGGCCGCGGGCGCCGACGTGCTCTGTCTGTGCGACACGAACGGCGGCACGCTTCCCCCGCGGCTTCTCGAAATTGTCGAGCAGGTCCGCGCCCGCTTCGATGGCGTGCTCGGAATCCATTGCCATAACGACTCCGAAGTGGCGGTCGCCAACACGCTTCTTGCTGTCGAGGCCGGCGTCACTCACATTCAGGGCTGCATCAACGGCTATGGCGAGCGCTGCGGCAACGCCAACCTCTGCTCCATTCTTCCTAACCTGGAACTCAAGCTCGGCCACACCACCATCGGTCCCGACAGCCTCAAGAATCTCACTCAGCTCGCGCGCTTCGTCTCCGAGCTTGCCAATCTGCCGCTCCGCCGCGACCAGGCATTTGTGGGCGCCAGCGCCTTCGCCCATAAAGGAGGAATCCACGTCAGCGCCGTTATGAAGGATGCAGCGACCTACGAGCACATTCGGCCCGAGGCGGTCGGCAACCGCCAGCGCGTGCTGCTCAGCGACCTCTCGGGCCGAGGCAATATCGCGTTTAAGCTCAATCAGCTCGGTCTCAAGGACCACCTCACGGATGCCGCTCGCCACGAACTTCTTCAACGCATCAAGCACATGGAGCACCAGGGCTACGACTTCGAAACCGCCGAAGGCACGTTCGAGCTGCTGGTGCGCGAGACCGCCCATCCCGAATTTCACGCCTTCGATGTCGTGAGCTATCAGGTCTCGACGAAGCTGCAAACACATACGGGCAAGCAGTCAACTTCCGGCCGAACGATAACAACCGCGAGCGTCACTCTGCGCGTCGGCGAGGATGTCCACTCATCCACCGCCAGCGGCGATGGTCCCGTGCACGCGCTGGACATTTGCCTTCGTCAGTGTCTGGCCTCCATCTATCCCGCCATCACCGGCGTACGACTCACCGACTATAAAGTGCGCGTCCTGGGCAAAGGCGGCACCGAATCGAAGGTTCGGGTTCTCGTCGAATGGACCGATCATCGCCGCTCTTGGGCCACGGTTGGCGTTTCCACCAACGTCATCGACGCGAGCTGGCGAGCCCTGGTAGACGCGCTTCGACTCGAACTCATGCGTCTTCGGGAAAGCGGCGAACGGCTAGGCGGCAACAATCGCGATTTCAGTTGGGCCGTCTAGCTCACCCCGACGACAACAAGCACGTTGCGGAGCTGTCCTCCCGAGTTCCAGATTCTTTTTCGAACGGCGGTCCTTCGCTTCGGTTGTCGAGATGAAACCACGCGGTGAACCGGAATTTGCTGCCGGCTCCTACCTCGCTCTCTACCCAGATAGCGCCGCTGAATAAGTGAACCAGCCGCGTGCAGATCGCGAGCCCCAGCCCTGTGCCTCCATACTTCCGCGTAGTCGAGCCGTCCACCTGCTGAAACGACTCGAAGATGCGGTTCTGTGCTTCCGGAGGGATGCCGATGCCGGTATCGGCAACTGTGAATTGGAACTCCGCATCCGATGCCGTGCGCTCTCTCAAGCCGACAGTCAGCACAATCGATCCGCGCTCGGTAAACTTCAGCGCATTCCCTAGCAGATTCAGCAGCACCTGGTGCAGCCGATGCGGATCGCCTCTCACCGCGTCGGGAACGCCTTTCTCGACGCGCAGTGATATCGCCAGCCCCTTGCGCGCCGCTTCCGGCTCTATCACCTGCAGCGCGATCTCAGCGCAATTGCGAATGGAAAAAGGAGCGCTTTCGAGCCTCAGCCCTCCGGCTTCGATCTTTTCAAAGTCCAGAATATCGTTCAAGATCCGCAGCAGCGCCTGCGATGAAAACTGAATCGTTTTCAAGTAATCTTCCTGGTCGTTGTCGATCGGGGTGCCCAGCAGCAAATCGGTGAACCCCAGGATCGCGTTCATCGGTGTCCGAATCTCATGGCTCATATTGGCCACGAATTCGCTCTTGGCGCGGCTCGCCATTTCAGCCGCTTTTTTCAAATTCTCCTCTTGCTCCAATTTTTGGCTAATGACCCGCGTTTGATAGCTCACCCGCCTTCGCAGAACCAGCACCCATGCCATGACCACCGCGATTGCAGCCGCCAGAAGGCCCACTACATTCGCGGCATACCGCGCGGTTAGCCACGATGGCGTCCGCAGCACCTTGAGATCCCGCGGCGACCGTGCAACCAACCGCACTGCATTCACCCGGCCCAACGCATCTACATCGTTTACGCAAATCCCGCTGGCTTCCACCAGGCTGCCTTCCGCCGGCAGCTCTTTCATGGTCGGAGGCAGGGAAATTGAAAAGACCGCTTGTTTCTGCTGCACCAACAAAGTCTCATTCCGCCGGAAGGAGCCCGCGCCTACTACCGAGCCTCGCAACGCGACCAGCTCCGAGTCGTATTCCCCGCTCATCGCCTGTTCCACTGTGATGCTTTTCGCGGGCGGTTCCGGTCCGTCTCCCGTCTTCCGCGTGACAGCGTCTTCCAAACGGACATGGGAATCCGCGAGACCGATGAATCCTAGAGTCTCGATCCGATCTCCCGGCGATAACGCGATGCCCTGCCGGCTGGCGACGTAGAGGCTGCCCGAATCGTCCGCCATATAGAATCCCTGTCCCGGCAAGGACGCGGTCACCTGTCCAGCCAACTTCACCCGATGCCCGATAGAGCTATGAAACCCGTATCTCTGCAGCCGTCCCACAGGGGTCGTCGGTTCGTTAAACGGATATGGCTCCGCGGGCTCCAATATCGAAATGTTGTCCAAACTGGGCACATACAACTGCACTCCTACCAACTGGTCCTTCGCGCTAAACTCGGCGCCGCATACCCCATTTACTCGAATCCGCGCGTCCACCAATCTAGTCGGGGTTGGCGTGCCGTCCCACGGAATCGCTAAATCGATGCGGCCTCCGGCAATCGCCAAATCCATCCAAAGCACCCGCTCGTTCCCGCTCCGATGCAGATACTCGGCCTGCCGGACAATGCCTTCCACCTCGACCCACTGGCTGTCCTCGGATGTGCTCGCCATCTGCTCATACGTCACCCGCTTTGGCGCGGGCATCGGCGCGCGCCCCACCACGGTCCATCGCGGGTTGCCGATATCCGGAGCGAAATCCGAAAAAGTGGTCACGCCTTCCAGCTCCACTACGCTGCCGATCGAAGGCTTCGGGAGCCCGGGCGACCACTTCACCCATACCGCCCCGCTCGCGTCTTGCAAGAACATATCCGGCGCGACCGGATCGAAGTACGTCACCACCGCCTTGACGCGAACCGGATAGCGCCGCATCGCTTGGTCGGGTTTCAGGCTTCGCACCTTCTGAATTGTCGTGAGCGTCGGAAGCGCGGTCGTGCCGGCGCTCCCCGCCGCGCCCGCAGCCTGCAGCGCTACCGTTACCAGCAACGCCAGGGCGGCGCCCCACGTCCCGCCGCCAATGGCGCTACGATGCCATCGTGCTTTTGAAGCTCGGAGCCTTTGCATACCTCTGCTTCTCATCTCATCGGTGGCTTTCGCCACAGACATTAGGCCCCGGTGTAAGATGCTCGGCTAAGCGGCCTCCTAGCGTCGCGCGCTCACCCAGCCGCGTCCACACGCCGGCTTGGTTCGTCAATTCCGAGACGCGGCGGTCTCGGGTGACGGTGTCATGCGAGGAGATCGGCCGGTGGCCGCTTAACGCTTCATGCGTCCGCCCGCCATCGTAGAATCTCCCTATGAAGGCTGTCGTTGCCGACCCCCTCGGCGGTCCCGAAAACCTCAAGCTCGTCGATCTCCCCAAACCCGCGCCCGGCGACGGTCAGGCGCTCGTCAAGATCGCTGCCATAGGGGTCAACTTTATCGATGTCTATTTCCGCACAGGCCTGTATAAGGCTCCCGAAACCCCTGTGCTGCTCGGCAGCGAGGCGGCGGGCGTCATTGAAGCCGTCGGCCCCAACTGTTCTTTCCGCCCCGGCCAGCGCGTCGCCTATACACTCGCCCGCGGCTCCTATGCGGAGTACGCCGTTGTTCCCCAATCGCAGCTAGTCGAACTTCCCGACACGGTCACCTTCGAACAGGGCGCCGCCGTCATGCTCCAAGGCATGACCGCCCACTATCTCGCCCGGTCCACGTTTCCCCTCCAGCCCGGCCAAACCTGTCTGGTGCATGCTGCTGCCGGTGGAGTCGGTCTCTTGCTCGTGCAGATCGCAAAAATCTGCGGCGCAACTGTCATCGGCACGGTTTCAACCGAAGATAAGGCCCAGCTCGCGACCCGCCACGGCGCCGACCACATCGTCCTCTACACGCAAACGGATTTCGCCGCGGCCGTCAAACAGTTCACATCCAACGCCGGCCTGGAGGTCGTCTACGATTCGGTCGGCCGCGCCACGTTTCTCCAAAGCCTCGATTGCCTCAAGCCTCGCGGCATGATGGTCAGCTTCGGCAACTCGAGCGGCGCCGTCGATCCCATCCAGCCCCTGCTTCTCAGCCAAAAAGGCTCTCTCTTCCTCACCCGTCCTACTCTCGCCAACTACATCGCCGATTCGAACGAGCTGCGCTGGCGTTCTTCCGACCTCTTCCATTGGATCGCTGCCGGCCGCCTCGAAGTCCGCATTCATCGCGCCTACCCGCTGGCCGATGCCGGACAAGCCCATCGCGACCTGGAAGCACGCGCCACCAGCGGCAAGCTCTTGCTCATCCCCTGATCTCTCTCCTTGCAATGGACGCTCACGATGAACTCTCGCTCCGCCGCAAGCGCCTGCTGGAGACCCTTCCTTCCGTCCGCGCGGGCGCCTTTCTCGTAACCGCGCTCGTCAATGTTCGCTACCTGAGCGGCTTCACCGGCAGCAACGGGATACTGCTCCTCACCCCCAGCCGGTCGTTGCTCTTCACCGATCCTCGCTATCAGTCCCAGGCGCCGGGCGAATCCGATTGCGACGTCATCGTCGCCAAAGGCAACCTGTCCAAGGAAGTCGCCTCCTGGGTCAAGCGGCTGCGTCTCCGCTCCATCGCTTTTGAGGAGAACCGCATCTCGTTCGCCGAATACCAGCACCTGAAAGAAGTCGCCGCGCCCGCGCGCTTTAAGCCTGTCGCGGCTGCCATCGAAGAACTCCGGATGCTGAAATCGCCGGTCGAAATCGCCACTATCCGCGCCTCCGTCCAATTGAACTCGGCCGCTCTTGAACACGCGCTCCGCCGGTTCCGGCCCTCCATGACCGAGCTTGACCTGGCTGCGGAGATCGAATACCGCATGCGCAGGCTGGGCGCCGATGGGCCGGCCTTCGATACTATCGTGGCCTCGGGTCGCCGCACAGCGCTCCCCCACGCCCGTCCCACCGGCCACCCCATTCAAGCGGATTGCTTACTCTTGGTGGACGTCGGCGCCACCGTCGCGGGCTATGCCAGCGATATGACCCGCACCTTCGCCGTCGGCAGACTCAACCCTAAACTCCGGCGCATGTATAAGGCCGTACTCGAAAGTCAGCTTGCGGCCTTAGATGCCGTCCGGCCGGGCGTCTCTTGCGCCAGCATTGATTCGGCGGCCCGAGACGTGTTACGGCGTTACGGTTTGGAGAAGTTTTTCATCCATTCCACAGGCCATGGCCTCGGACTCGAAATTCATGAACGTCCGAGGCTCGGCCACAAGGAAAGGGTCAAACTGCAGTCCGGCATGGTCGTTACCATCGAACCCGGCGTCTACCAGCCCGAAATCGGCGGTGTTCGAATCGAAGATACCGTGGTTGTGACCGGCCGCGGCTGCGAGATCCTGACCCCTACCGGAAAAGAATTAGTCGTACTATAGTCATGCCAATGTTTCGCTCCGCCGCGAGCTCATGATGACCATTGACGAAATCAAGGAACTCATTCGCGTTGTCCAGGATACGGGAATAGCAGAGCTGGAGGTCCGCCGCGCCGACAGCAGCGTTCGCATCCGCAGCCTCGCTGCTCCCGCCCATCAAGAAATCGTGGTTCCCGCCGTGCTTCCGCTTTCGGTCGCCGCTGCGCAGGTCGCCTCGCCCGCGACCGCTTCCACCCTGGCGCCATCCTCCGAGCCGCTTCAAACTCCCGCCGCTCCCAAGGAGACCGACAACAGCATCGTCGTCAAGTCTCCCATCGTCGGGACTTATTACGACGCCCCGTCTCCCGGCTCGCCCTCCTTCGTCAAAGTCGGCGATACCGTCAAGCCCAAGCAAGTTCTCTGCATCATCGAATCCATGAAGCTCATGAACGAAATCGAAGCGGAGATCGCCGGCGAGATCGTCGCCAAACACGTCGAAAACGGCCGCCCCGTCGAATATGGAGAGTCCCTCTTCACCATCCGCCCCGCCTGAGATCGTGAAGCACGCCTGAGATCATGAAGAGGGACATGTTTCGCAAGATCTTAATCGCCAATCGTGGGGAAATCGCCCTCCGCGTCATCTGCGCCTGCAAGGATCTCGGCATCAAAACCGTCGCCGTCTATTCGGAAGCCGACCGCCACAGCCTCCACGTCCGCTTCGCCGACGAAGCCATCTGCATCGGCCCCGCGAAAAGCTCCCGCAGCTATCTGGATATCCCCTCCGTCATCAGCGCCGCCGAAATCACCAATGTCGATGCCGTTCATCCAGGCTACGGCTTTCTGAGCGAAAACGCCGATTTCGCCGAAGTCTGCGAGCTCTCCGGCATCAAGTTCATCGGCCCCCGGCCTGAAATCATCCGCCAGATGGGCCTCAAGCAGCGCGCTCGCGCCATCTTCGACGAAGCCGGAGTTCCCATTCTTCCCGGCTCCGGCGGGGTGCTCTCCGGCGCCGAAGAGGCTCTCGCAATCGCGGTCCAAATCGGCTATCCCGTCATGTTGAAGGCCGCGGCCGGAGGTGGCGGGCGCGGCATGCGCCTCGTCCGTTCGGAGTCCGATCTCGCGGCCCTCCTCGCCCAAGCTCAATCGGAAGCGGCAGCCGCCTTCTCGTGCGGGGACGTCTACATGGAGAAGCTCGTCGAAAATCCCCGCCACATCGAGTTCCAAATCCTTGCCGACGAGCACGGCAACGTTGAGATCCTCGGCGAGCGCGAATGCTCCATCCAGCGCCGGCACCAGAAAATCATCGAAGAGTCGCCTTCACCCTCCGTCTCCGTCCAGCTTCGCCATCGCATCTCCGACCGCCTCCGCGCAGCCCTTCGCGCGATTGGCTACACCAACGCGGGCACCGTCGAATTTCTAATGGATGAGAACCACAATCTCTATTTCATCGAGGTCAACGCCCGCATCCAGGTGGAACATCCCGTCACCGAATTCGTCACCGGCATCGATCTTGTCAAGGCGCAGATCCGCATCGCCTCGGGCGAATGCCTCAACAGCATCCTGGGCGGCCCCATCACGATGCGCGGCCACGCCATCGAATGCCGCATCAACGCCGAGCATCCCCAAACCTTCGCCCCTTCCTCCGGCCGCATCACCGGCCTCAACCTACCGGGCGGCATCGGCGTGCGCGTCGATACCGCCGCCTATACGGACAGCGTGGTCCCGCCCTATTACGATTCCTTGATCGCCAAGCTCATCACCCATGGCGCCGACCGCAACGAAGCCATCCAGCGCATGCGGCGCGCGCTCGATATGTTCGTAATCGAAGGAATCCACACCTCCATCCCTCTGCACGAACAAATCCTCGCCGACGAAGACTTCATCGCCGGCAACTTCGATACCGGCTTCCTCGCCCGCCTTCATCAAAAAAAAACTGAACCCGCCCCGGAACTCGAACTGGTCGCCCACTCCGCCGCAGGTAACGACTAGCGAATCACTCGTCGATTCCAAGGCCACTTTCGACCGCTGGCGGCTACCTAGCGGCGCGGACTCAGCCCGTAATCGCGATTCTGCCGCGAACCATCTCCCATGCGAAGTAATCTCTCATGTCGAACGGTCGCGCCGCTCGATGAGACCAAAAAACAGAAAGGGTGAGCAGGCCAAAGTGCGCTTCCCACGAAAACGGAGTTTTATGCTTTCTGGGTCGATAGCCAAGTGTCGAATCTCGGGCCCCAAGAACTGAATGACTTCCTCCCGATCTTCTTGCAACTAAGAATAGTTGCAACCTGCAAGGCTGCCATAGGACAATAACTGTGAAGCTTCCTTCAACTACACCCGATGAGCCGGCGCACAAAGCTGCTAGAGAGGCTGCTCAGGAAGCCTAAGGATTTTACATGGGACGAAACTCGCGACTCTCTTGGCTGGATTCGGATACACCGAAACCGCACCCGGAAAAACCGCAGGCTCGCGTCGGAGATTCGTCCACCCGGATCGGGAGCCTATCATCTTGCATAAACCGCATCCCGGTAACGAATTGAAGGCATATCAGGTCACGCAAATCGTCGCCTACCTGAAAGAGGAGGGACTCGCATGAAGAACTTTATGGAGTACAAGGGCTACCAAGGCGCAGTTCACTACAGCGACGAAGATCAAATCTTCTTCGGCAAAGTCATGTTCATCCGCCCTCTCTTGAGTTACGAAGGCTCGGACGTCACCAGTCTGCGAGAAGCCTTCCATCAGGCCATCGACGACTACCTTGAGCTGTGTGAGCAGCAAGGAAAGCCGCCCGACATGCCGTTCAAGGGAACATTCAATGTTCGCACTAAGCCGGAGCTCCACCGCCGCATCGTCACCTACGCCGAGGAGCACGACACCACTCTCAACTCCGTCGTGACCCAGGCGCTAGAACGGTATTTAGCTCAGCGCTGAGGCCCTCGCATCCCATACTCCCCCAGCCATCCCGCCAACTCCTCCCTGGTCGTCCGCGCCAGCACCCCTCCCGTAAACCGCTCGTCCCCCGTCACCTCCGGCCCCACAAACCCGGGCGCCGCGAATGCTTCCGCCTCACCTTCCGATTCGAACTCGACTTCCGCCATCACTAACCCCGCCAGCGCCCCTTCGAACACATCGATGCCCATCGGCGGCACGCTATGGCGCGTCTTCTGTAGCCCCCAAGAAGGCAATCGCGCGATCGTCTCGTACTCGCGCTCATTCAGATACAGGTTCGTCAGAAACCCCTGCTGCGCCCCCGCCCCTCGCAAGGGCAGCTTCTGCGCCAGTTTGTAAATCCTTTCGCCGCCCTCCTGCCTCTGTTCCCTCAATCGCAGCCGAGTGCCCTCGATATACCGGTCCCTGATACCCAGCACCCGCACCACCTGGACGCCCTCCGGAAATCGATCCAGAAGAAACCGCCGCTCCCGCTCGATTCTCGCGTATTTCTGTGTCACTGGAGCTACCCCAAAAACCGCGCTTGCTCGCCGACCCCCATTCTCGAAAAATCGGCCGCCGTTTAGGACGCGCTCTAAACGTCTTAGAGTATCGACAAACGCCCGTTCTTTCGAACCCTGGTCGAGGAGCGCTTAGTAAACGCTAGGCCAGGCAGCACCGTCACGCACACTATCCAAACCACAATGTGCATCATCATGAGAGCGCAAGCTTCCGGCCAGCCCCCTCCCATGCCGTGATACACGGCTAGCAAAACGTCAGGGATGAAGGACAGTCCGAGCGCGGCGGATGACACATAACGCCATCGTTTGACTGGATTCGGATACGACGAAATCTTCAGGAATACGAAAATCGCCACGATCACACAAAGTGTCGCGTCGACAATCGGAGGGCCCAAGCCAAGCGGCTCGAAGGCGGGGCTCGGATGCAATATGCGTATCGCGCCCTCGCGAACCCCCAGCACCAGCATTAATGAGATTCCCATCGTCAAAGCCGCCACCCACAAAAAACGGGGCGACTCGATCTCCCCTTCGGCCTGTTCTCGCTCTGGCTCCACGGCCTCTCCGGGGCGGACCGCCCTATGTAGTATACGTCAGAAATCCGGCAAGCCGCGCCCAGCCCGCGACTCTCTCCTTGACAACTTAGGAGAACGGCTTTATACTCCTAATCAAGTTAGGAAAGCGATGCCAGAACAGGCCCAATTGCTACCCGGAACCCTCGACCTCCTGATCCTCAAAGCCGTCTCGCTTGGCCCGCTGCACGGCTACGGGGTGCTCTTGCGCATCGGCCAGATCTCCGGACAGGCCCTGCTCGTCGAGCAAGGCGCTCTCTACCCGGCGCTCTTCCGCCTGGTTCGTCAAGGCCTTCTCAAAGCGAACTGGGGCGCTTCGGAAAATAACCGCCGAGCCAAATTCTATGAACTCACCCCGCAAGGCCGCAAGCGTCTTCGCGAAGAAACCGAAGGTTGGAACCGTTTGGCCGTCGCCATCGCTTCCGCGCTTTCTGCCCAACCCGTTTCCCCCAACGCCAAACGCGCCCTGGCCCTCGAACCGGAGGAAATATGAACCTCATGGCCCGGCTTCTTCGCCGTTCTCCCATCGATGCGGAGCTCGAAGAGGAGCTCCGCTCGCACATCGAGCATCGCGCAGCCGACCTCGAACGCTCCGGTCTTTCTCGCGCCGCCGCCGAACGCCGCGCCCGCATCGAGTTCGGAGGCCGCGCGCGCTTTGAAGAAGAATGTCGCGAAGCCCGCGGCGGCCAGTTCCTCGATTCCTTGGTCCAGGACGTGCGCTTCGCCCTCCGCCTGCTGCGCAAGTCTCCAGGGTTCACCTTTGTCGCCGTCTTCACTCTTGCCCTCGCCATAGGCGCGAACGCCGTGGTCTTCGGCGTCTTGAACGCGCTCATCCTGCGCCCGCTATCGGTGCCTTCTCCCGCCACGCTGTACGGCATCCAGCGCGGCGGCTTCAAATCTGTCGCCCAGTCCTATCCCGATTACCTCGATCTCCGCGATCGCAACCGCACCTTCGAAACGCTCTCTGCCTATCAGCTCAGCTATGCCGGCCTCGTCACCCGCACTTTCACCACCTCCGCCTGGATCGAAGAAGTCACCGGCAACTACTTCGACGCTCTGCACATCCAGCCCTATCTCGGCCGCTTCTTTCACTCATCCGATGAGCGCGGGCCCAACAGCGCCCCCTATATCGTTCTGCCCTACACCTATTGGCACACTCACTTTCAAGACGACCGTTCCGTTGTCGGCCGCAGCGTCCTCTTAAACAAGCATCCCTACACCATCCTCGGCGTCGCGCCTCCCGGCTTCAAAGGCACTCTGCTGTTCCTCTACCCCGATTTCTGGGTGCCGCTCATCGACCAGGAACAAGTCGAAGGCGTCGATACCCTTCGCGACCGCGGCGCCCGCACCCTCTTGATGATGTTCGGCCACCTCAAACCCGGTGTCGCTCCCGCACAGGCCGTCGCCGACCTCGACTCCATTGGCGCCTCCCTTGAAAAGACCTATCCCAAAGACGACAGCTACATGACCTTCTCGCTTACGCATCCCGATCTGGCGGGCGATTGGTTCGGCAGTCCACTCAAAGCCTTCATGAGCGGATTGATGCTGCTCGCCGGCTTAATCCTGCTTGCCGCCTGTGCCAATCTCGGCAGCCTCTTCGCAGCCCGCGCCGCGGACCGTTCGCGCGAAGTCGCTCTCCGTCTCGCCCTCGGCTCCAGCCGTCGCCGCATTCTGCGTCAACTGCTCACCGAAGCCTTGCTCATCTCCGTCGCCGGCGGCGCGGCCGGATTATGGGCCAGCGTCGAACTGCTGCATGCCCTAGCCGCTTGGGCTCCGCTTGCCACCGCGCCCACCTTCCACGTCCCCATTGATCTCGATCCCAAAATCTACGCTGTCGCGCTCTTTGCGTCGCTCGCCAGCGGCCTGTTGTTTGGCATCGTGCCGGTCCGTCAGGTCATGCGTGCCGATCCTTACCAGATCGTCAAGTCCGGTTCCCTGGGCAGAGCCGGCCGCCGCTTCACCGTCCGAGACCTGCTGCTTGCGCTGCAAATCTCTATCTGCGCCGTGCTGGTTACCTCTTCACTCGTCGCCGTGCGCGGCCTGGTGCGCTCTCTAAACAGCAATTTCGGCTTCAACCCGCGCGGCGTCCTCCTGCTGAGTACCGACCTGAACATGGCCGGCTATCGCGGCGAAGCCGTCTCCGCCATGCAGAAGCGCATGATCGATACTCTGCAAGCCATTCCCGGCGTAACCGCCGTCGGCGCCGTAGATCGTCCGCCTCTCTACTATGGCGCCAACACCTCCCCTGTTTTCACCTCCGACGCCGTCGATCTGAAATCCGCGCACGCCGCCGCTGAACCTGCCATGTATCGCGTCTCTCCCGGATATCTGCCTGCCGCGCAGATCGCCTTGCTCTCCGGCCGCAATTTCACCTGGCATGACGACCGAAGCTCTCCCCCCGTCGCCATCGTCAATCGCGAATTCGCGCGCAAGATCTTCGGCTCGGTTCCCCGCGCCCTCGGCGCTTCCTTCAAAATGCCGGCCGGTACCCGCATTCAAGTAATTGGCGTTGTCGATGACGGCAAGTACGGAACTCTCACCGAAGATCTCCGCCCCGCCATGTTCCTTCCCTTCTCGCAGCAGCCTTCGAGCCAGACCACTCTCGTTGCGCGCATGCGTACGGGACCCGCCGCCGAACTCTCGCCCGAATCGGCCCGCGCCATCCAAGCCAAGCTCCACGGCCTCGATCCCGGCGTCCCGTTTGCCGCCGAGACCTGGAACCAGGAGCTCGATGCGGCCGCCCTCTTCGCCTCCCGCATGGCGACCGTCACCCTCGGCGTGCTCGGCGCAATCGGCGCGCTGCTATCGGTCACGGGCATCTTCGGCATGGCCGCTTATTCGGTCGCCAAACGCCTCAAGGAACTCGGAATTCGCCTCGCTCTCGGCGCGCAGCGCAAAGAAGTCCTGCAGTCCGCGCTCGGGCGCGCCGTCCGCTTGCTCGCCTTCGGTTCTGCCGCGGGCCTGCTGCTCGGCATCGCCGCCTCCAACGTCCTCTCCGCCATCGTCTATCACGCCACGCCGAAAGACCCGCTTGTGCTCGCCGGAGTCGTCTTCGCAATGGGCCTCCTCGGCTTGCTCGCCACCTGGATTCCGGCCCAACGCGCTCTCTCCATCGACCCTCTGATACTGCTTCGCGAAGACTAGTCGCCGCCCGCCGCGCTCCTCACCCGCTACTGCCCGCCACCCGCGGCCGCAACAGAGTAATCAACTCCGCTGCGCTCGGCATGCGCCCCGTCTGCTTCTTCGAATAAACCTTCTCGCCATCCACCAGAACATCCAACCCGCCAGGCGCCCCGGCGCGTATCCGAACCGGCGTGCCGAACTCACGCTCCAGTTCCTGCTTGAGGCTCACGGCCTCAGTCTTGATATCGCTTCAAAAAAAACAGCGCTTAATCTCGATATTCATAAATTACTCCCTGAAAATCCCCCTAACTGTATCCCGCGGAAGCCACCATTTCTAGTACCCGCCGCCTTTCCCCTTTGTGCCGCCCACTCTTTCAAGCTATCTTAATTCTTACCAGCGAGGTCGCTTTGGGCTTTCTCCCGGATTTCGACGAAGACGTCTTCATCAGCTACGCCCGCAACGACGACGACGCCTACCCACAGGAAAACAAAGGCTGGGTGGCCCGGCTCGATGAAGACATCGGACGCCGTGTCGCCGTTTACCTCGACGGCAAGAAGCCTCTGGTCTGGCGCGATCCCGACATCCGTCCCAACGAAGATTTCGATACGAAAATCTCCCGCCGCCTGGCCCGCACCGCCACGCTGCTGTCCATCCTCAGCCCCAGCTTTCTCGAGCGCCCATGGTGCCTCCGCGAGCTTGAAGAATTCGCGGCTCACGCGGCCCGCACCCTCGGAATTCACATCGACGAAGAAAAGTCGCGCATCTTCAAAGTGGAGAAAGTGCCCGTCCAGCGCAGCCAGTTTCCCGAACCCTTGCGCGGAACCGGCACCTACCGCTTCTACGGCCCCGATCCCGAAAATCCGCGCAAGGTTCACGAGTTCCGCCCGCTCATCAACCCCGACGACGCGCGCGCCTATTTCAAGCGCGTGGACGATCTCGCGCAGGACATCGCCGAAGTCCTCAAGAGCATGGCCCGCAAGGTAAGCGCCTCGCCGGCGGCCGCCGCTGCTCCACCCCTTGCCGTTTATCTCGCCGAAACCACCGCCGACATCGACGAAGAAGCCAGCCAGATCCGCCGCGAGCTCGATGCCCGCGGCTATACCGTTCTTCCCCCTGGCGATCTCCCTTCCCGCGCGAAGGATTTTCGCGAAAAGGTGCGCGATTGTTTAAACAACTGCGTCCTCTCCGTTCACCTGATCGGCAGAGATTACGGCTTCATCCCCGAAGGCGAAACCGAGAAATCGAACGAATGGCTTCAAAGCGATCTCGCGATAGAGCGCTCCCAGACCGAGCGCGTTCAATTGGAGCGCTCCCAGACCGAGCGCGTTCAGTTGGAGCGCTCCCAAGCCGCCGATTTCAAGCGCCTCATTTGGATGCCCATTGGTCTCGATCCTTCCGATCCGCGTCAGAAGCGATTCGTCCAATACCTCCGCGAGGATGAGGCCGCTCACGCGGGCGCCGACGTCCTCGAAACCAATCTCGACGACCTTAAGACCGCCCTCAACGACAACCTGCAAGCCATTCGCGACCGCAAACAGAAGAAAGCTTCTCCTCCGCCAGCCGCCCCGGCCGCCGATGACCTCACCCGCATCTACATCCTCTGCGACCCACTCGATCTCGTCTCCGCCGATCTCCGCGCCCTCCGGAGATATCTCTTCAGCCAAGGCTTCGAGTGCAAGCTCCCGGCCGCCGACGACGACGAGCACGAAGCTCCTCGCCGTCACAGCGAAAACCTCCAGGATTGCGACGCCTTTCTCATCTACTACGGCCTCGGCTCCTCCAAATGGTTTGAAGCCATGTTGCGGGATTTCTGGCGCTTTCTCAGCCGCCGGCCCAAGCCCGTACTCGCCAAAGCCGTCTATCTGGCCGCGCCCTTGTCGCCCGCCAAAGAAGACATTGAAACCCTCGAAGCCATCGTCCTCCGCGGCGCCGACCCGTTCTCGCCCGAGGCCCTTTCACCGTTCCTCAACAAGCTCCGTGCTCCCGCCCGGGGGAACAACGCCTGATGCCTGATCGGGTTTCCCTCGTCAGCCCTTTTCCCGGACTGCGGCCTTTCCGGCCCGACGAAGACAACGTCTTCTTCGGTCGCGAGGGCCAAAGCGAAGCCATCGTGCGGCGCCTCCGGGAAACTCGTTTTCTCGCCGTGGTCGGCGTCTCCGGAAGCGGCAAGTCCTCCCTCATTCGCGCTGGCCTCATCGCGTTCCTCAACCGCGGCTACATGCAAGGAGCAGGCACCCGCTGGCGCGTCGCCATCTTTCGCCCGGGCGGCGACCCTATCGGCAATCTCGCCTGCGACTTAAACGATCCTGCCGTGCTCGGAAGTCCCGGCGCTCCGTCGGAAGATGCCGCAAACGACGCCATCCTCGCCGAAGTCACTCTTCGCCGTAGCGGCCTCGGCCTCATCGAAGCTGTCCGCCTCGCCCGCCTGCCGCCCGAAGATCAGGTCCTCGTCATCGTGGATCAGTTCGAAGAGCTTTTCCGCTTCGCCGATTCACCCGGCGCCCTTCGCAATCAGGATGACGCCGCGGCCTTCGTCCGCCTGCTCATCGAGGCCACCCGCCAGTCCGTGCTGCCCATTTACGTCGTCATCACCATGCGCTCGGAATTCATCGGAGATTGCGCCCGCTTCCGCGACCTCCCTGAAGCCGTTACCGCTGGCCTGTATTTGATTCCGCGCCTCACGCGCGACCAGCGCCGCGACGTCATCGTTCGCCCTGTACAGTTCGCGGAAGCCGCCATCGCTCCACGCCTGGTCAACCGTCTCTTGAATGATTGCGGCGACGATCCCGGCCAGCTTCCGCTTCTCCAGCACTCCCTCATGCGTACCTGGGATCATTGGGCCGCGCGCAGCCGCTCCTCTGATCTCCCCGCCTCCAATCCAATCGATCTTGACGATTACCTGGCCATCGGCGCCATGTCCCAGGCGCTCTCCCAACACGCCGATGAAGCCTATCGCGAACTCCCCGATGAACGGCATCGCTATCTCGCCAAACGCATCTTTCAAACCCTGGTCGAACGCGATTCCGATAACCGCGAAGTCCGCCGCCCCACCAAGATCGCCGCCATCGCCTCCATCGCGGGTGCGTCGCCGGCCGAAATCATCGCTACAGTCGAGTACTTCCGCCGCGAGGACCGTTCCTTCCTCATGCCGCCGCCCGAGATCCCGCTCGATGCCGAATCCGTCATCGATATCTCCCACGAAAGCCTCATTCGCGGCTGGGCGCAGTTGTCCGGCTGGGTCGAAGAGGAATGGGAGTGGGCCCAGAGCTACCGCAAACTCGCCGAGCGCGCCGCCGACCACGCTCAAGGCAAAGCCGGCTTCCTGCGCGACCCCGAACTCTCGCTCGCCCTCAACTGGCGCGACCAAGCCAGGCCCAACCTCGCATGGGCCCAGCGCTACCATCCAGGCTTCGTCCAGGCGATGGACTTCCTAGACCGGAGCCGCGACGCCCGCGACGCCGAGCAGGCCAATATCAAGCGCGGCCAAGCCCGCGAGCGACGGCGCCTCTTGCTCTTTGCCTTTACCGCAACCGCTCTATTCCTGATCGCTGCCGCCGCCGCCCTCTACGCCTGGCGCGAGTATCGCGCCGCCGGACAGTCCCTCGCTCAGGCCCAGCGACAAACTCGCCGCGCCGAGCGCGACGAGTCCGATCTCCGCCAGAAAGAAGCCCGCCTTCAGGCCAGTAACGCCGCCACTCTCGAAACCAACGATCGTCTTCGACAAATGAAAGACGTCGCCGATCTTCGGTCCCTGCAAGCCGAAGCAGCTTATCAAAAAGCAGCCAAAGCAGCCGACCTCGGAGTAACTGTCTACCAGGACTTGCCTGCCGCCACTAAGTCGGATGTAAAGAAGCAGCACCTATTTGAGGATCTAATAAACTCCGCGCTCGAAGCCAAGACCAACGACCTCGCTCATCACCCCGCGGACCGCGAAGAAATGGTCTCGCTCGTGAACAACTGGGTCAGCCTCATCGATCTCCACCGCAATCAAGGCCGTTCCGGCCAGGCCGTCGAAGACTGCCGGCTATACGAACGCAAGGCCGCGGATTTCGAAAAAAGTCAGGATTATTTTCACCGCGCTCTCGGCGCCGGCCTCTTAGCTCTCGTCGGACAGCAGCGGCTGAGTCTCAAACAGAAGCAGAATGCCCTGGACGATGTCTCCAAAGCGGCGCGCCTCGCCGAGGTTATGGGAGATCCGCCCCGTGATGAGCCCGGCGCCGACCTCGCTTGGCGCCTTCATCGCAGCGCCTACAGCGCCATAGCGCGTGTAGCGGAGGCGTACCAGGACTATCCCACGGCCGCGAATGAATATCAACTCGCAGTCGTTGCGCTAGCCGGCTACCAGGACGTATCTCCAGACTCAAAACTCCCCGCTCGCTTCCTCAGCCCCCGCGCTCTGAAACTCTTCATGGGGGACGTGTCCGATTTGGCCCGCCTTCGATTGCAGTTGAAGCAACCTCAACTGGCTCTCGCCGCCTATAGCGAAGGAATCGACATCGCGGAAGCTGCTATCGCGGCGCAAAAATCCGTAGGGATAACCGGCGACGAGGATCTGGTCGACGGTTTCGTGTGGCTTTATCTGGCTCGGGGCGATGCTTACCTGTCGAACGGCGATATGTCCTCCGCCCAAAAGGATTTCGAAAGCGCCAAAGCCGATCTTCAACTCTTCGACTCCGCCGGCGCCTACACTGCCCTGTACGACGCCGTCGCCGTGAACGAGCGTCTCGGGAACGTCTGCTACCGCCAACCCTCCAGCGGGAAGACCAGGCAGGACAATCTGCGCCGCGCTCTGGACTTTCACAAACAGGCGCTAGACCGGGAGAGCCGCCTCGCCAAAAATGCCGACCAGCAGCGCCTGATCGGAGCGCTTGAGATTCATCTCGCTCGCGACTATGAAGCGCTCAATGATCCCGCTTCCCAACTGCTGCATCTGCGGAACGCTATAAAAGGCTATACCTCTGCCAAAGACTTCGATCCGAGCGATGCCAATGAGGTCCGTTTCGCCCAGGCGTGCGCCGAGATCGCAGGCGTCGAATCCATCGGTCTCGAAGCGCGCCGCGATTACTTGCGCGACGCCGTGAATGCGCTTGAAGCTTTGGACCAGCCCGACCCCGAAACCAACAACGCTCTTGCGAACGACTTGAAGCAAATGGGCGGCCTGCAAGTTCAGTTAGGAGAAAAGGCCGATGCCATCGCTAGTTATAACAGCGCCATTCAATTGATGAAACCAATCGTCGCCGAAAAAGACGCCAAGGATCCTTCCACCGCCGAGTCAATAGACTCCCTGTTTTGGATGTGGGTCTACAAAGGCGACGCCGAAAGTTCTATAGGACGATACGAGGACGCTGGCAAGAGCTATCAGGCTGCTTCCGAAGTCGCCAGCGCCCGCGACGTCAAGACCGCTACGGGAGCATTCGATCGAGGCGTCCAATTCGAGCGCATCGGTGATTTCTGGTACGCGCGGGGACTTCACGAAAAGGATGCCGCCCTAACTCAGTCCGACCTTCGGAAAGCTATCGATTTCCATGCGCAAAGTCTCGCGATGTTCCAACAGTCTAAGTCGCTGCTCTCCGGCCAAGATACCTCCGATGAGGCGAAGGCGCAAACCAATATCGCAACAGAGGAACGCGACCTGGGTCTCGATTATCAAGCTCTGAAGGCTTACTCCGACGCGCGGCCGCATTATCAAGCGAGCATCGCGGCCTACCGGCAAGCCGAAGTCTTAAATTCAACCAGCGATGCCTCGCATAATGTCGCTCAAGCCTATCGCAGGCTCGCCGAAATGGAGAGCGAAGCCGGCGACCCGCAAGGCGTCGCGCAAACCTGCGAAGCCGAAATCGGCGTGTGGCGGCGCCTTACCCACACGCCGAAGCCAACCGATCAGGACCGCGAGTCTCTGGCGGACGTCTTCGGAGTTTGTTCCTGGCTGCATCTTCTGGTCGGCGACTTCCAAGTGGCTCTCGACTACGCCCTGCAAGGCATCGATTTTAGAGATGAGAACTTCATACGGCTCAATGAAGCCCACGCCTATCTCGCCTTGGGAAAAGTAGATAAAGCGCGAGAGATCTATTTTAAGTATCTTGACAAACCTCTTTATTCATCGAGTAACTCGAAAAGCTTCCGCCAGGGCATATTCGATGACTTTGGAGAAATGCGCAAGCGGCCCAATCTGAAAATCGATTGGAAAAGCATGGATAAGATTCAGAGCGACCTGGGCGGCGGAGGGCCGTGAGCGCTTTCTTATGCCGTCTTCGGCGTTCCATCCCAGACCCCGGCTGATAGTACGCCCCGTCTTGCTTGCCGCTGTCGCGCTCGGCGCTTTCGCTCAATCCAATCCGCCTCCGGCCGATATCTCCTACCGCGCCGACATCCGGCAGGATTTCATCAAGTTCGATCCTAATTACCGGGAGCTGCGCTCTGCCCTCATCCCTCGCGCCCGCGCTCTCGGACAGCAAGTGTTCGCGGCGGAAAAGCAAGGCCGCGATGTCGCCTGCGCCCATCAAATCATCCTGGAAATCAAGTGGCTATTCGAATACACGGCCGACTTCGCCCGCATCGCTCATCGCCTGGACGATCTGGATCGCGCCCTCGCCCATCCCGAATCTCAACCTGCCGGCCGCCTTCAGAATCCCGCCGACGGCGCCTGCGGCCAATGTTACACCGAATGGTTCTTCCGTTTAGACGCTACTTACGACTATCTCAAAGAGACATCTCCCACTTATCCACTCCGCTTCCTCGATCGCGTCAATTCGCCTGAAAAACTGCGGGCTTATTTTGCCACGGTTTCAACCTCCGACATTGCCCGCACCGGACTGAATCACCGCCGCGAATTAAACGAGTCTCTTGCCGATCTCCTCCGCCTGATCCTTCATGATCAGCCCGCCGGATATTCATGGACTCCCGATATGAAATCAGCCATGCTCGACCTCATTCTCCATCGGCTTCGTAACCCGGAAACCGGCTGGTGGGGCGCGCGCTACTTACATAACGGAAAGACTTACTTCGTCGACGACATAAGCATCACATTTCATATGCTGAGTTACTTGAACGGCAACGTGCCTGATTTATCAAAAGTCCTCCACACCGCGCTTGCGCTCAAGGATCTTGACTACCCGCAGGGCTGGCTCGAAGACGGCCAATATACCAATCACAACAATATGGATGCTGTCGTCCTCTTTCACTACGGCTGGAGTGCCGCCACTCCCGCTGAAAAAGCCGTTATAGCCGCGGAGATCCGCAAGATGCTCGCTTGGTGCCTCGCCGACTCTCTCCAGTCCGATGGCTCCTTCCGCTCTAGTCCCGCCGACGACTCGATTGAAGAAGCCGAATATTTCGGCGCCGCCTTCCTCGCCCGCATCGGTTTCTTCGACAAGAGCCGCCGCTTCTGGACAACGGAAGATTTCGCGCAATCTGCCGCCGTCCCCAATCCCGATGAAATCCGCCGCCGCATCCGAGCCTTCATCGCAGCCCATCGCTCCACCGGCGCCGCTGGCGGATCGTATTATATAAGCGCTCTGGAGCAACTCGATGCCGCGACATCCCCGAATCCCTAACGCCTTCGCCTGGACTTGCTTACTGCTCGCCCCGGCCCCGCCGCTTGCCGCGGCCCAGCACTATGAGCCGACTTGGAACTCCCTCGATTCCCGACCCAATCCTTCCTGGTTTCAGGACGCGAAATTCGGTATCTTCATCCACTGGGGCGTTTACTCTGTTCCTTCCTACGCGCCCGTCCTCCCCAACCATTTGGCCTATGCCGAATGGTACTGGCATGCCATCACCGAAGGCCGCGCTTCGAATGCTGATCCTGTCGATGCCGGCTCCTGGGCCTTTCATAAGCGTGTCTACGGCGAGGAGTTCCCTTACCAGCGCTTCGCCCCCATGTTCCGCGCCGAGCTCTTCGATCCCGCCGAGTGGGCCGGCCTCTTCGCCCGCGCCGGCGCTCGCTACGTCGTCCTTACCTCCAAACATCACGAAGGCTTCGCTCTCTGGCCCAGCCGCCAGGCTTCCGAAACGTGGCGCATGCCCTGGAACGCTGTCGATGCCGGACCCCATCGCGACCTGCTCGGCGATCTCTCCCAGGCCGTTCGCGCCCGTCATCTTCATATGGGCTACTATTATTCGCTCTACGAATGGTACAACCCGCTCTGGCTCGCCGACAAACGCCGCTACGTCTCCGACCACATGCATCCTCAATTCAAGGACCTGGTCACCCGCTACCAACCGGACATCATCTTTTCGGACGGCGAATGGGAACTCACTTCCGCCGAATGGCGCGCGCCCGAACTCCTCGCCTGGCTCTTTAATGATTCGCCCGCCAAAGATTCCGTCGTTATCAATGACCGTTGGGGCAAAGACACCCGCCACAAACACGGCGGCTATTGGACCACCGAATACACCGCCGGCATGAGCGGCGTAGACCATCCCTGGGAAGAAAACCGCGGCATGGGCTTCTCCTACGGCTACAATCGCGCCGAGCAGCTCGGCGATTACCGCACCGCGCGCCAACTGATCCTGATGCTGACCGACATCGTGAGCCGCGGCGGCAATCTCCTGCTCGACATCGGCCCCACCGCCGACGGCCGCATCCCCGTAATCATGCAGCAGCGCCTCACGCAAATCGGAGATTGGCTCCAGATTAATGGCGAAGCCATCTACTCAACCCGGCCCTGGAAGCGCTCGCTCCAGTGGAGCCCCGGCGAGCAGCCGCAAACCAACTACAACCAGGAATTCAAAGCTCCCTACGATGTGTCCGCGCTCACCGATCCTCCACCACCGGGCAAAGCCGCCATCGAGGCCTTCTTCACTTCTCACGGCGCCGATGTCTACGCGATTCTTCCTCGCTGGCCTGGCCGCCAGGTCACCCTTCGCTCTTTCGACCCGGCAAGCGTCAAGTCAGTCTCCCTGCTCGGTTCCTCCGCCGCGCTGCATTGGACTTCCCAAGGCGATTCGCTCGTTGTTAATCTTCCCGATCTTCCGGCCACCCTCATGGCTCAACCCGCCTGGGTCTTGAAGATCGTCCCTTAGACCGCTATGTAGTAAGCTACTCAATGTGACCAAGCATCGCGCATCCGCGGCTCTGCTCTCGCTCGCTGCCCTTTCCGTCTCGGCCCAGGTCGTCACCTCTCAATACGACAATGCCCGCACCGGCGCCAACCTCCGCGAGACCGTCCTGACTCCGCGCAACGTCAACTCCTCCCAATTCGGTAAGCTCTTCTCGCTCCCTGTGGACGGCGATGTCTACGCCCAGCCGCTCTACGCGCCGGATCTCGACATCCCGGGCAAAGGCCATCACAACGTCCTCTTCGTTGCAACCGAGCACGACAGCGTCTACGCTTTCGACGCCGCCGGCGACCCCCGCGCGCCTCTGTGGCAGGTCAACTTCACCAACTCATCGAGCGGTATCGCCACCGTCCAACCGCGCTCCCTCCAATGCCCGTTCATCAATCCCGAGGTCGGCATCACCTCGACGCCCGTCATCGATCCCGAAACTCGAACCCTCTACGTCCTGGCCCGCACTCAATCGCACGGCCATTTCTTCCAGCACCTGCACTCGCTCGACATTACGACCGGCGCCGAGCGCCCCAACAGTCCCGTTGAAATCCGCGCGGCCGGCTTCGATCCCTTGCTTGAAAATCCCCGCGCGGCGCTCCTGCTCGCCTCCGGGTCTGTCTATCTCACCTGGGCGTCTTCCTGCGATGTTGGCGCTTATCACGGCTGGATCATCGCCTACGATGCCCGCACGCTGCAACAGCAAGCCGCTTTCAACACTTCTCCGAATAGCAGCCAGAGTGGCATCTGGGCCTCAGATACCGGTCCCGCTATCGATTCACGCGGCAACATCTTCGTCGCCACCGGCAATGGAAAATTCGACTCCGCCGCCGGCGACTACGGCGATACCCTTCTCAAGCTCCAACTCGATCACAGCCGCTTCGCGGTCCTCGACTTCTTCACGCCTTCCGACCAGGAGAACCTGAACAACAAGGACAACGACCTCGGCTCCGGCGGCCCTCTCCTGCTTCCCGATCGACCCGGCGCTCACCCGCATGTGGCGCTAATCGGGGGAAAAGGGGCGGTGCTCTATTCGATCGATCGCGATCACATGGGCAAGTTTCAATCCGGCGCCGCGGCCCCGCTCGATTCCGTGCGCCTCGGCGGCGGCTTGCTCGCCGCCCCGGCTTATTGGAACGGGCGCATCTACGTCTTCGCAACCAACGACGTGCTCAAGGCCTTCGCGCTTTCAGACGGGCGCTTCCAACTTCTCTCTCAAGCCCCCGGCGGTCCTTTCGATCCGGGCGCGACGCCTGCCATCTCCGCCAACGGCGCAAGCGACGGTATTGTGTGGACCGTCTCTGGCCGCACCTGGGAAGTCTTCCCCGAAAAACTCGCCGTCCTCCACGCCTTCGACGCAATGGATCTTTCGAAAGAACTCTATAACAGCGCCGAAGTCTCCGACCGAGACCGCGCCGGCATCTCCATCCGCTTCGCCATCCCTGCCATCGCCAACGGCCGCGTGTACATGGGCGCTCGCGGGGAAGTCGATGCGTACGGCCTTCTCAACTCCAATCATTGAGCCCGCCTGCTCGCGCCTACATGGGCGCCACAGTAGCCTAGTGGGCCGAGCGCTTGAGACGAGTAATCTATTGCGTAAAGTTGCCGATTCGCACTCGCGCGTGATGGCATGATAACGGTGGAGGTTTTCCCTTGCGACTGATTCTACTGCTGGCGCTGACGGCGATGAGCGGGGCGGCCTGGGCGGCGGAGACGATATTTGCGCCGCTGTCGATCTATCAGGGCACTTGGAAAGTGACGCGGGCGAGCGCAGGCGCGAAACCGGACGAGTTAGTGAATCAATGCGCGCTGCTCGGAAAGTACTTTGCCTGTCAACAGACGATCAATGGGCAGCAGGGCAACTTGGTGGTGTATGTACCGGCCTCCACCCCGGGACACTTCTATACACAGAACATTACGCCCGCCGGCCGAGCGACCGGACGGGCCAACTTAGAAGTCGAAGGCAACAAGTGGGTCTACACGAACACCTGGGATCAGGGCGGATCGACGACTTACTACCGCACGACGAATCTCTTCACGGGCAAGAATAAGATTCATTTCGAACAAGAAGAATCGAGCGATGGGAAAGACTATAAGGTGACGGGATCGGGCGATGAAGTGAGAACCGGCAAAGGGCAGTAAGCTGCGAAAAAAAAACGCCGCTCCCCAGGTGGCGAGCGGCGCACGATCAGGAGAAGCCTTGGTTAGCGCTGCGGCGGGTTTGCAGGAGGCGCGGGCGCTGGAGCCGGTTGAGGCGTCGCCGGAGCACCGGCTTGAGGAGCAGCGGGCGCTGTCATTCCGCCGGACTGGCCGGGCGTGACGCCGATCTTGACTCCGATTACTTCACCCGAGACGACCAGTTCCACGCGGCGGTTGAGAGCGCGGCCCGAGTTCGTGTCATTGGAGGCCACCGGGTAAGCCTTGCCGTAGCCGACCGCCGTCATGGCTTGCGGATTGACTCCTTGGGAGAGCAGAAAATCTCGTACGGTGTCGGCGCGTTCTTCGGAAAGGTGCTGGTTGTACTCGTCGGTCCCGATGCTGTCGGTATAACCCTCAACGACTAAGTTGAGGCCGGGGTGCGAGATGACGATGCCGGAGATCTTGGCAAGGGCGAGCTTGGCGTTTTCCTTGAGAGAGTATTTGTTGAAATCGAAAAGCACGTCGCTCAGATTTACAACCAGGCCGCGCGGGGTTTCGTGGGTCGGCAGAACAGCGTTGAATTGCTGCAGCAACTGCTCGCGAAGGGCGTTGCGCTCCTGGACAGCTTGATCGCGCAGCCGGTTTGCCTCTTCGGCGGATTGCTGCGCTCGCTGGTTCGCGGCATCGGCTTGGGCGCGGGCGGCGTCGGCTTCGGCCTTGGCCTGCTCGGCGGCGGCGCGCTGTTGAGCCTCGCGCTCGGCCTGTTCTTCGGCCTGCTGCTTGGCGCGGGCATCTGCTTCAGCCTGGAGGCGAGCCTGCTCGGCTTGTTGTTGGGCTTGTTGGGCTTGCTGCTGCGCAGCGGCCTGACGCGCGGCGGCGTCTTCACGCTCCTGCTGCAAAGCGGCCTGCTCCTGACGTCGCAACGAGATCACGCGAGCGTCTTCCGCTTTTTGCGTCGCCTCCTTGGCGGTCATGTCGGCCGGTTTCCACTGTTTGCGCGCGAGATACTCTTCGGCCTGGTTCAACAGGCTTGTGGCGTTTTGATAGACGTCGCTTGCGTATTGATCGGCTCGCGCGTATTGGGCGATGTCGACGGCGTTCTGCGCTTCGTATAACTCAAGCGGACTCTTCTTGCTGGAGTTCAGATCGACGGGACGCAGCTTGGTTTCCGGAACGTGATAGGTGTACTGCCCCCGGGGCAGCAATTCATATTTGGCGTCTACCGTTTCGATTTTGCCGAGAGTGTCATTGCGAACGACGTTTTCCATTACGACGACATCGCTCGGCTGAGCAACGGCGAAATATGGTTCGGCGGTGATGATGAGACCGAAGGCCTGCAGGTCGGTGGTGACATCGCCGGCGTAGTTGCCGTTTGAATCGAGAACGACCTCACCCAGGTTGGCGGCATGGCCGTCGGGCGTTATCGCCCACAGAACGTATGTGAGATAGAGAGGGCCGAAACTATGGGCCGCGGGTAAGTTTTTGACGTTGAACTTTACTTCCATGTGGCCGAGACGGCTGTTGACGTCCGCGGAGCCCTTGGCCTGGGGCGCGATGGAGGTGCCTTGGAAATCGATTTTGGTCCAGCCGCTGCGATCGCGATAGCTAACCGCGGACACGGAGCGCGAGACCACCTGCACTCGAAAAATGGGATTGGAACCGGTTGAATTTTGAGGGCCGGTCGATGTGGGGTTCGGCTCCTGCGCCGCGAGGGCAAGCGGGAGACAGACCGCGAGAGTAGACGCGAATGCCTTCATGCCATAAGGCGTAGCACGAGCAGTGCCAAACGGAAAGTGTTACGGCTGTAAGCCGTTATCGGCGGGGCGTAGACCTTAGTACCGGTACTTTTTGCAGCGGATGTGGGAAGGTTTGCTGCGCATGAAGGCTAGGCGTCGCTGATTGGGACGGCGGCCGGAGCCGGAAGCGCGCGGCCAAAGCGGCGGAAAAATAGCGCATAGATTCTTGCGACGAAGGTTCGTTCGACAAGGAAACTGAGGACGGAGGTGAAGACGATGCTGAGAAAAACGACGTTGTAAGTGATGGCGCGAACGGCATCGCCGCCGGGGATTTGGCGCTCAAGTGGGATCGAGGCGAGAACAACGGCGGCCAAGCCTTTGGGACTCATAATGGCGGCGAGCGAGGCGTCGCGGACGGGAGTGGCGCGACCGAGGCCGATGAAGACGGCGGGGATGCGAATTACGAATATGAGCGCGGTGAGAGCGAGCGCGATATAGACCATTCGGTAGTTGGTGAAGCGAATCGAGACGCCGACATACACGAAGAAAAATGTTTTAAGTAGAAAGACGACTTCACCGAAGAAGACGCGCTCGGTTTCGTTGAGGGCGATGGCTTCGCTCGGGACATAGCGGCGCATCCAAACCATGCCGTGGAAAACTTCGATGTTGCCGAGCACGGCGCCGAACACGACGGCGGCGACGTAGCCGCTGAAGCCGAGAAGTTCGACCAGGCCAAAGAGGACGAAGACGAAAGCCGGGGTGGTGAAGATGGAATTTTCGAGGCCGCGGATGCGGCGCAGGAGCGCGGACCAGAAGAACGCGCCGGCGAAACCGGCGATAACGGCTGTGACCAGCGTGGCGATGAGCTGGCCGAGCATGGGCCCGAGTTGAAGCTTGCCATAGCGATAGCTATCCATGAACCCGATGGCGACGACGATGCTGATGACATCGCTGATGGCGGACTCAAGGAACAGGATGGTTTTGGTGGATTGAGCCAGTTCGAGACGCTTGATCAGCGGAACGATGACGGCGGGTGAGGTGGAACCAATGATGGCGCCAAGCATGAGCATGAAGCGGAGGTCCCCGCCAAGGAGCAGGTGGGCGGCGATACCGACGGCGAACATGGTGAGGAAGAAATTGACGAGCGTGAGGCTGCAGGTGGCGCGCATGGCGCCGCGCATGACGTCGAGATCGAGGCTGAGGCCGGCTTCGAAGAGAAGAATGATGAGAGTGACGGTGGCAAAGACAGGGCCGACCGCGCCGAAGTTTTCAGGGGTGACCACGTGAAGCACGGGACCGAGTAGAATCCCGATAAGGGTGAGTAGAAGAACATCGGGCACGCGCGTGCGGCTGAACAGGCCGGTTAACGCATGAGCGATGAATACAAGCGCCCCGATGACTAGAATGTTGGCGGCAACGTGCATGTGGGCAGTTCTTCCATGTTCCCGCAGTAGGTTTTGAGAAGCAGGCGGATGGGTGAAGCATCCCGTGGGAAATCCCGTCTAAGGAGTTATGGAAGGGGATCGCGCGAGGGCGAGCCGCCGGGCAGCCGGTTGGTCGATTGGGGTTAAAATCGCCGCTGCGTTCTTTGGAGGAATGATCGCGGTGGTGGGAGCGGCGCTGCTGTGGTCGCGAACCCACCAGATCCATGACGGCGTATTGGCCCCGAGGGCGGTTGAGAAAACGGAGGCCCCGGCGGCAACGACTCAGCCGGATGCGAGAGAGAAGAACAAGAATGCGGCAAAGCCGAACGCGGTAGCGGAAACGAAGACCATCACGATTCGACCTGGAACCAGGCTTTCCGTCCGGCTCGCCGAACGAATAGGCACGGATCGCAACCGCACGGGAGACGTGTTTCGCGCCACGCTGGCATCGCCGATTGTCGAGAGCGGCATGGTGATCGCCGATGCCGGCGCGAGGGTGATGGGACGCGTGGTAGAGGCCCACAAAGCGCCGCTGCTGCACGGCAGAGCGAATCTGAGCCTCGCGGTCAGCAGTGTCGAAACGAGAGAAGACGGCGCGGTGCGCGTTCGAACGGCGGCATGGGAAGAGCGAGGCGCGCATGAAAAGGTGATCAATACGGCCAGGCGGACGGTAGTGCTTCCGGCCGGGACGGAGATTGGGTTTGTGGTGACGGCGCCGTTGAAGGTGAGAATGAAGATCCGCTGAGGGTCAGATGCTGCGCACGGGCATGTTCACAATGTCTTCTATTTCGATCGCTTCCTTGACGACGAACGGCTCGCCATAACGGACGCCGATTAAGTTGCCGTAGAAGCGAGCAACAGCGGCGAGGCGCTCCCCGACTTCTTTGTGCGAAGGAAACAGGCCCGAAGCGGTATCGCTATCGCCGTACTGGGAGGCGTAGCTGAGCAGAGCGGACATGCGGCGCTCGAACTGGCGCGAAATATCGACGACGAAGGACGGCGTGACGTTGGCGTAAAGAGACGAATATAGAATCTTGAACGGCCGGTGCGGCGGAACATCCTCTTCGAGGCGGCGCAGGCCGGATAGAAAACATGCTTCGTAGCCGAGTGCCGAGGCCCGGTAGTGATCGGGATGGCGGCCGGTCCAGTAAGGCAGGATCACGGTCCGGGGGCGGAGGCGGCGTATGACGCCGGCGAGGGTCATGCGGGCGCCGATATTGTTCTCAAGGCGCGCATCGGGCCACCGGAGATTTTCGCGCCAGGCGAGAAGCAGATGGCGAGCAGCGGCTTTAGATTCCCGGATGCGCAGGTCCGGGGCGCCGCGGCTGCCCATATCCCCGGCCGTGAGATCGAGAATGCCGGTGCGATAGCCGCCTTCGGCCATCCGGATGAGCGTGCCGCCGCAGGTTTGCTCCACGTCATCGGGGTGAGCGGCGATGGCGAGAATGTCTAGCGGCCGGAGATTTTCAAAGGGCTGGTTGGGGTCGCTCGGTTCGTGCATGCAGGAGAGCCGGATCAGCGAAGGCGAATCATTGAACCCACTGCGAATAGCGGGCGCGAGTGGGGGCGAAGAGTCGAATGAGCAGCAAGCCGAACAGAAACCCGCCGACGTGGGCGAACCAGGCGACGCCGCCTGTGTTGCGCGAGATGGCGGCGAACGAACTGAAGCCGCTCAGCAACTGAATGGCGAACCAGTAGATGAGCATCCAGGCGGCGGGAAGCTCAATCGTGGTGATGAAGACGACGATGAAGATCAGCGTGACCACCCGGACGCGAGGGTAGAGCACGACGAAGGCGCCCATGATGCCGGCGATGGCGCCGCTTGCGCCGATGGTGGGTATGGGGCTGCCGAAGCTCGTAAAGAATTGCACGACGGCGGAGGCGATGCCGGAGAGCAGATAGAACAGCAGGAATTTCGCGGGCCCGATGGCGTCCTCGATATGAGAGCCGAAGACCCAGAAGAACCACATGTTGCCGATGAGATGTAGCCATCCGCCATGCAGAAACATGGAGGTGACGAGGGCGCTGAGGTGCAGTTCATCGGGGACCAGACCGTAGTGTTCGATGAAAGCTTCGCGGATGTAAGGCGGAAGGGACAGTTCGTAGAAGAAGCACAGGACGTTAACGGCAATGATGAGCAGGGTCATTACCGGAGTCGAGTTGCGATAGAGCAGCGCGCGCAGCGGAATCATGGAAGGTCAGGCTTCGGTGGCGCGGGCCAACGGTTCGGAAGAGACGCGTTCGCCGATATCGGGAGCAGACACGCGGCGGGCGCGACCCGCGGAAGCTTTCGCGAGAAGCGCATCGACATCGGAGAGCATGGGAACGCAACCGCGCGCGCCGATAGCCGTGCAGTTGATGGCGGCGGCGGCGTTGGAGAAATCGAGCGCGGCCTGCATGTCGAAGCCGCGAAGGACGGCGTAGCAGAACGCGCCGTGAAAGACGTCGCCCGCGCCGGTCGTATCGGAACAGGCGACTTCGAAGGCGGCGGAATAGGTCCAGCCTTCGGAAGAGAGGGCAAGAGCGCCGCGGTGTCCGAGCGTCATGGCTGCGACGCGCATGCCATATTGGCGGCGCAGACGGCTAAGAGCGGCGAAGGGATCGGTTTCGCCGGTCCACTTGGCAGGCCAGTTGGAGCCTGCGACGAGATAGTCGACGTGTTGAAGCACAGAATCAAAACCAGGATAGACGGTATCGACGTCGAGCGAGACGGGAACCCCGCGGGCGCGGGCGAGCGAGGCCGCGTAAGCGGCGGCTTCGATGTCGTAGCCATCGATGTGGAGCAGGCGGCAGTTGGCTATGTCTTCGGCACGGAGCTCGGCGGGATGAAGACGGAGGCATTCGGCGCGCTGCCAGAAGACGGTGCGCTCGCCGGTGCGCTGATCGATGACGATATAGGCGGTTTGGTTCGGGCAGCCGGAGCGGACGATCAGGCCGGAAGTGTCGATGCCGGTCCCTTCGAGGCTCTCGCGCTGGATGTTGCCGCGATGATCGTCGCCGATTGTGCCGATATACCTGGCGCGCAGACCGAGGCGCGCGCAGGCGACAATGGCGGTCGCGACCTGGCCGCCTGGGCTGAGCAACTCACGGTGGAAGGGCGCTTTGCCCGCGTATGGCGGGAACTCCTCAACGAGCAGGAGCGTATCGGTAGCGTTCAGACCGATACCGAGGACGTCAAAGGCCGGAGTCGACAAGCTGAAGTGAACCCGGCCTACTTCTTCACAATGGAATCTGGAATTTCGTAGAGGTAGATCGTGTGAACCGCGCCACTGCGGCCCTGCGATTCGGAAGTATCGATAGGCTTCCATTCCGGGATCGGGTAATCGTAGGAGACCACGCGAGTATGAGGACGCAAGTAGCGCTCGAGATTGGGACGGAGGCTTTCGTTGGCGAGCGGAGCAAGGTAGAGAGTGACGACATCGGCCTTGCTGAGATCGGTCTGCATGAAGTCGCCATGAACAATGGTGACCTGCGACTGCAGTTTCGCTTTGCGAACCTTTTCGGCGGCGGTATCGGCGAGGTCGCGGGAGATTTCGATGCCGACGGCTTTGACCTTATAGCGCTCGGCGGCGGCGATGAGGATCTGACCTTCTCCGCAACCGAGGTCGTAGAGCGTTTCGCCGGGCTTGAGCTTGGCGATTTCGAGCATGCGATCGACGGCGCGCTGCGGCGAGCGGACGTGTGGCGCAAGATTGTTCTTGTAATCGGATAAACGGGCCTGCCCGTAAGCAGAAAGCGCGAAGCTCACCAGCAACGTAGAGACTGGAATGCTGACGCGTAGCACTCGAAATCCCATATAGAGTCTCCCCTGATGCTTACAGGTTACCTCGAAAGGATTCGCGCTCGGAAGCGGCGATGCGGCGGATACGGATGCCCATCATTGGCCGCCACGCGATGATGCGGCGGCAAGCGAACGCTGGCGTTTGTTGCGAAGAATGCGGTCCAACATTTCCGTGGTGGAGGTCCAGAGATCGCGCGGCCGCGAGATGGTGTATTCGGTGCCTTTGAATGCGCGGATGGCGTGGCTGATGGAATCTTTCCAAGGGACCGCCTGCGGATTCAAATTATAGTTCATGTAGAAGACCGGGCACTCAATATCTCCGATGCGCCGGAGGTCGTCTTGGGGTACATCGGCGTCGAGCATGGCCTTTGGTCCTGCGAAGATCACGGCGTCGGGATGCACGGCGGTTCCGACTTCCTGCTGAATCAGATCCTCGAGGAACTCGGTCCGGCTATGACGTTCGCCGAGGCGAGCTACGTTAATGGTGCCAAGTTTCATGGTGTTAAGGGCCTTGCCCAGGGCCGGCAAATCGATCTGCTCGGCGGTTTCTTGTCGGTAGACGATGCGGCTCTCTTCGATATTGAAGGCGACCAGGGATAGGCGGGCCACATGTGGGTCGCGCTGGATGGCTTTGAGGATGCTGACGAGAGCATCGGTATCGCTGCGCTGAAGAGCTGGTGAGAGCGAGTTTTGCGGAGCGAAGTTCACCAAAAGCTTGAGGTCCAGGCTTTCCAAAGTCTTCGCGCTTTCCGCATTCTTCCCGCTCGGTTGGGGGCTCCGCTCAGATTGGCGAGGCGGTGATTGAGGCGAATCGTCGATGAATGGCTCGGGCAGCGTTTCCGCCACCTCTTTGGGAGCGATGAACAGCGGCATGGGTTTGTCTTTAGGAGGGAGAGCAGCCTCGACATCCCAATTGGAAGAGCAGATATGCTCTTCGCGGTCTCGCATCAGCCATTGAATGTGGTACTTACCTTCGCCGAGATCAACCACTCCCTCAAGCAGGGCATCGCCTTTCGCATCGTCGTCAATGGGAGGAACCCGATAGTGCTGGACAAAGTAAGTGGCTTTGTGGGGATCGTCTTGCGAAGCAACGCGGAATAGGATGGTCAATACTTCTCCGCCGCCCGAGAGCTCGCGAAGCGGCATGGCGACTTCGTAACCGCTATGGAACCGAAGATCGAAACCGAGCTCGGGCTTGTGCTGAGTGACGGTGCAAGGAAGGTCTTTCCGCTCTTCCGCGGATTCGAGAGTGGCGAGGTCCGTGGGTATCAGGCGGACGGGTTCGCCCGGAGCGGTGGGTTTGAGCAGAAATTGTGGGGCGGCGCAAGGAGGGAGCGCCAAGGCGAGGAGCAGGAGCACGGGCAGCCGGGACACACCGGCTAGAAGGCGAAGGGCAGAGACGCTGCACTCGCCAGGCGAACACGATCGGTGGAATCGCGAAGCCATAACCCCCCAAGATTCTTCGGCCAGCTCTTGCGGGCCGCTGGTCTCATTATTATGCTCCAAAAACCGATGGACCAACACGGAATTTAACCGGAACAGGGGCCGTTGCCATTCACTGGTTTGAATGTGGAGTGGCACGAGGCGCCAAAGAATATCAGCGCGAGGGGTGGGCAAGCGGTGTGATAAGGTCGGTGGATTATGGCTTCCCGTAGCGTGAACAAAGTGATCCTCATAGGAAATTTGGGGCGAGACGCAGAGACGAAGTTTACAGCGTCCGGCGCGTCGGTGACGCGATTCTCGGTAGCCACGACCCGCAGTTGGAAAGATCAGCAGAGCAACGAGTGGAAGGAGGAGACCAACTGGACCAATGTGGTGCTGTGGCGGCAAGAGAACGTGGCCAATTACCTGACCAAGGGCAAGCAGGTTTACGTGGAAGGGCGGCTGCAGACGCGAAGCTACGACGATAAGGACGGGAAGAAGGTATACGCGACCGAGGTAGTGGCCGAGGAGGTGATTCTTCTGGGCGGGCGCGGCGAGGGATCGGGCGAATACGAGGGTGGCGGCCAGAGGTCAGGAGCGCGCGCGGCGGGTGGACAGAGCCGGGGCCGGACCGGCAGCGCCGCACCGGAGGAAGATCCATTCGGCGGCATGGGAGTCACCGACGACGACGTACCGTTCTAGAGCCACGCGGCGCGAGCGACCTGCGTTCCGAACGAGGTTCCCTCGAGGCGCCTAGCAGGGCGATGTAGCGGCTTCGAATTCCGTTTGGGTATGGGCCGTGGAGTGGGGCAAGCGAATGCGTCGGAACTCGCAGAACGGCCCGCTGGCCGGATCGAGGAAAACACGTTGGCTGGAGCCATCGCTGGCAAAGGCTACCGAACGCACAAACTCGAAATTGTAGAGCGCAGGCATTATTTGATAGACACGGCCGGAGGCGAGTTTGCCCTTCGCGATGTCTTTGCGGATCGACTTTTCCGCTTCGTCGCCCGAGTAGGCGTAGACGCTCAGCGTGAAAGCCGTGGGTTTGACGATCGTTCCGGCGCTAGTGGCCCCGTCTTCCGACGTGCTTTCGAAGATACGAACCTGATATCTGCAGCTCATAAGATTTTGCTCCCGGCGCTTCCGGCTACAACACATATCGTCCGGGGCGCAGGCTGCATTGTAAGGGTTCGTACCGGTACACTCTAGCACGCGCATTTCGCAAGTGGTAATAGCGGCGAGTAAATTTACCAGGAACTGATACACCATAGCCGCGAGTGTCAGTAAGGCATATAGCCGTGTGATTGTAAGCGCGGCTATCTCGAAGTACAGATGGCCCTCAAAATCTCTTCCGGGGCGAAGGCGCCTGCCCCCGCCGCTACTCTCCGACTGCCGTTATATTATCGGAGCTACAAAAGCGGGGGGCGATTGGAGCGATACGTCTTCGACCGTGAATACGTGGAGCGGCTTAGCCGAGGCGATGGCGAGATAGAGCGGCACTTCACAAGCTACTTCGGCGATCTGCTTTGGATCAAGTTAAGGGCGCGGCTGCGATCTTCGCAGTTGGCGGAGGATGTGCGTCAGGAGACATTTCTGCGCGTCTTAACGCGGCTGCGAACCAAGGGTCCCATCGAATATCCGGAGCGGCTCGGGGCATTCGTGAATTCGGTTTGCGAAAACATCCTGTCGGAGTCCTTCCGGGCAGAGGCGAGGTACAGACAAGTGCCTGAGAACGCGCCGGAGAACGCGGACAGCGCAGCGGATCCCGAACAACAGTTCGTGACTGAGGAGCGCAAAGCGCAGATACGAAGCAGTTTAGGGATGCTTTCGGATGCGGACCGTAAGATTCTGCGGCGGGTGTTTCTGGAGGAGAGGGATAAAGACGCGGTCGCTCGCGAACTCGGAGTCAATCGCGACTACCTGCGGGTGCGAATACATCGCGCCCTGACGCGCTTGCGGACGGCGCTTCGAAAACCGGGTGAAGCGGGCGGACTCGCAAAATCGATAGGAGCCTGATACGAATAGGGCGATCGTTACACCAAACGCTAAGTGACCTATGGAGCATCGAGTGGCAGAGGAGACGAATGCGGTCGAGAGATATCTGCTAGACGAATTTACGCCGGAAGAGCGGGGTGATTTCGAAGCGCATCTATTCGATTGCGCAATTTGTGGAGATCGGGTAAGGCAGAGCGCGATTGCAATCGCGAACGTCAAAGAGGTGCTGGGCGAGGAGCGAAAGTATTCGGAGGAATCGCACGGCGGCATTCGGAATCAGGGCTGGGCGTCTTGGTTCCGGGCGCCGGCGCTCATTCCCAGCGTAGTCGCGCTTGCCCTGGCTACGGTGACGGCTTATCAGAGCTGGGTTTACATACCGCGACTGGAGCAGCCGCGGGCGTTTTCAAGCATCGAGACGATTGCCCCCGCTGCACGAGGCGATGGAAAACCGATTCAGACGGATGGACGTCGTCCGATGTTCGTCTTGAGCTTTGAAATGGATTCCGCGCCCCAGGACGCCTACACATGCGACTTTCGCCGCGAAGGGGGAGCGGTGGTTCTGAAAATGGCGTGCGACGTCGCATCCGACACGCTGGCAGTCTTATTGCCAACGACGAAGTTTCCCACAGGCCGCTACGACATGATTTTGCGGGCGGCCAAACCTGGAACCGAGATTCAACGCTATAGCTTCGCAATCGAAAGAGGACAGACATAATGAATGGCGATCACGAGCAGTTGGAGCGGCGGTTTTTGTTTCATGCCGAAGCATTGGGATTGGGGGCGCATTTCCGGCGGCCTAAAGATTTCTATTTGGATTCAGTGGCGAGCAGCGTGCTGGCGATCACGGGTGGGCGGGCCGAAGCAAGAGCCGAGCGCGGAGGCGCAGGCGTCATCTCCTACGAATCGGCATTTACCCGAGTGACCGGCGACTACATATCCACGGCTACGGAGGAACCCGTGAACTTCACGTGGGGGAACCACGGCGAAAATAATCTTCCGACGTTGACGACGGTGGGAGCAAACGTGAGAGGCTTCGCGATCGATATGCCGCAAGAAGGCGAAGGCGCGGCGCCGGGGTTCAAACGGCGGACAGTCGAGATTGGGGAGATGGATTGCCTGCTGGAGAGCACCTCGGACCGCCGGGAGCCGAATGCGTTCAGGAGCCTGGTATTCTCGACTCGCGGCGTGCGGATCGACGGGCGAGAGCTGTTCGTCAAAGTCAATACGGAATTGTTCAACGAGAAGCAGACCAAGAAGGCATTGGACTGCGCGATGAAGCACGAAGAGTTCCGCCGGGCGAACGCGAGGCAGATCATTTACGACAGTCCGACATTGACTTTGGCGACCGTTGTGACGGGTCTGGAGTTTGCCGGGGAACCGCCGGCCCACACCGAGATTCGTGGGAACCAGGTGAAGATTCTAGGTGTTGGATCCTTGTATTTCGGAGAATTGGTGATCGAAGAAGGGTTCAGGCGCTTCAGCTCGCTTCGTTTTCAGCTAGGATCACCAGATGGGGGCGAAGGAACGGCGGGCCAAGGACAATCCAACGGAACGCCGTATCCGCCACAGGGCGGCTGAGAGGCTCGTCGCTGGCTCAGTAACGGTTTTGCTACTGGCCGGTGGGCTCGGTTGCAAGAGACAGGCGAGCGCCGAGGCCCAATTCAGGTTGGCAGTAGAACTGTATCATCAGGGCCAGTTCGGCGCGGCGGAAAAAGAGGCCGAAGCCGGTTGCAAGCGCTTTGAGAAAGGGCCTGAGCAGGAGTGGTTCTGGAACTTTAAACTGCTGCGGGCCGAGATCGATCTGTTCGGCGCAAGGGGCAATGCGCAACAATTATTGGCCGCAGCGCCACCGGCTGAGTACCGGCTACCCTCCGCAACTTACAAAATCCTGCGTGGGTGGCAGTTATCCCGCGCGCAACACAGCGACGACGCCGAGAAGATGGCGCTCGCGGGCATCGCCGAAGCACAGGCAATCGGCGCCTACGAAACAGAGGCGGATGGCGAGATACTGCTGGCTTCGTGGCTGGTGTATCTCGACTTAAGCAAAGCGGATGACGTGGCGCAGAGGGCTCTTGCGCTCGCGACAGCACACCATCTGGAATACGAGCGCGGCGCGGCATTGGTCAATCTGGGAATGGTGCGGCTCAAGCGCGAGCATTATGGCGATGCGCTGCCGTATTTCGAAGATGCCCTAGCTTCGGCGAAGCGCAAGGGCGCCAAGAGACTGGAAATCGCAGCGACGCAAGATCTGGCGGACTCCTATTCGGGTTTGGGAGACATAGAGCGAGCGCTCAAAATGCAATTACAAGTGGTGGCGGCCAACGAGCAAAAAGGCGGCGTGGCGACCCAAGCGAGCGTGGCTTATTTCGAGTTGGGCAACTTGTACCTGGAGAGTGGCGACGCGAGGCGCGCCATAACAGCATACCAGGCGGCGCTCAAGAGCGTGCCTCAAAAAAACGATTCGTCGCAATTTGCTCAGAGCGCGAGCGGCTTGGCCCAGGCGTTGGCGATGGTTGGGGAGCTAGACCGGGCAGCGTATTACAACACGAAAGCATTTGAGGCGTGCAACAGAGGAGATGCGGAACAGGTAGCGTTCCTGACGCTCAATGAAGCGGACCTGGCCGCGCGCCGAAATCAGGATGCCCAGGCGATTCGCCGGTATGGCGACGCGCTGGCGGCTGGCGAGAATGTGCCATCCGCGCGCTGGGAAGCGTATGCAGGTCTAGGCCGTGAGTATGCGAAAGCCAGGAATGTAAAGCTGGCAAGTTCGAATTTCGAGCAAGCATTAGGGGTTATCGAGCAGAACCGCGCGGACCAGTTGACGAGCAGGTATCAAATCGCCTTTCTCTCAAACCTGATCCGGGTTTACCAGGAATATGTTTCCATCCTGATGAAGGAAGGCCAGGCAGAGAAAGCCATAGAAGTGGCCGATTCGAGCCGGGCGAGCGTTCTTGCGCAGACCATCAATGGAAGGGCGCCCGTGAGATCGGGGCGGCTCGTGCGAGACGCGCAAAGCGAGGCGAAGCTGGGACGCGCGGTATTCCTGTTTTATTGGCTGGCGCCGGGGCATTCGTATTTGTGGATACTGACCGGGGACGGCGTAAAGACGATCGAGCTGCCGGACGAAGCGGCGGTCGGCGAGGATGTGAAAACCTACCTGGCGCGGGTGGTGGATGAGAAACGCGATCCGCTGAAGGCCCCAAACGGAGCTGGCGAGAGGCTTTACAAAGAGCTGATACGGCCCGCCGAAGCTTGGATTCAGCGTGGAACGCGCGTGGCGATCATCCCCGACGGACCGCTGCATAATTTGAATTTCGAGATGCTGGTCAACGACGAGCCGGCCCCGCATTACTGGGTTGAAGATGCGGTAATTTCGATCGCGCCCTCGCTTAGCATCTTGACCTCGGCGAGCGAAGGGCGGCGGCAGAAACGAGAGTCGTTGCTACTCATAGGCGATTCCGAGCCGGTACCCGAGTATCCGAGATTGCCGCAGGCGGCAGTGGAGCTGGAAGACATCGAGCAACATTTCCCGCCGAGCGAGACAACTGTATACCAGGGGAAGGCGGCCACCGTCGATAGCTATCGAACCGCAGATCCGAAGAAGTTTTCAAGCATCCACTTTGCGGCGCACGCGCAAGCGAACCAGCAGAGCCCGCTCGATTCGGCGATTATCTTGTCGCCCGGCCCAGGAGGCTATAAATTGTATGCCCGCGACGTGCTGGACATTCCGGTCACGGCCGATCTGGTAACGATCTCTGGATGCAGCGGAGCGGGCACGCGGGCATTTTCGGGCGAAGGATTGGTGGGCTTCGCTTGGGCGTTCTTCGAAGCCGGCGCGCGAAATGTAGTGACGAGCCTTTGGGACGCCGACGACCGGAGGACCGCGGAACTGATGAACCGGTTTTACGGGCGGGTGCGGGGAGGCGAGCCGTACGCAACGGCCCTGCGCGAGGCAAAGTTGGAGATGCTCAGGTCCGGAACCAGCAAGCCCTATTATTGGGCGCCTTTTCAGCTCTACACGAGAGACGCACCGCGTTCGTAATGTAGGAGCGCATGCGGATTGGTTACACGGCCTTGACGTGGCCGCGGCTCCCGATTTCGGCAGTGAGCATAACCACGAAGGCGTCGAGCGTCATGCTTTCCTGTTTCTCGATGCCGTAGCGGCGAACAGTGACGGAGGACTGCTCCTGTTCACGGCCTCCGATCACCAGGACAATGGGTGTCTTCGAAATGGCCGCGTTACGAATTTTCTTGCCGGTGGTCTCGGAGCCTGCGTCGAGCTCCGTTCGCACCAGCAGATCGCGAAGGCGATCTTCTATGGATCTGGCATACGAGACAAACTTGTCGCTGATGGGAACGATGCGAACCTGCACCGGAGCGAGCCAAGTGGGGAAGGCGCCGCCATAGTGTTCGAGCAAAAAGGCGATGAAACGTTCATGCGTGCCGAGCGGAGCGCGATGGATCACGTACGGCGTTTGAAGCGACCCATCCGGCGCGGTATAGCGCAGATTGAAGCGCGACGGAACGGCAAAATCGAGTTGATTGGTGGAGAGAGTAAATTCACGGCCAATGACGGAACGGAACTGAAAGTCGACTTTGGGGCCGTAAAAGGCCGCCTCGCCTTTTTCGATCGTATAAGTCAATCCAAGCTCGTCCACGGCTTCCTTTAGAACGGCTTCACTAAAGGTCCAGGCTTCAGGGTCCTCGACATATTTAGAGCGGCGCTTGGGGTCGTTCGGGTCCCACATGCTCAAGCGAAGATAGTAGTTTGTGAAGCCGAAGAGGCCGTAGTAGTCGCGGTGCAACTCCATAACGGCCTTCAGCTCATCTTTAAGCTGATCGGGCGTGACATACAGATGGGCGTCGTTCATCGACATGCCGCGCACGCGAGTGAGGCCCTGCAACTGGCCGGCGCGCTCATAGCGGTAGACGGTTCCGTATTCGGTTAAGCGCAGAGGCAGATCGCGGTAGGAGCGCGGCTGGGCAGCGAAAACCATGTGATGATGCGGGCAATTCATGGGCCGGAGATAGAAGCTCTCTTCCGGCGAATCGGCGGTTAAGGCCACGGATTGAGGGGCGTGCTCCATCGGCGGGAACATCGCGTCTTCGTATAGCGGGATGTGGCCGGAGGTGACGTAGAGGCTGCGATGAGCGATGTGAGGAGTAGCGACTCTTTTGTACCCGCGCTTGAATTCCCACTCATAGGCGAGCTTTTCCAGTTCCTGTCGAATGGCGGCGCCATTGGGCAGCCAGAGCGGCAGGCCCTTTCCCACTTGATCGGAGATGGCGTAGATTCCAAGCTCGGCCGCGAGCTTGCGATGGTCGCGTTCTTTGGCGAGAGCGACAGCGGCGACATGGCTCTTGAGCTCGGCGGCGGTTGGGAACGCGTAGCCGTAGACGCGAGTAAGCATGGGATTGCGCTCATCGCCTCGCCAATAGGCGCCCGAGATGTTGTGAAGGGCGAAGGCATCGGGTGGAAGCTGGCGCGTGTTATCGACGTGAGGACCTTCGCAGAGATCGACGAAAGGGCCATTGGTATAGAAACTCAGGGAATCGAGATTGCGGCTGGAAATCAGCTCGCGCGCGTATTCGAGTTTGAACGGTTGATCCATCTGCTCGATGCGGGCAAGCGCCTCGGCGGCGGGCAAATCTTCGCGCACGAATTGCTGGCCTTCGGCGATGATGCGGCGCATGTCTTTTTCGAGGGCTGGAAAATCTTCTTCGCTGAGGGGCCGGGGCAGCAGGAAGTCGTAATAGAAACCGTCGTCGATGGGAGGGCCGAAGGCGAGCTTGACGCCCGGAAAGTTCTTCTGCACGGCTTGAGCAAGAACATGGGCTAGAGAGTGCCGCTCACGGTAAACAAAACTGTCGCGGCCCTCCTTCTGAATTACAGCCATAGGTGTTATTCAATTTTACGGGGTGGGGCTGGGGCGGCGGCGCGCTCGAACTGTTCGAAGCGTTGTTCAAGATCGAGCTGCAGGCGAGCCTTCTCGCTGCCAGAGAGGAAGTCCTGGCAGGATTTGCCGCGCGCCCCGGCGGCGCAGGCCGCAACAGGCGAGCGATAGGCGGGATCGCCCCAATAACTGGCGCCCGGAAGGAATGCGAATTCGAGGCTGTCGCGGACAATTTGTTTCAGGTCGGCATAGGTGAGATGGTAAGCGAGCACGGCGCGTAGATATTCTTCCGTCAAGTGGGAACGGGAGACGCCTTCGTCGTCTGTTGAAATGACCACTGGAACGCCATGCCGGCGATAGATCGGAAAAGGATGGGCGTTTCCTTTTACGCCCAGAATCAGGTCGTTGCTCGTGAGATTGATTTCGACGGCGATGCGACGCCGGTGCATCAGCTCGAGCAGCCCCACTGCATCGTTCTCATACATGATGTCGACGCCGTGGCCGATGCGCTCGGCATGACCGATTTCGACAGCTTCGCGGATGTGGAAACGCAGCCCATCGGGCGGAACCAGGCCTGAGGCGAGTTCGCCCGCATGCAATGTGATGTGCACGTTTGGGTATAGGCGCCGAACATAATCGACCATTTGCATGTGAAGGTGGTAATCGCGCATGGCGTCAAGATAATCTTCGGGCTGAACGAGATTGATGGCCACGACCAGCGGGTCGGAAGAGGCGAGCATGAACCCGGCGAGCACCTGGGCGAAGACCTGTTCCTTGGGAAGCGCGCGCAGAACCTGGAAGATGTAACGGACTGCGACGCGACAAGAAGGAGAATCGCTGGCAGGACAATTCAGCGCCGCGCGGCGCTCCTGTTCCATGGCGTCGACATCGGCCTTGAGACGCTCGACATACGCCGGCAGCCCTGCTGCGCGGAGCTGAGAGGCGGTTTCGTCGAAACCGGCCAATCCTACCTTTTTGCCGAGCGTCGTAACGGCTCCCCCGCTGACGGCCATCAGCTCGAGGTAGGATTCGTTCTGCTCGGCGGCGCGGCGCGTGACCTCTGCCGCGTATACGCCGGACTCCTCGCGCGAAGCCGCGCTGAATTTGTCGAATGTGGCGAAGAAGTGATCGTGCGCGGATTCGCGGCCGGGGACAAAGTTGCGCATGGACAAGCTGTCGATCAACGAGCCAAAGAGCTGATTGTCTTCAAGGGCGCGCGCCGCGGGCGTCTGGCCATCCGCGCATTGGCCAGCGCGATTAGCGGGGCGAACGAAGGAAAGGGCGTGATCGTCGATGCAGAGAGATTGGGCGGCTGCATCGCGAATGAAGCTTTCTGCGTATACGGCGCCGGAGAGATGGTTGTGCAGATCGGCGCCTTTGGGCATGCGCAGCAAGAAGGCGTAAAGCGCGGGAGGGCTGTCCCGCACCCGGTCGAGCTGCCGCTCGGCGGCTGTGGCGTAAGACCGAGGCGAGGGTGTTTGACCAAGAGCGGCGCAGGCGGCGCTTACAGCGAGCGCGACGAAGGCAATTCCGTTACGAACGAACATTGCTGTGAGCTTACAGCACAGTCGCGGAGTCAGGGAAGCGTCTGGATTTCAGCGATATCAAAACAACTAGCGCGGGCCACGGAAAGGAACTGAGCGGTAGCGTCGTCCGAGCCGCGAGAGTGTCCGTCCCATACTGCCACGGCGCAGGAGGGCTGGCGGAGGCCGCGCGCAAGAGCGGCGGCTTCCTCAAGAATGACTTGATTGGCGCGGCGGTAAGAGGAGGGGTCGTTTTCCTGGTAGCCGAGGACCATCACATCGTGAACGGTGGAGAGCACGCGATCATAGCGTGGCCCCCAGTCGCCGGGGCAGCCCTCGACGGAGGTTTCGCGAAAGCGGGAAGGCGGGAACGGGAGCACAACGCGGCGGCGAAGAGACAGTTGGCCGGCGATCTCCAAGGCAAGGAGATCGGCGCCGCACGCCGCCGAGCTCACCAGCGCCGACGCTTTTCGCTCTTCGAAAAAGCGGCGAATGCGCGCAGCGACAAGTGTTTCGCGCCGAATGGGAAAGCGAAGCTCGCGAGCCCGAGGCGCATCGATCCGCCGTCCAGCGAGAGCGATCACCATGCATGTGTTATCGCACGCCCCAGGAACGAATGAGAGAATCACTGGAGACTAACGATGTTGTTTCGCGGCAGCCACATTCTTTCAACTGACCAATTCACGCTGGGTGACCTGCAGAGGTTATTCGCGGTGGCGCAAGGAATGGAGCCCTATGCCGCGCGGCGCAGAACGACGAGGGTGCTGGAAGGAGCGATCCTCGGCAACCTGTTCTTCGAGCCGAGTACTCGTTCGCGAATCAGTTTCGGAGCGGCATTCAACCGGTTGGGGGGCAGCGTTCGAGATACAACGGGTTTTCAATTCTCGTCGATGGCGAAAGGCGAATCGTTGTACGACACAAGCCGGGTGGTGAGCGGCTACGTTGACATTATCGTGATGCGGCACCCGACCATCGGATCGGTTCGCGAGTTCGCGGCGGCGACACACATACCGGTAATAAGCGGCGGCGATGGAGCGGGCGAACACCCAACGCAAGCCTTGCTGGATTTGTATACCATCCGCAAGGAATTGAAACGCGACTTGACCGAACTGCGCGGAATGAGAATCGCGCTGGTTGGAGACTTGAAGTTCGGCCGCACGGTGCATTCGTTGATAAAGCTGCTGTCGCTGCTGGAGCATGTGCATTTCACGCTGGTAGCTCCTCGCGAGCTACAGCTTCCCGACGACCTGGCGGAAGAGGCGAAGAGGCGCGGACACAGCCTGCGCGCGACCCCGAACTTATACGAAGGAATTTCGAACGTTGACGTGATCTATACGACTCGCCTGCAACAGGAACGATTTACCAGCGAAGCCGAGGCCGAACGATTTCGGGGCAGTTATTCGATTACGAATGCAGTGTACACGCGCTACTGCGGACCTGGCACGGTATTGATGCATCCCCTGCCCCGCGACAGCCGCGCCGGCGCCATGGAGCTGCATGACGACCTGAACGCGAATCCCCAACTTGCGATCTTTCGCCAGGCAGACAACGGCATCCCGGTACGCATGGCCTTATTTGCGCTCGTTTTGGGAGTGGAGGACAAAGTGGAGGCGAGCGCGCGAAACGTTAACTGGTATGTGCCGGCGAGAATCGACGTAGAATAGATCGCCGGTTCAAGCCTCCCGGCCCACGCGTCGCAGGGCGCGGAAGAAACGGGGATCGGAACGCAACAGATCGAAACGAGGCTCGACGTTCATCCAAATCGACCAGACGTCACGCCGCTCGATGGCCTTCTCGATCGAGTCGAGAGCTGGCTCACGAGCGGCCAATCCGCAGTGGACGACGGCCATCCAATAAGGAGAGACATAACGGTGACTCGACATGTCTTCGAGTTGGCGAACACCGCGAAGAGCCTCGCCACGGTTGCCTGAGACAGCTTGGGCGTGCGCAAGGGCAGCCACAGCCAGGGGATGGCTGTCCGAACAGGCTTCCGCATTTTCAAATTCCGTGATGGCTTCTTCGTACATTCCAAGCTGCTCGCAAGCCAAGCCCAACGTGTATTGGGCGGGGGCAAACCTCGGTTCGAGCACCAGGGTTTTCCAGGATTGCTCCACAGCGGCCCGATAGTCCCGGGCGAGATAGAAGGTCCACGCGGCGCCGGCGCTTATGGCGGTGGAAAGCGGATCGAGTTCCTGAGCTTGCCTGATTTCCGAGAGCGCGTCGCGCATCCTGTTCGTGGCGCAAAGAAGAGCGGCGTAGGACTGGCGAGCTTCCGCGCAACCTTCATCGAGTTCCAGAGCGGCGAGGTAGCCCCGTTCGGCGGCGGCCCAGTCCCAGTCGAATAGCATGCTCAGAGAAGCGGCGGCGGCGTGCGCTTCGGCGAGCGACGGGTCGATTCGCAAAGCAGCGGTTGCGTAGTTTTCAACCCGGGCCCGGGCAACGGCAGGAGGCGACATTCCGAGCAGCGCGAATAAGCAGTGCACGCGGGCCAGCCCGGCATAAGCAAGCGCATGTCTAAGGTCTTGTTTGATCGCCGACTCGAAAAGCGCAACGCTTTTTCGAAGGTCCTCGGCGGTCACTTTGCCGCAGAAGAACCGGCCCTTCAGGTAATCTTGTTGGGCCTCGGTAACGACGCGAGCAGGGTGCGCAACAGGCGCCGAGCCCGGCGCCGTGTTCCGAAAAGGAGCGACCTCCTCGACATGGGCGATGAAGCGGTATCCGAGGCCGGAGCGCGTTTCGATGTAGCGGCAATTCATAGGCGAATCGCCGAGAGCACGCCGAAGCACGTTAACGGCGGTATTTAGGCCCCGGTCGAAACTAACGTGGAGATCGGGCCAAAGATAGCGCGCGAGCTCCTCCCGTGTGACTAGATGGCCTCTCTTACAAAGAAGCAGCTCCAATATTCGAAAGGGTTTGTGCTGCAGACCGACTCTTATTCCGCGGTTGTATAGGGCACGCTGTTGGAGGTCTACTTCGAACGGGCCAAAGCGGAACATACGGACTTGTGAGGGTTCGGAATTCACTAGTGTCGCGGCCATGCTCTCCAGCCTGTTTAGACGCGCCCGGCCACAATTCGTACCCCAGAGAAATCGGTCAAAACTTGATGTAAATGCCAAGCGGATTCTGGCTGAAGCGGTTGCGGTCTGATCATTTCTTGATTTCCTCCTGAGGGTGCGCAAAGGCGAGGCATTCGTCTGAAGGGTTGTACGAATACCGAGGCAAAGTGGTTCCTCATACGGGAATCGAAAGGAGATCGGCTATGCAGTTCATGAACAACCGCGCGTTCCGGGCAGCGGGCGTAGTCCTGGGCTTTGTGTTAACAACGTCGCTCGCCATGGCAGGAGAAGCAGTCTTCCGCTTACCGGTTGAGACGCATTTCGGAAACGTAACGTTGAATCCGGGCGAATACCGGATCATTACGCCATCGGCAACCAGTTCTATTGGAGTGGTCTACTTGTATGGCAATGGAGAGTTCCGTGCGACTTTGCCTTTGACAATAGGCGGACATCCGGAAGCGGGGCGCAGCTATCTGGAGGCAGTGAACATCGGCGGCGAGTACTATGTGACCAAGTACAACGCGGGGAGTTCGGGACAGATACTCACCTTCGCGCTTCCAAAGGCCATTCTAGAAGAGGCGCGCCTCCATCGCCAGTCGAAGCCGCTGACCGTTGAAGGCGAGTGAGCGGGGGCGCTTCGGGCTAGCGCTTGCGGCCACAAGCCTGCGACAAGCGAGCCTTCGGCGAGCGAGGCCCTTGTCACAATGATTCACATTTGAATACCCCACTAAACCGGCCCTGTTCCGGCGTCAAAGACGCTTGAAGCCGTCCGGGAGCCTTCGCCGACATCTGCTCCATAAACGTCGGCGAGAACGTGATGGCGTAAAGTATTTTGGGGTATTTGCAAATGCGAAACAGTTTGAAACAGGTGCTGGCAGGCGCCGCTGCGGCGCTTCTTCTAACCTTGACGTGGTCCGCCTCCGCCCTGCGCGCGCAAGAGGTCAGCGAACACGAAACCGAATCCGAAAATCACGATGTCCTGAAGAACCTCAAGTTCCGGAACTTGGGGCCGGCAATAGCGGGAGGGCGAGTGACCGCCGTTGAGGGCGTCTCGAGCGATCCTAACCTTTATTACGTGGGCGCGGCAAGCGGAGGGGTGTTCAAGACCACCGATGGCGGCGCCACTTGGACTCCGATTTTCCAACACCAGGCCACCTCGTCCATCGGCGCCCTCGCGCTCTCGCCTGCGAATCCGAATCATGTATGGGTAGGAACCGGAGAAGCGAACATTCGCAACGATATTACCGATGGCGCCGGCCTCTACTTTTCGTCGAATGGGGGCCAATCCTGGCGCTTGATGGGGCTGCGCGACGCGGGGCAAATCTCGCGCATAGTCGTTGACCCGCAGAATCCCGAGATCGTATTCGTCGGCGCCGTCGGTCATGCATGGGCGCCGAATCCGGAACGCGGGCTGTTCCGCACCGCGGACGGAGGCAAAACGTGGAAGAAGGTCCTGTTTGTCGACGATTCGACTGGCGTGATCGATCTCGTCATGCAGCCCGGCAATTCGCAAGTGCTGTTCGCAGCCATGTGGCATGTGCGCCGATATCCGTGGATGCTGGTCGACGGCGGGGAATCGAGCGCCATTTATCGCAGCACGGACGGCGGCGACACGTGGAAAAAGCTTACCGAGGGATTGCCTGAAGGTCCGCTCGGCCGCATCGGTTTAGCGATCGCGCCCAGCAATCCTAACCACATCTACTCATTGATCGGCGCCAAGAAAGGCATGCTGTGGCAATCGATGAACGCGGGCGATACATGGACCGCGGTTACGGACAATCACGCGCTCGATGCCCGGCCATTCTATTTCTCTACGCTCACTGTCGCGCCGAACGATGAAAACAAGGTTTACTTTCTCTCCTTCGATCTGATGGAATCGGACGACGGCGGCAAAACAGCCCACGTCGCCGATCGCGGCGTCCACCCCGACCACCACGCCATCTGGATCGACCCGCGCAATCCCAACCGCATCATCCAAGGCAACGATGGCGGCGTGTTCTTGACGCTGAACGCCGGAAAATCGTGGCGGTTCCTGGACGGCTTGCCGATTGAGCAGATGTATCAAGTCGCAATCGACTCGCGCACGCCATACACGGTATGCGGCGGCCTGCAGGACAACAGCGCGTGGTGCGGTCCGTCGAGCGATTTGGGCCGGCATGGCGTCACGAACGCCGATTGGTACGTGGTGGTGGGCGGAGATGGCGAATACGCCGTGCCCGCGCCGAGCGATCCGAACCTCATCTACGTCGATTCGCAAAGCGGATTCATCGAGCGCCTGCAAACCGGAACGCATCTTTCTCATTTCGTGCGTCCGTCTCTCGATTCGGTTGAAGAGACGCCGCCTTCGCAGCTCAAGTACCGGTTCAACTGGACTTCGCCGATCGCGGTCTCCGAAAGCGACGCCAACGAAGCCTATATCGGCGGCAACGTTCTTTTCAAGACCACCGATGGAGGGCAAACGTGGCAGCCCATCAGCCCCGATCTCACGCACAACGACAAATCCAAGCAAGAAATCTCCGGCGAACCTGTGGAGCACGACATTAGCGGCGCGGAGAGTTACGACACCATCATCAGCATCACCATTGCGCCGACCGACGGAAAAGTGATCTGGGTTGGCGCCGACGACGGCTATATCCAGGTGACACGGGACGGCGGGAAAACCTGGCAAAACGTGACGCCCAACATTCCCGGCGCCCCCGCGTGGGCGCGCGTGTATCAGATCGGCGTGTCGCCTTTCGATGCTGGAACCGCGTACGCCGCTTTCGATGCACACCAGCTCGACGATCGCCACGCGTATGTCTACAAGACGACCGACTACGGCCGCTCGTGGAAGAAGATCGGGGCGGGCTTGCCGGATTCACCCGTATTCGTCGTGCGCGAGGACCCGAATCAGCGCGGGTTGCTCGTCTTGGGCAACGATCAAGGTTTGTTCTATTCGTCCGATGCGGGCGAGAACTGGCGCCCGCTGAAGGCGAATTTTCCAACCGCGCCGGTGTGGGATTTAAAATTCGCAAAGCACTCCCGCGATCTCGTCGTTGCCACCCACGGGCGTGGATTTTTTGTATTCGATGATATTCGCCCGCTCGAACAGCTCAGCGCCGCCGTCGAAGCCGGCAATTTCCATTTGTTTCAGGGCGGCGCGGCGACGATGTTCAACCGCTGGGAGGCGGACGAAGACAATCCAGTCGCCTTTTCCGCGCCGAATGCGCCCAGTGGCGCGCCGATTGATTACTTTCTGAAGAACAAACTCAAAGCCACCGAGCAGCAGAAACAGGAGCATCAAACACCCGTGAAGATCGTGATCACGGACCAGCAAGGCCACGCGGTGTCCACTCAATACGGCCCATCGAACGCGGGAATCAATCGCTTTGTTTGGGATCTGCACTATAGCGGCGTGCGTCGGCTCGCATCCGACATTCCGGTTGAGCCGCCTCCGCCCGGCGAGCTTGAGGAAGCGCAGACGCGCTTCATTACTCGCGGGCCACGGGTTGTTCCCGGCGAATATGCAGTCGCCGTAACCGTCGACGGCCATACCGAGAAGACGTCCGTCACGGTAGATCCCGACCCCAACCTCCACATCGACGAGGCCGATTTCCGGGCGCAAACCGAGGCCGCGCTTACGGCTCGCAACGAATTTCGCGCCTTAAATCGCATGATCGAGCGGATTGACGCCATGCAGCGGCAGCTCGCCGATTTCTGGAGGACGCTGGAGAGCGAGCCCGATGTCAAAGATCGCTACATCGTCCTGCTGCGGCAAGGCAAGGATCTGGACAACAAGCTGAAGGCGCTTAAGGCGACTGTGTACAACCCGGATATGCAGCATCAGGTCGGCGAAGACGACATTCACTTTCTCGCCGACTTTCACTCGCAACTGGGCCGGCTAGCGCAAATGCTGGCTTTTGCCTACGACCAGCCGCCCAACGCTCTAATCAACGCGAGAATGCAGGAGCTGCACAAACAGCTCGACGAGCATCTTGCGGCTTTAAACAATTTATTGCGGGATGACGTCGGCGCGTACAATAAATCCGCGTCCGCGTCGGGCGCGCCTACGCTGTTCGCCGCTCCGGTGACGGTGACCTCGACGGGGGATGAGCAGTAACATGGGCAGATTTATGCGCGAACTGAGAGTTCCTCTTGCTCTGAAACAGGATTGCCTATTCTTGCTTTAGTGCAGCCGCCGCGTCCAGACGGGCCGCGCGCCGCGCCGGAACGCAGCAAGCAAGCAGTCCTATTCCAGCAATCGTCAATGCCGCAGCGGCGTAAACACGAGCGTCGTTGGCGGCCGGCCCGTACAGCAGGCGCCGAACGAGGGCAGAAGCGGCGATAGCGAGCGGAAGGCCCATGGCGACGCCTATGCAAACGGCTGCCATGCCTTCGCGCATTAACATGGCGAACACTTCCGGCACGGTTGCTCCCACGGCAAGCCGCAAGCCGATCTCCTTCGTTCGGCGGGAGACTGAAAAGGCGAGGACGCCATAGAGGCCGATGCCGGTCAGCAACAAAGCCAAAGCGGCTGCGTAGCTCACGAAGGTAGCTGTGATCCGCAGGTGACTTAAGATACCGGCCATCGACACTGAAAGCGGGATGGTCTCGGCAATCGGAACCACGGGATCGATTCGATTCGCCACCTTGACGAGTTGCGGCAACATTGCCGCTGGATCGCCTTTCACGCGTATACACACGCGCGCATCCATTTGGGCGGCATTCTGCCAAAACGGAACATATACATAGGGCTGCTGCGGCTCAAAACGGCTTTGAAGTGGAATGTCGGCCACCACGCCCACAACCTGCCGAACCTCGCGATTCACGACAATCAGCGAACCGACCACGGCGCCGGTGGGCCAGAACTGCCGGGCCAGCGTGCTGCTCACAACCGCTACGCGAGGAGAGCGGAGAGTGTCGCGGTCGTCGAATTCTCTACCGCGCAACACTGGAGTACGGAGCGTTTCGAAGTACCGAGGGGCGACTTCGATGTAGCCGACAGTGATCCCCTGCGCCTGCCGCCAGTCCGGTAGCGAGACGCGCGCATCTCCGCCCAAAAGAACACTTCCGGGAGACACCATGCTGGCGGACTCGACGCCGGGCGCCTTGTTTAATTGTTGAATGACAGTTCGCAAATAACGCTGCGCGTTTTCGACGGGATGATTGACCAGTCGAGGCCTCAATCGCATGAGGGCCACGTGCGAAACATCGAAATTGGCGCCGCTCATTATGAAACGGTCACTCGATAGGAGAAGGCCGGACGCCGAGACCAGCGCTACTGCTATGCCCGCCTGAATCCCAGCCAGCCATCTGCCCGCGCGAGAATCGGCGCTCACCGCGGTTGATTGCCGTTTCAGGTCCTCTGCCGTATCGCGGCGCGCACCTTGAAGGGCCGGCGCGATACCGAACGCCAAACCCGCGATGAGAGAGACTGCCAGCACGGCAACCAGAACCTTGGGTTCAAAGTCGAAGTTGTAATACATCGGATGCCCTTCAACATCCACGGAATAGAACATCGCATTCAGGCCCTTTGTCAGCGCGATGGACAACGCGGCGCCGAGCGCCCCGCCGCTCAACGCCAGCACCCATGATTCGGCGATCAATAACCTGACCAACCGCAAGCGGCCTGCCCCCAGCGAAGCGCGGATGGCGAGTTCCCGAGCTCTCGCGCTATTACGGGCGATAAGCAGACCCGCCAAATTGGCGCAGCAAATCATAAGCAACACACTTGCCACGTACGTCAGCAACGCAACGAAATGCACGCGACTCGCGCGTGTTTCGTCGGCATCGAGAACGCCTCGCAGCGGGTACGCCGTTACTCCCGAATTTTCCCCTTCCTTCGCGACAATCCACGATGGAGGCAGAATCGTGGTCATTTCCGTTCGCGCTTGTTCCACACCGAGGCCGTCGCGGAGCCGCCCAATCATGTCGAACACGGTGCAATCGTTTGCGAGCGAGTTCTGACAGAAGTGATATCCGGCGCTCGCCATCATGGTGGGAATATAGATTTCGTCCGGCTTTATGCCGACGCTCCTAAACCCAGGCGGGACGATGCCGATCACGGTAAACGAAACCCCGTTGATCTTTAAATGGGAACCGAGGGCGTGGTTCGATTGGTCCAGCCAATCGCGCCAGAAATTGAAACTGATTATGGCGACTGGATTACGATTCGGAACGGCGTCTTCATCGAACCGAAAGAAACGTCCGGCCGCCGGTCGAATCCGAAGCAGGGGAAAGAAATTCGCCGACACGACTGCGCCATTGATCTCTTGTGAACGTCCATTTACGGCCACAAACAAGGGCGCCGTGAGGTACGCGGCTGCCAGGCTCTCAAGCGTCTTGCTACTGTCGCGAAAATGAACGTAGTCGGGATACGAAGCCCATCCGGGAATGCGGCCGTGCTCACGGGTGGGTTGGACTACAACAATACGATCCGAGCGATCAACATTCAATTGCCGGAAGAAAAGCGTATTCGCGAGCGTGAAGACGGTCGCCACCGCTGCTGTACCGAAAGCGAGCGTGCTCATCGCGGTCAGGGCAAACCCAGGGCTTTGCCACAATCCCCGGATTGCGTATCGAAAATCCTGGATGGTTGCCTCTATAAATTCGACGCCTCGCGCCTGGCGACACTCTTCCTTAATCTGGGTAATTCCTCCGAAGCCGAGATTGACTTCTCTGAGAACCTCCGCACGAGTTCGTCCCCGGCTTATAAGCTTTTCGACCTCAAGATCAAGATGAAATTGCAACTCTTGTTCGAGTTCACGCTCGACTGCGCGCTTTCCGAGTAGGCTTCGCAATCGAAGTAACAGGTCACGGTACATGGGCGGCCGCCTACGCCATATTCAAGATGTGCCCGACGGCCACTGTCAACTTGCGCCAAGTCTCGGCTTGACTATCGAGTTGCTTCCTGCCCGCGCGCGTCAACTCGTAGTACTTGGCGCGGCGATTGTTGTCCGTAGTGTCCCAGCGAGCTTTAATCCAGCCCCGGCGCTCAAGCCGGTGCAGCGCGGGATACAGCGAACCTTGCCGAACCTGCAAAGCGTCGCTCGATATCTGCTGAACTCGCTCGGAAATGGCCCACCCATGCTGCGGCTGCAGGCTGACGGTCTTCAGGATCAGCAGGTCGAGCGTTCCCTGTGGAAGATCCAGGCGTTTGTCTGTCATTTCTTCCCTTTCGCTTCGACACTATAGTTTACTATCGCTTGTGTCGAAGGTAAAGGGGAGATGCTCCGCCTCATCGCAAGAGGCGCTTAGAAAGTTTAATAATGCATCGCCGCCCCAACTGCTTGACTGAACTATCCAGAGCTTCTGTGCGAAGCAGCATCGGTTCGTCACTGAATGACGAGTCGGAACCAGGAAGGTTGGTGGTTCGGTTAGTCCCAACAGCGCCTACTTGTTCCATCAGCCGGGCTTGCGGAGGCCCAGTGTCAGATCTCCTCTTTATGGGAATACGGAAATTCGGCATATTCTTGTGCCGAATTGAAGCCTTTCCGTTGCCGCTTAAGCAGGCCAGCCCAGCCGTTCTCATTGACAAGCCACGTCTGAGGTGATATGAACGTTCCACACGATCCTTAGCCGAGGGGAGGGTCCAATGTCGACCTGGCTACGCACTCCCGCAGTGAGTGCGATATTTGCCTCTTTCGTTATGGCAGTCTCGCCATTTGCGATGGAGGCACAAAACCAGCCTCCCCAAGCCTACTTCGCCGTTTATGGAAATATCGCGAACGGGAATCAATTCGATCCAGGTTTTCCTTATAACTTCACCACAGCTACCGGCGGTGGGTCGACCAGTAGACCGGTGCCCAGCGGCGGGCCATGGGGAACGCTGTCCGTCTCTGCTTCTATCCAATCTTCTTCCGCCTCCGTAACTCTACAAGGTTCCATGAACGCCGTGAATGCCTCTTACGTGTGCAACGAGTACTACGGATGTGGCTGGTCGCCATATGCGAATACTGAGTACTCCGGGATACTCGTTTACGTGCTCGGCCCCCCTGGAACGCACTATCATATCGTGCAGAACGATTCCGGCAGCCTGTCTGACACAGTCACGGAGTCGACCGCGTGCCAGAACGGGTACCAATACGCCGAGGCAAGCTCGTCTTGGGCAGGGGTGAACGGAATTGTTTCCGCAACAACCGAGAATGGCACTGGCGGGTTCTGCGGAATACCGCCGCCTAAGTCCGGTTCTGCTGGCGTATCTCAACCCTATGTTGCAGACGGGTACTCAACCGCTCCCACAATCACCTATGACGGACAAACGTATTCGTCAGCCTACGACCCACAAACCGTGCTAAGCCTCTCCATCGGGGTCGACCAGGACCCCGACTTTAGTGCGTATTCAGGCGGCGCGGTCACCGTAAGCATTAACGTTACGAGCCCAGGTCAACAACCGCCTGTCGCGGTGATCGCCCCTGCAAGCGGAACCGCCGGTTCGCCCGTCACCCTGGACGGATCAGGTTCTTACGCGCAGGGCGGAAACAGCCTCGTTCAGTTTCGTTGGGATATTCAGAACATAAATGGAGGGACGGATACATATATAGGCAGCTCCAGTTCACTCGAAACGAAACAATACACTTGGTACAAGCCTGGCACATATAATGTAGCTCTCACGGTAATGGACAGCCTTGGGCAAACGGGAACGGCGACGGTAACAGTACTGATCCAAAGCCCATGCGCCGGGTCCACTGACATACCACCGCTCCCGGTCACTGACTGGAAACAAGGGAATTGGGCAGCAGGCGTCAACGTCCCCTGGGCAGGAAAACCGTATGATCACGACTACTCCGGCTGCGAAAGCGGAACGGTCGTGAGCAACCCCACGTTTTTGACAATGAGCTCTAAGGGATGTGCGCTTACCGCGATTGCGGAGGTACTACAGTATTACGGTGCAGCGCTCGATCCAGGCAAGTTGGACGACACGCTGAGCGCGCAGTTTACCCCATCCGGCGGAACATGGATGATCGGCGATTCATTCGAGCCGGGATTCGGGGCCTGCGGGAATATAGAGTGGGCAAGCGCGATTGCGGCTGGCGTGCGCTATGGCGCCCCGCTATTCTCATATCAAGAGGTCGCGTTTGATCCTGATGTGGTCGACTCGGAATTATGCCAAGGGAGGCCGGTCATTGCCCAGGTCAGCAGTGTTAGTACAGTCCTCGGGTTGCCGCCGCCGTACAACTTCCCAGACCACTACGTCGTGATTACGGGGAAACAATCGGGCGATTACATTATCAACGATCCAGGGCGAGGGAGCAGCTCAAATTCTACTTTGGGTGGATCGAATTATGTCGTGCTCACGCTCAGATTGCTCGACCCGCCGGTATTCACTTCGTCGCCGAACTCGACGTCACCGGTATCAGCTAAAGCCGTGAGGCGATCAAATTCACCCGTCGAGGGTACAGGATCTCTGCAGATCTCCGCTGTCCAGGGCGTCGATCTGCAGCTTGCCGATCCTCTCGCCCGCACGACTGGGCTGCTGTTAGGAAACACTGTACAAAACATCCCCCAAAGTTCTTACTATACAGATGGAATAGACCAGCACATTAGTCCAACGCAGGCGTTGGCGCCCGACTACTTACAGAACGTGCTTTATATTTTGAATCCTATGAATGGCGCATACACCCTGAATATAAGTAGTCTGAACGGCGGGTCTGGAACTATTTACATCACGCGCACGAATGATGGTGCTCTGAAAACCCCGCAACTTATCCAGTACAGCTTGAACGCGGGCCAGTCTGCCACCTACACGTTTAATTACGTCTATCTTCCGGCGGATTTGAACGCGGACGGCATCGTCAATTGTCAAGATCTGGCTATTGTCATGGCCGCGTTCGGCAGCCAGCCAGGCACGCCGGGGTGGAACCCGGTAGCCGATCCGAACAACGATGGTGTAGTCGATCTTCAGGATCTGCAGTTTGTTGAGCAGGCCATCCCGGCAGGTACGGCCTGCCAAATTCAGGGAAGTCTAGGTCAAACCTCACTCGGAGCCGACGGAACGGCTTGGGGTTTGACCAACTCGGGCGCAATCTATTTCTTTAACCCGCAAACCCAGAGCTGGCAACAGGAACCGGGGGCTCTGTCCCAAATTGCGGTTGGCTCGGCTAACGCAGTTTGGGGCACTAACGCCAATGAACAGATATATCGCTGGGACATAAATACTCAAAGTTGGGATTACATTCCAGGCAGTCTGTCTCAAATCGCAGTCGGGTCGGATGGGGACGTTTGGGGCATTAACTACATTGGCGAGATCTATCACTTCAATAGCCAGTCTCAAGCGTGGCAACAAATCGCCGGCAATCTAAAGCAGATTGCAGTCGGCTTCGATGGCGCGGTTTGGGGCGTCAATGGCGCGAGTAGCGTTTACCGGTTCAACCCTGGCGCGCGACTGTTCGAGCAGGTGTCGGGCACAATGACCCATGTAGCTGTCGGTGGAGACGGAGACGTCTGGGGCCTCAACAATACAAGCGCCTACCACTTCGATCGGCTAACACAGAACTGGGACCAGACCGCAGGGAGTTTCTCCCAAATTGCGGTTGGGGCTGGTAACAACGTGTGGGGCTTGGACGGGTCAGGACAGCTATACCAATACAGTGCTCAGAATTCAACGTGGGCAACTGTCGGAACTACACCTTTGGCCCAGATTTCCGCGGGCGCGAACGGGTCCGTTTGGGCTGTCGACAGCTCGAATGACATTTACCAAGTTATCGGGCCGCCGCAAACGAGTAACGTCTTTCATCAGGCCTCCGGCACGCTGGCGCAAATCGCGGTAGGTGCGGACGGAAATGTTTGGGGAGTTAATAGCGGAGGCCAAGTCTACATCTTGAACGCGCTAACGCAAGGCTGGACATCAGTCCCCGGTGAACTGAAGCAGATCTCAGCTGGTTTCGCGGGAAACGTGTGGGGCCTCAACGCCGACGGACATATTTATTCATTCGATTCCGTAAGCCAAAACTGGACCAACGTCCCCGGCAATTTGCAGCAACTTGCCATCGGAGCTAATGGCGATGTCTGGGGTATCAACCGCTCCCAGCAGATTTATCGGCTCGATGTCAGGACTAAGGAGTGGACACAGCTTCCGGGCTCACTGCGGCAAATCTCGGTCGGCGCAGATGGCGCTGTGTGGGGTGTCAACTACGGCAACGCAATTTACAAATTTGATGCGCTAACACAAAGGTGGCAACAAACGCCGGGCGCTTTGATGCAGATTTCAGTTGGGTCCGCCAGCAACGTTTGGGGCATCAATTCGGAAGGTGGGGCTTATCGCTTCGATTCGCAAAACCAATCCTGGGACTACGTACCGGGTGTCTTTTTAACGCAGATTGCAGTCGGGTTCGACGGCGCCGTGTGGGGTATCGACACGGCAAACCTCGTGTGGACATTCGACGCGCCGAGCCAGTCCTGGGCTCAGGTTCCGGGCTCGCTTACGCAGATATCTGTCGGAGCTGACGCAGCCGTTTGGGGTATCGACTCGAGTGGGTCGGTATACTTTTATCGATAATTCGATTCGCCCTCTCGCGGTCGGCTGATGCGGTGGACTACAGTCTCAGTTAAGTTGTATAGATCTAGCTCACTACTCAGCTCGGTGCTGCCGGATCTCTTGCGGACCACTCGGCGAGACTGGCTCGCAACTTCCCGTATCAGTTCTCTCCATGCGTAGCACTTCTGTCTCTCTGGGCGAAGCTCGATCATACGCGTAACGGAGGAACTCCCGCCATCCAAACGGCTTTCGCTCATCCTGAACCTAACGGATGAAGTCGATTTTGCAAATGCCTGCCGAACGCATTGGCTCCAGCTCATGACGGTCGGCCGTCAACAATACTGCGTCCGAACGGTTTTCAAAGCTCGATAGCTTGGCGTTTGCGTTTCAAGAAATCATCGACGGAAGTCGGTACAAATGCGTACTTGCCTCGAATCTTCAAGACGGTACTCTCGGATCGCGGAATGCTCTTTGTGGTCCCGAGTATATCCTCGATTTGTCAAGTGTCGTGCGCAAACCCGATACCATTGCGGCCGCTGCTTGCGCATCCACGTCTTGGCTTTCTGCATGAGCTGCTCGGTTTCTAAGATCACGTCAAGCTTCAATGCTGTGTGCATTCTGCCGGGCGATGTCCGGCTCACCTGAAAAAGAGAGCTCCTCGAGCGTGGTGAACGGATAATTGGCGATCTTCGCTTTCGCCGCCGAAAGCCGCGAGATGAGGGTCGATTTTCCGGCGTTCGGAAAGCCCACCAGCCCCACATCCGCCAACAGTTGGCCGATACGTTAAGCAGAGCCTTTCGCAACGGGCTGACTGGCAGTCCCTAGACGCTTATCGACTGAAGTATACTTGGCGGATAAAATGGCGCGGCAACGAAGGCGCGGGGCAGCAGGCGATGAAGGTAAACCCCAGCCGGATCGCTGGGTAGATAAGTTCTGGCACTACAAAGTCCACGAACACCTGGGCGAAGCTCTCTATTACTATTTCGTACAGGTACGGCCCTTTCAACAAAGCCTCGCAGAAAGCAACCTCCGCCAGCTTCTATCGTCGAAAAAGGTCGGAAGTGTACGGGTGTTTGGGGTTTTCGGGCCATACGATCTCCTTATTCGGGTCTGGCTTCATCCCAGTGTCGCCGCCAGATTCCCAGACTGGCTGGAACGCGAGTTGCGGGGCTGCCGCGATGTGGGAGCCTTCGCTGTTACTCACGTCCACAAGCGCTGGTATCCCGATACCCCGGAGACGCAGGTCGTGACATCGCTGCTCGCCCAACTGGATGAGGAGAAAATTCAAGCGGTTCCAGCACGGAGACATATCTCGCCCATGGCTACAATCACCTCATCAGTGACGAGCGCATCTTGGACTCCACGTTCCGCGAAATCAGAGGCCGCGACTTGTTCGTTCAGTCCATCATTCCAGAACTCTACGAACTCTATCCTGGAAAGATCTCCTTCGTGGATCGATTCCTGCGAACGAAGGTGAGAAGCGAGACATTAAGCAAGCAAGACCGAGATCTCCTGCACAATCTGATACTTGGCGTTCTGCGGGATAACGAAAGTGCTGTAATCAAAACTCTATTGATCTTTTTTACCGACCTTGAGGGCTACCTCAGGAAGAATCTTGGCCGTTCGGTCGAACGCTATTCCAGTAGGCCCATAAGGCAGCTTTACGAGGACGCGAAAATACCGAAAGACACCAAGCACGTCAGTCTCGGAAATCTGCTTACACTGTATATTCTGGCTTTTCGCGATAGTACAGCCGGCGATGCGCTGCCCAGGATTCATCCGGAAGCGCTTGCGCATCTTCGAAACCTTGCCGCGCATAGCGCGGAGGAATTGCTGCGTGGGTGGGAGAATTTGTTTGAGACTTTGGTGAAAGACTTACCCGGCGTCCGTTACCTGATCCGCGTGATCGAGAGGATTACCGGTTCGGGCATCATCAGCGCGTATCATTAATCGGAGGCATTCTTTTGGGACATTTTTCTTATCTCAGAGATAATTTCGGATCGAGGGTCACTCCCAGCGCCTTCAGGCAAGCGATCACGGTTCGCTTGCAAGAACGGCTCACAAGAATGGAACAAGAGAACTTCGAGCTTCGCGAGACTCTTTCGCAATTATCCCGCGAGCCCGAACAGGCGAATCTAGCAACTGCTGTCGAGATTCTGTTGAGCATGCCTCGTCCCGAAGCTGAAACCGTACTAAGTGCGTTGGAAGCGGGGAAGTATTCTTGCACAAAGCTGGTCAATAGACTAGGTGTCTCCAGAACGATCGCGGCCTTGAACGCGCTCGGGTATTGCGGCGCCGCGCTGGTCGAAGAGAACGAGCTCATAACGACCCCTTTGGGGATGACGCTGTTGAATAAGATTCGCGCTGCGTCCGAGGGCCGGCAAAACACACCTTGAGCGGAATATGAGCTGGGGCCACGATCTCTCGGAGCTCGAACGCAAAGCGGCCTCCGCGAAGCTGAAAATTTTGATCTGGGGTCCCGGCAAGTCCCCATGCGACGCCGGCCGGATGGAAAACCGCCGCTATCGCAAACGCTTGAAGATCAGAGATACCTTGCGAAAGGCGTATCCCAACAGTGAAGTTTACTTCTCCGAAGACGAGGCACTCCGTAAACATACCCGGCATCTCGGATCACTCATGCTCGAAGAAGAGATGCACACCAGAACCGCCGACTGTATTCTGGCGTTGCCCATTTCTCGCGACTCCGAATTGGAAATCGATCATTTTTGGACCAAGCCGGAGATCGCCCGAAAACTATATGCGTTCGTTCCCAAGCGCTTCTCCCGCGCAAATGGTCTGGTCCGCGTTGTTTACAAAGAGCTCAAGAGCGTCTATGGCTATACAGACGCCGAGTTTTCCGATTGCTCATTGGCAACCGTGAAGTGCGTCCAAATCGTTCGCAGCATCTGCGTGGCGAGGCTTCTCGCGCTCGATTCCTAGCGGCTCTCGCGCAACCGGTTAAGCGGGTTGCATCGTGCCTCCGGCGAGTTTGGCGGAAGCTAATGGGAGTCGAACCCACCCGTGACGCCTTAAGCGCCGCACTCCGGTTTTGAAGACCGGGCCTTGCACCGGCAAAGTCTAGCTTCCGATTAGGATTGTAGCTTTGTCTTCGCCGGAAAACACCCGCGCCGCCATGGCATAACGCAGATCTTCAATGCCCGCGCCAGTCACGCTCGATATCGCATAAAACGGTAAGCCGCGTTCTTGCGCTTTCCATCTCACCTGCTCGATTCGATCCGCATCCTGGCAAGCGTCGATCTTGCTCGCCGCCACAAGCATGGGCCGCTTCAACAACTCCGGGTTGAACTCGCCAAGCTCGCGCAAGATCACCTCGAAATCCTCGGCCGGTTCTCGCCCGCTAAACTCGGAAACATCCACCAGGTGCACTAACAGGCGCGTGCGCTCGATGTGCCGCAGAAACTGCGTGCCTAAGCCGTGCCCCTCGTGCGCGCCCTCGATCAGCCCCGGCATATCCGCAAGCACGAACGTGCGATCGCCAGCTTCCACTACTCCGAGATGTGGCTCGAGCGTGGTGAACGGATAATTGGCGATCTTCGGTTTCGCCGCCGAAAGCCGCGAGATGAGCGTCGATTTTCCGGCGTTCGGAAAGCCCACCAGTCCCACATCCGCCAACAGCTTTAGTTCCAGCCGCAGCTTAAAGAACTCGCCGGGCTTGCCCTCTTCGTGTTCCGTGGGCGCCTGGTGAGTGGACGTCGCAAATCGCGCGTTGCCTCTGCCGCCTCGCCCGCCCTCGGCGACCCGGAAGCGCTGACCCGGCGCCGTAAAGTCGAACAATTGTTCGCCGGTTTCCGCATCGGATACCGTGGTGCCCACCGGAACCGGCAGTTCCAGGCTCTCTCCGTCGCGCCCGGTTCGGTTGCTGCCTTCGCCATGCCTGCCGCGTTGCGCGGTGTGCTCCGGGTTATATCGGAAATGCAGCAGCGTGTTGTAATGCTCGCTCGCCACCAGCACGATATCGCCGCCGCGTCCGCCGTCCCCGCCGCTCGGGCCTCCCCGCGGAACATACTTCTCCCGCCGGAACGCAAGACAGCCGTTCCCTCCATCGCCGGCCTTCACCGTAATGATGACTTGATCTATGAACACTGTGGATGCCGGCGCGCGTCCATTCCCGAGCCGCGCCCCGCGCTAGCTCTGGGCGACGATGTTGACGAACTTGCCCAGCCGTCCGCGATCGCGGAACTCTACGGTGCCTGGTACTTCCGCAAACAGCGTATCGTCTTTGCCGAGGCCGACATTCTTCCCCGGCTTGTAACGCGTTCCGCGCTGGCGCACGATGATGCTTCCGCCCGTCACAAACTCGCCGGCGAAAACCTTGATTCCAAGCCGCTGCGAATTCGAGTCGCGGCCGTTCTTTGAGCTGCCTAAGCCTTTCTTATGTGCCATGCCAAATGTCTCCTGCGGGCCGAGGGGCCGTTACGTCAATATCTCCCCGACCGTCACGCGCGTGTAATTCTGCCGGTGGCCGATGGTGCGCTTATACTGCTTCTTGCGCTTGAATTTGAATACCAGAACTTTGTCCCCGCGGCCGTGCGCGGCAATCTTGCCCGTCACGCGCGCGCTCTTCAAAGCCTCGCCCAGCACCAACTCATTCGAATCGTTCGAAATCGCCAACACCCGGTCGAACTGCACGTCGGCGCCGACGTCGCCAGAAAGCGTATCCACTTCAATCGTCTGGCCCGGCATGACCCGATACTGCTTGCCGCCGGTCTCAATCACAGCGTACATATGTATACCTTTTCGTTGAGTCCCAGTTTCTCGAGGAGGGCCTTATCTCGTCCCGTGGCCATTGCCGGACACACGGCCGCCCCTGCCAGAAACACACGAGACCTTTAGAGTATAGCGCAGTTGCATCCCTACCTACACCGCCGGTAACGCGCTCAACACCTGATCGATGTCCTCCGGGCTGATATAAAAATGCGGCGACATCCGAACCCAACCCTGCCGAGGCGCCGCCAAAATGCGATTGCTCTTCAAACCCCCCACAATCGACCGGCAGTCGATCGAAGGATGGCGGAAGGTCACGATCCCAGACGCCGTCTCGCCCCGCCGCTCGCTCATCAACTCATAGCCTCTTCGCCTCAGCCCTTGCTCCAACCTCCCGGCGATCGCAAGCACCGCCGCGGAAATATTCCTCACCCCGGCTTCCAGCAGAAAATCCAGCGCCGCCCGCAGCCCATAGCACCCCACCGTGTTCAGCGTTCCGCATTCGTACCGCCCGGCGTCTCGCCGCAGCGTCATGTCGCGCAACCCGTAATCGGCGTAGCTTGCCGGATTCATCCATCCGAATTCCACGGGCTCGATCGCATCCAGCCACTTGCGCCGCACATAAAGCACGCCGTTTCCCTCCGGCCCCAGCATCCATTTATGTCCGTCCGCCGCCAGCGCGTCGATCTGCCAAGCCTCTACATCGATCGGAAACGCGCCCATCCCCTGAATCGCATCCACAAAAAAGAAGCAGTCATGCGCGCGGCACGCTTGGCCGATCGCCTTCAAGTCCATGCGATGCCCGCTCAGGTAATTCACAAAGCTGACCGACAACAAACGCGCGCCCTCAACTGCTCGCGCAATCCGTTCCATCGAATCGTAAATCGATAGCCAGGTCACCTGAACGCCGCGCTTTTCAAGCCGCGCCCACGGATAGTAATTCGCAGGAAACTCCTCTTCGAAAGCGACCACCCGGTCGCCCGCCTTCCACGGAAACCCCTGCGCGATCGTCGCAATTCCTTCCGACGTATTCTTCACAATCGCGATCTCATCGGGCGAAGCATGTATCGTCTTCGCCGCCGCGCGCCGCAGGCCTTCGTAGGCCTCCATCCACCGGTCCCAATGCAGAGAGCCGTAGCGGCAGACATCTTCGGCTAGCTGCGTCATGGCCCTTGCCGCCGGACGGCAAAGCGGCCCCACCGCGGCATGATTCAAGTAAATCAACTCGCCTGTGACCGGAAATTCCTCGCGATACCGCGCATGCATCGCTTCCTCCGCGATGCCCGCCACTTTCTCGTAACCCATTTCTTCGAGCATACGTTAACCGTTGTGAATCTCCTGGGTTCCCGGCAGCCTCGCGGCAAGGTAGTATGAGCGGCTTCAGAACGGCCGCAAGCTGCCGGGACGCTTCGAATACGCATCGATCATGCGCGCCGGAGCGCAATCTTTAGATCTATACTGAATGCAGACGAATTCCGTGCTTCCCGCTACTCTCCCGCGCAAGGCTCGTCGGTCGTAAAGGAACACATGCGGCATTTATTTCCCCTCAAATACTCCGTCAGCCTCACTCTCGCGGTGTTGCTGGCTGTTCCCTTCAACGCCTTCCCGAAGGACGATAAAGAAAAAAATCCTGACGATATCGGCGATCGCAACGTCAGCGGTAAGGTCAACTTCTACTCGCTTGAGAAGGAAATCGCTATCGGCAAACAGCTAGCCCAGCAGGTGGAGCGACAGTCGAAAGTCATTAACGATCCCGTCGTAGCCGAATACGTAAACCGCATTGGCCAGAACCTGGTCCGCAACTCCGATGCCAAAGTTCCTTTCACCATCAAGGTCATCGAAGATCCGACCATCAACGCCTTCGCGCTGCCCGGTGGTTTCTTCTTCGTGCAGTCCGGCTTGATCCTGCACGCCGATACCGAAGCCGAATTGGCCGGCGTCATGGCGCATGAGATCGCTCACGTGGCCGCCCGCCATGGAACGCGCCAGGCCACCCGTGGCGAAATCGCTCAACTCGCCACCATCCCGCTCATCTTCATGGGCGGAGCCGCCGCTTATGGCATTTACGAAGCCTCCGGTCTCCTGATACCCATGGGCTTCCTCAAGTTCCAGCGCGGCTTCGAGGCCGAGGCCGATTATCTCGGCGTTCAATATATGTACAAGACCGGCTACGATCCAACCGCCTTCGTCGATTTCTTCGAAAAAATCCAGACTCTGGAAAAGCGCAAGCCCGGCACTGTATCGAAGCTCTTTTCCACCCATCCTCCGACCGATGACCGCATCGCGAAATCGCAGAAGCAGATCGCGGACCTCAAGCCCAAGCCCGAATACGTCGTCACCACCTCGGAGTTCAACGATGTGAAGGCGCGCCTTGCGATGCTTGAAAATCAACGCAGGCCCGACAAGACCAGCAGCACCGATCCCAACAAGCCCACGCTTCGCCGCAATCCGAATTCGAATACGCCGATTGAAGACGAAACAGACCCGTCCAAGAAATCCAGCGGCGATGAAGACGACCGTCCGAAGCTGAAACGCCGGCCGTCCGATACCGGCGACAGCGATCCTACCTCCACTTCGACGGACTCTACTCCGCCCTCGGGCCCCAACAACAATAATTAAGAATTCACGCCCAATCGTCAGGGAGCCTCGCCGGTTCCCTGACGAGTCCATGGAAGCTTCAACTGACGCTTGCGTGGCGGTACTGCGAAAGGATCTCGTTCATCTGGTCCTTGATATGCAGTTTCAGCTTCTTCAAGCGATGTTCTTCCAGTTCGTCCGCCCCAGTGACATGAGGTTTGGACTCAATCTCTTCAATCTGCTTCTTAAGTTGCGCATGCTGCTCGGCCAACGTCCGGAACTGCTCGTTGCCTTTTAGCAGATGCGCTTTCAGGTCTTCGTCTTGCGTGTGATTCTCCATGAAGGGCTCTCCTTTATCGAGTGACCACGCCGAGTCTGGTTCTGAAAATGTGGTGGGAAGAATCTGGCCCGGTGGGTATGAGTGCATGTATTCACTCGCGGGCAGTCACCTTTGCCTGTCCGCACTCAAAAATTAGCATCATTTCATCCGCATGACAATAGCTGTTTCGACAGGGGAGTCATAGTATTCCGGCCGCCTTCCCACCTCCTCGAATCCCATCTGGCGATAAAGCCTCCGGGCAACTACATTCGATTCACGCACTTCCAGAAAATGGACCGCCCGCCGCTCTAACTCATGCTGCAACAATGCCTTGGCGATGCTCCGCCCCCGGTATATCTTCCGTACTGCGAGGTTCAGGATTTCGCGCTCGGCCCGCGCGCCTTCGGCGGCTGGAAACGTCTGCCGGGAAACCAAGAACCCCACGATCCTCCCGTCCACGACCGCCACCGTGCAATCGTCTCCCGTGAAGTCCTCCGCCACCCAGGGGCCATCCGAAAACGCCTCCTGCTCGATTTCGAGGATGCCGGGAAAATCCCCCGGCGCCGCTGGGCGCAGAATGAGCGTCACTGAAGCTCGATACCGACTACCGTGCCTACGGTGTGAAACTGATCGTCCGCCTCCACCGAATACGCAACTGTCACGCGCCGGGGCGGCTTCTGCGCTCCGCAACCGAGCTCCGTTTGCAAGCTCTGCCTTAAAAGCAATGCAACGATCGCCCCCGTTTTGTCCTTCACGATTAGCCGAGTCGCCGTGCGCAAACAGTCTACTTGAATGAGCATGCCCGCCAGCTTCTTCTGTTTCACCACCTGATCCCAGGGAACCGCATTTTCCGGCTTATCCGTGCCGGCCTGCGCGTCTGCCGCCCGATTGGCCTTGGCCTCGGCCGCCCGGATCCGATCCAGTTCTGCCTGCTGCGCCCGTTCATCGTCTAAATGCGCGGCTTCCCGGTCCCGCCGCCGCGCTTGTTCGGCCGCGTCCAGCCTTTCCTGTTCTGAGTCGAGCCGCATCTTGTGAATGCGGTCCCGCTCCTCGGCCGTCGGCGCCGAATCCTCCGCCCGCAGCCACGTCCCTTGCGCCGCCGACGCCTCCCCGGCCTCGGCTTGCACCTTCGCCAGTTCCAGCCAATCTTCGGTTGCGCGCGGGTCCAACTGAATGGCCTGTTTCAACAGCGCCTCTTTTTGTGCCGTCGCCGAAGCAAACTCGGCCTGCTTGAACACAGGCTCGGCCCAAAGCGGATTCAGTTGCGCCGCCTTCTTCAACAACGGCACTGCCGCTTCGGCGTCCAGACCGTCGGCGGCCGAAACGTAAACCGGCGCGCTCTTGCTCCCCGCGTGGATCGCATCGTCCAGAAACGGCTTGGGATTCTCGTGTTCCCTCTCCGCCACATGCGCCAGCCCCTCAAACCCGAGCGCGGCCGCTTCGCCCTTCGCCTCTACAGCGGCTTTGTATGCGGCCTCGGCGCCCGCCGGATCTGCCGCGAAATGCGCGTCCGCAAGATACACGGCGGCTATCGCGGCTTCGAGCGAATGCTCTCCGAAATCGCGCTTGGGGTCGAGCGGACGCCCGCCCATCGTCGCCGGCTGCCAATTACCCGAAGCCAGGTTCTCCGCCGCCTGCTGCTCCAGAAGCTTATAGTCTTTCCCGAATGCGTTCTGCTCCGCCGCCCGCAACGTGCTGCCCTTCAGCGCCTGCATAAAGATGTGGAAGCTCGACCCGTATTCGAATCGCGTCGCGAAGAGCTGCATCCGTGCCCACGCCAGGTCCGGATGCGCCGGCGCCCCGCCCCAGGTCACCCGGCTCCCGTGAGCCTGTAGCGTTTCGAACAGTTCCCGCAGCCCGGCTTCAATCTCCGGCGGCAACCGCGGCGTGTTTTCATCCAGAAGGATTCCGCTCACTTCCCCGAGCGGAACATGGGTCCCCGGCGCCCCCACCATCAGATACTCCCCGCTTCGCCAAACGAAATGGCCCGCCGGAGCGCCTTTTTGCGAACTGGTCAACACAACCCGGATCGGCCAAACGCTCGGCAAATCCTTCGATTCGAGCATCCCGCCCAGCACCCACCGCAGTTGCTCCAACTGCGTCAGAGCGTCGCGCGCCTCCCCGCCATCGCCGTCCGTATCGACATAGAAGGGTCCGATATTCAACTCGGTCCAACGCGCGCCCCACGCTGCCGAACCGAAATACGAGACGAGTCCGATCGAAAGAAAGAGCCTACAGGCGAAGCGGAACCGTGATAACAATTGCGCGGGTAACCGTGTCGGAAAGTCCACGATACGAGTGCGGCTCGGATCCATCGAAATACGCGCTGTCCCCCGGCCCCAGAACCTGCTCTTCCGACTGGTAGTGTATCGCGAGCGTACCTTCCAGGATGTGCACAAACTCGGAACCATCGTGGAAATGCTCGCGGGTATCCGGCGGGTCGCGCTTCGGAAACTCCGCTATATAAGCGGACATCGTCTTCTCCATAGAGCCGAAAACCAGCACTTCGAAGAAGTAGCCCGGGAAGGCGCTCTCCGGCAGTTCCGGAAACCTCAGCCGCTCGCCCGCGCGGACAATCGAAAATACGCGCTTCTTTACGTCGAAGAAATGCTCCAGGCCGACATCGAACACCATGGCGATTCGCGCCAGAGTCGGCAATGTAGGAACCAGCTTCCCGTTCTCCAGCTGCGACAGCATGGAAGCCGAAAGTCCGGTGTGTTTACCCAAATCCACTAACGCGATCTTCTTTCGCAATCGAAGGCGGCGAAGCTTGGCACCGATATCGTAGCTGGAGAGAACGCGGCGGATCGTCTCCTCACTGCTTTCAGTGTTTTTCAAAATCGATTCACCCGTGTTTTTTGGGACATCTCCCCCAGATGTGAATCGGCTCCAGAGCGCTGGCGGAGAGGCGCCTGCTAGGCTGTATCGCGTCATGTTTCAATGTGCCTTACATATTTTCGAGCGAAGCAGCAGCGCCAAACCGCTGAGTTTGGGCAGAGTTATACATCGATGAGGTCACGTCCGACTGTTGAATTTATGATGCCAGAACTCTGCATTTAAAGACACACAGGAAAAAAATTGTTTAGGACTCCCACCGCAAAGTCCGCCGCCCAGCTTCTGTAGCAAACTGGTCCTGTGGTTGTCCGGAACACCGAATTCGATCCGTTCGCGTCGATCTACAATCGGTTTTGGGGCGCCGATTACCACGGCCAAGCCTTTCCCATCGTCGAAAAGCTGCTGTTAAATCGCCTGCCCGAACGCGCTCGCATTCTCGATCTGTGTTGCGGAACCGGTCAATTCACTGCCCGCGTCGAGCGCCACGGTTTCCGCGTCCATGGCGTGGACGCCTCCGAACGCATGATCGGCTATGCGCGCCTGAACGCGCCCGCCGCCGAATTTACCGTCGCCGACGCCCGTAATTTCTCGCTCGACCATACCTTCGAGGCGGCTTATTCCGTCTTCGAGAGTCTGAATCATGTGCGCGATTTAAGCGGTCTCGCGATGGTATTTGCCTCCGTTCGCCGCCACCTTTCGGCCGGCGCTCCCTTCCTGTTCGACTTAAACCGCGAGCAAGCCTTCCGCTTTTATTGGAACGATACCCACGCCATTGTCGCCGACGATGCCGTCTGCGCTTTGCGCTCTCGCTACGATGAGGCCGCCCGCCTCGCTACCTGCGACATAACAACCTTCCAGCCCGAGCACTGCCCCTCCGAGCGCGACGGGCATTGGATTCGCAGCGACTTCACCGTCCGCCAAACCTGCCACGACATCGGCCAGGTCCACGACGCGTTATCGAACGCCGGTTTTCGCGGGATTACCCTTTACGACTCTCAAGACATAGGCATGACCGGAGAGATCGCCTGTGCTCGGACCTTCTTTCTTGCAACGGTCTGAAAACTCTTCGGTAGCCCGATTCCCTATCCGGTGCAAAAAAAAAGTGGCTGCCCTCATTCGAGCAGCCACCCGTTTCAACTTACTAACTTAATTTGAAGCTAACTTAGAACCACGCGTAAACAGCGCCGCCGGCGGCATTCACGGCCCACACATTCACGGCGTTGCCGGCGATTGCATAGGATGCGGTCCCGCCACTCACCCGGTTGAACGTTCCGGAACTATATTGGTAGACAGTCCCGGCTGCATTCGCGCCCCACACCGCGCCGTCGAAGCTGGCCCAGACCTCTGTCAAAGTTCCCGCGGGATTCTGCCAGCCGTTGTCGTAATAGTAGATGCCACCCTGCTCGTTGATGCCCCAAACGTGGTCAGAGCTGCCGACCGAGACCTGCACAAGCGAGCCCGCGATGTTCGTCCATGTGCCGACCGTACCGTCGGTTCTGCCGTTGTATTGATAGACCTGCAGGCCGGCGTTGATGCCCCAGACCGCTCCGTCCGCGCCGACGGATAGGGTGCCGAGGCTCCCGGGTATGTTGACCCAACTCGAGGAGTTGAAGTCGTAATAGTAAGTCTGGCCTGCGGCGTTGATGCCCCAGACGTCACCGTTGGCGCCGACTTGTACAATATTGAGCTCGCCGGGAATCAACTTCCAACTCGGCGAGGAGCCCGCCATGTACTCGTAGACGCTGCAGTTGTTCGACGACGGCGGACAGTAAACGCCCCAAACATCGGCGCCCGCCCCGACCGACACCTGCGACATGGCAGGCGCGCCGGCTACCGCTTCGAAGGCCTGCGTGCCTCGGTTGAAGAATTGAACGGTGCTCGAACTCACGCCCCACACCGCGCCGTCTGCGCCCACCGAAATCTGATCCATCGTCGCGCCCGGAATGATCGAGAGCGTTTGATACGGCCGCACAGCCGCGCCCTGCAGCCGATAAATCTGGCCCGAGCTGTTCACGCCCCACATCGTCCCCGTCGCTCCCACGCTGATGCTGCCGGAAGCCGTGGCGAACGTGCCGGGAATCTCAATCCACGTCTGGCTCACCGCATCCCATTGCCAGATGCTGCCGTCCGTCTTGGTCGCGAAGACGTTAGAACCGGAACCCACCACGATGGCATTCAAGTTGTTCAGGCTAGTGGCCGTCATCGAATTGTGCAGCACGTCATAGTGATACGGCACGCCGCCCTTGCCGGCCCACACATCGCCATCCGCGCCTACCGCAAGCTGCGAAAAGCCGACCGAGGATGCGACCCATTGGAAGTATCCGCTGCCCGGGTTGTACCAATAAATCGAACCGTTCGCGTTCACTCCGTACACCGCGCCCGCGGATCCGACGGCCAAAGAGGACAATCTCGCGGCGGTGCCACCCACCTCGACGAACCCGCCTCCTGCATAGTGGAAGATGCCCGAATACTGATTGAGGCCCCACGTGTCGCCATCCGCGCCCACCGCCAGCGAGTTCAATTCGCCCGGAATTTGGTTCCACGAGTGCGACGCAAAGTCGTAATGATAAATCTGGTTCTGAAAGTTCAAACCCCAAACTGCATTGTTAGAACCTACAGCGATCGTCGCCAAAGATCCCGGAATGTTAGTCCACGAGCTGTTGCTCACGTTATAGGTGTAGATCTGCTGTCCGCGATTGAGTCCCCAGATGCTGCCGTCCGCTCCGATGGATACTTGCGCCAGTTGACCGTTTACCTGCGCAAAAGATTCGAAGTTGATCGACGAGAAACGTCCGATCGCGCCTGCTAGATCCTCCGTGAACCACAGCGCGCTATCCGGGCCCTTCGTGATGCCGTAAGGTCCCGCGCCCGAGGTTGGAATTGTGTATTCAGTGCGCGTTCCGCTGGTTGTGATTCGTCCAATCTTGTCGCCGGTCGCCTCCGTATACCAGAGAGCATTGTCGGGCCCCACGGTGATACCGATCGGCTGGGCGTTGGCTGTCAGCAACGCATATTCGTTCGTGACCACTCCGCCCGTCGTTATTCTTCCAATGTTTCCGCCGTTCCTTTCTGTGAACCAGAGCGCGCCATCGGGGCCCGCTACGATTCCAAACGGCTGGCTGCCAGAAGTCGGCACCGAGTATTCGGTGATCGCGCCGGACCGCACCACTCCGATCTTGTTGCCCACCTGTTCCGTGAACCAGATGTTGCCGTCAGGGCCCAGCGTTAAGGTAGTCGGAATCGCGCCGCTTGTGCTAAGCGCAATGGGGGTCACCACGGCAAAGTCTCCCGCGGTGCTCATGGCCGCAATCGCATTCACGCCCGGCGCGGCTTCCGCGAACCAGATGTAGCCGTCGCTGCCAACCGCGATTCCGGTCGGGGAGGCGTTCGCCGTGGGAATCGTGAATTCCGTCACTGTACCCGACGGCGTGATCTGTTCGATGAAGTTGGCGCCCCCCGTCCCCGCCGTGAAATAAAGGTTTCCGTCCGGTCCCGCAACGATCTGCTGCGGTTCCGAGCCGGCAGTAATAGCATATTCGGTAAACGCTCCGTTCACGGAAATGCGCCCGATTTTTGCCGCCCCCAGAGTGTTGCCGCCGTTAGTCGCAGTTTCCACAAACCAAACGGCCCCGTCCGGCCCAGTACAGATACCCTGTGGATTACTCGAGACTCCGCTCGGAACCGGAAACTCGGCGAAACTCTGTTGCGCCGATCCAATCGCTGGAATCGCCGCTAGCGACAGCGTGATGGCCACGCTTCTCAAGACATCATTAAATGTTCTCAACCCAACTCTCTTCATAACTAACCTCGTCTCTCTACCTAAGTACTATTACCCACACTTTCGAAGTCATTGTGCTGCAAAATGCTGCCCTTTGCAAGCGGCAAAGCGCTTAACTTAACCGCAAACACCTAACGTTTCGCGACGCCACCGTCCGATTCTCATCTTTAGGGCGCCCGCAAGGAAGAATTTAGATGTAACCCAATATAGCTAGGAACGGTCAAGAGGGGGTAGATCGGCCCTGGGTCGATTCGGCGGAATAGACCATGGGTTTTAGTACTGATGCACTCCAGGCTCGCGAACTTTCCTCGATATGTTTTGGGGGGACGCGGATGTCTATAAGCCGGTAGTCCGCTCTGACAGGCTTCGCTTCCGTGCTCAGACGTAGTCTGGCATACGACGTAGCCCAGCATAGGTGGTACTGCTCCGGGTTTACTCCTGGGCTGATTGATGATAAGAAAAAGGAGGAGGAATACAAGTGCGATTTGGCGCTTCATTTTTATTGAGCCTCGCAATTGCAGCCTGTGTTGCGTTACCGAGTTCGGCAAGCACGATTCAACTCGGCATTAACGGTGACGCACAGGTTGGCTCAAACTACATCGATTTCGGGCAGTATCCAAACGGTGCCCCCTATACACCGGCTCCTGGATACGGGACCTTTGAAGTTTCACTTGTCAACGCGGGCGTGTTTTCTAGCGCTGGCGTGACTACCGGTGAATTTGGAACCATCCAGAGCTTAAACGAGCCCCCTGGACCGGTTACGCTTCCGAGCGCCTTTATGACGTTCGATACCGGCGGGTCTAACCTGCAGCTCTGGGCGACTAACATCCCCCCGGGCGACGTTGGGCCTTTCACTCTGACCGACACGGCAGACGGCGCGGTTGCTTCGTTTGACGTGGACGGCTATGTTTGGGACACCAACACCGGCTCGAAGGTTGATACCTTCACCGGCACGTTCTCGGCAACGTTCGATGGACAGACGGTTGCGGATCTCTTTACGAATCTTCCGATCGACACGCCGTTTTCCGCGACGTTCACCGCGACCGTGGTTCCCACCACCACTCCCGAACCGGCTTCGATGCTCTTGATGGGCGCCGGACTGCTCGGTGTAGGTCTTGTTTCTCGCCGCAAGGCTCGCAAGTCCTAACGTTTTAACCGGTCTGATACCTAAACCGCAGTTGCGCTAAGTGGCGTAACTGCGGTTTCGTGTTTCTACGCCCGCCTTTAGCGCTGGAGCATACCGGCCGGGCGCAAGCACCCCGTTCGGGTCTAGCGCTCCCTTCAACTGCCCCAAAACAGCCGCGTACGTCCCCTCTTTCGCGCACTCTTCCATGGACTGTATTCCGAGTCGATAGGGGTAGTACCCGGCCTTCCGGCACCGCTCGCTCAGTTCTGCATACGTGCCCATGGCGCGTTCGTCTTCACCTTCGATCTCGCGGTCGTATGTGATAGAAATCACAGCATAAACCGTCCGCGGCGTCAACACCGTCAACGAGATCATCGGCTCAAAACCGGACCCTAGCAAAACCTCCGTCGCGATCCCGGTGAGAGCGGCCACTTCGCCGCCCCGCGCGGGCGCGACCGGCGCATACCAGAGCAGCCCGCATCCGTCGCGATCCGGGTTTGGGTCCGCCGGCGTCTTCATCCGCTTGCGCCAATAGGTCGAGGCGAGCGTCTGCGCGGTCGGCACGCCACGCATCAGCCCTACGACCGGTTCTACGATTTCAATGGTGCGCGTCACGTCCCAGCGCGTCACCAGGCTAAAGGGCTTCGCGAATCGTCGCGCGAGTTGAAGCTTTTTCTGGCTCAGGAATTTCAGCGCGCCCGCTTGCCTCCGCAGCGCCTGTTGCAACAAGCGCTTGGCCTCCGCCACTTGCCGCCGCGTTCCGTATAGGCCCCCGGATGCGTTCCAGCACCCGAACGTCAGGCGCTTTCGCAATCGGCGCATCGCATCTGGCGTTAGGGGGGTGCGCCCGCCAGTCGCCTCCCACGGGTACTGCTGAAGCCCGTTCAAGACCTTATAGTCGTTGGCGATGTGAATCGAGCTGCGCAGAACGTCCGCCAGGCGCAGGTCGCGAATGCGATCGATCAAAGCCGGCAGCCCGGCCGGATCTTCGCCACGAAAGAAGAACGCTTCGAAGCACTCGGGCTCCGGCATTAGCCACACCGTCATTCGCGTGACGACGCCCAGGTTCGATTGGGAAAACAATCCGTCTAGGCTCGGCCCGACGCCCCAGCGGTTCACCGCTGCCGTCAACGACCCTGCAAAGCGCGCCGCCCCGGTCTCAATCGTTTCGCCTGTGGGTAATACCACCTCCAGCCCGCATGCGTGCGCGAAGTGATCGCCGTAAGGCGTGTGGCCAAAGCCGCGCTCCATGGCGTTCCCGATCAGGCTGCAATCCGGGCTTGAGCCGCTTGCGTCCATCCATAGCCGCGAGCCGCGCTGCCGTAGATATCCATACAACTGCCGCTGCGTTACGCCTGGTTCCACCGTCACGTAGGCCAGCTCTTCGCTGAAATCGAGAATCCGCGTCAGCCGGCTCAGATCCAGCAGCACGCACCTATCCGCCGGCGGCACCCGCGAGCCATAGCCCCAGTTCTTGCCGCTACTGATCGGATAAAGCGAGATACCCGAATGGTTAGCGATCCGGAGACATTCCTGCACCTGCGCGCGGTCGTAGGGCCGCAGAACAGCCGGTATGCGTTGGGTGGTGGCGAACGTCGCGGTCTCGGCTTCCCGCAGAGCTTGGGGAGCGCGGGATACATATTCCGAGCCGAGAACTCGGCTCCATTGCTCCAGCGCGACTTCGAGACTTCTAGAAGACACCGTTGAGGCGAATGGTATTAGGCCATCTGATAGACCGGACTCGTCGACCAGGCGGGCGCCGCATCCCAGGCAGTCTTGTGCGCCGGCCGCAGAATCGGCAGCCCCGCCAGCTTGCTCCGTAACTGCGCGATCAAAGGAGTGAACCGCGGCGAGGGAGTGCGGCAGTCGAACCGCAACAGCTCCATCTGGCAGCCATACTGCGGATCTTCGTAGGGCGGCAGTACTTCCCCTCCTACCTCAAAGCTCGACCCCCCGATGCGCCGCAGAATCGACGAAGACCCATGCCGGGCCGTAGCCGCGCAAGCCCCCAGGCAACCGCCCCACAGGTGCGCCAGCGCATAAGAGGCCACCAGAATCTCCAGCGCCGCCCGCGTGCCGCGCCATTCCTCGGAAAGCGCCCACCCGCCGATTTCCACGTAAGAGAATTTGTTCAGTCGCGCCGTCTGCAAGTCTTGTTCCACCGCCGCCCGTACTTTGGGCGCCCAGTTCGGGTTATTTGCCAGCGCCGAATGCCGTACCCGAAGCTGGTCGAACGTCGCGTTCCGCGAGTGCACCAGATATCGCGCTCCGCCAATCACGCTCTGCGAAGAGTCGACTAGCAGAAAATGCCAACTCCGCTTGTCACCAGGTATAAAAAACCGGCCCTCGTCGTCCAGCTCCGATTCCCGGATCGCGCCATCCTTCAGATAAATACGGCCGCGCAGCTTTTGAATCGAACTCAAGTAATGGTCATACAGTTGCTTGTTAATATTCGGCCGGCCAAAAGCGCCGCCGCTGGGGGTGTCAGGAGGAGCGAGTAACTGAAATCGGTAATTCGGTTGCATGAGTAGGCGTCGGTGTCTCCAGGGTTTGGTTGTTTCTACAAGGTCCCAATCAGATCCGTCTCTCGGATTAAAGCTTCCACTAGGGAAGTGTCCTCCGGGCATACGTTTTTCTTATCGACACATGAATTGTTTTTCATCAGTGTACAGTGTGGCGCGGCTGAGCGCCAACAAAATTTATCCTTCGGACTATTGATCTTTCTAAACCGTTGTCCGCAATATAGAACCATCCCCTCGGAGTTCCCAAGGCTTCGATCCTTATGTCGTCAGACCGCACTAGTCTGGGTGCAGATCCAGGGAAAGCCCTGCTCTGCTGGTCAGAAGCTCCCGACTCCCAGTGGTATCAGGAGTTCGTCCAAATCCTTGAAATTCACTTATCGGAAACTCTCATAAGGAGTAGCGTCAAAGTGAGTGAGAAAACCAAAGTAACGCTTATAGGAAAAGATTATACAGGAATTGGAATTGTTAAGTCATGCCAGGAAGATGGAAAAAATTTCATCTTGAACCTCACCCTGGGCGAACAAAAGGCAACCCGAATGAAACCCGATCCCAGCGTTCTTCTAGTCGATGATTTCATCACAGAGGAGCAGGAAGCTAAGATTCTGCAAGACTTAGAAGACTCCATGCCCCGCCGGTTCTCCATTCCGAAGCTGGGTGCCGCCCTCCGCTGCCTTCTCCCTCTTCGAGCCTAGAACACCAGGTAAAATTTCTGGGTAAAAATTTCCTAGCCCTCCCCTTCAGGGCGGGGCCAATTGACCATTCGCCGGGCTAATGGTCTAATAAGTTCAAGCCCACCCTTGAACGAACCCGCTCTTCTGGAAACATCTCCGTCTGGAGACCTGTCCCCGGCCGGCGCCCGGCTTCATCTGCGGGAAGACCCGTCGTTTCAACTGGACGATGCGCTGCTCCGCGATCTCGTCCGCGATCTACACCGGCCCAAGCCCGTGGTCTTCTGGACGGACTTCCTCGCTACCAGCTTCGTCGGCTGGGCAGCCTTTGCGGCAGCCGCTGCTCTTCGGCCGCTCTCGCCGGCGATGCTCGCCTGCGCGCTTATAGCCTCGCTGGCGCTCTATCGGGCATTATGTTTCCTTCACGAGATCACGCATCAAGCGCAGCGCAGCTTGCCCGGTTTTGAGACCGCCTGGAATTTCCTGGCCGGTTTCCCCTTGCTCATGCCCTCTCTCGTTTATGTCGGCGTTCATCAAAGCCATCACAAGCTGAGCACTTACGGGACCGATCAAGACCCTGAATACATGCCGTTTGCTCGCGACCATAAGAGGACCGTCGTCTTCGCGCTCGAAGGCTTCTTCATACCCGTCGTGCTGCTGGTCCGCTTCTTGTTGCTCACGCCGATTGGGTTCGTTTTTCCGCGCCTCGGGAACTGGCTTGTCACTCATCTCTCCTCGCTGACCATGAACGTCAAGTACCGGCGCGAGGCAACCGAGGAACTGGTCCGCAAGGTGCGAGTGCAAAGCGCCATCATCTTCCTGGCCTGGGCGGCTGTAGCCGGCTTGGCGCTCAATCACGTGCTGCCCTGGCGTCTCTTCGTCATTTGGTTTTTCGTCACAGGGCTCGCCAGCTTCATCAATACGCTGCGCACGCTCGGCGCGCATGCCTATGAAAGTGCGGGCGAGCCGCTCGACCGTCTGGGGCAATTGGTCGATTCCATCGACACGCCCGGCGCCTGGTGGACGGAGTTGTGGGCGCCTGTCGGCCTTCGCTATCACGCGCTGCATCACTACTTCCCCGGCATTCCATATCACAATCTGGCGGAAGCCTATCGCCGCTTGACCAACGCTTGCGCGGCCGCCGGGGACTATTGCCGCATGAGCAGCCCTAGCCTGCGCTACTCGTTGGCCGCTCTTTATAGAAAAGGTCTGCGCGCCGCGAAATTGACCGCATAATCGGCCGATGCATTTCGGCATCATCAGCCCGCCCGTGCCCGGGCACATTCATCCTTTTGGAGCGCTCGGCCGCGAGTTGATCGCTCGCGGCCACCGCGTCACGCTCTTTCACATGCCCGATGTCGAGCAGCGCGCCCGGCGCGAGGGCCTCGAATTCGTCTCCATCGGCGCAAGCGATCACCCCGCCGGCACTCTGCCCGGCGTTCTCTCCCAGCTCACTCGCCTGAACGGCTTGGCGGCGCTCCGCTTCACCATCGACGCCTATCGCAAAACCACTGAAATGTTCTCGCGCGACGCGCCCCAAGCGATGCGGGCAGCCGGCGTCGAATTCCTTCTCGTGGATCAGACCGAACTCGAGGGATCGAGCATTGCCGCGCGCCTAGGACTGCGGTTCGTCACCATCTGCGCCGCCATGGCGCTCGACCGCGAGGCTTCCATCCCGCCGCCTTTCACCGATTGGCCCTACAGCGACACTCTTTTCGCCCGCGCCCGAAACAGGTTGGGCTATGCCATCTCCGACCGAATGCTCCGCGGAATCCCGGCGGTGATCAACCGCTTTCGCAAGCAGTGGGCGCTGCGTCCCATCGCATCTCCCCGCGAGACGTTTTCGGCGCTTGCCGAGATCAGCCAGCAGCCGCCCGCCTTCGATTACCCGCGACGCGAGCTGCCGAAACCGTTCCATTATGTAGGACCGCTGCGGCGGCCGCCGCTAGCGCCAATTCCCTTCCCCTGGGAAAAACTCGATGGACGGCCTCTTATATATGCGTCGCTCGGAACGCTGCAAAATGCTCGCGAGGCGACGTTTCGCTCCTTCGCCGAAGCGTGCATCGGAATCGATGCGCAGCTTGTGTTGACGCATGGCGGCGGATTGACCGACCAGGAGGCCGCGGCGTTGCCCGGAAATCCTGTAGTGGTCCCCTACGCGCCGCAACTCGAGCTGCTAGAGCGCGCCGGTCTCACGCTGACTCACGCGGGATTGAACACCGTACTCGATTCCTTGAGCTGCGGCGTGCCAATGGTCACCGTGCCGATCACCTACGAGCAGCCCGCCATTGCCGGAAGAGTAGCTTGGTGCGGGGCGGGACGCGTTGTGCCGTTTGCAAAGCTCAAAGCCGATCGCCTGCGCTACGAGCTTGGCGAGGTGCTCTCGAACCCAAGCTACAGGGCGGCGGCTGCGCGCGTGCGCGAATCGATCCAGCAAGCGGGCGGCGTCAGGCGGGCGGCCGATCTGATCGAAAGCTTTCTTCCTTGATTCCCATCAGCACCAGCGCGCTTGCGATGAGCGGCGCGGTGACGAGCCAAATCACTTGCGTGTATAGCCGATGGTCCGATAGATAGCCGATGACCGGCGAGATCGCGGTCTGCAGCACTCCAAATGCGCAGGTGAGCGCCGAGATCGCGAGTCCGGAACGCGCCGCCCCGAAGATGTCGATCGGCAGGGCGTAGATGTTCACGCTTCCCGCCAGCACGAAGAAAAAGCTGGCCGAGATGAGCGCCGTGGCCCAGCCCGCATCGGGCGCAAACGGGAGCGCGAGCGTCACGAGCGCTCCGGCCGCGCTCACCCATACCGCTCTCCGCCGCGCGGTCACCGGATTCGCGCCTCCCCGGATCGAGCGCCAGGACAGCCAGCCTCCAAAGAAGCCGCCAGCATTCGACACAAGCGGGGGAATCCATATATAGGACACCGACTGCAGCAGCGAGACATGGTGCACATGCGTCAAGTAAAGAGTCGTCCAACTGGACCAAAGCGCGTAGGCGCCCATCCACAACACGTTGGCTACGACCAGAAGAATGAGCGGGCGCGAGCCCAAGATGGTCCATTCGGAGCGGCGTTGGGGTGGTCTGGCGGGGGGCTCACTCGGAGGGATCGCACGGCTTACCGCGAGCCATAGTGGGATCCAAAGAAGACCGCACAATCCGGTAATCAGAAACGGCATGCGCCAGCCGTAGGCGATGGCGACGCCCACCCACAGCGCCGCGCTGGCAGCGCCGAGGCTCAAGCCGATCTGGTTGGCGGCAGTTCCGAGCGCGCGCTCGGCCGGTTTCAGATACATGGCGTTGACCTTGCCCACGGCCGGCACGCCCGCCGATTCTCCGATTCCGAGCGCCGTCCGGCACGCGGCCAGTCCGGCAAAACTCTTCGCCACGCTGGTACACAGACCGGCCAGAGACCACCAGGCCACGGCCGTCGAGATGGCGCGATTGACTCCGGCGCGATCGATAAACCAGCCGGCCGCGAGCGAGCTTGCGGCATATGCGACCGAGAAGACCGAGATCAGAAGCCCGAAGGCGGCTTGGGTGAGATGCATCTCGGCCATGATGAGCGGCGCCAATGCGGCGATGAGTTGCCGGTCAAGATAGTTGAGGATGGAAGACACGACGAACACCATGTAGGCGACCCATCTCAATCCGTCTATTCGCATGCGCGCCAAAGTCTATGATCAGATATGCCTTCTTTGCCACGGCGCGCGTTTCTCAGCGGCGCGGCGCTCGCAAGCGCTCTTGCGCCGCTCGGGGCGCAGACCGGCGAAGATGCCGATCGCAGACATGGCGCCATCACAGACGTCGGCGGTTTGCGAGTCGGTCACTTCACCGACTCGCGCCGGCCCACCGGCTGCACCGTCGTGCTCTTCGACCGTGGAGCGGCGGCGGGCGTGGATGTACGCGGGGCGGCGCCGGGCACTCGCGAAACCGATCTGCTAAATCCTATTAACACCGTGCAGAGCGTCAACGCCATTCTGCTGACGGGCGGCAGTTCCTATGGGCTCGATGCAGCCGCCGGCGTCATGCAGTATTGCGAGGAGCACCGCATGGGCTTTCCGGTGGGCGTCGGCGTGGTGCCGATCGTGCCGGCCGCTGTCATTTTCGATCTGGAGGTCGGCGACGAAAAGATCCGGCCCGATGCGCGCGCCGGGTATGCGGCTTGCGAAGCTGCCACGAATGCGCCGCCGGCCGAAGGCAACATCGGCGTGGGCGCGGGCGCGACGGTTGGCAAGTTGTTCGGCAATAAGTTCGCGATGAAGAGCGGGTTCGGCACCGCGAGCATCCGCATCGGCGACACCGGCCTGATTGTCGGCGCAGTCGCCGGCGTGAATTCAGTGGGCGATGTGCGCGATCACCGGACGGGAAAGATTCTGGCGGGCGCGCGCTCGGAAGACGGACAGGGGTTCGCCGACGCGATTCGCCAGATCATGCAAGGCGCAACGCCCGGCACGCGCCTGGGCGCGCACACCACGGTCGGCATCATCGCCACGAATGCTTTTCTGACCAAAGACGAATGCACCAAAGTGGCGCAGATGTCGCATGACGGATTTGCCCGCACCATCAATCCCACGCACACCGCGTATGACGGCGACACCATCTTCGCGACTGCAACCGGCGAGATTCGCGTGAAGACCAGTACAACCGTCATCGGCTCGGTGGCGGCCGAGGCGATGGCGCGCGCCATCAATCGCGCCGTGCTCACCGCCGCCGGCATCCCGGGTTTTCCCGCTCATCGCGACATGCCCGCCGCGGCGGGCTAATCCGATTTCAATTGCTAGAAGCGAAAGCTTCTCGATTCGAATCCGTCGTTTTGAATGGTGACTGTATCTTCGCGCTGCATGGATCCGTTGGCGACCACTAACTGATGAGTTCCGGCGGTGAGGCGCAAAGTGGAGGGCGTGCGTCCATATGGCTTGCCATCCACATAAATGGTTGCGCCGGCGGGAGTAGATGTCACGAAGACGACTCCAGTACTGCGGCTCATAGCGATAAACATGCTGGCGTCTCCGGGAATCGAGAAGATGCGGCGAGCCAGAGCATATCCATTCAATTCGGCGGTGAGAGTGTGCCGGCCATTGGGCAGGGACATGGTGCAGGGCGCGGTACACGAGGCATCGGCCCTGTCGTCGACGACGATCTTGGCGCCCACGGGATCGCTCAGCAACTCGATATCCGCGACGCCGCCGGTTTCATTTGCAGCCTGACTCGCGGGCGCGGGAGTCTGGGACTTCGCAACCGCGGCCGGCTTGGCCTTGTTCGAAGCTGGGGATGACGCGACGGTCGGCTGTTCGGCTTTCGGCGCTCCGGTCTTTACTTCCTTGGCAGCCTCGGGCGGCGGTGTTGCCGGCCCGGCGTTTGGATCGAGCACCTGCACCGGCACCGCTGGACCCGAATTCGATCGCACGATGAAAACAATAGCTCCGGCAATGGCGAGGCAAACGGCAAGCACAGTTGTAATAGTCCCGATCAGCGACCGCCGCGCGGGAGCGGCATTCTCGTCTTCATCGCGCCGCCTTCTCGCTCGCGGCGGCAGTTCGTAAACAGGAGCAACCGTGGCGGCCGCAGGCGCGGCTCGGACAATAACGGGCTGCGCCGGTTCGCTTCTCACGGCGGCCGGCCGCGCCACAGGCGTCCAGTCTTTGTGTTCCCCCAACGCAATTCCGAGCGCGCCCACGAAATCCCCGCAGGTCTCGAAGCGCTGTGATGCGCTCTTGGACAGCGCTCTGTCCAGGACTCTTGAAACCGTGTCGCCAACGCTCGGGTTCACTTCGCGCGGGGGCTTCGGTTCCTGCTTGCAGATGGCGTAAAACAGGGCGGGCAGGCTGTCGCCGGCGAACGGCTTCTCGCCGCAGATGAGTTCATAGACCAGAACGCCGAGCGAGAACTGATCGGATTTCCCATCCACCGTCATGCCTTGAATCTGCTCCGGCGACATGTAGCTGGGCGTGCCGATCATCGAGCCGCTGTGCGTCATTTCATGAGAGGCAAACTTGGCGACGCCGAAATCGGCGATCTTCGCCAGCCGCTCAACGCCGGGCCCGGATTCGGAGATCAGAATATTGGCGGGCTTGATGTCGCGATGAACGACGCCCTTACGGTGCGCGTAATCGAGCGCGTCGGCCACTTGCCGCAAATAGCGCAGCAGCGTGTCGCCTTCGGGCAGCGCGCCGGTCTGCTCTAAACTTTCGAGCGAGCGCCCGTTGACGTACTCCATGAACACATAGGCGAAATCTTCCTGTTCGAGAACGTCGTAAATGGTGACGATGTTAGGGTGCGAAAGCATCCCCGCCGATTGCGCTTCCCGCAGGAGACGCTCATGAACGCGCCTGCGCTCCTGAGGATCGGCGAGGTCGCTGAGCCGAATCGTCTTGATGGCGACCGTCCGCCCGATGGCCGGATCAAGCGCTTTATAGACTACTCCCATCGCGCCGCGACCCAGTTCTTCGAGGATCTGATAGCGGCCGACCTGCTTCACGCCCCTTCAGTATAGCGGCGCAGGTGGTTCTCTAATTGCAGCAAAAATGGGCGGATTGGAGCGCCGAATGGCGGCTCAATCGCTACGCGCCTGCCGCTCCATTCACCAGCTCGGATTCCGGCGGAAGCTCGACGACGGCGCCCCAAAACTCATAGCAGGCAGCGATGAAGCGGAGGAACTGATGCAGATCGTCCGGCTTGCGAATGTAGCAGTTAGCGTGCAGCTCATAGGCTTTGCGGATCTCGCTCGGATCGGCTGAGCCGGAGACGACGACCACCGGGATCACCTTGAATTGCGCATTCGACTTGATCTCGTTCAAGACTTCGAGGCCCGACTTCTTCGGCAGATGAAGATCGAGGAAGATGACGTCGGGATGCGGATGTTCCTTGTATTGTTGTTCCCGCCGCAGATAGGCCAAGGCCTCGTCGCCGTCACGAACGCTGAGGACGCCTTCCATCAGCCCGGCCTCGCGAAACGCCTCTTTGGTGAGGCGGGCAGCGGCCGGATCGTTCTCAACAATCAAGACATCCAGGCGATCGGGCGATCCTCCGGGATCCTGCCGAACGTTTTCCATGTTTCCTCCGCAACAGCCATTCTATTGCGGGGGATGGACCCGATTCATCTGTTCGAGAAAATCGTCCATTCGCTTGGTCTCCTCCGGGGTGCTTGCGTACTGCCTGGCCTTTTCGGCGAGCTTCCGGCCGTCGTTTGCATTGCCCAATTTCCATTGGCAGTACGCTTCCGAAGAGAACAAGGAAAAGGCGCGTTCGTGCGTTACGGTTTTGATAGGGGCGCCGGCGGTGATGGCGGTTCCGCATTGATTGGCGCGAACGGCCTCCAGGACCAGGTCGTAGCGGGCTTCATACAGGTTGGGCGCCAGAACAAGGGCCTGTTGCAAGAGAGCGATCAACTGCTCGGGCGGGGCGCGCATCTGGTGCAGCAGCCCGGCATAGTTGAACAACATTCTGGCGCTCTTGCTACCGTCTTCCACGGCCGAATCGAAGTGTTGCCGGGCAGCCTGCAGATCGTTCCGCCCCCACGCGGCATATGCGAGAGACTCCTGCACGTCCGGATTACGGGGCGCTTGCGCGGCGAGCTGCTCCAGGCGCGCTTGAGCCTGGGCGGCGGTTTGAGGATGGGTGGAAAGCAGGTCGGCGAGCACAAGGTCCAATTCGAACTGGGAAGGCTCGGAAACGTCGGGCTTGAGCTGCTTCTCGTCCAGATGGATGTCGAACAGGGTGACCGCGATTCGCGGTCCCGAGAAATAGCTTCGGAGATCCCCATTCACGTCGTCGAGACTCTTGCGATACACGTCGGCGAATACCTGCGCGGCAGGCTTGCCTTCGGAGATTTCGTTCAGGAATTGGGGAAATCCCTTGCGATAGTTCTTGCTCAACAGGAGCATGTGAGCGAGCTCCCAGCTCTGGGCGTAGAACTGCGCCATGGCGTCCTGCTTGTTGTAGTACTTGGAGTCGCGGCCGGCGTCGATTAGGACACGCACATCGAGAGGGCCGAGAGCCGCAAGAGCGTTGAGGCGGCCGGGAGGCGGCGTGCCGACCATGAGTTTATTGTTCCGGCTCTCTAGGGACGAGTAGACGTCCGCCAAACCCTCGTTCAGCCACAAAGGCAGGTGAAGATCCAGGTGTTCGATGAACAGATGCGTGTACTCGTGAATGGCGGCCGGGAAGTAATCGCGGCCGAGCTGCTGCATGACGATGTAGTCGCATTTACGGCTGCGCTGGTAATAGGCGAAGGAATTTCTATTAGTGCGGTAGGGCTCGTATTGTTTTTCCGAATCGAAAGCGACGATGTCGACGGGAAGATCGGGCAGAGCTTTCGAAGGGCCGGTAGAGGCGAAGAAGTCGCGCGCTTCTTCGAAGGTGCGAAGGGCGTCCACGGCTTTGCCCTGGCCGGCGGTCGTATACATACGGAAATGCGGCGAGGCGAGCTTGATCCAATGTTCCGCGCCGGGCAGCAGGCCTTGAGCCAGGACAAGCAAGCATGCAGCGCGCAACATGGCCGCCTCTTTAACAAGCACCGGGCTAGAACAAGGTCAGGGGCACCGATTTCGAACTGAAATAGACGCCGAACGTCAGGCGATTGTCGGTGACATCGTGAACACTCCCAAAGCTGCCGTAGCGCACATAATCGTAGCGGAAGTTCAAGCCGAGATGCCGCATCAGGTTGTAGGCGTACGAACCGCTGAACGAGCCCGAGGAGTATGTATAGGAGACGGCGTTCGCCACACTGGTCAGGTGCGACATGCCGCCGCCGAAGCTGAGGTTCGAGTGGCGCATGCTGTAGGAGTAATAGCCGTTGAGGAAGCGGTTCTCGGAAGCGAGATACACGCCATTGCCGGAGGCGATGTTCTGGCCGCCGCTAACGTTGATGGAGGAACGGCGCATGGTGCGGGTGACGTTGGCGATTACGGAAGGAAACGTCGAGACGCGGCTGTAATGGCCTACGGCATAACCGGGAATCAGGTTGCTTCCTTCTTCGACCAGAACCGGAACCGTGATGGTTCCGTTGGTGTCGGTCCTGGTGACGCCCGCCGAAACGCTGGCGGACCAGCGGTCATGAAAGGAATGAGAGATTGTACCGACGAAGGTGTCTGCCTGGGCCTGGCCGGCGCCGAGCTGGTAGGTGAAATAGCTGTGCGAGTAGGTACCGCCAACCGTGGTGGGACCGGTGAGACGGTAAAGCGCGGAAGCGGAACCGGTAAGGCCAGTGGCTCCGATGGAACCCGCGATGTTGTACCGGTTCAGGAAGAAGTTGCCGGTGAAGACGTAGCTGAGCCGCCGGGTCTGGCGGTAGGACAGCGCGAGGCCGCCGGCGAGGAATTTCGATTCCGAGCTGAAGGGGTTTGGCTGAACGTAGTCGACTTCGGAGGGCTGGGCCGCGAAATAGGTTCCACCATAAAGGAAGATACCGGCGTTGGCGTTCACGGTAAAGCTCCATCTCCGGTTCAGCCGTTTTTGATAGGCGAAAGAAAGGCTTTGATCGGTGCCGCTCGGATAAAAGGAGCTGGAGTAATCACGGTAATCGCCGCGATAGCCGAACGAGATGAAGCCGTCCCGGAACTGTTTGAAGGCATCGGCGCCGCCGCCGCCATCGAAGCCCCACCCGCCTTGGTTGACGTTGCGCCCTCCGACCGTTAGAGGCTGGCTGTCATAGACGCCGTTTGCGAAGAGGAAATAGTTGAAGAAGTCGTGATCGAGGAACTCGCTGGCAAGCGAGGTAATGGGATTGGCCGATGGCGACTGATCGGAAGTTGTAGTAGGGGGCGGAGCGGGCACCTGGGCAAACAACCTGCAGGTAAACAAGGGCGCCGCGAGCAGCGCAACGACAAACCTCAAAAGAACCTCCTCCCAGAAATCACCTTAAGTCTGACCAAGCTAGGCGGGGCTGTCAAGCAAAGAAGTAGGGGGTGGCGCGTGTAACTCTCAGGAACTGCCGGGGCAAAGGTCGGCGCGGGAGCGGACTGCGAGGGGCCGTTTACAAGGCGGCGAACCTGCAGGGAGGCGAGCGCCAGGGTGGGCGGAATCGACCGAATCACCGGGAGACATCAGGCAGCATTCCTGGGGTCTTGAGCTTCGTTTTCTTCAGCCCAAGAGGCGAAGAGGTCGGGTTCGAGCTCGATGGCGCGGACTTCGACTTCCGTCATTGAAAATTCGAACCCATTTTCGTCGGGCTCCCATTCCATGTGCCGTTCCTGGTGGACGGCGGCGATGTATTGGCGGGCGGCTTCGTCGAGGCGGGATTCCCTTGGATCGCGCACAACGGGCGCCGATGCGCTAAAGCGAAGACGCTCTGCGCGCTCGTGACGGCGGCGGCGATTTTCCTGGAGTTGGCGCAGGGCGGCGGCGTCCTTCTCGCGCTGGCGGCGGAGGCGGCACTCCTGGATAGAAAGATTGTTGAGCTGGCGCTGGTAGGCGAGGAAGATTTTGGCCTCGATCAGGTGCTTGCGGGAGTCGGGTTGCTCGGCGGGGAACTCGTTTGCGAATTCGAGGCGGCCGACGGCGTAGATGCCGAATTCGAGGGCCGGGATGCGGAGCAGACGCCACTCGGTGTCGGCGAGGGACTGGACGAGATTGCACTCCTCGTCGCCGGCGGGTTGATGGCGCGAGAAGAAGGCGGCGACGTGAGCTTCGTAGAGCGAGGCATCGTCACCGGGAAGCAGGACAGTACGGCCGGTGAGACCGGTTTTGACGGCATTGAGAGATGACGTGGCCTTGCCTTCGGGCGAAGTGGGGCCGGTGGAGAGCTGAGCGTTCTTCCGATTGGCTGCGATTTGGGTGGGAGTGGGCATGGCGGTCCTTTCCAGATTTAGCGCGGCCGATGTCCACCGAGATTTCGGCCGCGCAAAGGAGTCACTGCTTTGACTGGAGGTTAGCGTGGGGTGATTTAGGGCGAGGGTGCGGGGCGCGGGCAAGCGATTGGAACGATAGGAGATGGGGAAATTATGCGGGCTTGTGACCAGGGGGCGAGGCTGTTGAGGATGGGGCGGCGGGATGGGAGTAGCGCGGGCGATTAGCGGATGTTAAACGGCGTGAATTTTCGTTCGCCCAGTTGCCACTTGGGAATGGTGATCCGCACGGCCAGTTAGAGCAAGCTGTGCAGAGAGCCCGGGATTGGAAGATTTAGGGGAAGAAAGCGCGTTTAGCGTTACTAATCCGTGGCTCGGTGTTCGCCCGCCTCTCGACGTGAGCACTCAAAATTCCGCAATCTATACCGGTGTGATGCGTGAACACAACATTCAACAAGTGGAGTGTCACGCAGTCCCGAAGACTCACTTGGGATGGCGGCTCTTCAGTAGGAAGTCCACAATTCCGACCACCGCCGTCACGATTAATGTTATGGCCGCGAATGCGCCTTTGTTGTATTCGACGATGCGCCAAGCACAAGCGCGCAGGAATTTCAGGACCAGCTCCGCCACGGCCAAGAACACTATGCACCACAGCGCCAGCCCACCTACTTGCATAACGATCCAGAAGAATGTGAAGAAGGGCCAGCACAACGTCAGTCCACCGAGCAGAAGGAAATGCTCGCGACTACGAGATTCGAAAACAGCTTCGGAGAAGGCGAACCAATCTCTGTTGCCGTGAAAGAATACCCACAGAATCGCCTCATAAAGCCCGAAGGCTGCGAAGCCGAGTCCGAGGAGACCCAAGAATCGACGGATGAATCGGAGTGGTTTTTCTGAATCGCCTAGAAGCCACTGCATCGTTCGAGGGCCGGCCCTTCGCACGATGAACGGAATGAAGGCCCCACTGAGCACGAGCGCGAGGATCTGAAATAGCTGTTCTCTGCGCGCCGTCTCGCCCGCAATAGCTTGGACACCGCCGGCAATTAACCCCACAACGGCGAATTCCAACACGCCAATCAGTAGCAAGATCTTCGAGGCGCGTGGTGTTCGGAGTGCTTGAAACCAGGCCAACGGCCGGAAATCATCCATACGTATTGTTGCAGCCTCTGACCATTCCTGGAGCCGCTTCTGTTGCTCGGCAAGCAATAGTAAATCCGCCAGCTTCACCGTGTTGACAAGCAGTCCCGTGATGAAAACTGTGTCCAAGGCAGTTCTGGTCCATTGCGACATGCCTCGAATTATAGTCACCCGTCGACGGTCGTCTGTGAACACAGAACGGGTTTGTGAGTGAAGGCTACCGCGAGAAGTACTATGGCTGCGAATACCGCGGCTTCCACTTGCAGCGAGCCTCGACGATCGTTACCGATATGTCCAAGCGCGGCCCCAGCATTTTTACACTTGCCAGCCGTTCCTTGTCGCATATGATTAAACAGAACGTATTAGTTGTGTTCTAAACGCCCTTACATGAGTCTGTGCGACGACAACCGCGAGCGTAAATATCTCACTCCCGACGAGCGCGAGGGTTTCCTGAAAGCGGCCGACGATGCCGAGCGCGACGTGCGGACGTTTTGCGGCTGTGTGGCCTACACCGGATGCCGGATTTCGGAAGCGCGGCGGCTCACTGCCGACCGCGTTAATTTGAGGGCCGGGGCGGTGATTTTCGAGACTTTGAAAGAGCGCCGGCGTGGTGTCTTCCGCGCCGTGCCCGTTCCGCCGCTTTTCTCGACACGCTGAATATGGTGCATGATATCCGCACGGGGCAGGCTGGGCGCGAACTTGGTAAAGGCCTTGTGCTCTGGCATTGGTGCCGCGCGAAGGCCTGGTATATCTGCGATGTGATGGACGTCGCGAAGATCAAAGGCCCCTACGCAACGCCCAAAGGCTTGAGCCATGGTTTCGGCATCAAGGCAGTGACGGTCGGCGTCCCGCTGAACATGCTGCAGGAATGGCTTGGCCACGCCGAGCTTTCGATGACATCAATCCATGCCGATGCGGTCGGCCCGGAAGCGAAGCAGATAGCGGAAAGGATGTGAATTAAATTGAGCCGCGACTGGAACGCTACATTTTCAAGTTGGAGTGCAGCGCCGAGCGCGACCGAGCAGGCGAAATGCGAAAACGCCGAACGCGCCGTGCGCAAGGCCATGGATGGCAGCAGCAAGCTTGCCCCGCACACGATAGAGGTCTTTACACAAGGCTCCTATGCGAACCGCACCAACGTCCGGCAGGATAGCGACGTTGATATCTGCATTCTATTCAAGGACGTGTTTTTCACGGATTACACGTTGAGCGAGGGGCTGAACAATTCTGCGGTCGGACTTTCGGATGCCAGCTACACATATTCCGACTTCAAAAACGACGTGGAGGCCGCGCTCGTTTCCCACTTCGGCCGCGCCTCCGTCGCACGTGGCAAGAAGGCCTTCGATGTTCACGCCAACACCTACCGCATCGATGCCGACGTGGTTCCCTGCCTTGAGCATCGCCGCTATATGGGCACGCCGCAATATCACTGGTACGAGGCCGGCACCGAACTTCGGCCCGACAATGGCGGCAGAATTATCAACTGGCCGAAGCAGAATTACAGAAATGGTGTTGCCAAAAACGACGCCACCGGGCGCGGCTTCAAGGGTGTGACCCGGATTCTAAAGCGCCTACGATACGAGTTGATCGATGAAGGCTATACGATTGCCGAGGCGATCCCGTCTTACCTAATCGAGTGCCTTGTCTGGAACGTCCCCAATGAATATTTCGGCCACGCGCTGTGGAAGGACGACGTTCATGACGTGATTGCGCATCTGTGGAATGAAACGCGTACCGATGAAAGCTGCAAAGAGTGGGGCGAGGTCAACGAGCTGAAGTATCTTTTTCGCGCGGCGCAGCCATGGACACGCTCCGGCGTGAACAGCTTTTTGCAAGTGGTATGGGATTACATCGGGTTCGAGTAAATGGCCTCCGAGCGCTATATCAAGACGATCATCTACGGCGCGGCGCTCGTGTGGGCTGCCCTGCTGTACTTCAACCACGAGGCCATTAGATCCGCTTGGCTAGGCCCGCTCTCGACCGCTACGGCCGTTGTCATGTACGCGGTCGTGGCTTTCGATATTTGGTTGTGGAAGCTGCCGTTTCTGCACGGCTGGTTCGTCAAGCGTCCGGTGATCGACGGGACATGGAAAGTGGAAATCCGCTCCAACTGGACAAACCCGGCAACCGGCGCCGCCATTCCTCCCGTTCAAGGGTTTATGGTTGTTCGCCAGACATTCTCGACCTTGAGTTTGCGGCTTCTTACGGCCGAATCCAGCTCCGAACTGGTCGGCACCGAAATTGTCTGCACACCCGATGGGCTGTATTGCGTGAGCGGCGTTTATCGCAACGAGCCGCGCTTTGAGGTTCGGGACCGAAGCCCAATCCATTACGGCGCTGTCTGGCTGAAGATCATGGACCAAGACCCGGAAAAGAAAGTCATCGGCCACTATTGGACGGACAGGGAGACGGGCGGCGAAATGGAATTGCGCAACCGGCAGTATAAGAAGTTCCAAAGCTTCCCTGCTGCGCAGCAGTATTTCCAGAAATTGACGATCACTCCGTAAAGGAAGCGCCGTGCGCGCAGCCCTACAGTCGATAACTGCCGACTCTTGAGGCCATTGGAAAGCTTTTCGTGAGTGTAAGCCAGATATGGAACGACAAGTCCCCTTGAATCCTGGATTGCTTCCAGGCGAACATCCTCTCGATATTCTGAGCTCCGATGGGTCTATTTCCGAGCGTGGGTGACAACTTCCAATCCGCAAGAGCTGGCGTGAACGCGGTGGCAAACTTCGTTACAAGCTACGGTATGATCTGGCGCGAAAACATGATCAAAGATGTGGGGATAGACGGGCAAATCGAGTATGTAACAGCGGCCGGGAATGCCACGGGCCGCCTTGTTGCCGTTCAGGTGAAATCCGGCTCCTCCTATTTCAGACACGACGACGGCGGGCATTGGACGTTCTACCCAGATCAGAAGCACCTCCTGTATTGGGAGAGATTCCCCATACCGGTAATCCTCGTACTTCATGACCCCGCTACCGGCCAGCTCGCCTGGACCGATGTACGGCAGGAGCTGCGTCGTCCCGACCGCACACAAATAGGCGTGGATATTTGCTAAACGAGCAACCTGTTAACGGCAGTACGAGAGGAGATTTTTGGAACAACCGGCTAAATGCGGAAGAGTTCGTTGATGACCTTGAGGAAGTTTTGAAGCTCATGGCCCACAAATCCGCTCCTCACGTAACATTCCCCGTTTCTTACATCGAGTTGTTCGCCCAAGGACTCACAAATATCACACGATCGTTGTATTTCGGTATGGACTTGGCGTGCACAATCGCGGAAGTCAATCTCTCAACGAGCGATTCGGAATCCGGTGTGGGTATTGGACATACCGAGCACGCGTTTCTCTTCGATTACGTCAAGCTCGTAGTTTCTCAGGATTTGGCGGCCGTAGACTTCGGGGACTGCCTAATCGATTGGCAGGATCGACGGATGCATCCACATTTTGTCGCTCCACTCACATCTCGTGGCAGGAGACTTGTCGATCTGATCGATTCCCAAGAAAACCGATTGCGAAATTCAGGTCTGTTGGATTCGCAAGAGGGCCTACGCGTTGCCCAGGAACGGTTCATGCAGATCCTCTTTACTCATTCCGATGTCCATCGAGTTCCGCTAGCTCAATCGTTCGCGTCTCTTCTGAGAAACGGCAGGTGAGTGTCGCCCTCTCCGGGGCGGCGCGTGAGGTTTGCAAAATGCAAGCTGTTCGCCTGGATGGGTCACATCCATTCATGATTTATTAGCAATCCGTGCCGTGTCAGCCAAATACGGAATCACAAGTCCGGTTGGATCTGGACAATGCCTGGAGGCTTAAAGCCAATTCTGTCGTTGACAGCATCTCTCAGTCGCTGTTTGCAGCCCAGTAGCGTTCGGTCCTCGGGACGCTGACGTGGCCAACTAAGAACTGAACTTGTTCGAGTTCTCCCCCTGCTCGGTGACACAAGCGCGCATGTGCGGCGAAGGTCGAGTAATAACATCACTTCGACCACGGCGGCGCGACCCCATTCACCCGTGCATACGCGATCATCTGGCCCAAATGCTCATTAGCATGTGCCAGCGCCCGCAGAAGGATTCCTTCGCACGTAGCGTCGTGCCCCAGGAACTTCACCGCCTTCTGCTTATCGATCTTAGGATAATTCTCCTCGACCGCGTCGAACGATGCCCTGAGCCACCGCACCACGTCCGCCTTAACGGTCACGCGTTTTTCCGGATCCTTCGGCAGATCCTCGCCGGCTTTCACACCCATCGATCGCAGAAAAAAGTAATTTGCCGACGCTGTATGCATCAGCACCTCGCTCACGCTGCGTACACCCGCCCCGGGGCGCCACCCGTACTTGTCCGCCGGGATCGCCTTCCAGCGTGACGATTTGGCGCCCGGCCATCTTGAACTCCGGCGCCCACCCGGCGCCTGCATCCGTCATCGAATCTTGCGCGGCCGCCAGCCCGGCAATCGCGCTCATTGTCAGCAAAAAGGTGGTGAACCGCATTTAGCACGCGATCTTATCACTCGTTTATGCCACGCTTGCACTGCCAGATCCTTGTGAACACCTGCGCGAGCACCCGCGCGGAAAATCTCACCAAGAAGCCAAAAACGACGCTGGCATGGCGGACAATCCCTCGCACGATCGTCGATGACTGAATCTATCTCCAGTCGGTCATCCCGAGCGATCCACATGAGCAATAAATCGCCGTTTTGCTGAAAATTGCCAATCCGGGATTAGACCGTTAAGTCGGCGTCACGTCGCTCAACTTCCGAGTGGCGCGTCATAGTCGAACCAGTCGACTCGGATCGCAATACGATATACAAACGGGGAACTTGGGGTCGCTCCAGGGAGTCAAATATGCTCACAGGGGAGCGGCGGCCATGGACATCTTTCGCTGGGCGCGAGTCAGCTTTCTGTTTCTGCTGTCTGCTGGTTCGCCAGCACAGTCGAACTTGTCGGTGTGCGATGCCGTGCACAAAGGACACGCGGTGGGCCATGAGCAGGACGGGCTTAAAGCCGTGCGTGAGGCGCTCGCGGCCGGCGGCGATGTAAACGAGCAAGACCACGCTGGCTGGACACCCATCATGCACGCCGCGCTGGAATGCCGAGCGCAAATACTGGACCTTCTTCTCGAACGTGGGGCGCTGGTCAACGTGCGCAGCGCAACCACCAACCAGGGATTCATGACCACAGGACGCACGCCGCTGCTCGTCGCGGCTGGCTGCTTCATCTCGCGTCGCCGCGCACAACTCGCACCGGAGCGTGGCATGCCTCCGGGATACATCGAATATGAGCTGGCGGCCGCCGAGAAGATGGTCCACGACCTGCTAGCCCATGGCGCCGACGTTACGACGACCGACATCGGCGGACGCACGCCGCTGATGATGGCTGTGATGCACCGCTGGCCGGGCGCGGTTCGCGATCTGATTGCAGCCCACGCCGACGTGAACGCCAGGGATCGCGAGGGACGACTCGCGATCGACTACGCTGATCGTAATGATCGGGAGACTATTGCAGCGCTTAAGGAAGCTGGATCGAAGGGGCCCACGGGCCACTCAGGACGGATTGCGTGTGACGTGGAGGTGGCGCTTAACAAACTAGGGTCCGATTTTATCCAGGACTGCATCTCTGATGGAGACCTCGCTCGTGCCGCGAAGGAATTCCAAGAGAGCCATGGTTTGAGCCCATCAGGCCTACTCGATCCTGCAACGTTAAAAACGCTTGGAGTTCGCCCGTAGGAATTGATATCGGCCTGCCGCTTTTGACTTGACAACCACTCGGCCGTCAAAAGGCGCACTCCGGCGTTGTGAAGTCGTTCTCAGCAGATGGTCGCCAAACCGGAAACTGGACGGATTAGGAATGGGAAGTCCCGTTGCATTGGCTTTCGCAGCCCCAGAAGGGCGTAGACAAGGAGCAAGTCCATGATCGACCGCATCGAGGTGAATCCGGCAGTGATGCACGGAAGCCCGTGATCAAAGGGACTCGCATTCCTGTCGAACTCCTCTCCGCAAGCTCGGCGAGGGAGCCAGCGTCACAGATTTGCTTGATGCTTACCCACGCCTGGGCGAGGTGGATGTCAAAGCTGCCTTCTCATACGGTGCCGATACGATCGCGCACGAAATCATTGTGTCCATAGTAAGTTAGATCTGGCCCAATTGTGCGCTTTCTAGCAGACGAGTGCTGTGATATGTCAGCGTTCGAGCACTTCGCGCAAACGGTCACGATGTCGTAGCCGTTGCCGAGTTTACGCAACAGTCAGTTGACTCGGAACTTCTGCAGCTCGCATTGGAAGACCAAAGAATACTGATTCCAGAAGATAAGGACTTTGGGTCCCTCGTGTTCGCTGGCCGAGTTCAATCGCCCGGAGTGGTGCTGCTGCGCTTGCACGCGAGTACTCGATCATTGATCGGCCATCAATCTCCGCACTTGTGCGCGAGCATGGTGAAGGGCTAGTGGGGGTCCATTTGTTTTAGCATTCCGCCAAAGTGCGTTGTAAGTCTCGCTGCTTAGAAGCGGCCGGTTCTATTCTCTTGCGTTTAGAATCTCAACGGTATCGCCGAGGCGAAGCTGCCCCGGAGTAACAACTAATGCGTTCTGCCCGAACATGACGCCGTTGGGCATCGTTCGGTAGGCGGCCAAGGTTCTCAGCGGTTCGATGCCGCTGGTTGCTGTGGCGGGATCTACTTGCACGATTGAACATCGGGCGCAGGGCTTTACGATCGCTAGCTCAACGGAACCGATCCTTATCTCGCGCAGGCTATCCTCCGCATGCGGGACCGCATCCGCCAGCACGAGATTGGGCCGGAAGCGTTCCACACCGATCGGAGAAGGGAGCTTGGAGTTGAGCAGATCGAGCGAGGCCTGTGACACAACAAGCAAGGGATAACCGTCGGCGAGGCTGACTCGCCATTTGGAATGGTCGAAGGGGGGCTCGACGTTGCGCCGCACTTCACTGGGTAGATGCACAAGCCGGCAGGGGCTGCCGAGGAACGAGCTGAACCATTCGTCATACCGGGGATCCGGACAAGGCAGCTTGAGATTGTCGCGCCAGATTCGGACGGGAATCCATTCGCCCTCGCCGCACCACCTCCGTATCGCCAGAGGAGACGTTCCCGGCGCTGTCAGCACGAGGTCGGACCCGTCGAAGCGCGGTTCGATTAATACCATGCGCGGCAGCTTGCGCTGGGACAGAAACATCCCGTGCTCGTCAACGAGCATCCAACGCCTGTCCTCAAGCGGACCGGTTGTATCCACTTGCGCTTCGGGAATTGCGATTCCTCGGACAGATTTGATCGGGTAGACGAAGATCCGGCTCAGCCACATCACTGCACAGCGAGATATCAGGGTACCCGATTGCGAGGTCCTGCCGCGAGGTGTGATAGGACGTATTTACCGCGATATGACGAATGCAGCACGCATGAACAGGCGCCAGTTGATAAAGCTGGGCGGATTGGCCGCCGTGTCCTGCTTCGGGAAAGCGCCGATGGCGCCGGGCGTTCAACTTTATACCGTTCGGAACCAGATCCTCGAACAGCCTCTGACAACCTTGCAGTCCATTGCAGATATCGGCTATCGCGAGGTGGAGATGTTACGTAACCAAGTCCGAACGGCCGGTCCGCTATTAAAAAGCGTGAACCTCACGCCCGTTAGCCTGCACTTTGAGACGCCGCTCCTGACGGGAAACCGGGTGGCCTGGCAGCATGCCGATATGCCGCCCATCGAGGCCGGAGTGACGTATGAGGGCTGCGTTTCGCTGGCGAGAGATCACGGGTTCCGATATCTGGTGTTCAATTACCTTACGCCGGAAGAGCGCCTGGGACTCGATTTCTACCGATCGCTGGCCGACAAGCTGAACGAGGCCGCTCAGAAAGCGCATGCCGCAGGCTTGCAGTTCTGCTATCACAACCACGACTTTGAGTTTCAGCCGAAGCCCGGCGGCAGGCCGATGGATGTTCTGTTGAAGCACCTGGATGCAAAGCTGATCCGACTGGAAGTAGATGCGTTCTGGGTGAGCATGGCCGGCGTGGATGCGGCTGAATTCATCCGGGCGCATGCAGACCGGGTGGAACTGGCGCACTTGAAGGACCGGGCGAAAGGGACGCCGATTCACTATGACATTGCGACGGTTCCGAACGAGACCTATCGCGAGCTTGGCGCCGGCGACTTGCCGTTGCGGGCTATTCTGGACGCCCTTGCGCATAGCAAGGCGAGGCATATCTTTGTGGAACAGGATTTCAGCACCGACCCGATCGCGAGTTTGCGCCAGAGCTATGCGTACCTGGAGAAGAGCGGTTATGTTCGATAGCGGGCCGGGATCAGTTGCGGCAGAACGGGAAGCCCTGGACCGGTCTTCAGGCGGCATTCCCAACGCGGCGCTTCGGCACAGCGACCTGAAGCATCCATCAGCGTGCCGCCTCATTCTTCCGCCAAAAGTCGATCGCTTCCGCAGCAAGCTCGCGGGTGAACTGGCCGGCCGGCATGGACTTTCCGAGCGCGGCCGCCTGACCGGCCCAAAGCTGCATATAGTCGAGTGAGTCCGCCCGCTCGGAGGCAGCGCGCAAGGGCGCCACAAGCGTTGCGGCGAAGGGGAACGGTAGGGCTGCATCGGACATGGGCCCGCATTCCTCCAAGAAGCGGTTCAGAATGCCTCGCGCGGGACGGCCACTGAAAAGATTCGTCAAGGCTGTGCGGTGGTCCGCGACTTGATCGAGAGCGCGGCGATGCAGAGGAGCAACCGTGGCCTCCGGGCAGAACAGGTAGGCGGTTCCCAACTGAACGCCTGAGGCGCCGAGCGCAAAGGCGGCAGCAACGCCGCGAGCGTCGCCAATTCCTCCCGCGGCGATCACGGGCGCCGATACCGCATCCGCGACTTGCGGCAGCAGGGCGAAAAGGCCAACTTGAGCCGCGACGTTGGTTTCCAGAAACATGCCCCGGTGGCCGCCGGCCTCCAGGCCCTGAGCGACGATGGCATCGCAGCCGCACGCTTCCAGCCATTTTGCTTCCTTCACACTGGTAGCCGTGGAGAGAATCTTTGCGCCGAATCGTTTGAGGCGATGGAGGATATTGGGCTGGGGCAGCCCAAAGTGAAAGCTGACGATCTCCGGTTTTAGGTCTTCCAGGACGTCGCACATTCGCTCGTCGAAGGGCTGGCGAAGAGGCGTCTGGGGAACCGCATCGATGTCGAGGTTCCACCGTTCGTAATGCGGCCGCAAGAAGGCCTTCCATCTTTCGGATGCAGCGGGATCGGGCGCGTTCATCTGGTGGCAGAAGAAATTCAGATTGAAAGGGCGGCGCATATCGCGGCGAAGCGCCGCCACGGCTTCGTGAACGGAATCCGGGCTGAGCAGGGCACACGCGAGCGATCCAAGCGCGCCGGTGGAAGAAACACTGCGCGCCAATTCGACAGAATCCGCGCCCGCCATTGGCGCCTGGATGATCGGAATCTCGATATTCAACAAGTCGAGCAGGCGACGATCGGGCCAGCGTGGCATGTCTTCTATTCTTTTTTGGCGAATCGAACGAGGCCGGCCTCTATCAGATCGGCAGCCCGTTTCGGCCCATACCGGCCTTTCACTCGGAACTTCTTTCCACGGCTCTTGTTGTAGGAGACGAAGAACTCTTCCAGTTGATCGATCAAAGATTTACCTATTTCATCGATAGAGTGGAGGTCCTCATGCGAATACGAATGAACGGCAACAGCGACTAGCCGATCGTTCCTCGTGCGCTTCTTGCCGTCCGACTGTTCGGCTTCGATTACACCGATGAGTCGGATATCGAGCACACAACCAACATGCGCCGGCTCATCCAAGAGAATCACTACATCCAGGGGATCGCCGTCCCCGCCGAGGGTGGATGGAACGAAGCCGAAATCGAAAGGAAAGGCCAGCCCTTCCGGCAGCAAGCCGCCGAGCGCAAATAAATCGTACTCGGGATCATAGTCGAATTTACTGCGTCGCCCTTTTGGCGTCTCGATAATAGCCTTGCACTCGCGATTTTTCGGGTTCCATTTATTAGGCGCTCCGAGAAGGTTATTCATGGCTTTGGTCCAAGTAAACCATATTAGTAACTGGCGAAATGCGCGATGGATGCATGGCGGCTCTTGCGAATCGAACGGCAAACGTGAATGCCGCGGCGGCCCGCCGGAGTGGCGAACTATATAATCGCTTTTCGTGCCCGATCGGGCGACGAGGACAAGCTGGCGTGGGGAACTGGTCGATAAGACGCAAGCGTGGCTTGGCGCGCGCATCACTCGTGGGGTTCACGGTGGTTTGCATGGGCGGCCTCGGTGGTTCACCCCGGGCCGAACGGGAAGCCGCGAGGCATGCGACCTGGAGCGATTATCTCGGGGGAGCGGATTCGTCGCATTATTCCGCTCTGGATGAGATCAATCGGACGAATGTGGGGCGGCTCGAAGTCGCTTGGGAATATGCTACGCGCGATGGGATTCCGTATGCCTTCAATCCTATCGTGGTGGATGGGGTTCTGTATGCGATGGCCAAGCACTCGTCGATTGTGGCGCTGGACGCCACTAGCGGCAAAGAACTTTGGTCGTTTTCCACCGGGCAGCGGGCGGACATTTTTGGCGGGGTCGATTTTCTCGGGAAGCGGGGAATTAATTATTGGGAGAGCCGCGACCGCAGCGATCGCAGGCTTCTTATTGCACTGAACGACGACTTAGTCGCGATTGACGCCCGAACGGGCAAGGCGATAACGTCTTTCGGCCAGAACGGGCGAGTGGATTTGCGGGAAGGACTTGGACGAGACCCGAAGACGGTTACGAGGATACAATCGGCGACGCCCGGGAGAATCTTTGAAAACCTTATCATCACCGGATCGGCGACAGGCGAGGAATATGGCTCGCCGCCTGGGGACATTCGCGCCTACGATGTAGTTTCCGGCAAGCTGACGTGGACGTTTCATACCGTGCCGCATCCCGGCGAATACGGGTACGACACTTGGCCGAAGGATGCGTGGAAATACGCCGGCGGGACGAACGCGTGGGGCGAGATTACACTCGACGAGAAGCGCGGGATTGCGTATGTCCCGCTGGGATCGCCGACTTACGATTTCTACGGCGCGGACCGGACTGGAGACAACCTCTTCTCCGATTGCCTAGTGGCGCTGGATGCGCGAACGGGAAAGCGGCTGTGGCATCGGCAGCTAGTGCATCACGACCTCTGGGATTACGACCTGACGGCGGCGCCCCAGTTACTAACTGTTCGGCACAACGGGAAAGCGGTGGATGTTGTCGCGCAAGCGACTAAGCAAGGGTTTCTATATGTGTTCGATCGGGTGACGGGCGAGCCTTTGTGGCCGATTGAGGAGCGTCCGGTTCCGAAGAGCGATGTGCCTGGGGAGACAGCGTCGCCAACGCAGCCGTTCAATGTAGCGCCGCCGCCGTTCGCGCGGCAAAGCTTTACCGTTGGGGACATTAACCGCTCCGTTCTGACGCCAGAGGAGCAGGCGAAGTGGAGAGACCTGCTACTGTCGGCGCGCAATGAAGGGATTTACACGCCGCCATCGTTGAAAAACACGGTGGAAATGCCGGGCAATCGAGGCGGGGCGAATTGGGGCAACACGGCGGTGGATCCGAGTACGGGCACGTTGTACGTGGTGTCGATGGACGTGCCGGCGATTCTGAAGCTGGTGAGCGCGCCTGTGATCAAGCCGGATGAAGAGGAAGGCGCCACATCTGCGGAACGGGGCCGCGCGATCTACGAGCAGAGGTGCGCGTTGTGTCACGGCGCCACTCTACAAGGACGACCACCAGCCGTCCCACCGCTGGTGGAGATTGCGCATCGAGTTTCAGCGGAAGGCATCAAGAACATCGTTTCGCATGGGATGGGCGACATGCCCGCATTTGGCGAGCTGCGACCGAGCGGGCTCGACTCGCTGGTCGCTTTCTTGAGCGATCCGGGGGCGGGAGGCAGGCGGCCGGGTTCGACTGCAGAGAGTTCGACTGTAAAAGAGGCTGGGCCGCCGGTTAGCGAGACGAAGGATGGGGCAGGCGCTGTTGTCCGTTATTGGACCGGGTACGGGTTGAGCCCGGCGGCGATTGGAGCGCCTTGGTCCACGATCACGGCATATGACCTGAATGAAGGAACGATCAAGTGGAAAGCGCCACTTGGCGACGCGCCTCAGGCCGCGGCGTCCTACCGAGGCCAGAACCGGGGCATTTTTATGGAACGAAACGGAGCGGTGGTTACCGCGGGCGGCCTGCTGTTTATAGCGACCAAGGATGAAGGCGTACTGCGAGCCTACGACAAAGACAGCGGGCAGCTGCTGTGGTCAACGCCGTTGCCGGCAGCTTCCGAGGGCGTGCCGGCGGCCTATGAGGCAGGCGGGCGGGAGTATCTGGTGGTTTGCGCGGCATCCAGCAAAGGCGGAGCGCCGGTCACCGAGGCGCAGGCGGCATCGGGCGATACGTTAGCCAAGGCTCCTGTCCATCGGGCGTATGTGGCGTTCGCGCTGCCGGTGAAGCGGTAGCGCGGGATAGTGGGCGATCGCGACGGGAACAACCTATGAATGCCCGCGCTTTGAAGACTGCGCCCATGATTTCACTGGTTCGGAAGCTTTTGCAAGGGGGTCCATCCCGAGCCCGGCGGCGGATTCGGACCGGCGGTTTCCACGATCCGCCCGTCAGTTCCGCGCCAGTGATAACTCTTCGTGTTCGGCACGTTGCGGTAGACCGCTCCCGAGGCGTCGGTGAACGTCGCAGTTTGGGTGAGCACATCGTTAAAGCTGTTGAACTGCCGATTCATCTCCGCCATCTGACGCTGCGCGTTGGCTCTCAGGTCTTCCGAATACTTCGTCTGCGCGAGGGTCGCGCGGTTGAGCGCGGCGGCGGCCGAATTGATGGAGGCCTGTTGGCGGCGCGCCCAGGCCGGGTCGTAATGAGCGTTCTCCAGCATGTGCCGGATGGTCTTTTTCGCGTCGTCCAGGCGCTCCGCTGGCGCGATGCAGCCTGCCAGCAGGCTTTGACCCCACATCACGGAATACATGTAGGTGACCGCCAACATATATGCACGCGCGGGTTTGCCGTTGTGCATGCAAGAATAATTCACCTCGCCGGCATCGTGGCGCGCGTACGGCGTCATATAAGAGAGGGGCCCATTCGCGATATCGGGCCTGTCGGCTCCCGATAGGAAGGTGAGACTGGAACAAACTTCGGGGAGTGAAGAATCTGCGTACTGTCGAGCCAGACTCTCTCCCGGCAAATAGGGCCGCGCATTCCCACCTGCACCAAAGTGTGGCGTGGCGAATAGCCCCGGACCCGGATCTCCCAGGATCAGCAAAATGGAAGCATCCGGCGAAAGGACGCGGAGAAACATCGAATAATCGATGGCATTCCGGCGCACTAACCCCCCTTCTGTTTTCCATCCGGCTGGAACGTCGATGTAGAACGCCTTCTCATTGGGATCGTCGAAACGGGTCCACTGTGTCACCGGGGGCGCCTGAGCATCCACCCGATTCGTATTGGCTGCGCTGGCTTGCGCGGCCCGACCTTGCAAACAACCTGTCGAGATCAGCGCAGAAAGTAAGGTCGCTGTCCAGAATTTCATCCACTTTCTCCTTTCAGACAATCTACACCCGGGGTTGGTGTGACAACCTTTGATTCGCGCACTAGGGGCCGAGCCCGGTACCGATAGGTCCATAGGGACGTGAAGATCGGCGGCGCGAAGTGGAGGCGCTTCGCGGAAGTGCTCGGACCGGTCCAGGGGGGCGTATGCTGGTCACAAACCGATGGACTTGAGATCGGGTTACTGGATTCTCGCGACCATAGTAGGGTGCTTGCCGGCGGTTGCCGGACAGGGGATCGCGCCGTCACATGTAGATCGGTTCTCGGGACACGCGCGGATGATTGTCATTAGCGACATTGGCAATGAGCCGGACGATCAGATGTCGCTGACGCGCCTGCTGCTTTATTCGAACGAGTTGGAGATTGAAGCCTTGATCGCCGCGACTTCGACGTGGCAGAAGAACATTGTGCATCCGGAGACCATGCGCAAACTGATCGCGGCGTATGGGCAAGCGCGGCCGAACCTGCTTCGGCATGCGCAGGGCTGGCCCACGGCTGAAGAATTGAATAATCGCGTGTACAGCGGGCAGCCCGGATACGGCATGGCGGCGACGGGTTTGGATAAGACGTCGGAAGGGGCTCAGGCGATCATCCAGGCGGCTGACCGCGACGACGAACGGCCGGTGTGGATCACGGTGTGGGGCGGAGCGAACACGCTTGCGCAGGCATTGATGCATGTGCGAGCGACGCGTTCGGCGGCGGAAGCGGATCGATTCATCGCGAAGCTGCGCGTGAGTTCCATCTCGGATCAGGATGACGCGGGGCCGTGGATCAGGAGGGAGTTTCCTAACCTCTTCTACATCGTTCAGCCGTCGACAGCGACGGGCGGCGAATATTATTACGCAACGTGGACGGGCATCAGCGGGGACTTCTATTACCGCAACTGCGCGGGCGCGGATTCGTCGTTAGTGACCAATGAGTGGCTGGAGAAAAACATCCGGAGCAAAGGACCGTTGGGAAAGCTGTACCCGCGCTTTCTGTTCATCATGGAGGGAGACACGCCTTCGTATCTCGGCTTGATCGATAACGGGCTGGATGCTTATGCGAGGCCGGACTGGGGCGGCTGGGGCGGCCGATACATTTACCGGCAGCCTTACGGGGAGACGCATCCGATTTGGACGCAGGGCGGGGACCTGTTTTCGCGCGTGACCTCGCAGGACGAGGTTACGGGGGCAGATGGGCGGCGGTACATCTCGGACCAGGCGACGATCTGGCGATGGCGGGAAGCATACCAGAACGATTTCGCGGCGCGGATGGATTGGACCGTGAACGATTACGAGCACGCCAATCATCGTCCGGTGCTGGAAGTGAATGGGACGGGTGGAACGGGTCCCATTTTTCTGGATGTCAAGGTCGGAGAGGCGCTTACACTCGATGCGAGCGCGAGCCACGATCCAGACGGGCAAGCGATTCACTATCGCTGGTTTCACTACAAGGAAGCGGGGTCCACGGACGCCAGCTTGGCGGAGATTGCGATTTCGGGCGGGGAAACGGCAAGAGCCGTGGTGACGGCGATGGCGACGTGCCGGGCGGCGTGGCTGGATCTGGGCAAAGGCTGCCCTTCCGAAGGCATCGCGCACATCATACTTGCCGCGACGGATGAAGGATCGCCGCGATTAACGTCTTACCGCCGAGTTGTGCTGACGGTTCACCAGAGCAGGTAGCGGCAGGCGCGGAGACACGCCGCCGGGCCGCCGAGAACGGCGTTTTTGGCAGGTCTCGAAAAGTCAGTCACAAAAGTTTAAAGAAAATCTCGAAAAACTTTTCTAGTGTTTACTCAATCGTTTAGCGGTTGTTGAAAGCGATTGAGCGGCCTCGAAACTGCCAATCGCTTGGGGTGGGCGTGGTAGCTTCGGGTTGCTCGCGAGAATGCTCGCGAGCGGGATTCGAAAGCGAGATGAGCCGGGACCTGTTCCCGGCTTTTTTTTTGGGAGGCTGACATGGGCGAACTGATCATGATGCCGGTGCGAAACAGAGAAGCCGCCGAAGCAAGCGCCGAGAGCGTTGCGGTGAACGCGGAGGAGAGCGCCGCGCGAGCAGAAGAATCCAGCATCGATTTCGCAGTTTGGAAGCGCGCTCCGAAAGAAAGAACAGCCGCTTACTTCCCCACTTACTCGACAGTCTCCAAGGCTATTCAGACGGCGATGCGCGGCTGGGTGCGGGAATGGTTCGCGCTGAACCCCGAGATTCTGCTGCGGCCGCACACCGCGTATCCGATTCTGGTGTATCAATGCACGCATCCTTTCTCCGGCAAGCCGACCAACATCTTCACCTACGACATTCAACAGACGGAGCCGCTGAACCGGGCGTTCGCTTCGGCGGCGCATCGGCTGGGACGCGAGTTGAAGACGCTCGACACCAGACGCTTCCCGTGGTTCACGCGCGAACATTACTTTGCGTATCGCAGCAAGGAAGTGGTGAAGTATGTTTCGCGGAATCGCCGGGCTATATATAAGATGCTTAACGTGGAAACGGTGCTGATGGACAGCATTCTAAAATTCGCCATCATCGACATTCCGAAGTTGGGATTGGAGCAGGCGATCGTTTTGCTGCGGCGCGCCTTCAACACGCAACTGCGGCGCTTCTCGGACGAATTCGATTTGAGCCCTCGCGCCGAGGAGTTGCTCGCGATTGCGACCGATGCGCTGATGACCAAGCTGCCGAACGAGAACGTGATCGAGATGCCGCTGCCCCTTGCGGAGCTGCCGCTCGCCGCGTGAGGCTATAACGTCGGTGAATCGTCGCCGAGCAGGGCGTGGCGGATCAGCTTGATGGGAACGCCTCCCTGTTGGATGAACGCGTTATGAAAACCTTCGAGCGAGTAGTTGGAGCCCATCTTGGCTTTATAGTCGGCGCGCAGCTTGAGTATTTCGAGTTTGCCTAGCGTGTAGACGAGATAGGTCGGGTCGGAGGTACCGCGCTTGGTTTCGCGCTCGGCGTAATCGTGCGACATGTAGCCCTCCTTCATAAAGAAGTCGATGCCTTGCTCGTAGGACATTTTGCCGGTGTGCATTTGAATGCCGACGATGTAGCGGCAATTGCGCAGCAGCGCGTCGAGCAATTGGCCCACGCGCAGTTCGGGATCGCCCGAGCCATAGCCTTCATCGAGCATCATCTGTTCCGTATAGTGCGCCCAGCCTTCGACGTTCGAATTGGATTGCACCAGCTTGCGCGCCTTGGATGAGACCTTCTGGAACCACATCAACTGGACGAAGTGGCCGGGGTAGGCTTCATGGATGGCGGTGCTGGTGATGGTTCCGCGGCTGAATGCGGTCATGAATTCGTGGACGCGCTCGGGCGGCCAATTCTTTTCCGGCAGCGTCACGTTGAAGTAGGCTTCGGTCGCAACCTTTTCATAAGGCCCTGGCGTATCCATGGAGGCGGTGGTGAGGGCGCGCATGAAGGGTGGAGTCTCTTCGAGGATCGGCCGGGTTGTGGAAGGCATGCCGATGATGTGGTGGGCGTTGATGAAATCGATCAGGCCGGAGAAGGTGTTACGGAAGGTATCGAGCAGCTTGTCCGGCGGAGGATAATCCTTTTCGAAGCCTGCGACGATCTGTTCCGGGGTTTTGGCGGGATCGATTTTCTTGCAGAGCTCGAGCAGATGCTGCTGGTTGGCGTGGAGATTTTCGAAGCCAATCGCGAGCAGGCGATCGAGCGGCACGTCGACCATTTCGTCGTACATGACTTTCTTTTGGAAGGCGTCGGCGCCGATGCGGAAATCGCCATTCGAGCGAGGCAACAAGTCGGTCTTGACCCAGGTCTCGTAATCCTTCAGGCATTGGATGACGCCGTTGTTCGATTGTTTGAAGTCGGCGAGAAGCTGCGGGTCTTTGACGGCGGAGAAGGCTTGGGGGACGTCTTCGGCGAAGAAGGACTGCAAGCCGGGTAGCTGTTCGAGGGCGACTTCGGTGTAGATCTTCGGCGGATTCTTCAGATTCTGTTTCGCCGTTTGAAACACTTGAGACGCTTTTTGTTCACGAGCGATGACGTCGCGCAGGCGCTCTTCGGGAGGCGCGAAGTTGCGGCTCATCAGGGTGAAGATGGAAGCCGTGATGCCGCTCGAATAGAAGTCCGGGTTGACTTCGTACATGCGGATCTGCTGGATGTCGAGGAGGTCGCCTTTGAGACGCGAGAGCATGAGATCGCGGTCGTCGGAGGGCGGCTGGTTTTCGAATTCGGCCAGATACTTTCGATCGAGGGAGATGCGAGCCTGCATGCTGCTCGGAGAATAATCGTCCAACTGCGCATCGTAGGGTTTGTGGAAGCCGGCGGCAGTCGCGGCAGTGGGATTCAGACGGAAGTAATCGTCGAAGTAGCGGTCTACAAGGGTGTCGAAGGGAGTTTGCGCATTCATGGCGGCTACTGCAAGGGCGAGCAGCAAGGCGAATTTGATCACCTGATTAGTATGCGGCATATTACGCGCACATTTAAAATGAAAAGCGATTGTGCCTTTCCCACCGGTAGACGAGCAGCTCACGTACATCAAAAGAGGACTTGCCGAGCTTATTCGAGAAGAAGAGCTGCGAGAACGGCTGATCGCGGCGGCAAAAGAGAATCGTCCACTGCGGGTGAAGGCGGGGTTCGATCCCACGGCGCCGGATCTGCATCTGGGGCATACGGTGCTTCTCAGAAAGATGAAGCACTTTCAGGACCTGGGGCACACGGTCATCTTTCTTATAGGCGATATGACGGGGATCATCGGCGATCCGACGGGGCGCAACATTACGCGGCCTCCGATGACGCGCGAGGATATCGAGCGGAACGCGGCGACGTATCGCGAACAGGTGTTTAAGATTCTCGATCCGGAGAAGACGGAGATTCGCTTCAACAGCCAGTGGCTTGCGCCGCTGACGTTCGAGAACATGGTGCGGCTGTGTTCGAAGTACACGGTTGCGCGGCTGCTGGAGCGGGACGATTTCAGCAAGCGCTTTAAAGAAGGCATTCCGATCTCGGTGCACGAGCTGCTGTATCCGCTGAGCCAGGCGTTCGATTCGTTCGCGCTCGAGTGCGATGTGGAGATGGGCGGCACGGACCAGAAATTCAATCTGCTGGTGGGGCGCGAGATCCAGAAAGACTACGGGCAGGCGCCGCAGATTATCGCGACGGTTCCGATTCTGGAAGGGTTGGACGGCGTCGAGAAGATGTCGAAATCGAAGAACAATTACGTGGGCATCGCGGAGCCGCCGAAGGTGATGTTTCGCAAGATCATGCAGATCAGCGATGAGTTGATGTACCGGTATTACGAATTGTTGACGGATCTGCCGATGCATGAGATCGCGCGGTTGAAGGAAAACGTCGCGGGGGGGCAGGACGATCCGATGGAGGTGAAGATGGCGCTGGGGCAGCGGATCGTGGCCGAGTTTCATTCGGAGGCGGACGCGGACGCCGCGCGCGACGCATTCGATCGCGAGGTGCGGCGTGGACTGGAGCCCGCGGATACGGAAACCGTGGACCTGCCGGCGGGCGCGCGCACGGAGAAAGGGCTGCGGCTCGATAAACTTCTGGCGATGATCGGCTTGGCAGATAGCGTGACGGACGCATCGCGCAAGATAAAAGCGGGAGCGGTGGAGGTGAACGGGCGCATTCAGGATCGGTTAGTGCTGGAGGAGGCCGGGGGCGTGCTGGTGGTTCGGGCGGGCAAGAAGTGGAAGCGGGTTCGAACGGAGGATTGACGGGCGGCGGCCGCGGTATGATGATGGTATGACCAGATCCAAGATCGCCATTAGTTTACCGAGGGATCAACTGGCGAGAGTGCAAGAGGAAGTCCGCGCGGGAAGAGCTGGCTCGGTTTCGGGTTACATCTCAGGGGTGCTGGCGGAACAGCAGAAACGCGAGTCTCTAAGAACGGTGCTGCGGGATTTGATCGAACAACACGGCGCGCCGAAGGCCGAGGACCTCGAATGGGCAGAACGCGCACTCGCGCCGCGACGGGGATAACCCTGGATGCAGGCGCGCTGATCGCCTTAGATCGTGGAGACAAGCGGATGATCGCGTTGCTCGATCGGGCTTTAGCTCAAGGCCGGGTATTTCGGGCGCCTTCCGGAGTGGTGGGGCAGGCCTGGCGGAATGGCCGGGGTCAAGCTATACTGGCGCGGTTTTTGCGGAGCGAAGAAGTGGAGATTGTTCCTCTGGATGAGCACCTGGCGCGTTCGTGTGGGGAACTCTGCGGAGCTACTAATACGTCGGACATCATCGACGCCTCGGTTGTGATCCTCGCCAGGGAGCGGCGAGATCCGATTGTCACGGGCGATCCGAACCATATACGGCGTCTAGACCCGACCGCCACGATTATTCCGGTTTAAGGTTGCTGTGGCGACCAAGTCGATGGATGCTGGCCCTACGTACATTTTTTCAACGGCTTCTCTGCCGGGTACAGACATCATTCGGCCCGACGCCCCGGAGTTTCGGGCTGCGGTGAATTGCCTGGTAGATCCTGCCGTCCTCTCCACCATCCAGCCCGTTCTCCCGTTTTCATACATCTTGAGGAACACCAGCAACAAATACATAGTCGTCTATTCCACGCGCTGGACTCTGACCGATTCAACGGGAACCGTGACTTCGCAGGACCGTACATGGTGGAATCTTTCGACATTGCGAGACGGAGATGCAATCGCCCCTGGAGCGAGCAGATTGGTTTCCCCGATGTTTCGGTTAGGCGTGCCGGGTGCAGGGCCGACCGGAGCTGAGCTCTCGCAAAAGATCGAGCGAACTTTGAGTACCTTTGCGTCGAAGCAAACCGTTGTGACGTCGCTTGAGACCGTAGTGTTCGAAGACGGCTTGGCGGTAGGAGCAGATGCAACGAATGCAACTGCTCAAGCGCAGGCTTACCTCGATGCGGAACGTCAAATAGTTGACAGCATTCAGACAGCGGGTCACGCGGAATTACAACAGGCGCTAGGCAGTTTCGTAGCAGGTGCGCGGACGTACAAGATGTCGAATCCTCCGCAATATGACGAAAGCCTTGCGCTGTACCGGCGAACTTTCGCATCCGCTTTGCTGGCGCGAATGAGGCCGTCCGACTTGGATCGGCTTCAACAGAACGTCGCAAATAAGCGCAATCTGGATATCTTTAGGCAATAACTTAAGGGAGCCCTACATATTGCGGTTCGGTAGCGCGCTAGAGTGGCGCGCTACCCTCCACTGGCATATGATGCTCAGTGGAGGTCAACTGAAGTACCTATGGCGACTGCTGTTACAGAGGCCCAAGCCACGTCCGCTCCGATCAAGCAAACCAAGATATTGATCGGCAATCGCTGGGTAGACAGCGTATCCGGAAAAACGTTCGACACGATCAACCCCGCAACGGGCGAAGTTCTGGCAAAGGTGGCCGAAGCCGAGGCGGCCGATGTCGATTTGGCGGTCAAGGCCGCACGCAAAGCGTTCCACGCGAAGGCGCCGTGGCGGCGCATGTCGGCTTCCGAGCGAGGGAAACTGCTGAACCGGCTCGCCGATTTGATCGAACAGAACGCGGACGAGCTGGCGACGCTTGAATCGTTGGACAACGGGAAGCCGCGACACGTGGCACGCGCGGCGGATCTGCCGCTGGTGATCGCTTGCTACCGCTACTACGCCGGTTGGGCCGACAAGATTCAGGGCAAAACGATTCCGGTGAGCGGCGAATACTTCTGCTACACACGCCATGAGGCGGTGGGCGTGGTGGGCCAGATCATTCCATGGAATTTCCCGCTGCTGATGCAGGCGTGGAAGCTGGCGCCGGCGCTCGCGTGCGGCAACACGGTGGTGTTGAAGGTGGCCGAACAGACGCCGCTCAGCGCGCTGCGGGTGGGCGAGTTGATTCTGGAAGCGGGATTTCCGGAAGGCGTGGTCAACATTCTTCCGGGTTATGGGCCGACGGCGGGCGCAGCGATCGCGAACCACATGGACGTAGATAAGGTTGCGTTCACGGGATCGACGGAAGTGGGCCATCTGATTATGAAGGCCGCGGCGGAGACGAACCTGAAGCGCGTCACGCTGGAGTTGGGCGGCAAGAGCCCGAACATTGTATTCGCGGACGCCGATATGGACCAGGCGATTGAAGGCTCGCATTTCGCGCTGTTTTTCAATCAGGGCCAATGCTGCTGCGCGGGCTCGCGGTTGTTTGTCGAAGAGAAGATCTACGACGAGTTCGTGGAGCGCAGCACGGAACGCGCCAAGCGCCGGACGGTGGGCAATCCGCTCGACACCAAGACGGAGCAGGGTCCGCAGGTGGATAACGACCAGTTCAAGAAAGTGTTGGGCTATGTCGAATCGGGCAAGAAGGAAGGCGCGAAGCTGATGTGCGGCGGCGAGCGCGTGGGCGAACGAGGGTATTTCGTCGCGCCAACGGTGTTCGCGGATGTGAAAGACGAGATGCAGATCGCGCAAGAAGAGATCTTCGGCCCTGTGATGAGCATCTTGAAATTCAAAGACATGGACGACCTGGTGGAGCGCGCTAACAAGACGATCTACGGGTTGGCGGCGGCTGTTTGGACGCGCGATATCACGAAGGCATTGAACATCGCCAACAATGTTCGGGCGGGCACGGTGTGGGTGAACTGCTTCGACGTCTTCGATGCGGGCGCGCCATTCGGCGGGTTCAAGCAATCCGGAATTGGGCGCGAGCTGGGCGAATACGGCTTGCAGCAGTACAGCGAGATAAAGACGGTTACGGTGAAGTTGTAGGCGGATTGCGAGGGGGCGGCGGGTTTATAAGCCCAGCCGCTCCTTCAACGTTTTCACGCGGTCGCGAGCGACGGTGAGCTCGGTATCTTTTCCGTCGTTCATGCGGACCATCATGCGGTCTGAGAACCACGAGTAAATCTCGCGGACGAATTCGATGTTGACGAGCGTGGAGCGATGGATGCGGACGAATTTCGCGGGGTCGAGCGATTGTTCGAGTTCGGCTATGGTGGCGTCGATCACGTAATCTTTCTTCGGGGTCGCGGCATAGGTCAGCTTTTCGTTCGCATAGAAATGGGTGACACGCGCGAGTTCCACGAATTCGATGCGGTCTCCGAGACGCGAGGGGAGCCGCGCGGGGAAATCGCGCCTGGCGGGGAGCGCGGAGGCCAGTTCGAGGAGGAGCTTCTCCAGTTGCGGCTTGGGTTCCATACCGCCGCGCACGCGATCAAGTTTGGCGAGCGCGCGATCGAGCTGCTTCTCGTCGATGGGCTTCAACAGGTAGTCGACCGAATGCACCTCAAAGGCCTGGAGCGCGAATTGGGAATATGCGGTGGTGAAGACCACGAAGGGCTGAGGCTGCAGGCGCGACAGCATTTCGAAGCCGGACAGATCGGGCATTTCGATATCGGTGAAGAGCACGTCGCAAGACTGAGCGCGCAGATCTTCGATGGCCTGCGCCGGATCGGCGCTCGAACCGACGATCTGGACGCGACCGGTCTGCTCCAGAAGGCGGGCGAGGCGCTTGAGCGCGAGCGGCTCATCGTCGACCAGATAGGCGCGCAAGGGATTCATGCCTGAAGCGCGATGCCGGCGCGTGTCTCGGAAGCGGGACGCGGGGCCGGGGGCTCGGCGATTACAAGAGGTATTTCGATGCGGACGGAGGTGCCTTCGGGCGTGCTCGAAATTTCGAGCCGAGCCTTTTCGCCGAAGACGACGGCGAGGCGTTCCTGAAGGTTATGCAGACCGTGGCCGGAGGGCAGCTCGGCGGCCCGGAAACCCGGCCCGTCGTCGCACACTTCCAAGACGAGACTGCCTGCTTCGGCCATGGCCCAGATGCGGATGGCAGCGCCCTGGCGGCGCGCGCCGACCGCGTATTTCACGGCATTTTCGGCGAGCGTTTGCAGGGCGAGCGGGGGAACGCAGGCAGAATCCAAGTGGGGCTCGACGCTGAGCTCGTATTTCAGCCGGTCGCCGAAACGGGCGCGCTCGATGTCGAGGTAATCTTCGACGATCTTCATTTCGCGTTCGAGCGGGACCAGGCCCGTTTGGGAGGAGTCGAGCGAGAAGCGCAGGAGGTTGGCCATTTGGGTCAACATGCGTTCGGCGCGCTTGGGGTCTTCGGGAATCAAGGAGGAGACCGAGTTGATTGTATTGAACAGGAAGTGGGGACGCATGCGCGATTCGAGCGAGGAGAGGCGGGCGTCGGTGGCGAGCTTCAGAGCGCGCTGGCGCTCGAGTTCCTTATTCTTGAGTTCGAGGGCGGATACCTGGAGCCGGGAGCGCATGCGCTCGTAATTGACAGCGAACGTGACGGCGGCGGCCGAGAGGACTAAGCCTATTTTGAAGGAAGCGAGGAACGCGGGCCAGTAGTCATAGCGGGGTCCTAACGCGGCAAGCGGAGCGAGGCCCGCGATGAGACATCCGATTGCGGTTCCGCCGGCGACGGCCAGCGCGCGAACCGGCCAGCGAATCGCGATGTTCCACGGGCAAGATCTTTGCCACACTGTGGCGAGCGTGGTGCTGAGGAGTCCGCCGATGGAAAAGGCGTAGGCGAGAGCGATGAAGTAATCGCCGACAAGATGCTGGAGAGTAACATGATCTTCGAAGCCCCATTCAAGAAGCGGCACGCAAAGCGCATAGCCGAATCCCATCAAGACGAAGCGACCCAGGGTCCTGAAGAAGCGGCGTGGCCGTGGAGGGTTCATGCTCTTAGTTCCACAATACGGCGAAATGGCCGGGGGGTGAGGCGGGGCGGGACCAAGCGCCATAAATATCGGATGAGAGCGGCGGGGCGCGGGATCAATCGGGCGTATACTTGCTGCTGGGAATTCGGGTATGGAACCATTAACTATCGATCAGGCGCAAACTCTGCTGCAGGTTACTCTGCCGGCGCTGAAGAACGAGCATCGCTTAACGAAGACGGTCATCGAAGCCGTTCCGCTGGATAAGAACGACTACCGGCCGGACGAGAATTCGTACAGCGCGCTGGATCTGGCGTGGCACATCGCGGCGGCGGAGAACATGTTTCTACGGGTTCCGGCCGAGGGCGGGTTCGATTTCTCGCGCAACAAGCGGCCGGAATCGATTCGGAACTCGGCGGACGTGGCGCGATGGTACGCCGATGAATTCGCGGCGAACTTCGAGCGGCTGACGAGGCTCACCGATGAGCAATTGACGAAAGTCGTGGACTTTCGGGGGTTCGTGCAGCTTTCGGCGGTTCTGTTTTTGGAGCTGGGACTGAGGCACTCGATTCATCATCGCGGGCAGTTGACGGTGTATCTACGGCCGATGGGGGCGAAAGTGCCGTCTGTTTATGGCGAGAGCTATGACGCGCGGCAGGCGCGGGTGGCGGCCGAAGCGGGTTCGTAGCAACCTCTCACCCGGTCGCGCCGACGGTGTCATGAAGACGGGACACGGCGAACGGCCGGCTAGAGTTGGGGAACGCGGTTGGACTCCCACATGGGGGAAGCGAGTTGAATGGTCCAGATGGGGCCGCCGAGGTAGAGAGCGCCGCGCAATTTAGCGACAGACGGGACTTCGCCGCCAGCGATCCAATCGTGTAAATCGGGAGGCTGTTTGCCGACCAATGGAGCGAGAAGGGACGCTAAGCCGCCGAGTTCGATGTGGATGACGTAGCGGGTCGCGGGAAACGCTTCGCCGCCGATTGTGAAGTTGTCCTGGGATTCCGGCTTGATGGAGAGCTTCACCAGGCGCGGCTTGGGGTCGTTGGCGAGATACGACACTTTGGTCTCGGCGGCTTTCGGCGGGATATTGGTCATGACGACGGGCATGATGCCGTTCGCCAGGTCGTCGGGGAGGAGCATGTGCTCGGTCTTCGATTCCGCATTGCGCGCGTGCGGCTCGCGCCACGTGACCTGGGAGGCGGGGACATCGATGGCCATGTTCAACGGCGTCGGGAAGGATGGACCTTTCTGCACATGACGATCCGTGATGAGCCGCAGGACACCGTCCTCCGAGAACACGGTGGATTCTTCGTCAATGGAGCCGTCGCGGAAATGCAGCGTCAGGCGCGCGCGAAGGCGACCCCGTTCGGCCACTTGCACTGTTTCACCGACGCCGACGATTTTTCCATCGCTCGATTTCACCAGCACGAAGCCATGCATGGAACCGTCCTGGCGTTGGATCAAGATGGGTTGCGCAGAGGCGAATGGTGAGCAGGCGGTTGCGAAGAGGAGCAAGAAGACAGAACAATTGCGCATGGGGTCTGCACTACGGTTGCAATCCGTTGGCCGTCTTACTCAGACAGAAACGAAAGTAGTTTCGGCGGTTTTCCGCCCGCGGCAGGTGCGCGAAATAGAGCGGGTGGTGGTGGAACTGAGCCGGGGCGCGCCGAAGGACGCACGAGTCACAATGTGTTCATGCGCAAGAGAGGATCGGGTTGGTTGAGAGTGCTGCTGTTCTGCGTGGCGGCGATGCCGATGGCGGGCGCTTCCGATTGGAAGCTGGTATGGAGCGATGAGTTCAATGGCGCGGCGAACTCGCCGCCCGATCCTTATAAGTGGACCTACGACTTGGGCGACGGCGGATGGGGGAATGGCGAGCGCGAGATTTACACCGACAGCCCGGAGAACGTTTTTCAGGATGGCGCGGGACACCTGGTGATTCGCACGCTCAAGAGTGCCGCCGGTATTTACACCTCGGCGCGGATCAAGAGTCAAAACCGATTCACGGTGCAGTATGGCAAGATCGAAGCGCGCATAAAGATCGCGAAGGGGCAAGGGATCTGGCCGGCGTTCTGGATGCTGGGAGATGACTCGCCGACTGTGCGGTGGCCCGGATGCGGGGAGATCGATGTCATGGAAGTGGTGGGCAAAGAGCCGGCGGTGGTGCATGGAACGGCGCACGGACCGGGGTATTTCGGGTCGCATGGCATAGGGGACCAGACCACTTTGCACGGCTCGCCGGCGCTGGGCGACGACTTTCATATATATTCTGTCGAATGGTCGCGTCACCGGGTGCGATTTCTGATCGACGGCAAAGGGTACAATACCGTCACCCCGCGCGACCTGCCGGATCGCGCCAAGTGGGTGTTCGACCATCCTTTTTATCTGCTGCTGAATGTGGCGGTCGGCGGGTACTGGCCTGGCAATCCGGACCAGAGCACGGTGTTTCCGAACGAGACGCTCATCGATTGGGTGAGGGTTTCGCAGACGGCCGAATAGGGGCCTATCTGGCTTTTCTCGCGTAATCGGAGTACCAATCGGCGATTTTCTTTTTCGGAGTGTCGCCGGGATGGACGATCACGCGGTAGCGGAAGCGCATGGATTTGCCGGCGGTCAGGGAGTATCCGCCGCGCGCGCCGGAGCGAGGCTCGAAATCCTTGGCGCCGAAAGGATTGACCGCAAAGAGGCCGTAATCGCGGGTGTGCCAGCGCGGGGGATGAGCGTAGTTGGCGGGAAAATCGAAGACGACGATGCCGATCTTTTGGCCTTCTTCGACGCCGTCGTAATCCACCCAATCGGCGCGTTTGCCCCAGACCTGCTTTTCGGTCTGGGCGTCCTCGGAATTGGTCATGATGCCGCCGTTCTTGCCCGCGAGGCTATCGGAAATTCGAATCGCGAAGAACCCTTCCTTTGTGTCGGCAAACTGCACGGCGGTTTTGGCGGTGAAGGTTGCGTCGACGTCGATGGTGCGTAGGTCGGGATCGGCGTAGAAGGTCATGACCCGGCGCTCTTCCAGCAACACGGCGCGATCGGGCGAGGCGCCCGGCGGCGGCCGCCACTCGAATACCGCAGTCAATCTACCGGACTTATCGCCGCCTTTCATTTCGCCCATTTCGCGCAGCACAATACGGCCTTGCTGCTTGGGGGTTTCGGCGTCCGTGTTGGGCGTATCGACTTCGTTCTCCCAGAAGTTCACGCCGTTGACATTGCCATATCCGATCCAGAGGCCGCGATGGTGTGGGTGGTCGCGCGACTCGCCTTCGACCGTTTCCATTGGAAAGCGGCGAGTGACAATCAAGCCGTTGGCGGAGCGCAGCGGAGCGAGGAAGGGCTTGGGATAAGCGGGGCCGATGTAAAAATCCGAAAAGGGCTGGCCGTTGATTTGGATGGCGATACGATCCGTGCCTTCGGCCTTGAACTCGACTTGCGCGTGGGTTGCGGCAGGGGCGGCGAGCAGGGTCGAGAGCGCCAGGGGGCCAATCAACAGAGTTCGAAGCTTGCGCCGCGCCGGCTTTCGAACCACGGTAGCGCGCATCATGGGGAGTCCAATCATGGACGTCCAGATGATAACAGGACGCGGCTGGGTGGAAAGCGGCCGGAAACAGGCGTTCCTGGGCTATGATAGAGGCGTATTGACAGGGGAGTGAATGGGACCTATTGGCGTACAGGAGATGATCGCGATCTTTGTGGTCGCTCTTATCCTGTTTGGTCCCAAGAAACTACCGGAGCTTGCGCGAACACTGGGTAAGGCGTTGAGCGAGTTTCGGCGGGCCAAGAACGAGCTGAAGGCGACATTTGAAACGCACCTGCATGAGCTTGAGCGGGAGACGCGGATTTCGACGTCGCCGACATCGAGCGACTATTCGCCGGTGCGGTATCCGTATCCGTACGAGGATTATGGGAAAAGCGAGGACTACTTGTCGGCCGCGCCCTACGAAGCCGAACCTTCCGTGACGCGGGCCGTGACGCCGGCAGCGATGCCTGCGATCGAGGCGCCACAACCTGAAATTGAGCCAGAGAGCGAAGCGCCGCAGCAACATTCTGCTTCTTATTCGGAACCGGTAGCGGGAACCGTGGCGCGCTCCAGCGGCATTTATTCCGGCGACGCCATACCGGCCTCCGCAGATAAGGAACGCAGCGCGTAGTTGCTGGCTGTCGATGCCCGACGATTTTGAAGAGAGAACGGCCTCTAACGGCGACTTTGCGCTCTCAAACGGCGACGCCAAGCACAACGGGCATGCGCCGTATTCCACGGAGACTTCCCTTTCGCAGGCGACTCAGAGTCCGGTTTACAGCAGTTCCTCCGACCCTTACGGGTTGGAGCCTTCCACGGCCGCTGCGTCGGCCACTTCCCAGCAGCTTGTCGCGGAACGGCCGGCGCGGGTAGCAGCCGGCGCTCCGCCCAGGAATCCGCCGCCTCCGCCGGCTTCGAGCGGAGACGACGACGATGAAGAAGAAGGCATGCTTCGCATGTCCTTCATGGAGCATTTGGAGGAGTTGCGCGCGCGCCTGATTAAAGCATTGGGCGGCGTGGTGGTCGCGTTTTTACTGAGCCTCACGTTTTGCAAACCGTTGTGGGACGTGGTTGTCGCGCCCGCTGTAATTGCGCTGAAGACTCTTCACCTGAACCCGCAGCTAGTGGCGATTACGCCGACCGAGCAGTTCAACGTCATTTACTTGAAGCTGCCGCTTTTGGTGTCGCTGTTTCTCGGCTCGCCCTGGGTCTTGTATCAAGTCTGGGCTTTCATTTCGCCGGGACTTTACAAGCGCGAGCGGCGCTGGGCGGTTCCGTTCATTCTCAGCACCGCGGGCCTGTTCATCGCGGGCGGATGCTTCGCTTATTTTGTCGTTTTCCGTTTCGGACTTGAGTTTTTGCTGGGGATCGGCCGGGACATCCACGTGGCTCCGATGGTCTCCATCAACGAATATTTCGACCTATTCGTGAACGTCACGCTGGGGGTCGGCCTCGTTTTCGAGATGCCGGTCATCATTTTCTTTTTGACGCTTCTGCGGTTGGCGTCGCCGCGTTTCCTACTGCGGCACAGCCGGTACGCGGTGCTCGGCATCACGATTTTGGCGGCGGTGGTCACTCCGACGCCCGATGTTTTCAACATGATGATCTTCGCGGTGCCGATGGTGATGTTGTTTTTTATCGGCGTGTTCGCCAGCCACTTACTTGTGCTGAAGCGCGAGGGCCGAACTTTCCCGTGGAAGATCATCTTGCTTGCGATCCTTGGGGTGCTGATCGCATTTGCGGGAACTATCGCCTTGTTCGTCTATCAGTATCACTATCACTTCGCTTCTAAGTGGCCTTACTTGGTCAAGTAAGTTTCCGATTCGCGCCAGAGCGCGACGCCTCCGAGCAGCCCATCTTCATTCGGCACCCGAGTCACGTGCTTGGGCAGAGCGAAATCGATGCGGGTGGCGTTGCCGCCGCCGATATACAGATGATCGAAGTTGAAAAGAGCCTCCAACTGCGCGATAGCTTTTTCGACCAGCTTGTTCCAGCGCTTGCGGCCGTGTCTTTCGAGGCCCTTCTTGCCCAGATATTCTTCATAGGTCTTGTCCTTGCGCCAAGGGTGATGCGCGAGTTCCAATCCGGGCACCAGACGCCCGTTGGTGAATAGGGAGGAACCGAAGCCGGTGCCGAGCGTGACGACTAATTCGACACCCTTGCCGCGAATGGCGGCGAAGCCCTGGACTGCCGAATCGTTGGCGACGCGGACAGGCCTTCTCCAGCGGCGCTTCAACACTTTCGCGAGATCGAAGCCGATCCAGTTCCGATCGAGGTTGTGAGCGGTGAGGGTCGCGCCGTGTTTGACGACACCGGGGAAGCCCACCGATGCGCGATCGAACGGACCGAGGCGCTTGACGATCTCATCCATGACGGACAGCATGGCTTCGGGAGTGGCCGGCTGAGGCGTGTCTTCGCGTTCTCGCTTGCTGATCGGCTTGCCGCGGGGGTCGAGCAACAATGCCTTGATGCCCGTGCCACCGATATCGACAGCGAGCGTTGTAACAGCAACGGCCTGTGTGTCCATACCCACACTTTATCCAATCGATGGAGTGGGTTACAGGGCGAGAATTTTTTCCGAGCGACGCCTCACGGTGTAGTTTTTGCATCCTTGGAGAACTCGCCCACGTCACTAAAGTGTTGAGGGCTCGTGAGCGCGAGGACTTTGGCACGCAGGATGCAATCGAAATAGCGCGGACATTGACGCCGCGATTTAAATCGCGAGTATACGCGATAGCGGAAATGAATTAGTTGGAGGAAATTGCAATGAGTCGTAAGCTTCGATCCTTTTATATCGGCGCCCTGGCTGTAACGGGGCTCGGCTTAATCGGGACCTCGTTCGTCCCTAAGGCACACGCGGATGCATGGGACAAGAAGACGATCGTTACGATCAATGAGCCCATCATCGCGGGCAACATGGTATTAGATCCGGGTACTTACGTTTGGAAATTATTGGACTCACCCGCGGATCGCCACATCGTTCAGATTTTCGACAAAGATCAGCGGCATCTGAAGGAGACGGTCCTAGCGATTCCGAATTATCGTTTGCAGCCGACAGGCAACACGCAGTTCGAATTCTGGGAGACTCCGGCGGGCGTTCCGAAAGCGGTGCGCGCGTGGTTCTATCCTGGCGATAACTTCGGTCAGGAGTTTGCGTATCCGAAGAAGCTGGTTGCTCAGCTAGCGTCGGCTGCTCCGGTACCGATTCCAACGAACTATCGCGAGCCCGAGCCGACACCGGCGCCTGCTCCCGAAGCGCAGCCGGCCCCCGAGCCTGCCGCGCAGCCGGCTCCGGCGCCTGAACCTGAGGCTCAAGCTCAACCGGAACCGCAAGCTCAGCCTGCACCCGCGCCGGCTCAGCCGCAAGCGCTCCCGCATACGGCCAGCTTCAATCCTTTGATTGGGCTGATGGGACTCTCGTTCCTGAGTCTGTCCGGGTTACTGACGCTTGCGACCAAGCGCGCCTAGAGCCGCAACGAAGACGAGCTTCCGCGCAGCGATTGACGCTTGATGGTGGGCCATCAAGCGTCATTTTATTGGGTACTATGGGAGTCGCTATGGCCGGCTATGCATCGCATGCTTTGTGGATGGCCGCTCTCGCCGCAGCGTGGTGCGGCGCACAGGAACCGCCGGGGGGCGCCTACACCATTTCCGATAACGTCAACTTAGTCGTGCTGGATGTCGGGGTTCGAAATTCGTCGGGCGGTTTCGTCAGCGGTCTTCAGAAAGACAATTTCAGGGTGTTCGAAGACCACTCGGCGCGGCAGATCACCCAATTCGCCAGCCAGGACATACCGGTAACTATCGGCCTGGTTGTCGATAACAGTGGAAGTATGTTGCGAAAGCGGGCGGAAGTAGTTACAGCGGGTTTGGCCTTCGCGAAGCAGAGCAATCCCAGGGACGATTTTTTTATAGTGAATTTTAATAACTCCGTGGTTCGCGGATTACCTGCCCACATGCTATTTACCGATAACTTACAGGATTTGAGACGTGCGTTAAATTATAGAACGCCGATGGGCCAGACCGCGCTTTACGATGCGATCGCTTATTCGCTACAGCATCTGGAATACAGCCGCCAGGAGCGGCGGGCCTTGATTGTTGTGAGTGATGGAGGCGACAACGTCAGCAAGACACGTCTACCGGAACTCATGCGATTGATTCAGGCGTCACGCGCAACGGTATATACCGTTGGGTTGTTCGATGCGCAGGCGAGAGATTTGAATCCGCGCGTGTTGCGGCGATTCGCGGCAGCGAGCGGCGGCGAATACTTTGAACCAACTCTTGACAGCGTGGTTCCGGTTTTCGATAAGATCTCCCGCGATATCCGCAATCGTTATACGCTGGCCTTTATTCCCGGCGCCCAGGACAAGCGAACGGTGCGAGACGTCAAGGTAATCGCCGAGCAGAACGGGCGAAAGCTTTCGGTACGCGCCCGCACTACCTTTACGATTGCGCCACTTTCGGAGTTGCTGGCGCGGCAATGACTCAGACCACGGGACCTGTCATCGTTCGAGGCGCCGCTCCGGCATCCTACGAGAGGCCGGGCATGCACAGCCACAATCGACACCGGCGGCGCGCAGACGCCCGGGCGGGCGGGTCGGAGTTCGTGGGAAAGCTGAGAGCGATGCTCCTGCTGTTGGGACTGGCGGGGGTGGGTTATTACGGGTACACGCTCGGCGATCAATGTGTGTACCAGGCTTATGAGAATTGGGCGTTCGATCAGCAGATCGCGGGCCGACACGCTGTCACTTTCTCAGATTACATACGCGAGCGAACACCGTTCGGAGCGCTTGTGGGTCCCGCGCCAGCGCAGCCGGTTGCGGCGGCGAAGCCGGCAACCGACGCCCAGCCTGAGCCGGTTCGGCCCCCGGAGGGGTCGCTGTTGGGCCGCGTAGAGATCGGACGCCTGCACCTTTCGGCTATCGTTCGAGAAGGAGTGGACGCAAAGACGCTTCGCACCGCCGTGGGGCATGTACCCTCGACGGCACTGCCAGGGCAGGAAGGTAACTTCGCGATTGCCGCGCATCGGGATACTTTGTTTCGGGCGTTGAAAGATATCAAGAAGGACGATGTGGTTACGTTTCAATCCGCTCAAGGAACTTACTCTTATAAGGTTGCGGCGACGAAGATTGTTACACCTTCCGACGTAAGCGTGCTGCGATCGGACGGCGGCGGGATTATTGCGGGGGATGACGCGCCGGGCGGACGGTTGCTGACCATGATTACCTGTTACCCGTTTTATTACGTGGGCGCGGCACCCAAACGCTTCATTGTGGAGGCGGAACTGGTAACGCCGAACGCAGCGCCAGCCCCTTGATATACTGCCCTTGTACCCTTGGGAGGTCGTCTAATGGTAAGACTGCAGACTCTGGATCTGCGTATCGGGGTTCGAGTCCCTGCCTCCCAGCCAACTGCGCAGGAAGTGGAAATTTGCTACTCGGGATTATCTTGATTGGAAGGCGATTGAGGATCAGTTCTGAGGGGCTTTGCCACCGATCTTGGGACTTTGTTAGCTTCGATCAACCTCGTCAGGGCTTCTGACTCACTAGGTTGATTCCGACGCGAGATCTCGTCGAGCGATACAGGCCTCTGATCGTTCATGAACTGCTTTTTGTTTAGCACGTGTCTACTCTGTTTTCGGATGTATGCCCAGAAACCGGCTATAACTATGCCAGCCGCAGTGGCGGCGTGAGCGGCCATGTCCCAGAAGCTTTTCCAGTCGAACGATGAACCCCCTGGGGCAGACATCATGTTCATAGGATACGGTCTTGCGAGATAAACCGGAGCGAGTAACATGAGTCATGATCTACGTCAATCTCGGCAGAACCGGCCTGAAGGTTTCGCGCTTGTGCCTGGGCTGTATGAGTTACGGTTCGAGTAAGTGGCGCGAATGGGTATTGAACGAAGAAGAAAGCCGGCCGTTCATCCAGCGCGCGCTAGAAGCGGGAATCAACTTTTTCGATACCGCGAATATGTATTCCGATGGCGCAAGCGAAGAGGTGGTGGGGCGAGCGCTTCGCGACTTCGCCAAGCGCGATGAGGTAGTGATCGCGACGAAAGTCTATAACCAGATGCGCAAGGACCCAAATGGCCGGGGCTTGTCGCGCAAGGCGATCATGACCGAAATCGATCACAGCCTGAGACGGCTCGGCACCGATTACGTCGATCTATATCAGATTCATCGCTGGGATTACGAGACCCCGATCGAGGAAACGATGGAAGCGCTGCACGATGTGGTGAAGGCCGGGAAGGCGCAGTATATCGGCGCATCCTCAATGTTTGCGTGGCAGTTTGCGCAGTCGCTTTACACGTCAGAGCTGCATGGATGGTCGCGATTTGTCTCCATGCAGAATCACTATAACCTGGTGTATCGCGAGGAAGAGCGCGAAATGCTGCCGCTCTGCCGGGATCAAGGGATCGGAGTGATTCCCTGGTCGCCACTGGCGCGCGGTTTTCTGGCGGGCAATCGCAGCAAGCAGGGCGGCGGCGAGACGACGCGATCCAATAGCGACGATTACGCAAAGCAGATGTACTACCAGGGCGATGACTTCGCGATCGCCGACCGGGTCGGCGAAGTGGCGCAAGGGCGGGGGCTGGCGAATATGCAGATCGCGCTTGCGTGGATTTTGAACAAGCCTGGAATTACCGCGCCGATTTTGGGAGCGACCAAGCTAAGGCACCTGGAGCAAGCTATTGGCGCGCTTGACGTGCACCTATCGAACGAAGAGATACACAAGCTAGAAGAGCCGTACCAGCCGCATAAGATTCTCGGCCATTCGTAACCTCAACGAAGCCTTGCGCTATCGGCTGGAGGCGGCGACGGCGTCCTGCTTCCAGGCATACAGCGGATGTTTATCGGTAAGGGCTTTGACGCCGTTGCGGGCTTCCGCGATGGCGCGCTCGGATTTGACGTCATTCAGCACGTGGGCAATTAAGCGGCCCACCTCCACCATCTCGGCTTCGCCGAATCCGCGCGTGGTCACGGCCGGGCTGCCGAGGCGGATGCCGCTGGGGTTCAGTGGCGGGTTCGCATCGAAGGGGATCGCGTTCTTGTTGGCGGTGATGTAGGCGTCGTCCAACGCTTTTTCGGCTTCTTTGCCTTTGACGCCTTTGGCGAAGACGTCGATTAAGAACATGTGCGAGTCGGCGCCTCCGCTAACGACGCGATAGCCCTCACTCCGCAGCGACTTCGCGAGCGCGCGAGCATTGGCCAGCACCTGAGCCTGGTAGGCGCGGAATTCTTCTGTGAGCGCTTCGAGGAAGCAGACGGCTTTGGCGGCCATGATGTGCACAAGCGGGCCGCCTTGCGCGCCGGGAAAAACGGCCTTATCGATTTCTTTGCCGAACTTTTCCTTGGCGAGAATCATTCCGGAGCGGGGGCCGCGCAACGTCTTGTGCGTGGTGGAGGTGACGATGTCGGCGTGGGGGCAGGGGTTCGGGTACACACCGGCGGCAATCAAGCCGGAATAATGGGCCATGTCGACGAGGAAGATGGCGCCGACGGAATCGGCGACCTGGCGGAAGCGGGCGAAATCGATGACGCGGGAATAGGCGCTTGCGCCCGCGATGATCATCTTGGGCTTGTGCTCTTCGGCGAGGCGGGCGAGTTCTTCGTAATCGATGATCTCGTCTTCGCGGCGCACACCGTAGGCGACCACTTTATAGAGCTTGCCGGAAAAATTGAGAGGATGGCCATGAGTGAGGTGGCCGCCGTGAGCCAGGTTCATGCCCAGGATGGTGTCGCCGGGTTGGAGCACGGCAGCATAGGCGGCGGCGTTTGCCTGCGAGCCGGAATGAGGCTGCACGTTGACGTACTCGGCGCCGAAGAGTTGGAGAGCTCGCTCGCGGGCAAGATTTTCCACGATGTCGGCGAATTCGCAGCCGCCGTAGTAGCGCTTGCCCGGATAGCCTTCAGCGTACTTATTGGTGAAGACGCTGCCGGCGGCCTCCAGCACAGCTTCGGACGTGAAATTTTCACTGGCGATCAACTCCAGGCGCGTGTTCTGGCGGTCCACTTCATGCTGGATCGCTTCATAGATCTGGGGGTCCACTTCGGCCAGAGGCCGCGCCATCCGTTGCTGTTGGTCCGTGGGCATTCTTTTCACCTGCTTTAAATTTAGCGCGCACAAAGGGCACCAGACGCCCTGTGCGCTAACTTGTCTATTACACCTAAATGCGTTGGAGCAAACTGTTCATACCGACTCTGCGGGAGATTCCGGCGGAGGCAGAAGTCGTCAGCCATCAGCTCTTGCTGCGCGCCGGATACGTCCGGCAACTGGCCGCGGGCGTGTACAACTATCTTCTGTTGGCGCAGCGTTCGCTGAAGAAGATCGAGCAGATCGTGCGCGAAGAGATGAACGCCATTGGCGGGCAGGAGTTTTTCCTCGCGGCTTTGAATCCGGCGGAGGTGTGGCAGGAATCGGGCCGGTGGGAACTGATGGGCGAGAACTTGTTTCGGCTGAAGGACCGCTTCGGCCGCGACCTGGCGCTGGCGATGACGCATGAAGAGATTATGACCTCGATTGCGAGAGGCGAGCTTCGCAGCTACAAGCAGCTTCCGCAGATCTGGTACCAGATTCAGACGAAGTTTCGGGACGAGCCGAGGCCGAAATCCGGAATTCTGCGAACGCGGCAGTTCCTGATGAAGGACGCCTATACGTTCGACTTGGACGCGGAGGGGCTTGATACTGCTTACAAACTGCATTACGGCGCGTATTGCAAGATTTTCGACCGGTGCGGGTTGAAATACACGGTTGTCGAAGCGCATTCGGGCGCAATGGGCGGAAGCCAATCGAATGAATTCATGGTCGCTTCGGAGGCGGGCGAGGACCTTGTTGTTCGATGCACGAACTGCGATTACGCGGCCAATCTTGAAAAGGCGGTTTCGAAGGCGAGCGCGCCGGGAGCGGCCGATCCCGAAGGCGATTTGACGCCTGAAGAATTTCACACTCCCGGACAGAAGACGATCGCCGATCTTGCGAAGTTCACGCAGTTGCCCGAATCGTCGCAGATGAAGAGCCTGGTGATGGTGGCGGACGGAGCGCCAGTATTAGTCATGCTGCGCGGGGACCATCAGCTCAGCGAAACTAAGCTGAACGAGACGCTGGGCGTTACCGAACTGCGGGCGGCGCATGCGCAGGAGATTGTCGAATGGTTCGGCGCGAGCGCGGGATCGCTGGGACCGCTGGGATTAAAAAAGAAGATGCGCGTGCTCGCAGACCTGGCGCTCCAAGGTCGGCGCAACCTGATCGCGGGCGCCAACCGCGACGATTATCATTTTCGGCATGTGACTCCGGGCGAAGATTTTGAGCCCGAGTATTTCGATCTGCGGCAGGTTGCCGCAGGCGATACGTGTCCCAAATGCGGGGCGGCGCTCGAGATGTTTAAAGCGATCGAGGTGGGGCACATATTCAAGCTTGGCTACAAGTATTCGGAATCGATGGGGCTGCGCGTGCTCGGGGAAGACGGCCGCGAGATCACGCCGATCATGGGTTCTTACGGAATCGGCATCGACCGCATTCTGGCGTGCGCGGTTGAACTGTATCACGATAAGGACGGGATGGCGCTTCCGCCGCAGATCGCGCCATTTCAGGCAGTGATTACGCCGGTGAATTACGCCGAGTCGCTGCAGAGAGAAGCGGCCGACCTGTTGTATGCCGAGTGCGCGCAGGCGGGTATCGACGCAGTGCTGGACGATCGCGACGAGCGGCCCGGAGTGAAGTTTAAAGACGCAGACCTGATCGGCATTCCGTATCGCATAACGATTGGCAAGAAGCTGAGCCAAGGCAAAGTGGAGTTTTTAGAGCGGCGCACGCGGACGTCGGAAGAAGTGCTGCTGGCCGGGGCCATACCGCACCTGAAGAAGAAGCTGTGGATGCCGCTGCTCTAAAGAATCTTCTTGCCCATGGCGGACATGACGAGCTCGACGCCGAGGAGGGCGGTGCGGTTGGCGGCGTCCAACACCGGGTTCACCTCGACGATTTCCATGGAGAGCATGCGGCTGCAATCGCAGATGGTCTCCATCGCGAGATGGGCTTCGCGATAGGTCATGCCGCCGCGAACCGGGGTGCCGACGCCGGGAGCTTCGTCGGGATCGACGGCGTCCATGTCGAGCGACAGGTGGAAGCCGGAAGCGCCATCGTTGACAATCGCGATGGCTTGCGCCATGACATCGCGCAAACCGCGCTCATCGATATCGCGCATGGTGAAGGCGGTGACGCCGGATTCGCGAACGACCTCGCGCTCCTTGATGTCCACGTCGCGAATGCCGATGAGGACGACGTTGCGGCCGTCCACTTTGGGGGAGTAGTCGAAGATTTCGGTCAGCTCGCGGGGACCGCGGCCGAGGCAGCAAGCGAGCGGCATGCCATGCACGTTGCCGCTGAGGCTGGATTCGGGCGTATTCATGTCGGCATGGGCATCGATCCACATCAAGCCGATCTTTTCGCCACGCAGGCGGCAGGCGCGCGAAACGCCGGAGACGGTTCCGGCCGCTACCGAATGATCGCCACCCAGCACCAACGGGAATTTGCCGTTCGAGACGACGGATTCGACCATAGTCGCCAGCTTGGCGCAGGTCTTTGCGATCTGGGAAAGGTACTTGGCATTCTCAGGCCCGGAGGGCGTGCTCTCCTGCTGAGCGACGGCGACGTTGCCCAGATCCTCGACGTCGTAGCCGAGAGCTTCCAAACGAGAGTTGAGACCCGCGAGCCGCAGGGCGGAGGGTCCCATATCGACGCCGCGGCGGCCAGCGCCGAGATCGAGAGGGGCGCCGACGATCGCGATGTGGGACTGGCGCATGACTAGGGACGCGTGCGGTAAAGCATGCGCGGATAAGGGATGGTTTCGCGCACGTGCTCGAGATTGCAGACCCAGGCGACGAAGCGCTCGACGCCCAAGCCGAAGCCGCCGTGGGGGACGCTGCCGAATCGGCGGATATCGAGATACCATTCGAACGCTTCTCGCGGGAGGTTGTGCTCGACCAGTCGCTGTTCGAGGAGCGCCAGATCGTGGATGCGCTGGCCGCCGCCCACGATTTCGCCGTAGCCATCGGGGGCGATGATATCGACGCCCAAGGCGAGCTCGGGGCGCTGTTCGTCGGGCTGGAAGTAGAAGGCTTTGATTTCGGCCGGGTAACGATCGACGATCACAGGGCTTTCGAAGCCTTGCGCGAGCAGCGTTTCGTCGGCGTTGCCGAAATCGCCGCCCCATTGAATTTCGCTGCCGCGGGATTGCAGAAGCTTGACGGCTTCGTCGTAGCTCATGCGCGGAAAGGGAGCGTGAACCGCTTCGAGCTTCGCGATGTCGCGTTCGAGGACCTTCAGTTCTTCTTTGCGGTTTTCGAGCACGCGAGAGATGAGGTAAAGGATGAGCTCTTCGGCGACACGCTTGATCTCTTCGAGATCGGCGAACGCGATCTCTGGCTCGACCATCCAGAACTCGGTGAGGTGGCGGCGGGTCTTCGATTTTTCGGCGCGGAAGGTGGGGCCGAAACAATACACCTTGCCGAAGGCCATGGCGTTGGCTTCGTTGTAAAGCTGGCCGGATTGCGTGAGGTAGACCTTTTCGTCTTCGAAGTAATCGACTTCGAACAGAGTGGTGCTGCCCTCGCAGGCCGCGGGAGTGAAGATCGGGGTGTCGACCAGAACGAAGCCGTGCGAATCGAAGTAGTCGCGAATGCCTTTGACTATTTCGTGGCGGACACGAATGGCGGCGTGCTGGCGGCGGCTGCGCAGCCAGAGATGGCGATGGTCCATCAGGAACTCAATGCCGTGGTCCTTGGGAGTGATAGGGTACGGATGCTCTTCGCTCACGCGCTGGACCAGTTGCGCGTCCGCGACGTCCAACTCATAGCCGCCGATGGCGCGCGGCTCGGCGCGAACGGTTCCCTTGATGGTGAACGAACTCTCCTGGGTGAGGTTCTTCAACGTTTCGAAGACGGGCTCGGGCAGATTGCTCTTGACCGCGACGCACTGCATAAGGCCGCTGCCATCGCGAATAATCGGGAAGACGATTTTGCCGGACTTACGGAGGTTATAGAGCCAGCCCCGGATTTCAACCAATTCGCCCGCGTGCTTGCTCGCATCGGCGACGTTGATCCGCGCAGGGCTCTCTATGTTCAATTCACTGCTCATACGTATTCGTCAGTTCGATCAGTTTGTCGACGGCTTTTCTCGCTTCGGCGACGGGGTGAGGCATGCCTTGAGGTTCTTTGAGTTCGAGCAGGAGCGGATACCGACTCGATTGTGAATGCAGCAGCCGCATGGCTTTGCGCCAATCTATGGAGCCTTCACCGGGAAACAGATGGAGGTCTTCGCGGCCATCGTTATCGTGCAGATGCGTGGAGCGGATGCGGTCCTTCATCAGTTCGAATTCGGGTTCAATTCCCTGCCCCATGTGAGCGTGGCCGATGTCGAAGCAATAGTTCAGGTTCAGATGTGTTTGGGCGAGGAACTCGTTCAGGCGCTTGGCCGAAGATAAATCGTTGGGCGTATTTTCGAGCAGCACCTCTACGCCGCGCTGACTGGCGAAGACACGAATCTCTTCGAGCGAGAGATAGGCGGCGTCGAACTTGCGCTGGTCGAACTCGTCGCCCGCGACGCCGATGTGTTGAATCAGATAGCGGAAGGGAACGTACTCGGCGATCTCGATGGCGCGCTTGATCTCATCCACGACGGCGATACGCTTGGCCTTCGCGGAGTGAGTGATGTTGTTGACGGCCTGCGGCCCGGAGCGGCCCCACACGTCATCGCTGTACATGGGCGAATGCAGCGCGTGCATTCTGAGCGGTGAATCGCGAAACCAATGGCCGAACTCGGCGATTTGGCCACGGTCGGCGTAGTCGATATGCTGGCGCGCACAGAAGATTTCGACGGATGAAAATCCAGCGTCCATGACGCGCTCCAGCCAAACGGTGGTGAGGCGGTGACGGACGAAGAGGTGGGTTGAAAGGACGAGCTCCATCAGATCTGTTTCCTCGGGTTGGGCGCCGCGAACTGTGTCGAGCTAATAGCCGGCCACCTTGCCGTGCTGGCGCGACTCGGTGCCGCCTTCGAGCACGCCGTTCTGAATGACGATTGCCTCTACGCGCGCGACGCCGCCGGTTGGCTCGATTCGATAGCCCATGCGCTCCAGCGCCTTCTCGGTTTCGGGAGAGAAGCCGTTTTGCAGGTATAGCATCTCCGGCTTCCATTGCTCATGGAAGCGAGGCAGATCGACAGCGTCTTGCGGGTTCATGTGGAAGTCGAGAACATCGAGGATGACTTCGGCGACGCCGGTGGTGATGCGCGAGCCACCGGGCGCGCCGACCACCATGTACGGTTTGTCGTCCTTGGTGACGATAGTGGGCGTCATGGACGATAGCGGGCGCTTGCCGGGCTCGATGGCGTTCGCATCGCCACCCACCATTCCAAACATGTTGGGAGCGCCGGGTTTCGAGACAAAGTCGTCCATCTCGTCATTCAACAGAAAGCCCAAGCCGGGAACGGTGATGCCGTTGCCGTAACCGTCGTTGAGGGTATAGGTGACGGCGACGGCGTTGCCATTTGAATCGAGGACGTTGTAGTGAGTGGTCTCGGTGTTTTCGCGCGAATGGATAGCGGCGTTCATGGCGCGCGGGAGACCAGGAGCGACCGCTTCGCTGGGGGTGGCGCGATCGGGATCGATAGTAGAGCGGCGCCAGGCGAGATATTTGGGATCGAGCAGCATCTTGACGGGGACAGTGTAGAAATCGGGGTCGCCCATGTACTGACTGCGATCCGCATAGAAGCGGCGCATGGCCTCGGCTTCGTAGTGAACGGCCTTGGCGGAATCGGGGCCATCGCTTGCATAGTTGGTTCCTTCGAGCATGCCCATAATCTGAAGCAAGCCGAGGCCGCCGGCGCTAGGAGGCGGAGAGGTGATTATGTGAAAGCCATTGTAGGCGCCGGTGAGCGGCGCGCGTTCGGCGACCTTATAGTTCTTGAGATCATCGAGGGTGATGAGGCCGCCGTGGGCGGTCATGGCGGCGGCAAACTGGCGGGCGATTTCACCTTGATAGAAATCTTTGGCGCCGTGCTTCTGGATGCGCGCGAGTGTAGAGGCGAGTTCGGGCTGCTTCAGCGTGTCGCCCGGTTGATACGGACGGCCGCCGCGGAGGAAGATGCGCGTGGATTCGGGATCAAGGCGGATGTTGTTCTTGGGCGCGTCTAGGGAGGCGGCGAAGGGAGCGCTTACCGGGAAGCCGTCGCTTGCAAGCTTAACGGCAGGCGCGAGGAGATCCGCCCAAGGTTTGCGGCCGAACTTCTTGTAAGCCGCTTCGAAACCGGCCACCGAGCCGGGCACGCCGGAGGAGCGCCAGCCGAGGATGCTATCGCGCGTGGGGTTGCCTTGGGAATCGAGATACATGTCGCGCGAGGCTTTGGCAGGCGCGCATTCGCGGAAATCGAGGAAGGCGGCGCGGCCATCCGCCATGCGGACCAGCATGAAGCCGCCACCCCCGATGTTGCCGGCGAAGGGATGAGTGACGGCGAGCGCGAAGCCGACGGCGATGGCGGCGTCGACGGCGTTGCCTCCGCTCTTGAGCACGGCGAGGCCGACGTCAGCCGCGATAGGTTCCTGGGCCACGACCATGCCGTGCGTTGCGGACACCGGCTGGGCCGCGCGGAGATGCGCGGTGAGCAAGCACGCGGAGGCTAAGAGGAAACAGCGGCGTTGCATACGCAATGCCAGTCTAACAATAGCGGGAGGACGGAGAAGGCGCGGTTAAGCGGCGCTCAGCTTGCGGAGGCGAAGCGTGATGCGACTCTTGTAGCGAGCCGCAGTGTTCTTCTTGATGATGCCCCATTTGGCGGCGCGATCAACAAGCGAGAAGGTGGATGGGACCAGTTTCGTGGCGCCTTGCGCGTCCTTTTGATCCATCAAGCGCCGCATGGCGCGAATCTGATGCCGCAGCCGCGATTTGCGGATGCGGTTGATGGCGGTGCGACGCTCCGTGATTCGAACGCGCTTCAACGCCGATACTGTATTTGCCATGAACCTACTGACTTAATCTCCTGGAGAATTGCCGAAGCGCCGGGGCCGTTGGGGCCGAGCGCTCAGGACATACATATATAGGATATCGAATCGGGAATTGGGGAGCAAGGCGGGCTTGGGCAATCAGTCCACTGGCTTGACGCTGTCCATGAGACCGAAAAATCCTTCGGCGAGCGTGGGGTGGATGTAGATGGCGCCTTTGAGCAGCGTGTAGGGCTTTTCGGCGAGCATCAATGTGCTGAGGATTTGAACCAGTTCCCCGCCCTCGACGCCGAGGATTGCGGCGCCGAGAATGAGGTCGTTGGAGGCGTCGACGATCAGCTTCATGAAGCCGGCTGTTTCGGCGCGTTCCTTGGCGCGGGCGACGCTCGACATTGGATAGGCGCCGATCTTGAGTTTCTTGCCGGATGCGCGGGCTTCTTTCTCGGTCATTCCGACTCGGCCGAGTGTCGGGTCGGTATAGAGAGCGTAGGGGACCAGGCGCGTCTTCGTGCTCAGACGCTTGCCTTCATAGAGGTTGCCGTAGACGATCTGGAAATCGTTGTAAGAAATGTGAGTGAACGCCGGGCCGCCGGCGACGTCGCCAAGAGCCCAGATGCCGGGCGCGCTGGTTTCGAGCCTGTCGTTCACGACAATAAAGCCCTTTTGGTCGGTCTCGACGCCGGTCTTCGTTAGATCGAGATCGCCGGTATTGGGCGCGCGCCCGACCGCGACGAGCAGATGCGAGCCCGTGATGGATTCGCCGCTGTCGAGGGTGACGGTCACGCAGCCGGCTTGCGCCGACGCTTTCACGACGTTGGCGTTTAGCCGGAAACGGACGCCTTCGGATTCGACCGCCTTCTGCATTTTAGCCGTGATGTCCTCGTCTTCATGGGGCAAGATGCGGGGCGATCGGTTAATCACCGTCACGTGGCTTCCGAAGCGACAAAACATCTGGCCGAATTCGAGGCCGACGTAGCCGCCGCCCATCACGATCAGATGGTCGGGCAGATCTTTCAGTTCGAGCAGGCTGACGTTGGTCAGATAGGGGACGGCATCGAGGCCGGAGATTTTGGGGATGGCCGGACGGGTCCCGGTGTCGATAAAGATGCGATCGGCTTGGAGCACCGCGTCGGCCACCTGGACTTGACGGGTTCCGGTGAACCGGGCTTTCCCGCGATACAGGCTGGGCTGGCCTTCGGCTCCGAAGCTCTTTTCCCAGCCGGAGCGCATGCCGTGCACGATGTCATCCTTGCGTTTGAGAATGGCGGGGAGATTGACGCTCACCTCACCCGCATGCACACCCCAGCGTTCGGCGTTTCGCGCGTAGTAGGCAATCTGAGCGCTGGCGATCAAGGTCTTGGTTGGAGTGCATCCGGTGTTCACGCACGTGCCGCCCAGAAAACCTTGCTCGACGATGGCGACCTTTTCGCCGCGCTCGGCAAGCTTTGCGGCCAACGGATTGCCAGCTTGCCCGGAGCCGATGATGATTGCGTGGTAGTGAATATTGTCCGGCATCTGTTTTCCAAAGCGTAGCGTACCTAGTCGTATTACGGGGGTGCGAAACCTTGTCAAGATCGGGTCGGTCCACTGAGTGACAAAGGCACATGGCGCAGATTCCACGCAGGCAGTTCGGCAAGACAGGAGTTGAAATTTCGGCGCTGGGCTTGGGCGGCCATCATCTCGGCGACGCCAAAGACCAGAAGACGGCGGAGCAGATTGTCGCGCGCGCCATTGACGGCGGCGTTACATTCTTCGATAACTGCTGGGAATATCACCGGGGCAAATCGGAAATTTGGATGGGCGGGGCGCTGAAAGGCAAGCGCCAGCAAGTGTTCCTGATGACGAAGGTTTGCACGCATGGGCGCGATAAGGGGCTGGCGCTGCGCATGCTGGAAGAATCGCTGAACCGGCTGCAGACGGACCACCTGGATCTGTGGCAGATTCACGGCGTCGCGTTTGAAAACGATCCGGAGCTATTTATTCGGCCGAATGGGGCGGCGGAGGCGCTGGCGCGGGCGAAGAAGGACGGCAAAGTGCGCTTCACGGGATTTACAGGCCACAAAGACCCGCAGATACACCTGGCGATGTTGAAGACGGGATTCCCGTTCGATTCGGTGCAGATGCCCTTGAATCCTTTCGACGCCACGTTTCGCAGCTTCGAGACCGAAGTGTTGCCGGAGCTGCAGCGGCGCGGGATTGCGGGGCTGGGGATGAAGCCGCTGGGCGGCGCGGGGCCCGCGATCAAGGCGGGCGTGCTGTCGGCGGAAGAATCTCTGCGCTACGCCATGAGCTTGCCGGTGGCGACCACGATCACGGGCATGGAGACATTGGACATCGTCGATCAAAACCTGAAGATCGCGCAGAATTTCACGGCACTAGGAGAGGTGGAGATGAGTTCGCTGCGGACGCGCTGCCAGCAGTTCGCCGATGGGCGGTATGAGTTGTACAAAGTGTCGCTGAAGTATGACAATCCGGAGGCGCGCCTGGCGCACAGCTTCCCGCTCGATATGCAGTCGAAGGAAGTGAAAGAGATGATGAAATCGACCGAGAACACGGGCAAGCCATTCCCGGCGATCAGTAAGTGAAATCCACAATGGGCACACCGCGATGAGCACCAGCAGGCGCAGGTTTCTTCAGGGCGGCACGACGGCATTCATAGGAGTTGCATCGGCAATGGCTCAGACCAATCAGCCCAACGGTTCGGGGGGCGCGATTCCGAGACGCCGGCTTGGCAAGACCGATTCGGAGGTATCGATCATCGGCATGGGCGGGTTTCATCTCGGCTCGGCCGAAAATCCCGATGAAGCGAGCGCGATGGTGCAGCATGCGCTAGATGCGGGCATCAACTTTTTCGACAACGCCTGGGAGTATCACGAAGGCCAGAGCGAGGAATGGCTAGGCAAGGCGCTGGGCGGCAGGCGCAAAGAGGCGGTGCTGATGACAAAAGTTTGCACGCACGGCCGCGACAAGAAGCTGGCGATGCAGATGCTGGAGGAGTCGCTGCGGCGTTTGCGGACCGATTACCTGGATGTCTGGCAGATCCACGAAGTGATCTACGACAACGACCCGGACCGCATCTTCGGGCCGAATGGAGCGGCGGAGGCGCTCGCCCAAGCGAAGCAGCAGGGGAAGGTACGGCTGGTGGGCTTCACGGGACACAAGCGGCCGGACATTCATTTGAAAATGCTGTCGCACGATTTTCCGTTCGACACGGTGCAGATGCCGCTCAATCCGTTCGACGCCAGCTTTCGGAGCTTCGAACAGCATGTGCTGCCCGAGGCGCGCAAGCGCGGGATGGCAGTGTTCGGCATGAAGAGCCTGGGCGGCAGCGGGGAGATGATCCGCAAGGGCGCGGTTACGGTGGCCGATGCGCTACGCTACGCGATGAGCCTGCCGGTAACCGTTACGATCAGCGGCATGGAATCGATGGACGTGTTGAAACAGAACCTGGAGATTGCCACGAACTTTTCGCCCATGAGCGAAGGCGAACTGGCGCGGGTGCGGGAGCGCTGCCGCGACGAGGCGAGCGACGGACACCTGGAGCTGTTCAAGACCACTGTGAAGTACGACGGTAAAATTGGTCGAGAACAGCATGGGTTCCCTAGCATCGAGGAATTACCCGCCTAGCCGCACCTCCTGTTCCGCGCCTTCCTGTAATTCGCCCCTGCAGACCGCCCAATGTGGATAGTCCATCTCGCGCTGCGGCGCCCGTACACATTCGTCGTGTTTTCGGTCCTGGTGCTGATCCTGGGAGCGTTGTCGGCCGCGGTCTTGCCGAAGGACATTTTCCCGTATATCAATATTCCGGTGGTGAGCGTGGTCTGGACCTACACAGGCCTGACGCCGGACGAAATGGAAAAGCGGATCGTGACGATATGCGAGCGGGCCATGACGACGACCGTGAACGATATCGAGCACATGGAGTCGGAATCGTACACGGGCGTGTCGGTGATTCGGATTTACTTTCAACCGAAAGTGAAGGTAGAGCTGGCGCTTTCGCAGATCACAGCCATCGTGCAGACGATCCTGCGCGTGATGCCGCCCGGCACATTTCCGCCGAACATTTTGAAATACGATGCATCGAGCGTGCCGATTTTGCAGCTGGGGTTGAATGGGGAAGGGCTGACGGAACAGGATCTATACGATCTCGGCTTGAACTTCATCCGCACGCGGCTGGCGACGGTACAGGGAGCGTCGGTGCCGCTGCCGTGGGGTGGCAAGAGCCGGCAGATCATGGTCGATATCGATTCGAACGCGCTTTATGCGAAGCATCTGTCGGCAAGCGATATATCGGCGGCGCTGAACGCGCAGAACATCATATTGCCCGCAGGGACGGCGCGGATCGGCAATATCGAATACCTGGTACGCACCAACAGCAGCCCGACGACAGTAGAGGCGTTGAACGATCTTCCGGTGAGGGCTTCGAACGGGGCGATCGTTTACATGAAGGACGTGGCGCAGGTGCGGAACGGGTTCGCCGTGCAGACCAACATCGTCCGCGAGAACGGGCGCCGCGCGGCTCTGTTGACCGTGCTCAAGAACGGGAAATCTTCGACGCTCGATATCGTGAAGGCGGTCAAGAATGCGCTGCCGCGAGTGAAAGCGGACCTGCCGCCCGCGCTGCAGATCATGCCGCTTTTCGATCAGTCGGTATTTGTGCGCAACTCGATCAACGAAGTGCTGCGGGAGGCGGGTATCGCGGCGCTGCTCACGGCGCTGATGATTCTGCTTTTTCTGGGGAGCTGGCGCAGCACGCTGATCGTGTGCATCTCGATACCGCTATCGATCCTGACCTCGATTTGTATTTTGGCCGCGATGGGGGAAACGATCAACGTGATGACCCTGGGGGGCTTGGCGCTGGCGGTCGGCATCCTGGTGGATGACGCCACAGTCGAGATCGAAAACACGCACCGCAACCTGGCCGAACCGGGCAAGTCGCTGGTGCATGCGATTCTGGATAGCGCGAGCCAGGTGGCGGCGCCCGCGCTGGTCTCGACCCTATCGATCTGTATCGTGTTTCTGCCGGTGCTGTTGCTGACCGGAGCGGCGAAGTATCTGTTCACACCGCTCGCGATGGCGGTGGCGTTCGCGATGCTTGCTTCGTATTTTTTGTCACGAACGCTGGTGCCGACCATGATGCATTACCTGCTGCCGGCCGAAGTGGCGCTCTATCAGCGCGGGCCGGGCGATCCGGAGCCCAAGGAAGCGCAGAACTGGGTCTGGCATTTGCATGAGCGTTTCGAGCACCGTTTCGAGCAGTTGCGGGAGCACTACAAGGGGTGGCTCGACTGGTCGCTGCAACATCGGGCGATTGTGCTCGTCATCTTCGGGATCTTTGTCGCGGGCTCGCTGTGCCTGACGTTCGTGATCGGGCGCGATTTTTTCCCTTATGTCGATTCGGGCCAGATGCGGCTGCACGTCTTGCCGCCGCAGGGGACGCGAATTGAAGAATCGGAGATGATCTTCGCGGCGATTGAAGCGGAGATCCGGCGGATCATTCCCCCCGATCGCATGGATATCATTCTCGATAACATCGGGCTGCCGAACGGCGGCATCAATCTGGCGTTCGGGAACAACTCGACTATCAGTAACTCGGATGGCGATATTCTGATCGCGCTCAAGCCGGGCAAGCGGGAGACGCTCGAATACACACGGCAGCTGCGGGCGCAGTTGGCGCGGGCGTTTCCGCAGGAGACGTTTTTCTTCACGCCCGCGAACATGACGAACCAGATTCTGGATTTCGGGCTGCCGGCGCCGATTGATTTGCAGGTGGTGGGGCGGAACCCGCAGGCCAATTACAAGATCGCGCAGGGACTGTTGCAAAAGGTTCAGGCGATTCCTGGGATTGTAGACGCGCATATTCATCAACAGATCGCGTATCCGACGCTCGAAGTGAATGTGGATCGCAGCAAGGCGCAGCAAATAGGGTTGCGGCAAAGCGATGTCGCCAACAGCATGCTGATCTCGCTGTCGGGCACGGGGCAGACCGCGCCGAATCAATGGTTGAATCCCCAGAACGGAGTCAACTATCAAGTGGTCGTGCAATCGCCGCTCTACCGGATCGACTCGTTCGAAGCGCTGCAGCGCACGCCGGTGACTTCCGCGGCGGGGACGAACAGCCAGTTGCTGGCGAATCTCGCGAGCCTGAAGCGCGCCGTTTCGACGATTGTGGTGGATCATTACAACGTACAGCCGACGTTTGACATCTATGCGGACGTCGATCAGCGAGATTTGGGCGGCGTCGCGGATCGGATACATCAGATCATCAAGCAGACGAAGAACATGCCGAGCGGGACGTTTCTCGATCTGCGCGGCGAGGTCTCCACGATGGAGACTTCGTTTGAGCGGCTGGAACTCGGCATCGGCTTCGCGGTTATCATTGTCTACCTGCTGATGGCCGTGAACTTTCAGAGCTGGCTCGATCCGTTCATCATTTTGATGGCGCTGCCGGGGGCGTTTTCGGGCATCTTGTGGATGCTGTTCCTGACACAGACGACATTCAGCGTGCCGTCGCTGATGGGATCGATCATGACTATCGGGGTGGCGACGGCGAATTCGATTTTGCTGGTGGTGTTCGCCAACGACGAGCGGGCGATGAACAAGAACCAGACCGAAGCGGCGCTGTCGGCGGGGTATATCCGTCTGCGGCCGGTGATTATGACGGCGCTCGCAATGATTATCGGCATGCTGCCGATGGCGCTTGCGTTCGGCGAAGGCGGAGAGCAGAATGCGCCGCTGGGGCGCGCGGTGATTGGAGGGCTGCTGGTGGCGACGCTCGGCACGCTGTTCATCGTGCCGATTATGTATTCGCTGCTGCGCAAGCGGGCGCCGATCGACTACGACGAAAAAATCGATAAAGAATATAGAGGCGAGATCACGCCGAGCGGGGAGGCCGTGCAGCCGAGACAGCAACGCAGTGGCGACCCGAGGCCACAGGAATCATAAGAGATGGCGACCGATAAGCCGGCGGTAGAACCGCTCGCAGATGTGCCGGATAAGCCGGACCCGAAGGCGCCGGAGAACCGGAAGCGCGGGCATTCGGCGTCGCATTGGCTGCTGTTTGCGGCGATCGTGATTGTGGCGGCGGCGCTGGCGGTCTTTTTTGGCTGGCTGCCGCGGCATAAACGAGACCAGCAGATCGAGGAGCAGGCCAAAGAGCGCACGCAAGCGGTTCCCAAGGTGCAAGTGTTGAAGGTGCTACGCGGACCTGCGATGTCGGAGTTGATGATTCCCGGAACGACGCTCGCCTACGAACAAGCGTATATATACGCGCGCGCGTCCGGCTACGTCAGCAGGCGGCTGGTAGATATCGGAGACCACGTACGCACCGGGCAGTTGCTGGCTGTGATCGATGCGCCGGATTTAGATAAGCAAGTGGCGCAGGCTAGGGCGACACTGCAGCAGAGCGAATCGAATCTAGTGCAGATGCAGGCGCAGCTTCATTTGGCGGCGGTTACGTGGGATCGCTATAAGGTGCTGGTGGCGAAGGGCGTCTTTTCGCGGCAGGACGGCGATACGCAGGAAGCAAATTATCGCGTGGCGGAAGCGAATGTGCGCGCAGCGGAAAACACGGTGCAAGGCAACAAAGAGAACCTGGACCGCGAGATCGTGCTGCAGAGCTACGAGCGGGTGACCGCGCCCTTCAATGGCGTCATTACGGATCGGAACGTGGATGTGGGGTCGCTGATCACAGCGCAAGGAACGGGGCTCGGCGTTTCGACTGCTACCACTCCGGGCACGACGCAATCCGGCGCGCAGGGCAACAATCAAGGGGCTTCCGGGAACGTTTCTTCATCGGTTGCGCCGTCGACGGGCGGCTCGCAAGGCGGCGAGATGTTCGGCGTGGCGAATCTGGACCCGCTGCGCATTCTGGTGTCCGTGCCGGAGGCTTACTCATCGCTGGTGCGCGTGGGACAGAGCGCGAACCTGACATTCCAGGAGCAGGCGCAGGATAACTATCGAGGCACAGTGACTCGCACCTCCGCTTCGATCGACCAGAACACGCGCACGCTGCTAGTGGAAGTGCAAGTTCGCAATCGAAACGGGCGGCTGATACCGGGCATGTATGTGGTGGTCAATTTCGTTCAACTGAAGGCGGCGCCGCCGTTGATGGCGCCGGGCGAATCGATCGTGGTGCGCAATGCGCAGAACATGCTGGCAGTGGTGGAAAACAACTACGTGCATTTCCGGCCCGTGCAGATTGGGCGCGATTTCGGCAATCAGACGGAGATTGTGAGCGGGATTCAGCCAGGAGACGTGATCGTCAAGACCATTACGGACCAGGTGCAGGAGGGCGTCAAGATCGATCCCGAATATCCCAAGCAACAGCAGCAAGGAGAGCAGCAGCCCGGACGGCAAAGCGATCAGGGATCCGGGCAGGAAGGCCGGTACGGCAACCAGAAGCTGGATAACCAAGGGTCGAACGCCGAAAAAGGGAAGAGCGGAGCAAAGGGCAAGGGCGGGTCGCAAGGCAATAGCTCTAACAGCGGCGGGAAGGGGTCGGGGAAACAGTGACCGGCCGTTCCGTGTTGGCGCTGTTTGTGGCCGCGCTGACGGCAAGCGCGCAGGCGCCGTCTCCGCTGCTCAACTCAGTCGAGAACAACAAGACCGAACCGAAGAACGAGCGCATCGGTTATCCGGCGCGGTCGTCTTTTTTCGACTTTATCTCCGAATACAGGCGGCCGACGGCGGGGCCGCTGGCGCTGAATCCGGCCGAGCGGGCGCGCGCGTTGATCCACGATGGCGCGATTTACCTGTCGCTGTACGATGCGTTGGCGCTGGCGATCGAGAACAATCTCGATGTCGAGGTAGCGCGGTATAACCTGGCGATCGCGGGCACGGAGACGGTGCGCGCTTCAGGGGGCGGCAACCTGCGCGGCATCGATTATTCGGTAGCCGAGAGCCCAACGGGCGTGGGCGGACCGGGCAGCCCGCTGTTGAACCAGGCGGCTTCTTCGGTGACGCCGAATTCGCCGACGGTGAACGATTTGACGTCGCTTAACACTCTGACCGAGACGCAAACCAATCTCTCAGTGCAAGACACGGCGGGTTATGCGGCGGGTCCGACCGTGCCAACGTTTCAACCGACACTGGTGGGGCAGAACACCTGGTTCCAGCGCGAGAACAGCTCGCTGTTAACCGCGAGCAGCGGGCTGCCATCGAACCCGGGAACCCTGGATTTCGTCACGGCTAACTACGCGCTGGTGGAAGGCTTCAGCCCGGGCACGCAGGTGGAGGTGGACCTGAACAATGCGGCGCCGGTGCTGTATGGCGACCAGAGCCAACTGGACCCGTTCGCGACTCCAAATACTTCCGTGACGGTTTCGCAGCCACTGCTGCGCGGGCGCGGGCGGGACATGAGCCTGCGCTACATTCGCATCGCGGCGATCAATCGGAAAATATCGCGGCTGTTGTTTTATCAGCAGCTCATCAGCACGGTGTATGGAGTGGCGCGTTTGTATTACGATCTGGTCAGCCTGAACGAGAACGTGCGGGTGAAGCGCGAAACGCTGGCGGCGGCGCAGAAGCTTTACGAAGATGATAAGGCGCAAGAGGAGCAAGGGACACTGGCGCCGATCGGGCTGACTCAGGCGCAGTCTCTGGTGGCTTCGACCCAACTCGACCTGATCCAATCCGAAGGGCTGGTGAAGCAAGAGGAAGTGATTCTAAAATCGCAGCTTTCGCGGCGTGGAACGGCGGATCCGATCTTCGGCAGTTTACCTATTGTGCCGACGGACCCGATCCATATTCCGCCGAGCGACGATCTGCCGGCGCTGGAGGCGATGGTTGCGGACGCTTTATCGATGAGGCCGGATTTGCTGCAGGCATCGCTGCAGGTGGAGAGCGGCGAGATTGCGCTGAAGGCGTCGCGCAATGCCGCGCTGCCGGAGGTGGATCTGGTGGGCAACTTCCAAACGCGCGGGAGCACGGAGGTACCGTTCACGACGCTGGGTACGCCGGGGACCGGATTGATTACCGCGCCGACGGATCTGGGCGTGGCGGGCCTGCGAACGTCGCGAATCTATCAGGCCGGCGTGCAATTCAACCTGCCGCTAAAGAATCACGTGGCGCAGGCGGATGCGGCGCGCGATGCCTTGGAAGTGCGGCAGGCGCAGGCGCGAACGCAGCAGTTAGCGAACGAGGTGCGGGAACAGGTGGAAGCGTCGGTGATTGCGCTGCAAACGGCGCGCTCGGCTTTGGCGGCGGCGATCCAAAGCCGGCAGTATCAGGAGCAGCTTGTCGATGCGGAAAAAGACAAGCTATCGGTGGGCGCTTCGACGAATTTTCTGGTGATTCAGCAGGAGAGCTACCTGGCGCAGGCACGGTCGACGGAAGTGGCCGCGCGGAGCGTGTGGATCAAAGCGCGGGTGGCGCTCGACCGGGCCATCGGTGATTTGCTAGTGAAGAACGGCATCACCTATGACGATTCGGTGGTGGGAGTGTTGCCGGCGGCGGCCGTGACGCGGCCCTGATCGCGCACAACCGGCATCAGACGCCCTGGGTGCTCGTACCTGCACGGGCCGTGACGCGGCCATAAAGATTAACCGCGTCGACTTACTTAAATTCGAGGATCTCTTTTTCCTTGGCTTTGGCGGCTTGGTCGATCTTCGAGATTTGTCCGTCGGTGAGCTTCTGAATCGAATCGAGCGCCTGGCGTTCTTCGTCTTCGCTGATGAGCTTGTCCTTGAGCATCTTCTTGAGATGCTCGTTGGCGTCGCGGCGAATGTTGCGCAAGCCGACGCGCCGCTCTTCGGCAATGTGGCTCAACTTCTTCGCCAGATCGCGACGGCGCTCTTCGGTCAAGGGAGGAATGGGCACGCGCACGAGCTTGCCGTCGTTGGAGGGGTTGAGGCCGAGATCCGCATTGCGAATGGCCTTTTCGATGGCGCCGATGGTGGAGGAATCCCAGGGCTGGACGGTAATCATGGCGGGCTCGGGGACATGCAACTGGGCCACCTGGTTCAGGGGGACGGGAGAGCCGTAGTAATCCACGCGCACGCTGTCCAGCAGGCCGATGGAGGCGCGCCCCGTGCGGATGTGCGCCATTTCATGCTGCAGCTCAGTGAGGACTTTATCCATGCGCGCGCGCGCATTGGCTTCGACTTCCTTGATGCTCTTGAAAGCGCTCGCAGCGGGAGCGGCAGGATGTTCTTGTTTCATATGCAGAGGTTGACTCGGATCAGCGAATCATCGTTCCAATGGGTTCGCCCATCGCCATACGCATTATATTTCCGCTCACCTTGAGATCAAAGACCGTGATGGGCATGTGGTTGTCGCGGCACATCGCGACGGCGGAGGCGTCCATGACGGCGAGCGATTTGGAGAGCACTTCGGTGTAGCTCACCTCGTGATACTTGACGGCGTCGAGGTGCTTCTTGGGGTCCTTGTCGTAGACGCCATCGACGCTGGTGGCCTTCGCAATGATCTGGGCGTGGATCTCGAGGCCGCGCAGAGTGGCGGCGGTATCGGTGGAAAAGTAGGGGTTGGAGGTGCCGGCGGCGAAGATGACGGCGCGGCCTTTTTCGAGATGGCGGATGGCGCGGCGGCGGATGTAGGGCTCGGCGACCTGGTGCATCTGGATCGCGGTCATGACGCGAGTGGGGATACCCTGGCGCTCAAGCGCGTCCTGGAAGGCGAGGGCGTTGATGACGGTGGCGAGCATGCCCATGTGATCTCCGGTGACGCGATCCATGTGATGAGCGGCCGAGACGATGCCTCGAAAGATGTTGCCGCCGCCCAGCACCAGGCCGACCTGAACGCCGGCACGGACCACTTCCGCCACTTCGCCCGCGAGCATGAGGACCCGATCGGGGTCCAAGCCAAACGAGAGCGGCCCGGCGAGAGCCTCGCCGCTGATCTTGAGCAGAATGCGTCGATACGGCATGGGATCGGCCATGTCCGTATCGTCAGGCTGTTACGGGAATCGGGCTTTCCTGGACACCGGCAACATCGCCCGCGTCGCCCACTTTGTATCGCACGAAACGCGCAACGTGGATATCGCCGCCGAGTTTGGCGCTCGCCGTCTTGATCAGCTCGCCTACGGAGACGGTGTTCTCGCGAATGAACGGCTGATCGAGCAGGCAGATCTCTTCGTAGAACTTGCTCATGCGGCCTTCGACGATTTTGTCGAGCATCTTTTCGGGCTTGCCTTCGCCGCGAGCGCGTTCGCGCTGGATGTCGCGCTCTTTCGATAACAGCTCGGACGGAACGTTTTCGCGGCTGACACACTGCGGGTTGGCGGCGGCCACTTGCATGGCGACGTCGTGAACCAGTGTCTTGAATTCGGGCTTGCCGGCGAGGGTGCCCGGGGCATCCACTTCGAGCAGCACGCCGATTTGAGACCCGGTATGCACGTAGCTGCCGACCACGCCCGACTGCTCGAGGTCGTAAACCACGAAGCGGGAGATATTGATGTTTTCGCCAAGCTTCGCGATTTTGGTCTTGATGAGATCCGCGACGGTGGTGTTGGCGTCCTTGGCGAACTTCTGCTCGTAGAGGGCCTCGTGCGCCTTGAAGTTGGCGCGCTCGGCTTCGGTGACCTCTTCGACGCGAACCACTTTGGGTCTGGTTTCCGCAATGTGCGCGGCGATGTCGGCGGCGAGAGTCTGGAAATCTTCGGTGCGCGCCACGAAATCGGATTCGCAGTTCACTTCGAGGAGCACCCCTGATTTAGCATCCGCCGAGATGTAGGATGCGATCAAGCCTTGCTTGGTGGAGCGGCCTTCTTTCTTGACGGCGCCGGCGAGGCCGCGCTTGCGCAGAACCACTTCGGCCTGCTCCAAATCGCCGTTGGACTCCTGGAGCGCCTTTTTGCATTCCATCATTCCGGCTCCGGTCTTGTCGCGGAGCTGCTTGACTAATTGAGCACTTATCTCGTTCATATCCGCCAATTCCTATTCCGGCCGCGCACAACGGGCATCAATCGCCCCGTGCGCTCCTTCTGTGCATTAATCTCTGGCATAGTTGCTATTCCTATTTACACACGTTGGGCGACCGACCGCGGGCCGGCCGCCCATTCATTCCGTATCGCAGTTCGCTCAGGAGCGCACGGGGCGATTGATGCCCGTTGTGCGCGGTCTTATCTAATGTTCACTAACGCTGGTGACCGGTTCTTCGGAGGGCGCTTCGCTCGCGGGGCCCTTACGCGGCGGCGGCTCCGGTTCGTTGCTGGTGGCCAGGCTTTCCGACATCAACTGTTCGGCGTACTTGGGATCGAGATACTGCGTATATTCTTCCGGGGAGTGCTCGCCCGCGCCTTCGCCTTCTTCTTCGGTAACGATCTTTTCGGCGGTGAACTCCTGCTCGGTGGTCAGCGAGCGGCCTTCGACCACGGCGTCGGCGATCTTGGTGGTGAAAAGGCGGATGGCGCGCAAGGCGTCGTCGTTGCCGGGGATCACATAATCCACTTCGTCGGGATCGCAGTTGGTATCGACCACGGCGACCACGGGGATGCCGAGCTTACGTGCTTCCTTGACGGCGATCGACTCTTTGTTGGAATCGATGACGAATAGCATGTCCGGCAGGCCGTTCATATCCTTGATGCCCGCCAGATTCTGCTGGAGGTGCTTGCGCTCGCGCTCAAGCCGGCCGACCTCTTTCTTGGCGCGGCCTTCGTAGGCGTTGTCGGCGGACATCGCATCCAGTTCCTTGAGGCGCTTGATGGAGCGCTGCACAGTGGCGATATTGGTGAGAAGACCGCCGAGCCAGCGCTGGTTGACGAAGAACTGGCTGCAGCGCGTCGCCTCCTCGGCGATGGCTTCCTGGGCCTGACGCTTAGTGCCGACAAAGAGCACGGTTTTGCCCTGCGCCGCCATTTCGCCGACATAGCGCATGGCGTCCTTGAAGAGCTTCAGCGTCTTTTGCAGATCGATGATATAGATTCCGTTACGTTCGCCAAAGATGTACTCCTTCATCTTTGGATTCCAGCGCTTGGTCTGGTGCCCGAAGTGAACGCCAGCTTCGAGCAATTCCTTCATTGAAATTGATGGCAACCTGCCTCCTAGATGTGAACTTGCCGGACGGGACCGAATAGCCGCGCGGCCCAAAGCGGAATTTTGCGCGGGTGGGGATCCTGCCGGGTTACGAGAAAGGCCAAGCGCGATTGCAAAGAACCGCGCCAATACAAGGGACGACTAAGAACGAAAAGGACGGAGGGACAATTATCGCTTGGAGAATTGAAAGCGCTTGCGGGCGCCTTTTTGACCGTACTTCTTTCGCTCATGCGCGCGAGCGTCGCGCGTCAACAAGCCGAGCTGTTTTAGCTTGCCGCGCAACTCGGAATTGAATTCAATCAGCGCGCGGGCAATGCCGAGGCGCGCGGCGCCTGCCTGCCCGGTGATCCCGCCGCCGTGCGCCAGGATCAAGATATCGAAGCGATCCGCCAACTCGGCGGCGAGCAGCGGCTGGCGTACGTAGGCGCGGGCCGACTCGTTGACGAAATAGTGATCGAACGGCCGATTGTTGACCGTAATCTGACCTTTGCCGGGGCGCAGGAAGACACGCGCAGTGGCGGTTTTGCGGCGGCCGGTTCCCAACTGTTGCACTAACTTCGCAGGCACTAAGTATTCATTCCCTTCTAAATGGAAAGCGGCGCGGGTTTTTGAGCCTGGTGCGGATGATGCTCGCCGGCATACACCTTCAGTTTCCGGTACATCTGCTTGCCGAGCTTGGTTTTCGGCAGCATGCCCGAGACCGCAAGTTCGAGCATTCTCTGCGGGCGGACTTCGCGCATTTTGCGGGCGCCCACCTCGCTCAAACCGCCCGGATAGCCGCTGTGGCGGCGGTAAATCTTTTGACCTTCCTTACCGCCGGTGAGCTTGACCTTGGCGGCATTGATAATCACCACGTGATCGCCGGTATCCATGGACGGCGTGAAGATGGGCTTGTGCTTACCCATCAAAAGCATGGCGGCGCGACTGGCTACCCTACCGAGGACCGCCTCATTCGCGTCGATCACGTGCCAGGCACGAACGATTTCGTGCTGGGACGGAAATTCAGTACGCATCGACAAGAATTATATACTTTCCGTTCGAAATTCGGACCGCGCACGCTGGACAAAGATCGCCCGCGTGCTCGAAGACTTCGAACGTTTTAGTCTAACACGGCCGGGATAAGCGGTTCAATGTGGGGGTATGGCGGTGGGGCCGGACGCCTACGCGGCCGGGAATGCCGCAATAGCATGGCCCGCGCTTAATAGTTGTATTCATGCATAAACAACCTGAATACTAGCCTGTCGTTTCTACTGGAGATAGGCTACACTAGCGAGTCGTAGTTCCTAATTTTAGGAGGGAATAGTGAAATATCTTACGCCTGTTTGGGTGGGGTGCGTCTTGGCGCTTTCTGTTGGTACCGCTTCGGCGGCCGTCAGCGTGACATTGAGTGCACCGGCTTCGAGCGTTCTATTGGGCGAAACGATCCAGATTACGGCCACAGCGCAGGACACGCTCAATCCGGGAGCGACGTTCCTGTATCGCTTCAACGTGAGGCCAACCGGGACAACGCCGTACTACATCATGCGCGATTTCTATGAGTTCAACGGTTTCACCTGGGCTCCCCAGCAGTTGGAGGGCATCTTCGACGTTCAGGTGATTGTGCAATCCTCGGCGGGAGGCACGGCTTCGGCGCTGATGAACATCAATGTTATTTCTCGCGTCACAGGCTCAACACCGGCGGTTTCCAATTCGACGAACCCGCTGGTGGCTTTCTATAGCGCACCACCTTGCGCAAACGGAACGCAGGTGAGTGTCCGGTTCCGGGGCGCGGGCGACGCCACGTATCAGCAGACGCCGTATAAATACTGCGACGGCGTGCATAGCGTGAACTTTTTTATCGGCGGCATGCGCGCGAACACGACCTACACGATGTACCAGATCTCAACTAGCGGCGCGACGGGGCCGCAGCTCAGCTACACGAGCGGTTCGCTGCCGGGAAGCTTCAACACCTACGGTCCTTACAACCTGCACCCGGCGCCGGCGAGCGACACTACCTATCCCATCGAGCTGCACTGCAGCAGCACGCCATACGCCACCGATTTGCAGGAACGCGTGGTCTGGTTCATGCCGGTGAATCTAGGAGCGGGCTACCTGGTGCGAGCGGTACCAGGAGGAACGTTCGTCGGGATCGAGGACGCCGATACGTATGACGACCAGAAGATGCTGAAAGAGTTCGATATGGCGGGCAATACGATCCGCGAAACCAACTGGGTGATCCTAAACCAGGAATTGAACGCCTACCGGGCGGCGCACAACCTCTCGCCCGCCACGGTTCGCCTGAATTACATCTCGCATGAAGGCCACGAACTACCGAACGGCTACTTCATGATGATGGCGAGCGAGGAACGGGTCGCCAACCAGGGCCAGGGAAATGTGGATGTTCTGGGCGATGTGATCATGGTGCTCGACTCGAACTTCCAACTGACCTGGGCTTGGGATTCCTTCGATTTTCTGAACATCGACCGGATGGCGCTACAGAACAACAAGTGCACGCCGGGACAAGCAGGATGCCCGTTGTATCTATTCAACAAGCAGCCGAATGGGCAGCCCTACACGGTGGCGAACGACTGGACTCACGCCAATTCCATCGCGCAAGACCCCTCGGATGGAAACCTGATTATTTCGCTTCGGCACCAGGCCTGGGTGATCAAGGTTTACTACAACAACGGGACGGGCGACGGTCACATCATGTGGCACTTGGGCAACCAAGGAGATTTCACCTTGGCAGGAGGCCTTCCATCGAGCGACTGGTTTAACTATCAGCACGACGTGGAATTTCAGAGCAACGGACTGCTCACGCTTTTCGACAACAATAATCTGGAAGGGACGGATAGCAGGGGTCAGGCGTGGAGCCTGAACGAGAGCACGATGGCGGCGACGCTCGTGCAGAATTACGATTTGGGCGTGCATTCCTACGCGCTGGGTTCCGCGCAGTGGCTGCCCAACGGAAATTTCTGGTTCGGGGCGGGGTTTATCAACACCGACGAGACGCAATCGACGGAGTTTACTCCTTCGGGCGCGATCGTTTTCCAGGACCAGACCGACACCTGGACGTATCGGACTTTTCGCATCCCGAGCATGTACGACGAATAGAGCACAGGCGGCAGTTACCCGGCGCGAGGCTTAGGCTGTTTCGATGGCGGATGGTTCTCGCGCCGTAACAATAATCGGGGATTCGACGCCTCTTGTAGCATCAAAAACGTCGGAGGCGTCGTGATGAGGTTCAGAGCGGCGGGGTTCGCGTTTGTATTGATAGTTGCCGTTGGGGTTTGCGGACGCGCGCAAGACGAGAAGACGGCCGCAGCTCCAGGCGCTGCGCCGAATGCGGTGAAGCCGGCAACGCCGAATCCTGAAAAGATGGACGTGCTGCGGCAATTGAGCAGCTCCTTCGAAGAAATCTCGCAGCGCAGCGGGCGGGCGGTGGTGCAGATCTTTGCGCGGAGTTATGTGACTCCCGACAGCTCCGATAATAACGGAGAGTTGTTGACTGCCGAGAATAGCAGCGGGTCGGGCATTCTGATGAGCCCCGACGGTTACATTCTCACCAACGCGCACGTGGTGAAGAATGCACACAGCCTGAAGGTGCAGTTGAATGTGAGGACGGAGGCCGAGGCCCGCGAATTGGGAGACCGGAGCTTGAACCGGCCGCTTGCGGGCACTCTGGTAGGGCTGGATCGCGACAGCGATCTGGCGGTCATCAAGATCGACAGGAAGAATCTGCCGTTCCTGCCGTTCGGAGATTCCAACGAGTTGAAGCAGGGGCAGATCGTGCTGGCGTTGGGCAATCCGCTGGGTCTGGACAATTCAGTCAGCCTAGGCGTAGTGAGCGCAGTGGCGCGGCAGATCAAGCCGGACGACGCGATGGTTTACATCCAGACCGACGCGCCCATCAATCCGGGCAATAGCGGCGGGCCGCTGGTGGATTCCGAAGGACGAGTGGTGGGGATCAACACGTTCATTCTGACGCAATCGGGAGGCAGCGAAGGGATCGGGTTCGCCATTCCGAGTAACATTGCGCGCGAAGTATACGCGCAATTGAGGGCGCACGGACATGTGCACCGGGCGCAATTGGGAATCACGGGAGAGACCATTACGCCGGAGATGGCGGAAGGGCTGGAGCTAGAAACGGATCACGGGGTGATTGTTTCGGACCTGGAACAAGGCGGGCCGGCCGAACACGCCGGGATCCAGGTGGACGATATCATCGTCGCTCTGAACGGCAAGCGCATGACGACCAAGCACGAGCTGGAGGCGAACGTCTTTCGCATGGCGCCCGGGAGGCAGGCGATGCTGCGCGTGCAGCGCGGGGACGAACAATTGGACTTGCCCGTGATTACGGAAGAAGAATCGGGCGAGGAACTGGACGCGCTGGCCGACTTGGTGGACCCGGTGAAGAACGTAGTGCCGGAGTTGGGGATCGTGGGGCTGGACATCAACAAGGCGGTTCACGAATTGATGCCGGACCTGCGCCGGCCAACGGGAGTGGTAGTGGCGGCGCGCAAAGCGAATACGCCGTACTCGGGGCCGACGCTCGATACCGGCGATGTGATCTATGCAGTGAACAGGCGGGTGGTCGGCAACGTGGCGGAGCTGCGCAGCACGCTGGGCAGCATGAAAGCGGGACAATCCGCCGTGCTGACGGTCGAGCGCGAGGGGCGTCTTTTGTATTTGGCGATTTCGCTCGATTGAGCTACATGCCGTGGCCAGAGGCGTTGGGGGCGCCAGGCAGCAGAAGCTCGCGAAGTCCGTTCTTCAGATCGGTTGAGACTTCGAAATAGCCAATCATCATTTCATCCCAGCTCTGGGGGCCGAAGCGAACCGTTTTGGTGGGATCGGGATTGAGCGGGTTCGCAGCGGAGTTATCGAAATGGGCAGTGCATTCAATGGTGGTTCCGGAGGGAAGGGGCAGAGGCTTTGCGAGGTAATAAGAGAGCTGCCAGTTGTAGCTATAGTGAGGGACGCGCAGCAAGGTTTCGGTTCGGCCGTCGGGAAAGACCACGCGGAATTCGAAAGATTTGCCGCGGAGGTGCATGTGCGGAAGCAACGAGATCAGCGTAGATGGCGCATTGAGAGTGATGCGCGCATCGAGTGAGTAATCGGGATCGCCGGGCGGAATGGCGAAGTGGAGATTGGCGGCTGCGAGCATGAGGACACGCCGGCGCGGAGGCTGGTGCGCGAGGATGAGGCCGATACGGCTGCGGTCGCAGCCGGGCTGACCGTTGGGCGTGTAATGAAGCTGGAAGACGAGATCGCTGCCGGCCTTAATGAGCTTGGCTTCGCCGGGAGCTAGAAGCTCAGGCATGGCGCCGGGGCCGTAGCCGGCGAGAAATTCGCCTGGAATGCCCATGGGGCGATGCGGATCGAGAGCAAACGGAACGCCGATGGGTTCGCCCGAGAGCCAGTTGGAGCCGGGCTCGCGAACACTGACAACAATGTGGTGCGTGCGCGCACGATCGCCTGCGCGCACTTCGCCGAGCCGCACCCAGGTGTCGCGTTGGAAGCGCGTGGGAACGATGACGTATTGATAGGGCACCACGCCGGAAGCCGGAATATCGAAAGCGGCCGGCATCTCGAAGACGATTTCCGGACGGCCGATGGTCCAACCTTCGACCCAATGGGCGGGCGGCGGCGCGTCTTTCGGATCGCCTGAGGGCGCGCCTGCATCGACCCAGTCGAGGATGGCGCGGATGTCTTGGGCCGAGAGGCTGCGGTCGTTCGAGAAGTGATTGATGGTTGGATCGGCGAACCAGGGCGGCATTTGGCGCGAGGCGACCTTCTGACGGATGGCGGCAGCCCACGGCTTGGTCCCGGCGTAATCGAGCAGGGGCATGGGGCCGGGCTCGCCAGGACGATGGCAGGCCTGGCAATGCTGCTGGAGAACGGGAAGGACGTCCTTATAGAAGGTGGGCTTGTAGAAGCTGGGCGACTGGGCTAGAGACACCGAGCACAGCACAAACGAAATGGGCAAGAGCTTACTAAAAGGCTTCGTTATGTTTCGCGGACACCGACGCCGATCAGCGAAGTCGGAGGCCAGGGCAGATGAGGGTCGATGCGGCGCCATAGCGGCACGAGCAGATCAAATAACCACAATTGCACACGGCTGACGCTGCGGCGGCGAAGAATGCGGCCGTTTAAGAACCAGCCGGGATAGGTGATGCGGTTGAATTCGAGAATACCTTCGGCGCGAAAGCCTGCCTCGCGCATGCGCGCTTCGAGTTCGGCTTTCGAGTAGCGGCGATAATGGCCGAGCGTTTCGTCCATGGTTCCATAGACGCTCTCACCTTGCGGCACCAGTACGATGGCGCGGCCGCCGAGCGCGAGGGCCGTGCGCAAATTGCGGAGCCCCCGAAGATCGTCTTGAATGTGCTCCAGGACGTTAATACAGATCGCGGTGTCCATGCGGCCCTGGAATTGGAGAAAGTCGGTGGTGTTCTCGAGGTCACAGGCGATGACGGATACATTGCTCCGAGAGCGCATTTCGTTTCGGAGCTGGGCGAGATGGACCGGGTCGACATCGCTGACGACGTATAGCGTTTGATTCGCGCATAGAAGGCGAGTGAGATTGCCGATACCCGCGCCGATTTCGAGAACGCGATCCCCGAGGAAGGGTTTCAGCGTGGCGGCCATCCAGCTATTGAAGCGCGGCGCGTGCTCCATGGCGGCGAGCATGGCGGCGGCCTTATCGGAATATTTCAGATTCGCCGTCTGGTCAAGGGACATCGTGGAAGGCGACGTTCGGTGGGTACGGGCGGAGGCGCGGAGGGATGGCGTCGGGTTCGAGGAGCCAGGCAGCGCGGCCGGGGTAGTAATCCCGTAGCTTCTTGTTGGACTCGCTGCCCAAGTCGCGCGCCCAAACTATTCTCGCCGAGTCGATATCAGCGCGGTTTTGGATCCACTCCGAAGAATCGCGCCAGGGAAGGCGGCGCACGAAGACGAGTTGCGGACCGGGCTGGCGATTGAGGTCCACGAGCACGGCGCGGCGTGACTCGGAGGCGGCAGAATCGAGCGAATCGAAACCGGCGTAAGGGCGCACGGCGTTCCAGGCGGCGTGATCGGCGAAGGCCCGCATTCCGTACCAGAAGGCGAAGTGGAAGGCGCCAAGCAAGAGGGCTGCGAAGAGCAGAGCGGGCCGAAATTGTTTTAAACGTTTCAAACAGAAAGCGGCGGCAAGCAGGAAGAGCGGAAGCGCGAGGCAGAACCAGGAGGGAAGCGCGAGCAGCTCAATGATTATGCCGGCGATGAGCAGCGACAGGTTGCGGGCAGGGCGATGGCGGCGCAGGCGCGGCAAGGCCCCGAGGATCAAGCAGCCGGCGGGCGCGGCGATGAATCCGCCCCAATAGCTGTTGGTCCAGTAGCAGAGCGGGCCGAAGGCGCAGGCAGTCAGGAGGCCGCCGCAGAGCGCCCACTCGGGGGCGAGCCAAGAACGCAGCATCCAATAGACAAGCGCGGAGAGCGCGCCGATTCCGAACAGAATGCCGAACCAGCCAGCGGCGGGCAGAAGTCCATCGCCGAGAGGCAGAGTGGAACGATAAGCGGGCGCTTGCGCGACGAGCGGCGCTTCGAAGAACTCGTAAAGCGGGTGCGGAGGATTCGCAAATCGGCCATGAAGCAGCGTATCGGCTAGGAGCAAAGAGCTCGCTTCTTCGGCGGTGGTGGGCACAGGCGAAGGGATACGCGGCAGGAGCGCGAGCCGCAGCGCAATGGGGAGAAGAAACAGAGCGAGCATGCACCAGGAGGCGCGGCGGGCGGAGGCGCGAAACCAATTTGCAAGCCACGCGTGGCCGAAGATGGCGAGCAGCCCAAGCAGGGCGAGGCCGCAGGCAAGCAAGTCGCCGACGCCGAACCCGAGAGGATTGCGGAGCGGCACGAGCGAGCGGAAAATTTGGAACAGGTACATGGTCAGGGCACGTCCTGAAACGGCCAGGGCACGGATGGGGGCGAAGGCCGAGGGTAGCGCGCAAGTCGCGGCGGCTGCGCGTCTGGCTCTACCAGCCAGACGCCGCGGTTGGGATAATAACGGATTAAGTCTTGATTCCGCAGCGCGCCCAGATCACGGGCCCATACCACTTGTGACGCATCGATATCGGCGGAATTGTATACCCATTCATGCTGAAAGAGATGATTGGGCCAGTATGAAACGAAGATCAGCTTTGGGCCGGGAGTCTGCGCGAGCTGACGCTCGATGGATTCGCGTTCGCCGGAATCGAGGTGATTGATGGCGTCCCAGCTCTCATATTGCTTCAACGCGATGGAGACTTCCTGGTCATCGAAAACGTGAAGCGCATACCAGAACAGGAACTGCGCTGCGCAGAGGGCAAGAAGGAAGATGGCGGCGCGACGACCGACCGGCTGGTTGCGAATGACCAGTGAGTTCAGGCTGCGCAATCCGGCAACGCTTACGAGGACGAAGAAACACGCGACAGCGGCGACGTAGCGGGGATAGAAATACGGGAAGAAGTTGACGCCGAGAGCGAAGACCGCGCAGGCGGCGAGGACGTAGGCGCGGCGGAACGAACGGGCCGTCCACACAAATGCAGCAATAGCGAAATAGAGCGGAACGAAGAAATAGAAACGATAGAAACGGACCCGATACTCCAAGCGCAGCAGAAAGTTCTTGATCGTGTCGGGTGCATCGCCGTGGAACGCTCTTTGGGATTTGTATTCGAGCTGCTGCTGGGGCGTGAGCAAACGGTGGGGAAGTGGATTCGATTGGAAAGTGAGCGCGGCGGGGACACCGTACTGGTATTGGCTGAGAGCGTACGGAAGCGTCGTGAAGCTGCCGGTGACTGCTCTATTCTGGAGCGCAGTCAAGAGAAGCGCGGGGAGAGCCGCCGATATCGCGAGGCCGGTGAGCGGGATCAGCTTGCGCACATGCGAGGGACGGCGCAACACGGGCACAAAATAGAGCGCGAGAGCGACGACCATCAGAACGCATTCATAGGGACGCGTGAGCATTTGCAAAGCGACGCCGGCGCCAAGCAGAAGAGCATGCAGCTTGGGACGCTCGCCCTCCAAACGCGGGAGACTGCCAAAGACGAGGCAGCCGGCGATCGCGGACAATGCGCCGCCTGAGTACGTATTCGTCCATTCGTTCAAAGGGCCGAGCGTGAACACGGCAAGGACTCCGCCGGCGAGAGCAGCGAGGGGCGATGTCCAGGCGCGCAGCATCCAATAACAAAGAGCGGCGAGCGCGCCGCTTTCAAGCAGGACGCCAGCCCACGGCGTGTGAAAGAACAAGCGCCCGAGCGCCAGAACGCACCCTTGACCCAGCGGGTAGATGGAGCTGTAGGTGGGTTGCTGCAGCACGAAGGTAGTTTCGAAGAAGTCATGCCAGCGATGCGGGGGATTGGCGAAGCGGGCGTGCAACAAGGTGTCGGCCATTAGAAGGTGGCCGAAATCGTCGCGGATCGAGGGATGCGGTATTGGATGATGCGGAAGCAACGCCAGGCGGAGCAGAATCGGTAGAGCGGCGAGAATGGCGAAAGAGGCGCGCGGCCTTGCGGCTAGCCGGCGCGCGAAGCGTTCCGCCCATGGCGCGGCGAAAAGAAGCGCAGCGAGCAGAACGCCGACGGCAAGTTCCAGCGCGTCTGCCGAGCCGAAACTGAACGGGAACTCGAAGAGGGTCAGAAGCAAGGACTGCAAGAGAATATGGTCGCAAGCGCGTATCGTGCGACCATAGTGGCCGTTGAATTCATGTGGAACTCATTCGCCAGACGTAATCTTTCTCTCGCCGCGGCCGTAATCTGCGCATTCGCCATTAAGCTGAGAGCGCAGGATGCTCGTATCGACGAAGTGTTGCATCAACTCGAACAGGCGCAGACGTTTTCAGATGTATCCATCTCGCCGGACGGACGGTGGGTAACGTGGATCGAGCCTGCGGCCCACACGGCGGGGAATCACACGCTTTATCTGCTCGATTGGAAGAATCCGTCGGCGCGCGCGGAGCGAGTCATTCCAGAAAACGGCGCCGCGGCGCCGAGCGGGCCGGCCTGGTCGCCCGATAGCAAACAGCTCGCATTCTTCGCGGCCAAATCGTCCCAGAACCAGGTATTCGTTATCGCGGTGGGCTCCGGGCCGGCGGCGGATACGAAGGCCCAGCGCCTGACAAATCTGAACGGATACGCGACGGATCTGCGGTGGTCGCCGGATGGAAAACGGCTTGCGTTTTTGTATGCGGAGAACGGGGGCGGAGGCGGCCCGCTCGAGGCGGAGCCGGCACAGACGGGCCCCATCGGGAGCGAGATTCACAATCAACGCCTGACGGTGATGGCGCGAGACGGCGGCACATTGCGGGTGCTGACTCCGGCAGACCTGAATATCTACGAATACGACTGGTCTCCGGAAGGACGGCGATTTGCGGCGCTCGCGGCGCCCGGTCCCGCCGATAACAATTGGTGGATTGCGCAGCTTTACACGGTGGACGAGGGAGGCCGCATGCATGCGCTCTATCGCCCGCCGGCGGAGCGCCAGATCGCGGTTCCACGCTGGTCGCCCGATGGATCGAAGATCGCGTTTATCGGAGGACTGATGAGCGATGAAGGGTTCAACGGCGGCGACATTTTCGTGATGAGCGGCAGCGGCGGCGAGCCTCGGGATCTGACGCCTGGCCGCAGGACCTCGGCGAGCGGATTTACATGGCGGGGCGAAGACAAGATTGTCTTCACCGAATATGCAGGAGGCGGCAGCGCCATATCGACGCTGGATACGAAGAGCGGCAGTTCGGAGACGCTTTGGAAAGGCGAAGAAGGCGTCCATGAAGACGGAAACTTTCCCAATTTCGCGCTGGCGGCGGACGGACGCACCAGCGTCCTGATCCGTTCTTCGTGGCAACGGGCGCCGGAGGTTTGGGGAGGCGCGATCGGAGACTGGCATCCGCTCACGCACGCGAATTCGTCCCAGCAGGAGCATTGGGGAAAAGCCGAGGACGTCGAGTGGAGCGATGGGGGCGTTGAGGCGCAAGGGTGGCTGCTGTATCCGCAAAGCTTCGATCCTGGGAAGCGCTATCCGATGGTGGTGGAGATTCACGGCGGCCCGTCGAATTTGAAGACGCCGTCGTGGCCATCGCCGCGCTACGACATGTCCGTGATGGCGAGCCTGGGTTATTTTGTTTTCTTCCCGAACCCGCGCGGCAGCTATGGGAAAGGCGAGAGCTTTACGCGGGCGAATGTAAAAGATTTCGGCGGGGGCGACCTTCGGGATGTGCTGGCCGGAGTCGATGCTGTCTTAAAGCGGGCGCCGATCGATCAAGAACGTATCGGAGTGACGGGATGGAGCTACGGCGGCTATATGACTATGTGGACGGTAACTCAGACCAATCGTTTCCGCGCGGCTGTGGCGGGAGCGGGCATCGCGAACTGGCTCAGTTACTATGGCGAAAATTCTATCGATCAATGGATGACGCCGTTCTTCGGGACGTCCGTGTATAACGATCCCGCGGTGTACGCCAAGAGCTCGCCGATTACTTACATCAAGCAAGTGAAGACGCCGACGCTGGTGGTTGTAGGGGAGCGCGACGGCGAATGCCCCGCCCCGCAATCGTTCGAGTTTTGGCATGCGTTGAAGGACTTAGGCGTGCCGACCGAGTTAGTCGTTTATGCGGGCGAAGGCCATTCTTTTCACGAGGCGAAGGATCGCACAGACGTGCTGCGCCGCGCGCTTGCGTGGTTCGATCAGTATCTGGGGGCGCGCTAACTGCCTTCGCGGGGAGCGTGCGGGCCGCTTTCGCCATTTCGCGCTTGCGTGGCTTTTTCGATCTCGGAATTCATTTCACCTCCAATGAGCACCGCGGCGGAGGTGAAATAGAGCCACAACAGCAGCGTCGCCGCTCCATTGAGCTGTCTGTAGATGAAGGCGTAGGAATGGAAATGCGCCGAATAGACACGCATGAGGGCGGCTGCCGTGAGCCAGAGGACCAAGGCGACGGCGGCGCCGGGCGTGCTCCATTGCCACTTACGGTCGCGCAGGTTCGGACCGAAGCGATAGAGCAGCGCGAAGGAGACGAGCAGCAGCGCCGATAGAGCAGGCCACTCGAACCAGCGCGCGTCGTATCCGGGCAGCAGGCGCGAGGCGAAGGCAACGAAGGTGAGCGCGAACGAGAACAGAAGGGCCAAGGAGACGGTGAGCGCGAACGCGATGGGGATCACTTTCCATAACGGGCGCTCCTCTTTCACTTCATAAGCAATGTTCAGGCCGCTCATAACAGCCCACGTACCGTTGACCGCAGCCCATACGACGCTGGCGCCGGCCGACCAAGCCGCGACTCGAATGTTCGGCAGTGTCTGAAATTCGGCGACCATTTGGCTTATTAGCGCGGCGGATTGTTCGGGAAGAAGGCGATTCAAGCTGTCTGTGAGCGCGGCGCGCAGTTGGCTTCCGGCTGCGGTGAAGTGCGAGAGCAGAAAAAAGAACAGCAGCAAGGAGGGGAAGAGCGCGAGGAAATGATAGAAGGCGAGGCGGCCGGCCTGCCCGAAGACCTCGTCATCCCAGCTTTCGTGCCAGGTGCGAAGCAACAACTGGCGCCAGGAGAGTCCTCCGAGGCTCCACAGGTTCTTCACTCGTTTTCCATGTTACGATTGCAGTGGATTCCCGATCCACGCCGAGACCCGGAGAGGTGGCTGAGTGGTCGAAAGCAGCGGTTTGCTAAACCGTCGTAGGCCTTTAAAGTCTACCGGGGGTTCGAATCCCCCCCTCTCCGCCAGTAACTTTATTTTCGACAACATACTCCGGGCGTTACACTCCTTGCTCAGCTCGCGCTGATCGTAGAAGACGAGGGCGCGACGGGGTTTTGAATGTTTCCCGATATGGGCAAGTCCGGGCTTTGCTTTGGGCGACGAACTTTCACCTTGTGACATTCCGCAGTATTCCCGTAGATTTAGGCTGCAACGGACGATAAGGGAAACAAGCTACATTCGCGCCAACTGAAATGACAACACTCAAGACCGCAGTAATCCTCGGTATCTTCGCTTCGACGGCAGCCTTAGGGTCGGCCACTAGCATCTATGTGACGCCGGACGATGGATTCGAGACGAATATCATCGCAGCGCTGGAGAAGAAGCATGTGCCGCTGGATATCGTCACGGATCAAACCCAAGCCGATTATATTTTGACAGCTACGGGCGTGCATATTCACAAAGAATCCGGGGCCGGGAAGATCGCCCGATGCATGTTTGCTTACTGCGCCGGAATCGAAGATAGCGGCGATGTATCAGTGCAATTGGTGGATACGCATACGAAAACGGTTGTGTGGGCATACAGTGTTGCGAAACAACGAGCTGCCAAAAACCGGCAGTCCATGGCCGAGGCGATCGCAAAGCATATGAAGAGCGAGTTTGTGTCGAGTTGGTAACTGGGTGGCTTGGGCGATTTCCACCTCGAAGTAACCGCAGGTATCAAGAATTTGAGCGCAGTCAGACTATGAAGCGCACGGGTTCGGCGTCGCGGCCGCGAGTCCTGTCTGCCGAGCTTTTGGGTTGCAATGCTGTCCTCTAGCTAAAATAGGCGCAGCATATATGTGTTCGGGCAACAAGACGTCGCGGAGAACCTCAGAACCGAAAGAACCGGGAGTTCACGATTGCCATCGTGAGAGAAACCCGCTGGACCTTGGAGGATTTTGCGGAGACGGGGCGACACGTTCAAGATGAAGATCATAGTTACGGGAGGAGCGGGATTCATCGGTTCGAATTTCATCAGATATTGGCTTGATCGTTATTCGAACGATGAGATCGTCAATCTTGATGCACTGACGTACGCGGGTCGACCGGAAAATTTAACAGATATCTCGGAACGTCATGGTCAACGATATCGCTTTGTGCAGGCGGACATCGCGGATGAAGCGCAGGTCACGCCAGTCTTGGAGAGTTCTCGGGCGGATCTAATCGTAAACTTTGCCGCAGAGTCCCACAACAGCCTGGCGATTGTCGCGCCAGGCCGCTTCTTCCGCACCAACGTTATAGGCACTCAGACGTTGTTGGAGGCATCGCGACGGCTGGGCGTCGCGCGGTTCCACCATATTTCGACTTGCGAGGTGTACGGGGATCTAGATCTGGATAGCTCCGACATGTTCAGCGAGGAGTCGCCCTATCGACCCCGAACTCCCTACAATGCTTCGAAGGCAGGCGCGGATATGGCTGTGCGGGCGTATTTCGAGACTTTTTCGCTCCCCGTCACGATATCTAACTGCTGCAACAATTATGGGCCCTATCAGTACCCCGAAAAATTAATTCCTCTGTTCACTACCAATCTCCTCGACAACATTCCAGTACCGATCTATCGGCAGAGCCAGAATCGGCGCGAGTGGCTCCACGTGCTAGACCACTGCCGGGCTATCGACGCTGTCATTCGCCGGGGCCGGGCAGGCGAGACTTACAACGTGGGAAGCGGGATTGAAAAGAGCGTAGAGGAGATTACCGAACTGTTGTTGCGCGCACTCGGAAAGTCCGACAATCTCAAACGCTATGTCGAGGATCGGCCGGGCCATGATCGACGGTATCTACTTGACTCTCGAAAAATCCGGAGCGAGCTTGGCTGGTCGCCGGAAGTAACATTCGAGGGAGGTTTGCAGGAGACCATCGAATGGTATCGCGCTAACCCAGCCTGGTGGCGCCCGCTCAAGACGGAAGGTCCGGTCAGAGAGGATGCTTGGGGCAAACGGACTTGAGCGTGACTTAGAACGCAAAACTTTATCTGACCCCGAACAAATGGAACGTCAGGTACACCGAAGCCGAGAAGATTGCGGCGCCGAGGAAGACGCAGACGGGTAGAGTCAAAACCCAAGCCAGAAGGATGTTCCGTAGAGTTTCCATCTGCAAGCCGGAGCGGTTGGCGGCCATTGTGCCGGCGATGCCGGAAGACAGGACGTGAGTGGTGCTCACCGGCAAGCCATATTTGTCAGCGAGGCCAATGGTGGCCATGGCGACCAGTTCGGCGGATGCCCCCTGCGCATAGGTCAGGTGCTCTTTGCCGATTTTCTCTCCGACGGTGATGACGATGCGCTTCCAGCCAATCATGGTGCCGAAGCCTAAAGCGATAGCCACGGCAAACTTGACCCAGATCGGAATGTACTTAGTCTGTTTTTGCAGAGTAGTTTGATAGGCGCTCACCGCCTTGACTTCGGCGGGGTCGGAGAGCTTATGCTGCTTGATCAATTTGCCGATGGTTTCGCTGAGCAAATAGATGTCGCTGCGGAATCCTTTCTTTTGCTCGATGTTCAGATCATCGTAGCTGGACCGGCCATCGAGCTCGATGGCGACTTCGCGATTCTTGCCCGCGAGCGCTTCGAAGGTCTTGGGAGAGAAGACGCCTTTAGTCTTCAGATAGGCCGAAAGCTCATCAGTCGCTTCGTCGCCGGTGATTGTGACAGGCGCATGCTTTAGCAATATGGGCTCCACCTGTTGGGCGTGGCGAACGACGCTCTGAATGTCGGCCGGAGTGGCCGCTGGATTCAGCGCAAAGCCGGCGGGCAGAATTCCTACCAGGATCAGGACGATGAGGCCCATGCCTTTCTGCCCGTCATTCGAGCCATGAAAAAAACTGACGCCCGTGCAGGTGAGCATCAAAAGGCCGCGAATCCAGATCGGCGGGGGCTTCTCGCCTTCAGGAGGTTGATAGAGGGCAGGCTTTCGGATGAGAAGCTTAAGGAGCAGGAGCAAAATGCCCGCGCCGAAGAAGCCCATGACGGGCGAAAGCAGAAGCGAGCCGAAAACCTCCTGAGCCTTCGCCCAATTGACGCCTTCGCCGAACACGTGACCACTGAGCAGCGAATTCGCCAGACCGACACCCATGATGGACCCTATCAGCGTGTGCGAACTCGAAGCAGGAAGGCCGAGATACCAAGTGCCGAGATTCCAAATGATGGCTGAAATCAGCAGCGAGAACACCATGGCGAACCCGGCGGCGGAGCCGACGTTGAGCACGAGTTCTACGGGAAGGAGCGAAACGACGCTGAATGCGACCAAGCCGCTCGAAGTCAAGACGCCGATCAAATTCCACAGGCCGGACCAGACGACGGCATAGACCGGTTTCAATGTATGCGTGTAGATGACGGTGGCGACGGCATTGGCGGTGTCGTGAAAACCGTTGACGAACTCGAAGCCGAGAGCCAAGCCGAGCGCAAGCAGTAGGAAGAGGGCACTGAAGAATGAGACATTCTGGCCGAAAAGGTGCAAGCGGATCTCCTTAGACGTTTAGAACAGCCCGGACTTGATACTTTACTCGCGCGAGATTACGCTTTTATGAACTTCCGCCCAAGGAGGTACTGTTTATGGGTGGCGATCACTCGGTAATGCCGCGCAATAGCCAAAACGCGGCGACCCAGCCTAAGATGCCCAGTACGATCATGATCCAGCAGATGCGGTTCCAGAGAGGACTGCGGGTGAGCGGTTTAAACAGCTTTGCGCCCGCGCCGTATTGCAAGAAGATGTGTTCGAAAAGCGCGACGCGCGATCTCGATCCATGGCGCGGAACTGGAGCCTGGCAGCCGCCCATACGATTGTCTTTGTCTCCGAACTCTTCTTGGGTTCTCAGCGCGAAACGCTCCCACCAATTGACATGATTTCACGAAACTGTTTGAGTTGGTTGGACGGCCATGAGACAAAATCGGAGAATGACGATTCGCTCGTTGATCTCGGTCGTGTTTTGCGGGTTCGGTGCGCTGACGAGCTTTCACGGACCGTTCGCTTTCGCCCAGACGCCAGGACGGGCGGCTGCCGACGCTTCTATCAGGATTGTTGTGGTAGCCGGGCAAAATGGGAGGAATGCGCTCAAGAGTAAGACCGCGAGTCCGTTGATTGTCGAAGTCAGAGACGCAGGCAACAGGCCTGTTCCGGCGGCGGTGGTCACGTTCATGGCGCCCGAAGACGGGCCCGGGTTGGTCTTTTCCAATGGAAGCCGTTCGCAAACGCTAATTACCGAAGTGAATGGGCGAGCGAGCGTGATCGACGCTGAACCGGTGGACCTCGGATCTTTCAAGCTGAGTGTGACGGCAGCATATGACCTGCATTCCGCGACGGCGGCCATCAACCAGGCGAACATTCGGGATGGGGCCGAGGCGGTTGCCGTGTCGCGTGAGAACATGGGCGCGCGAACCGGCATGTCCGGGCGCACGAAATTTGCAATTATCGGCGCTATCGCGGTGGCCACGGGCGTGGGGATAGCAGTCGCACTGACGCACGGGAAAAATTCTTCGTCGTCGACGTCTACGATCGGAACGGGAACACCGACGGTCGGCGCGCCCCACTAACGAAGATGCCTTTCATTCACGCGGGCGGCTTACGCCACTATTACAGAATCGACGGGAAAGACGAGCGGCCGACGCTGATTTTTTCGCACTCACTGGGCTGCGATCACTCGCAATGGGACGCCCAAGCGCAGACATTCGAGGGGCGATTCCGGGTGCTGCGCTATGACATACGCGGGCACGGCGCGAGCGATGTGACGCCGGAAGATTACACAATCGAGACGCTCATGAGAGATGCGCTGGCTATCGCGGATGGTTTGAGAATCGGCCGGTTTGCATTTTGTGGACTCTCACTGGGAGGGATGATCGGGCAATTATTGGGCGCTCGCGCGGCGGAGCGGATCACGCACTTGGTTCTGGCGAATACGTCGGCGCGATTTCCGGATCCGAGCGTGATGGAAACTCGCAGGAAGACGGTGCTGGAGGAAGGCATGGCCGCGGTTGCCGATGCCGCGATGCAGCGCTTCTTTACCGCGGAATCGCTTAGCGGTGATGGGCCTGAGGTTGCGCGAACCCGGCGGGTGCTGCTTGCGACCGATCCGCGGGGATATGCATCCTGCTGCGCCGGGATTCGGGACATGGACCAAAGGCCGGAGCTCGGGTTCATCCAGACGCCAGTGCTGATCATCGTGGGCGATCGAGACGTATCGACGCCATGGCAAGGGCATGGGGATCTGCTGGCGAGCGGCATTCCTCATGCACAGGTGGAGCGGCTGCCAACGGCGCATTTGTCGAACTTAGAACAGCCGGAAGCGTTCAATGCCGCGCTAGAGCGATTCTTAAGCTTTAACGACGCCAACCTCTCCTGAAACCGACGTCGGGCGCGATTCCGACCGCGGGCCAATGCCGAAGCCTATCGCAGGCGCGGCAGACATATATGCCGCACTCCGGGCAGAAATCGATGGTGGACAATCCGCAATACGCGCAGAGGCCTCTCACAAACAAACCGTCATTCATTTTGTAGCGCAGTGTGTGCGCAAACGCTTTGCGAGACCAATTATTCATTTCAAACCGCCTTTCTCTCCAGATTTCGAGTATCGGGCTCCGCGCGCAAAAGACGCATGGCGTTGCCGCCGAGAATCAACGATTCCTGTTGGGGAGGCAATCGGAGTAACCGGATTTTGTGAAGCTCCAAGCCGGGGTGCAGCCATGGACCGTCGGAGCCGAACAACACCTTCTCTGCCCCGGCGCGTTTGACGGCCTCGACAATATAGTCGAAGCGGCGCACGGCTGAGGTGTCGGTGTACACGTTTGGATAGCGGACAAGCTGGTCGATGAGGCGTTGGTGCGCCTTCCAATCGTCTGTGAAACTACCAAGATGAGGGATGATAAAGCGCACTCCGGGATATTGCGGGGCAAGCATATCGACCACCTCAGTGCGGCTGATCACGTCAGCGAGCAACGGCACGCGAAAAGCTTGCGCGGCCTCGCATACCTCACGCGTGGGCATCGCTTCATAGCCGTGCAGCTTGATTCCGCGAAAACCCCAGCGGGTGACCGCATGCTTGACCATTTGGAAAATGCGTCCAGCGTCGCGCTTCGCGTGAACGAAAGCGAAGGCGATCAGACGCTTTGGATAGCGCGCGACGATACGGGCCAATTGCGCATTGGCTTTGTGATAGTCGGTATGGAAGATGGGAAAGACGACGGTCTTGTCGATGCCGGCGGCGCGGGCGCGGCGCAGATAAGCCTCAAGCGGCGCGTCGGTGTTCCACGGGGCAGTCATGTAGTCGCCGTGACCCGCGTGGCAATGGCAATCAATGACCATAGGTCAAACTTCCTTCTGAAATCTGGGCTGGCGAAAGGCCATTCGAGGCCTTGCTCATTTCATGCAAGAAGTGAATACAGGTTTCCGTGCCTTTGTAGAAGTTCGGGAGGTGGAACTTTTCGTTTGGAGCATGCATACGATCGCCGGGCAGAGCGAAGCCCATCAGGACCGTCGGGATTTCAAGTTTCTCTCGAAATAAGCCGACCACGGGAATAGTGCCGCCCGACCGCAAGAAGACAGGCGCCGAGCCGAAGGCGTTTCGATAAGCGAGCGCGGCTGCTCGCACCGCGGGATGATCGCGCCGCAGGACTACGGGATTGACGAATGCGGAAGCGCGAATTACTGTTTTCACCGTGGAAGGCGAAACGCGACGGATGTGGCGGCGAAACATATTTTCGATTTCGCGCGGGTCTTGATCTGGCACGAGACGGAAGCTGAGCTTGGCGACGGCGCGCGCCGGGATCACGGCTTTCACCCCAGGGCCCTGGTAACCGCCCGCCACGCCATTCAAAGTAAGAGCCGGCCGCAAGGTAGTGCGTTCATACAAGCTGAAGCCAGGCTCGCCCCAGGCTTGGCTCACGCGAGCATCGCGCATGATCTCTTCATCGGAGGGACCGACGCGCGCCATGTAATCGCGTTCTGCATTAGCAGGTAGACGCACCTTCCGATAAAAGCCCGGAATAGCAACGCGGCCGCTCGCATCATGCAAGCCGGCGAGCAAATCCGACACGACTTGCAATGGGTTGTGCACGGCGCCACCGAAGTTGCCCGAGTGCAGATCCTGCTCGGGGCCTTGCACTTCCAACTCAATGCTCAAGGTTCCACGCTCGGCGTAACTGATGGCAGGCCGATCAGGGGCGAGCATGCGTGTATCGGAGAGAACCGCGACATCGGCGCGAAGAGCACGGTTGTTCTTATCTATAAAGCCTGAGAGGTTGGGGCTGCCAATCTCTTCCTCGCCTTCGAAGATGCACTTTACGTTTACCGGCAGAGCGCGCTCGGTCATAAGCCAGGACTCGAGAGCTATTACGTGGGCAAACATCTGGCCTTTGTCGTCGCAGGCGCCGCGTCCGTAGAGGTTCTGGCCGCGCACCTCGGGAAGAAATGGCGGCGATCGCCACTCCCGCAACGGGTCGGCGGGTTGCACATCGTAGTGTCCATAGACCAGGACGGTTGGCCGCCCGGGAACTTTCTCGGAGGCGGCGTACACCAACGGGTGGCCGCCCGTCGGGACGACCCGGACACCACCCATGCCAGCACGTTTCAGGCGGCCTGCAAGCCATACGGCGCAGCGGTCGATGTCGGCCGCGTGCTTGGCTTGCGAGCTAACGGTCGGAAAACGGACGAAATCTTTTAGTTCGGCGACAAAGCGGTGACGATGCCGCCTGGCATATTCAATGGCGCGAAGGGGCCGCATCGTTTTCAACACGAGTTGAGGTCATCGCGCCTATGAGACCCACCCGATTATCAGAGCTGGTATTCGAGCTCATGCTCGGCCGGATGCTTGCCGCGCACCGAAGTGGGCTTTCCGTTCTTACGGGCGGGCGTGGGCGAAGACTGCTCCCAGGGGAGAACTCGCTGGGAAATGGGCCTGCCGGCGAGTCCCATGGCCTGCGCGCTCGTGAGCCATTCTTCGGATTGCTCCGCTATTTCGAGGAGCAGAGTTTCAAACTGGGCGCGCGTGGTTTGAAGGATGTGCGGCTGCGACAGCCAGCGCAGGATTTCGCGCCCGGTGACGCCCATGCGTTGACGCGGGGAGGTGACCAGCCGCTCGTGGAAGTAGCGAATCAAGACCTCTTCAAGCACATCCCAAGCGTTGTCGGCGCCAAAGAGGCGCTTGACATCGTTCGAGTTCAGGATCTTGAACGCTTCTTCGAGCAATTGCATGACTTCAACTCGGAGCACGTTGAGGTGACCGAACGAGAGCCACTTGAGATTGTTGCGCAGGTCGAGTCCGGCGCGGCGAACGATGGCGATGGAGCCGAAGCTGGGATCGTAGGCGCGTTCGCGAATCACGTCGGAAATGCGCTTGTCACGCCAGAACAAGGTGACCTGATGCACGAAATGAGAGAAGAGCTTATGAAAATCGGTGTTTGCGCGCGAGCCGGTCGGGACAGCCCCGCCCCCGTAATTGAAGACGCGCTTGTAGGCGGCCAGGCGCTCGCGCTGGGTGTAGCGCAGGACTTCGCGGCGATCGAATTGATACAGCGCGTAAGCGCCCGGGCCTCCGGACAGCCTAACGGTGCCGGCACGGAATAGCTCCTGAAGCTTTTGCACGACGCGGAACACGCCGATCTTTTCGTGCTGCCACAGATAGTACATGTCTCCGACGGCGATGATGCGCTCAGACGTGATGGTCTCGTCGTAGGCTTCTACGCCCGCCGGGATGCGAGTCTGACCGAGCTGACTAGCCGCCTCGGGCCCGATACCGGTCAACTGCGCGAGGCCTTTATCCGGAGGCGCCGGCGCCTTGCTGTCCGTGTCCACCACCGACCGCAGCATGTCGTCGATTTGCTTGGTAAGCGCGTCGGCGAGCTGCGGGTTAGAAATCAGATCGGCCGAAAGGCGGCCCGTCACCGTCTCGCGCAGCGCTGCTACACGGTCATAAAGGGACTGATAATCCTGTTCCGTCGCCATAGAAACATCTCCTCACTCTGAGTCTCTTGATATCTTTCTTCCATGCACCAGCTCACTGCATCAGGCGCCTAGCTGGAGCGCTTCGCGAATGCGTTTGACCTCGTCGGGGCTCAACTCGGCCGGGAACTCGGCAGACCGGACCTCGAACGCCAGGCCATAGGCCTCATCCAATCCATCCGCGAGCAACTTCAAAGCGCGTTTCACGCGAGGCGTGTGATAGCCCGGCGGCAAGCCTCTGGCATCCTGTGGCGGACTCATGGAGGCATGCACGAATTTGCGCAAGCGGTCCGTAGAGGCCTTGAACGATTCCAAGCCATCCTTGCCGGCGTCTTGCAGCAGGGCGGGCAGTTCCTCGGTAGCTGCGCGGTCGACCCAATCGAGCAGTTCGGCTACAAAGAGGCCGGAGGTGTCATAAGCAAAGGTGTGCGGCTCCAGACTGTTGGTGTCGCGATCGGGAACCCAGACTGTCAGATTGGCGAAGTTGAGCAGGGCGGTTTGCCGCTCCGCATCGGCCATGAACACGGAATCCATAGCGAAGTAGGCATCCTGCACGCCTTGCGCGACGACGTCGAGAGCACGCGAGATCAACACCAGTTGGGTGCCGAAGAACGGCTGGCGGCTTGAGATGCCTCGCAGGAAGAAACTCTTCTCGTGATTCCAGCTCTGCTTCAGGCCGATGACGTAATCGACCAAGATCATGTAATTGGTCAGGTTCTGTTCGTCGTCTACCGTTGTAACGAATCTGCGCTCGAGCCCGAAGCGCTGACGCACCAAGCCCAGACTGCCGGCTTTGCGAATATGCTCGGGGTTTGTGGGACTGCCCGGCCCTAGCAGCAGCTCAAAGAGCTCATCCACGCGAGGAACGCGAGGACCGCCGACTACACCAAACTCGTTCACTAGCGAGGTGAACTGCGAGCGGACGACGGCCTGCACGGTCGCGAGATCTTCCTGTTCGACGTAAGGAATCAAAGGATAAAGCCCGTCGAGCAAGGGCATGGATTGATCGAGGGCGACTTTGGCGCGGGTAAAGATGCTCGCCTGCGCACCGGTGACCGCGCCCATGTCGGTCTGGACGGTATAGCTGCGAGGCGTCCAGGTCCACTCGGTATGTCCCTCAACTTGTTTGAGGTCGAATGCCTGGTTGAGAGCGCCGACGAATCCTTTTGGGTCGTCTCCCTTCGAACGCCAGCTTAAGACTTCGCGAATGGCGCGGTCCGCGGTTACGGCGAGCGGAGATGCGCCGCCCATCAAGCTAGGCGGTCCGGTGCGAGTAGTGGACTGGACACCGCCGACGGGCATTTCCTGCGTCAGCACGGAGAACGATTGAATGTCAGCGAGATCGCGGGCTGCGCCATTGGGGCCGTGGCCGCCGCGCGCGTGAACGGCGCCACCGCCGCCGGCAGGGCTGTCGCCATGGACGCGAGTGTAGAAGAACGGGTTTTCCACGACCGGCCTACCCAATTCGGTACCGTTGGTGGTCCAACCCTTAATGTCTACCTTGATCCAGTCGCCGGCCGAGAACGGCGCGCTTGAATCCCAGGTGACGATCAGCGACTCCTTGGGACTGTTCGCATAGCTGATGCCTGAAATGGCAGCACCGCCACCGGTGGGAACGAAAGCGCCGGCAGTGCTGAACTGCACCGGGTATCCGGGTATCGCGGTGGCAACTCCTGTCGCATGATCCACCGTCGAAAGGCCCAGAGTCGCGGAGACCGCATCGATGGCGCCGCTCTTGCCTGAAAGCGTGTTTAAGAGCTTCGCCGGGATATGTTCGTTGAAATCAATCTCCAGGGTGTACGTGCTGTTGCTCGTGTCCGATATTGCAATGCACCGTTCAATCTTTAACGCCATTTCCGTTTTCCTTCCTAATGTGTCTTCCCGTTTTTCCGTTGCGGCCGCGAACAAAGTTCCGTGCTTTGCAGCCGCTTCCCGCGCCAGCCGTAGCCCATGCCGCGCGGCTAGTCACGTAATTCCTTCTCGAACCAATTCCGCGCGGTCCGCTCTGTCGTCAACCTTCGAGACGATCTTCTGCCCGATGTTGGTGGAGTGGACGGAGATGGACGTCATGCCCACTCGCTCGGCGATCTCCTCCCAGCAGGCGGCGAGCGCTGTACGGGCGGCCTCGATGGGCTCCCGGCACTGCTCAATCCCCTGTTTCACGCTGCCGGCCCAAGGCATCCATTCCCCGCGCCGCGCATGTCCCAAACCCGCCAGGTCCTTCAGCTTCTCGTAAGAGACGAGGTCCGCGGCGAACTGCTGCTCAATCCGATGGAAGCGCTGCTGGCAAATGGTCAGAGCACGCCGCGCAGCATTCAGGTCGGGCGATTGCCCCACCGCCTTTTGAGCGGCGCGGGCGGCCTTTAGCGACTCTTCCAACAGCCCCATCAGATCCAAAATCGTATCCTCGAAATAATCCACTAGAGCCGCTTCGCCTGCCAGAGGCTTGTCCTCTACCACAGTCAGCCGCAGCGCGACTAATGTATCCTGCAACTTTCGCAACTGACTGAACAGCTCGCGGAATGTCGGTTCGAGGGGCACGCGTTTATCTCCTCACCAGCTCCTTATAGAAGTTCTTAGTAATGGTTCCGGGCCGCGCGAGCCGCCGGTTCAGAGCGAGACGGCTGGCGCCGATGAGAAACCGCTCCGGGATAATTCCCGGATCCATACCCGCAGAGAGCCGGCGCGCACTCTCCTCGATCATCTGCTGCTCTTTGGGTTCGAAACGTATCACTTGGGACAGGCATTTGTCACCCAGAGTTTTGAAGGGCTGGAAGCACATGGCGTCGACGGCGGCGGCGCAGGCTTCGGGAAACGTTTTCAGGATTGCGCCTGGAATGTTGCCGGCATGCGGATCGGGATACACGCGCGTCCAGGCGCGACGGTATTGCTCGGCTTCGGCGTCGAATCCCATGCGCCGCAACATCTCAACGCTAATCAGGGTGCGGAGATATGGGATGGGATGCACACCGCGTGGATTAAATCCGAAGACGGCGGCCGGGGCGCGGCCGACGACGTCCATAAGCGAACCCACAACTTCGGGACCGCCCAACAGCAAGGCGCACATATCGGCGAACATCTCGCGGTTCCAGCGTGTCCACACCGAGGCGACCGAACGCCCCAGGTTCGCGTTCAAAATTCGAAGAGCCACAGCTCGCGGCACAGCCTTGGCAAGCCCCAACTCGGTTTGCAGATTGTGGCTGACTTCATGCATTACCGCACCGAGGGTCCAGGGATTGACGAGGCGATGGTAGGGTAGCTGCACGAGCGGGAACGGATTCAGCTGCTTGCCTAATCGGCTCATAGCGATCCCGCGGCGGATGGTCGCCGGCGCAAAGCCCGTACGCATAAAACAGAAGGGCGGCGGAGCGGGTATAGACTTTGCGACGCCTACACCCGTATAGGCGGCCTGATAGCAATCCATGGCGATGCGGTCACAACTCAGCAGCCATTCCCCGAAGGGCATGGACTGCCGCTGGCCGAATAGTTCGAAATAGAAATCCCAGATCTTTTCGATCCCTTGGACCCACTTGTGCGCGTGATCCTTATGCACCACCACTCGTTCGAGGCGCGCGGCGGAAGGCTCCCGATTTGCGGAGTCGATTGCCGTGCTCACGTTTTTGGTCATGTCGAGGAGACCCTGGCGCAGCTTGGTGATCAGCTCGTTGACGGCCTGTATGTGGCCTTCGGAGGGAGAGGCTGGGCCGGTACCGAATTCTTCCCGATGAAAGGGCCGAAGCGCCGCGGCGTGGCGTGTGACGTTAATGGATTGAGCGCGGAGCCAGGCCGGTAGCACCGCAGGCGCCCCGGCCGTTCGCTTGAGCCGGGGAGAAACGGTTTGCAGCCGCTTCCTGACTCTTGGAAGCGTGCGGGCAAGGGTCGCCATGGCGGCTTACCTCAACACTTGGCCGCAGCAGCGGCAGTAAGCGGGAGCGGCGGGAACGCCGGGTGTGCCACATGCCGGACAGATGCATTGGCCACCGACGACGCGGCCGGGGCGGGACACGACGCGACCGGCAGCGGCATGCGCAGTGCCGCCTGTAGCATGCGGAGCGGCGGCAGCGTGCGGAGAGCCGTCCTTGACATGAGGAGCGCCCGGACCATGCGCCACGCCGCTCGGGATGCGCCGTACACCTCCGTGACGCGGGATACCGCGATGGATGCGATGACGGCGATGGCCGTGAATTGGAACACGCACGCGGCGCCCGTTGATCCAGCGGTAGCGCCATCCGTGCGGGCGCACCAAGCCGCGCCCGATGGTCTTATGAAACCGTTTTTCGATGGTATGGTGACGGCGGAGAGCATGGGCGCGATGACGGGGATGTCCGAGCACATGACGCGTTTGGCGGGCGAGTGTCCGGACGGCCGTACGCGGCGTGATTTTTCGTCCGTGAGCGGCTTGCCTCGCAATGCTATGCACGGTTTTACGAGCAATGGCAGGAACGGCGCGCAACAAGGGACGCGCAGCCGGCCGCTTGTGCAATCCGCGAGCGATCTTGCCCACGCCGCGAGTCAAATGGGGCGACACATGCGTGACGGCTTTAGCGACTTTGGGAAGCATTTTCTTCGCCAAAGGCGCGATCGCTTTCGCAGCCACAGGCAGAAGCTTAGAAGCCGCCATTCCGATCAAAGGAAGAAAGTGCTCCGCGGCTTCCTCTTCGGTTTCGGCTTCGGCGGCGAGTTCCCCGAGATGCTCCATCATGGCGTCAGGATAGATCTTCCGGATGGGGCTGAGCTCGCCTTCGAATTCGTCCTCGCTTTCGAATTCGTCTTCATGCGAGGCGCCGTAGCCGGCGGGGCCTTCGAGTTCGTCCTCGCCCTCTAATTCGTCTTCGAATTCGCCTTCACCGAGGAGGTTGCCAACAACATTGCCGATTGCGCCCAGCCATCCTTCGCCCTCGCCGGCCTCGTCCTCGTACTCGTCCTCATACTCACCTTCGTATTCGCCTTCGTCCTCCGATTCGTATTCGTCTTCGTACTCGGGCAGGGCTTCCAATTCATATTGGGAGCTGCAGCTTTCGCAAACGTGTGCCATGTTGTGGTTCCTCCTTCAGTGGTTCTTTTTCGCGCGCGCAGCAATCTACCCGCGCACGGCGCGCCTGCGGCGATGAGCTTGCATGCGGCGGCGGGGCTTCTTAAACGCCCGACTCACCTTCACATTTCGCGCTACGGCCGCAGTGCATGCTTTCGAGCTGCCGAGAACGCGACGGACGTGCTTAGCGGCGGTGCGGGCAGCCTTCTTACGGGTGATGCGGACGCCTTTAGCGGCCTGGCGCTTGAGATCCTTCACGGTTCTGCGCATGATGGTTGGAACGGCGCGAACCATTGGACGCGTGACACGACGCCGGCGCAAGATGCGCGTGAGAATCGCGGTTCCGCGTACGAGGTGGGGAAGAATGCGGCGCAGCGCACGGCGGTCGGCAGGCGAAATGACGGTGACGACGGAGGCGCCGGCCATGGCTTCCGCCGAGCCTTCGTGCTGCTCATGCGAGGCCGACTCGGCCAGCATTTCGGCTACGGCTTCGTTGTGCGTCAGCTCGTGGGTGGCGATCTCGTGCGCCATTTCTTCTTCGCCTTCGCCTTCGAGTTCGTCTTCAGACTCGAATTCGTCCTCGTATTCGCTTTCGAGCGCGCCAGCGGCCACTTTCCCGAGAGTCGCGCCGGCGGGTCCCAGAATGGCTCCGCCAACGAGAGGAGCAGCAACTTTGGCGACCTTCTTGAGGACGGGAGCAGCCTTCTTCAGAAACTTTCCGATGCTGCCGAAGAACTGCTCGGACTCGAGCTCGTCCTCCATTTCTTCTTCGCCGAGCAGGCCGCCAACGACGTTGCCGATGGTGTTAAGCCAGCCTTCGCCTTCGCCCGCCTCTTCTTCGAGCTCGCTTTCCAACTCATCTTCGAACTCGTCTTCCGTTTCACCTTCAGCCTCCTGCTCACCGAGGAGGCTGCCGACTACATTGCCCACGGCGCCCAGCCAGCCTTCACCTTCCGCCGTAGTCTCGTCTTCAAGCTCACCTTCATGGAACTCGTCTTCAAGCTCTAATTCGAGCTCGCTCTCGTAATTCGACATTCGTCATACCTCCTTGAAATGGCGACGACAGGACGAGGATAAACTCGAATCACAGTTTGGTGTAAGTCACATTTTGTGACTAGCGCATGCGAGGTCGCAGAAATCGGTGTCGCTTAATTGAGTTGACTTGCCTCTGAAATGCGATGGGAGGAGCCGCTGAAACGCCGCTCATGAATGCGTCACTAGAACTTGTTACTTGAAACAAGCCGAGCGCACTGATATCGTGCAGTACTTACGTTTTGACAACTCAGGAGGCCGAAGCGATGCGTGTTGAAGAAGCCGCTGGCGTTGACGAAACGGCCAGCATTGAGAGACTCATCCGGACAGTGGTCGAACAACGGTGCGACGGAAACTGTGAGGTAAGCGAAGAAGACGGCAACGGGGAAGAGGTATTGATCGATGTCGAAGTGGATGGGTCGCGGTACTTAGTGATCCGGCTTCCAAAACCTACGCAACGCGATGTGCAGCTTAGCCCACGCGAACAGGAGATCGTCAGGCTTGTGGCCCAAGGGCATCCGAACAAGATCATCGCCGATGTCCTGAACATCAGCGCATGGACAGTTTGCACACATATCCGCAGAATCTTCAGCAAACTAGGGGTGGGGTCGCGGGCGGCGATGATAGCGCGCCTAGGTGGACCTGGCCGGAGCGCGGGGGCAACGGCCGGCTATGAGCTGGCGTCACCCGGTCGCGAAACTGTCGCGCGACGCACGCCTCAAAGTGCACGAGCGGCACAGCGCTAGTCAGCGGTGGTGATACCCACCGGCTTCCTGGCGGCTGAGCGATTTGTCGGAAGGGTGCGCTTCAAAGTGCTTGATGGCTCGCAGCAGATCCTCGAAAAGCATGCCGGCCAAATCACGGCTGAGCCCTAGGCGGGCGAGGATGCGCTGCACCACAACATCCGAGCAGCCGGCGGGCAGCGGATAAGCGGGCACCTGCCAGCCTCTCACACGCAAACGATCCGCCAAATCGTATAACGTGAAGCGCGTCTCAGTTTCGTCCAGGATTTTCCAGCAACAACCCGGCACGCCGCCACGACCGTCATAGACGATCTGGAACAATCCGGTCTTGGCCAACTGATCGCCGAACCAGGCGCCGACCTCTTCGCAACTCTGGAGGATTTTCGCGTAGCCTTCGCGGCCTAAGCGAATGAAGTTGTAGTATTGCGATGCAACCTGACCGCCGGGACGCGAGAAATTGAGAGCGAAAGTGGGCATGCTGCCACCGAGGTATTTCACGCGAAACACAAGATCTTCCGGAAGATCGTGAGCCTCGCGCCAGACAATCCATCCACAGCCCAAGGGCGCCAACCCGAACTTGTGCCCGGAGGCATTGATGGACTTCACGCGCGAGATTCGAAAATCCCAAAGTACGTCGGGGTGGAGGAAAGGCGCGACAAAGCCGCCGCTTGCGGCGTCGATATGGAGTGGCACATCGAGGCCAAACTCCTCCTCGAGATCATTGAGGGCGAGCGCGATTTTGTGCACCGGCTCGTATTGGAGCGTAAACGTGACGCCCAAAGTAGGGACAACGGCGATAGTGTTCTCATCGCACCTCTTGATCACCTCGTCGGCCGACATCAGCACACGGCTGCCTTCGCAGGGGATCTGCCGGAGTTCCACATCGAAGTAGCGAGCGAATTTATGCCAGCAGATTTGGGCCGGGCCGCAGATCAGGTTGGGGCGGTCAAAAGGCTTGCCATCGCGCTGGCGCTTCTCACGCCATTTCCATTTAAGAGCTAAGCCGCCGAGGATCGCGGCTTCGCTGGAACCGGTGGTTGAGCAGCCAACGGCGTTTGCCGCGTCGGGTGCGTTCCACAGATCTGCGAGCATATGGACGCAGCGCGACTCCAGCTCCGCCGTTTGTGGATATTCGTCTTTGTCAACCAAATTCTTATCCACGCACTCATTCATAAGCTGCCGTACTTCGGGCTCAACCCAGGTCTGACAGAAGGTGGCGAGATTCTGGCGCGCGTTGCCATCCAAGAGGAGCTCATCATGAACCAATTGGTAAGCCGCAGCGCTGTCGATCTCGCCTTTGGGGAAGCGGTACTTGGGAATCGGCTTCTCTAGAAAGGCGGACTTGGACGTTATGCCGGCAAGCTGGGAATTTAATTCCTTCGTGCCATGGAGAGCCATGAATCCTCCGTAACGATAGTGTTCCAGTATAGCGGTGATTTCGAGGTTCGAAGCGCGTCCACGGATACAATAAGAACGATTCGGAACAAGGACAACCAGAATGGCTGGCAAGAAAATCGGCATTTTGACAGGCGGCGGCGATGTACCGGGCCTAAACGCTGTAATCAAGAATGTGGTCTACCGGAGCACGTCGGATGGACACGACGTAACCGGAATTCGTCTCGGCTGGAAAGGCCTCACCGATCTGAATTTTGACGATCCGGAGAGCGTAAAGCGCTATGTGCTTCCACTGAATCGGGAAAACACACGGACGGTTGACCGCACGGGCGGAACGTTTCTTCACACGAGCCGGACGAACCCCTCAAAGACAAAGAAAGTACCGGATTTTCTCAATCCGACGAATTTCCCGGCGGCGCAGACGACTAAGGAGGGCGTGACGACGACTACGTACGACCTGACGAAACGCGTGCTCGCAAACCTGGAGCGGCTGGAGATCGATTCGCTGGTGGCAATCGGCGGCGACGACACATTGAGCTATGCGGCAGTGTTGGACAAGCAAGGCTTCAACGTGATCGGGATACCGAAGACGATGGACAATGATGTCCGGAACACGGAGTATTGCATTGGATTTTCGACGGCGATTTCGCGCGCCAAAGAAGACATTCAGCGTCAACGCACGACGGTAGGGTCTCACGAACGGGTGGGAATCTTTCGAATGTTCGGCCGTGACGCCGGGTACACCGCGCTTTACACTGCCTACGTCACGTCGCTGCGATGCGGCATTCCGGAATACAAGTTCGATCTGGATCACATGATCGATTTATTGACGACGGACAAGCGTAATAATCCGAGCAACTACGCGCTGGTTGTGCTCTCGGAGGGCGCGCAATGGGAAGGTTACACGGTGAAGGAATATGGGGAGCCCGACGCTTTCGGCCACCGCAAGAAGTTCAGCGTAGCGGAGGCGTTCAGCGACGAACTCATGCAAAGAACGCATTTTGAGACTGTGGTGAGCGATCTCACTTACGACTTGCGGAGCGGCGCTCCGGACTTCCTGGACACACTGGTTGCCACGACATTCGGGACCATGGCCTATGACGCGATCACTTCACAAAAACATGGACTGATGGCCGCGGTGAACGAAGGCAAGTTTTCGATGGTGCCGATTCCCGATCCCAAACTTGGGCCGCGCCACGTCGATATTCAAAGCATGTACAACACGGAACGCTACCGGCCGACGTACGCGAGCAAAGAGGGCTTGCCGGTGCTGTTGACTCACCCGTAGAAGAACGCGCAGAGAAGCATGATCGAGCAGTCCACCGCGGCGCAGCCGCCAGTGTCCGAAGTTGTCGAAGCGCAAGGGCATCTGATCGACTCCCACATTATGGAGAAGATCTTCGACACCGTGGTGGAGTTCGGCGCGCAATTCGAGGTGGAGCAGTTTTCGATCGGGCGCACCAACAGCGACGCATCGCGGCTACGTCTCAGGGTGGAAGCTCCTTCCGATGAGCAGATGGAGCAGTTGATGACGGAGCTGCTGGCTCTTGGCTGCACTCCAGTGAACTCAGGCGATGCGGAGTTGAAACCGGCCGAGAAAGACTGTTGCGCACCGGAAGATTTCTATTCGACGACAAATCAGCGCACGCAGGTGCGGTATCGGGGGCAGTGGATGAGCGTCCGGAAACAGCGCATGGACGCGATGATCGTGGTGCGCGATGGGATGGCGGAGTGCCGGCGGCTGCGCGACATTCGGGCTGGCGATCCGGTGGTAGTCGGGATGAAGGGAATTCGCATTCTGCCGGAGGCCAAAGAGCGCGACCGCCTGGCGTTCGCGTTCATGAGCAACGAGATCTCTTCCGAAAGGCAGGTGGAAACGGCGGTAGCGCAGACAGCGGCGATCATGCGCCAAGTACGGAGCGATGGGAAAAAGATCATAGCGGTTGCCGGCCCGGTGGTGGTGCATACGGGAGGGTGCGGCGCGATGTCACGGCTGATCCGGAGCCATTGGATAGACGCGCTGCTCGCAGGAAACGCGCTAGCGGTGCACGATATCGAATCGGCCCTATTGGGAACGTCGCTCGGCGTCCGTACTCAGGATGGACGACTCGAACAGCACGGGCACCGCAATCACATGCGCGCTATCAACGCGATCTATCGGGCGGGAGGGATAGCGGGAGCGGTCGAGGCCGGCCGCCTAACGACCGGCGTGATGTATGAGTGCGTGAAGGCGCGCGTGCCGTTTGTCCTCGCCGGAAGCTTGCGAGACGACGGGCCGCTGCCGGGTGTTATCACCGACATGAACGAGGCGCAGGACGCGTATGCGGCACAGCTCGAGGGCGCGGGGGTGGTCTTGTGCCTGAGTTCCATGCTGCATTCGATCGCCGTGGGGAACATGCTGCCTGCTTGGGTGAAGATCGTTTGCGTCGATATCAATCCCGCTGTTCCGACCAAGGTGAGCGACCGCGGAACAGGACAGGCGGTAGGGGTGGTTACAGATGTGGGGCTGTTTCTAGAACTGCTCGCGCGAAAGCTGGGCGCCGAATGAAGAGGAAGCGGCAGTACACCGACGAGCATGCGGCGGCGGGAGTGGATGCGGAGCTACCCGCGATCGAGACCTGGCCGAATCGATTCGGAAGGTATGAAATCGAAATTGTGATGCCGGAATTCACTTCGGTATGCCCGAAGACCGGCTTGCCGGATCATGGCACGTTGAGGCTTGTGTACACGCCAGGGAAGAATTGCCTGGAATTGAAGTCACTAAAGATGTATATGCTGGCGTATCGGAATCTCGGGATCTTTCAAGAGAACGTGGTGAACCGTTTTCTGGCGGATGTGGTGAAGGCGGCTCAGCCGCGGGAGGCCACCGTAATTGGAGATTTCGCGTCACGCGGCGGAATTTCCACGCGAATTACCGCCACATACCGGCGCAAGAACAAAGTAAGCTAATGGGAAGCGACATGTCGCATCGCGTTACAACCCTATTACTGTTGGCGGTGTCGCTTCGAGCCGCGGATTATGAAAGCGGCCAGGCAGCGCGCGCAGTCATCGGGCAGGCTTCGTTCTCGGCACACGAAGGCGGCATTGCGGCGACTACGCTCTCGCTATCGAATGGCAAGCTGTATGCGGCGGATGAGACACATCGGCTGGTAACGTTCGACGTCGGTCAAATCCCGGGCGCGAAGGACGATTTTCTGGAGCGCCAAGGGCCATGCGCCTTGTGCGGTTTCCCTGCCGTAGAGCAAGTAGACCAGGCTGTGTTGCCCGGAGTCGCGGGCGTAGCGGTATTCCGCAATACGGTGGCGATGGTGGACACCGCTCATCATCGCGTGCTTCTGTGGCCGGACGCCGCTACTCCGCAGCCGATTCAAATCGTGCTGGATTTGGGGGAGGCGGCGGAACCTGTCTCAGTCGCGCTGGACGGAAAACGACTCTATGTAGGGGACGCCGCGGCGCATCGCGTGCTGGTATGGAATGCGCTGCCTGCATCGGACAATCAAGCCGCCGACGCCCTTCTCGGCGCGTGGAGCGAGAGGCCCGGCGCCGATAGTTTGAATCGGCCCGACGCGCTGGTCTCCGACGGCACGAACCTGTTTGTGGCCGATAGCATCGACCGGCGCATTCTGATGTTTACCGCGGCCGAGACGAGTCTGGCTCGTAATTCGGTCGTCAATAGCGCAAGCGAGGCTGCCGGGCCGCTCGCGCCGGGAACGTTGGTGACTATCACGGGTTCGGCGCTCGCCGATTCGGCGATTAGCTCGTCAGATGACGGTGTGCAAAGGCTCGCGGGCAAGTTGGGCGGCGTGGAAGCGATCTTTGACGGAGTCGCACTCCCTCTGCTTTCGGTGTCGCCGACCGAAGTGAAGGCGCAGCTTCCATACGACATGGGCAATGCTTCTTCCGGGAGCTTGTTCGTTCGAACGGAGCACGGGGACGGCAGCGTGACGGTTACAAACGCAACGGCGTTGAAGCTGGCGGCTACAAGTCCGGGACTATTTGCTTTTGGGGGAGCAGAGCCGCGGACGGGACTGATACTTCACACCAACGGCTCGCCCGAGGCTTCAGGGCGGCCGGTGACCACGGACGATCCCGCCAGACCGGGAGAGTTGCTGATCTTCTGGGCGACAGGTTTGGGGACCGTAGAGAGCGGCTCCGACAAAGCGCCGCAAATGGGAACGCCGTACACGGGGCCAAGCGCTGGAGTCACGAGTAAAGTTGGCGCCATAGCCGGTGGGCGACCGGCAGAGGTGATATCGGCGATCTTGCCCGATCGGTCTATCGGGGTTTATGAGGTTCGCATCGTTTTGCCCGTGGATCTGCCCAGCGATCCGAAGACCGAACTGCTAATCATGCAGGACGGGAGTGCGAGCAACACTGTCACTATTCCGGTTCGAAATATCATCCAATAGCTGATGCATCAGCTTCGTTGGCATGCGGTTCTGCAGCAATGGGTGGTGGTCACGACAGATCGACAGAACCGTCCGCAGATGCCTGCGAACTGGTGCCCGTTCGACCCGGGGTCGGGCCGCGTTCCCGATCACTACGATGTGTATCTGTATCCAAACGATTTTCCCGCATTCTCGCCGGACGCGGACCCGTTCGAACCATTTTCCATGCCCGCGCACAAGGGGCGCCCTACGCCCGGTGCGCTCGCCCAAGCCGAACTGTTTGCCGAGACGGGACCGCGCGGCGCGTGCGATGTAGTGCTGTACTCGCCCGAGCACACGCTGCCTCCCTCAAAATTGGGCCTAGAGAATTGGAAGAAAGTCGTGGAGGTTTGGACCGGACGCACGCGAGAGCATGCAGATAATCCGGACATAGCGATGGTGGCGGTTTTCGAGAATTGCGGAGAAGCAGTAGGAGTGACCATGCCGCACCCGCATGGACAGATTTACGCCATGCCGTTCATTCCGCCGATAAGTCAAAGGGAGCTTGCATCGTCGCGCGAATATGCCGCGGCGCACAACGGCGAGTGCCTGTTTTGCCGGTTGATGGAGAAGGAAGAGGAAGCGCGCGCAAGGATGGTTGCCGCGAATGATCATTTCGCGGCGTTCGTTCCGTTCGCGGCGCGCTTTCCCGCCGAAATCGGCCTGTATGCACGAAGACACGCGTCTACACTGCTGGAACTGACCGAGCAAGAGCGTTCGAGCCTAGCGGAAATCATCAGCATCATCCGGCAGAAGTATGACAATCTGTACGGATTCGTCATGCCGCTCATGATGACCGTGAAGCAAGGCCCACTGCGCGAGACTGAACCTCCTTATCACTTGCATGTTCAGTTTCTTCCTCTACAGCGGAGCGCCACGAAACTTAAGTATTTGGCGAGCATCGAGACGGCGTATGGAACTTTTCTAGCGGACACCGCCCCGGAAGAGATGGCCGAAAATCTTCGTAAAGCGAAGCCTATTTCGAACTTGTAAGCGGTCCTCCGCTAATTACAGCTGAGTTATTCATCTCGTCCGAAGTAAAGCTCATGGATCGGCTTTCGCCCGGCTGAAGATGCACGCGCGCGAACCCTTTCAGGACGGGATTCGGAGCGTAATCGGTTTTAATGTAAAGCTGCACGACCTCATCGCCTTCGCGTTGAGAAGCGTTTGTGACACGCGCAGACGCTGTCTGACCACGGACAGTTTGATCCGAGTAAGTGAAAGTCGAATAACTAAGCCCGAAACCAAAAGGATAAAGCGGGTCGCCCGAAAAGTAGCGATAAGTACGGTTCTTCATGGAGTAGTCGGCAAACGGCGGAAGTTGAGCGACCGACTTATAGAATGTGACGGGCAGACGGCCGCCAGGATTATTCTTGCCCGAGAGCGTGCGGGCGATAGCAGTTCCGCCTTCCTGGCCAGGGTACCAGGCTTCGAGAATGGCTGCGGCGCGATTCTTGGCTGCTTCCAGAGCGAGCGCGCTGCCATTGATCAAGACGACGATGACTGGTTTGCCTGTGTCGAGTACGGATTCGAGTAACTTCTGCTGGGGCGCGGGAAGCTGTATGTCGGTTCGATCGCCATGGCTGAAGCCGGGAATGTCGATGGGCATTTCCTCGCCTTCGAGCCTTGAGTTGAGTCCGATGCATAGAATGACGAGGTCGGAACGCTCGGCAATGCCGACCGCTTCTTGAAGAAGCACATCGGCCGGCACTCGCTCCGAATCGATCAATTTGGGCATGGCGGCGTAGGCGCTTCCAGGCGCGTAGCGGATTTCCGAGTGGGCGCCGAATTCTTTTCGAATTCCCTCCAGAGGAGTTACGGTGTAAGACGGCGTGCCGTTGTAGTTGCCGAGGAGCGCGTCTCTGTCATCGCCCGCGGGGCCCAGCACGGCAATCCTGCGAGGAGCGCGTTCCAGGGGCAGAATACCTTTATCGTTCTTGAGCAGCACCATGGATTTTTCGGCCGCCTCAAGAGCCAACTGGAGATGAGCGGGCGATGCCACTTCGTCCATGGCGATCTTTGAAAAGGGGACGCGGCTCGGCGGATCAAACATGCCGAGCCGAATGCGTGCGATGAATAAGCGCTCGACCGCGCGGTTGATCTCCTGTTCCGTAATCAGCCCCTGGTGAACGGCTTGGACGAGAGCCTGGTAGGATTTGCCGCAATCAAGATCAGTGCCTGCTTTGACAGCGGCGGCCGAAGCTTCAGCGAGGGATTTTGCGAAGTGGTGGCCGGAATAGATGTCGTCCACGGAGTCGCAGTCGCTCACTACATACCCGGAGAACTTCCAGTCCCGTCGCAGTGTGTCCTGAAGCAGGAAATCGCTGGCGCAAGCGGGAGAGCCGTTGACACTGTTATAAGCGCACATCACTGAATCGGCTGGACCCTGAGTCAGGGTCGTGTGGAAAGCGTACAAATAGGTGTGCTTCAGGTCTTCAGGCGTTGCATCCACGTTGTCACGGTGACGGGAGACCTCGGGGCCGCTGTGAACGGCGTAGTGCTTAGAGGTCGCGATGGTCTTGAAATAGCGCGGGTCGTTGCCCTGCATGCCCTTTATGAACGCGATCCCGAATTGAGAAGTCAAGTATGGGTCTTCGCCGTAGGTTTCCTGGCCGCGGCCCCAACGGGGATCGCGAAAGATGTTGATGTTGGGCGACCAGAAGGTGAGGCCATAATATCGGTGGTGGTTGCCGTGGGCGATCGCATCATTGTACTTGGCACGGGCCTCGGTTGAGATCACGTCCGCGATGCGGAGGTGCAGGCCGGTATCCCAAGTGGCCGCCAAGCCGATGGCTTGCGGAAACACCGTCGCGATTCCGGAGCGCGCGACGCCGTGCAGAGCTTCGTTCCACCAGTCGTAGGCAGGGATGCCGAGGCGTGGAATGGCTGGGGCGGCATTTTGCATTTGGCTGACCTTCTCTTCGAGCGTCAGGCGGGAGACCAGATCCGCCGCCCGCTGTTCCGGCGCCAGATCCGGATCTTCGAACTTAGTTCTCGCGGTTTGGGATAGGGCCAAAGAGACTACGCTGAATCCGAGCAGCGACAGAGCAAGCCAGTAGCGCATTTCAACAGTCTACTCGCTGGCCCGACCCGGTCAGCTACTCTGAAGCTGTCTGCACTTATGCGAGCACTTCTCAGCCTGCGACGCCGATGGAGAGAGGCGCGAATGTTCGCGCGTGCGATGGCGTCCGCCAGCCATCCGGTGACCGCGCAAATTGTGCCGATCCGACGATGCAACCTGGCTTGCACGTATTGCAACGAATACGACAAAGAGTCGGCTCCGGTCGCGACCGGCGAGATGCTGCGCCGTATTGACAAGCTCGGCGAGCTAGGAACAAGCATCATCACTTTTAGCGGCGGCGAGCCGACGCTGCATCCCGATCTGGACGTGCTGATCCGGCGCGCGCGCACTCGGGGAGCGATCGCGACGATTATCACGAACGGCTATTTACTCACTCCGGAGCGAATCCGTCGATTCAACGCGGCGGGGCTCGATTACTTGCAGATCAGCATCGACAATGTAGAGCCGGACGAAGTATCAAAGAAGAGCCTTAAAGTTCTCGATAGAAAACTGGAGTGGCTTGCCGAGCATGCGGAATTCGAGGTGACCATTAATTCAGTATTAGGAAGCGAGATCCGCCGGCCCGAAGATGCGTATGAGATAGCGACTCGGTCGCGGCAGTTAGGATTTCACAGCACAGTGGGCCTCTTGCACGATGGGAGCGGACAATTGAAGCCGCTCGACCGGTTGCAATTCAGTGTGTATGATCGAATCTTCGGACTTGAGAGCGGACTGTTTTCTTTCGCGCATTTGGATGCTTTCCAGCGGAATATAACGAGAGCGCAACCGAACCGATGGCACTGTCCCGCGGGAGGACGGTTCTTGTACATTTGCGAAGACGGTTTGGTGCACTACTGCTCGCAGCAGCGCGGCCATCCGGGCATTCCACTCGAGCGGTATGGCGTTGAGGATCTTGCGCGCGAAGGCGCCAAGACGAAAGGCTGCGCACCTTTTTGCACCATCTCCTGCGCGCACCAGACCGCGATGCTGGACGATTTTCGAACCAAGCCTCGGGAGACACTGGCCGGCATCGTCGCGCGACGCAAACAGCGGGATCCGAACTGGCGAACACCGGCGGCGGTTCGGGCTCTGGAGTGGATGTTCTTGCGAGATTCGCGGGCCCGGAGGGTGTTCGGCGCGATGGCGCTGAAAGTACTCCGGGCAAAGCGAAGCTGAGCCTGCGGGAAGTTATACGAGAAACAGATTAGTGCGTACAAGTACCGGCATTTGGGTCGTCATACTAGCATGGCGAGAATCTCTCTCAAGGCTGGCGCGTTGATCGCGATAGGGATACTGGGGGGCTGCGGCGCGCCAAAGCCACGGGTGCCGTCCTTGACGCCGGAGCAGGCGAATGAACTGCTACATTACAACCCGAAGGCCGAAACTTGGATGATCCATGTGAAGAAGTCAGACCCGAGCTGCGAATACAGGCTGGACTTGCCCGATCAGACATCGCAGCCGACGGCAATTGATTTAGATCACATCGTGTATTGCGGGAACCGGCCTAGTTCTAAGGAATTCGACGCGGCGGTCTCGTTTGCCTATGATCCGCAGGGGCAGAAATGGGTGATCACGAGATTTTCGAGCTAGGCGCTGGCGGTCTTCGCAGTAGCTTCGTCATCTAAACCGGCGCTGCGTGCCAGCACCTTTGAGACGCTCGACCAATCCTGCGCCTCCTGGCCATGAGACATAGCCGAGACGAGGTGGTCGCGGACTAAGCTGGCAATGGGCATCGGCGCGCCCAGTTCCAGAGCCAATTCGAGTACCTGGCGTACGTCTTTCAAACCAAGTTTGAGAGCAAACCCCGCGGGTTCGAACTTCTGATCGGCAATGGTGGCCCCGTAATTCCTATAGACGGGCGACTGGAATAGCTCGTTCATCACGTCGAGGAACCGATGGTGATCGAGGCCGGCCTTGCGTGTAGCGGCAAACCCCTCGCCGAATGTTTCGAGCAGGCTCGCGATCATGAAGTTCCCGCAGAGCTTGAAGACGTTGGCGTGCCAGGGCGCCGGACCTGCAACGAAGGCAGCGCGTCCGATCGCGTCGAAGAGCGGATAACAGCGGTCGACAGTCTCTGGTTCGCCGGCGGCAACCACCACGAGCTTCTTGTTTTCGGCGGCTTCCGGGCGGCCGAAGACACATGCTGTAATGAAGGGCTGGCCTCGCCGGCCATGCTCTTCGGCGAGACGGCGCGCAAAGGCGATGCTGATGGTGGAGCTCGAGATGTGAACAGGCGCCGGATCGGGTATGGAGGCGAGTCCGTCCCTTCCGAAAACGACCTCCGAGACGGCGTGGTCATCGGCCAGCATCGTGAAAGTAGCTTCGGAGCCGCGTGCGGCCTCGACGGGTGAATCGGCAACCCGCGCCCCCTCCCGAGCTAGAGCTTCGGTCTTTTCGCGCGTGCGATTATAGACGGCCAATTGATGACCAGAGCCGAGCAGGTTCCGGGCCATTCCCGCACCCATCCTGCCCAGCCCAATGAATCCAATCTTCATAGCTGGCCGTTTGACTCCGCCGAGGGCCGAACCGTTAGAAAATGATTTTCGCGGCCAGTTGAACGTTGCGAGGCGCGCCGGGGCCGATTCCGGGAGCGCCGAAGGTGACATCGTAGGTGGTGCTCACGATTCCCAGATTGCTTCCCGAAACGTTGTTCGCAGGCTCAGCAAGATTTCGGAAATTGAAGATGTTGAAGATCTCGCCTCGGAGCTGGAGATTCACCTTTTCAGTGATCGGTATGTTCTTAAAGATCGAAAAATCGATTTGATGAGTCGGAGGCCCGTAGAACTCGTTGCGGCTTTCATTACCATATGTGCCTGGGGCGGGAAGCGCGAATGCCGCCGGATTGAACCAATAGGCTGTGCTAGTAGCGCGATCCGAGGGGGGCACATTTGCGAACGGATTTCCGACTACCTCGGCGCGGTCGGCGTATTCGGACGTGCCGCTCGAATCGTTCCCGGAATAGACCGTGAACGGCGTGCCGGTGAAGAACGAGAACAGCGTGTTGATCTGCCACCCGCCGAAGATCGCGCGGTACTTAGTGGGCTGAGGAAGCGTATAGGCCAAGAACATGGAGAAGGAGCTGCGAATGTCGAAATCCGAATTGCCGTAATCGCAAGCGAGGCAATAACTGTTTTGCGGAATAATTCCTCGCGCGTAAGACAGATCGTCGAGGGAGTGACCGTAGGTGTAACTCAGCTTCGTAGTCACGCCGTGGAAATTGCTGGTCCGCAAGGAGCCGAGCAGCCCGTTGAAGTTGCTGTTGGCGACCGACTGCACTTCATCGATCGGACCGAGGTTAGGAAACTGACTGTAGTAGGGACGCGAAGATACCACCTCAGGGGCACCGATCGGAATTTGGTTGATATCCAAAGTATCGGGCATGTGCCGGCTCAAACTGCCGGAGTAGCCAACCTCGGCAACAACATCTTTCGAGGCTTGGTACTGAACGTTGAAGTTCGTGTTCATACTGTAGCCCGTCACAAAGTGCTGACTAACGGAAAAGGCGCCATAGGGACCGACGGCAGCAATCCCGCCAAAAACGGGAACGCCATCTTGGAGAGTCATGGGTGTTTGATTCACTAGATTCAAAACGGGCGACGGGCCCCCAATGTTATCGTTTATCCCCGTAGCGGCGCCGTTTGAGGTCGAACTATTGCCGAAATACGATATGTTGGGGACCTGGTAATAAATGCCCCAGCCTCCACGAATCACCAGCTTCCCTCCGGCGGTTGGCTGATAAGCGAATCCGAAGCGGGGCGCAAAATCGTGATAATCGCGGGGCCATAAAGTGTTCAGGCCATGGGTTCCGACATAGGTAATTCCGCCGTCGGCGGGAATAAACGTCGAGATCAGGTTCGCCGGATTGTAGACCGGACTCTGGTAAACCCAATTGAGACCGTAATTCAGCGTCAAGCGGGAATTAACTTTCCAAGTGTCCTGACCAAAGAAGGAAACGCCGTTTAGCCAGTAATTACGCTCCTGGTTACCGTAAGCAATCGTGGCGTGCGCAATCCCCACGCGTTCGGAAAGAAAATCGGCCAGGGAATCCAGGGATGGATTGGGAGACTGGCCGCTATTCGCCGGACAGCCTCCGCCGACCTCCCAACTGTCGTTGGGGCACTGGGCGGCAAAAGGCCCCTGTGTGCCGTCGAACTTAAAGGTCCCGGGGGCGTTTGCATCGTAAAATACATCGAGCCGGGCACGGCGGTAATCCGCTCCGAAGCGGAATTCATGCGCGCCGGTGGTGTAGGTAAAGGTTTGATCGATGTGGCCGGTAGTGTCGATGCGTCCCAAGGGGGGAGTTAGGCCGGTAGCATCGAAGCCGGTAATCGTGATGTTAGGCGAGCCAAAATCAGTTGGATCCGTTACGCCGGTATTCAAGCCGATCGCCGGCATGTTGAAGCCGTGATTCTGGTCGTCAAATACCTGCTTGAAATAGTTCACGCCCATAAGGGTCTGGGCGAGAAATCGAGGAGTGATGACTCTGTTATAAACGAGCGAGAAGTTGTGCATCCGACTAACCGCGGTTTGAAAGTAATAGGGGAGCGCCGAGCCCACATACTCGGTTTGATTACCAGTTCCGCCGAAATAACGGATTGCAATGTTATTTCTTTCGTTGAATTGATGATCTAACTTGATAACAGCGTTATAACTATTCGAAAGATTAATTCCGCCGCCATTGAAGTTATTCACCGTTGCGGGGCCGCTCAGACTGTTGGCCGGCCACAAGCTGTTGAGCAGCTTCAGAGCTAGCGGATTGACGGCAACGCCGTCGTTGGCCATGATCTGACTGGTCTCCGAAACCCACGCCGCAGAGGGAGTGGTGCCTAAGGCGGTGAGGGCCTCCTTGTAGTTCTGCTGCTCGTAATTCATGAAGAAGAATGTATGGTTCTTGACGATGGGGCCGCCAAGCGAGAAACCTTCCTGGTTGTTTCTCAGCTCCGAATTGGGCGAGCCCGGGGGAGTAAACCAATTCGGCGTGGCGAAGAACTCGTTCCGGTTGAAGTAATAAACAGAACCGTGGAAGTTATTGGTTCCCGATTTAACGACGACATTCAAAACGCCACCCGAGTTGCGATTCTCTTCGGCATTGCTGCTGCTCTGGAGCGAAAACTCGTCGATAGCGTCAATAGGAAGCACGACACCAGCGATGCCGGATACGCCACCCTGATTGACGGAACTGGTGTTGTGCCAAAGATCGTTGTTATCGGCGCCATCGATTTTCCAATCGACTCCATTGAACCGCGAACCGTTCACAGATCCGTTGGCGTTCGCACCCGGATTGAACTTCAGGAGTTGAGTGAAATCGCGGCCGTTTAAGGGTATGTCAAGAATCTGCTTTGTATTGATGAGGCTGGTCTCAGCCGACGAGGCAGTTTCGATCTGGACGGCGGACGCTTGCACCTCGACCGTGGTGGCTTGTTTTGCGACTTTCAAGGACAATGCCAGGTTGTTGACCTTGCCAGCGTCTACCACGATGCCCGCGACGTGAACCGTATCGAATCCCGATTGAGTGACAGTGATGTGGTAGTTTCCGAGCGGAAGGTCTTGAAAGACGAATTCGCCGGCCGAAGAGGTAGCGGTATCGCGGGTCAGGCCCGTATCCGGACTCGCCAGCCTCACGGCCGCACCAGAGACCACAGCGCCGGAGGCGTCAGTGACGGTACCCGTGACTCCTCCCCGAAAGGTCTGGCAAAACATCTGCGCCGGAACCAGAACCACCAAAGCGAATGCTAAACATGTCAGCCTGCGAATCATAATGGACTCCCTGTTTTGTGCCTTTCGTCACTCGTTGAATACTAATGCGAGGTCCTCTACTCAGAGGAACCGTTGAAAGCAGCTAAAACAGCTGCTCCGACCCTTTCTCATGCAAGCAAGCGAATGGGCCGGCCTTCACGTGGCGCGACGAGGCGCGAGAAAGCTAGACTGAACGGGCAAGTATAGCACTTCGTTGAGAGAGCCGAGAAAACAGGATTCGATCGCACTCGGCACGTGTGACAAGGCTAACGTGAGACCGAGCGCTCAGCGGGAGGAGAGAACGATCTGGTTGCCTTCTGAATCTTTCATGATGACGAAGGTTCCCCAGGGCTGCTTCTCCGGCGCGCGCACAAATTCGACGCCCTTGGCTTGAAGGTCGGCGTAGGTTTTTTCAACATTATCGACTTCCCAGGAGGTATTGAGGAAAGTGCCGATGCGGTCCTCGTGGCCTTCTGGAGTAAAGAGCACAACGCCGGTCTCCGCACCAGGGATGGTCAGTTCGATCCAGCGCTGCTTCTCAGAGAACTGCTGGTCGGTCAGAACGCGGAAACCGAGTTTCTCGGTGTAAAAGCGGAGCGCGCGCTCCTGGTCTCGGACAGAGATGCCGAGAAACTTGATTCGTTTGACCATACAGCCTAATTTGACATCCCTATCGCTCGAAATCAATGGAGATCCAGCGAGTTGGCGGAAGTAGCTTCTATAGCAAGCAATACTATAGTATGCGAATTGATCCTTACGTGATCGATACTTTAATGCGCGACCTGGTGGCGCATAGCCGTTCCAGCGCGGCGTTTCTGGTATATTTACAACTCTATCGGCATACGCATGGCGCTGGCCGCGAAACCGTGGCGCTGAGCCATTCAGTGCTTGCGGAACTTATCGGCATTTCGAAGCGCGCGGTCCAAACGGCGGTCGCCCACTTGCTAGAGCGTCGTTTGATTCGGCGTAGGAAAGTGCGTCCGACGGCGGTTCCGGTCTACGCAGTTGCGACGCCGTGGGTTCGGAAGCAGGAAAGCCCCGGAATCGCTTAGAGTTGTGTTTGCGGTCGATTCACAACGGCATCGCCGGGGGTTTGTTAAGCATTGCAACCAGGCGAAAGAGGCTCATTCCCGCGTTCTGCTCTGCGCCTTTTTTGCGCGACTCCAATGTGCGGATAGGGGAAATAATAGACTTACACGATAATTATTGTCCACTTAGGGATACTGGACCGAACCAATTGCCTATCAGCTTACGCCGCCATACAGCACCCGATCGCTCGCGTTCGGCGGGCGTGGTGAATTTATAATCGTAAACCAATGCTCGCATGTAGCGCGGGGGAGTTTGGAACGGCGGCGGGTTGATCAGTTTAATTACAGGTTCGCTCCCGGTCATGAGCCGGTACATCAAGCCGCTAACCCAACTGTTTTCCTGGTAAATGCCCAAGGCCGCAAACCACATTTGCCAATCGAGCCTAGGTTGATAAGGCGCGATCATAGGCAGCCCTCGATGGAGCTCACCGGGTTTGTATTTGAACGAATATTCATGCCAATGCACTTGGTCTTCCGAGCCTTCAAGAACGATCTCGGGCCGGGAGGTGGTCATGACGGCGAATAGTCCGTACGAGTTTACGATCTGAAATGGCGCGATCACTCCGAGGAGCCGGCGGATAGGGCGACTTCCCGCCACAAACATGCCGATAACTTGCAGAGCGCCTATTGCTAGCAAGAAAACCAGCGCCGCGGCGAGCGCACGCCGCAATGTGGGATTGGTAATCAGCGGCAGCGGTGGATTTAAGAGCTTGGAAAGCGGAGCAAAGCTTCGATCGTCGAAGGCCCATAAGCAGATTGCAAGAGTAAGAAGATTGAAGAAGGCATAGTTGCCGGTAAGAATGATCAGGATCTGAAGAAAAATTAGAAGCGTGGCTGCAGTGTGACGTATGCGGCCAGGAGCAAAGAGTAAGAACGGGCAGACTAGCTCGATCATCAATGTTGCGGCTGTGCACCAATCGAGGATCTCAGGCGGCAGTCGATAGGCATAATACGCGAGCGGGTTAGGTAATGGCTGCGTCAGGAAGTGGAACCGAAGAGCGCGCAAACTGCGCCATGCAGGATCGTGTGAGAGTAGCTTGACCACTCCAGATTCAAACATGAGTCGAAATAAGCAGAAGCGGTAGGCCCACACCAGCCACGGCAAACCTGAAAAGAGCGCAAGAAATCCCGATTCCAACAGCAGCGCATCCCATTGAAAGCCCATGAAGGGTTGTCCCGCGGTTACGAGCGACAAATACAAGACGAAGCAGGCAGCGGCGGCCGTCCGAGCGAAACGGCCAACGACCAGCGCCGCGCCGGCGACACATCCCAAAGCGCAAAACCAGACGAGAGCGGCGTCGCTTATGCCGAACCAGAAAAGAGTCGGCGCTTCGAAAAGCGCGCGATATCCCAGGACATCTCGCATCGCGGTGAGCGCCTGCCCCGCGGGGACGATCCCGCGAGAGCCGATCAAACCAGTGACCTGCGGCCACAAAGACGCAAATGCGGCAATGTAAATCAGACCTAAGAGGCGAAGGAACAACGCCTCTGTTAACTTAAATGAGCCGGGATTCTCGATACGGCGCCAAATTCCAATGAATGATTGGTGTAAGCGCATCCGCACTAACGCTAGGGGATTGGCAGCTTGCAAGTTGTATTATAGTTGCTGAAGACTTCCAGCGGCGCGGTAGCCAAGTGGTAAGGCAGAGGTCTGCAAAACCTTTATTCGGCGGTTCGATCCCGCCCCGCGCCTCCAACCTTATCCGAACTCTTGCTTTGCGGTGCAGCCCAGTGGCACCAGGCGAAAGCTAAAGAGCCCGCAGGACAATTTGCGATCCGGTTGAAGTCAGGCCCGACATATTGGCCACGAACACCACGGAACTGCCCCAGTTGAAGGTATATGAGTAGGAATTGTTGGTTGTGGTGGCGTAATATCCCGGAGGCGCGGGCTGGCTCGACGGCGGACCTGTATTCGAGGACGCGTTCACCGAGATTACATACGCATTGTTGCCCGAAGAATCGGGTGGCCCGCCTATCAGGACAAAAACGGCAAACTGGCCGTTGGTGTTCTGAAAGTTCAATTGCATATACTGCGGCAGAGCGTTGGTCTGAGCGGTCGCTCCGGGGCTCAACGCCAAGGGCGTTCCGATTGGCAAATTGAAAGGATTGGTTCCGGGCATTCCCGGTCCCACCGCCTGAATACGAATGGGAGTGTCGTTGTTAACGCTGACGTTCGTCACCGTAAGATTGTTGCCCTTCCAATTTTGAGTAAGAATGTTTGGCTGGTTATTGAGGGCGGGTACAGTCAGTGGAATGGGCGCTCCTCCGCCGGAGGTCAGCATCAGGTCGCCCGAATTATTTTTGGTCGCTTCGTTCTGGTAGGCGAATACGACGGAGCCGTTGGGAGTTTGAGCCATCGTCGCCGATTGGTTGACCTGCAGCAGCAAAGGCGAGCCGTCCCAAGTTTCGGTGACGGTGTTGAGCCCGACAATCGCGAACGGAACTAGCTGTAAGGCGGTCAATCCAGCGGACGGCATCGAAGCGCGCTCCTTTCGCATGCTTCGGAATAGATTGCGCTTACAAGCTGCGCATTAATACGTTTGCTCCTGAGGTGGTTCCCGGCGACATATTGACAACGTATACGAGCGAACTGCCCCAATTGAAGGAGAATGCGTAGGAGTTACCGGTGGTGGTCGCGTAATAGCCCGCAGGTGGCGAAACTCCGGTTCCTGGGCCGCTGTTATAGGCGGCGTTGACGGATATGACATAACCATTGTTGTCGCCCGAACCGCCGATGATGGCGAAGATCGCGAGGGTTGCCGCATTGCAAGTCATAACGAGTTGCATGTACTGCGGCAGCGCGTTGCCTTGCGCCGACTGAGCGGATATCAGGGCGACAGGCTTGCCGTTCGCAGATAAGCTGAGCGGGTACTGCCCCGGAACACCCGGCCCGAAAGCCGCAATCCAGATGGGCGTATTCGAGTTGGGACTGATATTAGTTACGTTCAGATTGTTAGCCTGCCAATTGTTCATCCAGATGCTCGGCTGCAGAGTATTGGCAGGGACGACGAGAGTGGTTGGCGCGCCACCTCCAGAGGTGACAGCCAAATTGCCGGAATTGTTCTGGGTGGCTTGATTGAAATACCCGAAAACCATCGTTCCGTTGGATGTCTGCGGCATAGATACTGCCTGATTGACGTCCAGAATGACAGGAGATCCATTCCAGTTGTTATCTACTGAATTCATGCCGAGCAGTTCGAAAGGGCGTGCTCGTAGGCGCCTGGGAGGGGTTCGCATTTTTTTCAGGTCCGGTCCCGGCGAATGACACCGGGACCGGCGGTACCGAGTTAGAGTGCTCGCATGGTGATGCTGACGGGTTGCGCAGTGCTGGGTGAGAAATTTCCAACCCAAACAAGAGAGCTGCCCCAGTTGAAGGTATAGGCGTAGGAATTGCTCGTAGTGGTGGCATAATAGCCGGCCGGTGGATTTACTCCCGTGCCAGGGCCGGTGTTCTGCGATGCATTAACAGCAATCACGTAGCCGTTATTACCCGAGTTATCGGTGGGTCCACCGATGACGCCTACGATAGAGAGCGTGGCGGCGTTAGATTGAATCAGAAGCTGCATCCACTGCGGAGAGGCGTTTCCCTGCGCCAGCTGACCTTGCGTGAGCTGAATGCTGGAGCCGATGGGCAGCGAAGCCGGGGTAACGCCGGGCATTCCGGGCCCCGCTACCTGGACCAGTACGGGCGTGTTATTGTTCGCGCTGATATTGGTGAGACTGAGGTTATTCGCATTCCAGTTCTGGATTACGATCGTCGGCTGATTGGCGTTGGCCTGCAGATTCAAGAAAGTGGGTTGTCCGCCGCCTGACGTAATCGAGAGCTGTCCTTGGTTGTTCTGCGTGCTTTGGTTAGTTGCCGCCAGAATCGCGGTTCCGTTCGGCATCTGGGGGATCGAGATATTCGTGTTGACCTGCAACGTGGTGGGCTGGCCGTTCCATGCTGCGTTCACCGAATTCTGGTTGATAACGCTGTAACCGTGCTGTTGCTTATGTCCTGTTCCCTTTTCCATGTCTCTCCTTACTTACTTCTGCTGCCGTCGAACTTTCTCTTGTCTCCCGAAGCTGGCGTCTCGCGCCCAGAATCCGGTGTCTCTGGCCCGGCAGTTCGGCCGAAGAACTTATGTGGGACTAACGTCCGTAAAGTTGAGATAAAGATTTCGCAACCGCAGCACTGGCGTATTTACACCGCTAAGTTGCGCGTATAGAGTGATGTCGAAAATCAGTTGCGAGCCTGGGGGCTGAGATTGCGATCCGAAGACCAAGTTGTTATTTGCAGCCCAGTTCGCAATGGCGGTTGCGTATTGTGCCGAGAAGTCATCCAATTGCGAAGCTTGACTTGCATCGATGACGAAGGATCGCGCAAGCACAATAGGCAGCAGAGGTGAGATGGGATTGGCTCCGGAGCTTCCACCCGTAGCAGCGGCGATCGGATAGAGATAGCTGCACGCGACCTTTACGCGGCGTTCCGCGGATTCCTGCTGGTCTGAGGCCTGGACCAAGCCGCTGCGCGCGCGAGCCGTACGCCTGGCTTCGAATAACGAGTTCAGCGAACCTTCATCCGCCAGCAGATCGTACATCAGCGTGTAGATGCTCTGGCAGAGGCTAGGCAAGCCGGAGGGCGGCGGCGCTTTCGAACATCCGGCGCTGATGCTCTGATTCGGTAGCGTCGCGATGTTGATCGGGTCGCTGTTGTCGACGAATGGGGTCACCGGCTGAGTGGCGCGTACGAGCGGCGTTTTGTAGATGAATTCGTCCTGGGAATACCATTCGGCGCCGCCCGATTCAAGCGCGATCAGGTTGCGTTCGACCTGAACTCCGGTCAGCGCGTTTTCGGCAGTCAGAACGTTGAGATTATCCACCTCGACTTGATGCGCTATCCAGTCGTTGACGAGCGGCGGCACTGGCGTGTACGTGTCCGTGATTCCATTCGGCACACTAGCTTGATATTGATTGGGATACGGAACGCCCTGCGGGTTGATCCCTTCTATCGAAAGTGTCACGCCCTGGAAGCTGGATTCCCCTTGCGCCGGGTCCCAGGTCAAGGTGATCAACTGCGTTCCACCGTTGCTCGGCACATCGGTGACGGTATAGGAATCGGTAATGGTGGTCAGTCGCGAGGCCAACTTTGCGGTGGGGGGCGGATTCCAAGTCGTGTTAGTCACTACCTCAGTTACGAGTGAAGCAAAGCTTTGCGCCGCCAGGCCCCAATTAGCGCTGGTGTCCGCCAGGTTGACCAAATAAGGCTGTAAGATCGGGTAAGTGGCGCTGAACCTCGCGAGAGCTTCAAACAACGAGTACAATTGGTTGGTATTGTCCTTCAGAAGCGCCTGATTTCCACTGCCTCCGTTCGATGAGACGCTCAGGTTTGTGTTGTAAGTGATGGAGTTAAGAAGTTGATCGTGAACCGTTAGCTGCGTCTGATACTGGTAGATATAGTGCCACGCAGCGGCGGAGACCAGCGGGTTGTCACCCAAGTTCTGGACCGAACTGCTGCTAGCGCCTTGTACGCCACTTTGAGACATGACCGTTGGCGGCGTAGGGTATTGCCGAAAGACGAGTGGAATTTCCGTAGCGGCGCCCGTGGGTCCAACGTGCGGCAAGCCGTTCGGATATGGGTTGACGAGTTGAAGCCACATGGATGGGCGCGCTTGATCGCTCGGCGTCTCACTCGACGGCGCGAGGAAATATTGCACGTGCGTGACGTTAAATTCCAGATCAAGCGTCACACTTGCGGTGTCCTGGATGTTGGAAGTCCCGAATAGGAAAGTCAACAAGCTGGCCCCGCTGCTTTCGATTGGGACCTGCGCGGTCGTGATCTGATAGCCCTGCGGAAGGTCGCCTCCGCCCTTAGGCTGAACCTCACCGTATAGTGTCAGCAAATCCTGCACGCTCGCGGGGGGCGGGGTTATCCATGAGACGGGGTATTGAACGACGGTGTCAACCGAATAGGCCGTCATCAGCGCGGCCCGCATCTGCTCGCCGAAAGTATCCTGAGCATCGTCGATTTGGGTTGGCGAGCCGGTAAAGGGCGATTGCGGAGAAAAGAGCCAATCCACCTCATGGGTTGAGTACTGATCGGCCAACGATTCCCGGCCGTAGGCGACGGTGCTGTAAGCATCCGTAGCAACCTCGAACGCTTTAGCAGCAGAGGCGGGCTGGAGGAAACTGTCGACAGCCGCAAAGAACGAGCTATTGAGAACATCCAGGTCCACGTCGGTGAAGGACATGCTGGCGGGCCAGCTGGCGGGGGCAAGCTGCGATGGCAAACTGGGCAGCGGCACGACGGCCGTATTCAGGGTGTTGTCGAGCGGCTTCGGCGACAGATAGAAGGGACCCGCCGCCGAGCCGATTCCGACTGTGATGTTTAACAGCGATTGTTGCACTGCGAAGAGAGATTGCGGGCTTGTTCCACTTGAGCTAGAACCATCGCTCGGAGCGCCGGTCGATTTCAGCAGCGCGCGACTGCGCGAGGTGGAACTGGATCCTCGCAGATTGGCAGAACTGCTTTGCGGTTGCGAGGCGCCGTTGAGGCCGACCGAGAGCAGCCACGCCGGGAAAGCCGAAACAAAATTGGCGGCGAATGTGTCGATGTCGACCGAGGCGGTACCGGATTCATTCGAAGCTCCCACGGTCGAAGCGATCGAGCTATTGACGTTCTGCGCGGACGGGAAGGTCACATTATCGAATTGATCCTTCAGGGTCGGCGAGATAAGGGCTTTCTCACGCTGAATGCCAAGCAGCACGGCCAGTTGAAAGACGGGAGGTAGTGTTCCCGTGCCCGTAATCGCAACGCTTAAGGCAACGGGGGTGAGTGTTTTTGAGTTGCCTTCCACATACTGAATGATCTGGGAAACCAGGTCTACGACGGCAGTGGTTTGGGCGGAGGTCAAGAGCACCTGGACCATGTTGCCGCTGGAATCGAGCGCAAGATTGGACTCGATATAAAGGCTCACGCCGGGCCCGGTGAGCTGATTGTAGATGGTCTGATACGACGACAGCGCGTTTTGGGAGAATCCCGCCGCGCTAGGGGTGAGGTAAACCGTCAGGCTATTAGCTTGGGGAGAACCGTTCACAAGAAAGTCGTAAGTACTGACTACTCCCTGCCATTGATCGAGCGGAACAATCGGATCGAAATAGTAATTGGTTGAAGCGAATGCCTGCGCGGCCGGCATCTGGTTGCCGAAGGCGTCGAGCTGATAGAAGTTAACCGTGAACGGGTCGGGAATGCTGGCGTATCGGTTCGCGTCCTCGGTAGGCACGCCCTGGTTCGCAGTCGCGACGTTATAGAGCGGCACGAAGACGCGGTAACTACGAAGAGTATCTTGTACATCGTCGTCCTGTTGCGGTGGTATGGGCGCGGAGAGGTTACTCTCGATAAAGCCGGCGGATGCTTCCACCTGGTAAGTGACCAAGCTATAAAGACCGTTTAGTTGAGCAACCGCACTCCCGGAATCGGTCATCAACTTGCGGACCTGCGCTTCGTCGGTGTAACCAGCGGCCACGAGCGCGTTCACGGCATCAGCGCGTGAGTATTTCCTGGAGCGGCTCAATTTGGCAGCGGACGCCAACTCGGCCGAGGGCTGAAGCTCCATCACGCCGTCGTCGCGGGTCAGGAGCGCGCCGACCGAGCCGGCTGCGACGGCGCAATACTGCGTCTGGAGCGCTGGGTCGGTCGTTTCGGCGTAATAGAGGAGCGCGGGATCGAGACTCTGAAATTGGATGTAGTTGTAATAGGCCTGGATCTGGGCAGGCGACGCTTGCGTGTTCTGACTGTTATCGGGAACGTAGCTGATGAGCAGCGTAATGGGCGCGGGACCGCCGCTGAAGAGATCAGAGGGGAGGCTCTTGCCCGCGCTATTGATATAGCGCAGATAGTAACCCGCCGCATTGGTCACGGCCGCCTGTTCGATGATTTGCAGGAATGCCTCATAGTCGTCGATTGCCGCTCCCACGGGGGTTTGCTCCGGCTCTGCGGCCAACATTCGGGAGGAGGCAAGAAGCTGAGGCGGTGGCGCTGAGACTGTAGTGGTATTGGTCCGCAGGACGAACACCTGCGAGGCATCAATGGTATCGGAACTGAGTCCGGTAGAACCCGATGAGGTCTGATACAAGACCTGAATAGAGGAGATAAGAGTCTGGAGACCGGGCAGCTTTAGGATCTGCTGAATCCGCGTTTGGTCTTGCTGGCTCGCGCCCGCGAGCGAATAGATATCCGGCAGATACCCGCCCTTGCCGTCCGGGACCTGTTTGACCGTGAGTTGGACGGAGGTGGTCCAGGCAAATGCCGTGGTTGGCAGCGGCGTACCGTCAGGAAGATAGGCGCTGCCGGTTTCGCGAGATTCCACAAGCACCGAAATCACGGCGTCTCCAGTTGTCTGAAGCGTTTGTAAATTCGAGGGGAAGGGGAGCAGATTCACCTGGGAACCGTCGGGCTGCTTCCACGGGATGGGATTTTGGAAGGCGAACGACTGCGGACCAAGGCTGGTAAATGAGATTTGAACGGGCGCGGTGGGCTGCTCGATTGCCGAGGCGTCCACTTGCTGATAGGGCGTGATCCAGGCGCTTGTGAGCGCCCAATTTACATTCGAGGTGATCCAGGTTTGTGTCGCATCGGGGTTCGAGACCGCTATCGTGTATTGGTTCGACTTATCGAACGTTCCCACCGGGAACTCCTGCCACAGAAGAGCGAACATCGCATTCGTGGAGGTATTGGCCGGGCCGCCCGGTATGGTCAGGCCCGCGGTGTAAGGCAGCCGCACGCCGCCGCGGAAGGAACTGGACATCTGGCCCGCGAGCGTTGCGAATTGCCCGGCGCCCACGGTAGCGCAAATGAGATCGTTCACCGGCGATTGATCGAGATCGTTGTTCTGCATGGTTTGCAGCATGGAATGGACCGCGCCTCGAATCACGCCCGTGAAGTAATCGAGGAAGATTTCCTGGATAAGTGGAAGGGTGGTGTCGGTTGCGGTCAGCGAGGTCTGGCCGCCACCGCTCGTCTGGTTGACGAAGAGCTGATTGAAGTATGCGTCCACCTCATCGATATAGGATTCCGGAACTATGTTCTTCGCAGAGAACTGATAATTGAGGTCGTCGGGCTGCCCGGAGCTGTTCAGGCGGCCTTGAGTAGCGAGCGCCAGGAACGGCGGCATCGGGAAGGTGGTCGCGTTTCCCGTGGTTCCAGGAGGCAGATCGGGAACCGTCACGGCGGCGCTGAAGAGAGCGAGCTCGGCGAGGAGCGACGGGTAGTCGATCCAATCCACCAGCACGTCGGGGCTCTGGTCCAGCGCATCCAGCCGATCCCGCGTGACTACGAAGGAGCATCCAGACTGATTGTTAACAGTCGCGAGCGTCCAGGTGACGAGTTGTGCCGTTACCGCTTCGAAGGGCTTGAACTGCGCGTACGTCGGCGAGGCAGGGGGATTGGGATCGTACTCGATGCCGAGAGAGCATGCAAACCATGCGGCGCCTGTTCCCGTGGAAGCCGGATAAATGACCGTCGCTTCCGGCAGGAACCATAAAGGCATGTTGGAACTGAGCCCGGCGCAGAGCGGCATTACGACGGGCGCTGCGTTTGCAATGGCGCCTCTCGCGGCAAACGACATCCGCAACTGATCCGTCGAACTGGAGCCGCCAAGTGTCCAGGAGAATCGGAACGAGGCGTAAAAGCTGAAGCTGATGGAGATCGAAAACAGGCCCAGGTCGATTTTGAGCGATGCGCTCACCTTGACGCTCGCTTCCACGTAGAGCAGAATAGTGCCGCTTCCGGCTGTGGACCGCTCGAAAGCGAGCTGAATACCGATGCTGGCCGAAAGCGTCACGTTAACGCTCGCCTTGATGACGACAAAATCCACGGAGCCGTAGATCTCGCCGATCAACCCAAACTGACCCTGCAGCGACAGCGCGTCGGGCGATTGGAAGATCTCGGTCGATTTCGCGTTGTGGTAACCAGCCGCGCCTTCGATAATTCCGAAGAAAGTAACGCTGATGCCGGCTTTCAGCGGACCGCTAGTGAAATCCTTGCCAACGCCTAAACGCGCGGCGAAGCCGAACGCGAGAATGCTCGCATAAGTACCCTTGAAGATCGAGCTGGTGGCCGAACTGAGACTGGCGATGTAGAAGCCGCCCGAGCCCGTGACGGGCACCGGCCCCGCCATCGCCTCAACTTTGAAAGATCGGCTCCAGTCGTCGCCATTCGGGAATCCGACATCGAGCTTCCAGTTTCCATTGGTATAAACGCTGACGCCGATGGAAGGCAGTGTTAGCGAGGCGGCACCAACCTGAAACTTCCGCAGGTTATCGGGCAGGCTGAAATTGGCGTAGAAGAGGCCAATGCTGTCGCTAACCTTTGTGTAAGTGATCTCGAAGTTGAAGTAATTGGTGACATTGAGCGTGAGACTATAAAACGGCGTGACATCGTAAAAGACGAAGCCGACCTCAATGATTTTGAGGAGCTTGAAATCGGTCAGCACCAGCCAATTGCTGTCGGGATGATAAACAGATCCGTAGGCATTGTCTTTCGCCGCGTCCCAGAACGGCCCGGTCATGTAGGCGAGGAAGTCTGCGAATGTGGTGGGTGGACTGGAAGGCGTGGGGCCGACGCGTTGACCGCCGCCCAAATACAACAGTTCAAAGACAGAGCTTCCGCCATCTCCATTCCCGCCGTTCCCATCGGAAACGGCGATGGCTCGTTGCTTGCTTCGGGATAAGGCCGAAGTTTCTTGACCTGAATCCCCGCCTCCGCCCGTGTTGTTATAAGCAGCGAACCAGCCTATGCGGTCGGGATTGCCAATAGGAGCGAACAGAATGAAATCGACCAAACCCGTGGGCGGAAGGCGTTGGCCCAGAACTTCCATGTAGGAGTTGTGAAGCGCAACAACCAACATGTTGACGCCCGAGGCTTCGTCGGTTTGATACTGCAACAAGAACTGTTCAATGACGATGTCGAGGACGCCTTCGATTTTGATCTCGAGCTTGCCGTCCGCCTGAGGAAGCTGCACGCCAAAGGCGATGCCGCCGTTGGGATAGTCCGTGTTCGGCGTCAGCCATCCGATGAGAAATGAGAATTTGAAGGCCGCGAGCGAACCGACCAGCGCGCCCGCGGAGCCGAGGTCCAGGTCGAATGCCAGCGCGTAATTAAAGTTGTTCACCAGCGTGATGCCGGGATCGAGCGGCACCGAACTCAGCGCGAAGTACTTCAGGCTCTCGACCGTTTCATCCGCATGCTGCGAATAAAGAAACGACTTCAGCTTGAAGGGAAGCAAGCTGAGCATGCTGTTGGAGCCCTCTTTGGGCGGACTGTCGGCGAGATCGAGACGGAGATTGCCTGGCGAAAAAGAAAGGCTCAGATTCGACGTGGTGGGCGACGTCGGAGGCGGGAATACAGTCAGATCAAACTGTACGGAAATGCCGAGATCGGAAAAAGTCAGCTGCTTGAAGGAGAAGATATCCAGGACCTTCATTTCCTTGAAGACCAGGTTTCCCCAGATACCAAAAGAGGCCGAGATCGTAGTGGTCTCGCCGCCGGAGGTCTGAAGCTTGGTCGAGGAGGTTGAAGGAGTTTCCTGATCGAACGAAAACTGCAGCTTGGTTAACGTGATGTTGTCGAGATACGGATTCTCGGCGAAGGTGAAGACGAAGTTACCTTCGGCGATGAATGAATAGACGCCTTGCCCGGATGACGAATCGTCGTCGGAAGTGGAGTGCGCCTGATAGGAGCCGGTAATCACCACGAGGTTCGAGTCGCCGTCGTCCGCTGATAGCAAGCGCGCGCTGCTCTTGGTAGCGTCCACCTGCTTGGTGACCGACGTTCCGAACAGATTGTTGATGGTGAGGTTGATTTTGCACGAGAAATTTCGCAGCTCGGAGTTGGTGAAGAGCGCGCGGAGAAACTCAACCTCGAAGTTGTAGAACGCATCGATACTAATTCCCGACTTAGCTGGCGCCGTCGCGGTGGGCTTCTCGTAGTCGACCAATCCGAATAAAGAACTGGTGGCGAGCGCGGGATTGGGGTTGGTCGGATCCGTATCGTTGATCTGCACGCCTACGTGGTGAACACGAAACGCGGCAATGTTGCTGACTGGCTGGCCGTTCTTGTTCGGATATGTCATCCCGCCGGTGACCGCGCGGATGGCGGTGGGCAGCGAATCCAGTTGCATATTGCAATTCAGCGCGAGCAAACCGCTGAATTGAGGGTCGTTGACCACCTGGTAGAAGTTGTAATAGAGCGAACTGGTGTCCGGCTTCCCGCTTGGGTTTCCGTCCGGACAGTTACCCGCCCCGTAGACGCTCTCACACGCTTGCTGAATCAACGTCTGGATGTAAGTCTGCGCCTGAGTGGCGGTATAGCTGACGTTGAATGTGTTGGCTTGAGACCAAAGATTGATGTCGTTGACCAGGGAGGAGATCGACTGACCCGGGTAGAATTTTAAGATCAAGATCGGTGGAGTGCCGTCGGTTGCGGGCGTCCCAGCGGGCGAAAGGCTGAAAGGCCATCCGGCGATATTGATGGTCTGGTCAGGACCGTCGAAGGCAAACAACTGCTGGCCAGCCGAGGAGGTAAGCGTGCTGATCACCAGGAAGATCTGGTTCTGCTGCATCGCCTGACGGATGGCGTCACCCATTTGGGTGATTTGCAGCGTCACCGAAGGATCCGTCGAACTCAGCCCGCTGCTGATTGCAATTTGTGTCGTGGTCCAGGTCTGCGCGCTATCAAGGCCGGCGAGCAGGCCCTGCTGCGTCATCGCATAGGTCAGGTTCTGATCAGCTTCGGCCGCCGTCGATTTCAGCGGCGGGGGTGATTTGGCTTGCGCGTTTGTGAAGGCGTTCTTGCGAGTCGGATTCAGCGCCTCCGATTCCATTTGCCGGTAGGGCGCTAGGTCCGTCGTGGAGTCAATGCCAGAGTATGGCGCCATGGGAGCGAGCGGGCTCGACACTGAACTCGCGCTCGCGCTTACTGCTCCGGTCTGAACCGACTTCCATGTCGGCAACGGCAAGAAATCGAGGGTATAAAACGTGAGACCCGAGGCGTTGGACGTCTTCAGGCTCGCTCCGCTTTGGGCGTATAGCGGCGATTCCTGAGGCTGAGAAACATAGTTGCCCGCGGTAGTGACGAACTGGACCCAGGAGGTGAGCACGCCGCCCCCACCGTCGGTGAGGAAAACGGGAGAGTCTCCGGTGGCATCGGTCTGTTCGACCTGCGAGGCGGGGGCGTGATAGGCAGGGCAGGCAGGTTGGAAATAGAGACTGTCGGCGGAACCAGCGCTAACCGCTGCCGTAAGGAACTCAGTGCCGGTCACCCCGCACAGCAACTGCGCGGTGGGAGCTGAGTTGTTTGCAGAATCGATGCTCAGGCCGAAGGAACCGGCAGGCGTTAGATAGTAGCGATCGGTTTCAGCGGTCTGGGTGACCGGCCGGCTTGCCAGGACCAGGCGGCTGGTTTTCTGGATCTCGGAGCCGTTTACGGTTTGGAACGCGAAGGCCTGCCCCAGAGAGCTTGCAAAGTAAGAGCCAACGGTTGCATCCGTGGCCTGGAAATAGGAGCGCTGGTCGGCGAGCGGCTCCAGAACATCGAGCCAAGAGCTGAAGTTCAGCGCAGTGTTTGCGCCACCAGGCGCGCGCAAAACCGGATAGCTGAGCGCTACCAGCAGACCCTGCTGCGGCGGGGCGAAATACATGAGGCCCGCCTCGAAACCAGCCAGCGCCTGAACATCGAATTGAAACGCGGCATTCACACTTCCCGCATGCGGATCTATGCCGCCATTCATCGGCAGCACAAGCGCATTCGATTGCGACATGAAGGTCTGCTGGGGACCGTTGAGGGGCTGGACGGAAAGTAGGAGCGCTGATTGGTTTTTGTTCAGGAACTGGAACGTGTTTGACGGATCGTCGAAGGTAATCGCGGCCCCTGAAAACGGGCTTGCTTGCACGGCGAGAGCAATGTTATTGAATTGGAATGTAAAGGGAGTGGATACATAAGGCGCCCCTCCCTGTCCGCTTACCAGAATTATGGTTACGATGCTGACATTTCCGGCGCTTTCGGCAAACCAGCCGAACTGCGAGCCTTGATTTTGCGCGAAAAGATTCCGAACCGAGGCTGCAAAACTGCTCCAGTTTCGGGTGGCGCTTGGCACAAAAAATAGAAATAGGCCAGCGCAATTGGGATAACTCTCGGTTGTGAGCTGAAATTCTGAATCAGTCCTAGCGGTGTCCTGGAACATGAACCCGACGCGTGCCTGCGCTGGGTTATTCAGATCGGCCTCGGGAAGATACAAACCACCGCTATACAGCTTGAAAGTGACCACCCGTTGCTCCTGACGCTGCCAACTCTATGCCTGTTCTGTCGTTTGAATGCTAGATCCTGGAACCGGAAATAGCGCACCGCTGGCGCGCCTTAATTCAAATGCAACATGAGTGCAGTTCCGGCGATAGGACCGTTCACCGTCGCCGCGCTCACATCGGATTCAGGCGAGCTCTGGCCTTTAACAAGGCCTAATTATTCCCTGCACGGAAACATTACCAAGTTCGTTTCGCAAATGCAAGAGTAATTGGCCAAATAAGCGAATTTAGATTTGCAATCGAGACAGTGTATTTGCATTAGGAGCAAACACAACGCTTTCGGAACGAGAACCGAACCGGATTCAGGACTAGTTTCCAGGCATTAATTGAACGAAGTATGCAGAGGGCGGCATGACAATGCTTGTTTGGATATTGGTCCGAGAGCTCTATAGCACCGGCCCAATGCGCCAAGGGGCGAACTCATGGTGACCCAATTGTTCGGCTTTCGTGCGTTCTCCCGAGGCTGCTCGGAGCAATGAATGGAAGATCTCAAGCCCGATGTCTTCGACCGAGGCTTCGCCTTCGGCGATAGGCCCGGCATTGACGTCCATGTTACCGAGCATGCGCCTGTACGTATGAGAGTTACTGGCGATCTTCAACACTGGAACGCTGGGAAAGCCGATGGCGCTGCCACGGCCGGTAGTAAAAGCAATGAGATTCACCCCTCCGGCAGCAAGGCCGGTAATTGAGACGGGATCGTAGCCCGGCGTGTTCATGAAAATGAACCCTGGGCGCGAGAGGCGCCCGGCATAATCGACCACGTCTTCAAGCGGAGAGGAGCCGGCCTTAGTCACCGCACCCAAGGACTTTTCAAGAATATTCGAAAGGCCGCCTTCTTTGTTTCCGAAGGACGGATTGTCATTGAAGCTTCCGCCGAATTGGCGCAAATAAGCCTTGTAGCGCTCCACGCAACCGAGAAGCCGGCGCGCGATCTCGGGAGTGCGCGCGCGACGCATCAACAGATGTTCAGCGCCGAATATTTCCGTGGTCTCGGCCAGCACGACAGTTGCGCCTTGACCAACCAACAAGTCGCAGCAATAGCCGAGAGCCGGGTTGGCTGTGATACCAGAGAATGAATCGGAGCCGCCGCAATTGAGCCCCAGAACAATTTTGGAAACGGGGCTTTCCATGCGGCGATCTTCGGCAGTCCTTTCAATGAAGGCGCGGACTTGCCTACGGGCAGCCTCGACAGCGCCGCGAGTGCCTCCCGTTTCCTGCAGCGTCAAACCCTGCAATGTGGCGGGGGTCGCGGAACCTGCAGGATTACCGAGATAATGGCCAATCTGGTTCACCTCGCAGCCAAGGCCGAGAATCAGCGCAGCCGAGACATTGGGGTGATCCAGCACTCCCGTGAGCGTGCGCTGGAGCTGTTCGGTATCCGGACCAATGGATTGCGCGCATCCTTCTCCGTGTGGAAAAGCCACCACGCCGTCCAAGTTGTCAGGAACTGTTTCCTCCGCAAAGCTGGCGGCAATTAACTCGGCGGTATAAGCGGCACAATTGCTTGCCGCGACGATGGCGATATAGTTGCGCGTTCCGACTCGACCGTCCGGGCGCAAGTACCCCAGAAATGTTGCCGGAGAGGTGGATGGCAGGGCGCATTCTAACTCGGCAGAAATATCAATGCTCGCTGTCTGAAGTTCTTGGAACCCGAGATTGTGAACATGTACGTGGTCGCCAGGACGGATCGGATCCGTTGCGAATCCAATAACATTTCCGTAGCGATAGACGGGTTCACCAGGCGCGATGGCGTACAGGGCGATCTTATGACCGGCGGGTATGACCCCCGTTGCCGAGACAGTTACCCCGGCGGCTTCGACCTTCTGCTCCGGATCGAGCCGGAGGCGAGCGATGGCGACGCTGTCACGAGGGTGGAGCAGGATGACAGAATTCTGAGCGGTCGGGCGCTTCTGGATTTCGTAGAGCATGGATTACATCTCCACTGTACGGCGGACAGTCATAAGCACGAAACAATGTGCCGGAGGCTTCGCTCTTAAAAGAAAAAGATGCCGCGAACCCTCACAGCTACGTACCGATTGCAATTGCACGCCGATTTCGGATTCGATGCAGCGGCGGCAATCGCCGATTATTTATCCGAGTTGGGCGTGTCGCATGTGTACAGTTCGCCTTACCTGCAGGCAGCGCCGGGCAGTCAGCATGGCTACGACGTTGTGGATCACCACAAGGTGAATGAAGAACTCGGGGGCGCGGAGGCGCATGACCGCTTTACGAAGCGCCTAGGGCAGTGCGACCTGGGACAAGTTCTGGATATTGTTCCGAACCACATGGCAATTAGCGGGCGCCGTAACCGGTATTGGTGGGATGTTCTGGAGAACGGCCCTTCCAGCCGATACGGAACCTATTTTGATATCGACTGGCAGCCGCGCGAAGAGAAGCTTCGTAATAAGTTGCTGACGCCTATTCTTGGGGACCACTACGGGCGAGCGTTGGCCCGGGGTGAAATCAAGATCAAGAGGCAAGGCGGTGAATTCTTCGTCAAGTATTTCGATAACGAGCTGCCCGCGGCTCCTCGCTCATTACCGTTGCTGTTGGCTGAGGCGGCCTCGCGATCGGGCTCCGATTACTTAGCTTTTTTGGTGGACGCGCTGGCTGAACTGCCGGCGGCAACATCGACGAACGCTGCCAAGCTGGTAGCGCGGCACCGCGATAAGGAGGTAGTGCGCGGATTGCTTGAGCGGCTGTTCCATGAAGTGCCGTTTATCGGAGAAACAGTTGACGCGGTTCTGGAGGAGGCAAATCAAGATCCGGAGAAACTGGACGCTTTCCTCGAACGGCAGAACTACCGGCTAGCATTTTGGAAGACCGCGCAGGAGGATTTAGGGTACCGGCGATTTTTCGATGTGAACACGCTGGTGGGGCTCAGAGTGGAGGATCCACGCGTATTCAGTGAAACGCACGCACTGATCCTGAAATGGTTGCGAGAGGGCGTGTTGGACGGAATCCGGGTCGATCATCCGGATGGTTTGCGTGACCCCCGACAATATTTCGAGCAACTTCGCCGAGAGGCGCCGGGGGTGTGGATTTTAGCAGAAAAGATTTTGGAGCCAGGCGAGCGACTTCGCGCAGGGTGGCCGATTGACGGAACAACGGGCTACGATTACGCAAACGCGGTAGCGGGCTTGTTTGTAGACAACAGAAACGAAGACGAATTCACCAATATCTACGCCGACTTCACGGGCGAGCCCACCAACTATGCGACCGTATGCCGCGACAAGAAGCACCGCGTTCTGAGGGATCTGTTCGGCAGCGACGTCAATCGGCTGACGAGCTTGTTCATGGAAATTTGCGAGCGGCATCGAGATCGGCGGGACTACACACGGCATGACGCGCTTCGCGCAATTCGGGAGTTAGTGGCGTGTTTCCCGGTTTACCGGTGTTATGTGGTTCCCGAGCGGGACGAGCTGGCCGAAGAAGATGAGCAGTACGTGAGAGAAGCTGTGGACTCGGCCAAAGCGGAGCGGCCGGAAATAGACGCGGAGCTTTTCGATTTCCTGAGCGAGTTGCTGTTGTTGCGGGTGCGCGGGGACAAAGAATCCGAATTCGTAATGCGGTTCCAGCAGTTTTGCGGGCCAGTGATGGCCAAGGGCGTAGAAGATACAGTGTTCTATTGCTATAACCGGCTCATCTCATTGAATGAGGTTGGAGGCGACCCAAGCCGTTTTGGAATCTCGACAGACCAATATCACAAGTTCTGCAGCGATTTACAGGCGACGCATCCACGCACAATGCTGAGCCTATCGACGCATGACACCAAGCGCAGCGAGGATGTGCGGGCGCGGATCAGCCTGCTGTCCGAGATGCCGGGCAAGTGGCGCGAGGCGGTGCAGAGGTGGACGCATCTGAATGCGCGCCATAAGACGAAGGAGATGCCGGACCGAAATACGGAATATTTTCTCTACCAAACGCTGGTGGGCGCGTGGCCGATTGAGAGGGACAGGTTGGTTCCCTACATGGAGAAAGCCTGCCGCGAGGCGAAGCAGCATACGAGTTGGCTCGCTCCAAACGAAGAATTCGAAAGCGCAGCGCGAGAGTTTGTGAACAGGCTGAGCGACGATGGCGAATTCTTGAAGGATTTCGAGGATTTCGCACGCGGGCTGGTTGAACCAGGACGGATCAATTCGTTGGCGCAAAAGCTGCTGGAGCTGACGTCGCCGGGAATTTCAGACACCTATCAGGGAACGGAATTGTGGGATCTCAGCTTAGTGGACCCGGATAACCGGCGGCCCGTGGATTATGAACGAAGGAGGAGCTTGCTTGCGGAGCTGCCGAATTTGCGCGTGGAGGATGTATGGGCGCGGATCGAGGACGGGCTGCCTAAATTATGGATGATTTACCATTCATTCCGAACGCGCCGGGAGCGACCGGATGCTTTCGGTGAAACCGGGGCGTACACGCCGGTACGACCAGAGGGCGCCAAGGCTCAACATCTGGTGGCGTATGTACGAGGTGAGCAAGTGCTGGTTGTGGCGCCACGCCTAGTGCTGCAGCTAGCAGGAGATTGGGCAGATACAGTAATCGAGCTCCCGCGAGGCCACTGGCGTAATCCATTCACCGGCGAAGTTTGGAGAGACGGGCCGACAGAAGCCGGCAAGTTGTTGCAGTTATTTCCAGTGGGTTTGTTCATTAGAGAGTAAGTGATGCATACATTTACAGTTTGGTCGCCGAAGGCTCGCCAGGTAGCGCTACAGATTGGCGATCGATCATATGCGATGGAGCATCGCGATGACGGTTGGTGGACTCGCAAAGTAGAAGAAGCGAAGCCAGGCGCCGATTATCAGTATTCGCTCGACGAAGGAAAGGCGTTGCCGGACCCGCGCTCCCCTTGGCAGCCCTTTGGCATTGATGGTCCGTCGCGTCTCGTCGATCACTCGCGCTTTCGATGGACGGACGTAAATTGGCAGCCTAAACCTCTTTCCTCCGCGATCATTTATGAGATGCATGTTGGAACGTTTACTCCAGCCGGAACTTTCAAAAGCGCGATCGAGTGCCTGGATTACTTAGTTGATTTGGGAATCACACACGTAGAATTAATGCCGGTCGCTGAATTTTCAGGTAGCTGGGGCTGGGGATACGACGGCGTGGATATATATGCCCCACATCATGCTTATGGCCCACCTGACGACTTGAAGGCTTTTGTGAACGCGTGTCATTCGAAGAGCTTGGCAGTACTGCTGGATGTCGTTTATAACCACTTCGGACCGGCCGGCAATTACATAGGCGAGTTCGGACCGTATTTCACGAAGGCGTATCACACCCCATGGGGCGACGCAGTGAACTTTGATAGCGCGGGCAGTCAAGAAGTTCGAGGGTTCTTTATTGAAAACGCGCGAATGTGGTTGAGAGATTATCACTTCGACGGTTTGCGGCTGGATGCGGTACATGCGCTCGTGGACAAATCGGCCATACACTTCCTTGAGCAACTGTCTTATGAAATAGATGCGCTTGCCGCACATTTGGGGCGGCACCTGGTCTTGATCGCGGAGAGCGACTTGAACGACCCCCGAATGGTAACGAGCCGCGACGCCGGAGGCTATGGAATCGATGCGCAATGGAGCGACGATTTTCATCACGCGCTGCACGCCATTGTTACTGGCGAATCAAACGGGTATTACGAAGATTTCGGAACATTTCAGCATCTTGCGAAAGCACTTCGGCAAGGCTACGTCTACGACGGACTGTATTCCGCGCATCGGAAGCGTTCGCATGGACGTCCCGTAGGACGGCTCTCGGGACACCACTTACTCGGGTACTCACAGACGCACGACCAGGTGGGGAACCGGGCTCAGGGAGAGAGATTGAGCCAATTGATTAGCACTGGGCGGCTGAAGATCGCGGCGGCGCTCGTCATGACTTCACCCTTTATTCCGATGCTCTTCCAGGGCGAGGAGTTCGGAGCATCGACCCCGTTTTTATATTTCACCCAGCATCAGGAACAGGAGCTCGCGAATAGCGTGTCGGAAGGGCGGCGTAGCGAATTCAAGGCATTTGGATGGAACCCGGAGGAGATTCCCGATCCTCAAGAGGCCGATACTTTCGAACGTTCCAAGCTGCGTTGGAGTGAAATACACGAGGAGCCGCACGCCTCTCTGCTCAAGTGGCACAAGGCTTTGATTCAGTTGAGACGCGAACACAGCGAGCTAACCGACGGCCGCATGGACGAAGTGGAGACCGCGTTCGATGAACGAGCGAAATGGCTGAGGGTGAGGCGGGGCCGGGTGGAGGTGATTTGTAACTTGGGCACCGACCGCCAAGCGATTCCGGTCACCTGCGGGAGCGGAGTGTTGCTTGTTTCCGAAGACACCTGGCAAATGCGGCCGGGCTTGATCGAACTTCCGGCGGATAGTGTCGCAGTGCTGCAGGACGCCTGAGTCACTGCTTGCTTACGTCGATCATGTTGTCGTCCGAGATACGATCGATCAGTTTGTTATACGGATCAATGCCGGCTCGCGTCGGTGGCTCATTAACGACAATGGTGAAGGTCTGACGGTCGCGAGTTAATTTCTCTTTTTCGATATAGAGCGGCTGTTCTTCGTCTTTCTTGCCTTTAAAAACACCGATTTCTATGTAGTCACCGAGAGGCATAGGCGACTCGTTGCCATTGCCGTCCGCCTGCACCTTGCGAGCCTGCACCTGAAGCGTAACTTTGTACTTGCCGTCGCCAGTTTTTTGTGAAGTTGCAGAGAGCGCCTTGTTGTCATAGAGGACAATCCGGTTGAAGCCGTCGTCGACCATATACTGCAACTCGGGTGGCGTTTGTGCGCGGATGGCGTCCACGAGCATACGAGTATCGGGATACGGCTTATCGAGATTACTGGCCAATGCTGGACGTGAAGCAATCGTGTTCTCACCGGCGTCGACCTGATTATTGGCGTTGGCATAACGATATTGCATCAGGAAGTTATGAAGGGCGAGGTCCAGCTTGTCCTCGCCGATGTAGTCGGCGAGCGTGTAGAGAATCTGCCCGCCCTTTTGGTACCAGACATAGGATTCCTGCTGAACCAGCGCAAGCGGGGGTTCATGGCGGAGTTCAGCGCCTCGCCCGCGGAGGTAGCTGTCGAGTTCATGACGTAAATACCGGTGCATATTGTCGCGTCCGTACTTGTGGGCCATCACCTGAAGAGCGGAATATTCGGCAAGACTTTCCGATAGCATGTTCGAGCCCTGGACATCGGCGCCGATTAGTTGATGAGCCCACCATTGATGCCCTAACTCGTGGGCAGTGACAAAGTAAGTAAAGTCTATATCGGTCGGCTTGTCGAGGCGAGCAATGAATCCCATGTTTTCCGAATAAGGCACCGTGTTGGCGAACGACTGGGCGAAGTTGCGGTAACGAGGGAATTCCAGAATCCGGAACTGATGGAATTGATATGGGCTGAAAACGCGCTGGTAATAATCGAGACCGGCGCGAGTGCTGGCAAGCATGTCATCGAGATCATAGGCATGACCGGGACTGTAGTAGATCTCAAGCGCAACATCGCCATGGGAGGAGTGATAAGTCTCTTTACGAACTTGGTATCGGGCAGAAAGAAAAGAATAGAAGTCGAGAACATGAGTGGAGCCCATGCTGTACTCGAAATAGTGGCGCCCCCCGGCACTCCACGAGCGCTGCAGATAGCCGGGAGCAAGCGCGACCTGGTCGGAAGAGGTACTGACGACGGTGTGATAGGTGATCCAGTCGGAATCGTGCGGAAAAATATTATTCAGAGAGTGAGCGGGATCTCCGCGATTGGCCATCTCTTCGAGCGGCGGGAGGTGTTCCTCGCGGCGGCGGCGAGGATCGGTGAGTTCGATGATCCGGTTGTAGCCGAGATACGGGCCGTAATCGGAATCGAAGAAGGTACCGTTATACGCGAACTCAGGCGGCTCGTCGCCGTCGCGGAATCCACGGGACTGGTGGCCGATGTTGCAGGTGAGCAACATGCCCTCGCCCGGAGCGAGAGGCCGGTCCAGAGCGTAGATAGAAAAGATATTCCGCGCGGCCGAGCTGAGTAAGTGAGACGGCCGATCCAGGCGCACGTCGCTTACCGACTGCCGCTGGTCGGTGAGATAGATGCGGTCAATCGGCTGAGAAAGCTTATTCTCAAGCGTGAGCCGCACAGAACCGTCAAACGATCGGCGGCCAGGATAGATGTTTACCGACGCATCTACGGCCGTGACCTTGGGCTGGAGCGCGTTTTCATACTTCTTGAATTGCCGTTCGTAGTCGGCCTGAATGTCCCGGCGGATCTTGGCATTGCGGTACTCATTGAGAACGTGAGCGTTGTAGTAATACCAGGAGCCGCAACCGAGGGCAGATAACAAGAAAAGCGCCGCTAAGGGCGCCAGACGGGGTGCGCGGGCAAGGGCGAGGCGAGTTCGGGCGCGTAGTGAGTCCTCGGCGCCACGGCGCGCATAGGCGACAGCTACTACAGCAAGGAGCGCGGCAATGGAGAGCCAGTAGACGATGGCCCAGAAAAGCGGCGCGGCGAAATGACCATAGCCGTTCATGTCCGAGTAAGTATAGGCGGGGACCTGACCAATGAGGTACAGCGTGTTCTCCCAACCGAAGTTGAAGAGGATTGGCATTAGAACAAAGAGGCCGATGATAATGCCGTGCCCGAGAAACTTATTCGAAACAATTGTCTGGACAAAGAACGCGAGAAGAGTGAAGGTGACAATTTGGGGAAAGGTGACGAGGTACAGTTCCTTGAGATACTGGCCGATCTCGTAGTGGTAGTAACCTGCAATGGTCTGCATGAAGATGCCGACCAGCATGGTGAAGAACAGAAGGATGGTCTCAATCGCCAGGACCGCTGTGAGGCGGGAGAGCCAATCGGTGGATTCGGCAATCGGCATGGCGTCGTGGATGCCGTCGAAGTGAGTATCGCGCTCGCGCCAGAGCAGTTCGGCCGTATACAGCGCCGCGACGATGTAAAGGAAAAGTGTCGCGCTGCCTTCGACAGCTTGCAGCACGAGATAGGTGACCGGCCAGACGTTGCGATCCGCGACACGGCCTGCGTAGTGGCCGTTATTGATGCCGAAAGCGAGAAGCAGGGCGACGATCGCCCAGAAGGGGATGTCGCGAAGGATGTTGCGGAGGCGTAATCGTGTAAGCGAGAGGAATTGAGTGATGGTGGCGCCGGAGCCGAAGACTTGCTGAATTACTGGCAATCGGGCCGAGGTGAGAGACCGGACAGGGCGAACTTCGTCCAGCTCCTGCTGTTTGGCTTTGGCGGCGCGGCGGCTTTGAGAGCGAGCGGTGAGCGCTTCGACGGAAACGGGGAATAACGCCCAGCAAGCCGCCAGCGAGAGGAGACCCACGCCTATCCATAGCAGGCGGTTATAGAGGAAGATGCCGTTGGCGAGAGCCGGCGACCAAGTAACATACAAGGTATTTTTCTCGACCACGGTCCAATAACGAGTGATGTCGTCTATGAGAATAAAGCCGATGGGATCGAGGATACCGGACCAGAAGCGCTCGAGAGAACGCGTAGCCGAAAAAACGGTGATGCCGATAACGTAGAGCATGAACAGCGCAACGCCCTGCAGATAGACGATGAACGTCTTGCGAGTGAGAGCCGCGACGGCGAAAAAAGCGGAGCCGATGAAGAAGATTTGCACCGCCGTGACGAAAAGGAACGGCTGGAGATACGCCCAGAGATGATTGGGACCGATACGGGTGTGGTCAGCCCAGGGGGCGAACGTGCCTGCGAAGGCGCCGAACAGCAGGCCGGAGAAGGCGAATACCGTGGTTACGAAAGAGCCGATCCAGCGACCCCCGAGATAAGCAAACTTCGAAAACGGTTTGGTGAAAAGAATCTGGTAGGTGTCGCGCTGAAAATCCCGCAGCATCGACGTGCCAAAGATGGCGGCAACGATGATGATGCCGAAGAGCGCGGCGCCGACGTCATTAAAGGTATTGGCGAAGGGGCCATTCAGCAGGACCTTGCCCTGGCCGAAACTGACGGGCCCAAAGTTTTCGGAAGCTACGCAGAGGAACGCAAAGGTAAACCAGATGGCGAAATAGACCCAGGTCGAGACGCTCTTAAAGCGGAACTTGAGTTCGAAGGAGCAGAATTCCAGAAATTGCAGCATGAGATCCTCCGGCGCGTGGATCAGTTGACGGGCAGCGGCTTACGATCCCGCGAGAGCTGCAAGAAATAAACATCTTCGAGGCTGGAATCGACAGCTCGAAAACCTTGCCCGGGATCCGATTCCGAATAGATGCGGACGGCGTGCTGGCCGCCAATCAGGTATGTGCTCAGAATCTGAAACTCGGCTTCGAGGGCGCGAAGTTCGTCATCGGTTGTCGCGATCTTGCTCCAGATGTGGCCGTGCAGAGCGGCAATAACCTCAAGCGGCGCGCCTTCGAGCAGCAACTGGCCCGAAGCGATGATGGCCATGCGGGGACAAAGTTGGCGTACATCATCGACGATATGGGTGGAGAGAATCACGGTACGGTCGCGGCCAATGGAAGAAAGCAGGTTGAGAAAGCGATTGCGCTCGGCGGGATCAAGGCCGGCGGTGGGTTCATCGACAATGATGAGACGGGGATTGGCAAGTAGGGCCTGGGCGATGCCAAAGCGCTGGCGCATGCCGTTCGAGTAAGTGGCGACAGCCTTTTTGCGGGCGTCCCACAGGTTCGTTTGATGAAGTAGAGCCTCGACGATGCTCTTGCGCTCAGAGGCAGAGGCCACGCCTTTGAGAACGGCGAGATGATCGAGCAAGTCGAGGGCGGAAATCTTGGGGTAGACGCCGAATTCTTGCGGCAGATAGCCGAGGATCTTGCGCACTTCCTTCTTGTGTTTAAGGACATTGATGCCATCGAGCGAGATGGAGCCCGCATCCGGGTCCTGCAGAGTAGCGATCGTACGCATGAGCGTGCTCTTGCCGGCGCCGTTCGGGCCGAGCAGGCCGAACATGTTGTTGCCGATAGAAAGGGTGATATCGTTCAGCGCTTTGACACCGTTCGGATAAGTCTTGGAAAGACCGACGATAGTAAGGGCCACGCGTGCGACTCCAGTTCGAATTTTCTCTTGTCAGGGTCGATTCAATTACTTGAAAGATTATGACGGGCAACGTGCGATGAAAGTTCCGTCACGCGCTCCGGATCGGCCAAGGATGGATCTTCTCATGGCGTGGAGCATGCGAACGTATTCTTCGACCTTACGCATGCGAGTTTCAGCTTTCTTAACAGTTTTGAATGCGCTAAGGAACAGCGCACCGGTGCGCGCGATCCAGGGCGAGGAAGAACGCCCACGCGAGAATCGGCGTCAAGCGCGGCCCGGAGATCTGGGAACCGCCGCGGAACGGAAGACCCTCGATCCAGCCGAAGCAGAGCGCAACATCGAGCACCTCATGGCAGGACACCGAATGCGGGCCGGAACCTTTCTTCGCGATACGGAGCCAGAGGCGGGCGCTCTTATCGCAATTGTTCTTGAGCCGGGCAAGCCATTCCCGCTCAAGTCAAAAAGCAGGGTCGGAAGCAACTCGGCGGAAGGCATGGATTTGCAAATGTTTTTTCGCAGGGTGTAGATCGAAACCAAAGGAGGAAGCATCGGTCCCATATCTGGAGGAAACACGATGGCGAACAAAGGCAAGCTGATCCTCGTTACTGGGGCTACCGGGCATCAAGGTGGGGCGGTGCTGCGGCATCTGAAACAGAAACATTTCGAGGTGCGCGCGCTGACACGCGATCCGGAACAACCGAAGGCTCGGGCGTTGATCGATGAAGGGATTGAGGTTGTCAAAGGAGACCTGGACGATGTGCCTTCAATCGTACGCGCACTGGACGGAGCATCGGGCGTTTACTCCGTGCAGGACTGGCAAGGGGGCACGGAGACGGAGGTGAGGCAAGGAGAAAATGTGGTGAAGGCCGCCGAGCGTGCCGTGGTGGACCACATTGTGTATAGCTCGGTGGTCAGCTCGGACCGGGAGACCGGGATCCCACACTTTGACAGCAAATTTCAGGTGGAAGAGCGGATACGGCGCGCCGGAGTGCCGTACACAGTACTGCGGCCGGTTTTCTTCATGGAGAATTGGCTGGGAATGCGGCAGATGATTGAGCAAGGGACGATCGCACTGCCGTTGAAACCGGATACTCGGCTGCAGATGATTGCGGTAGACGATATTGGCGCGTTTGCAGCAATGGCATTTGAGCACGCGGGAAAGTGGCGTGGACGCGTGATGGAATTAGCTGGCGATGAGCACTCGATGGAAGAGGTCGCGCGCGTGCTGAGCGGGCCGGCGGGACGCGAGGTTACATACCGGCAGGTGGGGTGGGAGGACTTCAAACAGAATGCAGGGCATGAAATGGCGGTGATGTTCCGCTGGTTTGAGGACGTGGGATATCACGTGGACATTTCGGCCGTACGGCAGGAGCGGCCGAATATGCTGACACTCGAAAGATGGTCCGAAACGCACTGGGCGAGGGCGGCGCGCGCGAGTAGATGACTTAGGCGCGAGTTACCGCGCAAACATTTCTGTGAGCACGCGGCCGGAGGAACCGCTGGGCGTTTGAAGGTCGAGCAAGGCCGCGAGCGTAGGCGCAATGTCATTCGGCCGAACCGTTTCGTCAAAGCGGCCCGGCTTGATGCCGGAACCCATGAAGATCAGGGGCACGTGAGTGTCGTAGCCGTATGGCGAATAATGCGTTGTGCCTGAGCTGCCGGGTATGTAGCCGGGCTCGAAGACAAGTGCGAGGTCTCCGCTTCGCTTGGGATTGAAGCCGTTCACTTCGGCGCGCGCTATGAAATCGCCGGCAACACCCTGATCGAGTTGATCGCGCGTGTAGATGCGAGCCAGGTGAAGATCAGGATTCAGCAGGAGCGCTTCCTTGGCGGCGCGGCAAACGGCGTCAAGAGTGAGCGGCTGACCATCGCGGGTCTTCATTTTCTGAATTGCGGCATAGTTGAAGTACACGTTTTCACCGGCAGCAGGCAGCAGCCACTCGGCTGTCCCGTAACGAGAATTAAGAGCGGCTTCGATCTCGCGCGTGATCGCTTCGGGCTTGATGTAGCCGCCGGGGATTTTGGCGGTGGGGTCGGGAATGTTCGCCACTCCATGATCGGCGGAAAGAACGATCACGACATTAGTAAGCCCGACTTGGCGATCGATAACTTGAAAGAGTTTAGCTAGCAACTGATCGGTGCGAAGCGCCATATCGCGCACCTCCGGCGCGTCGGGACCGACCGAATGTCCGACGTAATCGTTGGAGGAGAAAGAAATAGTAAGCAGGTCGGTGACTTGGCGCTGTCCCAATTTCTCACCGTCCAGGGATTGTTCGGCGAACTGCTCGATGAGTTCGTTGCCCCATGGGCTAGCCGGCAACTTACTGTAGAGTTCCTTGGCAGAGCCGCGGAAATTCCACTTAGGGAAGCTTTCCCAAGGTTTATCGATATACGCGGCAGCCAATTTGCGCTCGTTGAATGTATCGACCCAGGCGGGGAGCTTCGCCATGTAAAAAGAGCTGCTGATGAAATTGCCGGTGACATCATCGAACCAGAAGGCGGCGTTGGCGCGGTGACCGGATGGAAGTATGGCCGCGCGAGGCTTGAGGGAGATACCGATGACTTTCGATTCAGGGCTGACGGCGCGCAGCTCGTCTCCGAGCGTAGTGACGAGCAGTCGCTTGGGCGAGGCTGGATCAGCGTCGGTGCATTTCGCAGCGGGCGAAGGCTGATCGGCGCCGACGTTGCGGACGCTCCAGTCGCAAACGCTGGTGACGACTTTGGCTTCGTCGCGATCGAACCAACTATTTCCGACAATGCCGCTGACCGAGGGCATGGCGCCCGATAAAAAGATGCTGTGACCGACCGCCGTGACCGTGGGTACGTGATCATAAAAGGCGTTTGTGAAATCGGCGCCATTGGTTAGGAGATGGTCGAGGCCGCCATGATAATCGGCGCGAAAGCGCGTGAGATAGTCGTAGCGGAATTGATCGACGATGATGGCGACCACCAGCTTAGGTTTGGGGCGCGACGCCGGAACGGGCGAGATCTGCGCGGCCGCAAGACCACCCAGCACGAACGCAGAGAATAGGCCAAGGCGAGCAGTCATTCGGCCTCAGAGTAGCAGAGGGCGAGCGCTGCCAATCTAGCCAAGCATCTTCAGCGGTTCTTTGACGATGAGCTTGGGTTCGGTCACGCGCTGAACATCGTCTACTGTGAGGCCAGGCGCAATTTCTTCGAGAACGAGCCCTTCGGGCGCGACGCGGATATACGCCAGTTCGGTGATGATGGTGTGCACCACTTTCAAACCGGTGATGGGAAGCGAGCAGCGGTTGAGAATCTTGGGCGATCCCGTTTTGGTAGTGTGCTCCATCGCGACGACGACTCGACGGGCGCTGGTAACCAAGTCCATCGCGCCGCCCATGCCTTTGACGACCTTACCCGGAACCATCCAGTTAGCAAGATTGCCTTCGCGGTCGACCTCCATTGCGCCGAGAATACTAAGGTCGATATGGCCGCCCCGGATCATGGCGAACGAGTCGGCGCTGGAGAAATAGGAAGAACCGGGAAGTTCGGAAACGGTTTCCTTGCCGGCGTTGATGAGGTCGGGGTCTTCTTCTCCTGGGGCTGGATATGGTCCCACGCCGAGCATCCCGTTTTCCGATTGGAGCGTGACCTCAATGCCGGGGGGGACGCAGTTAGCGACTAGAGTAGGCATGCCGATGCCGAGATTGACATAGAACCCATCTTGCAGTTCTCGAGCCGCGCGGCGCACGATGCGGTCGCGTTTTTCCGTATCCTTTTGCGGTGGGAGGGCGCTCATTTCGTGGGCTCGATCTTGCTAGACGTGAGGCGCTCGATGCGATGTTCATATCGCTCGCCCTGGAGAATGCGCTTGACGTAAATGCCGGGAGTCATCACTTGATCCGGCTCAATCTCTCCAGGCTCGACCAGATGTTCCACTTCGGCGATTGTGATTCGTGCGGCGGTGGCCATCATCGGATTGAAGTTGCGAGCCGTCTTGCGGTAGACAAGATTTCCGAGGCGGTCGCCGCGCCAAGCCTTGATTAGAGCAAAGTCAGCCGTCAGGGCGCGCTCAAGAAGGTAGGAGCGTCCGTCGAACTCGCGCACCTCTTTTCCTTCTGCAACGACGGCGCCGACGCCTGTGGGAGTGTAGAAGGCGGGAATGCCGGCGCCCCCAGCGCGGATGCGCTCGGCGAGAGTACCCTGCGGAACCAGGGTGACCTTGAGCCGCCCGGAGATGACCATGGATTCGAGCAGCCGGTTTTCGCCGACATAGCTGCCCATATGCGAAGCGACCATGCCGGCCTCCAGCATGAGGCCCATGCCGAACCCGTCAATGCCCATGTTGTTGCTGATGGTGTGAAGGCGTTTAACGCCCCTGCGTACGAGGGCGAGGACGAGGTTTTCGGGAATACCGCAAATTCCAAAGCCACCGATCATAACAGTGGCGCCTTCGAAAATGTCGGCGACAGCGTCGTCTGAGCTGGAGACAATCTTATTCATGCACAGCATTCGCCTCTGACGGCAGGCACGAACGGGATGATAGCGCGAGGGCAGCTTTGGAGGCGGGCGCCCGGCCGAGCTGCCGGCAAATCATGATGCCGGCTGCAGCCACTTTCTCTAAAATCACTCCCGTGTGGATGCCCATGCCATGCAGCATGTAGAGAACGTCTTCGGTAGCGACATTGCCCGCCGCCCCAGGCGCATGGGGACAGCCGCCGAGCCCGGAAACCGAGCTATCGACGACGGAGACACCGACCTCGAGTGAAGCCAGGATGTTCGCCAGCGCTTGGCCCCAGGTGTCATGAAAATGAACGGCGACCGCTTGCATGGGTACACGCGCACAGATCGTTTCGAGCAGGCGGCGAGCTTTCAACGGCGTGCCAACGCCGATGGTGTCGCCAAGAGAAATCTCGTAACAACCCATCTCGTACAGAGTTTGGGCGACGCGAACTATAGCATCGAAGCCGATTTCACCTTCATACGGACAGCCGAGGACGCACGATACATAGGCGCGGACCCGCAGACCCCGAGTCATTGCAGCTTGCGTTACAGCCTGGATACGAACCAGACTCTCGGAAATGGAGCAGTTGATGTTGTGCTGCGAGAAGCTTTCAGAGGCAGAGGCGAAGACGGCGATTTCCCGGACCCCACAGGCGAGCGCCGCGTCCAGGCCTTTGAGATTGGGCACCAGCGTGGAATAGGAAACGCCGGGAAGGCGCCGCAGGCCTGAAAACACGTCCGGCGTGGCGGCCATCTGGGGAACCCATCGAGGCGAGACGAAGCTGCCGGATTCAATGGCGACAAGGCCGGCCTCGGCGAGCGCTTCGATCAGTGAGATTCTGGCGCCAACGGAAACGGCGGCTGCCTCGTTCTGGAGTCCATCGCGGGGGCCGACTTCGACGATTCGAACGGAATCGGGGAATCTCATGGATGGTTCATCGAGAATGAAGGGCTTCAGGGCGCGCCGGCTTCGTCGATAACTTCAACTGCCGATAAGTTGGCGTAGTTCTTGTCGGGGACGAAGGAGAGCAACAGCTTGCCCTGTGCATTGGCTTGCAGATTGTGGAACGTCTTGACGATTTGGGTGCGAGGAGCTGCCTCTTTTAGCATGTCGAAACTCCGGAGGAGCGCAACACCGTTACAGTAAACATCGAAGATGCGAGTGCCCGGGCCGCCGCCTCCCGGAGAATTCGGTCCCCAGTAGCTTTCGGCGAAATGGAGCGAGACGGCATAGCGGCCGGCACTCACCGGGATTGAGTAGGAGAAGTTGCCGTAGCGCTCGCATTCATATATTTGAGGATCCTCGGTTCCGCTGACGGTACTCGACCGGACGATACCGCGGCCGTTGAGGAAGTAGTCGTCCGAGTGCCACACGACGCCGGAGCGGTCCGTGATTGTGCGGTCCTGGGTCACGATCCGGATGGGCCGGAGGCGGTGGGGAATTCCGGGATCGAGTTCGATGGCGTTGAGCAAAGGCGCCCCTTGCACTTTTGAGAAGTCGAGGTGAAGGAAGCCGTCGGCAGCCGGAGTTATGTCCTTGGAGACCCGCACGTCCGCGGTATAAGCGCCAGCTTCGGCGATGATATCGAGTTCGCGGAGCAAGATCTTGTGATTAACGCTTATGTCGAACACGCGGGTGCCTTCGCCGCCGTCGAGAGTCACGCCGGGTATATAGGACTGGTCAGCGAAATAAAGGCGCATCTCATAAACGCCGGGTTTGAGTGGAATCTTGTAGGAGAACTCGCCCGTGCGAGCCGAACGGAAAAGAAAGCTGTCGCGTGTGCGGAAAATGTGCGGATCGGGAAACGATGTGACGGAACCACCCGAATAGAAAGCGTCGGCGCTCCAGAGATTGCCCTGGCGGTCGCGTCCAGGCTGGGAAGCGCCGCATAGAATATGTACGGTTTCGGAAGGCAAGAGGGCGGCGTCCGGGAACACGAGGGGGGTATGGACCGACTGTGCCGGCACGTTCGGGTTGGCCCGACCGGGCCGGAAGAGCGCAACCACGGTTAACAAAGCGATCACAAGCAAACTGCCGGCCGCCCAAAAGAGCCAGCGGGGCGGCTGGCCTGCCACTATCGCCTCATTGTCGGAAACGATCTCCTTCTCGGCAGCGAGCGGCAGGCTGACCCGCGGGGACTCAAACGAGAGTTGCTCGTTGTCAGAGGGTACGTTGCGATGCACGAATTCGGGCAGGTAGTGGCCGCTTTGAATAACGATCTGAACCGGTTCAGCATGGCCTTCGGTGGCGTAAAACTCACCAAGCTTCTTGCGAAGGCGGTGCATCTCCACCCGAACGATGGCGTCTTGGCTTTGGTCGAACGTGGCAGGCCGGCCAAAGACGTCGGTGGCGATGTTATATTCCTTGATCGCATCGGCTTCGCCCCGGTAACAGCGTGAGCAGACATATTCAAGAAGCGCGCTCAGGCGCGGGTTCTTAGCAAAGGTGCGGGAGCGCAATACGGCTTCCAACGCCGAGCGCTGGGTTTTCATCTCCGAAGCGGAGAGCGCCTCTTTCGTGGAGGGCATGGATCGAGCTAGAGTATAGCACTGATCTGCGGGCTCGGTTCGGTTACATCACACTTATATGTTGCTGGTACGTTGTTGAAAACTCTAGATGTAACCGGCGCATAACGAACGTAACGTAGCGAAGTTGTTGTGGCGCAGCCGATAATGTCCGGAGCTTGGGAGTTTCGCCCGTCGGGGGAATCAGTGTTCAACTTAGCGGGCGTACGGCTGTGACCTGTTCGATTTCTATAACGAGGTGATTCACTATGTTTGCTTGGACGCGCCCTAGGCATAAGCGCGTGTCTCAAATGCGCGCACCGTTCTTGATTCGCGCGGTCGCTATTGGCGTAGCGCTGTTCGGTTCCATGTTCCCGGCAATGGCCCAGATCGGGGCCGGAGGGACGATTGTGGGGACGGTCACGGACCCCTCGGGAGCGCCAGTACCCGATGCAGCGATTGTGATCACCGACGTGGACACACAGACGGTTAGCCGGGTAACGAGCAATGCCAGCGGCGAGTATACGGCGCCCGGACTGCCGGTTGGCCGCTATACCGTCCAAGCCGAAGTAAAAGGATTTAAGAAGTTTGAGCAAACGAACCTCCCCTTAAATGTGGGAGACCGTCGCACGGTCGACATCAGACTCGAAATCGGCAGCACAACGGAGAGCGTTGTGGTGGAAGCCGAGGCCATTCAGGTACAGAACGAATCGGGCGAAGTGAGCGACGTCATCAACGGCGAGCAGGTGACCCAGCTCGCTACGAATGGCCGCAGCCTTTATACTTTAACCGCGCTCATTCCTGGCTCCTCGAGCAACATGAGCGATTACCAGAGCCCCACGCCGGTCGGCGGCAGCTCGACGGTGAGTTTTAATGGGCTGCGCGTATCCCACAACCTCTACATGATCGACGGCGGCGAGGATCTCGACCGCGGCGGTTCAGGCAATATCAGCGTCATGCCTTCGATCGATTCCATCGGCGAATTCAGGGCTCTGACGTCCAACTACAGCGCGGAGTTCGGCTTGGCCTCGGGCGCCACGATGACGATGGTCTTCAAGAGCGGCACCAAGGATTTCCACGGAGAGCTCTGGGAATTTTTCAGAAATGACGCTTTGGACGCCAACAACTTCTTCTTGAATGAAGCCGGCAAACCGGCTCCGGAGCTTCGCCAGAACATCTATGGCTTCAACATTGGCGGCCCGGTGTTTATCCCGAAGGTCTATAACCGGAACCGTGAAAAGACCTTCTTCTTCTACAACCAGGAGTGGCGCAAGATCGTTCAGGGCGGCTCCATCAATCAACAGGTTCCCTTGAGCAGTCAGTATGGCGGAAACTTCGGTTCTACTCTTGGATCGAGCCTGGCAAAGTTCCACACTCCATGCTCAAATCAGGTTTCGGCCACGATCGCCGGAAAATTCGCTGCAGCCGGTGTTCCGCTTAGTGTGTGTCCGGCAAGTGGAAATCCTACCTATGCCGCATGGCCGAACAACACCATTCCCGCCTCACTGCTGGATCCGAATGCGCAACTGCTGCTGAATGCCGGCATTTTCCCCGGTCAGTCGATCACCAGCACGAACAATGGTGTGACTACCGGGAATTTCGTCGGAGGCGCCAATGCGCCGACCGACGTTCGCGAGGAAATCGTTCGTGTCGATCATCACTTCACAGATAAGTTCTGGATTTTCGGCCACTGGGTGGATGAAGCGATCAGCCAGACCTATTCGCCGTCGCAGTGGAACTCCGATAATCTTCCCACCAGCCGCGACGTGTTCGGGAACCCTTCTTATAGCGGTGTTGTTCACGCCACTTACTCAATCAGCCCTACACTGCTCAACGAAACTGCATTCAACTACAACGGAAATCGGATCAGCATCGTGCCCATAGGGGTCATCACTCAACCGAGCGGCTTCAGCGTTCCACAACTGTTCCCTGGGAACAACGATAATCGCATCCCCAGCATCGGCTTGAGCCAGGGGGAGAGTGCTTACTACGACATCGGAAGCTGGCCATGGCACAACAAAGCCGACGACTATCAAGTCCGGGACGACTTATCCTGGACCAGGGGAAATCACCAATTCAAGTTCGGTGGTTCTTGGATGCTTTATAAGAAGATCCAGGATCTGTTCGGGAATACGCAAGGCAATTTCAATTTCAACGGCACTTACACCGGCAACGGCTTCGCGGATTTCCTGCTTGGATATGCTAGTAGCTACTCGGAGCTCGCGATTCAAGACGCCGGTCATTGGGACAGCAAGTCTTACGATGGCTACGTTCAGGACACATGGAAGGTAATTCCACGGCTGACCCTTAACTTAGGTCTTCGCTGGGACGGCATCCCTCATACCTACGAGGAAACTAATCGCCAATCTAATTTCTATCCAAATCTGTACAACCCGGCGAACGCGGCGACCATCAATCCTGCGAACGGAAACATCGTTCCAGGCAGCCCGGGCCTTGGCGCAAGCTCCAATTCCATTCTCGCCGGATATCCGCTGTACCTGAATGGAATCGGAATCGCCGGACAAAACGGAATCCCGCGTGGATTGGTTCAGAACAATTGGGCATTATTCGCGCCTCGCTTGGGCTTCGCGTACGATTTAACCGGCGGCGGCAAGACTGTTCTGCGCGGTGGGTTCGGAATTATGTATGAACGCATCCAAGGTAATGACGTGTATAACGCGGGCCCGAACGTTCCTTTTACTCTTACTTCCACGCTGAGCAACGTTCTGCTTTCGAACCCGACGGTTGCCGTCGCGACTGGGACTGCCGCCACCGCGCCGATCACCCCTCCCGGCATCACTGGCTTGGCCTACAGCGACTACAATAATCCCGCAAGCTACCAATTCAGCATGGGCATTCAGCACCAGCTTTCGGCCTCCACAGTTTTGTCCGTTGAGTATGTCGGAAATCAAAACCGCCATCAAAACGACGATCGAAACATCAATCTGCCGCCCGACAATCCCGCTTTACTCGCCAGCATCGCGCAAGGAAAAACGCAATATAACAGCGTTGTTCCATACCTGGGTTTCGGCGAAATCAATGTGTCTGAAGACGCTGAGAACTCCTATTACAACGGGCTTCAGGTCGAACTCCGGTCGCAGCTTCGAAGAGACTTGACGCTGCAAGCGGCGTATACGTGGTCGCGCGCGATCGATCCCGCAACCGGAAACGGCGGGGAGGGCGATTTAGCGAATGTTTCGGATCCGTACAACCGCGCCTACGACTTTGGTCCGAGCGGACTTGATCGCAATCAAATCCTGGTTGTGAACTTTGTCTACGATCTGCCGTTCTTCAGAAACACGAACAATTTGTTCTTGAAATCGGCTTTTGGCGGATGGCAGATCTCAGCCATTGGCACCATGGAGAGCGGCCTCGCCTTAAACGTTGGGCTCGGTGGCACGTATGGAAACAACGGCATTCCAGGATCGACGAATCGGCCGGATGTAGTCGGATCTCTCAGCTATCCCGGCACAATTGCCGAGTGGTTCAACACCGGGATCTTCGCGGCGCCCGCTCCAGGTACATGGGGCGATGCCGGAAAGATGCTGTTGCGCGGGCCAGGCCGAGATAACTGGGATATCTCGCTGTTCAAGCAGTTCGCGTTTAGCGAATCCGGCCAGCGAAACCTGGAGTTCCGTTTCGAAAGCTTCAACACGTTCAATCACACGCAGTTCAACAACGTTGATACGACTTTTTCGGACGGTAACTTCGGACAAGTCACAAGCGTTTGGGATCCGCGTGTGTTGCAGCTTGCTCTGAAGCTACACTTCTAGGTCGACGACAATCTGCTCTTACTGCGGGCCGCTGACTTTCATCAGCGGCCCTGCTTTTTGGTCCTCATGTAATTTCGCAACGGCCGCGAATTCCGCATCGGCTTTGTCGCGTTGTCCTGTTTCACGATACAGCCGGGCCAGTTTGTAATGCGCGTCGTAGCGTTTCGGGTCGTTCTTAATGGCGAGTTGGAACTGTTCGATCGCCGCGCTCGTTTTCTTGTTTTCGAAGTAAATGGTTCCCAAGTCGACGTGCGCAATCGCAAGCTTGTCATCGCCTTGAATCGAGCGTTTCAGATCCGTTTCCGCCTCCTGCACATCGCCATTTTTTAGCAGTACATCAGCGAGAAATGCAAGCGCTTTGGGGTCGTCCGGCGTAAGCTTCAGCTCTTCCCGAAACTGTTCTTCCGCTTCGGGATAGCGTTTTTCTCTCCAAAACAGATAACCGAGACCAAAGTGTGCCTGTGGGCGCTTGGAATCGACGGCGAGAGCCGCTTCAAATTCGGCGATCGCTTCGGGCGTGCGGTCGTCGGCGTCGTATGCCTCCCCCAAGAGCATGTGGACCGGAGCCGCGTTTGGATCGCGGCTGAGCAATTCACGAAAGATATCCTTCGACCTGTCATATTGGCCGCTCCATAAATAGCACTTCGCTAGTAAGTAAAGAATTTCCGTGTTAGCAGGCTCGGCCGCGGCCATCGGTTGGAGACCCTCGGCTGCTTCTTTGTACTGCCCCAATCCGAAATAGGTCATGGCGATGAGAGTCTTCGTTCGGTCGCTTGACCCACGGAGGTCTTCTTTTTGAAAGGCGGTAAGCGCGTCCTGAAACTTACCCGACTTGAAATACGCTAAGCCTAAGTCCAGGTAGATGCCGGGCAGATTTGGATCGAGCCGGGCGGCACGTTGATAGTGCTCAATCGCAGCATTGAAGTGTTGCTCCCGAGCTTGTTCAACGCCGAGATTTGCCTCCTCGAGCGCCTTTGTGTTTTCCACTTGCGCTTGGGCCAGACATGCGGCCAGCATGGCGACGGGAGCGAACTGACGCATTCAGCTTCTATCCTCGCAAACTTTCCGGATTCTCCACTATCTCGATTCGGCGCCGGATGGGGGTGCGATCTTCTGTAACCGCTGGAATTCTTCCATCTCGCTCTTTGCCTGATCCGCGCGTCCCTGCTTACGATAGATGGCCGCCAAGCCGAAATGAGCCTGCGCGGCAAGCGAAGTGCCTTTTTCGATCTGAAGAAGATGCAGCCAGGTCTTCTCGGCTGTCGCCGCATCGCCCTCAAGGGAAGCAGCCTTTCCGAGAGAATAGAGAATCTCCGGCATATCGGGCTTCAGCCGGTCGGCGCGGATCAATTCTTCGCGAGCCTCACGAACCTTCCCTTCCTGCAGCAGCGCCGAGCCTAACCGATAACTCGTCTCCGCATTACCAGGCTGGAGCTTCGTCTCAGCTCGAAACTCCTCTTCTGCTTTCTGCCACTGCGCTGAGCCGGCGTAAACCAGACCGAGCTCCAGGTGAACCCCCGGTATGTTCGGACGCTGTTGGAGAGCGGCGCGGAATTCACTCTCTGCCTGCGGCATCTGGCGCAGAACGTAGTAATTCTCGGCCATGGCTTGGTGACTGCGCGCTGAATCGGGGTAGGCTTCGTTAAGAGTGTCGATCGCGCGTTTAGAAAGCAAACCGCTCGCCCGACCGAGATAGTAGAGCAAGTCCGGGTCGTTTGGCCGTTTTGCGAGGGCAGCAGTCAGATTCGAGATGGCCTGTTCGAACTGCCCGGTCTCGGTTTGGGCGACGGCCAAGGCTTCTATCGCGTTGCCGCGCTCTAAGTGCGGAATGGCTTCCGCGAAAAACCCCTGCGATAACAAAGCGTAGCCCAAATCCAGGTGCGCTTGGTCCAGGGCCGGCCGTATTTCCAAAGCACGCTTGAGCGGCGCGATCGCCGAGCCGTTGTCGTGAATCTGCATGTACTCTTCGCCCAAATCGAGGAAGGCTTGCGCCAGGTTTGGATCGAGCTGCGACGCGCTCTTGAACTCTTTGATGGCGGCCTCGTAGTTTCCTTGCCTATGCGCCGCGACGCCCGCCGCCATATGCTGCGCGGCTTCGGCCGGCACAGCTTGCAGAGCGAGATACAGAACAAGTGCGACCATCACCGATGCTCCGGCTCGCACACTTCAAGAAACTGATCGGCCGGAACATCGCTGAGTGTTTGCCGCTGTCCGGAGGGCCAGCCGATCTGAACGGTCGCAGTCTTGTTAGCTCCCAGCCCAAAGTGAAGCCGCTTGTCACTGGCGGAGAGATAGCTTCCTGCCGTGGTGGCGAAGCGGGTCTGGCCATTGACTTCAACGCGCGCGCCGAGCCCGTCGTGATTGCTCCGTGTACCACGAAGAGTAACGCTGAGCCAGTGGGAGGTCCCGCCGCGATTCATCAAAACGATAGGCGGACCGCCAAGTACGGTTAAGACCGCATCGAGCCAACCATCGTTGTTCAGGTCGCCGAAGGCGAGCCCGCGGCCCGCAACGGGAGTCGTGATGCCCGTGGGCGCGGGCTCGAAGCGGCCGTGGCGATTCAGGGCGCACAGAGGAGTTTCGAGATAGCGCAGTGAATGATCGATGGACTCGACGTTATCGAGAACATGGCCCTGCGCTACCAGCAAATCCTTCCAGCCGTCATTATCCAAGTCTTCCAGGCCCACGCCCCAGCCGGCGCTGCCGGCGGTCAGGATGCCGAGGCCGGTCTCCAGACTTCTGCTGGTAAACAAGCCTTGGCCGTCGTTATGATACAGGCCGTAAATTTCACGCGGGAGCACGGTCACTGCTATATCGGGGAGTCCGTCGTTATCGTAATCCTGAAAAACCGTGCCCATGCCGGAGAGCGGTTTGCCGTCCGCGGAGAGCGCAGCGCCCGATTCCAACCCGCATTCTGTAAACGTTCCGTTTCCGTTGTTATGAAATAGATACTGCTGCATGCCATCGTTTGCGACAAAGATATCGGTGAAACCGTCGTTGTCGTAGTCGGCGAATGCTACGCCAAGCGCCCGACCCTGCTTTATAGCAATGCCGGATCGTTCGCTCACGTCTTCAAATGTTCCATCTCCTCGATTGCGGTATAAGAGATTCGTCGTGGCCGGGAATTCGCCTGGCTGGCAGTAAGTGCGCCAGGCGCCGCCGCAGGTCTTGCTATGACGAGTGTCCCACTCCATGTAACGAGTTACAAAGAGATCCAGGCGGCCGTCGTTGTCGTAATCGAAAAATCCCGCCGACACAGACCAGCCGCCGCCCGCGACTCCCGCCTTCGCGGTCACGTCGGTGAACGTGCCGTCGCCGTTGTTGTGATACAGAATGTTGCGGCCGTAGCTGGTGACGAAAAGGTCAGCGTTGCCATCGTTATCGTAGTCGCCCACCGCGACGCCCATGCCGTAATTCCCTGCCCCTGGATTGGCAAGTCCCGCGGCCCTCGTCACATCGGTAAAGGCGCCATCCTTATTCTGGCGGAATAGCCGGTTCCAGAAACGAGGGTTCGCGCGATCAAACATCTCAGGCTGCCGCATCGGCGAGGCGAGTTGGCCGCCATTAACAAGGAAAATATCGAGCAATCCGTCGTTGTTGTAGTCGAACAGCGCCACGCCGCCCGGCATGGTCTCGATGAGATACTTCTGCGCCGTGGGTGAGTTCTGAAGCGTGAAGTTGAGGCCGCGCGGCGTCTTCACATCGAAGATCGGAGGGGTCAGCGCAGCGGCCGAAAGATGAAAGAACTCGCGTCTATGAAAACCGCCAGCGGCTCGGCGTCTCATCTTTAGCTACTAAGATACCGAACCGCAGGCCAGCCGACGGCTAGAACGCGAATTTGAGTCCGAACTGGATCAAGCGCGGAACATTGACGGTGTTAGTAACAAACCCGAACTGGTTACTGCCAGCCGATTCATTGGGCGGTCCAAACTGCGGATGATTGAATAGGTCGAAAAACTCGGCTCGGAATTCGACACCCATCTTCTCATTCGGGCCAAATGTGGTCCGCTTGAAAGCGGCGAAATCGAAATTGGCTGGCCCATCCATGCTGATAAGTCCATCCACGCGTGGTTCGCTACCGAAGCCGTATGCCGGGGGCGCGGTAAAACAGGCCGTGTTGAACCAAGTGTTCGGGCCGAAGTTGCCGCCGAGCCTCGATGTGTCGCTCCCGGAGTTAACTTCAGGGCAACCGGCAATGACGTTCGGCCGTAGGGTTCCAATTCCCAGACTCAAGGCCGACAAAGGAGTGCCGTTGGCTTCGCTGATCTTTAGCGGGAATCCGCTTTGTATCGTCGTGGTTCCATCAATGCCCCAACCCGATATGACCTTGTCCGCGAATCCGGACACGCCGCCCAGGAAGTGTTTCCCCTTGCCAAACGGCAGATCCAGCACGTAACTGAGGACAAATCTTTGCGGAACATTTTGAGAAGAGACCGACCACTCGTTCTTCAGGTTATTCCAGTCCTGAACCGAGCCGGTGCCGCCGCTTGTCCCACCCTCTAACCACGAGGTGAGAGTGTCGGTATTACTCATGAGTTTCGACCAGGTATATGCAGCGAGAATGGTTCCGCCGCCGCCGAAGCGTTTCGTTACGGTGGCTTGGAGAGAATTGTAACTGCTGCCGCAGCAGCCGTAACCATTTAATTGCAGACCGTTGTACTCCGGATAGGGCCGGTCGAGTTGCCCTTGAATCAAGTCTCCCGGGCCGAGGCTTCCGGGCAGAGAAACGCTAAACGGATAAGTTCCTACTTTCTGAGCGATGGTGACAGGCTGGCCAGCCGTATACTGCGCTTCCGCCTGATTGATGAACGAATCGGGAACCTGATCGATTTGAGTCTGGTATTGGGGCAGATGCACGCCATGCGACCCGGCGTAGGCGACGTCCGCAAAGAACCCGCCCGGCAATTGTCTCTGAATGTCCAGGTTCCACTGGTTAAGATAACCAGACTGGTATTGCGTGTAAGGAGCAGAATTCAACGGCACCTGCTGCAGGCCGTAGGTGGACACGTTCGGTTGTGGGTTTCGCCCGGGAGGGACGACTAGGGATGGTCCGAATGGGCCCGGCGTCGCGCAGGTGAAATTTCCCGCGCCAGACGCGCTCAAAGTGCAGTTGCTAGCATTCAGAGTGCTCGCCGGATAGAGGCCTTGGTTGTTGCTAGCAAAGAACTGCGATGTGGCGCTGTTCAGCACATCGCCGTACGGATTTAATGCGAAGGAGACGAAATTCGGGATGAAGAAAATACCATAGCCGCCGCGGATGACGGTCTTCTGGTCCAGAGCGTATGCAAAACCTAGCCGAGGCGCAAAGTTGGTTTTGATGAGCGGCAGGTTATTGTCACCCTTATTCACGCCCGTTCCGACCAGAAACAGGTCGCCTGGGCATGGACTCCCGGCAACGCCACTGCAGCCGGTAACCGAGGAATTGACAGCGGTCGGATTTAAGTAAGTCAAGCGGTTGTAGCGCTCCGACCAGGGGCCTTGCAGCTCATAGCGAAGTCCGAGATTCAGGGTGAGCTTGTTCGTCGCGTGCCAGTTATCGGCGAAATAGAGCGCACGATAGGTCTCTTTACCGGCGACCGGTTGAGACACCACTAGCGACCCAGTGGTCTGATTTCCGAATGCGGCGCCAGCCCCCAGGCCATAGCCAAGCAGGAAATCGGCGATATCGATTCCGCCCGTTGCGCCCGTCGCATTTCGCGCCAGACTCTGAGTCCAGGAGCCATTGAACGAGATGAGTCCGCCGCCTGTGTTGGTCTGAAGATAGTTATCGTAGGTATATTCCAACTGACCGCCGAAAACGAAGGTGTGACGCCCCCGAACCATCGTTACCTGGGGGGATAAATTGATGGTTGTATCAAAATCTGAAATCGAGCTTTGCCCCTGACTGCAGCCGACGAGCGGGTCGCTGATCGCAAGGCAGGGAGTCAGCGGCGTGCGCTCGATATTGGGAACCACACCGTTGTAGTCCGCAGGAAATCCTTCGTTGGTTACGTTGAAATCCTCATTCTTGGGCGTGCGCAGGTAGGTGAACCGGCCAAGACTGGCGTTCAGGCTGAATGTGCTGGTGGGGGTGACTGCATACGTGTAGCCGAGGGCAATGGTCTTGCTATCCGTGTCCTCTTCGCAGCGGTCTTTGCAAAGGCCTGTGCCGAAAGGATCCTGCGCGAGACTGAGCAGCTTCCAATCGGTGTAGCGGCCGAAAAGCACTTGCTTATCCGTAATGTTCTGGTCCACGCGAGCAACGTATTCATCGGTGTTTCCACCGCCGCTCGCGGCTGTCGTGAAGTTATCCGTCAAAGCGTTGGGATTGGTAGGCAGCGGATACAGGTTAAGCAAGTAAGTCGAGGTGGGATTTATGCGGGTAGACGGAATGATATTGCCGGCAAAGGGCGTCCGAGGACAGGTTGAGGTAGTTGGGCAATTCGGATTCACCGAAAGCGGATCATAGATGGTCGCGAGCCCGGACGCGGAGAAATTCCCAGTGCGCTCAGCCGCGGTCGGGACGGTAGTGGTGTAAGGCACGCCCTGCCGCAAGCGGAAGCCCTCATAACTGCCGAAGAAGAATGTCTTGTTCTTGATCGCGGCTCCTCCGATGGTTCCTCCAAACTGATTCTGAGTGAACGGCGGCGCTTTATTGGGCAGCCCTTCGTCAAGCTCCGCGGTCTTATTGAAGAACTCGTTTGCATTCAGAACGCGGTTCCGCAGATATTCGTATAACTCCCCGTGCAGGTCGTTAGTGCCCGACTTAGTGTTGATGTTGATCACTCCACCCGCAAATTTGCCCCACTCCGGGCCCAGATTGTTGTACTGGACCTTGAACTCCGAAACAGCGTCCTGGGTAGGAACGATTAGCGGCAAATTGATGTAGCCCGTATTTAGCGGCTCGCCGTCGAGATAAATGGCGCCTTCATTGGCGAACGCGCCTCCGATCTGGTAGTTGGCAAAGTCAAAGGGGTTCTTGCCGACTACAGTCCCGAGCGTGTTTCCCTGAGGAACTACCGAGGGCGTGATCGTTGTGAGATTGAATATATTGCGGCCGTTCAACGGGAGTTCGTTTGCCTCTCGGGTGTCGACAACCGTACCCAACGATGAGGTCTCTGTCTGGATCAGGGGCGTCTCGGCCGTCACTTCCACGGTCTGGTTGACATTCCCGACCTCCATGCTGGCGTCGACGTGAGCGCTTTGATTGACGTCGACAACAATCTCCGGGCGGCTGTAATGCTTAAATCCCGGCTTCTCGACGACGATGCTGTAGCGTCCGGGAATCAAATTCGGGAACAGATACAGCCCGTCGTTTCCCGTCTGTTGCGTTCGTTTTTCGGAGGTTCCCAGATTCGTCAATGTGACCTGAGCCCCCGCGATGCTGGCCCCGGAGGGATCCGTCACAGAGCCCGTTATTGAGCCGTAAGTAGTTTGCGCTTGAAGTGGCAAGCTGGAGAACGCAAGACTCACTACGGCAAAGAGAATGGCGAATACGTACGAAGATCGTACGCGATGATGCCGGTTTTTCATAGAACGTTTAGCCCCTAAAGCTGTGGGTTTACACACTACTACTGGCAGTTGATACGGCACTTAACCGCAATTTGTACCAGTCGTGGCAGATTATTTGGAGCGAAGTCTGTGCAAAACGTCGTTTTGCCGAAGATGCTCCAGACCGCGATAGAAATGGTGACGCACGTTCCCTAGAGGCTGCCGCAGCCGGCTACTGATTTCCTTCAGATTCAATCCGTGGAAGTAAAAGAACTGGATGGTGAGACGCTGCATTGATGGTAGATCGGCGAGCGCTGCCTCCAAATGCTTGCGATTGAATCTGGACTCCATTTCAGTTTCGAGATCGGTACTGGCGGCCAGATCCAGACTGTCAAGATTCACGGCGATAATTCGTCGCCGCGATAGATAGGCTCTCCGATCGAGGGCTCTGCAAATCGTGATCTTGACAATCCATGCTTTGAGAGTGCCTTTCAATGGATCGAAACGCTCTGGCTTCCTGTATAGATAAAGGAAAACGTCCTGCACGACCTCCTCTGCCTCATTTGCATCACCCAGAACCCGGAAGGCAGTAGCGCGCACCAGGCGCGCATAGCAATCGAAGAGCAGGTCCAGATCATCCACCTGACCTGGAAGGCAAGGGGCCGAATCGGCAGTGGCAAACGATCTTGCCTCGTTGGGCGCATCGAGGCCATCGGAATCGTTAGCCCAAACGACCGGGCGTGCACCTGAATCTCCGGACCGAACCTCCACCGCGGTCATAAAACTTGCTCCTGCGCGATAGGGCGCAGAATCGATCAAGTTTTATCAGAACTACCGGGGGCGGTCAAGCTGATTTACCTATTCTTTACGTTTGCTTTACGCTTCGCTTTGAGGCGCCTGCTAGAGAACGCTGGATCCGCGGCTTTGTGGCTTGTCCGATTTCGCAAAATCGGCCGACGCTTCACCCGCCGAAGCGACATCCTCGGCGCCACTGTCGCGTAGCACAGCTTTCGCCTTCGAAATCCAGTCGCTGTTATCGCAATGCACGGAGAGGAGGATCCCGCCCTCTTTTATGCGGCCTTCATAGCGTTTGGCTTCGTATTCTGGGATGCCCATGCCAACCAGTGCGCCGATGATGCCTCCGACAATGCCTCCCGAGCCTACGCCTGTGAGTGCGGCAATGATGGGCCCTGCGGCGATCAGCGGCCCGAGCCCCGGTACGGCCAGGAGGCCGATGCCAGCAAGAACCCCGATTGCGCCTCCTATCACTCCGCCCGCAACTGCTCCGGTAGTCGCCCCCTCGGGCGCCTTTGTATGTTTCTCATGCGCGAAGTCCTTGGTTCCTACGTTGTCTTGCAACAGCACCGAGATATCTTCGCTACGAAAGCCCGCGGCCGTGAGTCGATCAACCCCGTTTTCCGCCATTTCGCGCGTTGCGAAAATCCCAAAAGCAGCCGTGTTCTTGCCTGCCATGTCTCTCCTCCGAATGTCTTTCGTCAGGTGAGACTCGGTCGGGAGCCCTGCGTTTCGCTTGGGCAACTCTGATTTAATAAGACGCGAATGCCCAATCGAATCCACAGCTGTCTACTCTGCCTGCTCACAGGTTCTGCCTTACTTGCCCAGGATGTCAATGTTGTCAAAACGTTGAAGTGGCGCCAGATCGGGCCATTTCGAGGGGGGCGGGTAGTCGCTGTTGCGGGAGTGGAAACACAGCCGGACGTCTACTACTTCGGGGGCGTTGGCGGCGGCGTTTGGAAGACTACCAATGGAGGCGCCGATTGGCAACCGGTTTCCGACGGGCAAGGATTTGGGACAGCATCTGTAGGCGCAATCGCTGTGTCCGAATCAGATCCGAATGTCGTTTATGTGGGCATGGGCGAGCCGGACATCCGCGGGAACGTCTCTTACGGCGATGGAATGTACAAGTCGATGGATGCCGGCAAGACCTGGAAGCATATTGGACTTGAGAATACGCGCCAAATCAGCCGCGTCCGCGTGCATCCTCGGAATCCCGACCTTGTTTATGTCGCGGCGCTCGGTCATGTGTGGGGTCCAAACGACGAGCGCGGAATTTACCGGACGAGGGACGGCGGCAAGACGTGGGAGAAGATTTTTTCGCGCGGACCCAAGGCGGGCGCTATCGATCTGACCTTCGATCCCACTAATCCCAATATTCTTTATGCCGGCTTCTGGGAGGTCTATCGCAAGCCGTGGGATCTGGAAAGCGGTGGTCCTGGCAGCGGGCTGTTCAAGTCAACGGACGGCGGAGACACGTGGACCGAACTGACACACAATCCCGGCATGCCGAAAGGCGTGATTGGAAACGTTTCTGTAACGGTTTCGGGCGCGAACCCGGAACGCATGTGGGCGCAGATTGAAGCCCAAGAAGGCGGCTTGTTCCGCTCCGATGACGCAGGCAAGACCTGGACCAAAGTGAATGAAGACCGCAAGCTGCGGCAACGCGCCTGGTACTTCAATCGGATTGAGGCGGACCCCAAAGATCCCGAGCGAATTTACGCCATGAACGTGGGATTCTTCCGATCGGACGATGGCGGAAAAACGTTCAACCCGGTCAGAACGCCGCACGGCGATAACCACGGTCTGTGGATTTCAGCGGCGAATCCTCAGCGCATGATCGAGGCAAACGACGGAGGAGCCAATATATCGACCAACGGCGGACAGAACTGGAGCACGCTCAATAATCAGCCGACTGCGCAGTTTTACCGCGTGGCGCTTGACGATGATTTCCCTTACCATGCATACGGCGCTCAGCAGGATAACACGACGGTAGAAATTGCGACGCGCGGCGCGGGCAACGGGATAGGCGAACGGGATTGGCACGACGTGGGAGGCGGCGAGAGTGGGTGGATTGCGCCTTATCGCAAGGACACGAACGTTGTTTTCGCGGGATCTTATGACGGCTTGATCACGCGTTATGACCACCGCAATCAACAGACCCGAGACATCACAGTTTGGCCCGACATGGAGATGGGTTGGGCCCCCGATGCGCTGAAGTATCGCTTTCAGTGGGATTTCCCGCTTTTGTTTTCGGCGCACGATCCGGACCTGCTGTTCGCCGGAGCAAACGTCCTGTTCGCAACGCGAGATGAAGGTCAGAAGTGGGAAGCGATCAGCCCGGACTTGACCCGCAACGACAAATCCAAACAGATCTCCTCCGGCGGCCCGATCACAAAGGACAACACAAGCATTGAATACTACGACACGATCTTTACGGTAAAGGAATCGCCCGTCGAAAAAGGCTTGATCTGGGTGGGCTCCGACGACGGTCTGGTGCATTTGACCCGGGACGGCGGCAAGCATTGGGATGACGTCACTCCAAAGGGTATGCCGGAGTGGATGCAGGTTAATTCGATTGAGGCTTCGCCCTTTGAGGCGGGAACGGCGTACTTTGCGGGCACGCTTTATAAGTTCGACGATAACCGACCGTTCGTTTACAAGACGACGGATTATGGAAAGAACTGGCGCGAGATCAATAACGGCCTGCCGCCGAGTGCTCCTACACGCGTGGTGCGCGAAGATCCAAATAGAAAGGACTTGCTTTACACCGGAACCGAGACCGGCATCTACGTGTCTTTCGATGGCGGCGCTAAATGGCAATCGTTGCAGTTGAATCTGCCCGTTACCCCGATCACGGACTTGGCTATTCAGAAACGTGAGCACGAACTGGTCGCGGCAACGCAGGGGCGGGCATTCTGGGCGTTTGACGACACCGAGATGTTGGCGCAGTTGAAGGACGGGACGCCCAACGAGGAAGTTCATCTGTTCGCGCCGAAGCATGTCTATCGTGGAGCGTTTGAAGATGGACCGCGAAACGGACCCCGGAGTCAAGGATCGAACCCGCCCGGCGGCGCGGTGATCTATTACTGGCTGAAGAACAAGCCCGAGGGTGAGGTTACGCTTGAGTTCCTGGATGCGGCAGGCAAATTGGTGCGCAAGTTTTCGAGCAAGGAGAAACAACAACCGGATGGGAAAGCTTCGTCCTCCGAGGAAGAGGAAGAAGGAGGCCACCATGAAAATGAGGGCAAGCGCATTCCCGCCGAGCAGGGATTGAATCGTTTTGAGTGGGACTTACGATATCCGGACGCCAGTACCTTCCCCGGTATCGTGCTGTGGGATGGTTCTGTCGAGGGACCGCAGATTGTTCCCGGCGATTATCAAGCGCGCCTGACAGCGGGCGGAAAAACGGAGACGGAACGACTGGAGTTGAGGGCCGATCCGCGAGTCGCGACAACACCGGAGCAATACCGAGCGCAGCTCGAACTGGAACTGCAAATTCAACACAAGTTCAGTCAAGCAAATGCAGCCGTGGTCGAAATACGCGCCGCGCGGAAACAAATCGACGAACTGACATCGCGCTTGGCCGCCGCCGACGATAGCGAGAAGTCGAAAGCGCTGAGAGACAAGGCTAAATCAGTTTCAGACGAGTTGACCGCTATAGAAGAAGCCCTTTATCAGACTAAGAACCGGGCGAGCGAAGATCCTTTGAATTTCCCCGTCAGACTCAACAATAAGTTGGCAGCGCTCCTGTCGGCAATTGCAAGCGCGGATGCGCCGCCTACCGCCGCGGAGCAACAAGTGTTTGAAGATGTTGTAACCGCGGTGAACGCCCAGATCAGCAAGTTGAAACAAGTGATGGACACCGAGATCCCCACACTGAATAAGCTCGTGCGGGACCAGAATATTCCAGCCATCGCGGTGCGAACCAAGGATGCGCAATAACGCCGGTTATCAGTGGTTCAGTTGGAAGGCAAACGGGCTATGTTCAGCCAAAAATCCTCGACCGATCTAATTTTACGCAGGAAGTCGTCCACCTCGATCGGCTTCGTCAGATAGCAGTTGGCATGTAACTTATATGCGCGCCAAATGTCCTGATGCGATTGCGAAGTGGTCAGGATGATGACCGGAATATGACGCAAATCGGGGTCTTGTTTTAACTCCGCAAGTAGCTCGCGCCCGTCTTTCTTTGGAAGATTGAGGTCCATCAGGACGAGGTCCGGCCGCGTTGCATCTTCAAAAGGGATTTGGCGGCGTAGATACTGCATGGCTTGTTCTCCGTCTCCGACAACGGACAGGCGCAGTGGAAGATGACCTTCGCGGAACGCTTCTTGAGTCAGATAAACGTCGCCAGGGTTGTCCTCGACGAGGAGTACTTCAAACCGATTAACTGGAGACATGCATGGCTCGAGAAATTGGCGGCCGAGTCGATTCGATATCTGACTCCAGATGCCTGGAATCAGTTGCACTTGGCAAGGCAAAGAAAAATTTTGAACCGACCTGAGGCTGTGATTCGGCCCACAGACGTCCGCCGTGATGCTGAATGATACGCCGGCAGATGGCTAGGCCGATTCCATTGCCCGGATAAGTCCCGATTCCGTGCAGCCGCTGAAAGACTTCGAAAATTCGATCTGTGTACTTGGGATCGAAGCCTATCCCATTGTCGCCAACCTCAAACACCCACTCGTTTGGAGCAGCCTTCGCCGTGACGGAAATCTCCGGCTTGATACCGGGTTTGCGAAACTTAATGGCATTACCAATCAAATTCTGGATCACTTGTATGAGCTTGATTTCGTCGCCTTCCACCATCGGGAGGCGGCCATGATGAATCGAAGCTCCGCTTTCGGCGATCACAACGTCCAAGTTTTGAAGCGCCGCTTGCAGCAAAGCCTCTGACGACAAAGGCTTCTTTTCTAGAGCCTGCGTACCCGCTCGCGAATAACTCAAGAGATCGTAGATAAGAGTCTGCATACGAGAGGCGCCGTCGATGGCAAACTGAATATATTTGTCGGCGGCCTCATCTAGATGGCCTCGATAGCGGCGAGCGAGGAGACCCATGTAGCTAGCGATCATTCGGAGCGGCTCTTGTAAGTCGTGGCTGGCGATGTAGGCAAATTGGGCCAAATCGGCGTTGGAGCGCTGCAGATCGGCGGAGCGTAGTTCTAACTCCTGCGTACGCGCCTGGAGTTCCGCGGTACGGGCGGCAACACGGGATTCGAGAGTTTCGTTAAGACTTCGAATCTTCCGTTCGACATCATCGCGGTCCCGAACATAGAGAATAGTGAAGCGAAAAGCGAGAAATACAAGCACAACTCCAGCCATCACGCCACAACCGAGGACGACCTCAAGTTGAAGTTGACGGCGATTTTGAAGGCTCAATTCGCCCTGAAAAGCTCGGGCTTGGTCCCGCCGCAAATCGCCGATCAGATTTCGGATCCGAACCATGTATTCCTGGCCGCGGTTCGTCTCAATCTCCGCCATCGCGGAGTCTAAGCCTCGACTCCGGCGCAGATCGACAGTCCTCTGCAACTCGTCCATTTTCTGTTGAATGTAAGTGCGCAAGAGCGCCAGTTGCGGCTGGGTCGCGCCGTGCCGCGCGGCATTGCGATCGACTGCGCTTAGCTTCTGCGAGATAGTCGCTTTCGCGCTCAGGAAGGGCGTCAGGTAGCGCTCCTGGCCGGTCAGCACGTAACCGCGTTGCCCAGTCTCGGCATCTTGCACAGTCGAAAGCAACTCATCGAGTTGCTGAATCAGTTCTGCTGTCGACAACGAATCTTGCACACTGCGGACGTGTTGGGTGCTGGTGCGTTCAGCTACGAACGCCAGCAGGAGCGGAAGAACGCCGAGCCAGACAATCAAGTTTTGGCTTCGTCGAAGCAGCGAGGGCTTCATGGGCCTTAGCTCAGGGTACCGGGTTCACGTTCAATCGGCAGGTCGCAGCGCCTTACCTTAGCCTCGCACATGAATGCGTCTGATCGTGCTTCATAAAGAATGTAAATACGATTGTAAGGGCAAGGTAATTCAGCGCGTGGGATCGTGAGCCTAGTATTGAATTTAAGAAATGATGATAAAGAACCGGGATGATTCCTTACTACTATACGGGCAGTACTTATTGTTTTAATTAGTACTTAAGTCCCTCCAAACCCCCTTTTCAAAAAGTGCGAGAGTTCCTAGAATTGGCTACATAGCCTGACCAAGCGGGAAGGCATCGGGATTAAACGGAGGGTCTCGATAAATGCTTAAGAAATTTTCACTTCTCATGACTTTCGGTCTGGCAGCTACTGCCATGACCGCGTTTGCAACACCGGTCTGCAGCAGCAACGTGACAGATAACGGCTCGACCTATTTTGGTGGCGGCTATTCGTGCACGGTTGGGGATTTACTCTTTTCAAATTTCAGCTACACCGGCTCAGGAACCAACCCTATCTCGGCTTCGCAGATCACGGTTGACACAGTCAGCAACGATGGCATCGGACTGTCTTTCCATGCGCCTTGGAGTGCGGGGGCCGGTATGACCACCGATGGCACGATTGACTTCACTGTCACGGTTCTGGGCGGCGGAAGCCTTCTCGAAGACTTCGGCTTGGCGCAGACCTCAGGTGTGAGCGGCAGCGGTTCCGCGAGCGTAGCAGAGGATGGCTGCGGCCCAGCGCCTTGCCTGGCAACCGGCGGCTCGATTTACGTCCTAACATTCCAGGACAGCGGCGAGCGACAAGCGCAGGGTGAAACGACCTTTGCCCCAGTGAATTCAGTTTCCGTCGAAAAAGACATTTCGGTGAACGGCAATAGCGGGTTCGCTACGATTAGCGTGGTTCAGGACACCTTCTCTCAGGTTCCGGAACCGGTGTCCATGGGCATGATGGGCGGAGGTTTGGCTCTGCTCGGCTTGGTTCGCCTGCGTCGGCGCGCTAAAGCCTAAACCAGCAAGCAAGCAACTAAACTCGGGCCTCGGCGGTTAGCTGCCGAGGCCTTTTTTCTTTGCCTTACTTAGATCGACATGACAGACTGAAACCCTATGAAACATCGGCCAATCCCATATCCAGAGGAGGACTTATGGCATCGACCGTATGGCGGGGCTACATAACGTTCGGCCTGATATCGATTCCGGTGCGGCTGTTTCGAGCCGCGCGAGCCGAACGGGTCAGTTTCCGAAGGCTTCATCGAGAGGATTCCAGCAGGCAACCACCTCGTCAGGCGATAGAAGGTCCGGAAGTCACCACAATGGGTACGCGGCTCAGTGAATCTCGCCCAATTACATCCGGGAACGAAGCGCCTCCGCCTGCATGGGAGGGCCGCCGACCCATTCTATCCCCTGTCCAGCAGGTCTCGGTGCGCCGAGGAACCGACGAGGTGCTGGAGCATGGATCCGTTGTGAAGGGGTATGAATACGACAAGAACCGGTTCGTGGTAGTCGAGCCCGAGGAGTTGAAAAGCGCGGCTTCGAAAACCTCCACTCAAATGGAGATCGGAGAATTCGTTCAGCTTTCCGAGATCGATCCGGTCTATTTCGAGACCTCCTATTATGTGGCTCCTGAAGAAGCTGGTGAAAAAGCATATGCGTTGCTTTATCAGGCGCTGCAAAGGACCGGTTTGGTGGCGGTGGCGCGATTCGCGATGCACAGCCGCGAGCACGTTGTTGTGCTGCGTCCTGGTAAGACAGGAATCATAGCCCATACCATGTTTTTCTCCTCGGAGGTGAGAGCCGATGAGGAGTATCGAGCCGATACAAGCGCCGTAGCGCCAAAGGAACTGGATCTAGCGCAGACGTTGATACATTCGTTGGCCGGCCCGTTCGAGCCTGAGAAGTATCGGGACACGTACCGCGAGCGACTGGAATCGATTATTGCCCGGAAAGTGCGCGGCGAGCCGGTCAGCTCGGCCGGAGCCATACAGAAGCCAGCGGAAGTTGTGGATATCGCCGACGCGCTGCGGCGAAGCTTGGCAAATTTGAAAAAACCGGTCGCATCCGAGGAGCAAGCCCGCACGCCTGAAAGGGCTACATCGCGGACGAAAAAGACGTCGCGAGGCGCTGGGCAAAAGTAGCTGGTCTCAGTTATTGGTGGCTATTGGACTCGTCGCGGATCGGACTCGAACGGCCTCTGCCAACGAAGCGGGCGAGGATTCAGGAACCCATCGAGCTTGTCCCAAACTCGATAGAAGCTTGAGCATTTCATCAACATTGATGGGCTTGGAGATGAAGCCATCCATGCCGACCGTCAGGCACTTGTCACGGTCGCCGGTCAGAGCGTGTGCCGTAAGAGCATAGATCGCCACACGAGAATTCGGCGGCTCAGATTCGCGTATAATGCGCGTCGCTTCGAGCCCGTCCATTTCCGGCATTTCAACGTCCATTAGTATTAGATCGAAAACCTGGTTCTCCCAAAGAGCGACGGCCTGCTTTCCATTCGAAGCTGAGGTCACATAATGCCCAGCGGACCGCAATAATGTCTCAATCAGCCGTCGGTTTACTGCGTTGTCCTCGACAACCAATACCGAAAGCGATCGGGTACAGGAGTCCGGGTCCAGTTTGGGCGCTGGCTCGAACGCTCCCTGTACCTTTTCAAACCAGGCAGTGAATTCGAACGTGCTGCCCGCTCCGAGCTGGGTTTGCACATTGATCGCGCCCCCCATCAAACTCACCAGATTCTTGCAGATGGCGAGTCCAAGGCCTGTGGTTGGACGACCCGGGCTGCGGAAGGGCTGGAAGATGCCTTCGCGTTGATCGGCTGGGATGCCAATACCTGTATCCGCGACGGCGAAACGCACAAGAATGGAATCCGCCGTCCTCGATTCGAGCACCGCAGAGATCATGACACTACCAGTCGACGTGAACTTCACGGCGTTTTCCAGCAGATTGAAAACAATCTGACGTAATCGTGTTGCATCGCCCTTGAGCTGTGAAGGGATCTGCGGATCGATCTTACAACGCAGCTTGAGATTCTTAGCCTCCGCTTCAGGCTGTACGATCCGGACCGCCGAACGGATGCACTCGATAACCGACAATTCTTTCCTCTCAAGCTGCACTTGGGCAGCTTCAATCCGAGAGAAATCGAGTACGTCCGTAACGATGTGCATCAGCCAGTGGGCCGAGGTATGGACGATATCGAGATAGTCGCGCAGTTCGGGGTTCAGATCTGTTTTAAGCGCCAGGTCGGTAAATCCAAGGATCGCGTTCATCGGCGTACGGATTTCATGGCTCATGGCTGCGAGGAACTCGCTCTTGGCTCCATTGGCGGTTTCCGCGGCGTGTCTGAGTTCGACCTGCTCCTTGAGAGCGCGCTGCATGCGCCGTGTCGCTGAGCGGAAAGCGAGGCGCAAGCCGACGAGCCACAAAGGCACCGTGATAGCGAAGAACAACAACGGAATGTGCATCGTGTCTGACAATTTTCGACGCTGAACGCCGCTGTGGATCTTATCGGCACAAAGGATAAATTCCATAAGAGACATAAGGTAATGGGGAGCAAGGCGGCTAAGGTGCAAACGCCCTTTACGCTCCAGCCGCCTAAGACGTCACGCGCCATCTCGCGGTTGTGGAAACTAAGAAGGAGCAACGGCGTGAGTGGCGGCACAACTCGGCGTGCTGGATCCGAATTCGTCAATTGGGGTTGTACGTGGATATTAGCCACGCAACAGGGAACAAGGTGACTTGCCTCCCCCGTTAGGAGGGCAGCGTCTAGAGTTGCGGTCGGCTTCGCCGCGCCTGGAGTAAACGCACCCGGCCGCGTGGACGTTACCCCGATCCGCGGGAGGATCTAGAGCAGGCGGAAGTTAACTTCTATATTGGCCTGCACGGCGACCGCGTGGCCACCCTTCATCGCAGGCCGAAAGCGCCATTTTGTGACGGCTTCGATCGCCTTCTCATCCAAGCCCAAGCCTAACGGACGAATCACATGGATGTCTCGCGTGAGCCCATGATCATCGATCACCACCGAAAGCAGAACGGTTCCTGAATATTTCGCCTTTCGGGCCTCTTCCGAATATTCGGGTTCGATCTTATATATCGGGATTGGCTGCGATACATCGCCGCCAATGCGAAATACACCGCCCCCGGTTCCTCCGCCTGAACCAGGTCCATAGCCGTTGCCGTTGCCAGAACCGACTCCGCCACCCGACCCGCTGCCGAGACCATTCGCACCCGGGCCTCCCGAGTTCAAGGCGTTCGAAAGAGGGTCTCCATAGTTGTCCGCCACGATTTGCGGGGCGGGAGCCGTGATTGTGGGAGTCACGGGCAGCACAGGTTTCGGAACCGCCAGCGCGGGCGGGATAAATGGCTTCGCGGCGAACTTAGGCGCGGCGCCGTGATTGACCGGCGTGGGCATTTTCTGGCCGCCGCCGCCGCCGCCTCCCGCTTTCTGCTGTGCCTGAGGGAGCTTTGGCTGGTAGGCGGGAAGGTAGATGATGTCTCCACCTTTCTTCAGCACGTTTCGCACCGCCGGCGACTGGAAGACCAGGAGCAGAAGGGCAATGACTCCAACGTGGATAAGGATAGAAACCGCGCCCGATTTGGTTTCCCCGCCCTTATAGGCGCCCCAAATGCTTCCTACCTCAACCGGTTTAGAGGTCACTTCGAGTGGCGGTAGCTTCTGGGGGTGGAGCAGGTCGCGAACATTCCCTATCAACGACTTGAACCAAGGCTGTTCGATCTTGGTTAGATCTCCAAAATCCGCGGACTCAACCGGCCGCGAGGTGATCTCCAGAGGAGGGAGCTTGGGAGGATTCAATGCCTCGCGGATACTCCGAACGATCGACTTAAACCAAGGCTCTTCGAGATCGGTGCTCATCAGGAGCCGATCTAGATTGTCGCCAGCCGGTGCTGCCATATCGTGGCCGGTCGGCAGGGCCATATCGGAATGAATAGGTTGGTTCGCTCTGTCGCTAGTCACGACACACTCCGCATTCAGTGTCTTGCGCGGCTTGACTGATGCACTCGTTGGACGTGGCGCGAAATTTCACAGTTGCAACAAATTGCCGGAGTTTGGATCCGGCCAGCAACTTCAGTCTATCACTCTTTCGATGGCAGGCCCTTGGTTAGGAAACTTTGAGATTCCAACCAGATAGAGTCCAGGACATCTGTGAGCTCGTGGCCCGAAACTAAGCAACGGACGTGAACTTCTGGATAATGGGCCGCAGCCAACAGCACCGAGTTCCAGAAGGGTACAACCGGATCATGGCGTCCGTGAAAAATCAGAGTCGGTTGCGCCAGGTTGGGAAATGGAGGAAAGCGGGCCGCGTCTTGGATAAACTCGAAATCGAGCGGCATTTCGCGACCTTCCGCGTAGTGGAAAACGGGCATTGAGCCCGACCGTTTCCAGCGAGCGAGGCGCTCCGTGCCAAGACCCTGCCGCCATAAGCGAACGAAATCGAGAGCTGGCGCGAGTAGGATCAGTCGCTTTATTTCGCGATGAGTTGCAGCGTACAGCGCAGCTAGGTAGCCGCCCAGACTGGAGCCAATGAGAATGGCAGGGCTGCCATCAAGCAACGTTGCAATCAGGTCGAGTTGTGCAGTGATGGTGAGGTGGCGGAAGTCGCCTTGCGCGAGATCTGGAATTTCCAAATTGGCGCCGCACTCGTTAAATTTGGCGGCAAAGTATGTCGCTTTGCGGGAAGCGGGACCCGACGCGAAACCGTGCAGATAGAGGACACGCAACTGTTCAAGCAACATCTAAATGTTAGTGTCATCCATCAGGCTGCTCGGGTGCGGTGGGCGGAAGGCCCGGGCGCGTACGAAGCTTTTTCAGGGGAGAGCTGGCGGCGGAAATGCTTAAGACTTCCCTCCGCGTACATCGGTGATGTAGTTTAGAGTGTTGGACCCAACGGCGCCGCCGGAATGGGAGATGCGTTTGCGAAGACAGGAGAACAAGGAATGCCGGTAGCAGAAAGAGTAAAGCAAATCATCGTAGAACAACTGGGTGTGGACGAGAACCAGGTGGACCCAAGCGCATCTTTCGTTGACGACCTGGGAGCGGACTCGCTAGACATTGTGGAACTTGTCATGGCGTTTGAGGAAGCATTCGATCTGGATATTCCCGACGAAGACGCCGAGAAGATCAAGACTGTGAAGGACGCAGTCGACTACATCGAAGCAAAGAAGAAGTAAGTTCCGTTTGGACGGATTCGGCGCGAAACGATGAGCGGGAGGCAGACTGGGCCGCGAAGAGTCGTGGTCACGGGAATAGGGCTGCTGTGTTCGGTCGGCACCGGGACGGAGGATTGCTGGAAGGCAATTTGCGAGGGGCGAAACGGGATCGGCGCTATCACGCAATTTGACGCCTCGGATTTCACGTGCCGCATTGCGGGAGAAGTAAAGAATTTCGACCCGCTTCTTTACATCGACAAGAAAGATGTGAAGAAGATGGGACGATTTATTCAATTTGCGATGGCTGCTAGTGAGTTCGCCGTGCAGTCTGCGCGGCTCAAGACCGACGGCGAAGCCGAGAACGTTGGCGTATACATAGGCAGCGGAATAGGCGGCTTCGAGGTGATCGAGAGGGAGCATAAGACGCTGCTCGAGCGAGGGCCGGGGCGCATATCACCCTTCTTCATTCCTTCGTGCATCGTGAACCTGGCAAGCGGATACGTCTCGATCCGCTACGGAGCAAAGGGACCAAATTCGGCGACTGCCACTGCATGCACCACAAGCGCGCATTCTATCGGGGATTCATATAGGCTTATCCAGCATGGAGACGCCGACGTGATGATCTGTGGCGGAAGCGAGGCTTGCGTAACTCCGATGGGCATCGGCGGATTCGCCGCGATGCGAGCTTTATCGTTGCGGAACGACGAACCAGAGCGGGCATCCAGACCGTGGGACCTGAAACGAGATGGTTTCGTAGTGGGTGAAGGGTCGGGGATTCTAATCTTAGAGGAGCTCGGCCACGCAATGCGGCGGAACGCGCCGATCTTGGCTGAGGTCGTGGGCTATGGAATGAGCGCCGACGCCCACCACATCACGTCCCCGCCGGAGGACGGCGACGGAGGATATCGGGTAATGAGGAACGCAATGCGCGATGCCGGGATTGATGCCTCGCAAGTTCAGTATGTTAATGCCCACGGCACGTCCACCGGTTTAGGAGACAAGGCCGAGACAGTGGCCATCAAGCGGGCATTTGGCAGCCACGCAAGACAACTAGCAGTGAGTTCGACAAAATCCATGACCGGCCATTTGCTGGGTGGAGCAGGCGGGCTTGAAGCAGGCCTTACAATCCTAGCCCTGAAGGAACAGATTGCGCCTCCGACAATGAACTACGAATTTCCCGATCCTGAATGCGATCTCGACTATGTCCCGAACGATGCGCGACGCATGCAGATCGAATTTGCGCTCTCGAATAGTTTCGGATTCGGAGGTACGAACGGGTGCTTGATTTTTAAGAGATTCGACGGGCAATGATGCTCGTTTGTAAAATGGTAAGAACGTAGGATGAGGGCGCATCTTGATCGGATAAGATGCGACTCTCGCGTTGGTGCCAGATGGGCCTGAGCTTCCTGGATTTAGGCGATCTGTTGTTGGTCATCGCGCTGTTTTTCGCGTTGTTGATTGTTCTGTTCGAGTCCGCCGAACGCCGGCGCGAAAGTCGGCGAGAGAAGCGGTTGCTGGACGCGATTGAACGCGAATACGAGATTTACTTTCAGACCGAGCGAGTGTAAGCTCCTCAGTTACGCGGATCTGACCAGAGCCTTTGTGTTAGGCTGAGATGGCAATCACGAAACAGTGACGCAGTCACGGATCCGTGGTTCGATTCGGGGCGTAGCGCAGCCTGGTAGCGCACCTGCCTTGGGCGCAGGGGGTCGCAGGTTCAAATCCTGCCGCCCCGACCAACTAAACAAAGGGTTTACGTCGATCCTTACCTAACCCAAATCCGCGATGTACACGCGGATGTACACGCGCCCGCCAATCGGTATTCATTGCACCCTGGCCGACGTGCACGGAGCGATTTCTTCCGGGATGTACGAGGGCATCGCATCGACGGCTTTCCGCTTCGCTGCATTGCGGATGTGCGAGTAGTGTTCCAGCATCTTGCGATCCAGATGGCCGGCAATGCTCATGATGGTCTGGTCACTGGCTTCCGACTCGGCGAGCTTCGTAATGGCGGTGTGCCTCAAATCGTGAAATCGCAGGCCCGGTAACCCGGCCGCCTTGCAGAGCGATCGCCAAGCCGTTCGCCATGTCTTTTGCGGTCGCTGCGGATCGTAACCGGCGCCGTGAGCCGTTTTTGTTTGCCGGTATCGGAATCCGGGAAAAAGGAAATGCTGGGGCTCCACGGCCCCCAGTGCAGTCGCGCGCTCCAGAAGCTTCGCAAAACCCCAGAGAGCTGCGGCGTTCAGCGGAATCACTCGCTCACCGCCGCGCGTCTTCGAGCGGTTGATGACAATCTGCCGATCCATCAAGTTGACGTCTCCGATTCGAAGCCCTTTCAGTTCGCATCCCCGCATAGTCGTGTTCCCGGCAATCATCGCCGCATAGAACGCCGCGTCCCAGCCTGGTTTCGTCCGGGCGATCTCGAGGAGCCGCCGCTCTTCAACCTCTTCGAGCGCCCGGCCGGGGCCGCGGCTATCCTCTTTCAGCGGCTTGAACTCATCTGCGACGTGCGCCCAAACCTTGGCATGCTTCAGGACCGTCCGCAATACCTTCGTTTCGAGATTGACCGTGCGGGAACCAACCTGAGTTTTTCGTTTGGCTTGATATGCCTTGATTGCCGCATTGTCAATTTCGCAGACGCGCCTGCCGGTGAAATGGCGAAGCAGCGGCACGGAACGTTCCCTCTCAAGCCGGATGGTGTTGTCTGACAGGTGAAGCTTGCGATCTTCGAGCACCAGCAGGAGGAGTTTCTCGAAGGGGAGCTTGGCGAAATCAGTCGGTAGCCGGTGCTCCTGGTGGGCCTTAATGGCTTCCGCACGCACCTTGCGAGCTTCCTGGTAGTTCCGCGTTTTGGTGGAAAAGAACCGGCGCCGGCCGCCTACTTCGAGTGAGTAATACCAGATCCCGCGCCGCTTGTGCAGGCCGTCGTTATCTCGAACCTTCGTGGGCTTTTCGGTTTCAGTTGTCGGAGTGCTCATTTGGATTTCCTTTCGTTTTTCGATTCGCGCCACTCGCTTCCGCGCTCCTTCCACCAATTGCGCTTGTGCTCTGCGCGAGACCAGCGGCTACAGTCTTCAGAGCAGTAATGCGCCTTCAGGTCATCGGCTATGAAATACGGCGTTGGGCAATCAGGACGCCAGCACATCCGCAGGCGACTTGCATCCGCAGCAAACACCATGAGTTTTGCGAATTGCTCGATGGTGTCGGCTCCCGCAGCACAGACAGGATTTCGTTGTGTATCGCTCCGAAGAGTCAAATGCGGCGCTTCCATTTCGCTCAACCCGGTGGCATCCCTCGGAATCAAACCTTGCCAAGTCTCGCGCTCCTTCGCGCGCTCGCGCTCGACATTCTTACGATGAGCTTTTAGCACGAGCTGAACGTTGAGCGGCAAATTCTCAATTTTTTCGTGTGGCCCCAAGCGTTCCGAATCAATTCGGCTCGTGACGGGCCAATGGTGTTTCTCAGCTTGCCGCCCCCGACTCTCCCACATGGCGCGCAGGTTGACCTGGCACCATATCCACGCAAAGGGGTTCTCGGGTTCGAAGTCTTGACCGGATCCCCATTGCTGGAACAGCGGCCCCCACTTCTTGACGAAATGAAGCATGGCCTGCATCCCTTTTCCGTTATCGATGCGAACCGGCGCGTTTGCTAAGTCCTCCAGGAGGGCTTTCGTTTTGGGTTCGGCAAAGACTGATGCGGCCGTGACTGCCCATTTTCCGGCGATCCCCGTGGTTCCATCCCCTAGCGGCAAGGCCTTAACTGTCTTCTTTTCAGTGCCGCACCGCACGCCGACTCGCAGTTGCAGGAGCATAACTATCTTTTTCGATCCGAATTCGAAAGGGGCATTGACATCTGTTTTGCTCCTACTTTACCCTAAACACATAAGAATGTAAATGACTTTCGTAATGGTCACCTAGCGACATCGAGAAGGACAAAGAATCACAGTAGGAAAACAGGATGGCAACCACAGTAATTGAAGAAACCACCAGCGATCAAAAGCTGTTCAGCCTAGAGGCGAGTTCCAAGACTCTCGGCGGCATCAGCATCTCGACCCTCAAGCGCGATATCCGGCTCGGGAAAATTCAGGCGGTTCGTTACGGGCGTCGAGTTCTGATTCCTGGGCACGAAATCTCCCGGATCGCACGGGCCGGAATGGCGACATGAACTATCCTGCAAAGCCCTCGGGGACACCCGAGTCACCGGTAGGCGGAGTGCGCCTGTATGACGTGCGATGGCCGGACGGCTCGCTCGTAGATCCGCGCAGGAAGCAAATTACCGAAGATCAGGGCCTAAAGTTGGTGGCCGCGGGTGTGTGTGAGGCGGTTCGTAGCCCGCACGCGCGCGTGTTGCGCTATTTCAAGATGCGGAAGGGGCGAACAGAACCCCCGGAGAAAAAGACTGCGCCGCCGGTGGCGGTGTGTAACATCACAGTCACTCGGGAGGAGACGCACGGCCGGCCTTTTCGCCATGTGCCGCGAGGTTATTCCGGCGTGCCGGTCCTGCCGGTCCTGCCGGTTATTCCAAACAATCAATAAAATCCGCAATCTTCAAAAGTGAAAAAGGGCCGCTCTTTCGTCAGAGTGGCCCTTCGCATTTTCTCGAACACCCATATGAATTCTAACAGGATCAGCGAAAGTATCAAAGTCAAGCTCGACATCGTAATTGTCGTCGGCGAATACGTTGACTTGAAGCGCCAGGGCACCGGTCCACGCTACGTCGGCCTCTGCCCGTTCCATTCCGAGAAGACTCCATCGTTCGGCGTCCACCAAGGGCGTCAGTTTTATTACTGCTTTGGCTGCAATGCGGGCGGTGATGTCTTCAAATTCATCCAGGAGAAAGAAGCTCTTACCTTCCCGCAAGCCTTGAGGTTTCTGGCAGAGCGCTACGGGATCGGAGGAACCGACTTGGCGACGGATCGACCAAGGAGACCTCATCATTCCGAGAGCACATTAGTCCGTTCCGAGCAGTTGGTCGTCGGTCTGTCTTGGCGCATTCAACGTGCCTTAGAGGCTACCAAAGCCGAGCTATTTGGACCCGAGCACGAAAAGGCCGCGCGAGCAACACAGGTACTCACGTATTGGTCGGATCAGATCCGAAGCTGGCGCTATCTCACGCTGAATGGTCCGCCGAAAGACCCGCGTTCTTACTGGGAGCTTGTCTGGTCTCATGGCGGGCGCGAAGAAGCGGTGATGCTGCTTTTGAAGTTACCTCGGAAGCTCGTGCGCGAATGCATCGCCGAAGCCCGCGAAGCCCAGATGCAGCTTGCGGCGGTGTTAGTCGGCGCTGCCGGTAATTCACGAAAGGACGCGGCCGCGTAGTGGCGGTCCCGATTGATGGCGCTGTTAGGAAGGCGCTTGCCCGTGATTCGATTCTTGAGCACCCGGCAAACGATCATGGCAACGCAAAGCGAATCCTGGACCTCCACGGCGGCGATATGTTCTACAGCTACTCTGAACACGCCTTTAAGATTTGGGATGACAAGCGATTCGCAAGAGACATCAACGGCGCGGCCATGCGCCTCGCTAAGGCCACCATGCTGCGATACGTTGAGGCAGCGCTGGCGACCGGTGATCGAGAGCTGATAGCGTTTGCGAAGCGTAGTCTCGATCACGCCAAACTTACGAGCGCCTTAGCGAGCCTTCAGTGTGAGCGGCCGGCGGAGGTTCAAGAGTTTGATCAGGACCGGAATCTTCTGAACTTTATGAACGGGACCGTCGATCTTCGAACGGGGGAGATTGCGGCGCACGACAAGGCGCAGAAGATTACGAAACTCATTCATTACGACTACAAGCCGGAAGCTACCTGTCCAGCATTTCTCCGGTTCTTAGATCGAGTAATGGGCGGTGGCCCGGATGCGAGCGAGGGCGATTTAGAGCGTGCCCGCTCGATGGTCAATTACCTGCAACTCGCAATAGGCTACAGCCTCACGGGCGAGACTTCAGAGAAAGCCGTGTTCATCGCGCACGGACCCGGCTCGAACGGCAAGAGCACCTTGCTTGAGGTGATCCGCCAGCTCGTACCCGAATACAGCGCCAAGATTCTGATCGACAGCCTCATGGCAAAGCCAGGCGGCGAGTCATCGAACACCCTGACTGACCTTGCGGATTTGCGCGGCGCGCGCTTCGTCAACACGTCCGAAACCGAGCATGGGCAGCGGCTCAGCGAAGGCCGGCTGAAGCGAATCACGCAAGGGATGGGGACGATTAAATCGGTTCGGAAATACGAGAACCCCATCACGTTTTTGGAGACGCATAAACTGTGGGTCGATGCGAACCACCTTCCGGTCATCGCCGGGTCCGAGAACGCAATCTGGAATCGGTTGCACACCATTCCATTCACTGTCGTCATTGCGCCCGAGGAAATGGACAGGCAGTTATCCACCAAACTCTTGGCTGAAGCTGAGGGAATTCTCGCCTGGTGTGTCGCGGGCGCCGTACGCTGGTACGCCGATGGATTGAAGAAGCCGGTACCCGTGACCAGGGCCTCTGCGGAGTGGCGCGAGGACTCGGACTCCCTCGCGCCGTTCGTCGAGGAGATGTGCGAGCTGCGGCCTAACGACGCCGGAGCGTGGGTTGAGATCCGGGTTCTGCGCAAGGCGTATGTGGACTGGTTGCAGCGGGAAGAGGAGCATAAGCGCCCGGTTTCGACAGCCGAGTTCAATGCTTATCTCGAAAGCCGAGGACTCCAGCGGGATCGCAGGGAGCGCAACACGAAACGAGTGTGGGTTGGAGTGCAGTTCAAGGCGAAATGAGGACAACCCGTGGACAAATGTGGACAAATCGTTTGGAGCGAGCATTTTCCGGCTAACTCGCTGTTGTTATTGAGCAAATCAGGATATGTGGACAAGCGAGGACACGCATTTATATACAAAAACCTCCCTACGCGCGTATAGGGGGTTTTCGGGAAATCCTGTCCTCAGTTGTCCACTTGTCCACGCGAGCTTGGTTTTTGGTAGTTCCGAATGCGGTCGGGCGAGGGTGAGTTAATCAGCCCCGGAAACGGCTTTAAAGGTGAGTCGAGTCTGGGTATTCCAGACCTAACTTCTTTCCATTCAATGCAGTCGAGTCTGGGTGAGTTGCGGGTGATTTCACCGGTCATAAAACGGGATTCGGGGTGAGCGGAAAAGGGGGCTAATCAATGACAGCGCGCGAGATTCTTTTGTGGCTAGAACGTCATGGGCGGCGGGTTGAATTCCAGTAGTTACGGCCCTCGTGTCGCCGAAGGAAGAACGCCACGATCCTCCAGTACACCGAACCGGATCAGAGCGATGTTCAGGTGATCGGTGGCCGGTCGCTCTCGGACTGTGTTGCGAAAGCCCGGCTGCGAAGCGCCGCGACGAATGGCGCGGTTTCGGCAGCCGCAGAAAAGCCCTGAGAAATGCAAGCACATTCCGGCGGGGAAGGAGGTCGGACCAGCACCGACTCCACGGCTTCACGCACTTACGACGGGGCAGCAGTGCCAAGTACACACTCCGGTACACGCGAAGGCGCGAAAAGGTCTCCAAAGACCACGCAAAGCTCATTCGCGTTCGCAACTCGGAGGCATCGGCGAACCGCCGCGCCGGAAAGCAAGCAAACGTGGTCCAGCACAATAATTGCCGATCCAGGTAGGTATGGCGGCCCCGGGTCGTTGATGTTTGAACTTGCGGTGAGGCACCTACACCGGATCGGCAAGCCTCACCCGCAGGAACACTGCCCGCTATGCGCAAAAGAAGGCAGCGGAGAGGCCGCGGCGTGAACAGCGTCGAGGTTTTTAAGTTGACGTGCTGGTCATGCGGGAGGGAGTTGGAAGTGCCGTGTGATCGAGCGAAGCAGTGTCCAAACTGCCAAGCGGCGCTGGTTATCGACTGGCGGGCAGAACGAACGGATGAATTTGAAGACGCGCCCAGGCGCGCGACATGAAAGAGAGAACACCATGAGAACAAAAGAAAGCGAAATCGAATCTCAGTCCGCGCATCTCAACGCGCTGTTCCGGGAACGTCGACGGCTGACTGAAGCGATGGGCGATGCGGACAGCGATGTGGGCCGCCAGCAGGAGGTCATTAACGGGCTGGCCTCACGGCTCACCGATGCCGCGAGCGATGGCATCGAGAAGGAAATTGCGACGGAGCGGCAAAAGCTCAAGCGGCTGGTTGAGATCCAGACGCAGGCGAGACTGGCGCTGCGGAGCTTCGAAGAACGCAATCCGAGCGAAGCCGAGCTTAAGCAGCGGGAACAAGACCTGCAACGCGAGCGGCTGGAGATCGAGCAACGCCAAGCCGTAGCGGCCGCACGGGCCAAGTTGGCGGCGCTGGTCAATTTGCTCCTGCAAGCGGAAACCGCTTGCGAGGAGCTGCAAAGCGACTATCGCGCAGCCCTTCAACGCTGGCCCAGCAACAACGGGCCTCTCGGTGTCGTGCGCGCCGGCGGCATCCCCGGTTTCTTGGTCGATTTGCCGGCACTCAGTGAGTCGGGAGGTGCGATGTTCGGAGCCCTGGAAAAGATCGGCCGCTGGAACATCGAACTGTTACCGGCCGATCACAGAGCGCGCATCTACGTCGAGAAGGCTCTCCAGAAAAAAGCAGAAGACGCTGCCTTTCAGCGGTCGCTCCCAACGGTTCCCGGCAACAACCACTTCCGTTAGAATCCTACGCGCCGTTTCGACTCCTTCCGGCGTGCGAGGAGGGCGGCTCTACGGTGCGGGCCGCCTCAACCGGGCAGGTGCTCCACTCTCTTTCGGTACCTGCCCGCGTATTTTTCGGCAAAGAGAACACTTTCATGGAGGCAAGCAATGAACGAAATCATCACATTGAGCAAGGGTGACATATCCGCGGCTCTCGAACAGGAAGCCGCAGCGGCCACAGCCCACGCGCTCTCAGGCACGCTACAGCGCGTCCGCAAACGCCGCGGCATGTCGCCGCTCGAATTGATCCGCGATGTGGCCGGGTCGATCAAGCAACTCGCGGCAGAGCGTATCGCCGAGCAGCCCGGCAAGGCATTAGGTAAGGCCGGAGAGACCGTTGTGAAGGCGAACGCGCTTCTGGACCTGCTCGACAAGGCCAAACTGCACAAGGCGACGGCCGCCATGACGCCCTCGGGCCACGAAGCAGCGCTCACATGGTAAGCCCGACGAACTTCGAAAGGAACCCACAACTTATGAACGCAAACTTCGAAATCGCACGCATTTTTCAGGACGCGCTCTCCAAAGCAAGCTACGCCCAACTCGTCAAGGCTCGACAGGTGCGCAGGGCTCCACTCGCGGCGGCGACATGCTGGATGCTTTCGATGTCGCGCTGGAGCGCAGGCTACGGAACTTCGAATCACCGGCTTTGAAATTCGTAAAAGGCGCTGGCGGCACAGAGCGGCCGGCAGCTTTCTAAGAGAAGGAGTAAACAACCAAAATGGCGAACGAAAACGACCAGTCTTTTTCCGTGCGAGGCACGGTATATACGTTCCCGCTGCGTTCCCTCACCTTCGGGCAGTGGCGCGAGCTTCTGAAGAAAGAGCGTGCGGAGGGCACCGACGCCTACGAGACGATTGCATGGGTGATCGAACGCGCAACCGAGAACGCCCATGGAACCCTCACGCGAGAGAATCTCGATGCCATGGATGGCTTCTTGGTTCAGGCGCTCTATCGTACCGCCATAAACCTGAGCAGTCTGAAAACCGAAGAACTCCAAGCGGTCGCGAACCGGTAAGGAGGCCACATGCCCGACGACACAATTAGAGTCAGCACAAGCGTAGACACCAGCGGTCTGCGCTCGGGTAGCTCGGACGCTTCAGCTATAACCGCTCAACTTGTCGCCGATCTTAAAGCCAAATACGCAAGCGCACAGTCTGCGGTGAAAGCCGCGCTCGCGCAAATGAGCGAGGCGCAGCAGACCTACGGCGAGGGTGCCAAGCGAGGAGCTACAGCCGCAACGGAAGCTCTGGCTCTGTATCAGGCCGAACTCGATAAGGTTGTCCAATTACAGAATCAGCTCAAAGCGGAACTCGACCAGGCCACAGCCGCGTTTGAGAAGCAAGCCAAAGCAGCCGCACATGTCGTTCCTCCGGCCGCCGCCGCGAGTGGAGCCCTGCGGGAATTAGAGGGACACATCCCGATTCGAGCCGCTGAGCGATTCTTAGCCACCACTCTAGGCCTCGGTCCAGTGCTCCAGGCCGCTTTTCCTATCGTCGGGGCCGTTGCCATGGTCGATGTTATCGAATCGATGACATCAAAGGTAATCGGGCTTAGCCAATAGTTTTTTGGATTGAAAAGCGTCGAGTTGGAAGTGGAGGAAGTCTCCGATCGCTTAGCGAGGGCGACCGTAAGCGCGTTCGAAGAGGCAGAGCATCTCACCATCGAGCATCTGAAGCGCACCGGGCAGGCAGCCGAGGCTGCCAAGCATGAATTGATGCTCATTGAGAGCACGCCCATCGATTTGTCGAAATTCTTAAGCAGTAAAGAAATCGACGAAAAGATGAACCAATTGACGAAGGAGATGCGGGACAAGCTGAGCAGCACGTTCAGCCAAATCATCCCCTACAACCTCCACTCGACGACCGATCAATTGCGCGACGATATTCGGAAAACCGAAGAGGAAATGAAGCGGCTGGGCGATCTCGCCAAGGCCACGGAAAGCGCATCCGCGGGGCACGGTGGCGGTGCGGCAGTCGCCATGCTGGATCGGCAGATCAGGCAGCAGGAAGCGCTGAAAACGATTTACTCCGGGCTATTGCAGCACCTAGATCAAGTCACCGACGTGTACATGGGCAAAAAGACTGCTCAGCACGATGACGATGTAGTGGCGCATGTCGAAAAGGTCCGCAGGGATGCAGAGGAACAAATTGCAATCCTCCAAGCGCAAGGGCCGCTGGCAGCATCGGCGGAACGCGCCATCTGGCAAAAGGTCGTAGAGGCGGCCCGCGCAGGCGGCGAACTAACGCGCTCAGCTTACATTGAGGCGCTTTCTCACATCAGGTCCGATCTAAAACGCGGTTTGCATGATGCCGAAGAAGTTGTCGCGCAGCATGACAAGGCCGCGATGACCCAGTTAGAGTTGGCGGCGGCACAACAGGGCGTTGTAGGCCAGCGGCTCCTCCAACAAAAAGTAACCCTGCTCGCCAGTGAAGTAGCCGCCGAGCAGCAGTATCCGACGCGGGTTGAAGCGATCACGGCAGAGATCGTCCGCATTATGGAAGAGTCCCATTCCAAAGCCACCGAAGCAGATCGTAAGTTGCTGGAGATGGCAAAACACAACACTGAGCAACTAGTTGAGGAATACCGACGTCGAACGGAAGCGGAACGGAAGGCCTTCGAGGACAGCCTGCGCATGAAGCAGGAACAACTCCGGGAAGCGAATGAAGAGGATCGGGGCCGGCTTCTCGCGGGGACTGATGCGAATGTGGGCAACTTCCAGTTACAAAAATCCCACACCGAACGCTCTTACTCGCTTGGCGGTGATTTCTCGCCTTCCGCTCAGGCCGCAGAACTGGCGCAACTACGGGATTTCGATAAGAAAATCATAGAAGAGAAGCTGAGTACTGCCAAGATCCTCGCGGAAGCTGACAGCATCAACGATCCGAAGCGGTACGCCCAAGATTTGCAGGAGATCGCTCGCTTACAGGCGCAAGAAGACCAACAGCAATATCAGGAAACCACCCGCAGTCTTCAGCTCCAGCGCCAGCAGTATCAGAACTACTTCAATGAGATCACCGGCGGCTTCACTCATGCCATAGACGACATGCTTGTCAAAGGCCGCGGCTTCACGGCAGACATGCAGCATATGTGGGGAAACCTGGCAACCACCTTCGTGAATTCCTGGGTCAAGATGGGCTTGATGGTTGGTGAGCAGGAGCTCTATATGACAGCTGCACACATAGCCGGGAACGAGGCGCGTGTGTCGTCCGATAAGAGCGCCAGCGCGCAATCCGCAATGCTCAGAATGACGGACACCCTCAAACAGGTAACAGCGGACGCCGTGAAAGCCGCGTCTGGGGCGTATGCGGCCACCGTCGATATTCCGATAATCGGACCAGCGCTAGCGCCCGTTGCCGCTAGTGGAGCCTTCCTGGCGGTGGAGGCCCTCGGTTCCATTGCAGCGTTCGAAACTGGCGGCTACACACCAAAGGGTGGACTCGCAATTTTGCATCCCAATGAAACCATCGTGAACAGTCCCCTCACGAATGCCCTAAATACCATCGTCAATAACGGAGGTATGTCGGGAGGGAATACGAACAGCTTTCACGTCAACCAAACCAACAACTATCACGGCATCATGGATAGTAACTCCACTTCCGCAGCCAATCGGAGCGCCAACAGGGCGTATGGTGCTCTTTCGAGCAAAATGCGACGGATGGGAATGCGTTACTGATTGATGTCGAGCAGCAAATGCGGTGAACCGATCAAAACTGAAAGGCCAAAATGACGAAACGCAAAATTGTGAACCCTATCCCCTATTGCGATGTGAGAAACACCTCTGGAATCAGCGCAGAGAACCCGCACGGAGATCGTCGATCGCCTGCACAATCTCAGCCTTCAACGCGACCGGATCAATCCCAACGCCCAACACGCAGTTACAAGAGACGCACACGTAGCTCACGCCCTTCCAGTTAGTATCTTTGCTCTTAACTGTGATCCCTTCTAGGGCGACAGCCGACACGGTGGCCCCACATTTGGGGCATGTCCCGTTATTGTTTCTCACGCCGCCGATGATATCACCGTGCTCTCTATGTTCGTGCTGGCCGCTCGGTCTGACCTAATGCCCGCTGCGCTTCTCTTTGCCCCACTCTAGGCCGCACTCCGAAATGAGGGCCGAATCGTTGGCGGGCATGTCGAACTGAACAACCACCTCGTTCCCGGCAGACTCCACCACCCCGAGCACGACGGCTGAAACGAGAGACCCGGCTCGGCTTGGATGTCCGAGCAGCTTGCCGGTTAAGAGCTTGTCGAACTGATTGCGATCAAAAAACAGCACCTGCCCGTTGTTGCTGTACTCCCAGAATCCGGTCTCGACGGCGTGGGAGCCGATACGCATATGTATCTGCGCCTGCGGCGCTCCCTTCAGGCTGTAGGTTACGACCGGTTGGGCGACGGCCCCGAGTTGGAATTCACCGTTTCGGAATTGTCCCTCCGAACAGAAAGCCAGCAGTGACGGCGTTCCGTCTTCAGCAAGAGCTGGGCGTGAAAGATACCTGCCTTGCAGGGCGAAGCGATCCAGGAGTTTTCCAGACATCGGATTGGTCCATTTCGAGTAAGACCAGTCGGCGGCCCTGAGCGCACTTGTCGCCAGCAGGGCTAACACCAAGCTTCGGAACATACAGAAATTCTATCCAGTTTTTCAAAAAGGAGAAGTTATGCCAGTACCAACCAAGGAAGTCACCATCACCGGCAGCACCAAGACCTACAGGATCGGACAGCTAACCGCCATTCAAGGGCGCGACCTGGTCAGCCTCAGCCACCACCGCGATTTCAATCTATATGTCATCGCGAGGGCGATGAATAACGCCTGCCCGGACGGTGATCCTTACACCGCGGAAGGCCTGCGGAATGAATTATCGATCACGGCATCCGTCGAACTGTTCATCGAAAGTCTCGACTTTTCAGGGATGCCCGTAAGCGAGCGGCTGCGCGAGATGATAGCCCAGCACAACGCACTCGCGCATGCCGGCGGCCTGGTGGCCGGCTTAAAGAATTAATCCCGAGGAAACATTGGCAAGAGAGCGGCGGCGCGACCGCTTCCCAAAGAGAAGCAACGCGCGCATTCCAGGGCCGAGAGTTCGCCCGGATCGCGTCAACTACACTAAGAGAGCCATGGACCCAGGCGTGGTGAGCAACCTTATGACGGCAATCGTCACATGGGTGACCGACCACGACAGCTGGGTGACGAAGACGAAGCTGTTGAAACTGCTCTATTTGTTCGATGTAGAATACTATAGGCGGAACGGGCGCACCTTCACGGAATTCAAGTGGAAGTTTTTTCATTTGGGGCCCTGGGCGAGCGAATATGATCCTGCTCTCACGGGCTTACTCGCTCACGAAATTCTTTCAGAGCAGCGCTCGAACGACTCGGAGTATGATACAGCGTTCTACAGGCCTCTCGAGAGACTTGAAACGCGGTGTGCCTTCCAGAACGTCAGGGACGAGTCGATTCTGCTGGAAGTACTCAACCGCTGGGGAAGGCGTACGACCGGTGAGATTTTGAACTACGTGTACTTTCAAACTGAACCTATGGAGATGGGAATCCGAAATGAGCCCCTGGAGTTTTCGACAATCCGGAGGGAGCGGCCGCCGGCATACTCTCGCGCTTCATCCGGAAAATCGGCGTCGGACATTCGCAATCTGCGCGCGAAATTTGCACGGCAACAGTTAGCAAAGAAGGTCGCAAAACAGGACCCGCCGTTCACGTTTACGCCTCCAAACTATGACGACGAATACTTCGAGGCAATGGCCCACCTCGACGGCGCCTAGGCTGGATGTTCATCGACGAATGGTTTGGCGAGAAATATTACAAGCAACTCGCGCTTGGTTACCACAATGAAGCAAACTTTTCTTTTGGCCAAATCTTCTGGACGCACGCCTATTATCCGCACGAGAACTTAGAGCTTTGGCGGCCGGTCCTGGATGCTGGCGAACCAACTAAAACCATAGCTTCGCAGTTCCGAATAACCACTGCTGGCCAAGATGCCTTCAAACGCAACCTACCTCTGCACGCGCCTCGGCTAGAAACGAATGAAGAGTTTCTCGTCATACGTGCGAAAATCAGGCCAGTCATTCTTATTCAGACGGAACTACCGTTGGCCGGTATCAGCAATCGAGGATACCGTGGTCGAGTTCAGAGACGACGCACGCTGGTAGGTCAGGTGTTTGGGCTCGCAGACGCGACTACACGTGAGCCCCAGTTCGACCCCAAATTCGTTGAACGTGTTCGCAGAATGGAGTTCCCTCAGCTCATGTTCCTGCCCGAAAAGGCCGGGGTTTTCACGGTTGACAGTATGCTGCGTCTGGATGAAGCCCAGTCTGTTTTTGTGCCCCATCTTGAGGCGAAGCAGTTCTCTCTGGGAGACGATGCGGCCAACATACTTCGACACCAGTTGAGCTTTCTTCAATCCGGCATAGGTCCAAACGATTACACCGAACTCCGCGAGTTTCTAATGAATGAGTAACAGCCGCTGACCATGGTGATCGCTTTACGGGAATGACCCAGCCCACAAGCGAGGTGGTCCCATCCTCGCCCATTCGTACTCGTGCAAACACCGAACGACGCCATCAAAGGTGGGGAAAAGTCGGCTGCTGTCATAACCGAGTTTGATTATTTGATGTAACAGCATCGGAGCAAAGCTACGTTTCAGCCTTACTTGGGCGAGCGATTTCGGACTCTGCTCAGCTATTACTTCCTCCAAGGGTCGATCTGGGCAATACTCACCCTGAAGATCCGCGGTTTCGGATTCAAGGGGAGAATAAGCGAGCAGCCCCTCTTGCCTTTGTAGCGTGTGGTTGTCGGACGCCGGCGGAATGACAACTTTCACCCTCGAAGCTAATCCCTCCCGCGATGTGTAGGTCGGATCAGCGATAACCCAGACACACAAGTCGCCCTTGCTTTCCTGGTTTCCGGTAAACACAGCCCGCACAGCAAAATAGCTCGCAATGAATGGGTTCCGTGTAAAGTCTAAGAGGCAGGTAGGAATGCCATTGTGCTGCGCAAGCGCTAGAGCCGGTGTTGCTTCGGGTGGCGGCCAGTTATTCACGATGCGGCTCTGAAGTTGTGTAAGGAATCCGAGGATTGAGTCATTGATTCGGTCAAGGTTGGGTATTCGGAGACCCTGGTAATCTGCCATTTGGCAGAACGCAAGAAGTGTCTCGGCTTCGGCCGTCAAGCGCCAATGAAGCGTGTCTTTTGGCCCCGTGATTCCAAATAGAGAGGGCCAGTTGCTCTTGCGCCTCGATACCGGTATGAGCGGCCAATCGTCTTCCTGCCCTCTGTAAATTAGCTGCCGATGTTCAGCATTTGCACCAAATCCGGTAATCGGCGAGAGGACCTCCAAAAAAGCTCCCTCGTCCTTCGCCTCCAAGACCAGAAACGGCTCTTCTTTGGTGACAGCAAGTCCAGGGACTTGCGATGGAATACGGATTGCGTAGCCTTTCCTATGTTTGAGCATTAGCCTAGCAAAGACTGCCAACTCAATTTAGCAGCCCCGCCTGTTCCCTACAGCCCCAGTGCCACGGCCGCATATCGATGAAACACATTCGCACCCCGCACATACACGAACCATATTCCTGGCGTGGGCACTCTTGGATACTGCCGACCGCGGTCAACCCCGGAAGGGCTGACCGCTGCTGTAGTCTGTGGAAGTACGGCGAGTTCAGTCACGAACCTAGGCTCTAGCTGAATTCGCTTCGCCGGATCGGGAGCCCGTTTCCTTGGCACGGCCGGGTTCCCGATCTTCCGTTCGCTCGAAAATAAGCAACCGGCTGAGCGCTTCGAGCGGTTTCCGGTTGCTGTTGAGAATCGTATGCAAGGCGGCGAGGTCCGTCGCACTAGCGCGTTCGGCCCAATGAGCCGCGATTTCATCGAAGCCGCTGGACAGCTCGGCCTTAATGATTCGATACACCGCAGTTCGATTGAAGCGCATTCGCTGAGGCGCTGGCAGTACGCCCGTTTCCACGAGTTGCGCATCCCAGACGTTAATGTGTCGGGCGTGCGGCTCTTCGCCTTGGTCCCGCAGGAAGGCGCTTCGGAATGGCTCGGGGAACTCCTCGGCTTCCACGAGGTCCGGGTAACGCTGCCAGATGACGCGAGCGGTTTGAAGATTGTGCGCAAACTCGTATAAAGGAAGGTCTGGGACGTGTAGCGTGTCCTCTTCCGACTCTTCGCGTTCATCGGCTTCCGCCGCGGTCTGGCCGGCGTCAGGAGCGGCCTCTCGCGTGCTGAGTAGCTTCACGAGAACATCGGCGATGTTTCCCCCGTTGCCATTCGCGATTCGGAACGCGTCTGCCAGCAAGTGCCGCTCCGCGTCGGGCGCTGACTCCGCCCATTCATTGAAAGCCACCGTAACATCCCTGATTGAATAGGTGGCAACAGCCTTTACGTGATCCGTTGGGATCTCATGCATGGGCGGCCTTCCCTTCCTCCGGCTGCTCGGCCAGCGCGGGGCGCTCGACGATTGTTCTGGATTTCTTTTCGAACGCAAACAGACCTGGCTCGACGATGGCTCCCTTCGCGATTCGCTCAGCGATCTCATCAGCTAAATACGCCACCGAGGGCGCGTCCTCGGGATGCATTTTGCCGAAGTTTTGGTAATACAGAACCACGCTCAGCTCGCTCTGCGTAATGACATCTATCCCGATAGCGTATGGGTATTCGGAGATCACGCTTTTCGCGGCCGCGAGACGCCATTTGAATTGTTCACGGAAACGCTTCACCAGCTCCTCGACTGCATCGGGGTTTAGGGCGCGGCAGGAGTACGCCAGAATGAGATCCACCAGCAGTTCGCCGTCTGGAGCGCGATCGCCATCTTCGTCGGTTGCTCGGTAGAGCGCCTGACAAAATGCCAGGAATTCGCGCTCTGCCGATGGCAATGAAGGAGTGAAGGACGTGAGGGATTCGCCGCAAGACGAATAGATGCCGAGGTCCTTTTCACGGCGTCCTCTTCGCTCCCGGCCCGTAGGCAGATTCGTGGAGTACTGCTCACGGATCTTTCGAATGGTCCAAGGCTCGCTTCTCTTCTGAGTCTCCGGCTCGTTTTCGCCCTTGATGAGGTCGCGCACTCGCCTTGCCAGATCTTCATCCTCGATGCGGAAGTACTCGCCGCGCTGCTCGATTTCCGATTCGAAGGCGTTGGCGATGGGAACCGCCGTTGTCGTCCGAGACCAGCTATAGCTCCAGGTCTTCATGACTTCGGCCAGGAATAGCTTCTCTTCCGGGTTGGCTTTCTCCAGGAACTCCCCGAAGGAGTCTTCGAGGGTCGAGTGTGAGCGCTCCCGCACGGCGGCGGTGGCGCGTGATTCGTTCTCTTGTTGTTCGTTCATGTCTGTCCTTTCCTTTCGGTCACTTTTCAACTGCACACACTTCGGGCGTCCGGCCCGCTCAGCCGGTTGAGTCGCCCTTAAAATCGTTGGGTTTCTATGCGGCGGTCTGCTGTGGGGGCAAGCCCTCCATCACGCTCCGGGCAACCCAGGCCCGGAGGTTCTCGCGCTCCTGCAGGAGCTTCACGGTGAGCGCTTGGGACTCGACGCCAGGCGTCGGGACGCCGGCAATCCGCGCGAACAATTCCCAGCTCGGCTTCTTGAGTTCGGCGGCGGCAGCGGAACTGATGTGTAGCGCGTCCAGCACGTCACTCAGCCGAACGGCCTTCGCCAGCCGCCCGTATTGCTCGTGGATCTTCGATGCCATGCCTATGCCGCCTTTCTAGGTTTCCGTAATGTTCTGAATCACTCGTTTAGGCTACGTCTCAATCTTATCTGAACCCCCTTCGGATGTAAAGCGATAGTAGCAGATTTATCCTGAACCCGGTTATGATGGAACAAACATGGCTAAGCAAAAGCTTCCGGCTGAAGCGTTGGAATACTTTCGCAAGCAGGGCGCGAAAGGCGGGAAGCTCAGCGGCGAGGCCCGGATGAAGAAGCTGACCCCGGAACAGAGGTCAGCTATAGCGAAGAAGGCTTCTCAAAGGGCGGCCGAAGTGCGCTCCAAGAAGGCGGCGGCGAAGAAGAAGGCGTCCTGATTTGGATGGAATGGAGGTGAAGAATTGAGGCGCGGGATGTTTCGGCTTCTCACGATTGTTTTCCTAGTGATCGCCATCCCGGCTCAATCTGCCAGTCCGCCGCTTCCGTTCGGGATGACACTCTCGGCAAAGACAATCAGGCTGTGGAACGAGGTTACGAAAGCATACGGAAAGCCGATACGGGAGGAGCAGCCACCAGACGTCTCCGATTCCGGCCGGTCGGTGATTGCGGACGATGGTACTCCAGTCGTTCAGTTAGCGGCGGATTCGCACGATGAGGATCATTTGGTGCATGAGTTGATGCATCTAAAGCTCTTCCTAGAGGGCTTTCCTATTGGCGCTGAATGGGCGCTGGGTTGCGATAACAAAAGAGAGTTTAGATTGGCAGAGTGGTCGCGGATGAATCTGAACGAGGCAATTGACCACTGGATATTTTATCCGCAGATACGAGCAATGGGAATGACGCCCGACCAGAGCTATGTGAACGACCTTAAGAAGATGGTGATGTCTGCCGACGCCGCATCGATTCCTGCTCGCTCCCTCGCCGTTGATTACTTTCGCGCGAAGACAATGGCAGGTCAGCAGAATCTAGCGCGCAGCGTAAGGGAGTGGTGTCTCGCGGGTCACCAGGCCGAAGCCGTAAAGGCGGGCGATGCGATGTTCGAAATTCTAATGAAGCAGCGGCCGGCTTCACCAGACCAAGCTATCGAGACCTACGTGGCATGCGCCAACGTTCTATTTGAAGACGCGAAAGGCTTCAAATTCCTTGGCTGGCATAATATGCCCCGCGGAAATGTTCAGGTGCGACTCGCTCGAATGCTTATGTGGTCGCTCACTCCGTGTCGATAATTCGCTCGATACCCGCCATCCACTCCCGCCCCACCCCCCTTGCCCGACGTACACGCAAACGTACACGCGGATTCGAAATCATCTCCGTATCTCTCAGTACACGACGGTAACTCTTTATGCCCGTCATTCCTCGTGTAAGTGTCGCGTTCTGATGAAGATACTTCAGCGTCAGTAACTCTTGGTGGCCGTCGATATCCACAGAGTTTCATTCCTTGGGCGCAGGGGGTCGCAGGTTCAAATCCTGCCGCCCCGACCAATGGAATCAAATACATGCGGGCCATTCGGTTATGGCACCGAAAGCGAGCGTAGATAGAAAAGAGGATGTCCGATTCCGGCGGGATCTACAACTCGGGCTCTACGCACTCGCGCTTTGAGCGGGCAGGGCGACTCATGCCTCGCCGTATGGCTTAGCCCCTATCCGCAAGCTGCAACAACAGCTACCGCTCGGTCTCAGGGATCCGTGGCAGTCTCATGAACCGATCCGTTCTGAACCTTCAGTCGGCACGGTGGTCTTATCCTGAAGAGATCAACTGGGGTTCTTCAGGAACCACCAGACCGCGCAGTGGCAAAGTACTCAACGCCAACATGCATGACATCAACACCATTGAGATTCGATATCGATCATCGCCGCCGCCTGGACTTAGTACAAACGGTATGCTCCAAATCAACGGTCCGACAATTGACGCCATTCGTTCAAACGAAGAATAAAGTCCAAAAAACTCCGCTCGGCGGTTCGTTGGAATTAATAATAGATATATCACGCGCGATGCATTTATCAATGCACCGAATAAAACCCCAACTACAAAAAATATCGCTGCGAAGACAACTTGATTCTGAAGCGTAGCGACCAAAAACAAAACGGGTATCCATACGATTAATGCCATGAGCAGCACGACCTTTACCCCAACTCGGCGAGCCAATCTTGCGGCGCCGAGTGCCCCGACCGCAGCCCCAATCAGCAATAGTATCGCCAGCAGAGCCGTCGCCGTCTCCGAATAGTGCAGCGCTCGGCTCAGATACACTGACGCATTGTTTTCGATAGTGAGAATGGCATCAGAAAATACCAAATACGAGAGGAGAAATCGGAATATCGGTCGGGATTCCACTGCGACTCTTGCGTCTCTAAGGATATTTTTGTAAACGTCTGCGATTGTGACCATCGAGCCCTCCGGGCCCCTCCGGTCATCTGGGAGTCGTCGCAGGCTTAGGAAGGCCAAGACTCCAAATAAGATAGCGGCAGGCAAGAAGGCTTGACCGCGTCCCGCTGAGATAAGTGGAACTGCTCCACGTACAAATGGCAAAATTACAAGGATTCCGATTACAGCCCCAGCCCAACCCCAAGCTAACCCTCGAGCTGAAATGCGGTTGTACTGATCGGGATTAGCAACTCGGCCTAATAATGCATTATAAAACACAATTCCAAGCTGGTACGAATACAGCACAACTATGAAAGCGATGAGTGCGACAATAATTCGCGGAGTATGTACAATGATGTAGCGGTCAGTGATAAAAAGGACGATGGTACTGCTGAATAGTGCGGTACAGCTTGCACGAAGGAAGAACAACCGGCCGTATTTTGTATCTGACAAATAGCCAAGGACCGGCCCGGTCGCTAACAGAAGCATCGTACTAACAATTAGGCAAAGGTTGTACCACAGTGCACTGACGTGGTTATCTATTACAAGCCATTGCGGAAAATAAAGCCCACCATTTGCGACTAGCGCCGACCCTGCAAAGTCGAAAAGATACCAAGCATACAACTGTGTTGGAGACGTCGAAATATTGGTGGCCATATTGTTGTCATCAAACCGCTGATTATTGAGGTTGTTCCTTACTGCAGTATAAATACGGCGCAACAACTGTCAACTTCAGAACCTTTTTCTCACAAGTTATAACTTCCCAGAAATTACCTTGCCTTCAATGGAACACCAGCCGGTTGATTGGCGGTATTCGCTTGGGGTTCCACCATCGGCTTTATCAGGCCTACGGCTACTGCGGTTGTTGCTGCTATAACAAGTGGAATGAGCACTTTGCCGCAGAGGGCCCCCCAATCGACGATTCGACATTGGTGGTGCTTAATGTTCTCCAAGAGTTTATGACCCTGTTCAATGGCCTCATACAACTTCGTACGGTCGGCTAAATCTTGCGCCGCTTGAAACTTCGCCCACTGCTCATCGAGATGCCTCGCTATTACGTCTAGGGCGACCTGTCGTGAGCGCGTATTGATCCGGTGTATTCCGATTCCTGCAAGAGCCCACCCAGTGAAAAGCAGGACGATTTCCGCAATACCCACCAGTCCGACGATAACGTTTGGGTGGATGGCCCAGAGAATTGCCGTGAACGCAATCGGCCATACTCCAAAAAAAGCCAAGCCACAGGCGAGCGTCGAAATCGCGAGTAGTCGGTGCGAATAAAAAAGACTGAACGAAACTTGGGATAGAATAAGAATCAAGTTATAGGTCCAGATAAAGCCGACCACCCCGTACCCGAAAAGAAGACCCCCAGCTATGCAAAGGAAGATGTGATATACGCGATATGAACTGCTTAATTGCTGTGGAAATACAAGATATAGCGTGCTGCCCAAAAGGAGACCGAATCCGAGCAACCAACCATTTGGCGGAAAGTGTCGGAACGCAGTCCTCACAGCTTCATCTAGCGAATTGACCTGTACGGCTGCAGGTGTTATAGCATCGACCAGGGTCCCGAGGGCTCGTCGATGCCAGACGAAAGATCCAGTACCTACGGCAAGCCCTATCAGTAATGCCAGTGTTGGAATCCCAAGTAACACGTGAAATTCATGTGTAAATGCCGCAATGGAGCATCCGAGTACCAGTAGAGCGGCTGCAACAACGGCAGAAACGAAGAGCGGGCCTGAACGTAAGCGAGCCAGAAGTCGATATGGCCATACCGCTCGATCTGCTAAGGCAATGGTTTCGGTAGAATTCACGCATCTGCCCTTGTGATATGTGGTTCGCAGACTAACTGTAACAACCAAAGATGTTTTATCCGAGGATCAAGATCACCAGACGCTCGTGATTTATTTTAGATTCAATCCCAAACTGGGATTCAGAATGCCCTATCAATTTCCCTGGACTTGGATGCGGTTAAGCAACCGGTGTACTTCCTTTTGGGCTGTCGTGTCGCGCACGAAGGTACGCAATAATCGGATGCTGACGCATTTCCGTTGACCGATATAGTTGCTTCGAATTTCTTTAGCGTTCCGCGAGGCAAAGTCAAGTTTGTTAACAACAGAACGGAGATATTTTACAAGAGCCGATCCTTGAGAGCGACCGCTAGTAGCTATAATCGACTTAAACTGCCGTTGCACCGAGCGGAGCGATGTCTCGAATGAGCCTGTAAGTACTAAAGCGCTTGCGAGTTCTTCTTTAGAGAAAACTGTCGGTTCGGTAGATTTATTGACATTATCAGTGATAAGGTGATCAAAACACGTTCGGAGCGGGTTCGTGAGATGCCCGGCACACCAATCTTCGTACCAGTCCATTAGATCGTCGAATTCTTGGAGGCCATTTGCCAAGCGATCCATTATGGCCAACTCTTCCTTAGAGAGTGCACATCCATCATTTGCCGCCCTAATACAAGCTGCACAGAGAGCTAGAGTGTGGATCTTGTGAAGGGGGCCTCGTTCTCGTGTTTGAACTCGCGTTGTGATTTCGGCGGCTACTGCCGAAGCCAACTGGCCGAAACATTCATTCACTTGCGATCGTAACGCGGCAGTGAGTGGGACCACGGAATAAAGTATCGTTAATCCGCGCTGTAAAATGAGTCCGCTTGCGATGAGAAGATGTTGCGAACCTCGAACATCGCTTCGATCCAGCAGATCATCAGTAATGAGCGTGTAGGCATTGATCAACAACCAAGCAAGGGCGAATTCCGAGAGGAACTGTGAGTCGTGACATCCGAAGAAATCGGCTAGCAACCATGGAGCGTATTCGCTGAGCATCGGCAACGACCTCGCGCAATCTGCGCGACTCAAATACTGAGCGGTGGCCATCGCATTTAGAGGAGGAGGAAAGGCGCCTAGTTCAGCGAAAAGGCGGCGGCGACCTGTGTTCACCTTGGACCTAAACCGCTTTACCAGTATCTGATGCGTGGCTCGTCGACCCATTCGAAACCTCCTGACCTACCCAGCCGAATGTATGCGGCGACGTCGAACAAACGTCGCACTATGCGGGTAAAGCATATCTTAATTCTGATCTGTAAGCAACAACGTGTATTGTTTTGCCCCCTGAAAATTGCTGAACGCGCCCCTCTGGCGGTCCCCGATGTTACGGTTGTCCTTTTCCATCGAACGAGACTACACCCGAATACAAGAAAGCTTTGATCTCATCCGGGATAAGGCAATTAGAGCCTTGCGCGTGGTGTACGGTAAACACTCTCGATCCCATACGACTTGGATCGCATTTATGATTAGCCGTTAATGCGCACCTAAACTGCATGACATCTATCGGAGCAAACCTCGCGATGATCGGTCAAAAACACGCGGGCATCCGTGGCGGCGGCGGAGTCCGTTTAGCTCTCGATGTGATGGTGACGTACACGAAACGTTATCGAACGCGTCCGTTCTCGCCGAGAACAGCGCTGACGAACTGCCGTTCCAATTCATCCATATCGATAGGAAAGTCTTTACCGATTTTGCCCTCGTGCATGAACCGGGAGATGAGACTTAGTTCGGTGAGCAGGCCGTCAGATTCTTTCGGGTGGCCCGTCGCATGCGTCAGTTCGTGGCCAGCGACGGCGACCATAACCCAGATAAGAGCTTCTTGATGGCTTGTCTCATATGCATCTGCAAGACGCCTATACTGCTCGGCGTTGAAGTAAATAGGCCACGTGCTGTCAATGGTGAACGCGATCGACCGATGCGCCTTCTCGATGAGCGCGGGCCTCCCATGAAGATCCGGTCGCGACCGCAAGAACGCGCTGAAATCGGTAATTGTCACAACGTGCGAGCACGAAATTTCATAACCTGGCGGCATGGAACGAATGACGAGATCGATAAAAGGATCCCCGGTGCATCGGAGATCGGCGGGCGGCGTAGCTTGCAGCGACTCTGGTCCGCGATCGTTGCCGTCTCTCCCGAGAGCTTTGATGGGGCTTCTTGAAGCAGCCTTGCGACCGTGCGTTCCGTTAAGCGCGGCGAGTTGGAACATGAAGCCGCGCCGAGTCATACTTCAAGAGCTCCGAAGGAGTCGCATCTCCGCAGGGTTCCCAACGCGCGAAGCGCTAACCGCCGTTGCGGCTAAGCGTTCGTGCGCGAATGAGGAAACATACTTCAAGCGAGAAGCCTTCGGTATCGTGAACGAAGATGCTCAGACCCATATTATGCACAGAACATATATATGCGTCAAGCATTTTCTGACTACTCGTGGCTACTCTTCCAGCGACCATACGCGGCATCCGCCAACGGCTCAGCCAGACCATGACCGAGTTCGCCGAATCATTGGGGACTGACCAAAGTACTATCAGCCGGTACGAGTCCGGCCAACTGGTGCCAAGCAAGACGGTGTTGATATTGCTCTTTCTCTTAGCTTGCGAGGAAGAGCGAGGCGCGATTCGAGACGCCATGGGCGACGTGAGCGAAGCATCGTTACTCGCCAGGTATGGACGCGTGGAAGACGAGCTTAAGGGTCTGCCGAAACACTTCGATGCGAGCCGGTTGCAGTTCGCGGAGGAATCAGCCGCGATTGTTTCGTCGAAAGAACCGATCGAACCCGCCCTCGCCGAACTGCTAAAACTGTATCGCGCTCATGCCCGCAATCGGAAATTGCGGCAAGCGTTAGCGCAGATGCTGCCTTACTTCGAATTCGTAGCTGGGCAGGAGCGGTAATGCGGAAGCTTAGGGTTCTCAGGCCGCTATTGGCTTGATGGCTTCTACCGCAGTTGCGCACCCATTTACGCGGAGTTGTTGTCGGGTGCCGCGCTAGCTGCACTGGCTGCCGCGATTCGGGGGACGATCTCATTCATCGTGTAGTGCACAAACTGCTTCCCTAGCTCTGTTAGCTCGTATTGCTTTTCATCGTCAAACGCAGATGTGAGAACCTGGCTTGGCGGACCACTTCGCCGTTTGGGTTCTTGTTTGATAAAGCGCCCATAATAGTCGACCGGGCGGTGTTGCCGAATCACGTGACCGGTACTGAGATCGTGAATCAGAAGCTTAAAGAGGTCAGCTTCGGCCGAGTTTTCCCGGACCGCTGCGCCGTGAATGGCGTTCCAGATCTCCTGGCGAGTGGTTCCCGGAGCTTTGAAAATTTCTCGGATAACGGCGAAGTGCGATTCCGAGTAGTTGTCGATCCACGTGATGAACATACTGATCACGTCGTCGGGGCAAATCTTTGTAGCTGCGGCATTGCTGAGCAAGTTCCGAATCAAGCGGCGTTTTTCCTCGCTTTCTGCCGCCGACCAATCGCGGAAGCACTTCTTCACCAGGCGCAAATACTCTGGACTCTCGACCCGTTTTCGAATCTCCTCATCATTTTGATCGAGACGGCTCATCACCTCGAAAATTGTCAGTCCAATCTCGCGTATTTCATCTTCCTGCAGCTTCAGCCAAGCCGCGAAGATCTTGTTGAATTCAGCCTGTTCCTGTTCGGACCATGAACCGGCGATCCCTGCGATCGCGCCACCAATGCCGGGTATCGCGCCAAGACAAGCTAGCGCAAATCGCGCTGCCTTCGGGCCACCTCCGTGGCCCAGAGCCTCATCTAACTGCTTTCTGAATTGTTCTCCCGCGTCATTAATCATTAGGATCGTCAGCTATTGCCTCCGTTACGATAATTGTGACCTGTGCAGGATCAATTTTGGTCCGTGCGGGAGCCAAGTAGTACCCGCGACCAAAAGCACGCTGGTAGCAATCAGGTTCAAATCTCGGGGCCGAGGTCACTTTCATCTGCTTACCTTCAAACCGCTATAGGCAGCTCTTCCAAACTGCCTCCCGCGCCACAAACCACCTCAACAAACTCACGAATTTCCGAGAAGAGCGGGTTCGGTGGTACCCAGGCGCGGTGTACTTTAGCTGAACCGGTGGGTCCGGGTGCGGGTAAAAGGCTGAAAAGCAGCCCCAACTGGGCGGTTCGAATTCTTCCGGTTGTAAATCCAGCCGGGAGGATAAGACGATCGAACCGGGCACGCTGTCTCTGCGGCAAAACTTTCCAGGTTGCCCGCAGGTTCGACAAGGGCGCGATGATCTTCTCGAGGTCGGTTTCCAGGGTCTCCAGATGAATGACCTGCTGCGCCCCGATCTCTTGCGCCATGCGCTCGTTGACGAGCCGCTGTTTTTCTTTTGAGAACTCCCCATCCGTTATGAGGTTCTGCGCTCGCATGCGGATCAGTTCGCTGATTCCCTGCTGTATTTGCTCCAGGCGTTTGCGACGGCGCTGCACGTCGCCTGAGCGATTTTGCTGTTCTCGCGAGGCTATCGTCCAGACGCGCTCGCGAATGGCGGGAACCATCTGCGGACGCAAAGTAATCTCGTCGAGAAATGAAGTAAATTCGGAATGCAAAGTATCAATGGGAATGCTTTTGGCTCGTTTCGGGCATCCTCGCTGAGCGCAGAAGTAATAAGGATAGAGACTGCTTCGACCACGGGAGAAGGCTCCGGTGAGCCCGTGCCCGCAGGCCTCGCACCGGACAAAGCCTCGCAGAGGGAACTCTTCGCGTTCGACCCGATGCGCTACCGATCTGTCTCGTTTCGCCATCACTCGTTGTACAACCGCAAACTCTTCTCGAGTGACCGCCGGCCTGTGCCTGCCAGAGTATTCTTCTCCCGTCCAAGGGTCAACAAGGATTCCACCGTAGTACGGATTTGTGAAGAGGTCATAAAGCGATTGAGGCGCGAATGACCTTCCACGTAATGCATGGAGCCCCCACGATTCCATAAGGCGGCCTATCTCGGCCCGTGTGTGGGTGCCGGTGGCGTATTCAGCGAAGGCTCTCTGAATTATGTCGAACGCAGGCTGGTCGGGCACGTCGGGTATCAATTTCTTTTCATGGGCTGTCACCGAGCTTTTGTAGCCGAACGGGGGACGGAACGGGGAGATTCCTTCCTGCAGTTTGCGCCGCATGCCTTGTACTGTCCTCATGGCGCGAACATCGTTATCAAATTGCGCAAATCCAGCGAGAATCGTCTCCATCAATCGGCCTTCAGGATTGGCGTCAATTGGTTCCGTGACGGACACGATCTGCACGCCATACTTGCCGAGCGTGGCCTTCACGCTGAAGTGGTCGGCCACGTTCCTCGCGAAGCGGTCAACCTTCCAGACGAGGAGCACGTTTACGGCGTTCTGATGTGTCCGGCAGAAATCGATGAGTTCAAGAAGCTTAGTTCTATCAGCAAATTTCGCGGATTCGCCTTGCTCGACGAACACCTTCAATACGTCGATGTTTTTAGATCGTGCGTATTCCATGCACGCCGTCCGCTGTGATTCGAGGCTGGTTCCCTCGATCTGTTCTTTTGAAGAAACCCGACAATAAATGATGCCTTTCATGTTTTTCAGTCACATTCGTTTCTGCATGCAACCTGACCCTAACGGTCGGGTTGCGAGACGTCAAGCTCGACTGATCCACATTCCCGCTGCTCCTTCGCTTTCCCTTGCGCAAGGTAAAAATCGAGTAACAACGCGGCCATTGCATCGATGTCGCGATTCAATGCTTCAAGCTGAACGGTCGTCCAATTGATCGTGTCCGGACCAGCCAACTTTTGGAGTCGCTCAAGAGAATCCATCGGGGGAGTATGGGCGGGAAACGGAACGAAAAAAAGGCCGACGGAGAGGCATACAACGCCCCTTTTAGAAGCTTTTGGACACTGCACGCACCTCCACGGGCCTTTTTTTCGTTTTCCCTGGCGCGCACCATGACGCGATGGAACTGACCCGATTCCTTCTCGAAACCGTACTTGCCTGGATTCGCGACATCGCGATCAGTTTGTCCGGTCGGCGCGTCGAAGAATTTATCGGGAAACGATTCAAGCGGCGGAAGCCGAAGAAACGGCGCTCGCCATGAGTCTAAATACGGTTCTGGAGCCCTGGTTGCTCCATCTTCTGTCCATGTACGCACACGTCCACTCGTTTTCCACGGCGAGTCAACAGGTCGGAGGCATTTTTGCGCTTTTAGGCCGAGGGTTGGGCAAAGCACAACCCAAACCCTTCCCTCTGCACTCGCCGGAAATGTGCATGGCATGCACAATCGTAGGCCTATCCCGCACGCGCAGGCGCGGTAACGTTATAGAGGCTTAAAGGTCGAAAAAATACAATTCACCTGAACATGACGAAGGAAGTAGTGGGGAACTACATCCGCGCGCACCGCCGGCGCCTCAATCTCAGCCAGTTGGAACTGGGGCGGCTCGTGGGGTATAACTACGGTTCGGTCGTAGGTCGGCACGAACGGTCATCCGCTGCCCCGCCTCTGCTGGTCGCCTTGGCGTACGAGATCGTCTTTGACGTTCCGGTCGCCGAGCTATTCACCGGTTTTCATGCGACTGTGATGCAGGCGGTGGCGCGCAATCTTGAGGAATTAAAAGCTCTTGAGAAAGCGAACGGCGAAAGCCGGAAATCGAATCCTGCCAAGAACCGATGGCTCCTCGAGAAACGCTTCGGTTGAGGCAGGGGCGACAATTGGCGCTTGAAATCCGATCACGTCGGTTTGGCTTCGCCGTACTTGATGGCGGGAGACTCTTGGATTGGGGCGTGCGGTATTATCCATCCGGTCGATCACGGATTGAGACCGCACTCAAGCGGCTCGCGTTCCTCCTCAAGCTATATGAACCCTCACTCGTGATTGCGCGGGGAACTCGACGCACGAGAGATGAGTCCTCCCGACAGGCGTTGCATCTTCTTGCGGCGGTTCGTCGCCACCTTGAGCAGCGCTCGGTTCCGATTAGCATTGCTGACCGGTGCCGGATGCGCGAATACTTCGCCCGCCAGGGGATTCATACCAAATATGAAATCGCCAACGCCCTTGCTCAAGAGTTCACGCAGTTGCGAGACCTCTTACCCCGCCCGCGGAAGACGTGGGAACATGAGCGAGACCTGATGATTGTATTCGATGCCATCGCGACAGCCATCGCGGTGAATGGGCAGGGTAACCCTGAACCCAGCGAGCCCTGTATCTGATCCACGGCGGCATCGACGGCTCCTCGACTGACGTATGACCGAATTAGGCCGTCAGCATCTTCGAGGGGCCATCGATGCCGCTGCGCGATAAGAATGCTTGCTACTTCGGTGGCCGGTATCCGCGACGTTGACCCGCTCGAACCGTAGTTGCTATTCTGCGGTTGAATGATCTTTGCTAATCGATGAACGAGCCGGAAACGGCTTCCCGACGTTCCAATTAGGGAACCTATTCATAACCACCGGAACTAGGGTTGCGTCGATTCGGTTCTTGCACGCGTTGCGCAGGCTTTCGCGTCTTATGGCCTCCTCGAATCCGCAGAGGAAGATCCTACGGGATGGCACGAGGGCTCGCCCGATTGATTAGCGCCTCCGCCCGCGCTATCACTGCGTCCGGGCACACAAACACAACAATCAATCGGTAGCCCGACTGTCGCCGTTGCTTCAAATAAAAAAGGACCCGGCTTGCACCCAGGTCCTCGCACCCGACAAGCGGGAGCTACCTCCTAAGAAAGGAATAGGCTTTCCATGGAGGTTCCAAGAGGAAACGTCCAGCAGAGCAGGAAGTTACGAAGGCTTGCGCGTCGCAATTCCCGCGCGCGTGATTGGCGACTTGTGTCGGTGTCCGGCCGATCCCGACGACGGACGGAGAGATGAGGCGTATGTCGGGACCAGCAAAGAAGCCGGAACTCATGAGCCTCGCCGGACCTCTCCGGCAAATCCTCATCCCGGAATCCGTCGGCTTCGAAAATCCCAGGGAGCTCGGTCGCGCCATGATGGCGTGGAGGTTTGATCTGTCCTCCGACGAGATCAGGCTCCTTGAGTTCGTCGTCTGCGGGTTGACGAACGCCCAGATTGCGGAACGAATGGAATTGGCGGAAGAGAACACCGTCAAGCAGCGTTTGAAGGTTGTTTTCAGAAAGCTAGGAATTCGACATCGAGTTCAGGCCGCGAGCATAGCCGCGCAGTTCGGGATCCACGCAACTTTGGAGTCGCTGCCAGACACGAGCGAGTAGCGCCGGCATCCCTTTCGGGCCGACACGCAGTAGCTCTCGTGCCATCCTTGCGAGTTTACGCTGGGGACGGCATGTGCTCCCGGAGACGCGGGCCGAATTAATCGACGCGAAGCAGTGATCACGGCTATGGCGAATCCTCAACAGAAAACTATGGATAGTCCCATGTCCTACATCGGCGGGAAGCATCGAATGGCGAAAAAACTGGTCGCCTTGTTTCCGCCGCATATGACCTACGGTGAAGTATTCGCGGGCGGTGCCCAAGTTTTATTTCGCAAAACGCCGTCGAAGGTCGAGGTCCTCAACGACCTCGATGGGGATGTCGTGAACTTCTTCAGGGTTGTCCAAAACCACCATGAAGAACTCCATCGACATCTGAAGTTCGTGCTCGTCGGACGCCAGTGGTTCGAGCTATTCCAGAAGGAGAATCCCGCAAGCCTTACCGACATCCAGCGCGCAGCGCGATTTTTCTACCTGCAGAAAAATGCCTATGCGGGGCTCGTCCGCGGACGACACTACGCTACCAAGGTGGTAGGAGCGCCCGGTTTCAACCCCCGTCGGCTTCCCGAGGTCTTTGAAAAAGCACACGAGAGGCTGGCGCGCGTGCAAATTGAATCGCTGCCATTCCAGGAGTTCATTCCGCGATTCGACCGGCCAACGACGCTTTTCTTTTGCGATCCACCGTATTGGCGGCGAAAGCTCTACAACTTCAATTTCTCGGATGACGACTACCGCACGCTCGCCGACTTGCTGCAGTCGATCAAAGGCAAATTCGTCTTGACCGTGGATGACGTGCCGGAGCTGCGCGATCTCTTCAGCCACTCGAAGATCGTCGAGGTCGAGATTCCGTACACCGCGCAGAGGAAAGCGGGCAAGCGGTACCGGGAACTCATCATCACCAACTTCTGATATGCGACGATTCTTTGAAAACGTCATCGCACGCCTCTGGAACCGCAGAGCACGGGAGCGCGCAATTTCCGTGACGCGTGGCGCGCTTGATCTTGGCGCACGCGTCATAGATGGCGAACCCATCCGGAACCGGGTCGCAATCGACCAAGCCCGACGAGCGGAGCACCTCGCCCTTCTCGGCAAGACGGGAACGGGCAAGTCATCCCTCATCCGGCACCTCGCGGAACAAGACATCCACGCTGGTCGGGGATTTATATTTTCGACCTGCACGGCGACGTAACGCCCTTTCTGCTGAAAACGATCACGATCCGCGAGCGCGCGATCCGAAAAGACCTCAGCGATCACGTCATCGTGGTCCGCCCGGCGGATCCCGACTTTTCCGTCGGGATCAATGCCCTTGAAGGCAACGGCCACAACGACCGGTTTGTCGAGATCGCGGAATTCGCGCAGATCTTGAAGGACCGTTGGCATCTCGAAAGCTTCGGCGCACGTACAGACGAGGTTCTGCGAAACGCGCTCTATGTGCTCGCGGAAAACGACCTCACGCTTGTCGAGCTCGCACCGCTTCTCGCGAATGCCGAGTTCCGGGCCCGCTGCGTCTCGCGCGTCGCGAATGCGGAGATCCGCGAGTACTTCGAAAGCCGTTACGACCGAGCGAGCGAGGCAATGCAGCGCGTGATTGCGGAACCGGTGTTGAACAAGGTGAGCCGCTTTATTTCCGATGTGAAATTCCGGCATCTCCTCGGGCAGCAACATTCGACGGTTTCGCTCGGAGCCGCCTTGGATGCGAAATGTTGGATCATCCTGGACTGCGATAAAGGTCGGCTCGGCGACGACGCCCTCACGTTCTGCAGTTTGTTCCTGGCCAAGGCCAAACACGCATTCTTCTCGCGCCGCCTGCGGGACCTCTTCTCGCTCTATGCCGATGAGGTGCAGAATCTTGTTTCGTACGGTGCAGGCCTCGAAACGCTGCTTGCCGAAGTCCGCAAACGGGCGGGGGCCGTCGTGACCGCGAATCAGTATCTCGCACAGTACCCTGCTGACGTACAAGCCGCCATCCTCTCCGTCGGATCCTTCGGATTTTTTCAGCTCTCCGGCCCGGATGCGCAGCAAGCCGCGACGATGCTCGATGGCGGGAAATCGCTTGCGGAGCGGCTGAAGAATTTGCCGCGCCGCCATCTCGTCGTGAAAACCGTTCACGAGCCGTGGCGTGAGGCGCTCGTCCCGTTCATTGAGGAACCGGATATCGATCCCAACGACCTCTACAGGCGGGCGCGCGCCCGCTGGGCGCGTCCGCGGCAGGAGATCGAACAAGAAATCCGCGCTCGGCGTAACGTCGCACGTCCCAATCAGCCGGAGGCTCTCAATGACTGGGAGTAAGCAAAAACTGGTCGTCTTGCAGGAGCGCGACGTGCATCTTTTGCGCGAACTAGGCGTCATGCGCGTGGTCGACCGCGAGCAGGCGAAAATGATCGGCCCGTTCGGTTCGACGACGAGGGCGAACGCACGCCTGCTTGCGCTCACCGAGGCCCGTTACCTGCGCCGCTTCTTCTGGGGTACTGTTGGCGGTGCGAAAAAGGTGATTTATGCCTTGGCACCCTGCGGAGCCGAGATCGCGGGCGTTCCGAACCGTGGTCCCCGTAGGAGCCGCGACCAGGTTCTCGCCGCGGATTTCTTTTCGCTGCACCAACTTCAAGTAAACGAGGTCTACGGCAGCATCAAATACCGGCCCCTGCCCGAGGGAGTGACATTTATCCGCTGGCTGAGCTTCCATGAGTCGCTTCCGGGAACCACACTCATCCCCGATGGATATGCCGAGGTGGACCACGCCGAGAAACTCATCTCGTTTTTCATCGAGGTGGACCTCGGCAATGAGAACCGTACGGTGTGGCAGGGGAAAGTTCGATCGTATCTCTCCTACGGGGCATCGGGAAGCTTTACTCGTGAGTTCGAGAACGCGCAGTTTCGGACGCTCACGGTCACGAATTCTGAATCGCGGCTGACGTCGCTCCGTACCGCAACCGCCGCATTGACCGAGAAGATATTCCGCTTCACCACCGAGGAACGAATCAAGCGGGAAGGGTTCTGGGGCAGGATCTGGCAGAAACCGAAAGGGGACGAGCGGGAAGCGCTCATCGCAACACCATGAAGTACTGCTTCAATTGCAACCGAATCACGCCCGGCGCACCGCTCTTCTGCAATTCCTGCGGCCGCTCGTATGACGTGAAACTCTGCCCGCGGCGGCATGTCAACCCGCGTACCGCGGAAGCATGTTCCCAGTGCGGCAGCCGCGATCTCTCAACGCCGCAGCCGCGCCGACCTGTCTGGGCACCTCTCGTAGAGTTTCTTCTCTCGGCCGTTCCCGGTGGTTTTCTCAGCATCGCTTCGGTTGTTGTGCTTCTCGCAGGTATTGCCGCAATACTGCAACATCCCGAGAAGATCGTCGTCCTCGTTCTTCTCGCGGTTCCATTCGGGATTCTCTGGTCGCTGTGGTCCGAGATTCCCTCCTGGTTTCGAACCTGGCTCTACCGCTTCCTGAAACGGAGGCGCGAGCGGCACGAAGGAGGAGGCGACTGATGCCGCCGCGCATGTCCCGCCGCGATAGTGACCCGAAACGCTGCGCGGGATTGGCTCTTTCGGCATCGCGCCTAGGGCATAGCTCACCGCAGCATTGCCCGATCCCGTGCCCGCTCCCATGCGACGCGGACGCGCTCGGATCGCCGCTTGCGATCCGGGATGTCGCCGCGCTCATCGGCTGCTCCGTCTGGACGGTGCGCCAGAAATACCTGCCGCTTGGCCTGCCGCACTTTCGCACGGGGCCTACCGGCAAATTGCTCTTTTACAAAACCCAAGTCATTCGCTGGCTCATAGGCCAGCAGAAAGGAGGAGCTTAGTGAGTCTCTTCAAGCGCGGAAATGTTTATTGGGCCTATCTCTACCGAGATGGCGTCCGCCACCAGTATTCGACGGGAACGAGCAACCGCAAACAGGCGGAAAAGATCGAAGACAAGCTCAAGCAAGATCTGAACGACAGCCGGTTCCAACTCGTCGAATTCGATCCCGACATAACCTTCGGCGCGATCGCCGCACGCTTCGTCGCGAGCGGTTCCGCCCGCCCGCACCACCTGTATCACCTACGGTTCGTCCTGTCGTTCTTCTCGGATGTTCCCGCGCTGCGCCTGACGAAGGCGCTCGCAGAAGAGTTTCGGAGAAGGCGTCGCACGAACAACCCCGCGATCAAGGACGCGACGGTCAACCGTGATTTGAGCGTCCTGCGGCACATCCTCTATTGGGCCGTGGACGAGCAGCTCATCGCGGCGAATCCGCTTGCCCGGCTCAAGATGGCGCCCGAGCGGCGCATCCGCCGTCAAATCCTGAGCATCGCCGAGGAAGCACGCCTCTTTAGCGCAGCTCAAGGCCACCTCCGCGCCATGATCCTCATCGCCCTCGATACCGGCATGCGGCGCGGCGAGATCACGAGCGAGCGGTGGGAGGACATTGATTTCTCTCAGAAGATCCTCTCGGTGACCCGTTCGAAAACGCCGGGCGGCGAATCGCGCGAAATTCCGCTCACCGGACGCCTGTATGCCTACCTATCCGAGCGGCACAAACCCGAGGGACTCGTCATCGTGTTTCACGGGCAAGCCGTCCGCATCGTAAAGCGCGCTTGGAAAACAGCCCTCAAGAACGCGGGTATCCGCCATGTCCGTTTTCACGACCTGCGCCACACGTTCAATACGCGGCTCATGGAAGCGGGCGTTTTGCAGGAAGTGCGGATGGCGCTCATGGGCCATTCCATCGGCTCAAAAATCCATTCACTGTACACCCACATCGAGTTACCGACGAAACGCGAGGCGATTCGCAGACTCGAGGCCTGGGTAAACGACCAAGAACAGCACCTCAAGGAGAACCAACATGCCAATGCAGAAACAACACGATACGAAAGCAACCCCGGCCGCGAAGCCGGAGCGCAAACCATGGAAGAAGAAAAGCCCCGTCGAAGTGGTCTTGGAACAAGCCGACAAGCTGAAGGCCGAAATCGCAGAGATGGAGCGGGATCTCAATCTGAAGCGCAAGCAATTGCAGAAGTTCGAGGAGGCGAGGAAGCTTTTCGAAGCGACCTAGCAGGAAGCGGTCGGAATGCGCCAAAGACGCCACCTCGCGTTTCGAGGCGCAAACTGACCGATGTAGTACCCGCGCCGGACGGATAACCGGCATTCGAGGCCAAGCTCTGCTCGGCCTCTTTCTTTTGCTTTCGCCGCCTGCGGACGGCGCGTAATGAACCAAACCGGGAGAGGATCCGCCTCCCACTTATACAAAGGAGAACCAACCTATGAAAAAGCTGTCAGTTGTTGTCGCCGGTACCGGCCAGATTCGGGACGTGGAGATCCAACCCGGCACGACCGCCGGCGATATCCTGCACCAGTTGAGCCTTCCCGATTACCTCCTGAGCCGAGGGCCGAACGAACCATTCTTCGCCGCCGCCGAGTCGATCTATGACAAGGTCAGTGACGGTGAGAAGATCTTCGCCTCGACGAAAGCCGAGGTCGGAGTCGCCGCATGCGCGTGAAGCTCCTGGGCACTCGGCGCGCCCCTATATCCATCCGCGAGATCTTCTCGCGGATGGGCTTACGGCGCGTTCCCGCCGTAACGGTTGCGCGGCGCGAGATCCCATATTGGCAGGAACGCGGCTGGACCCGAGACGGCAACCGCTATACCGGCTCGTATCAAACACCCTATGCGGCGTTTCAGGGCTGGATCGACGTGGAGCGTTCAGGGCACATCATGTATTACCTGTTGAGCCCATCGACCGAGATACAGATTTCGGGCCATTGGGCGTGCTTCGCTCAGCGTGCAAACGGCTGGTACTTGGTCCATATGTCGCGTCGGCCCAAAGACGTGAGCTCAGGAATTATCACCATCGAGCGGCTGATCACGGAGGCTTACCAATGACATCGATGCACATCCATGGAAAGAAACAGGCGCTCGTTGCGAAGCGCGAACAACTCATCGCACGGTTCGCAGAGTCGGCGCGTGCGCAACGCAGTACGATTCGTTTCACCTCGGAAATCCGTCTCGTGAACCAATTCCTTGCGACCCTCGATCAGATTGAAGCAGAGAGTACGCGGCCTCCCGGCGGCCCGCCACGCTATGCCGTGAGTTCGCTTTTCCTGCATGAGTGTTTCAAGAAGCTCACGGTCGATCCTGACGAGCAGTTCTTCTTCATTACCGGCACGGAGATCGATGGCGTTTACGTGCTCGACCAGTGCGCAGAATTCGCGCACCAACGGCGTTCCCGCCTGGGGGTCGTAGGGGACATGCCCTCGACCCACAATCTGCTCATCAGGCTCGAACGGTTTGGTCACAAGTTCCTCGCCCATTTTCATAGCCATCCGGGCAACGGGCCAGAGGCGACCCATCCCTCGGAAACCGACAAGAACTTCCAGCGCCGCCTCGAACAGGGTGGCCACCTGGCGCTCATGGCGATCTTCAGTCGAGACGGATACGTACGGTTCCGTCGTTTGGATCAAAACTATGAATTGGAAATCTATGGTCAGGGCATCGTGGCTCTCGCGCCCGGGCTCTTTCGGCTCACAAACCTTGATTGAGCTGCGCGGTACCGCGAGTCCGGGGGCCGAGGACCGCCAGAAGAAAATTCCCGGATTCGATCAGGAAATCTTCTCGCGGAGCCACGTGCTCTGTATCGGCGCAGGCGGCATCGTTTCCCAGATCGCGCCGGCTCTCGTTCGGAAGGGGATCGGCCGCATCACATTACTTGATGATGACGTGGTTGAACCGAGCAATCTGAACCGGCAGCGCTTCTACAAGGAAGATATCGGTCAGAATAAAGCTATCGCACTCGCGGGGAACCTGAAGCCGGAATGCATTGTTGCAACCGAGATTCGCGGTTATGGGCTTCGCCTTGAGGAAGCGATTGCGCGCGATGTTGAACTCACATGCAACCTGGCAGTGTGCGGCGTAGACAACAACCCGGCCCGCGTTGCGGCAAGCTCATTCTTCCGGCGAGCCCATACCCCCGTAATCTTCACGGCCGTGAGCCGTGACGCTGACCACGGGTATGTCTTCGTGCAGGAGGCCGAAGGTCCCTGCATCGGGTGCCTCTTTCCGGACATGGTAACGGACGATCGATTTCCATGTCCTGGAACGCCCGCCATTGCCGATATCCTGCAGGCAGTGGGGGCTCTCGCCGTTTACGCCGTCGATACGCTGCTCATGAAGCGAGCGCGGACATGGAATTACCGGCGGCTCAGCCTGTCCGATCCGGGCTTCCATGGTGGTTCGATGATTGCGCAGCAGGAGGCGTGCGAATTGTGCAGAAGCGGTGTCATATAACGCGCGCAGGGGTTCAGCCTGTCTCTGCTCTCGTGAGGCGTCGCCATTGCGCCTCCAGATTGTTCGTTTCTTGTTTAAAACAAATTAGCTATTTTTTGCTTGAACGACAACTCGGAATGCGCCATAATTGCAGTGGCTAAATGCAGATTGCGAATCGCCATACTGCGGAAAATGCTATGCCTGAGAGCGTCGTTATCGACGGCATGCTCGGCTCCTCCGCACAGCGTGAAGTTTTTCTAGGATTTGCAGCGGCGAACGTCCTCCACGCCTTGAGTTTTGCCGACGTCTTGGACGAAGATACAAACCGCGGGTATCAACGCCGCTTCAACGCACAGCATAGTCTCGATTTCCGAAAATACATTCAACTTGAAACCAGTTCAACGATACCTCTTACGTTCAACCTCCGTCCGCGCGAAGACGGGGCATGGCGGATACTGCGAGATGCCGGTAAGCATGCACGACTCGTTATGGCGCGCGACCGAGGCAAGCTTCTCACGCAGGTTGACTGTCAACATCGCCTCGGTCACCTGAATGATCTTGTGCTTCAGCTCCCGTTCATGTGTTACGTCGGGTTATCAGAGCGGGAGGAGATGGCCGTCTTCAACGTCATCAACAGCAAAGCAAAAGGGCTGAGCACCAGTCTCTTGGACTTTCACGATTCGCGTCTCTCGGAGGATCTTGCGGGCGACCGACCGGAATTATTTATTGCCCTGCACTTGCGGAATAATTCAGAATCGCCCTGGTATCGGCAGCTCGATCTAGGCGGTCGGACGACTTCAGGCATGTCCCGGCGTGCCTCCTTGCGAACAATGCAGAAGGCTACCCGGCGTTTTCTGTCGCAAACGAAGATGATGCTGCGCTCGCGACCGCCGGAGATCGTTGCACAAATGATCCTGGATTTCTGGGCGGCCATTGCGGTCCTGCTTCAGGATGCGTGGAACTCACCCCGCCGCTATCTGCTGTGCAAGGGAGTGGGCGTGTATGCGCTCATGGGAATCGCGGGCGATCTCGTAAGCGAGAACCCTAATGGCATATGCGACAAGCGATACTTTACAAACAAACTTTCTGAGTTCATCGGCGAGGTCGACTGGAGTAGCACTGGCAAACTGGCGGGGCTGGGCGGCGAGACAGGCGCTAAGACGGCGCTTGCACTGTTGCGATCGATTCGTGGCAAGAGCACGCTGAAGGCTGTGAATGGCTAACAAAAATATTTTGCTGATCGAGCCGAGCTACAAGAACAAGTACCCGCCGCTCGGGCTTATGAAACTTGCCGCGTACCACGGGCCGTACGGAAAACAAGACCACGTGACGTTCATCAAGGGCGAGGACAAAAGAGCGCTTGGCACGGCATGGGATCGAATTTATATCACCACCCTCTTCTCCTTCGAATTCGCTCGCATCAAGCAAAGCATCGATTTTGCGCTGCACGTCGCACATCGCAACGCGGATAAAATTTTCGTCGGTGGTATCGCCGCAAGTCTGATGCCCGAGCTCTTCGAAGCCAATCCCGAATGGCGCGGCATTCGGTTCATCAAGGGGTTGCTCAGTGATGCGCCGGCAATCTCGCTACGACTCGACGAGTTTAGTGAAGAACTCTACAGCGATGATCAGTGGAGCACACCGATCGAAGACTTGATTCCGGACTACAGTATTCTCGACCAGATCAAAGACCAGTACACGTATCCAGTCCACGATGCATACTTCGCGTACGCGTCACGCGGCTGCATCAGAAAATGCAGCTTCTGCGGCGTGCCCAAATTGGAGGGTGCGCAACGCGATGCGAATAGCATCACAGCGCTGGTCCACGGTATCCAGGCGCGTCACGGCGTGAAAAAAGACCTCATTTTGATGGACAACAATGTCGTGGCGTCGCCGCGGTTTCACGAGATCATTGCGGAGATTCGGGGTCTCGGCTTCACGAAAGACGCGAAGCTAACGACCGGTCGGATACCGGTGCAACGACGTGTCGATTTCAATCAAGGCGTTGACGCGCGGATCTTGTGTAAAGATCCAGTGTTCCTGCGCGAGCTTAGTACGATCTGCCTGAAACCCTTGCGGATCGCCTTCGACCATCTTGGTCTGAAGACGCCGTACGAGCGGGCCGTGCGCTATGCGCATGATGTAGGTCTTTTCAGTATGTCGAACTACATGCTCTACAACTTTCACGACAGCCCTGCGGATCTCTTTGAGCGTATGCGCCTCAATGTTGCTTTGAACGAGGAGCTGGGGTTGCGCATCTGGTCTTTCCCGATGCGCTACCAACCCACGAATTTGCCAGATCGCTCGCATGTTGGCGAGAAGTGGACGCGCTACCAACTGCGGAACATGCAGCTCATTCTCCAAGCAACTCATGGCGTCGTGAGCGGCGACCCCTCGTTTTTTAAACGGGCGTTCGGCGATACGATTCAGGATTTCGAGAAGCTGCTGTGGCTTCCGCATCATTATGTCTTCAACCGCGACTGGTACGAGAAATTTGACGGGCGCGCGGAGTTCGAAGACTACCGCAGCGCCATGCGGCGGCTCTCTTCTTGCGAGCACGATGAGTTGCATCAACTCCTAAATGATGTTGATCCGAGCGAATTGCGGGGACAGCTTGGGCATGCAAGGACCGCGCGAGTTCGTGACATTCTCACCTACTACTTGCCTCTCTCGAAGCAGGCGGAGGCAGAGTTGTGGAAGCGACAACAAGCACTGAAGACGATGGAGGACCCCAGCGTGATCGTGCCCGATGACGAGCGCGTCGAGGACGCCGGACTCCACGCGGAGGAACCTCCGCAGGCAAATCCCAAGAAGGCGGCGAAGCTGGAAGTGGTTCTCGTATGAGCGCAACCCTAGTCAGTATTGGTCTTCGGGAGACGTCATGGCATTCCCTGGCGCACGGCATTGTAATCGGCAAGGACATCCTGGAGCTCCTGAGCAGCTCGATGTATATCGACCCAATGACGATCTACCGAGAATACGTGCAAAACGCTGCCGATGCGATCGACGACGCCAAGCGCTTCGGATTGCTCGACGATTCCGGCCGCATTGATATCGGTTTCGACCAGAACGAGCGCACGATCACGATCAGGGATAACGGCGTGGGGGTCGATGAAGACGAATTCACGACACGCATGACAGCATTCGGCGCGAGCGCAAAACGCGGAACGACTGCGCGAGGATTTCGTGGCGTCGGACGCCTTGCCGGCCTGGGCTACTGCCAAGAACTTGTATTTCGCTCACGAACCGCGCGCGACGCACACGTGAGCGAACTGCGGTGGGATTGCCGAAAACTTAAGCAGATCCTTCGATCCGGGGAACGCAAGGATGATCTGGCGAGCGCTGTCGCAAATGTCGTGGACGCGCGGAATGTTTCGGCGCGCGAATACCCGCAACGGTTCTTTGAAGTTGAGCTGCGGGGAATTATCCGGCATCGCAATGATCAACTTCTCAACGGCGCCGCGGTAAGCGAATACCTCGGGCAGGTGGCACCCGTGCCGTTCCATCCGTTGTTTCCATTTCGAGATCAGGTGGTTGCGCACCTTCGGGAACACGTACGGCTCGGCGATATCGCCATAAACGTTAAGGGAAACGAGGAACCGGTGTACCGGCCTCATCGCACCGGCGTGGAATATGCGCCAGCGAGGTTCGACCCGTTCACCGCCATAGATCTTTTGACCATTCCCGGCATGGATGGCGGAACCGCGGCCGTGGGCTGGATCGCGCATCATGGTTACCGCGGCGCGCTCTCCGCACGTTCCAACGTGCGCGGTTTGCGCTTCCGATCCGGCAACATCCAGGTCGGAGACGAGCGGCTGGTGGAAGATCTTTTCCCAGAGGTGCGGTTTAACGGATGGAGCGTGGGCGAAATTCACATCATCGATCAGCGAATCGTTCCGAACGGCCGGCGTGATCACTTCGAACAAAGCGTGCACTTCCACAACGTGCTTACCCATCTCGTGCCCACGGCGCGAGACATCGCGCGCCGATGTCGGACGAGCAGCATTGAACGCAAGTGGGTTCGCGATTTTGAACTTGGCGAAGAAGCGATTCGGGAGCGTGCGAGTATCCTCAAACAGGGCGCACTTCGGCGCGACGACCGCAAGCGCGTCTCTGAGGAGATACGCTCGAAGCTCGCGGCGCTAGAGCAGATCGTGAGCCGGGGCCTCGTTGAAATTGATCAGGCGACTGAACTTAAGGCACGACTCGACAAGCTGAAGCGCGACATGGCGCGCGTGCTCAAAGGTGATCACACAGCCAAGCCCCTTGAAGAGTTGCCGGGACCGCAGCGGCGCGCGTACGCGCATGTGATCGGCTTAATCTACGAGTGCAGCGCGAACCAAACAACCGCGAAATTGCTTGTGGACAAGATCCTTGCGCGCATCAAATGAAGGGGGGAGGCCTGTGGGGCATCCCGCCCGGTGTTACGTTAGGCGCGTGCGATTTCGCGCCGTATGCGGTCGACCGCGCTTGCGAGCTCCTCGAAAATTCGAGTCTTCGCCGGATCGTGGTTTCGCAATGCTTCAAGTTGCGGTAGCTCCATGTGGGTAAGCATGTCTGCCGTCGTTTGCAGTTGCTTCCACAATTTGGAATTGATAGTCGGATCATCCTCGGCGACGGCCTCCATGGCCCGATCGATTCCGGATTTCTCAAAAACCTTCATCGCTGCGGGGTTTTCAAGAATCGTTACGAGCTTGCGCACCTGTTCGGCTTTCGGCAGCTTCTTGTTGACGACCCATTCGCTGAACTTTTCTTCAAGCGCCGGGCCATCATACACACGCGTTGGTTTTTCGCTGCCAGCCTTGCTCGGTTTGCACGTTTTGTAAAACTCCTCGAACCAGCTCCAGTATCGGTCCGGATTGTCGAGTTTCGTATTAGTGGCGAGTGGCACGAACTTGTCGCGCATCAGGGCGTAGGCGCGCAACTTCGCACTGATGTAGGATTGCGATTGCCGATAGCGGCCGGCCAGTTGCCGCTCGGATTCGCCGCGCTGCGACATAGCGTACAGGTGGGCGGCTTGCTCAAACGGCGACCACTGGTTCTTGCCGGCGAAGTGTAGCTCGCCGAGCAACACCTCGACTTTCGGCCGGTCGATACCCGGCGCGAGAATGCGAGCTTTGACTTTTTGCCAGCGCGGGTCCTGTCGTTTGGCTTCGTCATTGAGCTTCTTGACGGAGGCCAGTCGACAATTACCTTCCAGCACTGTGCCATCGTTCGCGACGATGATCGCCTCAATGAGTCCGCCATAGATCCCGATTGAGTTTTTGAGAGCACGCACTTCTGAGTCCTGCCAGAGAAGGTTTTCCAGCTCGTCCTGGGTAGCCGGTTTCCCGCTCGTGCTTAACCGAAATGCGACGCGGGGGTTCGTCGGGTCGAATTTCAGATCAGATAAATCGACTTCAGCCAATTCGACCTCGACTTGGGTATCGCCGAGGGGAATCACCTCGCGTTCGATGCGCGTACGTTTGAGTGTGATGTTCTCGGCCTTCAATAACATGGGTTTGGCTGCTCCGTTCACTTTTTCGGCAGCAACCACTTGCTGTAAACTGCTCATATAAGGTTCCTTTCTTGGACCGCTCACCGGTCGGGAATTTGGAATTTAAAGAGGGACCGGAACAGTCCACTGTTCCGGTCCTTTTCTGCTTTTGCCTGCCAGTAAACAGCAGGACCCATCCAGTGTAAGCTGCGCGGTGGTACGAGGACAACTATTTATCAAGATAAATTGCTTGCTGTACCACGTTGTACCAGTTTGTATCATACAGGCTCAGCTTCTTTATGGTGCCGCAGTAAGCGAGTGGCCCTTCCCACTCAGCGAGGTGCCTGATGCATGCCAGGCGATGGTTGCCGTCCCGTACAACATACCCGATGTCCTCTGTTTTTAGTGACATACGACCGGCCGCTCGGTTCACTTGATTTCCCTCATCGGCTCTCTTTCCATTTCTCATAATGTAAGGCCTCCTTCATTGACCGCGCAGCGGTCTGAATTTTGCCGCCAGTAGACCAGCACGCTCCTCCATCATAAATCTCCTGTCAGATCGATGTGATCACTTGTTAAACTGCAATTTGCAGTCTTCGGTTGAAACTTCCGAGCAAATTGTGGCATCCTGAGCTGTGAGGACTGCAAAATGCATTCGCCAAAAAATTACGGAGGTGATTTGTGACGAAGATTAAGCTCCCTGTAGTAGAGGGGATGGCCGGCAGCTATTCTGTTTTTTTGGGCTCGGCGGGACTAAACGTGTTATCGAAGATTTCGTGTGTCGATCGATTCATGATGGATACGAACGACGGTTTCCAGCGGCCCCTTGATAAAGGCCACGCACACAAGTTCAGGAAGTATATCGAAGGTGCGCAGAATGGCCAGAGAGCAACCGCACCTCCGCTTATTTTTAGCTTGCGAGTGCCAAAGAAATTGGAAAATGGCCACCTGGTCATACCAAGAGAGGAAAGTGCTATGGCTCGCCTCGACGCCCAACACCGGATGGAATTCACGGGCGACCTGCCGGTTGATCTGCCATTTGTGATCTATCATGGGCTATCCAAACAGGAAGAAGTAGAAATTTTCACAACGATCAATGACAGTCAAAAGGGGCTTGCAAAATCCCTCGTCGACGCGCAGCATCACTCGCTTCGAGGTGATACCGCGAAGCAGACTGACCCACACCTTGCCATCGCAGTTCAGCTCAACAAAGATCCGAACTCTCCGTGGTTTGAGGCAGTGAACACGGGCGGGATTTCGAAGAGCACACCGGGAAGCAAGCGGAAGATTACACTACGTACGTTTCAGTTGGCAATCAAGGAGCTCATCAGCGGGCCACGTTGCGAGAACGCCCCCTACGACACCAAATACCAAGTTACAAAGAACTATTGGAAAGCGGTGTCTTCGACTTTTTCGAACGCGTGGGTCAATCACCGTAAGCACCTTATTACCAAGGGAGTGGGGATCGCCGCCCTCGCTGAGTTGGGGCAATACATAATTGAGGAGTGCCTTGCCGACGAGGACTCGTCGATTGAAGCCATGGCAAAGTATATAAAGAAGTTAGAGGGTTTCGACTGGGGCAACAAGACTAGCCCACTTTCTTTAATCGGAGGCCAAAAAGGTGCCACAGCTGCCGCAAAAGCCTTCAAAGCCGTCGTGTTTGGGGATGTCGCCGTTGACAGTATTTCGAAATTGCTGATGCCGTTTATGCCGGAAGAGTCCGCGATCGCGTGAATCAGGTGCGCATAAAATGACCCAAAAATCGTTACCAACCTATAACCTGGCGGACGTGGCAAAGCTGTTCCGCCGCGTTGACCAACTAAGTCGTGAAAACGCCGAGCTCCAAAGCCAAGTTCGGTCCTTGAGTGATATCAACGATGAACTCAAGCGTGAAAATGAAGAGCACCTCGGTCGCCTTGTTGATTTTGAAAACTATTACGCTCGTCAGCGTACAACCGGCCGTACGGTATCGTTCGAGAAATAACTGATTTGCCATCGAACGATCAATTCGGCATCGCACGCGAACATCCGGGCCCAGTTGAGTTTGCCTACCGCGAGAAGTTTTAACTTTCGCTCCAGTCTCGTCTTCGGCGCGATGAGGAATGGCAGTTTCGCGAATAGAAGCGAATTGCTGTAGATGAAATTGAGGATGCGAAAAGCCAACGCTTCCAGAAACTTCAACAAAGCTCAACACGCGACGAGCATCTTATTGAAACAGAGCACGTTGAAAATAAGCCACTTTGGCAGAAGACTCAATACTGCCTTGGGCGCAGGGGGTCGCAGGTTCAAATCCTGCCGCCCCGACCAATGGAATCAAAGAGAAGTGGACGTTTGAGAATCGCTGCGAAAGCGGATGTAGTCGATTTCATAGAGCTGCCTTAAGGTCAGGTGACCCCCTAAGTTGACCCTCCTTAAATTCAACTACTTGAAAATGCCGGTTGTTGAATCTGGAGGAACCGTTAGCTATATTTTCGCTACATCGGCCGCTCACCGGCTAGGCGACGCGAGCACATTGTAAACAAAATAGACGACTTACGTTGCTAACGACCTTAGAGGTCGCCTGGCCTTGCAGCAGCGGATCGGGCAGCCCCCTCTTGCCTCCTGCTCGTTCTTCAGCCGAGAGTCAAGGGCATGAGAAGCCGTTGCGTTTTAAAGTATGCTTACGTGAAGACCCGACTCGAATGAGGAACGACTCGAACTTCTCTCCGGCTCCGCCAGGACTGAAACTCGAATACAACCACGACCTTGATGTATCGGAAGATTTCCTTCGCGCCTACACCCTGATCCGTAAGGCTCTCAAGGACGAACGGTTGATCCGGGCGTTTAGATATTACGACGGCGAAGCTAAGAAGCATAAACGCTGGTTTGAATCGCTAGGTATCTGGACACTACTATTGGCTTTGGCTCCTCTTCTCGTAGCTGCCATCCGCATGATTGTTGGCGACGAGATGTGGAAAGAGGAGATCAGCACTTCCGCTGAAACGTTGGGTTTAATTTCAGTACTGTTAGTGCTGCTATCCAGGCGCAGACAGCACCGCCGGCTCTGGTGTAAGGCGGTGTTTTGCAGGGAGCGTCTTCGTCAATGGCATTTCCAGAAATTTCTTGACGGCGAATTTATTGGCTTACTCGTCGATGCAAGCGACCGGTTCGATGTAGAGCTAGATAAGCGTTGGGCTAACATCACGCACAACTTCCGTGACAGCTACGGTGCTATGAAGCAGTTCCTAGACTTCGACCACGACTCGGACTCCTTCGTCAAGGTTACGCCGTACGCCGATCGCGCAGTTGCGCAACAGGTGATCAACGCTCTTTCGGCGCTGCGAGTTCAACACCAGCTCCGGTATGCTGTGCAGAGAACTGCGGATGAAGGAGAGGAGCGCGGCTTGTCCCTTGAGGAACGGAGATCCTTGTCCGAGCATGTTGCAGCACTTGCACTCGCCGGAGCGGTTCTCGTGATTGTTTCAGCGCTGCTGGTCCCAATTGTCTCCTGGATTGCCGCTCATGGCTTCGGCCATGATAACTGGCTGCCAAAGGAAAAGATACTAACGCGTTATTTTGAGGGCGCCGCGCTCTTTCTGTCTGTTCTTAGCGCGGGAAGCCGAGCATATCGCGCGGGTTTTACGGTCCCGGACGAGTCAGAATCGTATGAGGAGTATTCCAATCGTTTGCGGGAGATCGTCGCTGTTTTTGACAGCGCGCCAACCCTGCTCCGTAAAATGCAAGCGCTCAAGCATCTCGAAGACGTAGCAACCGACGAACTCCGGCGCTTTCTCAAAATGAAAGAGCGTGCCACCTTCGTGTTCTAATCCGCGCGCTTTCAACTCACGTTCGGATAATCTGATTCAATAATGTATTGCAGATGAGTACACCAGCCGACGCCATAAGTGCACCGAAGGCTTTCATCAGTTACAGCCACGACTCGATCGACGGCGAAGATCGCGTGCTGCAGTTGGCCAACCGCCTGCGGGAAGAAGGTGTCGACGTAATGATAGATCAATATCTGGAAGGCGGGCCCGGAACTAGCATCGCAAGGTGGACCGAGCAACAGATCTGCAACTCCGATTTTGTCCTGGTTGTCTGCAACAAAGCCTATCTGGACCGGCTCGAACAGAAGCTTACGGTAGATGAAGCTGCGTATGGCGGCCGTGGCGTGGTTTGGGAAGCCAACATTATCTATAACCTGCTGTATGCGTCTCGGGGCGATACTACCAAATTCGTTCCCGTATTGTTTGACCGGTCTGAAGAGCGCTACATTCCGACTCCGCTCAGGGGCTTGAAATACTACGTACTCGAGAGTGACGGCGATTACGAAGACCTTGTCCGCCATTTCTATGGCATTCCGAGGAGTCTCAAACCGGAACTCATCGCGTCTAAACGTGATCGCCCTAACCTGCCCGCGAAACAAGCGAGGAGTTTCCCATCGTCGCTAGGCCTCGTGTCGGGACGTGCCAGTGAAGCAGAGCGCCTACGCATGATCCAGAGGGTGCGAAACGATTGGATTTACGGCGTACTGGACCACTCACTTTACAAACGCGCCCGTATTGAATTGGAGTTGCAACTGCAGCCGGCTGCGGTCACCGATCCGCGCCTGCTCAGGCAGCGGATCGAACAGGAACCGGATGAACTGCCGCCGGGTACTCATCTGCGTACTGTGTTCGACGATTCGGGCGGCGGATTGCTGATTTTAGGCGATCCGGGGGCGGGCAAGACTACGCTACTGCTGGAATTAGCTCGCGATCTGCTCGACGCCGCCGAACACGATCGGAACCTTCCCGTCCCCGTAGTATTCACACTTTCCACCTGGACTGCGGAAAAGGGCGGATTCGAAGCTTGGCTCGTGAATCAGCTGAACGAGATTAATGATGTTCCGCGAAACACCGCTCAGTCTTGGGTCAGAGGCGAGCAGATCCTCCCTTTGCTGGACGGTCTGGACGAAGTCCCGGTGGCGAACCGCCGCGCCTGCGTTGACGCCATCAACGCCTATCGGCGAGATCACGGTCTGTTGCCGATCGTGATTGCCAGCCGCATTGCCGACTATCGCGCGCTCGGTGTCAGGCTGCGAGTACCGACCGCAGTGCTCATTCAGCCACTTACGTTCGGAGACATACAGCGCTTTCTCAACCAGCCCGTACCGGCGTTTCGCCGTTTGCTGCACGCCATGGAGAATGATGAACTATTAGCGGATCTGCTGCAGTCGCCTCTGATGCTGAGCATCGCGCTGCTCGTATATCGCGAAGATGATGATTCCCGCGAACAGTCGGCAGGAACAACCGAGGAGCGGCGGACACGTTTGCTGGAACGCTACGTGGACATCATGCTGCAAAAGCGCGGCGATGCCTACCCAAAAGACAAGACCATCAAATGGCTGAGTTGGCTAGCAAGTCAAATGCAGAGTCGCAGCGAAGTCGTGTTTTCGCTCGAGAGCCTAAGTCCGAAGTGGCTTGGCCAGCCGGCGCGCACGTTGATACCGATTTTCACAGTTGCCGGCGCCGCTATGTTGGCCTTTACAATTTACGCTTTTCTGCTGCTGGTCGCCTGCCCATTCGTATTATTCATAGCCCCACGGTACGCCGACGTACCAATGCTTGCGATGCATTTCGGGCTTCTGCCAATTCCGCTGCTCGCGCTCGGTCTTATCATTTACCTATTCCAGCGTCGAGCAGATCTTGCTCCCGCAGAAAGTTTGCAGTGGAAAACAGCCAGTGCTTGGACAGTGTTGGGCTCGTGGTCCATATACCGCTACATCCTGTGGACGTTTGCGATGATTCAACTGTTCTTTCTTGGCCTTGTTTCAATTTCTTGGTTCTTTGTCCAAATCCCACAGCACGCTCTAGATCCAGAGCCCAATGCCACCTCGACTTGGACAGACATCTTTGAAGGTTTAATCGGAGCCGTTGCTGCAGGTTTCTCGATCTCCTTCGTGGAGAAAAGCCTGCGCGTGCAACAACCTGAACGTGTGGCTCCCAATGCAGGCACCCATCGGTCCGCCAGGAATGCGCTCTCAATTGGGATTCTAACAGCTATACCCATCGGCTCAATCTTTGCTCTTATGAGTTACTTTAGATTGATCGGACAAGGCGCACCGAAATGGTTCGCCTTCGGCACCGCTCTACTTTACTTTGCGATTTCAGGTTATTGGGTCGGATCGATTATCGGCTTGATTAGAGGTGGTCTCTTCAGCATTCAGCATGTAATTACCCGCTTTGCGTTGTGGATGTCAGGCACCGTGCCGTTGCGATACGTTCGGTTTCTGAACTGCGCAGCGGACTGTCTGATCTTGCGTCGCGTGGGCGGTGGGTATTCATTCATACACCGCATTGTGCTTGAATACTTCGTTTCCCTCCGCCTAGCGAAAGCAAAGTAACTCGTGAGCACTAGACGGTTCCAGCCACTCGCCTTAATGCTGCTTACAGTTGTGTGGGCTCATGGACAGGTCTCGACCGGCACGATCACGGGCATCGTCTCGGATATTTCGGGCAGCATCGTCCAGGCGGCAGCGGTACAAGTTACGAACATAGATACTGGTGCCGTACGAGATCTTACGGTCGATTCCGCTGGTCTGTACGCAGCATCGGACCTACTGCCTGGAAATTACGAAGTAGCGGTCAGCTGTCACGGGCTGCAGAGCCAGATCGAGACGGGACTCTTGCTTTCAATTGGCAAGACGCTAACCGTGAATTTCAGCCTCCCGCCCGCACAGCGCAAAGACACTGTAACCGTCGAAGCCGGCGTACAGCCCGATACCGCGACGTCGACTCAAAGTGATGTCATCGGCAAGGATCTGGTTGCGCAACTTCCGCTGAATGGTCGGATTTTCTCAAATCTAATCGGCTTGGCGGCCGGAGCTCAACCCGCCCCAGACCCGCTGCTCGGCAATGGAGAAGATGAGTTCGACATCAATGGCGGGCGGGAAGACGGAAACTCCTTTCTTATCGATGGAGTAGACATCGTTCCGCCTGGTCCGGGCGGAATAGACCTGAAGCCGAACCTGGAGGCGGTCGCCGAATTCCAGGTTCTGACAGCCAACTTCAGCGCGGAATACGGACGCTCGCTGGGCGGCATCATCAACGTCCATGTGAAAAGCGGCGAGAATATGTTCCACGGCAGCCTGTTCGAGTTTTTTCGCAACGATGCGCTCGATGCCGTCCCGCTCTTCGCGCTCGACAAGTCGCCGTATCGCTTTAATCAGTTTGGCGGGTCCATCGGAGGTCCGGTTCTGAAGAATAAGCTGTTCTTCTTCGGCGACTATCAGGGCGAACGCATTCGCGGCGAAACGACTGTGCGAACCACCGTGCCGCTGCCTCAGGAAACGAAACCGATCGATGGTTACTACGAATTTCCCAACAATCCGATTCCCGTAAGCCTGGCGGATCCCACGACGGCTTTGATGCTGTCGCTCCTGCCTGCGCCTAACTGCGTGACAAATGCCGCACTCTGTGGAGCTGGTAATTTCATTGCTGAGCAGGCGAACCCATCCAATCAAGATTCCGGAGATGGCCGACTCGATTACAATCCTACCGAGAGCGACCGCATCTCCTTTCTAACTCTAGCTGTCGATTCCTCAACCTTCAGACCTTCGATTTTTGGACCGAAACTCGGTAGCAGCTTGATTACAACTTCAAACGTGGAACGCGGCCGCATTTATTCGCTCAACTTCGCACATATATTCAATGCCTCATCGGTCAATGAGGTTCTATTTGCTTATGTCATTGATCGTTCGGATTCGCCCCCAACCGAGGGCATGCAGTATGAACCCGGCATCGCCGGACTTGGTTATTTGAACTTATCCCAATCGGATGCCCAAACAACAGGCTTCCCCGCAATCGAGAATCTCGACACAGGCACGTTCTTCGGCAGCGGACTGGGTGGCCCGAGTCGAGACCATTTCAATACCCCGCAGCTTGCCGATAACTTCAGCTGGATAGCCGGACGCCATTCCTTCAAAACGGGTTTTGTTGCCCGTTTTCGCGAGGATAATTCTCAAGCGTCGTTCGCGCCTCGTGGCGCTTACCTCTTTGCAGCCGGTTTCCGGACCGATGATGCGTTCGCAAACATCGTGTTGGGAGTGCCTGTGATGGCCGAACGGAGTTTGGTCCCTTTCGAATCGGGAAATCGAGTTCACGAATACGGTGCCTATTTCCAAGATAATTTTAAGGTGAGCGCCCGAATGACGTTCAATCTCGGTGTCAGGTGGGACCTGTTCGAGCCGGCCTACGAGGCGCATAATCGGCTAGCCAACTTCGATCCGAGCACGCTAAAGATGATTTTCCCGGGCGAGGGAAATTCGCGGAGCACCCTGGACACAAATTTCCTAAACTTCGCGCCGAGACTTGGGTTCGCATATCAACTTACCAGAGACGGCAAGACTTCGGTTCGGGGCGGCTACGGCATCTCCTATTTGCCGCTGCAATTCCAAGGCATCGGTACGCCGACCGAAGTAAATACACCTTTCGCGTTTAGCTATCAGGTACAGCTCGATCCAACTGCCGCACCTCCTACAATTCCTCCCAGCGTCTCAACCGGAATACCAGTTGTTTTTCCCGCGAATCCAGCCAGCATTCCGTATCAGGCGGGCTTGACTTACTATCCAAAATCCCAGCCGACACCGTACGTTCAGCAATGGAATTTCGATTTCCAGCGGGCGCTTCCCGGCAACGTGTTAGCCGACTTCGCTTATGTCGGGAGCGCCGGCATTCACCTCAGCGGGGATATCAACATCAACCAATGGCCACCGAACACCGGTGCCTACGCCTCGCCTGTTTCCCCGAACATCGGAATTATTCAAGCCATTCTCAACGAGGAGCAATCAAGTTATCACTCGTTACAAGCGAAGCTGAACCGCCGATTTACAAACGGCTTTGCCCTGCAGGCGTCGTATACCTGGTCACGTTCTATCGACGATACGTCGGCATTGATTCAGGAGAATTTAAACTCAACTTTTCCTCAGAACTCCTTCGATTTGCGCGCCGAGCGCGGCCCGTCCGATTTCAACGCAACACATCGATTCGTTACCGGTTTTTTATATGGACTTCCATTCGGAGCACAGATTTTTAATCACGCCCCCGGAACGGTAGCAGCTATGATTCGCGGATGGCAGCTTAACGGCATCATAACCGCTGAAAGCGGGCAACCATTCACGCCCCTGTTTGCTGGCGGAGACCAAGCAATAGGTGCCGGCCCATCCGGGCCGGAATCGAATGTTCATGCTGAGGTAGTGGGGAACCCAAACAGGCCCGGGCCGGTTGCTGGCAATCCTGGGTGCACGGCCCCGGCCCAAATCCACACAGCTGCTGCCTGGTTCAATGGGTGCGCCTTCATTGCCCCAGTTAATACATTTGGCGATGCGGGACGGAACAGCCTTGTCGGACCAAAGTTTGTCGATGCGGATCTATCGCTTTTCAGGACGATTCACCTGACCGAGCGCTTCAATTTGGAGGCTCGGGCTGAGGTTTTCAACGCTTTAAATCACCCTAACTTGGGTTTTCCAAATAATATGCTTGGATCGAGCTCAGGCGGGCAGAACTTCGGACAGATATTAACAGTGGTTGGAAACCCGCGGCAGGTGCAATTAGCGGTTAAGTTACTTTTCTGAAACGTGGTATTTTCTATCTCGCTGAACTGGTTCTGATATTACCTTGAACAAACAGTGCTATTACGTGCGTGCCTGCGTCTTCAATACCCGGTTTGTTTCTCGCGGCCTAAGACTGTGCGTAGAGGTCACGAATCATCCATGCGGCGGGTTCGGATCGGGTGAACGCTTGCAAAGCCCAAATGAACCCGCGAACTGCTCCTGTCGAAGGCTCAGCGAGTCCCTGCGGCTTGCGCTGAGAAGCAGCTTCCGGTGTTTCTCGCTCGTAACTGATGGTTTTCCGTTCAAAAAGCACGCGATCCGGAAGTCGAACCGATTCTCGGACCCTGACATTTCGAAACGTAGCAACGAGCAAAACTTTCGGGTCGATGCGGAAGCGGTTTTCAAACGATTTCGTGGTCAATGCTCTTGGTGCGAATGAGCGAAACACATCTATGCGGGCCGCGTGACAGTTTTGTCAACAAGCAGTTTTGCCGTTACCCGGTTAGCTGAGCACTCAACAATCAAATCCAGCACATGTTCATACGTTTTGCGCTGTTGCGGTCGAAAAGTGCGCCGAGCGGGTCATCGCCTGGTCCCGATTCAATGATGCCGGACGCTTCGCGACGCAATTCCTTGAGCGAGGCGTTGAGCGTTTCGCTCTCGGCGCGAAGGCCGAGCTTGGCAATTCCCTGCACGCCCGCACCCTCCCATATTCGGAACATTGCGTCCCGATGTCGAACGCTCGCCTGAGTTGACCCAATGGAGCCACGTTCGGATATGCGCGATATTTGCCGTTCTGGCGCACGGTCTTTGAAATGCGTGGACGGGGACAGAATCAGACCGCATTTTAGTTCAAGTTTAGAGAGGACTGGTTTGTGAACACATTGCTTCAGGACTTGCGCTACTGCGTTCGCCAACTGATCAAGACTCCTGCCTTTAGCTTGACCGCAATCGTCTCTCTGACTTTGGGTATCGGCGCTACCACGGCTGTGTTCAGCGTAATTTACGCAATCCTGATGAACCCCTATCCGTACGCCGCGCCTGATCGGATGATCCATATGCGGTTGCTTGACTCCGCCGGTCACGAGGGCGGTTTCGGGTTGACAGGCGGCCAATACCAATCGATCAAGAAGTCGGCGGCGGTCGAAGATGCGTTCGCCGAAGACGACTGGAACCTGACACTTACGGCCGGAGACCTCCCGGAAGATGTGAATGGAGTGTATCTGACGTCAAATGCCTTCCAATTCTTTGGTGTTCCGACCGCCCTGGGACGCGGATTGTTGGCTTCGGATGCGATCGACGGTAGAGACCCGCAGCCGATAGTCGTGTTGAGCTACAAACTGTGGCAGCGCTATTTCGGCTCCAATCCGAGCGTCATTGGCAAGCCTTTGCAACTCGTTCGAAAAACCTACACGATTGTAGGAGTCGCTGCGCCTCGCTTCACATGGGGAGACGGTGATGTTTATCTTCCCCTCAAGATCACACAGGACCGCACGCGTGCTTTCTACGTGGGTCTACGTCTCAAACCTGGAGTAAGTCACCAGGCAGCAGATGCCGCGCTTGAGCCGTTAGTCAAACAGTTCCGCGCGGAGACGCCGACGCATTTCCCAACAGGCCAATTCAAGCTACACGTTGTCGGACTTAACGAAGATTTCGTAAAGCGGCTCGGCGGCACATTGTATCTCTTATTCTGTGCTGTTGCATTTCTGCTCCTGATCGGATGTGGAAACGTTTCCATTCTGCAACTGGCCAGAGGAACCTCACGGCAACATGAGTTCGCGCTGCGCGCGGCGATCGGGGCCAATCGGCTCCGGTTAGTCCGCCAGATGCTAGTGGAGGCCCTGCTGCTTTCGCTGACAGGCGCGGGTTTGGGCATACTGCTGGCAAATCGTTTGACCAGAATCATCGCGGATCTACTTCCGAAGTATTCGTTCCCCCATGAGGCAGCCATTCAGCTCAATTTGCCGGTGCTACTCTTTAGTGTCGCCCTCGCCATTGTTTCCGGTATTCTCTTCGGTCTTTGGCCTTCGCTCCAACTCTCGCGTCCCGACTTAGTTCAAATCATGCAAGCCAGCACACGGCGGGTCACCGGCGGCCTACGCGGGCGAACCATCAACACAGCGCTGATCGCCGGCCAAATAGCTCTCACTCTTGTGATGGTGGCGGGGGCGGGAGCCACTATGCGTGGCTTTCTCCGCCTGCTGCAAACACCGCTTGGATACGATCCACACAACGTCATGTCGGTCGGCATTCCGGTTCATGACGGCGCATACCCAACCTGGGCGGCACGTTCCGGTTACTTTGAACAACTGCTGAGAAGGACTCGAGACGTTCCCGGCGTAGCAACAGCCGCGATCTCGACGAACGCCACGCCGCCCGCCAACGGCTGGAACACTCCGATCGAAATCATGGGCGAATCACCAAGAGACAATCAAAAGGTCCGTGTCAATTTTGTCAGTCAAGGGTATTTTCCAATCCTGCGAATTCCTTTAGAGCAGGGCCGGTTATGGGATGAGGCGGAGAATCACCATGCCGCCCGTGTCGCCGTGATTAACGAAACCATGGCGCGCCGCTATTTCCCGGTTGGGGCCATCGGAAATTCCCTTCGGGTTCCGGAGATGAAGAATCAACCACCGTTTATGCTAACGGCTGCTGGAGATGGGCCTTGGCTGCAGATCATTGGCGTAATCGGCGACAAGCGCGACGACGGCCTCCGAGACCCAATTCTTCCGGAGATGTTTGTTCCTTACACCTTAAGCGTAGGAGTATGGACTCAAATTCTGGTGCGTTCACAAACATCCCCGCTCGGTTTGCTCCACGCTATCGGAAAGCAAGTAAATTCCGTCGATGCGGAACAACAAATCAGCGGCCACGTTCAGGACCTCGAGCACTGGATCCAGGACCAGCCGGAGTGGGAACAAGAACATTTGACCACCTGGCTGTTCGGCGCCTTTGCGATTTTGGCGCTGGCGCTCGCCGCGACAGGTCTTTACAGCGTCGTCGCCTTTTCGGTCGCGCAGCGAACGAACGAGTTCGGGATCCGTATGGCGCTGGGCGCCCAACCAAAAGACGTGTTGCGAGTTGTTTTCACTTCAGCGGTGGTAAGTGTTGGCAGCGGATTGATCGCAGGAGTCATCTTGACCTTGGGCTTGAGCAACGTGCTAGCTAAGTGGGCCGAGGGCAGTTCGCGCGACACTCTTATTCTGCTTGGAACAACTATGCTGCTGACGTTTGTAGCCGCACTCGCTTGCGCAGTTCCGGCGCGGCGCGCTTCGACCATCGACCCAGTGCAGGCGTTACGATACGAATAGGGTCGCAATCCGTTACCAACATTCTTCGCCCGCCGAGGGCGACTCATGAGAAAACCGCAAATTGACGAACCTGCGGCGCAAAAAAAGAACTACATAACGCCGAGCGGGCTACAGCGCCTCAAAGATGAGCTCCGCTTTCTGCTCACCAGGGAACGCCCGGCTGTGACGCAGGTGGTGGCGTGGGCTGCGAGCAACGGCGATCGCAGTGAAAATGCCGACTATCAATACGGCAAGCGGCGGCTGCGCCAGATCGATGGGCGGATTCGCTTTCTCACGAAGCAAATCGAATCTGCGGAAGTAGTGGACCCGGAAACTCCGCGAGCGGGGCAGGCGGCGACGAGGGCATTCTTCGGAGCAACCGTGCGTTATGCCAATGCTGCGGGAACGGAGCGAGTCGTAAGCATCCTCGGCACCGACGAGGTCGATCTCCAACGCAACCACATCAGTTGGGCGTCGCCTTTGGGGCGCGCCTTAATAAAATCGACAGCGGGAGATCGCGTAATTCTACAAACTCCGAGCGGCGCGGAATGCTTGAGCGTGCTGGAAGTGCGTTACGAGCGAATTTCCGTGGAGCCGTTTCGTGAACCACCTGGAGCCGAGTCTTCGGCAAACGGACTCCCTCGCGCCAATCGACGATGAGCGAGGCAGTCGAGTTTGTGAACGTCTCGGACAGGCGCCCTTCGAGGCTCAAAGCCCCGATCTTGTCCATGGGTTCTTCGAGAAAGTAGCGCCACACCCCGCAAATCATGAGTGACCGATCGAACAAGAATTCCAGCGTGCCTGAATCATTGCTTGCTCATGCTTCTTCTACTTCATTTCGATTTCGAGCACATGGATCGAATAGGGCGGAAGTATGTGACGGAATAGAGTCGCCACATTCGTCAGCGTAGTTTCCGTTGGCGCTATCTTTTGGGGTTCAGAAATTGTGTTCGTTTCGGCGACTGTCTTAGCACTCAAACTGAAGAGCTTGCACGTGCTTTGCACTGCATCTCCGCCGGAAAGTTTAATATTGATCGTTTGCGGCACGGAGTCTGCATTGACGAGCTTCAGCAAAACTAATCCTCTCGACTTATTTCGCGTGACGGAGTAAAACAAGCGCGGACCACCTCCGGTTAAGTTAGACGGCAGCACCTCATCGCCTAAATGATTACTAAACAGTAATTGCGCATAGTAACTTGGCGATCCATAACTTGTTAAAGTGTTATAGCCGATCAGATCGGTATCCCATTGCAGCCCACCGGGGTTCACATTAACGAACAAGGGAGCGTAACTCGCCATAATCACGATATCGCTATTCCTTTCCATGCCCGTCATCCAGGCTGCATCTCCTAAAGCCGCGCCGAAGTCCGGAGTAGGAACCCCTTCCCGAGTTGCCCACTCGCCAACGAAAATTTTCGGGCCATTGCGATCGGTTTTGTCGTAATGATGCGTGTCGTCGAAGAACTCTTCTGGCCGCTTGTAGAAGTGATCATCGATAACGTCCGGCTTGACTGTCTTTACGGGCGCTGTCGCGATGAGTTGCAGTTGCGGGTACCGCTTCTTAATTGCAGTGTAGAACTGAGCGTAACGCCCGTCGTAGCTGCCGGACCGATCGAACCAGTCTTCGTTGCCGATTTCGACAAACGTCAGGGGGAAGGGTTCTGGATGCCCATCCTTTGCTCTCTCCGCACCCCAGTGAGTACTCATATCGCCTGTAACGTACTCGATTTCGTCGAGCGCATCTTGCACATAGGGGTCCAGTTTCGGGCCGGGATCAACATGCTCCTGGGCCATGGAGTAGCCTGCATATACTGCGAGCACGGGTTGCATGTGCAGATCCTCGCACCAATCGAGAAATTCCAAGAGGCCCATGCCATCGGAGGAATGATAGTGCCACGGGCTCGGATGTGTCGGGCGGTCGACCAGCGGTCCTATAGTCTTCTTCCACTGATACCGCTCCCATATGTGATCGCCTTCCAGGTAATTGCCGCCGGGAAAGCGTAAAAACTTCGGTGTCATGGCGGCGAGCTTCTCCATAAGGTCAATGCGGTTGCCATTGGGCCGGTTGTTGTACGTCGGCGGAAACAGCGATAGCAGGTCTATCCAGAGCGTGCCCGGATGCTGAAGCGTCAAGACGAGGTGATTCGCTGCGGAGACTTGTACGTCGCCGGTCGCCAGCGTGACTTCATAACGCCGCCAGCCGGTACTGAGCGAAGGCACAACGCCGGCGGCTACCTCCTCGCCGGTGTTGTCGTCCCGCAGAGTGACCGAGACCGGTCCCATTGAGTCATTGTTCGCCTTTGCGTAGAAAGAGGCGCGGTACGCTGTTCGGGGGCGGACCGGGAATCCCCAGAACCCCGCGTTTTCTACGCCGGCCCGGTTGTTCGCATCCGCCGTTTCGATTCTGATTCTGAGGCTGAGTGGCAGCGACGCACTAGGACCAGTCGATTTATCCAATTGCATGTGAGCCACGGCGGTTCCCTGTTGCACGAGTGACCACGCCGGCAGATCCCAATTACTGTCATGAAACGTGCGATTTCGGACCAGTTCAGCGTAGAGGCCGCCGTCATAGGAATAGTTGATCTCCTCGGTCATCAGCCCATAAAGTGTCGGGCTGACCTTTGCCACCGCTCTGTCCATCTCTATTTCGAGGGCCGCCGGAGGCGTTTGCTGCTGAGCGGGCTGTTGCGCCGGCAGCGCTGCTGCAAGGCCGAAGGCCAGGAAGACGGAGATCTTGCAGGGAAATACAACGCGTAACATGGCTTGAGAAAATACCTCCAGAGTGAGGAACGGCTGCGCTACAGGGCACAACTTGCTGGGAGTCATGATAGCGCTTACACGATTTTCCATCCAGGCGTTCCGAAGCGCACGAACCCGAACTGCATCCCCCACTCCCGCCGGGCGCGGGTTAGCCTCGCTGGGCGGGACCCGCCGACTCCCGCACAACGAGTCGGAGTCGATCAGAATTTTGCTCCCGGTGCTGGTCGGCCGTTGCATACCAGTGATGAGTTTCTCGAATGCAATATGCCCGATGCGATCGCGAGGAACATGAACCGTGGTCAATGCAGGATAGCAGAACTCCGACGTTTTGATGTTGCCACGCAGGTCACCGACAGATCCGCGGGTACAGACAGTCCTTCTTCTCGTAGAGCTCGTAGCAGGCCGATAGCCATGAAATCATTCGCGCAAACAATTGACGAAAACAAATCGATCCAGGCGAAGTTCGCGGCTGTAAGCGCTTCCCTCTATCGTCTCCTCACCGTAGCGTAGAATGAGGAAGATCCCGGAGCTTGGCGGTCACCGCGTGCGACATTGTGTGCCAGCATTGGCAGTCGTTGAATGCTTGGTGTTCTGCGCGTTCTCATCCGCTCAAGACAGAACTAACCTTTATCTTGCGGGAACTGCCGCGTTGAACGCCAAGCGCTACGCGGAGGCGGAACAAGCGTTCTTACAGGCAGAGGCTGAGGCGCCAGGAACGACGAACGCGTTGGCATTGCGAGCGAAAGCGCTGATTCATCTGAACCGCTTTGAGGAGGCCGAGCAATGCCTCACCGGTTATCTGAAGTCTCATGACCGCTCCTCCGATGCGAAATATCTTCTCGCATACACCTTGTTTCGTCTTAACAGGCCGCGTGAGTCGCTGGGCGTCTATACGGCCGCGGCGGAGCTCCGGCGTCCTACCTGGGACGATCTAAAAATCGTTGGCGTCGATTACGTGCTTCGAGCGCCGCAAGCCAAAGCGGCACTCGCCGCGATGCGTTCCGGCGATAAAGCAAGAGCGATAACGATCCTCGCCACGGCGCGAAAGGTTTTGCCGGAAGATCCGGATCTCGCTCGAACTTACTTGGCTGAAAACTTAGCCGGTCCTGCCGAGGAGGAAATGCGCAAGTACGTCGCCAGCCGGCCGGATGATGCAACCGCTCTCTACGGCTTCGGCTACATCCTTCTCGCCGAGCAGCGCATCGACGATGCCAACTCGTTCTTTCAAGACTCGCTGACTGCTCAGTCGAACCAGACAGAATCGCTTTTCCAACTTGGGGAAATCGCGTTGCAACAAAACCAAGATGCCGTTGCCGAAGACGATTTTCATGGTCTTCTAGTTCGCGATTCGCGGCACGGCGGGGCTTGGACAGAGATCGGAGTGATCGCCTTTCGCGCCTTCCACTATGAAGAAGCGAAAAGCGACTTGCAGCGGGCCATCGAGAGCGCGCCGTCCTATCAGAAAGCGCATTACTATTACGCGCTGAGGTTATCGAAACTAGGGCGCAAAACAGATGCCGAGCGCGAATCGAAATCGCGAAGAGTCTTCAGAAGGAGCATCGCGCCGAACCTCACTTCGCCGGGGCGCAACCTTGAAAGTTAGCCGGTGGACTCTTCCCTCCGTCGTGGCGACTATCCTGATCCTGTTACTCGGCTGGTGGTTAAACGCTGGGGAGCCGATCAGCTCGACGCCTGGGGCTTTCACCGATGTTAACGCGAAATGCGGTATCCACTTCCTCCACAGGGCTTCCCCAACCAGCAAGAAATATCTTCCGGAAACAATGGGGTCTGGTGTCGCTCTCTTTGATTACGATAACGACGGGTTGCTGGATCTTTATTTCGTAAACGGCGCGCCGCTATCGGATCCGACACCACCTGGAACCATTCCGAAGAAGAACGGCCCGTCTTACTGGAATCGGCTCTATCACCAGAAGAAGGACGGTTCTTTCGAAGACGTGACTGAACGCGCGGGAGTCGCGGGAATCGGCTACGGAATGGGAGTTGCGGTCGGCGACTATGATAATGACGGTTACGAAGATCTATATGTCACCGAATTTGGCCATAATATTCTGTACCGTAATAACGGCGATGGAACCTTCACGGATGTAACCGAGGAGGCTGGAGTTGGCGGCGAAGGATGGTCAACCAGCGCTACTTGGGTGGATTACGACAACGATGGACGCCTGGATCTTATCGTCGCACGCTACCTGACTTGGGATTTCTCAGACCTTTGGTGCGGCGAACATGAGCCGGGGCGCCGCGCTTATTGCCATCCCGACCTCTTTAAACCCATAACCTTATTGCTGTACCACAATGAAGACGGCAAACACTTTCGCGAGGTCTCCCGTGAAGCTGGTATGACGACGCCCGGGAAAGGCCTTGGCGTTGCGATCGCCGACTACGATCACGACGGGAATATCGATGTTTTTGTCGCCAATGATTCAATGCAAGAGTTTCTGTTTCATAACAAGGGTAAAGGTAAATTCGAAGAGGTTGGATTGGAAACGGAGACCGCGGTGGACGGGGACGGACGCACATACGCCGGAATGGGCGTGGACTTCGCGGATTACAACAATGACGGCTGGCCGGATCTAATGGTCACAGATCTGGGGAACCAGAAGTATGCCAGCTACACAAACTCCCACGACGGGACATTCACTTACGCAACTTACTCGAACCGTCTAGCGGGAATGACTCTGTTGCACTCTGGCTGGGGCGTTCGGCTTCTGGACTACGACAACGACGGCTGGAAAGACCTGTTTGTCGCGCAGGGTCATGTTTTGGATACCATCGATATCACCACTCCGACGCTCCATTACCGTGAGCCGCCGCTTCTAGCTCGCAATACAGGCCGAGGGTTCGTGGATATATCTAAGGCATCCGGCGAGATCTTTTCTCAAAAATGGGCGGGACGCGGTTTGGCCTTGGGAGATATAGATAACGACGGTAGACAGGACGTGGTCATTACGACTTCGAACGGCCCTGCATACATCCTCCGTAATGAGACGCCCACAACGAACCACTGGATAACCTTGAAACTTATCGGGACCAAGAGCAATCGCGACGGCATCGGCGCCGCGGTCCTGCTGACCACCTCAACCGGACTACAATACGCGACGGTCACAACGGGCGGTAGTTACTGTTCGGCGAGCGATGTGCGCCCGCACTTTGGTCTGGGCAAAGACAAAACAGTACGCGACATAGAAATCCGCTGGCCGAGCGGCATCGTCCAGCACTTATCCGAAGTGCCAGCAGATCGTATCCTAAAGGTTCGGGAGCCGGCGGCTTGAACCTCTCAAAAACTCCAGCTTAAGTTGCAACTGTATTCGACGTGGACCTAGAATTGTATTGCCGACATTCATAATCCCAAAACTGGCGTCATTCGGATTCCGGTCCACGTTGAGGGTCGTCGAAGATGTGACGATTAAACGCGTCGAGGAAACTCATTTGAAAGAGAAGATCGACCCTCTCTGTCAGTTGTGTCCGCTTCAAAATATTGAAGGCAGCGCTGTTAAAGATCGGCGTAGTGACCGGATTGTAGTTGCCGCTAGATACGCCTGGCTGAAGATGGATTGTCCTTGCACGTAATCTATCGAATCGCGCCATCGAACCATGAAATCCCAGTCGCACAGCAGAAGTCCTCCGGCTGACCCCTGTGATCGGTTTGTATACCGCTGATAGACCAGCTGCCAAATATTTCGTTTAGTATGCCGCCTTTATTTAGAAACGTCTTGCCGCGTCCCACGGGAAGTTCGTAGATGTAACTGAGAACGAAATTCTGGGTAGTGGTTCAGTTTGAAAGAGGCCGACCGGTACCTGGAACACCTATGACTGGCTGAAACTCTATGTCGTCGCCTGCGATGTACAGTTGACCGGTCAATGTCAAGATACCGTAGTGACGGCCCCTTAGGTCTTCGTTGTACTGATGAAGCTGATCGCCTCTAAGATCAAATCCGTGTCCCGACGAGAGGCTCAAAAAAATACCATTTTCGGTCGGGCGTTCGACAAACCAATCTGATTTCACATACCGTTCGCCTTGGATGTCCCTGTAGATCGCCAGCGGATTGAGCCGCACATGCTTTCCTACGAGTTCTTTGAGTCTATTGAGCTTCATGTCATAACCATACCATGCCTTCCCGAGCAAGCATTGCTTTTAGTACTAGGGCCGCCCTGACAGTACTATTGACACTAGTGGGATACTGATCTCAGGATGCCTTCCCGAGCAAGCAAGAACCGCCCGCGAGATCCAAATCTGCTAGCGCGGTCTGTGGTTGAGGATCTGATCGGCGAGAAGATGGACGGCACGCCGTTACCGAGTGAAGGGCCGCCCCCGAAGAAGAATCCCGCTGCCGTCGCACTATCGAAATTGGGGGCATCGAAGGGCGGACTGGCCAGGGCCGCCGCACTGTCGGAGCGAAAGCGCAAGATTATTGCCAAGAAGGCAGCAGAAGCCAGATGGAAGAAATGAGATAGACTATCCAGGATCAATGCCCACAAAGGCCATCCGTTCAGCCAACGTCATAGTCAGCGAGCAACTCAAAAAGAACGCTGCCGACCTGGAGACAGCGATGAACGCACATGTCCTGACATGGTGGGGTCCGATTCAATCGCCAGTCGATCAATTCATTCGGCAAGCCGTCGAGCATCGCATTCGTTTTGGCCCTCGCAGAAGACGGCTAGCGATGGTTCTCCAAACACCGGGCGGCTATATAGAAACGGCTGAGCGGATAGCAAATACATTACGCAGGCACTATTCCTGGGTTGCTTTCCTTGTTCCAGACATTGCAATGTCCGCTGGTACTGTCTTGGCAATGTCCGGGGATGAGATCTGGATGAACTATTTTTCGACGTTAGGACCTATTGATCCCCAGGTGGAGCGCCAGGATGGCAGGGGGCTTGTGCCCGCTCTTGGGTATCTCGCCAAGTATGACGAAATGGTTGAAAAATCCAAAGTTGGCACGCTGACACCGGTCGAGGCAGCTTACTTCGTCAAGAATTTCAATGCTGGAGAACTCTTCAGTTATGAGCAGGCATACAATCAGTCGATTGCGTTGTTAAAAAAGTGGCTCGTCAAGTACAAGTTCAAGAACTGGAAAAAAACGCGCACCAGGGGAATCAAAGTGACAGCGCAGATGCGCCAGGATCGTGCGCGCGAGGTAGGAGAGAAGCTGAGCGACACCGACCGTTGGTACAGTCACAGTCGCGGTATCCCGATGCAAGTGTTGAGGCGAGATTTGAAGCTGGAGATTGAAGACATAGATAGGAACCGTGCGGTACGAGAGGCTCTAGAAAACTACTACGAGCTTTTGGCAAATTATTTGCAAACAATCGGTGCGGGTGGTGCTCTCCACACGGCTGATCTATTGATACCGATTGGATAGGAGGCAGGATGCGTAAGACGTCTAAGCGTGTCGGCTCTTTGCGAACGACCCGTGCCCGAGCCGCCGAAATTAAGATCCCAAAGGAAACGCTAAAACTGATCGAATACATCGACAGCATAGGCGTAACCGACAACGTTGGCCTCAGAGTTCTAAGCGCCTCAGAATCACGTTTGAAGATCGGCCTTCCCGCGTTGTTTCACCTGTAACGGCAAGCATTTGATATTGACATTTCTTGCACGAGCAAGCATAATGTCAGTATGAATAGATTGGACGCCTCACGCCGCGCGCATGTAGTCCGTTGTCTCATCGAAGGCAGCTCAATCAATTCGACTTGCCGCATGACGGGCGTCGCGAAGAACACTGTTCTGAAGCTATTGGTTGAGATCGGCTCTGCCTGTTCCGCATTTCTGGACGTGAAGATGCGCAACCTTCAGTGCCGCCGTTTGCAGGCAGATGAGGCGTGGAGTTTCTGTTATTGCAAACAGAAGCAGGTCACACCTCAGATGTCCGAGGAACGCATCGCCGGTGATGTTTGGGTATGGTGCGCGATTGACGCAGATACAAAACTGATTCCTTGCTGGCTGCTCGGAAAGCGAGACGCTGGATGCGCCACTGAGTTCATTCAGGATCTCGCAAACCGGTTAGCGAATCGCGTGCAACTCACCACCGACGGCCTGCGGGTCTATTTGAACGCCGTCATCGATGCTTTCGCGGATGATATCGATTATGCAGTCTTGCACAAGATCTACGGAGCGGAGCCTGTCAACGAAGCTCGCTACAGCCCCGCAAGGTGTATCGGATGCGAAAAGCAGGAAGTGCTCGGCAGGCCCGATCCGAAGCATGTAAGCACCAGCTATATCGAACGCGCGAATCTTACAATGCGTATGTCAATGCGCCGGTTTACTCGGCTGACTAACGCTTTTTCAAAGAAGATTGAGAATCATTCCGCCGCCGTCGCGCTCTACATGATGTTCTATAACTTCGGCAGAAAGCACATGACGCTTGGCACAACTCCCGCCGTGAAAGCTGGTCTCACGGATCACGTCTGGTCCGTCGAAGAGATCGTCGCGTTACTCGAAGAGCGTGAACCACAATCAACGCGACCAGTTCGCTTGGCGAGTTGAAACTGAACCACTACCAAATTCTGCGGCGCCACATCCTGATTGCTGAGCGATTTCTCCTGCCTTAGGTCATATGGATTCTGAATCGCGCCGCCCCCGCCGATATTGGCGTAATGCGGAAGGGTGCGATCTGCGTCTGTGATCGTTTTTCAACCAGGTATAAGACGCGAGCAGATTCAATCCGCTATGAAAACGCCGTTGCAAGGAAACTTCTAATGCGTCATATAGGATGATTGCCCGAGATTCTCCAGACAACAGCAATCCGTGTTCAGGGCGAAGAACTGTGGATATGCAACAAAGATTCAGCGACCTGGTTGCTGGTTTACAAGCCGGGATACGGGGCGTGAAAGCCGGCCGCAATGGCTTGCCCCCGTTCGCTGGTCCAGTTAGAAACTTGAAATTAGCATGTTGACCCGCCCCCCAAATCTGTACCGAGCGTAACTGGAAATCAGAGGTCATGAGAAGTATATAATACCCTAAGTAGAGCGCGAGAGCGACACCGGCAATCTGAGCAATCCTCGGGTCTCGGTGGAGTTGCGCCAGACCGGAGATCCGGTTGTTAGTGCGAGCGATGAGAAGCGCTGCAAGAGCGCTCTGATGGCGACAGCGCCTTCGAGCCGCGCCAGCATTGCGCCGAGACAAAAGCGTGGACCGAGTCCGAAAGCCAAATGACGATTCCCTAGGCGGCCAATATGTAATCGGTCGGGTTGCTCGAATTTAGATGGATCACGGTTCGCCGCTCCGAGAATCGCCAACACCACCCTTCCCTTCGGAATCGTTTTGCCGCCCATCTCCACAGCGCTGTTCGTCACGCGACCCGTACGCTGCACAGGGCTCTCATACCGCAGTAGTTCTTCTATCGCACTCGACAGTAAGGTCGGATTTTCGCGCAGAATTTGCAGCTGACCTGGATGGCGCAACAGAGTTAAAACTCCATTTCCGATTAAATCGATGGTGGTCTGATGGCCGGTAAAAAAAAGCATTTCGCACACTGCTAGCGTCTCGCTTTCGGTTAGCCTGTGACCCGCTTCGTCGACAGCATGAATCAATCGTGTCATGAGGTCCGCTTGCGGCCGTTTGGAGCGCTCTGCCATCAGGCTGCGGAAATACTTTGAAATCTCATCATGCGCGGCGGCCGCTCTCGCCCGTGCCGAGGAATCAGCTTCTCCATCTGTACCCAGCGCGATCTCACGGCACCGGAGAACCAGCTGTTCTCGCTCCTCAGCGGGCGCGCCGAGGATGTCTGAAATCACATACACGGGTAGAGGAGCTGCAAAATCTGAAATGAGATCCATCTCGTGGAGTTCTTCTCTTGCGGCGAGAAGGCCATCAGCTATCTGTTCGATTTTGCTGCGCAGATCCGCGCCCAGGCTCCCGGTGAAGACTTTGCTCAGCAGATTGCGAAGACGGGTATGATCGGGCGGATCCCGAAACAAAAGAGAGGCCGAAGTATCCGCAGGCAAAAGGTCCCTGAACGCTTCTCTCCCAAAACGCTGGTCGCGCAAGGCTAATGCGACCTCGGTATATCCGGTTAGTGTCCAAACGCCGCGTGAAGACAAATGAACCGGGTCGGCGGCGCGAAGGAGCGCGTAGTATGCATAGGGATCTGCCAGGAAATCGTCCGGTAACGAATCAAATTCAGTCCTCGTCTGCAGAGACGCCTCCCCTCACCTGTGCGGGTTAAGCGAATGCAGCTTGTCGATCACGTTCTAAAGTCTCAAGGAGCAAGCCTTGGTTCTCCAGCAGGAACTTCGTTCGATTGTTCAGAAGCTGGTTCGCAAAACGGTCGCACTTGATTCGAAGCTCTTCGGGATTGGGAGGTGGTCCACCAGAGCCGCTATAAAGGTCGGTTGTGTTTTCAATAATTCGGAACAGCGCTTCGTTGCTCTCGCGCGTCACCTCGCGAAGAGTTTCTCTGTATACGTCCAGCTGCGGAATGTTCGGAAACAAATGCTCGATGACGGCAACCTCGTTCCAAGCAACGTTGATTTGGGGTGAAAGGGCGTGCAATCCGTGCGTCCAGCCAGTCACGTTGACGATGTGAATGATTGCCTTATAGAAATCGTCCAAACGCGGGTCCAGGAAATCGTAGTCCGGCCGGCAGACGTCTCCTTTCAACCGCCCCGCCCGTTGCAGATCGTCCTTGATCGGAGTGCCGTCATAAGGAACCATCCGTCCAAACGTAACACCACTACTGCCGTCGCCAGCCACGGTGCGAAGAAACCGAACATTGGCGCGTACGGATTCAAATGTGCTGGACGGGTCCAGCAGCATGAACCCGAACTCAAAAATGATCCCCAGCGCCTTTAGAATCTGAACCGCGCGAACGTTTTGTTCAACGGTTATCTGTTTGTGCAGCGTTTTCAGCCCTTCTTCGGTGCCGGATTCGAGCCCCATGTAGACCATATACAGACCCGCTTCGTGCATCTTCTTGAAGAGTTCCGGTTCTACTGCGTCGGCGCGGCAGTTAATTTTCCACACCACTCGCCCCTTCAATCCGTTGCGGTGAATCTCTTGAACGAACTCATTCGCCCAGCGTTGCCATACCGGGCCGAATAACGGAAAATCATCATCTTGAAACAGGAATATACTTCTGCCGTGCTCTTCTAGCAGGAAACGCATTTCATTTACAACTTGTGCGGGCTTTCGGGTCCGCACAACTTTTCCCGGCGCAGTCCGATAGAACATGTGAATGGAGCAGAATGAGCACGTGCGCGCACATCCTCGGCTCGCCAGCATCGGAGTTATGTTGCGCCCAAGGATAGCTCCGTCACAATTAAATTCGCGGACCGGATACGGCAACGTATCCAAGTCGTCCACCAGATGCCGCATAGGCGTGCTAACAACCCCAGAGTCCTTACGATAGGCAAGGCCGGGCAGTCCCTTCCAAACTCCGCCTAGGCTGAGAAGATCGACTAATTCGAGTAACGTCTCCTCCCCCTCAAATCGAACCACGCTGTCCAGTTCAGGAATTAACTCCAGTGTGTGCTGATAACTAAGGCTCGGGAAATGGCCGCCCATCGTGAAGTGGCAATTCACGCCATTCTCGCGTAAATATCGAATCAGTGAGCCAAACCACGGTATGTACGACTGGAAGATGAGCGAAAATCCGATGAGAACAGGACTTAGCGCCAGCGCCTCTTCGAGAATCTCTTGGCGATTCGCCTCGAAGTCGAAGATTCTTGCATCGTATCCCTCGCGTCGCAGGGAAGCAGCTAGATATCCAATCCCTAGATTCGAGTGGCGCTGAAAACCGACTAGCAACACCGGACGTGACGTATCGCGGGCGCGCGTAATTCCTGATGACTTGAGAATACTCAAGCCGTCAACTTGGTGCATACATTCTCCTAGTACATCAGCCGGCTGACTGACGAGAGCGCCGAGGGAGGGCCCCCTCCCAAGATAGGCATCGGAAGCCTCGGACGGCGAAGTCCAAACTCCAAAGTGAAAAAGGCAGGCGCTCTCACCTGCTGCTGGTTGTTTGTGCCTTTATCCAGACTATTTGGACGAAGAAGACTTGCTCGACCCAGCAAGAACCGAGCGCACGCCTTGCACAAACTTAAGATTGGCTTCGGCGTAAGTGACCATCGAATCCATGAAGAGGCTCATCACCTGAGTGCGCTGCCCCACTTCCACCTGCGCCAGAATAGACTCTAGCAATACGGCCGGATCTCCGATCCGGTGAGGCGGTAAAAACCGAAAAGCCTCATTTAATTCTTCTGATTGCGCCATTTCATTCTCTCCTTGACGTTGACTTATCCGCTGCGCAAGACTTCAGCGCTGAACCTAGAAAGTCCCCCCTTTACTTCTTGACAAGAAATCAAGTCGTTGGAACTTCCAAATACTGGTGCGGGACACTATGGAACCGCTACCGATAAGGTCTCTTATAAGCCTAACCGGGTAAGGTGTCAAGCGAAAACTCACAGAAGTTCCATCCGCACCACTCCCGCAGGCCTTCTGATGTTGCGGCCTATCTAGGTGATTTAGGCAGTAGCGCCCTCAGTGTGTTAGCTGGGCTTCACAACAGTTCCGGCCAATCACCGCAAAGGGCTAGACACGCCCTTATCCTCTCCGCGAAAGCCGCCACACTCTGATACTGCTTCGATACCATTTCAAGTGCAACGTATGGCTCGCCCTAGGGACGCTTGCTGTGTGCCGTTATCTGGTCTATTTCCGGGTTAGCAGTTCGTAGCGCATTGCGAATCGGCCGATCTGAATTTGAGATCTTTCCCCGGGAGGAGAAATATAGAACGATTCGATCTTTCCAATGCGGTTGGTACGAGATGCGTCGACCATACCCAACAACTTGCCGGATTGGGCTTCGTACAGACTCACTTGTAAAACATCATCCGATCGATGTTTCCATCCAAAGACATAAGTGCCGGGCTCTAGAGTTATCCGGTCGATCTTTATTGGAACTTGAGTGATCAGAAAATTTGAGTATTTCAGCTCGGCCGAATAGCCTGCCGTAATCATTACCACGCCCGCGAAGAATCGATGATTGCCGTCCGTTATTCCAGATGCCGTTCGAAATTCTGTTTCGATACGCTCTCTTTCGACCTGAACTCGCTCTGGAATGACCTCGTGTAACTCATTTTCTGTAGCTGAGCGCCAAGTTTTGAACGAAGGCGCGCCAACGGCAATCAGCGATCCGAATAAGACGAGGAAGGCGATACGCAGCATTTATTCTCGATGTAGCCTCATGGTAAGTGAACAATGCCCCTTTGCAGCGCTGTTGTAGCGGCTTGAGTCCGGTCAGAAACACCCAACTTACTTAGGATATTGTTGATGTGGGTCTTGACGGTCGCTTCGGAAATTGAGAGAGCTTTTCCTATTTCTTTGTTGCTACGGCCCGCCACAATCGATCTAAGAACCTCTAGCTCACGGCCGGTTAGGCCGGGCCCGGCCATTCGGTCCGCCAACCGCTCTGCAATCGGCGCCGGGATCCGAGACTTACCTGCGTGCACCGCGAGAATTGCCTCAATCAGCTCTTCTCCAAACATGCCTTTTAATAGATATGCTTTCGCGCCAGCCTGAATAGCTCGGTAAATGTCCTCGTCACCGTCGAAAGTAGTGAGTACGATAATGCGCGCTCCGGGGCTGGTACGTCGTATTTCGGTAACAGCTTCGACTCCGCTGATCAGCGGCATTCGCAAATCCATTAGGGTTATGTCGGGATGATGGCGCCGAAAACCTTCTATCGCTTCTTTGCCATCTGCCGCCTCAGCCACCACTTCGAAATCAGGCACCGTTCTTAATAGGGCTACCAGACCCGCTCGCACAATGTTGTGGTCGTCGGCAACCATGATGCGAATCGATTGGCTCATTTTAACGGCAACTCCAAACAGATCTGGGTTCCTCTTCCAATCGAACTGGTCAGGCTCAGCTTTCCGTTAATTCCTGCCGCGCGTTCTCTCATTCCACGTAGACCGAAATGTTGATCTGCCCCCTTTACTCGATCTTGCGATGCAAAACCCTGCCCGTCGTCGGATATATTCATCTCGGCCTTGGTCGCTCCGAAGATCAGGCGAATGTCCAGGCGAGTCGCGTTTGCGTGGCGAACTACGTTAGTTACAGCCTCTTGTCCGATGCGAATGACCTCGTCCTCAATTCGGGATGGCAACCGCCGGTAAATTCCGCTTACCTCCAGCTTCACTTTGAGAGGTCTATTCTGTACTGCTTGTCGAATGGCCTTAGAAAGTCTAGAGGGTAGGTCCTCTTCCACTCCTGAATCGAAACGCAAGTTCCAAATTGCTCGGCGTGCTTCGTTCAGGCTGTTTTGTACCAATTCCTGCGTCGAGTCTAGTACCTCTTCGGCGGACTGCTTGGAACTCGGAATCAGTCTCTTGATCAATTGCAACTGCACAGATATCCCAACTAGCCCTTGTGCAAGGGTGTCATGAATCTCACGGGCAATTCGATTCCGCTCAGCTATGACCGCGTAAAATTGCGTCCGAACCCGATTCACGCGCCACAAATAAAGAGCATACGCAATCCCGGCGACAATCATGAATGTTACCAAACTAAACAATCGTGTTTGATAGAATCGAGGCTGCAATTCGAAGCTCAGTGTTGCAGCTTCGCTGCTCCATCGGCCATCTTCGTTTCGCGCAGCTAAGCGAAATCGATAATTGCCAGGCGTGAGATTCGTATAATAGGCAGTTCTTCGGCGTCCGGCTTCAACCCAACTCTTGTCGAATCCGTCCAGTCTATAGCGAAATTGAATCTGGTGTGGAGCTGCAAAATTGAATCCGGTGTATTCGAACGATAGTCGTGCCAGCCCGGGCGCAAGTTTAACCATGCGAGAAGGATCGAGATGCCGATCGTCGGCTATTACTCCTTCGATACTCACTCGAGGTGTAACTTGGATCGGATCGGCGTTGTGAGTATTTATGGAAACGATGCCTCTCGCGCTTGGGAACCAAAGGGTATTTTGTTCATCTCTCCAAACCGTCGGATGCCCTCCGCCGCCGAAATCATTGACCGGCAGGCCGTCTGCCGTTCCATAAGAAACTACCGATACATCCGTGTGTTGGCCTCGGGCATATGCGTTAAGGGCTGCTTTGTCAACTCGATACAGCCCGTGAGGCGACGTAAGCCACAACTGCCGCTGCGCATCCTCCACAACTCCTGAGATCGTCCTTGGCAGACCGAGGCTTGAAGAGAACTGAAATGCGGATGCGCCCCGTACACACGCTAAGCCATTAGCCTCGGTCCCGATCCAAAGAATACCTTCGCTATCTTGAAAAAGCGCTGTGATCGGGTCTTGGGCTAAAACGGAGAACACAAGCGCGCGGTCTACTTTATTGTTTCGAAGGCACGTCAATCCTTTCAGCGTGCCAACCCATAAACATCCGTTCTGACCACGCAACACAGCGCCGACTAAATCGCTTGCTAACCCATCGGCGGTCGTATAGTTAGTAACACGCCCTTCGTTATAGTGTGCAAGCCCGCGGCGCGTACCCAACCAGATGCTTCCGTCAGCGTCCTTGTAGATTGAGCGGATTAAGTCGTCCGGAAGGCCGTCTGCGGAGGTCAACCATCTCACATGTCCTTGATGAATGATGTTAAGCCCGTCGGGCGTGCCGACGAGCAAATCGTTTCTTGTATCGCTGCCGATCGACAGGATGACGTCGCTCGACAGACCGTTTGACGTCGTAACGCTTGAAAACTTCTTACCGTCGAAACGTCGCAACCCATTGCCGTTGGTTCCGGCCCAGAGAGTACCCGTTGCATCCGCAAAAACGCATCGAATAAGCCCTTCAGGAATGCCCTCGAATCGCCCAACACTCCTAAATCTCTGGTCCCGAAGCACGGTTACTCCGTTCAAATCGGTGCCTACCCACATATCCCCGTCGCGATCTTCAAAAAACGAAAGAATCAGTCCCTGCGATAAAGGTTCCGGAGACGCGATCGGATATAACGTTCCGTTCACAAAACGCGCCGCGCCAGCTTCCGTACCTATCCAAATAACTCCTGACCGGTCTTCGCTCAAGGCGGTAACACGCGCGCTTCGCAGGAACGGGCGAAGCGCAATTGTTTGTATCTGACCCTTTTGGGAAAGAAAAAGCCCGTCACTCGTCCCAACCCAGAGCCGGCCCTCGCGGTCCTTGAGTTGGACTTGACGATTCACTCTGGATAAGCCGGAGAGGAGTGTTTCCGAATCAGCTTCTCGCCGAATAAACCTTTCGTTCCGAAAAACGGCAATGCCATCGCTCGTAGTCGCTTCCACATCGCCAGACCCGTTTTGCTGAAGCGATAAAACATCGTTGTCCGGCAATCCATCTCTTGTGGTGAAGGCTCGAAAACTGCCGTTTTTCAGCCGGCTTACTCCGTCCGCGGTTGCGATCCAAAAGCTATTATCTTTCGTTTCCAGAAGCGCGCGGATATTGTTGCTTCGCAGTTCAGGAGTATTCTCCGAATCAAAGACGGCGAATTTTAGACCGTCAAAGCGGGCCAGCCCTCCTTCTGTCGCAAACCACAGATATCCATCGCTTGTTTCCAAAATCGAATGCACGGAATTTTGAGGCAGTCCGTCCTCGGTACGCCAGGTTTGATGCGAATAGATTGCGCTGCCTTCCGAGCTTAGAGCCCAGACCATAGCAGCATTCGCAAAAAGCCCGATAAGCGCCGCGATGTTGGACCGACCGGAAACTTGAAGGCGCATTTCAGCTATCACGTTTAGTTTAGATCTTGTCTCTGCGGACACTTCAAACAAGTCGGCCCGGCCACCATTCCCGACCGGATATCCACCGAAAGATGTAGCGGATTGCCCCTCGTCTGGTGGAAGACAACTGCTGGTGTTTGCCGCTACATTGCTGGAAACGATTAATGTCAAATTCAGCCAAATGGACCGTGCTCGGTCCTTTCCTCCTCTGTGTCGCGACGACTCTTACTTTTGCCCAGGATCCAACTGGAACAGTTGAAGGCCATGTCTCAGATCCGTCGGGCGCCATAATTCCGAAGGCCGCTATCACGATCACCAATCCTGCAACCGGGTTCCTCGCTACGCAGGAGTCTTCTGGCATAGGCGCCTTCCACTTCTCCTATCTGCCGGTCGGCTCCTACCGACTGAAGGTCTCGATGAAAGGCTTTTCTTCGTACGAGGTCTTGAACATCCGAGTCGACCTGGATCGGGTTGTAGATCTTCCAGTGAGGCTCGAATTGGCGGGCAACAAGCAGAGAATCGACATCAGTTCAGCCCCCGCCACGGTAGATGTCAGTTCGACCCTCGGAAACGTCGTAACTTCTCACGATGCAATCGACCTCCCTTTGAACGGCCGTAATATCACGCAGCTCGGCCTGTTACAGCCTGGGGTGGCGCCTGTGACCTTGGGTTTACTGCAAGCAGGTGGAATCGCGCGGGCTAATCAGGCATATGCGGTGAACGGAGAGCCTCCGGAGAGCAATAACTATTTGCTCGATGGAGTAACGAATGTCGACAGTGTGAATGGCGGTTTCGCCATTCGTATCCCCCCGGATGCGATTACCGAATTCCGTATTCTTACATCGAATGCGCCGCCTGAGTATGGAGAAACCAGTGGCGCTACGACCACTGTCGTCACAAGGTCCGGGTCCAATGCGTTCCACGGCGATCTCTATGACTTTCTCCGCAATAATTCTTTTGACGCCCGAAACTTTTTCTCCGTGAACACCGAGCCTTTGCATCAGAACCAATTCGGAGTGACTCTTGGCGGCCCCATTCGCCACGATAAAGACTTCTTCTTTGTCTACTATGAAGGCCAGCGCGACCGACAAGGCGAAACCAGAACGGCGATCGTGCCCACGGCAGCCGAGAGGTCTGGTAATTTCTCAGGTCTAACCGACAGTAACGGTAACTCTGAACCGCTCATTGATGAATTTACCGGCCACCCCTTTAGCTATAACGGGATCGAAGGGCAAATACCGCCATTCCTGCTGAATCCGATTTCGCTCAAAGCGGAATCCTTGATACCACTCCCCAACATTGGACCCTCGCTCTTTTCATCCACTCAGTTACTCACCAACAACTATGATCAGGGAGGCGGCCGGCTTGACCACTACTTCAACAATGGCGATCAGCTCTTTGCACGATATTCGTTCGCTACGCAATACGAATTAGATCCTTTGCCAATCAATGGCTCGGGGGTCCCCGGATTCCCGGTAGCCGACAACATCACGACCTATTCCGCTACCATCTCCTATGTTCACTTATTCTCGCCCTCGCTCGTTCAAACAGCTCGCACAGCCTTCTTTCGCAATGTTTTCCAGGAGGACGCGGCCACTAATCACAGCCCGGCAAGTAGCTTGGGCTTCACCTATCAGCCGACTTTGGCTTCTGAGCTTGGCGATCCTTACTTAATCCTGAGCGGCTACACAGATGTTGGCAACCCAATTACTGGCCCGCAGAATACCTATCAAAACGATTATCAAGGCTACTATTCTTTGGCATGGACACGCGGAGCGCATAATTTCAAATTCGGAGGCGACCTGGATCGGCAGCAAATCAATGTGCTGCTTGGTATTGCGACAAACGGCTTCTTTGTATTCGCGCCTTTTCCGGCCAACGATTCCTTTGCAAGCTTCTTACTAGGCCAGCCCGTACAGTTTTTTCAGGGAGGCGGAGATTTCAATCGCGGATTGCGGAAGTGGATCGCCGCTGGTTATGCGCAAGACGAATGGCGTGTCTCACCGAGACTCACGCTGAGCTACGGTCTCCGCTACGAAGTAAATACTCCGTATACGGATATCCGCAACCGGCTTAACGCTTGGGAGCCCGGGCGCCAATCCCTAGTCAATCCGAGCGCGCCGGCCGGTCTCTTGTTTCCAGGAGACCCCGGAGTGCCAGCGGGCATCGCGGCTGTCGACTATCACGAGTTTATGCCACGATTCGGTCTCGCATGGGATCCCCTTGGAGATGCTCGCACCACGATTCGCTCCGGCTACGGAATCTTCTATGACGGTTATACAAATGGCGTCGCAGGACCTTTGCAAGCGGCGGTGAGCGCCTTGCCCTGGACAGAAGCGTATCAGTTGCCCGGCCCTGGCCTGAATTTCGCTAATCCATATAATGGAACCACACCGCCGTTCGACCTCCAGCAATTCGTTCGCCCCGCCACGGTTCTTACGGTCCAATCGGGCATGCTCCCCCCGTACTCGCAAAATTGGGATTTCTCAATAGAACGCGCCTTCTCCGACTCTTACCTATTCGATATTCGCTACGTCGGCAACAAAGGAACACATCTGCCGCGCTTCATTGAAGCCGATCCCGCTATTTATGGTCCCGGCGCAACCACCAGCAACGCTGATCAACGCCGCGAATACGCCGACTGCAATCCGTCAGGATCCTGCGCATTCGCCTCTGTCGGATTGATCGCCGACAACAATAGCTCGACATATCATGCCCTGCAGGTATCTTTGTCCCACCAACTCAGCAAGAATCTTACTTTTCAAGCGTCGTATTGGTGGTCGAAGAGTCTGGACTATGTTTCGTCTCTTAACATCGCGGGATCGGCGCCGACACTCGTCGCCGGTGAAAACGACCTCGCGCAGAATCCCTTGAATCTCGCAGCCGAGCACGGACCGTCCTTATTTGATGCGACTAATCGTTTCGTGTTTAGCGGTACCTATTCCCTGCCTATCTGGCGCCAGGTTCCTCGCGCACTCGGATTATTCGTCAATGGCTGGCAAGTTAACACCATTGTTACTCTGGCTTCCGGTACGCCATTCACTGTGTATGACAGTGACAACGCTCCTATGGAAGGAACCGCACCCGAAATCACCGGCTTCTATTCCAGTCGTCCAAACGTCTTAGCAAATCCAAACGACGGGCCGCATACATCTAATGAATGGGTAAGTCGGAGCGCCTTTCAAGAACTGACGCCTGCCGCTAATCCTGGCGAATTTGGCAACGAAGGCCGCAATTCGGTGCGTGGCCCAGGACTCGCTACCGCCGACATATCCATGTTCAAGAATTTCACCCTCTCGGAAGCCGCTCGTCTGGAATTCCGGGCGGAGGCGTTCAATGCGTTGAACCATCCAAACTTTATGCTCCCCGAGAACGACCTCGCGTCTCCGGAATTCGGACAGATTCTGCAAGCTGGGCCCCCGAGACTTCTGCAACTCGCATTAAAGTTGAACTTCTAAGAAGGCCCATCCGCTCGCGCTCGACCTGCCGAGCCGTTCGCGACAGGCTACGAGTCCGTCAACCGAAGCATGGCTAGATCCAGCCAGAAGGAGGATAGCCCGCGCCGACCGCCAGCAAGAATACAACAGCGCCGTTCGAACACCTCCGCCAGAAAGTGAACAATTTTGGGAGGTGGGCAGAAAAGCGGTCATTTCCTGCAAGCTGTCTTCTCGCAAAGCCTCTGGCATCGGCGTGTGTAGTCTCCGTGCTCCTTCTCTGGATTTCTTGGCCGTCCAGAGGTCGCATACTCTCGTCTCGCTTGTTAGTGAAAGTGGACTATGGATCGTTACAATCTGGTGTGAGTAGCGGAGAATTCACGCTTAGGCTATGCCAGATCGCCTGAGCTCCGCATTGGGCCACGCCTCCATAATCCAGGTTAGAATCCTCACCATGACTCGAACGCAAATCCCTCCGCGAATCCGTGGAGTTCTTCTCATAGCGGCGCTCATAGCCCAAGGAGAAGCCACTTCTTCGGGCGCCAAAGCTATTGAAGTGACCGAGATCACTCCCAACGTGCTAGTGTTTGCAACAGGGGGCGGCAATGTCGTTGCTTCGGTAGGACCCGACGGCGCGCTCCTGGTTGGAACTCCATCCAGATCGAGTACAGCAGAGATCAGTCGAGCGCTGGCTGCCCGAACGAAGTCTGCGTTCCGATACGTAGTGGTCTTCCCGGAAGATTCAAGCCGCTCCGAAGGTGACGCCGGATGGGGCGAGCGTGGCGCGTTTGTGGCCATGCAAGAGAATGCGCTTGAAACATTGGGCGGACATAAGATGGGTGCTCCCGGCCCACTGCCGCCACGCCTCTTAGCTCTGAAAGCCGACCGCCCCCGCATCGCCTTTTCGCAAGTGATCACATTTGACCTCAATGGCGAGGGCATCCATATTGTTCACCAGCCCGCCGGATACAGCAATGCGGATGCTGTTGCACATTTTCATGTCGCGAATGTGATCTATCTTGGGGAGGTATTTCCGGGTGATGGGTATCCGGCGATCGATGCCGCCAATGGAGGCACGTTGGACGGTCTCGCAAAGGCGTTGGTGTGGACCGGAAGTACAGTCCGCGTCGTACCGGCGCGGGGGAAACCCACTACCGGGATAGATGTCGCGGCTTTTCGCGACATGATTTCAGCGGTGCGAGAGAGGGTAAGCCGCCTGATCGATCGAGGTCTGACCGAAGACCAGGCAGTTTCCGAGCATCCCACTGCGAACTTCGATGCGCGATGGGGAAAAGGACGTTTAACTCCGGATGCATTCACTCGTGAAGTGTATGCGGCCGTTAAGGCTAGCCGTGCGAAGTAAATCTTATTTGACAGGCCGCATCGAATCCAGCGGTGCGTGCATCGCTTCAGAGTGGGCTCATTGAGTGAAACCAATCTCGATTCTTCGCGACTCCTCTTGCCCATCCAGGGGGACGACCACGTACAAGGGTCGGCGGATGCCCGCTTTACGCTGGTTGAATACGGAGACTATCAATGTCCCGACTGTGGCCGTCTGTTCTTTGCGCTTCGCGAGATGCGAGCCTCGTTAATGGACGAAATGCGGCTTGCTTTCCGTCACTACCCTCGGTCGGGAATTCATCCCCAGGCCCAACAAGCGGCGGAAGCAGCAGAAGCCGCGGGCGCCCAAGACCGGTTTTGGGAGATGCATGATGTGTTGTTCCAGAACCAGAATGCGCTTACAAGAAAAGACTTGGAACTTTACGCGCGCGATTTATCGCTTGACGTCGCGCGTTTCAGAGAAGAATTGAAGAACCACACTTACGAACAGCGCGTCCGGGAGGACTTTCGTCGAGGAGTTGCGAACGGCGTTTATGGAACTCCGGGCTTGTTCATCAATGGAGTGCGTTACGACGGCGCCCTCGATCGCGATTCCCTCCGTGAGCGCCTGAAGAGCGAGAATCAAACATAAGAAGCTATGGGTGTCGAAGCTTGCTATGGCTAGACCGGTTATCCTGACCATCGACGACGATGCGGACGTATTAAGCGCTATCGAACGCGATCTACGGCAGCGTTATAACCAGACCTACCGGATTCTGCGCGCCGAATCCGGCTCTGGCGCGCTGAATATCTTGCGGCGCTTGCGGCAGCGAAATGATCCCGTCGCGCTTTTCTTAGTGGACTACCGCATGCCGCACATGAACGGGATACAAACTCTTAATGAGGCAATGAAGCTGTACCCGGATGCTAAACGCGTTCTGCTAACGGCCTATGCGGACACCGAAGCGGCCATAGAAGCGATAAACATTGTGCAGCTTCATCATTATCTGCTGAAGCCTTGGGACCCGCCGGAAGAACAACTCTATCCAGTGTTGGACGACCTGCTGAATGAATGGTCGTCGAGGCACAAGCCGTCGTTTGAAGGCGTGCGGGTATTAGGGACTCGTTGGTCCCCTCAGTCTTATGAGATGCGCGATTTTCTAGCCCGCAACCAAGTGCCTTTTCAATGGATGGATGCCGACGCCGCGGAGCGCGACCAGGATGTAGGTCGGCTCGTTCAAAGCCTTGGCTCTAATGAGTTGAAGCTGCCGCTGATCTTCTTTCCGGATGGCGACCGCCTCGAGCAACCTGGCTGGGAGAAAGTGGCTACTAAGCTCGGGCTTCGGCTGCACGCCGATCTAGAATTCTATGATGTGGCCATTGTCGGCGGCGGCCCGGCTGGGCTCGCCGCGGCTGTCTACGGAGCATCGGAGGGCCTCAAGACCTTAATCGTGGAGCGACAAGCACCGGGAGGACAGGCCGGCCTCAGTTCGCGAATAGAGAATTATCTTGGCTTTCCAGCGGGCCTCAGAGGGTCCGATTTGACAATGCGCGCCGTCACCCAGGCGCGCCGTTTCGGGGTCGAGATTGTCTCGCCGCAGGAGGCAAGCGGCATTCGGGTCGATGGTCCTTATCGCTACCTTAGGTTTAAAGATGGCACGGAACTCTCCTGTCATGCGTTGATATTGGCCACCGGCGTTGAGTGGCGCACACTGGATATACCCGGCATCGACAAGCTGCAAGGGGCGGGCGTCTATTACGGCGCCGGCGCGACCGAGGCGATCTCTTGCCGGGGCGAAGACGTTTACATAGTTGGCGGTGCAAACTCGGCCGGCCAGGCAGCCATGTTCTTTTCACAACACGCCCGGCGTGTTGTGATGCTTGTGCGGGCTCCGTCTCTTGGAGCGTCTATGTCGCAGTACCTGGTGGACCAGATCCAGAAAACCGAAAATATTCAGGTGGAGTACCGCAGTCGTGTTAGCGCCGTTGAGGGCGAGGATCGGCTGCGCGCCATAACAATCGCGTGCGACGCCAGCGGTGAAGAGCAAACTGTCCCGGCAAGCTCGCTGTTCATCTTCATTGGCGCGGAGCCTTGCACAGCCTGGGTGGCCAGCCTGCTCGAACGCGACCAGCGCGGTTTCCTGTTAACCGGCCCTGACCTGATGCGCGACGGTAAGCGCCCCAAGGGCTGGCAGTTGGATCGCGATCCCGGCCTGCTTGAGACGAACATACCAGGCATCTTCGCAGTCGGTGACGTTCGGCATGGCTCCATCAAACGCGTCGCTTCGAGCGTCGGAGAAGGCTCGGTCGCAATACAGTTTGTGCACCAATACCTGAGCAAGGTCTGAAAGATGGACAGCGCGATTACTAACCCGTCGGTCCGCCCCGGCATTGATGAACTTTCGGCAATTTCTGTATTCTCAGGACTCCCCGCAGCGGGGCTCGAATGGTTAGCCTCGCAGATGGAAGCATTTGAATTGAACCCGGGTCAGGTCCTCGTTCATGCCGGAGCGCCGGCCGATCGCCTATTGGTTCTGTTTCGCGGAGAAGTGCGGGCCGAACGCAGCGATGGGCGCGTTTACGTCATGCGCGCTGGGCAGGTGACCGGTCTGCTGCCATATTCCCGGCTTACACACTATCCGTCAACAGCCCGGGCTGTCACGGAAGGTCGCGGCGCGACTCTGCATAAAGACTACTTTGCAGAGATGTTGCAACGCATGCCGGAACTCAATCAGCGCCTAGTGAGCGTGTTAGCGGACCGCGTGCGCGAAACGACGATAGCGGAGCAACAGCGTGAGAAGCTAATGGCTCTCGGCAAGATCTCGGCAGGGCTGGCGCACGAATTGAACAACCCGGCGGCGGCCGTCCGGCGCGCAAGCCAGAATTTGCGGCATAGTCTCGCCACCTTGCGTACGGCGGCGCTCCATCTAGATAAGCGCGGCTTGCCGCAAGAGGCTCGCGTATTTATGGCTCGTTTAGACTGCGATTGGAAGGAACACGCGGGGGAACGTCCTGCCCTCGACACGCTGGAACGGAGCGAGCGCGAAGAGGAATTTGCAAGCTGGATGGAAGGTCATGGTATTCCGGATGGGTGGGCGGTCGCCGCGGCGCTGGTGGACGCCGGCTGTGATCAAGCCACTCTGGAAGAAGTCGCCCGACAGATCCAACCTGAATTTCTGGCAGATGCGCTCACCCGGCTGACCGCGTCCTTTACCATCAGCCGTCTTATTGAAGAGCTGGAAAGCGGAGCTAGCAAGATCTCGGAGCTCGTCCGCGCCGTGAAGGAGTATTCCTACATGGATCAAATGCCGGAGCAGGAGGTCGATATTCACAGCGGCCTCGACAACACCCTCATCATGCTGCGCCATCGACTAAAGGATGGAATCGAAGTGGTTCGCCAATATGACCGGACACTGCCGCCCGTCTGCGCGCACGGCAGCGAGTTAAATCAGGTGTGGACAAACCTGATTTCCAACTCGATCGACGCAATGAATCAGAGCGGAGAGCTTCATATCAAGACGGCTCGCGAGGGAGGATCCGCGGTTGTAGAGGTGGCGGACAACGGACCGGGCATCCCGCCGGAATTGCAGCCTCGCGTATTCGAGCCTTTCTTTACAACCAAGCCTGTTGGCGAAGGAACCGGCCTGGGACTGGATACCGTGTATCGTATCGTTATCAAGCATCGCGGTCACGTCAGCTTTGTATCGCGCCCCGGCGAGACGAGATTCACCGTGAGAATTCCCTTGAGCAAGTCGAAGGAGGCGTCGGCATGACGAAGTGCAGCCATACGGATCAAATTCGTGACATTCAACCCCACACGCGAGGTTGCGAAGAATGCCTGAAAACCGGCGAAAAGTGGGTCCATCTCCGTTTGTGCATGTCCTGTGGACACGTCGGATGCTGCGATTCGTCGAAGAACAAACACGCGACCAAACATTTCCATACGACGACGCACCCCATCATGCGATCCTTTGAACCGGGCGAAGACTGGGGCTGGTGCTACATCGACGAAGTCGAGCTGGACTTCTCACGTTGAGGAGCATCGCTGGCCGTTTCGTAGCCGGCCAGCGATTCGAGAATAGTTCGTTACGGCGCCAAGGCGTTGATGAGGCCCGTGCCGTTGGGGCTACCCCAGCCGGTCACCAAGTCGAAGCCTTTGATGGCAGAATAAGTGCCATTGCTCCCGCTGGTGATATCGTGAAAATCGGTCGAATAACTCGAGCCAAGCCCGATGCTATAGAGAGTCGGATTTATGAAGCCGAGTGTACCTTTACCGTTTGCGACAGACTGCTGATTAACCAATGCCAGATAGCCAGCCCAGCGCGGCGCGGCGAAACTCGTTCCTCCCCAGCCGCCGGCGCAAGTTCCGTCGTAGCAAATATAGTTATCCGTGTTCGCTTCGGCGGCAACGTCCGGGGAATTCCGATAAGTAGTCGATCCCTTATTGCCGCTTGTGATGACTCCGGCGGTCTTCTGATAGCCCGGGATTGCAATTTTATTCGGTGAGATTCCGCCTCCACTATCCGACCAACCCGTTTCCGATTTCCAAGAGCCACCCGCGCCATTTGTGGTCAGATCAGTTCCTCCTACCGAGGTTACATAAGCATCATCGGCCGGATACACGTCCGACGAACGGGTCTTGTAAGCGCCACTGTCGCCGGAGGCTACAAAGAGATTCTGTCCTTGCGCCGAGAATTCCTTGAAAATAGGATCGTCGCTGGACGGATCTGCCGGACTCCAGCCCCATGAGCAACTCAAAGACTTCGAGATATTGTCGCTTGCCATCCGATTGAAGATGCTAACGTCGCTGGTGTCCGAAACGTATACGCGAACTTGACTCATACCGGGAGCCATCGAAATCGCTACCTCTATATCCAATACTTGTTCTGTGTCGTCACAGCTGCCGGTGCAGCTCAGGCTAGAGCCATCCGTCGAGATTCCATTCACGGCTACGCTCAGTTTCTGCCCCACTTTTGAAAAGTACTTAGTCACATCCGCGTAATTGTATCCTGCAAATTCAAGAAGCCCTACAGATTGACCCGAACCGCTGAGACTTGTCCCGCCATAATAAGCCGCTCTCATGTCGCTGCCGAGAAAATAGCCATTAGGGCCGGAGCCAGTCGTTTGGCTCTTGACTTCCGATTCCCGATGCAGACTGATGGGGTGTGGGATCGAGAAATTATCAAGGCCCGTGACATGCCACAGAGGCACGGGCGAATTAGCAATGGGTTCACGGTCCGTCGAGTAGAAAGTCCTCTGTTCGGTCGGATGTTGATAAACGCCCATAACTACACCGAAGGCCCTTTCTATATTCCTGACTGATCCTGTAACATTTACAACCATTCGATTCGGGAATGTACCGGTCACTGTCAATCCATTTCGTTCCGCGAAACGAATGACCTCGGCATAATCGTCTTGCGTTGGGCCGAACCGATCGGTGAACTCTTCCACGCTCAAGAATTGATGGAAAGAAGAGCTATTAGGATCGTACAGTTGATCCAAGAGCTGATCGAGCTCGGCTTCATTGCGAAGCGGAAGGGCGATATTCAGTTTAAGAATCTCGTCCGCTGGTAAGCGGCCCAACAACGGGGCCTCTCCGGCCGTGATTTCCGGACGCACATGCCGCGTTAACACGCCCTGCGCGTGAGCTTGCCCGGCTACCATGGAAAGGAACGCTACGAAGGATAGCGCCATGTGAAGCCGCAGTCGAACTGGCGAAGAATCGTTTTTGTTCACTTTTTTCCTTTCGTTGCAAAAGCTTCTCTCGAAACGGAATGGCCAATAATAGCAATTCAGATCGCACGGGTCGATAGGAAGTTGACCGATCGGATGCGATTGTGAATTGCACACGATGAACAAGACCAACGCGGCTCGGCTGCTTGACGATCTCGGCATTCGGTACGAACTACGCGAATATGAGGTCGATCCAAACGATCTCGCGGCGGAAACTGTAGCCGCGAAAATCGGTTTGCCGCCCGAGCAGGTCTTTAAGACATTGCTAGTCCGAGGCGCCGAGCCGCTTTTCTGTGTGATTCCAGCCGGCGCGGAACTTGATTTGAAAGCTGCTGCTCGCGTGTCCGGGAATCGCACGGTGGACTTGGCGCCAGTGAAAGACCTTAAATCGCTCACCGGTTATGTTCGTGGAGGCGTGACCGTTCTCGCGGCAAAAAGAAGCTTTCCTGTTTTTACCGATTGGACCATCGAACTCCACGATATCGTCGCTGTTTCGGCCGGTCAGCGCGGTCTTCAAATTCTCCTCCAGCCAAGCGACTACATCCGCGCAACGTCCGCCACCTGTGGCGAAATTGCAAGACCCAAGTGAGCTGGCGCCCCGCGTATTACTTCATTCCCACTGCAATGCTCGACGGCCCGCCGAAGATCACGCATCTGCTAGCTTTAAAGCGAAGCATGTGCAGGAGCATCAAGCCTTTATTCAACTTCGATCCCCCAACGAGTGACGATGAGATCCGCGCGGCGGCGCTTCAATTCGTGAGGAAGATAAGTGGGTTCAACAAACCCTCAAAGACAAATGAAAGCTCGTTCTTCGGGGCCGTCGACGAGATTTCCCGCGTATCGTCGCGACTTCTCGGGTCGCTAGAAACCAGTGCCTCGCCGAAAAATCGAGGCCAACAGGGTGTGGGGGCCAGGGTTCGCGCAAAGCGTAGATTTGGAACCTAGGTCAAAGTGCCACCCTTGACACCGCACGACCCGCGTCGGAAGCTCTTACTGCCCTAGGGGCGGTTGCGCCGATTATTGAAGACTTCAATGCTGACGCAGGCTGAAGTGGAACGTGGACCCTTCGCCCAGGCTAGACTCTACCCAGATCCGGCCGCCGTGTGCCTCAATCACGCGACGGCAAATTGCGAGCCCCATCCCAGTACCCGAAATTTCTTTCCCATGCAGGCGCTTGAAAGGAGCAAAGATTTGCTGAAGATAATCGTTCTCGATCCCCAAACCATTATCGCGAACAGAAATTACAATCTCGCAACCTTCGTTCTTGGCACTCAAACGGACTACCGGCCGCACGCTCGGACGGGCATATTTAATCGCATTGCTAATCAGGTTTTGAAATACCTGCCCAAGTTGAGCTTCATCTCCGCTCACGGATGGAAGTGAATCGTAGGTAACTTCCGTCCCAGATTCAAGCAAGCTCTCGCGCAGGTTCTCCATCACGCTCAGCAGTACGGCATTCAAATCCACAGCTTCCATCGAGGCCGGTTCCTGTCCAACTTGGGAGTAGCGGAGAAGATCGTCAATTAAGGCGCGCATTCGGCGCGATCCGTCCGCAATATATCTCAGGTATTCTTGTTCATCCTCGCTCAGCTTGTGTCCCGCCGTCCTTTCAAGCAGCGTAACGAAACTCGTCACAGTTCTGAGCGGCTCCTGTAAATCGTGGCTTGCCGCAAAGGCAAACTGTTGCAAATCCTCGTTAGACCTGTATAACTCCTTGTTCAACAGTTTCAACCGCTCGTTGGCCGCCGACAGTTCGCGCTCCGCTTTTCTGAGGCGCAACAATGCCCGTACCGTCGCGATCAGGACGTCGGGCTCGACAGGCTCCGTAAGATACGCGTCTGCCCCGCTATTTAAAGCCGCGCTAGCCTGAGGCGCCCCGATGGCGGAGGCCGAGATCTGTAAAACGATCACCGAGGCGCCATGTGAACTCGACTTCACCCGTTGGCATACCTCGATTCCATTCATGTCCGGCAAGTTCACATCGAGCAAGACCAGATCGGCATGATGTTCCTGAATTAGACGGAGCGCCTCCTTGCCATTCGGCGCGTCGTACACGATAAAGCCGGCGTGCGACAGGTGACGCCCTTTGGCATACCGGGCGGGCTCGTTGTCATCGACGTTAACAATGATCTCGGGATTAACCACGTTGATCGTTTTAAAGTTCTAGCGGAATTCCGGCTCGAAGGAAAACAGATAGGGCTCGCCTAGAATTTCACGCATCGCCATCAATGCCGCCAGCCGCCCCTGGGCTCCTTTGGGCAGCACTGCGGCGATCTTGTTTTCCAGTCGCGCATAGTCGACTTCCGTCATGAGCTTCGACGTGTGAATGATAACAGGAATATGCGCAGTCACCTCGTTTGACTTTAGCTCTTCCAAGACCTCAAATCCTGTATGGTCCGGCATCGACAAATCGAGAATAATCAAAGAAGGCGCCTCGAAACGGGCCCGCTCGGCGGCGCTCATCGCGTCGGCTTCCACGATGCGATGCTCGGTTCCTTGGAGCAAGTGATGAACCAAATACCGGGACGCGAGTTCATCGTCAACCAGCAGAATAGTTTTGCCGGGCGCGGCGCCCCGCTGTTCCGCGGCTCCCGCCATCTGCGGGTCGTCGGCCGGCCGATACGGCAGCGTCAACTTAAAGGTCGACCCCAACCCCAACGTGCTCTCAACCGAAAGCGCGCCACCCAGCAGAATCGCTAAGCGTCGCGACAAAGGAAGTCCTAGACCGGTGCCCTTCACTCGTTTCTGAAGCGGATTCTCGATTTGGGCGAACTCCTGGAATATTCGTTCCAGGTCTTCGCGAGCAATGCCGATCCCTGTGTCCTTCACCGTGAACTCGACGGCATCGCCGGCCGCTGCGATTGCGGCGCTTACTCGCACTTCGCCGTGCTGTGTAAATTTCAATGCATTAGAGATTAAGTTGCGCAAGATCTGTCCCAACTTACTCTCATCGGTTTCGAACGCCAGCGGTGTCGGCGAGTCTTCAAACACGAGCGATACCGCTTCATTGCTTGCGAGGGGCCGCATCAGGGCTCGCGTTGCCCCCAAAAATTGACTGACGTCGATCCTGGACAGGCGTAGTTCAGTCTTTCCGGATTCCACTTTGGCCAAATCCAAAAGATCGTTCACTATCTCCGCCAATTGCTGCGCTGCGTCGCGGATGTAGCCAACTTGTTTTTCCTGTTCCGGCGTCAATTCGCCATCGGTGTGCATCAACAGCAGCCGCGCCAGCGCAAGAACCGCGTTGACCGGCGTTCTGAACTCGTGGCTCACATGAGACAAGAACCGCGATTTCATCTCGTCGGCGCGCCTCAAAGCCTGAGCTTTCTCGTCCAGCTCTGCGTAAAGGGCCACCACGCCGCGATTCGTTTCGTCCAGTTCCAAATTGAGCCGCTCCAGATCTTCCTGGCGCTGCTCTAATTCGGATTCGCGTCTGCGAAGTGCTTCCAGCGTTTGCAGCAGATCGCGATTCTGCTTTTCTAATTCTTCTGTTAAGTTCCCGGCATGCTGCTGCGCTAAGACCGCGCAAATCCGCGCGATATCGGCCACTTCGACCGCATTTGCCGGCATCGATTTGCCAAAACGAACCGTGGTGCCTCGCCCGGCAACGGACTCGATCTCGAATTCGTCCATTAGACGCTTGGTCCCCGCCAAACCCAAGCCCAGCCCATTCGAAGAAATATAAACGCCCTTTAGAATCGGCTCGATTTCGCGAATGCCGGGGCCTTGGTCACTTATCTGCATCCAGAGGATTTGCGGCCGGGACCGAAGGTCGATCGAGAAATCGAGTCGACCTCCGCCTCCATACCGGTATGCGTTACGTGCAACTTCGGCCACCGCGGTCGCGATACGGGTTTGGTCTAACGAGCCGAATCCAAGCAGAGACGATAGTTGGCGCGCCCGTTGACGCGCGGTGACAAGGTCCTGTTCCTGTTGAATATTTATCGATAAGATGGCTGCGTGCTGTTTATCGGCGTGCGGTTTCACGGCTGCCTCTTGTTTTCACAACCACCACGCAAGCGTCATCGCGGTTGCGGGTGGCCTCTCGATAGAGAACACCAGCGATGATGGCGGGATCCCGCCATCTCAGGCCTGCGAATTGATCCAGGTTCCAGCCGGTGTGAAGACCGTCTGAGTGCATGACTATCAAGCCCGGATCCGCCAGTGGATACACAAACTCCTGCACTCGTGGCGAATGGTAGCCAGCCGTGCCGTTATGGGAGATCATGAATACCGGTTTCACGCCGCCGATGAGAACACCCGAGATGTTTCCGACTCCCGCGTAATGCACCTCGGATGCAACCTGGTCGATGTAAGCAATGGCCACCGCCGCGCCCCGTGTGGTGCGGAGCGACGCATGCACCTGCTGCAGCATCGCAACGGGCGAGAAATCGTCGCTTCGTCGAAAAGCCGCGACCGCCTCCGCTGCAGCGCGCGCCGCCATTAAACCGTGACCTAAACCATCCGCCACCACCAACGCCAACTCCCCGTCCCGTTTGCGCACTGCCCATGCGTCCCCTGCAACGTCTTCCCCTGTCATCGGCCTCAATACGGCGCCAATGCCTGTCCTCGTATTCGCGTCGCGGCAAACGCGCGATACCAGCACGGTTCCCTTGTTGTGTTCCGAGTAGATATCGAATTCCTGAGACGCGCGCACGATTGCGCCTAGGCCGGTTCCCGGCGTTGCTGCGCTCGAATAGCCGTCCGTTAGACACCTCTCTACATCGATAATTCCAGGCCCGCGATCGACTGCCAGTATTTCGAGGCCGGCGCCTGAATAGTCGGAGAGCCGCGAAAGGAACACTTCCCCACCCTGGGCGTGCTTTAACAGATTCGTGCAGACCTCAGTTGCGACCAGCGCTACCTTTCCCGTTTGGGTTTCGTCCAGCCCTTCATCCTGCGCAAGCATACTCGCCGCGCGTCGGACTTCAGCCACCCGGCTAACCTCGTCTATGGGATAAGCGCGCCTCACCGCGATTATGCTTTCCATCGCGCGATGGTGACTCGCGTACCCTTGCCCACCTTGGACTCAATGGCAAAATCGTTGCAAAGCCTCTTCGATCCGCCCAACCCGAGACCCAAACCGGCTCCCGAAGTGTAGCCATCCTGCATCGCACGCTCTAAATCAGGAATGCCGGGCCCGCAGTCTTCGAACGTTAGTCTCAGTCCCTGCTTCGATGCTTCCTTCACAATCTCGATCGTTGCCTTTCCGCCGCCGCCATGAATCACCGTGTTGCGCGCCAATTCACTCGCCGCCGTGACAATCTTGGTCTGGTCTACGATCGTCAATCCGATCTCAACGCCAAGGGACCGCGTGCGCTGCCGGACTGCCACTACATCCTCCTGTCGGGTCAGCGGCAGTTCAACCGTTTTCACGACCGGCATTGCTGTCTCCGTTGTTCCCGGCTCGGAGGAGTTCCATTCCTCGATCGACATTCAGAGCGGTGCGAATTCCCGGCAGCGACAGACCAAGCTCGACTAACGTGATAGCTACAGACGGCTGCATGCCCACCACCACCGTCTCGGCGTCGAGCACCCGCGCCATCGCCGCGATATTGCCCAGCATGCGTCCTATGAATGAGTCCACAACATCCAGGGATGAAATATCGATCAACACTCCCGAAGCCCGGTCGCTCACAATCCGCGCCGTCAGGTCGTCCTGCAAGGTCATGGCCAGCTGATCGTGCATATCCACCTGGATTGTGACCAACAAAAACGAGCCCATCTTCAGGATCGGAATGCGTTCCATATGCAGTTTCTATGTTCGCCTCACGAACGCGCGACCGTGAGATTCTTCTTCTTCAGCGCAAGTTGTAAAGCATCGGCGAGCGTCGCCTTCGTCAGAACTCCGCTCAGGTCCACTCCAAGATGGATGATGGTCTGCGCGATCTGCGGACGAATTCCGCTGATGATGCAATCGGCGCCCATGAGCCGCGCCGCCGCTACTGTTTTCAGTAGATGTTGAGCAACCAATGTATCGACGGTGGGCACGCCCGTGATGTCGATGATCGCCAGGTTGGCGCCCCTCGCCACAATCGCCTCCAGTAGATTCTGCATGACGATCTGCGTACGAGCGCTGTCTAGCGTGCCAATCAAGGGCAGCGCTAATACTCCTTCCCAAACTTCCACAACCGGCGTAGATAACTCAAGCATCTCCTGCTGCTGCCGAAGGATCACTTCTTCCCGGCTCTTGAGGTACATTTCCGAGGTATACAGGCCGAGTTCATCCAGCAACTCGGTGGCCGTCCAGAGTTCGGCCGCGAATCCCTCCGAATCGTTCGGATACTCGGACGCAATCCGTGTGAATAACGGCTGCTTGAAAGAGAAAACGAAAACTGCTGTTTCGCTCGGCGTAAATCCCTGCGTAGCCCGTTGCCGGCTGATTTCGCCCAGCAGATCCTTCATGCTCGACCATTCCTGCCGTCTCAGGTCCGAACCGGCGTTTCGCAACAACGCCTCTGTGAGCGCGCGTAGAAAGTCTTGCGAATTCCCCCGAAGCTGTGTCTCGGATATTCTGTCGCGGCCGGTTCCGAAAGAATCCATTTGTCGCCGCGTCCACTCCGCCAGCAGATCTCTTTCATGCCGCCCTATGATCTCGGCTAAGCGAGTATTGCCCATTACGCCCCCTCGTGTCGAAACGAGACTTCTGTATCGTCCGATGTGCTGTTCCCTCCGTAGCTTACCGTAAGCTTCGCTTCCAGCCGCCTCAAGCGCGGTTGTGTTCTCTTCTGACCCGTTCGAATGCCGCGAGGGCCTCTCGACGTGCGCTCTCGTGTGCCACTACGGGGAGGGGATAAGTGCTTCCAAGCTGTATTCGAGCTTTGTCAAGCGCCTCGGCGGGAGCGAGCCAAGGCTTATGAATCCACGGTGCCTCGAGCTCGGCCAGCTCCGGAATCCAGCGCCGCAAATACGTCCCCTCCGGATCGAATCTCTCACTCTGCAGCACTGGATTAAAAATACGAAAGTACGGCGCCGCGTCCGCGCCGCATCCCGCGGTCCATTGCCAGCCGAGCGTGTTGTTCGCCAGATCCGCATCCACCAGCGTGTCCCAGAACCAATACGCACCCTCCTCCCAACTAATCCGCAGATGCTTGGTCAGAAAGGACGCGACCACTAGCCGGATTCGGTTGTGCATCCAACCCGTAGCCCAGAGCTCCCGCATCCCTGCATCCACCACCGGATAGCCGGTCAGTCCCTTCTGCCATTTCTTTAAAGCGCGACTATCTTTCTTCCACGGAAACTTAGAAAATTCGGGTCGCAGAGGCTCGTTCGTCGTTTGAGGAAAATGGAACATGAGATGATAGGCGAATTCCCGCCAACCTAGTTCCCTGAGATATGCATCCACGGATTCCCCCGAACCGCGGTCGCGTCGAGCTTTAGCTTCGTGCCAGATCTCTCTCGGACTGAGTTCTCCAAAATGCAAATGTGGTGATAAGCGTGACGTGCCCTTTCGGCCTGCGAAGTTACGTTGCAACGCATATTGACGCACGGAATTCTTCATGTATCTTGTTAACTCAGACTTAGCGCCGCTTTCTCCCGGTGTCCATGTTGCTCTTATGCCGGCCGCCCAATCGATCTTCGGCTCTAACTCTAACTCGTCCAATGCCAAGGTCCTCGGCCATTTAGTCGGTGCCTTTATAACCGTTGGTGCGCTCTCGGGCGCCGGCGGTTCAGCATGATTGAGGCACGCCTTCCAAAAAGCGGAAAACACCTGGTATGGCCGATCTGTGCCCTTCTGAAGAATCGTCCACGGCTCGAACAAAAGTCCGGCATTGAAGCTCTGTACTTCGAAACCGGATTTATCTAATTCTGCTTTAATTACGTCATCGCGCGTGACTATGGTGGGCTCGTATCGACGGTTCCAGAAGATTGTCCGCGCTCCCGTTTCCGCCGCAACTTCCCTAAGCTCCTCGAGAGACCTCCCCTTTCTCACGATTAAGCGAGACCCTCGCGCAGCCAAATCGTTGCCGAGCGCGTCCAGCGACCGGTGCAACCACCACCTCGATGCGCCGCCAGGCGGCCACGGCTCTTCCTCTTCAGGCGCCCAAATGAAGACCGGGATTGCCGGGCCTTCCCTCTCGGCGGCTCTCCGCAGAGCTGGGTTGTCGCTTAGTCGAAGGTCCAGCCGGAACCAGACCAGCACAGGTGCAGCCGAATCCGACTGTTCATCTACTTTTCTTGGCAGGGCTCTTCCTCTTTGTACTTTTTCTCTTGGTACTTTTCTTCCCAGGCGTTTCTGAGACTTTGGATTGCGCCTTCTCATCCGGTGCGTGCAGATGCTGCGCCGCCGATTTGCGGGCGCCCGGATGCTCAGATTGCCACTTATCGAGCTGACCCTTGCGCTTGCGCCGGTACTCTTTTTCCGACGATGTTAGTTTTGATTCGGCCGCCGGCCGGCAGCTACCTTGTTCGTGCTCTTTCTTTCCCTTGACGGGCTCATATCCGGGCCAGCATCTATCGTTCTTCTCCGTCATGGCAACTCCACAAGTCAGATTTGGATGAAGCTCGTTTTATTTCGCTCTCGCAACCCGCTGCGATATTTTGCATCCAAAGTTGGTGGAATGAATCTGACTTAAAGGGATACGGCGCGTGGCGGCACAACTATCATCCTTCTAAAAGGCAAAACGGTACCTTGGTTTCGGATCATGTGGAATATGCACCGGCCATCGGGTTCATCGCGGAATGCTTCCATCGTTGGAAGGTGAGGCGCGACCTCGATGCCATCTTCGACTACCATGCGCAGCGCATTCGCGAACTGCTGAGGCCGAATGAGCAGCAACATGGCGCAATCGCAAGACCCGACTCGCGGAACCTCTGAGTTAACCCGCGTCAGAATCGACAAGTGGCTGTGGGGCGCGCGATTTTTCAAGACTCGGGCGCTGGCCGTAAAAGCGTGTGAGCTCGGCCGCATCGAGTGCAATGGGCAGTCTGTGAAAGCTTCGCGTGAGATTCGTGTCGGCGACCGTCTAAAGGTGAAAAATGACAGCGGAGAATTCCAGGTCGATGTTGTGCGCGTGGCCGATACGCGGGGGCCCGCGAAGGTCGCACAGACCCTTTATTCCGAGACCGAAGCTAGCAGGCAATTGCGCGCGGTCTTGGCCGAGCAGCGCAGATCTATGCCGTATCTCGACACCCTGACCGACGGCAAACCATCGAAGCGGGATCGGCGCGTATGGAACCGCATGCGCGGAAAGATTTGAAAGCAAGCCTGATCCAACAAAACAGAGAAGCCATGCCCTGGGCTTTCCCTAGCCCCTGGGTACCAGTACTCAAAACCACTCGGAATTGTTACAAAATAGCCGCGAAGAAGATTATTAACGTGTATGATCGAGAAATCGTTTATTCAAAAGCTACTGGCCACCTTTGTCGGCCGCCGGCCCCGTGGTCGCTGATGTCTGGCAAGCCCGGTCTGACGCGCGGAGGAACACACATGACGAAAATTCTGGTCCGCTTGGCTGCGGCTCCGCTGTTATTTCCCCTGTTTGCAGCTACATCCGCCCACGCGCAGACCCTCTGCTGTACAAACGTACTCACTTACCACAACGATGCGCAACGCACCGGCTGGAATTCGACCGAGACCGTTCTCACGCCGGCTACCGTAACGTCATCCACTTTCGGCGTCATCGCGACCGTTCCTCTGGACGATCAAGTTGATGCGCAGCCGCTCGTGGTGTCAAACCAATCCATCAACGGTGGGACCCACACCGTCGTCTATGTCGCAACCGGAAACAATACGGTGTATGCGATCGACGGGTTAAGCGGCGCCGTCCTGCTGAAACGGAATCTCGGCGCTCCCGTAAACATGCCGTTAGGCTGTCCCCTCAATGGACCTAACGTCGGAATTACAAGCACACCCGTTATCGATCTGAGCACGAATTCGATCTATGTAATGACTTACACGAGCGCTCAAAGCGGTCCGACTTACACGCTCCACAATCTGAATGCCAGTACGCTTGCCGACAATGTGGCTCCCGCCGTAGTTAGTGCTACACATACACTTACTGATGGTTCCGTATTTACCTTCAACGCAACCTATCAGCGGCAGCGGCCGGCTCTCCTGGAGGCGAACGGAAATATTTATGCGACATTCGGTAGCTTCTGTGATTTGAGCCCATCCCTCTCGCGTGGCTGGGTCTTAGGTTGGAACACCGGCTCATTGACTCCTCTGGCGGAAAACGAATTGACGGATACCCAGGCGACCGCGCCCGACAGTTACTTCCTGGCGTCGATATGGATGTCAGGCTATGGCCCTTCCGCGGATTCATCTGGCAATATCTACTTCGTCACCGGAAATTCGAACTCAGACAAGACCAGCCCGCCCCCGCCCAACACCTATGACGGCGTCACCGCAATTCAAGAAAGCGTGGTGCAAGTAAAAGGGGACCTTTCTCAAGTACTGAGTCTGTTCACTCCGAATAACGTTTACGGTCTTGATCAAAACGATACGGACTTCGGAGCGGGCGGCGTTATGGTATTGCCGGATCAGTCGGGAACTTTTCCGCATTGGGCCGTGGCGGCCGGCAAAGACGGGCGCAATTTCATTTTGAACCGCGACAACATGGGCGGCCTTCAAACTCCGGATTTGCCCAACAATGTCAACATCGGCCCTTGCTGGTGCGGAGCATCATATTACACGGGATCTGACGGGATCAACCGAGTCGTCACCAGCGGTGGTCTCCAGGCCGAAACGTGGAAGGTGAACAATACGGGATCAAAACCCGCCCTGACCATGGAGGCCAGCACGCCTTCTTTCACTTCTGGACCGCAGCATCCCGGGTTCTTCACCTCGGTCTCATCCAACGGCACCGTCCCTAATACCCAAATCGTTTGGGCGGTCAGTAGACCAACCGGAGGGCCTGATTACTTGACCCTTCACGCCTATAACGGCACCGCTTCCGGAAGCTCGCTGACCCAGCTATGGTCCGGCCCCGCGGGGACTTGGCCTAACACAGGCTCTCCGTCCAATCCCTCGACCATCACTGCCGACGCCAACACTGTACCTACGGTAGCGAACGGAATGGTCTATGTCGGCAGTTATCAACAACTCTGGATCTTCGGGCCGAAGACTACTGGCTCTTCTCCATGGATCCTTGCCAATGAAGCCTCTAATGTTGTCAACCCCGGGAGCGGCCTTACGGTTCCGGCGACCGGCTCGGGAAATCTGATCGCGGTTGCGACTATCTTCAACGGAACCACCTCGATCTCTAGCGTTACCGACAATGCCGGCAATACCTATGCATCCGCGGGCGCGCGTTCAGTGACGGGCGCCTCCTCAAGCGAAATTTGGTATGCAGCCAACTCAAAACCCGGCGCGACCGTGATAACTCCACAATTTACCGGCGCTCCAAGCCACATAGAGGTCACCGAATGGGAAGTATCCGGCCTCCCCTCGGTGACCGTAGACGCCAAGAGCACAGCCACCGGCAACGTCACTATGAACCAAACTGCCGGACCCCCCGTAACCACCTCTCAAGTCGGAGACTTCGTCATTTCCGACTTACTCGCCGTAGCTGCAAGCTTTAACCGGATTACTACCAGCAACGAATTTACGAACGATTTCCAGACCAACGGGAACGGATGGGCGCATATCACGAGCGACGGAGACATAGCTGGCAGCCATCAAGCCAGTTGGAACACCGCTTCACCCACGGGCGCCTATGCCGCCAGCACAGTCGCATTCTGTTCCTGTACGCCGCCCCCGCCCTCATGGACCCTCGTCAACAAGGCTTCGAATGTGGTAAACCCTGGAGGCGGTCTCACGATTCCGGCTACTAATACCGGGCACCTGCTTGCCGTTGCTCTGATTTTCAACGGAACAACGTCCGTCAGCACCATCTCTGATAACGCCGGCAACACCTATGTTTCAGGGGGCGCCAGGGCCGCCAACGCTCCGATGACGAGCGAAATCTGGTATGCCGTGAGTACCAAGCCGGGCGCGACAGTTGTCACTCCGCAGTTCGCCGGCTCGCCCACACATATCGAAATGGCCACCTGGGAAGTGGCCGGCCTTTCCACCAGCTACCCGGATGCGGCGAATACAGCATCCGGCAATGTGGTCTCAAACAATACGGCCGGCCCTGCGGTCACTACTTCTCAGCCGGGCGACTTTGTCATCTCCGCTTTAGCCGCAAGCAGCGCAAACTTCACCACCATGTCTTCCGGCAACAACTTCACGGACGACTTCACGACCAACGGAAACGGTTGGGCCCACATCACCAGTAACACCGTGCCCCCTGGCATACAGCAACCCAGTTGGTACACAGCCGCGCCCTCGGGCATTTATTGCGCCAGCACCGTCGCCTTCCTTCCATAATCGTCTAAGGGTCGCACCGATTTAATAAGTCCAACGCCACAGATTCACCCCGGCGGTGTAACCGGCGCCCACGGCCGCAAATAAAACCAAGTCTCCTTTCTTCAATCGGCCTTGCTCCAAGGCGTCCCACGTAGCGAGCGGGATCGTGGCCGCCGTCGTATTGCCGTACTTATCAAGGTTCACGATCACGTTCTCTTCCGGAAGCCCGAGCCGCTCCGCTGTCGCGGCAATGATCCGTTTGTTCGCCTGGTGGGGAATCATCATCTTTACTTCCCGCGGATCTATGCCGTATTTCCGCAACGCGGTCTCGCTTAGCTCCGACATCTTTCGAACCGCGTACTTAAAGACCTGCGGCCCCGCCTGCTTGACGTAATGCTGCCGCTCCGCAACTGTCTCCGCGCTGGCCGGGCGACGGCTCCCGCCTGCCGGCATATTTAGGAAGCAGGCGCCGGAACCGTCAATCTCATTGGCGAATCCCACGAAACCTTCGTTAGGCGAATCCGACGGCTCAATTAGAAAAGCTCCGGCCCCGTCGCCAAAGAGAATACACGTGGTGCGATCCGTATAGTCGAGAATTCGCGACATTGTGTCCGCGCCAATCACCAACACCTTGCGGTGCGTGCCTGCGCTCACCAGGTGCGCGGCCACCGTGATTCCGTAAACGAAGCCCGAACAAGCCGCAATCAGGTCGAATCCCCACGCCCCCGAGGCGCCCAACTGGTCCTGCACCAGACAGGCCGTCGAGGGAAACAACATGTCGGGCGTGACGGTGCACAGAATAATGGCGTCCAGCTCCGCCGCCGGTATGCCCGCCTTCTCCAACGTCTGTCTTGCGGCCTTTACCGCCATATCCGAAGTGGCGGTCTCGGGCCCAGCTATGTGCCGCTCACGAATACCAGTCCGCGTTGCGATCCATTCGTCATTGGTATCCACCATCCTGGATAAATCGTCGTTCGTGAGGACGTCCGGTGGTACAAAGCACCCGACGGCGCTGATCTTGGCATTTGGCACGCGAACGCTGCCCCTTTCTTCCTGTACCTACAGCGCGGACGCCTGATTACTGCGACCCGGCAACTCTCATAGTACAAGTGACCTATCTCTTCCACTCGCTAAGGTCTCCCCCACCGCATGCTTTATAGTTGAGAAAAGTGCAAATCGAGACTGCTCTGTTCTTCGAGTCAGTAGAACAGATCTACGAGCGGGTTTTCCGCGCTGTCAAGCCTCGAACACCCCTTCCGCGCATAACCGTCCGCTTTCGCAGGTACGCGAACGCAAACAGCCGCATCCGTCTGGAGAATGGCGATCTTCGTGCCGACATCAGCGACCTCCTCCAGGACGCGCCGGCGCCCATCCAGGAAGCCCTCGCATTTATTCTCATTTCGAAGCTCTACCGTAAGCCCCTCGCGGCTGCCATTGCCGCCAGATATCGGCGTTACTTGAACCGCAGCGACGTGCGCCGCGCGCTGCACTCTGCGAAAAAGGAGCGTGGCCGCAAGAGCTATCGCGACCCGCGCGGTCGAGTTTACGATCTATGTGCGATATTTGAAGAACTCAACTTTCAATATTTCAATGGTTTAATGGCGTGCCCGGAGCTCGGCTGGAGCCTGCGCCCATCTCAAACGACGCTTGGCCATTACGACCCATCCCACCACGTCATCGTGCTGAGCGTTGCTTTAGACTCAGTGGAAGCGCCCGAACTGCTCGTGAAGTATGTCATGTTCCACGAGATGCTACACCTCAAATTTCCAACCGAACACCGGGGTGCCCGCCGCTGCGTCCATACAAAGGCATTCAAGCTTACGGAACGGGAGTTTCAGGATTACAAGGAAGCGATCACGATTATGAGGCGTTTCGCCGATTCCAGGTCCCGCGAAAAGCGCGAGGGAAGCGCCCGTGATCAAACCGTTTCGGTGGCGTAAATAGCAGAGACCTGCGCGCTCAATTCTCCCAGGCGTAGAACAACGGCCCGCACAGCAAGCGTTCGAAATCCAAGCCGGCAAAGCAGGTAATTCGCTTCCGCCTGGACTACCGCAAGAGCGAAGTCGAATCTAAGTTTAATCAAGCGCGCCAGCATTTCCGATTGATCCCGCGAAGATGCAGCCGAAGTTGCGGCAAGAGTCATGCGCGCCGCCTCATGCAATCGGTTGTAATCGCCAATCAGCCGATTCATATACTGTCGAAAAATGCGCAGGCGTTCCCGCCGAAATTTCTTATAAAGGTCCAGATCGAACCCAGGTTGGCGAGAGAGGAACGAAAAATCTTCCTCACTGAAAAGCCGCTGCATCGGCTGATAGATCGAAATCGAGAAGTTGGCGACCCACTCCCGGGTCAGCTCTTCCTTCCGGAATCCACTCTGCAGCTTGATAACCACTCGGACAATGAATGCGAGCGTTAAACCAAAAAGAAGTACTGGGGTAACGAGTAGTACTGGAGTCAAGTTCGTCTCCGTAGAGTCTACGGTACTAGAATACGGAGACCGTTTCAAGACCTAAAAGTCGTTTTTATACCCTTTTGAGTTTGGTTTCAATTAGTGAGTAGGAACGGGGGCGAAGTTCTCTCAATTTCGCTACCGCCGAACAGAACGGAGCAGCGCGGTATTCATGGCCTCAAGCTGGCCGACCAAACGCCCCTGCTCTGCGGGACCCCAACTGTGACCCATCCGGACAGGTCTGGTCTCACCGGCCCGGTTGAGAAACAAAAGCCAATACACGTAGCACGCCGCAAGCACCGAGGTCGCAATGTCGCTAAACAGGCTTAGACTTCCTCCTGGGAGATAAGTCCGCGCCAGCAGCAGAGCAGCAGTGACTAAGAAGAAAACCGTGAATCCAATGCTGAAGACCGCCAGGTTTCGGGGCATTTGAACCGGAAACCAGAGGATAAAGGCCAGCACAGCCAGCAAAACCAGAAGAGCGGCCATGAAAATCACCCGTTCCATCACAAATGCCGCTCCCAAGGCCCGCATAACGGCATCCGTCGACCCCGCCAGTTTCGAGGCTGCGTATTCGGGCTCGGCCGTCAACAATGCAACGAGCAAAGCCCCGACGAAAGCTCCGTTGAGGATCTTGTGCGAAAGCCGCCGTATTCCCGGCAAATTGGCTAACACTGCATCCACCAAGGCATAGACCATCCACAAAGACAGTATCCATGCGGCAGGCCGCAGCGCCATCCATACGATCCGATAGTCTGCGTGGGCAAAACTTCCGTACGTAAGCACAAAGAAAACCGCCGACGAAAACAGATCAAACAACAGGAAAGCGCAAAAGACCTTATATACCCGGTGCAAACGAAGTAGTAGAAGGCGCATGACCAGTGCCAGCGCCAACCCGCCGCTGATATACTGCGCGATATCCGTTACGGTCATGTACTCTTCGGCTGTCTTGGATAGTAGAGCAAATCATATCGCAGAGCAACCGTCTGCGGGAGCCACTATTCAATGTGCCTAGAGACAGGCCGTCAGCGCGATGTGATTTGAGCGGTGGTCGGTGGCTTCGGACTGTTGGGATCCGGCCACGGCGGATATGCGAACAGGCTTCCGGCGAAAGCAATTATAAGGAAAGCTGCTGGAATTATTTTTTTCATAAAGGTCAATTTGTCTAATTGGACACGCCAGTGACGTGACTTGACCGCTACGATATCAGTGGAATTGAAGGTATAATTTGGAGCCAGTGTTGTTTTCCAGACACGGAACGGTTCTAGTCCGGGCAGTACTAGCAGCCCTTGCTGGACGCCCATATCCATGTATCATGAAGGTTCAGCGCCATGGTTAGCGGTAGACCATCGTTTCAAGTTCCAGAAATCCTGAGAGATCTCTGGACGCGGGAATTGTCACTTATCCCCACCTATTACGGGCGCATGGTTTTTCTCGCCGGCCTTCGCAATCCCGACACAGGGCAATATGAATACTACGGATGCCCGGACCATACATCTACAATTAGTGTAAGTCAAGGGCTCAAACGAATCCACGAGGAAATCTTTCGAGAATGGGTGAGCCAGCCTCTCGAACGAAAGAAAGCTGACATAGAATTCTACCTTGAAGGACTCGAAATCGATCCCGCTGATTTAGTGGATGCGTGGCTGCGGCTCACTCCATACAAGAATTTGGTCCCTGGCTCCATCCAGGGTCCCGAACGTCAGAAGCACATCTCCGACATCGAAGCCATCCTGGGCCTCCTCAAGAATGTTTACGGCGTCTCCTCCCCGGATCAAGACGCATAACCACCCCCACAACTTGCCCCAAGATATCCGCTTCTCCCGGATAGCGGAGTACGTCGATCTGCATTTGCGAAAGCGGGTGCGGCTGCACGATCAGCAACCCTCGCTTTTCGATACACCACGCGCACCGGTATCCCGACCGATGCTCCAGGAAATAGATTGGCCTCTCATGTTCATGATCCCACCCATCGCTGGAAACGCGGCGCCTCGAGTCGTCGATCTGAACTAAAGAGCCGGGCGGAATGATCGGGAACATGCTCCAATCTTCCGTTCCGATAAATGCGTAGCGCTGTCGCTTGAAATCGAGCGCGTCCAGAAGTTCTGCGGGCAATCTCGCCGAGCGCTGCCCATGACGCGATAAATATGTTGTTCCGGTCAGATCGAGCGCTCCGGCCGCGAAATCCGCTTCTATTTCTACGGACGACGCTGGGTCTTGCTCTCGAAAGTCGATCGGGCGCGTATGCCCTAAACGAATTCCAGCGGCATCGGCTGGAAGCCGGTCCACTTCGACACCATACCAGTCCAAAGCGGTTGTGAATTTCAGGCCGTATATCGCACACAGGGAATACAGTCGATAGATGGACGGGATTGTCCCCTTGTTCTCAATGTCTGCCAACCTACTAAGCCCGATTAAGAATTCGTCGTTACCGTGCCGGCCAGCAATCCGCTGGCTAGCTTCTTCGACGTCGCGATACTTCAAGCGCAGTCGTTCCCGAAGCGTCCTAAGCCTTCGGCCGGGTTCTTCCAACATGGCAAGGCGGCATCTGATCTTAACATCATTTAGGCTGGTTTTTGTTCTGTTATCGGAACAGAACGTTCTCGAACCCTAGATCTGTGCTCGAACGGGACTGGCGTCCGCATTGAAGCCGAAGATCTGGTAACTTGGATGATTTCCTCCTTTCAAAGATGTCCCCCAATAAGCGATTATCGGCTGCATTCCAGGGTGAACTAGGAGCATTCAGTCACGCTGCGGCTCAAAAACTGGTCGGCGAACGCGCTTCAATGCTCCCCTGCGAGACATTCAAGGACGTCTTTGAGGCCGTGCGTCTAAATCTGGTTAGCTCGGCTGTCGTACCGATAGAGAACACGCTGCATGGGAGCGTTCACGAAAATTACGACTATCTTCTCGCTTACAATGTCCACATCTCAGGCGAGACGAGCATCCGTATATCCCACCAGTTGATTACCCTGCCAGGCATCCCATTCCGCCAGATTCGCCAGGCATTTTCCCATCCCGTAGCGATCAATCAGTGCCGCGAATTCTTTGATAAACACCCAACCATACAGCCGGTTCCTTTTTATGACACCGCCGGCAGTGTTAAAATGTTGCGAGAAAAACGCCCGCAGGGGGCAGCCGCAATAGCATCGGCGTCGGCCGCGTCTATTTACGGCGGAAAAATCCTAAGAAGAAATATCGAAGATGATCAGCGGAACTTTACACGTTTTTTTCTGCTGACGAAACAGAAGGGAATCCTTGCGCCGAATAGTAGCCCCTGGAAGACCTCCCTCGTATTCTCAACCCGCAACGTCCCCGGCGCTCTCTTCAAAGCTATGGCCTGTTTTGCTTTACGCGACCTGAACCTCACCAAAATCGAGTCGCGTCCGTTGCGCGGCAAACCGTGGGAATATCTCTTTTATGTGGATCTCATCGGCTCGGAAACCGACGCCCCTGTAAACAACGCGCTCGAAAATTTGCGCGAGATAACAGAATTCTTCCGAGTGCTGGGAAGCTATAGGCCCACTCCTTAAGGCGCGGCTTTTTTCGAAAATGCGCGCGGCGAACCAACGAGCAATGTGCCGTCTCGCGGAGGGAGCCTTCGAGTGTACAGCCCCCACTCCAGGTAAATTTGGTCTAACTTCTTCCGCGAAGTCATCTACTGTTTGGCGCGTCTATTGTATTGCGCGTAACAGGAAGATCTACCCGTTTCGACACTCCGCCAAAGGGGTGACCATCAGAATGAGGACGTCCGTGACGAAGCGCTTACCGAAACCCACCGAATGGCCCGTGGTGAAGCAGTTGCAGCGAGGCGATCCGCACGCGCTCGGCGAAACCGCCGCCACAGATCGCAGCCGTAATCTCGCACCCCGCACTCGCGAGGCCGATAAAGTCGTCGCCTCGGTATGCCCTTATTGCGCGGTTGGCTGCGGACAGCTGATCTACGTCAAGGGAGACAAGATTCTAGACATCGAAGGCGACCCCAACTCGCCCATCTCGGAAGGCTGCTTGTGCCCGAAAGGCTCCGCTACATTCCAACTTGTTACCAGCAGCCAACGGGTGCAGCACGTCCTCTACCGTAGTCCTTTTGCAACCGAGTGGGAAGTTATTCCGCTGGCCCAAGCCATGGAGATGGTGGCACAGCGCGTCAAGAAAACGCGCGACGAGAATTGGCAGCCCTTCGCCGAAAACGGCGACGAGGTGAATCGCACCCTGGCAATCGCCCATCTCGGCGGCGCCACGCTCGATAACGAAGAGAACTATCTTTTAAAGAAGCTCTTCAACTCGCTCGGCATCCTCCAAATAGAAAATCAGGCCCGTATTTGACACTCCTCCACGGTCCCCGGTCTGGGGGCCTCGTTCGGAAGAGGCGGAGCCACGACTGCGCTCCAGGATCTGGCGAATGCAGATTACATCGTCATCCAGGGCTCGAACATGGCCGAATGCCACCCGGTCGGTTTCCGCTGGGTCATGCAGGCCAAGCAGCGCGGCGCCACCATTATTCATGTCGATCCGCGCTTCACCCGAACCAGCGCCGTCGCCGATATGCACGTGCCCATCCGCGCCGGTTCGGACATCGCCTTTCTCGGCGCCCTCATCTCTTACGTCATTCAAAACGAGCGCTACTTCAAAGATTACGTTCTGTCCTACACGAACGCCGCCGCCATCGTTTCGGAGGACTACCAGGACGCCGAAGATCTCGATGGCCTTTTCAGCGGTTGGCAGGAGGGCAAAGGGCAGTACGAACTCGGCACCTGGTCTTATGAAGGATCCGATGCGCAAAGCCGTGACGTTCACAACGTTCCCGAGTCGCACGCCGAAAAAGCGGCGGGCTTCCAAACCGCCGAGGCGAAGACGCACGCAACCGACCGAACTCTTCAACATCCTCGCTGCGTGTTCCAGGTTCTAAAACGCCACTTCCAGCGCTACACGCCGGAGATGGTGGAGCACGTCTGCGGAATTTCCCAGGAGCAGTTCAATCGCATGGCCGAATTCCTGTGCCGCAACTCCGGACGCGAGCGGACCACGGCCTTCTGCTACGCGGTCGGTTGGACGCAGCATTCCACCGGCGCGCAATTCATTCGCTCCTGCGCGATTCTGCAATTACTGCTCGGCAACATCGGACGCCCCGGCGGCGGAATCCTGGCATTACGCGGGCACGCAACCATCCAGGGCTCAACCGACGTTCCCACGCTCTACAATTTGCTGCCCGGTTATCTGCCAATGCCCAAGGCGGGTAAGGACACCTCGCTTCAGAAGTACAACGAAAACTACACGCCCCGCGCCGGCTGGTGGACCGAGTTCCCCAAGTACAGCATCTCCTTGCTCAAAGCCTGGTACGGCGATGCCGCGACGGCCGACAACGATTACTGCTTTACTCACCTGCCGCGCATGACCGGCGATCATTCGCACCTGACCACCGTCGTCAACATGGCCGACGGCGCTGTGCATGGCTACTTCGTCATGGGCGAGAACACGGTCGTCGGCTCGTCGAACTCCGCCTTGCAGCGCAAAGCGCTACGCAAGTTGGATTGGCTCGTGGTGCGCGATTTCTCGCTGATCGAAACCGCCGATTTCTGGAAGTCCTCGCCCGAACATGACCGCGGCGAGGTGCGAGCCGAAGAAATCGGAACCGAGGTATTCTTCTTCCCCGCCGCCACACACGTCGAAAAGGACGGCAGCTTTACCCAAACGCAGCGCATCCTGCAGTGGCATCACACAGCCGTCGAACCACCGGGCGACGCCCGCAGCGAGCTGCACTTTGCCTATCACTTGGGCAAGCGCCTGAAAGAACTCTACGCCGATTCGACCGACCCGAAGGACCGTCCCATGCAGGATCTAGCATGGGATTATCCCACTCACGGCCCCATCGAAGAACCCATCGCCGAAGCCGTTCTCGCTGAAGTGAACGGCTACTACACGGCTGATCGCAAGCCCGTCGGCGGCTTCACCGAACTGAAGAGCGACGGCTCGACCGCCTGCGGATGCTGGATCTATTCGGGCGTGTACGCGAATGGCGTCAATCGCGCCGCCAACCGCAAGCGCGCCACGGACCCCTACCACTACGGCCCGGATTGGGGCTTCGCTTGGCCTGCTAATCGTCGCATCTTATATAACCGCGCTGCTGCCGATTCCGATGGCCGTCCCTGGTCGGAGCGAAAGGCGCTCATCTGGTGGGACGACGCAAAGCAGCAGTGGACCGGCCACGACGTGCCGGATTTTCCCAAAGAAAAGAAGCCCGATTACCGAGCCTCGCCCGATTCTCGCGGCATCGACACCATATCCGGCGACGATGCTTTCCTCTTGCAGCCCGACGGCAAAGGCTGGCTCTTCGCTCCGACGGGCCTGCAGGATGGGCCGCTCCCCACGCACTATGAGCCTGTCGAATCCGTCATCGAAAACCCGCTTTATCGCCAGCAGTGCAACCCGGTGCGGCTCGAGTATCCCCGGGCGGATAATAAAATGGCGCGGCCTTATTCCGACCCGCGTTTCCCATACATCATCACGACATATCGGTTGACCGAACAGCACACCTCCGGAGCGATGTCGCGCTGGCTCTCTTGGCTCGCCGAGCTGCAACCCGAAATGTTCTGCGAGATCTCGCCGGAGCTCGCGCAAGAGCGCCGGCTGCAGAATGGCGACTGGGCCGTCGTCTCCACCGCGCGTGGCGAAATCGAAACGCGCGTCCTGGTGACCGCGCGCATGCGTCCCATAAAGCTGGGCCGCCGCGTCTTCCACCAGATCGGCATGCCCTACCATTGGGGAAATCGAGGCCTGGTCACCGGCGACTCCGCCAATGAACTGATAGCCTTCAGTGCCGACCCCAACGTGAGTATTCAGGAATCGAAGGCGCTGACCGGCGACATTCGTCCCGGACGCCGCGATCGTCATACACCCGTATCGCTGCAAGTGGAAAATGCGCCCGGCGAGCGATTGCGGGATCTTCCCGCCGCGCAGCAGCGCCCCATAGGCAAGCACCACATCGTCGCCCCCGAATCGAAACAAGGCGATCAGACCTAACAGATATGGCAAACGGCTTCTTCACCGACACTACACTCTGCATCGGCTGCAAAGCCTGCGAAGTTGCCTGTAAGCAGTGGAACCAATTACCGGACGATGGCTATCACTTCACCGGGATGTCGTATGACAACACAATGGCGCTCGGATCGAGCACTTGGCGCCACGTCAGCTTCATAGAGCGCCCGGCGCCTATCGGCGACGCGGATACCGGCGGCCTGGCGTGGCTGATGGCCTCCGACGTTTGCAAGCATTGCGCGCGTGCCGGGTGCCTTGAAAACTGCCCCACCGGGGCCATTATCCGCACCGAGTTTGGCTCGGTTTACGTGCAGCCCGATGTCTGCAACGGCTGCGGCTATTGCGTCTCGGGCTGTCCCTTCGGCGTCATCGATCGCAATCACGAAGACGGCCGCGCCTGGAAATGCACGCTCTGCTATGACCGCCAGAAGGACGGCATGCAGCCGGCCTGCGCAAAAGCCTGCCCCACCGCATCCATCCAATTCGGCGAGATCAACGACCTGCGGCATCGCGCTCGCGAGCGCGTCGACAAACTCCATGAGCTCGGCGTCAAGGAAGCCTATCTCTACGGAGAAGATGCTGCCAGCCAACCGGGTACGGAAGGCCTGAACGCTTTCTTCCTTCTGCTTGACAAGCCCGAAGTCTACAACCTGCCGCCGCATCCCGAAGTCCCGACTCATAAAGGCAAGAAAAGTTGGATCTCTGCTGGCCTTGCCGCTATCGGCGTCACCGCGCTCGCCTTCGCATCTGTCATGCTGGGCAACAGCGCACGGGAGTAGCTATCAAATGACCGAGCAGAATTCCAGGGGAAGCGGGCCCAAGTCGATCGGCTTTCTCACAGGCGATACTGACGACGGCCGTAACATCGATACAACACTCGGTACCCTGAGCGGCGAAGCAGCCTCGCAAGCAACTTTAGCCACCAAGCACGACGTCGTACTTCATTCGAAGGCGTTTCCTTACGTTCCCAGCAGCCAATCGCAAGCGAGCCCCAGCTACTACAACCAGCCGCTGCTGAAACAGCCCGTATGGATCTGGTCGATCCCGGCCTATTTCTATGTTGGCGGCGTGGCGGGCGTGGGCGCCACCTTAGGAGCCGCGGCCCAGTTGATGGCGCCAAAATCGATGCGCTCCTTGGTTATTCGCTCGCGCTGGGTCGCAATCATCGGCGGCGTAATCAGCTCCGGGCTCTTAATACACGATCTAGGCCGGCCAGCGCGCTTCCTCAACATGCTTCGCGTGTTCCGGGTCAGCTCGCCAATGAGCATGGGCTCCTGGATTTTATCTGCCTTTTCGAGCGCGGCCGGGGCGGCAGCTCTGGCGCCCTTCGGTCCCAAGCTTCTTCAACCGCTCGGAGAAGCCGCCGGGGTGCTGGCGGGCCTGTTCGGCCTCGGCCTCTCTGGTTACACTGGCGTGCTCATTTCCCAAACCGCCGTTCCCGTTTGGCAGGAATCCTACCGAACGAACCCGATCCTGTTTCTTGCCTCGGGCGCCGCCGCCGCCGGGTCTTTCTTCGAGTTCTTCCGGCTAAATGCCCGTGAGTCCCATGCAGTCGAGCGTTTCGCTCTCATGGGCAAATTTCTCGAGTTCGCCGCGCTCCTGGTCCTTCAGGCCGAAGCCCGCCGGGTGTCCCGAGTCGCCCGCCCGCTCGAGGAAGGCTTTAGCGGCTTTCTCTGGCGCGCCGCCAAGCTAGCCATAATCGCCGGAATCGCAGTCTCGGTTCTCCCCGGAAAGTCGCGAGCCAAGAGCGTCGTCTCCGGCGTCCTCGGCTCGGCGGCCAGCCTGTTCGTCCGCTTCGGAGTCTTCTACGCCGGCAAAGCGTCCGCCCGCGATCCGCGAGCCAGCTTCGAGCAGCAGCGTCAACTCTCCGGGCGTCCTCGCTAATGATCCACGTCATCCTTCCAGTTGGCCCGCTGCAATGCAACTGCTCCGTGCTGGGCGATGAACAGACGCGTGAAGCCATTGTTGTGGATCCCGGCGACGACATCGGCGAAATTACCCGGATTCTTGACCGGCATCAGCTCAAACTCAAAGCCATCGTGATCACGCACGCCCACATCGATCACATCGGCGGGGCGCACAAGCTGCGCGAACGGACCAGCGCGCCCGTCTACATGAATCAGCGCGATCAGGAACTGCTCAACATGCTCGACGTCCAAGCCGCCTGGCTCGGCATGACGCCGCCGCAGCGGACCGAAGTCGACACCTGGGCCGAGGACGGAGCCGTCCTGTCCCTCGGCCCCGCGGAACTGAATCTCTTGCACACGCCCGGCCACACCCAAGGCAGCATCTCCATTTGGATTCCGCAGCAGAATAAGTTGCTCGCGGGGGATACCTTGTTCCGTGACTCCATTGGCCGCACCGATCTACCCGGAGGCGACAGCCGTCAAATCCTTTCTTCGATCAAGACCCGCTTGCTCGATCTGCCGGAGGAGACGATCGTAATTCCGGGCCACGGCCCTAAGACAACAATCGGTCGCGAGAAAGAGCGGAATCCATTTTTGCGCGGTCTCTAATCAGCCCCGCTCCACATCCACCGTCTTCTCCGTCTTCATTTGTTCCAGCACGCTCGCAATCAGCTCTTTCGCCTGCATAAGGCTTTTCGTAATGAGTTGGATGTCCATCGCGGGCTTTCCCAATTGCCGTGCGCTCTGGCAATATACGCCGTGCTGGCCAACAAGCACCATGGCGTCCGTGATGCAGTCTAAAGTCACCGCCAGGCGGCCGCGCTCGCGGCCCATCATGAACTCGTAGCGCTCCAGCTCATCCTTGCGTTCCTCGTAGACCGACATGCTGCCCCAATTCTGACATGGCGTCCGGGCCCAGCCCACTCGCCCATTTTCTACACTGGAAACAGTTGGCGCGATGAACATACCTACCTGGCCGCAGGCCGGCGAGCGTGAAGCCGAGTTGCTCCGCATCGTGCTCGAAAGCGGGCATTGGGGCGGCTTCCATCCCTTCGTCACCGAATTTGAACGGAGTTTCGCCGCCTATCAGCAGGCCTCTCACGCCATCAGCGCCTTCAACGGAACCGTAACGCTCGAACTCGCGCTGGAGGTGCTTGGTATCCAGCCGGGGGATGAGATCATCGTTCCCGCGATTTCATTTGTTACCACCGCAACTGCCGTCTCACGCGCGCGAGCAATTCCCGTTTTTGTCGACATCGAACACGCTTCCTACAACATTGATCCAGAGCGGGTTCGTCAAGCCCTAACACCCAAGACCCGAGCCGTTATCGCCGTCCACTTCGGCGGCACGATGTGCAACATCGGCGAAATCTCGAAGATCTGCCTTGAAAACAATCTCTTCCTCATCGAGGACGCCGCGCATGCCCAAGGCTCCGAATGGAATGGCAGGCGCGCTGGCAGCTTCGGCATCGCCGGCTCATTCAGCTTCCAGAACGGCAAGGTGCTCTGTTCCGGTGAAGGCGGCATGCTGGTCACTTCGGACAGCGCCTTTGCCGAGCGGGCCCGCGCCCTAGCCAACTGCGGCCGGATTCCGGGTAGAAGTTTCTATGAGCACCATTACCTCGGCTCCAATTTCCGCCTCACGGCGTTTCAAGCCGCCGTCCTCCTCGCTCAACTCGAACGCCTGCCCGGTCAGATTCGCCAGCGGACTGCCAATGCGTGTCTCCTGAAAAATGTTCTTTCGGATTGCGAAGAAATCGTCTGGCAGGCCCAGCCGCCGCAGATAACCCAAAACTCCTTCTATCTCATGACTGGCCGGCTGCGCGGCCCGGCGGCTGCCCGCGATGCCTTTCTCCACGCGCTGGCCGCTGCGGGCGTACCATGCAAGCCGTTTTACCCACACACGCTCTACAACAATCCCGTTTACCGGAACGCACCCTGTCGCGTCATGCCTTGCCCCGTTTCCGAACAATCGATTCTCGACGCCTTTTGGCTGCCACATCGTGCGCTGCTCGCCGACGAGGCCACCACGCTTGAGATCGCCGAGGCAATTGGAGCTGCCGCCACTACTGAGATTCTTTCGTGCCGCCCGGGGTCGTGATCCTGGCGCCCGGCGTATCGAATCGCGTTTCGCCCGGGTGCACTTTCCTTTGCTCTTTCTCCACCGCAACCGCCTGTGCGCTCGGATCGTTCGTGAGGCTATCGATCCGCCGCTTCTTGGCCTCAATGTCCCGAAGGAGATTCGCGTTCTGCTCTTCCAGCGCCCGAATCTGCCGATGCTTCTCCTGGAGCGTGTTGATCCCTTGCGGCCCTCGCAGCATAATCGTGGCATAAGCCGCTAGCCCGGCCAGCGCCGCCACAGCCGCTAGAACGCGAAGGATCGAACGAGGTATCAATGCGAGGGGTCCTACATATGTTTATAAACTTGTTTCAACGAAAGGTCCAGCCGAAATCCAAGATTTGTAATAGATGGCTTGACTTGAGCGCGCAGTCCCAGGTCAAGCCTGCCGCCCGGCCAATAGAGGGAACCCAGTGACGGCATTCGCCATCACACCCCGCTCAAATATCAGGTCGGCATCCGATTAGATAGCTCGTCCTCTGGGTGGGTCGTGGCGATTTGTAGAATAGAGGCCGGCAGTCTTGTCCCTACTGCCGTCCGTTACGCATACTGGGAATAACTCGCAATCACTATTAGCTGCTTTTATGACCGATGCCCTAGTTGTTCTTTCTACCTTCTCAAATGAGAAGGACGCATTGCGCATCGGGAGCGCTCTTGTCGAAGCGCGCCTAGCCGCGTGCGTCAACGTCTTGCCTACCGTCAGGAGCATCTACCGTTGGAAGGGGGAGATCGAGCACTCCGACGAAAGTCTATTGCTTATCAAGACCACGCGGCAGGTCTTCCCCGCCCTGCGCGACCGGCTCAAAGAAATGCACTCCTACCAGACGCCTGAGATCGTAGCAGTTCCGATCGTGGACGGCCTCTTCGTCTATCTTGATTGGCTCACCGAGCAGGTCTCGTGAGCATCTGCCGGGCCTCAAACCTCGGCTCCTCTATCGAATCGACCAGATCTTATGTTGCTGCACCGACAAACGCCATGCCGGGTTTTCCTTCACCAGCCGAATGCACCACTCAAGCGTCCTCTTCGGCAAGTTCTCGCCCTCGAAAGCCGGAGAGATGACGTAGTGCTCGGCCTCGACGACTGTCCGCGGAATTCCTTGCCCGTACCCGCGCACATATTTCACCTCGTTCGCCGTGGTTTGCCGGATGGCGTGCTCGGCAACCTTCGGGCTGACGGTGATCCAATCTAAACCTTCGGGCAGTGTGATGCTTCCGTTCGTCTCGACCGCCAATCTGTAGCCCAAACCGTGCAGACCGGCTATCAGCTCGCCGTCAATTTGGAGCCCGGGCTCCCCGCCCGACAACACAATCCACTTGCATTCTCTGGACAGTACAGCTAGCTCGTCGGAGATTTCATCGAGCGTCATCTTTCGGCTGGAAATGAATTCCGTGTCGCAATCGAAGCCGTGCGTCTCTTGTTTACAACTGAGATTGCAGCCGGCAAACCGCAAAAAGAAGTTGGGCGTCCCGGCTCGAACGCCCTCCCCTTGTAGGCTGTAGAAAATTTCGTTGACGGCATACTGCCTCATACCGTCAGCGTAACGGACCAACTCGTTTCGAACTCAGAACCTCAAACCCCTTCCGAGCCGTGAAGCTTAACCAATTTGTTATACAGACCGAGCAGCAGAAACGTCGGCGCCCAATGGCCCACAAAGTTGGCTTTCCGTTCGTCGCCTGTCATCTGAAAGAACAAAGAGATGCCAATCGATCCCATCGCCGCCCATAACCACGTATCGGAAGGCAATTTCGCCGTCTGTTGTTCTATGCTCCGCGCAATCGGCCCCTCTCGATGTTCCGAGCGAGCTTGTGCGCGAGGCTCCGTAATAAGTTCAGGTGTCATGACTCCTCCTTCGGTAGTTAGATGCTTTTAAAGAGAAATCGATTTATGTTGTCGAGTACGCCGGCGATTCCAGACACTCGGAACAACAACAGCCTCTGGTAGAAGTGCATATCGTTGCACCTCTCGATTAAGCTAACGTGCGCCGATTTCCACACCGCTGTTTAAATTCCAGGGCGCAGCCCCGGCTAACATAGCTGCCGTTCCAACCGGCTTTTCAGTTCTGCGCGCGCCCTCAGCAGCCGGCTCTTCGCTGCGTACACGGAAATGCCAAGCGTTTCGGCCACATCGGGCATCGGCTTCTGCTCGATTTCCCGAAGCAGAAACACATTTCTTAATAGAGGCGGAATCCGACGAATCTCCCGCCGCAGGATCTCGACCCTCTCTGCGCTCTGCATCTCCATCTCCGGGGAGCGGCATCGGTCGCAAAGCTCGAATGTGATCGATTCTCCTGCCGAGCTCATGCATTCAAGCGATACAAGCTTTGAGCGCCTGAAATGGCGGAGCCGCATCAGGCACTCGTTCACCACAATCCTCACAAGCCAGGTCGAAAACTTAGAATCGCGCCGGAAACGATCCATGTTTTCATACGCCTTCACAAAGGACTGCTGGACCTGCTCCTCTGCTTCGTGGTGGTTCTTCAATATCAAATGCGCGGCGTTAAAAGCCATGGGCTGATAACGTTGCGCCAGTTCTCCGAAGGCGTCTTGCTCGCCATGCTCACACATGGCCAGTAACTCCTCCTCTGTGTTGTCCGCGTAAAGTCGATTTTGCATCTCAGCCGAGGTCGCAGAATCCTATTTGCGAAGCTCCTATGAGCAACTTTAAGGCGACCGGCGAGCTAAAAGTTGAGCCGGAAGAAAGCGTGTTTAGCAACTCTGAATCAACGCGGCTCGAAATTCAGTCGGTCGAATCTGAGTTGAGCGCATATGAAAAAGCCACATGGGCTATCAGTAAGATGCTGGGCGATTATGGAATCGGGTCCAAGCTACGCGAGTTGAGACTTCGTAAGAGGATGGGTCTTGCGGATCTGGGCCGGCACTCCGGGTTGTCTGCGTCGATGCTCTCTCAGCTTGAAAATGGCAAGCTGATGCCCACCTTGCCAACTCTTTCGCGCATCGCGGTGGTGTTCGACGTGGGGCTCGATCACTTTTTCGATGCGACGCGGTCAAAACGCGTTTTCGCCATCAGCAGAGCTCCAGAGAGAATCCGGTTTCCTCAAAATCCCGATGACACCCAGCCCGCCTTCTTTTTCGAAGTCCTGACCTATGACGTCGTGGACAAGCGGCTGTCCGCTTACCTGGCTGAATTCCCGTCGAGCGAAAACAACAAAAGGGGCGAGCATTCTCACGAGGGCTGGGAACTGGTGCATGTGCTATCGGGCGTGCTGTCAATCCACTACGAATTGGAAGACCATTACCTCGCCCCGGGCGACAGCGTCTATTTCGATTCGGTTGAGCCTCACTCTTACCAAGGCCGATCGGATCCCTCCGCCCGCGCTTTGATCGTTACCACGCTGCCGCTTCCCTGAATACATCGCCGCTTCTGACCCGGCGCTACTTACTTCTTGTCTCTGCTCTCCAACACGGACTGCGCATAATAATTCACCACCTTCGCTTCGCTTCGCGCAACTTCGTAAAATGCCGATCGCAGCACTTGTTCTTTCGCTTGGAACAAGCCTTGCCGAATTTCTTCCTGCACCCGGGGGTCGCTCAACTGCCTCTGTCCGGCCGGCTCTTTCGAGATCAGCTTGATGATCCGATAACCCTCCGCGGTTCTTAGAACCGGTGAAACCTGTCCCGGCGTCATTTCGAGGATCGCTTTCCGCAGCTCGGGATTCACCTTTTCCAGCGCGGACTCGGGCACGAAACCCAAATCTCCTCCGTTTGGGGCCGTGTTCGCATCCTCCGAATAGTTTTGCGCAAGAGTTGCGAAGTCCTCTCCTTGCCGCACCCGCAGGTCGATCATCGAAATCTTATTTCGAGCCTGCTGATCGTTTTGCGCCTTGTCGTTCTTTAGATTATTCACGTTCGGGTCGGCCGTGGGCGTTACCAATATCTGCGCCAGCCGTACCTTGTTTTCGGCAAGATTAAAGCTCGACTTATTCGCGTTGTAAAAGGCCGCCACATCCGCATCCGAAATCGAGATATGTGAGCCGATCTCTTTGTTGAACAATTTCTGAACGCTCAGATCGCGGCGAATCTGCGCCTTGAAATCCGGAACCGACATTTTGCGGTCGTTAAGAAGCTTCTGAAATTGCTCCTGCGTATAGAGCGCCTTATCTTCGTTGAACTTCGCCTCCACATCGGCATCGGAAGCCAACAGGCCTTCCCTTTCGGCGCGCTGCAGAAGAATCTCATTGTCGATAAGCGCGCGCAGCGTCTCAAGGCGCAGTTGAACGGTCTGGTCGGGATTCGCCTTCAAAGGCGCGTTGGGAAACTGAGCGGCAATGGCGCGTTCCAGTTCCCCATACAGGATGGGGCGGCCATTGACGGTAGCGGCAACATCTTTCGAAACAGGCTTGTTGCAGCTTACAAACGTCAGCGCCAGGGCTAGGGCCAGCCCGCCCCGGGCGCAACGTTTCATATCTCTAACCATTGACGCTTAAGCTTTGACCTTCTTGATCTCGTCTACCAGCGCGGGCACCACTTCAAACAGGTCCCCGACCACGCCGTAGTCGGCGGCCTCGAAGATAGGCGCGTTCTCATCCTTATTAATCGCCACCACTGTCTTCGACCCCTTCATTCCAACCAGATGCTGAATAGCTCCGGAAATACCTATGGCGAAGTAAACCTTTGGCGAGACGGTCTGTCCCGAGCTTCCCACTTGCCGCTCCATCGGAAGCCAGCCGTTATCGCAAATTGGACGGGAGGCCGCCAGTTCGGCCCCGAGAACATCGGCGAGCGCTTCGACAATCGGCAGATTGTCTTTCTCTTTGATGCCCCGTCCCACGGAGACAATTACCTCGGCAGCGCCTAAGTCAATCGACCGCTGCGCTTCTCGAAAAGGCGCTTCCGGTTTGCTGCGAATCTGTGATGCATCCAGCTTTACCGGAAACCGTTCCACCGGCGCGCGTGCGGCGGGCGCTTCGGAGACACGAAATGCCCCCGCCTGGATCGACACAAACTGCTGCTCGCTCGCCGCTTTCACATCCGCGTTCAGCTTACCTTGGAAAAGCTGCCGTACAAAGACCGGGGAGGCCTCTTCTGCCTTCACAGCGACCACATCGCTGATCAGCACCTTGCCCAGGCGCGCCGCCAACTTCGGCGCGTAGTCTCGCACTTGATACGTGTGCGGAAAGACCACCGCCTGCGGCTGCTGGGCTTGTATCAATTGCTCGATCGCCGCCGTGTAACCATCCGGCGTATATTCGGTGAGCAGCGGGTCGTCCAATGCGAAGACTCTTTCTACTCCGGCTATCTTGGCGTTGTCGGAATACCCGATAACCGCCGCCTGAGCCTGCACGTCCAGGATTCCAGCGATTTGCTGCCCCGCTGCCAACGCTTCGAAGGACATCCGGCTCAACTTGCCGTCGCGCTGCTCCATCACTACCAGCACGCTCATATGACGCGAGCCTCAAACTTCAACTTCTCGGCCAGCTCATGCGCTGCCCGCTTGGCATCGCCGCTGAATATTTGCGATTGCTTATTGCGTTGGGGAACATACACGCGTTCAATTGTTAATCCGGTTGCGAATTCCGCTTGCAACTCACCGGAGGAGATGACTTTCATCTCCTTTGTCTTTGCCTTCTTTATGCCCATGAGTGTGGCATAGCGCAACTTCTTAATGCCCGATTGAATCGTCAGTACGACCGGTAGGGGAAGCAGCACGTTTTGAAACCAGCCATCCTCCAGTTCGCGCTTCACTCGGACGTGGTCTCCCTGCGGCTCTACTTCCATCACAATAGTCGCGTGCGCGTAACCGAGCAGTTCAGCCATAATCACTCCGGTCTGCCCATAACCAAGATCGTCGGATTGCAATCCCGTGAGAACGATGTCCGCCTTTTCCGCCTCTACGGCTTTCGCCAGCAGTCGCGCCGCGGCCAACGGATCTAGCTGTGTCCCATCGTTCAACTGCACGTGGATTGCCCGGTCCGCGCCCTTTGCAAGCGCCTCTCGAATCGTCTGAGCCACCCGGTCGGGACCCGCGCTCAGAACCACCACCTCGCCCCCGAGTTTTTCTTTCAGCTGCAGCGCCTCTTCCAATGCGTACGCATCCGGTTCGTTCATCTCGTATGTCAGGTCGGTCTCATCCAGTCTCTTACCATCGCTGCCGGCGCGCAGCGAGGAATCGCGAGCCGGCACTTGCTTCACGGACACTATGATTTTCATTCGGTTTGTGGACCGAGCCCTTGAGCCGGTCTCGGAACGTCTCTCTTAGTATGCCGGATAGATTGCGAAAAGCGCTTCTTGTGCTCCGCAGCGGCGCGAATTGCCCCGTGGTTCGGCGCCACTCACTTGAACACGCGCGGAACACCCTTGGCGAAAGTGTCGCGCACTGCTAGCCGTCTTCGAATCGGCGGCGGGGTCATATCGCGTTCTTCGGAATCGAAGACTTTATCGCCCTGCGCTATCAGGTAATCGGCCGTCCGCGCAGCGAGCGACTGAATGGTCAATCCCGGATTCGCCGATCCCTGCGTCGGGAGAATGCTGCCGTCGCAAACAAAAAGATTCGAGACATCGTGCGTGCGTCCGTATTTGTCCACCACCGATGTTCCTGGATCGGAGCCCATTCGAGCGGCGCCAACCAGGTGTGCGTAACGGGATTCCTGAACTACTTCTTCGGCCCCGGCCGCGCGCATGACTTCCATCACGGTCTTCTTGCCGAACTCGATCAGCTTCTTGTCGTTCTCGCGCAGGCTGAAGCTCACCTTCGCTACGGGAATTCCAAATTGATCCTTCTCTTCCGCCACTTCTACCCGATTTTCAGGCCAAGGCAAAATCTCGCCCAGCACCCCGAGCGTCGCCCAATGGTTGTAATCCATCAACACGCGGCGCATGCCCCAGCCCCACGCGCCTTTCGCCACCATCATCTGCTTGGCGAAAGCGATAGGCAGCGGGCCCACTGTCTGTATCGCGAAGCCGCGCGCGAACCCTCGCCTCGGATCGGTTTCATAGAACTCCTCGGTGAGCGCATGCGCGGGCGGCGCCTTGTACATACGAATTAACTCTGCGAAGCGCCCCAGCACGACGTTGCCCGCTTGCGCCATCAGATACCGTCCTACTGTGCCGCTCGAATTAGCCAGGCCGCTATCGTGCCCGGCACAAGCCGAATTCAGCAGCAGCCGCGGCGTCTCGATCGCGTAACCGCAAACCACTACTGCCTTCGCTCGCTGGAAATGTTCCCGGCCATTCTCGTCGTAATAATGAACGCCGTTGGCGCGCCGCTTGTCCTTCATCGAAATGCGGAACGCCATGGAAAGCTCGCGCACCTCTGCGCCATATTCCAGCGCTTCCGGAACATGCGTGATCAGCGTGCTCGCTTTCGCGCCAACCTTGCACCCTTGAATACAAAAGCCCCGATAGATGCAGTGCGGGCGATTGCCGCGTGAGCCCGACAATATCGCCACCGGTCCACCCGCGCAGACACGAATGCCCAGCTTCGTGCATCCGTCCACCAGCACATTGCCCACCCCGCCCATCGGGTGCGGACCGTATGGGTAGCCGTGCGGGTCGCCCCATGGAAAATAAGCCGGACCCGCCACCGGAATCTCGCGCTCCAGCAATTCGTAATAAGGCTTCAAGTCTTCGTATGAAATCGGCCAATCGGCGCCCACGCCGTCTTGGGTATAGACGCGAAAATCCGACGGGTGAAAACGCGGCGCGAAAGCCGCCCAATGCACCGACCCCCCGCCCACGCCCTTGCCGCTGTTGTTTTCCCCGAGCGATAACGGGTCCTTCCCCCCTGTGATGCGGAGATCGTTCCAATACAGCTTGTGGGAACCCTTCTCATCACTGACCCAGTCGCGTTCTGTATCCCAAAACGGCCCGGCCTCCAGCCCTACTACTTTGAATCCTGCCTTCGCCAGGCGCTGCAGCAGTACGCCGCCGGCCGACCCAACGCCCACTAAGCAGTAATCGACATCTTCTTCATCGCGATATCGCCGCATCTCTCGCGAAATCCGCTGAAGCGGCCCTAGAATTCTCTTTTCTTCATGCGGCGCTTCAAATGCGCCGAGCACTGGAATTTTCAATGCGTTCCCGCTTGCCCGTGATGACTCGTTTCACTCGCGCCGGTCTGCTCATAGACATCCGAAATGGAATCGGGCGGCGCCACCCATTCGTATCTCTGCTCGTCCACTTCCCACGGCTCCGGCAGCCCACCCTCCAATCGCATATACGCGCGCGGATAAGCCGGACCGCCATACCCTATCTCGTCCCATGCCCACGGATGTGCGTAGTAGGCGCTCACGCAATCGCCCACCAGTAACTGCCAGTACCGATCGATCGACATCCGCGACCAGATCTCATGCGCCGCCAACTCCTCTCCGTCGTGAATCGACTTCAAAATCTCCTCTTGCTGTTGCCGATCAAGTTCCGTGTACGCGCGGCCATGCTTCTGGCGCGCTGTTTCATCTATAGCTCGCAATCCCAGCCGGTGCGAATCTCGATCCGCCGGCATATCTTCGTACCGATAGCCGCTGATCCTGTTTTCAAACAAGCGCTCGTCAATGTAATTCACGACCGGAATTCGCCACTCGGGCAGCCGGTCGTCTTGCGGTACGATGCGGTCGCACACTGCGCTCATCAACGCAAGCTCTTCGTCGGTGAAGAAACGAATCTCCGGCACAGCATTGACTCGGGCTTCAACTTCCCGTCTCGTGGCGGCGTCCCAATAAGCCTTCTGGCTTAGAGTGCTGAAACCCGGATAATATCCCGGCTGCTTGCGCTGCTTCACTGGCCCTCTCTCCGCAACATGCTTGCAAGCATTCCCAAAGCCCCGCACGCCGCAAACAGCAGCGGAGCGAAAATCGGGGGCCCATATAGCACGTTGTAAAGCCAATGCTTCTTCCCGCCGCTTCGTCTGGCAATGCCGCGCGCGTGGTAAATGAAGCCGACTCCGCCGTCAATGGCTGTCAAAGCCGATATCGCCGGCAGAGGTCCCCGCGCCGCCCGCTCGCTGAAAATCGCGCCGAGGCATGCCGCAAATTGCAGGGGCGCCAAAACAATCGGCGTCCATTGCGCCCAAATCCGAAACCGGCTCTTGTAATGCGAGTACCATGCTTCAAATCCGGAAAAAACGGCCCACACGGCCGCCACCCCGCAGAGGTGCTTTTGAAAGCGGCCCTCGTTCAACTCGCGCCGCCAACCCTGTAATCCGCTCTCCGCCGGTTCTTCGGGATCCTCTTCTCTTCTGAGATACGACGCCATGAATCCCAGATAGGCTGCCGTGCCGAACAGCAGTGGAGCGAATATGGGAGGTCCCATTACGATATTCACAACCGGAATGCGCCAACCACCCGGTTTGCGCTGAATGCCTCGAATGTGAAACCCGAAGCCGATGACGCCGTCGGCCAGCGTCACAGCCGATATCCAGCGCATCGCCGTCCGTGCCGCTCGGCGGCTGACAAACCCCGCTAACGCAGCCCCCGTGAGCGCGCCGCTCAGCAATACAGGCGTGTACATAGCCAAATTGCTGTAGCTGCCCTTGTAGTGCTCGTATCCGACTTCCAGGCCGCTCACAAAACTTGAAGCCGCGGCCACCAGCGACAACGATCTTTGAAATCGCCCGTCCGCTATGTGTTCCCTAACGCTCTTTACCAGCACCTATAACTCTAGACGTGCTTACAGGTGAAGTGTTGCTCGACGAGCGCACAGGCCGTGGCTTGGCCGTTGTGCGCGATCTAATAGCCACCTGAGAATCTTCACAGGCGATTCGCCGTCACATTCCATCCCGGGCGTTGTCTTAAAAGTATGGCGAAGACTGCATCGGAAGTAATCGTCGACACCTTGATCGATTGGAATGTCGACACCATCTTCGGGCTCCCCGGCGATGGCATCAACGGCATTATGGAAGCGCTCCGCAAGGCCAAGGACAAGATTCGCTTTATCCAGGTGCGTCACGAAGAGGCCGCCGCGTTCATGGCCTGTGGATATGCCAAGTTCACGGGTCGCCTTGGCGTCTGCATGGCGACCTCCGGGCCCGGAGGCATCCATCTGCTGAACGGCTTGTATGACGCGAAGCTCGACGGTCAGCCGGTCCTCGCCATTACCGGATTACAATTTCACGACCTGATCGGCACGCACACACAGCAGGATGTCGCTCTCGACAAGTTGTTCATGGATGTCTCCGTATACAACGAACGTATTATGGGAGCGGCGCATGCGCAGAACATCACAGAACTGGCCTGCCGCACCGCTCTCGCGCGCCACGGCGTGGCTCATATCACCATCCCGGTCGACATTCAGGATCAGCCTCTTAATAAGGACATGCGCTCGTCACGCAATAAGCCCAACCATGTCTCCGATGAGTTCGCGCGCGGCGCCCGCCGCCCCGAGCCGGCAGAAATCGAAACGGCCGCCGAAATCTTGAACAATGGCAAGAAGGTCGCCATCCTCGCCGGCCGCGGCGCCCTCAAGGCCGGTCGGCAGTTGGAAGAGGCCGCGGACCTGCTCGGCGCGCCGATCGTCAAGGCTCTGCTTGGAAAGTCCTGTGTGCCCGACGATAGCCCCTACACTACGGGTGGCCTCGGCCTGCTCGGAACCTTGCCCTCCGAAGAAGCGATGGAGGCCTGCGACACGCTGTTAATCGTTGGCTCCTGTCTACCTTACATCGAGTTCTATCCAAAAATCGGCGACGTCAAGTGCGTTCAGATCGACATCGATCCCTCGCGCATCAGCCTTCGCTACCCGGCCGATGTCGCTCTGGTGGGCGACGCCGCCGAAACGCTGGATGCGCTGATCCCTCACCTTAAGAAGCACGGCCACGCGTTCCTTGAGAAAGCGCAAGAAGGCATGAAGGAGTGGCGCGAGCTGATGCGCCAGCGCGGAACCGCGACCGATTCGCCGATGAAGCCGCAAGTGGTCGCCTATGAGCTCGGCAAACGCCTTAAGAGCGACGCTATCGTCGCGAGCGACTCCGGCACCATTACCACCTGGTGGGCGCGCCAGATCCCATCCCTGCAGGGTCAGCTTCACAGTTGCTCTGGAAATCTGGCCACCATGGCTTGCGGCTTTCCGTACGCCATTGCGGCTCAGGTCGCTTATCCATACCGCACGGTGGTCGCCTTTGTAGGCGATGGCGGTTTCACGATGCTCATGGGTGAGCTGGCTACCTGCGTCAAATACAAACTCCCGCTCAAGATTTTCGTCATCAAGAACAATGCGCTCGGCCAGATCAAGTGGGAACAGATGGTGTTCCTCGGCAACCCCGAGTACGAGTGCGACCTGCAGCCCATCGACTTCGCGGCGGTCGCCCGCGGCTTCGGAATTCCCGGCTTTGTCATCAACACGGCAGCCGAGTGCGGCTCCATCATCGACACCGCCCTTTCAGTCGCCGGTCCGGCGTTGATCGAAGCTGTCGTCGACCAGAACGAACCTCCCATGCCCGCAAAGGTGAACGCTAAGCAAGCGATTCATTTCGCCGAGTCCCTGGCTCGCGGCACCAAGGATTGGGAAAAGATCGCCGCCACCATCGCGAAAGACAAGATTCGTGAACTCGTCTGAAGCCCCCATACTTTCCGGCCGTGTTACCGCTCTTCGCATTCCAACCGATAACCCCGAGGAGTCGGACGGCACCGCCGTCTGGGATTCCACCGGAGTCCTAATCGTCGAGCTCACTGCCGCCAATCGCACCGGGCTTGGATTCTCCTACACCACCACGCCTGCCGCGCTCGCGGCAAAGGATCTCATCGAAAAGGCCGTCCTCGGCAAGAGCGCCTTCGACATCCCCGCCATTCATTCGGCGCTCGACATTCAAGTTCGTAACTGGGGCCGCCCCGGACTAGTTTCAACCGCCATCTCAGCCGTCGACACGTGTATCTGGGATTTGAAAGCCCGCCTGCTGAACCGGCCTCTACTGACAATCCTTGGAAAGGTACGCGATGAGATTCCCGCCTATGGCAGCGGCGGCTTCACATCCTACACCGAAAAGCAGCTTCTAGAACAGCTCACCGGCTGGGCTGCCGAAGGTTTGCGCTCCGTCAAGATGAAGATTGGCCGCGATCCCAGCCAGGATGTCGCGCGGGTCGCATCCGTGCAAAACGCGCTGCGGGGCAGTTCGCAATTGTACGTGGACGCCAATGGCGCCTATACTCGCAAGCAAGCGTTGCAAAAAGCACGGGAATTTGCCGGCCTGGGAGTCGTATGGTTCGAAGAGCCCGTCACTTCAGACGATCGCGTGGGCCTTCATCTGTTGGTAGAACATGCCCCACCGCTCATGAATATCGCCGCCGGCGAGTATTGCTACGTCCTCGACGACGCTCGCCTCCTGCTTGAGGCCCAAGCCGTCGATGTTTTGCAAGCCGATGTCACGCGCTGCGGCGGCGTCACGAACTTCCTGAAGATTGGCCATCTCTGCGAGACCTCTCATTTCCCGCTCTCGGCCCACACATCGCCGTCCGTGCACGCCACGTTATGCTGCGCGCTTGTGTCCGCAATCAACGTCGAATACTTTCATGACCATGCGCGCATCGAGCAAATGATCCTCGACGGCGCGCTCCGCCCCGTAAATGGAAACTTGAGACCTGATGGTTCGCGTGCCGGCTTAGGCCTTGAATTCAAGCGAGCCGACGCAGAAAAATTTCAAGTATTCTCCGCCTGCTCACCTTCCGACTGAACCCTTCCCGCTACTGGCCGCCGCCCGGCTGTTGAGAGAGAGTTCCCACGTTGTTCTTGTCCACCACGAAAGATCCGGTGTCCACAAACTGCGGAACCGGCGCGAAAGAATTTTCCTTCCAGTTGCCGGAAAGCGGAGACGGCGGGTGCAGATGCATGTCTGCCACCACCTTGGCGCCAAAGTACGCCATGGTCCAGGGCTTTTGAGCGATAGTGGCCGAAATGACGCCCTTCTTGATCCAATCGAGCGTATTCGGGTCCGTGTCCATAGCGACTATCGTGATCTTGCCGCCCATATTCTCCCGATTCACCACATCGGCCACCGCCGGACAAGCCAGAGCTTCCAGGCAAATGAATGCCGCGACCTTAGTCTTGCTGTCGATCAACTTTTTTGCGCTGTCGAAAGCGATGTCGGAGTTGCCATTCATGTCGATAGTCTGCAGAATGTTGATGCCCGCGTGTTCGGCAAACGCAGCCTTGTAACCATTCAAGCGGTCCTTCAGGTTCGCCTGGCTCGCGATTGTAAAAATGACAACGTCGCCTTTGCCACCGATGAGCTTGGCCGCGAGATTTCCTCCCGTTGTCCCTGCATTGAAGTTGTCGGTTCCTACAAAGAACAAACGTTTGCTGTCGGGGGCGTCGGAATCGATCGTGATAACCGGTATACCCTGTCCCACCGCCGAATCAATGTCCGGACCCAGAATCGTCGCGTCCGTGGCCGAGACCAAAATTCCTGCCGGCTTCTCCGCCAGCGCCCTTCGAAAGGCCTCGTGCTCGCCTTGTGGATCGTGCCCGTCCGGCCCCTGCATCTCGCCCTTGACTTTTATCTCATTGACGGCGTGAGTCAGGCCTTGCAGCGCGGTTTGCCAATAAGCGATCTTCGTGTTGTCCGCAACCAGAATATATTTTTCGTTCGGCTCGTGCGGATTGGTCGAGCAGCCGGTCAGTAAAAAAAGCGCGGCCGAAAGCCCTGCCGCTGAGAATGCCCACTGAAGTGTTCTCATCAGGTGTACCTAGCGCGGGAGTATATCATGCCAACGCGCATTGCTCCAGATGATGCCTTGTCACTGTTGCCACCCGCCCCCCAGCGCATTATAGATCTGCACCATGGAGAGACGCTCATTCAATCTTGCACGCGCCAGATTCAATTCCGCCGAGAAATAGTTGGTCTCGTTCGTCAGAACTTCCAGGTAGCTAGATACCCCGCCCTTGTACCGCATCTCGGAAAGATTAGCGGCCTCATGCGCGGCGTCCGTGAGAAGCTCCTGGTGTTGGCGGTACTCGCGGTACTTGCGATAGGCAATCAACGAATCCGAGGCCTCTCGAAACGCTTGCTGAATCGTCTGCTCGTAAGTCAATAGCGCCTGCTGCTGCTGCGCCTGCGCGAGCCGCACATTGGCCCGAAGGCTTCCCGCGTTGAAGATTGGCTGCGTGGCTGACGCCGTATAGTTCCAGGCGCGCGACGCCGGAGTGAAAATATTAGTCAGCCCGAAGCTCTCCACTCCGCCGCTCCCTGTCAACGATATCTGCGGGAACAGTTGCGCCCGCGCCACGCCGATCTGCGCGTTAGCCGCTACCAGTTGCTCTTCTGCCTGTCGAATATCGGGCCGCCGCTCCAGCAGAGATGACGGAATACCCGCCGGAATGCTCGGCGGCAGCGGCTGTTCCGTCAATCTCAGGCCGCGTTCTATGGCGGTCGGATTCTCGCCCAACAGAGTACTGATCTGGTCTTCTTGTTGTCCAATCTGGCGCTCGGTGTCGGGAATACTCGCGGCCGCCGTTTCCACCAGTTGCTGCGCCTGCCGCACATCCAGCAGCGATGTTGCCCCGCCCTGCTCCAGCGTTTGCGTCAGTTGTAGCGACTGCTGCCTCGAAGCAAGTGTCCGTCTCGAAATATCGAGTTCCAGATCCAGCTCGCGAAGCTGAATGTACGCCGTCGCAAGGTTTTCGACGAGCGTCGCAATCACTGCCCGCTGCCCCCATTCGGAGGCGAGCAGATTCGCGCGCGCCGCTTCTGTCGCGCGCCGGTACCGGCCCCAAAAGTCGATATTCCAGGAACCTGAAAAGCCCAGTTCTTCCGCGACGTAGGAGTAGGCGGGAAGCACGCCGGCAATCGGCGGCTGCCGTGTCCCCGAGACGCTTGGACCTGCGCCTATGTTCGGAAACTGCTGCGCGCGCGTGATCACCAATTGCGCTTGCGCTTGTTGTATGCGCGTCGCCGCGATTCTTATATCGAAGTTCTGCTGGAGGCCGGTTCGAATGAGCTTCTGCAGTTCGGGGTCCTGGAAAACCGTCCACCACTTCTCGTCCGCGAACGACTGCCCAGTCTGAGTCGTGGGCCCCGCGGGATCCGCCCCGCGATACGTGGCTGGAACGTTCACAACGGGCCGGCGATAATTCGGGCCCACCGTACAGCCAGAAACAAGCAATAGCGCCCCGGCGATCGCAAGAACGCGCCCGCTCACGATGCGGACTCTCCTGTGTCCGGTTCAGCCGGCTTGAGAGTCGCCCCAGCCTTCCCGCGCCCCCTGACTCGATGCGTGATTTTTTCGACTACGTCAAAACTTACGGGTATCAGGAAGATCGCGATCAGCGATGCCGCGAGCATTCCACCAATCACCGCCGTGCCCAAAATCTGCCGCGACACCGCGCCCGATCCCTGCGCTCTCCATAACGGCACGCAGCCGAGGATAAACGCGAAAGCGGTCATCAATATGGGGCGAAGTCGGATGCGCGCCCCTGTTAGCGCGGCTTCTTCGATACTCTTGCCTCGCTCTTCGTACTCGCGCTTTGCGAATTCAACAATTAGAATGGCATTCTTGGCTGCCAGGCCGATCAGCATGATCAGGCCGATCTGCGCATACACATCGTTATCGAAACGCCGCAGCCACAGGAACATGTACGCTCCGAATACCGCAATCGGCGTCCCGAGCAATACGCTGAACGGCAAAGACCAGCTCTCATATTGCGCCGCCAGAATCAGAAACACGAAAACGAGCGAGAGTCCGAAAATCACGCTCGCCGGCAAGCCCGCCGCGGCTTTCTGCTCCTGATAAGACATGCCCATGTAGTCGTAGCCCATCTCGCGCGGCATGGTCTGCGCGAATACCTCCTGCAACGCTTGCATGGCCTGTCCGGAACTGTAGCCGGGAGCTGCCGAGGCGAAGATCTCGGCGGAATGATACTCGTTGTAGCGCATCGTGAACTCGGGGCCTTCAATCGGATGAATGTCGGTCACTGCGTTCAGCGGAACCATCTGATTCTGGTTGTTGGTGATGTAGAACTGGCTCAGATTCGTTGCCCGCGTGCGATAGTTCCCTTCGGCTTCCACATAGACCTGCCATTGGCGCCCGAACTGGTTAAAGTAATTCACCAGGTATCCGCCCATGAACGTTTGCAAAGTTTCGTAAACGTCGGCGATGTTGACGCCCTGACGCTCCACCTTCAATCGGTCCACATTGACGTATTCCTGCGGCACGCTCGGCAGGTAGCTCGTCGCAATGCCCGCCAGTTCTTTCCGTTTCTGCGCCGCCGCGAGAAATTTACCGAGGTTGTCCGTCAAAAATTGCAGCGTGCCGCCGGAGCGGTCTTCCAGTACGAAAGTTACGCCGCCCGAGGTGCCCACGCCAGGAATCGAAGGTGGAGCAAACGAAAACCCGATGCCATCCGGAATCTTCGAAATCTCTTGTGAGATGTGCGTGCGAATTGCGGTGTAATGCTCCTGCGGGCTGGTTCGCGCATCCCACGGTTTTTCAGTAACAAAGAAGAATGCGCTATAAGTTGCCTGCACGAAACTCAGTAGGCTGAAACCTACAACCGAAGTGCAGCCCTGCACTCCGGGCGTATGCATGATGATGTCTTCTACTTTCTTAGCAGCTGCGGAGGTGCGCTGCAGAGAGGCCGCGTTCGGCAGTTGTAGCGCGACGAAGACGTAACCTTGATCCTCTTCTGGCAGAAACGAAACGGGCAGCCGCTTCCCCACCAGAAATGCAATGCAGGCCACTGCGGCGAGAAACAATAGACTGAACCCGGCCTTGCGGATCAGCCGTCCGGAAGTATGAACGTAGCCTTCCGTCACGCGCTCGAAAGTTCGATTGAACCAACCGAAGAAGCGCGCCAGCGGTCCGTGCGACTCCTTCCGGGGCCGCAACAGGAGCGCCGCTAATGCCGGGCTCAGCGAGAGCGCGTTGAACGCCGAGAAGATGACCGAAATCGCAATCGTAACTGCGAACTGCTGGTACAAGCGTCCGGTGATTCCGGGAATGAAAACCGTCGGCACGAAGACCGCCGTAAGAATTAACGCGGTCGCGATCACCGGGCCCGAAACTTCCTCCATGGCCTTCAACGATGCCTCCCGCGGCGTCATTCCTTCGTCGATATGGCGCTCGACCGCTTCTACCACCACAATTGCGTCATCCACCACAAGCCCGATAGCCAGCACCAGCCCGAATAGCGACAGCGTATTGATGGAGTAGCCCAGCATCGGAAACACGACAAAGGTTCCGATGAGTGAAACCGGCACGGCGGCAAGCGGAATGATTGTCGCGCGCCAGCCCTGCAGGAAAATATAGACGACCAGAATTACGAGGCCGAGTGCCTCTAGGAGCGTGTAAATAATCTCCTGCATTCCGGCCGTGACCGCTTTCGTCGTGTCAAGGCTCACCTGATAAGCGAGATCCTGCGGGAATCGCTGCGCCAGTTGCGCCATCGCCTTCCGCACGTTATTCGCCGCGTCCACGGCATTCGTCCCGGGCAGTTGATAGACCGCAAGTATCGCCGAAGGCACGCCGTTGTAGCGCGCCGTCAGATTATACGTTTGAGACCCGAGTTCCAGCCGCGCTACATCCTTGAGTCGCAGATTGGAGCCGTCGGGATTCACGCGCAGCACAATGTCGCCGAATTGCTCCGGCGATGTCAATCGCCCCTGCGCCCGCACTGTATATGTGAACTGCTGGCCGTTCGGAACAGGTTCGGCCCCGATCTGGCCCGCCGGATTTACCGTGTTTTGCGCGTTTATGGCCGACACAATTTGCGGAACTGTGACATTCAACTTCGCGAGCCGGTCGGGATTGATCCAGCAACGCATCGCATATTGGCCGGCGCCAAAAACCTGCACGCGGGCGACGCCGGTCACGCGAGTCAATTGATCGACTAAGTTGATATATCCGTAATTGGCCAAGAAAATCGCGTCGTAAGAAGAGCGCGGCGAATACAGCGCAATCAGCATCAGCGGCGAAGTTAGGGACTTCTGCACCTGCAGCCCCGCCGTGTTGACCTGCGCCGGAAGTTGCGATTGCGCCTGCGCCGTGCGAAGCTGCGTCAACACCTGATCGATATTCGGATCTGTCGCGACGTCGAAATCGACTGTAATCTGCGACTGCCCGTTATTGGCGTTGATCGAGTACATGTAATTCATGTTGTCCACGCCGCTGATCTGCTCTTCTAGCGGCGTCGCGACGGATTGCTCCAGGGTCTGCGCATCGGCGCCTGGATAGATCCCGGTGACAAGAATCTCGGGCGGAACGATGCTCGGAAACTGCGCCACGGGCAGGCGGAGCGCCGAAATCCCACCCACCAGAACCATCAGAATCGCGATCACCATCGCCACAATCGGGCGATTGATGAAGAATTTCGGCATCGCTACTGAGCCTCGCCCTGGTTCTTATATGGCGATACCGTAATCGAATTGTCGGGCTTCGGATTCACTACCGCGCCTTCTCGCACCTTCGAGGTTCCTTCGGAAACCACGCGATCGCCTGGTTGCAGTCCACTGTTTATGACCCATAGCTCGCCGACTCGCGGCCCGGTTTGAACACTGCGGATGCCAACTTTGTTGTCCCGGCCTACAACCGCCACTTGGTATCTTCCCTGTAGTTCACTAACCGCGCGCTGGGGAACCAGCAGGGCATTTTCATGCGTTGCCGTCACGGCGCGAATCCGTCCGAACTGGCCGGGCCGCAAAATGTTGCCCGGATTCGCGAATGCGCCAACAATCTGAATACTGCCCGTCTGAGTGTTCACCTGGCGGTCGGCGAAAAGAACCCGGCCCTTTTGCCCGTACACTTTGTTGTTGGCGAGCGTTAGTTCCAGCGGAACTGCCGCGTTCGAGCGCAACAGATCCCCTCCACCCCCGGCCGGAATCTTCCCCGCGAGCGCCAGATATTCTTGCTCGCTAATTGAGAAGTACGCCTTAATGGGATTCACTTGCGAGATCGCCGTCAGCACCGTGCTGGGCGTCACTAGATTTCCGATCTGCGTCGTTGTAATGCCTGCGATCCCATCGATCAGCGACCGTACTTTGGTGAATCCGAGGTTCAACTGCGCCTGCTCCACCGCGGCTGCGGCGCCTTTAATCCCAGCCTGGTTTGTCTCGATCAAAGCTTCGTTCTGTTTCTGGGTCTGAATGTCGTTATCGAGCTGGCTCTGCGCAATCGCATGCGCCTGAGCCAATGGCGTGTCGCGCTTAACATTGATCTGCGCGAGCCCCAATTGCGCCTGCGCCTGCGCAAGCTGCCCTTTGGCGCTGGCAAGCTGACCTAACGCCTGGTCGAGAACAGCCTGAAACGGCCGCGGGTCGATCTCAAACAGCACCTGCCCTTTGTGCACGAACGATCCTTCGCGGTAATCCTGCTTCAGCAGATAACCCGTCACTTGCGGCTGAATGTTGGCGTTGACAAATCCTTCAAGGGTTGCCACCCAATCGCCGTACACCGGCACATTCTCTTGTTTGACCGCAGTGACTTCGACATCAGGAGGAGGTGGCGCGCTCTGCGCGGGATTCGGCTTCGCCGCGCACGCGGTGAGAAACGCGGCGCATATGGAAATAGCGATAAGAGTCCAGTAGCGGGCTTCTTTTTGCATGTGCAATCGACACTCGAGTCCACCGCCACCCAAACGAGAATGAAGCACGCGGTTGAGCGCGGCGGCGCTTAATGGCTAGATGCACCCCGAGCCCGCAAAGCCGCAGGTAAATGGCGCCGGCTATTGCGTCGGCGCTTGAAACGGTTTGACCTGGTCCTCTATTTTGGACTTGTCGCCGACCACCACGATCGACATCTTGTCGGGGGCGAGGTATTTCTCCGCCATGCCTTGCACATCCTGCGGCTTGACGGCGATCACTTTACGCACATAATCGGTGAGAAAAGAGCGGTTCAATCCCTGCGAATCGACGAAATGAAGCTGCCCGATGACCGCGTCCGGACTCAGCGTGTTGCGCAGCACGAACAGTCCCGCTAGATACGTCTGAAACCCCTTCAACTCGGATGGGGAAGGCGGTTCCTTTCGTAACCGCTCAACCTCGGAAAATATCTCCTTCATCGACGGCCCGGTCACCGCGGTCGTCACATCCGCCATCTCAACCCAATATGCTTCATGGATGCGCGTTCCAATCTGGCTCGTCGGCGAATAGGTGTAACCCTTCTGCTCGCGAATGTTCGAAGTAATCCGAGAAGCGAACGATCCGCCAAGCAGCGTATTCATCACATCGAGCGGAATGTAGTCTGGACTCGTGGGGTCTGCAATGGGCAAACCAATGTAGAGCGTGGATTGCGCCGCTCCTGGACGATCGATCATCGAAAAAGACCGCGCCTTTACAGGGTTCACGGAAACGGAGACGGGCGCCCCGCCTTTGGGCCACCGCGCGAAGGCGGCTTCGATGGTCTCTCGAAGCCCCGGATCCAGCCTGCCTGCAATATAAAGATGGGTGCGTTCGGGGCTGAAATTAGCCTGATAAAAGGCCCGAACGTTTTCGAGCGTGTAGGCTTGCAACTCGGCTTCTTTCGGAAACAGTCGGCCGTAAGGACTCCCGGGATAGAGCGTCTGTAAAAATTTTTCCTGAGCGAGCTCACCCGGCTGAGTCTTGGCAACAGCAAGTTCTCGCGCGAGGTCCGTCTTCAATCGCGCCACTTGAGACGCCGGTAAAGACGGATTCAACAATACATCGGCCACCAGCGAGATGAATTGGGCCGCATGATCCGAAAGAGCCACCCCGCCGATACTCGTAAACTCGACGCCCGGCGCGATTTCGATTTGGCCTCCCGCATCCGCCGCTTCTTGCGCAAGCTGTTCGCCGGAACGACTCTTGGTGCCTTCTTTCATCAGCAGGCCTGTCAGGCGCGACAACCATACTTCGTTCTCTTTTTCATCGACTCCGCCCGCCTGCACAAATGCACGGATTGCCACGCGCGGCATCATTCCATAGGCCACGATCGTCGCCTTCATGCCGTTTGCGAGCGTGAAGTCCTGGGTCTGCGCCAAGTGGAAAGGCCTGGGAGGTCCGCCCTCCGGAGGCTGCTCCTTCTGCTGGCCAAGCGCCAGCCCGCACATCGCAAGTCCAAGGAGGATCGAACGCGTCGTCATTTCGCGCCTCCGGCCGATGCAGAGCCGGCCGCCTTGGCCGCGCCGGGCTCCAGGATCAACACAGTTCGATTCGTTTTTCGCAGATACTCTCGCGCGGTCTGCTGAATCAACTCGGGCGTAACGCTTCGAAACTTCTCTTGAAGAGCATTAATCTCCGAAGGGTCGTTGTCGAAAAGCGCGAAGCAGGCCAGAATGTTCGCTCTTCCAAATCCCCCAAACTGACCCATCGAATCGTAAATGTGGGCCCGCATCTTTACCAGGTTCCTGTCGAGAAATTTTCGATCCACGGGATGCGATTGGAGCGTATCGATCACCTGGTCAACTGAAGCCAGGATCTGATCCGGCTTCACGCTTGCGTCATGGATCAGGTAAGTGGTCCAAAGCATCGGCCCGTTGTAATCGAACATATCTCCTAAGTCCACGTTGATGCCGCCAAATACATTTCCCGTATAGCCGTGGTTTTTCACCAGCTCTTGGTAGAGCAAACTATCGTCGCCCTCAATCAGCATCTGATCCAGCAAGCCCATGGCGTAATACTCGGCCGAATTCCGTGGCGGCATGTGATATGCGAACGCAAGGGCCGGGCGATTGGCCAGATCGTCCTTACGGGTAGCCGAAATCTCCTTTGCTTGCCGCGGCTCCGTCAAGTCCGGAACCGGCGGCACGTCCGCTCTCGCGATTGACCCAAAGTATTTTTGAACGATCGGTTTCGCCTCGTCCGGTTCGAAGTCTCCCACAATCGCTAGCGCTGCGTTATTAGGTGCATAGTAAGTCTTAAAGAACTTCTGCACCTCTTCAAGCTTCGCCGCCTCGATATCCTTCAGTTCACCGTAGAAGTTATGCGAGTTATACCAGTTTGTATTCGCATATTGAGGCATCCACAACCACGGAAACCCGCCATAGGGCTGGTTCAGGACATTCACCTTAACTTCGTTCCCTACCACGCCCTGCTGGTTTTTTAGATTCTCATCCGTTATCGCCAATCCCTTCATCCGGTCCGCTTCCGCCCAAAGCGCTGTCTCCAATTTGTTCGAAGGTAGCAGTTCGAAGTAATTGGTGAAGTCGAAACGCGTGCTGCCGTTCAGAACCCCGCCATTCTGTTGGACCAATCGGACAAACTGCATCTTGCCCAAATTTTGCGAACCCTGGAACATCATGTGTTCAAACAGGTGCGCAAACCCTGTTCGGTCCTTCGGTTCGATGCGGAAGCCGATTCTGTAATAGACCGCGACTACGACCGTGGGCTCCGTGTGATCCGATGAAAGGACCACGCGCAGACCATTTGGAAGCGTGAAGTATTCCACCGGAATCTTAAACTCGTCCGGCCTTCCAGTCTGGGCCCACAGCCCCAAGCCGCCGGCAATTGCCGCCGTCAGAAGAGTCCACAAAACAAAGCGGCGCCCGCGAACGCCCTCCCCTCGGTTTTTGCTGCGCATGTCGGATTGAATACTGGGACTAATTCGGGTCCGATTGTATCATCGGGAGCACAGAAATCGCGGTATTCGTCATCTAATGTCGGAGGGAACAAATGAACAGGCGTAGACTTGGCAACTCCGGATTGGAAACTCCACCTCTGGCCTTGGGCGGCAATGTCTTTGGATGGACCGCGGATCAAACCGCGTCGTTCGCGGTGCTCGATGCGTTCGTCGATGGCGGATTCAACTTGATCGATACCGCGGATGTCTATTCGGCCTGGGCGCCCGGCAATCACGGCGGCGAATCCGAAACCATCATCGGCAAATGGTTGAAGCGGAGTGGTCAGCGCTCGCGCGTTCTCGTCGCCACAAAGGTTGGCATGGACATGGGCGCCGGCAAAAAGGGATTATCGCGCACCTATATAAGGCGCGCCGCCGAGGATTCCCTCAAACGCTTGCAGACCGATTACATCGACTTATATCAAGCGCATCAGGACGACCCCGGCACGCCTCTCGAAGAAACCCTCGGCGCCTTCGCGGAATTGATTCAAGAAGGCAAGGTTGTCGCAATCGGGGCGTCCAACTACAGCGCCGAACGGCTCGATGAGGCGCTCAAAATAAGCGGCCGAAACGGCTGGCCTCGCTACGAGACGCTGCCGCCTGAATACAACCTATATGAGCGCGCCGGCTTCGAGATGAAGCTCCAGCCGCTTTGCCGGCAAGCGGAGCTCTCCGTCATTCCGTATTATTCGCTCGCCTCGGGTTTTCTGACCGGCAAGTACCGATCGGAAACCGATCTGGCGAGTAAGGCGCGCGGGCAGAAAGTGAAAAATTATCTAAACCGGCGCGGCTTGCAGATACTCGAAGCTCTGGATCAAGTGGCGAAGCAGTACGATACGAAGCCTGCTCAAGTCGCTCTTGCGTGGCTTGCGGCGCAACCCACCATCGCCGCGCCCATTGCCAGCGCCACAACCGTGGAACAACTGCGCGATCTGATGCAGGCGGCCGAACTTCAACTCGACGCCGCTTCCATTGAACGCTTGAACCAGGCGAGCGCAACCGGAGAATCGGCCGAAGCAACGGCGTGATCGGCATGGCTGTCAAGACATCCGCGCTCCCCTGGGTGCCCGTTACTAAGAATTTGGGAGCCTTGCGCGATGCCGCTCAAGCCTGCCAGGGCTGCGATCTGTTCGCGCACGCTACTCAAGTCGTCTTCGGCGAAGGCCCCCCGGATTCTAAAGTAATCATGGTGGGCGAGCAGCCGGGTGACGAGGAAGATCGCCAGGGGCATCCCTTCGTCGGCCCCTCCGGCAAGCTCTTAGGCAAGGCCATGCATGAGGCCGGACTCGACCGCGAAAAGATCTACGTCACCAACGCCGTCAAGCATTTTAAATTCGTAGAGCGCGGCAAGCGCCGCATTCACGCCAAACCGGGAGGCATCGAGATATCGGCCTGCCGCCCCTGGCTCCAAGCCGAGCTCGCCTCGATCGAGCCCGAGCTGGTAGTGTGCCTCGGAGCCACGGCGGCACAGTCCTTGATGGGTCGCGATTTCCGTATCACCGCTCAGCGCGGAAAATTCTTCCCGCATCCCTGGGCGAAGCAACTCGTCGCAACCGTGCACCCTTCCGCCATCCTCCGCGCGCCCGATCGCTATGACGAAGAGTACGAGCTATTTGTCCGCGACCTGCGCGCCATCGCGGCGCGAGTCGATGAATTGGCCGCTCGCGGCTAATTCAGGCCCGCCCGCCAACGCTTAATCAGCAACAACTGCTTCTCCACCTGTTCCCGCTCCGGCGCGCTCGGCTCCAGACGAAGATATGTTTCCAGATCTTCTTCAGCCGCGCGATGATTCAACTGCCGAAGATGAACGACGCCCCTATGCCGATACTCTTCCGCATACTCGGGCATGGCGGCAATCAACAAATCGAGCACTTGCCGCGCCTTCTCGAACGCCTCGCCGCGCAGGTAGATCGCCTTCAGATTACTCAGCATGCGAACTAGTATCTGCCGCTTGTTCACCGGCGCAAGCAGCGCCGGATTCGCCCGTAAATCGACGCTTGCGTTTTGCCGCGCCAGCGCGCAACACTCCGCAAACGACAGAATCGAGCCCCGATGAAACGGGTCCACCCAGTAGCGGCTCTCCGCGTCTTCGTAGCCAATGATGAAGTGGCCCGGCAATCCTACGCCGTACACCGGCCGGCCAAGTCGCCGCGCGATTTCGATGTAGACCACCGACAGCGTAATCGGTATGCCCATCCGGCGCATCAGGACCGAATTCAGGCAACTGTTGCGCGGATCGTAATAGTCTTGTTCGTTGCCCCGAAACTGCAGCACGTCAAACAGGACCTCGTTCGCCGCTTTCAGAAACTCCAGTCCGCTCGCGTTGGAAGTCACTTGCGACCCAATCTGCTCCGCCAGACTATCGAGTCGAAAAAAGGAAGCTTCAAGATCCAGGCCGGGAAATTCGATTTCGGCAAGTTCCAGAGCCGCTACATCCAGCGTCACGGGCGAGCGTTCGTTCCGTAGGGCATCGAGCAAGCGCTGCACGCGGTTTAGCTTAGCATTGCGCGGTTTGCCTTACGCTGAGATCCGCGCGCATCTCAGGGGCTACCATCAGCCCCGCACGGCTACCAGCGACTTCGGAAATCCCGCCACGCGCTCATAGATGATCCGAGCATCCGGGAACAACGCCTGAAGATCGCGCGCGCTGAGCAAGCGCAAGTCATTCAAGAAATGTTCGATGTAGAAACGCCGCTCCGCTTCCGTGGGCCGGACAAGCAGCTCCCAGACTGTAAATCGCCGCGCGATCGCCTGTTGCAGCGGCTTAGGCAGATAGTGAATCAGCGGCAGCATCACATGCGCTTCGATAGGAGAACTTCGGTTCGGCGTCTGTACCCAATATCGCCGGCCCACGCGCGCAATCTCGCGAGCGAATTCCGCCTGCCGGTCGGAGCCGACGTGCTCGATGACAGAGTTGCTGAAAACGATATCGAACGCTTGATCTGCGAAGGGAAGGCGGCAGCCATCTCCGGCCACAAGCCAAAACGGTTCGGGATTGGACCCGAGCGCCGTCGGCAGATTCAGAATCGTCAGCTTCGGTTGCACAGAAGCGTAACGCCATATCAGAGGCGAACCGCCCACATCCAGAATGCGTGTCCGCGTTGAAATTTGAAACGTACGCTCGAACCGGCGCATGCGCGCGGAGCGGAAGTGTCGTAACACTCGTTCGAGTAGGAGCGCCCGGGTCACGCTTGACTATATAAGGATACGCTCTCGCCTAAGAGTGTCCCGGCGCGCGCTTTCTCGTGGCGCACCGGGCCCGACTCCTGGATACGCCCGCTCTACCGCTCGCCCTGGATCGTCACGTTCTCAGCGGAATTGCTTGCCGTTCCCCAGACGCTCTGAGTTCCCCAGACACTCTGCGTGCCCCAAACGCTCTGAGTTCCCCATACGGCCTGCGTCCCCCAGACAGCCTGCGTTCCCCAGACGCTCTGCTCATCCCAGACACTCTGAGTACCCCAGACCGATTGTTCATCCCATACGGCTTGCTCCCCATTTAGGACCGAAGTGCCCCATACCGCCTGGGTGCCCCACACACTTTGCTCATCCCAAACGCTTCGCTCGTCCCACACGCTCTGCAATCCCCAAATAGAGGACGGATCGAAAGCGAGCGTCACCTTCCCTGTGTTTGGGTCATAGTTAGCAACGGGCGACTGCGCCGTGCCGCCCGCGGGAACCGCTCTCGCCGACGCCAGTGCGGCTCCGAGATCGACATAGCCGGCGCCTATAGTGAAGATGTCGTAGTAGTCCACAAAAGTCTGGCCCGTGGTCGGGTCGGTCGCGGTGCTCGAAGGCGGAAACGTCTTGTACGCGGTTTTCATCAGCAGCAGCTTGACTTGGTCTGGCGAGAGCGCCGGGTTGGCCGCGATTAAATCCGCCGCCGCGCCGCTCACTACCGCCGCAGCCATGCTGGTGCCGCTCAGGATGAAATAGTGCGTCGAAGTCGCCGTCGACTGCGAGCCCTTCAAACCGGATTCATAATAGGACAACTGCACGTCGTTGCCCGGATACTGCGTTTCGAGCGTCGCCCCCGGCGCCATCAATGACACGACAAGGTTACCCGGCGCCACCACATCCGGCTTCACAATATGATCCACCTGCGACGGCCCTTTGGAACTGTACGTCGCAATCAGATCGTCGGTCCGCGTGTAGGTCGACATCGTCTTCATCGCGCCAACGGTGATCACGTATGGATCGTTGCCGGGGGCTGTGATCGTCCCATACCCCTGCGTCCCGAACGAATTGTCGCGGCCATCGTTTCCCGCCGCCACGACCACAACAATGCCGGCCTTCCAGGCAGCCTCTACTGCTTGGCACAAAGGATCGAGCGTGTAGCTCTCGTAAATCGGCCGCCCAAGCGACAAATTAATGACCCGAACGTTATAGACCGGCTTTAGAAGAATTGCCGTCTCGATTGCGGCAATCACGCTACTGTCGCTCCCGGAGCCATTTTGATCGAGTACGCGCAGATTCAACAGGCTCACCCCTGGCGCCATGCCTACGAAAGACCGGGTGCAGTTCGGGCAGCTCGAGCTAAAAGCGTTTGCTCCGATGATCCCTGCTACGTGCTCGCCATGTCCGAATTGGTCGGGCGCCGTCACGCCGCTCGGCAGCAGCAGCGCCGGCGCCACGGGCCTAACGGAACCAGGGCCGACAGGACCAAGGCCAACAGGACCAAGGCCGACCGGCGCGGCCAGCGCGCTCACCGTCGAAGCCACCCCATCCGCAATGCCTCCAGGACCCGCCGATACCGCCGACGTCGTTGCCGCCGACATCCCCGCCAATGTCGGATTCACAAAATCTTTTGAAAAGACGATACGGCTGCTCAAGCCCGCCGCGCTGCTCAGATTTGGATCCGGGTTAATTCCGCTATCGACTACGGCAACCCCGATTCCACCGCCGGTCCAACCGGCGCTCCAGCTTGCGCTCGCGTTGATGGCCGCGGCCGTATAATCCAGCTTCGCGTGCACCGGCCGGTCGGGAGCGATGTACGCCACGTCCGGATCGTTGGCAAGGTTGCTCAATGCCGAAGCGGGAACCGTATACACGCCGCCTTTGATCGACTGTAAGGTTGAACGCCAGGTTCCACCCTGCTTTACAACTTTCTGATGTTTGGAGTTGTCCGGCGTCGTCTTCCACTGCACGATTACCTGCACCGTGGATTGCGGATCGGCGCCCGCTAGATCTGCCGACAATTTCGGCTGCTGCTGCGGCGCCGCCATCGAAACTATAGCCGTCAAAAGCAATGTCGATGAGAGTTTTTTCATTCACCTATTCCTTTAACAATGAATCGGCTTCGGCCCCGAAAGGCTCAGCGTCAGGTCCGAGGGATTAGATCCCTTATCGGCAGCCGAACCGGTTATTTGTGAACTCGGCGGGTTTTTTGGGCTTGGGGGCTCAACTTTGGCGCGCGGACTGCCGATCAACTGAATAGAAAGGTAGACATCGCCGTTGTACAGGAGCAGAGTAAGTTGAGCTGTGTTCGCCATTTGGGCCTGAGGCCCGAAAGTGCGCTCGTTCGCTTTGCCCTAAGAGCGCCCGTCTCAATCAAACACTTCCTAGCGTTCGCTTTGCTCTTCCTCCTGACCCCTTTGCCGTCCCCGGCCAGCCTTGATCCCGATCGTCCTCTTACGCAATACATTCATCAGGTTTGGCAAAGCACGCAGGGCCTTCCTCAGAACTCCGTCCTCGCCATCGCGCAGACGCCCGAAGGTTATCTCTGGTTAGGCACCGAGGAAGGCCTGGCCCGTTTTGACGGCGTCCGTTTTACGGTTTACGACAAGAGTTCCCCTGGCATCCCTCATGAACAGATCACCACTCTTTTCGTCGATAGTCACGGGAATCTCTGGATCGGAACCGGCGGCGGACTCTCTTGCTTAAGTAACGGCAAATTTAAGGTCTACACCTCTCGCGACGGACTTTCGAATAGCTCCGTCAGGGCTATCTACGAAGACCGGCGCGGCACTCTGTGGATCGGCACCGACGGCGGCGGTCTCCTGCGGTTTGAGAATGGAAAACTTCACGCCTTTACCCAAAGCGAGGGTCTTGCCGACAATGCCGTATTCGCCATTACGAGCGATCGTAACCAAGACCTGTGGATCGCCACGCATGGTGGGCTGTCGCGCTTGTCCGGCAATCGATTCAGCAACTTCTACACGACCGACGGATTAGGCAGCAATTTCGTACGTTCGCTGCGAATCGACCGCCGCGGTGCGCTCTGGATTGGCACCAGCGACGGCCTTTGCCGCCGTCTTCCGTCCGGCGAAATGCGGCGCTTCACAACCCGCGACGGCTTGACCGACAACTCGATCTTTTCGCTGTATGAAGATCGCCTCGGAACCCTCTGGATCGGCACCGGGAGTGGCGGCCTGAACCGTTTGGTCGACGGGAAATTCAGCTCCTATACGGAAGGCGAGGGGCTTGTCGGAAAAGACGTCTGGGCCATTCTTGAAGACCGGGAAGGAAGCCTTTGGATCGGAACGGCCGGAGGCGGCTTGAATTGTCTCAAGAAAGGGTCTTTCACCACGTTTTCGACAACGGAGGGGCTGATCAGCAATACGATCCTTCCAGTCTATGAAGACAGTGTGGGAGCGATTTGGATGGGCTCCGATCGCGGCCTTATGCGCTGGAAGGGAAATAAGATAACCAGCTACACCACCAAGGACGGCCTTCCCGACGATCTGGTGTTCTCCATTGTCGAGGATCGGAATCGGAATATATGGGTTGGAACGCGCCGAGGTTTAGCGCGCCTCTCAGACGGGAAATTTACGCAGTTCGGCGCAAAGGACGGTTTGCCGAACGACGTCGTCGTGTGCACCCTAAAAGATCACAACGGAGACATCTGGGTGGGAACAAGAGGAGGGTTGAGCCGCTTCGATGGACAGCGCTTTATTACCTACACCACCCGCGACGGTCTATCGAACGACTACGTGAGGGCGATCTTCGAAGATAAGGATCAAACGCTCTGGCTTGGTACGGGCGGCGGCCTCAACAAATTCCAGAATGGCCATTTCACCGCCTACACTAGGCGCGAGGGTTTATCGAGCGACATTGTATGGGCGATCTCGGGCGACCCCGATGGCGCGCTGTGGCTTGGGACAAGCGGCGGAGGCCTGAATCGCTTTCGCAACGGCAAGTTCACACAGTACACGACCTACAAGGGGCTATACGACGACTCGGTTTTTGCCATTCTCGACGACCACTTAGGACATCTGTGGATGAGCTCTAACAAGGGCGTCTTCTCGGTGGCCAAGAAGCAGTTGAACGCGTTTGCCGATGGGACCGTCGCAAGCATTACTCCGGCTATATACGGCGCCGCCGACGGCATGAAATCGCACGAGTGCAACGGCGCTTTCCAGCCGGCCGGCTGGCGCACCAGGGACGGGCGGCTTTGCTTTCCGACCAGCGCCGGTTTGGCAATCACAGACCCTGCCAATTTAACCGCCAATGTGCAGCCGCCTCGGGTGGTCCTGGAGCGCGTCATAGTCGACAATCGCGAACTCGGCGTGGATAAGCCCTTGACAGTTCCTCCCGGCAAAGGCCAGCTTGAGTTCCAATTTACGGCGCCCAGTTTCATCGCTCCCGAAAAACTCCAGTTCCGCTACATGCTCGAAGGATTTGATAAAGATTGGACCCAGGCTGGCGGGAGACGCGCCGCTTACTACACCAACATTCCGCACGGCGATTATCGGTTCCGTGTCGCGGCCGGAAATGGCCAAGGTTGGAGCAAAGACGGCCCTGCTCTTTCCATCGACCTTGAGCCGCACTACTACCAGACGACGGCCTTTTTCTTAATGGTGGCTCTTGCAGGGATCACCCTTTTCGCCGGGGCGTACCGGTTTCGCATGAAGCAGCTCAAAGTGAAGGAGCGGAAACTTCTGCTGCTGGTAAATGAACGAACGTCGGCGCTTCAGGAAAGCGAAAGGCAACTCCGCAGGTCTCGCGACGAGTTGGAGGTTCGCGTAAAAGAGCGAACGAGCGAGCTGGTGAAGGCCAATTCGGCGCTTCAGGAAGAGATTGCCGTGCGCCGGGGCGCCGAAGAACAGTTAATCCTCGCCAAAGAAGTGGCCGAGGCCGCAAGCCGCGCCAAAAGCGATTTCCTGGCCAATATGAGCCACGAAATTCGCACGCCCATCAACGGAATCCTCGGAATGACCGACGTGACGCTCAGCACGGATCTCGGTTCCGAACAGCGCGAGTATCTCGAACTAGTCAAATTCTCCGCCGATTCCCTCCTCGGTATTGTCAACGATATCCTCGACTTCTCTAAGATCGAAGCCCGCAAGCTTACCCTCGATCGGACGCCATTCCGGTTGCGGGAAGCCGTTACCGAACTGGTTCGCTCGCTCTCGCTGAGGGCGCGCCAGAAAGGTTTGTCCCTTCTATCGGAGCTGGCGGAAGACATTCCCGGCGAAGTCGTCGGCGACCCACTTCGCCTGAGGCAGGTGCTGCTCAACCTGCTCGACAACGCCATTAAGTTTACGAACAAAGGGGGCGTATCGTTGAGGGCCGGATTGGAACGGCGCGGCACGGGAGATGTCGTTGTGCATTTCGCGGTCAGAGATACCGGAATTGGCATTCCGGCCGAGAAGCAGAAGACGATCTTCGAGGCGTTCTCGCAAGCCGATTGTTCCTCCACTCGCCGGTATGGAGGCACCGGCCTCGGCCTGACCATTTCCTATCAATTGGCAGCCATGATGGGAGGCGGCCTATGGGTGGAGAGCCCGCCTGGACAAGGCAGCACCTTCCACTTCACTGCGTCCTTCGAACTCCCTTCTCCGCTGGATCTGGCCGGGGAGGAAGCCGATACTCCGGCCCCGCTCAGGGCGTAATTGGCCCCACGCTTCGGAGCGCAACCCTTTGAGATACCCGACGTCCAACCGGAAGAGCGCCCGCTGACCAGATTCCGAGCGGACGCTTGGCCCTTGCTCTCGTCCGATATACTTTAATTAATCTTCAGAAAGCCTTCCTGAATGAACAATCGTTTTAAGTGGACCGTAGTCGGCAGTTCAACCTGCGTCGTCGTTTTTCTCCTGCTCGGCGCAAAGAACGGGCGCGCTGTCGCCCCCGACGATGTCTATGGCCACCTTAAGGTTTACACCGAGGTCCTCGAACGGATCAAGCTGGAATACGTCGAAGAACCGGACATGAAGAGCGTCACGCTCGGCGCCATCAACGGGCTTCTCGAATCGGTAGATCCGTTTGCAAGCTACATGAACGCGGACCAATACCGTCAGTACGAAAAGAGCGAGGATACGGCGCGAGCGGGAGTGGGGCTGATCGTGGCGAAGCGATACGGCTATGTGGCGGTAGTCGATGTGCTGCCGGGATCGCCCGCCGATAAAGCCAACATTGTCACCGGCGACTTGATCGAAAGTATCAACAATGTCGCTACTCGCGACATGCCCTTGGCCTATGCCGATCAGTTGTTACGCGGGGACCCGAACTCGACGGTCGAGATTACGGTCCTGAGGCTCCGCAATCCGGAGCCGCAAAAACTCACTCTGACGCGCGCGAATATCCCCTTCCCTGCCGTGACCGCCAAAATGCTGCCCAATAGCGTTGGGTACCTGCATGTCGGAAGCCTTGCGGGCGCTCGGGTGGATGAGACAAAGGATAAACTCCAGGATCTGAAGAAGCAGGGCGCCAAGTACATCGTATTGGACCTCCGGCACTGCTCCACCGGTGAGCAGGAGAAAGGCGTGCCGCTCGCCAACCTGTTCCTTGAAAATGGCGAAATCGCCTATCTGCAGGGTCAGAAGACGGAACGGAAGGAGTTCGACGCAAAAGGCGCGGACGACGTCTGGAAGGGACCGCTGGTCGTCATCACCGACCGTGCCACCGCCGGCGGAGCTGAAATCGCAGCGGCCGCTCTTCTCGACGACAAACGAGCCCAGGTCGTCGGCGAACGCAGCTATGGCGATGCGAGCCTCCGCAAGACCATCCAGATGGATGACGGCGGAGCGGTCATTCTGTCGGTTGCCAAGTATTATTCGCCGAGCGGGAAAGCTATTCAGGATACCGGCGTCGTCCCGTCCGTCCAGCTCGCCGAGAACGACAACTCGCCCGACTACGACCAGGACGGCAATCCCATTCCAGGAACCGCGCCGAAGAACAGCGAAGACAACCTCTTGAAGCAATCCATCGATCTGGTGACGGGCAAGACGACAATTGCCCAGCTTACCGACGAAGCGAATGGACCGATCATAACCCCGCAACACCCGATTGAAGAAAGAAGCCCGCAGCACTAAGTGGGCCGATAGCCAGAATGCCTCTTTACGAATATCGATGCGAACAGTGCGGTGAGCTGTTTGAGGTGATGCAGAAGTTCTCCGACGAGCCGCTCACCCGCCATGACAAGTGCGGCGGAGTTGTCGAGCGTCTGGTATCCGCCCCGGCGCTGCAGTTTAAAGGCAGCGGTTGGTACATCACCGATTACGCGAAAGGCGGAAGCAGCTCCGCTTCCGGCAACGGCGAAAAGGGGAAATCGGACTCTGGCTCTAGCGCCAAACCGAGCTCGGAATCGGGCAGCGGCACAACCGCATCGAGCTCCTCGAGCTCGGACTCGAAGCCCAGTTCCGATTCCAAGGCCTAGAGCGTCGGGGCGCCTCCGGCAGAACCCAACGCCGCATTCAGCGAGCCTTGGCGGTAGCCCTCCAGGTCGAGCGTTACGTATAAAAATCCAAGCGCCTTGAAGATCTCCGTGAACCGCTGCGCAGCTTCGGGCGTTAGCGCCCGAGGCATCTCCTCCTTCGCAATTTCGATACGCGCCAACTCTCCATGGAATCGAACCCGAAATTGCCGAAACCCGAGCGCCCGGATCGCTTCCTCGCCCTGCTCGATGGTCTGAATGGTTTCGATACTGACCGGCGTGCCATAGGGAATCCGCGAGCTTAGGCACGCCGCCGCCGGACGGTCCCAAGTCGACAAGCCTCCCCGCCTCGACAGCTCCCGGATCTCCGCTTTACTAAGGCCGGCTTCGACCAGGGGCGCCTTCACCTCGTGCAGTTTCGCCGCGCGCTGACCCGGACGATAGTCCCCCAGGTCGTCCCGATTTACTCCGTAAACGATATGCTCGTATCCCTGCTCGGCTGCGTAGCTCTCCAGCCGGTCGAAGAGTTCGTCCTTGCAGTGGAAGCAGCGATTCTTATCGTTCTTCAGGTAATCCGGATTTTCGAACTCCCGGGTCTCGATGTACTCGTGGCGAAATCCACACTCCTTAGCAAACGCTTCCGCGTCGCGCTTGTGCGATGCCGGAATGGATGCCGAATCCGCGGTGATCGCAATTGCGTCTTCCCCGAGTACCCGGCGCGCCGCCCAGGCGAGATAAGCCGAGTCCGTCCCGCCCGAATAAGCGACGATCACCCGCCGCAGTCTTCGCAGAATCGCAAACAGCTCCTCTTGCTTCGCCGCCAGTTCGGCGGAATCCGCCAGCGGCGCCCCCTGCAACATCACAAGAGTGCTCATATTCGAAGTATATCGGCCGGTCAAAGGCGCCCAACCCGTCACTGCAGCGGCAGTTCGCCGTTCGCGTTCTCCTCACTCTCCGGAATTACGGATGCGGCCGCCACTTGGTCGCCTTCTTCCATCCGCACCAACCTGACACCCTGTGTCGAACGCCCGGCTTGGCGGATTTCGCCGGACTCCAGACGGATGATTTTGCCGTCCTTGGTGATAATCATCAAATCGGTGTTCTCCTTAACGGACAGCACCGCGACCACCTTACCCACCTTCGGCGTGGTCTTCATGTTGATGACTCCCTTACGGCCGCGCGCCGTCAGGCGATAAATCTCAAGCGGCGTCCGCTTGCCGAAACCGTTCTCGGAAATCGATAGAATCAGGCCCTCTTCTTCGACCACCAGCAGCCCCACCAGATAGTCGCCTTCGTCCAAATCCATCGCGCGAACACCGCGAGCCTGCCGGCCCATGGCGCGCACTTCTTCCTCATTGAAGCGAATCGCCATGCCTTCGTGCGATCCGAGGAAGATGAAGCTCTTGCCGTTCGTGATGGTCGAGCCCAACAACTCATCGCCGTCATCCAGCGCCAGCGCGATAATGCCGCGCGAGAGCGGATTGTCGAACTCGGTCAGCTCGCATTTCTTGATGACGCCCTGGCGCGTCACCATCACGATAAATTTGCCCGCGACGAATTCCTTCACCGGCAGGAACGCCTTCACGGTTTCATCCGGCTGCAAGCTGATTAATCCGGAAACGTGCTTGCCGCGTCCCGTGGTCCCGGCATCGGGTATCTCATAGATCTTCAGCCAATACACGCGGCCTTTATTCGTGAAGATCAGCAGGTACGCATGAGTCGAAGCGATCACCAGATGCTCCACCACGTCTTCGGACCGCGTGCCCATTCCAATGCGGCCCTTACCTCCGCGCGACTGCCGCCGGTAGGTATCGACGGACGTGCGCTTCAGGTATCCGCCGCGGGAAACCGTCACCGCGACATCCTCCATCTGCACCAGGTCTTCGAGCCGAATCTCGCCAGTGTCTTCAATAATCTGCGTTCGGCGCTCGTCGCCAAACTCCTTCTGGACCTCTTTCAGCTCTTTGACAATAACGCCCTTCAGCACTTTTTCCGACCCGAGAATCTCCACATATTCGGCGATCAGCCGTTGTATCTCCGCCAGGTCCCTCAGGATCTGCTGCTGCTGCATGCCGGTCAGCCGCTGCAATTGCAGCTCGATGATGGCTTGCGCCTGACGCTCGGAAAATTCGAATGTCGTAATCAATCCGTCGCGCGCTTCTTTCGGGGTCGCCGAGGCTCGAATCAGCGCGATCACCGCATCCAGGTTCTCAAGCGCCTTCTTGAACCCGAGCAGAATATGTTCATCGTGTCTCGCCTTGCGCAGCAGGTAGTCGGTGCGCCGGCGGACCACGTCGGAGCGGTGGTCGATGAAGCGCTTCAGGACATCGATGATGCCCAGCTCGCGCGGCTGCCCGTTCACGATCGATAACATGATGACGCCGAAGTTGACCTGCATCTGCGTCTGCTTGTACAGGTTGTTCAGCACCACTTCGGCCTGTTCGCCGCGCTTCAGCTCGAATACGATGCGCATGCCGTCGCGGTCGCTTTCGTCGCGAGCATCCGAAATGCCTTCGATTTTCTTTTCGTTCGCAAGCGCCGCGACATATTCGATCAGCCGGGCTTTATTCACCTGGAACGGAATCTCGGTGACGATAATCGCCTCGCGGTCCTTGCCGATCTTTTCCGTCGCCGCCTTGGCGCGCAGCTTCACGCTGCCGCGCCCGGTTCTGTAATAGTCGAGAATTCCCTGGCGGCCGAGAATAAACCCACCGGTCGCGAAATCGGGGCCAGGCGCCAGCTCCAGGACCTTGCTGAGCGGCGTATGGGGGTCGTGGATCAGCGCTATGCAGGCGTCGATAATTTCTTTGAGATTGTGCGACGGAATGTTGGTCGCCATCCCGACTGCAATCCCCGATGAGCCGTTTATCAGCAGGTTGGGCGCGCGCGTGGGAAGAACTTCGGGTTCCTGCTCGCTGTCGTCGTAGTTGGCCCGGAAGTCGACCGTTTCTTTGTCGATATCCTCAAGCAGTGCTCCGGCAATGCGCGTCAGCCGCGCTTCCGTATACCGCATCGCCGCTGGCGGGTCGCCGTCCACCGAGCCGAAATTCCCCTGTCCGTCGACCAGCGGATAGCGCATCGAGAATGGCTGCGCCATTCGCACCAGCGAATCGTAAACCGGAGCATCGCCGTGCGGGTGATACTTGCCCAGCACCTCGCCGACGATCTTGGCGCACTTGCGGGTCGGGCGGTTGTAGCGCAGCCCCATCTCGTGCAGGCCGAACAGGATGCGCCTGTGCACGGGTTTCAAGCCGTCGCGCACGTCCGGCAACGCACGCCCCACAATTACGCTCATCGCGTAATCGAGATACGACCGCCGCATCTCGTCTTCGATATTGATCGGAATCAGATTTTTGTTGTCGCCGGGCGGGAACAGACCACCGCTCGAACCATCTTGTTCGGGCAAAAGAAACTCCTAAAAACGAGGGGAGGTAAGCGGACCGCAAAATGTTGCAAATACGACGACTTACCAACAGAATCGTATAGGCTTATTTTAGCAGTTTCGAGGCCCGATTCGCCACCTTTCCAGTAGCCGGGAATGCGCCTGCCCTTAGTCCTTCGCTACACTGGAGGTATTCCCACGCAAATGCTCTCGATCGTCATTCCCATTCACAATGAGGAACCCGCCATTCTGTCGCTGTACGATCGATTGACCGCGGTTCTCGAAAGTCTTAACCGGCCCTACGAAATCCTGTTCATCGACGACGCTTCCACCGACCGCAGCTTCGAGCTTTTGACGAATCTGGTCGAGACGGACCATCACCTCAAAGTCCTGCGGCTTCGCCGTAACTTCGGCCAGACCGCCGCGCTTGCAGCCGGCTTCGACGAAGCTCAGGGCGACATCATCATTTCGCTCGACGGCGACCTGCAGCACGATCCGGAAGATATCCCGGTGCTGCTCGAAAAGATCGACGAGGGCTACGATATCGCGAGCGGCTGGCGAAAGAACCGCGTCGATAACGCCGTCACGCGCAAGATTCCGTCGCGCATCGCGAACTGGATGATGAAACGCGCCTCGGGCGTCGATCTGCACGACTTCGGAACGACATTCAAAGCGTATCGCTCGGAGGTGCTGAAGGACGTAAAGCTCTATGGCGAGCTGCACCGGTTCATTCCGGCGCTAGCGAGCTTCTACGGCGCGCGCGTGGTCGAGGTGCCGATTCGCAATGTCGAGCGGCCGAACGGCGCGTCTCACTACGGGCTGGGCAGAACGTTTCGCGTGTTCTTCGACATTCTCACCATCGGCTTTCTGCTGCGCTACCTGACACGCCCCATGCATTTCTTCGGCAAGTGGGGTCTCGCGGGCATCGCCTGCGGAAGCGCGGTGCTGCTCGGCATGCTGGTAAAGAAGATCGGCGGCCAGGACATCATCGCCGAGCACGGGCCGCTGCTCGTAGCGGGCGCGCTGCTGTGGTTCGCCGGACTGATGCTGTTCAGCACAGGGCTCATCGGCGAGGTGTTGATGCGGACCTATTTCGAAAGCCAGGGCCGGCGCATCTATGCCATTCGCGAAGTGCGCAGCCGCCGCGAACAGTTCGTCGATGGCGCTCGTTAGCTCGTATCAAGGCTTCATCTTCGATTACGGAGGCGTGCTGGTACGCCACCAGACCGAAGAAGATCGAACCCGGTTGGCGGAGCTTGCCGGTATCCCGCGCTCGCTATTCTCCGAGCTCTACTGGGCGAACCGAATGGCCTACGACAAGGACCTGGTTTCGGCAGCCGAGTACTGGACGGGAGTCGCGCAAGATGCGGGCGTAAAGCTGAGCGCGGACGCAATCGCGCAGCTCACCGAGCTCGACACCAAAAGCTGGATGCAGTTCGATTCCGTCATGTGGGACTGGGTCAACGAGCTACGGGCGGCCGGCAAGCGCGTGGCCATGCTCTCGAACATGCCGCGGGACTTAGGCGAAGCGCTCAAGACGCGCACCAACCGGCTCGCCGATTTCGATCATGTCACGCTTTCCTACGAAGTCCGAGCCGCCAAGCCCGAACCCGCGGCTTACGAGAACTGCCTCGAAGGCCTGGGAACGCCGGCCGATCAGGTCCTTTTCCTGGACGACCGGATCGAGAACCTGCAGGGCGCGGAGCTACTGGGCATCCGCGGGATTCAATTTATCGACCGGGACCAGATCCTGTTGCGCGTGCGCAGCTAGTTCATTCGTGGCGCAGGGCGATGACCGGCTGAATGCGGCTAGCGCGGTAAGCCGGGATAAAGGTCGCAAAGAGTCCGGCTAGACCGAGCAGCAGCACCGTGGAAAGCAGGCTGAGAGGATCGGTCGAGCTGATCCCATGCAGCAGGCCGGTCATAACGCTGCTTAGGACCAGCGCGCCGACTAACCCGGCGCCCAGGCCCATGAGGATCAGCAGCAAGCCTTTGCCGAGAACACCGAACAAAAGATCGGCGGGGGCCGCGCCGATAGCCATGCGGATGCCGATTTCGCGGGTGCGCTGCTGAACGGTGTACGAGATCACGCCGTAGACTCCCACAGCCGCGAGCAGCAGAGAAAGCGCCGCGAAGAAGCCTAGAATCCAAGCGCCGAACTCGGAAGACACCTGGGTGCGTTCGCGAGCCTCGGCCATGGTTTGCACTTCGAAAACGGGCTGCTCGGGCGCCATGGCCGAAATCTCCCGGCGAGCCATTGGAATCAAAGCGGCGGGATTCATGGACGAGGAAAGCGCGACGGACATATCGGAGACCGGCTCCTGGGCCGCCGGCACGTAGACCTGTCCTATCTGGGATTTCATTTTAACCGCGAGATTGCGATCGATATTTCCCACCACGCCGACAATCTTTCGCAGCGGCCCCTTGATGCGGAAGCGGACGCTCTTACCTATCGGATCTTCGTTCGGCCAGTAGCGGCGCGCTGTGGCTTCGTCGAGGATGATGGCCAGGGGGGCGCGCTCGTCGTCCGCTTCGGAGAAGTAGCGGCCCCGCACAAGCGGAATGCCCATGGCTTCGAGATAGCGAGGCGTGACGGAGCCCATGATGACCATGGCGGGTTGGTCCGGAGGAGGCTCCGGCCGGTCGGTAAAGTGCAGCGCTCCTCCGTTGGTATCGGTGCAGGTGGGCAGGCAATCGATGGCGCCGGCGCTACGCACTCCGGGCAAGCCCGAGAGGCGCTCGACCAAGCGCTTATAGAAGTAGACCTGCTTGTCCGGCGCTTCGTATTGCTTTCCGGTGAGTGAGACGCGCATGGTCAGCACGCGCGTGTCATAGCCGGGGTAGGCGGCGCGAAGCTGCAGAAAGCTGCGCAGCATGAGCACCGCGCCAGCCACCAGCATGACGGTTAGGGCAACTTCGCCGATAACGAAGAAGTTGCTGAAGCGCAGGCTGCCAGAGGCCTGTGAACGTTCCCGGAGCGGCGAGGCGGCGTTGTTTCGCCAAGCGTCCCAGGCCGGGATGATGCCGAAGAGCAGCCCGGTTAAGAGCGCTATCGCCAATGCAAAGAGCAGCACCGTCGGATTCAACGTGATCAGATCTGCATTGGGCAGGCTCCCGAGTTTGTATCTCGCCAAGAAACGAATGCCCAGGAAGGCAGGGCCGATACCCGCGATGCCGCCCAACAATCCCAGCAGCATACTTTCGGTGAGCAGTTGGCGGATGAGCCGGAACTTTCCGGCTCCGAGCGCCGAGCGGATGGCGATTTCCCGCTGCCGCGTGGCGCCGCGCACCAGCAGAAGATTCGCAATATTGGCGCAGGCAATCAGCAGCACGAACCCGACCGCGCCGAATAGAACGAGCACCAGGCTTTGGGCATCCTGGACGTAGGCTTCTTCGATGGGCTGCAGGCGCGTGCGATAGCCACCATCTTCGTGAGGGAACTGCCTGCCGAGCCGCATGCTCAAGCCGTTCATCGCGCCTTGCGCCACACTCAGGCTGAAATTTGGGGCAATGCGCCCCACGGTTCCGATATAGCGAAGCCCGCGATTCGCGCTCTCCGCTGAGTGGAACAGAAGCGGAACGTATAACTCTTCATCGGCGAGCTTGGCGAGTCTGCGGGGCAGCACTCCGATCACCGTGCAGGGCGAGTTATTGACATACACCGTCTTGCCTACGACCTCGGGATCGGCATTGAAGAGAGAATTCCAAAGACTATAAGTGAGGATGACCACCTGATCGTGACCCGGCTGCATGTCTTCTTCATGAAACAGGCGTCCCATGCGCGGTTGCGCGCCGGAGATATCGAACCATTCCTTAGTGACGGCGACACCCGAGACACGCTCGGGGCGCGTGCCGACCAGAAGGTTATAGCCGTCGGTGGTAAAGCCCGCAAGTTCTCCGAAGGCTCCGCTGGCGCGCCAATCGAGAAAGTCCGGAACCGAGGCTGGGAAGTTACTCGAACTTCGGTCCGTACTGTCGGTCCAGATCATGACCACGCGATCCGGGTTAGGAACGGCGATGGGAGTAAGCATCGACGCGTTTACAACGCTGAAGATTGCCGTGTTCGCTCCAATGCCGAGGGCGAGAGTCGCGATGGCGATAGCGGAAAAGCCGATCTTATTACAAAGGACACGCGCAGCATAGCGGATATCCTGCAATACGGTTTCGAAGATAGGACCGCGAGCACCGCCCGAGGGCGCAGCCGTAAATTCTACAACTGGCATTCGGGCTGCGGCTGTGGCTTGTTGGTTCATCTCGTGAGCGACCTATCTCAGTTTTACTCGGAAAGAAGCGCCTGGGAAGATAGAGACACGCGTCTCAAGTACCACTTAGTTCCTCGGCCGGTACGACTGCATTACCAAGACAATTCATTCCCAGGATCAAAGTTTACAATGATTCTCAAATTTTCGCTATTGAACTAATAGTTATACTCAACTTAGCCCCTTTTTCAACTCAGATTTATCTGAGTGCTAGTCGCCGGAGTTCCGATCCGCGCGGCACCAGTAACTTTCAAACAGACCCGACATAGCCTCGGAAAAACCTTGGTGCTCGAACACGACGGCGGTCCAGGAGGGCCGGGTCAAGACCGGGTCCAACAAGGCGACGAGCCCACACTTTTTATCGAATAGTGCGAGCTTGAGGGGCAAGCGATCCAGAAATCGTATTTCGATGCCCGAGTTTCGAAAATCCTGCAATCGGTCGCGATGTTTCTGGTCGATGGGTCCGGCTTCGATCAGCAGGCGGCAAGCGATGCCGCGTCCGGCCGCATCCCTGACGAGTTGTTCGTCCAGGGGATCGACGGCGAACGGCGGCCTGGAGAACTCGGCGTATTCGACCTTGACGGTGGTCAACATGCGCCGGTAGTGGATGGCGGTTTGAGTGGGATCGTTCACCAGGCTGAGGAAGTCGAGGGTTCCACGGCCGTCCTGGCCTTCCTGGAAAGCGTGGCGAAGATCCTCAATCAAACCGGAGGCGAGACGCGCCTGCTCGGTCAGCTCATTCTGCAGGGCCTTACCGCGGCGGGCCAAGTAGCCGGGTATGGCGAAGCTGGGATCGACGGCCGAAAACAGCTTGGTTTTTTCCTGCACCACTTGAGCGAAGCCCTTTTCAACCAGGCTATCGAGCACTTCATAGATTTTCTGGCGCGGCACGTGGGCGCGGGAGGCAAGCTCCAAAGCTTTGAATCGCGGATGCCCCATCAAGACCAGATAGGAGCGCGCTTCGTAGGCATTGAGGCCCACCTGCTGCAACTTGCGCCAGTTCAGTTGGTAATCCGCCGAGACCAGATTCCGGCTGCTCACTCTCGCGAGAACATATCACAATCGCTGTGGCGAAACGAAGCCAATCCGGGGGTAAGGGGATGCCGCATTTTGCCGAACGAATCCAACGCCGCAGACGATCTTCCGCGCAAGGAGAGTGGCGAGACGAACCCAATTCCCGAGCGGGAACCGGGCGGGCGCGTTTTCGCGAAACGAAGCCAATCCGCAGCCGGACCGCTTACGCGTGTAATCTGAAAAAACGAACCCAATGGCCGGGCTGGACCGGGCGGGCGTGATTTTGCGAAACGAAGCCGATCCGAAGCCCGGGGCTGACTGGGAGGAGGTTTGAATCGCGCAGAACGGGCAACAAACGCCCTGTGCGCTTGAGGCAGTTTGAAAAAACGAACCCAATTCCGGCCGGTTGGCGGCTCGACCCGTCGCAGGGCGCGCTCAGCGGCCGGACCTATATATATGCGCAGGGACGGCGGGGACACAATTGCAGAAACGAACCCAATCCGGTCGGCGCGAGGGATGTATGCGGAAGCAGTATGGCGCGGGCGGCTGCCTTGCCAGAGGGCGCGGCGCTGCAAACGATTGAAAAGTCTGAGACTAAATAGAGCGGGGGAGCGTGAACCGTCCGGTGAACGGTGCTCGCCGTGGTCTGAGGCCTTCCGGACACTGTGCTGCCTCACGGAAATCTGAGTAAGAATCTTGTTGACGCGGGAACTTCTAAGGCGTAGGCTACTTCTAACCTAATCGCACCAGATGGAGGTTGGCCATGCGTCGGATTTTCAGCATTGCTGCTGTGCTGCCTGTTTTTTCCATGGGAGCGCTTGCGCAGGGTTCACTACCGTCCCGGCAGCCGCACGCACCGTATCCGGGCGATTGGAAACCGACACAGCATGAGCTGTTCCTATCCTATTGGACGGTGGAACCGGGCTGGAATACGGAGCTTGAGATCCGCAATAATGTCGCGGGACACGATCTGGCGGTAACCCCGGTGTTGCGGACGGCGGCCGGCGCGGAGATTACATTGCCGGGCGTCAGCGTCGAGCCCGAGCACGCCGCGTCGATCGATCTGCGGGAAGCATTGCTGGCCGCGGCGCCGGATTTGCTGGACCGGAACGGCTCGTTTGGGTCGGTCGTTTACCGGTTTTCGGGAATGAGCGAGGGCAATCTATTTGGGGCGAGCATGGTTCGGAGAAACGAGTCGCCAATAGGATTTCATTTCGACGGCGAACCGGTAGAGAAGGACTGGAGCCCGCAGTCTACAGAAACAGTGTGGTGGCTGCCCCGGGCGAGCGCAACCGATTACCTGATCCTGGCGAACGCCTCGAAGGAGCCTTTGATGGGATCGCTGGTGATAACGGATGCGGGCGGGCGGAGCGTGCGGCAGGCGATCACGCTAGGATCGGCAGAAACGCAGCGATTCGATCTGCGCGCCATGACGCAAGGCGCGCACCTGGCGGGAACGGAAGGCGGCGTGACGGTCGAAATACCGACGGGCGGCGGGAACCTGGTTACGTCGCATATCGTCTTCGATGAGACAACGGGCATGTCGGCGACCATGAAAGCGTTCGAGCGCGATCCGGCGGAGAAGCCGAAGGAGCATAGGATGCGGGCGCCGATGATGGCGTTGGCGAACCCAGACCCGATGTTGCAGTTCCCGGCCGGGACGAAGCTGATTCCACACGTTTTCCTGCGCAATTCCACAGCGGTTCCACTGCGGGTGGGAGCTTCGCTTTTGTGGCGCAGCCCGAGCCAGAGCGGTTCGTTGGGGCTGCCGGATGTGACACTGGCGGCGGGGGCAACACGGATTGCGAATCTGGCTGCGGCCGCAGTGCCGGGCGATGCGTATTGGGCGACGGTGGTTTTAGAGTACAAAGGACGCAGAGGGGACCTGGTACCGGTGGCGGCGAGCTTTGACGAAAGCGGCCGCTACGGCCTCCAGACACCGTTTTCCGAAGGCGTGTCTCATTTGTGGAAAGGCAGCATGTGGCATGTCGATGGAACGCGCAATTCGCTGATCACCGCAGGCAACGGGGGAAGCGGCACGACACACGCAGCAGTGACACTGTTTTATAACAAGGGCAAGAGTTCCTACACGATCGAGAAGCAACTGCAGCCGGGTGAGCAGATCTGGGCGGATGTAGGAGAGATTATCCGGAGCCAAATTCCAGACAAGAACGGGAAGACGATTCCGCGGGACGTGACGATGGGTACTTACGAGCTGCGCGATCTGGACCACATCGGCGTCGGATATTTATATGAAGGTAAACTAGTGATCGACAAGAGTTGGGGTCACGGGTATTACGGCTGCGCAGGATGTTGTGGGTATGAGGGACAGCAGTTACTCCCGAATCCGTTTTCCGGAGGCGTGGGGACTCAGGGGAATAATATCGCTGAGTCCGAAGACATGTGCTCGAATTCATGGGTGGATGTTACATCTGAAACTTACGACTGGGCGAGCACGAATTCGGGAATCGTAAATGTCGCGAGCGCGGTGTCGCATTTCATGAGCCCGGGATCGGTGACGGGCAGCGGGCAGGTACAGCTGCAGCGCCAGCTTGCGAGATTGGACTGCCCGGTGCAGGGCTTCGAGCCGCAGAATACACAGAATGCGCAGCCGACCGTCAGTGTCACGTGCAGTAACTTAAATCTATCCATGGGCTCGACGGCTCCCACATCCACCGTAACTGGTACCTGCACGGCAAATGCAACCCCCTCCGGAGGGGGTTTCGTGTGGACAGCAAGCAAGGGGACGGTATCACTGACTCCGAGTTCAAACGGGTCTTCAGCAGATTATACTTCGAGCAATGCTAGCAGCGGTGTGGGGGACACTACAATCACCGTCAAGTACACCGTCAGCTCGCAAAGCGCGTCGGCTACGTCCGAGCCGATCACAGTACGCAAACCTACCGCCCTTCAGGGTAGTTCAGTAACATCAGACGGAACACAACCATGTAATTTGCCCTGTCTCACAACTCCCGATGCAGGAAATTGCAATGTGACAGCTGGAACTAGCTGCTCGTACAACGCGAATCAATTCGAACGAGAATACAAGGTTTACGATCAATTCCAAACATTTTTCCAGACTTCGGGGATTGTGGATGCCACCGTTACCGAGATTGTTACCCTTACTAGCAACAATTGCGGCGGTTCGGGTGTAACAACGGGATCCGCAACATCGACCGATTTTCATGACTATTACGGGAAATGTGACTCTTGCTGCGAGAAGGGAGGTCCAGGGTGCACCACGGTGGCGTCACAAAGTATCATGGTGAACGGCTATACTCTGCTAAATACGACGATTACGGAAACCTGCACGGCCGCGACCGTGAATCCATGAAAAACTCCACGACATGCCTCGGGCTCTTAATTTTGTGTTCCGCGCTATCAATAGTCCGCGGCGCATCGGGCGGCGCTGACCCGCTTGAAATCCGTCTGCGCGACATACCGCTGGACTTCCGAGCCGTACCTTTAAGTCAGGCTCTGGATCGTATTGCCTATCTTGCTAACTCCGACTTTGTCTTATTTGGGACGGAAATTCAGACGGTCGACGGACGGGAGCCTGTGATCTCCGTTCACATCGATAGTGGGAAAACGATGCAAGAGGTACTACTAATCTTAACCGCGCAGATTCCCGACTACGAGTTTGAAGGGGTTGGATCACATCTGATTAACGTGTTACCGGTTTCAGCTCTAAATGACCCTAAAGATCTGCTCAATGTGAGGGCCGGCAGTCTTCATCTCCACGAGGTTGTCCTCACAAATTTCTTGAGCAACCCCGCGCGATATGTTCCCGAACTGAAGGCGGCCATACTTCAGGGAGCAACTCCCGGATGCGCAATGGGTATCTGGTCCGCGGATTCGGGCGTCGGCATCAACGCCGACCTTAGAGCTGGAACAATCCGTGACCAATTGAATGAGGCTAGCGTGTTCTCGGCTTCCATGGCGGAAAGGGGTCAAGCGAAGGCCTATGGATGGGTGTATTTCCATGAGTTGTTTCCATCCGGCACTCGACCTGAATATACGTGGAGAGTGCTCACCTCATGGAATCCGGCATCGCAACACGCCAGGGGGATTGCAACGGTCAAGGGCAATCACAACTAGCGTGGGTGAAAAGCGAGCCGTAGAGCTGCGCGATCTGGACCACATCGGCGTCGGATATTTATATGAAGGTAAACTAGTGATCGACAAGAGTTGGGGTCACGGGTATTACGGCTGCGCAGGATGTTGTGGGTATGAGGGACAGCAGTTAC